>BNJT01000868.1_pt1 | contig 902264 bp, 1183 predicted proteins | sample 8540491 | NCBI WGS metagenome assembly BNJT01 (sample SAMD00202455, study PRJDB9452) | human saliva metagenome | host: Homo sapiens | reverse complement strand
AAACTCGCTAGCGTCGATAAACTGCGTTTTAGTCTCTGTTTTATGTTTTGAAAGAACAAGGATATTAACAGCTATCGGAGTGCCGTAGAAAAGATTTGGCGCGAGCGCGATAACGGTCTCGACGGAAATTTTTCTTTTACGAGGTATTCGCGGATCTTTTTTTCCGCGCCGCCTCTATAAAAAGATGCCCGGGAAACTAACTATAGCGGCTCTGCCTTTTGCCGAAAGATAACTAAGTGCGTGCATGATAAAGGCGAAATCGGCCTTGCTTTTTGGCGCAAGAACACCCGCAGGAGCAAATCTAGGATCGTTTATGAGCGTCGGATCGTCGCTACCGATCCAGTTGATAGAGTAAGGAGGATTTGAAACGATAGCATCAAAAGGCCTGTCGTCCTGAAGCTTTGGATCTAGTAGCGTATCGCCGAGCTCTATGTGAAATGTAGAGTAGTTAATATTGTGTAAAAAACATATTCATACGCGCGAGGTTGTACGTAGTGTGATTTATCTCCCTGTCCGAAAAATCCTTGCTCAACCTCATGCTCGTCAAAGCGCTTTTTAGCCTGCAAAAGCAGCGAACCAGAACCACATGCTGGATCGTAATTTTATTTACACGCTCTTGTCCGTGCATGGCAAGCGCTGCGATGAGCTTTGAGACGTTTTGCGGAGTGAAAAACTCGCCGCCGGATTTGCCTGCATTTGCGGCATAGTTCGAGATAAGAAACTCGTATGCGTCGCCAAAAAGATCGATATGGTTGTCCTTAAAATCGCCAAAATCAAGCTCGGCCACGCCTTTTAAAAACCGCTGCGAGTCGCCTATTTTTTTCTCCGCAACACTGTTTCCCTAACCGGTTACTAGTGGTATCAAAATCGGCAAAAAGCCATTTTATGTCCTGCTCCGACTCATACCCGGCTCGCCGAGCCTTCAATACTTTTTAAAAATTTGATCTAAATCGGTGTTTAAATTTGCGTTATTGTCGGCATTTTTTTACGACATTTTTAAATAACTGACTAGGGTATATAAAATATCCCTTCGTAACAATAGTATCATGCTTTTATCGCTTCAAGCTCCGGTGAATCGTCGGGCAAGCTTGCATAGTCAAAATCATCATCGTCGCCCTCTATATAATCCGTAGAGTTCGCTAATAAACCTATAAAACAACGTACCTAGGACGTATTGCTTAAAGTCCCAGCCGTCAACAGCGCCTCTTACTTCGTTTGCAATACTCCATATTTGGTTTTGCAAGGCCTTGCGTTGTGTCTCTTCGCTCATTTTTTTACTCCTAAATTTCTAATGCTTATTTTAACCATAAAATGATAATTTTTTTAATTATACGAAGGTTTTTGTAGTATTAAATTTTTGTTTTAGAAAAAATAGCAAAATTTATTTGAAATCCAATTTTATAAAATAGAATAAAAAGCAGATATAAAAGAAAAAAAGGCGAATGTCTGATTTTTGACATTCACCTTTAAAGTTTGTTTTAAAAATTTATTTTTTTCTAACATCCGAGACGATATTTTTTTAGCCATATCGTCTATCTCGGCCGTAACCTCATTTGTGGTATTTACGATCGAGATATTTTGGTGAGTGATGGAGTCGATTTGCGTGACTGACTGATTTATCATATTTATGCCGTCGCTTTGTTCTTTGATGCTCTCGCTCATCTCGTTGATGCTTTGAGCTAGCACATTTGCGTTAGCTTCGATTTCGCTTAGGGATTTTTGAGTTCTTTCGGCCAGTTTTCTTACCTCATCGGCCACGACGGCAAAGCCTCGTCCGTGCTCTCCAGCGCGCGCTGCTTCGATAGCTGCGTTAAGAGCTAGCAGGTTTGTTTGATCGGCTATGTCGCGGATAACGACGATGATGTTTTTTTGATCTCCTCGCTTTGTCGCGTTACATCCTGCGCTTTTTGGCTGATGGCGTTCATCGAGCTACTCATCTGCTCGATTGCGGCAGCGCTTTCTTGGATAGAGTCTGCTTTGCCCATGAGCGCCGTCGGTTAGATTTTTTTCATAGATTCGGCTAGGATTTTGGCTTTTTGCTTCTAGGGCTTTCGGCCTCGTTTAGATTTTCTTTTAGCATATTGCTAACAGCTACACCGGCGCTCTCTATACCCATGATCATATCTTTTTAGATCGCTTTCTAGCTCATCTTTGAGCTCGATTTTAGCAGTGTAATCATTTTTGTTATATGAGTTTAGCACGCGAGCGATGTCTTTTAAAGTTTGAAGATATTGAGCTAAAGAATTTATTTAGCAAATCTTTTTAGTTGCACGAGAGCGGGGTTGTTCGGATCTGCCTTTATAGTTGCGCCCATATGGCCTTTTATCATGAGATTTGCGATGCCATTCATCTCCTCGATCAGAGCGCTATCTTTTTTGATGCCATAGACTACTTTATCTATATTTTCGTTGATAGCCCTACTCATAACGCCAAATTCATCCTGCGTATTTACGGCTAACTTTTTCAGGAGCCTTAGATACCTCGTATGTGACGAATTTAAACGTATCCTCAAGCTTTTCTTGGATAGTTTTTATCGGACTGAGAGATTTTTTTAAGTAGTACGTAGACAAAAAATCGAAAGAGCGACTATAAATAACGCTGCTAGCGCAAGCTGAGCCTTAAGTAGAGGAAGGGTATTGCTAGAAAAAGTATCCGCTTCGATGGCGGCTACTGCTAGCCAGCCTTGATCATTTATCTCCAAAACCTTAGATGTTACATTTTCGCCTTTTGGATTTACATAAGGAATAAGACCATTTGAGTCAAATTGTTTATTAGTAAATTTAGATGAAATGATCTTTGTTTTGCTCTAGAAATTTTACCTACAATTTTCAGTATTAGAGTGCATAAGTATCACGCCGTCTTTATTCATTAAAAAGACATAACCATACTCGGTCTTGCCCATATCTAGGATTTTTTTGCTTAGTGTTTTTATATCGATATCTATACCTACTATACCGACAAATTTACCGTTTTTTACCGCAGGCGCCACGAAAGTTACGACCAAATCGTTAGTCGTAGTTAAACGCGGCTGCATGTAGATGGCTTTGTTTTCGTTTTTAGCCGCTCCGTACCAACCTCTAGTTCGCGGATCATAGTTATCAGCCAAGGTTGTTCTTTTTACCGTCCGATTGGAAAAAAATAACCATCCTCGCGTCCATAGTAAACATAAGTAACTATTGAGCTTGCAAGCTCTTTTTCTAGCACCAAATGACGCATTATATCATCGCCGTCGTCTGAAATTTTCTCGATATTTGCAGCTATTTTTTTGACCATAGCCAAATAATCTTCAAAAAAACGAATTAGCAACAGTATCGACGTCTTTTAAAATTTGAGCCTGATTTTGGCTAACGAGCTGAACGACCTTATTCTCGGCTGTATAATAACTAACCGCCGAAATAGCGGCAAACGAAACGATCAGCGAGACGATAAGCATCACGGCGATCTTGTTCGTGATAGAACGCATTTTCTCTCCTTAGATTTTTGATTAAAATTTCTATTTTACTACGTTAAAAATTAAATAAAATTAAAACTTTACATTAACTATGTTTTAAAGCAAAAATCCAGTCCAATTTATTAAAAATAAAAAATTAATTTTTTTATAAGAATAAAATATAAAAGCGGTATGAAAGCAAAAATCAGCGTAGCAAAAATGATAAATTTGATATAAATTTTATCGCTCCGAGTTAAATTTAACGACTGGATTTCTAAACACCTCGCCGAGTCAATTTAACCCAGCGAGGCTTTATCAAATTAAGCCGCAGATTTTAGTTTGCGGCCTCAAATTAAGCGAATTTCGGATCGCTAAACGCCGTTAGTTCAGGCGCTTTGCCCGTAAATTTCTCGATATTTACAAGAGCGGTGTGGCTGATGTTGCCGTTAGCTAGCTTGCTAGTCGGGATATCGATAGTTAGCACGTTTGGCGAGCCGTTTTTTTGCAAAGACCCGCGTCAAATCCGTCATACCAAGCTCCCTCGGCTGGTTTTACGACGCCCTCTTTGATGTTTTTAGTGACGTGAGCGCCCGCTAGCACTCTCGCCGCGCGCGTTAAATACGCGAACCAAATCGCCGGTTTTTTTATGCCTTTTTTTCGCGGCGTCTTTAGGGGTGTATCCAGATCGGCTCGCGGTTTGCGATCGCGTAGTTTTCGCGCAGAGAGGTTTGGTTTTAGCTCGCGAGTGGAGGCGATCGGTCGGATGCGGGCTTAGCATGTGTAACTCGGCAGGTTTATCTTTCATGCCCTAGCCACTCGATCGGCTCATACCACATAGGATGCGCTTTGCAGTCGTCATAGCCCATTTTTCTCGATGGTTTCGGAGTACATTTCGATTAGACCGCTTGGCGTTCCTAGCGGATTTAGCACCGGATCTTCTCTAAACTCGCCAAACCTCACCCACGTATCGCTCTCGGGCGTCGAGGCAAAAGTTACCGGCTTATTTTCGTTCCAAAACTCCTCAAACGGCTTCATATCGGTTTGAAAAATCAGGTATGGCTTTGACCTGCTCGTACGCCGCGCCGTAGTATTCCTTGATCCAGTCAAATTCGTCTTTGCCGTTGTCGGTGTAGGCTACGACTACATTTCTTAGCGTAGGCCTTGCAAAGATCGGTGAAAGTTTGATAATCATCGCGCGCTTCGGCGTATTTTTTTCCACGACTTGCTTCATCGGTACGATGTTCATGTTTGAGTAGTCGCCCGTCATCGTGACATCGTTGCGCTCGTATGCGGTAGTGGTTGGAAATACGATATCAGCCATCTTTGCAGTCGGTGTCCAGTAAGCTTCGTTTACGACTACCGTGCGAGGTTTGCGCCACGCTTCTAGTAGGCGGTTAGTCTCTTGATGATGAGCAAAAGGATTGCCGCCGACCCAGTAGATAAAGTCGATATCTGGATACGTGATTTTCTTACCGTTGTGATCGATCACTTTGCCTGGATTTAGCAGGGCGTCCGCGATACGAGCGACAGGGGAATGCATAGTTTGTCGCCTTTTGCAGCCAGCTTTGACCCGTACCCGCAACCGCTCGCAGCCTTAGCAACGAAGCGGCCGTTTGCGTCAAATCTCCGCTATCGGTGCCAATAAACTCGCCCTCGTCGTTAAGTTTACCCACGCTTGCGCTATTTACGCCGCCGATGACTGCGCCTTTTGCAAGTCGGAGCGCCGCCGTTTGAGTAGTGGTAGCTAAGGCCAAATCCCCCGCCAGGAAGCCCGATCTGACCTAACATCGCCGCCAAAGTCACCATCGCCCAGTGCGGCTGCTCGCCGTGATGCGCGCGCTGCATGCCCCAACCGCTCATTATCATCGTGCGGTTGGCGGCGAAAAGTATCGGCAAGCTCTTTTATGAGGCTTGCTTGAAGGCACGCAATTTTTGCTCGCCCACTCTAAATTACTCAGGCGTACCGTCTGTTTTGCCCAGCAGATACGGCAGGGAACTTATCAAAGCCGCTCGTATAGGTCTCGATGAAGTTTTTTTATCGTATTTGCCGCTCTCGTATAGATAGTGCATCATACCCTAGCATTATCGCGGTGTCGGTGTTTGGCATCGGAGCGATCCACTGAGCCTTATCAAAGTACTGCGCCGTATCACTTCTGATTGGGTCGATGATGATCACTTTAATATCTTTTTTTGTTTTTAAGCTCTTCAAAAATACTTAAAGCCCTGCTCGTCGGTGCTAGTCCACGCTATGCGAAGGGTTGCCACCGGGTTTGCACCCCAAATGACGACTACTTTTGAGTTTTCTAGTACCACAGGCCAGCTGGTTTTGCTGCTCATATACCTCGATACTGCCCACGACATGAGGGCATGATGATCTGGCTAGCGCCCGTAGAATAATCGCCCAAAGAGCCGACGAATCCGCCGCTAAGGTTCATAAATCTATGAAGTAAAATTCTTGAGTTATGCACATTGCCGCTTGATTTCCAGCCGTAGCTACCCGCAAACACGCCCTCTAGTCCCTTTTTGTTTTCTCGTTTTTTTAGCTCTCTGGCCACTAGCTTTTATCGCGTCCTCGTAGCGTACGCGTACCCAGCCGTCTTTACCTCTTAGCTCAGGTTTTGGCGAGTCTGGATTTTCTAGATAGCTTTTGCGCACCATTGGGTATTTTATGCGTGATTTATAGACCATATCGGCGGTGTAGTGTTGTAGCGGATTATACACTTCGCTAGTTTTTTGAAACGGCTCTGATTTTACGATCTTGCCGTCTTTGACGCTAACTTTTAGCATGCCCCAGTGAGCAGCCGTTAGCACCTCGCCGTTACGTACGTTTGCCGTATTTAGCTCGGCACCGAGTAAATTGACGCCGTTACGCTAGAAAACAATGGAGCTGCCGCAAGAGCCGCTCCGCCTTTTAATACATTTCGTCTTTGTAGGTTCATTTTCCTCTCCTATTTTTACTTCTCGGTCGAACAAAGTCCGACCTCCGATTTGTTTTTACCCATCGCTCGCATCGCCTATGCGATATGCTCCGCTCACTCGCTCCCGTACGGATGCCGAGCAGTCGGCATCCTCTAAAGACGGTCGCTCACCCACCTAAAGTCCCTACTGCGTAGGGTACCCTAAATCAAACTTCTCGGTCGAACAAAGTCCGACCTCCGGGCGGGAGTATAAATACTCCCTGCACCCACCTAAAGCACAAAATCGCGTGTCAGCGATTTCGTATCTTTTTCAAATCTCACCGCTTTTTTTAGAAGCGGTGTAAATCGACTCATTTTTTTCTATTTTTGATTCCACGGATCAGCAAAGCCGATCTTTACAGGCGGAAGTGCAAGCGCTCCTGCACCATTCTGCTTGCAGTTGCGAAGTCGCAGACGCAAGCAAGGCTAAAACACATCGCTTCTTTTTAAAAAGCGATTTTAATTCGGCTTTTATCAGCCAACGAGCCGCGCCTTAGCACGGACTCAAAGTTAGCTTTTACGCTCCATTGACCGCTCTCTCGTCCAAAGCGTCAATTGACGGACTAAAAAAACAAAGCCTCGTTCGCGCGGTTTAGCCGCAAAGTAGTGGCTCAAATTTAGCGTGTATCTCGTCTTGCGCGCTCAGTTAACCTTATCACCAAACCTTTAAATTTGACGTCTCGGCAAACAGCACTGCCGCGACTTTCAGCAAATTTAGCTCCCACAAATCTCGTCCACTTGCGAGCGCCTTAGGCGTAAATCCTCGTCAAATTTACGCGCCGCTTTTACTTTTTCGCCACGTTCACGTCAGCAGAGTGCTTTTTGCAAGTACTGTATCACCAGCCACTCATCGTCTTTGCCGATCGCCGTTCGCGCGATCATCGATTTTTAGCAGGTTAGGCCACTGATTTTGCCTTGTAGTGCGTGGTTTGATGTAGCGAATGGCACACGCCGCAGCTCTCTTTGTAAAGCTCGCCGCCCTTAGCAAAAAGTCCGTTTAGATCGCTCGTAAAGCCGTCTTTTTGCGCATAGACCACGGTCTCGACCTCGTCCCATTTGCCATTTGTGCCCTTTTTTACGACCTTTATATCAGGCGTCGCGGTTTTAGCAAACGCCACGGCGATGACGCGCTCGGAGTCGCTAAAATAAACGACGTTGCTAACGGCTGGATTTTTGATAACCTTTAACGGAGATTTTCACGCGGTCGCCATGCGTGGCTAAAATACTAACACCGTTCGTCGGCAAGAGTCTACCTATGCTTTTTTGCGACGTCGCGTCGGCGTAAACGTCTTTTACCGACGGGCTGTACACCTCGCCCGCTGCAAAGAGCGAACATGCTAGCAAGCTTGATAATAGAATTTTTTTCATTTCTCTCCCTTAAATTTAAGATGTAAAAAGGATTATATAAGAAAAGTATGATGAAAGTATGATTTTATGAAGTTAAGATTTTTATATTTGCACGGCTTATGCCGTAAATTTGCGAGCAAAATTTGCAAATTGGGCGGTGAAAGCTTACGAAAAAAATACTAATTCCGATTTTAAATTTTTAAAAAGCGAATTCGGTGATGTCATTGAAAGCAAATTTCTAAAGCGGTAGCCCGCAAAAATGCCGAAGTGAGGACGATTCGCGGGCCAAAAAAATCCTACTGCGCGCTATAGCTTGAGAGCATATCAAAAGTAGGCGCAAAAAGAGCGCTCCGGTCATCGCCGTACTAAAAATCAAGCAGCCCTATCGGAGTTGCCGCGCGGTTCGCCGATAAACATCTTTTTAGCATAGCTTCAACCGTCGAAAATGTGCTAGCATACGCGATAAAGTACGTTCCCGTCACGCTTCCCTCGACAAAAGGCATATTTCCTCGCACGACTTTTTTTTATCGTCGCCCACGTTTGCCGCGGCAGAGTGCGAGTTGCTTGGCTTTTCATCCTCGCTCATCTCGATATCGTAAGCTTTTTGAGCGACCGATCACCTTTTCTTGCTCGCTCACGCTAGTCGCGTTCCACTCTCTCATTTTATGTTTATATTTTTGTACAAATACGTAGCTACCGCCCTTACATTCGCGTCCTCATCGCCGACTTTAGCAAAAATAATCTCGGTTTTCGCCGTTTGGATTTTTCAGTACCGTCTACAAAGCCGATGATCGCTCTGCCGTCGTGGTATTTAAAGCCTTGAGTTTCATCAGCAAGCTTGGCAAATTTAAAAAAAGCTCGGCCTTTATATTTTGCGCCATATCAAAACAGTCCGCCGCGTCTAACGCCCTAATATGCACGTGGATATCGCCCGCAGTGCTCACGGCTTCGTGTTTATCGCCTTTGATGGCTTTAAAATTTACAAGTTCCTTTGGCAACGGTTTGGGTAAGTCCAACTTTAGCCACGCGTCGTGTCCGACGGCGATAACGCAGTTTACGTTCGCCTCTGCGCCAAACCTTACTTTTTGCCGTCTTATTTAGATTTACCACCAAAGCGCAAAGCCTCTCAAAGCCCTTTTTACAGGCGTTTTTCGTCGCCGCTTAGCAACCAAGTTTGAAAGACGGTGTTATTGCCCGGCGTCTGCGTTACTTCTTGCGAATTTGATTTGCATTTTCTCTCCTTAAATTAATATTTTAAAAATTGATTTATAAGATTTTACGACTTAAATTCTAATATTTTTATAAATATAAGCTTAAATAAGCAAGAAAAATTGACTTATTTGCAAATTAAAAAAACGATATATTTCGGTAAATTTTAGTGACTGGGATTAAATTCAATTTAATATTAAATTACTAGTTAAGGATAAATTTTTAGAGCGGTAAATTTGACATTTTGGTAGCAGGATACAAAATCATTAAACTTCGTAAATAAATTTACATTCTGGTTTGTGCCTCTCAAACATAGCCGACCTGGCTCACCGTGCGCTGATTTTGCTCGCCCAAGATAAGTGCGTATCCGCTGCCTTTGGGCATTTTGAATGAGTTCTGGATAGAGTTTTTTTACGCAACTTATACACAAAACTTCGTATCGCGTCGGCGGTGCAGCTACCCTCCTGCCAGACGCACGCCTCGATCATCTCAAAGCTCACGACGCGGCCCTGATTTTTTTAGGAAAAGATGGAGCAAATTTTCGCTCTTTTTTTCGTTAGCGCCACAGGCTCGCCGTCCTTTGTTAGCCGCCTGCTAAAGGCGTTAAATTAAAGCCGTTTTTTTAGATCGACCTCCGCAAAATCGTTTTTAAAGTTTATTCGCCGCAAAGCTCATTTCCATGATGAGTTCGCGCTTTTCAAAGGGCTTTTTAGTACGCCAAAGCTGCCTAGCTCTATCGCACTAAGCACGTTTTTCGTCGCTATCGTATGCGGTGAGAAAAAAATAATGGGCACGTCCTTTATCCAGCCCCCTGATGCGGGCCGCCATCTCAAGCCCGTTCATGTGCGGCATGTTGATATCAGAAAGCACCAAATTACGCCCTTTGCCTCAAAAACCTCCAGCGCCTCTTTCGCGTTTGCGCAGGCGTAAACCTCGCTCACGTAGTTTTTCGACCGATATTTTTGATACTTTTCGCGCAGGCTCTCGTCATCCTCGACGATGAGCAAATTTACGCCGTTTAAGATATTTTTTTATTTTGCTATACACGCTAGCCTCGTTTCTTGCTTGTGGTTCTTAATTTCTCAAACTAATTTTCAAATTTACAGCCTTGCCCTACTTTCGCCCAAAAAAATAGCGTAAATTTGAGTCGGATTTTCCGCGTTTTCAAGCTCCAGCGAGCCGCCTAGTTTTTTTACGGCAAGCTCCCTAGCTACGCTTAGCCCTGTGCCGGTGCCCGTATTTTTTTCGTCGTAAAAAAATAGCTCGAGAAATTCTATCGCTATCTGCTTTTTATCCCGCCGCCGTTATCGCTCACGCTCACGCAAAAATAGCCCGCCCACCTTTTTTTAGTTCGATCAAAATTTGCGGCGTTTCGCATCCGCTATCAACCAGCGCGTCCTTGGCGTTTGAGAGCAAGGGATAGCAAGATCTGCCTCACGTAGCTAGCGACGCTTTTTAAGCTCGCATTTGCCGCTCTCGTGAGCAAATTACAGCTCGATGCCGTGAGAGTTTAGCTCTGGCCTAACTATCAAAAATAAGCTCGTTTATGATATTAACGAGATCACATTCTCCGCTCCCTCGCCGCTTGAATAAAGAAATTTCTAAACGCCTTTATCGTTTTCGTCCATGAGCCTTAGGCTCTTTTTGCAGGCTGCGATTTGAGCGGGTATGCGCTCAAGTCGCCCTCGTTCGCGCACTCCTCGATGTTATCTAGATACAGCCCCAGCGCGCTTAGAGGCTGGTGCTGCTGATGCGAGATGGGTTTATCATCTCGCCAACCAGCGCGGTTTTAGCGTGAACCAGAACCGAGCGCCTTTGCTCAAGCTCCTTTTTTTCGAGCTCTTTTTCGTGCGTGACATCGGTGACCGCGAGGATAAATCCGTCAAATTTTCACCCCGCCCTCAAGTACATTCGAGACGTTTAGCCTGAAACTTTTTTTCGTCCTTTTTTTACTATAAAAATCGCTCGAGTTTAGCGGGCTATTTTTTTGAGATTTTCAAAGCTTTTTAGCTCGCCCAGCCCCCTGTGCCGCGGCGATCATCTCGTCAAATTTCGCCCCATAAAAAAACCTTGGGCGCTAGAGCGAAAAATCCGCTCGAATTTTTATTTATAAATTTCTATGACGCCTTTTTATCAGCGTACAAAAAGCCCCAATTTGAGCGTCTTGGCAAGGCCCGCGCTACCTCGCTAGGCCCGTTTGCGTTACTCTTTGTAGCCCGCAATGTCAAGCCCAAAGCCCTTTTAACGCGACGAAAATCTTTGTTCTTATTCGCGCTTAAAAAGCTCGATACGGCTGACGCCCTAGCTTGTGTAAAATTGCGCGCCAATGCCGTAGTCCTTGACCTGTCCGCCGCACTTTTCCTCGCCCTGTAAAAACACCGCGACGCCGCCGTTTTTTTAGCTAGATACTCGAGCGAGCCGCGCAAGTCGTCGAATGTATCCGAGCAAAGCAGCTCCACGTCGCTTGAGTGATGAAATTTGACCGCGGTTTTTCTTTTATCTCGCCAAAAAAACAAAAAGCATAGTGGCGCTCGCCCCTGTGATCCAGGATCTCGCATTTTAGCGCGTCAAAACCCGCTATCTTGGCCTCACTTTTTCTTTTTATCTCGATTAGGCTTTCGTGTTTTAGGCGGTACTGCACGAGCTCGGAGACCGAGACCATATTTAGTCCATTCTCGCAAAACGCCTCTAGATCGGGTCTGCGAGCCATATTTCCGTCCTCTTTTTACGATCTCGCAGATGACGGCTGCTTGCGTTAGACCTGCAAGCTTGCATAGATCGACCGAGCCTTCGGTGTGCCCGGTGCGGCTTAGCACGCCGCCTTTTTAGCGATGAGCGGGAAAAATATGTCCCGGGCGCACGAAGTCCTCAGGCTTTGACATAGGGTCAGCCGCTAGGCGGATCGTGACGTCGCGCTCGTATGCGCTCACGCCCGTAGTCGTGTTTTTTTGGCGTCTATGGTGACTGTAAACGCCGTCTCGTGGCAAGATGTGTTTTTTTATCCACCATCAAATTTAGATCAAGACGACGCGCGATCTCCTCGTTTAGCGCGAGACACAGCACGCCTTTTGCGTGAGTGATGGCGAAAAGTACCTTTTGCGTGTCGCTAAACGTCGCCGCAAATACCAGATCGCCCTCGTTTTCGCGGTCTTCATCGTCGACCATGACGACCATTTTGCCGTTTTTGATGTCGTTTATGGCCTGCTCTACTCTATCCATTGTTATTCCTTGTTTAGAAATTTGGAATAATTATACATTTTTAGCTTTGAATTTAGGCTTTTGCGCGGGCTTGGCTTGAGATTTTACGGACTTTTTAGACGTAGCCAAACGCGGCACGAACGGACTTTGGTTAAATTTAAACGAAGCAGCCAGGCTTGTAAGTTTTTGTTTAATTTTTACGGATTTATCAAATTTGACCGATTTTGGGGCATAACCCGCACCTTGAAAAATGCTAAAGGTTAAATTTGGCGATGTAGTAATATGAACGAGGCAAACTTTACAAGAATCGTTATTTTGGTTCAATTTGCCAAATCTTAAAAATGGTGCGCGATACGATTTGGGTTGTTTTTCATCGCGGCAACCGAGTTTGATCAAACTTGCCGCTGATTGGAACTGTTTTGGAACCGATTTGCCGACATCAAAAGCATAAACGCTCGCCTAGCGTTACGCGAGGGTAAATCTTTTTAACGACCATATCCGCGCTCTTGCTCAAACGGTTTTATCGCACGCGCACTACGATCGGCAACTTCAGCTCTTATACCTTACTAATATCTATTTTTTTCAAACGACTGCAAATGCTTTAAATAGTTGGTTTTTGATTTAATAAATTTTGTACCGGCCACGTTTAACAGACGTATCTGCATGCAATTTATGACAAAAAAAGATAGCGTTTACAAAATTTTACGATTTTTACGGCTTTGGCTTGATTTGATATTTTGCGCCGAGTCTTGCAAATTCTTTGGCAAAAAAAGCGTTTAGATCGCGCAGGCTATCGTCGTTCATTTGGATAAGTTTTAGGCGGTTTTTTTCTTGTAAATTTTGATTTTTTTACTTTTTTTCTTTTTTTAGATATTGCGGCGTCTCAAGTCCCCAAAATTCGATATAAATTTCGCTTTGCTTCAGGTAAAAATCACTAATAACGCGCTCTTTGGTCGGCACCTTTTTCTCGTAGATAAACTCTATGCCGCGGTAAAATAGCCAATTTGCCACGATGAGCTCAGCACGGCTTTTTACCGTATCGCCGCTATCGCTTTTATATCTAGTTTGCTTGATTTTTTTGCTTTTTTTAAATAGCTTTAAAGCCAGTAAAATGATTACGATCAGCAACAAAACGATTAAAATTTGAGATACGTCAAAGTTCATAAACAATTTTTCTTTAATTCAAAATTTGATTTTTTTGGAGTAAGTGAAGGATAAATTTTAGATTTGGTTGCGGAGGACGGATTTGAACCGCCGACCTTCGGGTTATGAGGATTATGTGCTGTAAATTTGCTTTTTAAAAATATTCGTCCATGTTTTCATTTTTTTAGTTTATTTTGATCGCTCTTTTTGCTCTTTCTCTTTCTCTCCGCTGAATTTCTTTTTGTCTAAAATTTACACATATATACATCTCTTTCCCTGTTTATTACATTTACTAAGTAGCAATTTCTATTTTTCTTTTTAAATTTATTTTTTTCTTTTTATTTTTTTATAGTCGTTTACAAGGCTACCGAATACAAAATTTGATAATTCCTTGTTTTCTGTTTGAAATTCAAAAGTTTATATGCACTATCCCTTCTTTATCTTTATCGTATTTCCAGTTTAGTTGTTTTTTTGGCCTCTTTTTCTTTGGAAATATCATATATTGATCCATCTTGTTTGAAGTTAAAAAAATCCATTTGTTACCTACTCCAGATGCAAAAGAAAAATACTAAATCATCTACGCTTCTTATATACCATTTTTCCTATTATGTCAACATCTTTGCCAAAGTCTAAAGCTATTAATTTTATTCCTAGTAATGTTATTGCTATTATTTTTTTCATTTGTCTAATTCCTTTTTTTAGAATTCTTGTTTTTATGTCCGATATGTAGTATTCTATTTCTTGTTTTTGATAGTTTTTTTCTAGTAGTGCTATTAGTTCTTTATATGTATTATTTACATATAAATTATCTTACATTTCTTTTTAAATTTAGTCCGTTTTCTATTACTTCAAAAAGCTCTTTTTCTATTTTTCCAGTTATATATCGTTTTTCGGCTATTTTTTTAGTTTTTTTGGCTATTTCTGAATTTGTCATTTTTCACCTGTAATATTTACATTTTTAAACTGTTTCTAAGTTTATTTTATGTAATATTTACTTGTTGAAATCTTGTAAATATTACATGTTTTTGATTTTTATCAAATTTATGTAAATTCCGCCCTGAACACGGCGCAAAACTATTCCCCCTGTTTTTTTGGTCTGATACGCCTTTTTCAGGGGTCCTTAAAGTATCAAATCCAAAACAAAGGCGTATTATGGAACTTACTAAATCTCAGTTTGTCGCTTCTTACGAGATTAAAGATGGCGATATTAAAGCAACTGCAGCGGGCGTTATGGACGGTCGCCCTTATGGTTCTTCAGTTCGTGTTACTTGTACGAATATCTATGAAGTTTTAAACGAAAAACTCAATTTACGAATACGGTAAGGCAAGAAGTACATTTTAAAATCCCTTGCCCTGACGATTTGACGGCTGGCAACGTTGGGAGATTTTTCCTACAAAAGTTTAAAAATCATGAAACCGTTATTTGCTTAGGTGGTCTGCCTGATCGAAATAACGTTATAACATTGATTAACCCTGTTGAGTACTTTTTACCTGAAACTGCTACTACTAAAAAAGCCCCTATTGCTCCAAAACCTTAAGGCGGTGTAATATGAGCTTTAATATTACTTATCAGCTTTTTTTCGTGGCGAGGTTCTTTCTGTTGCTGGCGGTAAGGTTTCAGAACCTGCTGTACTTATTAAGTGTTCAAATACTTTTGAAAGATTAAAAGATGGAAGTTTATTTGATCAAAATATGACTTTTTAAAATTCCTTGCCCTGATAATTTAACTGCTAGTAAAGTTGCGTTTTTGTATCAAGAATTGTTTTGCTAGCGATAAGATTGTTTCCTTCTCAGGTAGTTTCCCAGTTAATAATTTTGTCGTTGTTTCTGATTCTTTTGATACTTTTTTTGTCTTAGATTTTAAGAGCAATGCGGCTTTTAACAAAAAGCGTTCGCATTGCTCCTACGCTCAAAGCGTATGTCGCGAAGCGCAAAAAGCTTACTATTTCGGCAAAGCTTGATTTTTTTCAACCTTTGCCAAAGTGGTACGCGTCCGCTTAATTTTTCATCAAGGAGGCTAAAAATGCCTAAATTTTTTCTACCGTAAAAGGCAAAGTTGCTACGGCTGGTTTTATTGCTCTTAACACTGTTGGGGCTGTTGCCGCTGACGTTGCGATCGGTGCCGACGGTGCCGTAACTGGTAGCATTGATCCCAAGACTTTTATGGGGCTTGCTGGCGTTGTTGTTGCTCTTTTGGGAGTGATTTATGGCGTTAAAAGAGGTCTTTCACTTCTTAAATAGTTGCTTTTCCCCTTTAGCGTTTGCTTTAGGGGAGAATTTCTAAAAAGTTTTAAGCATGTATGACTTTATTGACCTTGTTAAGCTCGGCATTTACATTAATAGCTTAATGGCTGTTGTTATAGTGTTTTTTGTTGTGGTTAAGCAGGTCGCCGTAGCTTTAGACCTTTTTAAGAGTTTGGATTAACGCCATGTATGATTTAAATTTGTCTGTTGATCAATATCATTTCCTTATGAGCCTTACAGGTATTTTGTGCGGCTTTATTTTGTGTTTATTTATTTTTCTTGTTATTTCCAAAGTTTAGGGCTGATCCAAACTCAACAATCAAAGAAAAGGAGATTTAAGTATGTCAATAGGCGTATTTACCGTTACTGGCGTTCTTAGCTTTGATTATTTTTCGATCATGGTTTGGTTTATGCTGATATGTTTGCCAGTTTGTGCCGGCTTAGCCCTTTTTTTCTAAAAAGGTTTTATAAAGGCTATCCCATGCAAGGCTTAAAATTTATCCTCTTATCTTCTGCCTTATGCTTAGATTTGCTTGCCTTTTGATTTTTTTCAACCATTGATGATTGGACCTATACGACATCGGTTAAAAATAGTTTTCTTCCCGTTGATGTATCTGCTTCGCCTGTTGACGCTGTAGTTCTTGATGATCAATTTTTACAGATTGGCGATGATGTTTATTCTTATACTGGTTTTTCTCCCGTTATTTTTTTAACGTTGAGCTTTTAAAAAACAACGGTTTTTCTTGAAAATAAGTCAAAAGAGGCTTCAAAAAAATTATTCCATTACGGCGGCTTTGAGCAAAGCTCTGTTGTTTGTGAAATGGACGGCTCTGAATATCTTAGTTGCTCAAAAAAATGATTACAATAGCCAACTGGGCGTTAATCCAAACTTTAAAAAGCGTTAATTTTTTTCTTATTATCTTTATACTTTTGTTTCTTTTTCCGTTCTTGCAAATCAAATGAAACTTTTTAACCCCGATTCAAGACAATGTTATCGCGATTGTTCAAAAGATGGCGGCATAAATAAAAATCGGACTTTCTAACGGCGGCTGCATTGATTGTAGCGGTGAAAAAGATTCTTTTGCCGCCCTTCGTTGTTTATGTCTTGGATCTAATCTTGGTTTTGGTGGTGTTACTAGTTTTTGGGGTAAAAATGGTGGTTCTCCTGATGATTGCGATCTTCAAGGTACTTGCTTGGACGGCTCTCAAATTCTTTTTCAAATCCAAAGTGTAATGAGAAGCCTAAACCCGATCCGAAACCTGACGAAAAATAAAACAAAACCCGATGATCCAAAGCCTAATCCTAACCCTGGCGGAGGATCTGGCGGCGGCAATGGCGGCGGAGGCGGCGGCAATAATGGTGGCTCGCAAGATAATCCAAATCAAATTCTGGAGGCGGTGAATCTCAGGAAAAGAATTTCTGCAATGAACACCCTAAAGACCCCAAATGTAAAAAGGTAATAAAGGCGAAGGTAATACAACTATTATAAATAATAATGGCGGCGGTGGAAATGGCAATAATAAAGACGGCGAAGCCAAATTTAATAAAGATGATTTTTTTATGATGGTGATCTTGAAAAGGAGCGCAGCGGACTTTATAACGGCATTGCAAAGCACATCAATGATAATTTTTTTCAGAAATTTGACGGTATTCGTGAGGGAGTTGATCAATTTCTAAAAAAATGTCCAGGGAAAGGTTTTGAAACTGTAAAAACTAGCATAAAAATCAAAAATGTCCTATGAAAAAGAGATACCGCTACCTAATGGCGGCTCTAAAGATATAACGGTTGATCTTTGCGAATATGTTTCGCCTGCTTCTGAAAATTTCTTATTATGCGTTTTATGTTGGCTTTGCCGTTGGCGGCTTTTTATTGTTTCTTAAACTTCTTATATTATCGTTTTTAAAGGATAAATTTTGCCTGCTATACTGTCTGCACTTTCTTGGATATTCGGACGTTTAAAGCTCGGTGAGCTTGCTGGCTTTGTTATCAAGAAAATAGCTTTTTCTAAAGTTGTTTTAATTGAACTTGCTATGTTTGCTCTTATGATTATTTATTTCGGTGCTTTAATTGCTATTGTTAATTTTCTTTTTGGTCAATTATTTGATATTTTTTTGGCTTTTTTTAAAGAGTTTAACCGATTCATCAGGTTCTAGCAATGAGATAACATCTACTGGTTTGGCTGTTTTATCTGCGCTTGGTGTATTTAAAGCTTTTTGGGACGTTTTTAACCTTTATGCGCCTATTTTTATTTCTTTTGTTTTCTTATGATTGGCGCAAGGATCGGCATTAAGTTACTTGAAAAAAATAAGATATAGTATTTCAGGACTTATTAAAACTTATGTGTAGGGCTTTAAAATGATAACCTACTTAGTCGGCAATCCTGGAAGCGGTAAAACCTATTACGCCGTTTTTAGAAATTTATCAACTTTTTTTATTTTAAACCTTCTAGCGGTTTTTAAAGTAAATTTATTAAACCCGAGAAGCAAAAAGAATATACATATTGTTATACAAATATTAATGAGTTTAAATTTGACCTTTGCGACAAATTTATAAAGTTTGATTTTGATAAATTTCATGCCGATATGTCTATACTTCACGCTCTTTATATTTCTAAAGTGACCGACGCGGAGTTAAACGAGCGCGCTAAAAGAGCTAAACTTTAAGCGGTGTATTTATAGTTCTTGATGAGGCTCATAACTTTTTAAAATCCAAAGAAGATCCCGTTCTCGTTTGGTGGCTTACCTATCATCGCCATTTATACCAGGATATTTATCTTATTACACAAGATTTAAGCCTTATAAGCAATGAATATAAACGCATTGCCGAGCATTTTTTTAAAAAGCCGTAGATAGCGCAAAACGCCTATTTAAAAAACAAATTTAGATATATTCTTTACGGCTCTTATAAGATGTATCAAAAAGACGTAATGCAAAAATTTTCATATCCCATATTTGCAAGAAGTATTTAATCTTTATCATTCTGGACAATCATCATCTCAAAAAAATCATTCGTACGTAAATTCTTTTATATAGCCCTATTCGTATTTATCGCATTATCTATTTACTTTTTACTTTTTCCTTAAATCCTTAACCTCTGACGTTTCTGACGAACAACCTCAAAATGATCAAACTCACATTTCTCAACCTATCCAGTCGGCTGAACCTCGCCTTGCGCATCAAACCAAGCCGACCCCACAAACCCAGGACCAAACTCCTCAAACCTATATTTACAACCTTTCATGTATTGACGACGTCTGTACCTTTAAAAATGAAAAAAATACCCTTTCCCTTACGGCTATATCTCTTTTACCGTTTCGTCGCATAAACCCTTATATTTCTACTCTACTACCAAAGGCAAACATCTTACGGAGTATTTTTAGTTTTCGATGCGCCCGTGCTCGAGGAGCTAAAAAAATACTTCTTTCTTATATCAAAATCCAAATAAAGGCGTATCCTATGAAAACTCTCAGACAACTAGTCTTAACGTTAATTCTTTTAAGTAGCTTTGTTAAAGCCGAAACGATTTACACTGACCTGGTAAATGTTTGCTCAGCTTGCAAGCAGATCCAACAATATAACTATAGTAACCGACGATAGTATCGACGGCACTTATTATTACTTCATATATCAGCAAGAGACAATTGACTCTTGCTATGTTTTCAAAAAGATGCTCGAGTCAAAAGGTCTTTACCTTTATAAACAAAGTAATTTTTACTATGTAACGGATAAAAAGCTGCCTAGCCTTGATCTGCGCCGTATTGATCTAAGCAATTATGTTTTAGACGACGTACAGCGCATTATCTCAAACTTTGAAATCAATGCAACTTATTCCAAATCATCTAACTCCGTATTTTTTTCCGCGCTGACGAGCATATCTACGATCAAATTAAAGACGCGGTAAAGAGTATAGATAAGCAGCTCGAGCAGGTGCAGTTCAAGCTCACCATAACCGAAACCAACTTAAAAGACATTAAAGATCGCGGCACAAAGCTTCAAAGCTTGCTTAAACCGCTAAATCACGGTGATCTGGCTTATTATATTAATCTTATTACTTCGCCCTACACTACGAACTCAAACGTAATCAGAAATGATAATGAAGGCTTTTTTTGGCGTCTTAAATTTTTCTTGATACCAACGGCTTAACTAAAATCATATCCAGCCCTTTTTTTAACCGCTCGCAATCATACAGAAGTTTATTTCTCAACCGTTCAAAATATCCCTTATCTGGTGCAAAATAGCCAAACTTCTGCAACTCAAACTACTACGCAAAATTCATACGAATACAAAGATGTTGGTCTTAAAGTAACCCTAAAACCTATTATTTTACGCGATCATATAGATTTTGATTTACACCTTATCCTAGAGGATCTTTTATCGTCAAGCAATACCCTAACCCCTACCACAAGCAAAAAGGAGCTTAAAAGCTCGTATTCTCTCAAACGCGACGATATTTTTAGTTTTATCCGGCATAAACAAAAAAATACCAACCAAAAACAACGTAACGGCATCCCTATACTTAAAGACATCTTTTTACTTAAATACCTTTTTTTCTGTCGAGCAAGATCAAGAAATAGACTCAGTCGTAACTTTAACGATACAGGTAATTTAAATTTGTAAAGTTTCAAAGCGGAGCGGAAACTGAGCGCATGACGCGCAGCGCGCGAAGTAACGCTCGCCTTTGTCAAATTAATAAAAAATAATTCACTTTTTAAGTTTAAGGTGCAAAGTGTTTGGGATTTCCAAGTTAGATTTGACCATCGCCAACGATAAAATCAAGGCTCAAAGAGACTATATGCAAAAACTTTCTCCTTTGTAAATAATCTCGGCGAAGTAAAAAAAGCCTTCTTGATATATCAATGTCCGCAAAGTTTGAGCAAGCGTTATTATGCTGAAGTCTCAAATCGTATCAATACCTTAAACTCTTTTAGCATTATGTATCAGCAAAAAGGAGTATTTTTGACTATCACGCTAAATGGTTGCTTTCGCGGTGCTTTAAAGGGCGAATACGGCAAATTTAAGTCGCTTGATTGGAAATATATCCCTAGCGATATAAAAATCTCGTATGAAAAACGGCGAAAAGCTTGAAATTAGGGATTTAGTCCAGATTTTTAAAATTATCAATGGTTGCTTTTAATTAAACGCTATCATAAGAAATATAAAGGCGTTGATCGCTCCTATGTTCGCTGCTTTGAGCCGCATAAAAAGGACGGCGTGCCGCATATTCATGCTCTTTTTTACGTTCCTGCGCATACTATTCCTTATCTTTTTGAGTGCTATAAAGACCTATTTAACGCCCCGCAAAAACCTAAAAAAACCGATGCTATAACTCCTCACCAGGCTCGAAACGGCGAATTAAACGGTTTTCAATGGACAATCGATAATCCTACTGGCTATGTAATGAAATATATTCAAAAAACTTTTATGAATTTAAGCGAAACCGACGAATTAGACGATCTTGCTGCGTGGTATGTAAAGCACAAAGTTAGGCGCTTTATTACTTCGCGTACTCAGGTGCCGCTTTGGGTATATCGCCGCATAAATTTTATCAGCTCAATGAGGGATTTTTATCATTTGTGCGATATTAAAAAAACGACGACGAAAACGTTATAGAGTGGGATTTACACGAAAAATACATAAATATCTTTATTCCTCGACGAGACGAGGAAGTAATATTAGAAAAAGGCGTTTTGACCCATAAAATTTGCGGTAGGGTTATAAATATTTATCAAACTCAAGAATTGCCTCAAAAAAACAACTTTCCAAACCATTAAACCCGATCTTGATGCTTGGGTTGATGCCTGGTACGTACGCGAGGGAGAAAAAATCAAACGCGAAGCAATGAAAAACCGAAAAAGAATTCAAAAACCGCCTCTATGGATGAAAAATTACGAGCTATATAATTATTATTCAAAAGCTTGACAAGGCTAATTGTAATATTCAGCACCCTAGCCTACGTTGAAAAATATAATGCTCGATCGTGGTCTAAATCATTTACGAAAAAGAAATACAAAGCACGATCTAAATAATCCAGACCTCGAGGACTTTATCGAGCGCGGACTAAGGGAGTATGAATTTTAATGATCCTTAACGAGCTTTTTAAAAACTATCTCGAGTATTATGAGTTGATATTAAGCCCTCTACGCTTAGAAGTGATATCGCTACTTATAAGAAGCATTTTTCAAGATGGTTTAGGCTTAAAAAAACGTCGATGAGATAAATTTCTTGGATATTCAAAGATTTTTGTAACGAGCTTATCAAGCGAGATTACAAGATCAAGACCGTTAAAAATATCCTTGCAAAGCTCAAGGTTATTTTTAAGCTTGCGCTAAAATTAGAGATAATAAACAAAAACCCTTGCGACTTTATTGAGCTCCCCAAATTTGATAACAAAAGATACTTTGATTACAGCGTAGCGATCCAAAAAGAATTTATTAAAGCCATTTCGGAAAACAAAGAGCCGGGCGCGGATATATTCTTTTTCCTGCTTCATGGTCGCCGTAAAAATGAGGTATTAAGCTTAAAATTTAGCGATATAAACTTTAAAACCAGGTCTTATACTATCCCCTTTAAAATTAACAAAGCTAAGCGCGATATGGTATATAAAATGAGTGATGAGCTATATAATCGCCTTTACCGCCGATATATCGAAGCAAAAGAAGCAAAAACAAGTTAAACGGCTATGTATTCGTTAATCCAAGCACAAACGACAAATATCAAGATTTGCGTAGGAGCTGGGATTCATTGCTTAAAAGAAATAATCTACCTAGGATCAGATTACACGATATAAGGCATCTAATCGGCACGTATTCAATCAATTATTTAAAAAAATCCCGATCGAGCAAGTATCGTTTACGCTCGGTCACACAAATATCATTACTACACAAAAAAATATTACTGCAAACGTAAGAAAATCTAAAGAAACTATCGAAAAATTTACTTAAATCAATTTCAGAATAAATTAAGCGTTTTTAAAAAAGTGGCTTGAAATACCGATAAAAATGGGGATTTGGTTGCGGAGGACGGATTTGAACCGCCGACCTTCGGGTTATGAGCCCGACGAGCTACCACTGCTCTACTCCGCGATGAAATTTGAGTGGATGGGGTAAGAGGATTCGAACCTCTGGATGATTGGACCAAAACCAATTGCCTTACCGCTTGGCGATACCCCAGCCTGTAAAAAGAAAGGTAATTATATATATTTTTACCTTATTTGTCAAGCTTTTTGGCAAATTTCGCCGTTTTTTTCAAAGTTTTTTTCCATAAAAAAGCCGTGCTATATGAGCCGTTTAAGCGTCTATTTATATCGTCCTGCCAGCTAGCAGGCAGCGCTTCTAGCGCTCTAAATTTGGGCAACAAATCCAAATTTTCGCTCGGATTAAAAAACAGTTTATTTATCTGCATCACGCTTAGAGCATTTTCGCTTTTTTGCAGGATTTCCACCTCGCAGCCAGCCTTACACGAGCCGTTTTCTAGTACTTTATAGTACCAGCCGGTTAGCCCCGTGGCAAAAATTTCTTTAGTCAAATTTGCATTTCCCCACCGCTTTGCGAGCTTAAAACACGGTTTTCGCGGTTGGGTTACTTGCAGCACTAGCGAGCCGATTTTATGCACGTCGCCCACGTTTACGCTATTTTCATCTAGCCCGCTAATGGTCAAATTTTCGCCCATCGCACCCAGCGGCAAATTTTTAAGCCCCAAATAAGCTTCCCACGCGGGATAGTTTTCGAGCGAATTTGCAAACACGGCTTTATTTACGCCGCCGTGATGCTTCGTGTCGGCCACCTCGTCACCCTCAAAGCCAAGCTCGCCCGCGTAAATTTCGCCCGTCTGCGCATTTTTAAATATCGCCGAGCGCCACGCCTTGCCTAGCTCGTCCGTAGCCGCCACGCTACCATACTGCCTTGCTTTTACCTATCAAAAGCGCTTTTTAGAAATGCCATCTTGCCCTCACGCCACATTTTGCAGATTTAGCTGAACCTGCTCACCCTCGTCGTTAAACTCAAACCCTAACCGCTCTAGCCCCAAAACTCTTTGCGATCGCCTCGAGCGTGTCGCGCGCGGACTTGTGGATCTTGGACTGGAGCTGATTTATCAGGCGCACGGACATCTTTTTCGACCTCGGCGCGGGCCTCCTCGATGAGCCTATTTTTATCCTCCTCGCTAAAGCTGCTACCGAAAAAAATCCGTTTAGCGAATCAGGCAACAAAAACGGGATAAATTTGCCGTTTTTCTCGTCGTAAAATTTCATATTCGCGATTGAAAATTTGTATTTGCAAGGCGGCATCTTGATGAGATACTCCTCGCTCGCGACGTTTACGATCTCTAGGCGCGGACTCGTTAGGTCGTAGATGAAGTTTATCTCAAACTCAAATATCATCGAGAGTTTTTTCTCGCTCACCAGCCAGCGCAGATACTCCTTGCCAAAACTGCCAAATGCATGGTCGGTTTTGGTCACGATCTCTTTGCTATAGACCTGAAAAAACGGATAGCTCGCCGATGGATTTTAGCTGCGATATCTCGGTGCTAATCTGCGTATTCGCGGGCTTTTGCGCGGTTTTTAAGGCTTTATTAAATCTAAAAAAATCGTAAATACGCAAATCGCCAGCAAAATCGCTAAAAATAAGGCTTGTAACATCTATCATTTTTGCTCCTTTAAAAGGGGATTTTAGCGAAATTCGTTAAAATAATCGTTAAATTGAGCCTTTGATTGTTTTTATATCGGTATAAATTTTGGATTGTAAATTTAAATTTAGCGAGCTTTTTAGAGTCGGTGCGGTCTGGTAAGACCCGCACCTTTAAGATACTGGGTTTAAATTTGGCTCAAATTTACTCCAATTTAGCAAAGCAAATTTGAGCTCAATTAACCGCCTAAAAACACCTGAATACTGTAAAAATCATGCTCTCTGAGCACTTTTTGATGAGTTCTTGATGGTCTTCGCCCTTGGTTTCGAGCGTGATCGTGATATTTGCGTCGCCGTACTCCAGACTCGTAGAGAAGCGGTCGTAGTCGATTTTTACGATGTTAGCATTTGCGATCTTTAGGCTATCGGTTAGGGCTCATGAGCGCACCGGGCTTATCTATTAGCGTGATTTGCAGTGCCATTTTGCGGTGGGATTTGATGAGGCCCTTTTCAATGATGACATTTAGCATCTGTACGTCGATGTTTCCGCCACTTAGCACGATGCCGATGCGCTCACCGGCTTTAATGTGACCTTGTTGTGCAGGATACTAGCTACGCCGACTGCGCCCGCGCCCTCGACCACGATCTTTTTGCGTCTCGAGCAGGAACAAAATCGCGTTTGCAATCTCTTCGTCATCGACCTGTACGAACTCATCTACGCACTCAAGTATATTTGCCAGCGTCGTCTTGCTCGCGTCGCGAACCGCGATACCGTCGGCGATCGTGCGCACGGTTTTTGAGTTTATGCTCTTTTTAGCGCCAAAGCTGTTAAACATCGCAGGCGCGCCCTTTGCGCTCACAGCAACTACGCGGATGTCTGGATTTACCTGCTTTTACGCAGCTTGATATGCCGCTGATTAGCCCGCCGCCACCAACCGGCACGATGATAGTTTCAAGCTCGGCTAGATCATCAAGCATCTCTAGCCCCACCGTACCCTGTCCGGCCATCACGTACTCGTCGTCAAATGGATGAATAAAACTCATGCCCTGCTGTTTAGCATACTCGACAGCGTATGCGTATGCCTCGTCGAAGTTATCGCCCTTTAGGATAACCTCGGCACCTAGATCTTTGGTGCCTAGCACCTTTAAAAGCGGTGTGGACTCTGGCATCACGATGGTAGCCAGCGTTTTAAACTCGCGCGCCGAGATAGCCACACCCTGGGCATGATTGCCCGCACTTGCGGCGACTACGCCTTTTTACGCTCCTGCGCGCCAATTTGCGATTTTATTGTACGCGCCGCGGATCTTGTACGCGCCGGTGCGCTGGAGGTTTTTCTTCTTTTAGGTAGATGAGCGCGCCGCTTGCGAGGCTTAGTTTTGCGCTGTAGGCAAACGGCGTCTTGTACACAAAGCCGCTTATCGTGCGCTTGGCTTGGATTATTTTATTTAGAGAGATCATTTTAGCCTTTCGTTTTTGTTTAAATTTTACTTTTCATCGCTTTTACTTGCGCGTTTATTTACCGTATTTTTTTGCTTACGTTTTCTTTATTTTTATTTATATTTTTTTGTTTTTTTGCTGTTATCTGCTACGTTTACGGCGCCGCCTCAAAAATCGTGCTTCGCCGTCAATCGGCCTAGTCAAGCCTTTGTAGCTCGATTTTTTTATGCACCTATCCTGCACGAAATTTATCCCGTTTTCGCGAGCAACCGATCCCGCCTCGTCGTTTGTTATACCAAGCTGCAGCCACAGCGTTTTTACACCTTTTTGACGGCGTCTTTTACTAGCTCGCTAGCAAACTCGCCCTTTTCTAAACATCACGGCGATGTCGATATTTTCATCTATTTGGATCAAATTTTCGATAAACCTTTCGCCCTGAAAATTTTCATCAGATTTTTGGATAAATAGGAAATACGTTAAATCCGCGCTCGATTAGAAAATTTCGCAACCTCGTTGCTAGGCTTGCTCTCATCTGGACTAAGGCCCACGACCGCGATATTTTTTTAGCGGAGGATGTAAATCTGCCCTAGATCGCTAGGGCATTTTTACTCTTTAAAAAGCACGCCACACTCGATGTGAGCGGTGTTTGCAAACTGATCAAACACGGCAATTTGACCGCCTCGTGCGTTAAGGAAAGCTGCGCTAGATCGCGCTTGAGGCTCTGCGGCGAACAGGAGATATAGACGATGTTTTCGTAGTTTTTTTGATGAAATTTATCACGCTCTCATCAAGTCCAGCGCGTGGCGGATCTACCAAAAACGTGCGAGAAGTCATAGCTAAAGATATCAAGCTCTCTTAAACGGTTAAACTCGCGCTCGCGCCTCAAACGCGCTCATCAGCTCCTCGGCGCTCATTCGTAAAAATTTGATGTTATCTACGCTGTTTAGTTCGCAGTTTTTGAGCGCATTTGCAATTGAGCTTTTGGATATCTCGGTTGCCAAAATGCGTTTAAATTTTTCCGCCATCGGAACAGTAAAGTTTCCGTGTCCGCAGTAAAGCTCAAGCAGATCCGCGCCGTGCTCTACACAGCCTTTCGCCCACGCGATCATCTTTTCGTTTACGGCGGTGTTTGGCTGGATAAAAGCTCCGTCGCCGAATGTAAATTTATAAATTTTACCGCCGATATTTAGGGCAGTCCCTCAGTTTAACTCGCCGCTTAGTAGCTTTTTGCCCCTTTGCTCTCGCCACTATCGTTACGCGGTGACCGGCAAGCTCACGCGCTAAGCTTTCTATCTCGCCCTGCTCGGTTTCGCCCTAGACGCTTATGATAGAGCAGCGTCGCTAGTATCCCGCTCGCGCACGAGATAAACTCGGCGCCAAACAGCCTCTCTTTTAAAATTTGATTTTTAGTAAGCTCTTCAAGCAAACGCGACATCAAATTTACGATAGGAGAGGCTACTTTTGGGCATTCGTCTATAAAAAAATACGCTTAGTTTTTAGTGCCGTGCATCGTGTATCTAAGCTCCTCGCCGTCGCGCCAGACCCCAAACTCCGCCCTAGTGCGGTAAGCGGCACTCTGCGAGGCGAAAAACTCAAATTCGCCGCTATAAAACGGCTCAAATCGCACCTTATAAAATCAGTTTTAAATTTAACCTGCTCCTCGTAAGGCATATCAAGAGTGCAACTACCACACTCTCCTGTACTTTGCAAAACTTATCGGGCAAATTAAACCCTTTGCCCTACGAATCTAACGACCAAAGCCGTCACTAAAAGCCCCAAAGGAAGCACTATCCAGATACTTAGGGCCAAGCGCGATCGGGAAGTATCCCGCAAAAATACTGATCGCGCAAACCGCAAGCGCATAAGGCATCTGCGTCTGGACGTGATCGATGTGGTTACACCCGGCACCCATAGACGAAAAGTATCGTAGTATCCGAGATCGGAGAGCAGTGGTCGCCAAATATCGCGCCAGTTAAAACGGCTGAGATATTTACTATCATATACGCGTGCAAGGCGTCGCCCTCTAGTCCGCTGTGCATGCCCACCGCGCTAGCTAAAGGTATCGCGAGCGGCATCAAAATGCCCATCGTACCGTAGCTGGTGCCGGTAGAAAAAGCTGATAAACGAACCCAGCATAAAAAATCGCCGCCGGAAGGACGATCTTTGGCGTAGACTGCGAAAGCAGATCGACTAGATAGCGAGATGTGCCAAGCTCCTTGATAACCGAGCTTAACGACCACGCAAGAAGCAGGATGATAATCGTAGTTATCATGGTTTTCCAGCCCTTACCCCATGTTTCTATCGCCTCGCGCACGGTTGCAAATTTTCTCATAAACAGCCATAAATATCGCCACCACCGTAGCTAGCAAAGCCGACTGAAATAGTGCCACGGACGCATCGGCGGCGCCGAACGTAGCTTGGAAAGTGTAGAACGTAAGCGGATGAGCCTTCGCGCTCTCAAGAGCCTCGCCCTCAAGCGCGCCCAGACCGCTAAAGTAAAAAGCTAACAAACGCGCCCAAAATAAGCACCAAAAAGCGGAACGACGGCGTTTGAGCTTTGTAGTTTGATATTTTCTTTAGGCTCTAGCGTCTTGTCCTCGACGTCCTCGATCATAGCTCCGTCCCGTCTAGGGGTGCAGTTCGCCGGCTCTAGCTCTGCGCTCGGCTTTTAGCATACCTGCAAATTCGCGCCCCATAAACGCGGTGCAGACGATGAAAAAAACAGCATGAAAAGGTTGTAAAAATCTATAAGGCATCGTCTCTACAAAGATACTAAAAGCGTTTATGTTCGTTATGCCGATGAGCTCGTAGCCTTGCTTTTATGAGCGAGATCTCAAGTCCGACCCAAGTCGAGATGACGGCTAGACCTGCGATCGGAGCAGCAGTTGCGTCGATGATAAAGGCTAGCTTTTTCGCGAGAGACTTCAATTTGTCCGTTATCGGGCGCATGATAGGACCCACGATGAGGGAGTTCGCGTAGTCGTCGAAAAAAAGACGAAAAGTCCCATCACCCAAGTTGAAATTTGAGCTGAAACGCCTGTTTTAGCCTTTTTGCTCAGCCATATCGCCACAGCCTTGGTTCCGCCCATTTTGGTGATGAGCGCGACCACGCCGCCGATACAAAGCACCTGAAGCACGATGCCCGCATTCCAGCTATCAGCCAGCGAGCCCACAACCCTTTTTTTACGATGTCGGTAAAGCCCTTTACAAAAAGTCATCGGGATGCTTTGAATCGATGACGTTTATGAGAAACGTTCCGCTAAAAACGCCGATAAACAGCGACAAAAACGACGTCTTTGGTGATAAACGCCAAAACTATCGCCACCACAGGCGGGATGAGCGTCCAAAAACCGAGAAATCTCGGCATTTTTTTCGCTACTTCGGGATCTACGGCTAGCGCCAAGATAGGCAAAAAGCGACAAAAATAAAATCTTTTTCATCAAAAAAACTCCTTTTTTTGTTTTTTTCGTCGGTTTAATCAAATTTTTCCGCACCGCGTGTCGTCGGTCGGTATTTAAGGCATAAATTTAGCTAAATGCGGCTTAAATTTTTGTTTTAAATTCGCTTAGAATTCAGAAATTTTAGCTCTTTATTGCAATTTATGTTAAAAATGAGGCTTTTTGTGGAAATTTTGGTTTTGGCGAGGCTTGGCATTGTAATTTGGTTTTTACAAAAATTATGGCAGTTTTGTATATTTGAACCGTTTATAATCAAATTGTAGGCTTTTATTCTAGCCTTTTTAGTCAGTAATTTGAGCGGCTAGCGCACAGCGATATCATTGATAAAATTTTCTCAATATCCGTAGCCTGCTTAGAATTTAAAACCCATTATCGTAAAAAGTTTTTTTAATCGCCATATTTGCCTAGCTTTTTTTACTGATTGTTACTTTTTTTGGGGATAAACGGACGATCAAACGCCGAGCAAGAAAAAAATATCGGTGTTTTTTTGATCACGATATCTCCAAATATAAATCTGTTTATAATAACCCTATCTTCATAGATTTCAATATAATTAAACAAAAATAATTTCAAAAAAATAGGCATAATAAATAGCAAAGAAACCGCAAAGCCAAATGCAAGAAAAAAAGCCCGTTAAATAAGCCGCTACCGATGAAATTATTATTAACGACAAAAAATCCAAACCCAGCCAAGTCAATCAAAAACTAGAAATAAGCTCTTTTATCTAGTCTATAAAGCTGTTTTTACATTTTCATTAAAATCTCTTTGCATTTGCTCCGCCAATTTGAATTTTTTTCTACTCGTAGCGGCTTTAAACCGCTAAAAATCGCCGCGATGTCGCGCGGTTCAACGTACTTTTATCTCAATTACGAAACGGCGACGGAATTTTAAGAGCGTCAAATTTTGAGAGAAAATTTGATATTAAATTCGGTACAGTCTCGGCACTAAAATTTGACGACAAATTTGCACAAATTTCAGCGCGCGTTTCTCCCGTCACCGCAAGCGCAGTTTGCAAATCCAGCTTCAAATTCATGCGGGTCAAGCCCCGCAAAAAGCAAATTTAAACGGCGCACAAAAAAACATATAAAAATCGCGCGCCGTAAAGCCCGGCGGCAAATTTAACTCAAATTTATGTGGCAAAGCAACTAAATTTTACGCGAAATCCAGCCGCCTATCCCGCAAATTTAATGCTAAACGCCTACTTTTTCTCGATAAAAAGCCCAGCCCAAGTCTGCTGCGTCGCCATCGCCTCGACGACGTTGATGTTTACGCGGTGAGGCATATTTAGGCAGTTTAGCACGATTTGCGCGATATCCTCGGCAGTGATGTACTCCACGCCCTCGTAAACCGCGTCGGCCTTAGCCTTATCGCCGCCGAAGCGAACCTCGCTAAACTCGGTCTTGCAGATGCCAGGAGCTATCTCGGTCACGCGGATGCCGGTACCACGGATGTCGTTGCGTAGATTTCTACTAAACTGCTTCACAAACGCCTTGCTCGCGCCATAAACGTGACTGCCCGGATACGGCCATGCGCCCGCGGTTGAGCCTAGATTAAAGATATAGCCGCTCTTTCGCGCGATCATGAGCGGTAAAAACGGCCTTGGTCGAGTATAAAAAGCCCTTGATGTTGGTATCGACCATCGTCTCAAAATCCTCGATACTAGTCTGCGCCACGCCTTCAAGCCCCAGCGCCAGGCCTGCGTTATTTACGAGCACTTCGATATCGCGAAACTCCTGCGGCAAATTTGCCACGCCGTCAAAAACCGCCTTTTTATCGCGGATATCGGCGACGATGATATGAGTGTTTCAAGCTCTTTTGCCAAGGCTTCAAGCCTTTCTTTACGGCGAGCCAGCGCTACGATCTTGTAGCCTTCGCGGCTGAGCATCCTAGCTATCGCCTCGCCAAAACCTGACGTAGCTCCCGTGATAAAAAGCCGTTCCTTTCATATTTTTCTCCTTATTCGGTGATCAATTGACTCAAGCCCCATCGCCCTTAGATACTGCGCGTTGATCTCTTTTTGCCGATGATGGCGTAGTCTAGGGGCGTTTAGTCCGTTATCATCCACTGCCTTCACGTCCGCGCCGTTATCTATCAAAAGCCGCAATATTTCCACGTCCGCCGCCCCTGCCGCGCTCATCAGCACGCTTTTTGATGCCCCGTCAAAGTCGCAGAGCTTTTACGAAACTTGGCAACTGAACGCTCAAATTTGCGCTATATGCAAGCTTGGTGCTCATGTCTATCAGCCTTTTGTTTACTAGAGCTCCGTTTTCGTAGTAAATTTGACTCAATGTATATCGTTTAGCTGCACGGCATTAAAAAGCGGAGTGACGCCGAGCAGATTTTGCATAGTTTACGTCCGCGCCGCTAGCAACCAGGAGCTTTACGTTGTTTAAATTTTTAAGCGCGAAAAAAACAGCGAACTCTCAAATCCGTAGTTTAAATTTACACCCGCGCGCAAGAATCTCTTTATCACATCCTCGCTTTTTTTCATAAAGGAGCGCGGTGTTAAATGCGTTTTGAAGCGAGGCTTTGTGACACGGAGCCAGAATATATCGCCTCATTTATGCCGTATTTTTGTAAAAGGTCGGGTCGCTAACTTTTCTAGCAAACTCGTCCATATCGCCGTTTTGCAGAGTCGCGGCGGCAAATTTTAAAAAACTCGTTTGCAACCTTTGAAGCGTAATAAATCGCGCTGCCTTCATCTATTTTGGAAATTTGATTTGTAGTAGTTTACGAGCGACTCAAGAGCGGCGTTATAGTCTTTGTTAAAGTCCTTAAAAACCGTGAAATTACTTAGGCTTTGATGTCCCCAGTAACGAAGTCTGGCTCTGTTTTTGCGATACGAGTTTTTCGTATTCGTCGGGACTTTTCTAACTCTTTGGCGTAAATTTCAGGCGCATAGGAGGCTTTTTAAAATCTTAAATTTAAACTCGTTTAAATTCTTAGTCGCCAATTTCCGACGCAAGCAAGGCTTTCGGCGCGGATCTTTTGAGCGGCCGAGAGTAAAATGTGAACCTCTTTTAGCCCCAAGATAGAGTCGTTGCAGTTTGGCTCCACTCTCCCGAAAAAGGTTAATTTTTGCGAGAAAAAAATCGCTGCTTATCAGCCAAAGCGTCATCACAGCCAAAAGCCAGCAAAAACAAAAAAAGAAAACGATAAAAAGTATCGGCAAAAATAAATCTCATCGTATGCCTTAATATCTTTTAATTTTTGATAATTCTACCAAAAAAATAATTTGGTAAAAATAAATTTACCGCTCATTAAAAGCAAACGTCCGCAAATGCGGCTTTTAGCTTCTCGTAAAGCGGAGTAAATGGAACGCCGTTTACGCGTACCTCGGCGATGGAGGTGATGAAATTCGTATCGCCGCTCCAGCGTGGCACTAGATGATAGTGCACGTGCTCTGCGATGCCCGCACCCCCTGCTTTGCCCAGATTCATCCCGATATTTACGCCCGCCGCATTTAGTTCGCGTTTTAAAATTTTCACGCCCTCGCGCACGTAGGCGCTCATCTCCGACCACGTCTGCTCGTCTAGGCTTTCGATATTATCGGTGTGCACATACGGTATCACCATAAAGTGCCCCGGCGTATACGGATAAAGATTCATGATCCCAAAACACCGCTTTGCACGAAATAAAACGCCCGTCTGCGCGTCTTTTTTTCGGGGTGATTTACGACGTTGCAAAAGACGCAGCCCTGCTCCTTTTTACCGAAATATTCGCTCCTCCACGGCGCGCAAATGTGCTCCATATCAGCCCTCCTTTACGGTTTTTACGGCTTTTGCCAAGTCCTCTTGCCTCATAAAAATGCTCGCCTATCAAAAACGCGTCGGCTCCTTGCGCGTGTAACTCTTTTTAGTTGCGAGTGCTCATAAATGCCGCTTTCTGCGACGATGACGCTTGCATTTTTTTGATTTTTAGAAAATAGCTTCTCGCAAAGGCTCATATCCATCTCAAACGTACTTACTTTCGGTGGTTTACCCCTGACTATCTTTGCGCACGCAAAATTTGACTTCTCTACGTCCTCCTCGTCGTGCGTCTCAACCAAGGCCTCAAGCCCCAAAGAGCGCGCGTAATCAAGTAGCCGCTTTAACTCGCCAGCGCTAAGGGCCTTTGCGATAAGTAGGATAAAAATCGGCTCCGTAAACGAGCGCTTCTAAAATTTGATACTCGTCTACGATAAAAATCCTTGCGAAGCAGCGGCAGCGAGCTTTCGCATCTTATAGCCGCCAGGTACTCCAAATTTTCCTTTAAAAAAATGCGGCTCGGTTAGAACCGAGATAGCGTTTGCTCCGCCTTTTTCATACTCTTTAGCTATCTCTACGGGCGCAAAATTTGGCCTTATTAGCCCCTTGCTAGGGCTTGCTTTTTTAACCTCGGCGATGATGCGATACGGCTCGTCTGTGCTGCTTTTTAGCGCTTTTACCGCGTCTTTTTATATCGCGCGGATTTTTTTCGCCGCGAGCTCTTGTAGCTTTTTCAAAAGGCGTTTGCGATTTTCGCAGCGCCAAGTCCTCTTTGGTTTGCTTGATTATCTGATCTAATATCATCTTTTACCCTTTTTTAGGCACTCTTTGATAGCGTTTATATGCTCTTTACCTTCGGGCGAATTTACAATTCCTCGTTATGAAGAGTTTGCCTTATTATCTCGTCGGCCTTTTTGCACTCGCCTCAGCTTATAGTATCCCCACGCTAGCGAGTCTAGATAAAACACCGAGCCAGGCTCTAGCTCGAGGGCTCTGTTACTAGCTCTATGCCCTTTTTCGCGTCTATATCGTGATCAATGAGCAGGTAGCCGTAGTAGTTTAGATATAGCGCGTTATTTAGCTTTACGGCTGATTTTTTTCAAAGTTATTTATGACTTGCTTTAGACTATCTTTGTCTATCTTTTTGGTTTGTTTGTTTGTGTCTCTTTCGTATTGATATATCGCCATTTTGGCTTGATATTCGAGATTAAAGCTCTTATCAAAGGCCTCCTGCGCCTTTTTTTATACGCCTTGGCAAAATCCCCCGTCGCAGCATAAAGATCCATCAGCGCATCGTCATTGTATGAGTATTTTTTTGTAAAAGTTTGATCGCCGCGTCATAGTTTTTTTGAAAAACGTAAACGCCGAGCGCTTTTTCGAGATAGATTTTTTTCTTTCGTCACTTCAAAAAGACTCTCGTAAACATCGATCATATCGGAGTAGCGGCCGTCCTGCGCGTAGATATCTACTAGCGCCGTGCAGGTCTCTACCTCGCAGCCGTCGATACGGCGCGAGCTCTCTAGCTGCCTGATCGCCTCTTTTTGTCGTTCATTTTATTGTATAAAAGATCGACTATTCGCAGTAGATTTTCCACGCTCCTATCTAGCTCGTACGCGCGTTCAAGCTCGGCTAGGGCGGCTTTGTTGTCGTTTTGCATCGAGTAGACGGCAGAGAGCATGACGTGATTTTTAGAGATGTCCTCTTTTTGACTAGCTCTTGCATTATCTTTTGCGGCTTCGTCGAGTTTGTTTTCGCTCATCAAATTGTCACCCTGTATGCGAAGTACGTCCACGTCGTCTTTTAGTACCTTTTGGCTGAGCGCTAAAAATGCTTTTTAAAATTTACGTTTTTAGAAAAAAACGCGAGTCTGAGCGCCTCTTTTTAGATAGTCGGTGTTTTTGGTTTTTCGTAAAGCTGCTCGTAAAGCTCGGTCGCCCTCGTCGTGATTAGCGTTTTCGACCGCCAAAAGCGCCTTGATAACGTATAAATTCTCGTCAAAACCGTCTTTGGCGGTAGCAAAACAAACAAGCAAGGCCGCCAATATAATTTTAAAAATCGCCTTATTCCCGCGCATTCTTTCTCCAATTCATTGATTTTATCCTTAAAATAGTCCCAAAACGGAAAGGTGCGGCACTGGCTCGGGCGAAAGTCGTAAACCGAGCAGTTTTTTTGCCGTTTCGTCAAAAAAATATGCACGCAAACCCGCCGTCGTAGGGGCTTTTCTTTGAGGCTAAACTTTATATCCGAATTTATCTAAAAAATCGCGATCTAAACTCATCCTCGCTTATTTTCAAATGTTCCGCCAGAGCCGAAATTTCCGCTGAGCTTATCCATATATAGCCGCTTTCTCCCGTGCAGCACTTGCCGCCGCACAGCTCGCACTTGCTAGCGTCAAATTCATAACCAAAACCGCTTTGTCTTAGCAAATTCACTCCGCCGCGTCCCTACTTTGCGTGTTTGCTGTAGCGAAAATTTCTAGCTGCCTTTTTTTACTATAAACACCGCCTTCAAAAACAAAAAAATCGGCGGTAAAATTTGAGTCAAGGATTTTTGAACTTTTTTTAGCCTCAATTAGTACCAATTGCCGTGCCATCCGCTTTTGGATGCACAAAAACAAAAGCCTAGTAAGCGTAAATTTAAATTCGCTCAAACAAAGCACAACTTCAGCTAGGCGCTTAGCGTCGTAGCAAAAGCTAAAAACTCCGCGCGGCTTTAGCAGCGAATTTGCGCTACCTACAAGCTCGCTAAGAGGTACATTTTCGCTGTATCTAGCGGCGCGAAGGTGTTCGTTTTCGCTTTTTTTGCGCCGTCGTGATAAAAAGGCGGGTTTGAGACGATGAGATCATATCTTTTTTTCACTCTTAACTTTAGCAAAAATCAGCCGTTATGAACTCGGCTTCAATGCCGTTTTGGCTAGCGTTTGCAGCGGCTAAATTTACGTTAGTTTCTAAAATATCGAGCAAACTAAGCGAAATTTTAGGAAAATCGCGCTTTAAAAGCAACCCCAAAACCCCACTACCGCAACCAACCTCTAGCACCTCGCCGCGCACTCCGCCCTCACGGATAAAGTCATACAAAAAAACATCGTATCGCTGTTGTAGCGGTAGCCGTTTTTTTGGGCTGAGTGATTATCATCTATATACCTTGATGATAAATCCTGCTTATCCTGAGAGGTGATTATGTCATTGCTGTACGATATGCGCGAAAAGTCGCCGAATCCATCTTTTATCATCTCGCCGGCAACCTTGGCGCGCTCTTTGCCGATACCGAAATTTGCGTATGAATCGATCTTTTCAAGCTCTTCTTGTGGGATCACTTTTTGCCGCTTTTGACGTGGCGATAAAGTTACCGCGGCTCACTATCGGCGTGATCTCGAAATAATAATTTGAATTATAACTCTGCAAAAAGTCGCTTACTTTTGTTTTTTTACAAACTTGCGTCGGCCTGTCTGAGCCCGCGCTCATATCAGAACACTCGACCGAGGCGATGAAAACAACCTTTTTAGGCACTTCGGCTTTGAAAAATTTAGCTGGATTATCTTTTTTAGATTTTCATTTTCGCTCATCAGTTCTTCGTTTTTTTAGTTAGTATCTGTGCCACTTCACCCTTTGCGATGTTTTTGCGTACTCGTTTTTGGCTAATTTCTTTCCTTCGTGTCGCTTAGATCTTTAGCTCCGTCTTGCATCTGTTTTTCTTAGAGTCGCGAGCTCTGCGTCTTTTTGCGTCAAAAGCTCATTTAAAGCATCTAGTTGCTCTTTGTTTTCCTTGGCTGTTTTAATATTGTTTTCAACCAATGTCGTGATTTTGTTATTTAGTAATTTTATAGTTTTGATGTTTTTACCAGCAGCGATCTCGTCCGCTAGCAGTTCTTTTTGGATATTTAGCGACTCGTTTAGCTCTGCAACCTTAGCTTCCGCACTTTTGCAGTGAGCTATCTTTTTGCGAATTTGATTTTTCTAACTCATAATTTTACTCTTTTAGTTCCGCCACGTTTTTGCTCGGTTTCTTGGCGCTCGTTTTCAATCTGATTTTTAGCTTTTCAAGCTCGGTTTTTATATATAGCCCTCGTTTTGTTCAATCTCTTTTTCAAATCCTTGTTTTTTTCTTTCTCGAGCTTTGCTACTAACTCTTTATTCGTCGCGTTTAGCTCATCATTTATCGCTTTTTAGCTTAGCTTTTGACTCGGCTTTTTTTGTTTGCGTTTTCAAGGCTCGCTTCAAGCTCGCTTATTTTTCTTGTCCGCGTCTTGTTCTTTTTCTAGGGCGGCGATCCTATTTTTTTGGATAAATTTTGAGCATTTAGAGCCTGAGCGTTATACTCGCTAGCGATCCTTTTTATCTCGCTATCTTTTTAGGGCTAGCTCGTTTGCGAGCCTAGCATTTTCGCTCTTTAGTTTTGCAACCTCTTCATTTACCGCTCTTAGTTCGCTTTCAATTTAGCTTTGCTAGTTAGTGCTTCGTTCTTCAACTCGTCGTTTTTGAGCCTCGAGCCGTTTTAGCGTATTTTGATTTTTCGCTTTGCGTTTTGGCGCTTGATTTATCAAGCTCGCTTTGCTTTTTCAAGCTCGGATTTCAGGCTTTTTATTTCTTCACGAAGCGAAGTTAAATTTTGCTCCAAATTTTTTTGTTTTTTTCTCGTTTTCTTCCTGCGCTTTTGCTAGTTTTTTTATTTAACTCATCAATCATACTTAAACGTTGTTTATCGTTAGCGCTGGCAGCTTGTTTTCGCCTAGTTTCCAACTCGGCTTTTTTTGAGAACTTAGAAGATTTAATATTTCCAGATTTTTTTATCAACCAAATCAACATTATCGTCATACAGTAGCCTATTTTTGAGCGCGCAAAACGCGTATTTGCTCTTTTTAACTCGGCTTCATCGCCTAAAAATTGGCGCATCCGTATCATTTAAATCCACATTTCTAGTATACTTTTTCCTGCGATAAAACCTGGCTTTGGTTTGTCAAATTTTTCTCGCCTACAGTACTTATGCTTTCATTTTTAGGCGCTTCTTCGACGTTCATTATTTGCACGGCGAGTTCCGTAGACTTTGCAGACGGTTTTGTAAACTCGAAATACAAATAATATCCGCCCAGCGTGAGTAAACAACCGCAGATAAAAAAATAAGACTCAAATTTAACGCTCTCAACTCTATTTTTTTCCTTGATGTCTTGACTACCTTGTGCGCGTGATTTAGCGCGAGTACGATCGAGCCGCCGTTTTTTTAGCACGATGTCGCCGCCGATATATAGGCCGGATACGCTGCTTTCATAGTGCTCGTTTACGACCGGGTCCTTATCCGCATCGAGCTCAACTCCGCATTTTTGTAAAAAATCCACCGGAGTCGAGCCGCCGATAGCGTAGACGACTCTGTCGTAGACTCTGATTTTTTTCCGTTTGAAAAGTGCGCACTCACGCGCCCCTGATTCGTTTTCGATCTCGGTAATATCGTGATTTAGTCGCACTTTTAGCTTATTTGCTTTTTCTAGCTCCCACAGCGCCGTTACGTTTACGTCATTTACGCGGCTAATTTGTCCTTGCGGTACGCTAGCGTGGTTTTATTGTATTGGCATAGCTCGATAGCGTACTCCACGGCCGAGTTTCCGCCGCCCACCACGAGCACCTTTTCGCCGCTGGAACAGGAGTTTAGATTAGAAATCTACGACTCCATTTAGCGAAGGCGGGATTTTATAGTTCGGCTTGTTTGGACGTCCCATTTTACCGATGCTTATCATCACGTTTTTTTAGCCTTGTAGTCGCCCTTTGCGGTGTGCACGAAAAACAAATCGTCCTTTTTCTTTACGCTTTCGACCTCGGAGTTAAACACGGCCTCGATCTTTTCCTCGTCTAGCAACTTATCGAAATAATCAAGCGTGCTCTCCTTCGTGCCGTCCTCAAAGGACACGATGCCGTGGATGGTGCTGTCTTGACCTTTGTACTCCTTATCCACGCGCTTGTTGTCTTTGTAAATATTTTCTTATAGTTTGGCTGTGGTTATCGCCCTTTTCGAGAAGCAAGACTTTTTAATCCATTGGCTCTCGCCTCTACGACGGTCGCGATGCCGCAAGGGCCGCCGCCTATCACGATAATGTCGTAAACATCGCTCATTGATTCTCTCCAATTTGATATTTTTTTCATTAATGTAGCGAAAATTGTATTAAATTTCTAAGAAAATTCGCGAAATTTGGGGGTAAATGTAATTTAAAAAGACAAAAACGGTCAATTTGAAAGATAAAAAGGCGAGCGGGGGCAACTGGCTAATATAAATCTGTAATCTGAGAGCCAAATTTGAAGCGCGTCAATCTGAAAGGGACGCAATTTAACCACTTTACGCCCGCTAAAGCTCAATTTTTCTTTAAAAAACTCAGCGATTAAAAAAATGCTAGTTCTAGCGACTGATCGGCGTTTAGCGCGGATCGCACTGCGTTTCGTATCTGTGCGCCAGATCATCCTCGTTTAGCTTAAACGACCCGCCCGTACATTCGGTCACGTCCTGGCCCGTCATCTCTAGATGCACGCCGCCAGCATGCGTGCCCTCGGCTCTATGTATCTCAAAAAGCTCTGCACTTCGGCTAGGATTTTATCAAATTCGCGCGTTTTGTAGCCGTTTGCGGCTTTTTATCGTGTTGCCGTGCATCGGATCGATGCTGTAGACGATATTTAGGCCTTCGCGTTTTACTTCGCGTAGGATTTTAGGTAGCCGCTCGCCGATTTTATCCGCGCCCATTCTGATTATTACGTTTAGTCTACCCGCTTCGTTTTGCGGATTTAGCGCATTTGCGAGCGCGATGACGTCCCTGCGCGGTTGCGTTTGGTCCGATCTTTACGCCCTAAAGGATTGTGCACGCCGCTTAGAAAATGCACGTGAGCATCGTTTACGCCGCGCGTGCGCTCGCCGATCCAGAGCATATGCGCCGAGCAGTCGTACCAGTCGCCAGTGAGGCTATCCTCTCTAGTTAGAGCCTCCTCGTACGGCAGCAAAAGCGCCTCGTGCGAGGTGTAGACCTTAGGTTTCGCTAAGCGCGGGAGTATTTGAGGCATTTATACCGCAAGCGCCCATAAATGCTAGTGTTTGGCTCAGCTGCCTAGCTAGTTCGCCGTATTTGGCGTCAAGCTCGGGTTTTTGATAAAGCCAAGATTCCAGCGATTTACCTCGTGAAGATCGGCTAGACCGCCGCGAGAAAAGGCGCGAAGCAGGTTCATCGTGGATGCGCTTTGATAATACGCTTCGATCATGCGGTTTGGATCGGCCACGCGAGCCTCGGCATTAAATTCAAAAACCGTTTATGATGTCGCCGCGGTAGCTGGGTAACTTTACGCCGCCTTGCTCCTCGTAGTCCGAGCTTCTAGGCTTGGCAAACTGACCAGCCACGCGCCCTACTTTTACGACGGGACAGCGTCCGGCAAACGTCAAAACGATCGCCATTTGCAGCATCACTTTAAACATATCGCGGATATTTACGGCGTTAAAATTTGAAAAGCTCTCCGCACAGTCGCCCCCTTGCAATAAAAAAACGCTTCGCCGTTGCAAACTTTAGCTAGGTCTTGCTTTTAGGGTTTCTAGCCTCGCCGGCAAAAAACTAGCAGGCGGCATCGTTTTTAGCTTATCCTCGGCCTTTTTTTAGCAAGACCTCGTCTGGGTAGCTGGGCTGCTGCAAGATATTCAAATTTTTCTCCACGAATCTCTGCTCCACATCTTTAAACCTTTTTTTAAAAAAATAACCCCTGATTTTTAGCTAAAAGAACTTTTATTACAGATAAAAATTTCAAATTTTAGCCCCAATCTACCCTCGCTGCGCTTTTTTTGAGCCACATAAGCTTTTGATTAACGACAAATAAATATAATTTCGCCAAAAAAAGCGGAAAAAATGCAAAACAAAAAAATCAAACCAAAATCGGCTTCATCTACGGCCTATCGGTCTTTATGATCTGGGGTGTTTTTTTCCTATTTATTTTAAACAGCTCAGCGCGCTTTCGGCCACCGAGATCGTCGCTCACCGTATCATTTGGTCGGTGCTACTTTTGTTTTTTTGCTACTCAACTGGCCGCAAACCAGGCGCAGCGGAGAGTACTTTAAGCAATAAGAAAACCACGTTTTGGCTATTTGTCACGGGACTTCTCATCGCCGCCAACTGGTGGATCTACGTCTATGCCGTAAATATCGGCAAGATCGTAGAAACCAGCCTAGGATACTTCATAAATCCTCTCGTAAATATGCTCCTTGGCGTGCTGATTTTAAAAAGAAAAGCTATCGCGCGCGGGCAAACTTTGCCATCGCTATCGTCTTCGTCGCTATCGGCGTTCAAATTTACGACGCGGGCGGCCTACCCATCATATCTATCATTTTTGCCTATCACGTTTGGATTTTATTCGCTCATTAGAAAGCGCCTTTAGCGTGCCCTCTTTAGAGGGGCTTTTCGTCGAGACCGCACTCATTGCTCCTATCGCGCTCGTCGCGCTATTTTTTTCGTAGCCGCTAGCGGACAAAAATCACTTTAGCTTTTCGTGGTTCGGGCTTTTGATCGCTCTTTGCGGGCCTGCGACCGTCGTGCCGCTTTTTACTTTTTAACTCGGCGGCTACTAGGCTACATTTAAGCACGATCGGCTATTTGCAGTATATTTCGCCTTCGATGCAGCTTTTTGCTTGCCGTTTTTTTACTACGGTGAGCAAATTAGCGCGCTCAAAGCGCTGTCGTTTTTTTGCTGATCTGGAGCGCGCTAGCGGTGGTTAGCTTTAGCGCGATTTATAGTAAAAAGCAAAACTCAGTATAACCGCAAATTTGAAATCAAAAAAAGGAAACCTATGTCATCTATCGCATTTTGACGCCGTCATCTGCGTCGTAGTCGCGCTTGTGCTCTACACGCAGATACAAAAAAATAACGAGAAAGATCGACGAGAACGGCACTCTAGCAAACAACTCCCCAGAGGCCGTACGTCAAACTTTCAGTGCAAAAAGTACAAGGATTTTTGCGAGATAATAAACGGCGAGCTAAGAGAGCTAAAGATGAAAGCGCTCTACGACGACGCCCTAAAAAACGAGGATCTAAAAAGAAAAAAATTTTTAGAAAGCCCTAAGCGAGATGAGCAAGAAGCTGACATTTATCGAGACGATGAACACCGCTAGAAACCCAGATAAATGGGAAAGCGAGCTCTTTGAGGTGCTTAGCCGCCCTAGACGATCTCGTCACGGAAAAATTTTCAAAGACGGCGAGCGCGCGGGCGACGAGATTAGGGAGCGTCTGGGCGCGGAGTTTAGCAAGCTGCAAAAATTAAATCTTAAGTAAAAACGGGGTAATATCGCTTTTTGATTTAACTCTATCTTTCTAAGGAAAAAAACGGATGAGCTATACCAAAAAAAGACCTCGTAACCGCTGCAATTTGAACCAAAGACGAAATTTACCATTTCCTACTTTAGCCAAGGAGTTTAAGGCGCTAAACAACTCCGAGACCAAAAAGCCAAGTCGCTCTACGGCAAAACGACCGTAAACGCCTTTTTTTCGAAAAACTCGACTAGGACGCGAACGAGCTTTGAAATCGCGGCTAAGCGCCCTAGGAGCCGACGCTATACTCACCGCCTCAAGCTCCAGCACTCAAAAAGGGCGAAACACTCATCGACACCGTTCACAACATCGTCGCGATGAAAAACGGATATCGTAGTAGTGCGCCACTACAGCTCGGGTGCGGCTAAATTTATCGCCGAGAATACCGACGCTCACGTCATAAACGCAGGCGACGGCCTAAACGAGCACCCTAGCCAAGCGCTGCTTGATCTTTTTACTATACTGGAAAATCGCGGCAGCCTAGAAAAATCTCACGGTCGCCATCATCGGAGATATCTTTCACAGCCGCGTGGCGCGCTCAAATATCTACGTCCTAAAAACGCTCGGAGCCAAGGTTAAGCTCTTTGGTCCGCCGATGTTTTTAACGGGTATGGAGGCTTTTGGCTGTCAATGGTCCGATATGCAGGGGCGATCGAGGACTCGGACGTCATCATCATGCTACGTATCCAGCTAGAGCGCCAGGACGATGAGATCGCATTTCCGTCCGTGCGCGAATACTCTAAATTTTTCGGCCTAACCCAAGCCAAAATGAAATACGCCAAAGATGGCGTCATGATCCTACACCCAGGCCCGATAAACCGCGGCGTCGAGATAAACTCCGACGTAGCCGACGATCCGCGCTACTCGCACGTGCTAAATCAGGGTCGAAAAACGGCGTCGCCGTCAGGATGGCGATCCCAGATACTCTCATCAAAAAAACAAAGGCGCAAAATGAAAAACTCTCATCAAAAAAACGGCACGATCGTAAATCATAACGGCTCGCAAAAAGCAAACGTCTTTATAGATGGCGACAAGATCGTCTCTAGTCACCGCGGACGAACCGGCGGCGGATAAGGTAATAGACGCTAGCGGCAAGCTCGTGATGCCGGGACTTATCGATATGCACGTGCATTTTAGGGATCCAGGCCTTGAGTATAAAGACGATATAAACACAGGCTCTGAAACCGCGGTCGCTGGCGGCGTAACCACCTGCCGCCCGATGGCCAACACAAACCCCGTAAACGACAACGCCGTCGTCACGCGCGATATGGTAGCTAAAGCTAAAGCCCGAGGCCTCATCGACCTGCTACCAATCGGTGCGATAACGAGCAAGATGGACGGCAAAAAAATGCGTAGAGATGGGCGATATGACTGAGGCGGGCGCAGTGGCGTTTAGCGACGACGGCCTACCCGTAGCTAGCAGCGACGTGATGAGATACGCGCTTGAGTACTCAAAGCACTTCGGCAGCTTCGTCATCAACCACTCCCAAGACTGCTCGCTGTGCCGCGGTGGCCACATGAACGAGGGCCGCGTCTCGGCGATACTAGGCATCAAGGGCATGCCGCGCGAGCAAGAAGAGATTATGGTCTCGCGCGATCTACTACCAGCCAAGCTAACAGGCGGCCACATCCACATCGCGCACGTTAGCTCCGAGTGGTCGCTAAAACTCATCGCGCAGGCTCGCGCAGCCGGCATAAACGTGACCTGCGAGGCGACTCCGCACCACTTTACCTATACCGAGGACGAGCTGCTAGGGCTACGATACGAATTTTAAAATGTCGCCGCCGCTTCGCACGAAATCAGACGTAGAGGCGATCAGAGATGGTCTAAAAGCGGCCTCATCGACGTCATCGTGACCGACCACGCTCCGCACCATAACGACGAGAAATTTTTAGAATTCGACAAGGCGCCGTTTGGAATACTCGGCCTACAAACCCTCGTACCCTATGACGCTAGAGTTGGTAAACGACGGCGTGATAAGTATCGAACAGATGGCGGCTCTGACGTCCTATAATGCAGCTAAAATTTCTAAAACTAAAAAGACAAGGGCGTTATCGCAGAAGGCTACCTCGCCGACATCACGATAATCGATCCAGGTTTCGAGTATCTATACGACAAAAAGCCTAAATAAATCAAAAATCCCAAAACTCCCGCTGCTAGGGCAAAAATGCTAAAAGGCGCGGCGGTAATCACGATAAAAAAAGCGGCAAAAACGGTGTTTGAGTTTCCAAACGTCGTGGCGTGATCCGATCACCATTTAGCGTAATGTGAATTTGACTTTGCGGCGGTTAAGGCTGTCGCGAGGTCAATTCTAACAACGACTAAAAACAAAATTTAAAACCATAAGGCGAGTATCGCAAAATAAACCCGCGACCAAAACCGTCAAAAATACAAAGTAGCGGTTTTTTTGAAAACATTTTTTTATCGCTTATGTCGTCGCCTCTTTTGGGATTTTTTTATCATCCCCGAGGATATATTATCTAGTTGCAAAATTTGCCGCAGTTTTGTAGAAGCCATGAAGCAAATCTTTCCAAATATCCAGATTTTTAGCGACATAAGTCCATTTAAGCAAGAGATAGAATTTTATGCGAGCTATATGCAGGTGCTTGGGCTGCTACAGGCGATAATTTTTGAGTGTGTTATTCATTATGTCCGGTAAATGCAAAGCGCCGATCATAAGCTGGCCGATGTCGATGCTTGGTCTTATATATGATTATTTCTTTGGCTGCGTAGGCGTAGACGGCATAGTTTTACAGGGCGGAACTCGTATCGAGATAACATTTGATACAGAAATTTGAAATATTTGCCGTCATAACGGTTTTTTTCAACTTTTTTTCTCTTTTACTTGGGCTGTTTTTCATCGGCCATCTTGTTGAGAGATTTATTTTTTTAAGATTTTCTACCTGAAAAAAAGAGCAACAATTTAAATCCGTTTAGAAATTTTCGGTTTTGATATCGGCAACGTTTGCCTTGTCGCCGTACAGTTTCGACGACTCTATTTAACCCGCCAATTTACGACCGACTGCCGAGCAATTTAACCGCCGACGATTACCATTTACGCCGCCGCGCTGGCTCAATCGATGATTAAAAAAACCGATCAAGTCGAGCGCAAGCGACGTCAATTTGTCAACTGACTCACTTTTAGCCCTCACGCGTCCTTGCCGTTTATCGCGTATGCCGAGCGTAAAAACACGTCCGTGCCAGATAACAGCGCGCTCGTCAAAGTCAAACGCGCCGTTGTGATGGCCTGCGGCGAGCTTGGTGCCGATCATCAGGTAGCCGCTCTTGCCGCCTGCTTTTTGCACGGCGTGCATAAAGTGCGCAAAGTCCTCGCAAGCGCCGGGAAATTTAGATCCCGCACGATGAGCTCGTCCTGATAAAAGGCGACTGACGCGCGGCGCGCTCGTAGATATCGGTGATCTCCTCGCTGCTGTCGCCTCCGCTCGTGCCGCCGGTTAGCTTCACGTCGTACTGCACGCCGTACATCTGCGCGACGCCCGCGACGATATCCATGCATTTTTTTGAAACATAAATTCATTTAGCTCGGTCGTTTCGCCGCGCGTTTCGCAGGCGATGTAGCCGTTTGGCGCGATGACGTTTCGCCCCTCGCCCGCTCGCAAAACGCCCACGTTTATGCGCGTGACGCCGTCGGCATGACGCGTGATACCGTGCATGGCTAGAGCCGCCTGAGCTGCGGCCAGTAGAGCGTTTGCCCCTTCTTGCGGAGCGCCCTGCCGCGTGAGCCGACTTGCCCGTAAATTTACGTCGACTTTCGACGTCGCAAGAAGCTTGTTTGTACCGCAGATGATGCCGCCGCTAGTCTTTGCCTGAAAGCCGATGTGACCGCCCAGCAGGTAGTCCACGCCCTCCAGCACGCCTGCTTGCTCCATCGGCACGGCGCCTCTGGTGCCCTCCTCGGCGGTTTGAAATATAAATCTAACTTTGCCCTCAAAATCGTCCACATTTTGCGCGATGAGTTTAGCCATCGCTAGGCCAATCGTGATGTGCCCGTCATGCCCGCAGGCGTGCGTGATGCCGTCTATATCGGCTCTAAAGCCCTCCTTAAACGGCCTGTGCGCCTCATCCTTGCTCTCGGTCACGTCCACACCGTCGATGTCGAATCTAAACGCAAGCGTCTTGCCCGGCCTGCCCGTATCAAGCTCGGCTACTACGCCCGTTAGCCCATCCTCCATCACGGGCAAAAACTCGCGCTCATCGGCGCTTAGCAGGCTTTTTTTGCACGCTCTAGATATTTTTCTTTATCTTTCTCGCTACCAAGACCTGCTCTAGCTTCCGGTTTCATTATCTCGCGTCCCATTTTTTTAGGCTGTAACCGAGCTTTTTTTAGCTCGCTAGCGATCTTTGCCGTCGTAAAAACGTAAAAAAATCCAGTCTCGGGATGAGAGTGAAAAACCGCCTATTTTTTTCACCATTTCGTCTTTTTAGCGCTTCTACTTTTGCTGCTACCTCGTCCATTTTCGCCCCTCAATGTGAAATTTTTATTATTTTTTTCTTAAAGATATATTATACATCAAGACTAATTTTAAAAAGCTTAAATTTAGGCTCTAAAATGATAATTTGACTCTAATTTTTGTAGGGTGACCTTGCTTGGTGCAAATTTGTCTCAGGGACTGTTTTTTTAAACCCCTATTTGCATAAAAAGCGGTGCAGCTAATGTAAGGTGAAAAATTTGATCAAATGAAGCGAATTCGTATTTTAGCGGAGCGGTTTTGAGATGAAAATTTAGGGTACCAACTTTGACTTAAATTGCAAATCTGCATCAACTTTGGTCGACGAATCTATAAAAATACAAAGGGCAAACTTTGACTTCAGCTATCGTGCTAGAAACTCAAACTTTGCCCCTCAAGCAGCCTATTTTATGCTATTTTTTTAGCTTCATTATTCGCTCGTAGGATTCCCTCGATACGCTCTTTTGGTATCTGCTTGGCGCCAACCGCGTCCACGACTAGTTGCGTGACGAGCTCTGCCGTCCTGCGTCCGTCTATCTTGTAGTCGCTAAAGAGCATCACGTCGCCGCCGGCGTTGATAAAGTTTATCACCTTTTCTTGCAGCGTAAAGTCCTTTAGTCCACCCATGAGCATGTCGTCGCTGATGACTACGCCGTCAATCTGAGCTCGCCGCGTAGCAAGCCGTCGATGACCGCCGGCGAGAGCGAGGCTGGAAGCTCAGAGTCGCGCTGCATGAGGTAGATGTGGCCGACCATTATCATCTTGGCTTCGTTTTTGCGAACCGCGTCAAAAATACGGCTTAAGCTCGGTATAGTCGAATTTTTCGATCACGACCTTTGCCGTGTGGCTATCGGCCCTCGACGTTGCCGTGGCCTGGAAAGTGCTTCATCGCAGCTATCACGCCGCGAGCTTGCGAGGCCTTCATAAACTCGCTTGCGTACAGCGAAACCTCGTCTATATCGGCGCTAAACGCTCTGCCGCGCGAGCCGATGATGGTGGATTTTGGATTTAGCACGTCGACCACGGGAGCGAAATTTACGTTTACGCCGACGTCTTTTAGTTGCTGCGCCATTTTAGCGTAAAGCTCGCCGGCAGCAGCTAGATCGAGCGTTTTTTTGCTACTTTTTGCGCCGAGATAAAGGTCTCAAACCCACTCTTATCCTTAAATCTCGTGATTTGCCCGCCCTCCTCGTCGATAGCGATAAAAATGCCTTTTTGCGCCTCTTTAAATGCGCTTGTTAACGCCTTGAGGTTCTTTTTGTCCGAGATATTTTTTTACCGAGTAGCATCACCCCGCCAAAACGCTGATATTTGGCCTCCGAGACGGCTTCTTTGGCGGTTTTGGGATCAGAGCCGTTGAAGCCGACCATTATCATTTGGGCTATCATTTTGCGAAGAGTCGGCTTTTTCTTGTGCTTGCGCATCGGTGGCGTTTAGCGCGGTCGGCAAACCCGCTAAAAATAGCGCCGAAAAAGCGCGGCGATAAATTTTTTCATATTTTTTTCCTTTTTTTGTTTTTTTGCGGATTTTTACACTATTTTGGATAAATTTAAGAAATTTGAAACGAGGTTTAGGTGCTATTTGGCGCTTTTTGCGACTGATCGCTCGTAAATTTAGATTGGCATTAATAAAATATTTGATATAATTTTTTTGAAAAATATTGTTTAAAATATTTTAGGGTGCGAATTTGAGAGATGAAACAGCAAAAACCGATTTATAGACTAGATAAAAGAAGACCGTTTTTAGTAACGCTTGATTTTATGATATTTTGGATTTTTTTCTTATCATGTTGGTGCCGCATACGGTAGTGTATTTTGACGGCTGGAGATGGGCGCTCGGTGTTTTGGGCTCTATATTTTTTTGCCAGCGTATTATGCGGCATCGCCCTCTTTAACTACCTTGAAATCTATCAAGACAAAATAGTAATAAACAATTTATATTTGGCAACATTATCATTAATGCCCAAGATATAAGATACTGCAATTTTTCTAACAGCAAAAGATTTTTTTACGACATTTTTCCGTATAATGTAAAAATATTAGCCAAAAGACGCTTCTTTTGGGCAATATTTACGGTATGCAGCCTAACGAGCGAGCAGGCTGTGGAGATAACAAGATTGGTGAAAAGCATTAAAGACTCGAGAATATAATTTGCTACAAAAAAACTTAAGGATCACATTGCGGGGTGTCATGCGCGGTGATTTTGGCGTATTTTTAGTCGATGCGTCAATTTTAACCATCGGCGTCGTAACAATTTAATATTGCTGATTTTTAATAAACAAAAATAAGTTTTCAGCAACCACACTCGACAAAAAAATTAGCAAACGAAATCCAATTTCACGGCGTTTTTAAACTCAAATCCAGCATAGTAATTCTGCAATTTGGATTATTTAAACAAACCAAAGAAGCCAGCTATTTAAAAACCGCTGTCCGCCATCAAATTTCTCAATTTATAGCAACTGCGGGCCTCCGCAGAATGCACGACTTTAAACCAAATTTTATTTTTTTACTTAGTAGATCCCTCAGGCTTTCCTGCACGTCTTTGCCGCGCAGCATCGCCGCGACCTCGTTTACTATCGGCGTATAGATGCCCTTTGCCGGCGGCGATCTTTTCTATCGCGTAGGAGGTATCCACGCCCTCTGCGACCCTCGCCCTAGATCGTTTAGGATTTTATTGAGGCTCTCGTTTTTGGCAAGTCCTAAGCCTACGCGGTAGTTACGCGAGAGTACCGATGAAGCCGTGAGAAACAGATCGCCCGCCCCGCTAAGACCCAAAAAGGTCTGCTGCTGCGCGCCGAAATACTCGCCAAATCTCGCCATCTCGACGAGTCCGCGCGAAATAAGGCTGGCGCGAGCGCTATTGCCAAGCCCGAGTCCGTCGCAGATACCGCCTGCGATAGCGATGACGTTTTTTTATAGGCACCCGCGATCTCGGCACCGATAACGTCACTGCTAGCGTAGGCTTTGATATTTTGCGGGAAAAGCTCTGAGATCTCGCGTGCTAGGGGCTTCGTTTTTGGAGTTTATAACGAGCGCGCAAGGAAGGTCGTTTTGTATCTCTTTAGCAAAGCTAGGGCCAGATAAAAAGGGCCAATTTGCCGCACTAACGTGCTGCTCGTAAATCTCATCCAAAAAAACGTAAGCTCGATGTTTCGATACCTTTTGAGGCGACTAAAATTTTTCTGTCCAAAGTTTTTTTAAAAATGCTCTTTTAGCCAACCGCTAACGGACTGAGAAGGTATGGCAACGACCAGCAGATCACGCTTTAGCGCCTCCTCTAAGCCGACAAAATGCACGCCTTCAAGCTGTCTGCGCGAGGTGATAACGCAGTCATTTTTTTGCGAAAGCGCATGAAAAAGCGCGCTACCCCACTTCCCCGCTCCGATGATGGCTATTTTTCATTTTTTTCTCTTTTTTTGTGATTTACGTTTATTTTAGCTAATTTGACCGGCCCGCCTGCAAGCTCAAGCCTTGCTTTTGCGAAAAATTAAACGGATTAAATTTGACCACGCCGCCAAATAAAGTCAAAAACAGCGGCGCAAGCCAAATTTATCCTAATTTTTTTCTTTTTAAAAAGCTCATTTACTTTTTGCGGGATTAAACGCGCCTTTGCCTTCTTTCATCGTTTGGCCGACGAAAAAAATCCAAAAAAAGCTTGTCCTTGCCGCTCTTATACTCAGCTACCTTGTCGGCGTTCGCACTTTGAAAATTTGATCTATTATCGCTACGATAGCCGAGTCGTCGCTCACCTGTTTTAATCCCAATTTTTCGATAACGCCGTCCACACTCGCGTCATTTTCCATAAGATAGTCAAGTACTTCTTTTGCCGCCTTGGCGCTTATCGTGCCGTCTTCTATGCGGCGCAAAAGCTCTATCATCTTAGCCGAATTTACTGGCGATGTCTCGATCGTAGCACCGTTTTTAAGACGCCCCAAAAGCTCGACGATGAGCCACGTTACGGCAAGCTTCGGCGATATCTTAGCATCCACGAGCTCCTCGAAATACTTCGCCGTCTCCACGCTGCTAGTTAAAAATCAGCGCATCGTCCTCTTTGATACCAAGCTCACGCTCGTATCTAGCGACTTTTTGCTCGGCAAGCTCAGGGATCTTGATCGCTTCGTTATACATCTCTCCGGGATCTCGACAGGTAGCAGGTCTGGATCTGGAAAAATATCTATACTCGGCGCTATCTTCCTTGCCTCGCATAGAGCGCGTGACCAAACTCTACGGTATCAAAAAGGCGAGTCTCTTGATAAACTTCTTCATCGTATTTGCCGTCTTCCCACGCCGCACTTTGACGCTCGACCTCGTAGTCGATCGCTTTTTTTGGATAAATCTAAACGAGTTTACTTTTTAATCTCGACACGCGTATAAAGCTTTGCTGTCGCCCTTTGGACGGATGGAGACGTTAGCGTCGCAGCGGAAGCTTCCTTCCCTGCATATTGGCGTCGCTAATGTTTAAAAAAATCGCAAAAATCGAGTGCAGTTTTTTTAGGTACGCGACCGCCTCGTCGGAGCTGCGCAGATCAGGCTCGCTCACGATCTCAAGCAGCGGCGTGCCGGCGCGGTTTAGATCGACCAGACTCTGTCCGCCTCGTGGATGTTTTTGCCCGCGTCCTCTTCAAGGTGCGCGCGAGTGATGCCGATGCGTTTTTTTCTCGCCGTTTACATCGATAAAAAAAGCTCGCCTTTTTTTCCACTATCGGTATCTCAAACTGCGAAATTTGATAGGCTTTTTGGAAGGTCTGGATAAAAGTAATTTTTTTACGGTTAAAAACCGAGCGTTTATTTATAGTCGCATTTACCGCCGCGCCAAAGCTTATCGCCTTTCTCACGGCTTCTTTGTTTAGCACCGGCAAAGATCCGGGTAGCGCCAGGCAGGTCGGACAAACGTGCGTATTTGCCTCATCGCCGAAGCTAGTGGAGCAAGAGCAGAAAAATTTTAGTTTTTTTGTATTAAGCTGAGTGTGAACCTCAAGCCCGATAACGACTTCAAACATAATTTGCCTTTTTATTTAGAAATGTAGGGCTTATTTTAGCAGGATTTTTTTATTTAAGTTAGATAAAAGAAGGGGCTGCGCCCGCCGATTTTTAGCGTATTTTTAGCTGGCGGACGCGTAAATCTAATTTTAGTGCTCGTCGTGGCTGATTAAAAATCGCGCCGGCAAGATACACGTAAGTAAGAATCATAAAGATAAATGTTTGCAAGCACGCCATAAACGTAAGCAAGACAAACGCCGGGAGCGCAGCGTAAGACGCGAGAGCAAGCACAACCAAAAAGAAACAAATCATCGCCCTTGATGTTACCGAAAAGTCGGAAAGAAAGCGATACTACGCGAGACAGATGCGAAACGATCTCGACGATAAACATTATCGGAGCTAGCCATTTGTTTGGCCCCATGAAGTGAGCAAAATACTTAACCACGCCGTTTACGCGGATACCTTCGTAGTGGTAAAACACGAAAACCACGAGCGCTAGAGTAAGGGTCAATTTAAGCTCGAAGTCGGAGCCTCAAATCCAGGTATTATGCCTATTATGTTACTTACGAATACGATCAAACCGATGGTCGCGACTAGCGGTAGGTATTTTCTAGATAGCGCTTCGCTGCCCTAGCACGTCCTTGCCCATGGATACGACGCCTTCTAAATACGCTTCGAGGATGTTTTGCGTTCCACGAGGTACGAGTTGCAGATTTTAGTTGCAAACTTTTGCCACGATGAGCACGATAATCGCGACTAAAACGAGATGTCCCGCGTAATTTTACCGCGTGGATAACGTGCTCGTTGTCGGTAAACAAAGAAGCGATCCAACCTGTAAACAAAAACAAATTTTTCTTGCATGGATTAACCTTAGATTTATGAAATTTAACGGCAATTTTATCCAAATAAACGTTAAAAGTTTTTTAAGCTTACCTCACCTTTCGCCCAAATTTTAGCTTTTTGTCAATTTAGCTCACATTCGACGTCGTTTTTTTAAAAAATCAGCACTCACGCGAAAAAAATCTATCGTAAACAAGCTTTTAGTATCGTCGCACCTACGACGGCTAAAAAAACACGACTCTAACAAATTTAACGTCCTTTTTCATGACCATATTTGAGCCAAAGTACGCGCCCAAAACCCGCCCGATGCCCATCAAAAGCCCGACCGTCCAAAGTATCTGTCCGCCCGCGATAAAAACGGCTAGAGAGACGATGTTGCTGGTAAAATTTAGGATTTTTCGTATGCGCGACGGATTTTTCATATTTAGCCCGATGAGCGCAACCATCGCAAACGTCCAAAAACTGCCCGCTCCAGGCCCGAAAAAAATCCGTCGTAAAAAGCCTAAAATAAGCCCAAATATCACGTAAAAGGCTCGCGCGTTCATACGAGCGGCTCTGTCCTCGTCGCCGACTTTTGGCATCAAAAAGCGTATAGATGAAAAATCGCTATCAAACAAAACGGGATAATAACGCGCAAAAATCTCGGCGCTCAAAAACAAAATAAGGGCCGTACCTACGCACGCGCCGATAAAGGTAAAAACGATGCCAATAAACACTTCACGGAAATGTATCATGCCTTTTCTGGCGAAATTTGAACGCCGCCGTGAAGCTACCAAAAAGTGCCTTGGAGCTTGTTCGTCGCTAGCGCCATGTGAGGCGGTACGCCCATCGCCATGATCGTGGGTAGCGCGATCAGTCCGCCTCCGCCCGCGATCGCATCGACGAAGCCCGCCGCAAACGCCGCCGCAAAAAATATCAAATACGCCGTAACGCCGAAGTCAAAGTCCATTTTTTTCGCCCCTTCAAAAAAACAAAAATCATACTACGAAAAAAATTTAGAAATTTATAAAATTTGGCTTTTTGTTTTATTGCGGTTAAAATTTAATAAAGCGGCGAGTAATTTCTGCCTAGTAGGTTTAAATTTAGCAGTTTGGGATTGTAGTTTATTTTGTAAAATTTGCCGTTCCATCGGCGATTTTTATTTCAGAAATTTTGGAATAAATTTCGTAAATTTAGATACCGAATTTGAGTCAAATTTAATAAGGGTAAATTTGACATAGTTTTTAAAAATTTTCATTTGTAAAATAGCGCATCAATTTACATTTAAAAGATGCGAGGTTAAAAAGAAGGCTATCAAATTTAACGTCCAAAAATGCTTTTTAAAGGCAAATTTAAATCGCGTCAAATCTGAGTAAGAAAAAGAAGTTCGCCGACCGCCAAGAGCGGCAAATCGGCGAATACGGGATTATTTTATAACGCCGCAAACCATTCTAGCGCCGCCGCCGCCAAGAGGCTTTGGATGGTCGCTGTGGTTATCGCCGCCAACGTGGATCATTAGAGAGTGACCTTTTAGCTCATCGATAGTTTTGATTTTCGGAGCTAGCACAGGATAAACCGCGTTACCCTCGGCATCAACGAAAAGCGCAGGCAAATCGCCCCTGTGGCCGTTGTCATCCCATGCAAAAGAGTGTTTTTTTGGTGTCGCTTGGATCCCAGTGACCGCCCGCTTTCATGCCTAGACCCTTCTCATTTGCGCCGCAGTCAGCATTTTGATGCACGTGAAATCCGTGCGCGCCGCCCTCAAGGCCTTTAAGGGTTCGGGAATAACGCCACGCCGTAGTTAGTCTCGATCGCTACGACCTCGCCAACGACTGTGTTGCCTTTTTCGCTTAGTTGCTCCATAGTTACGACTAGGTGCTTGCCAGCCTTTGGATCAAAGACTTTTTCCTCGTGCGCAAGGGCGCTAGTGGCGAGTAGGCAGCCTAGAGCCGCGCTAGCTAAAACGATTTTTTTCATTTTTTCTCCTTAAAATGTAATTGCAAGGTAACTATAGCCTAAATTTGATTAATTTAGGCTTTAAATTTTCTTAAATTTAATGCGCCGTAAGGGCTTAACTTTCCTCCATTTAGCGCGAGAAAAACCCATCAAACTTTACTTTATCTCGCTTAAAATTTGCGCTAGTTCGCCGCTTTGCCCAATTCGGTAGAGCGAGAAGTCGTATTTGATCGGGTCGGCTGGGTCACTCGCAAAGCTTGTCCGTTAGCTCGCGCACGGCCCTAAAATCATAGCTTTTGCGAGAGATTAAGCCCAAATTTAGCGAAACTCGGTGCGTATGCACGTCAAGAGGCATGAGTAGCTTGCTTTTTTTGGTAGGCTTTTAAAGAGCCCAAGGTCGATGTCGCTATCGCGCACCATCCAGCGCAGGAACATATTGTAGCGTTTATACGGGCTTTGCGGCGCTTTTTCGTATGGCTTGCCAAAAACTCATACCCTCCGAGCGGTAAGGGTTTAGCGAATAGATAAATTTAATAAGCTCGTTTACGCCATCTATCATCGAGCCGCTTTTTTTCAAAGCCCGTTCTCACCGCACTCTCGATATCGCCGTGTTTTTTTAGGCGTGAAACGGTGATAAAAAAATCTGCCGCACGTCCTCGCAGCTTTGAAAGCGGTATTTGTGTCGCGTCAAATTTGAATGATTTGCTCCTCGCTTTTATCCAGCAGCGAGAAGTCGAGAGAATGTAGAAAATTTACGATTAGCTTTTGCGTTGCCGTATGCAAAAAAAGCGCGCATATGAGCGAGATCTCGGGCGTTTTAAATTTGCTAGCGACTTGGAGCGGATCGGCTGCGGCAAACAGATCTGCATGAGTATTTTTAGAGATTACGTTTTGATCTAGGAGGGTTTTTAAGTTCATTTTTTTAGCCTTTTTGGACGAGATTTTAAAACCAAAAAAGGCTAAAAAGAAATTTAAATTTATTGCTTTAGCGTGAGCAAGGTATCGAGCATCTTTTCTACGGTCGTGATGATTTTAGCCGCCGCACCGTAACTGCTTTGAAAGCGTATGAGGTTTGTCAGCTCCTCGTTTAAATTTACGCCACTAACCGACTGGTACTCAGACATAGCAACTTTATGGATAGCTGTATTTGCGTCGTTTAGATCATTATTTGCCTGAGTTTGGCTAGCTAGATCGGTGGTGATATAGCGGTAGTATCCTCGACACTCTCCTCCTTGTCTGCATGCTTGTCGGAGTAAAATATGATTTTTTTTATACTGCATTTGCACCATATCGTTTGCGACTTCATTGTTGCCAGGAGTCGGATTTGAGTAGGCTTTTTAGCTTGTGCGGATTTTCCATCAGCTCGCTTTTTACGCTCATATTTTTTTAGCTTTATCGCCCTCAAAAAAACCCTATTTAGTCCAATGATACCCGGGAAATTGGTACCTTTTATCGACGAAAGCGACGCTGTATTCGCCGGCATTTCTTTTTAGCTGTTACGCCAAACGTGCCTTTGCCCGTTGCTGCGTCGTATTGGTAGTTTGCCTGAAAAATAATCGTCCACGTCGTTTAGCGAGTTATTGTCGCCGTTGTCGTCAGTGTCGGAGTTAAAGTCCCGCACGATAGAGTTGCCGCGAGTATTGTCATTTATAGTAGTAGAGGCGTTTATGTTTATCGTTTTTCGAGCGACCTCTTGACCTTGGTTGTTATAAACTACGACGTCAAAGCTACCGTGCTTGATATCGTCGTTAAAATTCATCAGCGTCCTAGAGTCGCTTAGACCGTCTAACTCGTCGGTTACGGCGTTTTCTACGGCCGATCTCGCGTAGATATTGTTTGTCTCATTTATGATACCTTTGGCGAAGGTATTTAGGGTTGTCAATGTATTTTTGTATGGTTCCGTCTTGAAATTCGCCGTTATCATCCACTCTTCGTCCGCGCAGATCTAGTGCGGCGCCTAGTTTACCGCCCGAGATTCGTCCGTTTAGATCGACTTTCTTGCTATCGTCTCTTTCGAAAAAATACACCTTTAAAAATCGCTCTTGTCGCTTATCCTATCAACTGTTAGCGGATGATACGTCGTACCGTCTACGATATTAAATCCTGAAATATTTATCTGATGCTTGGTACCCATATCGGTTACGGTCGGATCGATATTGTTGCTTTGTAGTTGCCCCTTAAATACGCTTATGCCGGCAAATTTCGACATCGCTAGTTCGAGCTGATCGCGTTTGTCGCGTAGGTCGTTTGCTCTAGTAGTGCCGACTGACTCGACACGCACGATCTCTTTATTTATCTGCGCGATTTGCTTGGCGTATTTGTTTATTTCATTTACGGCAACTTCTATCTGCGAGTCCACGTCCTTTTGGATCTTGGTTAGCATATCGTGAGCTTTACTTATGCTATTTGATAGCGTCGCGGCCGAATTTAGTAGATTTACCTTCTGAGAACCCTCGGTTGGGTTAGAAGCGAGGTTGTTCCATGCATTAAAAATAATTTTGCAAATCCCTGCCTATGCCTACGCTTTGTAGATCAGGGAAGCGCTGCGAAATCTCCTCTAAAATTTGCTTTTTGTATTCACTTGATTCTAAATTTATATTTGAAGTACGGAGCCTAGCAAAAGTAAACTCATCATGCACGCGTACGACCGTATCGACCTTGGTGCCAGTACCGATGTCACCCGGCATATCGTGAAAAGGCTCTCTAGCAGACTGCACAACGCGCTGTCTAGTGTAGTGCTCACTGTCGGCGTTTGTGATGTTGTGTCCTGTTGTAGTGATCTGCAGTCTGCGCGGCATCTAAAACCGCTAACTCCAATATGTAAAGACGAAAAATATATTAGCCATTTTTTTAAACCCTTGTTTTAAATAAACTTTCAGGCGTCAAGCCTTCTTTATCGTAGCTGCCGGACTCGCTTTTTAAACATATTTTTTTTAGCAAGCTATCGAAAAGATTCTTTTCACTCCGACGACGTATTTTTGCGTATTCTTTGTTTTTTTGAGTAGAGCTCTTCAAGTTTTGAGCGCATAAGAGTTAGAGATGTTTTCACCTCATCATCAAGGATAGAGCTTCAATTTACCCCGCCGTTTTTCCCTTGAGACTCTTAAAAGCTCTTTATCTAGCAGCGATTTTACGGATTCAAATTTTTTAACTAGCTCATTTTTGCGCCTGACACTATCATCGACCTTAGTGTGATCGGCTAGTTTTTATCTTTTTCTATATCTTCCGTAGTTTGAGCGATGAGCTCGTCTAGTACGCCCATCGCCTCATCCAAATATCTTTTAAGCATTTTTTTGTCCTTTCTTTTTTTACGCAAGGACAAAAAAATCTTATAAAAAGCGTATCAGCAATGGCTTTTTGCAGTCTTAGACATATCTAGTTTATATGTTCCGTTTGCGATCTGCTCGGCTATCTTTGCGACCTTGCTTTCTTCTTTTGCCTTGTGTTTTTTTCCATGTTTTCGCTCTTTTTTTACGTCGTTTGAGCGAGTGATTTGCTGCGGGCTCATGCCCAGTTTAGCTCCCAAAGTTCCTATCATTTTCAAGCCTTTTTAGATTTGTTAGAAACTAAATCGGCAAATTTTGAAATTTCTTAAGCCCTTTCTTTCAAATAATTGAATAAAAGTTCGCTAAAGCCTAAATTTCCGCTCAGAGCCTTGCTCATAGTATCGTTATACATCGAGTGATAGATCTCATCTCCGGCATCTTTGCCAAATAATGGATTTTTCGTCTTTTAGCGCGATATCCAGCACGCTTTTAACTCAAAAACGCCCTCAAAAGCGTCGGTTTGCTCTTTTAAAAAGCGCATCTTGCTCGCTTTGAGGCTTATCTGCACGTCTATTTTCGATTGAACTAGTGGCAATTTGATTATACGAGCTTAAAGCCGCCGAAGTATCTACGTTTAGCATTATATTATCTCCAGATTTACGTGTATGGCGCCCACGCGTTTTAGATTTTCCATTATCGCGATGATATCGCTAGGTGTCGCGCCCATCTTACTTTAGCGCCCTTGCGACGCTAGCTACGGTGGTTTTTCGCCGCTGATTTTTTTAGCATATTAGTTAGCGGATCAACCGCTGCGCCGTCTTGCAGATCGATTGTTTGCTGATTTGCCGCCATATCGTCGTATGAGCTAGGGCTCTATCTTTATCGTGATATCGCCGTGGGTGATGACGACGGGATCAACAGTGATATTTATACCGCTTACTATCGTGCCGGTGCGCTCGTCGATTACGATCTTATCTAGCGCTTTATAATCCACGTCCGACTTTAACACCCTGGCTACGAAATCAACCATATTTGCGCCGTTTGGCTTAGCGATCCTGATCGTTCGAGAGTCGACGGCTACGGCGCTATCGCCGCCTACATTTAAATTTACGGCTCTTTGGATATTTGAAGCAGTATCGAAATTTGACTCTTTTAAGCTTAAAAATATCGCTTCTTGATTGTAGATATCGTACGCTATCTCGCGCTCCACGATAGCGCCGCTTGGGATCGTGCCCGCGGTTACGTGGTTGCCGCCTTTACTTCCGCCTCCGCGAGATGCGGTTTTACCGCCTATGGTTAGCGACCCCTGTGCTAGAGCGTAAATGTCGCCGTCCACGCCTTTAAGCGGAGTCATCAAAAGCGTTCCGCCCTGAAGGCTCTTTTGCATCGCCGATAGATGAGATCACGACATCAGCTTTATCGCCTTGCCCTAGCAAACGGCGGTAGCTTTGCGATAACCATTACCGCGGCGGTATTTTTTGATTTGATGTCGTCTGGCTTGATTTTTTTACGTTTACGCTTTGAAGCATATTTGAAAGAGACTGGATCGTAAACCCGAGCTACTGCCGTCGCCAGAGCCGTTTAGACCGACGACCAGGCCGTATCCGATCAGCTGATTTTCCCTCACGCCCACGACGTTTGCGATGTCTTTTATCTGCGCAGCAAAAAGCCGATATAGCAAGGGTTAGCAAGCATGCCGCTAGTTTCATTTTCGTCCCTTAAATTTGTATTTTTCAAGGAGTAAAAAGCAATTAGCATTCCAAATTTGACGCAAAAAAATCTAAGAATAGTAGCTAAGCGAGGTGTTTCCGAATTTTTTTAGATTTTAAAAGCGTAAATGCGCCGATATTTTCGGGTAAAGTTTAGATGGCTAGCATGCTCGAAAGCGATTATATAATTTTATCTTTAGGGCAAATTTCGCGCCAATTTGCGCACTTTTTCATAAACGTCCGCAAAGCCGTCTCTGATATCAAAAGGCGGGTCAAGATACAAGATAACGGGCAGTTTTGCCTCGCGACGATAGCTGGCGTCATCTCAAAAAGTATCGCCGTTTACGATTTCCAGCTCGTCGCCGATAAGCTTGGCGTTTTGCAACGCGATTTTATAAGCGTTTTTTTGTCGATTTCTACCGCGTAGGCCTTTGCAGCGCCATTACTTAGCGCTTCTGCAGCCATCAGCGCGCTACCGCCGAAAGCCTCAACAAAGAAATTTTACCTGCTAGCTCGTAACGAAACGAGTCGAAAAAAACGAACCTTTGACGATGCTTTTTGGTGCTTCTTGTAGTTTTGAAGCGAGGGCAAAAAGCAGCTTTTTACCTTTAAATTTACCACTTGAAATCGTGGCGTAGAGATTTTTTTCAACGAGTTTTTCCTTAAAAAGTGCGAGCAGCTCTTCTTTAAATTTATCTATCAAATTTGAAACTTCAAGCTCCAAATTTGAGCCATTTTGCGGTGCGGCTTCTTCTTTTTATAACAAATGCTGGCACGTTCGTGCGAGAAGGCGCAATGGGCTCTGAAAACTGAATCGCCGAATAAAACTCCTCAAGCGCGGAGATAAGGGCCTCTTTGCTAAAAGGGATTTTTTTAGATGCGGCGAATGCTCGGTGATCACGAAAACGGGCTTTTTGGCCTCTATCTTTTTATCCGCCACGATAAAGTCGCAATCTTTTTCTAGGCGAGATAAAATCCCTCAAAAATAGCCTTAGCGACTCTCCTAGCAAAAATACAGTCGCATTCAAACGAAATTTTTCACGATTTCTCCTTTTTTTCTCGCCTTAATTTAGGGCTGGATTTTAACAAATTTATGCGAAAAATTTCAAATTAAGCAAAATTTTTCCCGAACGGGGCTAAAAAATTTACAAATTTGACGATATAGAAGCTAGCAAATATTTAAAGGAGAAAAATATGGAAATTTTTCAAAGTAGCAAGCCAACCGATGGCAAACGTAGCTACAAGCTCACACGCGCAAAGCTCTACGCAAACTAGAGAGGTCGAAAGGACGCAGATCCAACAAGATACGACACGCAATCTAACCGAGCAAAAACAACGAAACGCTAAGCAAAGAAGTAAAAAGAAGCCACCGAAAAAAACTAAATAAACAAATGGAAGATCTAGGCACTAGCATACGCTTTGGTTATAATGATAAGATAGGCGCGATGTACGTAAACGTCATGGAGATGAAAAACGGGCGAAGTTATTCGCAAAAATCCCGACCGAGCAGGCAATGAAGCTAAGCGAGTATTTTTAAAGAAGCCGTCGGCGTATTATTTGACAAGGAGAGCTAAAAATGGCACTAGGTAAGGTTTCTTCGCTTGGCTTTGAAGCCAAGTTTTAACGCAAGACGTTATAGATAAGCTAAAAGCTGCTGACGAAGCGGGTCAGATAAAACCCGTAACCGCTAAAATCACGGCAAATGCGACAAAGCAAAAAGATCTGACGGCTCTAAAAAACACTAATAGGCACTTTTCGCTCCTCGGTTTCAACCCTAGCAGACGACAGCTCGTATCAAAAAGAACCACTAGCTCGGACGGTAAAAAGCGCAGATATAAGCGTGAGTGCGGGCGTCGCAGTACAAGATATCGACATAGATGTTAAGCAATTAGCCAAAAAAAGACGTTTATCAAAGTACTAAACTTTGGCACCTCAAGCTCGTTTATTGGCAAAAACGGAACCTTTGGTATAAAAAGTCGGAGACCAAACCTATAAAATCGAGGTTAAAAAAACTCCACTACGCTAGAAGAGCTAGCCGATAAGATCAACGAGGTCACAAACGGCGCCGTCTCGGCAAAAAGCGATGAAGGTTGGCGGCGAAGATCCGTATCAGCTTATATTGCAGTCCAAAGAAACTGGCGCGGAAAAACAAGATCGAAATCACAGACGTAGATAGCGATGGATCGGCCCTAAGCGGCGCATCGGACGTCTTGCAAAAGCTCGGCTGGGATAGCGCAAATATCGCTAACAATAAAATCTCAACCGCGCAAGACGCCGAGTTTGTGTATAACGGTATCACGATAAAGCGAAGCGGCAACGAGGTAAAAGATCTAAATTTAGGGAATGACGATAAAACTAAAAGATACCGGCAAGACGACTTTTAGCGTCAAAGAGGACACGAGCGCGATAAAAGAAAGCATGCAAAGCATGGTGACGGCGTACAATAATCTCGTAAACAACCTAAAAGTCGCTACCGATTATGATTCGGATACTAAAAAAATCGGGTACGTTCCAGGGCGTGAGCGAGATAAATACGATAAAAATCGACGCTAAATAAAAATTTTATTCGGCAATCAGACCTACACGAAAGATAACGTAACAAAGACGGCAATTTGGCCGACTACGGCCTAAGCCTAAACAAAGAAGGCCTGCTAGAGCTAGATAGCTCAAAAACTCGGCAAAAAAACTAGATGAGGATTTGCAAAGCGTCCAAAAGATATTTGCCGGCGGCACCACTTTACGGCACGGCTCAGGGTTCTTAGCTCAAAACCCTATAGATAGCGGCGCACTCACTATCGGCGGCGATGATCTAGTGATAAACGGAAAAAGATAAACTTTAGCCGCTACGCCTGCGTCAATTCAGCAAAAGAAAAACGCGCTAGCGCTACTAAAAGGCTATAAACGATGCCGGGATATCGGGCGTACAAGCGACGCTAACCGCAAACGAAGACGGCATATCGCTAAAAACTACAAACGGTACGGCGATAAGCATAAAGGGGTTCTGGAGCGGCGCTAAACGCCGTGGGCTTTAGCGAATCAACCGTAACGCCGAAAAACACGACCGTAAACGGCATCTTTTCCTCGGCGAAAAAGACTATAGACGGGCTAATCAACTCAAAAAAACGGCTCTTTAACCAAATACGGACAAAGCCTGATCGAGGAGAAAAAAACACTCGATGCCGAAAAAGAAAAAAACGCAAAAAGTCGCTAGACGCAAAGTACGCCACGATGGAAGAGCGATTTTTGGCATACGACAAGATCATCAGCAAGCTAAACAACGACTTTTTCGTCGCTAAAAATCGATGATCGAAGCCGAATATAACAAGAAATAAAAAAAGGTAAACTTTATGCAATACAACACTGCACACGCGGCGTATTCGCAAAATACGGTAGGCGGCATCGAGTCGCCTACCAAGCTTATTGAGATGCTTTACGAGGGCGTTTTGAGATTTATTTTTAGAGCTAGAAAAAGCAATGCAAGATAACGACGTAGAGAAAAAAAGTATATTTCATAAACCGCACGAACGCTATCTTTATCGAGCTTTTAAACTCGCTAGACTACAACCAAGGTAGCATCGCGCACTATCTAAGCGGCCTTTATACCAGACAGATCCAGCTACTAGCCATGGCAAATATAAACAACGACGAGCAGAGCCTAAAACGAGGTCGTGAGCGTAACCAAACAGCTGCTTGAAGCATGGAAAGAGACGACTGGCGCGGGGCAAGCCGATGTGGCTGGATGAGCTCAAAATAGCCGTAGCTAACGATGACGCGGAGGCTATCGCGGCGCTAGCGGGCGAGACTCCTAGTAAATTTGACAGCCTAGAGGACGCCCTACAGGCTCAGGAGCTTCTGGGTGCAGCGATAAATTTGATACAAAAAAACAGAACCGAGCTCGGTAAAGAGCTAGAAAAACTAAAAAAACGTAAAAAAATATATAGCGTCGTAAATAATTTCTCAAATTTACGGCACTTTTTATCTCAAATTTTCCCTTCTAAATTTTTATCCAGCAAAGGCAAAGATATGACAAAAAAACGCTATAAAGGACGCTTTAAAAAAATAGACTCGGCGCGGAGATAGCGGGCGATTTTAGAGTGCTGAAGGAGCACGAGCTAGCTAAATTTAACGATGAAGCGAATTTTGTCTTTGAAGGCGAGAACGAGATACTGCGAGAGTTTTATATCTTTGCAGATACTGGCGTAGGCGATCTTTGGCTAGTCTGTCTAGATGACGGCAAGGTCGCTTTTTACGATCATGACGCGGGTTATCTTTGCGCGTCAAATGGTGATTCTGATCTGGATATAGCAGGCTGGCTTGAAGTCGCCGAGCTGTTTGGTAAAATCTGAGACCATAGACGAAACCGAGCGACGAACAAAAATCCAAATTAAAACTAGCCATTAGCGCCCTATGTCCGCAAATTTTAGGAAATTTGGGATATTTAGGCTCCAAAAAATGCGCCTTGCGCCGTTTCAAACTTAAACCCGTTTCCGCCTCGCCAATTTGATCAATTTACTTCGCCGCGCGGTCGCCGCAAACCTCAGCTTAAAGTTTGCAAAAATACACCGTAAAGATAGCGGTCTATCGCAATCAAACCCACGAATTTAAAAAAATATAAGCTAGCTAAATTTAACGAAATAAAAAGTAGTAAAAAGGCATGGCGATAAGCCGAGTTCTGTCGTGAGTGATTATTTATCTACTCCAATTTTACAATTTGGCTCTAGCGAAGGGTTTGACATAAGACTCAAAACCATCCCTTCTTGCTGCGAGTTGGGTTTATATAGCCGCCGCGCTTGCACGCCGCGCTGGTGGGCTCTTACCCCGCCGTTTCACCTTTACCGCCGAAGCGGCAGTTTGCTTTCTGTTACACTGTCCCTTGGGTTGCCCCAGCCATCCGTTAGATGGAACTCCGTCTTATCGCAGCTCGGACTTTCCTCTTTTGCCTACGCAAAAGCAATCACTTGCCATACCTTGGGCGCGATTATAGCTTTTTCGGGTTTAAGGATAGCTTTTTAACGCACGCTATAATGCCCTAAAGTATTTATTTGAATCATATTAAACTCGGGATATAAAATCACCTCATGATCATATTTTATCGGCTGCCCCCACGGTATATGATCCTCTTTGTGCCATATCTGTCTTTTGTCGTTCATTAACACGGTTAGGTTTAAATTTTCAGTCGAACCGTAAATCAAATACTCCCGACTGCCGGCATAGTGATAAAACGGTGCTACCCACGATAATTTCAATTCATGTAAATTTTTAGTTTGTGCTACACAGTCGGACTTGGGAACAAGATCATAGCCATCTAGCGTCATCGTTTGTTGCGTTGTAGTAAAAGGCCCATCCGCTTTTATAAAATGCGTATAACAGATACAAGTCTGCCATTTATTAAAACAAACACCATCAGGAACTTTCTTGCGATATATCAGTAGAGTTTTGCCTTCTAAACCAGTCAATGCTTTAAATTTAATCAAATCTCGATCTTTTACGTACGGAAATTTAAAAAACGGCGAAATTTGAATAGCTAAATACGCTATCAATAAGAAAAAAACAGTACAACAACTATAAAAAAACGCCGCAATCTTAACAACTCTGCTTAATATTTTTTTAATATATACATATCCGTCTTTAATAAACGACTTGCACGCCGCCAGCGCATAATCACCGCGCAAATTTAAACTAAGCCTTCTTTAAAAAAACTCCGTCTTTAGCACGATAACGCCCATTTTATCGATTCTGCCTTCTATCTCTTTGTCATTATCCGTGATTTTTTTATATTTTTTTACCATAGTTCCGCGCTTTAGCGTAGCGCCCGCGCCTTTTACTTTTAGGTCTTTGATTAGAGTTACGTTATCTCCGGCGTTTAGTTCGGTTCCGTTTGCGTCTTTTTGGCATATTTTCTCCTTTAAATTTGAGCGCTCATTTTACTAAAAAAATAAACAAAAAAACAAAGCTTAAACTGTTAAAAAATTAAAAAAACGAGCCAAATTTACATGTTGTCGTTAAGTAAAGTCGTTAATTTGATTTTATTTTGGTAAGCTTGCGATAGTCGAAACAGTAAACTCTTCTCCAAATTTTTAAACAGAAAGCTTTTGAGATTTTTAATTTTTGTAAATGTAAGGCAAAAGGAATCAATTGACCCCTTTGCCGTTAAATTTAAATAAGCTTTTTGATGACGTCTAGCACGAGATTGCACTTAGGCACTACGGAGCTAGCATCCATGTATTCGTTTTTAGTGTGCATATTTCCGCCAGTAGGCCCCAGTCCGTCGATCGTCGGGCAGCCCGCCGAGGCCGTGATGTTGCCGTCGCTTAGACCGCCGGCGTCCACCCAGCTCACCTTTGCGCCCGTTTCTTTGGCGACCTCGTCAAAGATCGCTTTGATCCTCGGCAAATTTTGCTCGTCTATCATCGGCGCCTCTTCGTTGATTAGCGTCTTTTTGTGAGTTACGCCGTCTACGATGCCTTTGCTTAGTATCTCGTCCAACTTTTTGTTAAAAAAACTCGACCGAGGAGGCACTATACCTCATCTCGCAGGTCACGCTGGCAAACTCGGGCACTACGTTGTGCGCGGTGCCGCCGTTTGTGATGATGGAGTTAAAGGTATGTCCCGCCGCAAAAATCTGTCAGCTTTGATAGCTCGACTACGAAATTTGCCGCCTCGACTAGCGCCGAACGGCCAAGCTCGGGGTGATTGCCCGCATGCGCGCCCACGCCGTGAAAAATCTATCACGTAGGTCATCACGCCCTTTCTAGTCGCCACCATCGAGCCGTCCTCGCGAGCAGGCTCCATCACGAGGCAAACTTTGGACTTTCTTGCGTATTCACGGATCTTTTTCTTTGGCGTAATTTGACCCCGTCTCCTCGTGTGAGTTTAAAAACAAAGCGATGTTGATTTTTGCTAAGATCAAGCTCCTTGATGACGTAGAGCGACAGTAGCGCACCGCCCTTGTCGTCGATGACGCCTAGCGCGTTTACCCTGCCCTCATTTTGGGTAAAAGGAGTGTTTTGCACCGAGCCTACAGGAAAAACCGTATCCATGTGTGCGACGAAAAGCACGTCACTTTCGCCGCGTTCGGGTTGTTTGAGATGAGCAGGCAGTCAGCGACCTTATCGGTGCCCAGTGCGACCTTTTTCATGCTTTAGGCCGAGCGTTTCTGCCTTATTCATAAACCACTTCGCGACGCTGTTTACACCCTCTACGCTAGACGTCGGACTCTCGATATCGGTTAGCTCCTTTAGCTCAGCTAGATATTGTTTTTAGCTCCTCTTGTTTCATAGACCGTCCTTTATACGATGAGGCTCATGACAAACATCGCTAGATAGGCGTTTAGGATACATATGCCAAATAACACCAAGTAGTGCTTGCCAGGGATGCCCAGTACGCCCAGCACGCGTCCCATATACTGCACCGTAGAGCCTACTAGCGCCATGCCAGGGATCAGTACAGCGATATCTGGAGCCGTTAGGGTACCGCCCTGAACTAGCGCTACTAGTACGCCAGCAGATCCGCCCCAGCTAAGAAACGCCGCCATGATAACCGCTATCGACTCGCCAGGAAGCCCAAGCGGCAGCATAACAAAGCCAAGATACTTGCCTATGATATCAAGCGCGCCCGAGACCTTTAGGATGTGGATGATCACAAAAGCCATAAGGACATTTGGGATAGTGTTGTGAACAGCGATATCCCAGCCCTTTCTAGCGCCTTCTACGAAAACGTCGGTTAATAATTTATTATTAGCTTGCTCGCTCATGCTTCAGTCTCCCCGTCTTTTTACGAATTTCTTTAACGTAAAGTCTCATCAATTTGCGCCAAATACCTTAAACACCAAAATGATCCCCAAGCCCGCCGCGATAGATATAGGCGCTAGGGGCTCCATTTTTTTATCGGCTACCGTGAGCAACGGAGCGAAAGATGCTAGGAAATTCGTGATCATCGCGCCTGCGCTAAACTGAAACGCGAGCAAATATCAAAAAGCTCTTTGTGAGTAATCTTGCCGTCTTGTCGTGAAAAAAATTTAGCCGTAGAGCTACCTGCGTCGGTGCTTTGCGTACTAGCTATGAGCGAGATCGAGCAGCAGCCCGGGATACCGATGAGAGGCTTTAGCACGGGAGTGAGCCAACGTGAAGCTGCGTAAAGCGCGTAATATCTCTCAAATATCGCAACAAACCCAAGAGCTAGCATGATCGCTGGAACCAGACTGAGCGCAAATATAAAACCGCCCTTAGCGCTTGTGCCGCCTGCGGTCTTAAACCACCCGGAAACTGTCCGGTTAGCTTGCCGAAATCAAAAAAATGCCGCCCGCGACATCCTTTTAAGAAACCGCCGAAAAAAAGACGATAGCTAGGATCAAGGCAACGGTGCCGATCGCTAGCTTTTTTTGCCGTCGTTTGCCTCTTGCATAAAAGCCTCCTTAAAAAAATAAAGTAAATACATAGGTAATATACAGTCGCGAACCTTAGGAATGAGTAAAAAAGCAGATTAAGATAATAAATAATATTTAGTTCTTTTTAGTTAATGTTACTTTTTAGATACTTTGATTTTAAAAACGATCAAACTTTAATAAAAAATAATCATAAATTTGTAGCTTTAATAATACGAGCGCGAGGCATGAGGGCAAGCTAGCAATAGAGTTGAATTTGACAAAAAAACAAGGCAAGCGGCTCATCTAGTCAAATTTAACGCTCTACTGTAGTCGCCATAAATTTAAAGTAGAAATTTTGCAATTTAACCGAATATAACGCCAATTTGAACATAGAAAGTTAGGGCGAAGTATCTTGAGACGGTTCTTGGGGTTGTACAGCTAGAAATTTTTGCGTAAACTAGACTTCTGCTTTGAAGTCGCTAGCAAAGCGAAGCATAAATAGTCTGCCGAGCGAAATGTTTAGCAAACCACAAAAAGCACTCCAAAAATACAAGCCGTTTTGTTCTAGATTATTCAAAAAAATATTTTTTTGTGTAAAATTTCCTCCAGCACCACCGTCGCGTAGCTTCCTTTTTGCAGCGTGAAATTTATCGTAAAATGCGCCTTTTCCTCGTTGTATTTGTAGCTCGCATCCTCTAGATAGCACCACGCAAAGCGCCTTGAGCCCGTCATCTTGGCTTTATATTCATTCGCCTGCGCGAGTAGTTTGATTCTCTACTACCTTTGCCGCACCCTGCGCCTCATACGCCTTCGCGCCTACGATCAGCCCGCAGCTAGTGGTATCTCTCGCGTCAAAGCGCGCGCCCTCCGCGTCCAAATCCTCGCACAAAAAGCACTTGCCGTGCGGGTAATGTCCTAAAAACTTCGCCATCTATCAGCTTAAAAATCTCTTTTGCGATTTTAAATTTTTCAAAAATCACGCCGTCAAGATAAGGGTAATCGTGAGCTAGCTCGCCTAGGGCTAAAAATCCTGCGCAAACCTCGAAATCTCCACGCGTTTGCTAAGCCATCGGTTAAAAAGATCGCTTTGATATGCCGAGATCAAAAAGTCGTTTAGCTTTTGGATTTTTGCTCTTTTTGCCGTTTACGGTGCCAGATTTTAGCAGCTCCAGCCCACTTTGCGCGTTATCTCCGTATTTGCCGAAGCGCTGATAGCCAAAGTAGTTAGCATATCCCGTCTCACCCACGTTTCGCACGGCTTGCTCAAGCTTGGCGGCCCTCGCTAGGCATCACTTTTTTTAGGCGGATGAAAAAAACTATTGCCCTTTAGGTGCCCGATGCGAAGTTTATTGTCGTGTGCGGCTAGGGCTTAGAAATTTTTCATCTTATCGTGGCTAGAAATTTGCAAGAGCCGCCTCAAATTTACGCGGCATCGAGATAAACTGCGTCGTCATACCCTGCTTGTCTTTTTAGCCCCGCGTAGCCAAAAATCACGCATCTTTACGCCGCTAACCTCGCTTAGAGCATGCAAGGCTTCTTGCGTCGTCATATCTTTTTGCAGATTTCTACGATGAGGTGCTCGCCCTGCCCGCTAAATGCGTAAAGCGGGATCTCGCGCACCACAAAATCGTCCGAATTTTTACTAAAAATACGCGTTAATGGGCGCGTGAGTGAGCGCGTAGAGAGGCTTAAAAATGGTGGTTTCTTGCATTGCTTTTTAAACTTTTCCTTTCGTGATTTTTGGCAAAGATCGTGATTTTTTTGTGCGGGTTTTGCGTGCTAGGCTTAAAGTACTTTGGCGCGGTTTTTCGGACTAAACGTAAATAAAATCTCGTACTCCTCGCCGCTATTTAGCTCTTGCTTACTTAGCCGCTTGATAAATTTAGCACCACACCGACTCTGCGCGCAAAGCTTGGCTAGATCAGTGCAAAGCCCGTCTGAGACGTCCATAGCGGCGTTTATCTTATCCGCTGCGGCATAGAAAAAGTTTATCTTTTAAAACAGGCCTTTTAAAGCGAGAGTTTGACGCGACCCGCCCGCCGTTTAGAAGCGTCCTAAGCCCTTTTTAGGCTCTGCCCGAGCTCGCCCGTAAAAGCGACCAAGTCGCCTTTTTTTCGCGCCACTTCGCAAAACCGCTTTGCCGCAAAGCCGAGAGATAACGGTAACGCTAAAGCTGTAATTTTATCGCTGCCGATCGTATCGCCGCCGATGATAGTGACGCCGTATTCGTCGCAAACGTCCGCAAATCCCTTGCGTAGCGCCGATATCTGCGCCGCGCTCGTTTTTGGGCAGCCCAAGCCCCAAAAAGCGCAAATTTGAGGCTCGGCGTTCATCGCGACGGCATCGGAGAGATTTACCAGCATCGCCTTGCGCGCGATCTCCTCCATGCTAAGCCAGCCTGCTAGGAAGTGTGTCCCCTCGCAAAAAGATCCTTGCTATACACCCATTTGCCGCGCTCATGCGCCACTACAGCACCGTCGTCGCCGATGAAGGAGTTGCTAAATTTATCGATTATTAGGCGTTCTTTATCCATTTTGCGATTTTATAAAATTCGGGCTAAAAAGGCGCTTGAAAAAAACAATTTGATTTAAGCGGCTCGGCAAACGTTTAACCTCTCAACGTTTGCCGAGTTTAAAAAATCTATCCGAAAAATCTCAAATTTGCTAAACAGCTCTGGCTCATCTTTCACCACGCCACGCTTCACAAGAGTAGCCACCACTTCGCGGTCGCAGTCAGTTTGCATAGGCCAGCCGCGCGTATAGCCCTCTAGCTCGTCCTTGCTCGTCGCATCTACGCAAAAAAATGCTCGCCATCTGCGTAGATATCACGCATGGCGTCGATGTTATTTGTCACGCGCCAAAGCAGCATATATGGGTTTTTCCAGGCGGTTTTCGGGACCGACGAAAAACAAGTAGTTTAAAGTGCTCTTTAACTTTCAAAAAGCTCATCAAAAACCTCTTTTACTAGGCGATTTTTTTGTCAATTGACGACGCAAATCGGTGTTTTGGTGTTTGTTTTAAACTGCACGAGCTGCGTTAAATTGGCTCTACTTCTTTACATTTAGCAAGTAGCGCGGCATCATCCAAAAGCACGGGCGCAGGCGTAGAAAAGTCCTGCGTAGCGTCGATTCCCAGCTTACCGCCAAAGCACGAGTTTGGGCTCGCGTGATCAAGCTGATCGCACACGCCCTCGCTGATTAGTAGGCTTTTATCGCCGAAACGGTTTAAAATATACTCCGTAAGCGCGTCATAATCGCTCAATTGGCCCATCCTCGCCCACAAAAACCGCGTGTTTGACGAAGCTCATCTGCCCCACGCCCCAAAAACGCGTGCATCGCCTGCTTTTGCGTGCGCTGGATAAAGGGCATTTATCTTAGCTAGGATAAGGTTGTGAAAGACGCCATTTTCAGGCATGTTGTAGTCAAGTAGCTCAGGCACGGTCGTTCGCAAAAGTGGTAAGAAGATGCGCTCCGTCGCCCAGCCCATGTACTTATCTTCAAGCGGCGGCTTGCCAACTACGGTCGCGTGAAACAGGGGCTCACGCTTGCTAGTTATCGCCGTGACCTCCATCACCGGAAACGGCTCGATCGGTGTATAAAAGCCGGTGTGATCGCCAAACGGTCCCTCAAGCTCACGTTATCCGTATCAACAAAGCCCTCGATCACGTAGTCCGCGTCGTGCGGGACGTAAATTTCATTAGTGAGCGACTTTACTAGCTTTGCTGGCTCTTTACGGATAAAGCCATAAAGCAGCAGCTCAAAGACGCCCTTTGGCAGCGGAGCCTGACCGCACCAGATATATAGCGGATCGCCACCGATCGCTACTGAGACTGGCATCTTTTTACCCGCACGCTTATACTCGTGAAAGAAATTTGCGCCGTCTTTGTGTATCTGCCAGTGCATACCAAGGCGGTTTTTATCATAAATTTGCAGTCTATACATGCCTAAATTTTGCAGCGCGCCATCTAGGCTTTGCGTATAGACCTGCCCCATCGTGATAAAAGCGCCTCCGTCATGCGGCCAGGTCTTTAGCGCAGGCAGGCTCAAAAGATCGGCCTGCTCGCCTATAAATTTGACCTGCTGGCACTCGCCCTCGCCCTTTAGCCTTTTGGTAAATATCTTTCTCATATTAAAAAGATAAGATAAAAAGTCAAGCTTTTTCTTTTGAAATTCTCAGGTTTTTTTGGGCTTTAAAAGCTTTTTCTATCTCGCTTGCGATCTCGTCTGGCTCGCGTCCAAAGATAAGCTCTAAAGCGCGCTTTGAGCCGTAGATGTTTGTTAGCACGGGGGCAAAGTTTACGCCCCGTTTTTGCAGATGGGATTTGTAAAAAGTAGCGCCTGCGAGTTTTCGCGCTTGACCTCGATGTAGCTTGCGTGCGCGATCTCCAGATCGATATCCGCGGGCTCGTAGATGACGCGCAACAGGCCGTTATCTTTTAGAAGCTTGATATAGTCCATATTTCGCCTTTTTTTGATTTTTTTGGGCGATTTTAGCCAAAAAAATAGCTGAAAAAAAGGCGAAGTAAAAGCCTAAAATGGTTATTTATCGCACGCGCCGATAGCTCGCAAGATGGCGATCATACCCTCGGCCGCCACGTCGTTCGTGATCTTGCCAGCGTCGTTAAAAATAGTAGAAAATTCATCACTCTAGCGCTAAATTTACGCCCAGTCGCTACAACGCCCGCAAAGTCATACTCATGCGTACCAGTGCAGAGCCAATACACCGCCATGCAGCGCTCGTCGGCCACCATGTCTTGCATCGCTCACTGCACATCAGGAAAACTATCTCGCATCATCTTTACTACCGCAAAGTACCCCTCTCCGCCGTAAAGCGAGCTCCGGCGAAGCAGGCGTGAGAAATGGCGCCTTGGGATCTACCAGCTCTTTTTAGAGTCGCCGCGTCTGCGCTGTTTATAGCTTTTTCAAAGCGCTCCACCCAGGCTTTTATTTTGCGATATTTTTATCTGCGTTTTTGGCTTGCGGCATTTAGCGTACCAGGTAGCGCCACAGCTCCCGAAACGGCGGCAAATTTAGTAAAATTCGTCTTTTCATCTTGTCTCCTTTTAAAAAAATATCCAACATCAAATTTTACCCACAAATTTGATTTAAGTCGTATTAAAAAAAGATAGCATTTAGAATGTGATCAAAGCCGCTCTGTCATTATAAACTCGCCAGGGCTTATCTGAGGCAGATCAGCCTCGTTTTGGACGCGCAAAAAGTCGAGTCTTATTATCTGTCACGCCACTGATAATAAGTTTAAAGAAATTTATCCTATTTATAGGCGTGTGATAGGTGCAACTTTTTAGTATCGGCCTGCGTTACTTCGCCGTTTTTTTAGAAGTGAGTGAGATACGAAATATCCTGCTAGACTATTCGCTTTGCCCAAGCTTTGCGATGTTTATCTAGTCAATTTACCCGGCGAGTAAAAAGTTATTTTTGAGGCAGTCTCGCATTTCAATCTTCAATTTGAGCTTTTGTAAGTACTTTTATAAGTAAAAAGCTAGTGCACGGGCTCTAAATCAATCTACGCAAAAAAGTGAGGAGATAAAGAGCCCATGCGGATTTCCCTCACGAATTAGCCATCTCCTCGGCGCGTTTTAGCAGCTCTTTTTGCGCCCCTGCCGATAAATATCCGTCCAAGCGCGGCACCCACACTCTTCCACTCGCTTTTTGCGCGACGATATTTTCACGTATGCTCTCGCTGCCGTCGGGTAGTCCCACTACCGCGCGTATCTCGATCTTGTCGCCGTTTAAATTTGCATTTACGCCGATAGGGCACCTGGCAGCCGCCCTCTAGCATCGCAACAAAATCACGCTCCACGGTCGTCTCTATCACGGCTTTTTTTCGTCTTTTTAGAAACTCTATCAAATTTAGAAATTTCAGCGTCATCTCTAGCCTCGATGCCTAGCGCACCCTGCCCCATCGCAGGAACCATCTGATCTAGCTCAAACGGCACGATATGCACGACTTCGGAGCGTAAATTTAAGCGGTTCACGCCCGCCATCGCTAGGATAATGGCGTCAAATTCGCCCTCTTTTAGCTTGCGCAGGCGTGTTTGGACGTTGCCTCGCAGCGAGATTATCTCAAGATCGGGCCGCATCGCTAAAAGCTGCATTTTTGCGGCGTAGGCTCGTAGTGCCTACTCGCGCGCCCTCAGGGCAGATCCTCACATTTAGCGTATTTTTTTCGCTTAGCATCGCGTCCCTAACGTCCTCGCGCGAGCAGATCGCGGCCAGCACCAGCCCCTCTGGAAAAACGACAGGCACGTCTTTTAGACTATGTACGGCGATGTGCGTTTCGCCGCTTAACATGCTATCTTCTAGCTCTTTTGTAAACAGTCCCTTGCCGCCGATCTTTGCTAGCGGGGTGTCAAGGATCACGTCGCCTTTGGTTTTCATGCCTGTTAGCTCGACCGCGATTTGCGGATAGCGTGATAGAATTTTATCCCTGATATGCTCGCTCTGCCACATCGCCAGCACGCTTTTTCTCGTTGCGATTTTTAGTTTTTCCATATTTGCCTCTTTTTCTTCTACGACTTCGACGTCAATGATCTCGCCATCATCGCGCGGTTTGTCACGTCCGCTTTCACTCTTTCCGTAATAATATTCGCTCCCGCCCTTGCGTTCGCCGCCGTTTTTTTAAATTTGCAAAAAAATGCGACCGCTACGATCGCCGCGCCCAAAACGTCGGTGATAAGCCCCGGGATAAACATAAAAAAATCCCCCGATCGCCATACCTACGCTACTAAAAAAACGTCTGCGGGCTTAAAAAAATGCGATATTGCTCGTGAGCTGAAAAAAATCCGACACGAAATATAAAAAAATAGTCCCAAAACGGCCGACGCGATGACCTCTAGGGACTCAAATTTAAAAATCCGTACGCGTGGATGAAAAAAATACGCCGCTACGATCTCCAAAAATGACGTAGGGGCGTAAAAAAATGCCTTATCATAAGCTCTTTAGTCGCGCTGTAAATTTCGCTCACTTTGACGGTTTCTTTAGTTAGCCCGTCACGCGTAACGAGCTCGACCGTGCCCTCTGCTAGTCCTTTGCCCACGATCACGGCATAAGGAAATCCCATTAGTTCAAAAATCGTTCATCTTTACGCCAAAGCGCTCGTTTCTATCGTCAAGCAGCACAGAAATGCCAGCCGCGCGCAAGTCCTCGTAAAGCCCCTGAGCAATTTGACTCCCTCTTCGTCTTTTTAAATTTGAGACGATGATTTCACATTTAAACGGAGCTAGGGTTTCGTTCCAGATTATGCCCTTTTTCGTCGTGCTTGGCCTCGACGGCGACGGCAACCAGGCGGCTGATGCCGATACCGTAGCAGCCCATGATAAACGGTTTTGCCTTGCCGTTTTCATCTAAAAACGTCGCACCCATCGGCTCAGAGTACTTAGTACCTAGCTTAAATATATGTCCAACCTCGATACCTTTACTAACGCTTAAATTTCCGCCGCAGCAAGGGCACTTATCGCCGGCTTTGACCGCGGTTAGGTCTTTGAAACGATCGGCGTTAAAGCTACTAACGCTAACGCCGACGAAGTGATAATCCCGCTCGTTTGCGCCGCAGATCATCTGCGATTCGCCTTCAAGCTCTTTTGTCGATGTAAAACTCCACGCCTTTTTAGCCCGACCGGCCCGCAAAATCCGCCCACAAGCCCGGCTGCCGCGATCTGGGATTCAGTCGCATCCGCTAGCTCGAGCGCTCCGCACGCGTTTTGCGCTTTAACCTCTTGTAGTTCGTCCTCGCCGCGCACGAAAAAAATACCACGATTTTTCTCGCTCTTTTTCGCCTTTATCGTCGATAAAAATCGCCTTTTTTTATCACCGCTTTTATACAGTAAAAACTCATCAACTCTAAAAAAACTCCGCCACGTCTTTGATGGTTTTGGCGTTTGGAGTTAAGTACTTAGCCGCGTCAGCCTCGGGCCGCTCAGCCTGCGTCGTTCGTTTTGCGCGGGTTGCGGCCTCTATGTTTGCGGCGATAGTCGCAGTTTTCGCAGACGATGATGTCGTCCTCGCCGCTATTTGCAAGCACCATAAACTCTTTACTTCCGCTGCCGCCTATCGCGCCGCTATCGGCTCTAACCGCGCGGAAATTTAGCCCAAGGCGAGTAAAAATTTTGCTATAAGTTTTCTCCATCAGGTCAAATTCACGGTCCAGATCCTCGGCGCTTGCGTGAAAGCTATATCCGTCCTTCATCAAAAACTCGCGCCCTCTAAGTAGCCCAAATCTCGGCCTCGCTTCATCTCTAAATTTGGTATTGATCTGATACAAATTTAGCGGCAGCTGCTTATAGGACGTCACTTTGCCTCGCACGAGCGCGACGACGCTCTCTTCGTTGGTCGGGCTTAGGACGAAGTCGTTTTCCTTGCGGTCCTTAAAGCGCAAAAGCTCCTTGCCATAGACGTCAAAGCGTCCGCTCTCGCGCCAAAGATCAGCCGACGTCACGAAGCTCATCGAGATCTCCTGCGCGCCCGCCTCGTCAAGCTCCTCTTTGACGATATTTTTTATATTTTCAAGCACTCGTTTTCCAAGCGGCAAAAAGTTGTAAAGTCCGCTACCTACCTGCTCGGCGTAGCCCGCTCGGAGCAAAAATTTATGACTTGCCAGGCTTGCGTCTTTTGGCGCTTCTTTTGCTGTCGGCGCGTAAAATTGCTAAATTTTCATTCGTTCTCCCATTCAAATTCATTATTTTCTTCTTGCGGCGTTTGCTCCGCGATGTTAAAGATTTCCCCGATAGCTTTTAACTGCGCTTCGCTTCCCGCAGCGCCCGCTAGGGTTTTTTAAAGTTTATCGTCGGCGAGTGCAAAAAAACGCCTTAAAAACCCTGATGTATGAGGCGGTACGCTTCCTCTTTATCGCTATGTTTTAGATAGCCCTTTTTAGGGCTTTTGCGAGTTCTCTTTCGGCGCACTCTTTAGCCTGTTCTCTGATGCCTTTGATTAGCGGCGTGACTGCTAGTTCGCGCAGCATTTGGAAAAAAATGCCGCCGTATTTCGCCCGACGATACCGTATGCGATCTGCGCCTGTTCCTCACGCAGGGCGAGATTTTTATTTACGATCTCCTGCAGGTCGTCCACGGCGTAAATTTTCGATATTTTCACTCTCCGTGATAGCGACATCGCGCGGCACGGCGATGTCGAAAAAAATAACGCTTAAACTCCCTAGTCTCAACCATAGAGTCGATCAAAACGGGATGCGGCGCGGCAGTCGCGGAAAAATATGATTTGATATTTGTTAATATACTGCGCTACGTTTGAAAGTGCGTCGTATTCGTTATTATCCCCCAGCGTCAGGGCTAAACTTTTAGCGCGCTCTTTTGTTTCGGCTGACGATTATCGTTCGCGCGCCGCTTGCTATTAGATGTTTTGCGGCTAGCTCCGCCATCTCTCCAGCTCCCACTATCACGGCAACCATGCCGTTTAATGTGCCAAAAATCTCCTTTGCCTTCGCCACTGCAACGCTTGAGACCGAGATCGGATTTTTGGAGATTTCAGTTTTGTTTCGCACCTCCGCCGCACACTTAAAGGCAAACTCCATCGCCCTGCCAAGCTTTGCGCCGCATTTGCCGTTAGCGCGGGCAAATTTATACGCCTCTTTTTAGCTGACCTGCGATCTGCGTCTCGCCGATGACTAGGCTATCTAGCGAACTAGCTACGGCAAAGAGGTGGTGCACGGCGCCGTTATCCTCGTAGATGTCGGCTCTGCTTTGCAGCTCCTCAAAAGGGATGCCGCAGATGAGCGACATGCAGGCGATGATGTAGCTTGCTAGCGCCTTCAACAGTCTTAACGCTAGCGATGATCTCGACGCGGTTGCAGGTGCTAAGCACCATACATTCGTTGATATTTTGGCTGGAGCTAATGAGGCGTAAAATTTCGTTTTTGCGCTCGATGTTAGAAAAAGAGAGCTTTTCGCGCACGGAGATATCGGTGTTTTTGTGCGTAAAGCTCACGCTTGCGTAATGCATTAAAATCCCTATCTATCATTGATTTTACGATGTTTTCTAGGCCGTCTATGTTAAATTTCTCTACCGATTTTTATCGCCTGCTCGCCTCACTGTAGCCACTTCTATGCTTTTTTTTATCGCGCCCGTTTCGTCCATCTTTGCCCTTACCCAGCCGCGCTCGGCCTCGCTAAGATCCTTTTTAAATAGGCTTTTTAGCTTCTCTTTGTCCGCTTCGCTTAAGCTTTCGTAAAGATAAATGTAAAGGCAGCGTCGTTTTACCCTCTTTAAAGTCGCTAAAATTCGGTTTTTCCAAGCGTCGTGGCGTCTTGTGTGACGTCTAGGATGTCGTCGATTATCTGAAATGCTAGGCCCTACTTTTTGCCGTAAACTTTTAAAATTACGCGCGTCAAGCCCAGCCAGCATCGCTCCGACCGCGGCAGCAGCCCTCGATCAAAAACGGCGGTTTTATAGTAGATCATCGTTTCGTATGCGAACTTGTCTTCGTTAAATGTAGCCGAGAGATCCACGTCCATCATCTCGCCCACGCTTAGTTTGCTAACCGCGCCCGATATCTCTCCCGCGATCTCGTGCGGAAATTTAGATAGCTCGTAAAAGCCCTTCGAGTAGAGGATATCGCCCAGCATCACGGCGTTTTTTTGGTGCCAAAGCTCGCATTTATACTAGGGCTTCCACGCCTGGTGTTCGCGTCGTCTATTACGTCGTCGTGAAGTAAACTAGCTAGGGTGAATAAGCTCGATAATCGCGCAAATTTCGAGACTTTGCTCGCTTTCGCCCGCTATTTTTTTAAAAAAGTAGCTTAGAGCGCAGCTTTTTTTACCCGAATTTATCCGCGCAAACATCGCATTTGCAGGCTCGTAGCCAAGCTCTGCGATAAAATTTTTTTCATTATCAGATCGATTTTTTTCCATTTATGCTCACTTAAATTTTTGCTTTTTATCTGGCGTTTTGCGCGCTGTTTTGAGCGCCGCCCTGCTTTTTTGGCGGGTCCAAAAACTCTACGTCCACGCGCTGTTCATCGTCGTTTATCAGCACGCGAAATTTCGCCACGCCTTGCTTAAAATCCTCAAAAACGAGATAAAGCGCGACGCGGTCGCTAGGCGGATACTTGAGGTCAGGTATCAAAGTCTGCTTATAGGTTTCAAGGCCGCGCCTTAGCGACATAACAAGCTGGCGAGGATAGTTTCGGTAGCGCGAATGAACGATAATGTTCGTGTTATCAAAAAGCGTCCAGCGAAAGTCGAAGCTCTCACGCTCGTCCGTACCCTTTTTAGTGACGAAAACCCGTGCCCACTCGTCTTTTTGAGCTCAAAAAGGTGCTCTTCCTCGAAAATTTACCGCGCCGAAAGCCAGCGATAAAAAAACAACGAAAATATAACGGCTATTTTACTCATTTTGACTTAAAATATCCCCACTAAGCCCGATATAAATGTCGTTTAGACGCTCATTTATCAGGGGTTTGATTTTTGAGAAATAAACGAATTTTGCGCCGTTTCGTCAAAGCCGTTTTTCACAAAATTCGCTCATTGCGATAAATTTTTCAAAGGTCTTTTTCAAGCTCGTTTTCGACTAAGTTTTTGTTCGCGTTAAATAAAATTTTCAAAAGAATTTTTTTCTCGGACTTTGAGAAAATATATCATAATCCATAAATTTCTAAAAACCTTTTTGTAAATCTTAAAAATACATACTATTTTTTTGTAAAATCTTACCTAAAAATCATACGCACTATAATACGCTAAATTTTTATAACTTCTCGATATATAGGGCTGCCTCAGCCACCGTAAAGACATTGTCGCAGCTTGGACTTTGACTACCAAAGCCCCAGCAAACGTTTAGATATTTCATATCAGCATTGCGTGCAGCAAGCTCATCTTTTTACTATCTCCGACAAATATCGCTTTATCAATTTTTCCTGATTTTAATATCAAATTTAGCATCGCGGGATCTGGTTTTTGAGGTACGTTTTCGTCCGCTCCTACTATAAGATCAAAAATTTAAATATTCTGCTTCTTTGTAAAAATCTCATCCAAAGTATATCTTGGCGCATTGCTAGCTAGAGCGACGAAGTGCCCCTGCCTCTTTTTAGTCCTGCTAGCAGTCCATCGACGCCATCATATGCAGTAGCGTATTCGCGGTAATTTTTCTTAAATTTGGCTTCAAAGTTATCCCGCAGTTTCATATCCGGCTTATCGATACCGTAAAAGTCAAGCCCCACATTTCGCCCCGGCTCGTTTATGGCCTTTACGATAAACTCGGCCGCCAGATCGCCATCAAGCCCTCAGCTCGCGCCGCACCTCGTTTACCGTCTTGCAGATCGCTTTTGCGCTATCTATGAGCGTGCCGTCCATGTCAAATATCACGCATTTCACTCTTCGTCCTTATATTTTTTTCTATGTTTTTCTTTTTTATACGTTTTTTGATTTTTTAGCTTTTCTAGCGCGTTGGCGTAGGCTATTAGCTCGGCTCTCTCGCCGCCTTTTTACGACCAAATCTACGAAATTTTTCAAGAGATTTCGAGTAGGCGTTATCTAAAAAAACGGGCTCGATCTTGCGTAGAAATCTCGGCGTTTTTTTGCCGACCCTAGCGCGAAAATTCGCCCTCGTTAAAATCCTCTCTTTTTAGCGCGCTAATCGCTGCTTTTGCGAATTTTTCCAAGCCGCGCAGGTATTTTTACGCGCTTAAACTTTGTCGTTTTGTTCAGCCATTTTTTTCCTTTCAAAAGCCCAATTATACCAATTTAAACATTTAGCGGTTATAATGCGCGCAATTTTACAAGGAGAAAAAGATGCAAAAAGAGACGATCGCCACGCACTATGGCTACGACACCAAGGCAGGCCCCGGCGCCATGGCGGTGCCGATTTACCAGACTACGGCTTTATGATTTCGGTAGCGCCGAGACGGCCGCGGCGAGATTTCAGCTAGAAGCTCCTGGCCACATCTATACAAGGCTGGGCAACCCAACGACGGACGTGCTAGAGAGCCGTATAGCCGCGCTCGAGGAGGGCTCAGCCTCTATCGTGACGGCCAGCGGTCAGGCGGCGATTTTTTTACTCGATCGCACATTTGAGCCGCAGTCGGCGACAACATCATCGTGGCAAAGAGAAATTTACGGTGGCACGATGGTTCTTTTTATGCACACGCTTAAGCGTTTCGGTATCGAGGCGCGAGTGTTTGACAGCGACAGCGCGGACGATCTTGAAAAATTTGATCGACGATAAAACTCGCGCGATATTTTTTTCGAGACGCTATCAAACCCGCAAATCGCAATACCAATTTTAAAAAGATCGTCGAGATCGCGGACAAGCACGGCGTCGTAACGATCGCCGATAACACCGTGCCTACGCCGATCATTTTCCAGCCGCTAAATCACGGCGTAGACGTCGTCGTGCATAGCGCTAGCAAATATATCTGCGGCCAAGGTCTAAGCCTATCTGGCGCGGTCGTCGCTAGCAAAATTTAAACGCTAAGTTAGTCGGTAACGCCAGGTACGCGCACTTTAACGAGCCTGATGAGAGCTATCACGGGCTAGTTTACGCGCAAATGGCGGATAAATTTGACATCTATACGCTGCGCATGAGAGTGGCTTTGGTGCGCGACATAGGCGCTACGATCTCGCCTTTTAACTCATGGCAGCTGATACAGGGGCTTGAGACGTTAAGCGTTCGTATCGAGAGACACTCGCAAAATGCGCGCAAGATCGCCGAGTTTTTTTAAACTCGCATAAACATGTCAAGCGCGTAACCTACCCTGCGCTAAAAAAAGCGATCCCGAGCACGAAAAAGGCGCAAAAAAATACTTTTAAAGACGGTATGGCTAGCGGGCTAATGTGCTTTGAAACCGATAGCTTTGAACGCGCCGTAAAGATGCTGGGCAAAGTAAAGCTATTTAAAAATCGTCGTAAATATCGGCGACTCAAAGTCACTCATCACGCACCCGGCCTCCACTACGCATCAGCAGCTCTCGAGCGAGGAGCTAACGAAAGCTGGCATAACAAAAAGAACTAATCAGAATAAGCGTCGGCCTAGAAAAACGCCGACGACCTCATCGCCGATCTGGCGCAGGCTTTGGAGTAAAATAAGGCTAAATTTGAAAGATAAATTCGGCTAAACTTTAAGCTAAATTCAAATATACCCCTTCGGCGGTTTCACCGCCCTGGGGCTAAACGCTAGATTGTTAACTTTGATCAAGAGGGCTTCCCTCTTGATCCTTGGCTCGTCCAAACTCAAATGTGAGCAGGCTACTTGTCCTTGTTCTTATCGGCTTTTTTTCCTTTATCTCTTCCGCCGCCTTTTAAGTCTAGTTGCGCCTGCTTAAACGCTTTACGTGCCTTATCTACCCGGCGAGAGTTTTTTTAACGCTGGCGTCATCGGTATAAACCTTTTCTGCTTCCTCAAGCTCGGTTTTAGCCTTACCGAAATTCTGCTGCGCTACCTCAAGCTTATTAGTAGCTTTGTCGCCGCCTGCTAGCTCGGCTTTTGACGTTACCTTGCCAGTTACTGGGTTTCTGCCGATAGTCATATCAAGCTCGCGTTTGGCGCGCTCCGCAGTGCCGCGATTAACGCCGCACTCTTCCTTGCCGCCCATCATAACCCCCCAATATATTTAGGTCTATTTTTTTCGGGTCATCGCAATCAACCTTAGCAAAAGCGCTTAAATTAAACGCGCTTAAAAAGTAAAGTTATAATTAGTGCTTTATTTTTTTCATCTTTAACGCCTTTCTCTTTATTTTTTTATTAAGTCCTTTTTATTTCTTATTCTACGAAATGCGCTTGAAAAATGTAGATAAGGTCATTTCCTCACTTTCATTTCTATTTCCTTTCTTTAAATTTCTACGCAAATGGCAACAAATTTACGCCGTAAACGTCTTTAAGGTTTCGTTGTATTTGTTTTCGTCCTCGCACTGGATCAGTAGCAAGTCGCCATCCTCAAATACTGATGAGCCCGTCGGTTTGATGTATTCGCCCTTTCGCTTGATGAGTAGCACCAAAAAAGTCGCTAGGAAGCTCGAGCTCGGCTAGGTTTTTTTACCGACGACTTCGGCGTCAAAGCGTATGGTGTGCTGGCGTAAAGTGTGGTAAAAAGATCGGTAAAGTTTGACATCTCGACTTCTTTTGGCGCGACTTCTTCTTTGACGCCGCATTTTTGCGCGACCTTTTCTAGCGTCATGCCTTGGATGATGATCGAGACGAACACGACGAAAAAAATATCGTGTTAAAAATCAGCTCCGAGTTTGGCAAATTTGCGCCGAACGGATATGTCGCAAGTACGATAGGAACGACGCCGCGAAGCCCGACCCACGAGATAAACATCTTTTCTTTCACGTTGTAACGCGAAAAAAAGTAACGACGCGAAAACGCCCACCGGACGGGCGATAAACATTATCCAGCACGCGATCACCACGCCAGCGATCGCCACACCAGGTAGCTCGGATGGATTTTACCAAAAGCCCCAGCGTCAAAAACACCACGATCTGCATCGTCCAAGCGATACCGTCGTGAAAAACCGATCAAATTTTTTTCTTATGCGCGAACTCTTTTTATTTATAAACATACCCGCGATATAAACAGCCAAAAAAAGCCGTTGCCGCCGACCTTGCCCGCTAGCACGTATAAAAGCATCACCCAAGCCATCGAAAAAAACAGGATATAGCCCCCAGTACTCAAGCCTTAGTCTATTAAAACGCTGATGGCAACAATATGCCAAAAACATAGCCCATGAGCCCGCCGAGTAAAAACTGCTTGATGAGTGCGACAGTGATGTCAGAGGCGTCTGGGACGGTGTTTAGGGCGATGATTTGTATCATTGTGACAGTGAGGAAAATCGCCATCGGATCGTTTGATCCGGACTCTAGCTCCAAAAAGCGGTCGGATGTTATTTTTTTAGCAAAATTTCCTTCGCTCCAAGGATCGCAAACACCGCCGCAGCGTCGGTCGAAGAGATGATCGCTCCAAAAAGCAAGGCTTCAAGCCAAGTTAGCCCTAGTAAAAATTTAACCAAAAGTGCGACCAGAGCCGCCGTCAGCACGACGCCAACGGTCGCGAGCATGATGCCACTCATCATGATAGGCTTTATCGACTTTTAAATTCGTATCAAGCCCGCCAGTGTAGAGGATAAAAAAATAAGTGCGATTATGCCCACATCATGAGCGATGTGCTGGCTATCAAAGGCGATGCCTAGCAGTCCGTCCGAGCCCGCCAGCATACCCACGGCCAAAAAAATACGACTAACGACGGGATACCGAATCTATCTGAAACCTTGCTAGAGACGATACAAGCGATAAGTAGAATAGAAAAAAATAGTAAAAAAAGTTTCTAACATTGTCCCTCATTTGAGTTCAAAGCGGGGGCAAATTTGAGCTACAATGTAGTACCACTAAAGCCTCAATTTGGCGCGTTTTGTAAGTAATCTACCCGATTTTACCTTTTTAACGATAAAAAGGATTAATTTTTTTATCATCATAAAAGATGAGATCAAAGCTATTTTTTTGCGCTTTACCAGAGCCTTTTTTTAGACGGCACGCCGCCCTGCTCCATTTTTAGCCAGCTCCTCTTTCATCTGCTTTATCATGACTTCAGACTGCTCGATCTGCTCTTTTAACTGCAAGATGATATCCACGCCTGCTAAATTTACGCCCAGATCGCGCGTTAGACGTAGTATCATCTTGATACGATCCATGTCTTTTTCGGAGTAAAGACGCATCTTGCCCTCGGTTCTTGATGGCTCTAGCAGCCCCTCGCGCTCGTATTGGCGCAGCGTCTGCGGATGTATGGAGAGCACCTTAGCTACGACGCTGATTAGATATACTGGTTCTTCGTATTGTTTCATCTTATGCCTCCGGGAGTTTTTGCTTCATAAGTTCGGCTAGCTCGCCGTCTAGGGCATTTACGTCCGGCAATGACACGCGCGCTCGCAGATACAGATCGCCGAATATCCCGCTTTTTTTCTATTTTTGCACGCCGTATCCTTTAAGCCTGATTTTTTTGCCCGGATTTTTGAGTTTTTCGGCGATTTTTATCGTTACGTCTTTTTTTAGGCGTTTTTACGTCTATCTTACCGCCAAACATCATCGTTTTTTTAGCGGGATTAGCACGTCTTTATATAGATCGTCGCCGTCTCTTTCGTATTCGTCGCTAGGGCGCGATATTTTACGGTTAGTATCAGATCTCCGCGTCCGCCGCTACCTTTTGCCTTTTTATGCGTAGCTTTTTCGCCGTCATTTATGCCGTTTGGGATTTTTATTTTGATGTTTTTCGCCGTTAGAAATTTATCGAGTGTTCGCCACCTTTTACCGCTACGTCAAACGGGATAGTTACCTTTGCGCGGGAGTCTAGATCCTCATCGTCCTCAAAAACCGCTAAATCCGCCAGTTTGCCTAAAAGCCACCAAATCCGCCTCTGCTAGAAAAAGGCGCCAAAACCGCCTCCGCCGAAGATATTTTTTTACTTTCGTCCAAATTTCCCATACCCGAGCTGCTCGCAAAGTCATGGAAATTTTGCCCGCCAAACATCGCGTCGCCGTGCCTGTCGTACTGCGCGCGCTTTTTCGTCGCTTGAAAATTTCATACGCGGCGTTTATTTCTTTACGTTATCCTCCGCGCCTGGGTCTTTGTTGATATCGGGATGATACTTTCGAGCCAGCCTGCGATAGGCCTTTTTGATCTCGTCGCCGGTGGCCTTTTCGGACACCCCCTAACGTTTCGTAAAGACTATTGCTCATGTTATGTCCTTATAGTCAATTAATTTTACAGCGATTATAGCATAAAAAGTTTAGCGTATGTCAATCAAGTATAGTAAATAAAACGATTTTTAAACGACTTAAATAATAATTAACTTTACGTTGAGCTTAGCGCCATATAATCGCGCTTTGAAAAAATTTTATCAAAAGGAAAAGTAATGAAAAAGATAACCGTATTATCTTTGGCTACTTCTTGCGCAATCTTTGCCGCAAGCATAATTTCTAACGAACCAGCAGAGGATTTCACCAGAGTAAATCCGGGATTTAACAAAAAAACGTCGTACTGTCCCTACAACAGTTCTATCGCCGACGCTAAAAAAATCAGTCGTAAATATCTCCACCACAAAAAACCGTCAGCAGCAACGTAGCAGATATGAACGATATGTTTAGCGATCCGTTTTTTTCAAGGACTTTTTCGGATTTCAGTTTAATATCCCTCAAGAAAAAAACAAAAAAAGCAGCTCGCTGGGATCAGGCGTCGTCATATCTAGCGACGGCTACATCGTGACAAACAACCACGTCGTAGAAGATAGCGACGAGATCGTCGTCACGCTGCTAGATAGCGACAAAGAGTATAAAGCCAAAATCGTCGGCACCGACCCTAAAACCGACTTAGCCATCATCAAAATAGACGCAAAAGAGCTAAAAAGCCATACCATTTGCCGACTCGGCTAAGTTAATGGAAGGCGATATAGTATTTGCCATCGGAAATCCGTTCGGCGTAGGCGGCAGTATCACTCAGGGCATAGTTTCCGGCCCAAATAAAGACAACATCGGTCTAAATCAATACGAAAATTTCATCCAGACAGACGCCTCGATAAACCCGGGTAACTCGGGCGGCGCGCTAGTCGATAGCCGCGGCTATCTAGTAGGCATAAACTCAGCCATACTTAGCCGCAGTGGCGGAAACAACGGCATCGGCTTTGCTATCCCGTCAAATATGACTAAAGATATCGCCAAAAAAACTCATCGAAGACGGCAAGATTGAGCGTGGATATATCGGCGTGATGATAGCAAATCTAAAACGAAGAGCAAAAAAGAGATATACAAAAACAAAGAAGGCGCGCTCATTAGCAGCGTAGAAAGCGACCTTCCTGCGGATGTTGCGGGACTAAAACGAGGCGATCTCGTAATCAAAAATCGACGATAAAGAGATCAAAAACGCAAATGATCTAAAAAAATCTCATCGGCTCGCTAGCTCCAAACAAAGAGATCACGCTAACCTATGAACGCTCCGGTAAAATCGAAACCGCCAAGATAAAACTAGCTAACGCAAACGCGAAATCAAGCGCTCCGGCGGCAAAAAAACGGCACGGCTATCGAGGGTCTTAGCGTCACGGCGATCGACGACAACGCAAGGTACAAATACCGCCTACCTGCAGACGCTGCCGGTATCCTAGTAACTGACGTAAAAGCGGGCTCGAATGCTGAAAAAAATCGGCTTTGAAAAAAGGCGACATCATCATACAAATCGCCGAGGAAAAATATCAAAAAAATATGGATGATTTTAACAAAGCCCTAGCAAACGCGAAAGGCAAAAAGACCCTCGTTTGGGTTAATCGCGGCGGACTTTTCCAAGGTCTTGTTATAAAAATAATTTCTACCTTTAGGCGCGGGAAACTGCGCCTTTTTCTTCAATTAAATTTTAGTACGTTTTAAATTTTATACTATTAGAACATCAACAGTTAAATTTTTCTAATTTCATATGACAAATTTGATAGCAAAATTCAGAGACAAAAATCTAGCGGAAAAAAATTAAAGGCACTCAAATTTTACGCACTATAATTTTCATTTTATACGCCACGTGTTTTTTTGGTATTTTTTTACATTTTTTTAAAGTTGATCTTCGTAGGCACTATAACGCTATTTTTTTGGTTTTTGAATAAAAATAGTACAATATTATACGAGCGATCTCTCAAATTTTTAATAATTTTCGCATCCATTTTTTTATAGGCTGATATTGACGAAAAATATACAAAAACCAGCAAAGCTACACTATATACGTAGCTTCTCAAGGCATTAACTTTATTGGTTTATGACATCATAATACGACGGTATCACCGGCGTCAGCAAATCATCGTTTATCTTAAAATCCTTTTTTGTGTTGCTTAGCGTGATTTTGATTTTATTGCCGAGCTTGTCCTCGTAGTCGATCCTTGTCGGGATGTAGTTTTTGACGGTGATTAGATACTCTACGCCGTCGTATTTGGCTTTATAAAGCGTATCAGTGATCTTAACCGCGTTTCTAACGACGTCGATTAGATTGGGCGCCTTTTTCAAATTTTGAGATGATCGCTTGCTCGAGCGCATCCTCGATCACGACGACGCGGTTTTTATCAAAGTAGATTTTTTTAGGCGTCGGACGCTCATAGATCCAGTAGGCGCGGTTGTTACTTTTTGCGTAAAATTTACCAAAATAATCAACCGTTTCGTTCTCGCTCGTGATGGTTTGCACGAAGTCGCTTTGAAGCGTGACGAAATTTAACGTAACTGCGAAAGCCGAGGCGCAAAAAGAGCAAAAAAATGCTAAAATTTTTTTTCATATATTTTCCTTTATCGGGCGAAATTCTAGCTAAGTTTAAATAATAAAATGTTAAAAATCCAAGCTTTAACAAAAATTTAAAAAAAGGCTAAAAAAATGATAACGGCGTTTATGCAGAAGGTATTTGGCACAAAAAAACGACAGGGAAGTAAAAAAATATTTCAAACGAGTCGCCTACATAAACTCACTTGAAAGCAAATATCAAGCGATGAGCGACGATGAACTGAAAGCAAAATTTAACGAATTTAAAGCGCAGGTGCAAAACGGAGAAAAGAGTCAGGACGAGCTGCTAGACGATGTGTTTGCCATCGTGCGAGAGGTTGGTAAAAGAACGCTAAATATGCGCCATTTCGATGTTCAGCTAATCGGCGGCATGGTGCTAAACGACGGCAAGATTGCCGAGATGAAAACGGGCGAAGGCAAAACCCTCGTAGCAAGCTTGCCCGTCGTACTAAACGCGATGGGCGGCAAGGGCGTGCACGTCGTGACCGTAAATGACTACCTAGCTAAGCGCGACGCGACGCAAATGGGCGAAATGTATACATTTCTAGGCCTTAGCGTCGGCGTGATACTAGGCGGCGAATATGACGACGCAGCGCGCAAAGCCGCATACGACAGCGACATAACGTACGGCACGAATAACGAATTCGGCTTTGACTACCTACGCGATAATATGAAAATGGATTTCAAAGACAAGGTGCAAAGAGAGCACAACTTCGTCATCGTGGATGAGGTCGATAGTATCCTCATCGACGAGGCCAGGACGCCGCTCATCATCTCGGGCCCTACAAACCGCACGCTAGATGGCTACATCAAAGCAAACGAGGTCGCGCGCCAGATGAAGCGAGGGCGAACCGCCTGCGACTCCGCAAGAAAAAGGCTACGGGCGACTTTACCGTAGATGAAAAAAACCGCACGATAGCGATCACCGAAGAAGGCATCTCAAAGGCTGAAAAGCTCTTTGGCGTGGGAAATCTTTACGATATGGAAAAACGCGATTTTGAGCCACCATCTAGACCAAGCTCTAAAAGCGCACAATCTCTTTGAAAAGGACGTGCACTACGTCGTTCGTGATGGGCAAGTCGTCATAGTCGACGAATTTACGGGACGTCTTAGCGAAGGTCGAAGATTTAGCGAGGGCTTGCACCAAGCGCTCGAGGCTAAAGAGGGCGTAAAGATCCAAGAAGAGAGCCAAAACGCTAGCCGATATTACATTTCAAAACTACTTTAGACTTTACAAAAAAACTATCGGGCATGACGGGTACGGCGCAGACGGAGGCGACCGAGTTTTCGCAAATTTACAAGCTTGACGTCGTATCCATCCCGACAAACGTGCCGGTAATCAGAAAAGACAACAACGATCTCATCTATAAAACGGAAAACGAGAAATGTAAAGCCGTGATCGACGAGATCAAAAAGCTCACGACCGCGGTCAGCCCGTACTCGTGGGTACCGCCTCGATCGAAAAAGAGCGAAAAAGTTGCATAACCTACTCGTAAAAGAAAAGATCCCGCACTCCGTGTTAAACGCTAAAAAAACCACGAAAAAGAGGCCGAGATCATCGCTCAGGCCGAGCGCTCGCGGCGCGGTTACGATCGCGACGAATATGGCCGGACGCGGCGTAGATATCCGTATCGACGACGAGGTGCGAAACCCTAGGGCGGTCTATACATCATCGGTACCGAAAGGCACGAAAAGCCGCCGTATCGACAACCAGCTGCGAGGCCGCTCTGGACGTCAGGGCGATCCCGGAGTGAGCCGCTTTTTATCTAAGCCTTGAGGATAATCTACTTCGGATATTCGGTAGCGACCGCATCAAGGCGATAATGACGCGCCTTGGTATCGAAGAAGGCGAAAGCATCGACTCAAAAAAATGGTCACAAGAGCCGTCGAAAAATGCGCAAAAAAAGGTCGAAAGCCCTGCACTTTGAAGCGCGAAAACACATCCTCGAGTACGACGACGTCGCAAACGAGCAGAGAAAAAAACGGTGTATAATTTAGAAACGAGCTACTTGATCCAAATTTCTGAAGTTGGCGAAAAAAATCAAACAAAAATCGTGCCGAATTTGTCGAGCATCTGCTAGCTCAGGCCGAAATTTACGCAGGCGAGCCAAAGAGCGAATACAACCTCGAAAAAAACTAAGCTCCGTGATAATCTCAAGCGGCGCGTTCATGCGGCCAGATGACCTAAAAAGATCTCGACTACGCCGAGCTTGCCGAGAAGATAACGGCTAAACTTTGAAGCCGACTATGAAGAAAAAAATGGGCGTCATAGGCGAGGGTCAGCGCAGATACCTAGAAAAGGTGCTTTGCCTGCAAGTACTAGACACTGCATGGCGCGAACATCTATATCAGATGGACATCCTAAAAACCGGCATCGGACTGCGCGGCTACAATCAAAAAAAGACCCGCTCACCGAGTATAAAAAAGAGCTTTAACCTCTTTATGGAGCTTGTTAGTCGCATCAAATTTGAGAGCATCAAGATACTAACGGCCGTGCGCCTAAGCTTCTCCGAGCCTAGTGAGTCTGCACCGCAGGAAGTGCAAGATAGCGAGACCGTCGGTGCACCTGAGAGTGAAGAAAAAGCCTGGTAAAAAAAGTATCGCGAAACGACCCGTGCCCGTGCGGAAGCGGCAAGAAATACAAAGACTGCCACGGCAAGAGCGGCCCTAAAAAAAGGAGCTTTTGCTGAGGATTGGGATAAAATTTTAGCTTTGGCGTTTTGGCGGCGACTTGCCAATTTAGCATTTAAATTTGCCGCCTTTTTATAGCGGCGCGGAATCGTAACGTAATTTAAAGCGCCTAGCGTTTGTAAGCGGTTTTTTTGAAATTTGACGTCAAATTTGTGTGAGTAGATAACTTTAACGCGCTTGTCGTAATTTAAAAATAAAAATCGAGCGACGCAAAAAAATAGCGAGCAAGCCAAAGCCCAAATTTAAAACAACGGAAAAAACAAATGAGCCTAACCAAATATCTACTTTTTAAATATCTACGGTTTGACAAAAACCCAGCCGTTTATCATGCTTTCGGCGCTTTTGGCGTTTCTAGGTGTGGGCGTCGGGCTCATGGTGCTCATCGTTGCGATGGCGATCATGAACGGCTTTGATAAAGAATTTGAGCGCAAACTTTTTACGATGAACTACCCGATCACAATCCTCTCCACCATACGCGGCAACATCGACGAGAGCGACGTTAGCGAGCTAAAACAGAAGTTTCCGAATCTCAAATTTAGCCCGTACATCATGAGTCAAGTTATCATCAAAGGCGCAAATAGCTTCGAGGGCGGACTGCTTTTTGGCGTAAATCCAGCCGACGAAAAAGCAGATAAACTCGGTCGTAGCAGCCGGTCTTGGTGACCGCGAGCTAGACGGATACGGCCTGCTCGTCGGGCAAGGCGTCAAAAATGAGATGATGATAAACGAAAATGACAAACTCACGCTCATTTTTACCAAAAACGACCCGAGCGGCTTCGCGCTAACGCCCAAAATGAAGCGCTTTGACGTCGTGAGCTCGTTTAGCTCGGGGCTTGTGGCCTACGATAAAAAGCTATCTATACACGAGTGTCGAGGCGCTGCGTAAGATACTTGAGTACGACGAGGGTAAATTTGACGGCATACACGTGTTTTCAAACGATCCGTTCGTCGACATCGAAAAAGATCTCGCGCGAGCTACGTCTGGGGCAAAAAAAGCTATCGGCTGGTGGCAGCAAAACGGCAACTTTTTTTCTCCGCTTTGGCGCTTGAAAAACGCGCGCTTTTTTTATAGTTTTGATGCTCATCATCCTGGTTGCCTCGCTAAATATCGTAAGCTCGCTGCTCATGACTGTCATGAACCGCCGCCAAGAGATCGCACTACTACTCTCGCTGGGCGCTAGCAAGGCCGAGATCAAAAAGAGCTTTTTTTGCCCTAGGGAGCCACGATAGGTGGAGGCGGGATAGTGTTTGGGCTCGTGCTCGGGCTCTTTGGCGTATGGCTGCTCGGTAGCTTTGATATCGTAAATTTGCCAGCCGACGTTTACGGCAGCGCGAAGCTTCCTATGGAGTTATCCTTGCTCGATCTTGTTATGATTTTGATCGGAGCGGTCGTTATTGTGGCGTTTTTCGTCGTTTTACCCTGCTAAAAAGCCGCTCAGATAAACGTGCTCGAGACGCTTAGGAATGAATAAATCGGTATTTTAGTGAAATGCTTTTGGGTTAAAGTGAGCGAATAAAAATTTTGCTGTTTTGATCGCGCTGGCTCGTCTATTTTTTTGAATTATATAAAAAAAGCGGCGAATTTTATTTATAAAAAAACACGCCGCTTTAAATTATTTTCGTTCAAGTTTTTTTATTCTCGTGCGTGTACTTTCTAAATTTGAAGCTGCAGTCGGCGTCAAATTTACCATCCAAACTAGAAATTGTACATCGTACAAAGTATCCACAACCAAGTAGTAGCCGTAAGTTTGCCTATGTTTTTTTATACTGCAACGGTTGCTAAATTTACTTTACGGCATTTAGAAAGCCATGCTTAAGGTCGGCACTTATGCTAAATTTACTCCATATTCGACTGCTGTTTTGAAGTGAATTGTATCAATTTTGCAAGCAGAAATTTGAGACCCTTTTAAGATATAATGCTCAAAATTTAATCCAAATTTGAGGCGAAAATGACGAATTTCGAGTACGCGCGCCGCATTGACGAGGCTGCAGGACTTAGATTGCAAAAGAGATAGATCTGCAGGATAAGTTTTACGGGCTTTTTTTCAGTGCTTTATGCCTGACGGAGTCGGCGTGGAGGCGATGTTTGCGCTGCTGCAAAACGACTCCGAGCTGCGCAAGCACGCATAATGCCGATCTACGCAGTCACGGCGTAGCAGACGCAAGAGGCGTTTGGTCGGGGCGTGGCGCCCGGGTATTTTTTTGCCCGCCGTAGGATCCGGAATGTAGTGGCGAAGCGCTTAAGAGCCTAGCTTTAGCGCGCGTTCGAAATGGTAAAATTTCTCGCAGAATTTTCTAGGCAAGAGCGAGCTTTTAAAGATGCTTGAGCGGGTAAAATCCGTGCGCGTGCAGGAAAGTTTTGACTTTAGGGATATGAAGATGAACTTGCGAACGCCGTATACGGGGCGAGTGGATGATAGATTCGCAGGGGCTCGATGCGAAGCTATGGGTGCTCGGCGAAGCGTATTATTCGATCGACTGCGACTACCTGCTACCCTGCACACTTGCAGTATCCAAACTACGCGCAAAGGCCGCAGGAGGACTTCTTAAAGCCCTACTTCGAGCTGTATCTAGCGGGACGGCAGATCGCCTTTGAGCGCGGCGAGGTCGTGGTTTTTACGCGATAAATTTACACAGACAAGGAAAATAAATGCATACGGACGCTTTTAGATGGCTAAAATTTGAGCTCTGCGAGTATATAAAACTATACGATGCGGGCTAAAAAGCCAGCAAACGAGCATCTAAAGGGCACTGTGAGTACCGGTAAAAGCGACTTTAGCCAGACGCAGCGTGACCGTGCACTAGGCGAACTTTGCCGCGAAAGTTTTAGACGAAAAATAAAAAGCGAGCTAAAAAAATCTAAAAAAACCGCGGCAACGGCGAGCTACCTTTTGAGCTCGGTGAGCTAGTCGACGAGTATCTAAAAGGGCGTTGCGACGCAGGCGAGATGCCGCATCTGCGCTGGGCGTACCAGATCTGCACGCGCGGCTTGCAGGAGCTTGATAGGAATGAGCTTTTGCGCCGTGCATACCGCCATGAGCATTGCGACGCACGAACTGTGGAGTTATACTTTTGCATGTTATTAGACGTGCTAGACTGGGGGCGTGCACCACTTTCCTGAGGGTTGCCTGATCGAGCGCCCATACTATGAGCAACTAATCCGCAAAAGCTCGCGACGTAATGCAAAAAGCACGAGATAAGCGAGCGGCTAAACTTAGGGTTTGAATACTTCGTAAAAGCTTTACGAATGCTATTTTTGAGTTTAAATCTCGCGGCGGCGAGGTTGATTTTTACGCGCTGCGTGAAAAAGCGGGGCTACATTCGCGCCCGTAAAGTCTTTTTATTATGAGTAGTGAACGGTTGCTAAATTTGACTATAATTTGAAACGAGCGCCAAATTTATAGCTCAGAAATCTGGAGTTTAGTTAGTCGCAAACGATACGCTCAAATCTTAAAAATGTAAGCAAATGTGACCTCGTTTTTAATTTTAGCTTAAATTTACCACGCGTGCCGCAATTTGACAAAACGCTCAAATTTACGCCTACGCCGCGATATTTTGCAGATTTTCAAAGCTAAACACGTTTAGCCCGTTTTTGTATTCGTAGCTTAGAGTTAGCTTATGAGCTTTGATTATATTTTCTACGATATAGAGCCCCAGGCCAAAAGCTCTTTTGTGCGCTTTCGCCTTTGGTAAAAGGCTCGACGTAGTGCCGCAGCTCCTTTGACAGCCGCTCGCCTTCGTTGATAATTTGATAGATTCGCGCGTGATAGTTATATTTACGTGCTTGTTTGGGGAGTATTTTAGCGCGTTATCGATCATATTTTTGGCGGCGATCGCTAGCAGCTTAAAGTCGGCGTTTAGGCTCACGTCCTCTAGTTTGCTGATCGTGACCTGTCCGGGATCGACCATTGCGATATCCAGAGCCTCGTCGATGACGTCGTCGATACGGCAAATTTCGGTGTTATTCAGCGCGATGTTTGATGTGACTTGCTCGACTGCGGCAAATTCGTTTATGAGATTTTCAAGTTTTATAAACACCGACACGAGTCGCTCTTGGTTTTTTTGCTTTTTTTCGATCATTTCGGCAGCGAGGCGGCCTTTTGGTGATCGGCGTTTTTAGTTCGTGCATTATGTTTCTTAAAAACAGCTTGCGCGATGCGTTTAGGGTTTTTTTGATCTGGGACACCGCGTCGTAAAATGCCTCCGCAACCTCGGAAATCTCGTCGTTACCGCTGCTGACGTTTTGCACTTCGTCGATCTCGCCTGCGGCAATTTGGCTATCTGGCGCTTTAGTTTTTCTTAGCGGTTTTAGCTTCCTGATAACAAAAAAACGTAAGCGGCCAAAAAGTATGATCGCGACTAACAAAAAGATGATCTTGATGATGTCGTAGCGGTATGGCTGGTAGTCGTTATCCTTTAAAAAGCAGGATTTTTATCCACGTGCTGGACTTTGAGATAGTGGTGGTTTTTGATAGATCATTATAGCGCTAGAGCCGATGTCCGCGGAGATCTCCTCAAGCACTGTTGCGTTTGCTAGGATCTCTTCTTTTTGCTGCTCGTTTGTGATCTCAGGCATCTTAAAGTCGCCCGTTTGACGCTCGTATTCTTTTTCGTTTATGATACCGCTCATCAAAAATAGCTGATTTCTAGCGATCGTAGAGTACTTGGCGTTTAGCTCGCGCGCGTAATTTTGCTTGTCGTAGTCCATCAGCCACAAAAAAACGCGAGAAATATGCTTGTTAGCGCCAAAGCAAAGATAAAAGTGATAGTGTAAAAAACCGATGAGCGTTTCATTTGCGGGGCTTTAAGTCAAATTTACTGCATCAGCTTGTAGCCGATGCCGCGGATGGCGTGGATGTATTTTGGCTCTTTTGGGTCGTCGCCCAGCTTGCCTCTGATGCGTCCGATGATGACGTCGATGCTCTTGTTCGTCGAGTCCTCACTGATGCTCGCGCAGTTGTAGATGAACTCCTCGCGCGTGATGGCGCCGCCTTCTTTTGTAGCATGTATTTTAGGATGTCGTACTCGGCCGCGGTCACATTTAACGGCTCGCCTTTTTAGCGTGATGACGTGTTTAAAATCATCAACTGCGATGTCTTTCTCGCGTGCGCTCTCTTTTGTACCGCTTCAAATGTGCACCCGCTACAGTGCTTTTGGCGGCGCAGATGGCTTTTGATACGAGCTAGCAGCTCCTGCGGGTCGTAAGGCTTTGGCAGATAGTCGTCCGCGCCGTTATCTAGGGCATTTACCTTGTCGGTGATGTCGTGGCGCGCGCTTGAGATGATGATGGGTACGTCGTGGCGCTTTCGGATCTCTTTGCACACTTCTAGGCCGTCAAGTCCCGGTAGCGTGAGGTCTAGGATCACGAGGTCAAATTTTTCTACGTTTAATGTCGAAAGCCCGATATACGGCTCCTCCGCCGTCGTTACGTTCATATCGCTTTTTGCTAAAAACTCGGTCAAAATTTCCGCCAGCTCCAGGTCGTCTTCTATCATCAGAATTTTTATCATTTTATGTCCTTTTGGAGATTATAGCGAGTTTTGACTAAATTTAATGGCGAGTCTAGCTTGTGTTTTATATTATGTTTAGCCTTAGAGCGCATACCGCCATAACTCAAATACAAAAGAAATATCGCCAAAATCTTTTTGCACATTACAGATTACTTATTCCGCTTCATCTACAAACCAAGCCAAGACGATTGATATTTAAACAATTTTCAGTACAAATAAAATATCGGAAAAATGAATTTGACTACATCAAATCCAGTGTTGTGAAGACGTATGTATAAGTAAATAAAAATCGTAAATTTGACTTCAAATTGAGATAGATAGTCAAAAAGTTAATCAAAGCTAGATGATTTTAGCGCCGTATAATAGAAATTTTAGCAAAAGATAAATTGATAGTTCATTAAGTCAAATTTTACCAATTTATCAAAAAAAGGCTCGAGGCAAGCCGTTATTAAAGCCTACTGCTCGCCAAAAATCCTTGCCAAAATCATCTATCTGATTTAAATCCATCGGCTTAAGCTGGTTTTTTTATTTCCTCGCAAGATATCCTCGACCTGCTCTTTTTGCGATCTTTTTGAACCCGTAGTTTTGACGTTTTTTTAGCGCTTCAAGCAGCTCTTCGATATTTGGTTCACGCACGGTTTTTAGCGAGATGATGAGTACCTCGTCGATATCGACCGAGTGCTTTTTGGCAGTGTATTTGGCTAGCGTTTCTTTTAAATTTTTTTCCTTGCCGAGCGAAGTTAGCAGATCTTCGACGTAAAAGCTACCGATAACGACGTTTAGCGCGTCAAGCACGTAGGCTTCGTTATCCACGACGTCGCGCCCCTCCAGACGCAGGCTTTATACTTACTTTTTTTGATCGAGCTTTTGGCATCTCTGGAGTACAGATCGGTTTTCAAAGTTGTCGATATTTAGCGTCTCGGCAAAGGCCATAACCGCGGCAAAAAGCCAACGCAAAAATCTTTTTCATACGTCTTCCTTAATGTTTTCAATTTGTTTTCGAGATAGAATTTCTCGACCTCTTCGTCTATTTTAACGACGCTTTGCAAATACTCTCTAAACGGCCGACTTTTGCCGTAAAATATCCTAAGCTTTTTTTGGATCGATCACCCGCGAGAGCGCGACGTAGAGCTGCCCGTTGGCAAAGATATGATTTAGGGTCGCAGACTAAATTTTTCCAATACTCATGCCTTGGGATTTATGTATCGTGATCGCGTAGGCTAGCTTTTAGCGGAAACTGCGTCAAAGACGCCCTAGCGCGCTCTTCGAGATGTTCGCCCGCCATCACGAATCTCGCTCATGTCAAATCTCGCGCGCTCCACCTCGACGATCTCGCCGTTAGCTTTTTGCACGATGACGCTTTTTATCTCGCCGTTTTCTTTTAAAATTTGCATTATCTGCCCGCGCTCGCCGTTATAGTACTCGCCCCATTTATTTACGGTAAATATAACTTTCGCGCCGATTTTTATATTTAAAAATTTCAGGCGCGTAGAGATTTGCGATCCAGCGATCCAGCGCGTTTTTCGTTTAAATTTCTCATCGTAAATTTTCACTAGCGCCTCGGCTCTTTCAAGCGGCGCGGGTAGTTTAGAGAGCATCTTGTTATTTAGCTCGTCGGCTTCGTAATTTCGCCCAAAAAGCACGCTTGTATCGTCATCTACCTGCACGCTTGGCACGCGTAAATCTTTCGATATAGCTAAACACCTCTTCGCTCAGTCGCCCGACGCGAAGCATAGATAAGATATCGTAAAATTTCTTGTCTTTCGTACGTTTTGAGACGACTAGTTCGATATTTTTAAACTCAAATTCATGCCACGAGCTTGAGTTAAAAGCGTAGAGAAAGGTGAAGAGCGAGCTACCGTCTTCGCCGTTTTTTTCGCACGGGCGGTAGCTGATAAAAGTCGCCCACGAGCATCACGCGCCCGACAAATCGCGAGCTCATCAAGCGGTAATAAATCATATCCATCAGCCCCGCGCTGATCATCGAGATCTCATCTATCACGATGAGATCACAGGCGTCTAGCATCTTTTTAGTTCGCCGAGTTTCCCGCGCTGTTTGCGGTCGTAGCCTCTTAACTCCTCAAGGCTTGAGCAAATGCCGAATTTAAAAAACTATGCACGCTCACTCCGCCGACGTTTACCGCCGCGATGCCGGTGCTGCCAAGTACGACTACGTTTTTTTAGTTCGCTTTTTATAGTGCTTGATAACAGCTTGCGTGAGGTGGCTTTTTGCCTACTCCGCCGCGCCCGGTGAGAAAAAAACATTTGATTTTTTTAATATTTCTAAGAGCTGATTTAGCTACATTCCCTAACTTTTTGTAAAATTATAGCTTATTTTTTTAAGGAGTAAGATTGAAAATTAATAAACTTTATGCTTTCTACGGCGGTAGCGTTAGTAATGCTAGGCGGTTGCGCATCGTCAAAAGATGCCTCTAGTGCGGTAATTACCCGATCAAGGTGCCAATACAGCGTCGGCATACGATATGCCCGAGGAGAGTGCGGACGAAAATTTAGGCCACATCAGCTATCTAAAATTTGACGTCGATCAAAAATATAAATGCGTTGCCGATACTGCCTTTTGAGGCTCAAAGTAGCGGCCAAACACTGCTACAAAAAAACGCTTTAATTCGCTTGATCTAAAAGCACCCTCAACCACCGCAAAAGATGCATTTTGGGCTCTGGACTACTATAAAAAAATACGGCAAAAAGGCAGTATTATTTCTCAAATATGCGCAAAATCCCGAACGAATGGTTTGAAAAAGTGCGCAAAAACGCTAATGTGGAGAGCTTCGGTAAAGTCTCTCTACCTGCGATAACGACAGCAAATACTAGCCTGCGAAATATACCGACCGACGAGGCCGTACTCTATAATCCGGCACGCGCCGGCGAGGGACTACCGTTTGATTACGCCCAGCTATCTTTCGTCTCTATCGGATATCCGCTTTACGTTTCGCACTTTTCGGCCGACGGCGCGTGGGCATTCGTAGGTAGCGACGCCGCATGGGCCTGGGTGAAATCGACCGAAATCGTAAATTTTTAAGCGCAGACGCCGTGCAAGAGCTAAAAAAACTCTAAATTTTTAAGCATTATCAAAGACGAAGAGCCTATCTACGACAAAAACGGCAACTTTTTGTTTTACGGGCGCATAGGGGCGATTTTGCCCTTTCAAAGCGAGGATCAGTTTAAATTTTACGGCAAAATCCAGACCCAAAACGGGCTAAGAAACTACGAGATCTCAAAACAAAGTGCTAGCCGCTTTCCGCTTAAACGTAGCGACGAAAAATGTAAGAATGCTAGCATCATCGCTGCTCGGGCAAAGCTACGGCTGGGGCGGGTTTGGCGGTAAGCGCGACTGCTCGCTGTTTTTGCAGGATTTTCTCGGTAGCTTTGGCGTGTGGTTGCCGCGAAACTCAAAGGCACAAGGTCAAATCGGCAAGGTCGTAAGCCCTAGCAAATCTAAGCGCGGAAGAAAAAAACTAAATGTCATCAAAACGCAGGCAGTGCCGTATAGAACGCTGTTTCACATGAATGGACACATCATGATCTACGCCGGTCTGCGCGGAGACGAACCGCTTGCGGTACACGACGTCTGGGGTATCCGCACGAAAGATAACGGCAGGGGCCATGATCGGCGGCGTGGCGATCACGACGCTAAAAAATCGGCTCGGATGTCTCCGATATCGATCCAAAAACGTTTGCTAGTTTCGCGTATAAACTCCATGAACACCTTTGAAATAGCTAGCGGCGAAGAGGCGCAGCGTGCGAAACAATCGGCGATCGAAAAAGCTTTACGGCGTGAAAAATAGTCGGCAACGAGGTAATTTTTTTCAGACGGCACTAAGATCAAACTGACGACGGCGAGATAAAAAGATACTGCGCACCTGCTAAATCTTGCCGACGTCGAGGACACTTTTGCGCAGCCTTATCCGCTATTTAAGCCTCTAGCACTACCCTAGCAATGACGCGGGTAGATACCGAAACTACGAGCTTTTGGATAAAATTTACGGCGCGAATGAGGCGGAAGTAAAAGCGCAAATTTAACGGACGTCGTTTGGCTAAAAAATCATGGTGGCAAGACGTTTAAATTTAACTCCAAAAACGGCGCGGCAGCTGCTTTACAAGCCGTTTCAAACGAGCTTGACGCACTAGCCCCTGCAAAAGCCAGAGCTGCTAAAATTTTCTCGATAATCCATCAGGTACGTTTAACTGGCGCGTGATCGAGGGCACAAAGCGCAAGAGCTCCCACTCCTACGGCATCGCGATCGACATAAATACCGACAAAAAGCGACTACTGGCGCTGGAGCAAGGGCGGCCGCTACCGCAATCAAATCCCCGAGGAGATCGTGCGCGTCTTTGAAAAGCACGGCTTCATCTGGGGCGGGCGCTGGGTTAGCTTTTGATACGATGCACTTTGAGTATAGACCGAATTTGGGCATCTAAGGTAATTTGACGCGGTTTTAACGATAACGTGAGTGAATTTGAGCTCAAATTTATCGTTACTTTTCGGCTAGCGGCAGGATGTCGCCGCTTTGCCCTCTGTTACTTTGAGCTCTAATCAAAGCGGTAAGCAGCATGCAAATTTCTAATGAAGTTAGTCGTACGGTAACCCGCGTGCAGATTTTTAGTTTAAGTAATTTGCCAGATTGAGATTTTTTTACATTTCAAGCGGTAATTTTTCCAAAGTCGCGCTAGAAATTTCTATACGCCCAAACTTTATAACGACGTTTGTGCCGCTCTAGCAACCTGATTCTAGCTACTTAATTTTTTTCCGCCCCTATGCTACCGCGACTGTGAATCTTTTTACTTATAAACGCCTCTTGCAGCTCGCTCTCAAACATCCGCTTGATCTCGCTTCCAAGCACGCAGTTATCCCATATCGCCAGGGGCGGCAGATCACGTTGTCTTCTTCGCCTGCGCTTAGGCAGACGCAGTTAAAATAGCTCTTGTCCGAAGCATTGCACGAGATAAGGCAAACAAGCCCGTTTTCGGGGATACTTTCCCTCTGCCAGCCCGCACGGCGTCGGGCATTATCCCTAATGCCGCCCCGGCGTAAAATCTCGCGCCCGTCCGCTATGTCTTTAGCATGTTTATCCACTCTGCCATTTTTCCGCCTCTTTTTTTCCAAATTTAGCTCCGAAAGCGCACTCGCCAACTACCCGAACGCCTAGACTTTTTTAGTGCCGCTGCGGTTATTCCGTCACCGCTAACGAGTCCGCCCGGTAAAGCTTCCGTCGTAAATCTCGCCGCTTCCGCAGCTTGGGCTTCGCTCTTTTAAAACCGCGATTTTACAGCCGTTTTCGCTAGCGATTTCGGCGCAAATTTGAGCACCCAAAATAAACTCGGCCGTCACGTCGCAGCCGCTAAATCTGGTTAAACACTCGTCCGTTTGCGCAAACTTTCGGCAGGTTCGCGCGGAGTCGTTAGTCCGCCCATGCACTCCGGACAAACAGCGATGAGCTCGTAAATTTGGCCCTAAGTTTAGCGAGCGCGTCCGCAGGGATAGCGTCAGAGTTATTGCCGCCGTTATACTTTGCAGTTTTCGCCAAGCAAACAAGCGCTGATTAGAAATTTTCGGGTTTATTTTTTTCATCGTTAGTTCCGAAACTTTGATGGCAGATAGGCGTTATTTTGACTCACTTTACTAATGCTTCGGACGGCAATTTACTGCCGATTGGTTAAGCCAATTTGACGAATTTCGGGGCTTACGTTTAACACACATCGCGTCAATTTGACGACCCAATTTGCCAAAAACTTTTTGCGAGCTAGTCGCCAATCTGACAATTTCAAGTCGCACCATGCAAAACACAAGGCAGGCTTAAACGTCAATTTAGCCTAAAGCCCAGCCTCTTTTTGATTCTATCTATATACATTTGCCTTAGCATAGGCACGTATTTACCGACTTTGCCGCCGTTTACCAGCTTTCCGTCGGCCTTGACGACGGGTAGTATCGGCAGCGTCGCAGCCGAGATAAACACCTCGTCGGCTTCGTAAACGTCTTGCATCGTAAATGGTCGCTGTCTGATCTCAAGCCCCGCCTTTTTCGGCAAAACCTAAAATCACCTTGCGGCGGATACCAGGCAAAAATCTCATTTTGAAAGCGGTTTAGTTATCAGGACGTTATCTTTTATGATAAAAGCAGACGAGCTAGTCGCCTCGGTTACAAAGCCGTTTTCGACCATGAAAACCCTCGTATGCGCCGGCTTTTACGGCTTGTTCTTTTGCATAGCACTGAGCTAAAAGCGAGATGGACTTGATGTCGCGACGCTTCCAGCGGATATCCTCGACGCTAACGACCTCGATACCGGTCGCCGCGTCGGGGTTTGCGACGATATCTTTTTCGTAGCAAAAGACGAAACAAGTCGGCTTTAAGCCTTTTATAAATTTAAAATCCCTGTCGGCGACGCCGCGAGTGATCTGCATGTAAACGCCGCCTTCTTTTAGGTTATTTCGCCAGACGACTTCCTCTAAAACGCCCTGAAAATCGCTCTTTGAAAGCGGCAAGCTTAGCTCGATCGCAGCCAAGCTTCTCTCAAATCTCTCCCAAAAATCATCCCTATCAACAAGGCGTCCGTTTAGCACCGGCACTACCTCGTAGATGCCGTCGCCAAAGATAAATCCGCGGTCAAATGCGCTAACCTTAGCCGCCGCTGCGTCTATAAATTCGCCGTTTAGATATACTATTCCGTTCATTTTTTTCTCCTTAAAATTTAAGTAATTTTAGCTCAAATACTCTTAAAAAGCGTTGCTTTAAGGCCAAATTTTCAGCTTGGATTACGAAGTTTTTGCTATAATTGAGGCTAAATTTCTGAGGATAATCATAAATATGAAAAAAATAACGCGTTTGAGAAAATTTGATCCTAGAAAAATATCTTTGTTATCTCGAAGCAACCCGTGCTGTTTCGCGATCTGCTCGAGGCTAACTGCCTTTTTAACGAAGGCATGTTAGTAGATCCCTGCTAAGCTAAATTTCTACATTTCGCTACGCAAGAACTTACCTAGTTTACGGGCTTTTGTGCTTTGTAGTGTTTTTTTATTTTACTGCTTTTGACGCATCATATTTTTACCAAGCTTGACTTTCACCTCTCGATCGTTAGCGCCGTAGCGGGCACATCGGCCGTTTTTTTATCGGGTTTGATATGTTTAGAAATTGAGCGAGAAAAGCTGTGAGCAAAGAGCTCATAAAAAAAGGCTTGAGCGTGCATTTTCCGTATTTTAGCTATGAAAAAAATACTCTACAAAAAGTCGAAATGATCTATAACGAAGCGGTAAAAAACGAGATCCCGCGCAAAGACTTGGAGCAATACGTCCTAGAGCGCCTAGTCGCTCAGTCTGAGGCCGGGATTTAGCTATTGCAAGATGAGCGGATCTAAAATTTGATTTTTGTATTTCATCTCGCTCAGCTTTTAAGCGAAGCTCTCTGTTTTCTTCGAGCAAGACGTCGCGTTTGCCGCTTAGATCGCCGATTTCGCGGCTGATGTAATAACGTGATTTCGTGATATAAACTTTAGGTAAAAAAACAAAGCAAGCGCGATAAAAAGCCCCTAAATACGCCGTCGCTAACGTTTTATAGTCTACCTGTTCCTTTTTTTGCTCGTCGCTAAACTCTAAAAAGCTCATTTTTTTATTTTGCATTTTTACCTCTTGAAATTTTTAAAAATCCTCATTTTCGCGCAGCTTGAGCGCGGATTTGCCTTGACTTCGGCAGTGCTTGGCGTTATCGCTTTTTGCTGACGATTTTACCCTAGCGCATTATCTCCATCCGCACGTGCATCTAAGAGCCTGCGGCGGACAAATGCAGCTTTGCGCCCACTGTCTAAATTTATTTTTTTACGATGCGATCTTCTAGCGAGTGAAAGCTAATTATCGCCACAATGCACTCGTCGATCCGCGAACTCGATGCTTTGGAGCAATTTCTGTAGCTCGCCCTAGCTCGTTGTTGACTTCTATTCTGATCGCTTGAAAAGCTAACGTCGCCGCGCTAACGCTACGCCCGTTTACGCCCTTTAGCCCGATTATTTGCGCGAGACGTTCAGCGCTTTTTATCTCGCCGCTTTGCCTGGCTTCTATGATTTTAGCGGCAAATTTGAGCCGGACTAGGGTAGCTCGCCGTAGTCCTCAAAGATACGCTCTAGCTCTTTTGCGCTATAAAAATTTACAACGTCGTAAGCTGAAATTTTAGCCTGCGCGTCCATGCGCATATCTACTTTTCGCTCTTTAGTCCAAACCCTCGCTCGTTTTTATCTAACTGCAACGACGAAACGCCGATGTCGGCTAGGATGCCGCGAATCTGACTTTGCTCTACTTTTGCCTAGAAATTTTCTGAAAATTTACTCTTAAAAAATTTGCGCTCTTTGACCGAATTTTTTTCAGTCTTTCGAGCTAAAGTTTGATCGCTTCTTCATCTTGATCGCAGGCTATCAAATTTACGTTTTGATTTTGCTCTAAAAATCGCGCTGGAATGCCCGCCGTATCCGAGCGTACAATCAACAATCGCGCCGCTTTTTATATCCTCAAAAGCCTGCAAAACTTCATCAAGCAGCACTGGAACATGTGGGGAGTTCAAATTTAGCCTTTATTTTTGTGTATAATAACAAAAAAAGTTTATAAAAAGGTTAAAATGGACTTAAAATACTGCGCACGCGAGATTAGCAATATCGCTCTTTTCGATGTTTAGAAAAATTTTTTGGCGTCTTTCACGGCTCTATTTCAGCTAGAATTCAGCACGACTCTTTTTGATTAATAAAAGAACGACAATTTTTGATAATCTTAAAGAAGAAGACTTGATCATGCTAAATCCAAAAAGGGATTATCGCTGGAACGACGCAAGCATAGATGCAGACATACACCTAAATATATACAAAAAAATATAAACGAAGCCAAATATATCTGCTACGCTATGCCACCTTATTTAACGGTTTATACTTTAGGGCATTCTTTTTATCCGCCCTAGGGATTATTTCGGATACATAAAGCATCACGAGATCCCGATTTATGATCCAAAGCAGTTTGACGACTGGTACGAGCGCGCAGATACGGAAATTTATCGCTACATGCTAGAAAACAAAACTAACATAATGATCATCAAAGGCTACGGCGTATACGTGCATAGCAGGACTCCGTATCAATTAGCAAAAAGACGTCGCAATTCTTGAAAATACATGCAAATTGCTAAGCGTAGCTCGCCTTTACGAATCTGAACGAAACTAACGTCTTTAAAAAAATGTTAATTTTTGAAATTTTATCGATAAAAAGCGCGTTTTTAAGGTGATATTTACGATATTTCAGTAAAAATAATGCATAAAATTTTTATGAATTTGAAGGAACTAGATGATAACTTGGATGCAAAAAGCATAGAAAAATATCTCGTCGTGACGATTTGGATAAGCACGATAGCCTTTGTCGGAGCAGGCTTCGTCGGATGGGGAGCATACGATCTAAACGCGAGCAGAGCTAGCTCAGTAGCCAAGGTCGGGCACAGAAATATAAGCATCCAAGAGTTTCAAAGCAAATACGGTCAGCTTCATGCATACTATAGTCAGCTTTTTGACGGGCAGTTAAGCGACGAACAAGCAAAAAGAACTAGGTATAGAAAATTTGAGCCCTAGAGGCATTGGTAAACGAAACTATGCTTTTTAACTTTTGCTGATGACTTGGGGTTGGGCGTAAACGACGAAGACATAGTAAAATACATCATCGCCGATCAAAATTTTCCACTCAAACGGCAATTTGACAAAGAGCTTTTACAAAAAAATACTTTAAAAAGAGCCAGAACTACTGAAAGCGAATACGAGGAAAGCCTAAAAACGTAATACTTTTAGATAAGCTAAGACATGCTATAAATTTACCCGCAAACGCTCAAGATATAGATATGCTAACGGCTAGCTTTTTGATGCAGGATAAAATCTCCATGAAAGTCGTAGAGGCTAGCGCAGACGAAATAAAAAAATAGATGAAGATGCAGTCAAAAACTCTGGGAAGAACACAAGAACGAATACAAAAACCATGACCGAATTTGAAGCTTGATACCAATTTATCCCGGCTATATCAAGCGATGCAAATACTAACGAGCTAACAGAATTTTACAACGAAAAACAAAAAACGAATACAAAGGTAGCGACGACAAGATAAAAGAATTTGAGGCTGTTAAAGATGAAGTACTAAAAGACTACAATCTCAAACAAACTAAAAAAAGTCGCCCTTGAAGAGTATCTAAAAATCAAGAAAGACGAGAAGCAAGCGGACGTATCGATAGCTACATTTGAAGATAATGCAAGCTTGCTGATGGATGAGCTAAAAACTAGCAAAAAAAGGCGATACCCTAAAAGCCGTTTGAATACGAAGACGGCTATATGATAGTAAAGGTAAAAAGAGATCGTAGCTCCGAGAGTAATGAGCTTTAATGAGGCAAAAGATCAAACTTTTAGAACTTTACAAAGAACAAAAAAACAAGAGAAATCGTAGAAGCAAAAAGCAAAAGAGTTGCTTGAAAAAAAGGATTTCAAGGTACCGATATAGGATTTGTTAGTAGAGATACCGTGAAGGCCGAAGGTGGGTTAAGCGAGGGCGAGTTTAATATATTCGTCAATCGCCTTTTTGAAAAAAAGCAATAAAAAAGGGCTACGTAGTACTCGGCAATAAAGCAGTAGTTTATGAGATAATAGAGCAAAAACTAACAAATACCGACAAAGATAAAGAATACAAAGAAATAATAACACAAAATGTGGGCTACTTGAAAAAAATAACGAGCTTATTAGAGATTTAACAACCGCACTAACCAAGCGCTATCAAGTAACATATTTCTACACAAAAAAACAATAAGAAGGCATTTATTTTGAGTACTAAAATTTTAGGCATTGACGTAGGTTCTGTTCAAATTTGCGCCGTAATAGGACAACATGATGAAACAGGACTAAAAATAATCGGCATAGGAACCCTCAAAAACTCAAGGTATAAAAAAGGGCGTAATAACCAATATTGAACTCGCATCAAAAATCAATAAAAAAAGTGCTTTAATCGATGCTCAAAGAGTAGCAGGTACAAGATATGAAAAAAGTAGTCGTTTCAATTTCTGGAGCCTATACAAAAAGCGTTGACAGTAACGGTGTGGTAAATGTTCCCACGTATGAAATAGGCATAAAAGAGATACAACGCTCGATGTCCGAGTCTGAGCGAAGGGCGCAAATCCACAGCGATTATGAAAAAAACTGCATATACTTCCTTATAATTTTAAAGTAGACGACCAAGAGCATATAGAAGATCCTTTTGGGCATGAACGGAAGCAGGCTTGAAGTGCAAACACATATCATAATGGCGCAAAAATCATCTCTTAGTAACCTAAGAAAAGCGTTAAATTTGAGCAGGAGTCGAACCTGATAATATTGTACTTTCCAGCTACGCTTCAGCTATCGCGACACTAAATCAAGACGAAAAAGATTTAGGCGTAGCTTTTATAGATATGGGCGGTGCAACTTGCAATATGATAATTCATTCTGGAAAATTCGATAAGATATAACGAATTTTTAGGCATAGGTTCGTCAAATATAACCAATGATCTATCAGCAGCGCTTCATACGCCTATTTTAAAAGCTGAAGATATAAAATTAAATTACGGAATTTTGCTAAATAATGCCAACGAACTAGTTGAGATCCCGCCTATTAACGAAGATGGCAAGGTGCAGGAAGTATCTCTTGATGTTATTTCAAACGTCATATATGCAAGAGCCGAAGAGACACTAATGATACTTGCAAAAATGCTCGAGGATAGCGGATACAAAAACTCAATAGCCGCAGGCGTAGTTCTTACGGGCGGCATGACTAAGCTTGAAGGCATCAGAGAGCTTGCTGTAGCAGTATTTGACAATATGCCGGTGCGAATAGCAAGACCAAAGGAAATGGAAGGGCTATATGAAATTTTCAAGAGATCCGGCAAATTCTTAGTGCGATCGGACTTTGTATGTACGGTGCAGGCTACTTTACGCCTTATGAAATCGACTCTGAAAAGAAAAATGCGATATAAAGACGAGATTGTAGTAAAAAAATAAGATTTTAAAAGATATAGTCTCACGACAATGGAGTAAAAATCGAAGATAAAAATATCGAAGAAGTCGATAATAAAAATCTTTAGGGGAAGCACTCTAGATGATAACTATATAGATGATTTAAGAATCGATGATGACAGAACTTTGCAAGACGAACTAAATGAAGATTTAAACAAAAAAAGAAAAAAACCAAATATTTTTTTCTGTGATTTGAATAAAATAACACAACTATTTTAAAAAGGAGATTGGATCAACTATGGGTAACTTTATGGTAGAAGAGAAAAAAGCCTTCATACGGCGCAAAGATAAAAAGTAGTAGGCGTAGGCGGCGGCGGCGGAAATATGATAAATCATATTATTAGAGAAAAAAAGGCGATGAAATGGATATCGATCTAATAGTTGCCAACACCGATGTAAAGGCACTTGATAGCTCTTTTGGCCTTTACAAAACTTCAACTCGGCGAAAAAGATTACAAAAGGTCTTGGTGCCGGTATGAATCCTGACGTAGGAACCAAAGCCGCCCAGGAAAGTTACGAAGAGATCAAATCTACACTTGAGTACTCAGATATCGTATTTATAGCATCAGGCCTTGGAGGCGGTACTGGTACAGGCGCAGCTCCGGTAGTAGCACAGGCAGCTAAAGAGATCGGCGCTCTAACAATCTCAGTAGTTACTATGCCGTTTGATTTTGAGGGTAAAAAGCGCTACAATCTAGCCCTAAAAGGTCTTAACGAGCTAAAAAAAGAGTCCGACTCTATAGTTGTGATACCAAACCAAAGACTAAAAATCCCTTTATAGACAAAAAAAGGCTGGTATAAAAAGAAAGTTTTAAAAATAGTTGATAACGTTTTAGCTCGAGCCGTCAGCGGTATGTGTACCATAGTTCTTGATTCGGGAAATAGCGATATAAATTCTGACTTTGCCGACGTCAAAAAAAGTCATGGAACACCGCGGTATGGCACTACTTGGCATAGGCGAATCAGAAGGTGAAGGCGCAGCCCAGGAAGCAATCAAAAAAATGCAATACAATCTCCACTACTAAGCGACATTACCATAAACGGCGCAGTGGGCGTTCTGGTACACTTCAAATATCACCCAGATTCTCCTTTCAGTGATATAGAGGAAGCTATGTGCCTAGTACAAAAATGCTGTAGATGATGATGCTGATATTATATTCGGTACCACAAGCGACGAAAGTTTTGAGAATAACAGAAATCTCAGTTACTATAATAGCCACCGGCTTTAGAGACAAAGAGGAAGAAAGACCTACGCCCGTAGCCTCTACGCCCGACGCTGCATTTAAAAAAAGTCAAGAAATCCGATTTTAGATGAAAGAATCAGCAGACTAAAGGTTAGTGGCGGATACAATAGCGAAGAAGCAACTAATATGCTAGAAACACCATCGTATATCAGAAACCAAATGGATTAATAAGAAGGATTGGGTTTATTCACCCCCAATCCTTTTCTATATATTATTTTATTGCCATTTTAAAATACCTAATATAACGCAATTTACCATCCACATCCTAATTCTAATATTTTAATATTATCGAATAATTCAACAAAATTTTTCCTAAACCAAATCACGCAAGTACCGCAAATCCCATCCATACTATCTGGAATAATTAAATTTTATAAATATTAAAAGGCTCAAGATAAGTTAAAAACTTTCAAAGGAGTTTTTTTCTCAAAGAGTGTGCAAGCACAAGAACTATGATCCTGTCGATGAAAAAAATAAGTATATAGTCCGTTCCCGAATTTCGCAGAAGAAATTTAGAGAAATTCTCAAGTATTTTTGCAGAGGATATAGAGGCTACTAAAAATAGCAAATTTAACCGGGATTTCTAGAATTTCCATCAATAAAAATCCCTAGAAAAATATCAGAATTTTAATGGCTAGCGAGTGTGAAAAAATAAGTAAGTTTTCAGGCGAAATTTCCAAGCCCGCCTAGAAGCTTCGCTTTGAGATTGGGAAAGCTACTTTTACTTCGCTTCGCTCGTAACTGCGAGCAGAACGGAGCTAAAAGAGTAAGAGGTAAGAGAGGTAGAGGAGCAGCAAATAAAACCCCGGTATTTAACTTCGCTTTGCTCGTAACTGCGAGCAGAACGGTATGCTTAAAAGAGATGGCAAAGTCTATACTGGGATAGTTAAAAACTGCTCTGCTAGCGAGTTGATACCCATACTACCCAAATATAGCGAGCTTGATAGCTCTACTATATACTCTGATTGTTGGAAAGCTTATGATGGATTAGTAGATTATGCAGCTTTTAGCTCATTATAGGGTAAAGCATTCTAAGAATGAATTTTAGCTACGCTACGCTTGCTACTTTGCAAGACGCAAATGGTAAAAAAATCATATAAACGGCATTGAGAATTTTTAGCTGCGACTTTGTCTTGCTACTGTAAACAGACGAGGATATGCTAAACATAGATTATCTAAATTTAAAAGGGATTAAAAAAAGAGAATTTTCTTACTTCATCTTAAAGAATGTGAATTTAGATATAATAACAGTAAAGATACAAAAACCTTCTATCATATTTTACTAAAGATGATAAGAGAGAATCCGCTTAACTTATCTTGAGCCAACTATATTATAGATATAGTACATTAGCTATATCAACCAATCCTTCTCTCCTTTCCAAGCTAACAAATAGAACTTTCACCATATTTAAATATCCTTATGTTTGCAGTAGCGAGCAAATGCAAAATCTACACAATCAATCCATTATATAGTTCTTGTCCGTAAAATAATGATATTTAGATGTTTTCTGGTTATGCTATCTAGAAATTTAGAATGGCAGCGCTCAAAACCTATTTGCCCCCAGCTCCGCCCCTCACCTCGTCGCTCGCCATCTCGATACTCCACGCAGGCTCTCATACGAGATCTATCTCGCACTCTTTTACGCCGTCGACATTCAGCACAGCCGTCTCCACCCAGCCAAGTATCATCTCGTGCAGTGGGCATGAGCGCGTAGATAGCGTCATCGTGACCTTCACCTTGCCGTTCTCGTCACAAACCGCGTCGTAAATCAGCCCCAAGGACACGATATCAAAGCCAACCTCGGGATCGACGATGTTTGAGAGCGCATCGTATATTTTTTTCTTTCATTTTTCTTCCTTTACTCCACTTTCGTAAATTTAAAAAAACATTTATCATATTTATCGCGACCAAAACGATGCTAACGAGCAGGCAAGCCACGCCGCAGTGCGCGAGCGATTTTATCTCCAGCCAGACGCCAAGCTCGTAGAGCGCAAGCCCAAGAGCATTAAAGCCGATACCGATATATGCTGGCTTTTTAAGGATCATCTGATCTAGCAAGGGCACCTTTGTCTTACCCACGAACGGCGCTACATAGTGGTACCAGATAAGAAACGGCGCGATCTTGTAAAGATGAGCCGCGATAAAGGCAAACAAAAAGCCGTAAATCAGCATAAACACCGCCATATCATATCTATCCGCCGCGATAAATGCGCAAAAACAACACGAAGGCCGCGAGCGAAAGAGCGATATTTACATTCCAGTAATCATACGCTTTGCGAACGCGCTTTTTTTAGGATATATAGCGCCTCGGCGACAAAGCAAATAATCGCCGCTCCAAACGCAAAGTACGCGTAAACTTTTGCTAAAAAAGAGCAAAACGCCAGCCAAAAATATAAAAACCCGAAGGCAAATTTGCTAAGCGTAAACTTTTTAGATCGTGCGCCAGAGCAAACATCGGTAGCAGCACGGTCGCCACGCCGACGATGATGAAAAAAACAAACCCGAGCACAAAAATAGACGTGAATTTGAGCGCGAACATAAAAATCCATCGGCAAAGTGCCAGAAAGTATCATCAAAAGGCAAAATCCAGCGAGATGCCGGCGAGCAAAAATATCGCCGAAACAAAAAGCATAAACGCCGCGAAACTCTTTTTCATTGTCCATAAAGCTAACGATATAGGTCGTGCCAAAAAAACAGCAGCGCGAGAAAAAGCGTCATACCGCCGCCGTGCAAAGAAAGCCCGTTTTGCCGCTGATCATCCCGTAGCTCATCGAGGCCGTGCCCGCGCAGTAAAGGGCCAACTTTGCCACCGCGCCCTTGATCGTTGAAAAACGGCTTTTCTAAAATCACCGAAGTGAGCTGATAAAGCGCACCGATGATGATGCTCATCACAAAGCCGACGAAAAAAACGTGTAAAAATCCCGCCGTCTCAAGCCCCGCGATCGTCTCAAAATCCGCCGCGAAAAAGGCTGGGATACTCGCGATCAAAAAGCAAATGCCCGCGATAAAATAACCGCCGACTAGCTTAAAAGGCGGCGCAAAGGTGTTTAAAAGCATGACCTATCTCAGTGACAAAGGCTCGTATCTACGTTTTTTTGACGTCTGCGCCCTGCTTTTAGGCTAAAGGTCATCTTGACCGCCCCGCCCTCCAGATCCTCGCGCTCGACGTCAAACTGCCCTTGGATTTTAGGGATCAGACCGGCAGGGAATTTGGCGATTTACCATCACGATTTTGGTGTTTTGGTTTGCAAATTTGATCGCTACCAGCGCATTTACCATAGGCTCGGGCGGCACGCACGGGCGGCTGTCAAACCCTACGAAATCCACGCCGCCTTGGCTATATCTATAAAAACGGAACCGTCGCACCCTCGGCGTTAAAACTGCTCGGCATCTTTGAAAAAAATCACTCATTTTTTTATCCTTATTTTGAATTTGGATAATTATACTCTTATTTTTGCGCGCGAGCGTCTTGACCTTGCTTAAGTGATAAATTTTGCATATTTTAATACAAAAATAAATACAATTTCAATTTATTTTTAAGGGGGTAAAAATATGCTCGTAATTTCAACACAAAGGATAAAAAAATGAGTCTATATCTTACTCTAAAAAGATAAATTACCAAGCGATGCTTTTTATATGAAAGATAAACTTGATAATCTAAGCGAAGATAAGGCAAGAGCCGTATCGATGTTAAATCTTAAAAAGCCCGGTGGTAGGCTTGGTTCTCGGGCTTTGTTTCGGTGCATTTGGCGTAGATAGATTTTATAAAGGCGATATCTTGCTTGGCATTTTAAAAGCTTGTTACAATTGGAGGATTGTTTATTTGGGCGCTAATAGATTTATTTTTTTAGTTTATAAAGGTATTAAAAAGACAATCTAAACCTACTAAATTTGACAATTATGTAAAGATTAAAAATGAACAATGTATTGTTAATAAAATGAACTAAAAATCAAGATTACCGTCAAATTTGAGTATATGAATCTCGTAATGAGCAAAAAGCTTGAAAAATTTAGACGAAGCTCAAAGTTCTCAACTTGCAACCGAGGCATCTTATATGAAAAAAAGCCTACTCTTGTATGGCTCTTTGCTTTGATGCTCGGAAGTTTCGGAGCACATAGGTTTTACGCGGGCAAGCCTACGGGCGGCATAGTTTTCATAATCCTTACGATATGGATGATCGCCGCATCCGTCTACAAGCCGAATGCCGGCATAGACAATATAATTCCGCTTATTTATATAGCTTCCGTAATCGACGGCGTTGTTTTATCGAAAAAAATAGCTGCTCAAAATTACCGAAAAGTTACGCTCGTATTGGACTGAAATGTTTATTACGCAGCTTGATAAATTTCCTAGCCATAGCCTATTTTTTTGGTAAGAGAGAAATTTAGCTCGTCAAATCAAAAAAACAGCAAGAAGCGTTAAATTTTCGCAAATTTTAAAAACCCAACCGTTACGCTAATGCTCGGTATATTCTTAGGAATGTTCGGAGCCGATAGATTTTATATCGGCTCTATGGGCATAGGCGCCTTAAAGGCGTTTATATTATTTTTTTATATTTGTGGTTTTAGGCATTATAGATGCGGCTCATATAGACGGTGCGATGAGCGATGGAGCATACGATGATGCTTTAGGTATCTCCGTGCTCATTCTTGTCGTCTATCTTATTTTTGTAGCCGTTGATATATTTTTATCGTTTAAAGCTTGTAAAGAGAAAAATTTACAGGCTTTTTATTGAAATTTTAGAAATTTATAAATAGGAGAAAAAATGAAAAAAATTATCTTTGGGGCGTCCGCTGCACTTCTGCTCGCAGGATGCGGTTCAAATGTGGATTTAGTAAAAGACGGAGTAATGGAATTTGACAAAAGCATTACCGTAGGTGATGCGATAGATAACTACAAGGCATGCAAGAGCGTAAAGTGGAGCGAATTTACCTCTACCGACAAACGCGAAGTAGTCGAAGCCAGATGCACGCTAAAAAGACGAATATAAAAAGCAAATACGATATCTCCGTCGAAGGTCCGATAGAGCTTACCATACAATTTAATATAAACAAAGATGGAGAAACGTTTGAGTTTAGATATGCCGGCATAAGCGCGGACGGTAAAGAAACGCCCGATCTTGGCGCAGAAGCGCTGGCGGCTATATATGCAAACGACGATTCTTAATCGGCAAAGGCCTTTAAAGATTATTTCACTAAAATCACAAGGAAATGTATGATAAAAAGCATGCATTCAAAGTCCGGAAATTTCAAAAATTGTATCATCGCAGTTATTGTTTTTAATGCCGTTATTTTAGGTATTGATACTATAGATATGGCTCCGCGATTTAAACAAATACTTCATATACTTGACGCTGCTTGCTTGGTTATTTATGTAGCTGAAATCATACTAAAACTCAGCGTTTATAAATTATATTTTTTTCAAAAAAACGGTTGGAATATCTTCGACTTTATCATCGTCGCTCTTTTGCCTTGTGCCAAATATTGAAAAATTTGAGCGATACTAAGGGCATTTAGAGTACTAAGAGTGCTCAGGCTCCTTTCTATGTTTCCTAGAATGCGCCTTGTGGCAAATGCCCTGCTTAACTCTATAGCTCTGATGTTTAGCATAGGTTTTTTTACTCTTTATATTTTTACGTTTATGGGATATTATGCTTTTAACCTTTTTGGCGAACGATTTCCCGAATTTTTTTGGTTCGCTCGGCAGCAGTCTTTATAGTCTTTTTCAGATTATGACGCTTGAGAGTTGGTCGATGGGTATCGCTCGTCCGGTTATCGCCGTGTTTCCTTACGCATGGATAGTTTTCGTAAGCTTTTATCCTAATAGTTAGTTTTATAGTCTTAAATTTGAGCTATAGGTATAATCGTAAATTCTATTTCCAAGCTTTCAAGAGAAAAACCCGGAAGAAAAATGAGTTGAACGAAATAAAAAAACGAGATAAACGAGTTAAAAAAACAGTATAAAAAAATCTTAACTTGAAAGGATAAAAAAACGAATATGGGATTATTTAATATGAAAAAAACAAATTATAGGCGTATTGTTGGCGTTTATTATTTTAAACGGTTGCGGTTCAAATATCGATACGGTCAAAAAAATCCACTCTAAAAATCGATGAAACGATAACCGTGGGCGATGCAATAGATAACTATAAAATGTGCAGCGCAGTTTCATGGAGAGAATTCGAGACGGATAATGGCAGGCAAATAGTAGAAGCGTCCTGCGATATCAAACAATCATACAAAGAACAAGCCGAAAAAAAGATATCGACTCTCGCTTCAAAGCGCCAAAGACGCTAAAGATGAAATGCTACAGCATGATCAAAAATATCTTGATGAAAGAATATCGAATTACCAAAAAGAATTTGAAAAAGAAAAGGAAATATATTCGTTTGAAAATGCAAAGAAAAAATACAAAATAATATAGATTATCACAAAAATATATAGAGCAAGAAAAAAGAGGAAGCAAAACTACAAGATCAAAGATGCGAGAAACAAAGCGACATAAAAAAGATGCAAAGAGACCAATCAATGGATATTAAACAAACGCATAGAAGACTCCATCAAAATCGTAAATTATGATTACAGCGAAGAATGTGAAAAAAACTCAAAAAGCAATCCGAAGAAGATATACGAAAGAAAAAAAGAATACTTTGAAAAATATTATCGAAGAGCAAAAGGCGAATTTTAATAAAAAACAGAGAGCGATTTGCTAAGCAAAAGCAAGAAAGAATAGACGAGGTTGAGCAAAATTTAAAATCTTTTTGGACTCTTATCGAGAAATAACAAAAATCGAATTAATTTTTTTCAATTTGCCATCAATAAACAAAACGATAAACTCAACTCAAATATCTAGGGATACACAAACAATATATAGACAAAGAAGCTGAAGAAACCGCGCTTAATCCTCAATTAACACTAATGACGATTTACAATAATAGCGAGCTATCCGTTCCTTAAAATAACAATAAAATTTATTGCCATAAAACGGCAATAAATTTTTAATTCTTAAAAACAAACCACCTCAAGACCAATAATTTTACAAATCGTCGAAAATTTAATTTTTTTACTATATTTTTAAAATAAAATAGCTAGTAGAAATTATTTAAAAACACAAAGACTGCCGTTTGGCAGACCAAATTCAATAACCAAAGCGGTCCTTTTTACAGACTTAGCAATACCTCTTGTAGCCTTTTTTGCAGAGCTGTTTTTGCCCTCTTGTTTTAGGATTTCGTTTTTGCTCTCGCCGTTATAGGTCGAGTTTTGGTCGTCGCCGCCAACCTTTTCGCCGTTTACGTAGATATTAGCCGCATAAAGCCCAGCCAAAAAAATACCAAGAAAATCAGAAATTTGCTTCATATCGCTTTCAATTCAAATTTGAATCTCCAAAGCGCAAGCAAATCGCAGTCCAAATTTAAAAAGCGGGGGTGTCGAATTTTAGAAAAAGCGAAACAAGCGCGCCGCTAATCAATAAGCTTAGAACGGTAAAACGGCGCAGTCAAATTTACGCCGCCTCGCCGCCAAAACAATCAAATTTTAGTGTAAAAAAATGGCGCACGCCCGTAAAATACATCGCCATGCCGTGCTCGTTTGCAGCCTGCACGACCTCATCGTCGCGGATGCTACCGCCAGGCTGTATCACGGCCTTTACGCCCGCCTCGCTTGCGATATCGATGCTATCTCGGAACGGGAAAAACGCCTCGCTAGCAAGCGCGCAACCGCGCAAATCAAGCCCCATATCGCGCGCCTTAGCCACTGCCGCACGAGCGGCATCTACGCGACTCGTCATACCCATGCCGATGGCGACTACGGCGCTGTTTTTTTCACGTAAACTACGCAGTTACTTTTTTTGTAAGCGCCGCGACTTTCCACGCGATCTCGAGGTCTTTTAGCTCAGCCTCGCTGGCTGCGCGCGCGGTTTGTAGCTTCATATTTTCTAGCTCGCTAGCTTTCACCTCGTCGCTTTGTTGGTAGACAAAGCCGCCGTCAACGTGCTTTGAAGTCGTATTTGTCGTTTGCGCGCTGTAAAAATTTTATTGCCCTGAGTGAAAAATCTTTGATGCGTTTTTGGCTTCAAATACCGCAAGCGCGTCCTCGTCCACGTTTGCGGCGATGATGACCTCGGCGTAGATTTCGTTGATTTTCTCAGCCAAAGCGCGGTCTAGCGTGCCGTTTATCGCCACGACGCCGCCGTATGCCGAGACGGGATCGCATTTTAGCGCCTCGACGTAGCTCTCGAGTAAATTTGATTTTACAGCAAAGCCGCAAGCGTTGGCGTGCTTTACGATGGCGACCGCAGGAGCGGCGTCAAAGCTGCTCGCAAGAGCCAAAGCAGCGTTAATGTCGGTGATGTTGTTAAAGCTAGCTTCGCCTTTTAGCGCGGTGAAGTTGTTGCTGAAAAAAATAATCAAACTCGTATAGCGCGCCCTTTTGGTGCGGGTTTTCGCCATATCTCGCATCAAAAACCTTGCTACCGGCGATAAATTTCATCTCGCCAAAAACCGTCGTTAAAGCGCTCGTTCATGTAGTTTGCTATCATCGAGTCGTAGGCTGCGGTGTGTTCGTAGGCTTTTATCATCACATCTCGCCTAAAAGCGGCCTTTTTCGCTCTCGTCCGCACCGCCTATGACGCGCAAAACCTCGTCATAATCAAGCGGGCTAGTGACGATATAAACGCTGGCGAAATTTTTAGCCGCCGAGCGCACCATCGCAGGGCCGCCGATGTCGATATTTTTCGATGATCTCGTCAAAAATCATCGGTGCGGATGGTAGTTTGTTTAAACGGATATAATTTACGCAAACTAGATCGATGCCGCCGATGCCGTACTGCGCAGCCTGACTCACATGGTTTTGCGTCGTTTCGCTTGTGCAAGATCCCGCCGTGGATTTTTTTGGATGCAGGGTTTTTTTACGCGCCCTTCAAACATCTCGGGCGAGCCGGTGTATTCGCTAACTTCGACCGCCTTTACGCCCTGCTCTTTTAGCAGTTTGTGCGTACCGCCCGTGCTTAATATCTCAAAACCGAGTCGCTCGAGTCCTTTGGCAAACTCTACGATGCCTTCTTTGTCGCTGACGCTGATTAATGCTCTCATTTATATTCCTTTCTTTATCGGTTTGTCTTTTTGAGTGCTTTTTCGAGATTTTGCAAAATTTTCGCTCCGCAGGCTATATGCCTAGCGCACGCTCAATTTTGCTTCAAAACTCGAAAAAAATCATCTCAAAAATACCGCGCCGAAAGTGGCTTAATTTTTACAGAAATTTGACTCAAATTTTTAAAAACCCTAAAGGCGAAGTATTTTTTTGATTTAGACGCGGCGGTTTTCAATTTTACGACGGGAGTTACCGAGTGGGTAATGACCGAGTAAAATTAGAACCAACAAAGTATAAATCAAAAAGACAAGCCGCTAAAGCCGTACGTTGTTTTATGGTTTCATATGCCCTCATTTATCTCTTGCAGTTTTTCTGGTACTCTTTTCTATCATCTCCTCGCTCTCGCCGCGCCCCATAAGGATATCGGGATGATATTTTTTTACGAGTTCTCGGTAGCGCTTTTTACCTCGTCAAACGGTGCGCCCTCTTTTAGCCCAAGCACGGCATACGGGCTTTTCAGCGCATTTCGTAAGGATCTTTGCCTGCGTCTGTCTTTGATCGTAAAAATCGTCAAACCTCGCTAGTATCGCCTCAAAAACGCCCTCATCAAGCCCAAATCCAGAAGCGATCTGCTCGATGACATTGCGCTCGCTTTTGCTAAAATTGCCGTCGATGTAGGCCAATTTAACAAAAACGATATCTTCGCAGCTGCGGCGTCTTGACTCAGACGGAAAAGCGATCTCGGTACTGCCGCGCGATAAAATAGGCGTTATGCACCGTCTCTTTTTCGCGGTTATAGATCTGCTTTTAGCTCCGCTCTCATCGCCACGTCGTTGCCGAGTCTTAGCGTGATATCGTCTAGCGTCTCGCTGATGAGGCGAGCTTCTAGCTCATTTACCCTGCCGTCGCTTTTTGGCGACCTTTGGCGAGCAAAGCTAACTAGAAATTTAGCCTCCTCAAACATCGCTCTTTTTCGCGAGCCGCCTAAATTTGCGGGATTTTGGCTGAAATTTGAGACCAGATAGTAAATCCCGCAAAAAATCAAAAACCAAAAAGAGAAAAATTCAAAAATATCACCATAAATGATAAATCGTATTTTTGAGCTTGCCACCCACTAGCTCGTTTTTACGCCACGAGCTCTCGTCGTTCATCACGTTCCAGCGGCGCTCGTCGGGGCGGTAGAACCAGTCCTTGTCGATCTGATAATAAATCTGCTTGCCGTTTGCCTCGATGATGTTGGCGATGTTGTTGTCGTGGTAACTGTTCTCGTCGTAGTCGGTAAATGCGCGCTGCCCCATCTCGGAGTAAAGAAGCGTTAGCTCTTGGAGCATCTCGTTTAGCTCGTTGTCCATCTTTTTGCACGTGCAGTCCGATCTCCTCGGCCTCGCGGAAAAGTATCGGATAATCATGCGCCGGATAGTCGCTGTTTAGGCGCTCAGAGATGTTTTTGGATCTTTGCCTCGTCGTTCATATGGTAGCGCAAAAGTTCGCAGCAAATCTTTAGCGAGAGCGAGCTAGCGCGGTCTACGGCGCCAAAAACCAGCGGATGGATGTAGTTATATAGCGATTTATACGGGTTTTCGTCGTTGTCTTTTCTCGTGCATTTTCCACAGTTTTATCACGCGGTTTAGCTCGTCCATCGACACGCTAACGCGCTCGTTACCGTTATCTATCGGGCTCATCGCGTGTTTTAGCGAAGTATCGACGGCGGTTAGATACGCTAGAGGCCCCATCACGATCTCGTTTGCGCCTAGCGCCATCATCGTCGCTGCCGACGCGCAGTTAGCCGGGAATGAGAGCGGTGATGTTTTTTTGCAGTAGTTTCGCAGAGTGCTGATGATGCGAAGCGCTGCGATACCGCTGCCGCCGTCACTTTTTGATAAACAAAAAACGCGTTTTCTATCTTCTTGCCCTTTAAAATTTCATACATCGCGCTCGCGTCGTTGCCGCAGACGCTACCCGCGTTTGAGTTGTAGTAGGTGATGAGCGTGCCGCCCAGTTTGGCCTCGACCGCCTTTAGCACCTGCTGAGTCTCGCTAAATAGCACCGGCGGCTTAGCTACGCTTTTTTTGATCCATTCCTCTGCCCTCCTTTTGCGGCTGTTCTTCTTCTTTGTTGTTTAAAAAGTCCTTCCAAGACATCTACTTTCCTTTCAAATTTTTGATTCAAATTTTTCATGGTCTTTTTAATATCGCTTGTAAATCGGCGCTAAAATGCTTGAGCAAACGCCGCCGAGACTGAGCCACTTTAGCAAGCGCGTCAATTTGACGCCGCTCAAATTTAACCTGCCCGGCGGCGTCAAATTTTAGTCCTCTTGGCGGATGATTGCGGCAAATTTATTAAAATAAACCTCGCTCACGTCGCTTAGCTTTTTCCTCGATATCGTTTAGCTTAAAGTTTATCTCCGCCCTACGCTACCGATTTTTTTCAAATTGACGCCGTGTTTAGCAGCTAGAGATTCAAATTGGCCTCGTCTTTTACGCCGACGATCGCGCGCGAAAAGCTCTCGTCAAAGATGAAACTCGGCTTTTTAACGTCAAAGTTTGCACTCCGCGCCAAGCCCGCTTAGGGCACGCCATTTTTGCTAGCGTTATCGCTATTCCGCCCACGCCTACGCTGTTTGCAAACTCTAGCGCGCCCGATTTATTTGCCTCGATGACCAAAGTCCCATAGCGCGCGCTCTTTTTTTATAGTCCACCGCGGATAGCTCGCCGCCCACTGCGTCAAATAGCGCCTTAGCGTAAAGCGACGCGGCAAATTCGCCCTTCGTCTCGCCAAGCACGTATATCGCCGTGCCGGCGCTCAGTAAAGACGCTCGGAAGGCTTGCGTTTGCGTCCTCGTTCACGCCCACCGTCACGATCGCGGGCGTCGGATAGACGCTCACGCCCTCGGTGTCGTTATATAGGCTCACGTTGCCGCTCACGACGGGCGTGTTTAGCTCGCGGCAAGCCTCTTTTGATGCCTTCGCAGCCCCTGCGCGAACTGCCACATGACCTCTGGGTTTTGCGGGTTGCCGTAGTTTAGGCAGTCGGTGATAGCTAGAGGCGTCGCTCCGCTCATCGCGACCTTTCGTCCCTGCCGCCGCTACCGCTCTAGCCGCGCCGATTTTAGGGTCGACGAATGTGCCCTCGGATCGCACTGCGCCGCCATCGCGATCGCCCCTGCCCGTTTCTTTCACGCGGATAACCGCAGCTCCGAGTAGTCCCCGGGCTGTTTGATCGTATTTGTTTGGATATTTGCGTCGTATTGATCGTAGATTAGGGACTTGTTTAGCACCTCAGGCTCGCCAAGCAGCTTCCAAAACGCGGTTTTATTATCCGCGCTTTTCCGAGATTTGTACATTTTTGATTTCGTCTAGGGTATTTTGGGACGCGCGGTCGGTCGGTCAAGCACCGGAGAGGCTTCGCTAAGCGGCGCTATCGGTATCTCGCCCGCTAGCTCGCCGTGCCAATAAAGCTCCATCACGCCGCTGTCCGTAACCTCGCCGATGATCTCGGCGTCGAGGTCCCATTTTTTTAAATATATCGAGTATCTTTTTGCTCGCAGCCTTTTTTTGGCGCAGATGAGCATACGCTCCCTGGCTTTCGCTCAGCATGAGTTCGTACGGCGTCATGCCGGTTTCGCGCATAGGCACGCGGTCTCAGATACATCTTCATACCGCTACCGCTGCGTCCGGCCATCTCAAAGCTACTAGACGTTAGCCCCTGCCGCGCCCATATCCTGGATACCAACGACGTAGTCGGTTTTTAAAGAGCTCCAAGCACGCCTCCATCAGTAGCTTTTCGGCAAACGGATCGCCCTACCTGCACGGTCGGGCGCAGGATTTGTTCGCGTCGTTAAAGCTATCGCTCGCCATCACGGCTCCGCCGAGCCCATCGCGACCCGTTTTTGGAGCCCACGTAGATCACGGGATTGCCGATACCTTCGGCTCTGCCGTAAAATATCTCGTCGCTCTTGCAAAGCCCAAGCGCAAATGCGTTTACTAGGATATTGCCGTTAAAACTAGGATCAAACGTCGTCTCGCCGCCGATAGTAGGTATGCCCATACAGTTGCCGTAGTGAGCGATGCCCGCGACCGCACCTTTTTAGCAGGTAGCGCTGTTTTTTCTCGCGTTTTTCGCTCTCGCCTCGCACCTCGCCAAATCGTAGCGAGTTCATATTCGCCACGACTCTAGCGCCCATCGTAAATACGTCGCGCAGTATACCGCCCACGCCCGTTGCTGCGCCCTGAAAAGGCTCGATGAAGCTTGGGTGATTGTGGCTTTCCATCTTAAACACCGCCGCGACGCCGCCTCCGACGTCGATGACGCCCGCGTTCTCGCCCGGACCCTGGATCACCCACGGCGCTTTGGTCGGGAAGCCGTTTAGGTACTTTTTACTCGACTTGTAGCTGCAGTGCTCGCTCCACATCGCGGAAAATATCCCAAGCTCGAGCAAATTGGCTCTCTACCTAGGGATCTTTAAGATCTCCTCGTACTCTTGATCGCTGATTTTTGTGCGCTTTTACGGTAGCTTTGTCCATTTTTAGCCTTTAAAAATTTGGTTGATTTTACTTAAATTAGCATAAAAAGTTAATAAACTAAAGAAGTTAGAGCGTGGTAAAGTTTGACAGGGTAAAACAAGAGGCTAATTAACACGGCAAGCTAAAAAAATATTCTGTTTGTAGTTATTGATCCGGCTCTAGATTTAACCGAAAAAAATTGGCATTTTTACGGCGCGGGTCACGGCGAGCGGCTCAAATTTTATACAAATGCCAATTTGAAGTAGCTGTGGAAAAATTAGAAATGTAAGTATATTAGTACATTAAATTTGATGCAAAGCAAGTCCAATTCTGCGTCAAATTCAGTGGACGATTACCCGCCACAAACGACTACTTGCTCGGCATACTATAGTAGCAAAGTATGTTTAGCAGGATGCGTCCTTGCTTTTTTTGACGTCTTGCTCGATGACGTCTTGTCTACATTTCGCAGAGGTCGCCTGCTCTTTAGCTTCGGCTAGTTTGCTGCTCGGTAGGTTAACGTTTAAAGTCCAAATTTTTATCTTAAAGCCTTTGTTTCCGACTATCTTCGCGTCGATCACGGTAGCAAAAAACTCATCAGACGCGCCCACGTAGTAGTTCGTCACGCTTCTAGCGCTTATAGGTTCGCCGCTAAAAAAACGCCTTACAAACGGGAGATTTTTTTGCGCACTATAAACCACGCTCTCAAGGATCCCGCCGCCAAATTCGTAAAACTTAAATTTCTTTGAGTTTTGTAGCTTTTTATCTCGTCTTTATCGCTCAAATCTACATTTTTACCGCTATCTAGATCAATCACTATCAGAGTTTTTACGCCGTCGCCGCTTGAGTAGACCCAGCCTAGATTTTGGCTCGCCGAGTCGCTCTCGCCCGGCGATTTCACCTCGGCTCTACCCATATAGTCGCCAATTTCTCCTCTTTTTGCCACCACTCATCTCGTAGACCGTAGTCTCGGTTATAAACCCGATCTGCTGTATGCTAGTGTCGTTTTCCATATATGTACGCAACCGCTAAACGCCAGGGCCGCAATAGCCGCTAGAAATAAATTTTCTTTCATCTCGCACTCGCGTTTAAAGTTTGATAAAAGCGATCAGTTTTTAGGCGCGGCGCAAACGATGTTTGATAGGATTCGCTCCTGTTTTTAGCGTCGGCGTCTATGACTTTGCTCCTAAATTCCCGCCGATCGAGCCCGCGTCTGCGTACTAGCTAGCTTGTCGTCGCTACAAAAATGTAAAGTCTAGATTTTTTTGATCTCGGCGCTGTTTGATAGGATTCGCTCCTGTTTTTTTAGCGTCGGCGTCTATGACTTTGCTCCTAAATTCCGCCGATCGAGCCCGCGTCTGCGTACTAGCTAGCTTGTCGTCGCTACAGAAAATTTAAAGTCTAGATTTTTGATCTCGGCGCTTTTGCCCTTTTTTACTCCGATATCCATCAGGGTTGCGAAAGAAAATTCACTATTGTCGGCACTTTCTTTATCATAATAATTAGTTACGGCATGAGCTTTTACCGCCTTACCCGCCGCAAAACTCTCACATGCGGCGCCCGAGTTCGCACTAAAAACTACGCTTTCTAATATGCCGCCGCCAAACTGATAAAATTGACCTTTTTAGCATTTCTTAGAGTCGCAAGCTTGTTTTTTTATCGCGCATATTTATGTACTGGTAGCCAATTTTTCCTTATCGTTAAGCTACAAAACTATAAACGAACCCCCGTTTTGCGCGCACGTATCGCCAAGTTTCAAAGTACGACCGTCTTTTTTTATGAGCGCCATGCCGATGATATCGCCGTTTTTTTGCGCGTAGGTTGCGCTCAAATTTTTCTGAGAAAAAAATGCGACATCGCCGACGGTGCCGTCATTTTCTAGATATTTGATCCAGTCCGGTTCAGGCGATACTACGCTAGCCGTTAGATGATCCTGTGAAGGCATACAACCGCCCAGCAACGCAGCTAGAGCGGCTATAGATAAGATTTTTTTCACTATTTTTTTCTTTTTTTATAGAGTAAATTTCGTTGTTGCCGAGGCAAAAGTTGCTAAACATTTCGTCTAAAATTTCGCTTCTTTCAAACGGCCTCGTGATTGACGAGATTTGCTCTGTTGCCGTGTTTAACTCATAAGCAAAAAGCTCAAGTTCGGACTCGGCAAACCGATTAACGCTCTTTTTATCGCCTCGCTCGCCGCTTCGCAGCTTGAAAGTTTGACGAGTGGGGATTTGGTAGTATCTCACTCGTCTCCTGCGCGTCGAGATAGGCTTTTAGGCTATTTATTATCTCGTCCGTTCCTTGCTTTGCGCAGATTTTTATCGGATTTTCGGGGCTTATAAAGTTTAACGCCGAGGTCGCATTTATTTAGGGACGTAAAAAAATCTTTTTTTGCGACTTTTTTTAAAAAGCTCCAAGATCTCGTTATCCTGCTCGTCCGCCTCCTGCGACGCGTCAAAAACAGCCAGGATGACGTCGGCCTCCTCGATAGCCCGTAGCGAATACGAAATGCCGATCTGCTCGATCTTGCCCGCGTTTTTGCGGATGCCTGCAGTATCGATGATGCGCACTAGATGAGTGCCGATTTTTTTAGTGCTTCTTCGATGCTATCTCTAGTCGTACCGGCCTCGTCGCTGATGATCGCTCGCTCGTAGGACAAAAGCGAGTTTAAAATCGAGCTTTTGCCGACGTTTGGCTTGCCTACTATCGCGATTTTAAAGCCCTCGAGTAGCCCTTTTTCTACTCTGACTTATGGCTACGATTTTATCTAGTTTGGCGCTGTTTTGTTTTAACATTTGGCTGATGTTCTCTAGCAAGTCCGCAGGCAGATCATCATCGGCGTAGTCGATGCTAGTTTCTACAAACGCCAGAGTTTTTTTACGAGTTCGGAGCGGATTTCATTTTGCCGATTTAGCCAGATCGCCTCTCATCGTGCGAGCGATGATTTTTGACGCTATCCTCGCTTTTTGCGTTTATTAGCGAGTTTATTGCCTCGATCTTGCTAAAAATCCATCTTACCGTTTATGAGGGCGCGCTTACTAAACTCTCCTGCGCGCGCGAGTCTGGCACCATTTTTTTATAAGCTCGCCCAGGATCACATTGCCACCACTAGTCCGCCGTGGAGCTGAAACTCCACCACATCCTCGCCCGTAAAGCTGTGCGGGGCCTTAAAGTAAACAAGCAGGGGCTTCGTCTATGAGCTCGCCATCGGCGTAAATTACTAGTTAGAGTCGCGTAACGCGGGTATAAGAGAGGTGATTTTTGGTGAGTTTTAGAGCCAGGCCAAGGGCGTCCGCGCCGCTTAGCCTGATGATAGAGATCGAGCCTACGCCGTGTGCGGTGGCGACGGCGGCTATGGTCTCGTTCATTTTTTTGATAAAGTCGTTCACGACTACGAACTGCCCGTCGCTATTTGACTTTACGCTTACGTATTTGTCAGGGGAATTTTTTTCGCGCAGTTTTTCAAGGGCGATCTTGACCAAAACGCCGTCTAAAGACTTGGTTTTTAGCCTTGCCCGTTTCCTCTACGCGCTCGATTATTCCCTTTAGATACTGATCGATCGCTGCTTCTTGATTTTTGCAAAAACTGAGCGATCTCAAGGCGTACCGCAAGGCCGTATTTTGAGCTGATCCAGTTATAGAGCAGATACGAAATCGCCTTGTAGCGGTAGCCCTCCTTACCGATGAGTAGAGCCGCATCCTCGCCGTCAAGCTCGACTATCACGGTTTCGTCGTCAAATTTGCGCACGTCTATCTTGTTTATAGTAAAGAAAATTTTCCGCCAAAAAGCTTCTCTACGCCCTGCTTTATCTCAGGCAGGACTTTATCGATGTCGGCTTTTGGTTTTTGATCTTTTTGTTTTTTTGAGCCTGCACTCGATCAGCTCAGGGAGTCTTGTTTTTTTCTTTTTTTAGCTACATTTGGCGCGGCTTGCGTCAAATCTGCATCACCGACAGATGCCTGCGAGCCTAAATTTTCTCCAGCTGCGGTTTTTTTCATCGCCTTCATAAAAAGTCGTTTTTTTGTTAAAGGTATCGATGATCGAGTGATCGAGGATATTTTTGCTGCTATCTTTTTAGGTTGTTCTTTTTTTGTGTTGCTCTTTTTTTCTTTTTGCTTGAGGCTCTTTTTGCGGTTGCACTTCTTCGACTTTTGGCTCGTTTGCCGCGCTCGTTTCGTTTTGCCTTTGCCGCATGATTTTTGTGATGTTCGTGGCGATTTTTTTATGATTTTTTTCTTTTCGCTTTTATGATTTTTGCTCTTCGCCAGAGTTCTCTTTTTTTCTTAAATTCCTTCTTTTTCTCGCCGCCGTTTTTCTTTATGGGCGTTTTTCGCGGGCGGCTTGAGGGGCTTTTTACTTCTTTATGCGCGCCCTCTTTTTACCGCCTCGATGATCGCCGTTTTTTTGAAAAATCCCAAAAATCCCGCGCTCGGGTTTTGTAAAATTTCGATATCAAGCTCGGTGACTGAGCAGTTTAGCTCCTCGGCGGCCTTTTTGAAAAGCCTCTTGTAAATTTTTCAGCTTCGATTCGCATTAGGGACTTTACCTCGGCTTTCTTGTGCTTTTCAAAGAGTTTATTTACGAAAACTTGCTGAACAACCGAGCAAACGTTGTTTACGAACCAGTAAAGCGTAAGTCCCGCAGGGAAAGTCACAAAGAAAAACGTAAAGATAAGCGGTAAAAATTTCATTATCTTTTTCTTGCATCGGATCGCTAAACGTCGTCGGCGTTAGCTTTTGCTGAAGGAACATCGTCGCACCCATCAAAATAGGCAACACAAAATACGGATCCATCACCGAAAGGTCGTGTATCCAGAGTATCCACGGCGCCGCTTTTAGCTCGATCGCGTTTAGCAGTACGCGGTAAATCGCAAAGAAAATAGGGATCTGCATAAGTATCGGCAAGCAGCCGCCCATCGGGTTCGCGCCGTTTTTCTTATATAGCTCCATCATGTGCATATTTAGCTTTTTGCGGATCGCCTTTGTATTTGGCTTGCAGCTCTTTTGACTTTCGGCGCTAGATCTTTTAGCTTGTTCATCGATAGCATACCCTTGTAGGTTAGCGGGAAAAGCACGATCCTGATAACTAGCGTCAGAACGACGATCGCCCAGCCCCAGTTTCCGATATAGCTGTAAAGTAAATTTAAGAATGCAAACATCGGTTTTTGCTATAAAGGTAAACCAGCCGTACTCGATGACATCGACAAGCTCCTCGTTTATCTGGTTTAGAGTCGCATGATCTTTTGGCACCGATGTAGCCTTTAGCTTTAAAATTTTGCTCGCCTTTTTACAAATATTACTGCATTACCTGCGCCATCTTTTTGAAACTACGGGATTTAAAAGTCCGTCAAATTTAAAAAATAAAGCCGTGTAGTATCTGTCGCTAGCTGCAGCTATATTTACGTTATTAAAGCTCTCAGTAGCGTCTATGTCGCCATCCTCGATAATAGTTAGCTTACCGTCGTTATGCTTAAGTAACGCGCCGTGGACGGTATAGCTGTCGATAGCGACGTTTGGACGAAAGCCCGGAGTTACGTAGTATTCGCCAGCACTCACGCTAAGATCCAGATCGTAGCTTCCGTTTGGATAAAATGTGATTTTTTTAGTTACGCTAGAGCCTTCCAAATTTTGCGTTAAAACTATGCTTTTTGGCTCGCTAGTTAAAGTTTATCTCGCTAACGTCGCTTGCGTAGGCTACTTTGAATGCTTGCTCGTTTAAAAGCCTTATCGCTAAAGCGTACCTCAAGCGGCAGCGGCTGCGTGCCAGCTAGCTCTATGCGCTCACCCTCGGCGTTCTTGTATTTTTCATCATTTAAATAAAATTTCGAAAATCCTGCCCAGCTCGTCTATGCGCGCCTCAAAGTGTTCGCCCTTTATCACAGCGATCTCGCGGCTTTGAGTCGATGCGGCCTGCGGAGCGCTAGTGGCCGATGCGGTATTTGCGCTTGGAGCGGCATTTGCTTGGCCTGATTGCTGCGCTGTAACGGTTTTGGTTTTTGATCTAACGGCAAATTCTTAGGAATAAAAATAATCGTAAGCGATAAAAAAAGATAAAAAGATAAAACGGTCGCTAATAACACGCGTTTTTTTGAACTGACATATTGTCTAACACTATTTTTTTCCTTTTTGAAAGTCTAAATTTCTTTAATAACGTAGAATTTATTTTATACGGGACGAACCAAAATGCGATATGTGATTTTTAAATTTCTGATTGGATATAAAAAAAGAGTTGAAAATTTTTACTGATGACGGGGTAGTCGATGCCGCCTTTAAAGAGTTGATTACAGCGTAAAATTCAAAAACAACCGCAAAGAGTGCCGAAAAAAGCCGTTAAATTTGAACTGCCAAACGGCAAATTCGAGCAAGAGGGGTAGTATCTGCAAGACTTCGGAGTAGATTTGGAGATATAATCTTGATACGCTTTTATCAAAAAAATAAAATAGCTTGTTTTATCATTTTCATATGCCTGATTTTATACATCCGAGTTTTTCATAGCCCAAGAGATATTTTTTTGAGCTTTAAAAACGAGCTTTTATCTAGCCCGTTTTTAACGACTATCACATAAATGCCGTCCGCAAGCTCATTTGAAATCTCGACGACGACCGCTCGCAAAAAGCCTTTTACATCGATTGCGAACGACGGCTTTGCCCACCTTTTTGCTGGCTACGACGGCTAATTTGTTTTTCATTGCAAGGCTTAAAAAGACTATCGCCTCCTCACAGTGCCATTTAATGGCCTCTTTGTAGACGCTTGAAAACTCCTTTTTGGCTACTTATAGAGCTAAATTTGGCTTAAACGGCCAATCTTGCTCTGCCTTTTGCGCGTCTTGCGTTTAGCACTTTGCGACCGTTTTTAGTTTTCATGCGGACGCGAAAACCCGTGAGTGCGTTTTCTAGGGGTTTTATGAGGTTGGTATGTTCTTTTTCATAAATTTTTCCTTATGGTGATTTTTGATATAAGTCGGTGATTTTATCAACAAATCGCTTAAAAATCCTTTTAATAAATTTCTTTAAACTTCGTTTTAAAAATAATAAAAATATAATCGCTTATTAAAATTTAGGAGCACATTGCCTTACGTTATTAGAAAAGCCGTTAGAGCCGACATTACAACCGTTTGCGAGCTGGTTAAAGAACTAGCCAAATACGAAAAAAATGAGCAACGATGTAAAAATTTACGCCGGAAAGTTTTCGCGGAGTCTATTTTTGAGAAAAAAACTATGCCAGGATTTTTAGTCTGCGAAAGCGAGGGTAAAATCATCGCCTACGCGATATATTTTTATACCTTTTTCCACGTTTTTTTGGGGCTTGGCGGGATGTATTTGGAGGATTTGTACGTCCAAAAAGAGTATCGCAACAAAGGCATAGGAAAAGAGTTTTTTTAGGCATCTAGCTCAAATTTGCAAGGACGAAAATCTGCAGCGCCTCGAGTGGGCGTGCCTGCATTGGAACGAGCCAGGTATCAAATTTTCACGAAAAAATGGGCGCGAAAAACCAGTCCGAGCAGTGGCGAAACTACCGCTTAGAGGGCGGGAAAATTTAAGCAAACTCGCGCTTTGATTTATCTGTTTTTAACGCCCATTTTGGATATTATTGAATAATGAGTTACGCAAACAAAATTTCTAAGAGAACTTTACTATCTGAGGGCATTCGGATATAAACTTTGCTGATTTTTCGCCTTCGTCCGCGGTCTTGCCGAGAAGCCTTGCCGAGCTAAACGCAAGCATCAAAGAGTGCAATCTATGCGAGCTTTGCAAGAGCGCAAATCACGCGCTAACGGGCCTTGGAGATAAAAAAACGCCAAAGTAGTTTTTCGTATTTGACGCGCCAAACGCCACCGAGGATGCGAGCGGAGAGTTTTTGGCGGGCGACGATAAGTTTTTGCAAAATTAAAACGAGCTAGCTGGGCTTAAAAAGGACGAGATGTACGTCACGAGCCTGCTAAAAATGCAAGCCCGCCGCCAAAGCTCCGACAAATGCTTACGAGCTTTGTGAGCCGTATTTTAACGCAGAAGCCCGTCTAGTCGCGCCAAAAGCTCATCGTGGCACTTGGCGAAGAGGTTTTTACAAAATGATAAAACAAAGCGCGCAAAGCTTTGAAACCATAAGGGGAAACATAATGAAAATTTAAACAATCGGCCCTGCTGACGACCTACTCGCCTGCCGTCGTAGCGAAAAAATCCAAGCAAAAAGAGCTGTTTTTTTCAGCGATCTAAAAAAAGATAAAAGAGTACCTATGAGAAAAAATTTTAACCGTTTTGTTGATCTGTTCGGCGCTATTTGCCAGGAGCGACAAGCCCTCCGATATCCCGCCGGCTAGCGAAATTTACATACATTTAGAACCTGTCAAATGTAACGACACATGTTTTGCTAGAACTCATTAGAGAGGGTCTTTTTGCACAGTTTTTTTAGCTCGCTACGAAGGAAGCTCCAATCAAGAAAAGTTTTACAAGCTTTTAACGCCCTAAACGGCTCATACGTAAACGCCGGCACCGAAAGCCTAACGCCAAGCTCAAACGCCGAGTTTAAGATCGCCGTCATCATCCCGCAAGATAGCATAAAAAGCTACGCAGGCGTCGTCTCAAACGCGGTTATAGCCTGCGTAGTAAGGCAAAAATCGCCGCCATCGAAGTTCAAATTTACAACATCGGAAACGAAGCCCCGAGCGCTATTGACGGAGCGCTAACACGCGCTAGAGGCGAAAAATATCTCCTATATCATCGCGCCGTTTACGCCTGTGGGCGCAAAAATATCTAAACGAGGTTTTTAGATCCGTCCATGACGGCTTTTGTGCCGACCCTGCACATCTCTAGCGTCGATTCGCCGCAGGATAATTTGATATTTGGCGGTATAGACTACAAAGGACAGGTTGAAAAAGCTGCTCAATTTTCTCAAACGGCCAAGTCGCTGCGTTTTTCTGACGGTAGCGCGCTAGGAGCGGCACTAAATCGCTACGCGGACGAGTTTAGCGGCGGGCTAGCCTACGAAAAACGAGATCGCAAACGGCGTCACCGACCTAAAGTCGATGCTATCTGGCAACTCGAGACTAAGCGGGCGACCGTTTTCCCTAAACGTTCCGCTAGTAAAAGCTTCGATGGTGAGCTCTCAGATGCGCCTTTACGACGTCAAATTTAACGCCCTTTTTAAGCACGCAGATAAACTACGCGCCAAGCATCTTTAAACTCATGCAACCGCAAGATAGAGAAAAAGCTCTATATAGCAAACTCGATCTCCAAAAACCGACGGCGCGCTGGACTCAAACAACGAAATTCTGGGGCGAAATGTGAACTTTAACTGGGTAGGGATACTCTGCTAGCGCCGGGCTTGACTACATCTACGCGAACTACCTAAACCGCGGCGCGCAGAGGCTTTTTAGCGAGAGTGTCGAGGACTCGCAGATCATATACGATACAAAGGTTTTAAAAAGCCGGCGAATACGGCTTTTACGAGCAATAAGAGGAGAGAAAAATCCACTATCTCCTCGCTCATCTTAGCAGGTCTTAGGTTGCTAACAAACGCGACCTCGACGTCTGCTTCAAAGACGAGCTCAGGCTCGCATTTGCCACTCAATTTGCGATTTTATCAAATTTTTGATTTATGAGTGCGGAGGCTTTTTAGGCTTGCCACGCTCATTTTTACCTCGAGCAGATCGCCTAGGACGGCCGGTTTTTAAATTTCGCCCGAATCTCGCTCACGACAAAATGCCCGTCCTTGCTAAAAGGTTTAACATCCGAGCCAAAAACATCTCACTGCGCGCCCTTTTCGCAATATTTTATATAGTTTGCGTGATAGACTATACCGCCCGCGTCGGTATCTTCGTAGTAGATTCGTATTTTCAAAGGCAGCTCCTTAGGGCTTTTATATCAAGCCCTATTTTTACCCGTTTTTCTTAAAAAGCTCCATTATATCCGTTCCTTTTTCGCGTTCGACTTTCAGGAAATTTACTCAAAAGAATTCTCGTCTGATGTCTTTATCTACGTATGTTTTACTTTTACTAGTAGCCTGAATGGGTTTAAACGCTGTCGCCTCGCTTGTATTTTCCTTAAATTCAGCCCTGCCCTCAAGCAGATTTTTGTATATCCAGACCCTTTTCTATCGCATCTCGCACGAATTTTATAAACGCCTTTTTGCTCTGCTCGTCCTTATACTCGATACTCTCAAGCTCCCTAAACTCCACGGGAGCCTTGTTTTTTTATTAATGACTATCGCGATATTTTTCGCCATCCACGGATATTCTTTCCGCGCCGCTCTCGCCCAGACGCTTCAGCACGGTATATTCAGCCCACCTATCCTTAAACTCGTCCACGCTCATATTGGAGTCGAGGATTTCCATCCCTTATTCCCTGCATTATATTCTATGCCCAAAAATGGGTATTCGTGGTTTATGTATTTTTTTCGCAATTCATCGACATTGGTCGTATCGTATCCCACCAAATCCCGAGTAAGTTTATCGAAACCAAACGCCCCGCTACTATTTATAAATTTCTTCAGATTTTTCCGCTTCGCTCCTACTAAAAGAGCCGTCTAATCCACTTATCTTACCCCATACGCTTATCCTTTTCGTCCAGAGTATATCCGCTCAGAGAAAAATATGCCTCGTATATTAGCTGGTGTACCGGGCGGGAGCTTTTTATCTCCCTAATGGCCGCTTCCATCTCTTTAATGTTAAAGTCTACGTCGATTCTGTTTTGAATTTGATACGTTTTTGCTATTTTTTTGGGTTCGCTTGATTTGTCGAATTTGGCTGCGCGACCTCCATATTCGAAGCCTGATTTGAGGTTAAATTTATAGCCTCTTTTTTTCCTCGCGTGCTTTTAAATCTCGCTCGTGAGCGCTACTAAGATCATAATTCATATTTGCACTAAATCCATTTATGCTGCTTATCATATTAATCCTTTAAAAACGAGTTTTAAGCTATATCGGCAATTGAGAAAAAATTTGAGGGTGAAGATAAGAAAGGATATCAAACTTTAGTCCCTGCTTCAAGAGCTAAATTTTCATCCAAATTTGACGGATTGCAAAATTACTAACAAAACAATTAGCGGAAGTATTTTAAGATGGATTTAAATGCTGAGACGAGTAATCTTTGTCCCAAGACCGGCATGTAGTCTATCACAGGGCAAAATTACTCAGCTCATTTAAAGACGCTTAAAAGACGCCGCGCAAAATTTACTTTTCGCTAGGCTTTCTCGTCGCCAGATCGCACTTGGCACCTCTAGTTATCATCAAGGACTGATCGTAAAATAAAATAAGCACCACCGAAACGCCCACGCCAAGAGCTAGCGAGACCGTCGTAGTCGTGATTGCGTTATCGAAAAAAATATGATTAGATATTCGTTTTTCTTAGCGATATCAGGCTCGTTTAGAAACGAAAACAGCGCCAAAATGCCTTTATATGCAAAAACTCCTGGCACCATCGGCAAAAGCGCTGGAAATGCGATGATCTCGGCTGGCACTTTGAGCCGTTTAGCAAAGAGCATACCTAAAATTCCACTTAAAAATGAGACGATGAGAGTGGCAACGCTGATGTTAAAAAGTCCCATTTGCATGATCCAAAAGCGGCTAGCATGCGCAAACGCAGCAAGCAAAGCGCAAAAGGCGAGAGCTCTTTTTGGCGGCGAGCTAGCATAGGCAAAACCAAGCCCAGCCACCGCAGCAAAAACGCCGTCTACGAGCGTGTCACACATAAGCTCAAACATTTAATATCTCCGCGCTGCTAAGCGTTAGCGTGATATAGACGCCCACCGCGATACAAAGTATCAAGATACCAGTACTCACGGCTCTGCTGATACCTACAAGCGTGTTGTCGTTTATGATGTCAAAGACTGAATTTATGAGAAAAAAACGCCAGGCATCATAAAGAGCACAGACGAGCCCTATCGCCACGTCGCTTGTGTGCGTAAGTCCGTAAGATACGCCAAGATAGGCGATAAATGAGACGACAAAGGATGTCAGGACGTATTGGATTTTTTTAAATTTACGCCCATTTTTGCAAGGGCAGATTTAAGAGTGTAGCCAACAAGCGTTGCAAAAAAATATGCAAACAACTGAGCCAGCATCGCCTCCAAAAAGTCTGCAAAATGCCGCATTTGCAAGGCTTATCAAGATAAGCGAGCTAGCAAATTTGATTTGCACCAACACTCATCACGCCCTCAAAACTCTCTTTTAGCTTCATCTAAGCTCAAACTCTCATCTAGAAATTTGCCAGCTAAGCGATGATAGCTCGGAAATACGGCTAAAGCTCACCTGCCCTATCGGGATCTTTTTTTCACATAGGTTCGGCGCAGGGAGTTGTCGGCCGAGTCCATGACGCTAATGGTAAAATATTTTTACGAAAAATCGTCACGCTAACGTCGTATCCGTAGCGCCTAGCCACGCGGTCGACGCACTTTTCTACACGCGCAGTGTATGTGCCAGCACTCACCATTGCTGTCGTATATTCGGCTAGGAAATTGTTAAGATTTGGATATCAGGCTTGGCGTTCATCTTGACTGATCTTAAATTTCAAAAAAACAAAATGAGCTGTAAAACAAGCATCACTTTCATCACATATTCACTTGTGCTGTGCATCTTGGCAAACTCCGCTGTCTGCGTCGCCTCTGCACCTAGACCCTGAGCCTGCACGATAAAATGGCGTAAAGACTAAAAGACAAAGCTTAGCACTAGGGCTAAGTTTAAAAAAACGAGAGCATAAATGTGCTAAATTTTCAGTGAAAAATGCAAGCTTTTTTTCTTAAATCAAAGAGCTCGCTAACCGCCACCACTGCGCTAACAAACAGCAAAACATAGTTAAATTTTAAAAAATATCTTTGTCATCATCTGTCCGCTCATAAAATGCGTGAGCACCCCTCGCCTATGATGTTTTGCGGGAAAAAAATATGACTGGTGCGACCAAAATGCCAAGCGTTAGTTCAGTGCCGATCACCGCTGCTAATAGTAAAAAAATAGATACTTCTCAATCTCTCTCCTTTATAGTTTTAATCTCGCGCAAAAGCCCCTATCAAAGCCCGCCAAGTCCTTGTAAAAAGTGCCCTCATAGCCACTAAATTTCTAGCGCCATCTCCATACTCGCTCTTTGATCATAGCCCATCTCACAGGCGATATGTTTTTATGCTACGATTTCTAGCGATAAGGATGATATTTTTTTAAAAATTTCATCACCCACTTCGCCACCAAATAGCGCATTTTCAGGCTCATTTTAGCATCAATTTGCTAAGCTTTATAATCTCTTGCGATATATGGCGGATTGGACACCAAAATGTCGATATCGCCTGAAATTTCATCGATATAAGAGCATTTTACAAACTCTATTTTCTTGCTTACATTAAATTTAAGCGCATTTTTTTGGCTAAAATTAGAGCCTTTTCGTTTATATCGGTGGCTACTATTTTGGCGTTTGTTTTAAGAGCTAGCATGATGCTTATTATCCCGCTGCCAATGCCGATCTCAGCGATCTTTGGCGCTTTATACAAGCTTGCGATCTCAAGCACTTTATCGACTAAGATTTCAGTCTCTGGGCGCGGTATCAAAACCCCGCTTTCTACTTCAAACTCTAGCCCATAAAAAGCCAGCCTTGCCCGTAATGTACTCAAGCGGCTCATAGTTTTCAAAGCGCTTTATAAGATCAAAGTAGCCGCTCTCATCAAATTCGCTCTTTTTGGTTTAAAAATATCCACTCGATGCTCACATCAAGGTAGCTCATGAGCAAAATTTTTAGCCACCCTGCTTGGATTCTCGCAAAGTGGCTTTAGCCTTACATTTGCTTCTTTTAGAGCCTCTTCAACTCTCATTTTCTAGCTCATTTATCCGCTCAAAAAGGCTTGGGTGCGAGTGATAGACAAATGAGTAAAAGCTCAGTGCGACTTCGGAAATGCTTTGTTTTCGCTACCAAGCTTGGTTAGGGCGTTTATCATGTCGGTTTTGTTTGAAATTTCTTTTGAAAATCTATCTGCGCCAAATTCATTTTTACGGCTAAAATATGAGATGATAGGCGAGAAAAATAAAAGCTAAAAAATAGGCGAGAAAAAGCACCAAAAAGATGATGATACTAGCGCCGTTTTGCCCAAGTCCTATCGCCTCATAAGCGCTTGCGCCAACGTTTCCAAAGATGAAAAATAGACAAAAATAGCATAATGGCACCCTAGCGCTATCATTTTTTTAGGATATCTTTATGTTTAAAAGTGCCCAAGCTCGTGACCCTAAAAAACAGCCACGATCTCCTCGGTGCTTAGCTTTTTTTATGAGTGTGTCAAAAAGCACCACTCGCTTTGTCGCTCCAAGCCCGCCAAAAATAGGCGTTTAAAGCGGTTGTCGCGCTTACTAGCGTCTATCGTAAAAACGCCACTACTTTTTAAAGCCGCATTTTGCGAGCAGACCCTCTATCTTGCCCTTTAGCTCGCCATCTTCAAGCGGCGACATCTTGTTAAAAAAATAGGCGCGATGAGCGTTGGGTATATCAAATTATAATTAAAGCGATGCCAAAACTTAGCAAAAAACGCCCAAAACCACCAAAAATTTTCCAAGAAAATTTATACATAAAAGCACAGAGCCAAACGAAGGCCGAGCCAAAAAACTAGCATAAGAGCTAGCGACTTTATAGTATCAACCAAAAAAATATCTTTGCGCTCATGTTTGAAAAAGCCTAGTTTTTTTATCTTTAACAAAGCTTTCATAGATGCTTAACGGCAGATCAAGAAGCGACGAGATCAGTAAAAAGCTCATCACAAATATGATATTTTCAAACGTAGTGCCCTCTTTTTAGGCAAGCGCTTGAGAGCATTTTTAGCCCAAAGCTGATCCACGCTAGAAATATTACGGCGTGGTAGATGAGGCTAAACATTCAGATTTTGATTTGTCACGGCGGCAACTGCGGCGTTTTTGTACTCGCTCGCCTCAAGCACAACAGGCTCTTTTTGGCCTGCGCCCTTACAAAGCTGATCTGTAATTCGCCAAAAAAAGCTTAATAATCACATAAAAAAATATAGATAAATAAAAAGTGTATAAAACATATTCTCCCTTAAATTTCATAAAGACTAAAGCAGCCATAGTCCGTTCTAACTGCGAGCTTACCATCTATAAATTTAGCCTCACAGCTCTTTACGACATGATCTAGCGTAAATTCCGCCATCACATCGCCACTTTGCAGATCGACGGCGTAGGCTCTGCTTTGATCTATCACCACAAGCTTGCCAGCTGCGCCGTCAATGCAAAACTCGCTCGCTCTTAGGTATTCGTCCTTTATCCAAGGCTGCTTCGAAAATTTTTGCGCTTTTGATATCCACGCAAAATAGCTTGTTTTCAAGATGTTGCCTAAGCAAAAAGCGTGTTTTTGTCCAAAAAAAGTAAAGTTTACATCAAGCGCGCCAAATTCTGCTCTTAGCTCGCTTGAAAATTTCGCCATTTTTTGCGTTTAAAATTTGCAGTTCATTTTCTTTGGTGCAAAACGCAAGCATGCTAGCATCCGCACTAATAGCCGCACAAAGTATCGGTACGTGGCTTTTTGTACTGCATTTGTACTCGCCAAGCTTTGAAATTTTACCCTCGTAAAAAGGTAAAAATCTGCCCAAACATACCAAAAAAACTGCCATATTATTTGAAGCACAGATAAAGCTCGCTATCTCGCTATTTTTCTTAACATTTTGCTCGGCTAGAAATGTGACGAAATTTAGCCTCTTTTGGCTCAAAAATGTAAATTTCATGATCAAGATCTAAAAAGTAAATTTCTCACCTACATGCTCGGCATGCCACGCAAGTGGCTTTGGCAAGACGATCTGCTCTTTTTATAGCACCGCTTTTTATCTAGTCTTACTAAAAGATCACTAGGCTTGCCGCCATCTTTTTGTCCGCCGCATTTATAGACGTACATTTCATCCTTTACACCAGCAAAACGAGAGCGCACCAGTGTATCCACCGCCGATATAAACATGTAAGCACGCTTCACCTGTTTTTGCCTCGCTATCTTTCAGAACAAAGCCCTTTTTTTAGGCTCTCCCACTCTTTTTTTGACACGGGCTTTTTAGCCTCCTCACTGCTTAGCAATCTCTTTTTACTCTGCTTTGTTTTTGCTACTTTTTAGACTCACGCTCACTAAAACTTTATCCTCTACGCTAAGTCTTAGGCGCTCACTGCTATCAAAACTTTACAAGCTCACGCATATTTTACTTCAAAAAGTTGTCGTAAAAAGCTACTGATAAATAGCACCAAAAATGACAAAAGGCACGATAAATTTGATGTAGAAAAAAACCAAATATTTATAAGCTTTGTGTATTTTTTTCACTGCCTTGTAAGATCTCTTTTTGCTTCATCTTTTTAGCACCCAGCCGACAAATATCGCGCATCCAAGTGAGGTTAGCACGAAAAATATGGTCGCACTTATCGCGTCGTATGCGTCAAAGATATTTTTACCAAAAACTGTGACGTGGCTTAGTAAATTTGTAGCCATAAGTGAGGGTAAGTTACCCTAGCACGAAAATAACGCTAAGCACTAAAAAAATATCGCTTTTTGCGCTTTATCTTACATTTCTCTTGCAGCGTAGTAATGATCACTTCATATATCGGTAACGACGTCGTAAGCGCAGCGATCATAAGAAGCGCAAAAAAACGCCACCGCGAAAAAAATCCGCCAAACGGCATGTGCGAAAAAAGACGATCGGAAGCGACTTGAAAACTAGGCTTGGGGCCGCTATCTGGCGAGACGCCGTAGCTAAAGAGCGACGGGAATATCATAAAGCCAGCAAGCACGGCTATGACGGTGTTTAAGATGCCAGTGATGATAGAAATTTTTAACTAGCCCTTCGTCCTTTTTTTAACAAAAGCTTGAGAGCGTTATCATCACGCCAAATCCAAGTGAAAGAGCAAAAGAAAACCCTGCCCCAAAAACCTCGACAAAAAAGCTTTAAAGCTTTATCTTTGAAAAAAATCAGGCGTTAGATAAAATTTCACGCCATCCATCGCGCCATCAAGAGTGATGTTTTTAGCGATCATGACGAGCATCAAGATAAAAAGAAGCGGCATTAGATATTTTGCCGAACGCTCGATGCCGCCAACTGCGCCTTGCACCAAGATAGCGTAATTAACTAGCACAAAAAACAAGGGTCGCAAAGCTGATGGCAAGCGGATTGCTAACGATATTTTGCTCGTAAAATGCGCTCGTTTGCTCAAAACTCACGATGTGCGAGAGATCAAGCAGGCCAAATGAAATTTGAGCGATATAGTTTAAGACCCAGCCTCCGATAACCATATAATAAGCCATGATGCCAAATGCACCAACAAGCCCCATCCAGCCGACTATCTGCCACTTTTTGCTGATCTTTTTGCCATTTATCGTGCCGCCAAATGCGTCTACGGCGTTGCATTTTAGGCGCCTACCGATGGCGTTTTCAACCAAAAATCATAGGAATACCAATGACTATCATCGCTATGCAAAAACACGAGAACATAGGCCCCGCCGCCGTTTTGACCGACTAAGTAAGGAAACCGCCACGTCGCGCCAAAGCCGACCGTAGCCCCTGCAACAGCTAAAAATGTAAGTAAGTCTTGAACTCCACGATTTTCTATCCATCTGTATACCTTTGTGAAAAAAGAGAGTTATATAAAAATTTTTATTTAAAGTTTTTAGAACCATCTTTGAAATTTAAAACAAATCTGGATTAAAATCGGTAAATATTATTAGAAAAAAGGCTACTTGGCATAAATTTTAAAGGCGTAAATTGTGCAAATTTACGCCAAATTATTATTTTCTAACGACATGCAAGAACTGCATATGTTTGCGGTATTGCTCGATGACGTCGTTTATCAGCGTGGCCTCGCTCCAACCAAGCACGTCGTAGTCCTGACCGCCCTCTTTTAGATAGACTTCAGCCCTGTAGTAAAGATCATCGCCGTCAAGCTCTCTGGTGTAGTCTGGGCTATGGCTCTTGGTGAGATAGACGCCATATCTAAAGTCCATCTCGTCGCCAAGTCCGACGTTTAAATTTACAAGTCTTTCGCCATTTGTGACCTTTGCTTCAAGGCCGTTTTTGGCAAATTCCTCTTTTAGCTCGTTAAAGGCTTTTAGCACGACTTCGTTTGAAAAATTTCTTGCCGTCTTTCTTGCCTGGCAGCATAATGATCGCACTTAGGCGCTCTTGCCACGGCTTTGAAAGATCACTGATAGGCATGTTACTAAAGTTATTTGTCTCTTTTTGGTTAGATCCACACGTAACGCCTTAAATAGCCCGTAAATGGCGCCAAGTAGCACTATGGCAAACGGCAACGCCGTAGTTATCGTAAGTGCTTGAAGCGAGCCAAGGCCGCCGGCTAGCATCAAAAAAATGCCGCCACGACGCCCACCGTAACGCCCCAAAAAGACCTTTTGCCAAACTGGTGTATCATCCTTGCCGTTTGAGCAAAGCATGTTCATCACGATCGCCGCTGAGTCGGCCGAAGTGATGAAAAAAATATGACGATCATAAAGACTGCGATCGTGCTTAGCAAGCTTGAAAAGCTAAATTTTTCTAAAAAAACATAAAAAAGCGCCGAAGCCGAGTCGGGAATTTACGGTCGTTGCAAGCTCGCTAAATCCGCCCTGAACAAGCGCGATCGCCGAGTTGCCAAAAAAAGCTCATCCAGGCAAATGTAAAGCCGGTTGGCACGAAAAGTACGCCGATCACAAATCTCTTATCGTCCTGCCCTTTGAAAGTATGGCGATAAACAGCCCCACAAATGGCGACCAAGATAGCCACCAAGCCCAGTATAGCAGCGTCCAACCGCCAAGCCAGCTCTCGTTTTGCCTCTCATAGGCGTAGAGGTTAAAGGTGTTTGAGATGAGCGTAGAGATGTAGTCGCCGCTGTTTTGCACAAACGACTTTAAAAGCTGCGTCGTATCGCCCAAAAATAGTATCAAAAACATAAAACATATAGCTAGCGCAATATTTGAGTTTGATAATATCTTGATGCCCTTATCCACGCCGCTTGCCGCTGAGATAGTAGCTGCAAAACAAAGCACGATAAGAAGCGTGATATGCATAGTCGGCAGGCCAAAAACGTGCGTAAGGCCCGCATTTACCTGAAGTACGCCGTATCCTAGCGATGTCGCCACGCCAAAAAGGGTCGCTACGACGGCAAATGTATCGATGGCACTACCTATCTTGCCGTAATTTTTATCTCCGATGATCGGATAAAACGCCGATCTAAGCGTGAGTGGCAAGCCGTGTCTATACGAGAAAAAGGCTAGAATTAGCGCTACGATAGCATAAACTGACCATGCGCTCATGCCCCAGTGAAAGAAGGTGATATTCATCGCAAGCTTCTGCGCTGCGATAGTTTGTGCGTCGCCGAGCGGCGGGTTTAGATAGTGCATGAGCGGCTCGGCCACACCAAAAATACTAGACCTATGCCCATGCCGGCGGCAAAAAGCATAGAAAAACCACGAGATATTTTTTTGTGCTCTGGCTTTACGTGATCAGCTCCTAGCTTGATCTCGCCAAGCTTACTAAAGCCAAGAATGATGACGCTTAGCAGTATGACGGCAACGACTAGGGATGTAAAAACCAGCCAAATTTCGCTGCGATGTAGTTTTGCATACCCTTAAAAAAACTCATTTGAGAAAGTTTGGAAATATCGCTGCAAAAGCCGCTATTAAAAAAATATGACAATAAGCGATGGGATAAATACTGAGTTGTTAAATTTGAGACCTTTGAATGTAAACATTTTTTTCTCCTTTTTGTAAACTTTCAGCTTCCCTTTAAAATAACAAAAAAAGAGTAAATATGTCAAATTTTTCTCTTTAAATTTTTTATGAAATTTCTAAGCTTTAGCCACCAGAAATAGCCACTTTGAAATGTATCTCAAGTCGCTTTTTATCTCTCTTTGGTTTTGCAAGAGTTGTTAGCACTATGACGACAAAAAGCGATGCCAAATGTGATATACAAAATGATCTTTGGCGAGTCATACTCTATCCTCGACCTTGCGACCTCTTCGCCGCTTTGCCTCCACTAGCTCGCCGCGCTTTATCATATCGCTGATATCTTTTGCGCTAAGCTCTTTAGACGCTCTTGTTAAAATTTCTATGACGCCAAGGTCGGCCACCTCATAAACGCTATGTTTTTATGCCATAAAATGGCTTTATCTTACTAAAAAAATAGAGCTTATCGCCATTTGCATAAACTGCGCCATACTCGCCATCTCTTACCAGCCCTACCTCACGCCAAGATGAGCTTGGGGCAAATTATATAAAGAGACAGTTTGCGCCTCTAAATGCCTGCCATGCTTTGAGCGCTGCCACTCTTCACCTTGCTGCAAAAAAATACGCCGAGCCGTCATCTACAAAAAAACGTCGCCATAGAGCCTTTTTAGCTCGCCTTCTAGCTTGTAGTCTGAAATTTCTAGCTTGCTCGTTTTTTTGTGCTATCCCAAAAAGTAAATTCCCATCTTTGCTGGCAAAAAGAGGCCAAAACGAATGCACGTTATCCACGCTATAAATGGCGCTATAAGGCATATTTTGAGCGCTAAATTATACTCATTTGCAAACGCCGCCCCACTTTTTTTGGCTCAAAAAGATATTCTATATCGTGCTTTGGGTCATAACATATCTGGCGCACCTCATCTGTGTAGCTAGCATCAAAGCTTTATAAAAAGCCTAAAAAAATAGGCTTTTGCCGTCTGTGTAATATCCGCTAACAGCGCCATTTTTCTGCCGTGATGTATCTTAGCTCGCTAGGGCTGCGCGTCAAGCTTTTTCGCCCTTGTAGTAAAGCGTGCCGCCATCTCTTGCAAAAGCCAGCGTCAAATATAGGCTCTAAATTTGTGCTTTCAACCCTTTTTGTCCTGTAAAAAATAAGGGCTATCATCGTAGCTTTTTATAAAAACGTGAACAAGGTTTTTCATAATGGCGCCAAATTCGCTAAATCCCGCCTCTTTCTCGCTTCTAGTGCCACAATAATAACTTATCTTGCCATCACTTAGATAGCCATTGCCAAGCACTTTGGCACTTTTTGGATCAAGACCTGGCAAAAATTTCTCTAGCGCAATAGACATGATTTTTTTATCAGCCGCCACGTTTGAGTAGTCATATGCATGTTCTAGCTTTAAGACCCTAAAACTAGCCTCATCGACGCCTTTTAGCTCATACTTGCCACTGCCTGAAGTTTGAACGTGAAATTTTACCCTCAGGCGAGCGGTAAAACTCGCTATTATCAATGTTTGCAAAGCTTCTTTGATACTCGCCTTCATGCCAGAGATAAAGCATCGCCAAAACAAAAAAATAGCGTCAAAATGACAAAAAGATAAAGTATCTTAGTCGCAATTTTTTTCTCATTATCTATAGTCATCCACCCTTTTTTTAAGCTCGCTTTTTTTGCGTTTTTATTTTTAAAAAAATAGCGCCAACCACCGAGGCCACAAATGCAATGGCAAGAAATATCCAGTAGGCATATTTTTTTGCGAGTAATCATCAAAGTCGCTTATCGCATCGATCACCACTCGCCCTCAGCTGGCACCATAGCGCCTTGATCTACCATTTTTACTATCTCATCTAGTTTTAAATTCTCAACATTTGAGTCATAAGGACGAGTGAGGATTTCAACCACGCCAAGGTCGTTTATATCATAAACACTGCTGTTAAAAATGCCAGCCGTAGCCGACGTTATCAAAATAATATGTCTTATCGCCGTTTGCATAGACCGCTCCGTAGCCATCGTTTCTTACAAGACCGATCTTTCGCCACTGCTCTTTTTGTATCAAGCCTTACGATACATGTGTGGCGTGAGCTTAGGCCGTGGCTAATTTTTTTGTGTTGTGCCACTTTCATAGGTTTTTAGAAAAATATGTCTTGCCATCACTTATCACCACGTCGCCATATAGCGGCGTTATCTCGCCTTTAAACGGATCGTCTCCGTCTCTTACAAACTCGCCCTCATCTATGCTGTTATACCACTGCCACTTTCGCTCCCAGTGATAGATCCCGCCTTTGCCGCGAAAAGAGCGCATGATAGGTGTGCCTGTCTTCTAGGTTAAAAAGCGGTTCGTATGGGGCAAATTTCAGGTCAATCGCGATCATTTGCATAGACCATGCCAGAATTTGGCTCATAAAGATAGTGAATGCGCCATATCTCGCCGATATCACGCATTTGCGGGCTAAATTTGATCCCTAGCTTTTGTGCTGTCATAATAGACATTTTCTCCGTCAGTCGTAAAATGTATGCTCTTTCTACCAGATGCCTGCTCGATATAACGCATTTTGCTAGCATTTGCGCCCTCTAGCTCTTTGCCCTCATGATAGACCTTCACGCCGTCACTTGCGTAGCCAAAGCCCAAGATCGCTGCTAAATTTGCGTTATCAACTTGCCCTACATTTATAGATATGAGTTTGCGCTTTTGGGGTTTTAAACATTTTATGTGAGAGGATATCCCAAAAACTCTTTAAGTGCGGATATTTCGAGGTTTGTCTCGCTTTCGCTATCGCAAAAAAATATGTTATCTTGCCATCGCCAAAATAGCCATTGCCAAGCGCTCTAACGCCATTTGGATCAAGCCCGCTCATCACGAGGTTGCCACAATATACCGCCTCATCGCTAGCGCCAACGTTTCTGTTGTCGTATTTGCCGGTGTCAATGTATCTAAATTTGCTGGCCCTCACGCCTATTAGCTCAATTTACCTCCACTTGGCACCATGGCATAGACCTTGTCATCTTTGACGTAAAAAAAGCTATTATTTAACTCTTTACTATCGCCAATGTCGTCATCTAAAATAGTAACCAACCCAAAGATAAAAAAGTAGATAGTAAAAAAACATTACAACAATAGCGATCATTGCGGAAATTAGCGGATGTTTTGTTAGCATTTTAGCTCCTTGGCGATCTCAAGCACTTCAAAAATAGTCGTTTTCAAGCTCTTCTAGCTCGTTATAAAGCGCAGCAAGGCCTACTTCTTGATAAATTTTAGAGTCTCTTGCTAGCAAAACGCCGCTCTTTTTCATTTATGCTAAAAATTGATACCGTTTGAAAATTTCATCTGCGCCATTTTTACTAACGTCTATCAGGTCATTTAATACCATTTTCTCTCATTTTTAGTAATTTTTCGCGATTATATCAAAAAGCGAGCTAAAAACCAAATTTTGTTATAACCGCAGCATAAATTTGATACTTTTTAAGCAAGCGCTTTATGAATCTTTCTATGAAAAAAATTATTAATTCCTATATTTTTTTAGAGACAGTCTTAAAAGTAACGATACAAAAAGACGCAATAGAGTAAACCGATCACCGGCAAATATTTATTTTGGCTCAATTAAACTTAAAAAATTCTCTTTCTTCTTCCTTTTTAAATTTGGATATTCTACGCTTAGTACGAGTTAAGTTGAATTAAAACCTCTTTTCTTTTAGTTCAATAGCGTTATTTTCACTTTAGTCAAATTAGATGCTTTTTGATACTTCTATATCCATAGGCTACGTACTTATTTTTTTACTTCGCTACGTTTGTTATTTTTTTAAGAACGCAGCTCTCATCGCAACCTACTGCTTCTTTGAATGTAGTTAAGTTATAGATAGCCTTTTTTTCTATAGCTCCAAATTTATAAAAATTATTTATTAGTAATTTTTATTATTTAAGAAAATACTTTTATTCTAAATAAGTATAATTCCAAAAATAATATTTTTTTATTAAAAAAAGGAAAAAAATATGAAAAACTAACTACCACTTCGGGCAATCCGATAGCCGACAATCAAAAACTCGCTCACTGCTGGGCAGCCGCGGCGGCATAATGCTGCAAGATTATCAACTACTTGAAAAAGCTAGCCCACCAAAACAGAGAACGCATCCCGGAAAGAGCCGTCCATGCAAAAGGTAGCGCTGCGTACGGTACTCTAGAGATCACGCACGATATCTCACGCTATACGAAAGCAAACGTCTTGCAAAAAGGCGAGAAAACGAGACTGTTCCTGAGATTTTCTACCGTAGCCGGAGAGGCCGGAGCGGCTGATGCCGAGCGCGACGTAAGGGGCTTTGCGATTACATTTTACACAAAAGAGGGCAACTGGGACTTAGTCGGAAACAACACTCCGATTTTTCATCAAAGACCCGTATAAATTCTCGGATTTCATCCATACTCAAAAAAACGCGACCCGCGCACGCATCTACGCTCAAACGAAGCCGCTTGGGATTTTTTTGGAGTTTGAGCCCTGAAACTATGCATCAAGTTACGATTTTAATGAGCGACCGCGGCATACCTGCTAGCTACCGCCATATGCATGGATTTGGCAGCCACACCTATAGCTTGATAAATGACAAAAACGAGAGATTCTGGGTCAAATTTCACTTCAAAACTCGTCAAGGCATTAACAATTTAACCAACGATGAAGCCGCGCAAATAATCGCAAAAGACAGGGAGAGCAACCAAAGAGACCTCTTTGAAAATATAGAAAAAGGAGATTTTTCCAAGTTGGGATTTTTAAAATCCAAATAATGACCCAAGATCAGGCAAAAAGCGTCAATTTAACCCGTTTGACCTAACCAAAACATGGTCGCATAAGGAATTTCCGCTTATCGACGTTGGCGTCATGACACTAAATGAAAATCCTAAAAATTACTTCAACGAAGTAGAGCAAGCCGCATTTAGCCCGTCAAATATAGTCCCTGGTATCAGCTTTAGCCCCGATAAAATGCTTCAAGCAAGAATCTTTAGCTATCCGGACGCTCAAAGATATCGCATAGGCACGCACTACGCGCAACTAAGCGTAAATCGTCCGATAAGCGAAATAAACACCTACGTCGTAGGAGGTGCGATGAATAACGGAATGTACGAACTCGACGATAAAGCCTACTATGAACCAAACAGCTTTGGTGGCGGCAAAGAGGATAGAAGCCTGCTAGAGCCTGATATAAACTTTAGAAGGCGCAATGCAAAGATACGACCATAGAGCTGAGGATCAGGATTATTACTCGCAACCCAGAGCGCTTTTTTTGCTCTAATGAACGACAGCCAAAAAAATCACAGCTTTTTAGCAATATTGCAGAGAGTATGGCTAGTGTGAGCGAAGCGATAAAAGAGCGTGCGATAGGGCACTTTGAGCAAATCTCGCCAGAGTACGCAAACGGCGTCAGAGCTGCGCTAAAGGCTGTAATTTGACAAATTTAACGCAGGCTGAAGAGCAAAGATATAGCGAACTTTGCGCCATGGCGCTTGATTTTGCGAGGCAAGACGAAGCAGACGAGCTAGAAAAGATGATAAAGGCGGGGCTTAGCGTAAATTTAAAAATCAGCCAAAGGCGATACGCTTTTGATGCTGGCTAGCTACAACAATGCTCTAAATACCGTAAATATGCTACTCTCAAACGGCGCTAGAGTAGATGAACGCAACGACCGCGGGCAAACTCCGCTTGCGGGCGCTGCGTTTAAGGGGTACTTAGACATAGTAAAAGCGTTAGTTAACGCCGGAGCCGATATCGAAGCAAATAATGGTCTAGGTATGACGCCATGCACCTTTGCGGTGATGTTTGGTAGAAGCGAAACGGCAAAAATTTCTTTACTTAGCAAACGTAAAAAAAGAAAAATATATTTCAAAAACTAGCGATTAAATTTTTAGAAATTTTTGGTAACAAGAGCGCAAAAACCGCCTAATTTGACTCATTTACAACCTTCTAAACTCCGTCTGATTTAAGGCGGGGTTTAGAAACTTTAACACAGGCAACTAAAGATAGGAAACGGTAGCGTATTTTTGCAAATTCGTTCAATTTAAGCAACAGCATGTGCAAGGCTGATTTGCGGCGATTACGCAAGCTTGTAAAGGGTTAAATTTGAGCGGCTCCGTTAGTCCAAAACGCCAATCTCTACGTATCCCTCCATTGCGACGAGTAAAAATCCAACCCGCCTCGGGAGCGCAAAAAAATAGCGATGCTCTGGGATGTTTTCAACCGTACATTTTAAAAATCGTAAAAACAACTCGGGGGCAAACTTTGACCCCTGTGCTGCTTAGATTGTCGCCAGTGTAGCTTACCTCGCCGCTTAAAATTTTAATTTGGATATTTGGATTTGAGTTTAGAAAGTTTTTTTAATATCGGCAAAATATCTTTATAATCAGCCGTTTTATAATCTTTTACTTTTTGCAAAACCGGTTTTGAGCCGGCAAAAGTAAAATTTCGCTCTATAAACTCCGATCCGTCGTCGCTAATACGCCACTTTGGGTCCAAATTTGACAAAAAAAGCGAGCATCCTCATCACCCGCTGAAATAAAATTTGAAACGGGATTTTTCGGACTCATTTGTCTCCTTTTTGCGAGATTGCCGTAAATCTTATAAAAACGTAATTTAGCAAGCCGCTTGCTTGTTTATTTCACACGCTAAACTCGCGGCAAAGAATTCGCAAAAACCGTAAATTTAAACAAAAAGGCGTTATATCTTGAGATGATTTTTGAAGTTGCGACGTAAAAAATAAAAACGGAGCAGACCGGTCGTCCGTGAGTATTCATTTTTACTAGCCCTTCAAAAAAGCGCTCAAAAACTACTCAAAAAGTCACGGCGAATTTAGAAATTTATCTAAAAATGCAAAAGATATTATATCTTGAGAGATTTTTAAGAGTTACGAAGCGAAAAATAGGCGTAGACTGGACAAGCCAGTCCGTCAAGCCGATTTTTTTCGCGAGTTCCGTTAAAAGCTCCCGAGAGATAATATCTATTTTAAAGCTTCTAGTCTAACCGCGACCGAACGCTTATGCGCCCCCAGCCCCTCGGCATCGGCTAACTTCATGCATGCGTTTCCTAGCTCGCTTATGCCTTTTGCGTTTAGCGAGATGAGCGAGGTGCGCTTCATGTACTTTTTCAACCCCGAGAGGCGAATAAAACCTCGCGCTACCGCCCGTAGGCAGCGTATGGTTTGGCCCCTGCTAGATAGTCGCCCATCGCTTCAGGCGTAAAGTGTCCGATAAATATCGCGCCCGCGTGCCTGATCTGCGCGGCCAGCTCCATCGCGTCATTTGTGGCGATCTCTAGGGTGCTCGGGCGCTAGCTCGTTAGCCAGCCTCACGCACTCATCCAGGTCGCTAGCTACGATGATAGCGCCCTTTTTATCGATGCTAACCTGCGCGATGGGCTGTCTAGCTAGAGTCTTGATCTCCTCGTTGATATGCCTTTGCACTGCCGCACCGAAGGCCTGATTTGGCGTGATAAGTACAGCGCTAGCCATCTCGTCGTGCTCGGCCTGCGAGAGCAGATCCACGGCGATGTGGCGAGGGTCGGCGCTCTCGTCGGCGATGACGCAGATCTCGCTAGGGGCCCGCGATCATATCGATATTTACCTCGCCGTAGACGAGTTTTTTTAGCCGTCGCGACGTATATGTTGCCAGGGCCCGTGATGACGTCGGTTTTTGATCGTTTGCGTGCCGTAGGCCATCGCCGCTACCGCCGAGGCGCCGCCGACTTTATAGGCTTCCTTGATGCCGCAGATATGCATGGCTGCTAGCAGTAGCGTATTTACCTTGCCCCCAACGGCAGGCGTGCAGACTACTATCTCCCCAACGCCCGCAACCAGGGCCGGGACGGCGTTCATGAGAAGCGAACTAGGATAGGCGGCCTTACCTCCAGGGATATATAGTCCCGCGCGGTCTAGCGGGGTGTACTTGGCGCCCTAGCAAAACGCCGTGCTCATCGTGCTCCATCCAAGTTTTTGGTAGGCTTTTTTTCGTGGTAGCTTTTGATGCGCTCAAAGGCTAAACTTTAGAGCGTTTCGTAGGCAGCTATCTATACCGTCGTAGGCCTTTTGCATCTCTTCGGTGCCGATTTTTAGGCTATTTGCGTCAGGGTTTCCAGCGGTCAAATTTTTTTCTATCTGCTCAAAAAGCGCCTCGTCGCCTCTAGCGCGCACGTCGTCCAGTATCTGCGAAACGGCGGGCGTAACCGCGCTCATGTCGCCGTTTGAGCGGTTTACCAAAGCCGCAAAAATAGTCCTTAAAATTTTCGTTGCTAGTGAGTAAAAACTTCATCTCATCTCCTTAAATTTTTCTTTTCGTATCTTAGTTTTTTTGACTGATATTTCCGAGCACGCCGCCTTGGTGGATGTATAAAATCTCGTTTTTAAATGCGCCAAGGTTTGCCATCATCGTTAAAAAAAGCCCACAGGATCGTAAATGAGCTCAAACTCTATCCCCGTTTGTTCGCATACTTCGCGCCAATGTGATAAAGCTCGGGCTTTAGATCGCCGAAATGATATTTTTTTCGGCGGCGGCAAAATGTGCGCCTTTGAGTTTGGCGTCAGCTCCTCGATCTCGCTTTTTTTAGGTAGTCTGCGTCGCCCACGCAAGGACAGGTGTAGACGTCAGATCTGACATGCTTAGCCAAAAAACGCCGCCGACGTGCCCGTGCCCGAGGGCAAAAATATATCAACGGTCTTGCCCTCCGCATCCGCCCAGCACTCTATCTGCCCTAGCCTGCGAGATAAAGCCCGCCTCAGCCTGCGGCTGCCAAACGCCCTCGTTTATAAAAAAAGCGAATCGCCGATGAAGCAATCCTGCGCAGCGGACAAATTTGAGCTTGTTTGATCTGCGGATTTTGTTAACGTAAGTTTTTATGGCTTATGAATTCGCCGAAAATTTGCGCTTGCGAGCTTTGCCGATCCGTCAAATTTGTTCAAATTTCTTTCTCTGCCTAGATTTTGTAAATTCGGCGCGATCTCGGCTTGCGAATTCGGCATATTTTTTTCGCACTTAAATTCATACCCGCAAAACCTAGTCGTTCATTAACGTACTTCAAATTTGATCCGTTTCTACCAGAACTGCACGTCAAACTTTACAGCCCTCATCGCCGTAAATCTCACCCTCTTTTAGGCTAGCTAGTTCGTAAGCTAGAGCCTTAGCCCGTGCCCGTCTATCTTTATTTATATAGATTTTCATCCCGTTTCCAAGGGCAATTTAAAAGTTTCCGATCGGATTTTCTGCCAATTTGAGTTTAAATTTGAAACTACGTAGTGAAACTCCAGGCCCCTCATCTTGGCAAAAGACGCTTAGGCTATACATCGCGTTTGACTGGCTAGAGCCGTAGCTAACGACGCGCTTTATACTGCCTAGACCAGCATGCAGGAAATACTCTAGCTTTTCTAGCCTTGTTGCCGTTAAATTCGCCGTCCATCAGATCGTCGCGAAGTACGTAAAACTCGAGTCCGTTAAATTTGAGTCTTTTGAATGCTTTTTGATTTTGCCGCTCCAAGAGATCTTGCATCTCTTTCATCGACTCTTTGTCCGAGATCGAGAAATTTGATCTCGATGCGCCTTGAGGCGTCGGGGGTCTTCTTTGCCATTTTTCATCACCAGATCGCTAAAGCTACGTCCGCTAGCGATGAGATAGTGCTCTAGGCGCTTGTCTTTGTTCCACGAGTAGATAAAGTCTAGTACCGAATACGCGCGCTTTTGCGACAGATCAAGGTTGTACATGTAGCTACCAACGGAGTTTGTATGCCCCTCGATCACGATCCTGTCGATGTGTTTTGCGATCTCTTCGTTATTTAAAATCGCCTCAAAAATAAGTCTGCAAGATTTCTTTTAGACGTGCCTTTGCTTCGTCTCTTAGTTCATAAGATCCCGTGTCAAAAAAGTATAGACTCAGGCAGCGACACGACACCCGAGCTTGGATCTATACTGACCTTGTTTCCAAGCTTAGCGCGTAAATTTGATATGACATTTGAGCGAAGCGAGCTGATGTCTTTTATCTTGTCTTTTGTTTTGTTAAAATCCTCTTCCAGTGCGGTAAATTTTGAGATTTCATCGCCGTATTTTTGCATTTAGCTCATTTAGCGCCTCATCTTTTTGCGCTAGAAATTTGCCCCAGCTGCAGCACTCTATCCTGCAAATCCGCGATAGTTTTATTCGCGTCGTTTAGATTTATCTCGTAGGTTTGGGTTAAATTCGTGAGTTCGTTTTTCTCTTTTTTTGACGCCTTCAAGCATCTCGTTTACGAGCCTGTTTATGTCGGCAAGCTCTTTATTTTTCGCTCTTTGCGCGGTCCAAATTTGAAAAGAAATTTCTTTTATGACATTTTTCTTTACGAACGAGCTCGCTTTTGAGACGAGGCGATTTGCTTTTTCACGCTCGCTTAAGTCTTTTTGTAGTTTTGCCAGATCGCTTTGGCTAAGGACGTATTTTACGACAACGGCGCCGATGATGAGCATAAAACAAACATCAGCCCAGCCATCAGGTCCGCATACGATATCCAAAAAGGTCTGGTCTCCGCTTTTTGTTCTCGTTACGCGTTTTCATCTAGCATACTCGCCTTTTCGATGGTTTGCAAGATCTCATTCGCCTCTTTATCAAGCTCGTCGATGTCTTGCTTTTAGCCCTTCAATGAGCGCGCTATTATCATCATAAGCTCCGATTGCTTCGTCGTCAAAAAGCCTTTTTTTAAAATGCCTGTACGCCGTCAATTAAGCTCTCTTTAAAGCCATCCATTGCAAGTTTTTTTGTTTTTCTAAGATTTCACTACTAAATTTGAAAGAGACTCACTGAAATTTTCTAACATTATACTCTAGTTCGCCCACGCTCTTTTCGAGCTTTTGCGATACGCTCGCCGCCCACATCATAGAGACGGTTGTACTGCTCGGCAAATTTTAGTTGCATATCTTTGATGTTACCGTTAAATTTATTGATAACGTTCAAGATTTCGGCATGGACTTTGATAAGATCTTTTTGATCTTTCGAGGATTTTAGCAGCATATTCATCGTTTGCTTGATGTGTTCGCCGCTTAGCTTGACAGCTTCTTCTTCGTTTTTTTCAAGATATTTGTAAAAGTTTTTAAATTTAGCCTCGATAGTCTTATCCAGCTCCTCAAAGAACTCGGCATTACTAACGTGCTCAAAGATCACTCCGATCTTTTCAAAGTGTCTTAAATTCTCTTGCAAATATCTTCTATCAAGCTCCTCTTTCGTCCAGAAAAAAAGCCGCTCGTAGCGTTTTTTTCTGTCTTCGCACTAGCGTTTCAATTTGCTCGTTCCATATTTTTTTCAAAAAAATATCCACCAAAGCGCTAGAAAAAAATACCGTAAATAGAGACGTAAAACGCAGTCGCTACGCCGCTAAGAAGGGTTGAAATTTCAGTTTCGAGCTCGGTAGTATTTGAAGAGTTAAACTCCGGCATAGAAACCGCGATACTGATAAATGTTCCCAAAAATACCCAGCATCGGGAAGATGCCCGCACCCACGGAAGCGAAATTTTTCATTACGTAAATTTTCTAGTATAGTAGGCGACAAATTCATCAAAACCGGCATTTGATTTCGTATCTTTACCGATCACTAAAAGATGTTTGATGATGTATTCTTTTAAACTTTCGCTTGAAATCAGCTCCGCTTTGCTCAAAAATAACAACAAGCAAGCTCGGCGCTATTTTTTTAGCAAAGATTAGCGAAATCACCCAAATAATACCCATCATAACGACCGTGTGTAGGCCGATTTGAAAATCTATATACCCAAAAAACCCAAGAAGCGCGACGATATATATCGCCGTCGGCAAAAAATATGATTTTCGTATATACGAAAAAAAGATTGCCTGCCTTTTTACCTCAGGCAACGCCAAATCAGTGAAATTATCGTTTCTCGCTTCTTTTTTTGGGTTCCATTGTAAACCTTAATTTCTATTTAAGCAGTTTAAATCTTCAAAAGCGGTTAATAGGCGCTTTACCATCGACTCCTCGCCGCTCCGTAGCCATTTGCGCGGATCGTAGTATTTTTTATTTGGCTTATCCTCACCCTCTGGGTTGCCGATCTGGCCTTGCAAGTATGCTCTATTTTTTTAGCCTCATACTCGCGCACACCGTCCCAAAATGCCCACTGAGTATCAGTGTCAATGTTCATCTTAATAACGCCGTAGCTTACAGCATTTTTTTGATATCTTTTAGCTCACTGCCACTTCCGCCGTGAAAGACGAAATTTACGGGTTTATCGGTCGGAGTTTTTAAATTTATCCGCGACATAAGCTTGCGAGTTTTTCAAAATTTCCGGTCGCAACACGACGTTGCCCGGCTTATAAACGCCGTGAACGTTGCCAAAGCTCGCCGCTATACTAAATCTATCGCTGATTTTACTTAGTCGCTCATAAGCCTGCGCAACGTCTTCTGGCTGCGTATATAAAAGCGCGTTATCAACGCCCGTATTATCCACGCCGTCCTCTTCGCCGCCAGTTACGCCAAGCTCGATCTCTAGGCTAATACCAAGCTCGCTAAGCTCTTTTAGATACTTCTCGCAAGTGCTTAAATTTTTCCTCCAAGCTCTCTTCGCTAAGATCAAGCATATGCGAACTAAAAAAGCGGCACGCCGTGAGCCTTTTTGTATTCGCGGCTAAATGTAACCAGCTCGTCGATCCAAGGCAGTAGCTTTCTAGCCGCGTGATCGGTGTGCAGGATCACGGGCACGCCGTAAGCCTTAGCTAGCAGGTGCACGTGTTGCGCGCCTGCTACTGCGCCTAGTACATCGGCGTTCCCGCAAGCTTTGCCAGCATAAAAAGCCGGCTCCGCCGTTACTAAATTGGATGATAACGGGTGAGTTAGCCGTCTTTGCCGCCTCTAAAACGGCATTTACCGAGTCGCTTCCGACCACGTTTACCGCAGGTATGGCAAAGCCCTGCTCCTTTGCGTATTTATACAACCTAGTTACGTCATCGCCGCTTAAAACGCCGGCTTTTACTACGTCTAAAAACACCCATTTTATCGACCTTATTTATATTCTACTTTAGCTTTTTGAGCGAAGCTCGTCGCCTCTTTTTCTGATATCGTTTCTACTTTCTCCATCTTTAGGTTGCCCTCTATTTGAGGTTTAACCTCGTTTAGACCCACGGTACCGGCAGCTTTACTATCCTCTTTTAGGATTACGTGGTAGCCGAAATTTGATTTAACAGGTTTTTGAGTTACTTCGCCTTTTTTTAAGTGCAAATGCAGCGTCCGCGAAAGGTTTTACCATTTGAGATTGGCCAAACCATCCTAGTTCGCCGCCGTTAGCCGCAGAACCTTGATCGGTAGATTTAGATTTTAGCTAGCTCTTCGAATTTTTAACCAGCTCGTCGCCTTTTAGACCTTTTTAGCGCAGCTATTATATCGTTTGCGTCTTTTTTTCAGTAGCCACTAGGATATGTTTAGCTCTTACTTGTGCAGGCACGGCAAATTCGGCTTTATTTTTGTTATAAAAGTCGCTGATCTCGCCTTCGCTAACTTTGATATTGTCAAAAATTCTCTTCATCCAAAGATCAAGCACAAGGTTATTTTTTTAGCTCTTCAAGCGCAGCTTTGTATTCGTCGCTCTTATCTAGTCCGCTCTTTTTAGCCTCTTCTAAAAGTAGTTTTCTATTAATAGTTTCGTCGATCACCTTTTTTTGAGTATCTTTAGGTAGTTGCTCTAGGGTTACGCCAGGCATCGCAGCAAGCGTGAAAGCTACGTCCTTATCGGTTACTTTTTGTTCCGTTTACAGTGGCGTACTCCGCCGCACTTAGGCTTAGAGCCGCAGCCAAACTAAGAGATGCGAATAGAAATTTTATTCATCTTTGTTCCTTAAATTTAGATTTTTTTGCGAGGGTGATTATAGCAGGAAAGTCATTAAATATAAGTTATAATTCATCGAAAATTTAAATAAAAAAACGGCTAAAAATCGGCGCCATGAGAACAAAAAAAGATATAAACGCTATCAGAAAATTTATTTTTAGAAAAATTTCAAAGACGCGGGCAGCGAGCTTAAATTCGCAACCTCTACGAGCTGCTCGTTTGCGTGATGTTAAGTGCGCAGTGCACCGATAAGCGCGTAAATTTGATCACGCCTTCGCTTTTTGAGGCCTACCCGGACGTAGCAAGCCTAGCGCAGGCAAATCTCGGTAGCGTAAAGGCGCTCATAAATTCCTGTAGTTTTTTTAATAACAAAGCAGAAAATTTGATCAAAATGGCAAAGAGCGTGATGAGCGAATTTGACGGTGAGATACCAACGACCGAAAAAGGGAGCTAATGAGTCTAGCCGGCGTAGGTCAAAAAGACCGCTCACGTCGTGCTGATCGAGCATTTCGGATCAAATTTGATGGCCGTGGATACGCACGTTTTTCGCGTGGCTCACAGGCTTGGTCTTAGTAGGGGCAAGACGCCCGAAGCCGTCGAGCTTGATCTAACCAAAGCCTTTAAAACGCAGCTAAACACGCTTCATCAAGCGATGGTGCTTTTTGGGCGCTACACCTGTAAGGCGGTCAAGCCAAACTGCAAAGAGTGCTTTTTAAACGAGCTGTGTAGTAGCAAAGATAAGAAATTTCCTTAATCGCCGAAAAATTTTTTTCTTTGAGAGATACGGGTATTGCAGCTGCGACGAGCCATCTTCGTCTATCAAATTTAACGCCTCGCCGAATGTGCCTTGCTCTACAAGCTCGCTATTTAAAATCGTATGCTTTGAAATAGCTTCGATAAAAGCGCTCAAAAATCACTCCGCGAAATAAAATGCCCGCCGAGGACAAATATCGGTTCCGAAGTTTTGCGATCGTGAAAATCTAATACTACTTTTTATCGACAATCGTCCACTCTTTTCTTATGACAAATTTAATATCAGCGTATAAAAAAACTCTAAATCTTTTTACTATTTTTTTCTGCAAGACGATGCTATTTTTCCGTCAAAAAAACACTTTATCTATGCGAAATATTGCAAAACGCCTCAAGCAAAAACATAAAAACAGCGATTCCGAAAAACAATAAAATAAAGAGTCTTGACCTCGAAAAACAAGGTCATCAGCAGTCGCAATCGCATAAAAACCAAAGCGGCGCAAGGCAAAAATATGATTATTATTGAGATTAAATTATTTTTTTGGCGTATCTTGCGTCCAAACGAAAAAAATGTAGTTATCTTTTTGCAAATTTTGTCCTTAGAAATTTTAAAAATGCCTTTGGCTAAATAAAATTTTTAACATTTTCAAGATGCAGGTCTCGGCGAGTAGAAATTTGAAGCCGAATTTACAAATTTGGTAAACTTGGCCTCAATTTGGATTTAGAAACAACGAGGCGAAGTATCTTGCGACGATCGAAATGTTGCGACGAAGTACTCGACCGAAGATAGAACATATAGTTCATCGAGGGGGAAAATTTCTAGCTCATTTAAAAGGCGTGCAAGAGACAAGCCTTCCAAACTACTGAAGCCTGGCAATGATATTTCTTACGACTTCCGCCATCATCTCCACCGACGCTATCTCGCAGTGCTCGTTCACCGAGTGTGGCGAGTGGATGTTCGGGGCCTATGGAGCAGGCTTGCAGCTCGGGCTGTTTTGCGACCAGTACGCCGCACTCAAGACCAGCGTGCACGGCGGCAAATTTAGCCTGCGGCTTTTGTTTTTTTGCAGTTCTTCAAGCACCAGATGCGCGAAGTCGCTGATGCACGGCGCCCAGTTCGCCGAGCGATCGGTTACCCTCACGTCAAAGCCCAGCGCGCTAGCCAGCGTAGCGGTCTCAAAGCCCAGATTTTTCGAGCCCCTCGCGCTTCATCGCGCGTCCAAAAAAAGTCAAACTCGATCACGCCCTCTTTTTGCTTAACGGTTGAGAGATTTATACTTTCATTTACCATGCCAAGCTGCGTGTCGTAGCTGCGCACGCCCTGGGCAAAGGAGTTAATTAGCGCTAAAATTTTGCCGCTATTTACCAGCACGTCCGCTTCTCCCTCGCCCAGGCTCTTTACCCACGCCAGACCGCGCTGCTTTGGCTCATGCGCACACAGCGCCTTGCACACGGCGTTTGCGGGGATCGAGTTACTCCTCTCGCCAAAAGTCCAGGCTAATAAGCTCACAGCCCTCCTTGGCGAGGAATTTCGCTAGTAGCTTCGTCGCGTTTGGGATATTTTTATGTATCTCGTTGCCCGAGTGCCCGCCGCTAAGCCCGGTGATGCCGATCTCGTAAATTTTACCGCTCTTTTTGATGGTCTGCGCGCCGATTTTTGCGCTCACGTTTATGCCGCCGGCGCATCCCAGCGTCACGCGGTCGTCCTCTTCACTGTCTAAATTTAGCAAATTCGGCGATAAAATTTTTACCCTTAAAGGCGTTTGCGCCCACGAGCCCAACCTCTTCGTCGTTGGTAAATAGGCACTCTAGGTTAGCAAACTCACGCATCGCGCCCATCATCATCGCCACGCCGATGCCATCATCAGCGCCCAGAGTCGAGTTTTTAGCTCTTAGGATGCCGTTTTCTTCGATCAGCTCCAAATGCGGCGCCGCGCCCACGCAGACCATATCATAGTGGCTTTGCAAGCAAATTTTAGGCTCGCCCTTTACGGCGTGGATGTTGCCAGCCTCATCGACGCTCACGCTAAAGCCCTGAGAGCGCGCAAAATCCGCCAAAAACTCCCTCATCTGCTCCGTTTCGCAGCTGCAATGCGGTATCTCGCACAGCTTCTTAAAAATCGTTCATAACCTCGTTTTTTTGCATGTTTGCTCCTTAAATTTACTTAACTATCTCGCCCGTGTAGCCAGTCGTAGCCACCGCATCTAGCAGCTGCTTCTCGCTCACGCCGTCTTTCGTCTCGACGCGGGCGGTTTTATCGTGCAGGCTAGCCTTGGCGCTGATGACGCCGTCGACGTTTAGCAGGGCTTTTCGCACCATCGCCGTACACAGCGGGCAGTGCATCCCCTCGACTTTAATAACAAAGTATTTGATTTGCAAACGCCATGCTTGCAAGCAGTAAAAATAGATAGAATTTTATTCATAAATTTTTTTCCTAAAAACTTCAGGGGTATGATAGCAGAATAATCACAAAAAACAGCTAAAAAAACGTAGATGAAGATCCACTTTTTGCGGCGATTTGCTAGGGTCGCAGGATTTTGGTTTTTTTGAAAAATAAAACGCGCTCGCCGCAAAGCAGATCGCGGCAAGTGCGGTAAAATAGGGCCTTAGCTCGGTTAGGGCTCTCGATAGCTTCCGAGCTAAGCAGGCTAAATGAAGCGCCGAAAATCAAAAAAACAAAAGTGCAGGCAGGCAGCAAAGAGTCGCCGCCAGCGCGCTTACTACCGACGCCAGAGCTAGCCAAAAAGCCCTTCATTTGACCTCTTGCGACTTGTAGTCGTAGCTAAATTCTTTTAGGCGAATAGTAATTTAGCACATTGTCGTCCACTTCGCCGTAAGGATAGCCGAAGTTGTTTAGCGGGAATTCCGCAGGTTTTGGCGATAACACGAAGTCGCGCGCTTCGTTAAAAGCCGATCCAGCACATCTCCCAGTTGCCGAATAGATACTCGCGATTTTTAACTAGCTTACCGTCGTCGTTGCTTAGCTTTTTCGCCCTAGGGCGCACCTTTGCGACGTCCGCGGGATCGACAGGGATCCAGCCGTGTCCTTTTAGATAAAATCCCGCTCTGCAGTGCTGACCGCCAGAGATCGCTGCGAGGCCCTTTTTCATCGGCCTTTCCCATCTCGTTTGAAAAATCTGCTCTGCCCCTACTCTGATACCGAAAAATCTCGCGCGCAGGGATACCTACGGCGCGGCAAAAGCCCAACGAATACGGAGTTTATGTCGGTGCATTTGCCAACCAGCTTGCCGCTTTCAAGGATAGCTTTTTACGTCGCCCGTACCGCAGCCCCAGGACGGTGTTATCGCGCTGCATGGTGTTTGCCACCCACGTGTAGATCGCCTTCGCGCGCTCCAGATCGCCTTTTTATGCCTTTTTGTGATCTCCCCTGCTTTTTTTGCTTTACGATGCCGTCATTTGGAATGTGCTGAGTAGGTTTTAGATACAATTCCGTTTCAGCGCTCAGCTTTTCGTTCAGGCTAAATTTGACCTTGCTAAAGTCGGTGTTTCGCCTCGAAGGTCTCGACTCTACGTTTAACGCTAAGCGTCGGCTTTGCCACCTCGGCGTAGTCCACGTAAAGCGTCGGGATCGCATCGTAGTTTACCGACGGATTGGCGAAATTACCGTCAAATTTGACGTCACTCACGCTTTGATAATCTCTGATGAACGGCAGCGGTATCCACAGCCTGGTTTTTCTTGCCCGCCTCTGAAAATTTCGTGATTTAGAGTTACGTCAAAAACCCTCTTGTTGCCCATAGCTTTTTTTCCGCTCCCAGAACGGTGCTCGGAGTAGCCATAACGGCGCCTAAAAATCGCAGTGTTTCTTAAAAAATCGCGTCTTTGCATGAAATGCCTTGTATAAATAATAGTTGCCCCGCAACTCTTGGGCGGTATTTTACTAACGAAAGGCTAAATTTGGCTTTAAATAGAGGTGTTTTCGCGTGTCGTTTGGGCGCAGCCAAATTTGGATAGTTGTTTAAATTTTACCGGCCAAGACCTGCACCTTTAAGATGCTAATTTCGGTTTGCTAAATTTGCCATTACGAGTTTGGCTTCCTTTGCGTAAAAAAACAACTGTTTGAGGTTGTTTTTGCTTTATTGTAAAGGGGCGGGGCTTGAATTATGCTTTGCTGAGGCAAAGCGTCGCAAGTTTGGGAAATTTAGCACTTCCGCGGTGCGGGTCTCGGTGGCTCAACCTGTAAATTTGGGCATAAAACGATAAAGTGCAGGATTTTTGTTCTAGACGAGGCGCTTTTTAAATTGGCAACGGAGTTACCTCGTCGGTAATGACCGAGCCAATTTAAAAAGTCTCTGCTTGCAGTTGCGACCACAAGGGAAGCAAAGCGAAGTATAGAGCAAAAAGACAAGCCTTAATCAATAAATCTTTTTGTTAAATTTGCGTACGCATCTATCCTTCGGTCTCTCAAAAACGGCCAAATTCTGCGCACTTCTTCGCTTCTGGTCATATCGATCTCGACGATGCGGCACAGCTCACTCTGGCTATCGGCGCGGAAAAAGCTCCTCGCCCTGCGCGCCGAAAAACAAAACTGTTGCCCCGTAAATTTGATCCCGTCCATCACGCCGCTTTCGTCGCCCTCAAAAACCCACGCGGTTTACGGCGATCACGGGCAAGCCGTTTGCGACCGCATGTCCGCGCTGAACGGCGACCCACGCCTCTAGCTGGCGCGATTTCTCAGCTTCCTCGTCGCCCTCAAACCAGCCGATCGCGGTCGGATAGATAAGCAACTTCGCGCCGCGCAGAGCCATGAGGCGCGCAGCCTCGGGATACCACTGATCCCAGCACACCAAAAAGTCCGAGCCTACCTACGCTCGTATCGATGAGGCTCAAAGCCGATGTCGCCCGGAGTAAAGTAAAATTTCTCGTAAAAGCCCGGGTCGTCGGGGATGTGCATTTTGCGGTATTTGCCCTGCGACGCTGCCGTCTTTTTTTCAAAGACGAATGCGGTGTTGTGATACAGTCCGTCCGCGCGCTTTTTCAAAGAGCGAAGTAACGAGCACGACGCCGTTTTGCCGCGCTACCTCGCCCCCGTAAATTTGACGTCGTTTTCCCAGCCCTCGGCAAGATCAAAAAACCTCGTCTCCTCGCTCTGGCAAAAATACTGCGTCTGGTGCAGCTCCTGAAGCACGACTAGCTCCGCCCCGCCGCCGCTAGCTTCGCGCACGAGCTCGAGCGTCCTTTGCACGGTTGCGTCTTTGGTGCCGTGAAATTTTTGTTGGATTAGCGCTACTTTCATATTTTTTTCCTTATGATTTAAATTTCTCAAAATTATATCAAAGCGGGGATAAATTAGGGCTTGAACGGCTAGTCGGGCGAGTAAATTTCGCCGCTGTCGCCTCTTATAAAATTTGCTTCAGCCTCTCAAGCAAGCCCGCGCAAGAGCTAGAAACATCTTCGTAACACCGCTCAAAAATCGCGGGTGTAGTATGGATCGGCGATTGTTTTGCCGCTTTGGCGCGTCGCCAAATCTCGAGCAGGAATTTTACTTTTTCGTCAAATTTAGCCTCAGCGCCGAATTTACGCTTCAAAGTCCTTAAATTTTCATCGTCCATTATCAAGATAAGGTCGCTGTTATCAAAATCTTTTTGCGTTATCAAGGTCGCTTTGTGAGGCGTCACGGGCACGCCGTTTTGTTTTAAAACCCGCACCGTCTCGTAGTACGGCGGCTCGCCTATCTCGTCCTCGTGAGTGGCGCGCGAATCGATGCTAAGACGCTCTGCCAGACCCTGCCTTTTTCGCTCGACTCTGCATAACGGACTGCGCCATAGTCGAGCGGCAGATATTTCCGTGGCAAACGAATAAAAATTTTTCATATTTTTTTCCTTTAATTTAGCATTCGCACGAGCCGTTTTGATCGTCGCACGGATCAAGGTGCGTCGTGATTTGCCACTCAAACTCGCCGTATTTAGCCATGATAGCGGCTTCTATCTCGTCTGAAATTTTGCGCGTCGTAAAGCGAAATTTCGCGGTTAAAGACTAGATGAACCGCGACGTAGCAGATGTTTGCGCTCTTTCTGGTAGCTAGGCCGTGATAGCTTGCTATCTGAGGGCGCGAGCGGATTATCTCTTCGATTTGCGCCGTTATCTCTGGATCTAGCGCTCGGTCAAGCAGCACGCCTACGCTTTCTTTCATCACTTTATCGCGCTAACGGCGATGTAGCCGCTAATCACTATACCAAAAACGGCGTCTATCGCGGCAAATCCCGTAAATCTCGACCAAGATAAGCGAGGCGATAACGGCTAGGGTTGCTAAAAAGGTCGCTTTTATAGTGTAGCGCGTCGGCTCTAACGATCAAATTTCTTGTGCGGCGAGCGACGCGGGAGAGGTAAGCGACCAGCAGCCCCGTAACCGCGACCGATAGCGCCATTGCATAGAGCGAAAAAGCCGTATCTACGGGTGTTTGCTCCGTTTGTAGCTTACGCACGCTCTCGTAAAGTATAAACGCGCCGGCACCCACGATCAAAACGCCCTCAAACATCGCCGCAAGCGCCTCTAGCTTGGCGTAGCCGAAGTTAAATTTAGCATCGGGCGCAGCTTGGGATTTACGGATGGCGAAGAAATTTAGCGCGGAAACCAGCAGGTCAAGCATCGAATCGATCGCCGAGCTAAGCACCGCCACCGAACCGCCGATCAAACCCGCGGCAAATTTAACCGCGGCCAATGCAAAAGCCGTCGCACCCGCGACTATCACGGCTCTGCGACCTGAAAAATTTCATTTTGCCTTTTTATGTCGGCATTGTTTAATTGCATTTAGATTTCGCTTTCGCTTCTTGCGCCTACAAATCTATTCTGCGAGGAACAATGCAGAGAGCCGTTTTGACGCACGAAAAACGAGCGAATCTACGCCGATTATCTTATGGTTCGGCGCTCCCGAGCCAGTCGCTCAAGCACGATTTTATCGTTGTCATCATTATACGTCGGCACGATGACGGCGCCGTTTATAAAGATAAAATTCGCATACGTGCACCCAAGCCTCTTGTCGCCGTAAAATTTAGCCTTCGGAAGCGGTAGCGGCACGAGCTTAAAGCCCGTGCTTTTCAAGCTCTTTTTTTCATCGCGGCAAGCTCCTCGAAATGCTCGTCATTTGATCGTCACAAGAGGCATAAGCGATGGTATCATGAGCGATAAAACGCGCCAGAGTATCGACGTGGCTGTCGGTGTCGTCGCCCTTTATAAAGCCGTTTTTTTAAGCCATATCACGCGCCCAAGGCCAAAAAGCTCCTTAAGCCGCGCCTCGATCTGCTCTTTGTTTAGATGGGCGTTGCGATTGTCGTTTAGTAGGCACTTTTGCGTCGTTAGTAGCGTGCCACGCCCGTTAAAAATCGATACTGCCGCCCTCAAGCACGAGATCGATACTTCGCAAATCGCTTTTAAAAACGCTTGGCAAGCTCCAAATTTACGGCATTATCCTTCGAACTTTCACTTTACCGCCCCAAGCGTTAAATCGAAAATCATAACTGACGATTTTCTCACCGTCCCTCTACGTCTATCATGCCGTAGTCGCGTATCCACGTATCATCGGTATCGATTTTTTTACGAACTCTACGTTATCACATTTTGCAAAATCGCTCCCGAAAAAAATCCTCTCATCGGGGCAGATCAAAACGACCTTTTGAAACGGCACGATAGCCGCAACCAGCCTCTCGTAGGCGTCCGTAAATTTCGCCCAGATACGGCTTCCAGTCGGTGTTTTCGTGCGGTAGCGATAAAAAAATATCAGCTCTTGTTTTTTTCCCACTCTGCAAACGCTCTCAAATTTGTCCTTTATTTAAATAATTTCTATCAGAAATTTAGGGGTTATGATACCTTTTGCAAGCTTAAATTTTAAAAATAAATCATACAAAAATTAGTTTTTAATTTGAGTTTGCTTTCGCTACAATCTCGCGAAATTATCAAAAAGAAGCTAAAAAATTTATGGATTTTGAGTTTATAAAAAGAATTTACGCCGATGTTCGTAAAAGCGGGCATTTTCACCGTCAAGCTCTCCCTTTACGGCATCTTGCTATCGCTTGTTATCGGCATATTTTTGCACGCTGGTTCAAATTTTACAAGATCAAGCTCCTAACGCCTATCGTAAACGGCTACATCGAGGTTTCCAGAAACACACCGCTACTTATACAGCTTTTTTTCCTCTACTACGGACTTAGCAATTCGGGCTAATGTGAGCGCCTTTACCTGCGCGGTCGCGGGACTTGCGTTTCTAGGCGGCAGCTACATGGCGGAGAGTTTTCGCCTTGGTTTTGAGGCGGTGAAAAAGACGCAGATCGAGGCCGCGCTTAGCGTCGCGCTCACGCAAGGGCAAATTTACGCTACGTTATCTTGCCTCAGGCTTTTAGCGTTTCGATCCCCGCGGTCGCGGCTAACGTCATCTTTCTCATCAAAGAAACCTCGGTCATCAGCATCATCGCCCTGCCCGATCTAGTTTACGCGACAAAGGACATCATCGGGCTTTTACTACACGACCGACGAGGCGCTTTTTATGCTCGTCGTTAGCTATTTGATTATCATTTTACCGATATCTTTGGTCTTATTTTTGGCTTGAAAAAGGATGAGAGTTGGACGGAGTTAGCATTTTTATTCGACCCGCTAGTTTTAAAGCGGCTAATTTTCGAGGGGCTGTGGATGAGCGTGCAGATTTCAGCCATCTCGATCGCCATCTCTCTTGTTTTGGGCACGTTTTTGGGCGTGGCTATGAGCTCGAAAAACAAATTTATCTTTTTTTCGTGCTCGAAAATTTGTCTCGAAATCGTACGTATAATGCCCTCAAATCGTCTGGCTATTTTTTTGTTTTACTACGGTGCAAGCAAGGCGTTTGGGCTTGATATCTCTAAATTTAACGCCTCGCTCATCGTATTTAGCTTGTGGGGCGTGTTTGAGATGATGGATATCGTGCGCGGCGCGATCGTCTCGATACCGCAGCATCAGTTTGAAAGCGCGGCGGCTCTGGCGCTTAGCAAGACTCAAACTTTATCTTTACGTCGTGATCCCGCTAGCCACGCGCCGCCCTAGTGCCCGCGGGCGTACTTTGCTAAGCCGTATCATCAAAACCACCCCGATCGTCGCTCTCATAGGCGTACCCGACCTGCTAAAAAGTCGGACAGCAAACGATCGAAGCCGCAAAGCCCTAACGGCAAACCCGACCGTGCCGTTTTGGATATACGGCTTTATATTTTTTTATTATATTTTCTCATCTGCTATCCTATCTCAAAAACTATCCAAGATACTTGAAAAACAGATGGGCATAAGGAATCAAATGAGCGAAATTTTAAAAACTATCGAATTTGAAGCAAATCTTACGGCGACTTGCAGGGTGCTAAAAGGCATCGACCTTAGCGTCAAAAAAACGGCGAAGTGGTCGTGATCCTGGGGCCGTCAGGATGCGGCAAAAGCACGACCCTGCGCTGCATAAACGGCCTTGAGCCCTTTGATGGCGGGCAGATAGAAATAGCTGGCGAAAAAGATCGACAAAGACTACAAAGACTGGATAAAAATCCGACAAAAAGTGGGCATGGTTTTTCAAAACTACGAGCTGTTTGACCATATGAACGTCATTGAAAAACATCGTGCTAGGCCCGGTAAAAGCGCAAAAAAAGAAACCGCAAAGAGGTCGAAAAAGAGGCCGAAGCGTGGCTGGAAAAAGTTGGCCTAAAAACACAAAAATACGCCTATCCAAAGGAGCTTAGCGGCGGACAAAAGCAACGTATCGCCATCGTGCGCGCGCTTTGCATGAGGCCAGAGATCATGCTGTTTGACGAGATAACGGCCTCGCTAGACCCCGAGATCGTGCGCGAGGTGCTAGACGTCGTCATAAACCTCGCAAAAGACGGCATGACGATGCTAATCGTAACGCACGAGATGGGCTTTGCACGCTCGGTAGCAAATCGTATCGTCTTCATGGATGAGGGCAAAATCGTCGAGGAGAGCGAGCCCGAGGCATTTTTTTCACGCATCCAAAAAGCGAACGCGCGAAGAAATTTTCAAATTTGTTTTTCGTTTTAGGGGCTTAAATTTGACGTTTTTTTGGCTCAAATTTGAAAGCTTTTTGTCAATTTAGCTGTTAAGCTCTTGCGCTTTAGTTAAATTCAAATAACTTAGATTTAACATCCTAACTCTAACTCAAATTTACGCAAAATAACGAGCCCAATTTGATCCGCTAGCCATTTCTTAAATTTAAAAATTAAATTTACAAATTTATATTGAGTAAATTTTACACTCCATTTTAAATCTAGCGTTACGTTTTTTTAAACAAAAATTTGATTTTTTTCTATACACCAGCCATCTAAAAAAATACAATTTAGTCGCATTTTAGTCAAGCTTTTTGTATATTTTTGCGCACTTTTATTTTAAAGGAGAAAGAATGAGAAAAACTTCTGTTTTCATTTTTTTGGCAACATTCGCCGCCGTCTTTCTAACGGGTCAGGCTAATTTGCAGGTCGCCGAAGCTGACGCTTTGGCTAAAATCAAAGAGCGCGGATACGTGCGCGTGGGCGTCTTTAGCGACAAACCGCCATTTGGCTACGTCGATAAAGAGGGCAAAAACCAAGGCTATGACATATACTTCGCCAAACGCATCGCAAAGGATTTGCTGGGTGACGAGAGCAAGGTAGACTTTGAGCTCGTAGAAGCAGCAGGTCGCGTAGAAGTGCTAGTAGCCGACAAAGTCGACATCACTTTGGGCAATTTTACAAAAAACGCCGGAGCGTGCTAGAGTCGTTGATTTCGCGCTTCCGTATATGAAAGTGTCGCTAGGGCGTAGTTAGCCCGGACGGTGCGGTCATAAAAAAAGCGTGGACGAGCTAAAGGGTAAAAAACTAATCGTCAATAAAGGCACGACCGCGGATGCGTATTTCACAAAAAAATCACCCTGACATCGAGCTTATAAAAATACGACCAAAACACCGAAACTTTCGCCGCTTTGGTAGATAAAAGAGGCGCGCGCTAGCGCACGATAACGCGCTCGCTTTTTTTGCATGGGCTAAAGAAAAATCCTGGCTTTACAGTCGGTATCGAAGCTCTAGGCGAGGTCGACGTCATCGCGCCTGCGGTTAAAAAGGCAACAAAGCGCCGCTTGAGTGGCTAAATAACGAGATTATTGAGCTTGGCAAGGAAAAATTTTCTTCCACTAAAGACTATGACGCTACGCTAAAACCGATCTACGGCGATAGCGTAAATCCGGAATCTCTAGTCGTCGAAGGCGGAAAAACTATAAAACCCAAAGTCGGAAGAAATTCCGGCTTTTTTTCATTCTATACATTTTTAAAATTTAAAGCATTAGGTAATTTACCACCCGTACAGCCCACCGTTGTGATATTTTTAAATACAACTGTAAATTTTACACTTGCTTCTTATTAAAGCAAATTTGATCCGAAAAATCCAATAAGTAAACCGTCAAATTTAAGCTCACATATCAAAGTTTGTAATTTTAATCGCTATAGAGTTCAAGGATATTTTTTTGGCTCAAGATAAGTTAAAAACTTTCAAAGGAGTTTTTTTCTCAAAGAGTGTGCAAGCACAAGAACTATGATCCTGTCGATGAAAAAAATAAGTATATAGTCCGTTCCCGAATTTCGCAGAAGAAATGTAGAGAAATTCTCAAGTATTTTGCAGAGGATATAGAGGCTACTAAAATAGCAATCTAACCGGGATTTCTAGAATTTTCCATCAATAAAATTCTAGAAAAATATCAGAATTTTAATGGCTAGCGAGTGTGAAAAAAATAAGTAAGTTTTCAGGCGAAATTTCAAGCCCGCCTAGAAGCTTCGCTTTGAGATTGGGAAAGCTACTTTTACTTCGCTTCGCTCGTAACTGCGAGCAGAACGGAGCTAAAAAGAGTAAGAGGTAAGAGAGGTAGAGGAGCAACAAATAAAACCCCGGTATTTAACTTCGCTTTGCTCGTAACTGCGAGCAGAACGGTATGCTTAAAAAGAGATGGCAAAGTCTATACTGGGATAGTTAAAAAAACTGCTCTGCTAGCGAGTTGATACCCATACTACCCAAATATAGCGAGCTTGATAGCTCTACTATATACTCTGATTGTTGGAAAGCTTATGATGGATTAGTAGATTATGCAGCTTTTAGCTCATTATAGGGTAAAAGCATTCTAAGAATGAATTTTTAGCTACGCTACGCTTGCTACTTTGCAAGACGCAAATGGTAAAAAAATCATATAAACGGCATTGAGAATTTTCTAGTCTACGACTTTGTCTTGCTACTGTAAACAGACGAGGATATGCTAAACATAGATTATCTAAATTTAAAGGGATTAAAAAGAGAATTTTCTTACTTCATCTTAAAGAATGTGAATTTAGATATAATAACAGTAAAGATACAAAAAAACCTTCTATCATATTTTTACTAAAGATGATAAGAGAGAATCCGCTTAACTTATCTTGAGCCTATTTTAATTATTAGAAAGGATAGTTTTGTGGTTTTTTCCTTGTACAATTTGCAAGAAAATTTAAAGAAAAAAACCTGCGGAAAGCCTGAGCCTTCCGCAGGTAAAGGTGTATTACATCATTCCGCCCATGCCGCCCATGCCGCTCATATCAGGCATAGCAGGCATCGGTTTATCCTCTTTTAGCTCGCTTATAGTAGCTTCCGTAGTTAGAAGTAGGCTCGCCACGCTAACCGCGTTTTGTAGAGCCACGCGCTCAACCTTAACCGGGTCGATAATACCGGCTTTAAACATATCCACGTACTCGCCAGTAGCTGCGTTAAAGCCGTAGTTGTCGTCTTTGCTTACGCTTACGGAGTTTGCCACTACGCCCGCGTCAAAGCCCGCATTTTCAGCGATCTGGCGGAGAGGAGCGGTTGAGTGCGCGTCTTACGATATCAGCGCCTATAGCTTCGTCGCCGCTTAGTTTTAGATCCACTTTTGTGCTCGCTTTGATAAACGCAGCGCCGCCGCCGATTACTATACCCTCTTCCACGGCCGCTTTTAGTCGCGCTTAGAGCGTCGTCTACGCGGTCTTTTTCTCTTTCATCTCAGTCTCGGTAGCGCGCCCACTTTGATGACCGCTACGCCGCCGCTTAGCTTAGCTAGGCGCTCTTGTAGTTTTTCTTTGTCGTAGTCGCTTGTAGTTTCAGCGATTTGAGCTTTTATTTGGATGATTCTAGCATCGATTGCCGATTTCTCGCCTGCGCCGTTTACGATAGTCGTGTTGTCTTTGTCGATGATGACGCTTGAAGCTTGACCCTAGATCGTTTAGAGTCGCGCTTTCTAGTGTTCTGCCTAGCTCCTCGCTTACTACTTCACCGCCAGTTAGTATCGCGATATCCTCAAGCATTGCTTTTTCTGCGATCGCCAAAGCCAGGAGCCTTAACCGCAGAGATGTTTAGTACGCCGCGAAGCTTATTTACCACTAGCGTCGCAAGAGCCTCGCCCTCGATATCTTCAGCGATGATTAGTAGCGGCTTGCCGGTTTTTTTGGATCTGCTCAAGCACAGGTAGCAAGTCTTTTAAATTTGTAATCTTCTTATCAAATAGCAAGATAAACGGATTGCTTAGCTCGACCTGCATCTTTTTCGGCGTTTGTGATAAAGTACGGGCTTAGATATCCGCGGTCAAACTGCATACCCTCGACCACGTTTAGCTCGTCGTGGATAGATTTTGCTTCCTCTACGGTTATGACGCCGTCTTTGCCGACTTTTTTTCCATCGCGTCTGCGATCAGCCCGCCGATAGCAGAGTCTGAGTTCGCAGAGATAGTCGCTACTTGAGCGATCTCTTTTTATCGGTTACCTTGCGCGATAAGCTTTTTTTAGCTCGGCGATTATAGCTGCGGCTTGCTTGTCCATACCGCGTTTTACCTCGACAGGATTTGCGCCTGCGGTGATGTTTCTTAAGCCCTCTTTAAAGATAGAGTGCGCCAAAACCGTAGCCGTAGTCGTGCCGTCGCCCGCCTCGTCGTTTGTTTTGCTGGCAACCTCTTTTTACTAGGCCTGCGCCCATATTTTCTATGGTGTCTTTTAGCTCGACTTCTTTAGCCACGCTCACGCCGTCTTTTGGTGATCGCTGGAGCGCCGAAGCTCTTTTGCACTAGCACGTTTCTGCCGCGAGGCCCCATCGTTACTTTTTACAGCGTCGTTTAGTTTTCTAACGCCTTCGTATAGTTTGTTTCTAGCCTCGTCTGAAAAAAATATCTCTTTTTGCCATTTTTTTGTTCCTTTAAATTTAGATTATTTTAAAACGCCCAAAACGTCTTCGATTTTTAGAACCAAATACGTCTTGCCATCAAGCACGACCTCAGTGCCGCCGTATTTTTGCAAAAACCACGCTATCGCCCACGCTCACGCCTTCTACCTCGCTTGATACCGCCAAAAACCTTGCCGCTTAAAGGTTTTTTTCTTTTGCATTATCGGGTATAATGATGCCAGAAGCGGTCGTTTTGACGTCCTCGAGACGCTCGACTAAGACTCGTTTGCCTAACGGTTGAAAATCCATGATTCATCCTTTATGGTTTGATTTTTACTTTTTAGCACTCTTTTTGTTTTGAGTGATGAAATTATAGTCAAATTTTTAGAATTTGTCAATAATTTAGCTAAAATTCTTAACAAGTCTTAGTATAATCGGCTCAAGTTTCATAATAAAATTAAACTAAATCTAAAGGATAGACGATGAAAATTTTAGGTGCCCTACTCGGACTGGTTTTTGCTTTTGCTTATCGCGACTTACGTCGCGGCTTTTTACGGATTTTTGGCAACGGTTTTGTTAAGCCGTATGCTCGAAAAATTTGATTAAAGAAAAAAAGTGGATTTGACGTTAATTTGACACATTTCAGATCCGTCCGACGAGCGTAGATATCGTAGCGAACGTAAACGGCGAGATCGTAGCGAACGTAAACGGCGGGCTTTCTATTTTCTCTCAAAGCCTCGATCTAAAATACGACGTCGCCGTTAGCGATCTAAAAAGTCTCGGAGTCAAGCTAAACGAAGCCATGAAAATCTCAGGCATCGCAAAAGGCACGTTTAGCGATTTCCTCGCTAGCGGAGTAGGACAAATGCTAGGCTCAAACGTCAGCTTCGACGCAAATTTAAAAGACTACAAGCCTCTTTCTCTAAAAACTCGACGCCAAAGAAATTTAGAGGTCGAAAAGGCCCTAGCGCTAGCCGGCCAGCCCTATCTACGCGCGCGGTAAAAATCTCTGCTGTCGCAAACATCGTAGAAAGCGGTGGCAAGCCAAACGGCACCGCAAACGTCGACATCTTGGACGTCAAAACAGACAACGCGCTAATCGCAAAAGATTTTAATGTCACTTTGCCGTCAAATTTCGCCGCAAACGGCAAAATCGTAGCAGACATCAAAGACGGCATCGTAAACGCCAAAAGCGCGGTAATCACGCCGCTAGCGACGATCGGTAGCGACAAGACGATCTACGATCCAAACTCAAACACCCTAAGCAGCGACGTCAAGCTCATCGTGGACGATCTGGCCAAATTTGAGCCCGTCGTGGGGCAAAAGCTTAGCGGCGCGTTTAAAGCAAACGGCAACGTCATCGCCACCGCTGGCGAGCTAAAAAACTTCGACGTAAAGGTTGAAGGCTTTGGCGGTAACGTCGATGCGGTGCTAAACGGCGGCAAACTCATCGCCAAAAATCAGCTCGCTAAAAGCTTGACGAACTCGTTAAAATAGCCGCCTTCCCTGCATTTGTCAGCGGAACGATCAGCGGCGAAGCAGTGTTAAACGACGTGCACAACACGCAAAATATCTCCGGCTCGGTTAAACTCGCCACCAAAAAACGCGCGGCTAAACCCGGCCGAGCTAAAACAGGTCGCAAAGGAGATAACTTTGAGCAAGCCTCTAGCCTTTGAACTAAACGCAAACGCCGACGTGGCAAGCTCAAAAGCCAAATTTAACGCCGCTCTAAACTCCGAGCTTTTAAAACTAAAGAGTCTAAGCGGCGTTTACGGACTGGATGATAAAAATGCGGACGTCAAATTTGACGCGGGTATCGATGATCTGGGTAAATTTGAGGAGCTAATCGGCAAAAAGTTATCTGGCAAAGTGGACGTCAAAGGCGCGGCAAAACTCGTAAATAACGCACTTAGCGAGCTGGTTCTAAACGCAAACGCTCTAGGCGGAAAGATAGACGCAAACCTCAAAAACGAAAAACTCGCAGAAATCTAAGCGCGCTTTCGCTTAAAGACGCATTTACGCTGGCTGCGCTGTCAAACTACGCCGACGCCGTGATCGATGGAGCAGTAAACCTAAGCGGACTGGATCCGAAAAATCTCAGCGGTACGGCTAAATTTAACGTCAAAAACGGCATAGTAAATAGCGCCGTCGTAGCAAAGGAGCTAGATAAGCGATTCCCAAACGGCACCAAATTTGACGCAAGCGCGGACGTCGTTATAAACGGTGGCAAGGCTAAATTTGACGCGGTAGCAAACCTCGTTTCAAACGCAAACAAGAACCTAATCGCGCTAAAAAAATCTAAAAGGCGACTACGAGCTTGAAAGCTACTCGGCGAAGGCGGACTTTGAGCTTGGCATAAGAGAGCTAAAAGAGATCGAGTTTTTGGTCGGACGACCGCTTTTACGGGCCTTTGCTAGTTATCGGCGACGCGACAAAAAAACTGGCGAAAAAGCTAAGCGCAAACGTAAATCGCGGCTCTTTAACGGCGATCTTAAGGCGGTCTTAAAAAGACGATATCCTAAACGCAAATTTAAAAAGCTTTACCGCCAAAGGCCTCACCGACTTTTTGGGCCTCTCGCACGTCTATGACGGCATTGGCGATATGACGATGGACTATAATCTCGTCTCGCAAAAAGGTAAATCTGACGTCATCGTAGACGAAGGCAAGCTCGCAAAGACCGATTTTACCGAGCAGGTAAGAACCTTCACGGGACGCGACATCACGAGCGAAATCTATAAAAACAGCAAAAATAAAAAGGCACGATAAATAAAAACCTTATCGACTTTAACGCCGATATGAACGCGACTAGAAGCCGAGTCTGGGTAACTAGCGGCAAATACGACATGGCGACAAAAAGCCGTCAATGTACCGATAAAGATGAACTACGAAAAACCGACATCGACATCACGGTCACGGGCACTAGCGACAACCCGAAATACACGATCGGCTCGGACTACCTAAAAAGGCAAGGCGGTCAAAGAGCTGGATAGATTTTTTTGGATAGAAAAATTCGGCAAGGATAACGAAAAACGGCACCACGGGCGATGCAAAAAGACGCTAAAAAAAGATGCGATAAAAGGGCTTATTAAGGGGTTGTTTTAGCTATTTTAAAACATATAAACCAACAGAATATTAAAATCCCGCTGGTTTGATATTAGATAATTCTGATGATATTTTGGATATCTTCATTTAATGCATCTATTTGAGCCCTATTGGCCTGTGTCTCTTGTCCGTATATCGTATATTTTTTTATGTTGCAATTTACTAATAGGGCAACCCTCATGGTTAATAATTGCAGCTAAAGTGTTTCCGTCCTTGACGTTTATGACTCTACTATTATGCTCAAGGTCGGTAGTAAACAAATTTCGATGCTTGTCTGCAAGGTCATTCGCTATCCTTTTGTATCTCCTCGGCATGCGAACGAAAGGCTTTTGTAGCATCTCTTTCACTCGTTCTGGATCGATTTTGAACAAAAATATGTAACAACGGCTTTTTAAATTTATGGTTTTCAACTTCGTTACTAAAATTTAGATATTCATCCTCCATGGTTTTATTATCTACTGATATACCATAAATCAGCTTAATTAGATTTTTTTATACCCCTAATAGACGCTGCATCGGCAGTGCATGGTATTATAATTCTATTTGAAGCCAAAACCGCCAATTCGGTATAGTTTGCAAAGCTTGGGTTGCAATCTATAAAAAAAGTTTTTGGGCGTCTTTCCAAATCTTTATTTGTTTCGAACGCATCCACAAGATCGATTAATAAAGAGCGACTAGCTCTCCATGCTCCTTTTGCAGGTGATGAACCAATATAGGCAATTAGCTTGGAGCAAATATCCAAGTCAATATCCCCTGGCAATAAAAAAATAGATTACTCGGCATTCTTTTTGTTTACTTCATCAGCCTTGACAAAGTAAGAATATTCATTCCCTAATTTAGTTAATTGTGATTTTCTAAACCTTTCTTTAATATATCCAGCAATAGTTCTTTCAGTGTCTCTAAATTTATCTAAATTTTCTTCGCCTGTTCCGTTACCACCAAGCACAATCTCTGATACATTGGATTGCGGGCATGCATCAATTACTACAACATCTTCATTTGGATGTGCGATGGCGTATTCTACGGATAGCGAATAAGATAAAAAAACGTTTTTACCGACTCCACCTTTTGTTATTCCAAATAAGATATTTTTTTTATTTTCCATCAAGTAGTCCTTTTTGAATTCGTTATGATGTATTCTATCGAATTTTTACTAAAAAAATACCTAAATACGATACTTAAAAAAATAAAAGCTATCTTAATCCAATTACGTGTATATTTTTAAGTAAAATTTAATAAATTAAAAGCTAATTTATCTGTAATTTTAAAAAAATCAATAAAGTAACTGTTTCCAACATTTAGTAAAATTTTATTTCGTTTTTTTAACAAGTTCTCTAAATTTAACGCAGCCTTCCGTATATCCGTAATCGCAAGAGGTCCCGTAAATATCCATCGCTTTTTTTCATATCCTGTTCGCCCTTTTCGTATCCTTGTGCGAGCATATAGCAGCCTTGCGAGTCTTTGTGGTCGCAGGCTAGCGAGTAGTATTTGCGGACTTTTTGCGGGTCTTTCGCGCCGCCGTATTCGCCGCTATGATGAGCAGCCGCCCTATAGCACGCCTCGCCGACTCCGCCCTCGCAGGCTTTTTTTCATAAAGCGTCACTGCCTTTTCGTAGTCTATCTGAGAGATTTGCCACAGTATGGTGCCCTCGTACACCGCAGCTACGGCCGTGCAGCCGTCCATATCGCCCATATCGCAGGCCTTTTTATATAGTGCGAAGGTCTTTTTCGCCGCCGTCATCGTCGTTGTATGAGAGCCCCTGCTCACCCAAAAATGCCGCCATATAGCAGCCCGGCGGCATTTTTTTATCGTCGTTGCAAGATTTTTTTCAAACAGTCGCGCGCCGTTTTCGAAGTCCGTTTTTTTAGATATATTTTTCGTGGCTTGTTCAAAGTTCCCGCCAAAAGCCGCCGCCGCTAAGATCGCAGCTAAAATAATCTTTCTCAACGCATCCTCCTATTTGCTAAATTTTCTTTAGACTTAGCGCACCGCGACCAAGACCGTTTTTCACAAGCAAGACCGTAATATTTCGCCGCCTCGGCGCTATTTTTTTAGGCGTTCCGTCGCCTGACTCGTAGATATTGGCCGCGTTGTAGCAGCCCTCGGCCTCTCTTGCTTCGCAGGCTAGTTTATAGTATTTTAGCGCATCGGCGAATTTTGAGGCGCTATCGTGCTTTTTAGCTATCTTTAGGCAAGCTTCCCCGTCTTTGCTCTCGCATGCTTTTTTTCATAAAATTCGGCTGATTTTTTTCCGTGTCGTCCCTGCTCTACGACAAAATTATCATTTGACGGCGTAGAGTCGTAAAAATCGCCCGCCGCTGAGCAAGCTTTTAGCGTAGCCAAGATCGCAAGCGCTTTTATAAAGCTCAAAAACTTCGCTGTTTATTCGCATATGCTCGTCATCGTCTTTTAGGTCGTATGTTTGATATACTTTTAGCTGTGCGGCTATGTAGCAAGCGACGGCGTTTTTTTATCCTCGCAGCACGATTTTTTTCGTAGAGTTTGGGCACGTTTTTTTATCGCCCATATCTTGTAGGTATTTTTTTGTCGCAACCTCAAAATTAGTCTGAGCTGCCGCCACTCCAACAAGAATTAAAACAAGATAAATTTTTTCTTAAACATAACGGCCCTTTACTTTTGTATTTTTTTATAAAGTTTTCTAAAAATCAGCGCAAGCTCCCCTAGAGCCGTAGTCGCAGCTAACCCGTAAAAATCCATCGCCTTCGTCTCGTCTTTTTTTACGCCATCGCCCCTTTCGTACATATCAGCTATCGCGTGGCAGCCGCTCGCGTCCTCGTACGTGCACGCGGTTTCGTAAATTTAGACGCTTTGGTCACTTTGCTCCACGCCTCTGCCCTCGTCGTAGTATCCGGCCACCTCGCGCATGCGGCGCCTACTTTGCCCCTCGCAGGCTTTTTTTCGTGAAATTTCATCGCTTTTTTTATAGTCGGTTTCCCTGCCCGGCCTGTCCGTTTTCGTAGATGTCGCCCAGAGATTTGCATCCATCCATATCGCCCGCATCGCAAGCTTTTTGAAAAACTGCTCAAAAACTTTTTGCCTCGCTAGAGTTTTGCGAATAGGCGTTAATGTTTATAAAGCCCGCAGCATAGCAACCTACGATGTTTTTTTCTCCTCGTAGCAAGACTTCTCAAAAAGCTTTAAGGCGTTGTCGTAGTTGTTTTGAGCTAACTCCGCGCTCGCCTCCTCGAAAGCAGGCACGGCGGCAAAGGCCGCGACGCCAAAAAAAGCAGCGCAAACGATTTTCTTTTAGCATGTGTTTTCCTTAATTTGATTATTTTTTTCGCGAAAATTGAAATTTGACACGAACTAACGGTTAATCGGCAAAAACCACATAAAAGCAAACATCAGCCCCGTAGCCTTGGTTTTGGTTTCGTCAAACATAAACTCCCGCGCCCGCTCAAGCGGCACGTAAACAGGCTCGATATTTTCGCCGTCTATGCCGCCGCCTCGCCGATTTTCATCGCGTCGTTTATCACGGCAAAAAAACATCGTCTGCTTCGCTCCGCCAAAACCCAGCGCGCCGCGAGTGGATGTTATGCGCTCTACCTTGCTCACGGCAAAGCCCGTCTCCTCGGCGATCTCCTCGATGACGGTCTGCTCCTCGTTCTTGCCTTTATCCATCAGACCCGCACAAAGCTCATATGTGTAGCCCTCGTCGCCCTTTTTGCGTCAATTTAGCTCGCGCCCTTCTTGCAGATTAAACCAAACGGCGGGGCGAAACTGCTTAACCAGCAAAAAAACGCGTCCTTATCCTCGTGATAAAGCAGTACCGAGACGCTATCGTGAGCCTTGATACACTCCCATCTGACGGACTTTTCGCACAGATCAAAGGAAATGTGATACGGCTTTATGTAGCGCGGGGAGGTTAAATTTTTCTATTTTGATATTTTTTTACAGAAGTATCCATTTTGCCAGTCCTAAAAAGCTAAAAAAAGCCGACCGTGTCGGTAACGGTGGTAAGCAGCACGGCCGAGCCGACGGCAGGATCGATGTCACTTTCTTTAAGCTTAGCGGTATCAAAGTACCGAAAAATCCGGCGAAAAAAACAATTTATCAGCATCGAAGCGCCGATAACTACGCCCAGCATCGGGCGGTTAAACCATAGCGCGCGATAATGCCCATCAAAAAAACGCAAAGGTTAGTCCGTTTATAAGCGCGATGCCGACCTCGCGTTTTAGCGCGTTTGCGGCGTTTTTAAACTCGATTTCTCCCAGAGTTAGTCGGCGCACAGTAACCGTAAGCGCCTGCGTGCCAGTGTTTCCACCCATGGATGCTACGATTGGCATCAGTACCGCGAGCGCTACGTAGCTAGCTATCGTCTCGTCAAAAAGCCCGATGATCGAGGAGCCAATAAGCGCGGTAAATAAACTTTATAAGCAGACCAAACGGCGCGCGCGCGAGTGGCCTTAACCAGGCTCGTATCCTCTTCCTCAGCCTCGTCGTAGACGCCGGCTAGGTTATAAATTTGCTCCGTGGCGCTTTCTTGTATAAAGTCGTGGATGTCGTCAGTAGTGATACGACCGAGCAAATATCCCTTGCTATCGACGACCGCGATCGAGTTCATATCGTAGTTTTCGACCGTTTCTACGACCGTCTCGATAGGCTCGTTATCCACGGCTACATGGGGTTTATATTTATCCTCTTCGCTCTTTGCGATGATCTCTCTTAAGGTTTGGTTAAAATCAAATAGTATCAGATCCTCAAGCGGCACCGCATGGAGCAAAACACCCTTTTTATCGGTGATAAACAGCCGCGAGACGTTTTCTAGTTTGCCCTCTTCCTTCTCGCGTCTTAGTCGCTCAACCGCCGTTTTTTTAGCTCGCTCGTCGATATGCGCGCTAAAAAGCTCCGTCTGCATGAACGCACCCGCTTCGCCCTCGTCGTAGCCGCGGATACGTAAAAATCTCCTCCTGATCATCCTTATCAAGGCCGTCAAAGAGCTCTTTGGCCTTTTGCTCGTCGATCTCCTCGATATACTCCAAAAGCTCCGCCGCGTCGTCGCTCTCTAGCTCTTCGATCGCCTCGATGATCTTATCGCTTGGTATCTGCTCGATCACGTCCTTTAGCATGTGATCTGGCATCTCGATCGCTACGTCGCCCAGGATCTCTGGATCTAGCTTTTCGAGATATTCGCCAAAAAGCTCCTCATCGTGCTTTTTAAGCGTTTTTTTAGGTGCTGGGCGAGGTCGGCGGGGCTTAGCTCCTTATCGATCGTCTCGTTTAGGTGCGAGTCTAGCAGCTCTTTTGGCTTCGTTTAATTGCTCGTTTTCTTCCATCATTTACTTTTTTTGTCGCTTGACTCGGCGGTTTTGCCTTTTGATTTAGACTTTTTATCGGCGGCGTCTTTTTTTGTTTTTTTAGACTTATCTTTGCTGGCGTTTACGTTTTTTTCTTTTTTTGGTCTCGGTTTTGGTTTCTTTATTTGTTTTGTCCTTTTTTTCTTATCCGTCTGTTTTATTTTTGTCTTTATTTTTTTAGCGGACGAATTTGACTCTAACTTTTTTTGCCTCTTTGCTTGATTTTTTTGGCTCAGTTTTGCTTGTCGCCTTGTTTGCGGCTTTTTGCGGAGGTTAAATTTGACTCTGGTTTTGCAGATTTTGCCACGGCTAACTTTGCCGTTTCGTTTGCGTCCGTTTTGGTTCCAGAGGAGTTGTTTTCGGCTTTAGGCTGCGCGGTCAACTTTGACTCAGGCGTAGTTAAACTTTGAGTCCGTCAAATTTGCATCGTCGCTACCGCTTGCAAGCTCGCTCGTCAAATTTGCTTCGGTTTTGGTCGCATTGTCTTCCTTGCTGTCACCACTTGTCTCTTTTGTCAAATTTATATCGGTTTTTAAAGAGCCGATGTTAGTTAAATTTCTTTCCTCTGTTCTTTTCGTCTCCGTAGTTAAATTTGAAATCTCCGCTAGAAAAGGTAGAATTTGCATCCGTTATCGTCAAATTTACGTCTGCTTTTGGCTCGGTTATAGGATGCTCCCAGTCCATCGCCGCATCAAATTTCTGCTCTTTTTCAGGGATTTCATCCTTGTTGGCATACTCTTTTTATCTTGTTTTCAAACTGTTTTTATATTTTTTTGAATTTAGCGTTTTCCGTCTGGGCAAAGATATTTTTTTAGCCACCTTTATCTCGTTTTCGGGATTTATAGCGTTACCGTTTTTATAAACGCCGAAATGCAGGTGCGAACCCGTACTCATGCCGGTACTGCCTACGTAAGCGATGAGTTGCCCCTGCTTTACTTTTTACGCCGCTTTGTATGCCCTTAGCAAAGCCGCTAGAATGCGCGTATAGCGTCTCGTAGCCGCCAACGTGCCCGACGATGACAACCTTGCCGTAGCCGCTTTTTGGTTCCGACGAATCTAACCGTTCCGTCGCCGGCCGCCTTTTATCGGAGTACCTTTAGGAGCACCGTAATCCACGCCCAGATGCGCTTTGTAACGCTTTAGTATCGGATGATAGCGCTTTGGCGTAAAAGGAGAGGTGATGCGGGCGTTTGCTATCGGTCTGGTTAGCGTAAAATCTATCGTTTTTTTCTTACCGCTTTTGTCGTAGTATTTATTTTCAAACTTTATACGTAACGTATTTTTTTTATCGCCGATTTGTATCGACGCCCAGTGTATTTCCGGCATGCCAAACGTTCGTCCGAGCCTAGTTTTTTTGCGTGTATTCCATCGCCAGCCTGTCGCCTTTTTTTAGCTTTTTTTAAACTCGCTTTCCGGCACTTCGCTCTTCATCGCCAGATAAAATCCGTGCGCCAAAGCCGCGCTGCCCGTAGCGTCTTGGATATCTTGCGACGGCGAAACCGTAATAGGCATACTAAGCACGCGCCTATGCGTCTGATACGAAATCGAGGAAAGCTGAAAATTATACTTTCCGTCGTTGTCTTTATAAACTTTGTGCTTGAAGTTCTTCGTTTACGGGGATTAGCACCTGGCTTATCCCGCCTTTTTCGTCTCTTAAAATTTGATACGAGATGCCCGCTTTTATCTCGCTTACAAACTCCTTATCGTCCGAATCCATATCGTAGTAAAGAGAAAGCGGGATGGAGTTTTTTTCTCTAAAAAGTTAAAAAAACGTATCTCCGTTAGGGCCAGCTAAGCTCCTGGACGGTAGGTTGTGCAGGCTCTGCGGCGAATACTTTACCGTCAGCAGTAAAGCTAATGAGTAAATCTTTTCTCATAAATCCCCTTTGATTTAAAAAGCCGTATTTTTACCTCGAAAATTACTTACATTTTGCAAAAACTAAGCCAGTTTCAGATATAATGAGCGCTAAAATTTCAAACTTTCAGGAGATAAACTTTTGAAAAAAATTTCTTTTATTTTTTTAGCGGCAGCTTGCCTTAGCTTTGCGGCCGAGTTTTCGATGAGAGAGTACAAGGCCCCGCTAATAAGCGTGGATGAGGGCGTAGGCACGATCATAGACAACTCAGATATCGTCGTAGGTAGTAGCGGCGTCGTGATGCACAAATTTGAAGGCTCTCAAAGCTCAATCATCGCTCGCGCGGTCGTCACGCAAAAAGGCGGCGGCTTTGCAAAGGTACGATTTGAGGTATTTGACACGTTAGCGCAAAAAGCCCTGCCGATACCGGGAATTTTGCCTAAAAGCGGCGACGAGATCATCCTAAACTACCCTATACAACCGCTCGCTCATCGTTGTACCGAACAAAGAATTTACGCCGAAGTAACGAACGCGTTTAAAGACATCACCTTTATCCACCCCGATATCGTGGGCTCGTACCTCAGCTACGAGTATAAGCCAAACCCCTAGCCGCGACGACTTTCGTAAAATGTGTTCACAAAGCGCTGCGGGGCTCATTTTCATCGCTATGAACAATGAAGCGCTTTTTGCCGACTGCCAGAGTTTCGAGCCGCTAAAACGCTTCCAAAGCAGCGCGGTCAAATACTACCAGCTGCCTTTCTATACTCGCGTCAAGGACATCGATACGGTATTTTGGAAATGGGGCTCAGAGCAGATCAGCGACTTTGACCGCCACTACAAAGCTCTTTTGAAAGAGAAATGATGCACGAAAAACACGCCAATTTTTGTAATTTATTAGGCGCCGATAACGCCTACTTTGACGACGCGCACAGGATCGCATACTGCTACGATGCGACTAGAAAGCGCCATTTACCCGACGGCGTGCTTTTCCCTAGAGACGAGCGCGACGTGAGCGAGATTTTAAAAATACTGCAACGAAAAATAAAAATCATAATCGTGCCTAGGGGCGCAGGTAGCGGCTTTTACAGGTGGGGCGCTAGCTCACGAGGGCGGCGTGGTGCTTGCATTTGAAAAAGCACATGAACAAAAATCCCTAGAAATCGACATGCAAAACATGGTCGCAGTCGTGCAACCGGGCTGTATAAATATAATTTACAGCGCGAAGCCGAGAAGCTAGGGCCTTTTCTATCCGCCAGATCCCGCCAGCCAGGAGTACTCGACGCTAGGGCGGCAACGTGAGCGAAAAACGCCGGCGGCATGCGCGCGGCAAAATACGGCATCACCAAAGACTACGTCATGGCGCCGCGAGCGGTGCTACCTAACGGCGAAGTGATCCGTGCCGGCAAACGCACGATAAAAAGACGTCGCTGGATACAATATCGCAGGCATCCTCATCGCCAGCGAGGGCACGCTAGCGGTAATAACCGAGATCACGCTAAAAGCTCATCGCAAAGCCTCAAATCTAGAAAAAAACGGCGATGGGATTTCTTTCCCTAGCGTAAACGCTGCGATGAACGCCGTTTACAAGACGATGGCCGCAGGCGTGACGCCCGTAGCCATGGAGTTTTTAGACGCGCTTTGCATACGCGCAATCGAGACTACATTTAACAAAGGCCTACCGCAAGATGCGGGCGCGCCGCTCATCACCGACGTCGACGGCGACATTTTTAGACGGCCCTAGAGCAAGATCTTGCCACGATCGAGCGAGTGTTTAGAGAAAACGGCGCTAGCGAATTTGAGACGCGCCAAGGACGAGAGCGAGCGAAACGACATCTGGTTTGCCCGCCGCAACTGCTCGCAGGCGATAAATATCTACGGAAATTTAAAAACTAAACGAGGATATCACGGTGCCACGTTCAAAACTACCTGAGCTATTAGAGCGCATCGGCGGCATCGCCGAAAAATACGGCGTGCAGGTACCGTGCTTTGGACACACGGGCGATGGCAACGTACACACAAACGTCATGGTTGTAGATAGAGCCGATCCTGCGCAGGTAGAGAGCGGCCACAAGGCGATCGAGGAAATTTTTAAGATCGCGGTGGAGCTTGGCGGTACGCTCAGCGGCGAGCACGGTATCGGCATCAGCAAGGCTGAGTTTATGCCGCTTGCCTTTACGGATGCCGAGATGGAGCTTTTTAGAAGTATCAAAAAGGCGTTTGATCCGAATAACATCTTAAACCCATTTAAAATGGGGCTGTAAAAAAAGCGTTGTCTCGTGAGCATTTTTTTCTTGCGCTAGGTGCTTTCTTTGAGAAATAAGTTTCGTTTTTGCTGCCGTGGCGACCTGATTAGTTGACCTCGGTCGCAAAAACTTCAACTTCTTCTAGCGACTTCAAGCAAATTCAAATTTATTCTTTTTTTATATGTCACAAATACCATTGAATTGGTATGTTTTTTTCCCTATTACATAATCTGGATTGTAAGTAGCTATATTGTGTACGACTGTACCAACTGTAGCACTCGCGGCACCAGCCAATGATGCTATAAAGGTAGCCGGCCAAATTGGGTTTGGTACTAAACTTGCCGCCAAGGCACCGCCTATCAACGCACTTCTATTTTCCATATAAACTCTACAACGCAAACTTTGTTTTTTTCTATTGCTCCTTCAATTTTTGTTAACGGTATAACTCATATCTTTCACAGCAACCACCCTAAAATGATTTCTTCGCTTTTACAAGCTCATCTAATTTTTCGACCGTAAGCTCATCTGATGTAAATCATAAAAACATCAACATTAGACATTTTTACTCCTATATATAAGTTTGAATAAGATTTTTACGACATTATTTCTAAATTTATTATAAATTTACGAATATATGTCGCAATTTACTATTAAATTTATAAAAGCTAAACTTGCGCTATGAAATACAGCCAACAAGACAAAGCTAGAATTTTTAAAAGATAACCACTAGAACGCTACAAAGATGGAAGACCTCAAAACCCGAGCTTTACGCCATCATCGAGGCTGGATTTAAAATGCGTGAACTCGTGGCTGACGAAGAACAAAGCCTCTCTGAGATAAAAAAAGATGATAAAAGAAGCCTTACCGCAAAGCTAATTAAACCCTTATCGCCTCGAATTTGACGAAATTATCACGCCAATTTAGCTGAATTTAACTTCGCTGCCGTAAATCCAAATTTTAAAAATCACCGACCGCTTTAACTTTGATGCCATTATTACCCAAAAATGCAGTCAATTTAACCCCATAATCATAAAGACCGCCGTATCGCAAAACGCAAAAATAAATAAAAATTTACATAATCCGAAATTTAGAAATTTCTAAAGTAAAAATACCTCACTGAGGATCCAAAATGAACCCGCAAAAATTTGAAAAGATAAAACAAACGCTTAAAATTTGGCTAACGGCGATGCTAAAGATCAAGGACAAGCAGCTACTGCACTACGCATCAAGTCTAAGCTTTCACACGATGCTCTCCATCATCCCAGTGCTTCTCATCTCGCTCTCGCTCTTTACGCAGATGCCAAGTTTCAGCGTCTATTACGCCAAGATCAAGGAATTTATATTTGCCCAGCTGCTACCCTCAAACCAAGAAGCGTTCTCAAACTACATCGAAACTTTTTTTACAAAAACAGCTCCAGCCTTGGCATCCTAGGCCTTGGCGCGATCATCTTTACTTCGATCATGTTTTTTTGCCGATTACGAATACGTCATCAACCGCATCATGCACACGAGTAGCCGCAAATTTTGGAACTCGCTGAGTGCTTACTGGACGCTCATTACGCTAGCTCCTTTGGGGCTTGGGCTTAGTTTTTATCTCTCAAATTTATTTCAGGATATACTAAACTCCAGCGACTACACGAAGTGGATAAATTTCATAAGTATCTTTCCATACCTCATCATCTGGGCGATATTTTGCGTGACCTATCTCATCTCGATAAACCGCCAAATCGCCCTAAAAAACGCGCTTTTTAGCTCATTCGTCGCCTCGCTCATCTGGTATCTGGGCAAAAACATCTTCGTCTTTTTACGCCGCAAATAACAAAAACCTATCTTAGCATCTACGGCTCGTTTTCGGTGGTGCTGCTATTTTTTTCGTGTGGATTTACGTGTCGTGGATCATCTTTCTTTACGGTGTGAAGCTGTGCGCGTATCTGGAAAAGGCCGGCGACGACAAAGAAGCTTAAACAAGCGCGGCAAAGCAAAGTAAATTTAGCGGCACGATAACGGCGGCTAAAATTTTGCTTTTGACGCTTGCTAGGCTAAGCGCATTATAGAGCAAAAACAACCAAAAACGGCACGCTCAACTTTACTCCCTTTGCTCGCCACGATAGGAATTCTAGCAAATATTCATCAAGCGCGCCGCCCGCGCCAAACGCATGCAAAAGCGCGCTCATCGGATAAAACAAGCTAAAAAGCGGCGTGAGCGGCAAGACGGCTAGCTGCTGGGCGCCAACGAGCGGGAAAAAAATAAACCACAGGCAAAAATCATCGCCGAAAAATACCCAGAAATTTAGCAAGATAGCGTGCGTCAATGTGAAAACCTCTCGCCAAAGTGCCGCAAATATAGATAAATATAAAACACGCCCATGCAAGAAAAATAAAATCCGACGCTAAAAAAGCAGACTCGGCATCAGCGCTACAGCGGCGCAAATTACCGTAAAAAGCAGCTCAAAGCTCACGACGCGCACGTTTCTAGCGAGTAAAAAAACAGAGCCAGCAAACCCATCAAAAAAACGCCCGCAAAAAAAGACGGCACGAAGCCAATCAGCGCAAGATAACAAAAACAAAACCGCAAAAGATCGCGGCCGAGAGGTCAAACTTTGGCGTTTCGATACGGAAAAATATCGCGCCTGAAAATAACGGTAAATCGGGACGCACAAATAAAAATATAAAAACCAAAAAAATCAGTCCCAAATGATAACCGGAAATCGCGATCAGATGCGCTACGCCGTAGAAAGTACGTCCGCTCTAAGCTCTTTTGCCCACAGGTGCGGCCAGAAAACAGCGCGGTAAAAAGCTCGGTCATTTTTTTCGCTTTCGTGTTGCGCGGCAATAAACTCGAAAATTCTATCGTAAATTCGCTCCTCGCTCGTGGCGTAGCGAAGCTCGGCTACGCCGTAGCTTTGGCATAAAAAAACGAGCCGCTTAGATACTCTTTAAAGTTTGACGTTTTTGTTTTTCGGCGCCGATTAAAATTTGCCCGTTCGCCCCCACGTCAAAAATCCGCCTGAGTCGTCGTATAAAAGCTAAAAATCCTGCGTTTTTAGCTTTAAAACGTGGTAAATTTTGCCTTTTTCGTTCGTTTTTTTCGTAGTTTTGTAGAAATTTCTAGCTTGTAAGATAACGCCGTTTTGGGCTTTAAATTCGCTACATTATAGTAGCTAAAGCCCAATTGAGCGCAAAAAAACGAGCGCGCACGCAAGGCAAAAATATATAAACCTCGCGCGCGTTTTCAAAGATAGATTTTCGCTGCGGCTTTTGCAAAGTTTAGCTTTAGACTTCGCATTTTTAGGCGTTTGGGTTAAACTCCGCCACGTGCGCGGCGCCAAAGCTCTTATCGACAAAGCGCGTAAATTCCTTCTGAAATATCACTTCGACCGTGCCGACCGGGCCGTTTCGGTTCTTGCCCACGATGATTTCGGCGTCCTCTTCGATCTTATTAGGAACAAATTTACGCACGTACTCCTTGCCCTCGGCGTGCGCCTTTTTCTCGGCCTCTTTCTCCTCCTGCTCACGGTAAACCCTCGTCACGGTAGACAAAAAAAGTATCATGTCGGCGTCTTGCTCGATGGCGCCTGATTCGCGCAGGTCGCTTAGCATCGGGCGTTTGTTAGCGCGGGACTCTAGGGCTGCGGTTTAGCTGGCTAAGCGCGATGATAGGCATGTTTAGTTCGCGTGCTAGTAGCTTTAGTCCGCGCGAGATTTCGGCGATCTGCAGGTGGCGGTCGGAGAAATTTGACGTCGCCATCATGAGGCCGATGTAGTCGATGACGCACAGCGTGATCTCGGGGTGCGAGGACTTGAGCTTTGCGCATTTGCGTGCGGATCTGGTGGATGTTTACGTAGCCGCTGTCATAGACAAAAAAAGCTTGCGGTTAGACATATCCTCGCACGCGTCGCTTAGGCGCGACCACTCCTCGTCGTCCATTTTGGCCGTCATTATGTTTTTGCAGCGAGATCGAGGTTTTAGCGCTTAGCATACGCAGCATGATCTGCTCGGCCGGCATCTCAAGCGAGAAAAAAACACGACTCCGCCGCCGCGCATTAGCACGTGGTTCATCACATTTAAGCAGATCGTCGTTTTTCCCATACCGGGACGTGCCGCGATGATGATGAGATCGCCGTGCTTAAAGCCCTTCGTCATCTCGTTTAGCTGACGAAATCCCGTGTCGATGCCCACGATATCCTTATCCTCGAGCAGTTTTTGCTTTTCTAGGGTGAGCGATGACGTCTGCGATGATGACAGCAGCGTCTTTTTACGATGCCCGCGCTCTGCCCGTCCACTAGCGAATAAAAAAACTCTGACTAAGCTCGTCCACCATATCGCGGCTAGGCTTATCCTCGCTCACTTTGCTAGGTATCTGGTGCGCGATTTTTACCAGGCTTCGCTTGATCGATTTTTCTTTGATCTCGTTGGCGTACTTTTTGACGTCCAGGATCGAGTTCGTGCCGATGATCTCGCTCATCACGTTCTCGTCAAACTGCTCCCCAGCTTGGTTTTTTTAAAAATCCCGTTTCGACGGGCAAATTTCTCATTGAGGCACTTTACCATCGCGTCGTAAACGTCGCCGTGAGCGCGCAAGTAAAAAGTCAAACGGGCTTAGGATATCGAAAAATCTCGCTTAGATTGTCCGCGCTATAGATGATGGACGCGAGGATCGCACGCTCCATATCTAGATCATAGAGATTGTGCATATCGATGTTTTCTTTTGCCATTTTCGTGTCCTTTTGTTTTGTTAATGTGCCTGCGTTTGGGCGGATTTTTATAAATTTGACGCTTATTTGTAATTTGCTTTTAGCTTATGGCCTTCAAATGTGAGTTAGCGCCGTAAAGGGTGCGGTTTTGCACCCTCCACCTCAAAAGCCGAGCTAAATTTGACCGATCAAGTTTGAGCGCCCTACGTTTAACAGACAACTCCACTCGCCGCCAAACGTCAATTGACGACCGAAATGTACGCCCGCGACTTTATCTCGTCGTCGATCTCGAGTAAAAAAATCTATCGACCAGCTCGCTCTCGGGCAGCCTCGCGACAACCTCGCCTTTGCGCATTATCATGCCGTTTCCTTTGCCAAATGCTATCGCCACGTCAGCACCCTTTGCCTCGCCGATCGCGTTTACAACGCAGCCCATCACCGAGACGTTTAGCGGCTCTTTGATGTGCTTGGTCTTTTTCCTCGACGAGTTTTTACCGCAGCCATCAGGTCAGCTTGCAAACGCCCACAGGTTGGGCACGAGATGATATTTAGCCCCTCTTTTTGGCGGCCGCTGTCTTTTAGGATCGCTTTTGCGACCTTGATCTCCTCCTCGAGCTCGCCCGTGATGCTAACTCGCATCGTATCGCCGATGCCTTCTAGTAGCAGTCCGCCTAGCGCGATTGCCGATTTTATCGTCGCGTGAAAGCTAGTGCCAGCCTCCGTCACGCCTAGGTGAAACGGATACGCCACGAGCGGCCGTAGTGCGCGGTAAGCGGCCATAGTGCGCTCGACGTCGCTTGATTTTAGCGAGATTTTGATATCGGTAAAGTCAAAATCCTCGAGCAAATTTATGTTATAAAGCGCGCTTTGCACCATCGCCTCAACCGTGCGGCCGTATCTGTCCTCAAACTGCTTTTCGAGCGAGCCCGAGTTTACGCCGATACGGATAGGCAGATTTCGCTGCTTGCACGCGTCCACGACGGCTTTGATGTTCTTTTTCGAGCCGATGTTGCCCGGGTTTATGCGGATAGCATCGACGAACTCGCTAACTATCACGGCGTAGTTGTGGTTAAAGTGGATATCGGCGACGACTGGTAGCGGGCTAGCCTTTAACGACCTCGCGCAGTGCGGCGGTGTCCTCCTTGTCAAATACGGCGCAGCGCACGATATCGCAGCCCGCAAAATAAAGCCGCTGTATCTGCTCTAGCGTGCCTTTTTACGTCTTTTTGTTTTGCTAAACGTCATCGACTGCACCGATATGGGCGCGTCTCCGCCTATTTTTACATCCCGGATTTTTATCTGTTTCGTGGAGTATCTTTGCAAATTTGGCCTTTAAATTTTATTGTGCGATTATATAAAATCTTGGCTTTTAAAATAAATTTACCGTCCAAAAAAACCCTACTCGCCGAAAACCTCGCGCCTATACTCCCGCGTATCTATAAATTTAGCTCTCAGGCTCTTCTGTTTTTCTATATGCGCGTCTATGTTTTTGCTAGTTATCTCTACGCCTAGCCCTGCGTGCTCGCCCTGCCCCGATAAGAAATCCAGCATCATATCGCCGAGCCTTGCGTTATAGTGGTTAGCCTCCCAGTAGTACGGCGAGACTTGATCGGCATTTTTAGGTAGCTCCTGCGCCGTTATCTCGTTATAAACGCCAAAAATCCACTATCCTAAACGGCTTTTTTCCTAGACGCTTGGCAACCTCTTCATTTACGGCCGCTATCTGCTTTTTCCACTCGTACCACGCCGCGTCAAGCCCGACTCTGTAGTCCATCGTTTCAAGCAGCCTAGCATGCAGCGGACTTATCGCGATATCTAGGGTTACGTTATTTTCGTGAGAGTCCGTTAAAATCTCGATAAAATTTTTCATAAGACAGCCTTGATACCTCGTCTCTTTTGCGCTCAGCCATATATCCGCTTTCTATCTTTTTTTATCGAGGCGGGCCTGATTTTTTTGGATCTTTACAACCTTCATAAAGCGCGACTGCAAATCCTCTCTGGGTTTATTTTTTTAAAGATATCGGTATCGTAAATCCTGTATGGATCAACCGGGTAGTTAAAAACTGCTACGAACGCGAAAAATCAAAGCCGCCGCGGTCAAAAAAAGCTAAACGTCCATTTTTTTAAATTTCATACGACTTTCCTAAAAGTTAAAATATAAAAAAATTGAGACATTTTGTGCACATTTAAAACGCCCAGCGTAAAACAAAAGCACGGCAAGGGTCAATTTAGCCCGCCAAACTTAAAGCCTTGCAGTTTTTGCGCGGAGTTTTTTTAAACAGTAGAGTGACCGCAAAACCCGCGATCAAGTAGTAAAGCAAGGTGTTTATGCTGTCTATTTGTATATTTGGATTCCACTCGCCAAATTAACGCCATACTCCCTCAAAAAAACCGACCTTTCTCTCTAGCCGCGAATTTGAGAGCCAGCCCGCCGCCCAGCCCAAACATCCCTTTTAGCACCTTTAGCGCGTCATCCCACTCCTTTGCTCTAAAAAAACACCCAGGCGATATTTACGAAGTTAAAGGTTATAAACCAAGCTACGAATTTATTTAGCTTAAAACCGAGCTCGCTCCAAATCCTTTGGACGACCAAGGCCGCACCGTGTAGACACCCCCAAAAACACAAATGTCCAGCTCGCCCCGTGCCAGATGCCGCCTATCACAAAGGTCGCGGCCAAATTTACGTACGTACGCACCATGCCCCTGCGGTTGCCTCCCAGCGGGATATAGACGTAATCTCTCAAAAAGCGGCTTAGCGTGATATGCGATCTGCGCCAAAAATCCTGAATATTTAAAAGCCTTATAAGGCGAGTTGAAATTTATCGGCAGTTTGATGTTAAAAAAAGTAGCGCCGCGCCGATCGCCATATCGCAGTACCCGCTAAAAATCAAAATAAAGCTGAAACGTGTAGCTAAGGCTAGTAGCCCAAGCTTCGATCACCGAAGCTCGCGGCCATGTCAAATCCCTCGGTCGCCCAAATGGCGAAAGTATCGGCGATAACGACCTTTTTAAAAAGCCCGATAGAAAAATATAAAAAAGTCCAAGAGCGATATTTTTTTGTAGTTGATTATTTTATTTTTTTAGCTTTTGCAAACTGCGGCATCATCTCCTCGTGATGCACGATGGGGCCTGCGATTAGCTGCGGAAAAAAACGTAACAAACAAGCAGTAGTTTAAAAAAATCGTACCGCCTTGCGCCCTTAAGCGCCACGCAATCCACCAGATACGCGATCTGCTGAAACGTAAAAAAACGAAATCGCAAGCGGCAGGAGCAGATTTGAGGTGCGATATCTGCGTACCGAAGGCGAAATTTCACGTTGGCAATCAAAAAAAGTCTGAATATTTAAAATACCCAAGCAAGGCCAATTTGCCGCGATACCAAGAGCTAGGAGAATTTTTTTGGAAATTTATGGGATTATTTTTTTACAAAGCTCTAGTCCAAAAAGAGTAGTTAAATATCATCGAGCCCACTATTAACGGCAGATAAGCGATGTTCCACCAGCTGTAAAAAATAGCGACGATGCGACTAAAAAGCCTTTCGCCGCTTCGGTAAGGCGCTTTTTGTTCAAGAAAAAAATATACGAAAAAAAGTTACGGGCAAAAAAATAAAAAAATATAAATTCGTAAGAGTTAAAAAAAGCATTTACCTGTCCATTGATGTTTTAGCGAGATTATATTAAACATTATTTAATATTTAAACAAAATCAAAAATTAATTAATTGCTACCGAGCAAAAACTAAACGCACGAGCGGTCAATTTGAAAGCAAGGACGTAAAAATAGTCTGCCAAAGTTGCAACTTAAATTTGAGCAAAATGACACAAGAGGCGGTATCGCGAAGCTAGACGAGATGTAGATGAAATTTGCGGGCGGAGCGTATGCTTGATACGTAATAGAGCAAATTTTAAACGCAACGATGTATACTAAAGCGAAAACGACGCTGGAACTAAGATGAAGTATTTTTTTCGATTTACTTTGAGCCATACCATCATAACAAGACTTTGCTACAAAAAGGCGAGGCGACGATGCAAAAAAACATTTATAGATAACGAAATTTTTAAAAATTTGTATGAAAAGTGATAAGCGGCGGTATCTTGCGATGATTTTTTTGGGGTCTGCTTCGCAAGCTCGCAGCTGCAAGCAGAAGTGAGATAGACTTTCGGCACAGATAGAACATGTGGTTCATCGAGCCGAAATTTTATCAGCTCCACAAAAACTAGTGAAGCGGCAGCATAGCCAAAGTTTCTATAAAAAAAGCGCGCAAGAGACAACGCGTCAAGTATTCAAATCAGGATAATCCCACGCGTTATATTCATCCGTCAGATTATCGTTCTCTGCCCCTTGCAGCACAGCCACTCTAGCCCGCCGCGTCTCTCCATCACAACCTCTTCGTCAAGGCCTGCACTCTTCGTGCCGTTTACTCGAGCATTGACGCATGCCCAGTGGTAGCGGTAGATGAGATCAAGCGCTTGCAAGATTTCATCAGTGCCCCGCATTTTTCACGCGCCCAGAAAAAAATCGCCGCCGACAAAGGTATCCATCACAAATTTGCAGTCGCAGATATCCTTTGGGAAATTTGAGCTCCTCTACGAGACCCATGGCCCACATCAGCGCCCACAGCGACTCGTATTTCCAGCCCATATTTACGGCCTCGTCGTAGCTCGCTTCGCCCTCTACGACGCGGCGCTCCATGCGCGTGAGTTTGTCTATGCACCCAAAGCGGTTGCTTAAAAAAAGTCCTTCGTGCCCTGCTTGTCTTCGTCGGTTAACTCGCCGTTATCTCTGATAGTGCAAGCGCACATTATCGCGGCAAACGAGCAGATCGCACGGGCGATAACCTCGTCCTTTTCACGCGGCGCGACCTCGCCCGTCTCGTATCGTAGCGGCAAATGGTCTATAAAAAGGCACGCCCTGCGATTTTAGAAAATTTCGATGCTTATATCCTTGCGCTCCTGCGCGGTCTTGCCGATCTTTGCGGCGTTTGCGCTATTTTTTTGCCGCCTTTTTTTGAAAAAAATCGAAAAAAATGCCATATTTTCTCCTTTAAAGTTTAGGGGTTGCATTTTACCAAATCTCCGCTTACGGCAGTATTTTACGCGGATACGGTTTGCTAAATTTAACGAGCAAGCAAACAGACAAAATTGATTTGGTATATATTGAAAAAGCAAAGTAAATTTCTAACGAGATAGTAAAAAAAGTAGAGATGAGAAAAAAACGGCCGCGAGCGGCGAGTCGCCTAAAAAAATATGAATAGGCGTACCGCTCGCTAAAAATCTGCAAATTTTACTTAGCCGAGTAGCTTTTGCAGCACTCCAAAAATCCTGCGCGCCGCATTTGAGGCTACGATTAGCCCCGCAGCAGACATTATTATATCTTTTTAGCACCAGTCGTCCAGCACCCGATAGATACGGAAATCCGTGATTAGGGCTTTCAGTGATGCCAAGTGCTGGATTACCTAGATTTGGCACCCAAGTCTCAGGCGTCGTTATCAAAAAGCTAAGCGTTACGATAGACATGCCAAACGTCAGCAGCCCGCCGATAAGCCCTAGTTTAGGGGAACCAAATGCCAAGCAGCACGAGCGTGCCGATAGTGCAGATCATCGCGCCGATCAGGTACGAAACCGCGTAAGTACCGTTTTGTTTGTGCCACTCGATGTTTTTAGGTACGACCAAGCCTTCCGGGTTTTTATGTAGGTTATACTCGGCGACCATTTTGCCCTTGCCGTTATCTACGATATCTTTTTTTGCTATACATATAGCTAAAAAAACGGGCTGTTGGTTACAAACGGCACGATGCCGTCAGCCTCGTATTGCACGACTTTGAGTCCGCCTATCCACGCCATCACGATGAAAAATCGCGACGCTAACGTAGTTTACGAAATATTTTTTTGCGAGCCTGCTAGGGGCTTGTAAAAATTTCTTGCATTAAGTTCCTTTTAGGGTGATTTTTATAATTTTAATTAGACTGTATATTTAAAGCTATATAAAAATTATAACGGGATTATATATAAATCATATAAAATTCGGCTTAAAAAAAGATAAGCATTATCATAAATGGAAACTTTAATTACATTTTAGTTTTGATTTAAGTAAGATTTTAAATTCATAATATCTTTATCCGCAAATAGCTGCCAAAAACACACTAGAGACTATTTGGTAGATTTGGCTGGTATATGTGAGTGGATTAATAGCAAAACTTGCGTTAAATTTAAGACTTGATCTCTAGCCGCCAAAACCAAAAACGAGCTTGTTTTTAGCTTAAATTTTGACACCAAGCCGAATGTGAATGTGATTTTACGAACCTTGCAAAACATTTAAGACGCTTTTGCGGTGCCCAAACTAAACATCGAAAAATCAAACAAAAAGAAATCAAATTTACGAAAAATTTATCGGATCCATATCGACGTCAAAGCCATGCGCGGCGCAGATGCGAGCAGCTTTTATAAGCGGAGCGTGAGAGATGCAGCGCAGTAAAAATCTCAAAACGGTATTTACCGCCAAGGATCTCGATCGCGCACTTGCCGTGTCCGACGATCTCGAGCAAAGACTCAGCGGCGCGCAAACTTTTTCGAGCTCGGCGACGCAAATTTCAAGTCTTTGCTTTGCCGCCTGCTCCCTTTTGTCGCTAACGATAACTCGCAAAAGCCCTAGCAAACGGCGGATATATAGGCTCTCTAGCAAGAATCTCCTCAGCCAAAAAAACGCGTCGTAGTCCGCGATAAAAATCTTTCAAAAAAACTCTCGCTGCCTGCTCTGCACGACCACGCGCCCCTCGCCCGAGCGACCAGCCCTGCCCGCTACCTGCATTGCCAGCGCCAGTGTCCGCTCGCGAGCGCGAAAAATCAGGAAAAGTAGCAGCTCATCTACACCCATGATGACGGCAAGATCCACGTTGTGGTAGTCGTGCCCCTTGCTTAACATCTGCGTACCGACTAGCGCGTCTATCTCGCCCGCGTTAAAGGCCTTTAGCGTCTTTTCGAGCTTGTTTTGCGTCGTGATCTCGTCGCGGTCGAATTTCTCGATCCTAGCCGCTGGAAACGCCGAGCGCAAGGCCTCCGTTAGTTCGTCGGTGCCGATTTTTTTCGCCTCGATCATCTCGCTGCCACACTTCTCACACGAACATGTCGCAGACATTGTAAAAGCCGCAGTACTGGCACTTTAGCACGTTTCGCTTTTTATAAAAAGCTCATTCCGACGCTGCAAAACGGGCACTTTATCGTACTGCCGCACTCGCGGCACGACAGGTAGCGGAAGTTTGCACGCGTCGGCAGGAAGACCACCGCCTGCTTACCGCCCGCAAAAACTCGCCGCAAGTTCGCCCAGTATCACATCGCTTAGCCCCGTCTCGCTCTCGTCGTAGATAAATTTTTTTCGCTTTTTAAAAAAACGTTCCTTTTCAGCCTAAAAATGCGGCTGCTTTTTAAAGCTCACGACACTCGGAGTAGCCGAGCCAAGTAGGGACTTTGACGTCAAATTGCTCGCTAAAAAAATAGCGCGAGGTCGCGGGCGTTATAATGCGGATTTTGCGCAGATTTGTAACTGTCGTCGTGCTCCTCGTCGACGATAATAAGCCCAAGTTCGGTAAAGGGCAAAAAAACAGCGCCGAGCGCGCGCCTGCGATCAAATTTATTTCGCGGCTCTGAAATTTTTGCAGGATTTCGCCGCGCTTTTTAGGCGTTATTTTGGAGTGCCATACGCCAAATTTCTCGCCAAAATAGCTTTTTAGTCGCTTTGTCATCTGAGGCGTAAGCGAGATTTCCGGCATCAAAAAGCAAAACCTGCTTGTCTGCTAGCAGATACTCGCGGATAAGCGAAAAAAATAAATCTCGCTTTTACCGCTTCCCGTATCGCCGAAAAATCAAACTCGTTTTATGGCTCTTTGCAAAAATTTAGCGCATCTTGTTGATTTGCATTTAGATTTGGAGTTTTAAAATCGCTTTGCTCGTGCTTTTATGATACCTACGTTTTCATCCGACGGAGTAAAAAAATATCTACTGCTAAAGAGTAGTTTACAACGTAATAGCGAGAAATAAAATTTAAAAAGAGCAATTTGAATTTTTAGTTAATTTTTGCGTGCAAACTTCAGAAATCTCAGCCGTTTTAAAGCTCGGCTCGCCGACTTGCCTCAAAAACATATCCTAAAGCCTTTTTGCCTCTAATTTCCACTATAACGGCGCGAAAAAGGATATAGAAATTTCGGTCGAATGGTACGTTAGCGGCTCCAACCTTAGTCCACTTAGTAGAAATTTCATAGTATTTTATTTCATTAGTATCGAACACTACTTATCTTTCGTCTCACAGCAAAACAAACTATGCTTATTAATTATAATTATCCGCAAAGTACTATCAAAAAAATCCACTACAGACATTATGCGCTAAAAAAATCCAATTTACACTCATTATATTTGCAGAAAAAAAGCATTGACTAGAATATTTTTAATACTTAAAATTTGTATTTTTTTGTTTTATACATACTCGCATATTCTTTAACAATAAAATCTTTGAATATTTCGTTAAATAAATTTGCAGAAAAAAGTCGGCTATAATTGGGTGGTTACAGCCGACACTATTTTGGTATTTGATGTTAATTAAATTTTGGGTAAATTGTGTAATTTTAAACAAAGAACGACAAACAAGCAACTTTAAAACTAAGCTAATTTTAGTTACTTTACAATAAAACATTACTCCGTTAAGGCCGCACAAAGGCTATCGGTTTTAGGACAAGTAAAAGCACCGTTGGCTACGTTATACGTAAATCTCGGTAGACTTGCCTCCGAGAGTAAATTTATACTTATCTCCAGACTTTGACCACCCGCTCTTTGTATCGACTTTTATGCCGCTTTGAAGAACGTTTTCAAAGAGAAGCCCTGTCGTGCTACCTGTCTTTTCAAGTGCAGGGTAAGTAAAACTACCTGTTAGCATATTTGTATTGTACGCATTCATAACTGCACTTTTTATAGAAGCTATATCCGATCTAGCTCTTGCCAAGACAGCATCATCTCTAGTAACAAATAATTTTGGTACCGCGATACCGGCCAATATACCTACAATAACTATCACGAAAATAAGTTCCATCATTGTAAAAACCACGTCTCACGCCACCACTCCTTTTACAATACGCGAAAACAACATAATGCTCATCTACGGTGACGCTTGGGCTTATTCTCGTCACAGCATACTCATGCGTATTGCTTATAAAAACAAATTCTATTCTAAAGTCGCAATCAAATGGATAACAAATGCCGCTTAATACAACATTAGCACTATTATATATGCATCTAGCACGTTTGTCATAATCTTTTTATATTGTTTGATATATCTATACTTACATATCAACAATTAACTATTCTGTATTACCTACAAATAAGGCAATAATCAGTATAAATACAAAAACCCAAGTCTATACCTGAGGCAAAACTTGGGTTTTTACTGAGCATTTCTAAACAAAAACTCTAAGCAAATTAGAATTTAACGTTTATACCGCTGATTGCAACTTCGCCTGCATTGCTATCTGTAGCATTACCTGTTTGCTTATGTGAAAATGAGAATTTGCTCTTAAGTAGAGTGTCGATACTTTTGCTAGCTATCACTTTTTGGCATACTGGAGCAGAATTATCACTACCTTGTTGTATTCTTAAATGAGCTGGTTTGCCTGTAGTAGCATCAACAGTTGGCACCAAAGTAACTCTTATGCATCTTTTACCGGCAGCTACGATATCATCAGCAGTACCGATTCCGCCTGCGCAAGCTGGACGTTAGTCATACCGCTTAGTTTTGTGTCAAACTGACCTTGAGAAGTATAATAAGCGCCCTAAATCGCTAATTAAAGTTGTAAGATTTGTCGCAGCTTTTGCTATCTCTGCATCATCGCGAGTTGCAGTTAGTCTTGGGATAGCTACAGCAGCTAGAATACCTAAAATAACGATCACGAAGATCAACTCAATCATTGTAAAACCTTTTCTCATACGAGACTCCTTGTGTTTATTCTGCATACACTTATGCAGTCGGCGGGATTATATAGTTAATTAGCTTAAAAACACATTAAAAAGAAAGATTTTTGTATAAACGCGTGTAAAAAAAGTAATATATAATGAAATTTGAACTTATTTCTTTACTTACTTTTTAGCCAAAAGAGCGCAGATCGCGCTCCTGCTGATAGTTTTCATAGCATTTTTTTGGACAAAGGCGCTTAGTAGCTCTTTGACGTCGAGATACTTTTTTTGCCTCCGGTAAAGGTCTCCCACTCTTTTTTTCAAAATTTTTGGGCAAAGTCGTCCTCGAGACTGATGTTGTAGAATGTGGAAGCTATTTTTTTACCGTTATTTTTCATCGTTTGCTTATTTTTCCCAGTACCGCTTCGATCTTGCGGATAACGTCGTCGCTCTCGGTATTTTTGGTTCTCAGGTCTTCTTCTAGGGCGTGCGATTTGGTTTGTTTTTGCTTCGTTTTGGGCTTTGACGCTGATTAGTTCGTTGCGTAGAGACTCGTTTTTCTTCGCAGATTTCGTTATATCTAGCTAGCAGGTCGTTTACCTTGTCGGTTAGGGGTGTTTAGTACTTTATCGTTATCAAACATCTTTTTCCTTAGTTTTGGTATAATTTTACGTAATTGTAACAAAAAAAGCTGGTTTTTAAGGTAAAAAAATGAAAAAAATTTTGAAAATTTCGTCCAATTTAGCCCAAGCGAGGATCAGGCCCGCGCAGCCCAAAAATATCGTAGCATCCGTAAAATCAGGAAACAAATATCAAACGCTTCTAGGCGTCACGGGCTCGGGCAAGACATTTACGATGGCAAACGTCATACGTGAGCTAAATATGCCCACTCTAATCATGACGCACAACAAATCCCTCGCCGCACAACTTTATAGCGAATTTAAAGGCTTTTTCCCTAAAAATCACGTGGAGTATTTCATCAGCTACTACGACTACTATCAGCCCGAAGCCTACATCCCGCGTCAAGACCTTTTCATCGAAAAGGACAGCTCCGTAAACGAAGAACTCGAGCGTTTGCGCCTCTCTGCGACAGCGAGTTTGCTCAGCTTTGACGACGTCGTGTGCGTGGCGTCGGTGTCGGCCAACTACGGCTTGGGTAATCCTAGCGAATACAAAGGCATGGTCGCATACCCAAACGTCGGCGATAAAATCAACCAGCGCGCGCTACTGCAAAAGTTAGTAGATATGGGATACAAGCGAAACGACGTTTATTTCGATCGAGGCGACTTTCGCGTAAACGGCGACGTGGTGGACGTATATCCCGCGTATTTTAACGACGAGGCATTTAGGATCGAGTTTTTTCGGCGACGAGATCGAGACGATGTATAGCCTGGACGTGCTGGAAAACAAAAAAGACACGACCTGAAAAAATTTATCCTCTACCCGACCAGCCAGTTTATCGTGGGCGAAAACCGCCTAAAAAATCGCCATCAAGCAGATCGAGGAGGAGCTGGCCGAGCGGCTAAAAGAATTTAACGAGCAAGGTAAGCTCGTCGAGGCGCAGCGCCTAAAACAACGAGTGGAGTTTGACCTAGAGATGATGAGTAGCACGGGCATGTGCAAGGGCATCGAAAAACTACGCGCGACACCTAACGGGACAAAAAGCCCGGAGAGACGCCATACTCGATGTTTGATTATTTTTGAGCTGGGCGGCAAGGACTACCTAGTCATCGTGGACGAAAGCCACGTGAGTTTGCCGCAGTTTCGCGGGATGTATGCAGGCGACCGTAGCCGTAAAGAGGTACTGGTAGAGTACGGATTTCGCCTGCCCTCAGCACTAGATAACCGTCCACTCAAATTTGACGAGATTATAAACAAACGCGCCACTTTCTTTTCGTATCGGCAACCCCAAACGAATACGAGATAAAGTTTGAGCTGCGGCCACGTCTATGAGCAATTTACGCCCGACGGGACTACTTGATCCCTTAATCGAGATAAAAGATAGCGAAAATCAGGTGGAAATTTTATTTGACGAGGCGAAAAAAACGATCGAGAGAAACGAACGCGTGCTAGTCACCGTGCTCACCAAAAAGATGGCCGAGGAGCTTAGCCGCTACTATACCGAGCTTGGCATCAAGGTCAAATACATGCACTCAGATATCGACGCCGTCGAGCGAAACGAGATCATCCGCGGACTGCGTAGCGGCGAGTTTGATATGCTCATCGGTATAGATTTGCTCAGAGAGGGGCTTGATCTGCCCGAGGTTAGCCTCATTGCCATCATGGACGCCGATAAGGAAGGCTTTTTGCGCTCGACGACAAGCCTAATCCAAACGATGGGGCGTGCAGCTAGAAACGTAAACGGCCGGGTGCTGATGTTTGCCAAAAGATCACCAAATCCATGCAAGAAGCGATGGATACGACGCTGGCTCGCCGTAAGATGCAAGAGGAGTACAACCGCGCCCACGGCATCACGCCGCGCTCGGCTAGCCGAAATATCGAGGAGAGCCTGCACGTCGAGGACGGCACGGAGATCTTAAGAAAAGGCGCAAATCTGGAAAAAATGCCTGCCGCTGAGCGAGCGAGCATAATCAAAGAGCTAAGAAAGCAGATGCTGGAGGCGGCGGCGCAGTTAGGGATTTGAAAAGGCGGCGGCATTGCGCGACGAGATCGCCAAAAATCCGCAAGCTTTTAAATTTGACGGCTTGTCTTTTTCCGCCATACTTCGTTACCGGCTCAGTCGGCTTCGGTCACGGACGGCTAGTCCGCTCCCTCGCCCTCGCTCGCCGCTGCCTCGTCTGACGAAAAAAATACTTCACCTTATCGTTTTTGTATTTAAATTTTGAAATCAAATTTTGTAAAAATCTGGTTTTACATTTCACCCACCGAGACCCGCATCTTGAAAAATCCAAATTTTGTTTGGTTAAATTTTAGCACTAAATTTTTACTTCTAAATTTTAAAAAATGACACAAAATTTGATTTAGCCAATTTTTACTAAAAATATGACGTATTTGTAAAAAGCAAAATTTCTAATCACAAAAGGAGTCCATAAATAACAAAAGAAGAGATAAAAATTGCCAAACATAATTTTTGCCTCCATCTATGATATAAAAAGGTGGCTTAATAAAAAACGCTAGCAGAGTGTACGCTTGACGGCAAGTACTATGGATCTGCGGTTAGAATCACAACAAGAAATTTATATCAAAAATCTAAACAAAAAAACAAATTTTTGTAGACAACGTAGAAACAGAAGTTGTTTTTAGGATACCTTGCTTGAGCGACAAAGATGCAGGGTATCCTGGCGGCACATATCAGAAACATGTTTTCGAATGGTAGAAATTTTTGCGCCTAAGTTGTGATTTTATAGATAATGAAATAGTTAATATCAAAGAAAGCTATGATGAAAATTTCTAGCTCAGTAAACTCACTCGCCCTCCTCGATATTCTCCTGTATAAATACCCGCATGCTCGGAAACTCAAGCGCACAAAGATGGCCAAATTTATGCTTATAGACGCAGCCCGTGTCGATGTTTGCGCTAAAATTCGTGATGTCAGGCTCAGCGATCGGCGTATGACCGTAGACGTTAAAGATGCCATCGTTTTTGGCTAAAATCGCCTCTACTGCAAAGCACGTGCCGCCTAAACTCCGCCGCGCTATCGCCGTCCGAGCTGCGCAGCGACCACATCCGCCCGGCCGCCGAATGCGATACGACTAGCCGCCTGCCCTGCGCGTTTTTAACGTCAAACTCAAAAATAAAGTGGCAATTTGATAAAAAACTCTATGTGCGCGAGCTTTTGGGCGCAGCTAGCTTTGGCGTAGGAGGCGAAGGTCTGCGCACCGCCGTTGAGGAAAAAAACCAGCGCGGATCGTTAGGGCATTTTGCCGCGTAAAAATGCGTCTTTGTGTTGCAAAAAGCGGTACTCGTGATTGCCCATCACAGCCGCGTAGCCTCGCTGCATCGCTAGCTGCACGACCTCAAAACTCCCCTCGCCGCGGTCTATCAGATCGCCCACGAAGCTAAAATCTCAGAATCAGCACCACCGGCAAGCGATCTATAAGTGCGCAGAGGGTTTTATAACAGCCGTGAACGTCGCCGATAAGATACATTGGTCGCCATAATCATCTAACATTTTTATTTGCCTATCTTAAATTGGCTCAAATTACTAGCCATTTTTTTATAAATTTACAGTCGATTTCACGCTCTTATACGCTTAAAACCAAACAATATCTACTAAAATCACATTTTTTTATATACTTTTTATTCTTTATCTCTTATAATATTATATAACCACAAAAATTAATTTTTTTATAACTAAAGGAGGTTTAATAAATAACGCCGACGAATTCGAAATTTAGCCGTAGGCTTGGCCGAGAGTGCATTTAGCGAAACACCAAAGAAGAGATAACTCAAACTTTCATTTCAAGGGAGAAAAAAATGAAAAAGACGAAAATTTTCTTAAAAGCTTAGCGCGCTAGCCGGCGTCAGCCTGCAAGCCAACAGAATAGAGGGCGTCACTCAGACGCTTTTTTTGACCAGAAGAAAGTTTTTTTGCGCAAATATAGATTCGGTCCGTTTTACGCAAACGTAGTCAGCGGACAGATAACTAGCATAGATCCTTTTGAAGCGGATAAATTCCCAAGCACTTTAAATAACGCCGTCGCAGACTGCGTCCAAAACGAAAGCAGAGTACTGTATCCTTGCGTTAGAAAGAGTTATTTGGAGAAAAAAAGGACCAAATAAACCCAGAGCTTGGAGGCGAGGAGGAATTCGTAAGAGTTAGCTGGGATACGGCGCTTGATCTAGCCGCAAAAGCTCTAAAAGAAAAATTTTTGAAAAAAATACGGCTCCGAGAGTATCTACGGAGAGTGATACTGGTGGGGCGGCAGCGGTAAAGTCAGCTGGGGTAGAGCTACGGCTAGAAGGATGCTAACGATACTAGGCGGCTTCGTCTCAGAAGACGGCAACTACTCCTATGGCGCCGGTCACGTTATCATGCCTTACGTTATCGGAACTATCGAGCCAAACGAAGTTCCTACGAAATGGGAAGCGGTACTAAAGTCTGCTAAAAACGATAGTATTTTTGGGGAAGCAACCCCGTAGTAACCAATGAAATAGGCGTAGGCGCTCCTACTCACGAGGGCTACGAAGTGTATGCCAAGCTAAAAGATATGAATGCAAAAGGCAAAAAGAAAATTTACGCCGTAGATACATATAAAAACGACACGATCAGGTATCTCAACTCGGACTTTATAGGCGTGGTGCCGGGAACCGATACAGCCATGATGATAGGCATGTGCCACTATCTATACGAAAATAAACTATACGACGAAGCTTTTATAGGCAAATACGCCGTTGGATTTAATAAATTTAAAAGATTATTTTCTAGGCACTCACGACAATGTAGTTAAAAGTTTAGACTGGGCTAGCAAAATTTGCGGCGTAAGCGTCAAAAAAAGCTAGAGGATCTATGCATGTCGCTAGCCAAAAACGAGTCTTTGATAATAAGCGGTTTTGCTATCCAAAGACAAGATCACGGAGAGCAGTCGTATTGGGCGCTCATAACTCTAGCCTCGATGCTAGGGGCACATAGGCAAGGAGGGCTGCGGCTTTATGACTTGCGATCAGGGACACAAAACCAGTACGGAAAGCCTTATAGCGCCGGCTCTAAAAGGCCTAAACTCGGTTCCTAGCGAAAAAAATACACGAAAGAAGATAGCCCTTGGGTAATAAACAAAGGTTACGTCATGCCAAATAGTAGAATAATAGATGCACTCCTAAATCCGGGCCAAGAGATGCAAAGAAACGGCGAAATGTACAAACTCCCGCACATGAGAGTTTCCGTAAGCGCCAGCGGATCGATATTTACGAGACATCAGGATATAAACCGCGCGGTACAAGCGTGGAAAAAAGCTCGATACCGTGATAACCATAGAGCCTTATTGGACTAGCGGAGCTAAAGCTAGCGACATAGTCCTGCCCGCAGCTATCGAGCCTGAGAGAAACGACATAGAGCAGTCAAACGCTACGGGCGAGTATATCTTTGCCATAAAAACAAGCCGTCCAGCCTATGGGCGAAAGCAGGAGCGATTTTGAAATGTGCAAAGGAATTTTGCAAGAGATGGGGGCATGGAAGAGGTATTTACCGAGGGCAAGACCGAGATGGAGTGGATAAAAGAAATTTTTCGCCGACGCCATGGATCAAGCCAAAGCGCTCGGATACGATAATCTACCTACGTTTGACGAGTTTTTGGGAAAAAAAGGATACGTAAATTCGACAAAAAAAGACGAAGAGAAAAAAATACTACGCTAGATTTGCGAATTTTAGAAAAAAATCCAAATACATTTAGACTTGGAACGCCGTCGGGAAAGATCGAGATTTATTCGCCCGTCATCGCAAAAAATGAAATATGACGACTGCTTTGGGCATCCGGCATGGTTTGAGCCTACCGAGTGGCTCGGCGATAAAGATAAAACTAAAAAAATATCCTCTCGCGCTAAACACTCCACACTCTCGCTTCAGACTGCACTCCCAGCTAGACAACTCCATAGTTAGAAAGTACGCTGAAGTAAACGGTAGAGAGCCCATATTTATCAGCCAAAGCGCAGCCAAAAAACGCGGCATCGCAACGGGAGACGTGGTTAGGGGTGTTTAACGATAGGGGTGAGTATATGTGGAGCGATAGTGAGCGACATAACCCAAGACGACGTCGTAATCGTATGCGAAGGCGCATGGTACGACCCTGAAGTCTACGGCAAAAAGAGCCTGTGCCAGCACGGATGCGTAAACGTGCTCACAAAAAGACAAAGGCACGAGCAAGCTAGCGCAAAGCAACATCGCGCATACAAATTGGTCCAAGTCGAAAAATATAAAGGCGCGATAAGACCTATCAGAGCGTTTTCTAAACCAAAAAAATAATAGGTGCTTAAGTTTGAGGCGGGGTTTAGGCTCCGCCGTTTTTGAATGTTATTATCTCCGCGGTTTATCAGATCACCCATAAAAGCAAATTTCTAGAATCGGCATCATATGAAAAAACAATCTATCATAGGCAAAGGGTTTTTACAGCAGCCGTGAACGTCGCCAATGAAGTAATTTAATCCTTTATTTTTACTAAAGTATAGCGGTTACTGACGATAATCTTTGTCGAAAAAGCTTATCTAGACTGTCTTTTCTGTATTCCAAGCCCTTCAAGATCGCCTCCACGCCATCTCTAGTTAGATCGCGGAATTTGACGCCTTCAAAATCAAAATACACCGTCATCCCATTATCGCTGATTTTAATAATCCGCATAGCATATTGAGAAAGACTAAATTTATCTACACCTACGCAATTTATTAGCTCGTCGGCATATTTAGCAATTATATCCTTTATAATCATTTTTGATTTATACTGCTGCTCAGTCGCATAAGTAGCCACGCTCGGAGCTAGTTTTTTTCAATGTTTTTCTCATAGGCCTTAAATTTATCGGTCTTAGTTACCGTCCCATTTCTTGAAGTTTCAAGGACAGATTTTAAAAACTCTATATTCAAATTTATCATAGCATAGGCATCGACCTTTATCCAGTCCAGCGCATCCTTATCAGCGTTGATATATGGGTTAGTTTGCTCGGCAAACGCATTTTTGACGCGTTTACTTTCGCTAAAATTTTTCGTGAGCCTCCTGGCTAAATCTAATCTGCCCGCCTGCAACATCTATCGCAACCTTTCTAGCTATATGTACTTTTTCGCTAGTTGAGCTTCCGTCGCCTTTTGATGCTATGCCGCACCCGCAAAAATATCAGCGCAATCATAAAAAATAATCAGCTTTTTTTCATCGCTTCTCCTGTAAACATAATTTTTGCGAAATTTTACTACCGCAAGCATTAAATTTCTACTTGCAAAAATACGCGCAAGCTACACTTTTCGCGTCAACGTTTAAACACCCTCACTCACCGATCACTAGCATCGCGCCAAGCGTTATCATCGTGACACCGACGAAAAAAACTCCAAAATTTCTCCATGCGGCGGGCTTTTGAAACAGCGGTACCAAAAACCCTAGCCCCGTATCCAAGCAAAAGAAAAAAACGCAAACGACGCGCACATCGCGCCCATGCCAAAGAGTCCCGCACCTCGCCACTTTCGTAGAAACCGAGCCAAGAAGCACGACCGTGTCAAGATAAACGTGCGAATTAGCCACGTAAAAGCTAGCGTGAGAAGCGCTGTTTTAATCGCTTCCTGCACCTCCTCGCCGCTGGCCGAGAGCGCATGCGAGGCGCTAAACGCGCTATAAAGACTGCGTAGCCCGTAAATGCTCAAAAATACGAATCCGCCCCAAAGCGCGGCGGTTTTGATGACGGGATAGCGCTCCACTACGTAGCCAAACCCCGACACACCCGCAAAGATCAGCGCGGCGTCGCTAAGCGAGCAGATAGCGCAAACGAGAAAAAACATGCTGTTTTTTTAATGCCTTGTTTTAGCACGAAGGCGTTTTTGCGCTCCGATAGCTAAAAATCAAAGAGAGCCCAAGAGAAAAAACCAGAGAAAAAAAGGCATTGAAAGAGTTCATTTTGTCCCTTTCAAATTCGGCGTATTTTGGTATTTTTTTCAAATTTTGACCGAAATGCGTGCGACAAAAAAGCTCGGCGAAGTAAAATCGCGACATGCGGAGATTTCTGTAAATTGTGAGTCAAATTTTAGCAGCATCAAGGTGCAGGTCTCGGTGGGTAGAAATTTGAAGTTGAAAGTGCGAATTTGACTTCAAAGTTAAATATAAAAGGATAAGGCGAAGTATTTTTATAGAAACATTTTGCTTCGCAAAAACGCTACGCTTGTTTTGAGATGATTTTTGGGGTTTTGAAGTTAAAATTTGACGAAGATAAGGCATGTAGTCTATCGAGTCAAATTTTAACGAAAATCCGCAAAAAGCGCTCAAAAGACAAGCTGCTTAACTTTCTTTTTAGCAGTTTCGCCACCATCTGCTCGCTCTTTCCCTTATCGCTATCCTTTTTCGTCGCCTTATATATCCCGCTCACGTACTCCTCGAGCACCTCTTGCGAGTTTATGCGCGCGTCGCCCTCTTTAGGTCTCACCTTGGCGTATTCGCCGCTGTTTTTGTAGCTCAAACGCTAGCTCGTTATCGCTAAGCTGCAAGCGCAAAAAAACTCAAGCAAACGCTCTTGTAAATTTTTTATCGATTATCGGCGTCATGAGCTCCCAGGCGGCGCTCCAGATTTCGCGGCATCCAGTCGGCGGAAGCGATGTAAATTTGAGGGTCGGCGTGCCTGAAATAAAATATCCTCGCGTGCTCAAGGTATTTGCCAATGAGTGATCTCACGCGGATATTTTCGCTTAGGCCTTTCACGCCAGGGCGCACGCAACAGATGCCTCGCACGATGAGATCGATCTTTACGCCCGCGCTACTTGCCTTTACCAGTGCGTCCACGATGTCGCTATCTACTAGCGCGTTCATCTTAGCCACTATCCTGCCCTGCTCGCCGTGCGCAGTCTCGGTCTTTATCATATCTAGCACGCGCTCTTTTATCTGCATCGGCGACATAGAAAGCGTCTGCAAACGGCGGTTTTTAGAAAAGCCCGAAAGTATGTGAAAAAACGTCGTCGTATCGCTCGCAAACTCCGCCCTGCTCGTAAAATAGCTCACATCGGTGTAAATTTTCGCCGAGCCGCCGTTGTAGTTGCCTGTGGAAAGATGCATGTAAAATGTGAGCTTGCCGCCCTCTTGACGGATAACTTGGCTCACTTTTGCGTGCACCTTAAAAGCCCGTTATGCCGTATATCACGTGCGCGCCGGCATCTTCTAGAGCCTTTGCCCAGTGCAGGTTGTTTTCCTCGTCAAACCTCGCCTTTAGCTCGACCATCACGGTTACCTGCTTGCCGTCGTTTGCAGCGTCGATGAGAGCCTGGATGATAGGCGAGTTTTTATCGACGCGGTAGAGCGTCATACGGATCGAGATAACGCGCGGATCCTTGCTCGCCTCCTTGATAAACTGCACGACGGGATCAAAAGCTCTCATACGGATGCACTACCAGCACGTCCTCTTTGTCGATAACGTCAAACATCGATAGGGTGGCTCGCTAAAAGGCGGCAGAGTCTTTGGCGCGTACGGCGGCAGGCAGAGGTGGGAAAATTCTTTATTTCCCACGATTTGCCAGAGCGAATTTAGCGTCAGCGGGACGGTGTACTCGTAGATATCTTTATAAAAAATCTTCATGTGCGAGTTTAGAAACTCGACTATCTCGGCGTCGGCGTCCTTTTGTATCTGCATGCGCACAAAGGCGCCTTTTCGGCGTAGCTTTAGCCCCTGCTCGAGGATCATCATAAAATCATCTGCCTCTTCCTCCTCGATGACGATGTCGGCGTTCCTGGTAACTCTAAACGCCGCCGAGCTAAGCAGCTTGTATCCTGGGAAAAATCTCCTCCGCGTGGCGGTGCACGATCGTTTCTATCGGCACATAAACGTTGTCGCTAGCCTGAAAAAAATCTCGGCAAAACTCGCGAGATACGTATCATGCCGATCATGATCTCGGGACTATCTGCGTCGGCAAGCTTAACGGCTAAGCTAAAAGCTAAGGTTATTTAGATGTGGGTACGGATGCGTGGCGTCAACCGCTATAGGCACGATAACTGGCAGGATATTTGAGAAAAAAATACTCGTCGCATTTGGCGCGAAGTTCGGGCGAGATTTCGTCGTAATTTTTCATAAAAAGCCCGTTTTGCGCTAGCTCTCTTAGCGCGTCTTTATAGTGCTTTTTCTACGAGCGCGAGCTCGTCTTTGATGTATTTTTCTGATCTCTCTTAGCTGCTCGAGCGGACTCATGCCGTCGCTACCGCTAGCTGCGACACCTGCGGCAAAAAGCTCGCTTTAAGCCCTGCGATGCGGATCATGTAAAATCCATCCAAATTCGTCATATAAATCGCGATAAATTTTAGCTTTTTCAAGCGGCGGCAACGCCTTTTTCGCACTGGGCTAAAACGCGCGAGTTGAAAGCGTAGCCAGCTAAGCTCGCGGTTAATAAAAAAACACTATTGTTATCATCCATTTTTTTATCCTTTTTGATGTTTTTATAGATTTTAGCGTATTTTCTCTTAAATCATAGCCCTTCTAAAAAAATAGTAAGTTTGTGCTATAATAAACTAAGAGCAATTTAACTTCAAAAAAATCGGGCAAGGAAATATAATGGAATATATTTGGGCGGTTATTATTTTTATGCGTCGGAATGGCAGTTTTTTTGGGTTTTAAAGAAAAATCTCGATGTAAAGCACTGCAACAATAACCACTTCCAAATAAGCCTGCACCGAATTCAAAGTGCGTATACCTCAGTATTCAACTCGTTGCAACTTTTATTTTCTCGTACTCAAGTTTTATTATGAACGTTTAGCAAAAAAATAGAAAATTTGACCAAGTTTTTGTAGTCAAATTAAAAGCCAACTTTAATCAAATTTATCACTATATCAGTATTTTGCCTTATAACTCAAAAAAATACTACAGAGAATTCTCATATCAAACGCTTACAAAGTCAAAATTTAACAAACTATAATTTTAATAATTAGAATTTCAATTCTGTAGGAAACCAACCTGATGCTATCAAAATTTGCGAATTTTCATACAATATTGTTTTTAAATTTAAAAATATATAAAAAGCGGTAGATTTATTCTAGTTTTTTTAGATGAAAATAAAAAAATAAGAAGAGATAAAGTAAAAATGGCGGAGCAAGTCGCCCGCCATAACTTAATTAAAGATTGTTCTCTTTTTGTACTCAGCCAAAAAAAGCGTACTTTCATCTTTTTAATCTAAGTTTTTCGCGCTTTTAGAGCATCTACTTCGGCGTCATTATAAACGTTGCCTTTTTGTATCTCAGCGATCTTTTCGTCTAGGGTCGTTGTGTTTGTCAAAAAGTGCAGTAAATCTTGCGTTTGAACCCTTTAGCTTAGTTATAAGCTCTCTATCTTCATGAAACATATTTGCTCCTTTTTATGGATTAAATTTCTAATTTAATTTTATCGAATATTATTTTAAGAGATGGTTAAAAAAACATGCCGTATTTTGCGACGACTTGGTAAATTTAGAGCAAAATTTATCCAGTCTTATAATTAGCTTAGGGTAATTTATAAAAAGCTGAAAGTGGTTTTAATTTGAGACTCAAATTTAAAACGTATTTTTAGCTCTTCTGGCTTATGTCTGCTTTTTATTACACGCTTGGTTAGGGCGTATCGATTCGCCAGTGCCGATAACTAATAGCTTCGTGCCAGTGCCAATTAGCGTATCGCCCTTTGGCATCGGGATAACTTTTATTATTCACGTCTTTAATGCCAACCACGTCGGCGTTTGTTATATTTCGCAAGTTAGTTTCTTTTAGGCGCTTAAAAGCGGACCCACGAGTAATCCGGGTACCGATATCTCCTCGATATCGATCGGTGAGTCTTGTTTGTATAAAAACTGCTCAGCCAAATTTTTCCATATCCGGGCGTACGCTCATCGCACTGAGACGCTGAGCGACTAGCTTTTGATGGGCTCACCACGCTGTTTGCACCAAGCTTTTTTTAGGCGCTCAGTATCGTCTTGACTATCGGAGTTCGTCATTATAAAATACGGTTTTTTTGCGCCCGATCTCTTTTTCAAACAACCTTACGGTTGCGATAAGAGCAATATTGTCTGCAATGTTTGGACTTAACGTAATCATGCCTTTTGCGCTTGAAAAAAATGAGTCTTCAAAAAGCGCAGTTTGCGTGTGAGGTTGAGAGATTATATAGTATGGGTATTTATACTTTTCAGCGATCTCAGGCAGATCCTCGCGAGGATCAATTACTATAAATGGGATATGATTTTCCCTAATTCACGGCTTAATTCCATTGTGTATTGATTGTGATAGCAGATGACAAAATGGTTTTTTTAACCTTGCGATCTTATATAGCATTCGTCTTTCCTTTATGATTGCTACAGAGTGCGCCTTTTTAAAAACTTCGAGCATCAAACCCGTAGAAAAAGTAAAAACGGCAAAACCGAGTAAAAATAAACGTGATGGTAAAAAAAGCCGTCCAGCGGGGGAAATAGGTGCGACCTCAGTAAATCCGACGGTCGTAAAAGTCATACCAGCCTGATAAATCGCATCTATCAAGCTAAAACCATCGATTGTAACATAGCCCATAGCTCCAATCATCATCATCAAAAAACGACTAAGATGAGTGGTAAACGAAATGGGCGAAGTTGTTCGTAAAGTTCAGTATTGAGGTTGATTTGAGGTTTGGCAGAACTTGACCAGTTGAGGAATTTTTAAAAATCTTTTTAAACAAAGAAAACTCCTCAAATTTACGGCAAATTTAGCGTGACTGTTTTCTCATCGTTCTTAACGTAGATGCAGCTACCTTAATCTTTCTCGTAGTGCCGTCATCTAGCGTAACGCGGACAGTTCTTAGGTTTGGCAAAAACCTTCTTTTTGTTCTGTTTTTTTCGCGTGGCTGACATTATTACCAACCATGGGGCCTTTTGCCTGTTATTGCGCATACTCTTGACATATTTGTTTCCTTAAAAATAAAAAAATTTCTGCTGATTTTATCCAAAACAAACAAAAATAAAAGCTTAAAGCTCGCTTTTTACAAACATGTTATTTTTAAACTGAATTTATGGATAAAAAGCTAGAATAACAAAATTTAAATACATTGAAATTTTAAAAATTCATAGGTCAAGTTTTACAAAAATCAATTTTCAGGAATTTTGTTTCATCTTATGAGGTTAAGTTTTAAAGACGACGTAGCAATATTTTTATCCTTCCGGCTTTTTTTGGATGGCGATATCAATAAATACGAAATCAGCGAATCAAGCATAAAATATCTACTCCAAAAAAACTCCGCGCCATATCCTAATATCTCTTAAAAACGTTATTTATTTTAATAAAGTAGGCTTTTAATCTAGTCCTTGAATCTGTATTAAAAAAACAGCAAAGGAGAACAGCGTAGATATTGGTTTTTGCGACTATAACGAGATAAAATCAAAAGCTTTAAAAAAGAATGTCCAAGGATGTTTTTGAATTTATCTTTTTGAGACTCTAAATGTTGCGCTACTATTTTGGGGAGCATTTGAATCTGAAAGTAAACAAATCATCGTTTTTAATGCCGATATTGAGCAAAAAGCGCCAAATCGCACTAATGCTATCAGGACGCGGATATAAACCAGTTATCGCAAAAAGACGAAGATGAATTTAATCAATTGCACAAAAAAATACGAATACGCCATACATCTAACCGACGTAAAAATCAAACAAAAAAAGAAATATCTACTACCCTCAAAGAAAACGTCGTCGTTTATGAGATAAACGGCTTTATAGACTCTGAATTTGCCAACAAATCCGCATATAAAAGTTTTTACATTCACTAAAAAAATCGGCTTTTAATTTTTGTTTTTCGACATGAAAAAATCAAGCCTTATAAACATTCACGGCGTATCATTTTTAGCCAAGCTTGCAATGGAATGTGCTGATAGCGGTGCAACTATAGCTATGTGCGGACTAAAAAACCAAGTATCTCAAAAAGCCCTTCTTCACGACCTAGAAGACTGCGGGATACTACTTTTATGATACAATTCAAGATTTTTTTAACGATGATGCAACAATAGAGGGCGGCGGTAGCGTTGAAGACGAAAAACCAAAAAAATATAACTAAAGACTTGATAGATTTTTGCCAGATATCTTAAAAAGTGGTAATGGATACCCTAGCCTCTTTATCAAATTTGCCGGTTTCCGCTGCGGTACAGAGATAGCAAATTTTGATTGCGACGAAGATAAATTTTGCATGGGCTCGGTAGCTTTTTATGGGAAAATGAACGCCAAATTTATCCTCTGTATCGAAAGATACGCCGTTCACAAAATATGCAAAATTTACTACAAGAAGGTAGCGAAGCAAGCATAGCAGAAGCCTATGCTGACGTGCTTAGCGTTATCTCTGACCGCATAGAAGTATGGTTAAAGAGTCAAAAAAATAGAGGCGAATTTTACTTTTGCCGCACATTTTTGAAGAGATTAAGAATGAAGACAAAAATAAAAGGCGTCCTAGTGCAGCTCGATATCGACGGCATGGATGCAATATTTTTTCTAAGCAAATAAAGGACAAGCAAATGTATGTAGCACCTAGTATTTTATCGGCTGATTTTGGAAATTTAAAGGCTGAGATCGAGGCCATCTGCGAGGCAGGAGCCGATCTTGTGCATGTAGACGTGATGGACGGGCATTTTGTACCAATTGAACCATCGGCCCCGTAGTCGTAAAACGCCGTCGCAAAAAGCCGCTACAAAGCCCCTTAGACATTCACCCTAATGGTACAAAAATAACACATTTTTTTGCAGATCTTTTTTTGCCTTTGAAGCCTAAATTTTTAAGCTTTCACATCGAGGAAGAAAAGCATCCGCTACGCCTAATCGATCACATCCGCAGCCACGGCACGGGACCTGCAATCGTACTAAACCCACATACTCCGGTCTGGGCGATCGAGCACATCGTAAACGAGGTCGATATGGTGCTTTTAATGAGCGTAAATCCTGGCTTTGGCGGGCAAAAGTTTATCCCTTCGGTACTCGAAAAAGTACGCAGCTTGCGTGAAATGATCGAACGCAAAAACGCAAAGTGCATGATCGAGGTAGACGGCGGCGTGACTGGACTAAACGTCGCGCAGCTCGATGAAGCGGGCGTAGATATCGTCGTGGCGGGCAGTTATATATTTTCGTCAAATTCGTACGAGCACTTCATCCGCTCGCTAAAGCTCGAGTTTTGAACCAAGATTTTTGAAAATTTACTAGCCGTCATCGCCAAGCGAAACGTAGCCTACGCGGACTTTGTCGCCGCAACTAAGCAAATGGACGAATACTCCGAGCTTTTTGATGTTCGCGACGTACAGATGTGGCGCGCGCTGGGCCTGACATAACCCGCACCGCAAAAACCAAATCGAGCTAAAAACGCGGCGCAATGAAATAAAAGATCAAATTTTTGCGTCATAGATATAGAAACTAGCGGCAGTATAAATAGCGGCCAGATCATAGAAATCGGCGCGCTAAAGCTACAAAACGGCGAAATAATCGGCAAATTTGAAAACCTTCGTGTACGCGCCATACGTCCCGGAAAAATATCAGCGAGCTAACAGGGATCACCGCAGAACACCTAAAAAAACGCGCCTAGCCTAGCCTTCGTCATGGAGCAGTTTAAAAGTCTTTTTAGGTCAGAGCATTTTTGTGGCGCACAACGTTCGCTTTGACTACGGCTTTATCAGCGCGACGCTGGAGGCGCTAGGATACGGCGAGCTGCTAAACCGCAAGCTCTGCACGATCGATCTAGCCCGCCGCACTATCGTTTTCGCCCAAAAATACGGTCTTGGCGCATTAAAAAGAAGTTTTAAAATATAAATAACGCCCACCACAGAGCGCTAAACGATGCTATCGCAGCGGCTGAAATTTACTAAATATTCCTGCAAAAACTCCCCGCCGAAGTAAAAACGACCGAGGATCTAATAGAGTTTAGCAAATCAGCTAAAACAATAAAACGACTAAAAAAATCACTACAAACGAAGGTAGCGAGCCGGTCAAATTGACGGTGCTGTGCAGGCTGATGAATTGGACGACAATAAAAATTTGAGCGCCGCAAATGATGCGCAAAATTTAAACGTCGGCGGTCAAATACAAAAAGCAGAAGAGCCGAAACTTCCGATATTTGAGAAGTAAATTAGCTCAATTTGCTGTAAATTCTACTACTCAAAAATTAAAAATTAGACTTTTAAATTTGCCGAATTTAACTTTCGCCGTTTATTTAAATTTTTAAAATTTGATGAAATAAAAAAAGTTTGAGCCGGCGCAAAGTTTGACCTACTCGCCGACTCTGTTCGCCGTTTATTCGCACGATCCTGGCGGGTATGCCTACGACCGTGGCGTTATCTGGCACGTCTTTTAGCACAACCGAGTTCGCGCCTATTTTGGCGTTTTCGCCGATTAGGATATTTCCCAGCACTTTCGCGCCAGCTGCTATCGTGACGCCATTTTTTATGGTCGGATGGCGTTTGCAGCACTCCTTGCCCGTGCCGCCCAGAGTTACTTGATGATAGATCAGTACATCGTCGCCCACCTCTGCAGTCTCGCCGATAACTACGCCCATGCCGTGATCGATAAAAAGCCGTCTGCCAATCTTGGCGCCCGGATGTATCTCGATGCCAGTTAAAAAACGCGACATCTGCGAGACGAAGCGCGCCGTAAATCGCCAGTTTTTAACGTGCAAAAAATGCGCAAATCTATGAAAAACGACGGCGTGGATGCCCGGAGTGTTAACGAGGATGGCCCCGTAGCAGCACGAGGCTACCGACGGGTCCTTTTCGCGCACTGTCGCGACTAGTTCGTTTAGTTCGGCTATCAGTCCCAAATCACGCCTCGTAAAGCGGAGTGCTGAGATATCTCTCGCCGTTATCGGGAGCTATGAAAAGCACCTTTTTGCCCTTACCTAGCCTCTTTGCGACCTTTACTGTAGCCGCCAGAGCCGCGCCGCCCGAGATACCTAGCAAGATACCCTCCTCTTTAGCCAGCTTTCTAGCCGTCTCAAAGGCCTCATCGTTATCCACGCGCTCTATCTCGTCAATATAGGCGGTATCAAGCGTAGCCGGGATAAAGCCCGCGCCGATACCCTGGATCTTATGTGGACCCGGTTTTTCGCCGGAGATCACGGCGGAGTCGTTTGGCTCGACGGCTACGATTTTAGTTTTATAGCCGTTTGCTTTTAGCACTCTTGCTGTGCCGCTTAGCGTGCCGCCAGTGCCTACGCCCGCCACAAAAGCGTCAAGCTCTTTAAAAATCATCCATGATCTCGTTCGCCGTAGTTAGCTCGTGAGCCTGCGGGTTAAATTTATTTTCAAACTGGCTTAACATCACGTAGCCCTTTTCGCGCACGAGCTCGCTTGCTTTTTCGATCGCGCCTTTCATGCCTTTTGCGCCCTCGGTTAGCACGAGCTCCGCTCCGTAAGCCTTTTGCAGCTTGCGTCTTTCGATACTCATGGTTTCAGGCATTACCAGCACTACTTTAAAGCCTAAAGCAGCGCCCGCCATAGCTACGCCGATACCGGTGTTACCGCTAGTTGGGCTCCACGATGACGTCGCCTTTTTAGAGTGCCCTCTTTTTGCATTCCAAGGATCATACTTGCGGCGATTCTATCTTTTACCGATCCGCCCGGATTAAAAAAACTCAAGCTTAGCGTAAATTTCAGCCATGCCCTCTTCGTGCACGCTGTTTATCTTTACGATCGGGGTTTTACCGATGGTTTTGGACGATGTTTTTCGTATATCATTTAGACTCCTTTTGAAAAAAATCGTGTAATAATAACTTCTTTTTCCATAAATATAAATAAAATATAAAAATAAATTTTTCTTTTTATATTTCAGCCTAAAATTTAGCTCGCGCTCTCTATGATTTTTAACGTTTTTAGGCTGTCCTCTATGCTTGCTCCCGCGCTTTGCTCGCCCCTTAGTAGGCGCACGAAGTCCTCTAGCTCGCTTGTTAGCGGATCAGCTCTTTTGACGAATATATTTTGCATTTTGCACGCGCTTGCGTCAAATTCGCTAAATTTAACGAGGCTCTGATTTAGCAAATCAGCCTCGTAAACCGCCCCTTTGCACGCGACCTCGACCGTTCTTTTTGCGTCTATGCGCGAGCCAGCTAGTGGCGATGAGAGCCGTTATCTCGCCCTCAAGCTCAAACGACAAAACCGCGTTATCTTCAAATTTGGCGTGGATTTTGCGCGAGCTTTTTATATCCGCGCTTTTTATCTCTTTGCCACTTAAAAATCTAATCAGATCTATATCGTGCACCGCTAAGTCGGCCAGTATCCCAACATCTGTGATTCGCTGCGGAAATGGCGCGTTTCTAGTTATTTGCACGCTATACATTTCCTCGTTTGCTAGCTCTTTTTTTAGCGCCGTGATTGCGGGATTAAAGCGCTCTACGTGCCCGACGGCTACCTTTATATCTCGCCGCTTAGCTTCCTCAAGTAAAATTTGAGCGTCCGCGGCATTTGCGCAAACGGGCTTTTCGATGAGCAAATTGAGCCCCTTTTGCATGCATTTTAGGGCCGTTTCTTTTATGTAGCGAGGTCGGCGTAGCGATGACCGCGGCGTCTAGATTTTCGCTCTCTAGCATCTCGTCAAGTTCAGTATAAATTTTTTGCGCGAGATTTTCCTTGCAAAACGGTTCGCAAAGCGCGACTATCTGCACGCCCGCGACGTTTTGCAGCGCGCGGTAATGATTTTTGCCCATGACGCCAAGACCCTATGAGCGCAAATTTGAAAGCATTATTTATAACCTCAATGACGTAGTCTTGCTCCTCTTTGGTTACAAAGGCCGACATCGGTAGCGCCATTATATCCTGCGCTACAGCCTCGCTCACGGCAAAATCCCCCGCTTATAGCCAAGACCTTTGAACACCTCTTGCAAATGCAGCGGCACGGGGTAATAAACTCCCGTCGGCACGCCTTTTTGCGCGCAGATTTCAGCATCTTTGCCCTATCTTTTACGCGGATACAGTACTGCGCCCACGCCGAGACGTTACCCTCCGCGACGAAAGGCGCTACGACGTCCTTTAGCTCGCTAGTATACCGTGCCGCGATCTCTTGGCGTTTTGCGATTTCGGCATCAAGGTATTTTTTAGCTTGACGTTTAAAATGCCCGCCTGGATGGCGCTCGAGTCTGCCGTTTATGCCGACGTATTTGTGGATGTAGCGCTCGGACTGGCCGTGGTTTAGCAGGATGCGCATTTTTTTCGTTCAGGGCGTCGTCGTTCGTAAATATCGCGCCGCCGTCGCCGTAGCAGCCAAGCGGCTTAGCTGGGAAAAAAACGAGGTCGTAGCGATGCGCGAGAAATTGCAGGATTTTACGCCGTTTTGACTCGCACCAAAGCTTTTGCGCCGCGTCCTCGATGACGGTTAGGTCGTGCTTTTGCGCGATGGCGTTTATCGCCGCCATATCGGCTGCCTGCCCAAAAAGCGACACCGGCACGATAGCCTTGGTCCTTAGAGTGATCTTTGCTTCGATCAAATTTGGATCAATATTATACGTCCTCTCGTCGATATCGACGAACACGGGCTTTGCGCCCAAAAATGCTATCATCTCGGCCGTCGCGATAAAGGTAAAAGGCGTCGTGATGACCTCGTCGCCGGGCTTTATATCAAGCGCCATGAAAGCAAGTAGCAGCGCGTCCGTGCCGCTACTGCAAGCTATAGCGTGCTTTGCGCCGCTAAATTTAGCCAGATTTTGCTCCAGCTCGCCGACCTTGCCGCCGATATAGACCGAGCTATCTAGCACCTCTTTGATCTGCTCGTCGATTTCGTTTTTGTATTTTTGATACTGAGCTTGTAAATTTATAAAATTTATCTTCATCTTTGCTCCTATTTTATGGATTTTAGTATCTCTTCGCCTGCTTCGTCAAGCCTCTTGCCGTTAAAGTGCACTTTGCAAAACTCCACCATCTTGCCGTGAAATTTGGCGTAATTTCATTCATCTCTAGCTCGCGCCCGTATGCTTTTACAAATCTGCTCGCTATCTACGGCTTCTAGCCACTCCTGCGCCTCGTCGTAGCTTTCAAACTCATACCCCAAAAAGCCCAAAATCCGCAAAGCATAGCTATCTACGACCATCACGTCGCGTCCGCACGCATAGCAAAGCGCCGCGTCGCAGGTCTCCGCGCCGATGCCTTTGACGCCAAGCAGCCACTCGCGACTCACGTTTTTCTTTGGAAATTTTCAAAATCGCCGAATTTTTAAAAAAATCGCGTCGCAAAGCGTTTTTAGGCGTTTTGCCTTGGTGTTGTAAAAGCCGCTAGGGTTTTATTAGCAAGGCTAGCTCGGCCGTGTGCGTTTTTACGATGCCCTCCAAGCTCATCAAATTGCGTTTTTAGATTATTTAGCGCTTTGTCTGCGTTTTTTTCCAGTTGGTATTTTGTATCAAAACGGCGCCGACCACGACCTCGAAGGTGCCGGCGTTTGGCCACCAAAGAGGGCCATCTGCATCAGCCTTTACGCCCGCGTTTTTTAGCGCCAAAAAAAGCTGCGTGCTATCCATAGTTTTCCTTTTTTCTTTGTTTATTAGTAAATTTGACGCTCGACTCTTGCTCAAATTTATCGTCCAAAACGCTGCCGCGCTTAGATTTGAGTAAAAGCCGACGTTAGTTTGCACGGCTCAACTTTGCTATCGTTTATATACTTTCACCGCTCGCTGCACCAAAGGCTCGCTAACTCCGTCTATGACGCGGATCTTAAAGGCATCCGTGCAGCGTCCGTCGTCAAATCAAACACGACCATTTGAAAGATTCGCCTGCATTTTTCATTTACCTTAAACGAGTGCTTAAGCCCCGTTAAAAAGCTCTTCACGGGTGCCTCCGAGTCCATGCCGATGACGCCGTCAAACGCCCCGCTAAGACCAACATCGCTCACGTAGGCCGTGCCTTTTAGAAATCTGAAGATCATCGGTGCCCACGTGCGTGTGAGTGCCGGCTATCGCTCCGACTCGCCCGCAAAATAGCCTAAAAAGGCATTTTTTTCTCGCTCGTGGCCTCGGCGTGAAAGTCTATGAGGATGTTTTCGCCTCGCACCCCTTTTAGTGCGCGCTCGGCCTCAAAAAAAGCGTTGTTCGTATGCGGCAAGCCGTAGTGCCCCATCAAATTTATCACGCTTAGGCTCTTGCCGTCTTTTGCTCAATTATCACTCCGCGCCCGGCCGTGCCTGCAAAGTGATTGTAAGGACGGATGATAGGCAGAGCGTCCATCAGCGCGACTACGTCTTTTTTTATCAAAGCTGTGATTGCCGCCCGTGATCGCGTCGATGCCGCAACCCAGCAGCTCGTGCGCGTTGGTTGCTGTTAGGGCCAAAAGCCTCCGCTTGCATTTTCGGCATTTGCGACGATAAAGTCAAGCTCAAACTCACGCTCACTGGGCAAATTTCTGTATAACAGCGCTTCGTCCCGCGCGTCCGACGATGTCGCCGACAAAAGCCTACTCTAGTTAATCGCCATCAAATTTTTATCTTTATAGCTTAGATAAAACTGCCTCGCGGTGCGTCCAGAGCGGCTAGCGCGAAGCTGGGCGTATTGCTAGCTAGCTCATGAAGCATCGCTCTATCGCCCACGAAATCTTTTAAAAATAAAAAAATCCACTATATTTAGATAGTCCGTAAAGCTGCCCTGATAAAAAGCTAAGCCAAAGCCCGAATCTATCGCTTAGCGCGATCTTTTCTTCGACCGCGTCGCTATAGTGCAGCTCCGTCTCGCCGACCCTTGCGCCTTCGTTGTCGCTTTTTAGCTCGCTGATTAGGTGGCGGCGGTTTGAGGTGGCGTATACGAGCACATTTTTGGCGCCTTTTTCGATCGAGCCTTCAAGCACGGGTTTTAGAAATTATAGCCTCATATCCCCCGCCTCAAAGCTAAGGTCGTCGCAAAAAATGATAAATTTAAAGCTGCTATCCCTGATCTCGTAAATGATCTCGGGTATCATCTCTAGCTCGTCGTTTTTTAGCTCGATTAGTCGCAAGCCCTCCGGGTAAAATTTAGTAAAAACGGCCTTAACCAGGCTACTTTTTACCACATCCTCGCGCGCCCCAGAGTATCGCGTGATTTGCGCCCTTGCCTTCTAAAAAATTTCGCGTATTTTCTACGAGCTCTTCTTTTTGCTTTTTCGATCCCGATAAGCCCCTCAAGCTGCGTAAAATCAACGTCCGTTACGCCTTTTTAATGCGCCAAATTACGCCTATAAATCGCTGCGGCAGTCGTGTTCCAGTCTATCATTTTTCCGCCCGTCCTTTGTTTAGTTTTCTAAGATAGATCAATATCTCTTCTATCACGTCATCATCGTCTTTGCTCTTTGATTTTAGCCTGGTTTTGCTCGCCGTTTTTGCGCGGTTAGCACGATATTTTGCTCGGCGTTTGAGATAGCTTTAAAGCCCGCTTTTTATAGCTAGAATTTTAATTATAATGAGGCTTAAAAACTGCTTGGTGTAAATATCTGGCTTACCGAATCTATCCTCTATCTCGCCCTCTATCTCATAAACCTCGGCAACCTCTTTGCACTTACTAAGCCGCCTATAAAGCTCCAGACGCAACCTATCCTCGCCGATAAACTCCGAGTTTAAAAATGCGTTTATGCTAAGCTTCAGGTCGATTTTTGCGCTTTCAAAGCTCTCTTTGTTTAGCAGTTTATTTATCTCTTCTTCAAGCATTTTTGATGTAGAGCGAGTAGCCGATAGCCTCGATATGGCCGCTTTTGAGCTTCGCCGACGAGGTTGCCGCCGCCTCTGATTTCCAGATCGTGATAGGCTAGCACGCTGCCAGAGCCCAAAAACGAGTTGCTCTCAAGCGCAACTAGGCGTTTTTAGAGCGTCCGCGCTTAGGGGCGTTTTTATCCTCGACTAGAAAGTAGCAATACGCCTGCTTGTCGCTCCTGCCGACGCGTCCGCGTAGCTGATGCAGGTCTGCGATACCGAATTTATTCGCGCTCTCGATGATGATGGTGTTTACGTTTTGGCAGATGTATGCCGCTTTCTACGATGCTGGTGCTTAGCAGCACGTCGTATTCGCCGTTTTCAAACTTCATCATCTCCTCTTCGGTCGTCTTGGCGTCGATCTTGGAGTGCAGCGTGAGGATGCGTAAATGGCATGATGTCTAAAATTTGCTTTTTGCCTGAGGCATCGTGGCGATGTGGTTGTGTATGTAAAAATTTGCCCGCCGCGGCGCAGTTCGCGCATGATGGCTTCTTTTACCGCCTTTTTCGTCCCACTCGCGCACGCTGGTTCGCACGTCTAGGCGCGAGCTTGGCGGAGTTTGAAGTACGGAGTAGCCCTTGACGCTTGAAAGCGCCATATTTAGGGCTGCGCGGTATCGGAGTCGCGCTCATAGATAGCACGTGCGAGGCGCTTGAGATCTCTTTTAGCTTTTCCTTTTGCTTGACGCCGACTTTATGCTCCTCATCGATGATGATGAGGCCTAAATTTGATGGCTTAACAGACAAAAAGCGAGTGCGTACCCACGCAAACGCAAGGCTGCCCCGCCTCTAGCGCCTTAACCGCGGCCGCTTTTTCCTTTCCGCTCGTGAAGCGATCAAGCTTAAAGACGCTAACGTCAATTTACTCAGCCGCTCTTTTAGGCTTTTAAAGTGTTGCGAGCTAAGAAGCGTCGTCGGCACGAAAAATAGCGCTTGAAAGCCCGATTTTACGCACTTAAATATCGCGTTCATCGCAACTTCCGTTTTACCAAATCCCACGTCACCGCTGAGCAACCTATCCATTACCTTGCCGCTTTTTAGGTCGTTTTGCGATGTCGCTTGAGGCGCGCTCCTGATCCCTCGTGTAGGCAAAGCCCGCATTTTGTAAGAAATTTAGATACTCCGCGTCATCTTTTTCGATGATTTCGCCGCGGATTAGCCTCGCGCTGCGCAGCCAGTGAAATAATTTTTTTGAGGCGATAACAAAAAGCTTGGCTCTAACTTTTTCTTTTTATCTTGGCGAATGTGCCTTTACCTAATCGGTCTAAAACCGCGATACTGCCGCTACTTGCGACGTATCTATCGATCAAATTTAGATGCTCGACGGGCAGCAGTAGCTTGTCCTCGTTTTTGATAAACGATTACGACGAACTCGCGCGTCCTGCCTAGCACCGTTAGCTTTTCAAGCCCCGTAAACTTTTGCCGATGCCGTACTCCTCGTGCACGACGTAGTCGCCGGCTTTTAGCTCGTCGATGACTAAGCTTGGCTTTTTGGCGCGCTTTTTCTTTTTCAAATTTATTTAGCGAGACGATAATCTCGGCTGCCGAGACTCAAATTTAACGCCGCCTCGGTTTGCACGAACTCTACGTTTTTTTATATTCGCTTAACCGAATGCGTTAAAAAGCCCCTCGTTGCGCGCTAAAACCTTGATTTTTATTTTTTTATTTAGCTCGAAAAAAATCGGCATTGGGAGTTACGCTTAAGTCTTTATAAACTTTCGCTGCGGGTAGCACGGGCAAATTTGCCACCTCGCCCAGATCCCGCTCAAAGCCGTCAAATTTTTTCGTTAAAACCGTTTTAAATTCACGCGTATAGTCGATAAATCCATCTATCGCCCAAAAATCCGAGCGTCTTTAGGTCGCTGATTAGCGCGTCCGTTTGCATATCTTTTTATTTTTTTCGGAGGTTTTTTTCAAACTCGGCCTCGCCCAGAGCCGCGATAAAAGGCGAAATTTCAACGCTTTTTAGCTCGGTTTTGTTTGAAATTTGCGTTTGCGTACTGTAATGCCTGATGCTCTCTATCTCATCGTCAAAAAGCAAAATGCGATTTGGCTCCTGTGCGCCGACGCAAAAAACGTCGATGATCTCGCCGCGAACGCAAAACTCGCCCTCGCTCTCCACGATATCGACCGCCTCGTAGCCAAAGCGCAGTAGCTTTTCGGCTAGCTCTTTGGGGTCGATTTTATCGCCATAAATTAGCGTTAGTTTTTGTAGATGTTTTTTTGCCTGGAAGTTTGTTTAGGACCGTGCAAATGGGGCTAATGAGGACCTTTTACCCTCAAATTCGTAAAATGTAGATAACTCGGAGGATAGCTCAAAAAGCTCTGCGCTAAAACTGCGCAGATCATCGCCCTCTCGCGCTCTAAAAATCAGGCAATCTAAAAGCCCTAAGCCCGGCAAATTCCGCCGCGCTAAGAGCCGCGATAGCTTCCTTTATCATCCTCGCAGACGAGCAGCTGCGCATCGCCTCCGTTTAAAAAAATACTCAAAAACCTCACTTTTGCACCGCGGTACCTTTTTAGGAAGGCTTCCACGAGGTAAAAACGACCCGAACGCCAGATACTCCTCGTCCGCGCGCACGTCCGTAAAGTCGGCAAACTCCATATCAAGCTGGCGCAAAGCCTCTTTCACCTGCGACGTTGCTAGCTCGCGGCCGGGCGTCTCGTACTCGATGATGTAGGTCTTTTTGACGATTGGCCTGATCGCCTTTAGGACGGCTTTTTATGTCCTTGTCGGCAAAAGGCGTTAAAGATCAACTCAGCTTTTTGCCCTCAAATTTTTAGCTAGAGCCTGCGCCGCCATCTCGTTGTGTCCGACGTCGATCGTGATGTTTGGCGCGATTTTTTTCGCAGCGTCCGTTTAGATCTAGCGCGCCTAAACTTTGCTAAATTTGAAAGCTAAACCCAAGCTCCTTAAACGCTGAAGAACTGAGAGTCAATTGAGCGCAAAAAAACTCGGGCAAGCCAAATTTTTTCCGCGTAAATTTTTAATCTCATTTTTATCATCGTCGCTTAAATTTCCCGGACGCAAATTTGAGCGTTACGCCCTTTTTAGCGGCGATTTGTCTAGCGATACCGGCGCAAAGCTGGTTCATATCGTCATTCATTAAAGCAACGTCCGCCATCGCGTTAACTGAGTCGTCGCGATCTGCTCTAGCGTGTCGCCCAGCAGAGCCGTGTGGTCAAAACCTATCGGAGTAAAAAGGCTAAGACGCTTGTCAAATACGTTCGTAGCGTCAATTCGCCGCCAACGCCAGCTTCGCAGACGAAAAAGTCGCACCCCTCAAAAAGCGGAGCGCAAAGCATCGTCGCATACTCGAAATACGAAAGTGAGCGCGCAACCTCGGGAGGCAAAATTTTTAATCAGCTTCTCGTGAGCCGTCTCGAGCGCGTCCACGCTAGCTACGGCACCGTTCATCCAAAATCTCTCGCGAAACTCGAAAATATGCGGGCTCGTATAGTGTCCGACGCTATGGCCGCGAGCGAGCATCTGCGCTAAAAATCGCCCCGTGCTGCCCTTGCCGTTCGTGCCGATGATATGGATGATTTTTGGTATTTTAAACGCGTCTTGCACAAATTTAAAGGCATTTGGCATGCGCGCGCGGTTGATTTCCTTATAAAAAAAGGGGTTTATTTTTCTAAAAATATTCTAGTTTCATTAAATTTTTAGGGCATCACCTGATCTCTGCCGTTTTTGCTTAGCCTGATATAGCATTTTATCCGAAGCTTCTAATACGGCTGCTTGACTTTGATTTTGGCTACGTATAGCAACGCCGCAACTCACCGTAACGCTAATGCGTTCGTCTTTGTATAAAAATTTGGAGTTTTTTAGCACATCGCGCACCTTATCCGCAAACTCTATACTCTGCGCCATATCAAACCCAGGCAACAACACCACAAACTCCTCGCCGCCGTACCTAGCGACGAAATCGGCTTCCCTGGAGTTGCCCCTAAGCACCCTTCCTACGCTTGCTATTATCACGTCGCCGGCGTCGTGGCCGTATACGTCGTTTATATTTTTTTAAAATGATCTATGTCAAAAACACACGGCGTAGTCGGCATTTTGTTGTAAAAAAATCAACCTCCAGCCGCCCAAGCTCTTCCATTAGTGCTTTTTGTCGCGGTTTTTAGTTAAAAAAATCCTCTTTGCTCTCGGCTTTTTGCGCTTTCTAGCTCTACTTCTAGTTTACTCACTTTTGCTTGTAACTCTTTTTATAGTTTGCTGATCATTTAGCATTTGTTCTCCAAGTTGCTTTAACCTCTACATCTAGGGTGTCGGCGATATTTTTAATTTATCTCTGATTCCCTCAAAACTATCTTCACTCAAATTATAGAATTTAGATCGTTTTTATAAATTGCATCTGACTTGAACTCTTAGACGAGCTATTAATTAGACTTGATATTTGCCCGCTTATACCGTCTAAAACCTTATCTAGCGCTCCGACCCTTGTTGATATTTCAGCCCTATCAAGCTCAATACGCTTTTTAGTCAATTTCTATATTTTTTTCTAATGGTAAAATCTTCTAAAAAGCTTTGGATCGCTTTTTGAGATTTCTATTTACTTTTTTTCTATCTCGCCGTCGATTTTATCGGTAATAGAAGGTCTTAGCATATCCGATACGAGCGGAACTAGTTTTTCACAAGCCTGCTCTTTCGTCAAAACATCTTCAAGCTCAGCAACGATATCTTTTAAGTCACTAAAATTTTTAACGCCGTAAACGCCCAATCTTTTTCAAAAAAACTATCGTCGTAATCAGTTAAAAATCGAACCATTTATCTTTTTATTCTATCTATAGCTTGCGCATCTAGTCTTCTATTTAGAGCTTCCGAGCTTGCTTTCGGCTAAACTTTTAGCATTCTTATTATGCAGCGAAGCTACGGCTTGAAAAACCTTTTTATTCATAGCTACGAGCGCATTTATTAGTTTTGGATACTCGGCAAGGCCGGGCGAATTTAGCCTAGCGGCCATAAAAGCAAAAAGCTCATCTAAGTTTCTTACGTTTTTTTGTTTTAGTTGCGCCTTAAGCTCGTCGTTTAGGCGAGCCGAGTATTTTTCAAGCTTCTGGCAATCAGGCACTATTATGCCGTTTTTCGCTATCTCGCAAAAACCTCGGCGTAGTTATCTGGAGTTAGCATGAGCCCGCGCTCTTTCATGGTCTGGATTGATTCTTTTATGACTTGGCTGACGCTAGTCGCCATTTTTTAGCCCTTTTACCGCAAGCACGGCGATATATTCGTCAAAAGCCTCCTGAGAAGCTTCTTTTATGGCATTATATTTATCTCCTTCGCTAATGACGCCATCTGCAAATCTCGTATCCTTTATCTTTTGCGAAACCGTAAAGTCATGCTCACCGGAAGTAGTCACTGATAACGTCTTACCGCCTTTTAGTTTAGTATCGAATTTGAGCGTTAGTATCGCTTTTATATGATGTTACGTAGCCGTTTTCATCAAAAAGCAACGCTTGATAATTAAGCGATTTGATCGAGACTGTTATGGTGGTTGGCTCTGTTTTTATCGTAGCTTATGCGTTTGCCCAACCTTGTTACGATACCCTCTAGTACGCTATCTTTTGATCCAAACGCTGTTTTTAGGCTCTTCTTTGCTTATCAATACGTTTACGTATACACGGTCGCCCATTATGTCGTTCGTGATCTTTGAGACGGGCTTATAGCCGCATCCCACTAAGATGAAAGTCGCCAAAAGTAGTGAAATTTCTTTATCTTCACGATTTAGCCTTTTTATTACGAAATTTACGAGTTTGCCGTTTACGTAAATTTGTTTGATTATTTCTTTTCCTTCTAGCCATTTAGCCGCACTTTGTCTAGCTAGAGCCAAAACCTCGTCATCGCTCGCGCTGCTTGGTGCTTCAAATTCGCCGCGCCTTTTTGCCGTTAACGGTAATAGCCAATTTAAGCTATCTTTTTCGAAAACCCTCGTCTAGAAATTTCTATTTTCGTAAAATTCGCCCTGCCAAATAACTGCTCGCTAAGCTCGTTTGCAATGTGCGGCACGATAGGCTCGAGCAAATGTAAGATAATGAAAAACGCTTCTGTCGTCACATCCTGATTATCCTGCGCATTTACCGCGTTTAGAGCCTCCATGCAAGCAGCGATTAGGGTATTAAAGGTAAAATTTTCCTCATAAACGTCGTTTTGATTTTTTTAAGGGCCTCGTAAACTTTCATACGCGCGTATTTTTTTCTTCTTTGCTCAAATTTGCGTGCACTATCTGCGGGATTTGCGTGCATTTTTTTACACCCGTGCTTCGTTCGTACAAGCGGTTTAAAAATCTAAAGGCACCCTCGACCGCGCTGTCGTTCCACTCAAGCTCTTTTTGCGGAGGCGCAGCAAATAGAATAAAAAGTCTCGCCGTATCGGCGCCGTATTTATGTATGATGTCATCTGGATCAACCACGTTGCCCTTTGCTTTTGCTCATTTTTTGCCGTCTTTTTAGCACCATGCCTTGGTGAGCAGGCGCTCAAACGGCTCGTCGTCTCTGAGGTAGCCTAGATCTCGTAAGGCCTTTTGGGAAAAATCTCGCGTAAAGCAGGTGCAAGATCGCGTGCTCGATACCACCGATGTACTGATCCACATTCATCCAATAATTCACGCTTTTAGCGTCAAATGCGCGTTCCTGCCACGTTTTTTTCGTCGCTCGCGTATCTAGCAAAATACCAGCTGCTCTCAAAAAACGTATCCATCGTATCGGTCTCGCGGATAGCTTCGCCGCCACATTTTGGGCATTTGACGTGTTTCCAGCTCTCGTGTTTATCGAGCGGATTTCCCTCGCCTGTTATCTGCACGTCATCAGGTAGCGTCACTGGCAGATTTTCGATCTTTTCAGGCACGACGCCGCAACACTTGCAGTGCACCATCGGTATCGGCGCGCCCCAATAGCGCTGCCTAGAGATACCCCAGTCGCGGATTTTGAAAATTTACGACCCGTTTTGCCGATCTTATCCGCTTCAAATTTTTTCTATGATTTTTAGCTTTTGCCTCTTCACTGCTAAGACCATTTATGAGCGGCGAATTTATAGATATTCCGTATTCCGTTAGCGCCTTGCCGCCCTCAAATTCGCCCTGCGCAGGCTTAACCACCCACTTTATCGGCAGGTCAAATTTACTCGCAAACTCGTAGTCTCTCTCGTCGTGAGCCGGCACCGCCATAACAGCGCCGCTACCGTAGTCTGCTAGGACGAGTGCCACCCAAACCGGAACTTTTTCTCCGGTTAGCGGGTGCCGACGTTTATACCCAAAAACAGGCCGTCTTTTTCGCTAGCTTGGCGTTCGCGCGGACTTTGGTTTAAATTTTTTTCTGATTCTCTCGGCTTTGGCCACCTCAAGCTTACCGCCGTCAAGTAGCCTTTTTACGATCTTATGCTCAGGCGCGAGAGCTGCATAGCTAACGCCGTAAATCGTATCCGGGCGGGTAGTAAATACCTCAAACCCCTCTATCTGCTCGCCGTCTTCTAAAATTTGCTTCGACTCCTCGTCAAGCTCAAATTTAAACTCTAAGCCAAAGCTCTTACCGATCCAGTTCTCCTGCATCGTAAGCACTTGAGACGGCCATTTGCCCTCAAGGCGTTTTAGATCGTCTAGCAGCTCCTGCGCGTAATCGGTGATCTTTAAGTAGTAGCCAGGTAGCTCGCGCTGGATGACGGCATTTCCGCATCTCCAGCAGCATCCGTCTTCAACCTGCTCGTTGGCAAGCACGGTCTGGTCGTATTCGCACCAGTTTACGACCGCGCTTTTGCGGTAGACCAACCCCTTTTCGTACATTTTGATGAAAAATTCTTGCTCAAATTTAGTATAAAGCGGATCAGAAGTCGCAAATTCGCGCTTTTTAGAAAAGCTAAGTCCTAGCGTCTCAAGCTCGCCGCGCATGTAATCTATATTTTCATAAGTCCAAATTTCTAGGATGGATTTTTGTGCTTTATCGCTGCATTTTCCGCAGGCATACCAAAGCTATCAAAGCCGATCGGATGAAGGACGTTGTAGCCGTGCTTGCGGTAGTAGCGAGCCAAGGCATCGCCGATGGTGTAGTTTCTAACGTGCCCCATATGGATACGTCCGCTAGGGATACGGAAACATGCTTAGGGATATATTTTTTTAGGGCAGGCTATAGTCGTCTTTGGGCTCAAATTCGCCGTTTTTACTCCAAATTTCTTGCCATTTTTCTATTTTCGCCGGCTCGTATTTTAAATTTTCACTCATTTTTTTACTCCTAAAATTCTTCTTGCGCCTTGCCGGACTCAGACCAAAACAAGCGCCAAAGAAAAGACGTTTGCTATCGCGGCACCGATCGCTAGCGAATACGCCATATGCGCGTTACCGTTTACCTGAAGCAGCACAAAAGCCGGAATAAGGTGCAAGTCGGCCACCAGCGAGCTAGCAAAAAAAGCTCTGCGGCAAAGACGTTTTTGACGCCGATTTTTAGCAGCGTCGAGATCACGTTTACGCTCGCCGCCACAAATAGCGCAATCTCATTTTTATCGTATAAAAACCCCGCCGTCGTCGTCAGGCTCATAAGCGCGAAAAAATATATAAACAACCTTGCCCCCAGTTCATCGCTTCTCCTTATATAGTGCCTTTTTCAAACATCGCGCGTTGCTTATCTTTCTCTCTTTGTACGCGCGCCTTTTCCGCTTCCATCGCGCGGTATTTCTCCACGCTAAATTTAAACCACAAAAAGCATAGGCGCAGCGACGAATATCGAGCTAAGCGTACCGATGACTATGCCCACTATCAACGCCAAAGAAAATCCGTGTATCATATCTCCGCCGAACAAAAAAATAGCACGACTACCGTGATGAGCGTGGTGCCCGAGGTAAGTATCGTTCTAGTTAGCGTCGCGGAGACTGATTCGTTTATTATCGTATCAAGATGTGTGCTCTTGCTAGTTTTGATATTTTTCTCGTATACGGTCAAAGACGATGATGGTATCGTTTAGCGAGTAGCCCACTACCGTAAGGATCGCCGCAAGCGTGTCCAAATTTACGTCGATGGCAAAAAAGCTGATCGCGCCCATCGTGATCACGACGTCGTGAATCTCCGAGGCCACCGCCGCCATAGCAAATCTCCACTCGAATCTAAACGCGATGTAGATCAAAAATACCTACGAGCGAGATCGCAAGCGCCATAACGCCTTTTTCGCGTAGCTCGTCGCCGACTTTAGGCCCGACTACGTCCGTACGGCGGATCTCAAATTTGCCCGTATCTTTTTAAAAGCTCGGCTACGCTTAGCTCCGACGTCGCTACCTCAAATGTGAGCTTGCTCCTGAAAATCTAATCGTAACTTCCTCCGCCGAGCCAAACTCCGTAACGCTCGCGTTTTTATAGGCTTCGTCTTTTGCTAAAGCCGCGCGAATTTTATCTAGAGAGACCGCGCTATCGTATTTCACCTGGATGAGCGTACCGCCCGGAAAAAGTCGATGCCGTAGTTAAAGCCTTTCGTCGCCATCAAAAAAAGCGAACCGAAAAAAATAGCACGGCAGAGACGGCAGAGCGCGATATAGCGCTTGCTCATAAAATCATAAACATGTGCCTTTGAGAAAAAAATTGCATTTATACCCTTTTATAACCGAACCAAAACCGCGTGTTGCCGCTTTTTTTCTATTTTATTTATAATCGTATCAAACATACCCGATGAGTACCCTAAGATCGCCGTTATCATCGACGCGATGATACCTATGCCCATAGTAACGGCAAAGCCCTTAACAGGTCCCGTACCGTAGGCGTAAAGCACTACCGAGGTAATAAGTGTAGTCAAATTTGCGTCTATAATCGCGCTCATAGCGTTTTCATCAGCCCTTTTTTTACGCTCGTTGCGATACTAGCTCCATCGCGCAGCAGCTCTCTGATACGCTCGTTTATAATGACGTTGGCATCGACCGCCATACCGATAGTTAGCACTATACCGGCCATTCCCGGTAGCGTTAGAGCGCACCGAACATCGCCATCACAGCGACCAATATTAAGATATTTGCGACAAGCGCGATATTTGCCAAAATGCCGCTAAAACCGTAATAAACTATCATAAACAGCACGACCAAAAACCGAAGCCGACGCAAGCGCGATCATAGATTGTCTTATACTATCAGCACCAAGGCTTGGTCCTACGCTTCGCTTTTTCTAGCATTTTTACGGGAGCCAAAAGAGCGCCGCTTCTAAGCGCGATAGCTACGTCGTGAGCCTCCTCTACGCTAAATCCGCCGCTTATCTGACCGCTTCCGCCGCCGATTCGCTCGTTTATCGAAGGAGCTGAGTACACCTTGCCGTCAAGCACGATAGCTAGTCGCTTGCCTACGTTTGCACCGGTAAAAATCGCCGAAAATCTAGCTCCCTCGGCGTTTAAAGTAAAAGCTGATGATAGGCGCGTTCGTGCGCTGATCAAATGCCACTCTAGCGTCCGTTAGCATCGCTCCGTCGAGGACAGGGGATGTTTTTACAACGTATTTTATCTGAGCATTTTTTTGACGTCCGGATAGATGATGTCGCCGTAGCTCTCAGCCTCGGCCTCGCTCATAGAGTTTGCCTGCGACTGGCGCTTTTCATCGACGGCCATTAGCTGTAGGTGCGCGGCTTTTGCTATGAGATCGCGAGCGCGCTGCTCGTCGGCTGCCGTTTTGATGCCCGGAAGCTCGACTAGGGATATTATCCTTGCCCTGCCTTGCAACGGTAGGCTCTGCTAGACCGAACTGATCGAGGGCGGTTTCTGATCGTTTCGACCGCTTGGTTTTATCGCGTATTCGATAGTTTCGGCCTTCTCGGCGTCGGTTAGACCGACAGAGTATTTTAGACCCTCTTTTTGTACGTTAAGACCCTTGATATCTTTTAGCATGCCGTCGATTTTTAGCGGCTTCGTCTGCGTCTAGTAGCTCAAAGTCCACCTTATCCTCGCGGATCTTAAAGCTATCGATCAAAACGTCCTCTTTTTTTCGCAAAAATAGTTCACGCTGGCGGCTATGGATTTGATCTTTGAGTGCACGGCCTCCTCGGTCTCAACGCCAAGGAGCATATGGAGTCCACCCTGCAAATCAAGACCTAGACTGATTTTTAGATCCGCCTAGCTTGTCCGTAAAAGACGGCGCGGAAAAGATAATGCCGAAAAATCAAAGCCAAAGCAAAGATGATCAGCCTATACGTTATTTTGCCGTTACGCATTTGCTTTCGTCTCTGTTTTTCTATTTTTTTCTCGCGACGAATTCGCGTGAAACGCGCACGATTACGTCGTCGTTAAGCTTAACTCTGATAAAATCCTCTTCCGGTTTTATCACCTCGCAGATTAGTCCGCCGCTAGTTATGATCTTGTCGCCCTTTTTCGAGTGCGGCTAGCATCGCGGCATGAGCTTTTTGCTGTTTTTGCTGCGGTCTGATAACCAAAAAAATAAAAATATCGCGAAAAAGCACGACTAGAGGCAGTAATGAAGCTACGAAATTTTCCTTCTTGCATGGGGTTCCTTGATAAAAATTACTAAGCCCTTATTTTAGCACTAAAATTATAATAAAAGCCTTTGTCGGCGCGATTTTAATCTCAAATTTTTATACTGGCCGATCTTTTAGGCGGCGAAAGTACTAAAGTTTATCTCGCCGTTTTTGCGATCGCGGGCTTTTATTTGCTACTTTCAGTTTGGCCGACACGGCTTTTTGGACAGGGATTTTTTTATCGGGATTTTGTGGTTTTACTGGATCAGCTTTAGCCTCGTTTATTACGAGCTTAGCTACCTCATCCCGCTTGAGTTTTAGCTATCGGGATCATCTACGGTGCGCTTTTTGATAGCAGGCATTCCGGCTCAAATTGGCTAAAGGCTTTGCTGCTTATTTTAGTTTCAAACATCCATCCATTCGGCTTTAACTGGCTAAACTTTAGAGGCCGTTTTTGTGCCGGGTATTTTTTTGCGCCAAATTGCTCGCCCTTGCATTTATTTTTCGCCGCGATTTTTGTGCCTGTTTTACGTCAAAAACCGCCTCAAATTTATCGCTTTTTGCCGCGCTTTTAGCATGCGCGGTGCAGTATGGTACGCCAGATTTCTAAAAACTCTGCCTCTTGAGATCAAGCTAACAACCACCGAAGTGCCGCAGGAGCTAAAGTGGCAAAAGCAGCTAAAAAAACGAATTTATAAATCGAAAATTAGCTATCATAGATGAGGGCGATAAGTGCGGGATTTAGGGCGGTTATTTTGCCCGAGAGCGCCTTTCCCCGTCTATATGACGCACGAGCGAGATTTGACCTCCGAACTACTGGAAAAATCGCAAAAGATCGCTATCGTCGCCGGCGCGCTAGCTCGCGAAAACGGCGCCAACTACAACTCGGCATTTTTCTTTGACCGCGGTAAGATGGGGCGGCTGGATAAAGTTTATCCTCGTGCCTTTTGGCGAGGAGATCCCGCTACCATCGTTTGCGCGAGATTTGATAAATAAGATATTTTTCGGCGGCGCGAAGGATTTTGAAACGGCGAGCGCTCCTAGCGACTACGAGATAGAGGGCGTAAAAATCAGAAACGCGATCTGCTACGAAGCGACGCGGGACGAACTATTTGAGGGCAAATTTGACGTAATGATCGCGGTCACTAATAACGGCTGGTTCGTGCCTAGCACCGAGCCAAATTTACAGCGCATTTTACTCAGATACTACGCGACGAAATACAGCAAAGCCATCTATCACAGCGTAAACGGCTCGCCGTCTGAGATAATCACGCCAAAACAAGGCTTACTCGATAAATTTTTCAGATAAATTTTGCTACATTGTAGGGCGTTTTTACGTTTGTAGAATACGGCTAAAATAGCCGCTACCGTATAGATAATAAAAGCCGCCACGCCGCACAAAACGCAAAAAAATCAATCGTCATCTGCCAAAACAATTCGCCGGGAGACCTCAACACCCATTCGTATTCAGACGAGTATCTTGGATTGCGATAACCGATATAAGTGCCGTTAAAGTCCAGATTATAAAAAAATGTAGCCAACAAAGCAGCAAAAAAATCGAAACAATAAATCTTGTTACCGGATTTTCTTTTCTTGCTTGTTTCACCGCGCGAGCTTTATTCTCTTTACTGCCGCACAGCAAGCAAGCCGCGACGAAACAGACAAGCGTGACGACCTTGATGATCTCCATATAAGCGATACAAAACGCAGCCTTTTTGCGTAAAAATCGGTATGAGTAAAGGCTCGCTCTACTGCGGGGTAAATTTCTAAGCGTGAGCTCAACGAAATCTCGTGCCAAAGAGGAACGAGCCAGCACGTCAAAAAGGCAATACAAAAAAATGCCCAGCGCGCAAAGAAAATAAAAAGCGCAAAGCCCGAGCAAAAACGAATCCGAGCGTTTTGTTTTTGCCGTTTTGGCTTGCTTCTGTTTGCATTTGAAATCTCTTTAAATTTTTGCCGCGCGTTTGTGAAGTAAATTTAAGACGCAAAGCGGGATGAAATTTCATACGAAGCCTTAAAGTTTGAGGGGTAAATTAAGCCCGCTTCAAATTTGAGCGGGCTTGAGGATTTATTTAATCAAAGCCTTGAAAGTATCAACCGCGTCAAGCTTTTCCCACGGATATTTGGCGTTTCCGACTTGACCTTTGGCTGCTACTTTAGCGTATAAAAAAACGTATCCTTGCCAGGTTTATCTAGGGCCGAGGTTTATTCGTGATCCAGCGCGGAGTGAGAGCGAGTACTCGCTAACGAATTGACAGCATATCGTCGTTTACGCCCGCGATCTGCGTACCCATCGTATCGACGCTGACAGATGTAGGCTTTGCCATACCGATAGCGTAACTTAGCTGGACGATGCATTTTTAGCAAGGCCGGCCGCGACGATGTTTTTTTAGCTATCCAGCGCGCCGCATAAAGGCCGCTGCGATCGACTTTCGTGTAGTCCTTGCTGCTTTGCGCGCCGCCGCCTATCGGGCTATATCCGCCAAAGCTATCTACGATGAGCTTGCGGCCGGTTAGTCCGCTGTCGTGAAGCGAGCTGTGATTTACGTATCGGCCGGTCGGGTTGATGTAGATGAGCGTTTTGCTTTTATCGTAAAGACCCTTTGGCAAACCAGCGTCGTCGATGAGAGTTTTGCACTAGAGCGCGCAGCTCCTCTATCTTCATCGTCTCGACGCAAGGGGCTGAAACAACGATAGTATGGATGCTTTGAGGCTTGCAGCTTTCAAAGTTATCTTTGGTACCGTAGTCTACGGTGACCTGAGTTTTGATATCGACGCCCAGTTTATCAGGATTAGCTTTGGCAGATTATAAACCTTATCGCAAAGCATTCTGGCGTATGTTATGGCTGCTGGCATATACTCGTTTGCTTCGCAGCTAGCAAAGCCAAACATTATGCCCTGATCGCCTGCTCCTATCTCGCCGCCTTCTTGATCGACGCCTTGGTTTTATATCGGCACTTTGCTGATTTATGCAAACCTTTATCTCGACGTCATCTGGGTGTAGGCACTGCTCTTTCGTAAATTTAGACTTGCCGTCGTAGCCGATTTTAGCCAATGCGTTTTTAACGATACCTTCGTAGTCTTTAAAAGCTTAACTTGACCTTAGAGTTTATCTCGCCGCCTATTATAATGTTTTTACCCGCGACAAAAACTTCGCTAGCGACGCGACCGTTTGGGTCTCGCATCAAGATCGTATCTACGATGCTGTCGGCGATGATGTCGGCGCATTTATCCGGGTGACCCGGGCTCACAACCTCAGAAGTAAATAAATACATGCTTTTCCTTTATGAAAACTAATCTCGCAATTGTAACATTTCATAATAAAATTCAAATTAATCTCGCTCAAAAGCTTGTAAATTCCCACGCAAATTCGGCTATAATTCTAAAACTAATATTAAATTTCTAAAGGCAAGGACACTAGAATGTTTAGCAAACTAGCAAAAAGGTTCGCCGACGGAAGTGATCGTTCAAATTTTAATCGGCATAGCTCTAGGCGCCGTTATCGGCTTTTGGACGCACTATCAGTCGGCTCCATATAACGAGCTAATCGCAAAAGGCGTGAGCGACGCAGCTCAATTAGCCGCAGCAAAAAAAGACCCTAACCGACGTAGCAAATTCGGTCGCAAACTCTATCGCCGTTTTGGGTAACCTCTTCGTCGGCGCGCTTAAAAGCTATCGCTCCGATCCTGGTTTTCGTACTAGTTGCGGCATCTATTATCGTAAAAAGAATTCGGCCACGCAAAAAGGCATGCAAAAGGTAGTTACGCTTTACCTAGTCGGCACTTTTCTAGCTGCCGTGGTAGCGGTTGTAGCTAGCTTTCTTTTCCCGATGGAGCTTGTGCTAAAAGGCGTCGAGAGTGCAAATATGAGCGCTCCGCAAGGCATCGTCGATGTTTTAAAAGACCTCATCTTTAAGATGGTTCAAAACCCTATCAGCGCGCTTTCTAGCGGCAACTACATCGGCATCATCACCTGGGCCGTGGGCGGCGGTATCGCGATGAGATTTTGCACGCAAGAAACTAAAAAAAGTATTCCAAGACGTTAGCGACGGCGTGACTAAAAATCGTTAGATTTATCATCCGCTTGGCGCCATTTGGTATCTTTGGTCTAGTTACTATCAGCATCCACGAGACTGGATTTGAAGCGCTTGCGGGCTACCTAAAACTAATCCTTGTTCTAGTAGGCTCCATGGCTTTCGTGTCCTTCGTCGTTTACCCTGCGATGGTGTTTTGTAGTTACCAAGAAAAACCCATATCCGCTTGTTATGACTTGCGTTAGAGAGAGCGCGGTTACGGCGTTTTTCACTCGCTCGTCGGCGGCAAAATATCCCCGTAAATATGGCGCTTTGCAAAAAACTAGGGCTAAAAAGAGGAGCTCTACTCGATCTCTATCCCGCTAGGAGCTACTATAAACATGGGCGGTGCAGCCGTAACTATCGGTATCTTGGCGCTTGCGGCGGTAAACTCGATCCCGTCTATCACGGTTGATTTTTGGCGACGCGCTACTGCTTTGCTTTATCTCGGCTCTTGGCGCGTGCGGAGCTTCTGGCGTCGCTGGCGGTTCGCTACTACTCGTGCCGCTTTGCTTGCGCACTATTTGGTATCGGTAACGACATCGCGATGCAGGTTGTGGGCGTAGGGTTTTATCATCGGCGTGATCCAAGACTCGGTAGAAACAGCCGTCAAACAGCGCCTCAGACGTACTTTTCACCGCCGTAGCTTCAGAAACCGTAGAGTAACGTAAGGCCGCAAAATGAACGTTTGGGACTTGACCCCGCTTTTTAAAAACGAAAAAGAGCTGGAGACTTCAGCTCTTTCTTTGCAAAGCGAGTGTGAAAAAAATGTGAAGCCAAATACTCGGATAATTTCTTAAACTTTAAGCGACGAGGAGTTTTCTTCCGCGCTTAACGAATACGAAAAATTTGCTAGAAAAACATCGCTCGCGTACAAATTTATGTGAGCCTAGTTTTTCTCAAAAGACACCTCAAAGGGCGCGTTTTACGCCAGTTTGACGAGCTTAGCTCAAAAGCGCAAAAACCATCTACTCTTTTTCGAGCTTAAATTTAACGAATTTGACGAAGCCAGACAAAATAAAATCATCGCTAAAAGCCAAAGACTTGGCTACTATCTAGATAGTATCGCAAAAGAAAAAGCCCACCAGCTAAGCCTAAAAGAGGAGCAAATTTTACTACGCACGGCAAACACGGGCGCGGAGGGTTTTTCGCGGCTTTTTGACGAGACGCTAAGCGCGCTTAAGTTTAAATTTAAAGGCAAAATGCTGGGCGAAGAGGAAATCTTATCCAAGCTTCACAGCCCAGACCGAGCCGAGCGAAAAGCCGCCGCAAAGAGCCTTTCAGACGGTCTTGCGCCGCAGCAGCATCTGCTTAGCTACATCTATAATATGATAAAAACTAGCCTAAAAACTAGCTGCGAGCTGCGAAAATTTGATCTGCCAGAAAGTCCGCGGCATTTCTCAAATCAAACGACCAAAGCCAGCGTGGACGCGCTGATAAAAGGCCGCCGAGACGAGCTTTGATCTGCCGATTAAATTTTACGAGAAAAAAAGCGCAAAATTTTCAGGCTTTAAAAAGCTTTACGACTACGATAGATACGCGCCGCTCGGAGAGAGTAAGAGCGTTTATAAATTTGACGAATGCAAAAAAATCGTACTTGAGACTTTTTCATTGAGCCCGGAAATTCGGCGAGATAGCCGCTCGCGCGTTTAAAGAGGGTTGGATCGACGTCTATCCAACCGAAAAATAAACGAGGCGGCGCCTTTTTCGCAGTCAGGCGTAGCAAAAGCCCATCCATACGTGCTTTTAAACCATACCGACGAGAGGCGGGATCTTTTCACGCTAGCGCACGAGCTAGGTCACGCCGCGCATCAAAATCTAGCCTATGAAAGCGTCGGATTTCTAAACGCCGACACGCCGCTAACTACGGCGGAGACGGCATCGGTGTTTTGTGAGATGCTGGTTTTCGATCACGTCAAAAGCACGCTAAAAGGCAAAGAAAAAAACCGCCCTACTCGCTGGCAAGATCGAGGATATCTTCGCCACGCTTTACCGCCAGATAAACTTCACGACCTTTGAGCGCCGAGTTCACGCGCATGATGGCGAGATCAGCGCCGAGGAGCTAAATAAAATTTGGCTCGAAGAGAGCGCCAAAATGTTCGGCAAAAGCGTCGCGCTAAACGACTACTATAGAAATTTGGTGGAGCTATATCCCGCACTTTATCCACACGCCGTTTTACTGCTACGCCTACTCCTACGCACAGCTTTTGGTGCTGGCTATTTTTGGGACTTTATAAAAGCGGCAAATGCGAGAAATTTCGTGCAAATTTACACCGAGTTTTTTTAAGCGCGGGCGGCTCGCGCTCGCCAAAAAGAGCTGGTCGGGATGTTTTGGCTTTGATATCGAGGACGCGGCATTTTGGCAGATCGGCATAAACGAGGTTAGTAAGCTAGTGGAGGAGTTTTTGCAAAGAAGCGTAGCGAACGCAATTTGATGCGCTTTAAAACGTAAATTTAAAAGCGCGTCAAATTTGACTAGCCGAGAACCGAGTCAGGGACAGCAATAAATTTGAAGCTCAAATTTATGCGTTTATTTGAAGCTCACTCGGCGCGGCGATGGGCGGTAAAGTTTGAGAAAAATGTACAAAAGGAGGCAAAAATGCTTGATGAAATTTTTAGACGACGAGAGATTTGCGGCGATGATGAAGGAGCACGTTTTTGAGTGCGTGGAGTATCTGCTAAAAAAATAACCGCTCCTTTTTCGGCGATGGCCAACCTTGATCTGGTTAAAGTTTAACCCCGAGCTGCCGGAGTACATTATGAGTACTTTTACGGCGCCAGTTATCGTCTTTACTCTTGCCGGCTACACTTTTTAGTAGCGCCAAGCTAACTCCGGACGAGTTAAGCTTTGAGGCGGGTTTTGGCAAGGAGAATTTCGCCAGCGTCGTTAGCTTTCCGCTTGGAGCGATCGTTCAAAGTTACAGTAGAAAAACAGTCCGATTTTTGGTAAATTTTTTTCCATTTACAAATCTCAAAAAAATCAACTCGAAAAAGTCGTTGTCGGCGCTAATGTCAAACCCAAACAATAAAGATCTGTTTAAAAAAGTGAACAGAAATTTACCCGCCGTTTTGCTCAAATAAGCAGCTTTATAGCGCTTACTGCGCTTTGCATTTGCTTTTCGACAGATACAGGCTTCATCTTAAATTTACTAAATTTGGCTTTAAGCAAAATATTATCTTATTTACAGCGGTTTTCACTAATAATAACCACCTGATTTCTTAATATAAAAAAATTGATTTATAATTTTTTTAAACTAAATTCTAATTTTTAATCAAAGTATAAACAAATATTTATTATCATTTCGTCTTTATAGCAAATGAATATCAAAACTATCGTTAATAAGGACGGAAAATGAATCATCTTAATTTCTCTTGCCGCTTTGCTTCTTTTGTCAAACTTTAAATGCAAAAAGAAGCCGAAGTCGAGCTAAAAGAAGTAACGGTTAGCGGCGAAGCGGAGGCGCAAAGCGATCCGCTACAAAAAGGTCGGCCAAAGCGTAAAAAGCTCCAAAAGAACTGACTAAAACGCAGGTTTCTGATAACAAAGACCTCGTGCGATACGAAACGGGCGTAACGACTGTGGAGGCCGGGCGTTTCGGCCAGAGCAGCTACGCGATAAGAGGCGTGGAAGAAAAACCGCGTAGCTATCACGGTAGACGGCCTCACATCAGGCTCAGACGCTAAGCTCGCAAGGCTTTTAAGGAGCTATTTGAAGGATACGGAAACTTTAACAACACCCGCAACGGCGTGGAGTTTGAAACGCTAAAAACAAGCCACTATTTCAAAAGGCGCAGACTCCGTTCGTACGGGCTCTGGGTCTCTAGGGCGGCTCCGTAATGTTTGAAACAAAAGACGCAAGGGATCTTTTGCTAGATAAGGACTACTTCTACGGTTACAAAGGGCGGCTACAATACCGCCGATAATCAAACCATGCACTCGCATACCTTAGCCGGTAGGTTTAAGTGGTTTGATATCCTAGCCGTACAAACCAAAGCGCAGGCACCACGAGACGGAAAAACTACGGTTACAAGGGTTATGACGATAGCGTGCTAGGTAGAACCAGAGAAAAGGCCGACCCGTACTACATCAAAAAAACAAGTAGTCTCATCAAGCTAGGGTTTCCAGCCTCACGAGGAGCATAGATTTACCTTTATGTCAGATACCTACAAAAAAACCGATCTCAAGGCAAAGACCTCTCATACACGCTTACGCTTTCTAGCAACAGGGACGAGATCATAGATACCGGTCTAAGATACAACGACGATATGATGGATAGGAAAAAAATCGCGCTTTTGCCTATGAAAATTTTAGCGAAACTCCGTTGTGGGATACGATGAAAGTTTACATACTCCAACCAAAAAAATCAAATCCCGCGCCAGAACCGAGGAACACTGCCAAGCAGGAGAAAACTGCGCTGAAATTTCAAATCCTATCGGACTTCAGGTTAAAAAAACAACAAGGTTGTCGATAAAGTACGGCGGCGAAGTAACCTTGCAACGAACACAGGAAATCGACCCCCAGTACGGTGGACTAACGTGGGTAAACAGAATCGTAGATAGCCAAGGGAGCCGTTCATGATCAGAATAAATTTAGCATCAATCAAAACGTAAGCAACACTTGGCTGGACTGCTCCGTATTTGACTGCTCCAAGCCCTAATATCGACGTGCTAAAAATACGACTACGCCACCGAGCAATACATAAAATCAACCGTCCCGCTAGATAAAAAGCTACACCGACGCGCGAACAGGTAAGACGTTTAAACAAAGCTCAGAAAGCGGATATCTCATAACTCCGTACGGCAAAGGCTACATAAGCCGCGACTGGAAAGAGCGAGATCTAGACACAAACACCAAACAGTTTAACTTAGACTTTAACAAATACGCCAAAACCGGGCGACGTAGAGCACGATATCGCATACGGACTAAGCTTTGCTAAAACCGAAAAATCTATGACAAACAAGCAAGGCTACGACACTACAAATAACCAATGGTGGGCGCCTAAGACTCTAGGTACGGATTTTACCGGCACGCCGTATACGTGCGAAAACGCGCCGCTAACGCTACTTTACGCGCTTTGCCCTAGAACCGAGCCGCTCACGTCGTTTTTAATCCCCGTTAAAACAAAAGAAGGCGCACTATACCTCAACGACGATATGCGCGTGAACGACTGGTTGGGGATACATTGAGGCTACCGCTACGACAAGATAAAAATATAAACCAAACTACATCCCGGGCTCTACGCCTAAAATCCCGGACGATATGGTGCTAGGTCTTTTCGTACCGTATAATCCTAGCCCAGAGCCAAAATGGTAGGACTACGCAGATAGAGACGAGTGGAAAATAGCCCACGACGCATGGAAGCAAGAAGCGCCAAACAACGCGCTAGCAAATATAAAATACATCGCTCAAAAATAAAAAGTTTACCAACAGCTCCTATGCTATCGGAGCCGACATCGATCCGCTGGATTACTTTAGAGTGCAGCTAAAAATACTCCAAAGGCTTTAGAGCGCCGACTTCGGACGAACTATATCTAGCGTTTAAGCATCCTGATTTTACCATCCAACCAAACCCGGATCTAAAAACCTGAAATAGCTAAGACAAAAGAGCTTGCATTGACGCTGCATGAGGATAAAAGCTTTATAACCACTAGCTTTTTTGAGACCAAATACGATAACTTTATCGACCTAATATCTCTAGGCACCAAAAGCTACGCCACTGGCGGCGGCGGCAACACCATACCTTTTGCGCTATACGGCAACGTAAACCGCAGCAAGGCTACCGTACGCGGCTTTGAGATAAACTCTATGTTGCATTTTGGTCAAATTCAGACTCGCTAAAAGGCTTTCACGCTAGCTACAAGCTAACGATGCAAAAAGGCAGAGTACAAACCGACAACGACGGCAAAGTACCGATGAACGCCATACAGCCGACCACTGCGATCTATGGTTTAGGCTACGCAAGCCCGGCGGATAAATTCGGAGCCGATATCTATGTAACTAACGTCGCATCTAAAAAAAGCAAAAGACACCTATAATATGTTCTGGCGCCTAGACACCGACCCATACGGCAACCCGTACAATACAAACAGCCACTCTAAATGGCGAAGCAACGCCTACACCCTAGTAGATGTCGTAACCTACGTGCGCCCGATTAGAAAGTTTGACGTTTAGACTGGGCGTTTACAACCCTAACCAACGAAAAAAATACATCACTTGGGACGCTGCGCGCTCCATCAGGCCGTTTGGCACCATGAACATGATCGATAGAACCACTGGTTTAGGTATCAATCGCTTCTACTCTGCGGGCAGAAAATTTTCAGACTAAACTGGGGAATTTACGTTCTAAACCGCATTCTTATTCAGACGGGCTCTTTGCCCGTCTCCTTGATTTTATTTTTATACATTTTTCACTTTTTAAATTTGACCGTAAATTTGAAGTTATAAAAATCGCCAAACCCAGATTGCTCCCGATTTGGCTTTACGCGAGAGTATTTAAATTTAGGCGCCGCAAAAAAAGCTAAATTTGCTCAATTTGGCGCGTACGCTAAAGCGAATTAAAAAAATTAAAACTAGTCTTGATCTTTAGAAATGTATGTAGCACTTCCTCGTTTTCTTTTTAACGCGGCGGCATAGACCGAGCGAGTGAGCTTCAATGCAGCGATATTTATCTCAAATAGTCTGCCGTTTTTTAGCTCGTTTTCGATCAAAAATCTCGGCAAAAACGCCACGTACGTATCGGCATGGTTTGACGCCAACGCGCGACAGACCATTATCGAGCCGTCTAGCGAATACGCCACGTCAAGCGCATGCGCGTCCACGCCGTGTTTTTGCAAGATATCATCCAGATAAGTTCGCGTCCTATCTTTGATAAATTTAAACTTGATAAGCTCCTCAGGCTTCACGCTTTCGGCGATTTTTATTTGAAACCAAAATAAGCTCGTAGTCAAATAGCTTTTTTTAACGAGCAAGCTGCTATCAAGCGACTGCTCAAGGATGATTGCGATGTCGCTGCGGCGGTCTTTTTAGGTAGTTTATGAGCTCGTTTTGCTCCTTTATCCTGATGTCTAGCTCGCTGCCTACGCTTTGCGAGATTTTTATCCAGCAGTATCGAGATGACCGCCTCGGCGATGAGCTGCGTGGTGGCGATTACTAGCGGTAATTTGTCCGTTTTTATACGCGCCAACTCGTCTTTAAAGCGAAACATAGCGCTCTCAAACTGAGTACAGAGCTTATAAAATTTCTCGCCCTCGTGAGTTAGGACGATGCCGTTTTTTTCTTACGCATTATTAGCGTGGTTTGTAGCATCTCCTCGAGCTTTTTCATCTGCAAAGGTGACTGCGGGCTGCGAGATGCCTCAGAGCCCTTGAAGCCTTTTGAGAAACTTCTTTCTTTCACTATCTCCATAAAGGTATAAAATTTACTAAAAATCATTGATCATATCGGGCTCCTTATTATTATATCAGCTTATAAAAATCATCTTTTTAATATTGTATTGATTTATATCTGAAAAACGCTCTTAATCAGACCCGAATTTAAATCAGCGGCGATTTTTTTAAGCTTATTTTGTTAGAATTTAATCATTTTAATAAATAAAGCAGGAAATTTTAATGCCCGATTTACTAGACGAACTCAACGAAAGCCAGCGCGAGGCCGCCTCGCACACCGACGGAGCGATGCTGATTTTAGCCGGGGCCGGTAGCGGAAAAACCAAAACCATCACTACTCGCCTAGCTTATCTCATAAGCGAGCTAGGGCATCCCGCCGTCAAATACCCTAACGCTAACCTTCACCAACAAAGCCGCAAGCGAAATGCGAACCCGTGCGCTAAAACATGCTAGGAGCCGCCGGTAAAAATTTCACTCCATTGCTTTGCACTTTCCACAGATTCGGGCTTTTGTTTTTGAAATTTTACATCGACCGCTTAAAGCGCAAAAACAACTTCGTTATCATCGACACCGACGATAAAAAGCGTATCTTTAAAAAGGCTTTGAGGGGCGATATCCCGACCTCGGTACTAGCCAGCGAGATCTCAAATTTCAAAAAAACTCGCTTTTAAGCGTAGAAGAGGTGCTAAATCACGGCGGCATGTTTGCAAACGGGCATAATTTCAAAGACGGCTACCACGCAAAGCTAGCGAACATCTACAAGCTTTTACGAGGAGTATCTAGCCGCAAACAACCTCGTGGATTTTTGACGACCTGCTCTGCCTTAGCTATGTAGTTCTAGACGAGGACGACGCTCTAGCGCGCGAGATCTCGCGCAGGTACGCCTACGTGATGGTGGACGAGTATCAAGACACCAACGACTTGCAGTACAAGCTCCTACGCAAACTCTGCCTAACGCACGAAAAATATCGCGGTCGTGGGCGATGACGATCAGAGTATCTACGGCTGGCGCGGCGCAAAAATCGAAAAATATATTAAATTTTAAAGATCAGTTTAAAGACGCCAAAGTCATAAGACTAGAGCAAAACTACCGCTCGACGAGTCAAATTTTACGCGCGGCAAACGAGCTCATCGATCACAACAGAAACCGCCTGGGCAAGGAGCTAAAAAGCACAAAAGAAGGCGGCGAGGACGTCGCGCTGATGGAATCGGACGACGAAACGATGGAGAGCCTAAAAGTAGCCAAACGCATTAAAAAGCTGCTTGATAGCGGCGCGCAGGCTAGCGATATCGCGATCTTGTACCGCATAAACGCCCTTTCCCGCTCGCTTGAAGAAGGCCTAACCAAAGAAAAAATCCCGTATAAGATGGTCGGCGGCGTCAAATTCTACGAGCGAGCCGAGGTCAAGGACGTCATCAGCTACCTAAGACTGGTCGCAAACGAGAACGACGACTTCTCGCTAAAGCGCGTCATCAACCGCCCAAAAACGCGGCCTAGGCAAAAGTAAGCCTCAGCAAAGATCGAAAAAATCGCCTTCGAGCATAAGCTTTCGCTATTTGAAGCGATATCAAGCCTGAGACGAAAACGACAAGGATCTAAGCAAAAAAATCGTCTCAAGCCTTGGCGAATTTGCGGCAGATTAAGAGAGCTAAAAGAGTGCGACTCGCCGTACGAGCTAGTAGATAAACTAGAAGCGAAATTCGGCATCAAAAAATACTACGAGAGCTTGCCTGACGGCGCCGAGCGCGTGGCGAACATAGACGAGTTTTACGCTACGATCAAGGATCAAATCAAGCAAAACCCAAGCTTTTTCTATCGAGGAGTTTTTAAACGAGATCGCGCTGCAAAGCGAGCAGGATAATATCGGCGGCGAGGCAATCTCGATCGCGAGCATCCACGCTAGCAAAGGCCTTGAGTTCGAGCATCTTTTTCGTTATCGGGCTTGAGGGAAGGGTTCTTCCCGCTCCTTGGCGACGGCAGCGACATCGAGGAGGAGCGACGACTAGCCTACGTCGCCATCACCCGCGCTAAAAAAACGCTAACGCTAAGCTTTGTAAATTCGCGCTTTTACAAAGGTCAGCGAACGAGGCTAGAAAAGAGCAGATTTTTTTAAGCGAGGCCGGCGTTTGCAGCGGTAGCCCTCATCATCCAGACGCAAACGCAGACCGCCGGCGAATACAAAAAAAGGCGACCTCGTCAAAGCTATGTAATTTCGGCATCGGGCGCGTGACGGCGGTAACGAAGATCAAAAAGAGCTAAAAACTAACGATACTTTCGGCGGAATCAGCCGTGAGATAATGTCTAGCTTCGTCGAAAAAGCGGTGTAAAATGGGTAGAGTGAGGCTAGTCGCGCCAAATGCGGCGTTAATGTGATCAAATTTATGCGCTCAATTTGACGCTCTATGCTTACATCTAAAAAGCAACGCAAATTTAACGCAACCTCCAAAGGTCAAAGTTTAAATGAACGCGCTTTTTGTCGCAAACAAGCCAGCTGGCATAAGCTCAAATCATTTTTTTAAGCAGGCTAAAGCGTAAATACGGCGTCAAAAAAAGCGGGCTTTTTCCGGCACGCTTGATCCATTTGCCAGCGGTTGCCCTCATCGTGGCTCTGGGCAATCACACGCGGCTTTTTAACTACATAGATAAAACGCCCGAAAAATTTACGAAGCGACCATGTGGCTGGGTGCAACTAGCGCTAGCTTAGACAACGAAAAACATCGAGGAAATCCAGCTTTGTCCGCCGTTAACTTTAGCCGACATAAAAAGCGGCGCTAGCCGAGCTAAAAAGGCGAGATCGCCTACGTACCGCCCGCATGTAGCGCCAAGCACATAGACGGCAAGCGCGCCTATGAGCTAGCAAGAGCTGGCGAGGAGTTTGAGCTAAAAAAAGCCAAACGATGAACGTTTTTTTGATGTAAATTTGACTGCGTATATGCATCCTTTTTTTGAGCTTTCGCATTAGCGTTAGCGAGGGCTCGTACGTGCGCTCGTATGCTCAAATCTAGCCGCAAAAGCTTGGCGTAAAAAGCAACTCTAAGCGCGCTAAAACGCGTGAGCGAAGGTAAAGTTTATTTACGAAAAACGAGCGATTTTTAAATCCGCTTGATTTTATCTCATTGCCGCGAAACGAATATCTGAGGCGACCCCGCAGACGTAATGCTGGGCAAAAACTGAGCGCCGAGGGGCTGAAAAATTTGGCGCCGAGGGGCTATATTTAATAAACTTTGATGAATTTTTAGTATCATTGAAATCAAAGACGAAACCGTAACATATAAACTAAATAAGGTCGAAAAATGCTAATACTCGCAAGAAAAAGAAGACGAAAGCATAATGCTGGGAAACGATATCAAAAATCACGGTTGTAGGCATCTCAAAAAGGCGGCGTAAAAAAATCGGCATCGACGCGCCTAAAAAAATATGATGATCCTGCGCTCGGAGCTAGTAGAAGACGTAGCGGCGGAAAACAAACAGGCCCTAAACGGCGCGGGGCGAAGCGAGCCTAAAAAGAACTCAGCGACAAAAATCGTAAAAATAATGAAAAGCTACGCGAAAATCAACTCCTTTTTAAAGATCGTCGGCACTCGTGGCAACTACCACGAGATCGTTTCTCGCTTTGTTTTGAGGCGCGAGATTTACGATGAAAATTTTTCTTTCTGAAAAAGCGGACGGCTTCACGCTTGAGTGCGATAACGAAAATATCGAAAAACAATATCGTTTTAAAGGCCAATTTGAGCTTGAAAAAGCGGGCTTTAAAAAAACGAGCTGGACGAGTTTTTTTCGTATCGCATAAAAATCGTGATAAAAAGCAAATCCCGCTAGGCGCGGGTCTGGGCGGAGGCAGCTCAAACGCGGCTACGTTTTTAAAGATGGCAAACGAGGAGTTAAATCTAAAACTAACTCGCGAGAAATTTGATGAAAAATAGGCGCAAATATCGGAGCGGACGTGGCGTTTTTCGCTAGCGATTTCGAGGCGGCAAATGTCGGCGGTATCGGCGAGATAATAAGCGAGTTTAACGACGAAGTGCCCGCCATAGAAAAGTTTTAACGCCCAGCGTCTTTTGCTCGACGCCCTGCGGTTTACGGCGAATTGAGAGCAAAGTTTTCATGGATAGTATCGACGTAAACTTTGGCGGCAAATATGCGCGAAATGACGACGGCGCAGCTGCTAGAGCGATACGAAAATCGCAAACTAAAACGATCTTTTTGCGCCGTGTTTTAGAAATTTATCCGCAGATGGACAGATTTGAGGGATTTTTTTCCTAAGCGGTAGCGGCGCGAGCGTGTTTTTCTTAAAAATAAAAAAAGGTAAAAAAATGGGTAAGGATTTAGCCAAAAAAATAAAAAAGGCTTTGTTTGACTTTAGCATCATCGAGACCTTCGAGGCGGGCATTGTCCCTAAAGGGCAGCGAGGTAAAAGGCTCTACGGGCGGGCCGAGCAAATCTAAAAAGATAGCTTCGCGCGCGTGATAAAGGGCGAGCTGTTTTTACTAAACGCGCACATCAGCCACCTAAACACGACGCACTCGGCGTTTCGTCCTGACGAGCGGGCTCCTAGAAAAGCTACTGATGCACCGCAAGCAAATAGATAAAATTTCTCGGTCAAGTCACACAAGAGGGCCTCACGCTAGTCGTTTTAGCACTCTATCTAAACGATAAAAAAACATCGTAAAGGCGCGGGTCGCGCTAGCAAAAAGGTAAAAACCTGCACGATAAGCGCGAGACGATAAAACGCAAAGAAGCCGACAAAGAAGCGCGTGCGGCTATGAAAAAAATACGTCTAAGGAAACAACGTGCCCTACGTAAATATAAAAAAATCACAAAAAGAAAAAGAAGCCGTAAGCGCCGAGCAAAAAGCGCGCGCTCATAGCAGGCGTAACGAAACTGCTGGGCGATACGCTAAAGCGCGACGCGAGCAGAACCGTCGTCGTGATAGAGGAAGTTAGCACCGACGACTACGGCTTTGGCGGCAAAAAGCATAACCGAACTAAGATCAAAAACAAGGAAAAATAATATGGAAAAACCATGAAAAGCGATTTTTGGTGGCTTTGGCCTGTGTGATATTTTCTAGCAGGCTGCGGCGAGGACGAGACGGCGAAGGCTCCCGTAAAGATAGAGGGCTATAAAACGGGCGAGGAGATCGCGCTAAAGAGCGTGTTTGGCAAAGACCTCACGCTAAAGCGCGTCGAAGGAGGATTTGTTATCAAGGGCGACGAGGATAAGAATTTGATGTTTGATATATTCGGCACGTTTTGTCCGCCGTGTCAAAAAGAAGCTCCCGATCTCACCAAATTTCAGATCGACAACCTAAACGACTTTACGATCGTGGGGCTAACGCACTTTGAAAACGTCACGAACGAGTACGTCGTGGAAAATTTCGCGCAAAAAAATACAACGCCTTTTACTTTATCTCAAACGATATAAAGACAAATGACAAGCTTTCGGCTCAAATTTTAGAGGATATAAAATACGAGCGACTCGAGAGCGTGCCGATAAAAATGGTGCTAAAAGGCGGCGTATATCAGGAGCTAACCGACGTAGATAGCGGAAAATTCGGCGTGAAATACTACCTAGGCGGCATCCATCTAGACGCGATGACGAAGGATTTTGAAAGAATAAAAAAATGCCCGCTAAAACCGCCACCGAGCGGGAGCACGGCATAGACGTAAAAGAAAAAAACCGGATTTCCGCGCAAACTTTAAGGTTATTTTTGCTAAACGACGACGTTACGAGCATGGATTTTGTCGTGAGCGTGCTTGTCGAGATTTTTAATCGCGATATGCAAAGCGCGGTAACCGTGATGTTAAAAATCCACAACGAAGGCAGCGGAGTGGCGGGCATCTACAATAAAGAGATCGCCCAAACCAAACAAAACCAAACGCTAAAAAGCCGCAGCCGCCGCGGGCTACCCGCTAAAGGCCGTCGTCGAGGAAGAATAGCCCGCAAAAACGGGCGCGCAAAAAGGCGCAAAGAGGAGGAAATGATGTTTGACTCGGATTTAAGCTATCTTTTGGAAAAAGGCTGGGCAGTTTGCCTACTCGAATTTTCACGAGTATCTAACCAGCGAGCACGTGCTTTTCGTGCTGGTAAATTTAAACGAAGAGACTAGAGATATCCTAGTAGAGGCCGGACTCACCGACGTCGAGGGATTAAAAAGCGATCTAAAAAACTATCTACTGCAAACCAACGAGCAGGTGCCGCACCACAAACAGCCGCGCATGACGGTGCTTTTTGGAACAAATTTTCTAAAGAGCTAAACGCTGAACTAAAAAGATAAAAACGTCGGTATCAGGGGATTTGCTCTTTAAAAATCGCGACCAGAGGCGACACGTACGGAGCTAGAAATTTCTAGATTTCTACGACGTCGATCCGCAAAAGATCAAAACAACACGCAAAAAGACGACAAGCAGACTAGCGCTAAAAACTTCCAAAACCTTGCCAAATACTCGTCAAATTTAACCAAACTAGCCGCCGAAGGCAAAATAGACCCGATCATCGGGCGAGAAAACGAGCTAGCAAGGCTAATGCAAACGCTAAGCCGCCGCAAGAAAAAAATAATCCAATCCTAGTGGGCGAAGCGGGCGTGGGCAAAACCGCCGTAGTCGAGGGGCTCGCGCTAAAAAAATCGCAAAGCGGCGAAGTACCGCGACGGCTAAAAACAGGCGCAATTTTCGCACTCAGATATCGGCGCGATGATAGCTGGCACGAAAGTACCGCGGCGACTTTTGAAAAAGCGCCTAAAAGACGTGATGGACGAGGTGGCCGAGCAGGAGGATACGATAGTTTTTATCGATGAGATCCACACTATCGTGGGCGCGGGAGCTACAAACGGCGGCGGGCTTGATATGTCAATTTACTAAAACCGGCTCTGCAAACGGCTCGCTTCGCTGCATCGGAGCGACGACGTACGCGGAGTATCGCAGCTTTTTGAAAAAGAAAAAGCCCTCTCGCGCCGCTTTGCTAAAAATAGACGTCGCAGAGCCGAGCGCGGACGAGAGCGTCGAGATCTTAAAAAGGGCTTCGCGCCAAATACGAGAGCTTTCACGGCGTCAAATTTGAGCGACGAAAGTACTAGCTAAAAGCGTGGAGCTAGCTAAAAAAATATCTAAACGATAGATTTTTTTGCCAGATAGCGCCATCGATCTCATCGACGAGGTCGGCGCGGCTCTAGCCCTGCAAAAGCAAAAACAAAACCGTAAAAATGTCCGATCTAAAGCGCGGTTTTTAAGCAAGATGGCAAATGTCCCCGATACAAATCTAAAAATCTGACGCTGCAGCAAATTTGAAAAAAACCCTAGCCCAGAGGTTAAAGTCCGAAATATTCGGCCAAGACGAAGCCGTAGATACGCTAGTAGCGGCGATCAAGCGCTCGTATGCGGGGCTAAAGCAGCCAAATGCGCCCGTTGGAGTGTTTTTATTTACAGGCTCAAGCGGCGTGGGTAAAAAGCGAGCTAAGCGCGGCTCTAGCACGAGGTCGGGCGTGCATTTCGAGCGATTTGACATGAGCGAATACATGGAAAAAGCATAGCGTCTCGCGTCTCATCGGCGCGCCTCCTGGATATGTCGGGTTTGAAGAGGGCGGTATACTCACAAACGCCGTTAAAAAAAGCACCCTTATAGCGTGATTTTGTTTGACGAGATCGAAAAGGCAAGCGACGAGATGATAAACGTCTTTTTACCGTTACTGACAGCGCAAGCCTCACTGATAACACTGGCGCAAAGAGCGATTTTCGCAACGCCGTCATCATAATGAGCTCAAATTGGGCTCAAAAGAGGCGCCGACGCTGGGCTTTAGCAAAGACGAAAGCGGCAAAGCGGACTCGGCGGTAAAGGGATTTTTTTCAGCCCCGAGTTTCGCAACCGCATAGATAAAATCGTGCATTTTAACGACCTTGGCGAGGACGCGCTAAGCCTCATCGCGCAAAAGATCATCAACGAGATAAACTCAAGCCTCGCCGAGAAAAAAGTCGTCATAAAAGCCTCCGCCGAAGCTAAAAAATACCTCTGGCAAAGGGGCTATAGTAAAGAATTCGGTGCACGAAATCTAAAACGTCTAGTGCAAGATGAGATCTCGACCAAGCTTAGCAACGAGATACTTTTCGGTGTGCTAAAAAAACGGCGGCGTCGCAAATATCATGCTAAAAAAACGGCGAGCTGGCGTTTTCAAATTTGAAGCCACAAAAATAAGCGGTCGCGGGGTCAATTGCAAAAAAATCTATAACTTTCCCGACCCCGCAAAAGCCCCAGCAAACTCCCCTCTAGCCCTCGGCGGCGATCTAAGCGCGCAGGCGCTTTTGCAAGCTTACGACAAAGGCATTTTCCCGTGGTTTTTGCCCGGCGAGCCCATATACTGGTGGTCGCCAGACCCGCGCGCGGTGCTGATTCCAGGCGAAGTGCACGTGCAACAAAGCATAAAATCCGCGCTTAAAAAAATTTGAAGTACGGTTTGATTACGACTTTGAAAATTTCCTAAAAAATCTGCAAAAGCGAGCGCGAAAAACGCGAATCCACATGGCTATCGGGAGATATCGTGCGCGCCTACGTAAATTTGCATCGTCTGGGCATATCGCATAGCGTAGAGGTTTATGAGGGACGGCGAGCTGGCGGGCGGACTTTACGGGCAAATTTCTGGCAAGGTCTTTTGCGGAGAGAGTATGATCAGTCTAAAAACCGGCGCGTCAAAAGTCGCCCCTCATCTCGCTTTGCCGCGCTTTAGAGCCGTTTGATTTTCTCATCGACTGCCAGGTTATGAACGATCATCTAGAAATTTATGGGCGCAAAAAGCGATGAGGCGAAGCGAGTTTTTTTATCCAGTTTAACGAACTAAAAATCAGCCTAGCGGGTTTGGCGATTAGAAATTTAGCCCTAAATTTGGAACGTCTTTTGCTTATTATCTCGTAGAAATTTAAAAGAAAAAAGGCAAGAAAATGTTCGCAGGCATCCAAACCTCAAAATCAAAACCGCTCGTAGAAAGCGCGCTGGCAAGCGAAATGTACGCCAGCAGATGATTTCTGGCAACATAGCAAACATCGACACGCCTTTTTACAAAGCCCGCGATATCGCGTTTGAAGCGGCCCTATCGCAAACAGCGCAAGAGATCTACGGCAAAGACGAAAATAAAATTTTAAAAACTCGCGCAAACAGACGGTGCGCACTTTCCTCGCGTGGATTTTTCCGGCGTCAAACGGGGCGACGATATTTTTACGCGACGGACACATGGCACGAAACGACGCAAACACCGTCGATCTAGACGTGGAAACAACTGAGCTTAGCAAAAAAACGCGATAATGGTAACCGCACTTGATCGCGCCATGAGGCAAAAGCGGCCAGATATTTAAAAAAACGTGATCGACGCTAGCAGTAGAAATTTAAGGATAGATTATGAGCAATTATTTAAGCGACTTTGATATCAGCGGATACGGACTAAGCGCCCAGCGCTTTAGAATGAATGTCATTAGCTCCAATATCGCCAACGCAAATACTGTGCGAACGGCGGAAGGCGGTCCGTATAGACGCCGCGAGGTGATATTTAAGGCGGTTGATTTTGATAGCGTACTAAACAACGAAGTGGCGAAAAAAACATAACTTGCTCGAATACGAGAACCCGTTAGACGATAAATCTATACAAAAAGACGCAAAACCTGCTATAATGAGCGTCGTAGTTGACAAGATAGTGCGCGACGATAAGGATTTTAAGCTAAAATACGATCCGTCTCACCCAGACGCCGACGCGAGGGGCTACGTAGCGTACCCAAACATCAATCCCGTCATCGAAATGGCGGATCTAATCGAAGCCACGCGTGCCTATCAGGCAAACGTTTCGGCATTTCAGTCGGCTAAAACGATCGCTCAAAGCGCGTTAGAATTATTACAAGGTTAAATTACATGACAAATATAGATAAAATCGGCTCGGTCGCTTCACCGTTTGAAAAAGAAGCAAAAAAACTCTACAAAATCAAAAAAAGGCGAGTTAAATTTTTGGCGACGTACTAGATAGCTCGCTAAAAAGAGCTAAACGAGATACAAATAAACGCAGACAAAGCCATCGCCGATCTAGCTACGGGCGAGGTAAAAGATCTACATCAGCAGCCATCGCCATCGGCAAGGCCGATACGTCGATGAAACTCATGCTAGAGATCCGCAACAAGGCCCTAAGCGCATACAAAGAAATCTCAAGAACGCAAATTTAAACCTTGAATCAGCGAAAAATCAAAAAAACAATCGCTTTATTTGCGTTTATTCTGTTTTTTTCATCTGCATATTTTTTTGGTAGTTATCTTTTACCGCGCAAATATCGAAAGACGACTGCCAAAACTAGAAACTAGCGACATAAACACGGCCCTACGCGGCAACATAATAACAAAAAGACGGCTTTAGTATCACCGGCAGCCAAAAAGCTCTACAAAGTGATGGTAGATACTAGAAACATCGACCCCGATAAAAAAAGATCTATTTATCAAGCTTTACTGTATATATAGCGGCGACGATATCAAGCGCGTAACTAAAAATCATCAACAGCCAAAAAGGCGCCGTTACGCTATCCTATAAGATCGATGCCAAGGGCGCGGCGTATCTACAGGAGCTATCAAAAAAAGCTGTATAGAAAAAATCTTTATCCCGTACGAAGACCCTAGCACAGGAGCTGCGATACTGCGTAATATGAGCATAATAGAAAGCGGCGAAAGTAGACAATACGTCGCAGCCGACGCGCTCACGCCAATGATAGGCTACGTAAAAAGGTCGAAAAAGACGGTATCACCAAAACAGAGGGCGTAAAAGGCGTAGAAAAAGCCTACGAATACTACATCTCCTCGATCCAAGATGCCAAACTGATAGGCCCGAAAGATATCGGAAACAACATCATCTTAACCAGCGATTCAAATTTAGCTAACCGCGTGGACGGATACGATATCATCCTAAACGCCTCACTAAAAATTTTCAAACTAGGCTAGAGCAAATCATTGACGAAAAAAAGGAATTTCTAAATGCAAAAGAGATAATAGTAGGCGTCATGGACTCAAAAAAACTGGTGGCCTACTAGCGCTTGCCAGCACATCACGCTACAGCCCGTCAAATATCAGAAAACAAGACTACAAATCGCTAAACTCCTCGGCAACCGAGTATGCATACGAGGTCGGTTCGGTATTTAAACCGTTTATTTTCGCCATTCTTTTAGCAAATGATAAAATCAATCCGCTCGAGCGAATAAACACCTACAACGGCGTCTACCAGCTAGGCAAACGCACGATAAAAAGACACGCACCCAGAGCCATTTCTCACGGCCGAGGATATCATCGTATACAGCTCAAATATCGGCATGATACAGATCGCCCAGCGTCTAGACGGTTCTCACATCTACTCAGGGCTTTTACACTCGGCTTCACGCAAAAAACAGGCATCGACATGCCGTACGAGCAAGTTGGAAATATGCCGCCAGCAGCCAAGCTCAAATTCACAAATTTACAAAGCCACGATCAGCTATGGATACGGTTTGCAGGCGACTTTTTATCCAGCTTTTTAAAGGCGTATAACGTATTTAATAACAAAGGCGTAATGGTAACGCCAAAGGTCGTAGACTCGCTCTATAAAGACGGTAATTTCTTTCGTCGTAAACGACCCTAAACCCGTCGAAGCAATAAGCCAAGAAGCAGCCGAAAGAATGAAACATATTTTAATAAAAAAACCGTTGAAATCGGTACTGGCAAAAAGAGCAAAAGTGGAGGGACTAGAAATCGGCGGCAAAAACAGGCACTGCGCATATCGCCACGACCGGAGGCTATGCAAATACCTATAACGGCTCGTTTTTTTGGATTTGTTAACGACTCACAAGGCAACAGCTACACGATAGGAGTTTTTAGCCAGAGAGCCAAAGAAGCCGTATTATTATTTTGGCGCCCAGAGTGCGCTACCGACATTTAAAGCGACCATAGAGTTGATGGTAGAAGAGGATTTTTAAAAACCGGATGAGAAATTTGACAACCCTAGAGCAGGCTGCTCCGCCCGCAGAAAATACAGAGAAAAATACAAAAATCAAATTCCAAAAATAAACAAAAAAGAATTAACTTTCACGCATTTATATGCCATTTAATATTGATACACTCTATTTAAATACGTTTCAATACTTATCTATGCTCAAATCTTTACGTCCCTCCTCCTCCGACAGCCGCCTTGCCTAGCGATAAATATCACAATACGGCAAATGATAAAAATCAAGCGTAGCTGCAAAAAAATACTTTCATGATTTTATTTTTTTAGTTTTATCACATTTCTATATTTACTCCCAATTTAATACTACATTAGACAAATGCAACTCTTGCGTCATTTTACTCTTACCCATAATGAATCCAATAAAAGCAACTTCGTATCACATACAACGCATCCAAGCACATCCTTACAAATTATATAAATTAAACTGAAAGATTTTTTTGTATAAAAACGCAAACATGCAAACTGGGCAAATAACCGTCGCTTGGGCAATCTTTACGGGCGCGCGAACGCTGTATAAAAACGGCGCGCAGAATTTCTCGCGATTTCTCGCATGCCCGTAATCCGCTCGCACCCGCTAAATTTCTAAATTTTCGGCGGGGCGGCAATTTGATAAAATTTCAAATCCGCCCTCCCGCTTCTAACTTTCATCGCGACTCGCTTTAAATTTTTATAAAAACACCCGCCTTAGCATTAGGGCAACTTCTGTTAAAAACCAAATTGTACCATTTGACGCTCCCTTTAAATTTTAATTATTTTTTTCGCACGGCTACCGCAAACTTTTGATTTGAGATGATTAGCTTGCATAGTCCGTAATTTTAGCCCTATTTGCGCCAAATGTTTCTCGCGACACCTCCGTCTCTTTTTGAATATTTATTAAAGATTTTTATCTGCGTATAGCGTAAGATTTATTGCTTACTCGCCCAGCCTGTATCGGGGTTTTATGAAACTATTTAAACCAATTTGGCTACGACAATAAACTGCGCTCAATTTAATATCTTTATAGCTAGGTATTGTTTTTGAATGTATGTAGTTTAATTTATGGGCATCTAGGCGTAATCTGCGCAAACGTATTATCCTATTTTTTTAATCCATTCCTCAAATTTATGCCGTACATTTTATTCGCCTAGCCTTTTTAAACCCATTCTGACGCGGTTTATGCAAGTAAGCGCAAGCAAAAAAATGCTACCACATAAAGCGTCCAGCCGAACCACGCTGGCAGCTGCCTCAAATACCGCATATATAGTGCCCATAAGCCCAAATACGAAGGCGCGGTCGCTCTTGCCCATGGGTCCGTCGTACCGCCTGCCGCTGCCGTGCACCTGCCCCAGGACGCCCAAAAAAACTCGCTCATAAAGGCCAAAAATATAACAAGCGCGATAACGCCCCATCCAAACGGAGCCACAAAAAGCAAACGGCAGATAAAGCGCAGTATCGGAGATAACGTCGGTAGCTTCGTTTAGATAGCCTCCTAGCGGCGTTTTTTTGATTACTCTCGGGCCAGCATGCCATCGATAGCATTTAGCGCCATACGTAAAAACATCCAGATAGGCAGTAGAAAAAACAAAGTAGAGACGTCGGCAAATTTGACGAGTAGTGCGCCTAGTAATACAGACAGGACGCAGGCAGCGAGCGTAACTTGATTTGCCGTAACGCCAGTGCTGTAAAGACGCCTTACTAGCGGACGAAGTAGGTTTTGAAATTTGGGTTTTAACTCGTAGATACTCATAACACTCCAAGCAATTTAAATTTTAGCATTTTCTCAAAAAAATACTTGAATAAAGTTTAATGAAGATTTGTGTGTATTTTTTAACGCTCTACTTAATTCTTTGCATTGATTTAGTCTATAGGACTTTATAGCAAACAAGATAAATCAATATTAGCTGCCGATATTTTTGATAAAAAAATAAATCAAGATCGTATTATGGCCACAAATGTTTAAATTTCCGAACCTCAATAGCACCTTTTCTAAACTTCTATTAGTCAAAAAAACGCAAATATCCTAAAGCCGGATAAAACAAACACGGTTGATTAAATTTGTTAATTAAATAAACCATAGAAATATAAAAGCCGAGAATATAACTGTAAAAAAATGGATTAAAAAAAGGAATTAAAGCGAAGTTTAAATAGAAAAAGAATAAAAAAACAAAGCCCGCAACGACCTACTTTCCCGACATCCCAGTAAGGGAGAGTATCATCAGCCAGGACGAGCTTAGCTTCTGGTTCGAGATGGAGCAAGGCGTTTCCTCGTCTAGTATAGTCATGGGCAGTGTTAAAGAAATAAACTATATTAATTTACTTCTTTAACACTGCTATTTAATTGTTAAAAGTCAAATCTCATTTTAACTAAAACAAGATCTTGATAGGGTATAGATCAGATATTTTTATTTCGGATTTTCGAAGTAAAATTACCCTTAACAAGGAAGTGATGCTTATTAAAAGATAAGCAGACGAGCTATTAGTACTGGTCAGCTAAAGGACTTTCATCCATTACACACCCAGCCTATCAAACTTATAGTCTATAAGAGCTCTTAAAAGAAGATTCATCTTGGAGTTGGCTTCCTGCTTAGATGCTTTCAGCGGTTATCACATCCCGACATAGCTACCCAGCGCTACCCTTGGCAGGATAACTGGTACACCAGTGGTCGGTTCAACCCGGTCCTCTCGTACTAGGGTCAACTCTCCTCAATCTTCTTGCGCCCACGGCGAGATAGGGACCGAACTGTCTCACGACGTTCTGAACCCAGCTCGCGTACCGCTTTAAATGGCGAACAGCCATACCCTTGGGACCTGCTCCAGCCCCAGGATGCGATGAGCCGACATCGAGGTGCCAAACCTCCCCGTCGATGTGAGCTCTTGGGGAGATCAGCCTGTTATCCCCGGGGTACCTTTTTATCCTTTGAGCGATGGCCCTTCCACACAGAACCACCGGATCACTAAGACCGACTTTCGTCCCTGCTTGACATGTATGTCTCGCAGTTAAGCTGGCTTTTGCCTTTATACTCTGCGAACGATTTCCAACCGTTCTGAGCCAACCTTTGTAAGCCTCCGTTACATTTTGGGAGGCGACCGCCCCAGTCAAACTACCCACCAGACATTGTCCCTACTTGAGGATAACTCAAGCTAGTTAGCTATCAGAATAAAAAAGAGTGGTATCTCAACAATGGCTCACCATAAACTGGCGTCTATGGATCAAAGCCTCCCACCTATCCTGCACATTTTTATCCCAATAGCAGTGTCAAGCTGTAGTAAAGGTCCACGGGGTCTTTCCGTCTTGCCGCGGGTAGGGAGGAATTTTTCACCTCACTACAATTTCACTGGATCCCTCTTCGAGACAGCTCCCATCTCGTTACGCCATTCATGCAGGTCGATATTTAATCGACAAGGAATTTCGCTACCTTAGGACCGTTATAGTTACGGCCGCCGTTTACTCGGGCTTCGATCAAACGCTTCGCAGAGCTAACGTCATCAATTAACCTTCGAGCACCGGGCAGGCGTCACACCCTATACATCCTCTTACAGAGTTAGCAGAGTGCTGTGTTTTTGGTAAACAGTCGGGAGGGACTCTTTGTTGTAACCTTCAATGCTTACGGAGTAAATCCTTCACAAAGTTAGGCACACCTTATACCGAAGATACGAGTGCTATTTTTGCAGAGTTCCTTGAAGAGAGTTCTTCCACGCGCCTTAGAATACTCATCCCACCCACCTGTGTCGGTTTACGGTACGGGCAACTATAACTAAACTTAGAAACTTTTCTTGGCTCGACAGTATCAGCAATTCGCTATCCATTCCGAAGAACTTCAAACGCCTGTGGGGTCTCGGCTTAAAAAGATCCGGATTTGCCTGGATCTTAACCTACACCTTTCGACTAGCACTACCATCCGCTAGCTTGCTTAACTCTAAGCGTCCTTCCATCGCACATTATAGTTGGCATTGGAATATTAACCAATTTTCCATCGCATACCCCTTTCGGACTTTGCTTAGGGACCCAGCTAACCCTACGATGACGAGCATCGCGTAGGAAACCTTGGGTTTTACGGCGTTGGGGATTCTCACCCCAATTATCGCTACTCATGCCTGCATGCTCACTTGCATTCGCTCCAGCGCTCCTTACCGGTACACCTTCGACGCTGAATGCAACGCTCTCCTACCACTTAGTAAAAACTAAGTCTAAAGCTTCGGTACTCATTTTTAGCCCCGTTATATTTTTCCGCGCAGAATCACTAGACCAGTGAGCTATTACGCTTTCTTTAAAGGATGGCTGCTTCTAAGCCAACCTCCTGGTTGTTTAAGTAACTCCACATCGTTTTCCACTTAAATGAGATTTAGGGACCTTAGCTGTTAGTCTGGGTTGTTCCCCTCTCGACGACGGATTTTATCACTCGCCGCCTGACTGCCATGATTACACACTAGGTATTCGGAGTTTGATAGGGTTTGGTACATTGGTGTATGCCCTAGCCCATTCAGTGCTCTACCCCCAGTGTTACTACTGACGCTATACCTAAATATATTTCGGAGAGAACCAGCTATCACGATGTTTGATTGACCTTTCACCCCTATCCACAAGTCATCCCATGGCTTTTCAACGCCAGCAGGGTTGGGTCCTCCACCGGCTCTTACACCGGCTTCAACCTGCTCATGGATAGATCACATCGTTTCGGGTCTGCAGCATCTGACTAAACGCCCTATTAAGACTCGCTTTCGCTACGGCTCCGGGTTTCCTTAACCTCGCCAGACACCACAACTCGCAGGCTCATTATGCAAAAGGCAGTCCATCACACGTCATAAAGAATCGTGCTCTGAATGATTGTAAGTAAATGGTTTCAGGGTTCTATTTCACTCTGATCACCTCAGTTCTTTTCACCTTTCCCTCACGGTACTTGTGCGCTATCGGTCTAGTAGTAGTATTTAGGGTTGGATCGTGGTCGACCCAGCTTCAGACAGAATATCACGTGTTCCGCCCTACTCAGGATACTGCTAAGTAAAACAAAGCTTTCATATGCGGGAGTATCACCCTCTATGCTTAATCTTTCCAGATTATTCTATTAGCTAAGTTTAGTCTATATCGCAGTCCTACAACCCCGTTAGTAAACTAACGGTTTGCCCTCTTACGCGTTCGCTCGCCGCTACTAGCGTAATCTCTTTTGATTTCTTTTCCTGAGGGTACTAAGATGTTTCAATTCCCCTCGTTCGCTCCATATTAGGTAGTTAAGCTCACACTTAACTGGGTTTGCCCCATTCAGAAATTCCCGGATCAAAGCCCCTTGACGGCTCCCTCGAGACTTATCGCAGCCTGGCACGTCTTTCATCGCCTCTACTAGCCAAGGCATCCACCACTTACTCTTAGTAGCTTACCTTTTTATTAGTATATAATATATTCTAATTCGCATCACTTCCTTGTTAAAGGTAACTATTAAGTTTAAGATTTCATAACGAAGACTCAAATTTGAGATCTATTACGAGATTAAATCTCTTACTTTTTAAGACGGAAAGCATTGACTAATATCTAGGTAAGTTTTAAATCCTATGATATCTTGTGACGTCAAACTTCTGCATTAAGCAAATAAGCAAGATCTTTAAATCTTTAACAAGTCCTGTAAAATTGTTTTATTTATTAAAAAACTTGATTGTGACTTTTAACAATAATAAACTAAATAACGTTTAGACTTAAAGTCTAATTAGAAAGCTTAGGTAAAAAGTTCTCTAATTAAACTTTTGTATGCTTTATGTTAAACTAATCATGGTGGAGAATAGCGGGATCGAACCGCTGACCTCCTGCGTGCAAAGCAGGCGCTCTCCCAGCTGAGCTAATTCCCCAATTAAATTCTCTGGTGGGCCTAACAAGACTTGAACTTGTGACCTCACCCTTATCAGGGGTGCACTCTAACCAGCTGAGCTATAGGCCCCTATAGGGTTTGCGTCAATCTTTCAAAAACTAAACAAGGTCGATTGAGTAGATTATCTATAGCGATAACCTCAATTTTCCTTTGACGAATATCTTGTGAGAGAATATTCGTTGTACTCTAGAAAGGAGGTGATCCAACCGCAGGTTCTCCTACGGTTACCTTGTTACGACTTTCACCCCAGTCGCTGATTCCACTGTGGACCATAACCGGTTTGGTATTTGGGCTTCGAGTGAAATCAACTCCCATGGTGTGACGGGCGGTGAGTACAAGACCCGGGAACGTATTCACCGTAGCATGGCTGATCTACGATTACTAGCGATTCCGGCTTCATGGAGTCGAGTTGCAGACTCAATCCGAACTGGGACATATTTTATAGATTTTGCTCCATCTCGCGATATTGCTTCTCATTGTATATGCCATTGTAGCACGTGTGTCGCCCCGGACATAAGGGGCCATGATGACTTGACGTCGTCCACACCTTCCTCCTCCTTGCGAAGGCAGTCTCATTAGAGTGCTCGGCCGAACCGTTAGCAACTAATGACGTGGGTTGCGCTCGTTGCGGGACTTAACCCAACATCTCACGACACGAGCTGACGACAGCCGTGCAGCACCTGTCTTAACATTTCTGCAAGCAGACACTCTTCCATCTCTGGATGATTTGTTAGATATCAAGTCCGGGTAAGGTTCTTCGCGTATCTTCGAATTAAACCACATGCTCCACCGCTTGTGCGGGTCCCCGTCTATTCCTTTGAGTTTTAATCTTGCGACCGTACTCCCCAGGCGGTATACTTAATCCGTTAGGGTGCATTACTGCCTCGACTAGCGAAGCAACAACTAGTATACATCGTTTAGGGGCGTGGACTACCAGGGTATCTAATCCTGTTTGCTCCCCACGCTTTCACGCATTAGCGTCAGTTAAGTTCCAGCAGATCGCTTTCGCAATGGGTATTCTTCTTGATCTCTACGGATTTTACCCTACACCAAGAATTCCATCTGCCTCTCCCTTACTCTAGACTATCAGTTTCCCAAGCAGTTTAACGGTTAAGCCGTTAGATTTCACAAGAGACTTGATAATCCGCCTACGCGTCCTTTACGCCCAGTGATTCCGAGTAACGCTTGCACCCTCCGTATTACCGCGGCTGCTGGCACGGAGTTAGCCGGTGCTTATTCCTGGGTACCGTCATAATTCTTTCCCAAGAAAAAGGAGTTTACGCTCCGAAAAGTGTCATCCTCCACGCGGCGTTGCTGCTTCAGGGTTTCCCATTGAGCAATATTCCCTACTGCTGCCTCCCGTAGGAGTCTGGACCGTGTCTCAGTTCCAGTGTGACTGATCATCCTCTCAGACCAGTTACGCGTCATAGCCTTGGTAAGCCATTACCTTACCAACTAGCTGATACGATATAGCCCTATCCATTACCGAAAAACTTTCCCGTATCTACTTATATAGATACGGAGTATAAAGGTATTAGCAGTCGTTTCCAACTGTTGTCCCTTAGTAATGGGCAAGTTAGCTATATATTACTCACCCGTGCGCCACTAAGATTAAATAGCAAGCTACTTAATCTCCGTTCGACTTGCATGTATTAGGCACGCCGCCAGCGTTCACTCTGAGCCAGGATCAAACTCTCCATATTAAATTACCTAAATCATAAAGATATTAGGATTTTATTATGAAGTTTTAATCAAAAAAACTTTAACTTTATTAATTAGTTTTATCTCTTATCTACTTTCCAGGGAAAGCCTGATAATAGATTGGCTCAATCGATCACTTGTTTAGATTTCAAAGATTGACTAATTAGTTTAACAGTGTTAATTTAAAAAAACATAATTTAAGAGCTAGTTTCAAAAAAACTCTCAAAAAAATTAGAGAATTGTTTATTTAACCCAAAATTAAAACTTACGATATTAAAAGAAAAGGCTTTATTAACGTGAAAGTTAAAGGTGGTTTCTCAATTCGTGAGCTGGAATTATACAAGGAAGATGCTTAAACAAACATAAAATTTGTTCAAGCATGTTAAATTTCTATTGAAAAAAATAGATTTTTAGGGATAGATTTTCGTTAAAAAAATCAAGTCTTGCGTTCTTTTTATTATATTTAAAAATAGTTACGTATTTGCCGCCGTTCTCTATAAATAGTCCGCCGTTTACGAGCATGGCATCTACCCCATCTTTTTCCTCTCCGCTACCGAATATAAACGCGCCAGGCGTCGTATCAAGCTCGATTTTACCGCTAGAAATTTATAGCAGTCGGGATATTTTCGAGCAGATTTTTGACTATCTATCCCGTCCGGATCGATAGAAATCTCGAAATTTGATATATAACTCTTGCCAGCTGCATTTTTAAAATTCAAATTTCTCAAATGTAAGTTTCGGCGCTCTTTTTATAAGTTTATCAAGCGCTTGCATTATGGCCGTAAGTTGAGCTTCAGGCTCTCCCTTTGCGTTAATAACATCTTCAAACGCACCTTTATCTAAATTTGAAAAATTTTCGTTTTGATCAAAAAAAGTCTTTAAATTCATACTTTCCATATTTTATTTTTCTCTATAGTGCTAGTATCATCCTGCGTTAAAGTATCGCTTAGTACCGTTAGTTTTGAGTCGCTCGTTATCTTTCCGATCTGTAGTAACTCGGCACCAGAGATCACATCTATCCCGCCAAGCTCAATCTATAATTGCTATTTACGAGTGCTTTTGAGATCATTTTCGGCTCTATTGGCGTTTCATACTTCACGTCATAATCGATGTTTTTTTATCTTTATAGCAATATCTTCTTTACTAGTAAAGTCAATGAAATCATTTGCAAGAGAGACTCCGGTTATTTTCTTTTCGCCGTTTATGTCAGAAATTTAAAAAACGATTTGGCGAGATTTAGCTTATTGCCGTCTTGTTCTTTTTGCACTCCGACTAGCTCAAAGACGAATTTTTATCTCCGCCCGAAGCGCCGTCCGCGTGAAATTTGATAGGTCTAGTCGTATCAAATATCTCTTTTATGAAAGTTTTTATACGGGTCGTTTAAAAACTCCGCATCGCCCGCAAGCTCAAATTTGCTCTAGCAAACTGTCAAAACCGTGCGAGATATTCATGTCGATTTTTTTATAGTTAGGTCCTCTGATGGTTTGTAGTCTTCGCCAAGAGAAATGATCTCGTCTATGTAACCTTTAGATAAAACTACATCGTAGTTTGCGTGCGACTTTAGTAGACCGCTCTCAAATACGCTGTTTTTTTGACCTCCATACCGTTTGCTTTGATTAGGGTTCAAAGCCTCGTTATACTTTTTCTTCTACCTTGTTTGCGTTAAATTTCTAGCCCGCCAAAAACCACGGCTGCTATAATCACCAATGCAATCAGTAACTTTTTCATTCCGACCTTCCTTTCTTTTTGTTGCTTCTTGTAGATATACCCAGATGAGCGTCAGTAGCGAAAACATCGTAACCGGCATCAGCCAGCCGTTTTCGCCCATAAAATCCCACGCCCGCTCAAACGCCTCGCCCGCCCAAAAAGCTGCCAAGTCCAAGCAAAACCGCCCAAACTGCCGCGCTAATAACGTTTATGACGCTAAATTTAGCAAACGAATACTTCGTAAGCCCGATAGCAAGCGGAATAAGGGTTTTTAGTCCGTAGATAAACTTTTTCGAAAAAAATATTATTTTATTTCCGTGCTGCTTGAATAAAATTTGAGAGAAGGCAAGTTTGCGTTTGTGTTTAGCAAGATACGGCATCACGGCAGCGCGGTTATATCTACTGACGTAAAAAAAGCAGCGTATCGCCGATAGCGTTAGCGACAGCCGCCAGCACGATACTCACGGTTATGTCCATCTTGCCCAGATGAGCTAGCACGCCGGCCGCGATGATAGCGACCATGCCGCCTCCAAGCGAATATAAAAACACTATCACGTACCCGTAGGTCGATAGCGAGGTTAGCATCTCTTGCAAATTTGGCCTTTAGTATTTTGAAATAGCGCTCATTAGCGCATTATATCCGTAGCTATCCATCCTTAGAGGCGCGTCGTTAGTTTTAGCTAGCACCGCTCCGCCAAAGCTCGCCCCGGCAAAAACCCGTCGTTGTCCGTATACGCGTAAATATCGCTCGTAAAGCTAAAATCGCTCACTCTGCCATAAAATTTGCCCGTATCGGCAAACGCAAACGATGCGTCAGCGTTTATCGTAATTTTGGCGTCTTTTATGTCGGCTACGAGGCTATCTTTCAGGATAAATAACACAAGCGAGCTATTTTCGTAACCAACCTGCAACCCGATACTGCCGCCGCTGATATCCACAACCATCATTTCGCTTGGCGCATACGGATTTCCCACGAGCATCACGCCCTTGCCGTGCATACCGCCCAGCACAAAGCCCACCTTGGTGATACTTGGAAAAACGACGACCGCTTTTTGCATTTTTGGAGCAAAGCCTTAACCGGTGCGTCCGAGTTTTTATGCATCGTCGTCGTAAAAGAATTTGATGCGTCTAGCACGAGTTCGTCGTTTGCCACGAGCGCTAAAACGCAAAAAAATCGCTAGTAAATTTCTCTCATTTTCTACCTGATTTGACCTATTTAGCCATTTCTATGGCTCTAGTTTCTCGGATCACGTTTACTTTGATCTCGCCCGGATACTGCACCTTGCTCTCGATTTCTGCAGCGATTTCCTTAGCTACGAGAACCGCTTCGTCGTCGTTTATGAGCTTGGCGTTTGCGATGACGCGGATCTCTCGGCCCGCGTTTATCGCATAAGCCTCGCTTGATGCCTTCTTTGCTTTTTGCGATGTTTTCTATCTCTTCGACACGTTTTAGGAAGCTCTCAAGCACCTCTCTACGAGCTCCCGGGCGAGCCGCGCTTAGAGCGTCCGCAGCGCAAACGGCGGCGCTTTCTACGCTAGTTGCCTCCTCATGTCCATGGTGGGCATAGATGGCGTTTATGACAACCGGATGCTCTTTATAGCGTTTGCAGATTTCAGCGCCCAGATCGACGTGGCTACCTTCAAATTCATGCGTCAAGGCCTTGCCGATGTCGTGTAGCAAGCCCGCTCTTTTGGCTAGCTTTTCATCCCCGCCCGTTTCGGCCGCGATGATGCCAGCAAGATGGGCTACCTCGAGGCTGTGAGCTAGGGCGTTTTGTCCGTAGCTGGCTCTAAATTTTAGCTTGCCGATTAGTTTCATTATCTCCGGATGGATTTTGCTAAGGCCTAGGTCGATGACGATATTTTCGCCCTCCTCTAGGATCGAGGCTTCAAATTCTTCGCATACTTTTTTGTGTAGATCTTCTATCCTCGCTGGCTGTATGCGGCCGTCTTGCACCAAAAGCTCTATCACGCGCGTCGCGATCGCCCTTCTATAGAGGTTAAAGCTCGCTTAACGTGATAGCGTGCGGCATATCGTCGATGATGATATCTACGCCTAGCACCATTTCTAGGGTCTTGATATTGCGACCTTCTTTGCCGATTATGCGGCCTTTTAGCTCGTCATTTTTGATATCTACGACGTTTATCAGGCGCTCGGCGGCAAATTCTCCCGCAAACCCTAGACGTAGCCTGCGCAAGGATATAATTCACACGCTTTTTAGCCTCGCGTTTAGCTTCCTCTTCGTGTTTTCGCACGATGTGAGCGATCTCGGCGCGGCTTTTTTTCCTCTACTTTTTAGCACCTCTTCTCGCGCCTCTTCTTGCGTTAGGCCGGCGGCGTGCTCAAGCACCTTTAGCGCCTCTTGCAGCTTAGCTTGATAGCTTGCTTTTTAGCCCAAGACCCTCTTCGTAGACGCTTTTTGCTTCGTTTCGGGATTTTTTTCTAACTCCGCCCTACTCTCGTTTAAAATTTTCTTGCTCGTTTAGTAAGGTTTGCTCTTTTTTTACCAATCTCTTCAGATTTATGCGTGTATTCTTTTTGGAGTTTTACAGTTTTGTCGTCGTATTTTTTTCTTGGCTTCAAATTCAGCCTCTTGGACTTGGATTTTAGCGTCTTTTAGCGTACGCTCAGCCTCACTCTATCGCTTTAGCCTTTGCTTTTAGCCTGCTCTAAAAAAATATTGTAGTTCGCGTCATTGATTTTTTTAGCGATGAGATAGCCTGCGCCAGCGCCCGCCGCACCTGCTCCTAAGCCGATTAAAAATCTCTATCATAGATTCCTCTTTTTACGTAAATTTTTGCTCGGGGTCAGGTAAAAATCACACGTAACATCGTGATCTTCGGATATGATTTCATTAGTAAAAATTGTCTAGAAATTTCAACGAATATCAAGGTAGGTCGGTGAGGCAAATTGCAAAAAAATCTATCGTAAAAACCTTTTCCGTGCCCTATTCGCGCCATATTTCCGTCCACCCCGAGAGTCGGAACTATAGCCACGTCTATACGCTTTTTTTAAATATCTTGGTACTTAGTGGCTCTTTTTACGCCACTTTTCGTCCGAGATATAAAGCGGTAGTCTAGATTTTACCATTTCTAAACTAATACCAAGCATAAACGGAACGAAAAATTTCATACCTTTTTGGCTAGCTCGCGCCTCAAAAATGTAGCAATTTGGCTCATACAAAAGAGGATTAAATATCAAAATCCGTTTCGCTTTAAGCTCGGTTAGCAAATTTAAAAAGCGGTTTAAACATCTTATAATGTTTTGCCCGCGCCGAAATTTGAACCTCTTTTTTTCAAAAATCCGTTTCGCATCGCGCCCTGAACTCTTTTTATCAATTTAACGCTCGTTTCACAAATTTTTATGTATAATTTCTTCCACTCAAAAATAGGAAAAAAATATGAAAAAAACTCTTCTGATTATACCATTTTTGGCGCTACTTTTGGGCGGCTGCGGCGATGAAAAATAAAAGCGACGCAAACAAAACTAGCGATGCGACGCCGACAACAACCACGTCCGCTCCGACTCAAAACCAAAGCGCAAGCGCAAGCATAGAAGCGCCGTTTGAGCTAACGCTAATGGACGAGAGCAAGATGACGCTGCAAAAGTTTGACAAGGGCTTCAAAGTCGAGGGTAACGACGAGGCGATTTTTGTTTAACTTTTTTTGCCACTTGGTGTCCACCGTGCAAGGCAGAAATCCCGCACCTAAACAACCTAAGCGATAAATTTAAAGGCAAGCTAAAAAAATCGTAAGCGTACTAATGGAAGACAAGTCAAAAGACGAAATAGACGCCTTTATGAAGAAAGTTTAAAAATAAATTTCGACATTAGCTACGGCGAAAAACAACTTCCTCTTCGCAAAAAGCCCTAGGCGGCGTCGTGAGGCATCCCATACATGGTGCTTTATAAACCAAACGGCGAATACGCCACGCACTACGTCGGACTCGTGCCAGAAGAGATGCTAGAAAGCGATATAAATAAGGTAATCAACTAATGTTTGGCTTTTTTTAAAAAGGGGCTTGATAAGACGCTCGCCGCGATCCGCTCGTCAAAACCAGCCGACAAAAAAATCTCAAAAGGAAATTTTAGAAGAGATCCTGCTCGAAGCCGACATCGCCTACGAGATCGTCGAGGAGGTCCTCTACTACCTGCCGCCGCAAAACGAAGTAAAAAAAGACGACCTAAAGCGGCTTTTTAAATACCTATTTCATATACGAAAGCGAGCGCGAGGCAAAAGTCGGAAAGCCTTTCGTGGAGCTGATTTTTGGGCGTTAACGGAGCTGGTAAAACGACCACGATCGCAAAGCTTGCGGAGTTATATAAAAATGAAGGCAAAAGCGTTATTTTAGGTGCTTGCGATACGTTTAGAGCCGGCGCCATCGAGCAGCTACGCCAGTGGGCGACCAGGACGGATGTCCCTATCGTCGCTACGCAGCAAGGCCATGATCCGTCCGCAGTCGCCTTTGATACGATCAGCTCAGCCGTCGCTAAAAAAATCTCGACAACGTCATCCCTAGACACCGCAGGTCGCCTGCAAAATCAAACAAATTTAGCCAACGAGCTAAAGCAAGATCGTACGCATCGCAGACAGAGCATACGCAGGCGCGCCGCACCGCAAGATCCTAATCCTTGACGGCACGCAGGGCAACGCAGGCCTCGCTCAAGCAAAGGCTTTTAACGACATCGTGAGCCTTGACGGCGTCATCATCACTCAAGCTTGACGGCACCCCAAAAGGCGGAGCGCTTTTTGGGGTCGCGCGCGAGCTGGAGCTACCGATACTCTACATCGGCACCGGCGAGACGATGAACGATCTAGTGAATTGACCCGCACGATTTCGTAGATACTATCGTGGATGAAATGTACGCCTCAAATTTCTGGGCGTAAAGTTTTCAGCTTTTTAAGTTTATCCCTCCACTTACCCGGTACATCTTTATATACAATAACCGCACTTAAGGCAATCTATTAAAAGGCAGAAAAAAATGACAACGCAAGAGTACGAGGCTACATTGAGCGAGGATGATGCACCCGGCTGGGACGCGATAGCAGGCGCACTAGAAAAAAATCTACGATCCCGCAAACGAGCGCCACTATGCGTCTTGGCTACATGCGAGTCTAGGCGGCGAGGACTACTTAGACGGCGTTAGTATATTTGACTCCGTCGAGGGCGTGCCGCACCGCCACCTCGTGAGCTTTGGCATGAGTAAGCTTTTACTACGATCCGCAAAGTGCGCAGGGAAGAATTTAGCGGCTAGGGGATTTGAGTTTAGTATACGCGCCGCTCCGTTTGTAGACGATCCTGACTCAAAGTCTGGCGATGATACAGTAGTCCCGCATGAGCCTTTTTTTGGGCGATATCTCTTATGCAAAAATCTCGCCACATACGCCTATAACAGCAAAAAAATGGTTCGAGGCTTATCATTTTTATACCGACCAATTCTCCTCTGCGCCTTAACACTGTTACGAAACTAGTAGGCGTCACCTTTGCGCCAGATCCAGTGCTGGGAGGCATAGATACGCCAAACAGCAGAGTCGAGTTTTTACAAATGGTCGGCATTACGCAGCGCGAGCTAGACTGGCTACGCGAGGATCCGAGCGTAGGACGAGTAGAGCGCTTGATAAACATGATGCGCAAGGATAATCTTCTGCTAATCACGGATTTAAAGCGAACAAAAAGAATACGTTTGATTTAATAGCACTAGATCGGCAAAGGCCATTTAGCCTTGGCAGTAAGTAATGGCCGGAAATTTGCTAGCCCTTACCGGCTATTTTTTTATCTCTTTTGCTATTAATTTCTAATTTATATATCCGATTTCTCATAAAAAAATCAGTAGAAATTTAACCGACTTAGCTTTGTCTAAAAATCTCATCTTGCACAAACACGAAATGATTGGATTTGCAGCAACATATTTAGCTGATTTTTTTGGTTATACGCAAATGCGCTCAACTTTATTGGTTAATTTATAAAAAGCAAAATTACTCACGTACACTGCATAAAAAAACGCGCTCACCCGCGTCAGCTCGCACCAAAAATACGTACAAAAATCCCGCCGCTGCCGAAATATACCTCGCCGCCTTGCTCGCAGCTCGGAAGCTCGCTATCAAGCTGCATCAAAAACTCCATCTTTTCGCCGCATATCGGACACGTCGGCACCAAGGCACCCTGTATCCACGAGGGCTCGCCGCCGATGCGTGCGAGGTTTTGTCTGCTGTTTGACATCCCCCAGTCCTGAGCCGCCCAGTGCGCCGGCGTGGGCGCAAGTGTTACTTCGCACTCCTTTATCGGCTCGTCCTGCACGTATTCGACCTGCGTCCTTTCGCCGATACGCCGCGGCATACCTTGCGCGTCGTGCTCGTAAAAGACTATCTCGCCTTCGTAGCCCAGAGTGTCCTTTGGCGGCGTGCGGCCGTCCCTCCGCTCGCGCAGCAGGCTGTCCGCTAGCGCAAAAATACGCCGCCGCATCACCTTGTAGCCGCCAAAACCGCTCGTATAAACCGGGCATACTAAAGCCGTCGCGTTCGAAATCTCGCGCTATCGATTAGCGCCTCATCCCGCTTGCCCATACTTATTTTTCCTTTATAGTTTTATCGCCAAATTTTACCAGGATCTTTATCTTGCTTTTTGCGCCAATTTCAAAAGCCATCGGGTGTGGGAAAAATTAAGCTTTAAGATAATTTAAGAATCATGCGGATTAGGCAATACGAAAAAAACTCAATTCATCTCGCAAAACCGTAAATCAAACCTGCCTAAATTCGATGCCTCAAAAAGCAGGTTTGATTTACGGTTCAAAAACCGACCTTGCGCCGCCCTCTTACATTTTCGTCGCGCTCCCGCCAAACTCCACGCGAAACTCCGTTAGCCCCTCGCCGCTTTTACACGAGGTTTTAAACCCTAGCTCTTTGCAAAAAGTTTTAACGATATGAAGCCCGATGCCAAAGCCGCCGTTTCGCTCGTCAAACCGCGTGTAAAGCTCGAAAAATCCGCGGCAATTTCTCTTTTCGCGATACCTGCGCCGCTGTTTGAAATCACGAGCGCAGCAGGGGTTAATTTACGCTTACCGAGCCGTTTTTCGTCGCAGTATTTTTATGGCGTTACTTAGCAGATTGTCGATGATTTTTTTCGCGTTTTTTTATAGGATGAGCGCAGCTGCACCTCGGCGATTTGCGTACTTAATTTTATATTTTTTTGCTCCAAATTTAGCCCAAAATACCCGATCCTCTCGCGCACCAACTCGCTCAAGCTAAAGCTCGTCACCGCGCCGTCCTCTTTGCCGCTAAGCTTTTACTAGCGTGAGGTCCTCGTATAGCGTCGAGATCGTTTTTGGAGGCGGTTTTTATGTTATTTAAGTATTTTTTTCGGATCGGTTTCAAACATCTCGATACTCATCAAAATGACGCTAAGAGGCGTGTTTATCTCGTGCGTCGTATCCCTGATAAAGCCATTTAAAAAGTCGATGCGGCGGTAAAGCGGACGCAGCGAAAGACGGATGATAAAATAAGCTATAACTAAAATAGCAAGCAGTATCATAAACGAGAAAAAAATATTATCTTTAGTTTTAGCGTGAGAATCGCAAACTCGGGATCTGCGACCTTGACCGCGACGTAGTACTCCTCCTCGCCGAGGCGATTTTTGAGGTAAAACTGCACTACCGAGTTCGCCCCATCCTTGTATCTTTTGCGGCATGCCCTCGCGCGGCTCAAAATCATCCTCGATCTCCTCGCCCGTTTTTAAATTTACGGCAAAAGCCTCGACGTCGTCGAAATCATCGTCTTCTATTTCGCCGTTTTTTTGTAGTTTATTTTGCAGGTGATGCTGTAAATCTCGCACGATAAATACGTCGCGATCGAGTATAAAAATGCTTCTCGCGCTCGTAAAACATCTGCGCGAAAAAGACCAAAAAAATGCGGCGCTCGTGATGAAGTAAAAGTAAAAAAATATAGGTAAATTTGACGGTCCAAAAAGTGCTGTAAAGGCTTTTTTTAAGAGGTTTTAGCAAGGACATTTGCCGCCTTTTTGAGTTAAATTTACTGGTATTTTTGCGGATGTAAATTTGAAGCTTAAAAATCGCAAAGGATTTGCGTACATTTGGATAGAAATTGAGACTCATCCCCTGCCCTTTGCCGCGCGGTAGTTGCAAAATTAGCGCCATTTTCGGCAAAACCCAAACCTCCGAGCGACCGCAAAAAGCCTAAACATATTTATAGCCTAGCTTTGAGGCGCTAACGATACGCTCTTTACCTAAAATTTTACGCAGCTCTGCGATATAAACGCGCAGGCTAAGCTCGCTAGGGCTCTCGTCGTAGTCCCAAATTTGAGAATAGATCTCGTCTCTACTTAGAAAATTTATCCTGATTTTTTAGCAAAAGCGCGAGCAATCTGGACTGCTTTTTAGGCATCGAGACAGCCTTGCCGCCACGAAATAGCAAGCCATGATTCATATCAAAGCCCAAATTTTCGCCCAGATTTACCAGCTCGTTTTTTTATTGTGCACAAAGGTGCGTTTTAGCAGATTTTGCACGCGCAGATGCAGCTCTTTTAGCTCAAACGGCTTTTTTATGTAGTCGTCACAGCCGCTAGTAAAAGCCGCTTTGCACGTCATCAAGCGTATTTAGCGAGGTCGTAAATATACAAGGCGTGTTTTTGCCCGCGTTTCGCAGCTCCCGAAGGAGCGCAAAGCCGCTGCCTCCGATGATCTTGACGTCGAATATCCAAAGATCGAAGTTGCTTTCATAAGCCACTTAACGCGTCGTCGTAGCTTTTTCGTGCCCGCAGTCTCGTAGCTCTGAGCCTGCAAATACGCGCACATCATCTCAAGCAACATATTTTTCGTCCTCGACGATCAAAATTTTACTCATTTTCGCTCCGTTTTCGTTTGCTTTTGTCGTTTTGCGGCGTTTTATCTGCTTGATTTTTGTTTCATCTGTCGGCGCGGCTTTGCGCTAAAGTCTGCCCAACGTCTCAAACTTTGCATTAAATTTACCCACATGCGTTCAAATTAGCCACAAACAGATCTTGCGTACATTTATCAAATTCATCTAAATTTCAAGGTAAAATTTCATAAATCTACGTCGTCGCCAAAGTGCTTAACTTTGTAAAAAGCGGGGCAAATTCTCGCGCAAATTTAAACGAAAATCCGCCCCGCAAAAAGCCGAATTTACTCTTTATTTTGCGGCATATGCGGACCTTTGCCGTCTTTATCTTTTATAAACCCGCCCTTGAAATCTCGCTTAAATTTTCTTGTGAAAAAAACATCGTCGTCATCGCCGTCTTTTAGCTCGATATCAAGCCTTTTTGCTTCCGCCACGCTTAGCGCGCCAACCTTGTCATTGTAGCTTTTGCGAAAATCCTGCATGAAATTTTGCCTATCGGCGACGCTCATGGCATCCATTTTCTTTATCATCTCGGCTTTTAGCCCGCGCTTAACCTCTTTTGCCTCGTATCTTAGTTTGCCCGCACGCTTGTCTATCTCAAACGCTACTTCGCTAAGCGTCTTAGCATCGGCATTTGCGACCATTTTATATAGCTCGTCGTTTGTGCTATTTTCAAGCGACGCGGCAAAAAGCCCGCCCGCAACCAGCATACTAATCAAAACTACTTTTTTCATTTTCTCTCCTTTAAAAAGATGAGCGAAGTTTAAAGAAAAGTCGTGAAAAATGTTAATTTAAAGATTTCGTTGATTTTTTTGACGAAATTTAGCGGATTTACCTGCACGCCGCCCGCGATCACGCCAAAGTGCAGGTGCGGCCCGCTCACTCGCCCGCTAGCACCGCTAAGCGCGATGATATCGCCTTTTTTGACGCTTTGTCCGACTTTGACGTTTAGCGCGCTTAGATGATAGTACTGCGTGTAAATGCCCTCTCCGTGGTCTATAACTACAGATCCGCCCGCATAGTAGCGATCTTTTGCGATGACGACTACGCCGTCGTTTGCCGCGATAACGGACGTGCCGACCGCGGCCCTAAAGTCCGTGCCGCCGTGGTAGCTCTTTAGGGTACCGTTAAATACGCGCGCAGTACCGAACGGACTCGTAACCGACGAGCTCATCGGTAGGATAAATTGGAGTTAAATTTTCAGCCCGACATTAGTCGTGGCGTAGATTTTATTTGCCTCCTCGCGCTCCTCCTCGATACGCTTTAGAACCTCTTTTGAGGCGTCACCTTACTACCCTCGACGGTTATTTTTTTCTTTTTTTATATTCGCCCTCCATGATCTTAAAAACTATCGTCTCGTCGCCGCTTTTAAGCCCGTTTATTAGCTTGATTTCGCCCTTTTGACGGTAGCTAGCAGCAACTACGGCAAATTTCTAATTTCTCATCGCCAGGCACGCTAAGCCAGCGCTTTTTTTCTTGCCGTCGATGCTTAAACTTCCGGCAATTTAGCCTCCACTTGCACTATCTCCACGTCGCCGTTTACGATCGTCTGAGTTTCGCTCGGCGCGCTGCCCTGCCCTTTTGCGCTTAAATTTAGGCAGATCAAAACGGCTAAAAATAATCTTTTTCATTTACATCCTTTACGTAAATTTAATGAATAATTTTTAAATTTAATAAAAAAATACTATAATAGCGGGTGAATTTTACGAAAAAGGAAACGAAAAATGAAAAAGATTTTTTTAAAAGCTTGCCGCTTGCGCACTTTTTGCTCGGTCAGCTTGCTTATGCGGATTTTACACAAAAATCAAAAAAAGTAAGAACATCATTTGATATCTTAAACGATCTAGGTTCTAGAAAACTGCTAAATTTAAAAGATACTAGCGAAATAAGAGGCATAATAGTCATACCAGAAGTAGTTAGCGGCGGGCTAGTCGTGACGACTCATACTGGAGACGGTATATTCGTCGGCAGAAATGATGAAAATGAATGGAGCAGTCCGATATTTATACATTTCTAAAGGCGGTGGCATAGGGTCTGCAGGGCGGCTATAAATCAACCGACCTTGTTGTGCTTTTTAAATCAAGAAGATCGTATGCAGGACTAATAAACGGCAAAGGTCAAATCGATCTTAGCGCCGATGCCGTAGTACTGGGCGCGGGCGAAAAAGCCGGTGTAATGAGCGATCTGCCTGAAATTACGGCTTGGGCTACGTTAAGAGGCAAAAAGCAGGGGCCTTTTTGCAGGCGTTAGCGTTAACACGTCTTTGGTCGTGGTAGACAAGCAGGCTACGTATGATTATTACGATAGAATGTATGATATGGAAGATATCTACAACAACTCCCCGAAAGACTCAAGATATACAAAAAAACGCTAAAAGAAGTATTAAATAAATATTTTTAAATAATTAAGAAGAAAAACGGTTTTGGCCTAGCGGCTAAAACCGTATAAAGAGAGACGAATCTTTTTGTTGATCGGCGAAAACTGAGTCATATACTCAAACGCTTCTTCATAGTCTCCGTCGGTATATTTTGCGACCTCTTCGATAAGCTCGAAAAAGCTCCTCGTCGTCAAGCGATTCAAAGTTGCCTCGGTTTTCCAAAACCTCCAGCAAAAACCGCTTCAAGCTCTAGTTCATCGTACGTCATGGCTTCCCTTTTAAAATTTTTGCGGAATTATGCCAAAATAACCTTTATAACCGCTTAGTCAAAAATCTCTATTTTTTTGAGAATTGGTCTTCAAATGTATCGCATTATCAGCTTTTTTTACTATAATAGAAAAATAATTTTAATCGGCTGAAACGGTGGCAAAATGCACACTTTTTGATAATTTATATGAAATTTTTAGAGCTTTTACGGGATTACGGATATAGAAATCCCGCCGCAAAAGAGCAAATTTTAAAAATTTTATTTTTCCAGCGACGAGCACCTTGGTGCAAGCGAGATACAAAACTAAGATCAAAAAGTGATTTGAGACGAAATGTGAGCCTCACGGCGATCTATCAGTTTTTAAATTTTTGCAGGATTTCGGGCTGGTTTTGAGTTTTTGAAGAGAACGGGATAAATAAATCTCGAGCTAAATTTAAAGTCGCATCACGATCATCTCGTCTGTACCAAGTGCGGCGCGACCGAGAATTTTTTTCGATAAAGATATAGAAGAAAAAAACAAGAGCAATTTGTAGAAATTCAGGGCTTTAAACTCGAAGGCCATGCGATGATTTTATACGGAATTTGTCTAAAGTGCCAAAACAAATAGCCTATTTTGCGCCTCTTTATCAAAAAAATGATTTGATAACGATATGCAAAAAAAGTTTCAGTTAAACGTTTAAGCGTAGCAAATAGATAATACGCCAAAAAAACAAAGGAGAAACATGAGCGCAGCGCCACATATACCATCGGAGTTAGTCTTACGCATAGCTTCGTATTTTACGCCGATCCACCACGTCGCAGGCCGTTTAAGAGTCCGCGTCAGCAGCGATATCAAAAAAAGAAGCGGACAGCTTGCCGTTAGAAAAAAATAGATCAAACGATCAAGCAAATAGACGGCATAAAAAAACGTCAATTTAACAAACTAATCGGTTCTGCAACGATCGAGTACGACCACGAAGTTTTTCCCGAAAAAAAGATGTGGGATGATCTGCTAAAAAGGCGAGAAATTTGCACGAAATCTCAGCCCTCATCAACAATCTAGCTCAAAAAAAGCTACCGGCGGCGCAAGATGAACGAGGAGCTAAAGCAAGCCGCAAATGCGGTATTTTTTTACTAGAGTCGCAAGGGATCAAATTTTACGAAAAACGTCTGCAAAAAAAGATGAAAGTCTGATCACATTACAGCCGTTAGGCAAAAGCGGATTAGAGCTTTTAAAGCCTTATGCAGATCCTGCCGACCCGCAAGTTTTTTTGCACTTTTTGTGCGAGGATCTTGACGCCTGCTTTTATAAAAGCCCTAAACTACGAGCTTGAGCTAAATGCGTTTTATGAGAAATCTGACCGACAGCATAAACGATGAAAAATTTTAAAGATATTTGTTTTAGGCTTTGGGCGACGTCAAATAACGAATACATCCCGGCCCTAAAAAGCAAAACTGGCTCACATTTCAGCCACGCAGTTTCAAGGTGCGGATAACGCAAGCCAAGAGGAGCAAGCGCAAACGGCTCAAAAATCCGAGCGACAATATCTTAAACGCTTTTTGATTCGGATGGCTTTAAGCAAATCAGCCAAACGCTGGAGCGCATAAGCTCCGGACAAGGCAGCAAAGAGGACGCGATCGCGCTTTTTAAACAATCCGAATTTTTCATTTTTCGGCGGTTTGGCGCTTGGCGGACTAGCCAGCATGATGCTAAAGTAAAATTTAGATAAAAAAATAAAGATAAAGAATAGAAATTAACATAAAGGATAAAAAAATGGCATTACCGTTTATCGCAGGTGCGGTTTTAGGAGGTTTAGCTGTCGCGGCTTTTTGGCAATAAAGAAAAAAATCAAATCGGCTCTTGAAAGCGGACTAGATAAAGGCAAAAGACGGCCCAAAACGCAAAAAGACTTTGCCGAGAAAAAAAGTAGGCGAAGCAAAAGAGTACGCCGAGAAAAAAATTTGCTAAAACAAGCGAAGAGGCAACCGAAACAAAAAACGCACAAGACGCACTAGCGCCGAAGTAGCCGCTGAAAAAGAAGCCAAAAACAAAGTCTAAGAAAAAGCGCTCCAAGAGCTAAAAAAAGCTCCGGCAAAAGCAGCCGAGCAAACCGAAAGTCTAGCCGAAGATATCGCAAATGCGCTTGAGCCGAATTGAAAAAAATAATAAAGGTATAGAATGACTTTAACATCAACAACCAGACTTCCAGCAGACCACTTAATAAGCGGCGCGCTAATCGGCGCAATGGCAGCCGGCGGCGTAGAAATACTAAACTATAAAAAAAGGCAAGGTCAGCAAGACGCAGGCCGTAGCTAAAACGACTAAAAATCGCTATCCAAGGCGGTATCGTCACGGCGTGCGCTATCAGCGCATCAAACAAACTAGTCTCGGCGCGCTATCTTGCGGCTGCGGCAACCGTTGCCGCCGGTATCGCCGGCGTAATCGCTACGGAAAAAAATAATCAAAATTTCTAGAGGAAGATAAATGAAAAACCCTTACATAAACGAAACGCAAACTATAAATCAATTAAACGAAGACGGTAGCATGACTACGACTACTACGACGGTAAAGACTACCGGCGCTCCAAGCGCGCTGGATAACAGCATAAATAATGCGCTAAAAGACTTTATCCCCGCAAATTTTCAATGCCGCGGGCTTCATAAAAGGCGCGCTAATAGGCGGCGTCGCAGCCTACGTGCTAACTAATGAAAATGCCCAAAAGGCGATATTTTTCCGCCATAGTAAAAAGGCTCAAATTGCTTCAAGCCGGATTTGAGGAGTTAAAAGAACGCTTTGAAGACGTAAAGGCTGAAATTGACTCCCAAAAATAACGTTCGCATCGCACATCTAACAAAAAAATCGCGTTAGGTTTATCTGCGAACGTATCGGCGAGAACTGCGACGAGAGCCATTTGGAGGCGCAAATTTCCGAATTTAAATACGTAAAAAGCGTCAGAGTAAATAAAAAAAGCTAAAAAGCATCGTGGTCGGCTTTTGAGTCAAATTTGAGACGAGATTAAAGATTTTATCGAGAATTTACAGATTAGAATTTAAGCAAGCGTAAAGAAGAGCCGAGCAAGGCTGAATGTATAAAGCTGCAGCCGCTTTAGCTCTCACCCCGCTGATTGGTAGCAATGGCGTAAAGGCTGCAGTTAGCCTCGTCGCCGCAGCTCCGCTACTAAAAAGAAGGCGCAAGCGAAGCCGTAAACGAGGGCGTAACCTCAAAGGCTCTTGAAGCAGCGGCCGTCGGCGTGAGTCTAGCCAGGCGCGACTTTTTGGCGGCAAATAGCACAAATCTCATGCTAACTATCGGCGAATACATGGAAGAAAGCGCCGTACATCGCAGCGACGACCTCATCAAAGAGCTAGCCCGCCCAAACATCGAAGAGGTCTGGATCGAGATAAATGATCACGGCAAAAAAATCTCTCAAAAAAATCCCGACCGCAGACGTAAAAATAGGCGACATCGTAGTAGTCGGCGCAGGCGAAAGCATCGGCATCGACGGCTATATCGTCGAAGGCACCGCGAGCGTAAATCAAGTCTCGATGACGGGCGAAGCAGAGCCGGTCAAAAAAGAGCGCGGCGACCGCGTGATGAGCGGAACGGTCGTCGAGGACGGACGCATGAAAACTTTGGGGCCGAGAGTATAGCGGCCGAGAGCGCAACAGCGAGGATAAAATCCTACATCCAAAAGCTCGCTAAACGAAAAAAATCGGCCATCGGGTTAAAAAGCCACGAGGCTAGCCGACAAGCTAGTGCCCGTGACGCTAAGCTCTAGCCGGCGTTTCGTATCTGCTTAGCCGCGATATGACGCGCGTCGCTAGCGTCTTGCAGGCGGACTACTCCTGCGCGCTAAAGCTAGCCACACCCGTCGCCTTTAAATCAAGCATCTCAAAAGCAGGCCGCAACGGCGTGCTGATAAAGGGCGCTAAATCTATCGAAGCGCTAGCGAGCGCAGATACTTTCGTCTTTGATAAAACGGGCACATTAACGCACGGCAGCTTAAGCGTCGTGAAAGTTCACTCGTTTAAAAAAAGACTTTACCGAGGCTCAGCTCTTAAACTTTGACCGCAAGCGCAGAGGAGCACTACTTTCACCCCGTAGCCGAGGTTATCGTAAAGGCCGCTAGAGAGATAGGCTTTCATCATATCCACCACGACGAGGTCGAGTTTATCGTCGCTCACGGCGTGAAAACCTACGTAGGCGGCAAAGAGGTCGTGATCGGCTCGCGGCATTTTTTAGAGGACGACGAGCAAATTTCATTTAGCAAACACGAAGAAATCATAAAAAGCGAAGTAGATAGCGGACTTACGCTACTATACATAGGCTACGACAAAGAGCTTTTAGGTATCATCGCCATGCGCGACACTATGCGAGAAAACGCCGCGCAGACGCTGGCAAAACTGCGAAAACTAGGCGTAAAAGAGCTAATCATGCTAACGGGCGACGTGCAGTCTAAAGCTGATCAGGTAGCAAGCGAGCTAGGTATCGATAGAGTCTATGCAAACTGCCTACCTACCGATAAAGCAGGCATTATCGAGCAGCTAAAAGCCGAAGGTAAAAAAGTAGCCTTCGTCGGAGACGGCATCAACGACGCGCCAAGCCTCACCAAGGCGCACGTAGGCATCAGCATGCAAAGAGGTGCAGACATCGCAAAAGCTACCGCCGACATCAGCCTACTAAAAGACGACATCGGCTCGGTCGCCGTCGCAAAAAGACATCGCAAATAAAAACGATGAGGCTGATAAATACGAATTTTAACGCTACCGTCGGCATAAACTCGCTCATCCTAGCAGGTGCTACGTTTGGACTCTTTAACCCTATCGCCACGGCCGTTTTACACAACGGCACGACGATCGGACTGCTGGCAAATTCGATGAAAGGCGTCAAGATAGGCGCGAAGTAAATTTGAAGGAATGACGGTTGATAGATAAAATTTTGCAAATGTATGAACGACGAGATGTCGCTAACCAACGACTTTTTATACGGCTATTTTTTGGTTATCGTGCTCGTTCTTACTGGTATTTATTTTAGCTATATCACTAGATTCGTGCAGTTTAGGATGTTTTTCGAGGCGTGCAAAGTGCTAGTCGAGAAAAAAGATAAATACAACAAGCACCACCTTACGCCCTTTCAAGCGCTTATGATCTCTACCGCCTCGCGCGTGGGCATCGGAAATATCGCCGGCATCTCCGCTGCTATCGTAGCCGGCGGTCCGGGCGCGCTATTTTGGATGTGTTTGATGGCGTTTTTGGGCGCGGCTTCGGCATTTGCCGAGAGTACGCTAGCTCAAATTTACAAAACCAAAGACGTATTCGGCTTTAAGGGCGGCCCGGCATACTACATCAAAAACGGTCTAGGCATTAAATGGCTAGCTACGCTTTTTGCAGTTATCCTCGTCATTACCTACGCTTACGGATTTAACGGCCTACAAAGCTACACCATGACCTCCGCCTTTCAATTTACTACGACCAAAGCGCGGGCGCTACGAGCTTTAGCGATAGCGGCTTGCCGGTTGGTATCGGGCTCATCCTTACCGCATTTTGCGGCGGTTATGTTTTTTTAGCAAGAGCCATATTATCGGCAAGGGTTAGCTCCTACATCGTGCCTTTTTATGGCGCTTGCTTACATCCTGCTAGCCTTTATCGCGATCTGCTTAAAGTTTAGACAAGCTCCCGTCAGTATTTGATATGATTATAAAAAAAGCGCCTTTGATTTTAAGGCGATATTTGGCGGATTTGCCGGTAGCGTGATCGTCTACGGTATCAAGCGCGGACTATTTTTCAAACGAAGCGGGCATGGGTTCTGCGCCAAACGCGGCCGCTGCTGCTCATACTAGCCACCCGGTTAAACAAGGACTCGTGCAGGCGATGGCGGTTTTTATAGATATGACGATCTGCGTGGCTTCTGGCATGATAGTGCTTTTCTCGCAGGCCTATATCACAAAGCAAACTGGCGCCAGCGGCGAGCTACTAACCGCGCTTCCTTTGGTGCAGGCTGCAATGCGCGAGTACTACGGCGAGATCGGCCTTCACTTTACGACGCTTGCGGTGGTGCTTTTTGCGATCACATCGCTGATCGGCAACTACTACTACGCGCAGGCAAATATCAAATACCTCACCAAAAACCACAAAAATCGCCATGGCATTTAAAGGTTACGGCGGTCGCAATGATATTCGTCGGAGCGCAGATGAACCTAACTATCGCCTGGAACATCGCCGATATCACGATGGCTGCGATGGCTACGATAAATATCGCGGCGATCTTTATGCTATCAAAAAGTCATGATAAAAGCCCTAAAAGACTACGAATCGCAAAGAAAAGCTGGGCTAAATCCGGGATTTGACCCTGAGAGCATAGGTATCGCAAACACAACTTGCTGGAGAAAAAAATGAACATAAACGGACAACTTTTAAATTTACAAACCCATAGAAAAGTCGCCAAAGTCGGCATGAGCGTCACCTTAGCTACCGTTTGCCCTAACAGCACTCGGGCTTAAGGGTAGAAACAAAAAGCCGCTGCGCGAAGCTACACACGATAGCAGGTATCGCATTTGTGGGATTTTTCGCTCTACCACGCGGGACTTTACGAAAAACGGCTTTTTAGAAATATGATCGTAAACGCAAATAAGAAAAAAACGCCGAGGGCAAAAAAGGCTAGCAAGCGATGATCAAGATAAGTGACGCCGAAGTTTAGCCTACATCGGCGAGGATCTGCCCTACTTTGATCTCACGACATCGCTTCAAGGCATCCGCAAAAATGCCGTTTTAACCATACTGCCGCGCGAGGACGTGACGGTTAGCTGCGTAGACGTAGCGGCCGATATCGCGCGTTTGCTTGGCTGCGAGGTTCAAAGTTTGCGTCCCAAACTCAGCCGTCGCGGCCGCAAAAAAGCCGATCGTAAAAAAATAAGCGGCAGTTACGACGACGTGCACAAAGCCTGGAAGCTAGCGCAAATGTGCCTCAGAGTACGCCTGCCGGATCGCCACCTACGCAAGAGCGATGAACGAAGCCGCCAAAAGCGTAAATCCAAAATGCGAAATCCTAGCCACGCGCAAAGAGCTTTCCGTTTGCTAAGGGTACTTTGCCCTAAAGGCCGTGCTTGAGGGCGGCTGCGGCGTGCATAGGCTAAGTGAGCGATAGCGTGCTGTTTTTTTCAAAAAAATCATATAAAGGCCTACGACTCGTATGAGGAGTTTTTGGCTCAAATTCCAACCTTCAAAGCAAAAATCTCCCGAGCGCAAAATCGCCGTCGAATGCGAAAATGTAGATGATTGCGAAGCGCTTTTTAAAGGCGGGCGCCGACGTCGTGCAGTGTGATAAATGTATACCAGCAGCCGTAAAGCGAGCGGTAGGCTTTGCGAGATAAAATCGCCCCAAACGCAGCCCTAGTCGCAAGCGGCGGGATAAATCTAAAAAACGTCATAGAATTCGCTGTCACCGGCGCGGACGCACTCGTTACGTCTGCTATGTACACGCAAGGCATGGCCGACATCACGGCGGTTTTAGAGATAGTATAATTTGCAAATTTGATGGACCGCTTGGCGAGCCAAATTTGCTTTTGCGTTTAGCGTATAGCTATATCAAACTCTCTTATTTCTATCATTTCTAAGTTGTCTCACTTTTTGTAGCGCAGGCAAAAATATTTCGTCAAACTCCAGCTCTAAATCGAGTAAAAATCAAGGCAACCAAACTACTGAGGCGTTATAATTCTGCCAGTTCAAAACCACATCTATTATCTCTAACATAATTTATATAGTTTTTTGCTATGCTAAAGATAAATGCGTGACTATAAGTATAAGTTTAGACAGGTTGAATGGCGTGTTGCGTATATTTAATACTTTAAAACCAAAACTTAAAAAACGCTTACTACAAGTAAAAGCGGCGATGTTTTGCTCTCGCCGCTAGTTTTAAATTTTAGCCTAATTTGGCTTCAATTTGACTACTTTGCCGCTACGCTTGCTCGCTCGTAGTGCGCTATGATTTTGTTATGGATTAGTAGCGAGATATAAATCACCGCACCGCCAAGGCATAGTCTTAGTATGTCCGCGTCTTTATGCCAAAATACTCAATTTACTATGATAGCAGCAGGTATTAGAGCGTTATTCATGATGGCTAGAGTACCGCTATCTACCTCGCATGCGCCTTTGTTCCATAAAAAGTATCCTAGACCGCTAGCTCCGATACCAAGCCACAGCAGTACGGCGCCTTGCGTGAGGTCGAGGTTGATTTTTTTCCGTATTTCCAAACATAGCAAAGGCTACGCCCGTAACCGCCGCGGCTCCGACGAAAAAAAGTAGCCAAAAACCCCTCTTTGCTCGTTAAAATCACGCTTTTTCTAGCAAAAATTATACGCGCTCTGTCCGACACCAAAGCACAATTCGCCCCCTGTACGAGCAAAAAAATCCGTGCCAAAAGCCACTATTTACGTTGCCGTACTTGATGATGAGCGCGCCCAAAACCGCCGTGCCGACGCTAAAAAGATACAGTAGCCTAAGCCTGCCTGCGAGCACGTCGTAAACCACGCTCACGTAAAACGGCGTAAATATCGTAAAGAGCGCAACCTCGGCGACGCTAAGGTATGCAAACGAGTTGTAATAAAAGATATACATCGCGCCGATCTGCACCGCGCCGATCGCGGCTACTTTGGCGTATAGAGCGAGGGTTTTGCGCAGCAAAAATCCTTAATCATAAATGGCAAAAACACGCAAAGCGCAAGCACGACGCGCGAAAATGCGGCGAAATAGCTATCCACTCGCCCCGCCAAAAACTCGCCGATGAGGCTAAAGCTAAACGCCCAAAGCACCGTAACAAAGATCAATTTTTTCACGCATTCTCCATTTGAGTTAAATTTCGTCTGAAATAGTAGCAAAATAGGCTAAATTGACGGATTTTACGGCGGAGGCTTGAGAATCTACGCGAAGCAGAGATTTGCAAATTAAGATGATTTTTGTATTTTTTTGCGTATTAAATTTACTTGCCGCTACAGCTTGCCTTCTTTTGCCAAATCTAAACTTAAAGGCATAGTCGCCAAACCGCACCACTAAAATTTAGCTCAAAAATCCCCGCATCATATAGGCTCCTGCCGCACCCGCCTGCTTGATCTCGCTTAGATTTTCAAAATTTATCCCGCCGATAGCGTAGGTTTTTATGCTTACCCGTGCACCATTTCCTGTAAAAAAATTAAGCCCCCTGCCTCGCTCTGGCGCGTGAGAGGGCGTATCAAAAATATGCCCCGCCACGACGTAATCAGCGCCTAGCTCCTGCGCCGATAAAGCCTGCTGCAAAGAGTGGACCGAAACGCCGACTTTTAAGCTTTTTGCGTCAAGTTTGACGCGCAAATGCCAGGGGCTTCGTCTTTATCCGTGCAGACGCCGTCGAAATTTAACCGAAATTCTCAAATTTGTAGCCCGCTCGCCTCCTAACGCCATAATTGTAGCAAAAGGCAGATGTAGTTCACCCACACCAAGCCTACTTGCAACGTTTGCGTAAGTATGTAAAACGAGCCGCGCGCCAGAGCCGCACTCAGCGATAATCTCAAGCGTTTTGCGGGCTAAATTTCTCGTATTCATCCTCGGACAGATCGCTTTCCCTCAGCAAAGTTTTTATCCGCCTTGCCGCTTTGCGCTACTCGCCTAACGTCCGCGAAAAAAATCCTCACTCAAGCGGCGGTTCGTTACCCAAACGAGCTCAATTGTCAAAATCCCATCGCCATTTACCCCCAAAAGCCAGTTTACGCCCGCAAAAAGCGCAAAGTACTAAACGTAAATATGCTCGCTCATCACGGGCGCACTTTAGCCCTCGCACGGCACCTAGTATCTCCTCGACCGAGCGCGCGTCGCTGATCTCAAACTGCTCGTCGCCCTTTTTAGCCTTATCCGAGTGCGTCCCCACGCCCGTGCTAACGCCGGCCGAGATTTTGTTCGCGGCGACTGCGATGACTCCGTCACGAAAGCGCGCCGACTCGCGCGTGGAGATCGTGATATTTTGCATACGGCAAAAAGAGGCGGTACGCGCAGATGACCTGAAATAGCGCCCTCTCATCGACATCCCGCGGGCCGACGTGAGCCTTGTTTATCGCGGGTCGCAGGCGCGGGCAAGATAGCGCGATCTCGGCGTGCGGATACTTTTGCTGGATAAAATGCGCGTGCAGTGCGGTGGCTAGCGCGTCCTTTCTAAAGTCGTCAAGCCCCAAAAGCGCGGCAAATCCGACGCTGCGCATACCGCCCATGAGAGCGCGCTCCTGAGCGTGGAAGCGGTAGGCAAACGAGCGCTTGACGCCGCCTAGGTGAAATCTTGCATACGCCGCCGGGTCGTAAGTCTCCTGAAAAAAACCACGACGTAGTCCGCTCCGCAACCGTGCAAAAAAACGCGTATTCGTCGGCATTTAGCGGATAGATCTCGATGCCGACGTTGCTAAAAAGCCCTAGACGCCTCTTTGCAGACCTCGCCGATGTAGCCCAGGTCGCTTTTTTTCGCGCTTTCGCCGGTTAGGATGAGCACGTCTTTTAGTCCGCTTTTTGCGATATTTGCTAGCTCCGTCGCCGCCTCGTCCGCCTTTAGCCGCACGCGCGAGATTTTATTTCGCGAGCTAAAGCCGCAGTAAACGCAGTCGCTGTCGCAAAAATTTGAGATATAAAGCGGCGTAAAAAAACTGCACCGAGTTGCCAAACTGCCTGCGCGTCCTATCTCGCGCCGCTTCCGCCATCTCGCCTAAAAAAATGCGCCAGCAGCCGGGCTTAGAAGCGCTTTTTAGGCCATCTACGCTTAGGGTTTTTCTTCGCCAGAGCGCGCCTAACGTCGCCGGCGTCACATTTCGCGTAGTCGTAGCTTTCGCGCGCCGCTAGCACCCGCTGCATCAGCGTTTCGTCTATGCGCTGCGCGCCGTCGGCATACTCCATCACGTCTATATTTTTTTCAAATATTTCTCCGTTTTTCGTCTACATTTCGGGCGTTAGTGATCGTTTTTTTAAAGGCTAGGAGCCGTAAATCTTTACGCGCACAAACCCGCGCCTTTTCGGCGCTAAATTAAAACCGCGCGAAATCGTCAAATTTAAAATTCGCAGTATTTAACGAGGCAATTTTTCATCCTCGCGCACATCAAATTTGACGCCGTTTTTCATGCCGTCAAATTAAAGCCAATTACTCCAAAAAAATCCCGTCAGCGGACTCGACGCCCTAGCACTCTCGCTCACATTGCCAAGCCCAGATAGATACGCCAGCCTGCCCGCCTGGATCGCCAGCGCAAAGGCCCGCGCCATCGTTTTTTTACGTCGCCGGCAGTCGCGATAGCGGTGTTTGCCATCACGGCCGCGCAGCCCATCTGCATCGCCTCGCACGCCTGCGCAGGGCTACCGATACCTGCATCCACGATCACGGGCAGGTCTATCTCGGCGAGCAAGATTTTTAATAAATTCGCGCGTACAAAGGCCTTTGTTCGTCCCGATCGGAGCGCCCAGCGGCATCACGCACGCGGCACCGGCCGAGACCAGATCGCGCGCGACGTTTAGGTCTGGGTACATATAGGGCATCACGACAAAGCCCATGTTTGCGAGTTTTTTCGGTCGCTTTTTATCGTCTCGTAGTTATCGGGTAACAGGTATTTACTATCTCTGATAACCTCGACCTTTACGAGATCGCCGCAGCCCGCCTCACGCGCGAGTTTTGCGATACGCACGCACTCATCGGCGTTTCTGGCGCCTGAGGGTGTTTGGTAGCAGCGTCACGCCGTGCGGAATAAAGTCCAGGATATTTTCCAGCCCGCCCTCGTTCACGCGCCGAAGCGCCAGCGTCACGATCTGCGCGCCCGCCTCGTGTACCGCGGCCTCCAAAAAGAGGCAATGAGTTTACCCGATCCCAGGATAAAACGCGAGCTAAATTTATGCCCGCCAAGCTCTAAAAATATCGTTATTTTCATCACATTTCATCTCAGCCTCCCCGACAAAATGCACTATCTCGGCCGAGTCGCCGTCTCTTAGCGCCGTATCAAATTTATCTTTTTGGCAAGATTTCGCCGTTTAGCTCGACTGCGATACGCTCAGGCTTTAGCCCCTTTGCGGCGAGTAGCTGCGCTACCGTTTTGCCGATAAATTCACCCTCGTCTTTGCCGTTTATTTTTTTAGCATTTTCTTTCCGTTTTATTAAATTGAGCGCGCCCTTGCGGGTCACATTTCGCGCTGCGTAAGCTCGCGATTATACCTCTTTTTGCTAAATTTAAGCCGATCTTTTCATCGCTAGCGCGCAGGCGGCAAGCCCGTAAAACGCGACGCAAAGGCTAACTGCAAGCCCAAAAAATGCTAACTGCGGGCGTCTGGCTAAAACTAAGCGCAAAAAAACGAGATAAAGCTCGTGATAAACGCGGCAAATATCCCAAAAAAACTCGCTCCCGCCGCGACAAGTCCTCGTTTAGCGCAAAGATGAGATAATCAATCCCGACCGCGCTCGCCAAAATGAGCCCAAAAATAGCAAAAAAATATTTACGTGGACGCCGAGTGCCGCAAAACCGCAAAGCACGGCTAGCACGCCAAGCGCGATGACGCCCATAACCAAAAGCGAGCGAGTCGCCCCAAAAACGCCCACAAAAGCGCAAACGCAACTAAAAAAACGCGCCACCTTTTAGCGCCGCAGCCCAGGCCTTTGCCTCGGTCAAATTTTGATTTAGCGCGCCGACGAAATCGACGCTAAAAGCGCCATTTGCTTTTAAAATTTCATCCGTTTTTGCACCCCCAGTAAGCCCATCGGTATACACTGCGCTACTGTTTTGGCTCGGTAAAAAAATCGCGTCAAATTTTTTGCCGCGTCAAATTTTAAAATCTCGCTAACACCGATAGTTTGCGCGTTTGCAATCTTTTCTAGTTCTGACTTTACTAACTCGCTAGGCAATCCAAACTGTGCGTAAATTTTAAAGATCTCCTCGTCCTTTGCGGCCTCTTTAAAGATATTTTTTACACTTTCCTGCTCGGCTCGGCTTAGGATAAATTTAGAAATCGATGCGTAGTCTTTGACGAGATTTGCCTGCTTCAGCTCTCGCATCAGCCGCTTTTCATCGCCAATTAGATCGCTGCCGCCCTTTATCACGATGACGGAGTTTTTGCGGCGCGGCGCCCGTTATCTCGCTGATCTTTTTAGACTGCTCCAGTAGTTCCGCAGGCGAGCTTGCGTAGTCTTTGATTTGCTCGGGTACGCTTAGACTTTTAAAATTTAGCACCAGAAATTCCCCACGCAAAGCGCAAACACGGCGAGTAAAGTTTTTTTAAAGTTTATCGCCCCCGCCGCACGCTCGCAAAGTCCCGCAGATTTATCAAAAAAACCTTGAAAACAAGGCACTTTGCGAAAACGTCGCGCCCTCAAAGATAAAAGGCAAGCAAAAAAATATGTAAATAAAAAAACGCCCCAAGCAACGTAAATAGCGAAAATATCGCGGTTTGGCGCAGCAGCTCAAGCGACGAAAAGGCAAAAACGCCGTATCCGCTCATCGTGATGCAAAGCCCGAGCAAGAAAAGATTTTAAGCATCGGACGCACGCTCGCGGCTGCCACGGGCGCGTTTTTGATTTTTACCCAGCCAGTGCAATGCAAAATCAAACATAAGGCCAACGAGACTCGTGCCGATAACCACGACCATAACGCTAAGGCTCTCGTAAATCAAAAGCGAGGCAGCAAGCCCACACGCAAAGCCGAAAATCGCGACGAAAAACGACGCAAAAAATGCGCAAATTTTTAAACGCGAGCAGCAAAAAAATCGCGCAAAGACCAAGCGAAACCGCGCTCATAATGGCACTTTCCTTGTCGCCGCCCGCTTTGCCGTAGGCTCCGTATAGCGCGCCGCAGCTAGCGTAAGCCTGCACCGCGTCCTGCGCCGCGAGCTCGCGTACGCTTTCATAAGTGATCACATTCGCGGTTCGTAGCTGGGCTTTAGGCGCGCTTTTACGAGGTAAAATTTCACCGCTCTCGCGTACGGCTTCTAGCATCAATTGACAAATTGGACTGATTTTTGGAACCGTCTAGGGCTCATGTGCGAGCTTAGAGCAAAAAAATCATCCTTCGCGTTAAGCGGCTTAAAAGGCGAATTGATTAAATAAATTTTTGCGCGCTTTGTTTAAAAAAACTCGTTTTTTTGTCTTTTTACTAAAAAGCTCATAGGTTTGCTCGTTTAAAAAGCGCGATTTTTAGGGCGTTTAGCTGAGTTAGATAGGGAGGTTAAATTTACGTCCTGCTTTGCGCGGTACTCCTCAAAAAAACTCCGCTTTGTGCGGCTAAAGTTCTCGCTTTTTTTCTAAAAAAACTCGGGCGAATCTGAAGCTAGCAAAAAAACTCGCCCGAAGCGTTATCAAGCATCGATTTTAGAGCCGTTTGCTCGGCGGAGTTTTTCAAATTTACTAGAGAAAAAAATATCCGCGTTTATCTTTTTGGCGTTTGTAAAACAAACGGCGAGCGCAACTAAAAAAACGCCGCTAAAAAGATAAAAAAACGCGCGGATTTTTTTCATTTTACGTTGTAAAAATCATTTACCGTTTTTATCGCCGCTAACCTCGTTTAGCACGATTTTTTTGACGTATTTATCGCCTCCGACCAAGATACGCGTAAAGATTTGCTTTAGCAGCACGTTTTTGGGCGTTAGCTCGATTTTCCAGTTGTTTTTTTGTCGCCTGAGATTTTAAAGATAAATTCCTTCTCAAGCTCGGCCTTATCGAGCTTTTATGATGGATAAAAGAGCTTTTTATCAAAATTTCTGATCGATTTTTATGAGCTGATTGCCGCTTTTTGAAAGATACCGCGCTCATTTATGACGATGCTCACGGCGATCGGGCTTAGCGTGTCGTAGAGTAGCTCGCTTTGGCTGAGTTCAAATTTGCCGTAGCTTTTAAACTCCACGTTAAAAGCCACTCAAAAAACTTCGTCTGCGCGAAATCACCGCTGATATTTTTGCGTTTTGATTTGAGATTTTATCTCGTTAAAATCAAGCCCCATCAGGCTCGCCGCCAAACTAAAAAAATTATTGCTATTTTTTTCATTTATATACCTTTTTATTGCATTTTTGTAACTCTTGCGGGATCTCAAAAGCACGTCTGCATCGCGCGCATATCGACGGCTGCTTGCGAGCTAGAGCCCGTGCACAGCGTCTCGCCGGTTTTTGCGCTTTTTACGACGTAGCCGATCTTTAGAAAGCACTCGCACTCCTTTAGCGTCGCCTCCACCTCAATCTCGTCGCCGAAAAAATACGGGCTTTACGTATTTGGCCTCGATTTTTACGATCGGGTAGGGCATATCCATCCGCTCTCATCGCCTCGTAGTCGTAGCCTATCTCCTCTAGTAGCGCGCATCTAGCCGTCTCGAAATACTTCACGTAGTTGCCGTGCCACACGACGTTCATGCTGTCCACGTCGTAAAAACTGCGCCTTTAGCGCGATTGATTTTGATATCATATCATCTCATCTCCAAAAAAATCAAAAAAATTAAAACCACTGCACGGGCGTTTGTTTGCAGCGATTTTCTAGCTCGCGGACGTAAATTTGCAGATATTCGCGCACTGCGGCGGCTTTGTCTCGCCCTAGCTTTACGGTGCTTGCTAGCGGCACTAGCTCGATCCTAAACTTTACCCTCTATCTTCTGGCACCATAGCGAGCTTATCTTTACGCCCTAATATCCCCGCGATCAGGTACGGACCGTAGTTAAAGTTCGCCTCCTTGCCAAGAAATTTGACGCGCGCGGCCTTATCTCCGCCAATAGGCGTTCTATCGCCCATTATGCCGATGTGCTCGCCGCTTTCGACGATATTTTTTTAGCTCCAGCATCGCGGCTACGTCGAGCTCATTGACCAGCATCATGCGCACGCTGCCGTCGTTTTGGCTGATGCGCTTTAGCACCTCGTTAAACTCGCGCGAGTTTTTGTCGTAAAGCCAAAATCACCATCCTAAAGCCATCGACCCGCGCGCCCAGAGCCTTGCAAATTTCTACGTTTCCAAGGTGTGCCGTGAGCAAATTTGCCCTCTTTTTTTCGCGCCGATTAGCTCGCTTTTTGATACGCTCTAGGGTCAATGATTTCTAGCTCGCTATCCTTGATCTTGCCTTTCCAGACTCTAAAGTTTATCGCAAATAGCGACGCCAAATGCCTCAAAATTGCTAAAAAACGCTCGTACCTTTTTAGCGTCTGCGAACCTGCGAAATCGCTCAAATTTCGCCTAAATCCCGCGATGTTTTTCGCGCTCGTTTTTTTGAAAAATATAATAAAAACCAAACCACGATTTTAACGATAAGCTTTTAGCGCAAACTCTGGAAAAATTTGCGCTAAAAAATAGGCTAAGCCTCAAAAAAAATGCGCCGCCTCTTTCCTGCTTTTTCCACCAGAGATTTTGCTCGGAGTTTTCTTGCGGTTTTTATAAATTTTGCGCGTCGTTTGCGCCATTCTTAAAATTTGCGCTTTTGCTTAAATTTAACCCACACGTTCGCCAAATTTTATCAAGCATAAATTTGAGGCAAAGAAAAAAAGTATTTTGCATGCATGAGGCTGATTAGCGCGTTATCGCGTAGCATCTTAAAGTGCGAAACACCGCCCTTTTCGTAGTGCACATAGGTATCGATCCAGCGCATATCTACGCCCTGTCTAGCAGCATTTACGAGGATTTCTATGTCAAATTCCATTCTATTCGTCTTGCTTTTTGCCGCCGCTTTTTAAAGCTGCTCTAAAGGATAGACGCGAAAGCCGCACATAGCGTCTTTGATGCCAAGGCTTAGCGTATTTATCGCAACCCAAAAATTCGTGATTTTCCTACCGTGGACGCGTGATTTTGGCGCGTCATCGCCGTAGATAGGATTTGCGCAGACGATACTTTGCGGGTGTGCCTCGCTCTGCCTCAAAAAAACTCGCCGATGAGCGCCGCGTCGTGCTGAAAATCGGCGTCGATCTGCAAAAACGTGGCTAAAGCCGCGCTCCGACGCACATTAAACCCGTCCTTCATCGCGATGCCCTTGCCGCCGTTTTGCGCACGCGTGAGCAGCAAGATCCCCTCTGTCCGCTCAAGCTCCGCCAGAACTTTGCTTGCTCGCCTCGTCCGAGCCATCATCCACGACGACAACGGGCAGCTCGTAGGGTTTTTAGCGCAGTGATAAGAGCTTTGATATTTTGCGGATGGTTGTAAAAGGGCACCAAAAAAATGCAAATTTATTCAAAGTGTAGCCCTTCCCGTCGAGCACTTTTTGCCGTTGCAAAAACAGCTCAAAATAAAAGCTTGCCGCCGCGTTTTTCAAAAATAAATTCGAAGCAAATCGCCAGGTCTTACAAACTTCGCCAAATTTTAGATTTTCAACCGTGCTAGCGCCGCTAATGTCGACACCCACCATGCTAGCTAGCTCAAAGACGTAGTCAAGCTGCATGAATCCGGGCAGCAGCGGTAGATTGGAAAATGGCTTTCAAAAATCTCAAGTCCCGCGTGCATGATAGCGCCAAATTCGTACTTTTGCGCGCCGTCAAAGCCGATCGCCGCCCTCGTCAAATTTAACGCAGCTAGCATTTGTGTCACAGTTTAAAGCGCTCTCTAAATTACTGGCCGCTTCCATAACAAATTTTTGCCCGCTTCATTTACGCGCCCGCCGCTCCAAACGGGTTTAGGGCTAGCAAACAGCGCATTTTCAAATTCGCTTTTTCAAATTACCCTGCTGGTTTCGCGGCATTTTTTTCTACTATTTTAAAGTATCGGACGCTGTTTTTAAACTCGAGCTTCAAAAGCTCTTTTAGCTCGGCTACCACGCCTTTTTGCCGATTTTTTTCTAATTTCTAAGCCCCTCGCCGTTTAGCTGTAAAAAGCGCGGCGATGCGTTTCACTTCGGATGCGGCGCGCAGTAGCAGTCCGCGAGCAGGCCGCTTTCTAGCAGCTTTGCCTCAATGCTCTCCAGACTCACGCGCTTGTCGTTTAGCTTCACGATGCGGTCTATCCTGCCTTGTAGCGCGAGGCGATCCTCGTCGATGCTGGCCGCGTCGTTAGTCTGAAAAAACTCACACCAAGGCGAGCTCACGCTTAGCGCGCCTCTATCGTCTAGCCCTGCGTCCACCGCGTCAAATAGCCTAAGTCCGCACCCATCGTCTTTTTGCCACTATGCCAGTTTCCGTGCTGCCGTAGATCTCAATGATCCGCGCGTCACAGATTCGGCCTAGCTCGCTTCTTAGCTCCTTTTTAGCGGCGAGCCCGCACTTACGATCCCGCTTAGGGCCTTTTAGCGCGATTGCGGCGGGACTTTGAGCTAGAGTTCTAAGTAGAACCGGACTAGCGATAAATACGTGATTTGCGAGACTTAAACCCAAAATCGCCTCCGGGTAGTTTAGCTCGTCAGCGATGACGCGCGCGCCCAGCACCAGCGGCAAAAAGACCTTAAACGTAAGCCCAAACATGTGCCTATGCGAAACGCTCGAAAAAAAGGTGTTTTTGGCTGCTAAAATTTAGCTCGTCCGCTAAATACTCGCTCTCTTTTATCATCTGCGCGAGCGACTTTTCTATCATCTTGCTTTTGCCGCTCGAGCCCGAAGTTTGCAGGTAAAATTTAGCCTGCGGATCAAATTAAAGCCCTTTTGCGGGCTCGTTTGCAAGAAAGAAATTTAAAAGTACTCGTCGTTTACGGCGGTCACATTGCCTCATAGATCGGCTTTGCCAGCACGCAAGGTGCGGTACCTGCCAAAAGCGAGCCGAAAAACGCGGCATAAAATTTAAACGCATCATCGATGTAAATTTGCAGCTCTTTTACGCCCCCTTTTTCTAAAAACGCGGCAAATCTAAGGCACGCGTCAAAGACGTCGCGAGAGTCGTCCGTAAATCTAAAAATACTTTAAATTTTTCCTCAAAGCTCATTATTTTTTTATAAATCTCTTTCTAAAGTAAAATTTTCCCCGAAAAAAATAGCGCCCCCATCAGCGCGTAAGAGACCGCGCCGCTATAAACGCTCCAGTAAATTATCTTTCATCAAGGCTAGCGCGAGCGAAGGCGGCGTTAAAAACAAAAAACGCGCACCAAATTTCTGGTCACATTCGCGTATAAATCACGCCTTTTTCGTCCAAATTGGCTCTTTTAGTTTTTGCTATTTTGGTGATGACGGCCTCGTTTTTTTAAGCTAAAAAGCAAAAAAACGCAAAAAACGCCAAACTCACCAAAACAGGGTAAAGATACGCTAAAAACCCGCCTCTAAAAATCATACAAACTATAAAAAAAACAGCGGTAAGGGTGCTAAGCCTCCTCTCAAAACCGCTTGAATACGCCGCGCGCGCTATCCACAGCGCGGCAAGCGCCCAAACGACCCAAAAGGCAAAATCGCCCGCGAAAAAAATAGCGCGAACGGGTAGATGACGCTAACTACGCTTAGGGCAATTTTAAAGCTTACTCGTCAAATTTCTTTAGCCACCGCGCTTACGATGTCTTCAAGCGTTTTTACGTTTTTAAAGTCTTCAGGCATCAATCGGTGTCCCGTTTTGCGTTTGATGTGATCGATAAGATCGATCGCGTCGATGCTATCTATCTGCAAATCCTCGTAAATGCGCGTTTGCGGCGTGATTTTAGCCTCGTCGATCTCAAAAAGCTGCACTAGCGCGGACTTTAAAATCTCAAAAATTTCTTCCTGCTTCATCGTTATTTCCTATTTTTCAAAGATGTATTGCGCGAGGCTTTTTTTACGCTGTAAAAAAATCTCTTTTAAATTTGCCGTTTTAGAGTCCAGTACTAGGCCGTAGTTTTTTTGTACCGCAAGGCCAAGCTCGAGCGCATCGACGCTATCAAGACCTAGCCCTTCATTAAAAAGCGGTGCGTTTTTCGTCGATATCGCTTGGTTTCATATCCTCTAAATTAAGCTCTTTATGATGAGCTCTTTTTATCTCATCTATTAGTTCGTTCATTGTTTAAACTCCTTTGTGTAATTTTTCGCTGATAAAAGCGTGCAGCTCTCTAGCCCTGATAGGGTTTGGCCTATGCGCGCAAAATCCGTCCAAATTTAGCCTAAAAAGCTCTTTGAGCTCGTATTTTATCATAACGCTCGGGGTTTTTGTACCAAGGCTCGTTTTTTTGAGGCTGGGCGGATCCATTTTGATGGCAACGGCGACTAGCTGTTTTGCCGCATTTACCGCGATATAGGCGGCTGCTGTGAAAGACTATCTCGCCCGCCGTGCGCGTACCTTCAGGGAATATTATCAAACTTTCGCCGCTCTTTAGTGCGTCCGCGCTTTTTTGCAAGAGCTCCTCGTTTGCAGTATTTAAGATATATCCGCATGATTTTATCGCGGGAGCTAAGAATATATTTTTAGCGAGGCTCGCTTTTACCACGCAGTTTGCGCGGCGAATGAGCGCTATCAAAAAAATACGACGTCTAAAAAGCGAAGGGTGATTTGCGATGATTATCTGCGAGGCGGAGCCAAGCCCCAAAGGAAGGTTAAATTTGGTGTGCTGATAGCCGGAAATTTGCGTAGAAAATATAAAAAATCTCCAAGCCAGACGCACCAAATCGCGGCAAAAATTTTCGGATAAATTGAATTTATAAAGCCCAAGAAGCGCAACCGGAACAAAGATCAAATTTCCAAGCGCGCAAATGAGTCCAAATAGCGCGAAAATTCGCCCCTACGATAAAAATTTTCAAACCAGTGACGAGGGCTCATAATCCCACCGCCAGGCGGAGTTTTTTTATCCGCGCTTTGCCAGGAGCATTTTTGCTTCGGATCAAAATTTTGCAGGAATTTAACGAGCAAATTTTCATCCGTTTTGCCGCTAATTTCGCCTTGCGACAGGCTCAAATTTTCGCCATCACTAACTAGCAAACAAACCATACAAGAGGGCGCAGACTCGTCAAAATACTCCTGCGAAATGCTCTCGTGATAGGCCAAAACCAGAGCGTTTTTGGCTCCGCTTTTTAGCATCAAATGCGCCTGCACTAAAGCGTACTCTAGCGGCGCGTATGCCGAAACGGCGGAGATTTCGCTGCGATTTTTAAAATTTATCGCTAAAAAGCGAGGAAAGTGCGTTGTGAACCGAGAGCGAAAAACGAGGTCGGCGAGATGAGTTCGCCGTGAGCTAGCGTGTTTTGCAGCTCAAAAACAGCGATTTATCTCCCCTTCGTACGAACTAAACACGATAGGCATATCAAGCGGCGCGATGTTTTTGGTTAGATCAAAGGCGCACTTTGCCGCGCGGCTAAGCCTGCGGCGCTCAAGCGGGGGCACGTGCGAGACGTCAAGCTCTCTCGTATGCCGCCAGCTTCGCGTCCTGCGCGCCGTTAAAAAACAACTGCGTCAAAAAAATCGAGTTTAAATTTAGCCTCATTCGCCTCTCTCGCCGTTATTTTTGCGATATCGCCTTTTAGCGTTACGCCCGCCATCAAGGCGCCAGCTCCGCACTGAAACTGCGTTTTTGGAGTCAAACGCCTTTTTCTTATAGTATCCGGTCAGATTTACCACCTTCGTGCCGCCCTCTTGCACCGCGCGCTCCTGAAAGGTCTTTACGGCTGACAAAAAACGCCCACTGGCACGCCTCTTTGTCGCTTTTTGTTAAAGGCGTTGGTTTTTGTTTGCCATTAGGCCGCTTTTGATGATGCCGCCTTTCGTACCAGAGCCGAAGCTTAGCTTGATGTTTGGATCAAGCACCTCTTTTTGCCTTTGGCGAGCTTAGCGCCTCCTCGATCGAAAAAAACTAAGCACGTCGTCGCGCGCGCTAGATTTAAAAGCCAAGGCGCAGACGCCCGCTAAAACTAATAATTTTTTTCATTTTGTTCCTTTTATTTGGCTATGTCGCCCTGTAATCTTACCGTAAATTTATTAGTGTATAGGCATTGAAACTCTGTTTTAGAACTAAATTCTTTACCGTATAAAAAAACTTACGATATTTACAGCCTTTTGTTCCGCCCTCTCTTTGATTTCGTCTTTGAAAAGCATTGACTGCATCCAGGAAGGCTATTTGGCATTTTTCAACCTTTTCGCCAATATCGCCCCTTTGCTTTCTGCTAGCCGTAGCTCCGACAACTATCCTCTCGCCGTTATAACCGCTTCCAATTCAACTTTAACGTTAGGCAAAATATACTTCTTTTGCAGCCTCACTCTCTAGAGCGTCTTTAATGCTTAGATTAAAAATCTCTTCGGCATTTTATACTAAAAAGCCAACACAATTAAACAAAATATTTTTTTCTCATCTCCACCTTCCTTAAATTCTCTTAAATATCAGCGAGGGTATTTACTCCGCCAAAAAGCAAAGTTGTTGCTCATAACAAAATCCGTATCTATCGCCGTTTGCTCGGTCAGGTAAAAAAAGCGGCGCGCAACTAGGATCGACGCGGGTCAATTTATCGTCGGGAAAAATCTTTTTCTCGCGCATCATCATCACGCTAAATATCGCCTCCAAACCGCCGCAAGCTCCCTAGCGTATGGCCAGGTAGCTTTTTTTAGCGAGCTGATAGCGATCTTATCACCGAAAAAGCTCGTTTGTAGCGATACTTTCGGCGATGTCGCCCTGCTTAGTCGCCGTGGCGTGAGCATTTACGTAGCCGATCTTTTCAGGCGTTAAATTTGCGTCTTTTAGCGCCAAAGCCATCGCGCCTTTCATCGTCGCGCTCTGCGGTCGCGTGACGTGCGAGCCGTCACAGTTTGAGCCAAAGCCCACGACCTCGGCGTAAATTTCTAGCCCCGCGCTTTACGGCACTCTCTTCGCTCTCTAGCAAAAGTATCCCCGCACCCTCGCCCAGCACTAGCCCGTCGCGCTCCTCGTCAAACGGAGTGGGCGAAATTTCAGGTGAGCTATTTTTCACGCTAGTGGCGTAGAGCATGTCAAACACATATGCCTCGCTCGGGCACAGCTCCTCTGCCCCGCCTGCTAGCATCATATCGATTTTGCCGCTTTTGATACTCTCGTAGGCGTATCCGATCGCATGCGAGCCGCTCGTACACGCCGATGACGTCGGGATGATACGCCCTTTTAGCGAGTAAAAAAGCGCGATATTTGCCGCCGTAGTGTGAGGCATCATCTTGATGTAAGTATTGGCGTTGCACTCGTTTTCGCCGCGCTCGAGCAGCTTTGCCATCGCTAGTATCGACTCGGTGCTACCCGTAGACGAGCCGCACGCGACGCCTAGTCTGCCCTCTTGCACGCCAGGATCGAGGCTTGCGGCATCTAAATTTTCGCCCCGCATGAGCCCCGCGTCTCTTAGCGCCAGCCCCGCCGCCTCGACGCTATACATCGAGACTATGCCTAGGCTTCTTAGCTGCTTGCGGTCCCACGAGCTAGGGCACTCGTAGCCATCTATGGGTGCAGCCAGGCGGGTATTTAGATCGGCGTATCTATCCCACTGCCGCATATATCTCACGGCGTTTTGGCCGAGTTCCAGTTTAGCCCTTTATCTCCTCCCAGCTCTTGCCAAAGGTGCTCACCATGCCCATACCCGTTATAAAAACTCGCATCAGCAAAGCCCTCCGTTTACGCCGATAACCTGCCTCGTTATGTAGGCTGCGCCCTCGCTTAGTAAAAAAACTCGACTAAAGGCGCAACCTCGTCCGCTCTGCCCGCTCTTTTAGCCGGGATAGCTTTTAAAATCTCCTCGATCGGCAAAGCCGCCGTCCGTCATATCGGTCTCGATAAGCCCGGGCGCGATGCAGTTTACCGTGATATTTCGCGATGCTAGCTCGACGGCGAGAGACTTTGTTGCGCCAATGAGGCCAGCTTTGCTCGCTGCGTAGTTGCTTTGGCCGCGGTTGCCGATGACACCCGAAACTGAGCTCATGACGACGATGCGAGCGGGCTTTTTGGCGCGGATCATAGGCATTAAAGCGGGCTTTAGGACGTTATAGAAGCCGTTTAAATTCGTATCTACGACGCCAAACCAATCCTCGTCCTCAATGCCGACAAAGGTGTTATCGCGCGTGATGCCGGCGTTTAGTACCACCGCGTAATAAGCGCCGTTAGCCTCTATATCGGCCTCGATCGCCACCCGTGCCGCCTGCGTATCTGCAACGTCAAATTTTAAAGCGCTCAACTTTAACTCGTTTTTGTAATTTAATAGTCGCTCGCTCGCGCTTTTGCCGTGCAGCACTACCTCGTATCCCGCCGCCGTCAGCCGTCTAGCTACCGCTTCGCCGATGCCGCGACTTGAGCCCGTTATCAGCACTCTTTTACTCATCTAGTATCCTTTTTTTACGTATTCCTCGTCCGGGCTTAGCACGTTTTAGCGTCGCGCGCGCTCCAAGCTCGCCGTTTACGTAAAGCTCGCAGTCGTAAACGCCAAAAACCGCTTGCGTCTTGTATCGAGCAAGCTGCATCTATGACGACCTCGTCTCCAGCCGCTAAAAACGGCTTAAATATCTCAAATTTTTCTACTGCCCTAGCAAAAAAACCCAGGCCAAATTTCATACCTTTTAGCTCACGCATCTTTGAGTCGTAGATACCCAGCGACTGCGCCATCATCTCGACAGTTTTTGTGCATGGCGAATTTGCCGTTTGAAAGAAATTTATTATCCTCTTTTATCACGCTTTTTGGTTTTTATGCGACCCTCTTCAAAGTTTAAGCACCTCGTCGATAAAAAAACGATCGTTGTACCGTGCGGAAGATAATCCCCAAGGCTCATCTGGCCCTCCCAAACACGATCGCTGCATTATCGCCGCCAAATGCAAAAGACAGCGACATGGCCGAATTTACAACCGCTCTTTGGCCGATCTACACCATTTATCTCCTCTATCTCATCATCGTAAACGCCGTCGTAAACATGCGGCGGCAGTGCGGTTTCTCCACTAGCGCAAAGCATGGCGCAAAGCGCGCTCTCTATGGCTCCTGCAGCTCCTAACGTGTGACCGATCAAAGGTTTAATGGAGCTAGCAAAAAAACGCTCGGCATGAGCGAATGCACGATCTTTGCCTCGATTTTATCGTTTGCCTGCGTGCCGGTACCGTGCAAATTTATATAATCCACGCTGCTTAATTTGCCACCTGCAGCGCCTTTTTGCACGCACTGAGTTTGCATCTGTCCGCTAAAATCAGGCTGCGTCATATGAAACGCGTCGCAGTTTGAGTGCTCGCCTGCGATAACTACGCTTGAGATTTCATCTCTGCTCGCCACGAAAAAAACGCCGCACCTTCGCCGATATTTATGCCGTCGCGATTTTTTTAGAAAACGGATTGGTCTCGCGCGCGCTTAGGATGCCTAGGCTATCAAAGCCGTTTATTGTTAGCGTATTTAAGCTGTCCACGCCGCCACAGATCACCGCGTCGCAGACGCCAGACTCCAGCAGCCTTTTTGCCGTTATTATCGCCTTGACTCCCGAGGTACAGGCGGTCGAGACGGAAAACGCAACCGAGCTAAGCCCGTAAAAATCGGCGATACATTCGGACGGATTGGCTAGAGAGTTGCGACTGACGCCGAATTTTGATGCATCAAAAAATCCCGTCGCGGCAAAATCTTTAAACGTTTCGTAGTTTTCCTCCACGCCGCTAGTAGTCGTACCTACCACTACGCCGACTCGGTTTTTGCCGTATTTTTTGATGGCGTCTAGCACCTCTTTATCTATCTGCAAAAGCGCGCTTAAAACTAGAGCGTTCGTGCGCGTTTGCAGGTGTTTTTGGCGTATTTTTGGCTAGTTTAGCCAGCTGCGCGCCGACTTTGCCGAGGATAAAGCATTTTATCCGCCCTAAAAGCCTTTGCAAAAGTTCAAAAATCTCTTCTCGCCGCATAAATGTTTGCAAAGTTTTCTCCTCTGCGTCGGCTCCGGCTGCGCTGATGATGGCGGGCTTGCTAACGTATATCAAGAGATCTTACCTTAAAGTCGTTATTTACTACTATGACGGCCTCTTTTTGATTTGATTTTATGGCGCCTAGAATCTTTACAAAAAGCTCGTTGTAGGCGCTATTTGGCGGCAAAAACCGACAGCCTCAAATTCGCCGTTTGGTCTTAAAAACTCGCCTAGCTAACGGGGTTCCCATAGAGTTTATCATCGTAAAAATAATAATCCTCTTTTTCGTGTGAAATATAGAGTAGTTTGAGCCGCTTTGCGAAGTCACTTCAAATTCGCGTTTATCAAGTACGATCTGCGGAACGTCAAATTTTTGCCTTCGCCGCGCATCCGCTAAGCACAAACGTCGCCATAAAAAAACAGATAAAAATTTAAAAACTTTTTAAATTCCACCCTTTGGTCGCCTTATTAAAATTTCACCTATTTTTAGAATAATGTGCAGATTATATCTTTTTAACCTTTAAAAAACAACGCATAGCGCATAAATTGGCATCTAAAAAAATATGTTTTTTTAACTAAAAATTGTTTGATTTTTACTTATAAATTTCTATCTAATTTTTACTAGAAAGGGTTTATAAATATGCATTTTGTTATACGCAAAAAGTCCAATCCGTAGTTTTTGCAATTATTAAATATAAAAATATATTCATATTGGCTACGCGCACATAAAAAGCATTTAACTTTACTTCTTTAAATTTAGATTGATCGATTAATTCTAAGATATTTTTATGTAGTTTTATCTGTATGGTTAGCGCAAAGAATATCGCATAAATCCTTTATAGTTATTTGCTAAAAAAAGGATTTATGCGGTTTTGATTTATAAGACTAAAATTAAACAGGATAAATAATATTATTCTGATTTTTCTTTGTTGATTTTTTTGGCTTCGACTTCCTTGCCCACACTTTCTTCAACTTTTTTTCTTTGAAGATTTTTGCCTTAGTCTTAACATCATCGATGTCTTTTTCTATTTTATCTTCGCTAGATTTTGCTTTATTTTTGATGCTTTTTAGAAGCCTTTTTCCTCTATGTCGGTTTTAGCCTTATCCGCATCTTTTGCGGGCGTAGCTACCTTGTCTTCTATATCTTTTTGTTTTTTTAGAGACTTCTTTTTTTGCCATGCTTTACTTTATCAGTCATATCATTGACCTCTTTTTGCCTTTTTTTCGATACTTTATCGCTTGCGGGTACTACGCTTGTACCGCTCGTAGATATCTCGCCTTTTAAATTTTTCAAAAGTCTTATCGCCGATACCGTTTACGTTTTTAATATCCTCTATGCTCTCAAATTTATTTGTTTTTCTATATTCAATAATGGCATCGGCTTTCGCTGCACCAATGCCGTTTAAGCTCATAAGCTCTTCTTTTGTGGCTGTGTTTAAATTTATAGCTGCGAATACCATTGAGGCGCATGCCAACATTGAAAAAATACGAATTTGTTCATTGTTTTTTTCCTTTTTTTAAAAAAATTATTTCACATTCTAGCAAAAAAATAATTATAAGATTATTAAAAAAATATTATTAATATAAACCAGTGCTGCAAATGTATTTAAAGCAAATCAACTTCTAAATGAAAGTCAAAAAAAGCTTAATATTAGTGTAACTAAGGGCCACAAAAAAACGCAGTGTGGGCAAAACACATTTTAATCTCACCATTTTCCCCTAAAAAAATACTTGAATAAGCTTGAGTATATTTTAAGACACCTGTCTCAAATTCTACTTTACTCTTTGGCTAGGCGCGATTTATAGTACAAATGAACTGAGGTATCAAGATTATTGTACTAGTTTACGTAAATCAAACCAACCAAACCGCATATAGTAGCCCTTGCTATCCTTGTGCAAAATTAAAAAGCTTTATTGACTAGGCACCTAACAGCATTCTACTTTTTTTGATTAACTCATTTCCCTGCGCCAGTTTAACCACTGTAGAAACAGAAAAAAACCTTAGTAAGATTATTTAAAAAAACATAGTCTCATTACAAGCAATAAAGTTGCTTGAATTTATTCATTAAGTAAAAACACAAATTTCTAAAAACCAAAAAGCAAAGCTACAAAAACAGACAACATATTACAAGAGTAACTGTAAAAATGGATTAAAAAAAGGAATTAAAGCGAAGTTTAAATAGAAAAAGAATAAAAAAACAAAGCCCGCAACGACCTACTTTTCCCGACATCCCAGTAAGGGAGAGTATCATCAGCCAGGACGAGCTTAGCTTCTTGGTTCGAGATGGAGCAAGGCGTTTCCTCGTCTGTATAGTCACGGGCAGTGTTAAAGAAATAAACTATATTAATTTACTTCTTTAACACTGCTATTTAATTGTTAAAAGTCAAATCTCATTTTAACTAAAAACAAGATCTTGATAGGGTATAGATCAGATATTTTTATTTCGGATTTTTCGAAGTAAAAATTACCCTTAACAAGGAAGTGATGCTTATTAAAAGATAAGCAGACGAGCTATTAGTACTGGTCAGCTAAAGGACTTTCATCCATTACACACCCAGCCTATCAAACTTATAGTCTATAAGAGCTCTTAAAAGAAGATTCATCTTGGAGTTGGCTTCCTGCTTAGATGCTTTCAGCGGTTATCACATCCCGACATAGCTACCCAGCGCTACCCTTGGCAGGATAACTGGTACACCAGTGGTCGGTTCAACCCGGTCCTCTCGTACTAGGGTCAACTCTCCTCAATCTTCTTGCGCCCACGGCAGATAGGGACCGAACTGTCTCACGACGTTCTGAACCCAGCTCGCGTACCGCTTTAAATGGCGAACAGCCATACCCTTGGGACCTGCTCCAGCCCCAGGATGCGATGAGCCGACATCGAGGTGCCAAACCTCCCCGTCGATGTGAGCTCTTGGGGGAGATCAGCCTGTTATCCCCGGGGTACCTTTTATCCTTTGAGCGATGGCCCTTCCACACAGAACCACCGGATCACTAAGACCGACTTTCGTCCCTGCTTGACATGTATGTCTCGCAGTTAAGCTGGCTTTTGCCTTTATACTCTGCGAACGATTTCCAACCGTTCTGAGCCAACCTTTGTAAGCCTCCGTTACATTTTGGGAGGCGACCGCCCCAGTCAAACTACCCACCAGACATTGTCCTACTTGAGGGATAACTCAAGCTAGTTAGCTATCAGAATAAAAAAAGAGTGGTATCTCAACAATGGCTCACCATAAACTGGCGTCTATGGATCAAAAGCCTCCCACCTATCCTGCACATTTTTTTATCCCAATAGCAGTGTCAAGCTGTAGTAAAGGTCCACGGGGTCTTTCCGTCTTGCCGCGGGTAGGGAGGGAATTTCTCACCTCCACTACAATTTCACTGGATCCCTCTTCGAGACAGCTCCCATCTCGTTACGCCATTCATGCAGGTCGATATTTAATCGACAAGGAATTTCGCTACCTTAGGACCGTTATAGTTACGGCCGCCGTTTACTCGGGCTTCGATCAAACGCTTCGCAGAGCTAACGTCATCAATTAACCTTCGAGCACCGGGCAGGGCGTCACACCCTATACATCCTCTTACGAGTTAGCAGAGTGCTGTGTTTTTTTGGTAAACAGTCGGGAGGGACTCTTTGTTGTAACCTTCAATGCTTACGGAGTAAATCCTTCACAAAGTTAGGCACACCTTATACCGAAGATACGGTGCTATTTTGCAGAGTTCCTTGAAGAGAGTTCTTCCACGCGCCTTAGAATACTCATCCCACCCACCTGTGTCGGTTTACGGTACGGGCAACTATAACTAAACTTAGAAACTTTTCTTGGCTCGACAGTATCAGCAATTCGCTATCCATTCCGAAGAACTTCAAACGCCTGTGGGGTCTCGGCTTAAAAAGATCCGGATTTGCCTGGATCTTAACCTACACCTTTCGACTAGCACTACCATCCGCTAGCTTGCTTAACTCTAAGCGTCCTTCCATCGCACATTATAGTTGGCATTGGAATATTAACCAATTTTCCATCGCATACCCCTTTCGGACTTTGCTTAGGACCCGGCTAACCCTACGATGACGAGCATCGCGTAGGAAACCTTGGGTTTACGGCGTTGGGGATTCTCACCCCAATTATCGCTACTCATGCCTGCATGCTCACTTGCATTCGCTCCAGCGCTCCTTACCGGTACACCTTCGACGCTGAATGCAACGCTCTCCTACCACTTAGTAAAACTAAGTCTAAAGCTTCGGTACTCATTTTAGCCCCGTTATATTTTCCGCGCAGAATCACTAGACCAGTGAGCTATTACGCTTTCTTTAAAGGATGGGCTGCTTCTAAGCCAACCTCCTGGTTGTTTAAGTAACTCCACATCGTTTTCCACTTAAATGAGATTTAGGGACCTTAGCTGTTAGTCTGGGTTGTTCCCCTCTCGACGACGGATTTTATCACTCGCCGCCTGACTGCCATGATTACACACTAGGTATTCGGAGTTTGATAGGGTTTGGTACATTGGTGTATGCCCTAGCCCATTCAGTGCTCTACCCCCCAGTGTTACTACATGACGCTATACCTAAATATATTTCGGAGAGAACCAGCTATCACGATGTTTGATTGACCTTTCACCCCTATCCACAAGTCATCCCATGGCTTTTCAACGCCAGCGGGTTGGGTCCTCCACCGGCTCTTACACCGGCTTCAACCTGCTCATGGATAGATCACATCGTTTCGGGTCTGCAGCATCTGACTAAACGCCCTATTAAGACTCGCTTTCGCTACGGCTCCGGGTTTCCTTAACCTCGCCAGACACCACAACTCGCAGGCTCATTATGCAAAAGGCAGTCCATCACACGTCATAAAGAATCGTGCTCTGAATGATTGTAAGTAAATGGTTTCAGGTTCTATTTCACTCTGATCACCTCAGTTCTTTTCACCTTTCCCTCACGGTACTTGTGCGCTATCGGTCTAGTAGTAGTATTTAGGGGTTGGATCGTGGTCGACCCAGCTTCAGACAGAATATCACGTGTTCCGCCCTACTCAGGATACTGCTAAGTAAAACAAAAGCTTTCATATACGGGAGTATCACCCTCTATGCTTAATCTTTCCAGATTATTCTATTAGCTAAGTTTAGTCTATATCGCAGTCCTACAACCCCGTTAGTAAACTAACGGTTTGCCCTCTTACGCGTTCGCTCGCCGCTACTAGCGTAATCTCTTTTGATTTCTTTTCCTGAGGGGTACTAAGATGTTTCAATTCCCTCGTTCGCTCCATATTAGGTAGTTAAGCTCACACTTAACTGGGTTGCCCCATTCAGAAAATTCCCGGATCAAAGCCCCTTGACGGCTCCCCGAGACTTATCGCAGCCTGGCACGTCTTTCATCGCCTCTACTAGCCAAGGCATCCACCACTTACTCTTAGTAGCTTACCTTTTATTAGTATATAATATATTCTAATTCGCATCACTTCCTTGTTAAAGGTAACTATTAAATTAAGATTTCATAACGAAGACTCAAATTTAAGATCTATTACGAAATTTAAATCTCTTACTTTTAAGACGGAAAGCATTGACTAATATCTAGGTAAGTTTTAAATCCTATGATATCTTGTGACGTCAAACTTCTGCATTAAGCAAATAAGCAAGATCTTTAAATCTTTAACAAGTCCTGTAAAATTGTTTTTATTTATTAAAACTTGATTGTGACTTTTAACAATAATAAACTAAATAACGTTTAGACTTAAAGTCTAATTAGAAAGCTTAGGTAAAAAGTTCTCTAATTAAACTTTGTATGCTTTATGTTAAACTAATCATGGTGGAGAATAGCGGGATCGAACCGCTGACCTCCTGCGTGCAAAGCAGGCGCTCTCCCAGCTGAGCTAATTCCCCAATTAAATTCTCTGGTGGGCCTAACAAGACTTGAACTTGTGACCTCACCCTTATCAGGGGTGCACTCTAACCAGCTGAGCTATAGGCCCCTATAGGTTTGCGTCAATCTTTCAAAAACTAAACAAGGTCGATTGAGTAGATTATCTATAGCGATAACCTCAAATTTTCCTTTGACGAATATCTTGTGAGAGAATATTCGTTGTACTCTAGAAAGGAGGTGATCCAACCGCAGGTTCTCCTACGGTTACCTTGTTACGACTTCACCCCAGTCGCTGATTCCACTGTGGACCATAACCGGTTTTGGTATTTGGGCTTCGAGTGAAATCAACTCCCATGGTGTGACGGGCGGTGAGTACAAGACCCGGGAACGTATTCACCGTAGCATGGCTGATCTACGATTACTAGCGATTCCGGCTTCATGGAGTCGAGTTGCAGACTCAATCCGAACTGGGACATATTTTTATAGATTTGCTCCATCTCGCGATATTGCTTCTCATTGTATATGCCATTGTAGCACGTGTGTCGCCCCCGGACATAAGGGGCCATGATGACTTGACGTCGTCCACACCTTCCTCCTCCTTGCGAAGGCAGTCTCATTAGAGTGCTCGGCCGAACCGTTAGCAACTAATGACGTGGGTTGCGCTCGTTGCGGGACTTAACCCAACATCTCACGACACGAGCTGACGACAGCCGTGCGAGCACCTGTCTTAACATTTCTGCAAGCAGACACTCTTCCATCTCTGGATGATTTGTTAGATATCAAGTCCGGGTAAGGTTCTTCGCGTATCTTCGAATTAAACCACATGCTCCACCGCTTGTGCGGGTCCCCGTCTATTCCTTTGAGTTTTTAATCTTGCGACCGTACTCCCCAGGCGGTATACTTAATCCGTTAGGTGCATTACTGCCTCGACTAGCGAAGCAACAACTAGTATACATCGTTTAGGGGCGTGGACTACCAGGGGTATCTAATCCTGTTTGCTCCCCACGCTTTCACGCATTAGCGTCAGTTAAGTTCCAGCAGATCGCTTTCGCAATGGGTATTCTTCTTGATCTCTACGGATTTTTACCCCTACACCAAGAAATTCCATCTGCCTCTCCCTTACTCTAGACTATCAGTTTCCCAAGCAGTTTAACGGTTAAGCCGTTAGATTTCACAAGAGACTTGATAATCCGCCTACGCGTCCTTTACGCCCAGTGATTCCGAGTAACGCTTGCACCCTCCGTATTACCGCGGCTGCTGGCACGGAGTTAGCCGGTGCTTATTCCTTGGGTACCGTCATAATTCTTTCCCAAGAAAAGGAGTTTACGCTCCGAAAAGTGTCATCCTCCACGCGGCGTTGCTGCTTCAGGGTTTCCCCATTGAGCAATATTCCCTACTGCTGCCTCCCGTAGGAGTCTGGACCGTGTCTCAGTTCCAGTGTGACTGATCATCCTCTCAGACCAGTTACGCGTCATAGCCTTGGTAAGCCATTACCTTACCAACTAGCTGATACGATATAGCCCTATCCATTACCGAAAAAAACTTTCCCGTATCTACTTATATAGATACGGAGTATAAAAGTATTAGCAGTCGTTTCCAACTGTTGTCCCTTAGTAATGGGCAAGTTAGCTATATATTACTCACCCGTGCGCCACTAAGATTAAATAGCAAGCTACTTAATCTCCGTTCGACTTGCATGTATTAGGCACGCCGCCAGCGTTCACTCTGAGCCAGGATCAAACTCTCCATATTAAATTACCTAAATCATAAAGATATTAGGATTTTTATTATGAAGTTTTAATCAAAAAAACTTTAACTTTATTAATTAGTTTTATCTCTTATCTACTTTCCAGGGAAAGCCTGATAATAGATTGGCTCAATCGATCACTTGTTTTAGATTTCAAAGATTGACTAATTAGTTTAACAGTGTTAATTTAAAAAAACATAATTTAAGAGCTAGTTTCAAAAACTCTCAAAAAAATTAGAGAATTGTTTATTTAACCCAAAATTAAAACTTACGATATTAAAAAGAAAAAGGCTTTATTAACGTGAAAGTTAAAGGTGGTTTCTCAATTCGTGAGCTGGAATTATACAAGGAAGATGCTTAAAAAGAAGCTGAAGGAAAAAAAGATAATTGTGAAAAAATTTTACAATTAAGAACGGTCAGCAAAAAGTAACCTGCAAAAAAACCGGTTTCAGGCGCTATAGTTATAGTGGCTTGTCTTTTAGCTGTACTCAAAACTACTTGACAGTTTTGCCCATCATGAATCAATCTATCATAACCTCTAGCTGCACCACCGCCACCAGGAGTACTTACGCTTCTCATGGGTCTTCCAAACTCGTCAAAAGAGATAGTTTGCAAATTACCATCCCTGCATACCCCACGTAGCTCTACATTGGTTATACCAAATTTTTCTTGCCAAATTATATTTACTGCTAGCGTTTGCGCAATTGGCTTTCGAAATGCCGGCCCATCCTGAACTCATAAATTTATTCGGATCCAATGGGTCTCTTGCAACTTCGTTTGCCGAATTTAAATTACCTGTCGCATCTCCATCGTCATGATATACACTATACCTCCATTCGTTTGCACCCTCGCAAAATGAAGCCCTAGTAAAAGTTATACTCCACCTCTTTCTAAACCACCTAGCATCAGTAGGGTCAAATTTACTATCCTGCATCGCTAGGGTGCTGAGTATAGCGGATATGCGACATCACTTGATCGGCAGCCCTCGGCGATATGATCATCGTTTATTCTCGGTAGCGCAGCGGCAGCTATTATTCCTATTACCACGATCACAACGACAAGCTCTAGCATAGTAAAAGCTTTTTTTCATCAAAGTTTATCCTCTAACCATCTTTTATAATCTTAAAATTTGCGATTTTTTTACGCCGAATTTATAGACCGCTATATTACCATAATTGTTTCTTTGGTCCAAATTTTTCTAGCCGTAAATTTGCATGTGTCCACGTATCTATACCGTAAAATTTAAGTCTTAAAGGCCAATTTATTATCTTCAACAACAATGTTCTCTATACCTTTATTTTTTTAATTCTTTTTGCAAGTTCTTTTTGCTACATGGTATCTGTAAACAAAATGTCTTGTTGGGTCTTTTTAGCGCACCGTAAAGCATCTCATTAAAAAGTACAAACAAAAAAATCCGGCAAGTAAAGAAGTCGCTACAAAGGAAGCTAAGATTTTATAGCCGCGCCTAAACATTGGAAGTCTAACGCGATACGAGCTAAAAAAATACCCGAACCAAAATCGGCACCGAAATAACGCAAAAAGGCAGATAGTTTTTCGAGCTCAGACCGCTGTCTGATCGACAAAAAAACAAGCAAAAATAAAAATGCCGTTATACAGACAAACCAGAGTAGTACTAGCCTCTTTTATCCAAATTCTATACATCGCATAGACGAAAATAGACAAAAAAACAAAAAGGCGAAAAAAGCTGCAGCAAAAAAATACTCACGGTGTCAAGCAGATGGCCTCTTGGTTTTGCCGCCCGAGTCAAATCCGTAAAAAGTAAAAAGCAAAGCGCAAAAAGCAGCGCCGCAACCCACGCCATCTTAGCGTCGCGCCTATAGACGGCAAATATAAAAAATGGCCGAAAAATAAATCAAAAATGCGCCGCTAACAAAAGGCAGAACACACAAAAAGCGCGTAAAAAAAGCGAGCATTTTTGCGCAGCTGATAGAGATAAATGCTCAAAAGCGAGAGCGCGATTATGATGCCGGCGTCGTTTACCAAGATCGCCGACGCCATCGTCGCAGGAAGCAATATAAACACGACTGCGCTTACTACTCGGTCAAATTTACGTTTTAGAAATTTGCTTTGATACCTTGTAGAGTAGCGCGACGCTAAAAATGTGGCAAATAACAAAAGGAAGGCGCAAAGCATAGTCGTTTTGCCCAAAAATCCCAACCGAAGCTCTAGCCAAAACGGCTGAAATTTTAGGCGAGTTATAAAACGCATCTGCCTCGTAGTAGCTAATGCTAAGCGTGCTAATCGCATACGACAAAAAGCAAAAATCTATAAGGCAGATGATAAAAAGTAAAAACGTTTCCGAGCGCAGCATGGATAAATTTTGGGCTTAAATTTGCTCTTCCCAGAAAAAAACTCTATCCACTCGTGCGCCTCTCTTACCGTGAAATCAGGCAACAAAAGAGCTTTTCGTTTATAAAAAGATAGTCGCGATCTTTAGCTCGATATGCGGAAAGCGCTTTAAAAGCTCTTGCTTGATAGCTACCATACTCTCCCCTGTGTCGATCATGTCGTCCACTATCAAAAATTTCTATTAAATTTAGACAAATCCGGGACATTAAAGATATCGATGGTATCGAGCCTTTGCGTCTCTTCGTAGTGGATTGAGTTTAGCGTGAAAAAGATTGCGGTTATTTAGCAAGCTCGCTAAAAATGCCCCAAAGTAAGCCCACCGCGGGCAATCGCCAAAATTACCTCGGGCTCGAAAGTTTTGCTTTGATATCTCGCACCATTATTTTTACGTCTTTGTGAAATTCCTCAAACGGATACTTTAGCATACTTTTCTCCTTAATGCACTAAAAAAATACTATAAAACTAATGAGCGCAAGCACGATGACGCCGATATTTACGTATTCCCACTCGCGCCTCATGATACGAACCAGCAAATACGCCATAAATCCAAACGAAAGTCCAGTCGTGATCGAGTACGTAAGCGGCATCAAAATAACTATCAAAAACGTCGAAATAGCGATAGCCGGATCTTTAAAATTTATATTTCCAAGCTCACTAAACATCAGCACGCCGACCATCACGAGTATAGGATATATCGCGTTTGAAGGTATCGCTTTTAAAAAGCGGCAACATAAAAAAATCGTAAGTACGAAAAAAATAGCCCACAAAAATACAGCCGTTAGCCCAGTCTTGCCGCCCTCTTCTACGCCGCTAGCGCTCTCAGCAAACGACGTCGTCGTACTAACGCCTACTAGCGAACCAACCATCGTGGCTACCGCGTCGGCTTCGAGAGTTTTTCTAGTTTTTCCACGCCTTTTTGATTGCTCTCGTCAAAGATCCCCTGCTCTGTTTCCCACGCCAGCTAGCGTGCCGATAGAGTCAAAAAGATCAGTCACGAAAAAGGTAACGATCACCGGAAGCAACGCAAAAGATAACGCGCCCATGATGTCAAGCTCTAAAAAATATCGGCGATATCGAAGCCGGTAGCGAGATAAATTCTTTTCGGATACGGCGCGATACCAAAAAATCCAAGCGATCACCGATGTCGTAAATACCGCGATGATAAAGGCACCTTTGACCTTCCACGCCCAAAAAGTATAACGAAAAAAATAGTCCCACAAAAGCCCAAAATAACGTTTGGATCTTTTTAAATTTCCAAGTCCGACCAGCACCGCGTCGTTATTTACGACTACGCCCATCTGCTGAAGCCCGACAAAGGCGATAAACGCGCCAATGCCCGCGCTTATCGAGCGTCTGACATCATCGGGGATGGACTTTTAGGGACCCAGATTCTAGAAATCTGTAAAAAGATAGCACGACGAAAATTATACCCGAGATAAAAACCACGCCCAGAGCCGTTTGCCACGGTATCTGCATGCCTAGCACGAGGCCAAATGTAAAATACGCGTTTAGCCCCATTCCCACGCTCATAGCTACAGGCGTGTTCGCCCACAGGCCATTTAAGACGGTAGCGATCACTGTGATGAGCGCCGTAGCCGTGATGAGCGCATCCATCGGCATACCCGTTTTGCTCATGATTATCGCGTTTACGGGCACGATGTACATCATCGTTAAAAAGGTCGTGAGTCCCGCGCTAAACTCGGTCTTTACGCTAGTGCCGTTTTGCTTGAGTTTAAAAAAATCCAATTCCGCCTCCTTAGTTATCGTAAATTTTTAGCTCGTTATACAAGCTATCTCGCTCTACGGGAACAAAGCCCGACGTCTGAATGAGATCGGTAGAAATTTCTCAAGCTCATACCGCTTGCCGATTTCGCTCCAGCCGCGCTTTGGATGCTCTTTTTCTATCGTGCCGTCTAGATCGTCAGCGCCGAAATTCCCTGCGCGACCATAGCCAATTTATAGTCGAGGTCGCCCAGTACGCCTTGATGTGAGCGACATTATCGAGCACCAGGCGCGAGATAGCAAAGGTCTTTAAAATTTCGGCCGAGCCTGGATAGTTTTCGACTTTTTAGATAGTTGTTGTCGCGCTGATAAACCAGCGGGATAAAGGCGTTAAATCCGCCCGTCTTATCCTGTAAACCTCGAATCCTCAGCATATGATCGATGCGGTTTTGCCTGCTTTCTATGTGGCCAAAACAGCATCGTAGCGTTGCTTTTGCTTGCCTTTTTCGTGCCAAAGGCGGTGGATTTTGAGCCAGTTTTCCGAGCTCACCTTGCCTTTGCAGATTTTACGCCTAACCTCTTCGTCAAAGATCTCCGCTCCGCCGCCAGGGCATCGAGTCTACGCCGTATTCGAGCATCTTTTCCACGACTTCTTCGTAGCTAAGGCCGTGTTTTTCGCGAGAGGAAATCAACCTCCGCTGCAGTTAGAGCCTTGACGTGGATTTGCGGGTATTTTTTTCCTTGATTTTTAAAAGTATCCAAATACCACTGCCATGGCGTCTCAGGGTTGTGTGCCGAGACGATATGTATCTCTTTTTGCGCCGCCGGCGACGCTTTTTCGACGATTTTTAGGATCTCATCGTGGCTCATCGTATATGGGTTTGGATTTTTGCGATTTGCGGAAAAACGCGCAGAAATCTACACACGTCCGCGCAGATATTGGTCGGGTTTATGTGGCGATTTACGTTAAAAAACACCTTTTTGCCGTGCAATTTTTCGCCGTTTGGCGTTTGCGATTTACCCAGCATAAAAAGGTCTAGGGTCGTACAAGCCTGCGCATTCGTCCGCGTCCAGACGCTCGCCGCTTTGAGTTTTTCTATTAAAGTTTTGTCAATTTTATTCCGAAAATAGATATTAAACGGCGATTATATGTTAAAAAAAGCTTTTGTTTTTGCAAGAATTTAGTATCATCGGATAAAAATTTACACAAAAAGACGGCGGTAAAAAGTGGCTTTAAAAAGGAAAATGTAGCGGCGTTTTTGGGCGGCGCAAAGTTTAGCCTCACAGCTAAAAAAGCTTCAGGGCAGGGCTTTTGCACATTTCATCGCAAAGCAAAGCGACGAGCTGATAAAAAGCTCTGTGTACGCGGGTTTTGGACGAGATTTTTGCGGACTTTAACCCAGATGTAGATTTTTATCCCGTTTTGCGTCATCGCTACCGAAAAAATACGCCGACAATCTCATCTCTACTAGCTCGGTTTTTAGAGATTTTTAATCGTCTTTTAAAAGAAAAACGCGGGCTTTAACGTCACGTTATCCTAAAAAAGCTAGTCGCCGCGCTTGAAGGGCTCAAATTTAAAAGCTAAATATCAAAATTTGCGAGCTGGGCGAGATTTACGAAGCGCACAAAAACGACCACAAAGCAAAGGCCGCGTTTTAGCCGTATCCGCTATATCTGCGGCTCGCGCACGCTATATAAAGGCCGCACGCTCACAGATTTATAAAACTCGCGAGTTTAACGCGCAAGAAAAATCTCAAATTTCTATGCCAAAAAAATCTAGGCGCCTTTAACGAGATCCCAAACATAAAGCAAGAACCCGATCTTAAAAAAACGACCTGGGCGGTACGAACGACATATACTACCTAAACTGCGCTCTAAACGGCTTTTGAAAACGAGATTAGCATGCGCTCGCAGGCTCTGAAATTTATCGACGAAAAAGGAACTTAGCGCGCTAAATCGGCGACAGATTTTATCCTCTGCGTAAAATCGGCGCAAATTAACCCTAGGCTCGGACGTTTTCGCCCCCCGCAAAGCTAAACGAGATCACCGCGCTCATGCAAACCAAGTCCAAAAAAACGCAAGAAAACAGCAGCGTCATCTCGCAAAAAGCTCTTTTTGCATGCACTCGGTCGCGGTTTTCTCGCGCTACCTGGTTTCTAGCTTTTATAGGAGCAAATTACAAGCGGGGCTACATTTAGCGAGCTACGAGCTGCGCGACTAAAAAAACGGATTTTTATAGGTTTGAAAAATACCATTTACGTCCCGCTCCACGTCCGCGCCAGGCCGCTAAACGCCGTACTAAAGCAGCTTTTGGCTCTTGGCGATGCGGAGTATACATTGACGTCGGAACGATCTTTTACCCTAAAACGCGCGCAAATCAGCAAAGAGGACGCCGAGGATTCGCTGGCGCTTTTTGAAAGAAATTTCTGATGCGAAACCACGCTCATTGCATTATCAAAGCGCTTTTTGGATGCGGAGATTTTGCCCGTTTTGGTTAAGCCGCTCGAACACGCCGTAAATTTGGCCGATCTGACGGCTATCATAAATTTAGCGTCGGCGAGCACTGCGTGCTAAGCGTCCGATTGCCGAAAATATCAAAGATAAATTCGTAAAATCACTCTACGACGAGCTTTGTATCGAGGGGCGCACGCTGCTAAAGCTAGCCTTGCTGCTACATGACGCGGGCAAGGGGCTGAGCGGCGATCACTCGGTCGTTGGCTCAAATATTTTTCCGCGCCTACGCCGCAAAGCTAGATGGAGCGCAAAGGCCGTAAATATCGGCGTTACGCTCGTGCGCTACCACACGCTGATGAACGACGTGGCAAACCGCGAGGACATCTATGATCAGCGCACGATTTTTAGCTTTATCTCAAAACTAGGCGACCCGCAAACGCTAAAAACTCGCCTACATCGTCGCCTACTGCGTGATAAACGCGACCGACGAAAAAGCTCTATACGCCCTATCTGGCGCGACTTTTTGCGCGAGCTTTTACGGTATTTGTTTGCAAAGCTTTGAGGATGAAAAATCTGCTCGATGAAGCTTCAAGGCGCGTAAAAAGGAGCTTAGCATCAGGGCGAAACGCTCAATTTGCGGCCTTTAAGCGAAAGATTTGAAAGAAAAGTACTTTCGCCATCCGCTCACATTGCTCTTTGCCAAATACCAACCAGCAGACATCATCAGCATCGCCTGGGCCGCGCAAAACGCCGATAAACTAAGCGTGCAGGTACAAAATCACCAAAGCCTAAGCATCGAAAGTGTACGCGCAAAAACTATCCGACTTTAGCCGTTTTGCTCTCGGCTCTGGCGCATCTGGATCTTGGTTTTATGGAGATTTTCGAGCTATTTGACGGTAAATTTTACGTCAAACTAGAGTTTAACAAAAAAACGTAAAATCAAGCGAGCTAGAAACTTTAAAAAAACCCTCATCGAAATCTCGCTAAAAAGTGGTGCCTCAGCGCAGATAAATCGCCCGACAATACTAAAAAGGCGAGCTAAATTTTCGACCCCAAACCACTCGCAAGAGTACGCAAAGCTGGGCATAAACGCGAAAAGATCAGCGCGGACTGATGGCTTACGTATTGGGAGTTTTTAAGGGAATTTGATGTAAAAAAATAGCCAACGCCAGAATCCAAACCGTAAAAAAATAGGACGCGAATTTGCTGCTTATACAAAAGCGCGAGGGCGTGGATTTGGGCGAAATTTTAAAATTATTAGAAAGCGAGTAAACATGTGCGGAATCGTCGGTTACGTCGGCAATAGAGAAAAAAAGGGAGTTTATTTTTAAACGGATTAAAAGAGCTTGAGTACCGCGGCTACGATAGCGCAGGCATGGCGGTGATGAGTCTAGAGGGCGGTTGCGACAAATGCACGCAGGAAATCGCCTTTTTCAAAGCCACCGGCAAGCTTGAGATTTAGCCAAAAAATCAGAGGGCTTTAGCTCTAGCGGCGAAGGCGTCGCAATCGGTCACACGCGCTGGGCTACGCACGGAAAGCCTACCGAGATCAACGCTCACCCGCACCTAGGCGAGCACTCGTTCGTCGTTCATAACGGCATCATCGAAAACTATAAAGAGCTAAAAGAGGAGCTTGAAGCAAAGGGCGTTAGCTTCCTTAGCCAAACCGATACCGAAGTCATCGTGCATCTTTTTGAGGAAAATTTAAAAGCTATCGGCGAGCCTTTTAAGGCATACGAAGCCACGGTCGCGCGCCTACACGGTGCATACGCGACGCTGCTTATCACCAAAACGGCTCCTGGGAAAATATTTTTCGCTAAGGACGCCGCGCCGCTAGCCATCGGCAAAAAGCGAGGGCAAAGAGGTATTTTTCGCCTCCTCTGACGCCCCGCTGATCGGCCTAGCCAAAGAGGTATGCTACCTTGACGACAAAAGCTACGGATTTGTAAGTCTAGACGAGATCGCGGTTTTTAAAGACGCAAAAAAAATAAGCCCTAGCTTTGCCGCGCTGCCTGCGGATAAAAAGCTACGCGCAAAAAAGAAGGCTACCGCTTTTTCATGGAAAAAGAAGTACGAACAAAGCGCGGTCGTCTCAGAAACGCTCATGGGACGAGTCAAAGAGGATGCGGTAGGGCTTGAAAATTTAACGGACGAGTACTTGCGAAATATCGATGATATCGTGATTTGCGCGTGCGGCACTAGCTATCACGCGGCCCTTACGTCTAGCTACCTTTTTGAGAGGCTAGCAGACGCTGAGAGCCAAGGTCGAGATCGCGAGCGAATTTCGCTACAGGCGCCCAAAACTAAACAAAAACGTCCTTTTTATCGTCATCTCGCAAAGCGGCGAAACCGCCGACACCCTAGAAGCGCTAAAAATCGCCAAGCAAGCGGGGCTAAAGACGCTAGCCATCTGCAACGTCGATAACTCCTCGATCGTGCGCCTAGCGGACGACACGCTGCTAACTCGCGCCGGCATCGAAAAAGGGCGTAGCCAGCACCAAAAGCCTTCGCCACGCAGGTCGTGACGCTGTGGATGCTAGCGCTACAAATCGCGCAGGCTAAGGCATCAATAAGCAAAGACGAACTAAAAAGCGAGATCGCAGCACTCCTGCACGTTCCGCCGATTTCTAAACATCAGCAAAGAGCCGCAAGAGCACATCCGCCGCCTAGCCAAGCACTATTTGCACGGCCACGGCTTCTTTTTCATCGGGCGAGATATATTCTACCCGCTAGCACTCGAAGGCGCACTAAAGCTCAAAGAGATCTCCTATCTGCACGCCGAGGGCTATCCTGCGGGCGAGATGAAGCACGGCCCTATCGCGCTTGCCGACGAGAGGCTCTTTACGATCGCGCTGATGCCAAAGACCATACTCTACGACAAAAACCAAAAAGCAATGTCGAGGAGCTAGCCGCCCGCGATGCATATATACTTGCGATTAGCCCCGAGGAGTTCGAGCTTAGCGATGATTTTATCAAAACGAGCAAGCAAGCTCACCCGATGAGCGAGTTTTTCGAGATGATGATCATCCTGCAGCTTTTTTTGCGTTAGAGATCGCCGTGAGGCTAGGGCAACGACGTGGATATGCCGCGAAACCTCGCTAAAAAGCGTGACGGTAGAAGTAAGTTTAGTAGGCGAAATGTGACGGGCGACGACGCTAAATTTCGCTTTTAATCCTGATCTGCAAATTTGGGCGAGAGGTTGCCCGCCTAAATTTCTCTCAAATTTCATTCTAAATTTGAAATGCAAATTTATCGGCGCCCAGGAGCATCATGCAAAATTTAAACGAAAAATACGAAATGTATCAAAAGAGGCTAGATAAAAAGCACTCCGCCTCACGTCGCTGATGAACGACGCAAAATGGCTTAAGCTTTGCGAGTACTGAGAGAACTCGGGCTGCAAGGGGCTTACACATAAAACTGCTATCAAGCGGCGAGGAGATCACGCTCATCTGCGGTTTTGGGTGCTTACAGGACGGGTATTTTGACTGCGCCAACGGAGCTATTTTGTTTAAAGACTTGCACTGGGTTTTCGTGCCTAAATTTCTACGAGCAAACGCGTATGAACAGAACCGAAAAAGCTTGCCTCAAAGTCTATCCCAAATCCGCTTGAAGCGGTGCTGGACGCCACGACAAAGGCAGGTAAATTTGACTACGAAATAGACGAAAGCGGACTAGAGTACTACGGATATAGATAAATTTGCGCCATCAAACGGCGTCAAATTGAAAAGTCGCGCTTGCTCGCCAAATGCGGCAGAAATTTGATAAAATCTGACGAACTTTAAAAACCAAAGGAGCAATTATGAGCGCTCATCTATGCCCAAAAATGCGGCGAAAACACGATCTACTTCGACGGCATCTGCCACTCGTGCAGCCAAAGGCAGAGGCGGGATGAAATTTTTAAACCTAAGCGCGGACGAAGTAGAAGCGATGATCCTAAAAAAATAGCGGACCGCATAGACGAGATCGAAAAAAATGGGATGAGATTTGCAATGATTTTTGGGCGATTTTTTTAGCCTGCTGGGCATCCACGATCCAAGGATCGCGAGGGACCGCGGCGGCAAAGGAGATCTACTATCCGCCAGAGCTCTACTTCGGCGCGCCGGACGACGTAAAAGACGCACTCGTAGCAAAGCTAAACTCGCTAGAGGATAACTCCAAAAATGTGCTAAATCACCTTCTTTGCGCGCTTGCGTGGCAGGGCGGCGAGCAGACGGCGGAGCTTTTTACGAGCTGTATAAAAAAACCCGAGGCCGTGGCGTAAAAAGCTCCATGTGGGCACCGAGTTTTACGCAAAAAATCGGCGGATGGGCGTTTGATGAGACGGGCGAGCGAAAATCTCTCGTTTTTGACAAATGCCTCACCGCAGTGCGCGTAAAAGATGGCAAGCGCGCGAGCCAAGACACAAATTTAAACCCAAACCAAAACGCGGATGAGCCCGTGCAAATCGGCGAGTCTACAGGCAAAAAGTGCGAGTTTTGCGGCTGTGAGATGCTTGATATGCTGCGCCTAAAGGCCACTGAGCCGCAGCTTGCGTTTTTAAATTTAAAGCACGACGCGATCTTTCGCTGCTGCCCGACCTGCGTCGGCTCGGTCAGATATTTTTTGCAAACGCGGCCCAGACGGCGAGATAGAGCTAAGCCATGATGGCGAAGGATTTGACGAAAAGCTACTTTTCGCAGGAGGATTTTGCGCGGCTGTGCGGTATGAAATGTAAGCTAGGCGGCGAAGTTTCCCCGTTTTACGGCTGCTTTAGCGAGCTTGATACGACCGTGGGCGGCTATCCGCAGTGGGTACAGGACGCCGAGTATCTAACCTGCCCTAGTTGCGGCGGGACGATGAAGCATCTAGCACAGATCCCATTTGGCGAGATGATACAGGGCGAGGGGGTCATATACGTGCAAATTTGCGATAAATGCGAGGGTTTTTGGGTGGTTGCTTTCAGTGCACGTGAGGCAAATTAATCAGCTATAATGCGAGTAAATTTTGATTTAAGGAGAAAAATATGGGGTTATTTGGTTTTGGTAAAAAGGCTGAAAAAGCGCAAATTCAAGCACTTTTGCCGACAGGGTGGATACATTTTGGGCGGGAATTTGAGCGGCGTGATAGATGAGATCAAGGCTGATCTAGCGGCAAAAAAGAGTTTGAAAAGGCGATGCAAAAGACCGATGAGAAGCTTCGTATCTGCCTTGCAGAGCCATACTTTATGACGGGGGCTCGCGGGTGATAAGCTCGATTTGGTGCTAACTCCCGAAGGCATGAGACACCGCCTATTTTGGCTAAGCTTCATCAAAAACGCTATGCCCTAGGCAGCTCGAGGGCAGAATGCTCTGCACGCTCGGAAAAGCCGCGTGCCGCGAGGTATCGGCGGGATCGAGATGTACGATACGCGCGTAAACGCCGAGGAGTCGATGATCTACGCACAGTTTAACGAAACCGACGTGGATATCGTAAATCTACAACGAAAACCCTAGCGGCTCTGCTCGCGCAGGACGAGGGTAAGGCTTATAACCCTTAGCTTTATCCTGCTTTGACAATATGATCGGCGAAACGGCGATCATAAATACGCTAGGCGAGCTTGAGGTGCTAGCCGAGCCCGAAGAAAAACGGCGTGCCGCTAAGCGGGAATTTGCCGATCTGATCGATGAGAAATTCGGCGAAAAAGCCGCGTGCGAACCGCTAAAAGACTTTTTCAGCTATGAGATGGAGCCGCGCGGAAGCGAGGTGCGCGAGGACGTGATCGTAGGCACCACCCTGCCTAACGGCCATCGTAAATCAGTACCTAAACGGCGAGCGCGACATCTACAATGAAGCTTTCGAGCTTGGCATCAAATTTTGCTTTCTTAGCATCGATAACGGCGGCGACGTGCAGGGCGGGCTTTGATCTGCGAAACAAGATCGAGGACGAGGAGCTAGAGGGCTGCAGCTCGTTTCTAGAGATAATCGGCGGTGCAACGGGGCAAAGGCGCGCATACATCGATCTCATCTGCTATGACGAGGAAAAAGCTGAAAGACAAAAGTAAACGAGCTTTGCAAAAATATAGCGCGAATATACAAATCCACGACTTTAAGCGGTAATGTAGCTACGGGCGTCAAATTTATTTTTGGATTTGCGCGCCCACACCCTTTTTATTTTTTTGATGTTGGTTGTGGCGGGCTACTCGGCCCACTTCTGTCCGCTCAAGGCAACATTTAGCAAGATCCTAGCACGTATGGCTCTAACCCGCCACAATAGCTGTATTTTTTTAATTTTACAGCAGCAGGGCTTATTTCCCCACTCATCTCAACGCAAATTTTTAGATACTGGCACGCGCTAAATTCTCCGAGCTTGCAACCCTCTATCGTAAAGTTCTTTGGCCGCGTTTTTTTGTTCTTTTTCTATGCCCATGCCTTTTTCGTAGGCAAAGCCCAATTTGTAGCAGGCTAGCGCACTCGCGCCCGAACAAGCGTTAGTAAAGAGCACAACGGCTCTTTCGTAGTCTTTTTCTACACCCTCGCCCTTAAAATAGCAAACCCCAAGATCGGCGCAAGAGTCCACGTGTCCGCGCTCGCACGAGGCCGCAAATATCTGCGCCGCCCTTGCTGCATCCCTTTCTACGCCGTCACCCATCGCGTAGCTTAGAGCGAGATTATAGCACGCCGTTTCCTCGCCTAGCTCGCAGGCTTTGGCAAACAACTCGTTCGTTTTTTTGCCGTCAGGATAGACACCAAGACCCTTGCCGTAGCTATACGCTAGGCTCGCGCACCCCTCGCTTACGTCCTTTTTCGCAAGCTTTAGCAAAAAGCTCGTTTGCCTTTTTATAATCCTGCGCCGCACCTTGTCCGTTTTGATAAAGTAACCCCAGATACACGCAGGCTTTGTCCGCGCCCAACCCGCAAGCCTTGTCGTAGTATCGCACGGCTTTTGTAAATACCTTATCAAATTCGTAAAAATACCCAAGTCCTGCGCAATACATCGCGTTTTTTTCTCGCCGCCTTCATCGCAGGCAAGCTCTAAGTTTTTAATCGCGAGCGAGAGTCTTTTGCAAATCTCGTCGTTTCCTTCTTGCACTCGTTGCTAAGATCGGCCAGCTCGCCGCCAAAAAGACAGCGCCGCAAAAATATGAGCGAAATCAAACGTCTCATAAGCTCAAATTTCCTTTCAAATTTTATAAATTGACCGCCGTAAAACGCCGAAGCCAAAATGCCTGAAGTATAATTTTAAAAAAGATTAAAATTCAATTTGGCTAAAATCGCTATCAAAAAGGAGCTTAAAAATGATTTTTTTGAAGACGAGCTGATTTTCGTCGAGCGTGAAACGAGCGAGGTACCGTGGGTGAAAATTTCTACCAAAAACGCCGTTTAGGGAGCTCACCGACTGCGACGAAGCAACGCAAAAAAAGGGTATTTGAAGCGGTTTTAACAACCGAAAAAGTAATGAGAAATTTTATAATCCCACGAAAATAAACATCGCAAGCTTTGCAAACCACGTGCCGCGCGTGCATTTTCACGTGATGGCGAGATTTGAGAGTGATAGCTTTTTTTCCCCGAGTCTATGTGGGGCAAAAAGCAACGCGAAGGCGAGCTAAACTTTGCCCTGATTTTTGCCGATTTTCTCAAATTTCTAGCGCTCGAGCTAGGCAAAGAGCGTGAATAAAAAAATACTTCTAACGCTCGCGTTTCTTGTAGTAGCAGGTGTTTTAGCGGTCTATAAGGCGCGCTGGGACGAGCAGACGCAGACGGAAAATATCAAAAACTTTTCTCGACTTTCAAACGCAATTTTAAATAAAAAAATATCGAGGAGGAAAAAAACTCTCCGCAATGACGGTTGCGACGCTGCTAGCGCAAAAACGAGCACGTGAAAAAAATGCATGAGCCAAAAATAATCGCCAAATGTGCCTAGAGACGCTTGGCGACTTTACAAAAACGCTAAGCAAGGTGCCGATCTACGAAAACGCCACTTTCACATCCACACGCCTGAGATGAGGAGCTTTGCTAGGAGCTGGATACCGCTGTATAACGACGATCTAACGAGCTTTTCGCCACCCTGCTAGCCGAGGCAAAAAAATGGCGTAGCAGCAGGCATAGAGGTCGGTCGCGCCGGAGTTTTTCATTAGGTCGGTCGCGCCGATATTTGAGGATAAAAAGATGCTCGGCAGTATCGAGGTGTTGCTTGATTTTAAGCATTTGAGCGACTTTTTTTGCACAACAAGGACTCGGACTTTTTGTCCTGCTCGACGCTAGCGCCGACTCTCCGTATCAAAAACAGCAGCGACGAGGGCATCATCGACGGCTTTCATTTCGTAAATAAGAGCTACGCGAATTTAAACGTCTTGCCGATGCTAAAAGATATCAAATTTAAAAAGCGGAGGATTTTATCAGACGGATTCGCACGCCTTTACCGTCCAGCCGATGAACGACGCAAAGGGCGAGCGCATTGGGTATTTTGTTATTTATTTTAACTCCGACTCAAAAAGAGCGAAATTTAGCAAAGCTGGGCGTTTGGTTTGACTAGTCAAGCAAGCTTTTTGAGTATGGCGAAAAATTTGTAGGTAAAGACGCTGCCTTTGCCTAGTTCGCTTTTTACGCCATACTCTACGCCGTTTTTCACGCAGATGCTTTGCACGATATTTAGCCCTAGTCCAAAAGCCGCCCTGCACACCCTCGTCTCTAACGTAGCGTTTCCACATTTTACTCGTGTCTTTTATGCCTTCGCCCTCGTCCTCGACTACGAGTATGATTTTGCCGCTTTTTTCAAAAAGGCGTAAATTTATTATTCCTCCTTCGCGGCTGTATTTCACGGCGTTACTTAGGTTGTTATCGATCAGCCTGCCCGCCTCTATCTTGCTCATGAAAATTTGTCAAATCTGGCTCGACGAAGTCGTAAATTTTGATATTTTTCGCCATCGCGATACCGCGCATATACCGCGCTCGCTCAAGGCTAAATTCGCTCAAATAAAATCTCAGGCGGAAACAAAATATATCCGCGCTTGATGTAGTACTCGGTGTCCTCGTAGGTGACTTGCATCTGCTTTAGAGCCGAGCGCATGCGGGTGACGTATTTGTTATCAAGGCCCAGCATTTCAAGGTTTATGCCGATGACTCCCAGCGGCGTTTTTAGCTCGTGCATCGCGTCGTTAAAAAGTTATTCATATATTTCTTGGCGTCTTTATAGGGCTTTATGCTCGCTAACAAACGACAAATAAAGCGCGAAAAATACGACCACGAGCGCAAAAGGCAAGAGTTAGAGCCATGACGAATAAAATCCCTAGCCGCGTTTTGCTTTTTGGCTAGCACCAGATAATAAAGCTCGCCGTCCGCGCTAAAAATAGGTCTTGTAAAAAAAGATGGCCGTTTTCTTGGCGGGTGATAAATGTAAATCGCTCGGCGCGCGTCTCAAATTTGAGACGACTTGCTTTTTCTTTGAGATCAAAAACGCCGTATCTATATGTGAGTGAGATAGGCAAAGTCTCGTTTTTATCGAGCGCTTTGCGGATTTTTGCCCTCGTACTCGAGTAGCTCGAACATATTTTTTTGAGTATTCGTCTTTGGAGCTTAAATTTATAATCTCGTAGCTTTGAAATATAAACAAAGCCATGATGATAAAAAAGTGGCTAAGATGGGGATTTTAAGATTTTGAAACATCTATCTTATAGCCTAGTCCGCGCGCTGATTTTATAAACTCTGGAGTCGTTTTTTTGACGGATTTTTTTAGTATGTGCATGCGCACATCGGCTGGGGTCGATTTCCTTGTCGTTCCACACCTCGGCGCGTAGCCGCTCGATGCCTACGAAGCTGTTTTTTTATGAAATAGCAAACACTCGATGATAGCAAATTCTCTCGTGCTTAGCTCAACCGCTTCGCCTTTTAAATTTAAGCCGTTTTTTTGGCGGTATCGAGGCTAAAGTTTTCGTCGATCGCGATTAAGTTCTTATCGTCTCTGCCGTGATATTTTCGCATTAGCTCGTTTACTCTCAAATTTCTAGCTCGGCTAGCTCAAAGGGCTTTTTAGATACTCATTACAGCCCAGCTCGTATCCGACCGCCATATCGTCTATATCCACGAGCGAGGTCATTATCATTATGGGTGTTTCACAGCCGATATCTTTGGCGTATTTTATCACCTCGTGTCCGCTGATGTGCGGAACCTTGATGTCAAGTATCAGCAGGTGGTAAAAGCCCGCCGCTATCTTATCGCAGGCAACCTTGCCGTCGGCAGCCCTCATCCACCTCGTAGCCAATACTTTCTAGGTATTCGCTAACGCTCTCACGATATACGAAGTCGTCTTCAAGCAGTAAAATTTTTTTCATCAAATCTCCGAATTTTATCGCAATATTTTAAGGGAGATGATAGCTAAAAATGATTTTTGGATCGTCTGATTTAAAAAGGCTCGGCGAGTTTACCGAGCCTAGTGCGTCTAGTTTAGTCTAAATTTCACGCGCCCGTGAAAACTTGACCGGCATAAACTATATAGTATCTTAGCATCACGACGCCGCAGATAACTACAAGAGAGTTTGCTATGATGTAGCCTACTCTATACGCGTGATTTTTTAGAGCCGTTAGCGCTATGGTGATAGGCGTTAAAAGTCCGATGCCAACAACGCCTATCCAAAAAGATTAGCGCGTATTGTCCCGTGCTTAGAGCTTGTTTTTGCGGCAACCGCGCTAGCTCCACCCTCGAAATATAGTCCCAAAAATAGTATCGCGATAAGCGGTATCTCGAAAAAGTACGGCGCGCAAGTCCATAACCAAAAGATACTTCACGTTGTCTTCGTTAAGAAGGTGTTTGAAGCACAAAAGTCCGACTAAGATGTTTGTCGCTACGCCTGAGCTAAAGCCTGATGTTAGGAACAAAATCGGTAAAATCGGCGTGTTCCAAAGCGGAAGCTTCGTAATGGCGCTAAGCAAAAAGCCCGTATAGATACCCACGCCGATCGCAAGGGCCGAAAAGCGCCATCTCGACTATCTTTGAAAGCGGCGCGAAAGAGCGAATCAACCTAGAAATAGGACGCAAAAATCGCTAGAATTTTATACTTTTCTATCTCTTCTTCAAAAAATAATTACCGCAAAAGGTAAGCCAGCGGCGTATAAAAGCAACAATAACGCAACGCCGATAGACATAACCGAACCAAAGTTATACTTAATCAAAATCCAGTAAAAACTAAGCGGTTTGCCAAGGTCAAGCACCAAAAAGCGCAAGGCCCACGGTGATCGTTATAGGAGCTACTAGAGCGCCCGCCTTTACCATCGCGTCCCAGATGCTGCCGTCTTGTTTTTTTGTGGTAGTTCCACTTAACAAGCAACGCAACCATCATCGCGCCTGCGGACAAACCCGCCAAAAATAGATAAACCGCTATCGGCCACGGCCAGTAAATTTCATTATATTGCGCTACGCTTCCCACATATTATTCATGGCTTCCTCCTTTGCGGTTAGCTATCATAGCAAGCTTCGGTTTGGTTTTTAAGCTCGGCTTTAGGATAGTAGTGAGTTTTGGTATTTAGAAAATTTTACTTTACTTCGCTATTTGGATCGTTTATATCGCCGAATGCCAAAAGCATCGGTCGGACAAACGGTTACGCACGCAGGCTGCTCGCCTACGCTCACTCTAGTTTCAAAGCAAAACGTACATTTGCCTATCTCGCCGGTTTTTGGCTCGACATAGCGAGCGTCGTAAGGACAGGCCAGGATGCAGTATTTGCAAGATACGCAGGGTAGAGTGATCTAGCAGCACGATGCCCTCCGCCGTCTGAAAGCTAGCTCCAGTAGGGCAAACCGCCACGCACGGAGCGTCCTCGCACATCACGCAGCTGTGTCTACTAAAGTCGGTTTTTAAATTTGGAAGTTTGCCCTTTATCTGCGAATGGACTTGAAGTCTAAAAACGCCTCTAGGCACTTCGTTTTTCGCTCCTGCAAGCCACCGAGCACGCTTGGCAGACCCTATGCAGAGGTTTTCGTCATGTATCATTCTATACGCTTTTTTTCATCTTTTTTTCCTTTACGCTTTTATTATCTTGACGCCGACGTTTCGCACCATCGTGGAGGCGACGGGGCCGATCACGGTAGGATCTAGCAGCTTGCTTTTGATTCGTTCCTACGCCGTTCGTGCGTTTTAGTCCGGCGCTTTTCATGACCGAAACCGTGATAGACGAAAAAGCGTATCTTCTCTGATGCCTTCAGTTAGCATCACGTTTGCCTTTTCCTTCGCGGTTTTTGCTTTGAAGAGTTATCTTATCACCGTCTTTTTAGTCCGTATTTTTTTCGCGGTATTAGGGTGTATCCAAACGGGCGCGCTACTCATCAAGTCGTTTAGAAAATCTCGACGTTTTTGCGTGTGGCCGTTGGTGTGTATCGGCGTTTTTGCCGCTCATTAGGCAAAGCTCCTCGCCGAAAAAAACACGTCCATACCCTCGGCGTTTAAGCGAGCCCGTATCCCGGAAACTGCTTTTTCGACCTTTTCGCCAAAGAGCTCGATCTTGCCGCTATCGGTTTTAACGTGATCTGCGACTCCATCAGCCCGTCGTCGCCCACGAACTGCTCGCGCGTAAGGGGAATTTTTTTCGTAGATCTTTTTACGCTATCTTTTCTCTAAACAAAAATCCCTGGCACCTTCCACGTGACGTAGCCTTTTTAACTAGCTCCGCTAACAGCTCGGCGTTGCCTTTTTACTTGTTTGATTCTCCACTCGTCCATCGTGTTTGCCGAGTACTGCTCGTCTATCTTCATCCCTGCGAGCTAGCTCTCAAAAGATATCGTAGCCGTTTTTGGTATCGCCGATAGGATCTACGACTTTGTTTCTTATCATATAGGCAGGTTTTTGACTCGACTTGTCCTCGATGCCTTCGTCGCGCTCAAGGTAAGTACTCTCGGGCAGTATCACGTCCGCCCATATCGCAAAATCGCTCATATAGATATCCGAGCACACGATAAAATCAAGCTTTTTTTAGGCTCTCTATCGTAGTTTCCGTGCCCGCGACGTTGATCGGGTGGTTAAACCTTATGCTAAACCAGCCTTTTTACGGGATAAGGCTTCTCGCTTAGTATAGCTTGCGGGATCTCCATCAAGACGCCGTGGCTTCTGCTAACGAATTTGTTTCGTCCGTCCTCGCCAGCGCCGTCTATTCTAGGTACTTTAGGTACTTTTATCGCAGCGTCCGGGTTCGTGATCTCTGGGATTAGCTCTTCGCCGATTAGTTTGTTATAAAATTTAGCCTTTTTACCGCCGAAGATTCCGCCCTTTTTCTCCCAGTTACCCATCATAGCATTTGCCGTCATTATGGCTCTAGTGCGGATGTATTCGGCTCTAGTCGTAGTGGTGTTGTGACCGAAGTCGATGATGACTTTAGGGTGCGACTTTTCCAGATTTCGCCCGCGATGCGCTCGACGGTTTTTTTGCAGGTATTCCGGTAATCTTTTCTTGCCACTGCGGAGTGGTGTCTTTGGTCGCTTCTACGACTTTGTCAAATCCGATCGTAAATTTTTCTATAAATTCTTTATCGTAGGTGCCGTTTTTGATCCAAGTATGGATAAGGGCTAAAACGAAGGCCAGATCGGTTCCCGGTTTTTACGGGTAGCCACTCGTCGGCTTTTTGAGGCCACGACGCTAAAGCGCGGATCTAAAAACCAGCAGCTTGGTATCTTCTTTCGCGGCCATTTTTAGCTAGCTTTTTTTAGCATCGGCGATGACGATGCCTTCAAAAAAGATTGTGACCGAAAGTGTACGACGTATTTTTGCGTTGCCGAAGTCTCTTTTTAGCTTCGCGTCGCCGTACATATGCTCGCAAACCATCTGATAGGTGATCGGGCAACAGGAGAAGTGCGAAAAGCAGTTTGGTGAACCGTACGCGCTGGCAAATGTCGTCATTAGCTTGTGCGTTTGGCTTGATTTTGCCGTAAATACAAAGCTCTCGGGACCGTATTTTTTTCCTTGATTTCTAGCATTTTTTTAGCGACTAGGTCAAGCGCCTCGTCCCAGCCCGCCTCGCGCCATTTGTTTTCGCCGCGCTCGCCTACTCTGATGAGCGGTTTTACGATGCGCTGCGGATCGTAGAGCTGATTGTGCCCGCTGCCGCCCCTTGCACACACGGAAGTCGCCGTGCCGCTTACCTTGCCGTTGCCTTGGATGAAGACGTTTTTTTGCCGTCCACGACCTTGGCCTCGATAGGACAGCGAGAAGAGCACATCTCGCAAAAACTATAAACGGTCTTATCGCCGCCTTCTAGCGCTTTGGCGCCGACTGCGCCCTAAAGTACCGGGCGCGTAAGTCATCGCAAAGCAAGCCCGTGGCGGTGGATGCTTTTTAAGAAATTTTCGCCTCGAAGTATCCATTTTTTTCTCCCTTTTTAAAATAAATTTACTGAAATCTTAAATAATCAACGTAAATTATACGTAAATTTTTCGTATCAATATAAATTTTTAATTGATAACGACTATTTCGTTTTTTTAGGGGAAAAAGCTTAAATTTAACTTCAAAATTGTCAAATTTATAAATATCAAATTTTAAAGGGTGATGATATTTGAGTCGCCGTTTACTTAAATTTATAACTTAAAAAGTATTCTTGCGATTTCCGTCAAAAAAATTATTTTTAATTTTATTTGTATATAATTCGCGTATTTTTTTCAAAAAAGGCAATCTAATGAAAAAGCAAATTTACATAATTCACGGCTACGACGCTTCTCCGCAAAGCCACTGGTTTTCTTGGTTTAAAGATAAAGTGCGCGGCCTTGCCGAGGTGGAAATCTTTAAAGATGCCAAACCCCCAAACGCCAAAGCTAAGCGAATGGCTAGAAACGATGAAGCAAAACGTAATTTGATGCGAAAGAAATTCATTCATCATCGCTCACAGCCTGGGCACGATAACTAGCCTCACTTTTCTTAGCGGTTTTGCCAAATCTGCCCAAATTTGGCGGTCTAGTCCTCGTATCGCCGTTTGACGAGCCGATTGAAGAATTTGCTATATTAAATGAATTTTTGCGAACCGCAAATCGCCTACGAAAAAGATAAAAATCGGCGACGAATTTTATAAAAGTAATAGCCGCAAAAGACGATTATATCGTGCCTTGCGAGCTTAGTCTAAAGGTCGCGCCAATGTAGGGCGTAACGCCCGATATCTTTGAAAAAAAGGCGGGCACTTTTATGAGCGCGGACGGTTTTTAGCGAATTTGAGTTTATATTAAATTTATTTAAACTTAAAGACGAAAAATTATCATAAAATAATAACTAAAAAAAGTAAGTTTATTTAAAAAAATTACTATAATGCGCATTTTGATTTACTCAAATTTTATGTTCAAGGATATGTTTTGAGCGAGTTAAAATCCTTATTTTTTTCAGTATGACGTCGGCCGTAGTGCTACTTGTTGTATTTGCTATCGGTAGCGGCGCAGCGACGATAATAGAAAGCTACTACGACACAAAAAAAGCGCGTGGGCGGCGGTTTACGGAGCGAGTTGGTTTGCTTTTGGTACAGGTGCTTTTAGGCATAAATTTGGCTTACAATATTTTTAGATACAACCTTTTAAGAAAAAGAAAAAAACTACCCGTTTTGATATTTCACGTTAGCTTTTTGTTTATGCTACTTGAGCTGCGATGACGCGATATCTAGGGCTTTGAGGGCAACATCCACATCAGAGAAAAACGAAACCTCAAACGCGGTATTTGGATCCGTATCCAGGATAGAAATCGCAGCCGAAAAAAAGACGGTCAATGTACTCAAACTCGATCCCAAAACAAATCACTTCCGTCGGCTCAAACGATTTTAACTTACCGCTTGAAATCGCTGGCAAAAAAAGCAATTTAACCTTTGAAGGATACTATAAAAAGGCCGAAACAGAGTACTACGAAGCGGAAAAAGGCGAGCCGCTGGTTAGGCTTGCGGTCTCAAGCCCAGACTCAAAAAAGAAGAAATAAGCCTACAAGCCGGCGAAACTCGCGAGGTGGGCGGCGTTAGCTTTGCATTCGACGCCCAGCCGCTACTTGAAAGTACTTTCGTCAAAAATCGAGCTAAAAGAGGGCAAATTTTATCTAACTTCTAACCAAAACATCGGCTACTTTACGATGGCAACAAACGAAAAAGGCGAGTACGAAAAAGACAAAGCGACCGAGTTTTTTTACCGATGCAGACTCTATACGGTCACAGACGTACTTTCGTACCTAAATCGCTACTAACCAAGGCGGCCAAACGAGTCGTGAGCAAAAACGGCGAATACGACGCATTGGTTGCAATTTGACGTTTGACGGCCAGACGCAGCAGCTCATGCTCTACGAAAACAGCTACATACCGGCTAAAGCTAAGATTGACGGCGTACTTTTCAACGTTTACTGGGGTTCAAAGATGGTCGAGCTCCATTTTCATTAAAAACTTGAGGACTTCGAACTTAAGCGCTATCCGGGGATCACACTCGCCGATGAGCTACTCTAGCGACGTCATCGTCGAGGACTCTAGGACCGGAAACTACCCGTATAGAAATTTACATGAACCACGTACTAGATCACGACGGATATAGATTTTTCAAAGCAGTTACGACCAGGACGAGCTAGGCACCGTACTATCGGTAAACCGCGATCCGGGTAAAATCTCGACCTACATCGGCTACTTTTTGCTAGGACTGGGGCTATTTTTTTCAATGTCGTAAATCCTCGCTCACGCTTTAGAAAAACTAGCTAAAATGATAAACGAAGACGCCGTTAAAAAGTCGCGAGCTTTTGCTCTAATAGCATGCTTTTGCGGCATTTGCCCCAAGCAAAAACATACGCGACCGATAACGCTAGAAATATCGACGCAAACCATGCAAAAGAACTCTCACGCTAATCATCCAAAGCGCCGATGGCAGGATGAAGCCTTTTTGATACCGTTGCTAGAGAGATTTTAAACAAAATCCATCGCGGCGATACATTAGACGGCCTAAACGCAAACCAAGCCATACTTTCGATTATGGTAAATGCTCCGTATTGGCGCAACGTGCCGATAATCTACGTCGGAAATAAAGAACTAAAAACTAATCGGTATAGACGAAAAAGGCCAAATACGCAAGCTTTAACGACTTTTTTTACAAATGAAAAAAAGACGGCAAAAAAGCATCTACAAACCAGCCAAATTTGCTGAAGCAGCAAACCGCAAAACACCTGGCGAACGCGGTACGTTCGATAAAGACTTACAAAAAAAGTAGACGAGCGTCTAAATATACTTTATATGGTATTTGTCGGCGAAGTCTTTACGATGTTTCCAAGAATAGACGACCCGAATAATACGTGGTACGCGCCGGCTTCAGCTATGATGTATCTTCCTAAAAAAACGAAAGTGAGCCGATCGGCAGGATGCTAAGAGGCTATTTTACTAGCGTTGCCGAAGCTACCGAAAACAACAACTGGCGCCGAGCAAATCAGGCTCTAGCCGAGATAAAAACCCTATCAACAAGAACACGGCAAAGCAGTCATGCCTGGCGAAAAACGCATCGAGATGGAGCTGTTTTTAACGAATATAAAATTTTTCGAGTCGCTAACGCCGATATATCTCTTGACTGGACTTGGGCTTTTTATGTTTCGTGTTTGCTAAAAATGGCAAGGCCTAAATTAAATATCAAATGGCTATTCAGCATCGTTTACGGCGTAAATATTTTAGCGTTTTTACTGCATACTTTCGGCATCGGCATACGCTGGTATATCGCCGAGCACGCCCCATGGAGCAATGCCTACGAGTCAATGGTCTACATTGCTTGGGCGCTTAGCTTATCAGGGTCTCGTATTCTCTCGTCAAAGCCCGATAGCAATGGCGCTAACCTCAATTTTAGCAGGAGTTACGCTATTTGTCGCGCACCTCAGCTGGATGGATCCACAGATCACCACTCTAGTGCCCGTACTTCAGAGCTACTGGCTAACGATCCACGTATCGGTTATCACGGCTAGCTACGGATTTTTAGGACTTTGCTCGCTGCTGGGTATGTTTACGCTCGTGCTTTTTGCCATACAAGGCGGCAAAGAGCATAAGGAAATTTCGCGAAATATCCTAGAAGCCACGCGCATAAACGAGATGGCGATGATACTAGGGTCTTAGCCTGCTTACGATGGGAAACTTCCTGGGCGGCGTTTGGGCGAACGAGAGTTGGGGTCGCTACTGGGGCTGGGACAGCAAAGAGACGTGGGCGCTGGTTTCTATTCTCGTTTACGCAGCGGTTTTGCACATCAGATTTATCCCTAAACTAAACAGCCAGTACGCATTTGCCGTGACTTCGATGTTTGCTTATTGGTCAATCATAATGACCTATTTTTGGCGTAAACTTCTACCTAAGCGGCATGCACTCGTACGCTGCGGGTGAGCCGATACCGGTGCCTACTTTCGTATGGATAGGCGCGCTTTTTGATGGTTTTGATCGCCGTTTTGGCATATTTTTAGAAAACCAGATAAAACAATAAAACTATAATGAATCAAACTACTATAGTAATAATTCTGGCGACAATTCTTTTTGATGCTCGTCGCTTCCCTTGTTTTTATGGCGGTTAAGCTAGGTAGTGACAAAAATCGCGGCCAATAATGCGGCAAAAAGAAGCTGCCAATCGAGGTATTACACTAGATGATTTGCTCGCCGTAGCAAACGATCCAGGCACTAGCAAAAAAATAAGTTATTTTCTATTTTGAGGACATTTTCTTCAAATTTCTAGGTTACCGCCCAAGAAAGACGGCGTAGCGCCCTGAGGATGCAAAAGAGTATTTAAATTTTATTCTAGCTATAGCTTCACATAAAAAATGCCGACGCCAAACTAATAGCTTTTATGACTAACGACCTAAAAAAAGAAAAAAATCCTGAATACGCAAGAGAGATAGATGTTTACGAACAAAAAAAGGTACGGCGAAAGCAAAAAAATAAAAAAACTTAACAACCTCTTTTTCATTTATCATCTATCACTACACATGAATTCTAAATTTAGATAATCAAAAAAATCTGTCGCCAATAAAGCTCACAAAAACTACAAGAATTAATGTCAAGCAATTTAGATTTTACCTTAAAACAATCATCCAAAAAAATCGCCAGATAAAAACTACTTTTACAAACGGCAACTCAAATTTAATCCACTCGTAGTCAAGTCCGATTTTTTTGCAACAGCCTCATAACAAATAGCGCTAAGAAGACCTGCAAAAGTCCCGCAACCATATCATCGCCCATCACGCCTAGCCCGCCTTTTTACGTTTTTTTGTCGATGCGGCCGATCACGGAGGGCTTTATGATATCAAATGTCCTAAAAAACAGAACCGAGAGCGCAAACTGTATCGCCGTAGCGCCGCTGATAGAAATCGCCAACCAAACACCAGCAACCTCGTCTATCACGATACTGCCGTGATCGTGCACGCCGGTTTTAGCCCTCATAATCGTCGATGATCTTGATGCTATATAAAAAAAGGCAAATCGAAACCAAAAATAGCGTGGAAGCGGGCAAGATCGTCAAAATCCCAAACGCCGCAACTGCGCCAGCCAGCGATCCCACCGTGCCGGGAGCTTTGGGGCTTAGGCCGGCGCCGAAAAAAGTTAAAAAAATAACCTTTGCATATTTTTTTCCTTGAAATCACTTTAAATATTATGGCGTTTTTTTGTTCGCCAATTTTTAGTGCGATTTTAGCAATTTGAACCCGCACATTTCAAAATTCGGACGCCAAATTCTTCGTCAATGTCGGATATTTTCAAATTTGACGGCGTGAGGCATCAATTTATTGGTTTTTACGAATCCAAAACTACAAATTTTACTTTGTATTTTTAGCTCTCAATTTTGACAGCAGCCATACTATCCGTCCAAACCCGCACCTTAAAAAGTCAAATTGACGCCAGTCGCAGCGCGAAGACTTACGCCAAACAAGCCGCAGTCGCTTTCTCGTACCTCAAATATCAAGTACCAAATTTCTAGAGTTTTTTTGCGGTGCGGGTCTCGGCGAGTAAAATTTGCAACGTGAACGCAAAAGCAAAGATAAGATACTGCAAAAAAATAAGCTAATGCAAGCGCTCGCTCAGCAAATTTTAGCGGAGATAAAAACGCGAAGTTTCCCGAGCTAAATTTAACTCTTCCCCCTGCTTCGCACTGCAAATTTGCGACTCTTGGAAAGTGACCTCAAATGCAGCCAAACTGCACAAAATCTCTCTCAAAACGAGCTGCAGTATAAAAAGTGCCGAACAAACAACGCATACATGCAACAATAAACGATATTTCGACGCAGCAAAAGCCAAAAAGCAAATTTGAAGTCAGCGACGTCGTCTGATAAAAGCTTCATCACATTTTCGTAAAACTCCCTCTCCGTCTGCTTTTTCGAGCAGTCCGTTGCTAGGGAAAAGATCGTCGCAAAGCTTTTGGATATTTTCAAATCGGTTCGGAAAAAGCTCGCTCAGTATCATCGCCGATATATCGCGCCGCATGAGGATCGCAGGGGGCAAGATGCCCGCTAGCAGCAGCGTTTTTAGCGTCTGGGCGTGGTATTTGATATGGTGATGCTGACCGTGCGGGCAGGTCTTGGTGCTAACTAGCGTCTTGCACTCGTCGCAGTAGACGAGCTCGGGCAGCACGACGATATCTAAAGTTTAGATCGTTTTTATAGCGCTCCAGCACCGTGTGAGCGACGTTGTGATCGTAAAAACATCCCGATACCGGCGTGATTTTGCCCTACTATTAGCTTATGCGCGCCCAACCTATGCGCCGCGATGCACTCTAGCGTCGGGTTTAGGTGCGAGCTAAAGAGATTTGAGTTCTCAAAAGGCACGATGATCAGGCGGTTTTTTTGGGGACGTAGTTTTGGATGAAGTATTCCAGTACGCTTTTTTTGAGCGAAAAGCTCATCATCTCGTCCGCGCCGTGGCTTTTTTTAGTAAAAATAGCAACACCAGATCGGAGCTATCTATCGTCATCCTGATCAGGCGCTCGTGCGCGCGGTTAAAGGGTTCCGCAGTTAGCATGATCGCCGAGATTTTTTTCGGACGTTTTGCTCCCTTTTGACCTCTTCGATGAGTTTTTCTTACCTCGGCTAGCTTATCGTCGTAGATTTTTTTATCTCGCCACTTACGGCTAGTTCGCCGCTTTGGCTTTGCTGTGCGGGCGCGGCTTCGTTAGCGCGAAAGATATCTTGCGAGCTTTTTCTCGGCGTTAAACGTTTAAAAAACCCTCGCCGACCTCAATATACCCTACGACCTTGCCGCCGTTGATAAGCTCGATATGATCGCCCTTTGAGGCGTTTTTTTATCGTTTCTTGATTGCGCTTGCCGTGTGGCGCAAAGACAAAAGTATATGGCATCGGCTCGCCGGCCAAAAAAGCCCGTCTCATAGATCTCGTTCGCCTCTTTTTTTCGTTCATCAGACGGTTAACGTTTGCTAAAGTTTGATTTTTCTATGAGATCAAGCGCGCCGAAGGCCCTCGTCGTTTATCCAAACGGCGTTATTTTTTTCTTGACGACGTCATATTTTTTTCCTCTTTTCCCAAAAGCGATTTGCGCGAGATCCCTAGCTTTTTGCTAAGCTCGGTGTCGGGGTATTTGTCCTGATAGTTTACGATGATGTGCTTGATGTAGTCGTCGATCGTCAAAATTTCGTCGATTTGGAAATTTTTCTCATCGCTTGTGATGTTTAGCGTCTCCATCGGCGTCTCTTCGTTCAGATTGGTCGAGCTTGCGATGAGCTTGCGTTTGGCCGCGAGAGAGACGATTTGATTTTTTTGGTCTCTTGGCGTAAAATTTGGAAAAATTTGAAAAAATACAAAAGCGTGCGCGGATTTGCCGCGGCTATTGCCTCTACGTCGATACCAGGCTCAAGCGGCACGTACTTAAAGCTCAAATTTAGCGCCTTTGCGTACTCAAAAACGAAGTTATCGGCGTTTATCATTTTATTGCATTTGATGAGAAGCGGCAGCTTTATGCGCTTAAAGTCGAGTTTAGCGCCGAAACCGCCTTAAAAATGATAGTTTAAGTAGTCCTGATAGGTCTTTATAAATGTTTGCAGCCGCCTAAATTCCTCGAAATGCTTGATCTTTCGCACCAACTCCTCGATCATAAACGGCTTTTGTATGTAGTCGCTTGCACCCGCTTGTATCGGGATCGAGACGGTGTCGTTGCTGATATACGTGATGAGCAGGATGACGACGGAGTCTTTAAATTTTTGTATGATTTTTAGCGTCTCGTCGCCCGCAAATGCGCTAGAGAGCAGGACCACGTCAAAGTGCACGTCCTTGCCGCCCTCCTTTGCCCTCTGCTCAGGCTCGCTTTTCATCACCTCCGCCGCGCTCCTTGCGATCTCGCACTCATAGCCTAGATTTTCTAGCTTCGAGGCGATGCTTTGGGCTAGGTAGATTTCGTTTTCTATTATCAAAACTCTCATTTTTTTTACTTTCGTCGTTTTATTTTTGCGTCCAGTCGTAAATTTTTAGACTCGCCGACGCCGTAGCGGCTATACCCTCGCCTCGCCCCGTAAAGCCCAGCCTCTCGGTCGTAGTGGCCTTTACGTTTATGCGGCTCGGGGTTAAGTTTAGTGCATTTGCGATGTTTATTTCCATCGCGGATTTAAATTTACTAAGCTTTGGTCGCTCGGCAATAACGGTAATATCGGCATTAATAAGCTCAAATCCAACGCTTTGAACGAGCCTATATGCTTCTTTTTAGTAACATAGCAGAGTCAGCGCCCTTAAATTTATCGTCGGTATCTGGGAAATGCTCGCCTATATCGCCCAGCCCGGCTGCTCCCAGTATCGCGTCGATGAGCGCGTGGATAGCTACGTCGCCGTCGGAGTGGGCCTTTAAATTCCCGTTCAAAAGGGATTTTCTCGCCACCGATTGTTACGAAACTTCCTCTTTTTTTCTCTTCTTCAAAGGCATGCACGTCAAAGCCGTTGCCCACGTACATTCGCTTAACGGCGCGCCAAGCCCGCAAATTTTAGAAAGATCGTCTTTAAATGTGATTTTTTTCTAGCGTTTTCATCGCCCTGCACGTACCAAATTTCTACCGCCCGCAGCCGCTATCGCCGAGCTATCGTCGGTGTAAATTTGACCCGATTCAAGCGCACTTTTTAGCATTGCCGTGCGCGAGAGCTGCGGAGTCTGGATGAGTTTGATTTGCTCTCTATCGACGGCCTGGGAGCCCAGATAAACGGTATCTGGCACTTTTAGCGCAGGTATGACGCAGTCGGCGTTTTTGGATGCCGCCTATGATGCGCGAGAAAAAGCTCGGCGCTAATCATCGGACGAGCGATGTCGCTAACCAAAAACGTATTCGCTTTGAACGAGTTTAAGCGCGTTTTTTTAGGCTCTCTTGACGCGTCGCGCCGCCTTTTTATGAAGCGATACGTTGGGGCAATGTGTCTCATATTTTTTTCCTCGTTTGAGGCGATGATTATCTCTTTAAAAGCATAGTGCGAGCTTACATTTTTAGCCGCAAAGAGCCATAGCGGATCGCCTCCGACGCGCAGCCACTGCTTTTTAACGGGCATTTCAAAACGGCTGGAGCTTCCGGCTCCGAGCATTACCAGCGTAACGTCTAGTAAAATTTCTCCTTTGGCGAAGTGTTACGATATTATACATCCCAAAAAGCTTGTTTTTTTATCTTTTTGAGTAAGATTAGAACCAAAAATTTTTAAGGAGAAAAACATGAAAAGAATTTTCGGGTCAAATTTGACTCCGCCGACAAAACTCCGACGCAGATGTACTACGCTAAAAAAAGGCGTCATAACGCCCGAGATGAACTACGTAGCGCAGGCTGAAATGCTAGATCCCGAGCTCATTAGGGAGCGAGGTCGCCGCAGGCAAGATGATAATCCCTGCCAACATCCATCACGAGTATTTGCTCCCGATGGCGATCGGCAGGGAGGCTAAAACCAAAAATCAACGCAAATATCGGCAACTCAAGCCTTAGCAGCGACATTTGCGCAGAGCTTAGAAAGCTTGAAATTTGCTTAGAATGTGGCGCTGATACGGTTATGGATCTAAGCACGGACGGCGATTTGGATGCTATTAGAAGTGCGATCATAGAGCATTCAAGCGTGCCAGTTGGCACGGTGCCGATGTATGAAATTTTAAAAAGAGGCAAAAAGAGGTTACAAATATCACAAATGAGCTAATTTTTGAGCGTGCTAGAGAAGCAAGCAAAAGCAAGGGGTGAGTTACTTTACGATACACGCTGGCTTTTTTTACGTGAGTTTTTGCCGCTTGTTAAAAAAAGCGTAAAATGGGCATAGTAAGCAGGGGCGGCAGCCTAAGTGCAAGCTACATGTCAAAGCTAAATAGGCAAAAATCCATTTTATGAAAGTTTCTGATCAAATTTTAGAAATTTGCGCCGCTCACGACGTCTCGCTCTCGCTTGGCGACGGACTTCGCCCAGGATGTCTTTACGACGCAACAGACGAGGCACAACTTAGCGAGCTAAAGGTGCTTGGAGAGCTAACACTTCGTGCGTGGCAGAAAGATGTGCAGGTGATGATAGAGGGCCCCTGGCCATGTGCCATTAAATCAAATTGAGTATAATATGAAAAATCGAACAAGAGCTCTGCCATGACGCCCCATTTTATGTGCTTGGGCCGCTTGTTAGTGATATCGGGGCGGGGTATGATCATATCACTTCAGCGATAGGTGGTACGATGGCGAGCATATCACGGTGCTAGCATGCTTTGTTATGTGACGCAAAAAGAGCACCTTAGCTTGCCAAATGAAAAATGACGTAAGAGAGGGCATCGTAGCTCACAAGATAGCAGCTCATGCCGCAGACGTCGCGCTTGGCAAAGCTGGAGCTATCGAAAAAGACCATGCGATGAGCGATGCGAGATACGCATTTGACTGGAACAAGCAGTTTGAGCTTAGCTTTGATCCAAAAAAAGCAAGAGAACTTCACGATGAGAGCTTGCCAGAAGATGCGTTTAAGAGCGCTCATTTTTTTGTTCGATGTGCGGACCAAAGTACTTTGTGCATATAAAATTTCAAAAGATCTAGAAAAAAAGGAGAAAAAAATGTTAAATAAAGAAGAGGTCTTAAATAGACTAAAAAGGTGTCATATATCCGGGCTTTGAAAAAGGATATAGTTAGTTTTGGGTTTGTAAAAAAATGTTGAGATTGGCGATAAAATTTTAATCGAGGTCGAGATCGTTAGCTCAAGCTCTGACGTGGCAAATGAGCTAAAAGCGGACATCAAACGTGTCATGGGCTCAAATGAGTACGTGCTAAATTTGATCCAGCCAAAGATGCCTGAGGAGAAAAGTAACAGCCAAAGTGGCAAAAAAATATAGCACCTCAAGTTAGACTTTCGTAATGGTAAGCTCTGGTAAAGGCGGCGTTGGCAAATCAACCACAACTCTAAATCTAGCCATCTCAATGGCAAAACTTGGCAAAAAAAGTGGGGAATTTTAGACGCTGACATCTACGGACCAAATATCCCAAGAATGCTTGGCGAGGTAAATACCCAGCCACAAGTCGTTGGCAACAAGCTAAAAGCCGATACTTAGTCACGGCGTGGAGATGATGAGTATGGGCGTCTTGATGGAAGAGGGCATGAGCCTTATCTGGCGTGGCTCGATGATCATGAAAGCGATCGAGCAGCTGCTAAGAGATGTGCTTTGGAGCGAGCTTGACGTGCTATTTCTCGACATGCCTCCAGGAACGGGCGATGCGCAGCTTACCCTTGCTCAAAGCGTGCCAGTAACGGCAGGTGTCTGCGTCACAACGCCTCAAGTCGTAGCCCTTGATGATAGCAAACGTGCGCTTGATATGTTTGAGAAGCTTCACATCCCAATCGCTGGTGTCATCGAAAAATATGAGTGGCTTTATCTGCCCAGATAACGGCAAAGAGTATGATATCTTTGGCAAAGGCACGACCGAAGAGGTGGCAAAGGCTTACAACACTCAAACTTTTAGCCGAAATTCCTATCGAGCCAGCGGTTCGTGTGGGTGGTGATAGCGGCAAGCCAGTTAGCTTTTACGAGCCAAACTCAGTCACTGCAAAAACGCTATGAGAGCGCAGCTGCAAGGCTTTGGGAGATAATAGAAAAATATAAATAACGGCGGTGGGGCTGATAACTCAGCGATCCAGCCAGTAAATGACGGCAAGAGTGCTTGCTCGAAGTAATTTGCAAAAGATAAAATTTAGAGCAAATTTTAATTAAATTTGGCTACCAAAAATTTGACTTGTTTGATGCAGGGTTTAAATTTTGGGAGCCAAAAATGCAATCATTAAAAAGAAAAATTTAACAGGAGAAAAAGATGAAAGCGATCGTAACCGTAGTGGGAAAAGATAGAGTTGGTATCGTTGCTGGCGTCTCAGCAAAAGCTTAGCGAGCTAGGGCTAAACATAGATGACATCTCACAGACTATTTTGAGCGACTTTTTCACGATGATGGCGGTGGTTTCTAGCGATGAAAAATAAGGACTTTACGGTGCTTAGAGAAGAGCTAAACAAGCTTGGAGAGAGCCTAAAAGTAAAGATAAACATCCAAAGCTCAGCCATTTTTTTGATGCTATGCACAGAAATTTAAGGGACAAAAGATGGATATCAAAAACGTAACTGAAACGATCTCGATGATCGAGGAGCAAAATTTTGACATCAGAACGATCACGATGGGCATTAGTTTGCTTGACTGCATCGACTCTGACATTAACAAGGCCTGCGACAAAATGTACGCAAAAAAATCACCACTAAAGCCAAAGACCTAGTTCGTGTAGGCAACGAAAATTTCCGCTGAGCTAGGCATACCAATCGTAAATAAAAGAGTGAGCGTGACGCCTATCTCGATAATCGGCGCCGCAACGGACGCAAAAAGACTACGTGATGATCGCAAAAAAACGCTTGATAGGGGCGGCTATTGAGGTTGGTATTGATTTTTATAGGTGGTTTTTCAGCTTTAGTTCAAAAGGGGCTATCAAAAAGGCGATGAAATTTTGATAAATTCTATCCCACAAGCACTCGCACAGACTGCAAAAAGTTTGCTCAAGCGTCAATGTCGGCTCAACAAAAACAGGCATAAATATGAGCGCGGTGCGTGACATGGGGCGCATCATAAAAAGAGACGGCGGCAGCTTCAGAGATGGGCTGTGCGAAGCTCGTGGTTTTCGCAAACGCAGTCGAGGACAACCCTTTCATGGCAGGAGCATTTCATGGCGTGGGCGAGGCTGATGTGGTGATAAACGTCGGCGTTTCAGGCCCAGGCGTCGTAAAAAGAGCGCTTGAAAAGGTGCGTGGCGAGAGCTTTGACGTGGTGGCTGAGACTGTGAAAAAGACGGCATTTAAGATCACTCGTATCGGTCAGCTAGTCGGTCAAATGGCTAGTGAGCGACTTGGGGTTAATTTGGTATCGTCGATCTCTCTCTTGCTCCAACGCCAGCCGTGGGCGACTCGGTGGCTCGTGTGCTTGAGGAGATGGGGCTAGAGGCTGTTGGTACGCACGGCACGACTGCTGCGCTTGCTCTGCTTAATGATGCGGTCAAAAAGGCGGCGTCATGGCGTGCAACCAAGTTGGCGGCCTAAGTGGTGCATTTATCCCGGTTTCAGAAGATGAGGGCATGATAGCTGCGGTGCGCGCAGGATCACTCAAATTTAGAAAAAAACTTGAAGCGATGACAGCGATATGCTCGGTGGGGCTTGATATGATCGCCATACCTGCGGATACGCCAAGCCAGAGTATAGCTGCGATGATCGCTGATGAGGCGGCTATCGGCGTTATAAATCAAAAAAACAACTGCCGTTCGTATCATACCTTTAGGTAAAGAGGGCGATATGATCGAGTTTGGCGGCCTTTTTAGGAAGAGCGCCTGTGATGAAGATAAACAAGGCTTCAAGCGCAGACTTCATCGCTCGTGGCGGCCAAATCCCAGCGCCTATACATAGTTTTAAAAATTAATTCAAAGTCCGCTTTAAATTTGCGGACTTTCTCTTAAACTTTACCCCAACTTTTCAACTGCTTTTTAGCTAAAATAACACCAAATTTCTACACATTAAGGAGCTTATATGAGAAATTTCTGGGATTTTTAGCGGCACTTTGCCTTGGTATAGGAAGCGCAGCAGCAAACGACGGCAAGGTAAGAAGTGTCGATATCTACGTGACACCATACTACTCAGCAAATGCTGGCAAGGCTGAGTTTGTGAAGGTTGACGATAAGATCGACGACTTGCTAAAAAAAGTGGCAAAGTAGAGGACTTCAAAAAAAGGCAAAAAAAGATCGTGCAGGACGCTCCGCAAATGGTCTCTCCGATAACTCTTTTTGTTCTCTCGGCTCGCGCTTATGACCTCGGACTTCGCGATGATGCGGTATTTTGGTTTTACGTGGCAAAAAAACCGTGCGATATTGCTAAGAGGCGTCATAGACATGGAGGGCGAGAAATTTACTGACATGGTGGCTGCGATAGGAGCATTTATGAAGCTTGTTGGCGACGTGGTCAATCCTTATGCATTTTGCGATATCAAAAAAACAACAAGAGATCTCTGATAAAGCGCTTGAATGGACTAAGAAAAATGCCTATGAAGCGATGTTTTCTCCAGAATTTAACTCACCTCACGAAGATAGAAAAAGCAGCCCTTGCAAAAGGTATAGAAAAAGCTAGAAAGTCGCAATAAAAAGAGAAAGATTACTTTTTAGACAAAGACAATCTTGCTAACTTTAAAGCTATGCGCAAGCAAAAATGGCACTGATGAGAAATTTTGCTTTTTAAGTGGCAGGGCTAAATTTGAGTTGCTGTTTTTAGGTTTTGCGCCCTAAGACAGCAAATTTAAAAGGCGGTATTTGGCTCTAACTCGCATGTGCTGGATGCTTGAGCCCTTTTGCCTACGATAAATCTACTTAGAAATCTCGCCTTTTTGCATAAGAGGCTAGCAAGATCACAAAATACAAAAATGAGAATAAAAAAATGACTTTAGAAATTTGGCGAACTTGAAAAAGTCGCGGTAGATGATGGTTTTATTTGGTATGCGCAGCTGGAGCTAAAAAGCGAGAGCTTTACAGAAGTGCCATTTTGCCTCGTCTGTAAAGACGAGACTGGCGTGGACGATGAGGCTATTTTTATTAGTAGAGCGAATTGCCAAGGATATCGACCAATACATAAAAAGAGGCGCTTGTCTTTTTAAAAGATGAGCTTAGGCGAGAACATTGTTTGAGTGATGATGAGCTTAAATTGCTTGACGTACCAGTTTGCGAGCTGCCATTTAGCTCGCCGCAATGCACCTTTTATGCGCGTGATAAGCAGTGGTTGATGAGATTTGCCGAGGGTGCGCTAGATATTTGCGAGCCATTTGGTATTGGGGTGATCTTTGAGGGCGAAAAGCCGCTGCGTTTGGAAAATTTAGAGCTTAGCGAGGAGCGCTAAACGTTTAAATTTGAAGGTAGCTTGAATTTATATGTAAAGAGCTAGATAAATTTGAAGTTTATAAGCCTTTTGGCTGTGAGTTTAGAAGCGTTGGAGGATTTAAAATTTGCAGACTATGCGTTACGATAGTCGCTTGGATCTTTTTTCTTTTGTGATCCTGTTTCACAAATCTCGCCTCATAAGCTCGATAGACCAAAACCATGGCGCGTGTCCGACAAACTCGGAAACGTGCTCGTACCAAAGCAGCGTCCAAAGAGGCGGCGTAAGTCCAAGAATAGGCAAAGTAATAACGTAAACGGCGATATTGGCTAAAATACTGGCGGCAACGCCTTGCCAAAGCGTGATTTTCGGAAATCTCTCCGAAACAACGCAGTAAGCTACTGCAAAAAAACGATCTAAAAACAAAAATATGCGTAAAATTCACGTAGTTAAAAGCATGCCCTGCAAACTCGTAAATCGCGGCATACGGGTCGGTAATACCCAAATAATCGCGTAAAAAAATACACACGGCGGGTTTAGAAAATTACACGAGCAATTTGGTTTGATCCGCCGCCCTAATAAGACTTTCCGGACCGCAAGCGGCGTCAAACATATCTTTAGGATTGCGCGACGGCAACGGAAATTCTCGCCCCATTTAACAAAAGCCAAAAAACTCGCCTGCGATTAGGCCGATTAGTGCGGCTAAACCGAAGCGCTCTTTGGTTTGTAAACTCGTGATTCCACCTTTCTAAAAAAATAAGGCGCGTAGCATTCTTTTTTTGCTTTGATGAATATTAATTATCAAGATTTGCATTAAATTTGTATTTTTAAGCTGCATAATTCGGATTTATTACTCTGCGTCAAAATCTCACGCTCGCAAGGTAATCAAATCTGTGATTATAAGTAAGCAAACAGTGGAGAAAACGGCAACTTTAGCCTCTTTTTGTTAAATTTGAAACAAGCCGTCAGAGTCAAATTTACCGCAGCAGCCCGCCCTACTCACACAGCTTCTCCCTAATTTTCCCCAAAGCTCGCCTAGGGGCTAGGGATATCGTTGTGCCCGGCGTTTAGTTCGTAAATTTCTATCTCCGGGCTTTTAGAAATTTAAGCAGCCTGCGCGAGTTATCCACGCCGATTAGCTCGTCATGCTCGCCGTGAAATATCGTCACCGGCCCGCCAAAATCGCCGACGAACTCAAACGTAGGGATTTTATATTTGATTAAAAAAACTTCGGTACAAAGGGCATTTTCTCGCGCGCCAAATCCTCTAGGCTAAAAATAAGGCGCGATCAAAACTAGCCGCTTGGCGCCGTATTTTTTTGCGCCGTGCGAGCCGCTAGCCCGCTACCCACCGAGTAGCCGATCACAGCAATCTCGCCCGCATAATACTCCCGCAAAACCGGCTCCATCATCAAGTCCGCATCCGCATAAAGCTGCTCCTGCGAGCTTATCTTGCCGCCGCTCTTGCCGTAGCCTCGGTAGTCAAACAGGTAAAAAAATCATAGCCCAAATCCGTAAAAATACCGCGCATACTTTGCCCCAGCCTTGCAGATTGCCCGCGTTACCGTGGAAAAAAATATCACCGTATCGTTTTTTTGCCTTTCGTTCGCCATTCACATCGCGCGTATCGCCGTAAATTTGCCCGCCGCCCCTGCTCTGCGCTAAAAACTTAAGCCCGCTTATCCACGCGCCGTCCGAGTCTAGTCTTATCTCCTCAAATGGCTGATCAAAGCTAAACTCATGGTTTGGCTCAAGCTTGCTCGGGAAAAAAATATCAGCCTCTCTTGAAAAATAAAGCAGCGCCAAAAACCGCCGCATATAACACGCAAAGCGCGATACAAAGCCGTAAAAATTACGTTCATTTTTACCTTTCAAACTTTACCTGCGCCGGATTTTTCTCCGCTCAAAAAAATATCCTAACCCTCTCGCCGCTCTCGCTTCCGAATTTCTCCTGCGCCGCTAGCCTGATCTCGCCCGCTAGCCGCTCGAAATAGCCGTCATCTCCGAAAAAGATAACTTTGCTTATAAAGCGGCAAAAGCTCGTGGGAAAATTTCGCCCGATGAAAGCTAGAATTTTATCCCTAAAATTTGGATAGAGATTTAGCCTATCAAACCACTCATCCGTCGCGTCACCGTAGTGAGATATGATATCAAAAAAACGGGTGTGATCTGTGGGAAAAATCGGCGCGACGAAGATATAGGTTTTTCACTCCCGCGGCGCGCAGCTTTTTTTATCGCCGCGATCCTTGCGGCTACGGAGCTCGCGCGAAGCTCGAGCATGCGGCGCAAGCTTTCGTCCATCACGCTCAAACTCACGCCTACGCGGACGTTTGGCATGGTTTTGCAGCAGGTCTATGTCGCGCGTCACAAGGCTTGATTTGGTTGAAATCTGTAGATTCACATCCGAGCCAGCAAGCGTTTCGAGGACTTTTCGCGTGAGCCCAAAGCGCGCCTCGTACGGATTATAGCAGTCGGTGACCGAGCTCATAAATACGCGCTCGCCGCCGTGCGAAGCGAGCAAACTTTAGCTAAGCTTGCCATATCAAAATCCTTCACATCCAAAAACTCGCCCCACGCCTCCTCATGCCCCGTTACGCCGCGCATAAACTCGGCGTAGCAGTAGATGCAGCCGTGCGGGCAGCCTACGTACGGGTTGATCGCGTAGCCGCCGCTACCGATTTTTGGAGCGCGTGAGGATATTTTTTTGGCGCGTATTTTCGCGATTTGCATTTGATTTTGCCTTTAGTTGCTCGGATTTTAGTGGAGATTTTAGCAGAAATTTGACTTTAAGCTAAAAACGACGCAGTTTTACCGATAAAAAGATAAATTTATCAAATCTAAGCTCGTTTTATAACCTACCCAAGTAGCATGCTACGCCGTTTTGCCGAAGTTTATACTGATTTTAAAACGACTTTTTGGCAAAATCTACGGTTTAAAAAAAGTCAAACTGGGCGAAAAAAATATGCTTGAAGTCAGAAAATTTATTGATGAGATTTAACGCGCAGCTGCTATTTGAGGACGTAAATCTAAAACTCACTCGCGGCAACCGCTACGGTCTCATCGGCGCAAACGGCGCTGGAAAAATCGACGTTTCTAAAAGATCCTCTCAGGCGAGATCGAGGCAAACAGCGGCGAGATCGTCATCGAAAACGGACTAAAAGTAGGCGTGCTGGGTCAAGATCAGTTCGCGTTTGAAAACTTTAGCGTCAAGGACGCCGTGCTATACGGCAACAAACGCCTATATGACGCAGTAAAAAGAAAAAGAGCAACTCTATATGAGCGAGGAATTCACAGATGCCATAAACGACCGCCTAGCGCAGCTTGAAATGATAAGCGCCGAGGAGGATCCTAGCTACGAGTACGAAGTGCGCATCGAAAAAATCCTAAGCTCGCTTGGCTTTAGCGACTTTGAAAAGCCGATGAGCGAGGTCGAAAACTCGGATAAATTTAAAGTCCTGCTCGCTCAAGTGCTCTTTCCAAAGCCGGACATTCTTTTCCTCGACGAGCCCACCAACAACCTTGATATCGATAGTATAAAGTGGCTAGAAAACGAGCTCAACCGCCACGAGGGCACGATGGTGCTAATCAGCCACGACCGCCACTTTCTAAACGCCGTTTGCACGCACATCCTAGACGTGGATTTTAAGAAAATCAGGCAGTTTGCGGGCAACTACGACGACTGGTACATCGCCTCGACGCTGGTTGCCAAACAGCACGAGATGGAGCGCGACAAAAAGTTAAAAGAAAAAGAGGAGCTGGAGAAATTTGATCGCGCGATTCTCAGCAAACGCTAGCAAAGCCCGTCAAACAACCAGCCGCCAAAAAGCAGCTAAATAAACTCGATATCGAGGAGATCAAGGTATCAAGCAGACGCGATCCTAGCATACTTTTTTTCGCACCAAGCGCGACATCGGCAACGAGATATTAGAGGTGCGTGGCGTCAGCAAAAAAATACGACAAGATTTTTGTTTGAAAAATTTCTAGCTTCAAGCTCGAAAAAAACGACAAAGTCGCCATCATCGGCGCAAACGGCGTAGGCAAAAAGCACGCCAGCTAAAAATCATCATCGGCGAGGTCACTCCAGATAGCGGCGACGTGCACGTGGGCGCTACGATAGAGCCCTAGCTACTTCGCACAAGACACGACAAACAAAAATCACCGGCGAGCTCAAACTCTACGAGTGGCTACAAGACGAAAATAACAAGGACCCTAGACGAGATCCGCAAGTGCCTAGGGCAGGATGCTGTTTAGCGGCGCCGAGCAGGAAAAAAATCAGTCGGCAGCCTAAGTGGCGGCGAGAAACATCGCCTGATGCTAAGCCGTCTAATGCTAGAGCGCGGCAACCTACTCGTGCTAGACGAGCCAAACAACCACCTGGATCTCGAAGCCATCATCGCTCTAGGCGAGGCGCTGTATACTCGGCGGCAACGTCATCTGCGTGAGCCACGACCGCGAGCTCATCGACGCCTTCGCCAACCGTATCATCCACCTAAAAAGGAAACGGCGAAGTAGTCGATTTTAAGGGAACCTTTGAAGAATACGCCGCGATGAACGAGGGAGCGACGGCTTAAATTTTGATTTTGGCTTTTGATTTGGCGGGCAAATTTGACGCCCGCCGAATTTATGCGGTAAATTTAACTCGGTTTTGCCGCTTGGAGTTACATTTTACTCGCGCAGACCTGCATCTTGAAAAATGCTAAATCTGGTTTGGTTAAATTTAGCGTTGCGAATTTACTTTATACAAAAGGGGTGAGGGCTTGAATTACGCTCTGCTAGCAGCTCTCAAAGAGAGTGCAAGCACAAGGCAAGGCAACGCCGAAGCAAAAGAGCCCCTTCCCCCTACGACATGAGAAGTTGCTGCACTGCGTGCAGGTTAAATTTGACGCTATCGCGTCGCGTGTTTTAAATTTACATTTTCAAGATATGGGTCTCGGTGAGTAAAATTTGAAGTTAAATCGGTAATTTGACTTCAAATTTGAGCGTAAAAACGATAAGGTGAAGTATTTTGAGATGATTTTTGGGGTTTTGAAGTTGAAATTTGACGAAGATAAGGCATGTAGCCTATCGAGTCAAATTTTAACAAAATCCACAAAAGCGCTCAAAAAGACGAGCCGTTATTTTTTAGAATACTGCGCGTCGAGATACGGTATCAAATACCCATACCCCTCCTTCTCCATTTCCTCCTTTGGCACAAATCTCAGCGCAGCGCCGTTTATGCAGTATCTTAGCCCTCCTTTATCGCGCGGACCATCGTCAAATACATGCCCCAAGTGCGAGTCCGACATCGCGGTTTTTGACCTCGGTGCGCACCATACCGTGCGATAGATCTGACTTTTCGGCGATCAGGCTAGCATCTATCGGCTTCGTAAAGCTCGGCCACCCGCAGCCCGCGTCAAATTTGTCGTACGAGCTAAAAAGCGGCTGACCGTTAGTGATATCGACGTAGATACCGATGCGCTCCTCGGCGTTTAGCTCGCTGCTGTGCGGACGCTCGGTCGCGGCGTGCTTTACGACCTCATATGAGATGGCGCTGAGCTCATTTTTTTAGCGCAGCGTCGTCTTTGTTTTTTTGTAGTTTTGCAGATTTTTGCTTCATATCGCGCTTTTTGTCGCTCGTACTTCGCCCTTTTTAGGCAGGGCTCTCAAAGGTCACGTGGCAGTAGCCGTGCGGGTTTTTGTCCAGATAGTCCTGATGATACTCCTCGGCTTTATAGATATTTTCTAGCGGCGCGACCTCCGTTACGATGGGTGCTTTGTAGTTTTTTTGTTGCTCGGAGATAAAGGCTCTGATCGCCGGCTCGTCCGCCGCATCGGTGTAGTAAATACCCGTGCGGTACTGCGTGCCGCGGTCGCCGCCTTGCTTGTTTAGGCTAGTGGGATCTATGGTGTTAAAGTAAAGATTTGAGCAAATGCGGCGAGGTCGATCACGTACTCGTCGTACTCGACCCAGACGGCCTCGGCGGCGTTCGTATCGCCCGTGCAGACCTGCTCGTAGCTAGGATTTGGCACCTTTGAGTTTGCGTAGGCAGTGTAGGTGCTAACCACGCCCGGAAGCTGCTTGAGGTAGGCCTCCGTGCCCCAAAAAGCATCCGCCCGCTAGCACGATCGTTTTATTTGCGGCCGCAGGCTCCTTAGTTTTATGATTCATCTGTTCTCCTTGTAGATTTAAAAATATACCTAAAAAATAGCGCTAAAGCGCCGACTATTCCTGCTGTTTTTAACGTTTTGCCAAGCATTTTCGCTCCTTGTGGCTCAAATTTCTTTGATTAATTGATTCAGGCAATTTGACTTCAAATTTGACGGTTTTATATTTTACGCACCGAAAGCTGCACCGCGAAAAACGCTCAAATCGGTTTTTATCAAATTTAATGTTTTCTGAAAAATTTTTAGTTTTTTTCTTTTTTTCTTGGGAGGCGGAAGGGGTTTCTACTTACGAAGCGTCGCCCTTCCGCCCCCAAACCCCCACTAACCCCACTGCACGTTCAAGGGGTGCGACCAGCTGCCGCGCCGCACGTTTTTTTAGTTTAGCATTTTAGGGTACGGATCTCGGCGAGTAAAATATTTGACTTCAAATTTGAACATAAAACGATAAGGCGAAGTATCGCGAGATGATTTTAAGAGTTGTGCAGAAATTTTAAGTCAAGGCTAGACAAATGGTCTGCCGCAGACTTAGATACTCTTCTGCTTGCAGTTGCGAGCAAAGCGAAGCAAAAAAATCTCTCTCAAAAAGCGCTCGCGAGACGAGCCTTAGCCAAAATCAGCAAAAATTATAACCGCCCACTCTAAACCCAACGTGAATTTTCGCCTCTTAACCTACCATTTCGCGGCTAACGGCAAGGCGTAAAATTTAAACCCTTCTTGCTCAAATGCGCTTGCAAACGGGTAAAATTCCTCAAATTCGGCTCCGTTAAACTCTGCTCGCCAGATCGCGCCCTCCTCGTTAAATTCGCGCTCAAAGCTTAGATTTCGCTTTTTCAAAAATAGTGCTCAAATCGCGAGCCAAGCGCGTATGGCGTAAAAAAACAGGCAAAGCGATTTTTGTCTCAGTTTAACTAGCGCCCCGCAGCCCGCGGCCTCCTCTATCGCCGCATTTACCGCTGCGCCATAAGCTCGCACGAGTCCGCCCGTGCCAAGCTTTATCCCGCCAAAATACCGAACTATTAGCGCGCCCGCGTTTACGAGCTGGGCGCCTCTAAGCGCGTTTAGCGAGGGCTGTCCGCTCGTGCCCTTTGGCTCGCCGTCGTCGCTTTGATTTTCCACTATCTGGCCGTAGCCGTTTCGCTCGCGTAGCGCCCACACGACGTGCGCGGCCTTTGGATGCTCGGCTTTTTAGGCGCTCGTGCAAGGCCTTAAACTCGCAAATCGGACACAAAAAAACATAAAAAAACGTCGATTTTTTTGGCTTCAGTTTTGGTCGATACGACCCGCAAAAACCGTTTGCAATTTTCTCCTTTAAATAAAGCTCGATTTTAGCGAAATTTTAAAAAAATATTCTTATAAAAATGGCGGCTAAAAATGAAATAAACTCTCAAAAAGAATGAAAATGTTTAAAAAAATCCCAAAAACGCTTTGGCAAATCATCGCCATGATCGTATCTAGCGCCGTTTTTAGCGGTTCTGGGATCCCTAATACTAGCCTTTATCAACAAATACCTCTTAATTTAAAAGAACAAGACGCTCACTTTTTGCTCGCATTTTTCGCGCTTTTGATTTTGTTTTTGGGCTTTTCGGTGCTCTCGCGCATCACTCTTAGCGTGATCGGCAACGATTTTTGTCTATGAGCTGCGCACCAAAAACGATAAAAAAAGGATCCCTAGATACCGCAAATCAAAAAAATCGTCGCCGCGGGCAAATCAACTGATCGCCTCGCTCTCAAGCGACGTGCGTAGCCTAACAGACGGCTTTATGCAGGTGCCAAGCATCATCCAAGGCGTGCTTATAATCGGCGCGACTGGAGCTTACGTACTGTATATCTCGGCCGAGATTTTCGTATTTTTTTGGCGCTTTGGACGAGCGTGGCGACATGGATCTGCAAGCGCTCGATCAAAAAAATATCCACAAATACTTCGAACAATACCGCAAGTGCGAGGATGCGCTGTACCGCGACTATCAGACCTGTATCGAGGGGCATAGGGGAGCTTAGCTTAGTAGCCCGCGCAAAGCGCTTTTTTTGGGAGCGTTTCATACCAAACGCAAAAAGCCTGCGCACAAATATCGTAAAAAGCCGAGATCCATCAGTCCTTTATGAGTAACTGGCTAAACACCGTGATGCTGGGCGCCGTGGGCATCGAGATATATTTTTGCCCTAGCTTACGAGGCTGCTAGCCTGCAGGATGCGATTACGGTTGCGCTAGCGATACTTTTTTTGCGAGCGCCTCTCATGATGCTCGCTTTACTCGGTGCCTAGCGTCTTTCGCGCGCGCATCGCATATGAGCGGCTAAAAAAAGCTAGACCTAGCACCATTTGAGCCGGAGTTTGAGCTAGGCGAGACGGCTCCGCAAATTTGGCAAAAAAACTGCGCCTAAAGGATATTAATTTCGCCTACGACGAGGGGAGCGAATTTGCGCTAAAAGATATAATTTAGAGATCAGACGCGGCGAGACGGTCTTTTTGATCGGTAAAAAAACGGCAGCGGCAAAAAGCACGCTATTTATGATTTTAGTGGGACTTTTGGCGCCAAAAAAAGCGGAGAGATGTTCGCGGACGACACAAAAAAATCACGGAGCCAATTTAAAAAGCTATGCAAACACGATCAGCGCGGTGTTTAGCGACTTTTTATCTATTTGACGAGGTTATGAGCGATGATGAGGCGCTAACAAACGAGCTACTAAAAAGATGTCGATAGAAAAATAAAGTAAGCGTAAAAAGAGGGAAAATTTTAGCACGCTAAATCTCTCTCAAGGCCAGAAAAAAACGCCTCGCGATGGTAGCCGCACTGCTTGAAAAGCGCAAATTTCTTGATCCTTGACGAGTGGGCGGCTGATCAAGACCCCCGAGTTTAGGCGGCATTTTTACACGGAGTTTTTGCCGGGGCTTAAGGCGCAAGGCTACACGATTTTTGCGATCAGCCACGACGATGCGTACTTTGACGCGGCAGATAAATTTACGAGATAAAAAAACGGCAAAAATCGCGCTCGTTAAGGGCTAGAAATTCAGCTAAAAAAACGGTTAAAAATAACAAATATCATTTTTAACTAAGGAGATAATATGAAGCTGGACGAAGAAGCAAGAGAAGCCAAAGAGATGGCGCTAGGGTATGATGAACGATAACTTCATCGGCCTTACAGAGGATATGTGCGCAAATTGGCGGCTTTACCAACCCGCAAAACGTCAAAATGACCGATATCACCGAGGACGGCATGCACATCGCCCTGCGACGAGGGCGAGGTGTTCGTACCGTTTGAGAAAAAAAGCCGAGCTAACGGTCGAGAGCCTACGTGACGAAGTCATAAATATAGTAAATAGTATGGAAAAATTAGCGGCGGCGCGAAATGTTTGAAACCAGGCAAAGGGGCACGCCGGGCCGACGCGTCCCAAAAAGATAAAGATGGCGACTAACGCCGAAGTGGAGAAAGTTCTAACCGAGGAGCTACCTGCGCAAAAGGACGGCGTGATTTATATCCACGTGCCATTTTGCGATAATATCTGCTCATTTTGCTCGATGAACCGCACGAAGCTAGAAGACGAGCTAGATAGCTACACGCAGTATCTACTTGGCGAGACCAGGAAATACGGCAAATTTCCGTATCTGCAAGCTAAAAAAATATCCGCAGCGTCTATTTTGGCGGCGGAACCCCTACAATACTAAAAGAAAAGCACCTAGAACCGATCATCACGGCTCTGCGCTCAAATTTTAATATCTCGGACGACTGCGAATTAGTCTAGAAACCACGCTGCATAATCTAAATTTGAGCAAAGTGCGCCTACTAGAAAGTCTAGGCGTAAACCGCTTTAGCATCGGCGTGCAGACCTTTTCGGACAAAGGCCGCAAGCTACTAAACCGCGTCCACGACAAAAAAAGGCGCGATAGAGCATCTAAAAATGATCAGGCAGAAATTTCAGCGGCATGGTTTTGCACGGACATTATCTTTAACTACCCCGAGCAAACGATAGACGAGGTGCTAGAGGATGCGCGCCTAGTCGATGAGCTAAACATCGACAGCACGAGCTTTTATTCGCTTCAGCTTTTTGAAAAATCGCAGCTCGCAAAGACCGTGTCGCAGGATTATTACGACGTAAATTACGAGCGCGAGCTGCACAACGCTTTCTTTGAAAAGCTGCTAGGGCACTGGCAACTACGAGGTGCTAGAGCATACTAAAGTTTAACCGCATCGGCCGCGACCGCTATCAGTATATCCGCCTAAGCCACGAGGGCGCCGATATCCCTGCCGCTAGGTAGAGGCTCTGGCGGAAAAGCTAGGCTACTACGATATCTACAACGCAAAAAGAAAAAAATGCGTATGATAAACAAAGTAGACGATAAACAGCGTGCCGAAGCACGGCTAAAAAAACCTCTTTATGTACCCAAAAATCGACCTCGCGCAGGTAAAAAGCTTCGTTAGCGATGAGACGTTTGACGCGCTAATGGAGTTTTTTTCAAAAAAATGCGAAAGCAAAGGCTATATGCACATAGAAAACGGCTTTTTAAACTACACAACCGACGGCGTATTTTTGGGGTATGTCGATCGGCACCGAAGTAGCAAATATCTCACAAAAAGGACTTTGAATGAAAAATAGTTATCTATACGAGCGCGACCGGAAATACCGAAAAAGTCGGTCTTGCTATCGCAAACGAGCTTGGCTGCGAGGCGGTCAATTGAGCGAGGATCTGCATCTGGATTTGGATCGCTACGACTTTATCGCGCTTGGATTTTACGTCGATAAGGGCGACGTGGAGTCTAATTTTAAAACGCTTTTTACGCGAGGTAAAGGGCAGAAAAGTGGGTGTATTTATGACGCTAGGGCATGGATCCCGAGCACGAGCATGCGATGAACTGCCTAGAAAAAGCAAAAAGTCGTGCTACGAGAGGGCGAAAATGAATTTTACGCGAGTTTTACTGCCAAGGCGCGATCGATCCAAAAAGTCATCGAGCAGCTACGCAAAAATGGGCGAAACAGCTCCTAACGACCCGCGCTACGCCATAACTCCTGAGCGCGAAGCCAGATGGGCAAGAGCTGCGACCCACCCAGACGCAAACGACCTAGAAAAACGCAAAAGCAGCGTTTAAAGGGATATAAACTTTGCAGCCGCCTGGCGGTCAATTTGCATAGTTAAATTCGGCGTATTTTAAACTCATAAATTTGCGCCCTATTTTTGGATTTATTTTAAATTTTACTCACCCAGATCCGTATCTTGAAAAGTGCTAATGTGAGATGTCGCTAATTTCAAAATTTACGGCGCGATAGCGCCAAATAAATCTGCACGTAGTTCAGCAACCTCTCACGTCGTAGGGCCTGGGGGAATTTGTTAAGGGGCAATGGAGTTCTTTTTGCTTCAGTTTTGCCCAGCAACTTCAAAAATAGAGCGTGATTTAAACCCTCCCTTAACAAGAAAGATCAAACTTTAATTTAATTAAACTTTACCACTTTCAAGATGCAGGTCTCGGTGAGTAAAAAAATGCTATCAAGACAAGCTGGAAATTTCTGCCTTAATACTCCAAATTAGCCAAAACTCGCTATAATCTCCATAAAAAAATCAAAAGGAAGATTATGATACAGACTTGTTTATTTCCGGCTGCGGGCTACGGCACGAGATTTTTTTGCCTGCGACTAAATCGCTACCAAAAGAGATGCTGCCGATCCTGACCAAGCCGCTCATTCACTACGGCGTGGACGAAGCGCTGGAGGCCGGCATGAAAAAAACATGGCCTTCATCACAGGCCGCGGCAAACGCGCACTGGAGGATTATTTTGATATCAGCTACGAGCTAGAGCATCAGATCTCAGGCACAAACAAAGAACACCTGCTAACCGAGATCAGAGAGCTAATGGCGCGCTGCACGTTTTCATTCACTCGCCAAGAGAGTATGAGAGGCCTAGGTAACGCTATCCACACGGGCAAAGTCCTCGTGCGAGACGAGCCTTTTGGCGTGGTGTTAGCTGATGACCCATGTATCAACGAAGAGGGCGAAGGCGTGCTATCTCAAATGGTAAAAATCTACGAGAAGTACCGCTGCAGCATCGTCGCCGTGATGGAAGTGCCGATCGAGCAAAGCAAAAACTACGGCATCGTCACGGGTCGCGCGATAGAGGATGATCTACTGATGGTGAGCGACATGGTTGAAAAAGCCGGACCCCAAAGAAGCTCCGAGCAATCTCGCCGTCATCGGTCGCTATATCCTCACGCCTGACATCTTCACGATCCCTAGAGCGCACCAAGCCCGGCAAAAACGGCGAAGTGCAAATCACCGACGCACTAAAAAGAGCAGGCCAAAGACGGCATGGTGCTAGCGTATAAACTGAGGGCAAGCGCTTTGACTGCGGTAGCGTCGAGGGCTTCGTGCAAGCGACTAATTTCTTCTACGAGCTAGGCAAAAATGCTAAAAAAATGAGCTATTTTTTTCGAAAAAAACGCCACTAAGCGCGATCGGCTCCTACGCCAAGCGCATGAACGACGAACTAAAAAGGCGGCGAGATCGGCTATTATCACCTACCGGAAATCGGCGCAATTTACTCAGCGAAATAGCCGAGTATGAGGCGACGCTCGCGCACATAAAAAAAGCGTCGTACTGGTAGGCATCGGCGGCAGCAGCCTGGGCGTCAAGGCGCTAAAAAACGATGCTATCAGGCGCCAAAAGGAGCCGCGAGCGAGAGCTTTATTTTCTCGATAACGTCGACGCCTTTAGCTTTGAGCGCGTTTGCGAGAACATCAAATTGAGGAAACGCTTTTTATCATCTCGTCAAAATCGGGCACCACGATTGAGACGATTACGCTATTTAAATGCATCTTGGAGCGCTTTAAGCCCTCAAATTTGAGCGCAAACTTTTCATCGTCATCACCGATCCAGACTCACCGTTAGAAGCCTACGCCAAGCAAAACGGCATCAAATTTTTTAATATCCCAAAAAAACGTTGGCGGCAGATTTAGCGTGCTTAGCGCGATCGGACTCGTGCCACTGATGTTGTGCGGATACGACGCGGCGGCGCTACTAGAAGGTGCACGGGCGTGCAAGAGGCGCTTTTTAGAAGACGGCGACGATACGCTACTGCAAAAAAAGCCTACCACTACGCGACACAAAAAATGCCAAAAATCAACGTAATTTTTTTAGCTACGGCGATAGATTTTTGGAGTTTAACGACTGGTACGTGCAGCTGTGGGCGGAGAGTCTAGGCAAGAAAAAAAGGGCTACAAACGCTACGGACTCACGCCCGTCGGACTCATCGGCTCGCGCGATCAACACAGCTTTTTGCAGCTCATCATGGACGGTGTGAAGGATAAAACGGTAAGCTTCATCAAGGTAACCGCCGCAGACGTAAACACTGCGATACCGAGCATTAGCCTAAACGGCCTTGAGGGTTGCGACTTCGTAAACGGGCTACATTCGGGTGAGCTAATCAATGCCCAGTGTGGCGCCACCATGCATGCGCTCGTGCAAGAAGGCATCAGCGTGGACGTCATCGAGCTTGAGCGACTAGACGAGGCGAGCGCGGGATTTTTGATTTATTATTTCGAACTTCTCACGTCCGCTACAGGCATAATGCTAGGCATAAACACCTACGATCAGCCTGGTGTCGAGGTCGGCAAACGCATACTAAAAACGATGCTAACGGCGGGCAAGTAAAGGCTGCGGCGTGAATTTACGCTGATTTTGCTTTGCGAAGATGTATGCAAACAAAGCCCCGTTAGTCTAGTAATTTTTTGAGTTGACGGCTCAAATTTGCGGTATCGTCGGTAAATTTGAGTTTAAATTTGTCGTGGCTTTGTTTTTGGTATATTTAAGGCGGAAATTTAATACGCATTTGTCAAATGTCGGCAAATATACAACAAGCTACTTCTTTGTGACGCGACTTTTTTCATTTTAGTAGCGTTGATAACTTGAGGCGTAAATTTGGTGCGACATTGCGCAATCTTTAGCCTTTACTAAAATCGTACCAGTAAAATTTATCGGCAAATTTGCTAGATTTTACTTTTTGATACCGCTGGTTTGATCATAAATATTATTTGGCAAACGCGTTTATAGACGAATTTAACAGCTTCCACCATATATCATCCTATAATTTGCAACATAAACTTTCTAAACTTTACCAAAACTTTCTTTTTGGGTATTTTTGGCATATTTAGTGAAATTTAAAAACCCACTAAAGAACGTGCCACTAGTCGATCCAAAAAAATTTTTATACCCTGTAGCAATCTTTATCAACACTTGACAAAGTAATATATTCTAAATTCTCAAAAAAGTCTTCACAAACAATAATTTTTTTATTATTTGCAAATTATTTTTTTCTTTAAGTTTTATATGCTATAATTTCACCATAAATCAAATCAAAGGAGACAAAAATGTCAAAAGTTGTTACTCAATTAAATCAAATCCAGGCCGACGCTCATGCGTTATTCGTTAACTTTCACGACTACCACTGGTATGTAAAAGGTATTCAGTTCTTTAGCGTACACGAGTACACCGAGAAAGCTTATGAGGATATGGCAGAGATATTCGATGACGTCGCTGAGCGTGCTATACAGCTAGGCGTAGCAGAGCCATCACAAAGATGGAAGAGCTAAACAAACTTGCCCATCCAAAAAAACAGAAAACAAAGATAGCTATACTCCAACCGAGGTTTTAAAAAGGTGTTTTAGCTGAATATGAGCACCTTTTGGGTGAATTTAAAAAGCTTGAAGAAGTAGCCGACGAAGCAAAAGACAGCACAACCGTAACTATGGCGCAAGATAAAAATCGCAAAAATACGAAAAAGCCATCTGGATGCTAAAAAGCTACTTTAGCTTAATTTTTGGGGGCGCAAGCCCCTCCTCTTTTTATTCTTTTTTTCTTTCAAATTTTAATTTCTACAAAAATATAAACTTAGTTGTCTTTAACATTTTCAAAAACAAGCAGAAACTTAATACTCCAAAAAAATTAACTTAGGCTCAACGGAGCTTAATACAAACATAAATAGTATTAAGTTGCAATGAGAACTAGATTTTTTTAAAAAAGTAGCGAGCCAAGTGAAGTTAAACAATAAGCATATAGTTCGTTTCAGAATTTCAGAGGCGAAAGTTTAGAAAAATTTTATAATATTTTTTTCATTTAGTATAGAATATACTAAAAATAGCAGAATTTACTAAAAATCTTAGAAAAAGAATCAACAAAAACAACTAAAAAAACATCAGAATTTTAGTATCAAAAAAAGTGCGAGCTCTTAAAGAGTAACAAGCGTAGTGAAGCTAAAAATAAGTAATTTTAGCGACAAGATAGAGATTTTTTTAAAAAGCAAGAAAGGTAGTGGCAAATAAAAACACATGTATTTGGAATGCGAAAGCATGACGGCAAGATCTATGCCCAAATAATTAAAAAAACTACTCTACAAATGGACTAATACCGATACTATAATTTATTGAGACCATTGGAAAAGCCTATGATGGTTAGGTTGATTAGCGAGCAAAGACTCGTTGTAGAGTAAAAATATTCAAAGAATGAACTAGTTTGCTATTTTGCAAGAAGCCAACAGTAAAACCACATAAAAAGGTCGAGAAAGAAATTTTTTGGGATTATGTTAGGATTGTCTAGTTTAAAAAGAATCTTCTCTAAAGCGTAGCAACACCGTAGTTACTACAGGAAGTCTAAGAGAAAGAGAGTTTTTTTGCTTCATTAAAAAGAGCGTGAATTTGGGGCTCAATAACAGTAAAAAAATACAAAAAAACTTTCTATCTTATTTTTACCAAAGATGACAAGAGAGAATCCTCCTTATGTTGAGCCTAAAATTAGTTTATCATATAATGTAGTGATTTGGATGTTTTATTTGGGTGTTTAGACTTGCAAATTTTTATCAAATACTTTTTAGATAACTTTAAAAAGTCAAGTAAGGATTTGTGCCTTATTTTTTGAAAAGTATAACATAAAGACCTATAGAAAGGAGATATCTCGGGATAAACCCTGAGATATTTAAAAATTAGAATGTGTATTTAGCTTGGAATCTTAGCTGTTTAGTTTTATCTTTTGAGTCATCTTGGTGCTTGTTAATCTCATACGCATAGAAGCTTGAGAACTGAAGTTTAGCACTATAGTCATAAGTTAGTCTTGCTACATACTCTTGATATTTCTCTTTATCGCCTGAAGCAAGTTTAACTTTACCATTAGAATAATCGCCACCGACTCTAAATTTATCAGCAAAAGTGTATCCTGCTTTCAAGAACCAGAAGTTAGCTTTACCTTCAAGAGCAGTATAGTCAAGAGCAGATTTTATCTCACCCACATCTATAAATGAACCTTGATCCTCTAGGCTTACAAAACCTTTTTCTTTGTCATGAACTTTATATCCGATATAACCAGCAGCTACGTCAGCACCAAAAACTTTAGTACCTAACTCTGTTGCATAAAAATCTGTATCTTTGTAGTTTACGCCAACATTATTATCTATATCAGCGTGTGCATATTGAACTTGGGCGCCAATATTCACATCATCAGTGATGTTAAGGCTAAAGTTTACGTCGCCTATGATAAGGTTAACAGAGTCAATCAAAGACGCATACCATAGCTGGAAGCTTACTGGATCGTAAGAGCCGATAGCTGCTACCGCATAAAGGTTGTTATTGAATATACCAGGAACGTTATTATAAATAGCACCATCGCTCTCGCCGTTATTCTCTAGTGCATCAAATGCAAATGCAGTTAGAGTCAAGCCTGTGATATCTCTGTTTTCAACCCTAACGCCAGTACCTACAGCATCATCGGTAAAGAATGAACCTATGGTTTGTTTACCTGCAGTTATTGTAGTGTTACCTACGTTATATCCAAGATAAAATCTTTTTACGTTAAAATGGACTTGTCGTATCAGTCGTATCACTGCGTCCATCCGCATTATAAGCTGAGCTGTCGTTGGAATTATATCTAAGCGTTAAAAACACCAAAGAAATTATCATCAAGCGCGGCTTTTAAAAAGAAAATCTCTGACTTAAACTGATGATGTGCAATAGTATTATCTTTCACGCCATTAGCATTTTTGACTGCTACGTTGTTATATCTATATCTAGCATATCCTGAAAGGTCTACGTTTTTTTAATAGCTTCCTCAAGAGGTGTAGCACTCGCTACGGTTGAAAAAAAGCACCTAGTGCAACCAAAGCTGCCAATGAAATTTTAGCAATCTTCATTTGTATTCTCCTCAAATAAAAATCAAATATTTTTGGAATATTAGCATAAAAATAACCTTTAACAAGCTTAAAAAAATTTTTTATATTTTTTTAGAGATATTACCGAGTGTTTACCAAAATATATTAGTAGGATTGTAAATTTGTAGTGATTTTTAAGATGCCGAGCGAGACAACTCGGCAAATTTGGTTATTTTTAGGTAACTTCCTTGTGTAGGAGTAGTGGAGACATCAGAGTTTTTCTTGTTCGCTTCCTTTGTATTGCAAAGCATCCTTACCCTTTTAAAAAGGCAATAATCGCTCCTAGGTCGCTATATTTTTGTTTTGTGGCAACTGTTTTTCATTAGATTTCTCATATTTCCACCATAATCAGAATCATTTAAATAGCCGGAAAAAAGCAGCCTCTATCTCCTCTGCACTTACTTCAGTTAACTTTTTGGATGTGCCATAAGCTCTTTTTGTTTCCATCTTCGCCGTGACAAGAAGCGCAATTTTTAGCATACAGTTCACGACCTTTTTCTACACTATATCTTCTTTTTGCTATCTACGCCGATATTTAAAAACTTGCCGCCACTATCAGTCTCAGGAGCTTTTTCATAGACATTTATACTTATATTTTTCGTCTTTAGAATATTTTTTTCTACCAAACTTTTTAGCTCTTTTTGCAATTCACCCTTTGCCCTCGAATATATAACTCGGCTCGTCTGCAGCATTTAAAAGAAAAAGTCAAAAGACATGCTAAAAAGCGAAAAAAATGCATACATTCATGAAAAACCTTTTTGATAATTTAAAAAATCCCAAGCAAGGGAAATTTTGCTTTGGGATTATAGCATAAAACAAGCTTTTTGATTAGAAGCTGTATTTAGCCTCAAATCTTATACGATCGTGTTTATTTTTTTACTGTCTCCGTCTTTTTCTTTAGCCGCTGCATAGAATGTAGAGAAATTAGCTTTTTGCTGTAAGCATAGCTACCGCCGACGTTCCACTCGTCTCTATCAACTCTCTTATTGTATCTATAGCTATAGCCCTTACCGTCTATATAGTTAGCATACAAGCCAAACTCGTTAAATCGATATGACGCTCCGACAAACCAATAGTCGTTTTTGTCTTTGATATTGTTGTAGTATTGAGCGCTACCGTTCATTACAGAGTTAAGTAATTTGCCCGGATTGATTAATTTGCCGTTATCTTCAACAGTTACGAAAGATTTTTTATCGTCTTTGGCCTTATAGTAGATATAACCAGCATTTAAACCGACTCCGGCAAATCCTACATCACCTTTAGCTGCAAAGAAATTTGCATCGCCAAAGTTATTGTCGTCCGACTCATTGTGAACATATTGTGCTTGTAAGCCTAGTTTTACTGCATCTAGGTCAAATTTCAAAGCCGCATCAGCTGCAAATACATTTGTGGTATCCTCAAGATATGCCCACCAAGCTTTTAAAGTTTACAGGATCATAGCTTCCCATTGCACCCACGCCATAGTAGTTAAGGCTTTTTGATCCTGCTAAGCCTGATAGTAGTCGACCGTCATAGTCAATGCTATCGGTTTCAAGTGCGTCAAAAAGCAACACCAACCAAAGTAAGACCTGATATATCAGTGTTTTGTACTCTTAAGCCAGTTCCTACCAAATCATCGTCAAAAATATGTTTTAACAAATTGCTTACCAGCTGTTATTGTAGTATTGTTTTATGTTGTAGCCAAGATAGTACTCTCTTACACCAAATGAGCTTGTAGTATTGGTGGTATCGCCATTAAATCCAGAGCCGTCACTTGCTGCGTATCTTAGACCCAAAACACCAAAGAAATTGTCGTCAAGAGCAGCCTTAAAAAGTACCTACAAATCTGAAGTTATGATTTGCATTATTTTTTTGTTGAATGCGCCTGGCATACCATTCCAGTGGGCTTTATTGTGAGTATATCTATATCTTGCAAATCCAGAAAAATCTACATCTTTAATAGCTTCTTCAAGCGGAGTAGCATTTAAAGTAGAGAAAGCGCCTAGCGCAACCAAAGCAGCTAAAGAAATTTTAGCGAGTTTCATAAGTTCTCCTTTATAAAAGTTGATTAGCGTAATTCTAGCACAAAAATCGGTCGTGGTAAAGCTTTAATGCAAAAATTTAACATAAATAATCATAAAAACACGAATATATCAAGCTGTTATAAGGCTGTTTTTTTGATACTTAATATTATTAAAATAAGAATACTACCAACAAAGCTTAAATATGAAAGCTTAATTTCAAGGATTTTTTTATGAAATAAAAAGATAAAAAAAGGGGACGCACATCCCCTTCTTAAAAAGGAGTTCTAACTTTGATTGCTTGTGAGAATTATAAAATATTTCGGTAAATCAACGGCTAATCAAAGCTGATATTTTCACTTTTTTGGAACTTCGATTAGAATTTTTTTATTACTTTCTTGCTGTTGTGGGCTTTTTTTGCAGGACTTGTACTTTTACCCTCGGCGTTTTATTTACTTTTATGCGTAACGTAGTGCGTTCCGCTTTTTATGAGCAGCATTTCAGTGATGAGTCCGCCCGAAACGCTTGCATAGACGGTATCTCCGCCGGAAAAGTAAAATTTATCCGCACAGTACTTGCCGCCAGGTAGCTTGCCGTTTGATACGTCGATTGATTTTATATCATAGCAGTATTTGCCGCCGTCGTAGGTTACGCTTGATATCACGCCGCGTAAAGAACCTTTAACCGGCGCAGGTTTTTGGACGACTGGTTTTTGGACGACTTTTTGGTGGCGATTTTTTTGCTCAAAAAAAGCGCAACCACTAAAAACCAGCAAAAACGGTGGCTAATTTAAAAAAACTTAAGCCTGAACACTAAGGACATTCCCGCCAAGTTCGGCTATTCTTTTATCTACGGCTTGCGTTGCTTTTTTTCTATCGTCTTTTGCGAAATTTTCAGGCAACTCGCTGCCCCAAATTTTTCTCAGCCTCTTTAAAGCCCCTTAGCATGCCTTCTTTTCCAGCTTCTAGCTTTTTGCAAGTCGTCTCTGCGGCGCTAATGATAGAAATCTGAAATCCTATCCGCAGTATTTGTGATACCGAAAAATCCATTCTCGCTCACTAGATCGCTGGCTTCGCTTTTGGCTTAGTTGTGTTATAGGTTTGCCCTCGTAGCCGATAGATTTAAAAATCGACGCCGGACAAGATATCGTTTAGAGAATGATACTTTTTGTTTTGAGCGCCGAAAAATGTCGCTAATTTTGCAGAGCCGTTAAAGGCCGAAACTTGAGACAAGAATTTGAGCTCGCATTTGAATCAGCCCCTAGCCTGAAAAATGCGACAAATAGCTATTTGTTAGCTGCTTTACGTCGATATTTGCATAGGCTTCTTGCATTCTTTTGATATTTTCGTTTTGATCTACGCTTGCCGAGTTTTGGACGTTCTGTACGTCGTAGCGAGGTTGCGGGATGTATAGATTTTGGGGTAAGCCGTTCATGCTTTGCATTTTTTTTATCCTTTAGATTTTTATTCTATATTATATATCGTCAATTTGGGATAAAGTTAACGGGTAAAAAAATTATTTTACCCTATCGCCGACGTGGCCGTTATATACGATATCCTTAGCGTCGATATTTTCGTCAAGTAAAATTTCGCTTATCTTGCCGCTTTTTTTGATGCTTTCGATATCTTGTTGCAAATCCTCTTGATAGCTGTATATCATCGCGGCTCCTGCGACGCCCTCGACGCCTTCTAGCGCCTTAAAGAGCTCTATCTCGCCGTCTAAATTTTTCCGCGCTCATCACGACTACAATCTTGCCATCTTGCGCGGCGATGACCCTCACAGCCTTTTTACTTGATCGATTCTTTTTAGCTACTTCGGCAGCTTCGTTTCCGTCTTTGGTATATACTATCGCACTTGATATATTCATTTTACGCTCCAGAAATTTAACCTCTTTTTCGTACGCGACGCTGATTAGCCTACCGTTATCGGAGAGGTAAATTTTCATTTGAAAAATTTGCTGTCCGGTTTTTTTATGGTCGCGAGTTTTGTTTTGCTTGCGATGTCGTAGACCAGGATATCGCCTCTTCGCCGTTCATATACGCTAGCGTTTTGGCGTCATCGCTAAGCCCCGTCGCATAAACAATAAAATCGGCCTTTAAAATAACTCATCGAGCCGTTAAAAACACCCGCTTGTTTGTCGATGCTACCAACGGCTACGACGTCATTTTTATAGTCGATGTCATACATGTTGTCTTTAAAGAAATTTAGAGTCTGCTCGGTTTGGCGAGTTTTTAGATTATAGACATAAATTACGCCGCTTTCGGCTCCGATAGCGATTTTGTCGCGGGTTTTGTTGATCTCAAAATCCACATAAAGCGCGATGGAAAATGTATGTTTAAAGACCGCTTTCTTACCTCTAGGTCGATATAGTAAATTTTCATTGCCAAAGTCCGATACTACCGCCGTTTTTCATCTATGAAAAAAAGGCTTTTTTTAGCGGATTTGTTGGCTAGGTGCATATTGCTAACCTCGTTCCAGCTATCGTTTTCTTTTTTTAAAAACATACAAATAGCGCTCGTTGTAATCCATCTCAGTTAAAACCAAAAAGCATGTCGCCCAGCCGGTCGATGCTAAAGTACTTTGCTGGCTCTTCGTCGCTAAAGTGCGTTTTGACCGTGCGAAAGTGGATCGGTTCCAGAAATTTATCTGCCTTTATGTCGTAGATATCAAGCTCGCTACCGTCCGTGCCCAGATATAAAAATTTCATCTATCAAATCTGAGCTTATCACGTTTGCGCCGGCTTTTATGACCTTATCAGGTTGTGATATCTCAAGCGGTGCCGCCGTCAAATTTACGGTCAATCGAAGCAAAAAAATCGCCGTAAAAAAATAAAAATAAATTTTTCTCATAACGCCTCCATTTTGATACTATTTGCGAAGCAAACTTCCATACACTGCGCGCAGCCGACGCATTTTTGATTTATACTCGGACGAAAAAAACGCCCTAAAAAAATCGATCGCTCTAATCGGTAAAACGTCCTGGCAACTACAGCAAATCGTGCCGTTCCATGCAAGACAACTATGCACGTCGATAGTAAATTTTAGCTTCGATTTTAGTCGCGAATTTTAAATTTAAAACCTCTCGTCCCGCCTCTTCGCAAGCGAGCGCACACTCTTTACAAAAGTTGCACCCCAAGGACTTAAACTTTGTAATTTACTCTCTCGTTTTCAAAAATTCAAAAAGCTCTCTGTCGCAAGCGCTAACGCAAGGCGCTTCGCAATCCACACACCAATTCGCCGCAAAAAAATAAGGCGGAGCGATAAATTTCTGAGCGGTTTTGCCGCCCGTATTTAGTAAATAGTTCGCGTCTGGATACGCTCACCCTAACGCCTTCGTTTAGTACGTCTAACAGATTGGAATGCTGAGATGAGTTAGCATCGCGGTACTCCGGCTTAAAGTTATTTTTAAACTTAGCCTCTACGTTAGCCTGCGGTACGTGGCACGTAGTGCAGTTAAAGCGGTCGTCGCTAAGCTTGCCCTCAAGGTCTTTTTTTGTTCCTTATGCTATAAAGGTGCGATTTAGGGATCGGAGTCGCGCCGACGTCTTTTGCGACTTCAGGCATATGACATGTAACGCACATATTATTATCCGCAGTTATCGGTATCAAACCCTCTAAAATCATGAGGTATCATCGGCGGTGCGTTTTCAAAAGAGCGCTCATATCTTTGCGCTTCGCCTGCGGCAGGTTTCGTCCAGTTGATATCGGCTAGCTTTTACCTCCTCTTCGTCCATAACGTCGTTAGCCGAACGCAAGATATTTAGATCCTTTGCTTCTTTTGCTATCGGATGATTTTTGATTTATTTTTTTGCTCTACTTTTTGAGTTTGTACGGAGCTAGATGATTTTTTTGTTCTTCTTTAGCTTCGACGTATCCCTGAAAATACGAGGACGGCACACGCCAGTCCCGCCAGTAATTCTCGCTTTCATTGATTTTTTTCTCCTTTAGTACTTCTAATGTTAATCTGAGCGCGTCGTCATCGCAGACGTCTATACAGCGTCCGCAGCTGATGCACTCGCTTGAGGTTATAAACCCGCTTTGCTTGCCGATGATGCCAAGCACTTGGTTTTCCGGGCAGATTAGCTTACACTTCATGCAGTTAGTACAGCTAGCCGCATCGTGTTTTACTCTGATAAGGGCAACGTGCCAGCTATGGCATAAAAAGCGCCCAGCGGGCAAAGCTTTGAGCAGACTAATCTATCGCCGATAAACGCGTCTATCGCAAACACCCCAAACGCCACAAACAGCCACAGCGTACCGCCGTATATGACGCCGCGCTGAATAATGCCGATAAAGCTAACGCCCTCAAACGCCGGAGCCGAAGTGACTAACGAGATAAAAAGCGTAAATCCCAAAACGTAATATCTCGCACTTCGCGTGAAATTTACGAATTTTTTATCTTTATCGTAGCCAAGCTTTACTCTGACCCAGCGAGCGGTTTCGGTGATGATATTTACCGGGCAAACCCAGCTGCAAAAGGCGCGCGGAGCGACGATCGCGTAAAAAGCAAACACGATAGCAGCTCCCACAAGCGCACCCGAAGCGATACTAAAACTAGCTAAATATAACTGCAAAACGGCAAACGGATCGCTAAGAGGAACGACTCCGAAAAAGCAAAGACGAGCTGAGATTGCCTTGTAAAATTTTAATTCCGTAGTAGTTGCTCGCAAAAAAATAACCCTAGGATCGTAAATTTGACTTATCCTTCTTTAAAATCAAATATTTCATAGCAAATCTCCGCTATTTAGATAGTCGTTTAGCTTTTTTTCTCGTCGGTTTTTAAACTCTTTTGGTTCAGCATCTTTTAGCTTTTTTTATCCGCGCCCTCAACCCAGCCTTTTACGTACTGTTCGTTGCTAGAGCCCAGTCCGATCTCGCGCGGAAGCACGAAGATAGAGGCCTTTGGCGTCACGCAAACTTGCTCGCACATGCCGCAGCCCGTGCAGTAGTCGGCGTCCACGACCGGTTTAAAAAAACGCGTGCTTTTGTGTGCGTTCGTTGCGGACATATTCAAGCCTTAACGCTTTATCTATCAAAGGACAGGCGCGGTAGCAAGCGTCACAGCGAAGTCCCTCGTAAGCGATGCAGAAATTTGGATCCAGCACCGCGATACCCATCTGCGCTTTGTTTATATTTAGCTTGCCGTTATCCTCGCTCACCAGCTTCGTATCTAGAGCTCCGGTCGGACAGGCAACCGTGCACGGGATATCCGGGCACATATAACAAGGGATATTTCGCGGGGTAAAAAACGGAGTGCCGTAAGGCAATCCGTCGTCTAAATCCGCAAGCTTAAGCGTATCCCAAGGACAGGCTTCTACGCAAAGCCCGCAGCGTATGCACTCGCTAAGGAAATTTTTCTCCTTTAAAGCACCTGGCGGCCTGATGAGTAGAGTTTGAGCTTTTAGCTGTCGTTTGCGTACTCCAGGCAAAGCCGCCCGCGAGAACCAAAACTAATCGCTTTTAACCCAAATTTCTAAAGCCTCTCTTCTATTTTGCATTATTAAGCCTTGTAACTTTTAACCGCGCATTTTTTTATAGTCGGTCTCTTTTTGAGATCGGGCAAGTCGCATCTAAGCAGACTTTGTTGATATATACGTTTTCATCGAAAAAAACGGCACGTACACTAGGCCCGAAGGAGTTTTGTTTCGTCCGCGCAGATCGATTCTTGCTTTTACCTTACCGCGGCGAGACTCGACCCAAACTACGTCGTTATGCTGTAATTTAGCTTCTGCGCGTCGCCTTCGTGCATGTAGCAAAGCGCTTCAGGTACGGCGCGGTAAAGCTCAGGAACGCGCATAGTCATAGTGCCTGTGTGCCAGTGCTCCAAGACGCGGCCCGTGCATAGCCAGAAAGGATACGTAGTATCAGGCATCTCGCACGGATCCATATAAGGGCGGAAGAAAATTTTAGCTCTATTAGCGATAGAAAATTTCTCGTCGCCGCTAGTTACTTTTGCTAGATCGCCTTTTGGAAGCTTGCCTTTTTTGTTACCGTAGAATGCAAACTGCTTGCCGTCTTCGGCAAATTTCTTCGCGTACGGATCGTATTTGGCGTTAAATCTCCACTGAGTTTCTTTTGCCGTCTACTACAGGCCATCTTAGACCGCGCACTTTGTGATAAGTATCAAAGTCGGCTAGATCGTGTCCATGGCCAGAGCCAAATTTGCGGTAGTCTTCCCAAAGATATTTTTGAACGAAAAATCCGTAGCCCTCAAATACCTTGCCGTCTGAGCCGACTACTTTTCTGCTGTCGCCGAAAAACTTCAGAGTTATCGAAATCTTCCATTATCGCGTCTTTTGCAGGATAGCTCTTAGCCTCTTCGTTTGCGAAAAAGCACGTCAAATAGCGTATCTTCTTCGCTATAACCCATGGCTTTTGCCTCGTCTAGCACGCTTGGAAGCGTTAGCTTATCGTCCACTTTTTGTTTGCCCCAAACCTCTTTTTAGTTTAAAAGCGTTTAGCAATTCCCAGCATTTGCCACGTGTCGCTCATCGCTTCGCCTACCGGAAGGACTTGCTGACGCCAGTGCTGCGTTCGGCGCTCGGCATTACCGTACGCGCCCCATTTTTTTCGTAAATCATCGCAGTAGGCAAGATTAGATCGGCAACCTTAGCCGAGATGCCCGGATACGGGTCTGAGACGATGATAAAGTTATCCATCTCGCGAGCGGCTTTTTATCCAGTGGTTTGCGTTTGCGGTATTTTGCCACGGGTTATTTACCTGCACCCACGCCCATTTCATCTTTCCATCTTCCATCTCGCGCATCATTTTGACATAGTGAGATGCTGGTTTTTGATTTACTGTATCTTTTGGCAGTTTCCAAATCTTTTCTCGCTTATCTCGCGGTGTTCTGGATTATCCACGACCATATCAGCTGGCAAGCGATTACAAAACGTGCCGACCTCGCGAGCCGTACCGCATGCGCTTGGTTGTCCAGTTAGAGAGAACGCTCCGTCGCCAGGTTTTGCTTTGCTTACCAAGAAGCATATGCACCATATATGCTTGCTCATTTACCCACGTGCCGCGCTGATGCTGGTTAAAGCCCATCGTCCAAAAAGCTAACTACTTTTTCTGCCTTTTTTTCTATATATAGGTCGGCGAGTTGCTTTTAGTTTTTTTCTTAAATTCTTCCAAATCCTCGTTTGGATCGCCTTTGATTAGAGGAGCACAGAAATCAAGCGTATAAGGCTTAAGCGCTTCTTTAAATTCTCGAAAGTTATTTGCCAGTGTTTACCCGCAGTAGCCGTATTTTTATTTTCCATCACGTCGCCGGCTTTGTAGCCTAGGTATCCAAGAGTCGTGCCCTCGTTTTTGCTTAAAGTCTTTTTAAGCTCGGTCTCGATGACGTCTTTTTCGTTTGAGTAGTTAGGATGATTTGGATTATTTCTAAGCCCGTAACCGATATCTACCGGTCCCGTAGTGAAAACGCAGTGGCTATTTACGTAGTCCCAGTCGATGGCTTCAGGGTGGTTATAAACGATCTCGTGAGCGATATAGTTCCAGATAGCTACGTCGCTTGACGGAGCAAAGATAATCTCCGTATCAGCAATATTTGACGTTCTAGTGGAATATGTACTTAAGTTTATAACTTTTACGCGCTCAGGATCGCTTAGCTTCTTATCGCTGACGCGCGCCCAAAGTATCGGGTGCATCTCCGCCATATTAGCACCCCAAGTTATGATAGTGTCGGTTAGCTCGATATCGTCGTAGCAACCAGCTGGCTCGTCGATACCGAAAGTCTGCATAAATCCGGCGACCGCGGACGCCATACAGTGGCGAGCATTCGGGTCAATAGAGTTGCTTCTAATACCCGCTTTCCATAGTTTGACGGCTGCATAACCCTCTAAAATAGTGTATTGACCCGAGCCAAAAAAACGCAGGCTGAATGCACGCCGTTTTTCTTCATGGTCTCTTTATATTTTTTTCCGCCATGATATCAAAGGCTTTTTCCCAGCTAATAGGCTTAAATTTGCTTTTTTTATCACTCGCCCTTTTCGTTTACGCGCAAAAGCGGCTGAGTGATGCGGTCTGCGCCGTACATGATTTTGGCGTTAAAGTAGCCTTTGATGCAGTTTAGACCGCGGTTTACCGGCGCTTCGGGGTCGCCTTTGACGGCTACGATTTTGCCCTCTTTGGTTGCGATCATTACGCCGCAACCCGTTCCGCAGAACCTACATGCCGCTTTATCCCAGCGCCAGCCCTTTTCAGCTGTGTTTTTGCGCAGCTGCCATAGAACCAGGCAGTGCTATGCCCGCACTCGCGCACGCGGCTGAAGCGGCGGCGCTTTTTTTATAAAATCTCGTCGATCCATTTTCTCTCCTCGTTTATTTTTTTTAAGATAGTTCTTAAAAATCAGGCGAATATTAACCGTTACAACCTAAATTTAAGTTGATTAAAAAAATAACTAATTATTTGGCAATATTTGAATTCAAATTAAGACCAAAAATTATCTTTATTTCGCCTATTTTAGGGGTAAAGCTTAAAAAGTACGAATAAATATAAAAACTTTATATTTACTAAATCTGATATGCTTTTTGATAGCAAAACCCATAATATCCCAGAAACTTTTTTTAAAAAATATAAATTTAACGTGTAAAAATCGTAACATTTTTTTCATTGTAAATATAAAGCTATATATCAAGTAGAAAAAAACAGTGGTCTATTTTTAAATCTAGCCTTTTAAAAAAACGCTAATTTTAGGCTAAATTATCATAGGTATAAAATTGATTAGAAATTCAAGACCATATAGCTCATAAATTAGTAATTTAATCAATTTACGAGCTATATTTAAATTTTTATTTTTTAATTTTTTTAAAAATATAAATATAAATTAAATTTCTACCCTTTGTTTTTTTGGTAATACCCGTATCTTTAAAGTGCAAATTTAAAAACGTGCTGTGAAATTTGCTCAACTTTAGCCAAGGATAAAAAAATACCGCGACCGACGAATAAAAATAGACTTACTAAGTGCTTCAGGGACAAATTTTAAAAGGCTTTTATCGCTAGTTGAAAGCATGAATGAGGCGCAGCAAGAGGCCAAATTTGACTTCGAGGATAGGGACAAATGCGTCCGCGACGCGCTCGCGCACCTTTACGAGTGGTATTTGCTTTTGATAAATTTTATCCAAAAAGAACCTAAGCGGTGAGCGGGCTTCGTTTTTGCCGCAGCCGTATAACTAGAAAACCTACCGGCAGATAAACTTGCAAATTTGGCGTAGGCACCAAGATACGCCACTTTGCGAGGCAAAAGCTTTGCTAGCGCAAACACACGAAAAAGTGATGCAGCTTACGGCATATTTTAGCGATGAGGAGCTCTTTGCTCGTGGGCATTTTGATTTCACGGGCGACCTAAATCTCGTCTCCTACATCACCAGCAGCGCCTCATCACACTACGACTGGGCGATAAAAAAATAAGAAAAACACAAAGGATGTCTAAAAACTAGCTTGTGATCTGCCGCTTTACTAGTCAAATTTGAGGCAGGCATCTGCCAACTCGGTCGCCCATCACTTTAAAATGCGTCTTAACATTAAGCTAGATTTAGACTTTTACATTTTCAGGAGAACGAATAAAAAAATAAAATTTTTCTCATAGCTACCGTTTTGGCGCTAACAGGATGTGGCGATAACAACATCGATATCGTCAAAAACCACACGCTACCGATAAAAAAATCAATGACGATAGGCGCTGCCGTAGACGGGCACAAGGGCTGCCAAAAGGTAAAATGGGAAGACGTTAGCGGGAACGATCTAAAAGCTAGTCAAGGTAACTTGCGAGGTTAGTAGCGACGTGCTTAAGGCGGACTTTGACAAACAAAGCGCTCGCTACGAAGAGGCCGTGCAAAAAGCCAAAGACGATGCACAAAAAAAGTCTAGAAAAAGACGCTAGAGCGGATAATAAACAACTACAACGAACTAAAAAAACCGAGGGCAGCAGCGACGCAAACAAAGAGGAGATGCTGGCGCTGGCGAATACTTTTGCAAATACGACGAAGAGAAAGCAAAGAAAAAAATAGCTTCAGTGCGCCCGTAAACTGAGATAACGACGCGATCGCGGACGAGCTCGCAAACAAGCACAAGCTAAACGACAATGCCTTTTTATTTAGCATCTTCGTAAGCCAGTTTCAATGGGCTGCGTTTGATTCGCAACGCCCGCCAAAACCGATATTTTTTTCGGAGATATGCCAAAGCAGATAAACTCGCGCTCGTACGAGCTCACTTTATCATCAACACCGATAAAACCGTCGATATCGACCGCAAAGCCGTGATGATAGAGGACGGCGAACGTAAAGAGATCGGCAGCGGCGTACTCGGTAAATTTTACGAAAGATAGGCCTTTTATTTATAGCTTGCACGGGCGAACGATTTGCTCTTGCAAGCTTAAATTTGCTTTTTATTTCCAGCAGATCCATACAAAGCGCGAAAAGTAAATTTAGCTCGCTACGGACAATTTCAGCCTTTAAATCCACGCTATTTTTTTCAAATCTTGTTTTTACCAATTTGAACTGTTCTTGATTTTTTTATTTTTAAATGTAGGTGCACGTTTGCCCAAAAGATCAAATTGATGCAGGTACTGCAAGAGCAAACTTTACACCCGAAAAACGCAAGAAAAAAACAAAAAGAAGCAGCGGACGCGTCAAATTTGCGTCCGCATTAAAGTAGCTAGTTTAGAAGGTTAAATGTATATCCGACTTGCAGCCAAAGCTCATTGTTATCGGTCTTTTTGACTGCACCCGTAGCGTCAAAGTTCTTTCTCTCAAGAGCGGTGTAGGTGACGCTTGCGCTTAGCCCTTTGACACACGGCATATCGTAGCTAGCCTGCGCCGCCCAGCCTTGGACGTTCATGTGCGTGTTAGCTGCGGTCGGACCGGCGTTGCGATGCGGGGCGTCTTGCTTTGCCTTTTACTAGATGTAGTTTTGCTTTTTAGGGCCCTCGGCGCCCGCGTCTTTAAAGTCGTACTCAAACAAAAAGCTTATGCGTATTCATACCCAGCATAGCCCGTAAATACGAAAGGTCCGCGGATAGGAAGCAGCGTGTATGAGCCGGGGCCATTACCTAGACCAAACGCCAAAGCGTCGTTGTCGCCGACGGTCGTATAGGCGTAAGAGGCGCTAAAGCCAACAAAATCATAAATGCCCGCTCTTAGACCGATCATATTTCCATCGTAGTTTAGATCTTCTAAGCCTCTTGTAGTGCGAGAGCCCTTGTACATCGCGTCAAAACCGAGTTTAAAGTCGCCGACGGGTACTTTATAGTTAGCCTCGGCTAGGTAGAAGTTGATGTCGCCTGCAGCGCGCCGCGCCTAAGATCGGTCACTCTAGCGTATGCGCCGGTTAGTTTTAGATTCGGGATGCTTTGATTTATGACCGCGCCGGTAAAGATATTATCAAACTCATACGCCACAGGCCCCATGCCGCCCACGATGACTCTATCTTTAAAGTGCGGAGCGCGTCCCTCTTTGCCGCCGGTTACGACGGCGCTTCTGCCTTGAAATGTATAATACCAGCCGCCGATCAATGCGGTGTTTGGGATGTCTTTATTTACGATCGTTAGACCCTCAAATGCCTCTTTAAACGCGCGAGTCGGGTTGCCCGCTACTAGCGGAGTGTTTACGTATTGACGGCCAAATTTTATATCGGTCTGCCCTATACCGTAGCCCAGATACGCTTCGGACATTACCGCGCCCTGTGTTCTCCACTCTTTGTAGTATAGAGTGCCGCTTTTTTTCTCATGCTGTTAAACGGCAGGAAATTACCCTGTCCCGTAACGCCCAGTCTAAAGCCGTAAAACGGATCGGTCACGTATCCAAGCTCAAGCTGTATAGACGTCAGCTGCTCGTCGTGTATCGGCGCGCGTTCGTCTTTTTGATCCGCGTACGTGGCTTGGATCTTGCCCGCTAGTTTTCCTTTGGTAAACGCCTCTCCAAAGGTGTCTGCTGCGTTTGCGGCGCCCAAAAAGCCAAGCGCCAAAAACGGCGGCTAAACTTAGTTCTGCTAGTTTCATACAAACTCCTTGGTTAAATTTAGCAAATTTACGTCCCGCAATTTAATGCAGAACATTAATCTTTATATTTAAGGATTATAGCACAGAAAAATAATAAAAATTCGCGTTAGATTTGTGATATTTGCTAAAAAAATATCGCCGATTTTAGGGCAAATTTACACGACGGCGCGTTCTTTAAGCAATGTATAAAGTTTGATCGTCGAGATAAAAAAACGTCACGATCGCAGGACCCTAAGATAAGTCCCCAAAAAGCCAAACGTCGAGATACCCGCTATCATCGAGAAAAAAATAGCAGCAGCTCGTTGATCTTGGTCGGGATTTTTTTACGAGCCTGTCGTTGATAAATTTAATCACGATCGGCTTTAAAAAAATGTGTCTGCGACGATGGAAATCACGACGATGGTATAGACGGCGATGACGATCGCGGCCGCGGTGTTGCCGTTAGCAAACTCGTAAAGGCTAATAGGCCCCCACGCAAGCAAGCCGCCTACTACCGGGCACGAGCGACGTAAAGGCAAAGAGTATGCCCATCAAAAAAGCCGTTGTAGCCGTAGGAAATCGTGATGATAGCAAAAGAGGCAACCCTGCAAAATCGCATTTAAAAACGATAGAGTAAAGTACGACGCTCATGACGTTAGCCACTTCGCTGAGGATAAACTCGCTCTCGCTCTCCTTCATCGGAAGCGCGTTTTTTTAGGTAGCCAACAAGCTCGCTGCCGTAAAGTAGGGCGAAAAAAAGAAAAATACGAGGATAAAAAAATCACGTCTACTAGAAAAGTTCACGCTTGATTTTCCGATACCGGCTAAACTGCGATGAGATTTGCCGAGATGGCCTTGACATCGATATCGGCGACTATCTCTTTGATTTTTGGTTCTAGAAATTTGATCGGTTCTGGTAGCTGAAATTTGCCGCTTTGAAAAATAATCTAGCGTGTTTGTTACGTAGCCGGTGTTAAAGCTTTGCCGCGTGTTTAGCCAGCTCGATCACGGCGTATAAAAAGCGGCGCGATAAATAGCGAAAACAGCGCAAGCGTGGTAAGAGCCGCCGAGAGCGTCCTTTTTGCCCTTGGTTAGCTGTAAAAATTTGACGTTGACGTTTGAGGTGGCAAACCGCTAGCAAGGCGGCGATAAAGATATTTAGCAAAAAAATGGCTTAAAAGGTACACGACTAGCGCCAACGCACAAAGAGCGAAGATGCCAAAAAAACACTCGATTATTCATTTTTTTCCTTTGAGGAACTTATTATATCAGATTTTACGGGGTTTTGCGGACAGGCAGGCGGTGTCGGCGGCTTTAGCGCGACTGGGTAAATCAGGCGTAAATTTAGATGCTCGCGAACGAGCGGCGGACATCTAAGCGCATACGGCAAAGTTTAACGCTATTTTTTTGGGCAGATCCGGCAGGCTTAAGGGAAAAAAATTCGGAGGCAAATTTGAATGAAAGATTAATTGATTTTTTTAAAAAGGGGGGGGTAGAATGCCTTTGTATTTCATTTAAAGGAGATTAATGAGTGATTTTTATCCGTTTAACGTTAAGCCCGAAACGTTTTACGAAAAGGGCGATTTTGAGGTCGTTTATGGTTTTAGCGGTAGTATGGGCGGTTGGCGCGTAGGCATGAGGTGGAAAAAGCTCCATGGAGGGCAAAAACGGCTATCCCGTTACTAGAAACGGCGATCCTTGCTATTTTTTTGATTTCCGAGGAGCTTGCTGCAGGGGCTTTTTAGAAACTTTACCTAGCCTTGGTGAGCCCAAAGACGGGCAAAGAAAAGAAGCTATCAAAAAAACTAAAAAGGAGAAAACAAATGACGAAGCTAAGTTTAGTGTTAGCTGCGGCGATACTTATAGGCTGCGGCAGCGAAGGAGCAAAAGGCGGCGGATGAGGCGCCTCTTGAGGTGCAGTTTAGAAGAGGAGCGATTATCATAACCTCGCTAGAAGACGGGCTCAGGATATATGGCCTGATTGTAAACAGGGAAACTGTCCTGCATTTTTGGGATACAACATCTAAAGATAAGAAATATTATTTTTAGGTTTAGTGCTAGGAAGGATAAATACAGCGTGGATGTAAAAGACGGTAAAAAAATATACGAAAACGATCGAAACTCTAGCTATACCTGATTTTTTTACGATAAATACGGCAAGGACAATGCGCTTGAGCTTAATTTTGGAGATAAGGAGGATTAGCGTAAACTGTGATCCCCTAGAAGCAGGGATTGAAACCAATAAAGGCTCTTGGACTTTTAGTTTTGAAATAAAATCTCAAATTTCGGCGCTTTTGGGTTTTTGCTCTCGCGCCGAAAGTAATAGTTTATTGATTTTAATATTGCCTAACACACCGTACGCAAGGACTAAACGGCCTTTCGTCCCAAACATTGCTACCGTCCGTAAAAGACACAATCCATGCAATAGACAAATCGTCGGCATGCATCGTGGAAGTCCAGTACAGCCGTGATTTCACGTTTTTTTAAAAAGCGGAATTTATAGATGGATTAAATTTACTATCGTCTGTGATACTTAAAAAGCTCAATTCTAGTAGGCAGCCGCCAGTCTGAATAGCCGGCAAAATTCAAATTTTCACAGTAACTTTTAGCTTTATCCCAATCGCCGTTAAATATCTTTGGGTCGTCTTGCCATATAAGTTTACCAAGCTTAGTTTCACTACATACAACTACATTTTTATCGTTATCTCTTTGGCAAGCTGGGATTAGTACGTCGGCATTGAGCAGTCCGCAAAGTAGCAAAGAAACCGTCATATATATTTTCATATTTTTCCTCTTTATTTAAATTTAAATCAATACTGTCTAACGCATCTCACTCTGTGACGCTTAGATAGACCACTCCAGGTATCACTACCGTCCCCGAAATATACTATTCTCACTCCATACGACGGGTCCACGTTCTTTGTTGAACTTTGATAGTAGTAATAAAGTTTAACATTTTTAAAAAGCCGATTTGAGTAGCCAAACGGCATGCTCCGTCATATGCAGCTTTTGAGCACTTCTTTGGATCAGAGACGCGCTGCCAGTCTGACTTGCTATCGTCAGTGATGCTTAAAAGCTCTTTTTCTAGTGGGCAGTCGCCAGTCGGAATAACCTGCGAATTTCTAAATTTCTCGCAATAGCGTTTAGCTTCTTTCCAGTCGCCTTCAAACACATCTTTGCCGTCCTGCCACATTAGCTTATAAATATCGTCTCTAACGACCTCCAGACCGTCATCTCTACTAAATCCAGCCGTTTCGTTTCCGGCAAATACCAAATCAAAACATAGTAAAAGCGCGAACACAAAATAAAAATTTCTTCATTTTTTTATCCTTTTTATTTGTAATTCCGGTTTTGTCTTGCAATAAATTTTTCATTAAAAATAGATTTCCTTCCTTTGGACCGTCAAATTGGCTTAAACACCTCGTAGGCTTTTGGCGCTTGCTAGCCTGCCTTTGGCGGTGCGCTCGATGTAGCCGTTAGCGAGCAGATAGGGCTCGATCACATCCTCGACCGTGCCCTCGTCCTCGCTTAGAGCCGCCGCGATCGTGCTTAGACCCATCGGACGGCGTTTGGCGGCGAGCAGGATCTCTAGATACTTGATATCCATCTCGTCAAAGCCTATGTCGTTTACGCCAAGCGCGTCCAGAGCCTCTTTGGCGCGGGGTTGCGAGATGATGGCTTCGTCGTTTACCTCGGCAAAGTCTCGTATGCGCTTTAGCAGCCGTAGCGCGATCCCTAGGGCGTAGCGCGTGAGCGAGCGGCGACCTCGAGAGCAGCGGCTTTTTCGCACTCTTTGCCAAGCTTTCACCGAGGCGATCTGCACGATACGAGCCAGCTCCTCTCTGGTATAAAACTGCAACCTAAAATCCATGCCAAATCTATCTCGCAGGGGTGCTGAAATCATGCCCGCGCGCGTCGTAGCGCCGATGAGCGTAAATTTGGGCAGGTCGATCTTGATGGTCTGCGCCGCAGGCCCCGAGCCTATAATGATATCTAGGGCGAAAGTCCTCCATCGCGGGATAAAGCACCTCCTCGATCGCGGGGCTTAGGCGATGTATCTCGTCGATAAATAGCACGTCGCCCTCTTGCACGATTTGTCAGCACCGCCGCCAGATCGCCGCTTTTTTTCTATCATCGGAGCGGCCGTCATCTTGATACTCACGCCCATTTCGTTTGCGATGATGTGCGCCAGCGTCGTCTTGCCAAGGCCCGGCGGCCCGTAGAAAAGCACGTGGTCTCAGGCACTCGCCGCGCTTTTTGGCAGCCTTTATAAATACGCCTAAAGTTTTTGCTTGATCTTTTCCTGCCCGATGTAGTCTTCAAAGCGCGTTGGGCGCAGCGACACCTCAAAAATCGTTCTCGAAGCTTATTTTTCTATTTCGACTATTCTATCCATTTTTCGGCTCTATGTTTCGTAAATTTGCCGCATTTTACAGAAAATTTTGGGTAAGTTTTGGCTTTGGGCTTGCTTGAAACCAGGCTTTTCGATTTAGGCGCCAATTTGACGCCGTAAAATGATTTTAAAATCGTATAAAGTAGAAATTTGCTTTCAAATAAAAGATAAAATTTATCCGCCTCGCCGAAGCGGATAAATCTCAAAAAATCAGCTTAAATTTGACGGAAAAAAATCAGCCCGAGCCTAAAAACTCCGCTATCCTTGCCTTTAAAAGCTTGCAATCGCTATCGTTGCCGATTTACAACCCTCCGCGATGGACTCGAATTTTTCTCGTACTTTCGATATTTTTTTCGTAGTTTTCAAAACCGAGCGCCCTGCAGCCGTCGTCATTGCCGAGCTTGCAAGCGCGCGAATATCCGTCGTAGGCGTCGTAAACTGCAAACTCCACACCCTGCGCGTGCTCGTAAACGTAGCCAAGAGCATAGCAGCCAAGCGCGTTTTTCATGTAGCACGAGGTGTCAAAAGCCTTGTGCGCGCTTGCTAGATCGCGCTCTGCGCCCAGCCCCTCGTGCATCATCCTGCCGTAGTTGTAGCAGCCCGCGCCGTCAACTTTCCTGCACGCTTTGGCATATAAATTATGGATTTTTTTGAGATCGTTTTGCGATTCGTAGATGAGACCGAGGTTGTTGCAAGCCGCTTCAGAGCCCTAATTCGCAGCCTTTTTCGTAGAGGCGAAATATTTTTATTTTCATCTTTAGGGCCGAGAAATTTCCTTGACGTTTAAAAGCGCCAGATCAAAGCAGCCCGTGCCATTTCCTAGCTCGCACGATTTTTTTCAAAGAAAAGCTCGGCTTTTTCGTTGCTTTTTCTGGGCTCCAAGCCCGCTAAAATGCATACTGCCCTAGCGCCGCGCAGCTCATCGCATCGCCCTCCTCGCAAAGCGGCGATAAAAATCTTAAAAAGCAGCGTCATAGTCGGCATTTTTCGATCGCCTGCCTCCCAGCCTCCTCGCGCTTAGAAAAATCGCCTCTCGTTCTGCGCTTGCTCGCTTTGTTCGCCTAGGCTATCGATGCCTAGCCCAAATGCTGGATTAGAGGCCATTAGCGAGCCCAAAAGCGTCGCTAAAAATCAATAAAATTTTTCAAAACTCGCTCCTTGTTTTTAATCTAGTCTTGTTTTTGATAGCCAATGTGCCCGTCAAATTTGACGAGGGGCGGGTAAATGCAAGCGTTCAAATTTAAACCAAACTCTGTTCGTCAATCTAACGCCTAAGGCTCAAATTTGCCCAAAAACAAGCTAAATTTTCATACTCAAACTCCTCGCTCGGAAAGGTCTTTTCTCTAACCTCACGAGCATAGGTTTCGACGGCCGTTCGCACCAATTTGCTCCGTCAAGATAGCGCTTGACGACTTTTGGCTTAAACTCATCGAAAAAAACCCGAGCATATCGCTCCACACGAGCACCCTGTCCATCTACGTCGACACCCGCGCCGATACCGATGATAGGCATCTGCACGCTTTTTGCGACCTTTGCCGCAACCGGGCTTAGTGTGCCCTCGACCACGGCAGAAAAACGCTCCAGCGCACTCGAGCGCCTTCGCCTCATCGATCAAGCGCGCTTCGTCGGCCTCGCTGCGTCCTTTTATCTTGTAGCCGCCCTCGTTTCGCACAAACTGAGGCATGAGCCCGATGTGAGCCATCACGTTTATACCTTCGCCCACGAGCCTTTTTTTACGATAGGAGCGGCCTTTAGACCGCCTTCAATTTGACGGCGTCCGCGCCTGCTTTGATAGCTGGTCGCGTTTTTTTAGCGCGGATTTTTCGTCCCTGATAGCTACCAAAGGGCATATCGGCAACGACAAAAGCATGCTTTGCACCCTGCAAAACAGCCTTAACGTGATAAAGCGCGTCGTCCATTTTTAAAGCTAAGGGTGTCTTTTTGCCGTTAAAACTCATGTTTAGACTGTCGCCGACCAAGATAATATCGACGTAATCGTCAAAAAGCCGCGCAAAAAAAGAGCGTCATAAGCCGTGATCATAACGATGGGCTCTAAACCCTTTTTGTTAATTATATCATAAATTGTAACTTTTTTTATTATTTTCTAGCATAAATTTTTCCCTCAATTTAGGTATTTTATTTTTAATTTTATCAAAAAAATGTTACAATCCTGACAACAAATTTAAGGAAACTCAATGGGAATACTGAAAAAGCCTTGAAATAGACTACTCATACGACATAGTAGAGGAGTTTTTATCGCACTATACTTTGATGTGCGATTTAATGGAGCCGCTAATCATAAACCTTGCCAGGCACGATAGATACGGTAGCAATATTAGTGAACTTTTTAGATTTTTTCATAATATTAAATCCGCAGCAGGCTTTATGAGGCTTGATCCTATAATTAAGTTAACTACGTTAGCAGAGGAAATTGCGGCGAAGCAAAGGGATTTACAAGGGCCGGCAAATGAAGATTTTTGTGGACTGGTTACTTTTATTGAGCGACCAGTTTAACAGATACAAAAACGACATAGAAAAACGATGCCGAGTTTTTTTCAGCCCCTTAGATGCAAATATCGTAAAAAATACCGCAAAAAAACTAGACGTTTGACAAAAACAAAAAATAATATAATCCATAATCTTTAAAACAAGGCTAAATTTAGCCTATTCTTACGGGAGCGACTTGGCTTCGACAGGAGCAGAGCGGTCACGGTGGCACGTCGCTTTGAGCAAAGCGTAAAAAGCTCAAATAAATTTAAACGCAAACAACGTTAACTACGCTCCTGCTTACGCTAAAGCTGCGTAAGTTCAGTTGAGCCTCGCCTGAGTCTGATACTAGCTAAGATAACGGCGAGTAACCCCAGCTAGCGTAGGTTGGTAGCCTGACGAGCTATTAACCGAAATCTTGTCTTAGTCTAAAAATAAGGTTTTGGAAAGTGAGCCCTTTTAGATGAAAAATTTCACTTTTTGCTAAGCGTGTAGAGGCTGTAATCGGTTTGTTTTTTTGGACAGGGGTTCGATCCCCTCGCTTCCACCATCTATCATTTTTTTACAAGATTTCAAAAGCTTTCAAAAACTCCCTAAAATACGAGCTTTAAACCGCTTTTTAGCATTTCGTAAGATTTCATACAATATCATACATTTTCAAAAAAATAAGTGTTTTTTTGAGTGTGGGCGACTAAAAACCGAGATTTTTACACACTCAAAAATAGGATAACCGACAAGAACGGGCTTTGCGCAAAAATCATAAGCGCAAAAAACTAGATTTTGAGTGTGTCCAAAAAATAAGCAAATTAAAAATAACATACCCAAAAAGCACACTTACGCACACACAAAAAGGCGAGAAAAATGGCGACATTTGCGAAAGATAGCCAACTAAAAATTACGCGCTAAAAAGACGGCAAGGCTAGAGAGTGGGTTAAGGATATTTCCACTCCATACCTTTACATTTATGCGACGCAGACTAAAAAAACGGCGTAAGCAAAAACGTTTTGTCTTTAGATACGCCGACGAGGAGCGCAAAACTAATCAAATCATCATAGGCAAGTATCCAAGTATCACGCTAGCCGAAGCAAGAGCCAAAAGCAACCGAGCTAAAAACGGCTAAAAGAGAGAGGCGAGGACATCAAAAAAGCCGTGATAGCTCAAAAAGGCGGTTAGATTTGAGGACGTAGCGCGCGAGTGGATAGAAAAAGAGCAGGCAAAAAAACACCTCATCGCTCAGCAGAGAGGCGGGGCGGGTAAATAACTACCTTATGCCCTATCTCAAAAACGGCGATATTCGCACGCTAGCACGCAGGGATTACGCGCAGACGATAGAGCGCATACAAGAAGCCGAGACCAAAAAGGCGCATAAGCCACGACACGAGCAAACGCACGTTTAGACTACTTCGTAAGATTTTAGACTTAGCCGTCAATAAAGGCTACATCGAACACAACCCGACGAGGGATATTATTTTTTTGCCGATACGTTTAAAAATCTCAAAATGCGAGAACTTCAGAGCAATAACAGACCCCGAAAGGCTAGGCGAGCTTTTAAGGGCGATTGACGGCTTTAGAGGCTCAAACAGCACCAAGCAGGCGTTAGTATTCGGCGCGCATACCTTTTTACGTAGCGCGAACGTCAGAGGGCTAAAATGGCAATACGTTAGCTTTGATAAAAAAACCTCATCGTATTTCCCGCTAGCGATATGAAAATGGGCGCAGACTTCGCCGTGCCAATCAGCAGGCAAGTAAAAGAGCTTTTAAAAGCTCAATACGAGATAAGGCGGGGCGATTTCGTATTTCCCTAGCGACATCACGAGCCTAAAGCCCTTAAGCGAGAATACGCTCAACTACGCGCTTAAACGGCTGAGGCTTTGGCAATGAAACGGTATTTCACGGGCTAAGGGCGACCGCCTCGACGCTACTAAACGAAAAATATCAAACGGCACGGCAAAGGCGCGGAAATAATCGAGCTTTGCTTAGACCACAGAGAGCGAAACAAAATAAAATCAATCTACGACAGAAGCCAAAGACTAGAGGAGCGCGCCGAGCTTATGCAGTGGTGGAGCGATTATTTAGACGAAGCAAAAGGGGAATATTAAGCCATATTTTAACACCTCACAAAAAAACACCTCCTATCTTTAATTAATGCCCCACAATACATTATCGTGAAACATTGCCCCCAACTTTTTTTAAGTTTCACAAAAAAATAGATGCGCGCAAATGCCCTAAAATAGGGCGTATTAAAAATTTTTTATTGTCCTGAAAAAATTTTCATTATTTTGCTAAACTTCACTCATATTTATTCAAGTGCGCACGCGGATAAATAATATCACTCGTAAGGAGTTTTTATTATGAACCCATTAATCACAAAGAACAACACACTAAGCCCGAAAGAGACGGCGCAGTATTTAGGCATATCGACCGCTACGTTATGGCGGTTTATGAAGCGCGACGATTTCCCAAAGCCTAAACGCCTAACCGAGCGCACTATCCGCTTTTTAAAGAGCGAGCTAGACGCGTATTTACAAGATAGGAGCGCGCAAGATGAAAGCTTTTTGAAAACGAAGCCGAAAAAGGGGCTTTATTTAGACTTTGCGCGAATGCTGGGCGAAGTTTATCCAGACATCTTAAAATCTGCGACAAGCGACGAGCCTAGCGACTACAAAGAGGGATTAAATCAGGGGCTTACAGTAGCATTTAATTTGTTTCAAGTCCTAGACGAACAGCGCGACCAACTCCAAGCACTCCACGCCGAAAATCAACGGTTAAGAGAGCGATTTTTCCAAAGGAGCGCAAACAATGAGTAAGCTAGTATTTACGCCTAGCAAACTTTGCTTTAGCGCGGGCGATGGGGTTATGTTAAAGGCTTTTAAAAAGCATTTGCATACTTACAAGGTGGCGAGTTTAGACGGCGTCGCTCAACCTTTGCTAGATTGCGCTTACGATTTATTTCATATCGTGCAGACGCAGAGCAAGAGCATAAAAAGAGCTAGAAATAAAGCTAGGCATAAGAGAGGAAAAATAACCGATGAGAGCGCAGACGGTAAAAAAAGCAAATTTTACAAAAAGATGATAGCAAGAGATGAACCGATAAGGGCGTGCAATATCACGGCTAGTAACCAAAAACGTTTATTTGATACAGCTAGAGCGCGCAGGACTTATTAGCCGTAAATGGCACGACGGACAAGGCTACAAAAATAGCCTTTTTTTAAAGACGACGAGCAAAGAAAAAAAGGCTATTGAATGGCTAAAAAGCGCGCGGCGTTAAAGTAGCGTAAATCAAAGAATTTTTAAGGGCGGTCAAGCCAAGCGAAGTTTAGCCGCCCCTTTTGGATGTTAAAACGTGGAAATATTACCCCAAATAACCCAAATACTAGCTGAAACGCCTAGCATAGCCATAGACACCATTCGCGCGAGTTTCCTAAAAAAACAGAGTGACGCGAAAGCACTACACCAAAATCGAGCTACTTAAAAGCATAGCCAAAAATCACGGCTTGAAATGGCGAAAAAATGCGAGACGCCAAAGAAATAAAAATATCCAACCGTTATGAGTTTCGAGGGCTAAAAAAATAACCGAGCTTTACGAACTCGAAAAATCTAAGCATATTTTTACGCCACAACAAAAGCCCCAAACGAGTGCAGACAGCGCGCCGTGATTGAGTTTTTACGGGCTAAAGCAGTATCACAAGCCCGCCCCGCCCTTTGACCTCGTAGCGGAGCTTTTAGGCGCGGTTAATAACGTCTCTAGCGTTGATTTGTGTTTTGATAAGGCAAAAGCCTTTTAACCTGGACGCATTCGAGATAGTCGAGGCAGGGAAGCACCGCTTACGTAAAAACCGAGCTTATGGCGTTAGAGCGCGTATATTTCTACGACAAAGCCAAAAAGAATAATCTAAATTTACTCCCTTGTATCGCGCAGAAGCTACCGCCCTGATAGTTGATTTAAACAAGCCCGCGTTACTGCCTAGAGCCGAACGCCTGGAGTTACAACTGCGCCAAGCCGTGCGCGATTTTTCGCAAATAATCGACCTAGCGACCAAAGCGCGCCCGCCAAAGCTCGCATACAAGGCAAAGAATAACAAAAGAGAGCTAAGGGCGTGAGCGAGGATTTTAACGCCGTAAAATAAAAAGCTAAAGGGATTTTTTAGATGATTACCCCGAGTGCTAAGCCCTGGTAGCCGAGCGATTAAACTCGACCCAAATCCAAAGTGGGGCACAAGGAGCCCCTTGAATGTAAGACGTATTATACAAGCCATTTTTAAACAAGTCAAGCAAAAATAAATCTATCTGATAGCTTATGATAGCGAGTAAATATCAAATAAAAGCCGTAACGTTACATTGTAACGCCTGAACCTCATCGCATATTTATTCCGCCAGATTTACCCCAAATTGTCAAAAATCCTTAAGCCGTTTTTTTGCCCGTTTCATTTACTTTAAGAAACGCTAAAATGTGTATCGCTTTTTGTTGTCACTCGTTATCAAAAATGCAAGACGGCTAAGATAAAATTTCCGCAAGTCGGACAAGGCGCAAACCTGCACGCATACGGAGTTAGCTCACACTTACACAGAGAGCGAAAAAAACGCGTTTTTAAGTTTCAGACCCCCTTAGTAGGTAGGGGTATCATTTACCCGCATTCTCCTTTCATTAACCCTTTCTGCCACACTTTCCTTAAACCTCACGCGGGTCTAGCGAGCGAGTGAAACAAGCGAGCGGGGGATAAAATCAAATAGTAGCCATAAGTGTAAAAAAATCACAGCCTACAATCAATAAAAAGAGCTTGACCAATACAAAGACATCAAAAGAGTTAAAAATCAAACAGAGGGCTTTATTTTTGCGTTTAAATGCGCATTGTTAATTTTTTTGGCGTATTTTCTAACAAATAAAAGGCGATATGTTAAAAAGCGAGAGATTTTTAACCTTTAGATGAATACGCCCCGCCCCTCAAAGGGCGGAGGCGGTTAATCCTGCCTAGTTAAATTAACTCTAATCATCAAGAGCCAAAAAACATAGACCGGAAAAGCAACCGTTATTCGCTTTTTAGCCCATATGTAAATGTGTAGCCGATAATAGCCAAAGAAGCGATAATACAGACATACAAAAAAGCAGTAGCAAAAACTCATTGCCTATCCTTTAAATTTCCTAGCTCATCAAACTTTTTAAATAAAAAGCTTATTGACGGCGTATATGATGAGCGATAAAATAACAAGACCGACGCCGACCAATATTAAATCTAAAGCCTCAGCGGTTTTGCGGATAGTTACTATCCAACCGATAATCGCAAAAAAACAGCCGTAAGCAGTAAAAATTATCAGCCCTTTTAAATAGTCGATTTGCGCTTTTATTTTTTTCGTTTTTTTACTCATAGCTTTAATATTACACTGCGAAGCATTAAAACAAAAATAAATCAATAGACGCTAAGAGAAGCTAAGAGATAACAAAAGACCTCATAAGAGAGCGTAAATACTCGGCTTAATTTTAAACCAATACAACAGCGCAATTTTGCGCCGTCGAGCGAGTAGCCCTAAAATCGTCATTCCATAAAAAATGGAACGCACAGCCTAAAAAACCATCATCCCCCAAAAAATGAGGGACGACGACCTAAAGCGATGAGGTAGATTTAATCTAGCCCATAGGCGCAAAGTAACCCGCTACCGACACCCCCCTGAATTTAAAGGGCGGGGTATTCAATCAGCCCTTTTTGGATTTCACAAAAAGAGAAACGCATTTATTCAGAAAAAAATCTGAAAAGGGTTATCCGCAAAAAGGGAAACCTAACCGACGCAATTTTACGTCCGTTGGAGCTAGGCGTGAGAGGTTTTACCACAAAAAAGGGAAACCCTAAAAGCTGGGTGAGTTTAATTCATAGAGCTAGACGCATTTTTGCGTTGATCGTCGAGATCAGAATACGGCATTTTTTTAGCCGTAAATAGACCGCAAAAGCCTGAATAAATCGAAGTTATGAGCCGTGATCGGAGCTGGGGAATTAAATACCGGTAGCTGGGTAAATTTAACTTAGGTAGCTACCAGAGAGATTTAAAGCGGTGGGGTTTAGGGCGTCAATATCAAGGCTTTTAAACATTTCGCCTATTTTGTCAAAATTGCCAGCCTTAATGTAGTTAATAAGTCAACTTTCGACCCAATACGGCACATTTTGAGAACCGCCCCAATTATTAACCGAGCTTGGCAAAACCCCGACCAATTCGGCAAACTCTTTTTTTAGAGAGATTGGCGCGTTTAAATAATTCATTAAACCCTTTTTTTATCCATTTCATAGCCTTTAATACTTATTTGATTATGCAATTATACCAAAAACTATTTAAATAAGTATCTAAAGACTTGACAAGATATTTATTTAAGTGTATAATATGCAATATTAATACTTAAATAAGTAACTCACTACAAAAGGAGACCCCAATGCAATTAACATTCGACATAGCCGACGAGCTAGACCTAACCAACGAGATACCGAGCGCGTTAAACGCTATTAGCACGCTAGTGTATGCTTTGCCGTATCTGCAAAAAGGAGTAGGAACTAATGCCGCCGCAATGGCTAACGCGTCTTATTTCCTAAGCGTGGCGATCGACGACGTAGCCCAAGCGGTGCGAGATTACGCAGATAAGAAAATATCCGAACAAAGAGAGGAGATAAAGAAATGCTAATACTAGCCAACCCGGACAGACCGACTACCAAAGAGGGCTTTAACGCCCTTATCAGACAAAAATAGCGGCGGCAGCGATGAGGTAAGCGAGCAAATAATATACAACGTAGGCTATTTAGTCTATTGTAGCAATATTTACGTGCTAAGACGGCTAAAAAGCTATCAGGATAAAAATAGAGAGCCTGCTAGCCGATAAGATGATACTAAAAAGCGAGAACGAAAGGCTGCATAGCAGGATAAAAAGAGCTAATAGAAATTAACGACGAGCTTCAAAACGAGCTAAGCGAAAGGGGCTAGAGATAGAAAAATTTGAACGAATTAACCCAAAGGCGCGAGCAATGAACAAAAGAGACTTTAACCAAGCTTTGAGATATTTAGCTAAGGGCGCAGACGCGCCCAGCTATTCACAGTTAAAAGATTTCGCCTTTAGGTTATGGACCAGCTTGCATAAGCGAGGCATTGAGCTAGAGCAAGCAAGAGGCGATAAGGCGCGCGAAGCGTTTCAAGCAGAGGTGGCAAAGAGAGAGGCAAAAGGAATGGCGGACGCATTATTTGAAACGGGCTTACAAGCATACCGATTATTTAATTATTATGCCAAGGAGTGCGAAAAGCTAGAGGAGCGCGTAAAAGTATCTTTTGCGAGCAAATAGACGCCTTACAAGCCAAAGACGAGCCAAAAGGTCAGTATGTTTGGCACAAAGACCCAAAAGGCGCGTAGATTTATCAAAGGGGGCTTAATCGCCCTCTTGAATAAGTCTATTTTATCCGCTCAAAATGCGCCGATGAAATGAACGCTAAAACGAACGGCAATAAGCAAAGCAAAGCGCGACAATATCAAGCCCAAGACGATACGGCAAAAAACAAAATGAACGCTAAAATGAACGCTAAGGCACAGTAATTTTATGAAGCCAGAACAGGACCCCCGCCCTATTCGTCCGTGGCCCGTAAAGTAGTCAAGCCGTAGGGGCAGGTCAAATCTCTACGGCCGAGACGGCGAAACATCGGCCGGGTGCATTTCATTTTTTTGCGCGCCGTATTTTTAAAAAAAGATATGTTAAGCGATAGATCGGATAAGTGATAAATGAAACACCAAGCGCCGTTAATGGCGGGATTAACCCGCAGCAATGAAACCTAAAATTTAACGGCTAAAAAATGAGCGCAGGGCGGACAAGTAAAGCCCGATTTTATCGAAGTAGCCCCAAACTAGGCGGAAAAAAATTGAGCGCGTTTTTGAGCGCAAAAATGACCGCCCTAGCCGATAAGTAAATATCGCTACCATCAGTGCAAAACGGTTTAACGGCTACGGAAATGACCGCTTTATTAAGCCCTAAGCCCCAAGCGGTTAAAAATAAGACTGGATTTTTAAAAACAAGGGCAGAATATGCAAACTCTAACCATACGAACGGATAACGCCGATTTCATAGAAAAGGCGAGAGAGATATTAATCACGCTAGCCAAATTTGACGGCGTGAACCTAAGCCTAAAGCGATGAGGTCAAATATCAGTCGCGCTTTAGTGAATATGAAGCCGACATTGAAGCGATCAGGCGCGGCGAGCTTGAAACCTATCCGCTAGAGGGAATACGCGACGAGATAGCCAAATGGTAATTAAGCGCACGGCACGCTTTAACCGCGAGCTAAGGGCAGTATTTGACTTTATCGCAAAAAGATAGCCCAAACAGAGCGCGCGATTTTAGAGACAAGCTAATCGCAAAAACTACAAACGATAAGCGACAGCCCTCTTATGTATCTCGCAAGTCCGCAAGCTTTGACGATGAGCGCGTCAGAGACCTTATTTTTTTAAAAGCTACGTGATACCTTACGCGATAGAGGATGACGCTATTTATGTTTTGGGCATTTACGGCGCGAATAAGTGGCAAGCGTGAAACGAATAAAAACGGCTTTTATTTCACAAACGAAGCTTAATTAAGTTTCGAGCCAAAAAGCCGTGAAACATCTCAATTCTTAAGAAAATTTAGCCGTTTAAGCGTTTGAAACTTAAAAACGGCGAATGCTTAAATCGCAAAGCCCCTGTTTTTAGGGCATATCTGCGTTTTTGTATTGAAAACCAAACTTTTCATTACCGATTTTTTTACCGCCGCTTAGCTTAAACTTTTTTTAGCAGCCTCGTAAAAGTGCCATAAATGTGTTTTTAAGTGTGTAAAAATTGGCTTTATTTTCTGAGAAGTGCGCTAAATACGATACTTAAAAGCAAGATTTCGAACAACCTCGCTTCCACCATCTATCATTTTTACAAGATTTCAAAAATCTACTAAAACACAAATTTAAAGACATTTTTAACTTGTAATACTTCTAAAAAAATAAAAAAATAAGCCTGACTAGACCAAAGATGCTACTATTTTTATTAAAGCAGTAATTTGACGTTTTTTTGTACGCCTGTTTTTTTGTAAAAAAATACATACAGCATAGATCATCAAATTTGGAACAAATTGAACCTAATTAAAAAAACAAATTTGAGAAAAAAAGCAAAAATAGAAATAGAAGTAAAATTTGAAGTTAAATTTAAAAAGGGGTCTCACGACCCCTTGGCTACTTTATTACAGCCATCTTTCTGCGCATATATGCGATCCTGCTTTGAAGCGGAAGGTGTTTAGGGCAGTTATCCTCGCAGCCCTAGCAAAGTCATACAGCCAAACACGCCGTCGTCATCGCCGATAAGCTCATAAAAGTCCTCGTCGGTTCGTTTATCTAGCGCGTCGATTTTAAATCTAGCTACGCGGTTAAGCCCTACCGCACCAATAAAAATCAGGCCTCATGATAGCCGTACCGCACGCAGCTACACAAATACCACACTCGATGCAGCGGTCAGCTCAAATACCTCTTGCGCTACTTCAGGCTGGACTTTTTCCTCAAGCTTAGAGATATCGGTCTTGTGGTCAGTGTGTATCCAACTCTCCACGCGCTTACTCATCGCGTTCATCCAGTTGCCCGTGTCTACGCTTAGATCTTTTAACAGCTTAAATACCGGCAAAGGCATAAGCTCAATCACGCCGCCTGAATAGTCTTTGGTTAGCGTACGGCAAGCAAGCTTTGGCGTACCATTAACTAACATACCGCAACTACCGCAGATACCGGCACGGCAAACAAAGTCAAAGCTAAGATCCGGGTCACATTCTCACGAATTTGATTTAACGCTATAAAAAGCGTCATGCCGTCGGTTTCTTCTAGCTCGTAGGTCGCGAAATGCGGCTTTGAAATTTTGCTCAACGGATTATATTTAAATGCTTTTATGGTGATTTTTTTCTACTCATATCCTATTCCTGCTCTTTCATTTGGTGCTTTGTATTTTGGTTGAAGGTCATAGTGCATCAAAGCCTCTTGAATTTTCTTGTCTGCTCTTGCCTTCTGCTTGCATTTTCTCGCGAATTTCATCGACCTCTTTTTGGCGGATAGCGCTGTTTGGATGCTCGATGATATTTCCTTTTGCACCATAACCTCTAAATGCTGGCGGCATCTCCATCTTCATGATATCAAGTGGCTCATAAGTGATGGTTGGCAGAGTGTCGCCTTCTTTCCAGCTTGTAAGCGTTCTGTTTAGCCAGTTAAGGTCATCTCTTTTTGGATAGTCTTCACGGCAGTGAGCGCCACGGCTCTCTGTTCTATCAAGCGCACCTTTTGCGATACAAAGTGCTAGTTTTAGCATCTTTTGGTACGCGATAAGCCTCTTCAAGCTCTGGGTTGCCAAATAGCGCTTTGTTGCTTACTTTTACATCAAGTGACTCTTTGTAAAGTGCTTCAAGCTCTTTAACAGCAAGCTCTAGACCTTTGCCTGTTCTAAATATCGCAACGTGTTCCCACATTACCTCTTTTCATCTTGTTTTTGATATCAAAGACGTTAAATTTACCCTCTTTTTGTAACGAGGCTATTTAGATAATCTTCTTGTTTTTTTAACAAATTTCTCAATATCAGCTGTGTTTATCTCGATCTCATGGCTAGCACAGTAATCTGCAAAAATAATCACCAACGATCATACCAGCGACGACTGTCTCAGAAACTGAGTTGCCACCAAGGCGGTTAAAGCCGTGCATATCCCAGCAAGCAGCTTCGCCAGCGCTAAATAGACCAGCTAGTGTTGGGCTCTCACCAGTTGGTTTTTGTCTTGATGCCACCCATTGAGTAGTGCTGCATAGGTAGGGATCGGTGCCCAGCCTTTGCCACGCTGATGTCCTGTCTCGTCAGTATATACTTCAGTGTCAGCAGGATCGATGCCGTTAAAACTCGCACATTTCTTGAACGTCACGTAAATTTTTTCTCGATGTGTTCACGTCCAAGGATAGAGATATCAAGCCAAACGTGATAGCCATAAGGACTAGGTACGCCTTTTGCCTGCACGGATGTGCTCCATGATGCGGCGGCTAACGACGTCACGGCTAGCAAGTTCTTTTTTCTCTGGTTCATAATCAGGCACAAAGCGGTATCCATCAACGTCACGCAAAATCTCGCCATCACCGCGGCAACCTTCTGTTAGAAGAATGCCTGATGGGACGATCGGAGTTGGGTGAAACTGAACAGCTTCCATGTTACCAAGCTGAGCTACGCCAGTCTCAAGTGCGATCGCAGCGCCGATACCCTCGCAAACGACGGCGTTTGTGGTGTGTTTATAAACTCTGCCATAACCGCCAGTTGCTATAAGCGTGCCTTTAGAAACATAAGCTGTGATCTCACCATTTACAAGGTCACGAACTATCGCGCCGTAACAGCGGTTGTTTGCGTGGATTAGCGCGATAGCTTCTTTTCTGTCGTGGATTTCAACGTTATGTTTTAGAGCTTCGTTTGCTACGGCAAAAAGCATAGTGTGACCCGTAGCGTCAGCGAGTAAAGCAGGTTCTCCATTTTTTTAGTTCCGCCAAAGTCACGGCTGTGGATGAGTCCGTGGACTTCTTCTTTTTCTACGATAGTTGTTTTTTTGAGCGTTGATGATAGCGCTTCTCTCGCCTTTTGTGATACGAGTCCAAGGCACGCCCCAAGCGGCTAGCTCGCGGATAGCCTTAGGCGCAGTTTGGCAAAACATACGTGCAACTTGTTGGTCGCAGCCCCAGTCACTACCTTTTACAGTGTCTGCAAAGTGTACATCCTCGTTGTCGCCTTCGCTCATTTTTTTGAGTTTCCTAAAGAGGCTTGCATACCGCCTTGCGCAGCCGCAGAGTGCGAGCGCTTAACTGGGATTAGGCTTAAAACTACCGTACTTAGCCCTTTTTCTCCGGCGGCAACGGCAGCTCGTAGTCCCGCCAGACCGCCTCCGATAACTAATGCGTCATAATATTTTACGTTCATTTTTTTAAAGCTCCTTTTTCCTAAAGACTGATCCACACGAAATCAGCGATCAGCGCGATGACCGCGAGCACTCCAAAGACCGCAAATATCGCAGTTTTGGCTTTATTTCTTTTTGCGAACATCTCTTGTTTGTTTACTCCGTCGATGCTTATCCATTTTACGTATAGGCGGTACATTCCCACGCTAGCGTGAACAACCATAAATACAAGTAAAGCGAAGTAGAAAAATTTTCTAGTTGATGAAATGCAGCCGCTGATTTGTCGGCAGTGATGTGTCCGCCAAATACTATATCGACTAAGTGCGCACTGGCTGCGAAAAAAATAGAGCAAAACCGGTCAAAAAAACTGAAACCACCAAAGCGTAGTGTCAAGGTGCTTCATGCGGTCTTTATGACCTCTAAACATGACGTATTGTCTGTAGTTTGCAGGAAATTTTTCTCATCGCCAAAAAAATGCGTGAGCGATAAAAACGACGAATATTATCGCAGCGATAACGTTAGTGATCCACCATGTAGCCTCGCCGAATAAAAATTTAGCCTCCGCAAAACCTACAACGGCGTTAAATGCGCCCTTGCCGAATAAAAATGGTAGAGGTAAATACCATGTGACACAAAAATAAAAACAGGCCAAAAATCAGTCCCGTTATACTTTTTGCCATCTGTCCCAAACGGCAGGAGTACGACTTTTTTTCGTATCCGCTTGCCTACCCAAGAAGCCCTCGATTAGCCCACTCATGAGCCCTCCTATAAAATTGAGATAAGTTATCATAACTTAAAAAGAAAATTAAATTATGACACTATAAAAAAACGGCGTAATAGTATCGTAAATTACTTTAAAAAACCTTTTTAAAACTTTTGTATATTTTTTTATTTAAGATTATGTAAAGGAAAATGCCGCATGCAAACATTAATAAAGATAGTATTTGCCCCATAGATAAATTTAAAAAATACAAAGCCGATCCCAAAAATCAGGCTCCCTAAAGAACTCGCAGATAAATCTGGCAAAGGTATAAAGTACGGCATAAAGAGCGATGAGTTCGCCGTCAAATTTTTAAATTTTCTATAAACAAAAAGGATAGCAAAAACCGCAAGCCCTTCTAAAAACCGCTTCGTAAACTTTGCGATGGATGACGCATCTGTCCCGCGACGTTGATCGCCCATGAGACATCCGTGATACGACCGAAAAGCTCTTGATTTAAAAATCTCGATACGACCGAAAAAAATATCCAAGCGGGATGCTAAGCGCAACGAGATCCAAAAAGCTGCCACAAATTTTGCTGCAATGTACGGCAAAAAGCCCACGTCGCTATCAAAAACCCGACCACAGCGCCATGATAGCTCATGCCGCGGATACCGACGAATTCGCCGTTGTGAAAGGGGTTAAAAATCTGCCAAGGGTGAGTGAGATAATAAGCGGTATTTGGATCGTAAATGACGATGTAGCCAAAGCCTCGCGCCCAATATCACGCCGATTTCCACCCAAAAAGAAATAGTTATCAAGCAGCGAATTTGAGATTTGCATATTATCGCGCTTGACGATAAATTTAGCCATCCCAAGCGCCACGAGCAGCGCTAGAACGTACATTATCCCGTACCAGTGCACCTTGATGCCAAACAGCTCAAACGCGACCGGATCGAAAGTTTATAAAAAGTCGTTCCACCAGCTCATCTAGGTACGACTTTTGACTTTTAGCGTATTTTCTATGCCGCTCGCAAAATCCTCGAAAAAGATAGCCCATAGCGCGGTAAAATTTACTTTTTGCTTCGTTTTGTAGGGCGGGAGCTAGCTTTTTAGCGTACGGTAGCAGATAGGAGCTTAACAAAACGCCCAGAAATTTCCTTTTGTTTGCTCGTCTTGTTTTAGCTCGACGACGGAGGAGAAAAAAACGAGAGCTCGTTTGTTAGGCTATCAAGCGCGCTGACGTTTAAATTTGAGCTAAGTCGCACTTTTTATAAAAGCCTTCAAGGCGCGCCTTATCGCCCTCGAAAAAAACTCCGCGTTAAAAATATTTTTTTCAAATTTGCAAAGTCTTTCGCGATCTCTTCTATACTCTCGCCTTTTATCGACTCCTCGTATAGCTCGCGCCCCTTGGCGTTTGCTTCGCTATCGTTTGTTATTATCCATTTTGATTTTTTTATTTAGCTCGCTCAAAAAGCTTCGCGCTAGGTGGCAGAGCGAAATTTAACGCAAATATCCTTGCAATCACAGCGTAAAATTTACCTCAAATTCATCGTTTTTCCTTTTGTGTTTTTTTTGCGGGATTTTACGTAAATTTGAGGCTAAATTTTAGATTTGCTTAAATCGTAATCTGATCGAATTTAACACAACCGTGACCGAGCTAAAAGCACATCGCCGCAGCCCCGTAAACTGGCGTTAGCATGAGCCCCAAAGGCGCCAAAACCCCAGCCGCAACCGGGGATACAAACGGCGTTATAAACAAACGCCCAAAATAAATTTTTGCCTTATCGTTTTCATCGTCTCTTTGGCTAAATTTATCGTAGCTACCGTGCTTTTTAGATCGTTTCTTACCAGTACCGCGTCGCCGGCTTCTTTTGCAATATCCGCGCCGCTACTCATCGCGATGCCCACATTTGCTTGTTTTTAGCGCCACAGAGTCGTTGATACCGTCGCCGACAAATAGCACCGCACCCTCTTCTTGCAGGCGTTTTTATCGTTTCAGATTTCTTTTCATTAGGGCAGCATGCCGGCAAAGACCTTTTTCTACGCCAAGCTTGCCAGCCACGTTTTTTTGCGGTGAAGGCGTTATCCCCGGTTAGCATTACGGGCGTTATACCGGCATCTTTTAGGCTTTGCATAGCCTGCGCGGCGTCCTCTTTTACCGTGTCGCTAAGCGCGATAAATCCAACGTAAATTTTATCCACGGCCGCGAGCACTACGCCATTTCCTTCATTTTGCGCTTTGGCGATTTGCTCTTTAGCTTGCGTGCTTATCTCCACGCCAAGCTCGCTTAAAAGAGCCTCGTTGCCCGGCTATCACGCTCTCGTCCTCACTCTTTACGCGCGTCCCGCGATATTTTTCAAAAACCTTTTTCGTCGCCTAGAAATTTTACAGTCCTAGCTCATTTGCGTATCTAACGATCGCAGCAGATATCGGATGCGAGCTTTTTGGCCTCTAGAGCGGCGATTTTGGCTAAATTTTCATCGTTTATATCGGTAGAAATGTACGGATATTTCGCCCTTTGTTAGCGTGCCTGTTTTTATCAAATATCGCGTATTTCACGCCGCCAAGAACCTCTAAAAACCTCGGGATTTTTTTGATGAGGATTCCATTTTTTTAGCGCCAAGCGAGAGCGAGGAGACGATAGCTATCGGGGTAGCTAGCCCCAGCGCGCAAGGACACGAGATAATAAGCACGCAAACCGCACTTAGCACGCCTTGCAGCGCATTTCCAGTAAGCGCAAACCACGCGCAAAAACGTAACGACGGCGATAGCTATCACGCTAGGGCACGAAGATATTTGCCACGCGGTCGGCAAAGCGGCTGATAGGCATCTTTTTGCTCGACGCGTCGCTTAAAAGCTCTGAAAATTTGCGACAAAAAGCGTCTGGCTAGCGAGCTTTTGTAACCTTTACGTTGATGTAGCCGTTTAAATTTATGGTTCCCGCGTTAACCTCGTCGCCTTGTTTTTTTATAGACGGGCAGGCTCTCGCCCGTTAGCATCGAGGTGTCGATCTCCGCACCGCCGTTTATCACGACTCCGTCGCAAGGCACCGCATAGCCGCTCTTTACGACCGCGATGTCGCCTATTTTTTTAGGCTCGCGACACCCGCTTCCAGCGCGCTACCGTCTTTTTGTAGCACGAAAGCGGTCTTTGGCGACATATCCATGAGTGATTTTATATAATCGCCTGCGCGGGCTTTTTGAACGCTCTTCTAGAATTTACCCAGTAGCACAAAAAGCCGTTATCATGGCTGCACCCGAGACGTAGAGGTGGCGCATGTTTTTCAGGCATGCGCTCGCCCGCGATAAAAACCCCCAGCGAATACGCAAACGCCGTGCTAGTACCCAGTGCTACGAGTACATTCATATCGAAGTTTTTTATTTTTTTCAGCGCACCGTAAGCGTGGATAAAAAAGTCCCGCCCGCACGTAGCTATCGTGATAAAGGCAAGCGCTAGCATGATGGCTGATTTTGCTACGCTTGGCTGCTCACTCGTCTCCAGCGCCATAATCACCGCGCTAAAGGCTGCGGCAGCTAGGAAACTTTCGGCGTAAATTTAAGATATGTTTCTCGCGTTTGGCTTCATCCCCGCCAAATCCTTTGCCACGCCGTAGCCTAGTTTTTTTATCTTTTCTTCTATCGCGGTCTGCACTTCGGCGTTTTCGACGATAAATTCGCCCGAGCCGTTTGCGAAGCTAACTTTCGCGTCTAGCACGCCCGCGATCTTTTTCGTCACGCGCTCGATGGCGTTTGAACAGTTTACGCAGGTCATGCCTGCGATGTTTAGTTTGATATTTTGCATCAAACTTTTCTCTATGACGCTAAATCCCAAATCATCCAGCTCCTCTTTACCTTTCGCCTCGTCCTTGCCGTCTAAATTTACGCTCACGATCTTTGGCTCGGCGCTCATATCTACTTTTATCTCGCCGTATTCATCGCCAAGAGCGTTTTTTTATGGTGTTTGCGCAGTTTTCGCAGTGGATATTAGCAACCCTACCGGTAGTCATTTTATCTCCTTTATCATATGGTAGTATTTGTGAGAATTTATGATCATTTCGCAGTCGGTTTTAAAACCTAAACGCTCGTAAAAAGCCATAGTTTTTGGCTTTTTTTTCATCGACGATGAGGGCTACTTTTTTTGATATTTCGTTTTGGCGCGAGGGTAAAGATACGTTTGATCAGCTCTTTTGCGATGCCTCGTCCGCGAAACCTCTCGTCCACGGCAAGACTATCGATATATAGCTCGTCTGCAAAGCACTCCGTCTGCGGAACTTCGTTTGAGCCAAGCATACGCAAATGTGCCCTAATAGGGCTCATCCAATACCTCGATCTCTCCTCCGTCGTAAGCGCAAATCGCTCCCGCGATCTCGCCGTCAAATTTGAAAAACAAAAAAACGTTGTTGTAGCTTAGGCGGTTTATCTCGCTCCTAAAAAAATTTATGCAGAAATTTCATCGCTCTTAGCGGGATCGCTCACGCCGCTAAGCGTAAATGCGATGTCCTCCATGGCTAAATTTAACAACTCTATGCAGCGCGCGGCGTCGTCTTTTTCGGGCATTTAAAAATCATATTCGGATTATAGGACTTAAAGCTAATTCTTTACTAATACGCTCAAAACCTCGCGTTTTTTTAAAAAAATGCAAAAATTTTTTAGATATAATTGGGCAAAAGTACTTTTAAAGGAATGAAATGGGACGAGCGTTTGAATATAGGCGCGCCGCGAAAGAAGCGCGCTGGGACAAGATGAGCAAAGTTTTTTTCCAAAACTCGCAAAAAGCCATAACCGTAGCGGCTAAAAGAGGGCGGCACGGAGCCCTGATATGAACCCAAAACTCCGCGCCGCAATAGCAGCGGCCAAGGCGCAAAAATATGCCAAAAGACAACATCGATGCGGCGATAAAACGCGCTAGCGGCAAGGATAGCGCGGATATCAAGACGATCTTTTACGACGGCAAGGGCGCTCACGGCGTGCAGATCATCGTCGAGTGCGCCACCGATAACCCGACTCGAACGGTCGCTAACGTAAAGGCGATATTTAGCAAAAAACGGCGGCGAAATCCTGCCTAGCGGAAGCTTAAATTTTATGTTTACGAGAAAGAGCGTTTTTGAGCTTGATATGCCGGCAAAAGAGCTTGACGAGATCGAGCTAGAGCTCATCGACTTTGGTCTAACCGAGATCGAGGAGGAAGACGGCGTGCTTTATATCTACGGCGATTACGCAAGCTTTGGCACTCTAAGCGAAGGTATCGAAAAGCTAGGGACTCGAGGCTAAAAAAAGCTAGCCTGCAATACATCGCAAACTCGCCGATAAGCCCTAGACGAAGAGCAGATGAACGAACTAGAAAAACTACTCGATAAGCTCGAAGACGACGACGACGTGCAAGCGGTTTATACAAATATCGAATAACTGGAGGAAAAATGAGAAACGACGAACTAAAAAAATCTACGACATCGACGCGGCCGAGCTTGCTAAGCTCAATTTGCCGTGATCCACACCGAAAAAAAGGCGATATGAAGCTCGAACTCTACGGTGAGGAAGCGCCACAAGCAGTGACGATTCTCGCTCAGCTAGCCAAAAGCGGCTTTTACGACGGATTAAATTTCCACCGCGTGATCCCACTTTCGTGATCCAGGGCGGCTGCCCGCACGGTACGGGCACAGGAGGGCCGGGCTGGCGCATAAAAATGCGAGTGCGTAGGCCAAAAACACAAGCACAAACGCGGAACCTTATCCATGGCGCACGCCGGACGCGATACGGGCGGCAGTCAGTTTTTCGTCTGCCACAGCGCGCAGCCGCACCTTGACGGCGTGCATACGGTGTTTGGCCAGATCGTGGACGAGCCTAGCCTAAAGACTCTAGATAGCGTCAGGCAAGGCGATAAGATAAATTCAATCGAAATTTTAGAGAGTTTGTAGATCGTGATAGAAATTTGCGGCGGTCGGTAAAATTGACCAAAAATCGCCGCGATTTTATCTTTTATATAAATTTATTTGTTAAAATAGCTTTTTAATAATTTTTTTAAAGGACACCTCTTGAACCCAAAGCGTTTCAAACGCGGCCAAGCCGCAAAAAAACCTTTTCTTATTAGAATGTTTACCAACCTAGCGTTTTTGGGTGGTTTTCGGCATCGTCGCCGGTATCGCGGTCGGCATGATCTTCCCGGATCTAGGCATCGCGAGCAAGCCGGGCATCGACTACTTTATCAAAGCCCTAAAAAGCGCTCATCGGACCGATTATTTTCCCTCACGATCGTCTCAGGCATAATCGGACTTGAGAGCATGAAGGAACTGGGCTCTATCGGACTTAAAGGATTTATCTACTTTGAGGTTGTGAGCACCATAGCTCTTGCCGTGGGAATAATCTTTGGCGAGACGCTAAAACCGGGTCACGATATGCACCTTGACTACACGCAGCTTGACGCCTCTAGCGTAGAGAAATTTTACGAGCCAAGCCTCAAATATAGACGCAAATAGCGGGAATTTAGCGCATACGCTTCACATTTTACGCGGCGCTGTGCCCGTAGACGGCATTTTTCCCTTATGTGCATTTGCTTGATCCGTTTATCAAATCAAACACGCTTCAAGTGCTATTTTTTTGGCGATCGTTACGGCTGTTGCGATCTCGTTTTTAAAAGCACGACTATAAAAAGAAGATCCTAAGACCACTTGAAATCGTTCAGCACTGGGTGCTAAAACTGCTTACGATTTTTGATGCTATTTAGCCCGGTTGCAGCATTTTTCCGCGATGGCGTTTTTGATCGGCAAATTGGCATCAACTCGCTTTTTGGGTATGCTTGAGCTACTTTTCGTTATGGCGATTGCAAGCTTATTTTTTTATATTCGTCGTTCTAGGGTATTATTTGCTATTTTGCGAAGGTCAATATCTTTAACGTATGCGCTTCATCGCAAAAGAGGTCTTAATCGTGTTTGCGACGAGCTCCTCAGAGACCGCGCTAGCTCCGCTCATGCAAAAAGCTCGAGCAGCAGGCATCCACAGAGGCGCGGTCGGACTCATTATACCGACTGGATATTCGTTTAACCTCGACTGCACGAACATCTACCTATCGCTTAGCGTTATTTTCCTTGCTCAAGCCTTCGGCATCCCGCTAAGCATCGAGCATTTGATACAAATTCTCGTCATCTTGATGGTAACGAGCAAGGGCGCTGTCGGCGTCACGGGCTCTGGATTTATCATACTTGCCGGTACGCTCGCCGCGCTTCCCTAGCGCAGGGTATCCCGGTGGTTACGGTTGCGGTGCTACTTGGTGTTGATAAGTTTATGTCCGAGATGCGTGCAGTCGGAAACCTCTGCGGCAACGCCGTAGGGCTGCCTAATCATCTCGATATGGGATAAAAAAAGTAGATATGGAGAAATTCCGCTACGCGCTCGATCACCCAGACGAGTTTCACTTCCATTCTGTAAATGCAGGCGGTGGGCTTTTTAGCTCATCGCCTCACTCAAAATACTCAAATTTAGAAATTCATATTTAAATTCTGATATCCTACCCTTATCGTCAAACTTTGATCAAAAGCTCTTTGTCAAACGTAGCTACGATTTCGTCTTTGGCTTTCTTAAAAAATCCGCCCTTTTCGACGTTTTCATCAAATTTGACTCCGTTGAATTCAAAAAAAGCTTTTGATGAAAGTACTTTTATGATCTACGTCGTGATTTTGTATGCAGCCGCTTGCTGTTTTGACAAACTCGTGCGCGCTAAGAGGCCCAAAAAGCAAATCCGGCGCATCTGTGATAGCCACAAACGCGCAGCCCTTTGTCGTGCCTGCAGCCGTAGTAGCATAAAGTACCGCCCACCGCTCCGCACGCGGCTATACAAAGCGTATGGCCGTTAAAGGTTTCATCTAGCTCAAAACTCGGTTCGCTAAAAAGCCTGCAAGCCCCACTCCGCTCCAGCGCGCAACACCTCCGCCGAAAAACCGCGTCGCCTCCTCGCCGAAATTATTTACGTTCGCGTGCCCCCACAGCCAAGTGTCGCTCACGTTTGACTCGCTGCCGATAAACTGTATCTTATAAAGTTTGATCGCCGAAAGCTATCTCGCAGCTGTCAAAAATCCACGTTCCAGTCGAGGTTGCCGACGATATCCGCAAATCTATTTTGTACGGTCGCCATCTTTCCCAGCGTCGCCGAAAAAAACCTGATGAAAGTCCGAAAGGTCGCTTACGTAGCGTACATTCGCATTTTTGCTCCTTTAAATTTTAGTTTGCGAATTATACCGATTAAATTTTTAAACTTGCCCTAAAATATTAAAAATTTTATTTTAAGCTTAATTAAAAGATAGTATAATTTCATAAATTTTATCTCAAATTTAGGAGCAAACATGGATATAGTCGAGAGATTTTTACGCTATACAAAGATCAACACAACGACAAACCGCGAAGCGGCGCGGCAGGCATCATGCCGTCAAACCCAACCGAGCACGATCTAGCAAAGCTGATAGAAAGCGAGCTAAAGGAGCTTGGACTACAAAAATATAAAAAAGACGAGAAAACGCCATAACTACGGCCGTTTTGCCGTCAAACTCCGCCAAGAAGCTGCCGTCCGTGGCGTTTTTCGCGCACCTTGATACTAGCGCGGAGCAAAAAAACGACACGAAAGCGCAAATCGTGCGCTACGAGGGCGGCGACGTCACGCTAAACAAAGAGCTAGGCATAACGCTCAAACTTAGCGAATTTCCAGAGCTTGCTAACTACGTCGGAGACGATCTCATCGTAACCGACGGCACCAGCCTGCTAGGGCGCGGACGACAAGGCCGCGATCGCCGCCATCGTAAACGCCGCGCAGTTTTTTTCATACAAAACCCACAAATCGAGCACGGCGACGTGACGTTTGGCTTTTTACCCGACGAGGAGCAAGGCCTGCGCGGGGCCAAGGCGCTTGACGTCTCGGAGATAAAGGCCGACTTTGCCTACTGTCTTGATTGCTGCGGTATAGGGCGAGCTGATTTACCAAAAACTGGAACGCCGGCGACGCGGTCGTGACCTTCGTCGGGCAGTCCGCGCACCCGATGAACGCCAAGGGCAAGCTAGTAAATTCCTTGCTACTCGCGCATAAATTTATCTCGATGCTACCGGGCGGCGAAGCACCCGAATACACCGACGGCGTCGAGGGCTACTACTGGGTCAAGGAGCTATCGGGCAACAGCGCAAAGACCGTGCTAAAGCTCGACGTTCGCGAATTTAACGAGGCAAAAATATGCGCAGCGCATGGCGTTTTTACAAGATCTAGCCGACTCGTTTGCTAAAATTTACGGCGCGCACAGAATTCAAATCAGCCTAAAAGATCGCTACAAAAACGTATTTAACTACCTTGAAGGTGGCGAAAACAGCCTACCCGTCGTCGCGGCAAAGCAGGCCTACGCTCGGCTAAACATAGAGCCAAAAGTCATCCCGATGCGAGGCGGCTACGACGGCGCGGTCATCTCGGAAAAAGGGCGTACCGTGTCCGAATCTCTTTACCGGCGCGCACAACTTTCACTCCATCTACGAGTACCTGCCGGTAAAATCGCTACGCGCAGCCAGCAACGTCATCTGCGAGATAATTAAAATCATAGCCGAGAAATAAATTCGGTCAAATTTGAGGGCGAATTCGCTCTCAAATTTGCGTGTTGCAGCTCTCATATCACTATTTTTACGCCGCCAAGACCCGCTCCTTTACGGCGCTAACCCAAATTTACGTCAAATTTGAACCGTAAATTTGACCGAGTCGCCCGACTTTAAGCTCGCTTTGCGTAAAAATGCGAAAAGCAAATTTAAATAGGAGCGAAATTAATTTTACCGTTAATCGAAACTTCGGTTTTAGCAGTCGGTGCCTACATAAACGCGCTACAAAAGGAGTGCGACGATGGAAACGGCGCAAGCTACTACGAGCTTGGAGTTTTATACGATAACGCGCTAAACGGAGCCGCGCAAGACTATCAAAAAGCGGCAGAGCTCTACTCAAAAGCCTGCGAGCTAGGTAACGGCGGCGGATGCTACTTACCTCAAAAAAGCCTGCGATATGGAGCCCGAGCTTGCCTGCGACCGATATAAAGAGTTTATCCAAAGATAGCACGGCTGCCTTTTGCGCGGCAATTGACTCGGTAATTTGATAGAAAAAGTACCCTGCCTGTGAGATACGACGCGCGCAAGGATTCAAATGTAACTAATTTTCTAGATTTGAAAGGACGACAAACGCCGTCCATGCAAAAAGTCGGCAAGGCGCCGACTTTATCAAATTTAACTCTACATTTAGAGCATAAAAAACGCTATAACACACACGGCTATCGCCATCGCTGGGGCCGTTCGCTTGGCTATCTCGACTGGGCTAACCATCGCTAGACCCGCGCACACGATCGCTGCACCCGCGATAGGAGACGACGAGCGGCCTAGCGCGCCCGAGATCGCAGCAGCCATGCCTAGTTTATCCTGCTCAAAGCCCAGATCCGCGGCGTGAACGGTGATAGCTTGGTTGAACGCCATAGTAGCGGCGTCGCCAGAGCCCGTAACCGTACCCATGAGATACGGCACGAAAGTACCGCCGTAGCGCACGAACTCCTGAGAGTGTTTTAGCCACTCGGTGACCGCATCGATCGCGCCGCACGCCTTTAGACCCGCGACGAAAACGCCCGCTGCGATGATGATACCCATGACCTCGGCGTAGGCGCTACCCATACCGTTAAAAAAACTCTTTGGTGATCTTTTTCCGGGCTCGTCCACGTGATGAAAAACCGCTATGATAGCGCCAAGGATCATAGCCTCGGCCACGCCCATCTTCGTCCATGCTAGCCACGAAAGTTTTTATTTAGACCAGTACCGCCGACGACGAGAATAACTAGCGGGATGAGAGGCGCTAGAGCAAAGAGTACTTTACCTTCGTCTGCGTTGCTTCGTCTGCGTTGCTTGTAGATTTAGACGAAAATCCTGTCCTTTTTGATAATCTTTAAAGATAATCGCCGTCATACTAATCACGATCAAAACGACGATACCAGCGGCTACGGCGTTTGGAAACTGCACGCCGATTACGTCTTGGACGGTGTAGGCTTCGTTTGTCTTTTTAACCATGTCGGTTACGAAGATATTGTGCGCAGAGCCGGGGCTTAGCACGCCGCCAAAGGTACCCGCAAACACCGCAGCTCCCGCCATCGCAGGACGTACGCCAGAGGCCATCAAAAGCGGTATCATCGTAGCTCCCACCGCAGCCGAGCAGCCCGCAGCCGACGGTATCGCGATATTGATAAAATAAGTCAGCACGAATGTAGCCGGAATCAGCAAAAATCCGATATTTTTCATCGGCTTAGTAAGTAGCAAAACCAGGTGCTGGTCGCACTTAGTCACCTTCATAACGTAGGCAAAGCCCATACTGGCGCAGATCGCCTTGATAAGCCCCGCAGAGGTCATCGACTTCGTAAAGCTCTCAAGCGCTCCGAGCGGGTTTAGACAGATGACGCAGAGTACGAGTCCCACGCCGATGAGCACAGTTTTGGTCTCTCTTTTTGACCAATAAAAACACGACGGCGATCAAGCCTATGACCGCACAGATTAGCTTAGCAGTAGCCATTTTGTCCCCTTTCGTTTTGTGTTTTATACTTATTTCAATGGCTCACCTTTACGCCGCTTGGGTTTTGCGCGCTAAATCTGAGTCAAATTTAATCTTTTATTTTTTTGTCGCCGACCGATGTCAAATCCAATTTGAAAGCTTTTCTAAAACCGTTTCAATGGAAATTTCCGTCAATTTGCTGAGTTTTAGCAAGGCTCGTTAAATTGAGCATGGGCTCAAACGACTAAAATGTAAAGCTATCGCCGACTTTTATGAACTCGGTTTCTTTTTTTGATACGCCATTTTTTTAAGACGGGACTATTTTTCCATGCCCATCACGGTTGCGTTTTTCGCCCTTTAACCTTAGGGGCCGTACCTTCGGGCAGCGCGTAGATCAGGCTTTTTGATTTACTATCAAAAACTCCTCCAGCCTCTCCTCCCTGCTTTCGCCGTTGTGTCCGGCGATCTTACCGCTGATAAAAATGCGGATTTATCTGATGCGGGAAGATATTTAACGCGTCAAAGCTCTTTGGCATGATGATAGGCATGTCGTTTGTCGTCATCATCGTGCTTCCAGCGACGTTTGCGCCCGCACTCCAGCCAAAATACGGCACTCCCGCCTCCACTCTTTGTCTGATGGCTTCGACTAAATCAAATGATAAAGATAGTAAAGTAGCGCAAAGGTGTTTCCGCCGCCGATGCAGATGGCTTTAGCTTCGGCTACGGCGCGTTTTGGATCGCTCAATTTATGGATGGATGCGATATTTTTGTACTCCAGGCAGTCGATGACTTTTTGCTCATACTCGTCGTTTGTGCGGCGAACTCCGGCGTACGGGATGAAAAAGCGCCTGCTCGTCCCAAACCTCACACTCTTTTAAAAAACTCGTGTATCCAGTTTTTACAATGCCTAAGATAGCCCGTATCCTTGTAGCTTGAGCTGCTTAAAAAGCAAAGCCTGCTTCATAAAAATCCTCCTACTTTTTCCAAATTTTATTTCCCTCAAAATCAAAAAAACGTAATTTAAAAATATAAAGATAATATAAAAATTTTCTTTAAATAAAATATTTAAAACTATATGCTAAACGAGCTTAAAAAACCGATAAAAAGTGATAATATTATGAGATTAAATAATATATTTGTTAAAACGCGCTCCGCTGAATTTCAGCGTCTCGCAAGCCGCGGGGTTATATCATTATCAATTTTAACGAGAAAGGGGCAAAAATGACGCAGTTTGACGCAAGAAACGTCAGCATGGTGATGGATTTTTACGAACTTACGATGGCGGAGGGGTATTTTAAAAAGCGGGGACCAGCCGCGAGTGGCGTTTGACGTTTTTTTACCGCAGTGCCTAGCGGCGGCGGTTTTTGGCGATATTTGCGGGACTTGAGCAAAATCATTGAGTACGTGAAAGTATCTCGCTTTGAGGATAGCGACGTAGCTTATCTGCGCTCGTTAAATTTATTTAGCGAGGATTTTTGGATTACCCTGCGTACCTTTCGCTTTAGAGGCGATATATACGCATTTGCCGAAGGCACGATCATCTATCCGCAAGAGCCGTTTATAACCGTCGTGGCCTCGCCTATCGACGCGCAGCTCATAGAAACCGCGATCCTATCGCAGATAAACCACCAAAGCCTCATCGCGACCAAAGCTAGGCGCATCGTAAAAAGCCGCAGACGGCAGGAGCGTGTTTGACTTCGGCGCCAGACGCGCGCATAACTTCGACGCGGCCGTATACGGCGCTAGAGCGGCCTATATCGGCGGCGTGGACGGCACGGCGACGGTTTTTGGCGGCTAAGGCTTTTAGTATACCGACGACCGGCACGATGGCGCACAGCTGGGTGATGTATTTTGGCGACGATTTGAAGCCTTTTGGCGCTACGCCCTGCTCTATCCGGGCTCCGCTTCGCTGCTCGTAGATACCTACGACGTGCTGCATAGCGGCGTGCCAAAATGCGATAAAAACGGCAAAAGAAGTGCTTGAGCCACTGGGCAAACGCCTAAAAAGCAGTCAGGCTAGACTCCGGCGACCTGGCGTATCTATCTAAAAACGCGCGCGATGCTGGATGCCACAGGGCTACAAGACTGTAAAAATCATCGTCTCAAACAGTCTGGATGAATACACCATCGCCTCGATTTTAACCCAAGGCGGACGCATAGACGGCTTTTGGCGTAGGCGAGCGCCTGATAACGTCAAAAAGCGATCCGGTTTTTAGCGGAGTCTATAAACCAGTCGCAGTCGAAAAATAAAGGCATTTTTAGCCCGCGCATAAAAAGTCTCAGAGGCCGTAGAAAAGATGACTAACCCGGGTCTAAAAAAAGTTTGGCGCATATATAAAGGCGGTCAAGCCGTCGCCGATTTAATCACGAACGCGGACGAAACGCCCAATCTCTCCAAACCCTACCGCTACATAGATCCCGAAAAACCGTGGAAGGAGCTGTATTTTGAGGGCTGCACGGCGCGGCAGCTACAAAAATCTAGTCGTAAAAGATGGCAAACGCGTTGGTGAAAATGTAAATTTAGCAAAAAATCAGAGAGTACGTAAAAGAGCAGCTCGAAAATGAATGGCAGGAGGAGCAGCGCTTTGAAAACCCGCACAAGCACTACGTCGATATGAGCGTGGACTACTACGAGATGAAGATGGAGCTTTTACGTAGCACAAAAAAATAAATAAAAACGGGCGGCTTACTTTTTGTGGTAATTTTTTTATCGCGTAGGCACAAGTTTATAGATGCGAGAGAGTAAGCCGCTCGTTAAATTTTTCATATCGACAAAAAAACAAAAAGTAGCAAAATAACGGTTTTGGCTTTTTTTAATATCAATCTATTTATTTGAAATGCGGTCCGATTTTAGAAATTTAACTTGCAGTACCCTTTGCAAGGCTAAATTTGGATAAGATAAAACTAGCTTATTTTCATTTCGCCTCTAGTGCAATTTTATTTTTTTAATATTTTTAAAATCTAAATTTACGCGCAAAACCGCCCAAAATGGCATAGAATAAAAAAAGTATCTACAAATTTAATTTAGCTTGATTTTACGGACTCAAATAGCTTGCAATATTTTATACATATCACAAGATCCGTCGTCTGAAATTCAAAGTATCGCTTTAGCTCGTCGCGCCTCTCCGTAGCTTTTAGCTAGGCTTATTTCGCCTACTTGCTATAATAATTCTTTTTGGGCTTATTCACTACTTTACTGCGAAACTCGTAGATAAAATTGACTGCCATTAGACATTATTTTAATGGTAGATTGTCGCTACCGCTTACAAAAAAATACAGTTTATCTTTAACTTGGATTACTGATCCGTGCTAATAATTTGGGCATTGTATATCATTTTGGCTGATTGGATGTGTAAATTTTGACTGTTTTTTTATTGGATAGTCAGAGAAAAATATCAGCAAAAAAACACTGCTGGTAGTTTCTTTTTGTTGCCGTAACTTGCGGGGGTTTTCTGTGTGTTTCTTGAAGTGGTGGCGGACAGAGAGGGATTTGAACCCTCGAGCCCCTGATTAGAAGCTGCACCCTTAGCAGGGGTGTGGTTTCGGCCACTCACCCATCTGTCCACAAAAAAAGAAACCGCATTATAATTAAATACCGCTGATATCTTGCTTAATTTGCATTTTCGCACCTGGTGCTCTTGCGCAGAAAGATAATCGAGTGAAAATTGATCACATGAAAACGACTCGGCGCGGGTCAATTGAGAAATTTAGTCCTTCCAAATCCACCATTTCAGCTTGGCTTTGTCTGGGTGCGGAGTATTTGCGTAGTAGCAAACCATGCGGTAAACGTAAAGGATACACCTGTCGCTGCCGCGCCCGAGCGCCCTTGTGCGCTCATACATCTCGTCCGGATCCGCGCCCTTTAGCGAAGCGATATCCTCGTAGCCGAGTGCGAGCAGATCGGCCTCGGTCGCCTCTCCGACATAGGGGATTTTCTTAAAAATCGCTCAACTCTACCTCACCTTTTTTTAAGCTCCGCCAAGCTCGCCGTTTTGAATGAAATTTTACTCATTCTTATGCGCTGCAAAGCTTGCTAATTTATCTCGCTACTGCGCTCAGTCGCCGCCCGAGCTGTCCTTGCGCGATGAGTTAATTAGTACCTCGCGCGGAAAAAAACCCTGGTTAAAATGATTTCGCGTCAATCTACGCAAGCTCGAGCGTTAAATCGGCCCCCAAAATCCGCTCGCGTACTTTCGTGCGGGTTTTGCGCCCTGATAGATCGGGCGACCTACCACGATAAAAATCAGCCCCCGCCTCGCGCGCGACGCCCAGATCCGCCACTCGCTTTTTGATCCCCGCGCTCTCGCCAAACGGCCTCACACCCGGGCAGAGCGTGATAAAATCTGCGTTCGTAGCGTCCTTTATCAGGCGACTCTCGAATGCCGAGCAGACCATGCCGTCAAGCCCCTGCCTCGTAGCTCATCACGCCAAATTTGCGCACGGCGTCGCTTAACGTTTGCTCGTAAACCGCGCCAAATCGGTTTCGTCAAAGCTCGTTAGCGCAGAAACCGCAAGCACCAGTGGGCGCGAAGCTAGTCTGTCCAGCCGCTCCATCACCGTAGCCATCGCGCGCTTGCCGCTACTTGCATGCACATTTATCATATCGACACCGATTTTAGCGATCTCCTCGGCGGCGTCAGCCATGGTGTTTGGGATGTCGTAGAGCTTTTAGATCGAGGAAAAATTTGTAAAATTTCCGAGCTTTTTTTAGCTCCTCGATAAATCCCGCCCCATCGCGCAAAATAGGCTCGCAAGCCCACTTTTAGCCACTTTTATCGGATAAACCAGCAAGCCCCTCCGCTAGCTGCAAGCACTCCCTGTTTCGAGCCCAGATCAAGCGCGACGCAGAGCTTCACAGATCGGCCTTTAGCGCGTCTAGTACGCCGTTTATAAATCTCGGTGCCGAGTCGCCGCCCAGCTCCTTGCCAAGCTCGATGCCCTCGTTTATGATGACGGCCTTATCGGTCGGGGTACATTTCATCTCGTACGCCCCTAGCCTAAGCACGGCGCGCTCGATACTGCCGATCTCGTTTATCTTCCACTCTTTTAGGCGCGCATTTAGTAGCCCGTCAAGCTCATCTGCATGCTCCAAAATACCGTGAAAAAGCGATAGCGCGAGGCTTCGCTGATCATTTCGGATCTTTTTTTCCTCTAAAAACTCCTCAACGAACTCCTCGCTGCAGCTACCCATTTCGCGCGCGTAGAGCAGTGAAACGACAGCCTGCCTGACCTGATGACGAGTCGCCATTTTACGCCTCCAAATTTCTATATAAGCTTAGCATCTCGATCACGCCTGTCATCGCCTCAAAGCCCTTATTTCCGGCCTTTGAGCCCGCTCGCTCGATGGCCTGCTCGATGCTATCTACCGTTAGCACGCCAAAGGTCACAGGTTTGCCGTATTTTTAGCGTGACGTTTGCGATACCTTTGGTCGTCTCGGCACTCACGTAGTCAAAGTGAGGCGTAGAGCCGCGTATCACCGCTCCCACGCAGCAAACCGCATCACATTTACTCGCTTGCAAGCACCTTTTCAAGCGCCATAGGTATCTCAAATGCCCCAGGAACCAGCACTAATGTTAAATTTTTCTCATCGCCACCGTGGCGTAAAAATGCGTCTTTTGCGCCCTCTACCAAGCGGTCTGTGATGATGTGGTTAAACCTTGCGTTGATGATCGCTATCTTCTCATCGCCTTTTAAAGCCAATTTCCTTCGATTATTTTTCATGTCTGCTCCTTAAATTTCTATCCGTTGTAGTCCGTGTCACGCGTGATGATGACCTTGTAGCTAGGATAGGCGCTGCTTACTTGCGATAGAAATCTCGCGGTAGAGTGCCGAGCTATCTGGTGCGTTAAAGTCTATGACGATATCAAACGTGATCGTGCTTGTCTCTTTGTTTATGTAAAAATCCATGCATTTGTTTGATAAACTTTATGCCCAAAAAACTATCTTCTCAATGTTTAGCCTTGTTTCATTGTCCTCTTTATCAAACGCATAGATGCCAATGGTATCTAAAAACAATGTTACACCCGCATAAAAATTTTCATTTTGTATGCGTCTAGTAAGTGCGTCTATCTGCGCGGCGTTCATATCGTGCGCCACCTCTATATGCACGCTACCTAGCTTCTTGTCTGGACCGTAGTCGTTAAAGATAAGGTCATAAGCTCCTAGCACGCCGTCAAACGAGCGTACACACTCATAAACTCTCCGAGCTATCGCCACTAGGCATCCTTGCGCCCAGAAATTTCTATCTATCGCGTCACGCAAAATTTCAAGTGCTGCCTTGATAAGAAGCAGCGATATGATCACACCAAGATATGCCTCAAGGCTAACGCCAAAAAACACAAATACCAAAGCCGCCAAAAGCGTACCAAGAGAGATGAGAGCGTCACCTTTCGCATCCACGCCGCTTGCTATGAGCGAGTCAGAATTTTACCCTCTCGCCGACCTTTTGCGTGTAGATCCCAAGTGCAATTTGACCACCACCAAAATGGCGATTAGCACGAGTGAGATGAGATCGTAGCTTGGAGCACTTGGATAGATGATCTTTTTAGCCGACTCGACCACAGAGGTACCGCCTGTATAGTATGATCACGCCTATCACGATAGCCGTTAGATACTCCACTCTGCCGTAGCCAAATGGGTGCTCTTTGTCCGGATTTTTTTGCCGGCTATTTTTTTATGCCAACGATAGTTATAACAGACGAAAGCGCATCGCTTAGGTTATTTACCGCGTCTAAGATGATAGCGATCGAGCCACTTGCAAAGCCCACAACTGCTTTGATCGCCGCTAAAATGGCATTTGCCACTATGCCTATGATACCTGTTTTTACAATACTCTTATCTCGCGACGTGACCTGCTCTACTACTTCCAATTTGTTCTTTAAACGATCTTTAACATCACTACGCTAAAGATGATGAGTGATAAATAAAGAGCCTTTTCTAAACTCTATCTTTTCCTTATTAAAAACCAGACCAACTAGCACTGCACCGACCGCTCCGATGCCCGTCCAAATCGCGTACGCCACCGACATAGGCATAGCCTGCATCGCGTAGCTCAAAAGCCAGAGCGAAATGGCAAAATCTGCGACCAAAATCAGACATCTGCCACCTTTTTCACGCCGAAGCTTTTTTTTGAATGGTTAGAAAAAAACACGCCCTGAGACCTCGCAGAACCCGGCCGTCAAAAGAGCCAAAACATGCGTCAAGATTTTAGCCTTTTTAACCCCAGCACGCCCGCGATCAGCGTCGCTATAAAAAATAGCCGCAATAAATCTGGCGTCTGGCCGCTTGCGCGAAATTCGCTCACGATCTCGGCGATCACGACGAAAAACGCCCCAAGCCCCACAAACACGGTGTATGTGATACTAATGGGCAGGTATTTCATCGCCATAATAAAGGATGTAAAACTAACGCAAACGAGCATCGCAGTGAGCGCGATCTCTGGCGCGCTTGATGCATGCTTTAGCCCATACGCCCAGCCGCACTCAGCCACCGCGCCGCCTAAAACCCACAAAAAAGCCCTTAGTTTGCATCGCCTAGGGCGTCTTTTATCTTAAAGAAATTTGAGCGATATTTGCATCCAGCTCGTCTAACTTTAGTATATTTGGTCCGTCACATAGCGCTTCGCAAGGATTTATATGCGTCTCATAGAAAAATCCATCTACCCCAACGCTAGCTGCTGCTCTTGCAAGATACGGCACAAACCTAGAGTCGCCGCCGCTTTTTCGCCTAGAGCGCTAGGGCATCTGCACGCTGTGAGTCGCGTCAAAAAAATCACGGGCGCAAACCTCTCATCATCACCACTTTCTCATATCAACGACTACATTTCCCATATCCAAAGGTGCTTCCACGCTCGGTTAGCCACACTCCGTTTTTTTCTTTGCAACCTCGTATCCATCGCCACTCACGCCGCGCGTTTCTAGCACCTTTTTAACCGAGTGCTTCATCGCAGACGCTGCCAAAAACTGCCCTTTTTTTGATATTTACGACCGCTTTTGTCTTAGCCGCAGCCACGAGCAGATCGGTTTGGCGGCATAAAAATGCAGGTATTTGCAGCACGTCGGCCACTTCGCCAACAGGACCGGCCTGATAGCTCTCGTGGATATCGGTTAAAATTTTAAAACCGAATTCCTTTTTACCTTGGCTGTACTCACACCCTTTTTTTCAAGTCCGGGCCCGCGAAACGAGCTTATACTCGTGCGATTTGCCTTATCAAAAGCTTGATTTGAAATAAAAATCTATCCGCTTATCTTCGTTAAACGTAACTAGCCTTTTTGCCACGTCAAATACGAGCTGCTCGCTCTCGATGACGCAAGGCCCTGCTATTAGTATCATTTTTTTCTCCTTTATTTTTTTCTCAATTTTTCTAATCCAATCTATCAAAAGCGGTCTATCGTCGTTTGTCGCACCTTCATACCAATCATTACAAAGTTTATAGTATATGCCATTTATTAGTATTGGGACCGCATAGTAGCGAACTTTTTCGTATTCACTATCTGCTTTTAACTAATGCAGCATAGTTTAGCCCAAGATAATCTTTGCTATATTTTTTTCACTTTTGTAGCCTGCTTATCTCTTCCGCGCCCACTCTACCACTTTCTGTACTTTTCTCATTATGATACGCGCTATTTGTCCAACTTTTTAGCTCTGCGTATTCATCTTGATTATTTTTACTATTAATATAATCTTCGAAAGCTGATAGTTATGCAAGGCTATTTTTAGACTTTTGCTTTTTCAGATTTTCCCATATACTTCAAATTTTTATCAAACAAAGTTAGCATCTGATAGGAACGCATAAAAAGCTCTGACGTATCGGCCACATTGCCACTTACTTCTAAAATTGGTTTTAATACGGAATTTAAAAAGTCATCATTAGTAATTATTCTAAAATCAAATCTCAATCCCATTTCAAGCATCATCTCATTTAGATCAATAAAGCAAGGTTGCAGGGCATATAAAATTTGTTTGTTTATTTTTGGAGACGCAAAAATAATATTGGCTTTTTTTAACACCAAAATATCCATAAATACACATAGCTGCTCTTGTGCATTTTTTTACAACTCTAGCCACTGTTTCATCAAGCCCACCATAATTTAGCCCAGACTCATGAAAAGCAACATCAACCGTGTACATTTCACTAACTCCATCTCTCACGCAAACGCCAAGCGCATCACACTCTGCTTGTTGTAAAAGTTGTTTTAATGAGGTATTTTGTTTATAATTTTCATATCCGTATTTGCTAGAAAAAAGCTCATCTGTTTTTGACATTATATTTTCTAACTCGTCTGAAAATTTTATCTCCCATTTTGGAGAAATTTTCCAGTTAGTTTGCACTATTTGGCACTCTTTAACATGGCGAAGCCAAGAGTAAAATAAAGATTCACCCATTTCGATTTTCATAAATTTTATCTCTCCCTGCTACGATTATTCCGCTGATAACGACCAGCATTATACCAAAAAAACGCCGCCGCATTAGGCAGCGTATCGCCCATAAAAAAGCCGACGATGAGCGAAAACACGACATCCATGTAGCTTATGGCCGCGACCGAGCCCGCCTTTTTGCTCGCGGCATACGCCTTCGTCATATAAAACTGAAAAAAATAGCCCGCAAGCCCCATCAGCACGATGAGGATTACGCCTTTTGAAATTTGGCGCAACAAACGGCGAAAGCAAAAAAATCTAAAGGCTCAATTTGACCCACTCGGCAGCGCCCATCAGCAGCATCGGCAGCGCCGTTCCCCACGCCATAAAAGCTAAGCACGATGACGCTCGTGTCGTAGCTTTTGCGCAGAGTTCTGCACGCTAAGCATCGCAAGCGCCGCTCCCACGCCGCTCCAAAGCCCCAGCCAGTCGGTTTTGCTGATGCCCACCCTTTGGCTGAATAATAAAAAAAGTATCCCGATAAAAGCCCTAGAAATATCGCGCCCCAGCCCTTTTTGCTAAGCGCTTCTTTCTAAGAAAAATCGCCGCAAAAATCGCCGTGAAAATGGGGCTGGTTTTTGAAAAAGTATAAGCTGCGCCTACTTTATGTGAGCGATGTTGTAAAAAGAGCAAAGAGCGCGACCGTGCCGATAAATCCGCGAAACATCAACACGAAAAACTGCCCGCCTTTTTGATGCGTCGGCGGCCTTTTGCAAATGGCGTAAAGAACGATGGCAAGCCCGACGGCGTTTCTAAAAAATACGACCTCGATGCTTGACATCTGCTCGCTCAAAACCTTCGCAAAGCCACCGACGGCAGCAAAAAAACATACACGCGATGATCATATAATAAGCGCCCAAATGGTGCAAAAACGTATCTACGAAACAAAATTTTTCCTTTAAATTTGGGCATATTGTAGTGCAAAACGGCTTAAATTTATAAACAATGTAAGCAAAAAATTTGTATAATTGGGATTTAACGCGGCGAACTTCGCCGTAAATATAACGGGATTTTTATGGTAATCTTTGCAAAAAGATAATTTTAGTCGGCAAGCCAAACGTCGGCAAAAGCTCGCTTTTTAACCGCCTAGCCGGCAGACGTATAGCCATCACCAGCGATGTTAGCGGTACGACGCGGGATACGAACAAAAACAATCATAGAAATTTACGACAGAAGCTGCGTTTTTGATCGACAGCGGCGGCCTTGACGACAGTAGCGAGCTCTTTAAAAACGTCAAGGCAAAAACCCTGGCCGAAGCTAGAAGCTCGGACGCGATCATCTTTATGGTTGATGGCAAAATGATGCCCAGCGACGAGGATAAAGCCCTATACTACGCACTTTTAAAGCTAAATCTGCTGACAGCGCTCGTGATCAACAAAGTAGATAGCAAAAAAAGACGAGCTGCGAAGCTACGAGTTTGCGACTTTCGGCGCAAAAACGAGCTTTGCTATCTCAGTTAGCCACAACGCTGGCATCGACGAGCTAGCAGACTGGATCTACAAACAGCTAAAGACGAGATCCGCCCAGACGTAGGCGAGGATCTGGACGAGTTTTTAGAAAGTACTCGGCGACGACGGCGAGGTGGTTAGGGAGATATCAGCCCGCGAGGACTACGAGCGCAAAAAAATATCCAAGTAGGCATCATCGGACGCGTGAATGTCGGCAAAAGCTCACTGCTAAATGCGCTAGTAAAAGAGTCCCGTGCGGTCGTGAGCGACATAGCCGGCACGACGATAGACCCGGTAAACGAGACTTTCGTTTATGAGGATAGGATTTTTGAGTTCGTCGATACGGCTGGTATCAGAAAACGCGGCAAGATAGAAGGTATCGAAAGATACGCGCTAAAACCGTACGGAGTCTGCGCTAGAGCTCGCCGACATCGCGCTTTTGGTGCTTGATAGCTCCGAGCCGCTAACCGAGCTTGACGAGCGTATAGCAGGCCTTGCGGCTCAAATTTGAGCTCGGCGTCATAATCGTGCTAAAACAAATGGGACAAAAGCGAGGAAGATTTTGATAACTTAGCCGCGAGATCAGGGATACCGAATTTTCTCGCCTACGCGCCTATAATCAGCGTATCGGCTCTGGGCGGCAAAAAGAGTGCATAGAAAATTTATCCGCTAATTTTAGAAGTTTATAAAAAAACTACACGCAAAAAAATCCAAACCGCAAGGCTAAACGAAGCCATCGAAGAGGCGGTAAAGCGCATCCCATACCGCGCGAAAAAGGGCAAAAAGCGTGAAAATTTTACTACGCGGTGCAGTTTGGTTTCGCGCCGCCAAAAAAATCGCGCTCGTGATGAACCGTCCGCGCGCCCTGCACTTTAGCTACAAGCGTTATCTAACGAACAAGCTACGCGAAAAATTTGATCTATCAGGCACACCGATCGTGCTGATCCCGAAAAATCGCAGCGGCTCGGACGAGGAAAAACGAGGGAAAAAAATGAGTAAAAATCTAGTTTTCATCGGCTTTATGGGCGTTGGCAAAGGCACGGTAGCAAGGCATATCGCGAAAAACGGGCAAGCTGTTTTTTTAGACACCGACGAGCTGATCGAAAGCGAGCAAAATTTAAAAAGTTAAAGAAATTTTTCGAGAAAAAAAGGCGAGGAGTATTTTAGAAAATGCGAGGCAAAACTCGCCAAAAAGCTAGCCAAAAACGTAAAATCCTCGGTGATCGCAGCTGGCGGCGGCTTTTGCAAAGGTCAAAGGCCTTAAAAAAATCGGCAAAATCATCTATCTAAAAATCAAGCTTTGAGGCGATTTTAAAGCGCATAGACGAGAGCGGCGAAGCGCAGATGCACTACGCCAAACGCCCGCTTTTAAAGGACTTGAACGCAGCCAAAAAGCTTTTTAACGAGAAAAAAAGATGATAAAAGCGTCGCCGATCTCATAATCGACGTCGAAGGCAAAGGGCTAGAGCAAGTCGCGAAAGAGATCGAGACGGAACTAAAATCGAGAAAAAAGGACTAAGTAAAATTTGGGTTGAAATTTGAGCGTAATTTTAAAAATTTGCGACTTTAAATTTTCTATTTTTTTAATTTGGGCGTTTTAAATTTGACATTTTAAATTTAAATTAATATAGAGCCCATTACGTTGCCGCAAAAAAATCTCGGCCTATTTTGTATCGCCTGAAATGTAAGTCAGAAACGTAAAAATTTTTGCAAAAAGCGAGAAATTTGCGTTCAAATTTGAAGGATTACAAATTTCTGGCATAAAAAAATAAGCGAATTTTGTAAATTCGGCTGATTTTTAGTAATTTGACGCAAATTTTGATAAGCGGAAGTAACGCAAGTCAAAGTTTTATAAATTTCTAAAAAGCAAAGGTAGTGCGGCGAAGTCTTTTGAGATGAATTTAAATGTTGTGCAGCTAAATTTTAATCAAGACTAGGCATTTAGCTTGCAAGTTAAATTTTAAGATCAAGCTAGACTAAAAAAGTCTGACGTGATGTTAGAAAATTTAAACGTTTTGGCGAAGAGTTTTTTTGTTTAGGGCGAGGCGAATTTGTTTTTTTAAGTGAGAGCTAGACACATAGTCTGCCGAGCTTGAAAACAGAACTCAACGAAGCATAAGCGAAAAAGTCAAAGCCAAAATTTGAAAGGATAAGATGAGAGTATTAACCGGCCTCCAACCAAGCGGAAAGCTGCATTTAGGCAACTATTTTGCCTCGATAAAGCAGATGGTTGATATGCAAGAGCAAAATGAGATGTTTATGTTTATAGCAAACTACCACGCGATGACTAGTCTTAGCGAGGCAAAGGCGCTAAAGCAAAACACTTTTGACGCTGCGTGTGCCTTTTTGGCGCTTGGGATCGACCCAAATAAGAGCATTTTTTGGGTGCAAAGCGACGTTAAAGACGTGCTTGAGCTTTACTGGGTGCTAAGCCAGCACACGCCTATGGGCCCTACTTGAGCGTGCACACAGCTACAAAGACAAGGTCGCAAAGGGCCTTAGCTCGCACCACGGACTCTTTAGCTATCCGGTTTTGATGGCGGCTGATATCTTGCTTTATAACGCACAGGTCGTACCTGTTGGCAAAGACCAGATCCAGCACGTAGAGATCGCGCGTGATATTGCGATCAGTTTAACAACGAACATGGCGAGATTTTCACTCTGCCTGAGGCAAAGATCGACGAAAAATGTCGCTACCGTGCCTGGTACAAACGGCGAAAAAGATGAGCAAAAAGCTACGGCAACACAATCGATATATTCGCAGATGCCAAGACGCTTAAAAAGCAAATTTCAAGTATCGTAACTGATGGCACGCCACTTGAAGAGCCAAAAGAGTGGCAAAACTGCAACGTCTATAATATCGCAAAGCTCTTCTTAGACGAGAGCGGACAGCGCGATCTGCAGGCTAGATATGAGCGTGGCGGCGAGGGACACGGACACTTTAAAGCCTATCTAAACGAGCTTGTTTGGGACTATTTCAAAGAGGCGAGAGAGAAATTTGAATACTATCAAAACAACCCTGACGAAGTGGCTAAAATTTTAGAAGTGGGTGCTAAGAAGGCCGAAAAATATCGCTAGTACAACGATAAAAAAAGTGCGTGAAGCGGTTGGAATTTATAGATAAGGAAAAAAATGCAAAATTTATACCCATACGCGCAGATAGTTCACCTTTTTTGTGCGATCATATTTGTTGGCTACCTCTTTTTTGATGTGATCATCTTAAGAGCAGCGAGCAAAAAGCTGCCACCAGAGCTTGCGCAAAAAGCAAAAGCAAGCCATCGGCTCAGTGGCCATCAGGATCATGCGCCGATCTGCCTACTGCTTTTGGTGCTAAGTGGCGGAATGATGATGAGTAGCTGGGTCGGAAGCAAGGCTGGAGGCTACTTTGAGACAAATTTACAGATCGCTTTTATGATCAAACTTTTGCTTAGCGATGGTGATCGTGGCTGCGGTTATAGTAAATTTGAGCTGCAACGTATATTTAAGCGCCCCTAGCCCACTTGGCGACATCCACCCTATCGCACTTACGCTTGCGGTGGCGATCGTCCTGCTTGCAAAAAAGTTATGTTTATGATTTAAGGAGAGAAGATGATAATTTGAAACTACTTGAGACAAACTACGATGAATTCGTAAAAAAACTAGAGGGCAAAAACGTTAAAGCTAGCTTGCTAGACGAGCTTTTTGCAGACTTTTAACGAGCTAAAGCAAAAACGCAAAGAGCTTGAAAAATTTCAAGCTATCCAAAAATGCAAAGAGCAAGGAGCTAGGCGTAAAAGCAAGAGCTGGCGAGGACGTGAGTGAGCTTAAAGAGTGAGCTAAATTTAAACAAAGCCGCCCTTGCTGAGGCTGACGAGATCGTTAAAAAATGCGAAGAAAAGCTTGAGCAAATTTCGTTTAACGTGCCAAATATCACCGACGATGACGTGCCATTTGGCAAGGACGAGGACGATAATGTCTGCCTAAAAACAGTGCTTGAGCCAACTCAAATTGACTTCACACCAAAGGAACACTGGGAGCTTGGCGAGAGCCTTGGCTGGCTTGACTTTGAAAGGGGCGCAAAGCTATCAGGATCTCGCTTTACCGTTCTTCGTGGCATAGGAGCAAGGCTTAGTAGAGCGCTTGTTAATTACATGATCGACTTTAACAGCGCGCGCGGCTTTGAGCTTGTAAATGTCCCTTATCTAGTAAGCTCAAACACGCTTTTTGGCACCGGTCAGCTACCTAAATGTGAAGATGACCTTTACAAAGTGCGTGACGAGGACCTCTATCTCATCCCAACTAGCGAAGTGCCTGTGACAAACTGATACAACGACACCATCATCGAGGCCAGCGAGCTGCCTATAAAGATGACTTGCTACTCAGCATGCTTCCGCCAAGAGGCAGGCTCAGCAGGACGTGACACTAGGGGCATGATACGTCAGCACCAGTTTGAAAAAGGTCGAGCTTGTAAGTATCACAACGCCCGATCAAAGCGAGGGTGTGCTTGCTGAAATGGTAGCGTGCGCGAGCGACCTACTAACTAGCCTTGGGCTGCCTCACCGCCATATGCTACTTTGCAGCGGCGATCTAGGCTTTAGTGCCGCAAAGACGATAGATCTTGAGGTTTGGCTACCAGGTCAAGGTAAATATGAGAGATCAGCTCTATCTCTAATACTCGTGATTTTTCAAGCAAGACGCGCAAAAATTCGCTTTTAAAGACGGCAAGAAAAATACACTTGTAAACACGCTAAATGGCTCGAGCTTGGCTGTTGGTAGGACGCTAATAGCGATAATGGAAAACTACCAAAAAGCTGACGGCACTATCGAAATTCCAGAAGTTCTTAAAAGGTATATGTAGTGGCACAAAACGACGATGAAAAACGTAGTAATCCTCGAAGAGTCTGAAGCCAATACCGAGCTAAGCGACAAAGCGCCGCAACAAGAAGAGCAAGAAAGCAATGAAGGCGACGATCTAGTTTCGCTTGATGAACTAGAGTCGGTAACCCCGGAACAGCCGGCAGATGCAAAAGAAGACGATAAAAAAAGCAAGAAAAAAAGCTTTTTTTATCATCGCAGGATCGGCGGGCGCGCTCGTCATCATCTTGGCAGTAGTTTTGTTTTTCGTTTTTAGAGGCGAGAAAAAGCCGCCGATAGACGAAAAACAGATCGTAAAAGATATCGAAGAGCACTACGAGTCGCAAAAATTCGGTAGCTCCAAGATCGATGATATGATCGCTAAGGCGAAATTTACTCTACGAAAAGGGCAATCAATGTGAGGCTCTGAAAATCTACGAAAAACGTCGCCGTTTATAACCAAAGCCTCTCAAACTATAATCTCGGCGTTTCACAGATGAGACAGGGCAAATTTGAAGACGCGCTAAAAAGCTTTAAAAAAGCTATCGACAATAACGAAAACGTCGCCGTTAGCGCCATAAACGCCGCAGTTAGCTCACTGGAGCTAAAAAAACGAGCAAAAATTTTAACTACTACATAAATCTCGCAAGCTCGTTTTTTTATAAAGAAGCAGACTCCCCGCTATACAACTACTACTACGCGCTCATAAACTACTATAAAGGCCAATACGTCGAGGCTCTAGCGGCCCTCTCGCACGCTGAAAAACGGCTACTACAAAGACCGCTACGACTACCTCGCGGCTGAAAAGTTTTAAGCTTTATCGGCGACGACGCCGAAGCGATAAAAAAAGCTAGAAGCTCAAAAAAAGAATCTGACGCAGATCTAGCTCTTGGCATGCTCTACGCAAGGCTAGGGGCAATATGAAAAAGGCCAGAAATAGACTAAATTTAGCACTCAACAAAGGCGGCGACTCAAATAAAATAAACTCGATGATAGCCATCATCAACCTAAAAAGACGGCAATTTTGAAGCTGCGGCCAATGAAATAAAAAGCTGTTTTTTTCACGAAGATCCGTTATTTTTTTAAATGCGAATTTTTCCGATCAAAACGATCCTAAAACCAGAGCTTTTTTTGACGTAAAGTTTAGCTCAGGCGCACTTTAGAAACGACCTGTTTTTTTGATAAAACCAAACGCTACGAGACGCTATTTTTACTTCGCGCCTTATAAGGTTTTTTTGACCCGAACCAAACGATAAACTACATAAGAAAGGGCGGAGTGAGCCTGTTTTTGGACGACGCAAGCGCGGCGGGCAACTACCTAAACGCTAGCGGCGCGCTCTCAAAAGGTAAATCTAGAGCTATCCTCAGCCATCGCAAACGCCCTAAACTACAAGCTAAAGCAGGCCAACGCACAGTTTGCCTCGCTCATCTCGCTCTATCCCGAGCACTCGGTTTTACACTACGACCTAGCGCTTAGCTACGCGCAGCTAGGCAACTTTAGCATGGCGGCAAAGCACTTTATCATGAGCTACCACCCTAGACCCTACAAATCATCTAGCAGGCGTGCTAGGGCGCTATCGCAAACGACATAAATGCCGTAGATAACGCCAAACTACTACAAGAAATTTCTGAAAATCTCGACCACGACGCAAGCTCAAAAGACGCACCCGTAAGCCAAGCTTTCAATGGCGCTCATCGCAAACAATAGCGGTGCTTTTAATGCGCTGGCTAGAGCAAGAAAAAGGAAGAGACTGCGCTAAATTGGCCTTTGACGCGATAATCGCAAAGATGACCGACAAGAGTGAGGAGTTTGCCAAAAAGACGCAAATTTCTAAAGGCTAAGCTACCCGAAGATATAGTAGCAAATATTCTTGATTTTATCGCAAACTACAAGGATGAGGGCATCAAAAAAATACGTCGAGCAGATACAAATTTACTTTCCACGACAAACGGCTAAACGACGCTGCGTTTTACCACGGCGCAAACATCATCAAAGAGCAATACATCAAGCTTTTTGCAAATCTCGGGCCTGCTAAACTACGAACGCGAGAAGATAAAGGCGCTGCTAAAACAAGACGCTAATAACGCCGACTTGCTCCAGACGCTAGCCTACATCGACATTTTTACGAACGATTTTTGAGGAGAGCTATCAGATCTACAACCGCATAATCGACGAATTTAAGATAAACGACGCAGGTGCGCTGTTTCTAGCTGCCGTGGCCGCCATCGGCTCAAACCACCCACAAAACGCCACCGCGCTTTTAGAGCTATCAAAGCTCACCGATCCAAACGCGATGGAAAGCCGCGTGGCACTGGGACACCTATATCAAGAGATCGATAACATCGAAGCCGCAACGATACAATACGGACTAATAAAAGATCCAAATTTTTAAAAAGCAAATTCGTGGATTTTATGATTGATTACGAGAAACTTAAAAAGTAGTTTTTATTTGGGCGATACGGCGAAAAATTTATCGCGAAGTCGCCCGAATAATTTTTAATAATTCTTGTATATTTACAGCATCAAAGCAGTTTTGTTAATTGACAAAAAGCAAAAACAACTCGCCTCGTCAGATTTAACGCCCTACTTCGTCCTGCTCTATAACTCGCGGGTTAAAAACCGCAGGTTTAACCAAAAGCACGGCGACAAGCCGTACTTCAACTCAAATTTTACTTATCCTCAAGCACCTTTTCGCGCCACTTCGAGCTTGATTTTTTTATCCATCGCCATATCTTTGGACATCTCGGCAGCGGCCTCAAAGTTTTTTTCTGCACGCCTTCGCTGCTGTTTTTGTATTTCACAGCGTTCGTGCCCTTTATGCCCTAGGGCTTTTGCGCTTCGCTAACCGCGTCGATGTTTGCTCCCAAAAATATAAACTCCCAGTCGTATTTTTTTCCTGCTTATCGCTTATTATCTTTTTGATCTGCGCCTTTGAGTACTCCCCTGCTCGAGTTCTCCTGCCCGTCGGTGATGATCACGAAAAGTACGGCTCTGTTTTTTTGGCGTAGATATCCTCGACTTTTTGAGATTTTGTTTATCGTATCGCCCACAGCGTCTAGTAGCGCGGTGTTGCCACCTGCGACATAGTCCTTACTCGTTAGCTTCTCGACCTTTTTTTGATATCCACCCTATCATGCAGCGTCTTAAAATTCGTATCAAAAAAGCACCGTCGTTACCTTGGCGTCCACGCCCGCTTCTTTTTTTGCTTGTCGATCATCGAGTTAAAGCCGCCGATAGTATCGCTCTCAAGCCCGCTCATCGAGCCTGATTTATCTAAGATAAGCACCATCTCAAGCTGCTTTGGCTCTGATTTTTTTGCGGCGCTTCCTCGCTTTTAGCAAACGCAAACGCCCCGATAATCATCAACAAAAATGCGATTTTTTTCATATTTTCTCCTTTGAAAAAAATCTGGTTTGATTATAGCAAAACTTAACGGCTCGTCGGTAAATGCGAGGAGGTTTTAATTGAGCTTTGTATTTTTGTTGGTTTTAAAACCAGTCGAATTTAAAGGCTAATGTTTACACATTAAGGCCCGAATCCGAGCCTTAATCTGCCAAGCGGGGTCAAACCCCTCACTTTTACTTTTGTCGCAGTGATTTTTACGTAGCTGTTTAGCGCACCCTATATACGCTCTAGCGCTCGCCGTCATCGTGTCGATATCAAGTCCGTGACCGATGATGGTCTTGCCGTCAAATTCGACCTTGACGACGACGTTTGCCAGCGCATCCTTGCCCTGCGAAACAGCACTAACCTTGTAATCCTTGAGCACGCCGTGAATGCCGCTTAGACGGTCGATGACCTTAAATATCGCGTCCACCGTACCGTTGCCCTAGCGCCGCGTCGCTCTTGATCTCGTCGGCGTGACGAAGCGTGATCGCCGCGCTGCTTAGGCCTTTGTTGCAGCTGCTTTGCGTAAGCGTCAAGAACTCGAAAGTCTCAGGGATCTTGATGATCTCGCTCGTAACTAACGCGCGTAAATCATCGTCAAAGATCTCTTTTTTTCTTATCGGCAAGCGCCTTACCTTTCTCAAAAGCCTCGTTTAGCGCGCTATCTTCAAACTCAAAGCCAAGGCTTATTAGCTTATCTTTAAAGGCATGGCGGCCCGAGTGTTTGCCAAGCACCAACGAGTTTTTATCTAGCCCGATACTCTCGGCGCTGATGATTTCGTAGGTTTCTTTGTGCTTTAACACGCCGTCTTGATGAATGCCGCTTTCGTGAGCGAAGGCGTTTTTGCCCACGATGGCTTTGTTTGGCTGCGGATCGATGCCGATGATACCGGATAACAGGCGCGAGCTAGGGTACATTTCCTCTGCAGACGATGTCGGTATAAAGCGGCGTGAATATATCTTGGCGCGTTTTTTTATCGCCATCACGATCTCTTCAAGCGCGGCATTTCCCGCACGCTCGCCGATACCGTTTAGCGTGCACTCGACCTGCCTGGCGCCCGCTTTTATCGCAGCTAGCGAGTTTGCGACGGCTAGGCCTAGGTCGTTGTGATTATGGACGGAGACGACTGCGCGACCGTTTATAAATTTAACCATTTCTCCTATGCGAGCGGTAATCTCCTCGGGATATAGATACCCCACGGTGTCGGGGATGTTGATCGTTTTTGCTCCAGCGTTTATAGCGGCGTCGCAAATTTCTTTTAAAAAGCTCATATCGCTCCTGCACGCGTCCTCGCAGCTAAACTCAACATCCTCGCAGAATGTCTTAGCGTATTCCACGGCTCGCACGGCGCGCCTAATCACTTCATCTGGAGACATTTTTAGCTTAAACTCCATATGGATCGGGCTTGTGGCGATAAAGGTGTGGATGCGCCTATTTTTTGCCGGAGCGATAGCCTCTCCCGCAGCCTTTTATATCGCCGTCCACGGCGCGAGCGAGCGAACAGATAGAGGCGTTTGAGGCTTGCTTAGCGATCTGATGTATCGCGTCAAAATCACCCCTACTAGCCGCCGCAAAGCCGACCTCCATGACGTCCACGTTTAGGCGCTCTAGCTGGCGTGCGATGCGGATTTTCTCCTCGGTATTCATCGAGGCGCCAGGGCTTTGCTCGCCGTCTCGTAAAGTCGTATCAAATATTATAATTTTATCATTGTTCATTTTTTATCCTTTTTGGAGTTTTTTTAGTTTGTATGGTATAAATTTGATTATTAGGGTGTGAAAGAGTCGCTGCCTAACGCAGCAGCAGAAGTAGAGAGAAGAATGCGTTAAATTTGACGTTGCCGTTCATTCGCTCTCCTTTTGGATTTTTTTGTTTTTACATCTCATAAAAATATAGCGGATTATACCGTAAGAAACATAAACGCTCATTAAAGTCGTAACCGCTTCGATGGGGCAAACATAAATAGCCGAAAAACGCAACCGTAAGACCGACTAATATGCGTAAAAAAATGGGCTTTTTAGATCCATTTTTTTAAAGCTAGGGTAGCGGATATTGCTCACCATCAAAACGGAAAGCAAAAATTTGCAAAAAATAGTAAAAAAACCACTCGGCGCTCCTGGTGAAGTCGTATTCCAAGCTCAACCCAACCCAAAATGCCGACACTATGGCAGCCGTAGGTATCGGAAGGCCGATAAAAACAGACGGCTCGTAGGTGCCGGTCATTACGTTAAACCGAGCAAGTCTAATAGCACCAAAAACTACAAACAGTGCAGCGACTAGCGAACCCAAACGTCCAAAAGCTATGCCCGACCGTAAAATAAAAAAAGCATCGCAGGCGCGACGCCAAAAGCTATAATATCGGCAAGACTGTCAAACTCCACGCCAAATTTGGACGTAGTTTTAGTTAGTCTCGCCACTCGTCCGTCAAGTCCGTCCAAAAAAAGAGACAAAACGATGTAAATAATAGCCTTGAAAAAATAGCCGTTAGCCTCCTGGGTCAGCCCTGCGCCGACCGCGATGTAGCCACGAACGGAGGCAATGATGCTGATGATACCTAAAAAAATGCCGAAGCCGCCGTGAATAAATTCGGTAAAATATACATTAACTGAAGTTTATGCTGATTGTCTTGCATCTTTTTTTCCTCGTAGCTAAAAACCCTAAAATGCCTGCGCTTGCCACTTTTTTTCGCCAACGCTAACGCTTATTCTTGCATTTGCAGGTAGTATCAAAACCACCTCGCCGCTACTTAAAAAGCCAAATCTCCCTGCCCGCTTTTAGACGGCTAGAAATTTTCAAAAAGAAATACCCTTACTAAGAGGTCCGGCGATGGCGCGGATCGCAAATTTGTTGTCTAAACTCTACATACAAACAATGCTCGCTCGTTTAAATTTTTTAGAAGCTTCCATAGCGTTGCACAAAAAAACAGGCCGTGCCTCTGCCTGACTTCCAAAAGCTCCATATCGCAAGGAGCTCTGAGCGCACCTGCGTCAAACACGCCCTTACGGATAGTTATGGCTACACACTGAGTATCAAAAATAGTAAATTTTATCTATGCTTTTTTTATCTTGCCATCGATCGGGCTAAGCACGGCATAAGCATCGTCACTGCCTAGCGCTCGCTCTGGGTTTCTAAACCAAAAAAACGCAGAGCACAAAAAAAGCGCGAAAAATAAAATTGACACGCGCCCAAAATCAGCGCAAGCAAAAACAAAAAGCCCTAAAAGCAAAAAAACGTATTTGTAGCCCTGTTTTGCGATTAGCCCTGATGTTTTGCATATCTTTACACTTGTTCCTCTTTATTTTTCTTCCAATTTACTAGCCTGCTAGGCATGCCACGCTCTTTTTCATAGTTTGCGATGATCTCTCTAACCTTCACGCCCTCGATAGTTTCCTCTTCATAAAGCGCTTCAACCATCTTTTCTATCGCGTCGCCGTAAGTTCGCAGCGTCTCTAGTACGTGTTTATAACGCTCATCAAGCGTGGTTTTGATAAATTCATCCACTTTTTCCGCCGTCTTGTCGCTATAGTCCCTATCAGCCTGACCGCCGGCTAGGAAAGTACTGCGGCGTTTTTTTCAAGCACCATAAGCCCCGCGATATCGCTCATACCGTATATCGAGATCATCGAGCGAAGTATATCGGTCGCGCGCTCTAGGTCGTTGCCCGCACCGGTTGAAATCTCTTTTATAAAGACCTCTTCTGCTGCACGCCCCGCTAAAAGCACGTCCACTTCAGCCATTAGCTCGTGGCGCTGCATCATACATTTATTCTCTTCAGGAGTATGAAGTGTAGCCAAGCGCCGCAAGTCCGCGCGGTATGATCGATACCTTGGTAACTCTGTTTGCGCCCTTTGTCGTCTCGGCGATAAGCGCGTGTCCGCTCTCGTGATAGGCAACGATGCGTTTTTTTCTTTCGGATTTATGCGGCGAGATTTTTTTCTCAAGACCAGCGATCGCTCGCTCAACGGCCTCTAGCAAATCAGCCTGCTCGACTTTTGCCTTTTTCTTTTCTGCCTGCTAGCAGGGGCGGCTTCGTTTATGATGTTGGCTAGATCAGCTCCCGCAAGACCGGCTGTCATACGTGCGATATCTTCGATGCTGACACTATGATCGAGCTTAATATCTTTTATATGAACACGTAAAATTTCGATCCTGCCTTTTAAAAATCAGGCTTATCGACAAGCACCTGTCTGTCAAATCTGCCCGGCCTTAAAAAGCGCTGCGTCAAGCACCTCCGGACGGTTCGTCGCAGCAAGCACGATAACCGGCGATGCATCCGAACTAAAGCCGTCCATCTCAGCCAAAAGCTGATTTAGTGTTTGTTCGCGTTCGTCATTTCCGCCGATCATTCCGCTAGCCGCACGGCTTTTTGCCGATGGCGTCGATCTCATCTATAAAAAAACGATCGCCGGAGCTTCTTTTTTTCGCATTTTCAAAAGATCTCTCACGCGGCTAGCACCCACGCCGACAAACATTTCGATAAAGCTTGATCCCGAAACCGAGAAAAACGGCACGTCCGCTTCGCCCGCGACGGCCTTTGCGAGCAGGGTTTTACCAGTGCCTGGAGGTCCTACCAAAAGTACACCTTTTGGGATTTTGGCTCCTAAATTTATATACCTATCCGGATGCTTTTAAGAAATCCACGATCTCTTTAACTTCTTCTTTTTGCCTCTTGCACGCCAGCAACGTCGGTAATTTAACCTTCGGTTTTTTTCAGAGTTTACAAGCTTTTTAGAGCTTCCCATCCCAAGGATACCGCCGCCCATATTTCGCTGCATACGACTAGCCAAAAACATCCAAATTCCCAAAAGAAAATGAAAAATAGGAAGCACCCACGAAAAGAGCATTTCGGTAAACCAGTTCGTCTCGCTATACGCTCCATAAGGGATCTTTTGCTCCTCCAAGATCGGCACTAGCGTCGGATCGTTTACCCTTTTGGCAAAGTATGTTCTACCGCCGTTATCTACGGCTTTTTATCGAGGTTTCCGAGATGCCCACTTGCGCTACTTGCTTGTTTTTTTATCATCTCTTTTATCTCGGAATACGATGTGCTTTTTCGAGCCTGCCGCACTCTGCCCCAGCAGCGTGCCGTCCATCTCGCCGCCTCCAAGCCCGCGAAATGCTATCACTATCACGATAGCAAAAATGGCGAAAATCAAAATCGGATTTTTTTATTAAAAAAATTATTTCCGCCATTATTTAAATTTTTATCATCGTTTTTTTCTGTTGTCCATTATCTTCCTTAAATTATTTTTAAGCTTTTTTTGAAATACGAAGCTTTTTCCACTCGTTTTTTTGGTTTGACTTTCCACTAGTTTTAGCGACGAAAAAAAGCTCCTAAAAATTCGCGTTTCGTATCTATCCAAAACGCCTGCTAAAACGAGATATGAGCTCTCTTTTAGCAAATCTATCAAATCATTTTTTTAGCATTAGTATCACATCGGCGATTATGTTTGCGACGACGATATCGTATTTTTTTATCCAAACTCGCCACCGAACCGGTCCAAATTTGATTAACTGAACCCCGTTTAGCTCGGCATTTTTTTCTGCGAGCTTTGCACAGCTTGCTCATCCGTATCGCAGGCATCAACGACGCAGCCTAGCTTTGCTAGGGCGATGCTTAGTATCCCGCTTCCGCAGCCAACGTCAAGCGCACTCATGCCGATTGTAGCGTATTTTTTTGCAAATACTCTATGCAAGCGCTCGTACTCGTGATGACCAGAGCCAAAGGCGAGAGCGGGGTCGATGATGATATTTTCAAACCCGTCTTTAGACTCTTCCCAGCTTGGGTGGATGTAAATTTACCGATCTCTATCGGTCTTACGTTTTTGTATTCGTTTAGCCAGTCTTTATTTTCTTTTTTTGGCTTTTTTTGTTGTCTTCAAATTCGATCTCGCGGCCAAGCGCATCTTGTAGAGATTTTGCGTACTCTTGCAGGCCAAATTCCACTTCGTCTAGCTCGTCTTCACCCCGCACGATAAACCCGCCGGCAGTCTCTTGCGTACAAGTAACGCCCAAAGAAAAAACGAGATCTTCGAAAAGCTCGCGAAGCTCCTGCGAGCAAAGAACTTCAAGCTCATAAAATTTATCTTTCAATTTACGCTCTTTTAGCCCAAGACGTCTTCAAGTTTTTCTTTTAAAACTTGCGGCGTAAACGGCTTTACGATGTAGTTATTGACGCCTGCTTTTAGCGCGGTGATGACCTCGGCTTTACCGCCCTCAGTCGTTACCATGATGATAGGCATATCGACGTATTTTTGCCCTCGGCGCGTACCTTTTTTTACGAGCTCAAGGCCGTTCATCTCAGGCATATTCCAGTCGGTAATAAGCACGTTTATATCGCTGTGCTGACCCAAAATTTGCCACGCTTCTACTCCGTGCTCAGCCTCTAAAATTTCTTGATGCCCGAGCCTTTGTAGGGTGTTTTTTTATGATTCTTCTCATAGTAGAGCTGTCGTCGACTACTAGTATTTTCACAATCGTATCCTTTTTTTAAAAAAATGTCCAATTCTAGCAAATTTTATATTTAAATTTACTTTTAGTAATTTTAGCGGCCCAGCTTAAAGGCCTCTTTTAGATCGAGCGTCCCTTCGTAGTACGCCTTGCCCACGATCGCGCCGTAAACGTCTCCCGCGCGTTTTAGCGCCTCGATATCCGAGATATCTTTTACGCCGCCGCTTGCGATCGTATTTATGCCGCTAGCTTTTTGCGATTTGCGAAGTAAACTCAACGTTCACGCCGCTAAGGGTGCCATCTTTTTGAGATGTCGGTACAGATTATCGCTTCGACTCCGGCCCCGGCAAATTTAGTCGCTAGCTCAGTTGCCCTCATCTGCGACACCTCCGCCCAGCCCCTGCACGGCGACGAAGCCCTCTTTGGCGTCTATGCCGACGGCGACGCGGTATTTTTTTGCGCCATTTCTTTAGTAAAATTTCGGATCTTTTTAGCGCTACTGAGCCCAAGATAACGCGCGTTATACCGCTATCAAGGTAGCTTTTTTTATTCGCGCTTCATCGCGTATCCCGCCGCCGATTTGGATTTGCAATTTGCGGCTTTTTGCGATCTTTTTCTACGGTTTTTTTAGATTTACCGCTTCACCCGCAAACGCTCCGTCAAGATCGACGACGTGAAGCCACTTTGCGCCCATATCTTCAAACCTTTTGGCTAGCTCCCACGGCGCGTCCGAGTAGATTTTGGCGCTACTCATTTCGCCTTTTAAAAAGCCGAACCGCCTTACCCTCTTTTTAAATCTATCGCAGGGAAAAATTTCCATCACATCTCTCCGAAATTTCGTGAAAATTTCTAGCCCCGTTTCGTGACTCTTTTTCGGGGTGCGGCTGAAAACCGAAAATGTTATCTTTATGCACCGCGCTCACGAATGTATAGCCGTACTCGGTAAAGCCAAGCGCCGCATCATCCTCGCAAACTACGTGATAAGAGTGTACGAAATACAAATACTCGCTAGCCTCTAGATCCTTATTTATCGGTGTTTGCTTGGTAAAATTTATGGTATTCCACCCGTGTGCGGCACCTTTAACGGCGCGTCAAATTTAGACGGGTCAATTTAACAACTCGCCCTTTTTACGAGCCCAAGTCCCTCGTTTACACCAAACTCCTCGCTTTGCTCAAAAAGCAGCTGCATACCCAGACAAATGCCCAAAAACGGCTTTCCGCCGGCTACGGCTTCTTTTTATCGCGGGGATAAAATCTCTATCTTTTTAGCTTTTTGCATCGCTTCGCCAAAAGCCCCAACTCCAGGCAAAAATAATCTTGTCAAATTTACCTAATTCCTCGCCGCGACCGACGAGTTTCGCCTTTACATTTGAAACTCTCAAACGCGTTTAAAACGCTTCTACCTTCCCGCGCCGTAGTCGATGATGCCGATCAATGCGAGCTCCTTTGCTTTGTAGCAAAAGATAAACGCTAAGCGCGATCATCAGCATCGCAACGCCGCCGATGAGATAGATCGCATTTATGATGTGATCTGGCGCCGTGATGGCAAAGTTTAAACACGAGCATTAGCGCCTCGATCGCAAGCGCGATGATAATCGAGCCGATAAATCTAATCATCGTCTTGTTTTCCATGTCCTCGCCGCGCTTGCTTTTTGCCTAGCACCTCTTCCTCAAATATCGCTTTAACCAAGTCAAAGATCGCAAGCGCTAGCGTAAGCACGATCGTGTGCTCAAACATCTTTTCGACTTCGATATTTAAAAAAATCTTTAGCCAAAAGCCCCTTGAGCGCGTCGGCGAACAAAAACAAGGCTATAATAAAAAGTGCGACCGAAAACGCGGCGTAAACAGTTTTTAAAAATTTGCCGAAGTAGCTCTCTAGCTTGCCGTGGGAGACGATGGCCAGGATATTTTCGAGCGAAACGTCGATACACGCGACGAATTTTAGCTCCCCTTTGTCGTCATATATCGGAGTGGACGCCGTCACGCACAGCTCGCCCGTGAGCGAGGACGGGTATGGGTCGCTTAGCACGCAGCGCTTCTCGCGCACCACGGTGTAATAATAAGACTTATTGCTGCAGTTTTCGCCGCCGCCGGCTTTATATTTTTTTCGTTTAAGCTCACGGCGTCGCCTATTTGCACGCCGTTTGCGTCAAGCACGTAAAACGCGTCAAAGCCCTCTATCTCGTGCGCCATTTTATCAAAGCCGCTTTTTATCGACTCGGCGTTTACCCCCGGCAGCCTGTTTGGCAAATTTACTACTAAAAAGATAGCATATATAGGGCTCTAGCCTTGTATCTTAACTCTGAAAACCTCTGTATATCTTGTAACGTCAAATTTATTCCTTATTTAGAGCGTGATTAAACTCAGGCACGATCTCTTTTAGCCCCGCCGCGACATCGTCCGCGTGCGTTAAATTTCTGATTTGTTCATTTAGTTTAGCTACGTCGTATTTGCTAGAGTGCGTCACGAAAAATAGACTGAAACTCGGTTTTTACGTCGTCTTTGTTTATTAAAAGCTCCTCATAAAGCTTCTCTCCCGGACGAAGACCCACGAATTCGACGCCCAGGTGCTCTTTGTTTGATAAAAATCAGCATCTTTTTAGCTAGATCGGCAATCTTTATCGGCTCGCCCATATCAAGCACAAAAAGCTCTCCGCCCTTTGCTATCGAGGCCGCCTGAAGCACGAGCTGACAGGCCTCGAAACTAGCATAAAGTACCTCGTGATATCAGGGTGCGTGACGGTTAGCGGTTTATTGTTTTCGATTTGTTCTTTACCTCGGTATTACGCTGCCGCTTGAGCCTAGCACGTTGCCAAAACGTACCGCGACAATCTCGGTTTTAGCAGGCAAATTTGAGTTTAGCGCGTAAAGCTCGCACACGCGCTTAGTCGCGCCCATGATGTTTGTCGGGCGCACAGCCTTATCGGATGAGATCATCACGACCTTGCTAACGCCGTATTCGATAGATAAATCGATCAAACTTTTAGTGCCGATTATGTTATTTATGACTGCTGCTTTCGGGTTTGCTTCGCAAAGCGGCACGTGCTTATAGGCTGCGGCATGGATAGCGATCTGCGGCCTAAACTCCTCAAATACTGCGCGCAGATCATCCTCGTTTACGATATTTATCATCTTGCTCACGGTTTTGTCGCTGTGAGTTATCTCGCCGATCTTGTAGAGATTAAACTCGCTGTGATCAATCATGATTAGCTTGCTGACGCCACTTTAAGGCACTGCTTGCACCATTTCGCTACCTATACTACCGCCGGCTCCCGTAACCAAAACGACCTTGCCGCCTAAAAACTTCTCCACAGCGCTGCTATCTAGGTCTTTTGGCTTTCTAGCTAGCAGATCTTCGATCGAGATATCCTTGATCGCATCCTTACCGGTGCCAAACATAGAAAAAAATCTTGATATCGCGGATACCGTAAGCCGTAAGCTCGTCAAAAAAAGCTCGGCTAGCTCGTCTTGTCCGAGTGCAAGCGCAATGATGGCGGTTTTTGCATTATATTCTTTGATCAAACTTTTGCGATTTCGCTCTTTGGTTGCACCAAAAATCCATCGCAGTAAGTGCCGACTAGATCGCTCCTGCCGTCCACTACGCCAACCGCATAAAGGTCGATGTAGCCCTGCCTAAGCCCCTTTAAAACGTGAAGCGCCTTTGAGGTAGCGCCGATAACGACGCATGGCTCGCCCGTATGCGGCTTTTTAGAAAAAGTCTAAAAACATACGCTTGGCGATCCTTAAATTTCCTATTAGCAGGCACGAGATAATAAAGTCTATAAAAACCACGCTTCTCGGAAACGGGTTGAAAACGGCTGGCATCGCAAAATAAACGATCCAAAAGCAAACTATCGCGCAAAGATGAACGAGGAAAATTTTCCTCGCTTCGTTTAGTCCGAAAAATCTCCACGGCACCTTGTAAATTTTTAAAAAGCCACATAAAAAAATAGCTTTAAAACCACCATCGTAACGCAGCCTGCGACCAGTCCGCCCCTAAAATAATCAGGCAGCACGCCGCTAAATCTAAGCAGATACGCCAGATAAAACGACGCTGCAAATATCGCGATATCAAAGGTTAGAAAAAAACGCAAGCCGCTTTTAGCTTCGTCGCTTTAAACATTTATACTTTTCCTTTACGATTTTTTTACAACTCGCGCAAACTCCTCGTCCCCCGTCGCAGTACCGCTAGGCAGGCAGATACCGCGCTCAAACATCTCCTCGCTAGTCCCGTCCGTAAACGCTAACGCCCTTCAAACACCGGCTGCATATGCATCGGCTTCCAAAGCGGACGGCTTTCTATGTTTTCTTTAGCAAGCGCCTCTATCACGCGTAGATGTGCGCCTTTTTCTTTAAACAGCGCGGTCGTTAGCCAGCGGTTGCCGCGAGAATTTGCGACCTCTGGCATAAACTCAAGCTCAGGAAGCTCTTTTTGATATTTTTTTCAGAAAATTTCTCGTTTTTTTATCACGCGCTGCTCGAGCACCTCCATCTGTGCCGTTCCGATCGCGCCCAGGACGTTGCTCAGGCGGTAGTTGTAGCCATAATCTTTGTGCTCGTAGTGCAAAAAACGGCTCCCCTAGCTTGCGTGCTGTAAAATCTCGCCTTCTCGACGAGATCTCTTTCGCCCACGAGCATGCCGCCGCCGCTTGTAGTTATGATTTTATTACCGTTAAAACTATACGCGCCAAGTCGCCCTAAAGTACCTAGCGCCTTGCCGTTATAAAAAGCCGCCCAGCGCCTCGGCCGCGTCTTCGACCACGGCGATATTTTCCTGCTCGCATATCTCGCAGATCTCTTTCATCTTTGCAGCCTGTCCGTAAAGGTGCGTGACGACGAGCGCCTTTGGCTTTTTTTAGGCGAGTTTGCGATCGCTTTTTTTAGGAGCTCGGGGCTTAGATTCCAGCTTTCGTCGCTATCGACGAAAAACAGGCGTAGCGCCTTGATAAAGTATCGGGCTAACGGACGCCATAAAGGTAAACGTAGATGCTAGCACCACATCTCCCGCGCCGATGCCTAGCACTCTTAGCGCCAAGTGGATCGCCGACGTGCCGGGAATTTAGCGCCAGCGCATCGGGCGCGCCCGCATAGTTTGCCACGCTTGCTTCAAAGTTTATTCACGTATTCGCCAAGCGGCGCGATATAGTTACTCTTAAAAACCCTCGTTTATGTACTCTTGCTCTTTGCCGCTCATGTGTGGCGGACTTAAGATAAATTCTTTGCATTATTATTCCTTAAAGAAATTTACGCATTGTAGCACTTAAAAATCTAAATATTTTTTTATAAAAACTCGTTTAAATTTGCTTTTTAGGCCGTAGAAAATGGGGATTTTATTAAATTTTGCGTCAAAACGCATTTTGAAACTGCAAACTTTGACGCCCAGCGTGATACTTTATCTATTTTGCCTGCACCGTCTTTTGTGGCTACGGACGCACGTTTGACGAGCGGCATTTAGCGCTCAAATTTAGCTTATTCGCCTAGCTTTAGCCGGATTACCGTAGGCCATGCTTTTATCCGCGATATCTCTCACGACGACGCTGCCCGCTCCGATTATGCAGTTTGCGCCGATTTTTTTACGCACTGGATGACGCATGAACCTATGCCTACGTGGGTATTTTTGCCCCACTATCACGCCGCCTGCTAGCGCCGCGTTTGGACTAATATGCGCGAAATCTCCGATCTCGCAGTCGTGCTCGATGATTGCGCCAGTGTTTATTATCGCGCCCTCGCCTATTACAGCGCGTGCGTTTATGACGGCATTTGGCATCACGACCGCACCCTCGCCTATTTGCGCGCTATTGCTTACCACCGCGCTTGCATGGATCAAGCGTGCAACGCTAAAAGCCCGCGTTTTTACTCTTTCTTGCAGGATGCGTCTGATTTTATTATCTCCGATAGCCACGATCACGTCCGCTTTTTTTCTAGGCTCGGGTCACATTGAAGCACGTTTTTGCCGTCAATTTAGCATCGTCCAAAAAACACGACCTCGCCATATCCGCACGCTCTAGCCACGTCCGCTACTACCGCTCCATGTCCGCTAAAGCCGTAAACGTAAATTTTAGTTGCGGCCATTAAATTTCTCCGTCGTAGCCATGCCTTCTTTACTCACGCCGCTTCGCTTTAGCACCTTTTGCACGGTTAAAATCGCGATTTTTCACGTCCAGCGCAAAGCTAAGCTCGCGAACGTATCTCGCGTCAAATTTGAAACTTTTCCGCCCAGCTGATCGCGTTGCGACCGTTTACCTGCGCTAGACCCGTGATACCGGGTCTCACGTCGTGGCGGGTCGCCTGCTCGGCGTCGTAAAGAGGCAGGTACTCAACCAAAAAGCGGACGCGGCCCGATGAAGCTCATATCGCCTTTTAGCACGTTAAAAAAGCTGGGGTAGCTCATCAAGGCTGAGGCTTCGGATAGTCTTGCCGACGCCGCTTAGACGCATCTCGTCAGGCAGTAGCTCTCCGTCCGCGCCGCGCTCGTCGCTCATCGTTTTCAAATTTGTAAATTTCTAGAAATTTCTAGCGTGCAAACCCGGGCGTGCCTGCGTAAAAATAACGTCCTTACTAACCTTAAAATATATCAAAACCGCGACGACCGCCATGATCGGCAGCGTCAGCACGATCAAAAAAATCGCGCCGCAAATATCCAGTAATCTCTTAAAAAAACGCCCTATACATCGATAAATTTCTCCTATAACTCTATATATTTCCTAGCGACCGCTCGCTCGTCAAACTCGCGCAGGGCGAGCTCTCGCCCGTTTCGGCCCATTTGCGCGGCCAAATTTACGTCGTTTAGTAAAATTTCTATCTTTGCGGCTAGATCGGCTGAGCTTTTTACTTCGCAAAGCAGGCCGTTAAAGCCGTTCGTCACGGCCTCGTTACATCCCGCCACGTCACTAGCAATGACCGGCCTACCCATACTCATCGCCTCTAAAACCGTGCGCGGAAAGCCCTCTTTGTAGCTTGGAAGTGCAAGCAGATAGCTAGCCTTTAAAAAGCTCCGGCACGTCGTCTCTAGCACCCAGATACCGCACGGCGCCGCCTTTTTAAAAACTTAGCATCCGCCGTACTTTTTGTTACCCTCAAACCCTTCGCCCGCAAATACGAACGCACAATCCTCGCGCCCGCGTAAAAGCTCGGCCGCCTCGTAAAACTCGCGTACGCCCTTGTGCCACATCGCGCGCGCTATCATCAGTACTATCTTTTTACCGCGCAGATCCTCGTCCAAATTGCAGGCCGGCACGCTATTTTCGTCAAACCTGAGCGTATCCACGCCCACGCTTTTTTTATCTTAAGAAAATTTTTCTCCTGGGCTATCAAACCGCGGCTCAAAAAAATACGCCGGATCAGCCTCATTTACAAACACGCAGCCGTCGCTCATATTTAGCGCTTTTTATAAAGCGTTTCGATCGCGACGCGAACTAGACGGGTTTTTAAGTCGTTATCGATATAAAAGCTACCAAGCCCCTCGACCACATTTGATTACGCGCTTTATGCCTGCCTTTTTTTAGCCGCAAAGGTGCCAAACACGTTTGATTTATGCGCCGAGGTTTGCAGCAGGTCGACTTTAACCCGCGCAAGATATCGGCGAGCTTTCTTGAGTTTTCAAGCACGGTTAGAGGATTTAGGCTCGCGCGGTCAAGCTCGTACGTCACGCAGTTAAACTCGCTTTTTAGCCTATCCGTGTAGTCGCCCTTTGGCGCGATAGCGAACACCTCGTGACCCTAGCCGCTTTAGCTCGCGCATGATCGGCGCGCGGAAAAAGTAAATGCTCATATCGGCGTGAGATAAAAAAATCCAAATTAGCCATTTTTTTAAAAAATATCCTTTAAATTTTGCACCCTCATCTTAGCAACCTATAAATTTTAACCGCGCCGTTTAAAATGACCGGCTCAAAGAGCTCTTTATCGTAGTTTTCGAGCACGAAAAAGCTGTATGTAGGCCGAGTTTAGCACCGCTTCGTCAAGCACCAAAAACCGCCTGTAATCCTTCATAAAAAATGAGATAAACTTTTCACCGTCCGCGTCCATCTCATGCTTTTTTTGACAACCAGCTTATCCTTTTCGTCGTAGCTTGTTTCAAAGTACGTATTTACGGATATTTCGCGCTCGCCGATATAGACTTTTTGACGCGTCGCCAGATACGCTAAACCCTCCGCCGATATTTATCGTATCGCCGTCCACCGAGTAGGGTTTGCCCGGATAAAAATATCGCTCCATACTCCTCGCCGCTGTTTAGATCAAGGTTTGAAAAAGCGCAAAACGGCGCTAAAGATATCGATCATGGAGTCAGGCAGATAATAATAAATCTCGCGCGTTTTTTTGTGGCGGCTGGAAATCCTTGCTATTTAGCGAATACAAAAACGAATTTACGCTAGTGGCGTTGTAGTCTTTCATCATTTGGTTCAATTTAACCCGAATCTCTCGCTAAAATTGCGCTCGGTGTACTCGACCTCTAGGGCGGGCCATATTCGCCGACATGCGCTGATTGCTAGATAGCGCAAAGCTCACGGCGAAGTTATCCCCTGCCTAGGTGCTTGCCGCCGTCGATGAGGGTCTTGACATCTGCGTAGTAGCGGATCGGATAGCCGTAGTCCCACCACGCCAGCACGTAGTCCTCGCGCCCCGCGATCTTGTGTAGCTTATCCAGGCTCTCGACCTCGCTTTTTGGCAAAAACCGTGCCGACTTTATAGCCGTAAATGTGCTCTAAGCACGGCATCAAGGATATCGCGGCGATACAAAAGACGCAAATTTTTTTTCTAAAAAGCGCGTGCTTTTTGAGCGAGCTTAGGCCTGAGACCATAAAAATAAGCCGCCCCGCAAATAAGCGCCGCCGCCGCAAACGTGGCTAGATATACGCCAAAGCTCGCCTCGCCATCATAAATTGGCGCAAAAACGGGAGATTTGCCGTGCAAAAAGGCTGTAATATTTATCAAAATACAAAAAGAAAAAAACGCAAAAAAACGCCGCAACGCAAACGGTGCAAAAATCTGTCTAAAATTTTTATCTTTTTAAAAAAATTCACGCAAAGCGCCGCAAAATACCCAAATCCTATCGCCATCACGGGCACGGAGTAGATCGTAAATCTAAGCCCGCCTTTTAGCGCCAAAAACCCAAGTAGCAGCATCGGAAGCGCAAGCAAAAAGGAGCGAATGTAAGACAAAGCGCCGCGACTCCAACGAGCGATAAAGCAAAAGTAACAACATGCCCGCTGATACGCTTGGCAAAGGCGTTTATCGACTCAAACTCAAACGAATAATCGCTCATTTCCATTATCGTTTTATTTACGTTGTAAAAATGAAAAAAACCGGCTCGCTACTTTCTGAAACCCCGCGAAATATGTAAAATTTAAGCTGAAATAAAATTTGATTTAGCCCGCCGCTAAAGCCCAGCAATCCCTACGGCAAGAGCTAGACACGCGGCTACGACGCGCTTATCCCAGATCTGCGGACGAAATCTCATAGTTAGATAAAGCGCGACGGCAAGCGCGCTTTTAGCGTAAAAAATCGATATACGTAAGTGCAACTATCATCAAAATGACAGCCTCGTAATTTAGCGCGTTTTTCCCTATCAAAAACCAAAGTATAGAGCAAAAATGCGCCCAGCATGGCAAAATTTAGCGAGTAAGAGCTCGGATACCACCAGTCGTTTATCAGGATAAAAATCGGGATAAAAATGAGATCGTTTACGTTTTTTTTCTGCGCGAGGCGTATCATCGCCCAGACGCTAAACGCGGGCAGCACGATAGTGAGCATATCGGTGTCGTAGTAGCCAGCCATCGTGCGGTTATAGTAGCTGTTCGCGATACTAGCTAGCAGCGCCGCCGCAAAGCCCATGCCCGGCATCTCGTACTCTTTAGCTATCAAAATCACGGGAATAACGATAAGCGAGCTAAAAAATACGCTCATATAAAGCAATATACTCTCGAAGCTAAAAGGCGAGTGATACAAAAAAGTACGTAAGCGTCGGCATCGAGCGCCCGTAGTAGCTAAGGTCGTTTGGCTGATGAAAGCCCGCTATCATGTCGCGCGCGCCCTCGGCGAAGGCGTAGCCGTCGTTTGTGCTGATCATGAGCTGATCGTTCCAGAAAAAGTGCTGATACTCGCCCGCCCAATACACCCAGTACAGCCTGCAAACCACGCTAAAAAACAAACGCCGCAAGCATCAAAAAAACAAGTTTGCTTTGAAAATTTCGAATTTATCCAAGAGTCCCGAAATTTTACTCGCCATTTTCACCCTCTAAATATCCTATGAGCTGCGCCGCAACGGCGTTTTTATCAACTCTACTACGCGGCCATAAGCTCTTTTTTTCATAATCTTGCCTTAAATTTCTCATCCTCAAGAGCTCGCCTCATCGCCGCCTCCATAGCTTTTTCGTCATCCACGGGCGTTAAAATGCCGTACTCATCGTCGCCAAGAAGCTCCCTAGCGCCGCTTTTATGATCGGTGGAGATGATAAATCTCTCGCAAGCAAGCGCCTCTAAAAGCACGTTTGAAAAGCCCTCAAACCTCGAAGCGCAGAGGAAACACTCGGCATTTTTAATAAATTTAAACGGATTTTTTTGTCCGTGCCTAGTAGCTTTACTCGCTCGCCAACTCCAAGCTCGTCGATCACACTGAAGCTCGCCGTGTAAAGGCCCCTTGCCAGTATCCCAAGCGTCGCGCGCTCGTCGTTTAAATTTGCGATTATTTTTTTATTAGCATCGCTTGATTTTTACCGCTATCAAGCCGTCCGATATTTAGAAAAAACGGCTTAAACGTACCCTCTAGCGGCTCGTTTGCGAGAGTTTTTATCGCCGCTAAATCGACCGCGTTATATAGCACCTTAGTTTTTGCGGCGTCGCAGCAAAAACTTTCGCACTAGATCCTCGGCGTTTCCCTGCGCGTTGGCCAAAAATCAGATCGGCTCTAGGATAGAGCGCCTTAACGAGTAATCTATTGGCAAACCCGCTAAGGCCGCTTTTTATAGATGACCGATGGACAGCTGCGCTCGCTTATCACCATCCGTCCTTTTTAGGCCTAAAATTTTTAGCCGCAAGAGCCGCGTAGCAAGGACGATTCATCAAGACAAAATGCGCGTCGATGCCCGATTTCTCGCAAAGTTTTTTTATATTTTAGAGCCAAGGAGGGTAGCGCAAAGGCTAGTCGAAAAAAAGCTTTCTTACGTCGCTCTCATATGGATCTGAGCGCTCGAGGAAGTGGATTTTAACCGCGCTTGGTATCTCGTAGGCTAAGACCTCACTCATCAAAACGAGATGAACTTCGTATTTTTTTGCACAGAGCGGGGAGCAAATTTGAAACCACGCGCTCCGCGCCGCCCGGCCCCATCGAGTAGAGAAAAACGGCTAATTTTTTTCATTCGCCGTGCGTTTTTGTATATCCAAACGCGAATTTTAGTTAAAAAAACAAAAATCATAGATTTTGGAAACGGGCTTAAAATCAGCATCGCCAGCGCTTCTTTGGTAAATTTGAAATTTGAGGCTTTTAAGAAGATATGCGTACATTTTTTTGTATTCGCCGCCACTTTCGCATAATACGCCGCCATTTTTATATAGGATCGCGATATGAGCATCGTTTACGCGAAATTTCGGCTCGGCCGAATTTGCGTTGCTTGCTTGCTCGTTTTTTTCGGCGATCTTTTGCAAAAATAAGCTCCGCAGTCATCGCGTAACCTTTCATTATGCAAAGCGGGCGTTTAAACGAGTTTATCGTGACGCTGTCGCTGCGGTGAAAGCGGTAAATACGCACGGCGTCGTGCAGGTAATAAGCCGGAAGGTCAAAAAGATAGATCCAAAGCGTATTTTTCGCTACCGTAAAGCCCCTTTTCAAAGCGCCTCTGCCCGATCGCGTCGCGGCGAAACATTATCAAAAAAACTCGCCCGTTATCTTGCCGTCGTAGTAGTCCTGCGGCGAAATTTCTCCGCTTTTACTCAGTCCAAATCCCGAAAATTTCGTCGTCGGCTCGCCGTCAAGCTCAAAATAACAGTTCGCCCAGACGCTAGCATACCCCTGCTCCAGCACAGCCACCATCTTGCTTATAGCGCTTTCTATCAGAAGATCATCGTCGTCTAAAATCACGAAAGCATCGCCGCTAGCGTGGTCAAAGCCGTTGTTTTTATTGCCGTTTGGGCCGCGGTCGTAAGTTTGATTTAAGACGTATTTTACGTTGTCAAATTTGAGCGACGTAACTCTGCGCAAGCTCGCGCGTGCCGTCGTTTGAGTTGTCGTCGCTGATTATAATTTCTTTGTTTTCGTAGTCTTGAGCCAGCGCGCTTTTTAAGGCGGCTTCAAAAAGCTCTTTGCGGTTGTAAGTTGGGATTATTATGCTTACTTTTAGCATTTTAGCCCTTTATATTTTTGAGTGATAAAAATCCATCCACTTTTGGTAATGTGATCGGTTTTTAAAGCTATTTTCACGCTCTTTAGCGTTTCTAACTAGCCCTTGTCTCAGTTCTTCGTCGCGCATCAAAAGTTCGATTTTGCTTCCGAGCGCTTTTTGCATCGTCTATCGGCACTAAAAAAATCCATCCTTTCCATCTTCAATGAGCTCCTTTGCGCCGCTTGTAGCAGTCGCCACCCTAGCGCAGTTAAAAACGCTCTCGATTAGAACGTTTGGCAAGCCCTCGGTTTTGGAACTTGAAACTAGAATTTTAGCCCTTTCATAAAGCGAAGCTACGTCGCTTGTTTGCCCGATAAACTCGGCATCCAGATGAAGCTGCTCATGCGCGATGAGCTCTAGTCTTTGCCTCTCTTCGCCCGCACCCGCTATCACGATTTTCCACTCTTTTAAAAGCTCTTTATCGACTAGGCTCATAGCCTTTAAAAATACGTCGCAACCTTTAATCGAGATGAGACGGCCGACGAAAAGGATGATATTTTCCTTCGGCAAGCCCTGCTTTTTGGCTTCAAACATAGGATTATACATCACGGTTTTTATTTTTTTACGAAGCTATAGTATTCGTAGTCCTCTTTTGTAAGCACCGTTAGGCCGCTAGCTAGCGGATAGAGCAAACGGCGCAAAAACAGCCAGCCGCGCCCTTTGAAAAAATCGGCGCTTGAATGCTCGCTGATAAAAAGCGGCTTGTTTATAAACAAATTCGACAAAAATCACGTTGATATTCGTGCTGTCCATAGAGGAGATAACGACGTCAAAACCGCCGTTTTTGATCACTTTCGCTGATAAAAAAACTTTTTCACGCGCCTGATTAAATTTGCAAAAAAACCCTTTTTACCATCGGAAAAGGCAGATCGATCAGCTTTATCCTCTCGTCTAGCTCGTAAAACGGCGGTTTGCTGTCAAATTTTAAAAAGCGTTACGTCGTGAAATTTCGCAAAATAGCTCGCTAGCAAGCTCATCACGCGCTCAGCGCCACCCTGCTTGAAGTGTCGAAATTATAAATAAAAACCTTCATTCTCTCTCCAAATTTTAATCGGTGCGTGAGAAATTTAATAAATCTTCAAAAATTATTGATTTTATAAATTTTGAGCTTTATAATCGCTTAGTTTCCTATCTTTTAAATATCCGCTCATAGCCTAAAATTGCCGCTTCAAAGCGCGTTGCGGCGACATATTTTAAGCTGTTTAGGCGAGCTAGCGGGGAGACTTTTACCTGCGCTCTTTGCACTCGCTCGGCTTGGATATTTGAGTCTGTTAGATCGGTTGGATGCGCAAAAATATCGCTAAAATACATCTTTAAGCCATTTTGCAAAAGCAAAATCCGCCAAAAATCAGCCACGCAAAGCGCCTTTTTGTGCGTTTGCAAAACCGTTTCCGCCGCGCGCCTATCAGCACGTAAGCGGCCGCTCGGTAAATCGTGCCGTAAGAGCGCTTTGAGACTAGCCAAAAATCCTCCTCTAGTTTTTTACCAAATGCGCTAAATCGCCCATCTAACCCGTCCTGCGCGCCGCAGATGAGAGCCGAACCCTCGTCCATCTTGGTAGCCGTTTCAAACGCCTTTTTTTCACGCCGTCCTCGTCTCCGATAACGTCGTCTTCTAAAAATGAGCGCAAATTTGGCGTCGCTTTTTAAAAAACTCCTCGTAAGCGCGCACGTGAGATAGCGAGCAGCCGACCTCGGACGGGCTTAACAGCCTGCCGTAAGCCTCGAGGCTAGCTAGCGCATATCCGTAGTACTCCTTTGCACTCATAGCCCTACCGTCGGTCGCCTCGACGAGCTTACTCGCCGTAGTTTTTTTAAACCGCTCTTTTTAACTTTTCACGGCGCGCCTCGTCGCCTTTTTAACGAAATAACGAATACTCAAATTTTTCATCTTTTTAAACTTCGATTTGATTTTTATTTGTCACGATTAGCTGCTCTATTTTGTCAAATATCAAAAAACAAGCTCGCGGCGTATCCGAGCACAAGCAAAACCGCCGAATACGCGGCAAATTCGCTCCAGCTTGAAATCTGCACGAAATTTCGCAGCCAAAAAAACAGCCCGCAAACTGCTGCAAAAAAACGGCTAAATTTTCAAAAATAAACGCCGTAAAAAGTCGTAAGCGGCAAGCTCAAACTTTAACGCAGCGTTTATAAGGTCAAACCCCAAAAATACGCACCGAATAAAGTGCGGCGCCGACAATCGCCATACCGTAAATGCCGTAGTCCGTAAATTTAAGCACGGCAATCTGCGCCAAAATCGTGCCAGCACCCAAAATGGTGTTTGCTATCGCAGGGCGTTTTAGTTTATTGGTCGCGCTGTCGAGATTAAAAAGCGAAAAAACGTAGCTGATAAATATAATCGGCACTAGAGTTATCATCGATAGATTATAGATTAGATTTATCTCGTCCGCGCTTTTAAACGGCAGCCAAAGCATGTAAAATTCGCGCCCAAAAGCCACGAAAATAGCCGCCGGCACGCTCACAACAAACGCCGTAACTCGCATCGAAAAATTTAGCTTCCGCAACAAGCGCGATCAAATTTGATTTAGAGTAGTGCTCGACGAATTTTGGCGCAAATATCGCACTAAGTTGCGCCACAAAGCTCTCCAAAATTATCGGAGCCGCCTTTGAAACGGCTAAAATTCCCGTCGCGTTCGCGCTTAAAAAGATATTGCAGATAAACAGATCCATACCGCTCATAAGCACGCGGTTTAGGGGCGTTAAAGCTATTATAGACGCCTGATTTTAGTAGCTCTTTTATCCGCGCAAAGTCAAATCGCGCGGGTTAACTAAGCTCGGGCGTGATACGGCGCGAAACCCAAACGCTCGTAAAAAAACACAAAGAGCGACGCGACTAGAGCGGAGATCGCGATATAGGCGATCATCGGTCTGAAAAAAATAAAAAAAGCGCGACGATGAGAGCGGCCAAAAAATAGCGCTAGACGCGGCGTTGCGAACGGAGATGATGTAGAGCTTGTTTTTTTGATAAACATCGAGACGCTGATGACGCCGTTAAAAAAAGCCCGACGCAAAAATTTATAAAATAAAACGCAAAAAGTAAGCCGCACGTCGCCCAGCAGCGCGCCGCTCACGTTTAGCACGCTTTGTAATTTGAAGATAAAAAAACGCCAGCGCCCAGCAAAAATAAGAACGCAAAAAAAGATATTTACGACCAGAACCGACGAGTAGTAGGCGTTTGCCGCGCGGGTATCGTCTCTATGCCACTCGTATGCGACGAAGCGGCCGCTAACCGAGTTTATCGCCGCGGTTACGACTAAAGCATAGGCCACGATAGCGTTAGACAGCCCGACAAAGCCGTAGGCTTCGTTGCCCAGGCTTTTTAGGATGTAGGGCGTGAGGAAAAAAATTTATCCCCATCGAGACGATAAAAACGACGATGGAGCTGATCAACGTTTACGAGCATTACAGCCTTGCGTCGGCGTTTTTCGTAAACGTTTTTTTGATATCGTAAACGAGCGCTTTGCTAAATTTCTAACCCTTTAACTTTATCGTGTGCGACGGCGATCACGACGCAGTCGTAGTCCGCCTCGTCAAAGCTTTTTTTAGAGGCGTGATACCGTATTCGCGCTTCACCTCGGCTTCGTCCGCCCACGGATCGTATACGTCCACGCTACAACCAAAATCCCTAAGCTCCTCGATCACGTCTATCACGCGCGAGTTGCGGATATCCGGGCAGTTTTCCTTAAACGTAAGGCCAAGCACCAAAAACGCGAGCCGAATTTATCAAAACGCCCCTTTTTATCATCAGTTTTACGACTTGATCGGCGGCGTATTTGCCCATATTATCATTGATGCGGCGACCTGCTAGGATCATCTCGGGATGAAAGCCAAGCTCCTGCGCCTTATGCGTGAGATAGTACGGATCTACGCCGATGCAGTGGCCGCCTACTAGTCCAGGACGGAAATGTAAGAAATTCCACTTCGTACCCGCCGCCTGCAAAACGGCGTTTGTGTCGATGTTCATCTTGTTAAATATCATCGCAAGCTCGTTCATAAAAAGCGATATTTATATCGCGCTGCGTGTTTTCGATGACTTTGGCAGCCCTCGGCGACCTTGATAGTAGGCGCTTTGTGCGTGCCGGCTGTGATGATCGAGCGGTAGACCTCATCGACCTTTTCGGCTACCTCGGGCGTCGAGCCGCTGGTGATCTTTTTGATCTTTGTAACAGTGTGCTCTTTATCCCCTGGATTTATGCGCTCTGGAGAGTAGCCACAGAAGAAGTCTTTATTAAATTTAAGCCCGCTCTCTTCAAGAAGTGGCACACAAATTTCTTCTGTAACGCCTGGATAAACAGTGCTCTCATAGACAACGATGTCACCTTTTTTAAGCACTTTTGCCACGCTCTGAGTCGCTTTTTACCACTGGGGTTAGATCAGGGCGTTTGTTCTTATCTATCGGAGTTGGAACGGTTACGATGAAGAAGTTGCAACTTCTGATCTCATCTAAATTTAGGCTAAACTTTCATGCCATTATCGATAGCTTTTTTCATCTGCTCGTTGCTAAGCTCAAGCGTTCTATCATAGCCACTTTTAAGCTCTTCTATACGTTTTGCATTTACGTCAAAGCCGACTACTTCGTACTTCTCGCTAAAAGCTGCTGCTAATGGAAGTCCCACATATCCTAGTCCTACTACTGCTATTTTTCATCTATTTTTTTCCTTTCTTTTTTTGATTCTAATGTCTTTGAGAGCTCAAAAACTCTTATCTCAGCCTGCACGCCCTGTGGAGTTACGATCCTTATGGGGCTAATGCCGGGTAAAATTTGGCTTAAACTCATAATAAACCTGCCTCTTTTTCTTTTTTTGCCGTTGCAAGGCTTAAGTGGCTCATCATCTGCGCTCAAATTCATAATAAATCCCGCTTTTATCCTCTTTTTTTATCTAAACGTCCGCCCTCTAGCATAGCAAATTCGCAATCCGTTTGCACCTCTTTAAAAAAATGCAACTTCATATTTAAAAATAATCATGTGGCATCTTTGAGATAGGCAGCTCAAAAAACCTGCTCTTGCGTCTTTGCTTCGCTTTTGTCTGAAGCTTCACTAGCTAAAAAGCATAACAGGTAGCAAAAAAACTATGAGAGATAAAATTTGCTTCACGCTTTGACGCCTATTTGGAAGTATTTAAAGCCATGCTCGGCTAAAGACTTAGCATTATACTGGTTGCGTCCATCAAAAAATGACGGCATTTTTTTAGCCTCTCTTTGATCTCCATAAAATCAGGCGATCTAAACTCACTCCACTCTGTCACAAGCACCAAAGCATCGGCGTTATCAAGAGCGTCATATTTATTTTTAGCATATTTCACATCTAAATTTGGCATATATTTTTTAGCTTCTTCGCTTGCTTTTGGATCATAAGCCACCACTTTTTGCGCCAGCCTCGTCTAAAAAGCTTTATCAAAGTTAGCGAGCTAGCCTCTCTCATATCATCGGTATTTGGCTTAAACGCAAGACCCCAAAGTGCGATCGTCTTGCCCTTCAAATCGCCACCAAAGAAGTTATAATTTCTCTCAAATAGCACTCTTTTTTTGAGCCTTATTTCTTGACTCGACCGCATTTAAAAGCTCTGGCTCAAAGCCATTTTGTCTAGCTGTATAGATGAGCGCCTCGACATCCTTTGGAAAGCAGCTGCCGCCATATCCGCAGCCTGGATAGATAAAGCTATATCCGATCCTTGAGTCACTACCGATACCTTTTTCTTACTAAATTTACATCAGCTCCCACACGCTCGCAGATATTTGCTATCTCGTTTATAAAAGCTTATTTTGGTTGCTAGCATCGAATTTGCAGCGTATTTTTGTCATCTCGGCTGACTTTACGTCCATGCAGATAAGCCTGTCGTGATTTTTTTCATAAATGGCTCATAAAGCTCTCTCATCACGCTAAAGCCCCATTCGCTACTAGCTCCGATAACTACGCGGTCTGGCTTTAAAAAGTCCTCAACCGCCGCACCCTCTTTTAAAAATTCTGGGTTTGAGACTACTTCAAATTTAACCTCTACATTTCTCTTTTTAAGCTCAGCCTCGATCACCTCATGCACCTTAGCTCCAGTGCCAACTGGAACGGTTGATTTATCGACAACTATTAGTGGTTTACGTAATTTCTCCGATAGATTTTTGCAACTGATAGGGACATATTTTTAAGTCCGCCTGTCCATCAGCGCCCATAGGCGTGCCAACTGCGATAAATAGCACATCTGCGTGCTCTAGCGCCTCAGTTATCTGCGTGCTAAATTTAAGCGAGCCATTTTTGTAGCACTCACTCACGATATCAGCAAGTCCTGGCTCATATATAGGCAAGACGCCGTTTTTTTAGCGCCTCGATCTTTTTGCTATCGACATCGACGCAGATGACGCTATTGCCCATCTTAGCAAAAACACACACCACCTACTAGCCCAACATATCCAGTTCCAATTACTGCTATTTTCATGTTTCCCCTTAAATTCTCTTTTCCCACTCAAGGGCGGTTTTTATGATGAGCGCTAGATCGTCTCTTTTTGGCTTCCAGCTTGTTAGCGAGCGCAGTTTGTTTGCGTTTGAGATAAGGATAGCTGGGTCGCCGTCCCTTCTTGGCGCATTTAGCACCTTGAAGTTTACTCCACTTACCTCTTTTTGCGGTTTCTATCACCTCTTTTACGCTAAATCCTCTGCCGTATCCCACGTTAAAGGTTTCGCTGCCGTTTTTGGCTGATGTACTCTAGCGCGCTTATATGAGCGTCTGCTAGGTCGCTAACGTGGATGTAGTCTCTAACACAAGTGCCATCTTTCGTTGCGTAGTCATCGCCAAAGATACCCATACTCTCGCGCTTGCCAAGTGCTGTTTGCACGGCTACTTTGATAAGGTGCGTGGCGTTTGGATAGTTTTGACCGATAAGCCCCTCTTCGTCTGCGCCTGCGACGTTGAAGTAGCGAAGTATCGCAAATTTGAAATTTTTCATTTGACGCAGCGTAGTCTTTGATGATCTGCTCGCTCATTAGCTTGCTTCTGCCGTATGGATTTATCGGGTTTGTAGGCGTTGTTTCGCTAACCTCCGCCACGTCTGGCTCGCCATAAACTGCGGCAGTTGAGCTAAATATCAAATTTATTTACATTGTAAGTTTTTGCGTATTTTTAGCACTCTTGCGACGTTTGCAGTGTTGTTTAGATAGTATTTTTAGCGGCTCGCTCATACTCTCAAAGACCTCGATAAACGCTGCAAAATGAATGATCGCATCAAATTGCCATTTGCAGAGTGGCTCAAATCATCCTCTAAATTGCGTTTATAAATTTAAACATTTCCTATCTTTTGAAGTGCCTCAAGTGCTTTTTGTGAGCCCTTGCAGAGATTGTCGATGATGGTTATCTCATCTTTACCTTGCTTTAAAAGTGCTTTTTACTACGTGAGAGCCGATGTAGCCCGCTCCGCCTGTTATTAAAATTTTTCATAAATTTACCTTTTTGAAAGTTTAGATTTTTCCGATTTTATCATAAAAGATAAAAAGGTAAAATAAAAATGAGGCGTCGCCAAGCTCGCATGCCAAATTTAGCCGTCCTATCACGCGCTTAGCGTAAATTTACAGCACCCTTCTCAAAGCAAACAAGCGGGCAATTTGACCGAAACAGCCAGTGAATCCTCTCTAACTCGCAAAAAATATCGGAAACCTAGGGCAATCCTTTTGCGGTTAAATTTTTGATATTTGTATGTTATTACGGAGCCGATTTTAGGCGGGTTTGCGCGCTCTTCGTCGCTAAAACCGGAGCCTACCTTAATTTGACTCCGTACGGGATTTGCTCGCCTGGGTTTGAGCCGGCCGCGCCGAGCGATTTGCAAGTCACTGAGCCCATGAGCCCGGTGTATTTGCCTGTGCCGGCATTTATCGCCGCTACTTCGCACTCGGCGTCTTTAAATTTTTTATATTTCAGCGCATTTTTGCTTCGTTTTCGCTCGTATGGCGCGTTTGGCTCGCGCACGACGGCACCCTCGCCGCCCTTTGCGATGACAGCCTCCGCAAACGCCTCAAATCCCGGCGTTATCTTTTACTTTTTACTTGTTTGATTATATTTAGATTTTGCCCTGCCTGCGGATTTTGCAAGATAAATTTTTCAAGCTCGCTAAGGCGCTCTAAAAGCCCGCCGCTAGCTTCTGGTACGTCAAAAACATAAAATTTGATCTCGCTCCACGCTACCTCATTTGGTGTTTTATCCATCACTATCGATTGTATTTTTTTCACTCGCCCCGCGCGTGTAGAGACTCGCCGTCAATTGCAAACGGCGGAAAAATACGTGCTCCAGCCCTCAGGCACGGCTAGAAATTTTGCCGTTTCTAGATAGCACATTCGCCCGTCCCAGTAGGCGCGCACGCCGTCTAGCTTCTCGCTGGCTAGCCAGCCGCTGACGTTTTGACCTTTGTATTCGCTAAGCTTTTAAAAAGCTCAAATTTATCTTTTTTTAGCAGTATCTGCGCTTGCTGCATTGTTTAGATTTTCGCTCTGAGCGGCCAAAGCAAAGTTTAAAAAGGCGGCGATCAAGAGCGCGAAAAAAATCTCAAATTTCAACCCCGTAAAACTCGCTATACCACTCGACAAATTTAGCCACGCCGTCATTTTACTTTTGTATTTGGCTTGTAGTCAAAGTCAGCCACCAAGTCGCTCACGTCTGCAAAGGTCGCTGGTACGTCGCCTGCTTGAAGTGGGAGAAATCTTTTTCTTGATCTCGCGGCCGATCTTTATCTCAACTGCCTTGATGTAGTCCATGAGCTCGACTGGGCTGTTGTTACCGATATTATAGACTTTAAACGGCGCTTTTGAGGTGGCAGGGTCTGGGTGCTTTGCGTCCCAAGCTGGATTTGGCTTAGCAGGGATTATCGATACACTTGATGATACCCTTTACGATGTCGTCCACGTAGGTAAAGTCGCGCTTCATCTTGCCGTAGTTAAAGACGTCGATGCTCTTTATCTTTAAGCGCAGCATCAACAAACAAAAAAATAGCGCCATATCAGGGCGTCCCCATGGTCCATAAACCGTAAAAAAAGCGAAGTCCAGTCGTTGGCACGTTAAATAGATGCGAGTACGTGTGCGCCATCATCTCGTTGCTCTTTTTGGTCGCTGCATAGAGGCTTATTGGGTGATTGACCCCCTCGTGTGTAGAAAATGGCATGTTTTTCATTTAGGGCCATAAACCGAGCTAGAGCTTGCATAGACTAAAGTTTTCTGATCTCATTGTGGCGGCAGCACTCGAGGGATGTTCATAAAGCCTGTGATGTTGCTGTCGATGTAGGCTTTTTGGATTTATGAGAGAGTAGCGAACGCCAGCTTGTGCGGCTCAAATTCTACCACTACGTCAAATTTTTCTTTTGCAAAAAGCTCTTTCATCGTCTTTTTCATCAGCGAGGTCTGCTTTTATAAATTTCTAAATTGGATGCGTTTTTTTGATGTGATGAGCTTGCCGTAGTCTATCTCGCTCACGTCAAAAGCCAGCTGTTTTTAGGCGTGCAAGCTTTTAAATTTACGTCGTAATAGTCATTTTATCACGTCATATCCAACGACCTCATCTCCGCGCGCCACAAGGGCATTTTGCAAGGTGAAATCCTATAAATCCAGCTGTTCCAGTTACTAAAAGTTTTTCATGTTTTTTTCCTTTACGATTTGATGTTATTTTAGCGTATTTTTGCGCCCGTTATCACTGCTCGTCCAAATTTATCTCGGGCATATTTTCTTCGGTGTAGTACTCCTCTGTCCCGATCTGCTCGCCCTCTTCGTCACACTCTGGCTCATCCTCGTAGTTTTGCGTTTCAAGGCGCACGAGTTCGCGCTCGACTGCCTCGCAAAAAACCGGCGTATAGCCCATCTGGGCGCAGTTTGCCGCTAGCCACTCGCTCATCACTGAGATGTCGTCGGCGTAGTCATCCAGCGTCAAATTTCCGCGTAAAAAGCTCGTATTTTTAGGAAAAAGCCAGTAGGGTGTTTAGCACGTCGCTTTCGCAGTATTCGTTGATCTTATCTATCTTGCCGTCAAAAAACAGCTCCATCACCTGATCGCCGTGCACGTCGTATTTGCCGGGTACTGAGCTCGCGCAGAGCGTATCGAGCTTTAGCCCGCGCACGGAGCCAAACTCGCTCACGTGGTCAAGCAGATCAAAGTGAAATGTGCCGCTGTACCGGTCGCGGTAGTTGCCGTCCCATTTACCCCTTGCCAAGCTCCTTGTTTTCGACCTCGTAAAAGCTCGGAAACGAGACGTTGTACCTCATCGCGCGAGTTAAAATCATCGGCAAGTCAAAGCCCCGTCCGTTAAAGCTAACTAGGCGCGGATTATGCGAGTTTACGAAACCGATAAATTTATTTAAGATTTCGCGCTCGTTTGCGCCTTTCATCGTGCTTACACGCAAAGACTTTACCGTACTCGTCCGCCATCACAGCTGAAATCGCCACGACGCGGTGAAACATCACGGGCAAAAACTCGCTTCCGCTTGCTGCCTTTTTGCGTGGCAAACGCCTGCCTCGCCACCTCCGCGTCGCTTCCCTCAAAGCCGTAAATTTTACGTAAAAGCGCGGTGTCTGGCACCGTCTCGCAGTCAAAAACGCAGATATAATTTTTAGCCATTTCAAACCTTTTTTAGCTATTTTTGCCTAAAATGATAGCTAAAAATCTTTATAAAAGCGATAAATGAATAAAAAAACCCAGCCCCAAACATCGCCGTTATCAAACTCTCCGCCCTGGGCGACATCGTCCATGCGGTAGTTATTTTGCAGTTTATCAAAAAGCACCTGCCAAAAGCGAAAAATAACGTGGTTTGCCGACGCCAATTTGAGCGAGATTTTTGTTCCTTTGTCCGCAAATTTTCGCGCGTCGTATCGCTACCGCTAAAAAAACGGCGAATACAAAAAAAGCTTGGAGCTGATCGCGTCTGCTAAGCAAGAGGTCAATTGACTACGTCATCGACCTGCAAGGACTTCTCAAATCCGCCACGGTTGCGAAGCTTCTTGGCAAAAACAGTTACGGATTTGATAAACGTAGCGTGAAAGAACCGCTTGCGGCACTGTTTTACGGGCATAAATTTAGCTGCGACTACGCCCAAAACATCATCTTGCGAAAGTGGGCCTTACGGCTTTTTGCTTTGGGATTTAACGTTAGCGAGGATGAGATTTTAGCCAAACAGCCTTGTTTTAGCGCCCAGCAAAGTAAATCTGAAAGCTCGAAAAAGAAAAATTTTTGATCGCTCCTTTTGCTAGCGAACCGAGTAAAATTTACGATAAATTTGAGCGATGTTGTCGCGCTGCTTGGCGATCCACAAAATGAAATTTCTCGTCTGCTATAACGGCGAAAAAAAGAGGAAAAAAAGGCTCGGACTGATAAAAAAACTCAAACGCGAAAAACTCTAATTTGAGCCTAAAAGAGCTTGTGAGCTTCATCTCAAGTCTGCGATCTTGTTATCGGCAACGATAGCGGCGTGACGCATATCGCCTGGGCGCAAAAATCGCCCCTCTATCACGCTTTTTGGTAACCGACCCGCAGAGCGAAATGCCTACGCAACGCCCGTAAATTTAACCATAGACGCAGGCAAAAAAATAGACGCGAAAAAGATAGATAAAAGCGACTTTTGCGTGCGAGATATTGCGCCGCAGACTATCGCAAACGCGGCAAAAAGGCTACTTGATGCGTGATTTATTTTACCTTTGGCTTTTATAGATTTTTTTAAACTTTATCTTTACCGTTACACCTGCGTTTTTGCTGGATCCATTTTTTTACATTCATCGCGTTTTTTTGTTTTTATAAACTTTGACGCCAAAGCACACCAAAATCATCAGAGCAAATCTAAATTTTTGCCTACGCGGACGAGCTCACGGCCGCGCAAAAAGAGCAGATCGCAAAAGACACGTACCGCAACTACGCCAAATTTGCGGTAATTTATAAAAAAATCAAAAACGCGAGTAAGGAAAAAAATCCTAGAAAAAGTCGAATTTAAAAAAACGAGCAAATCCTGAAAAACGCGCTCGCATCGGGTCGTCCTATCATCGTGCAAACGGCGCACTACGGACAGTGGGAGCTATTTTTCGCTGGCGATGGCGGCGAAATTCGGCGGCGTTAGCATCGTCGGACGCGCTCTTGATAGCGCGGTCATGCAGCGCATTTTAGCAGCCAACCGCACCCGCTTTGATATCGAGCTAATCGATAAAATGGGCGGCGCAAAGCAAATTTAAAAGCGGTTAAGGCGCGCCGATTAGTCGGCATCCTAGTCGATCAAAACACCGCCAAAGACGAGGGCGTAGAGGTTCAAATTTCTTTCGGACGAAAAGTCCTGCATACGCCTGCGGTTAGCATTTTTCGCGCAAAAACGGACGCGCTCATCGTGCCCGCTTTTATCCGCGAAAAAGGGGACAAACCTCAGCGAATGTGCTTTTTTTCCGCCGATTGACGTTAGGGATTTTTGACAAAGATGAAGCCGTGCTAAAGGCCACGCAAGCTCAATCAGACGCCACCGAGGCCGCCGTACGCGAGAAGCCCTAGCGAGTACTTTTTGGTTTCATAAACGCTTTAAGCATTTTAACGAGGAATTATAAATGCTAAGCGTCGTAATCCTCACGCTTAACAGCGATAAATACCTCGCCGAGGTGCTAAAAAGCTGCGAATCGCAGACGAAGTCGTCGTGGTCGATAGCGGCTCTACCGACTCGACGGAGCAAATTGCTCTGGGTTTAAAAACGTCAAATTTCACAAGCAAAAATGGCTGGGATTTAGCGCGCAAAAGCAGCTGGGAGTGGATCTAGCGCGCAATCGCTGGATTTTTGTGCTAGATAGCGACGAGGTGATTTTAGAACCTTTGCGGGCGGAAAATTTTTGCAGGGTTTTACGGCGTCCAGAGTTTTGCGCATACGAGGTGGCGCGCGAAAATATATTTTTTTGGCAAAGAAGTGCGCACGATGGGGCTTTACCCAGACTGTACTGTTAGGCTTTTTGACAAGACGCTGGCGAAGTTTGACGGGCGCGAGATACACGAAAAGGTCATTTTAAAAAAAGCACGGCAAAAAAACGGACGAACAAATCTCGACGGGCACCGCAAATGGCGCAAATTTAACCGCCCCAAAAAAATGAAATCGGCAGACTAAAAAAACCACTTCAAACACTACGCCTACGATAGCATCGAGCAGTTTATCGCTAAGCAAAAATCGCTACTCGAGCCTTGGCGCAAAGGGCGCAAAAATCAAAGCAAACTTTAAGGCAGTTTTAAATCCCGCGTGGACGTTTTTTTAAGCTATTTTTTTCCTAAAAAGGCGGCTGGCGCGAGGGCTGGCGCGGCTACGTGATAGCAAGGCTTTATGCGCAATACACATTTTTGGAAGTACGTAAAATGAAAGATAAAAAAATCAAAAATCCTAGTTATGAAATTTTAGAAACATCGGCGACGTGCTGCTCACGACTCCGCTCGTCGAAAACCTGCGCCGCATCTACCCTGATGCGCAGATAGATTTCGCGCTAAACAAGGGCACCGAAGCGATGATCGAGGGCAACCCGAACGTCCAAAACATCCACGTTTACGACCGCGCGAATATAAAAGAGGTCGGCTTTTTTTAAACGGCTTTGGCGCGAGCTAAAGTTTATCCGCGCTATCAAAAAGCAAAAATACGACATCGCCGTGCAGACCACGACGGGCGACCGCGGCATCATAGTCGCCAAATACGCCAAGATAAAAACCATCGTGGGCTTTGAGGGCAAAAAAACAAAAGCCGTAAATAAAATAATCACGCACAAAGCCCCCAAAATAGGCGGTCTGCGCCACACCGTGGATCGCAAATCTAGACGCCCTTAGCCGCGCTCGGATTTGAGCCTAGTGGCAAGCGAGTGAGCGTGTATTTTGATCCAGACTGCATCAATCATCTAGCTTTGCCGCCTCAATGTATCCACGTGCACCTAACTAGCCGCTGGATGTTTAAGTGCGCGGACGACGAAACTATGGCCGCGATAATCGACTTTTGCGAGGGGCTTGGCGCGCGAGTAGTGCTAACAGCCGATAACAACGACGCCGAGCTAAAAAAAGCTAGCCGACGTGCTGGCGCTGTGCTCCTCTAGTCCCGTAAATCTGGGTGGCAAACTCACCCTAAAAGCAAACCGCTGCGCTATCAAAGCGCTCCGCGATGTTTATCGGCGTAGATACGGCAATCATGCACCCTAGCCGCGGCCAACGACGTGCCCGTGATCGCGCTGTTTGGGCCTAGCGGGGCGTTTGAGTGGGGGACCGTGGGATAACGATCTGGACGCAAACGGCTACACGCAGCGCAACGGCAATCAAACCATGGGCAAGCACGCGGTGTTTCAAAAAGGACTGGGACTTCGTGCCGTGCGACAAAGAGGGGATGATAAAGCATGGCGTGGAGCGGACGCTGATGAGATTTGAGGGCGAGGAGCTAGAGGCGATAAAAAGCAAAATCAGGGAAAATTTGAGCCAAAACTAAGCGCGCTTTGCAAAATGCAGCCGTTTTAGCTCAATTTTACGAGCAAACTTGAGCCGCGAGCGGTAATCGGCTGCTTTTGTCAATTGGCGATCAAACTTTATCGGCCGGGTTTGTCATAAAGTCAATCTGATATGAACGCTGGCTGTCAATTTGACCTTCTTGATTTTATAAATCTGGGCGCTTCAAATTTGGCGCCTAGGCCTTCTTTTCATTAAACATATACGAGATCACGAAAACGATCAGACAAATAGGCGCGAACGCAAACGCCACGCTCCAGCCGGCAGCCTGCTCGCCCCAAAAATACCCCGCCACAAGGCACGCCAAAAACCCGCCGTAAAAAGCGCTGAGCGATAAATTTTTCTACCGTAAAAAGCAGCAAACTAAGATTTGGATTTTTTTACAAACAGCTTGCTTTGGCTTAGAAATTTTATACCTTTTGAACAAATACCAAAAACAGCGCGCAAGCCAAAATCGCAAATATTGCCGCAAAAACGGCGATTCTTAGCGCGCCCTCAAAAAGGCAGAACCGCCAAAAATCAAGGCCGCCGCCACCAATCAAGCAAGAAAAACTATCGGCACCACCAGCAAATATCTCGCCGCCCCTATGAAATGTATACCTTTTGCTTCGCGTCCATCGGTCTTAATTCCCTCAATTTCTTAACAAAAATTCATATTAGAGAATTTGAGCGCATCTCTATATCTCTACCGCCCAAATAATTTTCTTCCAGCGGATAATTTATATTGCCGCAGTTATCACATTTGAAACCCTTTTCCAATACCGACTACGGCATTTTTTTCTCTTTATAGTATTTCTTCACGATAATAGAAATTTTTCTCTCGTGTCATAAATATACTCCGAATGGTTAAATTGCATATAATTGCCGTTAAATATAGCAAATTTATCAAGAAACAAAGTGCCTGTAACAGCTTTATCGCCGCCGTTAACCATAACTATCGGTCTATCAAATCCAACACTCGTATCTTTCAAATTTGTTTTTTTAAATATTTCTTTTGGATCGGTTTTTAGCCTTTAACTCTTTAATCAGTATCTGCTCGGTCGTTTTTCCCTCTTGGTAATATTTTTCTAATACTTCAAAACAATTCGATAAATTTATATTTTCTAGTTCATAGTACGCAATTTCGTATTTGCTAGACCAAAGACTACCGTAGGTTTTTCAACCTATAAGCATCGATCATTTGGTATAATTTTTACATTATTATCTAAATATGCTCCTCCCACTTTTTTTATACAGCTCCTCTTTAGGTAGAAATTCTATCCTCTTTGAGGCAGTATCCTTGCTTGTATTTGTCGTAGTCGGAAAGGGAAACGACAGCAAAAACCTCGCGAAGTGGAAAAAAATCTGGCACGATGCGGATAAATGCGGCGCAGAGTATCACCGCTAGAAGTAGTGCCGCGGCTAGGGATTTTAAATGTATATTTGAGAAATTTCATCACGATCCTTTAGACGCCAAAGTAAGCAAATATCTTGCTGTTACGCGAAATTACGTCCATTATTTCGCACCTTTCAAATTTGAGTCAATTTGAGCTAGACTCGCAAAAACGACGCCCGAATTTCGCCTTTTGAAATTTAGAGCAATTTTACTTTTTATCTTTTGAGTATATCCCGCCCAAAAATGTCGTTTTGATAGATAAAAAAAGTGTGCGTTTTAGCCACGCGGCGTCCTTTTTGGCGGCGATGCGCTTGATAGCGGACAAATCGCCATCGGGTCTATTTATGCCTCGCTGCGTCGTGAAAAAAACGCCTCGTAGCCCTGCCTGCCTAGCTAGACGGATCAAATTTCTCGTCGTATTTGCCGCGCGGCCAGCATAAAATTTTATCCTCGACGCCCAAATTTGCGCGCATAAACTCGCGGCACCGAGTGAAATTTTTCCTCAGGTGGGAGCGCGCCGAAATACTCGTCAAAATGCGTGTGCGTATGCGAGTGAAAGTCAAAAACGTCCCGCATCGCCGCTATCTCGTCAAGACTCAAAAAAACACGTCCTGCGGGCGCTGGGGGCTGCTTTTTTTGTATTCAGAGTGAGTTAGCTCGATAAACTCGCCCCGCCGCTCGCTCGCGCGCTCGATCCACTGCGTCACTAAAAATATGCTCGCTCGCAGCCCAAACTCGCGCAAGACCTGGTAGGCGTAGACGTAGTTGTCCTTCCAGCCGTCGTCAAAGGTGATTAGGACGCTTTTTAGGCACGGTCAGTTCGCCCTTTTTATAGGGCGATAATCCCGCTCATCGTGAGCGTTTTGTAGCCCGCCTCCGCTAAAAAACCGCATCTGCGAGGCAGAAATTCTCAACGCTAGAGGCGATAAATCCGCCCTTTTTTTAAAAACATGATGATACATCAAAACGCTAACGCTCAACGCCGCCTCCTTTAGCTTCCGTCCGCGCAACTAGCAAGACGAAAAAAATCCAAGCATATAAAACATATAAAGTATGCGTAAATTTATCGCCTCAAACAGCCCGCGCACGCCAAAATAACACGCTAGCGAGATAAAAAAATCGCCGCAAAAAGCAGCTCGCGCGAGCGTAAAAAAATGCCTAAACGAATACGCCAAAAGCGAGATAAAACCGCCAAACATCAGCGCCGTACCGACTGCGCCGTAGTAGTAGTAGTGTCCGATAAAAAAACGGCTCGTCGTTAAACCAATACCGCTCGCCGTTTGGCCTCGTCTGCATCATCGAGATATGCGCGCCTTTGTCCGCCTCGTCACGCAAAAAAAGGCGTCGTACTGCTCCTTGCCGTATCCAAGCCCAGCTATCGCGCGCGGACTCGCAAACAGTAGCGGCAAGCGCTCCTTTAAGATTAGGTCGCGCCCCGAGCTAAAGCTAAGCTCCGCAAGGCGCTCTCTCATGCTCTCGTTTTCGAGATTTGCCTCGCTCACTATCCCGATCTGGAAAAATTTATACATCGCAGTAGGCGAGCTCAAAACTGCCACCGATGCACCCGCTACGCAAACGGCAAAAATAACGGCAAAGAGTTTAAATTTACGCTTCGCCTCGCCGCCTAAGATATACAAACAAAAACCAAACATAATAAAACAAACCAGCATCGCTCCCCAGCTGCCCCTAACGCCGCTCAAAACATCAAGTCCCACGGCCGCAAGGCAAAGCAAAGCTACCAAAATCCGCGCCCAAAGCCGCCTAAAGATAAAAAAACTCCCGCAAGCGCAAAAGGCAAAAATCTATCCACATAGTCCGCATACGCTCGGCGAACGACCCGCGCGTCAAATTCGCCCGCGCTGCCAAGCCTCTCAAACTCGCTAAAAAGCGGTGCGGCGTAGTAGATGCTAATAACCGCAAAGGCCGCTATCAGCGCGTAAAAAAATGATTTTGACTGAGCAGCCTCGCCGTTTGCCGCGACGTAGACGATGAGCAAAAAGCAAATCCGCGCCTAAACTCCCCTGCCGCATTGCCCAGAGAGTCAAACTGCGGCGCGTAGGGAAAAGGCCGAGATCAAAAAAACGCGTAAAAAAAGTAAATGTGATAAGGCAAAACGCAGGCGCGCGCGAAAGGCTGTAATTACGCCGACCCTTGCGGCAAATCGCGTCCTATCCGTGAAATAAAGCCAGATCGCGCAGACAAGCGCAAGATAAAGCGAGATGTTTTTTTCGCCGCCGTCATACGCGGCATATGCTCGCAAGCGATAAAAAAACGCAAACGAGGTATAAAGCGGCGTTTTGTAGGCGGTTTTGCAGTTTCGTCATTTTTTTCCTTAAATTTTAAAACGACCATTATAACGATAAAAATCATTAAAAATCCAGTAAGCGGTTTTTAGCTAAATTTTACTCGCAATCGCTCAAAAAACCGGCCGTAAATTTATAAATTTATGCTAAATTTGAGGCTAAATTTTATAAATAATAAAGGCCTACGTTTTGATATATTTTCTCATTTATTTATTGATTTACCCGTATCTTTTTGCTATGAAAAAAACTAAAATTTAAAGGCGAAAAAAAGGCGTAAATCTTTACTCATACAAACCGCTAAAATCGGCGACTACGTAAACTCGACCGTGATCTTTGAAAAGCTGGGCAACTTTGACGTACTCATCGACGAGATAAACCCTAGCCTTCGCAAAAACACGACAGCCGAATAGAAAAAAATATTTACGATAAACGATGTAAAACGTAAAAAAAGCCTCAAAACTAGGGGCTCGCGCTCGAGCTTTTTTTCACGCAATTACGAGAGCGTCTACGTGCTGATGCCAAACAGCCTAAATCTCTTTTTAGCGCACTGCACTCTAGCTAAAAAAACATCGTCGCCGTGCATCACTACGCAGCATCTAGCGACTTTGCCCTGCTCGCGCTCGGCATGAAAAAAAGTGCCGCATACTCTAAAATGATCTCACGCTGCTAACCTACCTAAAAAAACGCTGGGCATTAGCGAGCTAAAAATATAAAAAAATGCTTTGCAACAACCGCTCTTTATCCCGCAAGAAAATCTAATAAAAAGCGGCAAATTTAAGATTGGCGTGAGCCTAAGCGCGGGCAATAAAAATGAAAACGCCACCAAAAAACATACTTGGGAGAAAAATCTTTGAGATTTTTCGCCAATTTGACTGCGAGGTTTATATTTTTTTGGCGTAGGCGAGGAGGCGGCGCTACTAAAAAAACCCTGCTCGCGGAAAAATACGGACGAAAAGCGGACAGAAAAATCCTAGCGATAGGCAATTTTGCGCGGATTTGACTAGCGACGATGCGAGCGAGTTTACGGCGATATAAAAAAATACAAACGACGAGGGCGCAAAGGCTCAAATTTGTAGCGAAAACGGTATCTGCAGCGGGTCAAACTTTGAGCTCGCAATTTTGCGATACTTACGTAAAAAAATTTCGGCGAAAAACGAGCTAAAAAATAATCTCTTTGATAGGTAAAATCAAACTTGAGGAGTTGCCGTTTTATCTCTCGCAGATGCAGCTTTACGCGAGCTCGGATACGGGCAACTACTACGTCGCAGATAGCGTGCATACGCCTACGATCTGCCTGATGGGGCCTTGTTTTTGCTAGCGAGCAAAGAGGCGTCGCCGACTCGCTCGTGATCAGCTCGCATCTACCGCCCGTTAGCTCCGTGTTTAAAACCGTGCAGGGTATCGACGCGAGTGCATTTTTCGAGCTTAGCGAGCAAAACCTCGCAGACATCGAGGCCTTCGTCAAAGTTCGCTATATATCCTATCTATCCCGCGAAGATAATTTTCTATGCTAAAGGCCTTTATAACGGCATCGTCGGGATTTTTGAGCTGGGCTTGCGCAGGCTCTCAAAGCAGGCCAAAAAGCGCGCCCGAGTTTCTTTGAACTATAAAAAAATCTTGCTTTTTCGAGGAGATTTCATAAATCTCTCTTATGACGGCGATATCCGAATACACCGCGCCAAGCCCGCAGCCAAGCGCCTCGATGACGACTCTAGGTAGCCCCTCGTCGCTGGAAAATCCAAGCACGTAGTCGCACGCGGCATAAATCTCGTCCATCTTGGAAACAAAGCCCAGATACTCGGCCTTGCCTGATTTTTATCAGTGCGTCAAATTGGCTTTAGCTCCCGCTTTTAGCTCGCCTCCGCCTGCAAAATAAACCTTTACATCGCTTCTTTTTAGCTCTGCAAGTGCATTAAAAACTAGCTCATGCCCCTTTAGCGTCAGGAAATTTGCAGGCATTACGATATTTATTTTTTTCGGCGTCAAACTTTGGCTTTTTAGGGCGGCGCTTTTTATCGTCGCTGTTATTTTTTTAAATTTGTCTGCAAATGGCTCAAATTTTTACCTGCTTCAGATTTTTTTCCCGCCTTAAAACAGGAGCTTCCACGGGATTATAAACCACGTTTTTTTAGGCATTTTTATCTGCGCGGCGTAAATTCGTAAGTCGCGTTTGAAACGCAAACGGGCGTAAATTTCTAGCCGCTTTAAAATCTCAAGCTTAAAAAGGCTCGACGGCCGAGTTTTTACGCAGGTGTTGCACTACCGCGATATTTAGGGCGTTTGCGGCGGCGATGTAGGAGAGATTGGTTGAAAAGTGATTGTTTAGATGAAGGATATCTGGCTCGCACCTGCCGCAGCAAGCAAAGCGCGTAGTCGTAGTCTTTTTGTAGAGGTATTTTTGCCAGCTTTTGCCCACCAAGCGCGCGCAAAAGCTCTTTTTAGCTTTGAGGGCTGCTTTTTGGGCTCACATTTATAATTTTGCCCCGGCTTCTTCGATGATTTGCGAGATTTTGCGTCCGCCCGCTTCGTAATCAGTCTCAAAAAACGCGCAAAGCTCGTATTTTTGCTGCGCGGCAAGCCCCCGCAAAAGATACAAAAACTCTTTCGTCCCGCCGCCGTATTCACGCCCCGTATCGACGAACAAAATCTTTTTCAAATCATTTCCTTTAGCATCTCCCAGACCTCATCCGCCCCTATTTGCAGCATGCACTCCTGAATTTGCAGTTTTTTTGCCGACGCAAGGCGAACAGGTGCGCGGCTTTTTTTGATAAATCATGGATATTTTTCGTCAAAATCGGGGTTTTGAGTTTACGGGCGAGGCGACGGCAAAAAGCCCGATCGTGGGCGTTTTTAGCGCTGCTGCGACGTGCAGTGGACCGGTATCTGGCGTCACAAGCACATCAAGCCTTGCTATCAGAGCCGTGGCCTCTCGCAGGCTAAGCTTGCCCGCCGCATTTATCACGCGTTGGTCTCTTAGCTCGTCTTCTAGCTGTGCGGTCATCGCTCGCTCGATAGGACTGCCCGTCAGCACGATAACGGCGTCCGTTTGCTCCAAAAATAATCTCCGCAAGCTCCTGCCAACGCTGCAAAAAAACCACTGTCTAGAAACCGTGCTAGCCCCCATCTGAAAAACCGATAAATTTGCGAGCGCCGCAAGATTTTTAGCATCTCATCGGCCCGGGTAAAAATCGCCTGCCTCGAGGTATAAATTTAGCCTCGTATCGCGGCTCTCAATGCCGACGAATTTAAGCTGTTCGAGACGGTTTAGCACGACGTACCTCTCATACCCGTAGGGCTCTGGCGCGTTTGAGTGAAAGGGGCCAATCGATTGCCGGCATTGGGTAGTTTAAAGACGTATTTGGCTCCGCTTAAAACGGCTAGAGGCGTAGCCTGCGGCTCGTTTGAGTGCAGGATAAAAGATGATGTCCGGTTTTATCTTTTTTTAGCTGCGATAAAGCGTGCAAAAAGCCGCCCTTTTTGCCGTCATAAAGCAGTAAATCTCGTCGATATTCGGATCGGTTTTTAAAAAAAGCGGCGCCGTAGATGGATTTAGTAGCGCGACCGTACGTACGTGCGGGAAATTTTTGCCGAAAAACGCGAAAAAAACGGGTGTGTTAAAAAAATCGTATCGCCAAGCGCGGTGTTGCTAAAAAAACAGACCGTTTGGATGGGCTGCGTAACCAGCTGCGTTTTGCGTACGCTTTTAAATCGCAAAATGAGCTGCGCCGCGCTCTCAAAGAGCCTCATACATCGCTTCCGTCTGCGCGACCATCGTCTCTATCGAGAAGTTTCGCACGATAAATCCCTCGCGTTCGCGCTACCGTAGCCCGAAGTGCCGCGTCTTCTATCAGCGTTTTTTTAGAGCCGCTTTGAGCGATTCTTTGTCGCCGTTTTTTTAAACAAAAAGCCCCGTTTCGCCGCTATTTATCGCTTCGCTGATGCCGCCCGCGTCGCTACCGATACAAGGCACTCCGCAAGACTGCGCCTCCAGTAGCGCCGTACCTAGCGCCTCCATCTTTGATGGCAGCACGAAAAACGTCAAAACTACCCAAAAACTCGCTCACGTCGGTGCGCGAGCCCTAGCATATAGATGTTTGGCGTTTTTTTATTTTTTTAGATTTTCCTCCTGCGGACCGTCGCCAACCACGACTAGAGCGGTATTTGGTAGATTTAGCTCGCTAAAAGCTTCAAACAAAAAGCTGATGATTTTTTTGCTGCGCGCAAAACCGCTACGATACCGACTACGACGCAGTCTGCGCTCAAATTTAGCTCAGCTTTTTATATCTTTGGTGAAAATTGGATTAAACCTTGCCGTATCCACGCCGGTATAGATAACGTCTATCAAATTTTTCTCGCACGCCCTGCGAGATGAGCTGGGTTTTTACGGCATTTGAGACGGCTACGATTTTATCGTTTACGTTGTAGCTAAACGCCGATCTGATCGGCGTTTGCAGGTGTCTGGTGCGCACTACTTTAGCGCCCGTTAGCTTTGCGACGATCGCGCCGATGTTGCCGTCCTTGCCCGAGTGCGTGGCGATGATCGAGATATTTTTTTCGCGCACGAAACGGCAAATTTTAAAAATTTCAAAAATATTATAAACCTTACTTAGGTTAAATTCACAAACTCGCAATCAATCGGCTTTTCAAAGCTTTTTGATCCTGGATTTAGCGCGTAAAATACCTTAAGTTTATCCTTATTTAGCCCGTTTATGACGCGCTGCGTGCGGTGTTCCTGTCCGCCGAAACCCAGCGAGCTTTCAAGCTCCAGGATGCTTATTTTGTCCGTTTTTTTCATATTTTTTTGACCGCCTCGTAGATTTCCTCGTCCGTCACGTCCTGCGCCCTTTTTGCTAGCACTTTGTAGCACTTTACACGGCGCGCCGCCGTAGATCGGAGCCCAGCGAGCGGCGTCTGTTTTTGCCAAGCACAAGCACAGTTTTTACCCCAAGCGCTGGAGATAGGGTGAGCCACTCCGCCGTCAAGCGTGAGGGACAATTTAGCCGCCCAGATATAGCCGGCTAACTCGTCTAAATTTCTAGTCGAGGCAAACTCCACGCCCGCTTCTTGTGCTACTTTTTGGCCTAGTTTCACGTCCTCCGCGCTAACGGCGACGCGTCCGAAATTTCTGCTTTAAAAACGTCAAAATCCGTAAAAGTTTTAGCCTCGTCCATGCGGTTTTGCTCCACTCTCGAGGATACGTGAAAAAACGAAATCCTCAAATTTTTCGCTTTTTAAAGCTCGGTACGTAAAGCGTCTTTTTCTCCGTCACATTCGCTCCCAGCGGTGCAGCTAGCTCATAGCAAAGCAGCACCTCGTGAGGCGGTGGATTAAAGTTTAGTTTATGCGTTATTAACGAACCGCCATCGTTTTGCTTTGTCGCTCCTACGGTCGTTTTAGCTGCGGCTGCTCTGGCAAATATCGCGGCTGAGGGCGAATAAGCACTTCTAAAAATCACCGTCGCATCGTATTTTTCGCGGCGAATTTGAAGCAGAATTTTACATTTTCCCCAAAACGCCCGCATTTTCGCCGCTAGCCCTTTTTACGTGCTTTTGGTTTAGTGTAGATATAGATTTTTGTTTAAAAATGGATTGCCGCGAACGACGCATGCGTTTAGGGCTATTTACCACGATGTCGATTTGCGCGCGCGGATGAGCCTTTCGCAGCGCCTCTATCGCTGGCGTCGTGCAGATGAGATCGCCGATGTTATCGTTTCTAACGAGCAAAATTTTTCACGATTTTTCCTTTTTGCGCGATTATACCTATTTTACGCTTATACTTATTTACGCCCGCATCCCTCGCCCGCTAGGGCATAACCTACAGTCATCAAAAAAACTTATAAAAATACCGCTAAATTTTAAAAAGGCGAACATGAAAAAAATAGTATTTTTTTAAAGGCTCGATCTGGACGCTATCGGCGGGGCGCAGAGGTATCTCTCAAGGCTCGTTAAAGCACTAAAAGACTCGGGCATTGCGTGCGAGACGCGCGGATTTAACGGCAGCAAAAAAACTAAGCTCGTGGATCAAAGCTCTGCGTTTTAACTCGCAAGCCAAGCGGCAAAAAGGCGCGGACGAGATTTATTTTAGCCTTGAGCGCATCACCTGCGCCGACATCTACCGCGCGGGTGACGGCGTGCACAAAGTCTATATGAAAAACCAAGCCTTTTTTTGGTTTACAAATCCCCTAAACTTTCGTCATTCCCTACCTTGAAAAAGCACACTTTTAAAAATGCAAAAAAATCATCGCCAACTCACATTTCATCAAAAGCGTCAAATTTGCGAAACCTACGGCATCGCCGAGGAAAAGATCGCAGTCGTCTATAACGGCGTAAATTTGCCTATGCGCGTGCAAAAAGGCTCAGCAAAGCTCGCTCTTTGCGAGGAATTCGAGCTTGATTTTTCACCTACCGACGCTGCTGTTTGTGGGAAGCGGCTTTAAACGCAAGGGCGTGAGCGAGTTTTTACGCATCGCGGCTCGGCTCAAAACGCGCGTAAACTGCCTAATCGTCGGTCGCGACAAAAAACACCGCCCGCTACAAAAAAATCTAGCCAAGGAACTCGGCCTAAACGCCGTATTTACGGGCGCGCAAAAAAAGCGCGGCGAGATTTTACGAAGGTAGCGAGCTGTTTTTTTGTTTCCGACGGCGTACGAGCCGTTTTCAAACGTCGTTTTAGAGGCGCTTAGCTACGGCTGCGTCGCTATCACGACCGCTCAAAACAGCGCGGCGGAGATACTACCTGAGGAGTTTGTGATGAGCTCGCCGCAAGACTACGACATCTGCGCTCTGATCGATGAGATTCTAAACGACGACGAGCGGCTAGCAATGCTACAAGAGCGAGTGGCACTTGCTAGCGAGTTTAGCATCGAAAAACGCGAGCGCGACGCTGGAGATAGTGCGTGCGAATCTTGATTGAGCTGCCGACCTGGCTGGGCGATGCCGTGATGGCAAGCGCCGCAGTGGAGGCCATCGCAAAGCATGCGACGGCGTTTGACGCGGAGGGATTTGACGGGCAAATTAGAGGACCTGGGCGAGCAAGATTTTAGCTTTTCGTCGCAAAATTTCGGCCCCGTAACGCAGGAAGTTCAAATTTTTAAAAAAACGGCGCGGCAAATTTGAACGATAAATTTGACGCGGACGGCGGCGCAAATTTGACGGCAAACGCACAAGAAAAATCAAAATCCGCAAAAATTTAAAAAAAGAGGTACGAGAGCCAGTCAAAATCGTATTTTTCGGCTCGTTTGCGGCGTGCGAGCTTTTTAAGGCTCACCCAAACTGCGAACGCGTCATCGTGGACAGCGAGCAAAAAGGCCAAATTTAGACTTTGGCGGCTGTTTTGGCAGGCTAGAGCTTGGCAAATTTGACGCGACATTTAGCTTTAGAAGCTCGTTTGCGAGTAAATTTTACTTTTTCGGAGCGTGGGCGGGGCGGGAAAATATTTTTTTCAAAAAGAGCAACGATAGTGCGCATCAGGTGCAAAAAAATACCTAAAATTCGTCAAAGCGGCGTTAAATTTAAAAACGCGCAGGCGACGAGTTAAAAGCTTTACTTTGAGCCGCGTAAATTTGACGCGCCCGTGCTCGGGCTAAATCCGGGCGCTAGCTACGGAAGCGCCAAACGCTGGTATCCCGCCTACTTCGCACAGGTGGCGCTGCATTTTAAAGATAAATTAAGATTATGATTTTTGGCGGCGCCGGCGAGCGCGATATGTGCGAGCAGATCGAGCAAATTTTACGCGAAAAACGGCGCGGAGTGCGAAAAATCTAGCGGGCAAAACGAATGTGCGCGAGCTGTGCGAGATGATCGGCGGCATCGGACAAAGCGGCGGGATATTCGTCACGAACGACAGCGGCCCGATGCATATCGCGGCAGCCTACAAAAATGCCCACAATCGCGCTTTTTGGACCGACGAGATTTACGCAGACCTGTCCGTGGCGCAACGAAAAACGCTCGCATCCTGCACCCTACATTTAGAGTGCATGCCGTGCATGAAGCGCGTCTGCCCGCTAAAAACCCACGCCTGCATGAAGGATCTCTCGCCGCAAGCCGTCATCCAGGCGATCGAGCGAAATTTCTCGCCGAAGCGGTAAAAAAACTAGAAATTTTCAGTGCGTGGCTTTTTTTCTCAAACGGCCGCAAATCAGCAAAAAAACCACGCCGCGCATAATATTTTACAAACGGCACGCGACCAAAGTTAACGCACGCAAAGCTAGCATTTGAGATAGCGCGAGGGTGGCTTAATCAGGGCAGATTTTACTATACTGATTTTTTTGTGCGACTAGAAATTTCGCTGCATTTTTTTAACTATCAAGAAAAGTGCGGACAAAGTAAAATTAAACGCCTTTAAAGCTAGCAATTAAGCGTTTTTGCGTGCCACACCTATCATATCGCGCGCCGCAAAATTACAAAAACACGCCGTCACAAACCAACCTCAACCGCATAAATATCATCAATTGACCCTCGTTTTTTTACTACGGTTAGGGCTTTTATCCATCAAATTTACGTTTGAGACCAGCCCCTCTATGCTCACGTAGCCCTGCCCGTCGTAGTATGTGATTTTTTTACCTTGTCGGCGGGCTTTAGTTTGCTTATTTTGTTTAGGGTTCTCTTCTATCTTGGACTCGTCCAGATCTAGCTTTTCGCTCTTTTCTCGCTCCTGCGCTTTTAGGGGCTTTTTCTAGGGGTCGAGAGGGATTAAACGAGCTAAAGATTTTGGCTCTATCTTTATTCACCGCTTTTGTGCCCTCCTATCTTTTTTTGTTTCTATCTGGGCCGGTGGCTTCGGGCAATAGGTCGATGGCCCTTAGGATGGAGTTTTTTTGCCGTATTTTTTTCTTTTTATCTTGTTTAGGGTTATTAGTACCGTTTTTTTCTTTTGCGTTTTCTTCCTCAAAGAGACTTCTTTCGGTTTTGCTTTCCTTTACGACGTCGTTTGCCGATATGCCGATTTGCCTGATGAGGGCCTGCGTTTTTTTATTTTTTTAGATATAGCTCCTGCGCTGCGTCCATGAGCACGCTAGCGATATTGCTAGGGGTTTTTAAACCTTACCGTTGCCCTTTGCGCGGGTTCGTTTTTGCCCGCGAATTTGATATTTATCGTGAGCCCGCTAGCCCGCACTTCCTCGTTTATCATCCTTAGAGCCAGCCTATCGGTCATCTCTTTTAGCACGATTAGAGCCTCTAGCCTCTCGTAGTCTCTGGGTAAAATTTCCGAGCTAAAGTATGATTTGGTTGAGGGCCCTATAGGCCTTGATATCGGCTATGGTGGTGGGCTCGATACCGTTTGCGTGATCTAGCGCGATATAGGCGTCAATACCAAACACCTTTTCTAGCAGGCTAAAAGGAGCGTTTGCCATATCCTTCATGCAAAATATCCCGTATCGCTCAAGCTTGGCCCTAGTTTGCTTGCCTATGCGCCAAAAATCATTTAGCGGCTGATGCGTCCAGAGCTTTTCTTTATAGAGCGCTTCGTCTAAAAAGGCGATATTATCCTCGCTGTGTTTTGGCTAGGATGTCAAGAGCTATTTTTGGCTAGATACAAATTGTCCCCATGCCGCAGGTGGGCGTTACGCCCGTTGTTTTTAGGATGTCGTCCATTATCATCTTTGCCATGACTCTAGCTTCTAGTTTATAAAATTTTTAGATACGAAGTAAGGTCGATAAAGGCCTCGTCGATGGAGTAAACGTAGATGTCCTCTTTGGCGACGTATTTTAGGTAGATGCCGTAAATTTTTAGCCGCGTAGTCGATGTAAAACTGCATCCTGGGCGGCGCGATTATATATTTTATATTTTTTTAGGTATTTCAAACAGCCTGCATCTGTTTTTTTACGCCAAGTGCCTTTAGCGCGGGACTAACGGCTAGACACACGCTGCCCTCGCCTCTAGCGAGCGTCGGCGACGACTCAAATTGCCTCAAATGGATCAAGTCCTCGCTCCACGCACTCGACCGAGGCGTAGAATGATTTTAGATCAATGACGGCGTAGGCTGGAGTTTGGGTTTTCATGGGTGATTAACGTGCTTGCGCGCTAGGGCGGAGTTAGAGAGTGGCTGGGCGGGCCAGTTGACTCCGCCGCCGCAAATGCTTTTAACATTGGCCTAAAACGCATCGTCGATAGCTTGGCAGATGATATGCCCTATCATTATATGCATCTCTTGGATGCGCGGCGTATCGTTTGACGGCACGACCAAATTTAGCTCGCAAAGCTCGTTCATCGCGCCTCCCGTACGGCCACTTAGTCCGATCGTTTTGATACCGATTTTTCGCGCTAGCTCGAGCGCCTTTACGACGTTGCCGCTGTTTCCGCTAGTAGAGATCGCTATGAGCAGATCGCCTTCGCGGCCCAGAGCCTCTAGCTGACGCGAGAAAAACAAACTCATATCCGTAGTCGTTGCCGATCGCCGTGAGCGCGGAGGTATCGGTCGTTAGAGCTATGCCAGCTAGCGCGCCGCGCTCGGTTTTATAGCGGCCCGTTAGTTCGGCTGCTATGTGCTGCGCGTCTGCAGCGCTTCCGCCGTTTCCGCAAAGCAAAATTTTACCGCCCGCCTTTAGCGTCGCTACCGCCGTTTCGCAGGCTTTTTTTGATGTCCGCTTCCAGCGCAAAGGTCGCCTTTTATCGTAGCTAGATGACCCTCTAGCTCGCTTTTTATCATATCTTCAGTCTTCACTTTTTATCCTTTTTATCGTCGCGCTCGTGCTTTTGCCGGCTACAAACTCCACCAGCCGCACGTCTTTTACGACGCTACTGCCGACGACCTCTTTGCCTTCGTAGTCGGCACCCTTTACGAGCACGTCGGGACGCAGCTTTTCGATCAAATTGAGGGCGTTAGCTCGTCAAATATCGTCACGTAATCAACTGCCCCAAGCGCCGCCAGCACGGTAGCGCGGTCGGCCTGCGAATTTACGGGGCGAGTGTCACCCTCTAGCGCGCGCACCGATGCGTCCGAGTTTAGCCCGACGACTAGTATATCGCCAAATTCCCGCGCTTTAGCCAGATAGCTCACATGCCCCGCGTGCAAGATATCAAAGCAGCCGTTTGTAAAAACCAGCCGCTTTTTCGCCTCGGTTTGCCAGCGTCGCGGCCAGTTCGTCCGCGCTTTTGATTTTTCTCCTCAAAGCCAGCCGCGTTTTTTTACGGCGTACTAGCTCGTTTATCTCCTCAAAGCTTGCCGTGGCTGAGCCGACCTTAGCTACGACGACTGCGGCGGCTCAAATTGCCGTCTCGATCGCCTTTTTGATACCTTCGCCCGCACCCAGCATCACGCCAAGCGTCGCTAGCACCGTATCTCCCGCGCCCGTGACGTCAAAGACCTCTTTTGCCAGAGCCGGAAATTTAACCGCCTGAGCGTCCTCTAAAAAGCGCGATGCCCTCCTCTGAGATCGTGATCAACGAATGGGTCAAATTTAGCTCATTTTTAGCAAATTTAGCGCCGCAAAAAGCTGCTCGTCGTTTTCTATTTTAAAGCCCACGGCCTCGCCCGCTTCTTTTTTTATTGGGCGTTAGTAGCGTAGCGCCCTTATATTTCGAGTAGTCCGCGCCTTTTTGGATCGATTAGCACGGGTTTGCCGGCATCCGCGCAGGCTTTTATAAACTTTTGGCACAGCGTAGGCGTCAGCACACCCTGCCGTAGTCAGATAGCAGCGCGACGTCGTAGCTCTCTGGCGCGCGGGCGAAATGTGCCGCCAGCTCGTCCTCGCACGTTACGGCTTCGACGCTTTCTTTGTCGATGCGCACGACTTGTTGATGCGTCGCCATCACGCGGCTTTTTATCGAGCTCGTGCGTCCTTTTTCTCTTTTTATAAACTCAGCCCCTAGCGCCCTGCTCTCGGAGGATCCGCTCGATCTCGTCGCCAGTCTCATCGTCTCCAAAGCACGCTCATTACGCCCACTTTTTGCGCCCAGTGAAAGCCGATTTAGCACCACGTTGCCCGCTCCGCCCTGGGCGTTTGGTTTCGTTTTTTTATCTTTACCACCTGTACGGGAGCTTCAGGCGAGATGCGCTCGCAGCTGCCCCAGATATAGTGATCGAGCATCAGATCGCCCACGACCAAAGCACGTACTTCACGCATTTATCTCTTCCTTGTATATCCTTTTTTTATCTCGGCCGCGTAGTCTTTTTATGCCCTCTTCTAGGCTAAATTGGGCTCATATCCCAGCGCCTTTTTTTAGTCGGCTCGATATCGGCTTGCGTATGGAACTGATAGGAGCGCGCGTATGGGTTTGGGATGTATTCACAAGACAATTTGACCCCCAGCTCGCACTGCAAGATATCCACGATCTCTTGGAAGCTTCTTGCCGTGCCGGTAGCTGCGTTATATACGCCGCTAGCAGCGTTTAAAAGCGAGCATATTTGCCTGCACGATGTCTTTTATGTAGACGAAGTCGCGTTTGATTTTGTCGCTACCCTCAAAGAGGCGCGGGTTTTTCCCGCTCAGAAATCGCAGACCAAGCTGCGAGCACCATCGAGGCGGTTTTGTTTTTATAAAAACTCCCTCGCGCCGTAAACGTTAAAGTATCTCAGCCCCACGACTGCTACGCTTCTTTTTAGCGTATTTTCGTCCCAGATCGTCCATTTTTAGTTTTGAAAAGCCGTAAACGTTATTTGGCGCTTCGCATTCGCCGACTCTTTGCGGACTTTTTGCGTTGCCGTACGTGGCGCCCGAGCTTGCGTATATCATGCGCGCGCCCGTTTTTCGCAGATATCTAGCAGGTCTTTAAAGCTATTTAGATTCGTCCTCATTAGCTCGCCTTGCTCGGTTACCGTGGTATCCGAGATTGCCGCCTCGTGAAATATCGCGTCGGGGGGCAGATGCTTTTCGATCATGGCTAGCGTTTTTGGCGCAGTTTATATCGCCCTCGTAAATTTTCGCCCGAAAAGCCGAGCAAATTTTTAAAAATGCCCGAAGCTTTTTAGATTGCCGTTGCTAAATTTTCTCGTCGCTTCTAAATTTATCCACGGCGAGCACTTCTACGTCTTTTAAATTTTTCATCGAAATAATGCGCCAGAGTTTGAGCCGATAAAGCCCGCCGCGCCAGTTATCGCGACTCTTTTTATATCTTTCATATTTTTTTCCTTCTTTTTTTAAAAACTCCAGCGCGTCCGCCACGCTTTTTAGCCTGTCGTCCAGCTTTCGGTATCCCGACGCCAGCACTCTGCCCGGCCTGCACGTCGCTATCCTTGTCGCCTATCGTGATTGAGCGCGCAAGGTCGATATTTAGCTCGTTTTGCGGCATTTAGCAGCATGCCTGGCTTTGGTTTTACGGCAAAGGCAATCAGCTTCCGGCGCGTGCGGACAAAAAGTAAATCTTTCTCTATCTTTACGACCTCTTTTTCAAACTCGCCCAACATAAACCTGCAAAGCTCATCAAACTGCTCCAGCGTGTAGTAGCCTCGTCCGATGCCTGATTGATTCGTCACCACGACTAGTGCGTAGCCAGCCTTGGCAAACTCCCTCAAAGCCTCAAAAATGCCCTCTTTAAAAACGAAATCCTCGCGTCTATAAACATAGCCCGCATCCTCGTTTATAACGCCGTCGCGATCAAGAAATAGCGCCTTTTTGGGCGCCGTTTTAAACCCTTTTTATCCATGTCGAAAATTATACAAAAAGCTAAATTGAACCGAAAATCGCCGCCCGCGCCGCACTAGAAACTAATGTGAAAAAAACTAATGTAAATTGAGCTTTTTGTATTATAATTTGCCCGTCACAACTCCACAAAAGGATATAAAAATGAAAAAAACTAATCGTTGTTTCAGGTGCAGCCGCATTGCTAGCGGGCAGCCTATTTGCCGCTGACGGCGCAACACTTTACAAAAAAATGCGCGGCCTGTCACGGACCAAAAAGCCGAAAAAAAGTGTATCTAAACAAAGTTCCTGCGCTTAACACGCTTTCAAAAGAAGAGATCGCCGAGGCTTTAAAAGGTTACAAAGAGGGCAGCTTGGACAAATTTGAAGTCTTCTGCAATGATGAAACCTATCGCAAAACCTCTTAGCGATGACGACATCGCAGCTCTATCAGAGTACATCCCTACTCTAAAATAACCCTTTTTCGGCGGAGTTTTTCCGCCGATTTTTTTCTCTGCTTTTTATTTCGCGCTTCATTTTAGTAACTTTTTTTATAAAATTTCTTTTCTTTTTAAGCTTTTAGGGCTATAATCTCGTCTAAATTTTCTATCAAAAAGGACGAAAGATGAAAATCTATCACATTGCAACCGCCGTTTTGGCGCTAAATTTCTTTCTCTACTTGCGGCCGACGGCGCGAGCTATTTACAAAAAAATGCGCAGCCTGTCACGGCGAAAAAAAGCGGACGTAAAATACGCAAACAAAGTGCCTGCGCTAACTAGCATCAGCAAAGAAGACCGCATAAAAAGCGCTACAAGGCTACAAAGACGGCTCAAACAATAACTTCGGCATGGGCAAGGTCATGCAGCTGCACGCCAAAAACCTAAGCGACGAGGATATGGCGACTGTTAGTGAGTATATCGATAGCTTGAAATAATCTTTTGCAAGTAGATTTCAAACGATCTCTACGGAACAAATCATAAAAATCCCGCGCTTGGCTTGCTTTTTCGGCAAGCCGCTCTTGCTCGCCGAGCTTAAATTTAGCTTTAAATTTGAGCTTTTGCCGCGTCTTTTAGAAGAAATAATTTTAATAGACGCAAAGGCTTGCAAGTTTGAGTCAAATTGACGCCGCTACACAACCAAACCCGTGAATCAAATTTAACCGACACTCACCGATTTTAGCCGCATAAACGTCAAATTTGCCATAGTCGCACCGACTAGATCAAATTTATCTGCATTAAATCCGCTTGTGATGTCCGCTGCTTTTAAAATTTTCACTCAGATTTACCGCCTCATCGTGCATTTTAAGGTGGCAAATTTAGCGCAAAATTCGCTCAGGCTTAAATTTCATCGCAAATTTATCCGCTCAAATTTAAAGCCGCTATCCGTTAAATTTACGACCAAAATTTAGCCCCCATTTAAACGTAAATTTGCCTCACTCAGGCGGCTTATAGCCCTTTTCTTTACGGCGAAGCTCCAGCTCGTAGGCGTCGTTTAGTGCGTCTTCGTCGTCAAATTTCGTCCCGTCCAAAAATTTGCGCTCGTCATCAAACTGCCTGGTTTTAAGCCCCACAGCAGCGCCGCCAGCCCGCACGCGCCCAGTAGCGTAGAAACCCCTGATCATCATCGCCACGACCGCCCCGCTCATCGCTCGCTCCTAACCCGCAGCGCGTTTAGCACGACCGCGACGGAGCTTAGCGACATCGATAGCGCAGACCACGGCGGGCGCGACGTAGCCGGCCATCGCCAGCGGTATCGTCACGGCGTTATAAACGAGCGAAAAGGCCAAATTTTGCCGCACGATTCGGTAGGTTTTGCGCGCGAGCCTCGCTGCAGCCGCGAGCGAGGCTGGGTCGTCTCTCGATAGCACGACGTCACTTTTTGCGATACTCACGGCCGCTCCGCTACCCATACACACGGCCACGCTTGAGAGCGCGAGCGCGGCGGCGTCGTTGATCCCGTCACCTATCATCAGCACATTTCGCCCCTGATTCGCCAGCCGCTCCACGTATGCGGCCTTATCCGTAGGCAGAGCGTTCGCGACCGTTTCGCCCACGCCTAGCTGCTCTGCTACGCGCTTTGCGGCGTATTCGTTATCGCCCGTTAGCATCGCTACTCGCATACCAGCGTTTTTTTAGCGCGGCTACGCACTCTTTGGCGCCCTCTTTTTAGGGCTCTCCTCTAGCTCAAACACCGCCGTTATCTCGCCGTCCGCGGCAAAAAAATAGCTAGTGGCGCGCACTGCTTCGCCTTTATAGAGCCCTAGCTCGCGCATCAAATTTCTCGCTCCCGCCCGCTGGTTTTTTTGCCCTCAAATTGTAGCCTGCGTGCCGCGCGCTGCGATGTTTTTCAAAGCCGCTTAACTCTAAAAAGTTTTTAAATCACTAAAATTTGCGCGCAGGTACTCGCCAACGGCGCGGCTAACGGGATGCGTAGAGCCGCCAACTAGTGAAAAAAAGTAGGCTCGGGTCAAAGTTTATCTGCGTGCGTAAACTTTACTCACGCTAAAGCCGCCCGGACGTGAGCGTGCCGGTCTTGTCAAACACGGCCGTATCGCACTTCGCTAGGGCTTTCGATGATGCGCGCCTCTTTAAAAAAAGTATCCCGCGCCTAAAGCCAGCCCCAAAGCGCAACGAGCGTGCTAACTGGCGTAGCAAGCCCTAGCGCGCAGGGACACGAGATCACCACGACCGAGATCGCGACGATGAGCGCGGCGGAGAGCTCGCCAGTGCGCCAGAACCAAAACGCAAACGTCGCTAGCGCCAGCGCCGTGATAGCGGCCGAAAATCTCGCCGCGATGGCGTCTGCGAGCGCCTGAATACGCGGCTTTTTTTGGGCTGCGGCGGTTTCTAGCAGATTTATGATACGCGCTAGCACCGACTCGCTAAACACGGCGCCGACCTCATAAACCAGCGTGCCGTCTACGCACACAGAGCCGCTTTTTATCTCGTTTTTCGCCATCTTTTTGCGCTAAGATACGCAGGCGCGCTCTCGCCGCTAAGACTAGAGATCAAAGCTCGCCGCGCCGCTAACGACGACGCCGTCTAGCAGTACGCGTTCGCCAGCTCTCACGACCACGAGCTCGCCCACCCTCACCTCCTGCGCGCTTTTTTTAGCGTTATCTCGTCGCCGTTTTTGACGCTAACTGAGTTTCGGTAACGAGTTTAGGGTTATCGAGCGTGTCGGCGGCCTTTTTTTGCTTGAAAATTTCCAGATATTTGCCGATAAATACGAAAGTGATTATCATCGCAACCGAGTCAAAAATACACCTCGCCCTGCCTAGAAAACATCGCGTATATCGAGAAAACGTAAGCTGCTAACGTGCCCGTGACGATAAGGCTATCCATGTTTTTGCGTTTTGTTTTTTTAGCGCGCCCTCAAGCACCCTAAAAACCCGCTTCCCGTGTAAAAAGCACCGGCGTAGCGAGGATAAGTCGGCGAGATATGATAGAGCGCACGTCCTGACGCATGCCCGTGAAGTAGCCGCCGTACTGCGCGATGGCCAGCCACATGATGTTCATCGTGCAAAAAAATGCCCACCAGCAGCCTCGCGTAAAATTCGCGCTTTTGCAGGGGCGAGTCTATGCTCCTGAGTCTGCGCGTCGTATGGGTAGGGGTTCAAAGCCGATGGAGCGGATGAGAGCGAAAGTGAGCCGATTACCTCGTTTTCGTCCCAGACGATGAGGGCTTTGTTATTAACCGAGTTTATATTTACCTCCAAAATTCCCTTCTGCGCAAATAAAACCTTCTCGTTTAGCCAGATACAAGCCGAGCAGTGTATATCCTCGATAATGAGCGAGATTTTGTTAAACCCATTCTCGTTTTTTTGACGTAGTTTTTGATAAATAGCTGCGAGGTCCTCTTGCGACTTTTTGCACCGCATTTTTTTGCGTCCCGAGCCGGATTTAGCGTAGTTTTTGCCAAGCCTTTCGTAAAAACTCACCAAGCCCGCTTGAGTTAAGTATCTCGTAAACTCCCGCGCATCCCTCGCAGCAAAAACAGCTCCCCGCCGCGCTCTATCAGCGCCTCACGCTCAACTCGCCCCTACAATGCGCGCATTTAAGTTGCCCATCGATTACTTTTTCTTTCGTTTTAAGATTTTTAGATTATACGCAAAATTTCTAAAGCCTCGCTTGATTTTGCTAGCTTTGACGCAGTTACTGTTTGCGTCCGGATTTGACGGTAAATTGACGTATTTTTGCTCGCGTAAAATTCCTCTGTAAAGTTTGACCGGATTTGACCAAGACCAGTACCTTGAAAAATGCTAGTAAATTACGCAAATCGCCCCTTAAGTTTTCAACCTCAAATTTGACGAAACAAAACTAGCGACTTCTCACGCAAACTCCCTATCTATCACGATGAAAAATTTTATATTCTGGAAAGCTTAGCGCGACTTTGCGCTCGATTTCGGCGCGTAGTCGGCCGAGGTTTTTCTCCACAAAAATCAACCACCACGTCAAACCTCACGCTCTTTTTTTCTTGCTATCGATGAAAAAAATGCGTGAAATCCGCACGCTGCTAAACTCCGAGAGCAATTCGCCACGCAGGCGCGGCTCTCATCCTGCCCCAGATTTACGCTATAAACGCCAAAAACCAGGTAAATCCTGTAAATTTTATAAATCTCGATCTGAAGCTCGTTTAACCTCTGCGAAACCTCGCTAAGCGGCAAATACTCGTCTATCTCGACGTTAACCGAGCCCACATATCGCTGCGCGCCGTAGTTGTGAAGGATCAAATCGTATGCGCCGCGCACGATCTCGCAGACGATTTACGGCGGCGTAAATTTCGTCGCTGATCTCCTTTTTCGACGCGCTGACCGATGATTTTTATCGAAGGTTTCTTTTATCAAAAAGTACGCCGTTTATGATAATAAAAAGCGACGCCAGAGCGCCCGCATATCTGTCTATTTGGATGTCGGCGAAGTACGAAAGCCCAGCCGAAACCAAGATCACGCATGATATGATCGCATCGCCCAGAGCCTCCTGCGAGGCGGCTCTAAGCGAGATAGATTTGGTCTGTTTGCCGATCTTTTTATAGTAAAAAGCCGAGCGCAATTTGACGAATATCGCGCAAAACAAAAAAACGCTAAAAACGGCATCGTAAAAGCTTGTAGGCTCGGGCGCGAAGATGTTTTCTACGGAGGTTTTTAGAAACTGAAATCCCAGCATCAGCACTATAATCGAAACAATGAGACCGCCGATATACTCGGTCCTGCCGTAGCCGTAGGGAGTGGTCTTCGTCGGGCATCTTGCTAGCTAGTTTTGAGCCGAAAAATCGTGATGATACTTGAGCCTGCATCGCTAAGGTTATTTATGGCGTCTGATATCAGCGCGACCGAGTTTGAGACCATAGCGATGAAAAATTTTTCGCTGCGGCTAATAAAAATTCGTAACGATACCGATAAGCGCGGTTTTTATGATTGTTTTTCGCGCTTGCCGTCTTTAAAATCCAACATTTTGATATTTCTTTTTCATTTTTGGTGAGATTATATCACTTCTTGACATCAAAGCCAAATTTTATAAAATGCGACTTTCAAAAAAACTTCTTTTGAAACTTAAATTATCTACAAAATTATTCCGTAATTTTAAAGAGGACACAATGGAAAATAACGCGACCCAACCTGCAAATTCTGCGCAGGAAAGTCAAAAAAACCACAAAAACACCAAAAACTCGCGCACTCACATCCCCGTCGACGGACACAAAAATCGAAGAGCTAAGAACCCTTAGTCTAGAGGAACTCATCGCTATCGCAAACAGCGTAGGAGTCGAGAATCCGCGCGAATTTCGCAGACAAGATTTGATATTTGAGATCCTAAAAACCCAAACAAAACAAGGCGGATTTATACTTTTCACGGGTATTTTTAGAGATCACGAGCGAGGGGCTACGGCTTTTTGCGCTCGGTAGACGCGAACCTCAGCGACAGCTCAAACGACGCCTACGTCTCAAACTCTCAGATTCGCCGATTGCCCTACGCGTTGGCGATATCGTGACGGGTCAAGTACGCGAACCAAAAGATCAGGGAAAAAAATACTACGCCCTGCTAAAAAAATCGAAGCGCTAAACTATATGCCATTAATCGAGGCTAAGGAGCGCCCGCTATTTGACAACCTAACTCCACTTTTTCCCGACGGAAAAAAACTTCGCCTCGAATATGATCCGATGAAGCTAACTGGCCGCGTGCTCGATCTCTTTACCCCTCTTGGCAAGGGTCAGCGTGGCCTCATCGTCGCCCTCCTAGAAGCGGTAAAACCGAGCTCATGAAAGAGCTAGCCCACGGCATCGCGCGCAACCACCCAGAGTCGCATCTCATGGTACTGCTGGTGGACGAGCGTCCAGAAGAGGTCACCGACATGCAGCGCTGCGTAAAAGGCGAAGTGTTTAGCTCGACGTTTGACCTGCCTGCGATGAACCACGTGCGCGTAGCTGAGCTCGTCATCGAAAAGGCCAAACGCCTCGTAGAAATGGGTAAGGACGTCATCATCCTACTAGATAGCATCACCCGCCTAGCGCGCGCTTACAACACCGTAACTCCGCCAAGCGGCAAGGTGCTAACGGGCGGCGTGGACGCAAACGCCCTGCATAAACCTAAGCGCTTTTTCGAGTGCGGCTCGAAACATCGAACACGGCGGCAGCCTCACCATCATCGCTACCGCGCTCATCGACACGGGCTCGCGTATGGACGAGGTAATTTTCGAGGAGTTTAAGGGCACGGGCAACAGCGAAATCGTGCTAGATCGCAACATCTCCGACCGCCGTATTTACCCGGCCATTAACGTACTAAAAATCAGGCACCAGAAAAGAAGAACTACTGCAAAAAACCGGACGAACTGCAAAAGATCTGGGCTATCCGCTCGGCGATCGCGACGATGGACGACGTAGAAGCGCTTAAGTTTTTTTATACGCCAAGATGCTAAAAACCAAGGACAACAAAGAGCTTCTTTCGATATTAAACGAATAGTGAAGTTGCATTTTTAGATAAATTTAACCCTTGCGCGAGTCGTTTCGGCTCGCCGACCTATTTTAAAAACTCTCTAGATTTTTATAAATTACAAACCGTCGCCGCTTCAAATTTATGCCAGCGACGACTATTTTAGCGCCATAAATTGTAATGCGGCTTTTCAAATTTGCTTTTTATCTTTTGCTGTCCGCTTCTTTGCGGGCATAAGCAATCATCAGCGTTTTTTTCGCTTTTTAGCTTTTACCTCGCCTAAAAAGCTCTTTGTTCTTAGCGTTCATCGCTTCTTTTTCTGCTTGCAAAATCACTGACTTGCTTTTTTTAGCTCCTCAATATCCATTTTGTCCTCCACGAGAGTTAAATTTAAAGGCACGGCCTTTGATAGAATAGTAACTCAATTTTTAAACAGGGGTTGGTTTGGTAAAAAAATATGGTATAATGACGGCAACGAAGCAAGCGAACGGTCAAAATCGATAACGACCCAGCATAGCCTGCCCGGGGTTTCCTGTGTAGAGGAAGGTGGCTCTACCGCTTGCTTCTCGCTTCTTTCATAGATTTATCCCATTTTTTTCTTATTTAAGTGAAAGATAACGCCGTCTTTTCAATTTATTCCTATGTCGATCATCTTCTTGTCGCTTATTGCTTTGCCTAGAATTACGCTCCCGTTTCTTTTTGGCGTCTTTTTAAATCAAAACCTTGTAAAATATCGCCTGCCGTCTGAGAAATCTCAGCCCTGTCTTTAAACATTCCCTTATGCAAAGAATAAAGATGCGTTTCGCTGCCAAAAATCCTATCTACTTTTAGCCCTATTGCTTCTTTAAATTCCTTTGGCACTTTATAGCTAAACGAGCGAGCGCTGCTATACTCGTTTAGGCCTTTTCTTTTTACGAGTTCGTTTAAATCTAAACTCCGCCCCTCTTTGCGTTATCAAATCCCGCATAGTGATTTTTGCCTTGCATAAATAGCTCGGCTCTGCCTTTGCCTAGCGTCTTTTCTATCGTTTCGGGGCTTTGAGTTTTTAGCCAGTCGTTAAACGTCATGTCCTGCGGCACGTAGCCGTTCATACTTGACCTAGTGCGACCGCTTGCTTCGTCCATTCCTTCGATGCCTAGCTCGTCCCAGCTTTTGGTTACGGGTATTATGGTGCTACGACAATTAAAATGAGTATTTACGCGCGGTTTGCGAAACGGGAAGTTATGCCCGATAGGCTTGTAGTCTTTATCCCATATTAGCCCGTCGTAGGCTCTACACAGCTCAGACGTGCGAGTATCTAGCGTTGCTTGGTATTTGTAACATTTTTATGACGTCATCGTTAGCCTCGAAAAAGGCTTAGCGTATTTCGCTTACTATCGCACCTGCTCCGGTTAATGCAATTGCCGTGGCGTCACGTTTGTTTTTGTAAAGCCTGCGCTATTCTTTGCGCTAGCATCGGCGTAGTCTCGCCTAAACTCACGCCTATTTTTAGCTCGCGTTCAAGGCGTTTTTTCTGATCAGCGTTTAGACCGTTATTCCACGCTTTGACGGTCGCGCCCTGCCAAAAATAGCAAAAACGGCATGCAATTTAACGAGCTAAATTAAACGCCTCAAATTTTCTAAAAATTTTCAGGCTCTCCAAATAGTCGTTTGGCTTCTTTTTAAAACCGCTTGATTTTTTTGCTACTTTGGGATCGGCTTGGGTTTTTTTGCGGCCGATTTGGCGTAGGATTTTTGAGCGTTCAAATTTGCTTCGCCTAAAAAACGAGTCGTCAAATTGCTTCATTTTGAAACTTCTCGCCGCTTAAAGTTTGCCGTATCTAAATTTACGCCTTGCATCGGCGTTTTGCGGGCTCGTTAGTATCTCGCTCAAAAAGGCCGTCGTCATACTCTGCCGCTTCGCTAAACATCTCGCTCACGTCATCAGGATCAAACGGCGGCTCGCCGAAGCTAGCCGTTTGCGGCGCGTGGTTTTGGTTAAATTGGCGGCGCTGCTTGGTTTTTGCTCCATTTTTGCAGCATTTTTGGCTCTCTAGCCGCTTTAGTTCATCATCTAAAAACGCTAGATCAGCCCCGGCAGCAATGCCGTCGTCGCTCTTAAACTTTAGCGAATACGCCTCATGAAAATCGTGCGTGTCGTCGCGCATACTCTCAAAATCGGGCGCAAATTTGGGCTCGGCCGGCTGGTTTAAAGTCGTCTGCGAGATTTGCGTCAATTTGACTCGTTTTCGTTTAAATTAAGGACGCGGTTTCGTCGCGGGATGAGTCGCTATTTGCTTGCGTGCTCGGCGCCGAGTCGTTCGCCGTTTGAAAAATATCCGCTTGAGTTTGCGGCGTCAAATTTTTCCGCTTGCTTGCCCTGCTCGCCGCTTTCAGATTAGCGTCTAATGTTTTGCTCCGAGGACGTAGCCGTCCTCTCCTCGCTACCGTCCGAAAATCAAATTCCCCGTCAATCTGAGGGCTCGGGCTCTTGCACTTGGTCGTTTTGGCTTGATACTGCTTGCGCGTCGTCCGAGTCAAATTTGGAGCCAGCCTGGTTTGGCGTCGCCTCATTGCTCTCAGATTTTGCCGCATCACCGCACTCGTCATCCAAATTTGCCGCACCATTTTGCTCTTGCGCCCCTATTTCTGGGCTTTGCCTGGGAGTTATCTTTATCTTTGCGCTCTCGCCAAAAAGGGCTGCGCAAAATCTGCAAAATCACTTTCGATCCATCGCGAAGCCGCTTCTGATCGTCGCCCGCCGCGCTTGAGGCTAGGCTCATACAGCCGTCTGAAAACTCAAAAACTCGATGCAGTTTTTAAAACACTCGCCAAGATCAAAAGCTGCGGTCGTAAATTTCTAGCCAAAAAACGCCTCGTAAGCGGGATTTGGAGTTTTTGCGGCGCGGGTTTTGGCCGCCCGGCTCCTGCGGCGCCTTGGCATTTGAAATTTGCCGAGCCGGCTAGAGTCTGAGCGCTCCATTTCGCCCCTCAGTCGCGCTGTTTTTCGAGACGGGTTTAGCCCCGTTTGCGCCCGTCAAATTCGATCCGTCTATAGATGGTGGAAATTTGACCAGTCTGCGCAGGAGCCGCAGATTTAGCCGCTTCGCCTCGTCCGCCAGCAAAATTTGACGCCGAACGGGAGCCGCCAAAATCAGCCGCGCGACCTTGCGAATCCGCAAATTTTTCCCTCGCATCCACGGCTATCATCTCGTCGATCGATTTTAGATTGATCGCCTCGATCATCATAAAAAGCATCACGCCAGGCATCGAATCCGCCGTCGCTGCTGATACTTAGCATCGAGCGCGCCTGCGATAGGATCCTAAAAAAATCTCTCGTATAAAAGCAGCGAGTATTTCGGGCTTTGCGCGAGAAAATTTGCCTTTAGATTGGCCGTTATCTCATCTATCACCATTTCGGCATCGTAACTCTCCAGCTGCGCTACCGCCGCGCTCACAGCTGATTTATCGCCGCTCATAACAAGTGCGAGTATCTCCTCATGCGCTGCGGATCAAGCAGCCCCAACATCTGCGCGACGGCGCTTTGCGTTAGCTCGCCCCTAGCATAGATGATGGCCTGATCTAGCAACGTGAGAGTGTCGCGCAGCGAGCCAGCGCCGCTACGGGCGAGGATCTCGAGGGCCTCTTTTTCGTGCGGGACGTTTTCGCGGTTTAGGATAAAGTCAAGATGCGCGACGACGTCCGGGCGCGAGATCTGGCGAAATCTAAAAATGCTGCGTGCGCGATAGCACCGTGGCCGGGAGCTTGAGCGGGTCGGTCGTAGCCAGGATAACGTGACGTAGGGCGGTGGCTCCTCGAGCGTCTTTTAGCAGCGCGTTAAACGCGGGCGTGGATAGCATATGCACCTCGTCGATGATAAAAATCTTAAAGCGCGCGATCGCCGGAGCGTACTTGGTCTGCTCGATGAGCCCCTTTATATCGTCGATACCGCGGTGGCTAGCCGCGTCCATCTCTATGATATCGATGTGTCGGCCTTCGTTTGCGGCGATACAGTTGGCGCACTGCTCGCATGGCTGACTAGTCGGGCCGTGATCGCAAACCAGCGCCTTTGAAAATATCCTCGCGCTCGAGGTCTTGCCGCTGCGCGAAGCCCCGAAAAAAAGATAGGCGTGGGTGAGGCGGCTCTCATCCAAAGCATGCGTGAGGCTGGTGCTGACGGCCTCCTGGCCTACGAGCTCGCTGTAAATTTCCGCGGTCTATATCTAAGCGCTAATGCTTGCAACACGGATTTTTCCTTCAATTTAAAATTAAGATATTCTACTTTTTTTTGGATAAAAATTTAATATATTGAAGCTCGTTGCGTCGTAAGACGAGTCGGCGGGCGGGATAAACTTTGGCTAGCAAATCTGCCTGCGAACGCGATGTATCGTATGCGGGCGCTAGACGAGCAAGAGCGAAAAAAATCGGGCAAGCAAATTTGACGCGCGCACTTTTTGACTCTCACTGAACGGCAACCATTTGACGCAAAATAGCTCCGCCTAAATTCCCGCCAATTAGCTGCGGAGATTTTGGTAATTTGGCTAAATTGCTATAATCGTGCGAAAATGAAAATTCAAAAAGGGAGAAAATGAGAAAAGTTGTATTATGCGCATTTATTTTGGCATTTGGATTTTTAGCTGCTGGTTGCGATAGAAACGACTACCAGCACCCGATGTACCGCTCTACTAAAAAAATAAATAACCTGAAATTGGCGGTTACTCGCCGCCTTAATCTTACATTTATCTTGCTAACGTTTTATGAAAATTTACGCTTGTGCGGCGTATTTTAAAGTTTAACGTCCTCGCAGACTTTCTTTTTATCTTGTCGTCCACGGATTTTTATTACGGTCGATTTTATGCTAACCCCCTTAGCCTTCAAATCATCCTCGTTTGCCAAAAACCATTTTCTAGTTTCGATGTAGTCTTTTAGATACTCGTTTTTTTATCCGTTTGACAAAAAGCCGTCTATGTTTGCATGCCTATTTGTACGTATTTGCCAGTATAAAATCGGCTTGCTATCGCGTGAATCTTTTTCGTTTTCAAAGTATTCTGCCGTCTTTGCTTTTGCGAGCTTTGTCGTACTTTTCGGGATACTTTTGAAGAGTAAAGCGCGTTCATATATTTTATATATTGCGCAGCTTTATGAGTCTTTCGTGCTGTTTTGACGTCTTTAAGCATCTTTGGTATGTTTACTTGAGACTCATCCGACCTATAGTTTTTAGATTTGGGCTTAGAATACAGAGGATTTTTATCCAATACGCCGTAAAATTATTCGTGAAAAATAATCGATAAGTTATTAAAAGCCGCAAAGCCTGATTTTTTTGAAACATCTTATCCTTAGCCTCACATTTCACCATATTTTCTATAGTTTCCCAGGCTTTTTCGTTAATTCTATCGTCTCTTCAAAAGAATATTTGTTGTTGCCGTATAGGACGGTGCTGCCTGATGTATTCATGATATACATCATCAGCCTAAAAACATACCAGTCCGCGTACTTTTTCCGCATCGTCGTCGGGTAATTTCTTTCTTTCCATCTTTTTGATGAAAATAATCCTGCAGGGCAAGCACGGGCTGGACGATAAGGCTTTTTTTCATCGACAAAGGGGAGTTTGGTTAGAAAAATTGCCATACACCATCATGAGATTTGCACCCTATCAGCCACTCTTTTTGCTTTTGGATACGGCTGCCCGTCATAGAGCCACTCGCTCCTTTGATTTACGTACATCAGGGCATTGCCGACGATGAGGGCGATCAAGGCTATCAAAAGTAGCTTTTTGAGGGGTTTGGTTTGATTCGGCGATTTTGCATTCATTTTTGATCCTGCGAGGTTGTTGCGAGTATTTTACATATTGCGTCCTTAAACATTTTTAAAAATTATATTTAAATGTATTGGATTTATTTACTCTATAGTTGGACGGTCTTGTAAATTCGGCGTCATTATTTTTGCGGTGCGGGTTTTGCGAGAAAAGTGTGGCAAATTGTTGATTTATGAATAAAATTTAACGCATTAAAAATAGAAAATAAAAAAAGCGGCAAATTTCTAGCAGACGACACAGATCACATTTGACCTGGACGCCGTACCTCCGATTTACCGCCCCAAACGCATGCGACCAAAAGGCTCAAATTGGGCTACAGATCGCCAAACAGCGCTTTTAGATCCTTTTGCGTTTTTCATCTTTTGCTCTCGCCTCTAGCGCCAAGCTCGTTTAGCTCGATCTCGTAACCGGTTAGCATGCTAGCTAGCCTGATATTTATGCCACTTTTGCCGATAGCCTTACTCTTTTGCTCGGTTACTAGGCTCACGACGGCTTTGTTATCCCTCGCCGATTTTTTTACGGAGCTGATGATCGCCGGTGCCATCGCGCGAGTGATGAGGATCGTAGGCTCTGCCGAATACTCGATCGCGTCGATATTTTCGCCGTTTAGCTCTTTTTGTCACGGCGTTTATGCGCACACCCTTTGTGCCCACTGTCGCACCCACGGGATCGACGTTTGGCGAAGTTGCTACGAGTGCTACTTTAGCGCGTTCACCCGGGATTCTAGCGCTTGCCGCGATCAATACGAGGCCATCTTTGATCTCAGGCACTTCGGCTTTTTAGCAGAGCTTCGAGGGATTTTGGCGATGTGCGGCTTAGCTCGACCTTTATACCCATGGATTTATCTATATAGACGCTTTTTATGACGGCTTTTACGACATCGCCAGGTTTTCAAATTTCTCGCCTTTTATGCGCGGTTTTTGCGCGGCATCACGGCTCGTAGCTCGTCTATCTCGATGAAGGTATTTTTCCTCACTATCTACGCGCGTGACAGAGCCAAAAACCATGTGCCCGACCATGTCTTGGTATTTTTGAAAGATTTTTCCTCCATCAGGCGCTGGATGTGATACTCAAGCTCCTTGTGAAGTGTCTGCGCGGCGGTGCGGCCGAGGTTGTCGGTAGATAGCTCGTATGTTAGCTCGTCGCCGATCTCTACGCCAGAGTCTACTTTTTTGGCTTCGCTTACGCTTAGAAAGTGCTCGTTATCCTCGGCCAAGCGCTCGTCGCCATCCTCTACGACGGTGATTTTTTGATATAGATGAAGGGTCTTGGTCGCATTATCGATAACCGCGTCGTATTCGTAGTTTTCGCCGTAAATTTTTCTTTGCGGTATTGATAATAGCTCTTATGACGCGCTCTTTTACATCCTCGATTTCGAGCCCTTTTTCATTTGCGATAGATTCTATGATATCCGCTATTTTTTCCATATTATTTTTGCTCCGTTATTTAAAATTTGGGGGAATTTTTGAGTTAGAGGGGTATTATACAAACTTTATACTTTTTAAGAAGTTTAATGCGTTTTTTTATGATGAATTTGCTATATTCACAGATTAAATTAAAGATTTCAAAGGATTAAAAATGGAGCTAAAACTCGCTAGAACGCAACTTGACGCCAAACCAAAAAACGATCTCTCTTGAAAAATCGAAGCGGCATTTGCAAAAGATCCGCAACAAATTTTTCTATTTCGACAGAGAAAAACAGCCACAAACAACTCATCGCTTTGGTTGAATTTTTCGAGGAAAAAGGCCTTAGTGTCTATCACCGCACCGTAAAATACGGACTCGATGAAAACGACTATATGTACGAGGTGCACATCCTTTGAGCGCAGCGCAAAAAAAGCTCTTTATCCAGACTTTAGGCTGCGCGATGAATGTCCGCGATAGCGAGCACATCATCGCCGAGCTCAAGCAAAAGAGGACTATGAGCTCACTCAGGACATCTCCGAGGCCGACCTCATCCTTATTAACACCTGCTCGGTGCGCGAAAAGCCCGTGCATAAGCTTTTTAGCGAAGTCGGCGGTTTTGAAAAAGTAAAAAGCGGGCGCTAAAATCGAGGTTTGCGGTTGCACGGCAAGTCACCTGGGAAGCGAAGTTTTTCAAACGAGCGCCTTACGTGGATTTCGTACTCGGCGCGCGGAACGTCAGTAAAATTTTCAGCCGCCGTTAAGACGCCTCAAATTATCAGCACCGACATAAATCACGACGAGAGTGAGTACGCATTCGGCGATTTTCGCGGCTCACCGTATAAAAGCCACATAAATATCTCGATCGGATGCGATAAAAATGCACCTATTGCATCGTTCCACACACCAGAGGCGACGAGATCTCGATCCCCGCAATTTGATCCTGCGCGAGTAAAAAGCCGCTGAGGGCGGAGCGAAGGAAAAATTTTTCTTGCTCGGGCAAAACGTAAACAACTACGGCAAGAGATTTTCAGGCGCGCACGAGAAGATAGATTTTTAGCGACCTGCTCGTAAAGATCAGTGAGATAGATGGCGTCGAGCGCATACGATTTACTAGCCCGCATCCGCTCCATATGGACGATAAATTTTTAGAAATCTTTAGTCAAAATCCCGAATCGGTAAATCCATGCACATGCCGCTTCAAAGCGGAAACACTAAAGTCCTGCGCGAGATGAAGCGCGGCTACACCAAAGAGTGGTTTTTAGACCGAGCAGCTAGACTGCGCGCGATGTGCCCGGAGGTTAGCATCTCAACAGACATCATCGTGGCGTTTCCTGGCGAAACGGACGAGGAGTTTGAGGACACGATGGATGTGCTGGAAAAAGTACGCTTCGAGCAATCTTTTAGCTTTAAGTATTCGCCCTCGCCCGATGACCAAGGCAGCGGGATTTACCAATCAAATCCCAGACGCCGTCGCAAAGCGCTCGTCCAACCCGCCTACAAAGCCGCCATAACGAGATTTTTAGACGAAATCGTCGCGGCGCAAAAAAGGCAAAATTTTTCGACGTATATTTCGAGGAGCTTCGCGCAAACGGCGGCGTCGCCGGCAGGAGCTTTAATAACTTCCTCGTTCAAGTCACAGGTAGCGAAGAACTGCTAGGGCAAGACGCTAAAAGTGCGCGTGAACGACCCAAAAAAAGAATGGTGCTTTTACGGTGAGCTTGTGGGCTGAATTTAAACGAAGCGTTTTTATAAATTGAGCCCCGCGCATTATCTATTTTTATTTGGATTATATTTTTAACCTGTAAAAAGAAGCTTTTCTAAGACAAATTGACGAACGAGCCCTGCGTAGTGCTGTTTTGGCACGGTAGGCTTGCGCTGATGAGCTTTGCCTACGTACACTGGTGGAAAAACGGCCAAAATCCGCAAAAGACGCGCCAAGGTAATAATCAGCGACCACAAAGACGGCGAGATCATCGCGCGCGTAATTTCGTTTTTCGGTATCGGTGCGATCAGGGGCAGTAGCTCAAAAGGCGCAGTAAAGGCTCTCGCACAAAGCTTTAGAGAGCTAAAAAGCGGCACCGACGTCATCATCACCCCGGACGGCCCGCGCGGTCCGTATCACAGCGTCGCCGACGGAGCCGTCGTTATCGCACAAAAGCAAAAATGCGCCGATACAAATTTTAAACTACGAAGCGAGTAAATTTTGGCAGCTAAAAAGCTGGGATAGATGATAATACCAAAGCCGTTTAGCGAGATTTTCTTATACGCTCTCGCCGCCTTTTAGCGTGACGGATATGGAGCTAGAAGCCGCAAGAGAGCAGATAAAAAGGAGATGGAAAAATGAGCTCAAAGACCGTTATTTTAATTATCGGAGCGCTTTTTGGCGGCTATTTTTGTCTCATTTGTTACGCTTAGTCCGTCTTACAAAAACGCACTTGGAGCCAAATTTTACTACGAAATGGGCGATTACGAAACCGCCTATAAGCTCTCAAAAATCAGCCTACCATAAAGACATTTACAACAAACTAGCACACACCGTGATGGTACAAAGCGAAATCTCGCAAAAATATGCTCTCTACATCGCCCGTTCAAACGGCTATCTAGAAAATATCCAAAAAATCAGCAAGTCAGGCAAGGTTAGCAAAGTAAATTTAGACAAAATTCGCATGATGTGCGACATCGCCGTGAGCGACTATACAGAGCTTAAGCCGTCAAATTTAACGGACTTGGGCCTGCAAGAAGAAGCAAAACAAATAAGAGATAAATTTTTAACCCTACAAAAAGAGCTGTTTTAACTCTATTTTTATGGCTTTTTGGGTATTATAACGCATCGTAATTTTTAGGAGAAATCTTTGCTGATACGTCGTTTTTAGCGTCTTATATCTTAGCGCCGTTATCCAGTCTAAAAAATGCATATTTTACGGCGAAGCATACAAGGGTGCAACTCCGATCAAAACGATAAAAAATGAATTTGACCTAGATGAGTCCGGCAAAATCTCAGACAGAATAAAAGAGTATCTAAAAATCTACAAAAAGAGTATAAATGGGTTTATATTTCGCTGTTTTTCGACGCGCCTCGAACAAGGAGCGTTTGAAGCTAAAAATGCCGAAAAATCTCGAAAAACTAGGGCATAAAGACAAAAGAGATAACCCTGCATAAATCCCGCTAAAAATTGGCTGATCTATGCAAAACTTTCAGACGTTAAAAGCCGCCGAGAGTAATGGCAACATCGACGTTGATGTGCTTTACTCGCCTATTATACTAATCCAAAAAGAGATCGAAAAACTAAATTTACCAACCGCAAAGACGCTTTTTATCTATGCGTGCAAAAGGTACTTTCGCCATCTGCATCACATCGGGTAACGGCGCAAAAATACGCCACGGTTTTGTAAGCTAGATGAGGACGACGGCGACGAGAACGTCGGGATTTGATAAAGAAAACAGCGACGAGATAGATGATTTTATCACGAATGTGAGACGAAAGCTTTTAACAACATGGACGGTCTAGAGAAAATTTAGACGATATGTTAAAGACCGGCGATAGCCAAGAGGAGTTTGCCGACCTCGACTACGATATAAATATGCCAGAATCCACCGATGTAACCGCCTCGGTATCGATATTTGGGCGTGATATGAGTATGTACCGGTATATATCGTTAGCACTTAAAGAATTTTACTCAAATCCTCTATATGACGGCGATTTTATCGAAAATGTCGTGATTTTCGACGCTACAGAGAGGACGAGCGCTACGTTTTTACATTATCTAGAAAACGAACTTTTAGTAAAAACAGCTGTTTATCCGGTCGATACGCTAAAAACAATGACCGAGTTAATGAAAAAAAGAGTTGGAAAATGACTAGTTATAGCTTTATAAAACCCCAAAACCTATTATTAACCTTTTTAGCAGAATTTGGCTACTTTTTATAGCTATAATCGTGTTACTTTTCGCTGCAGCAAATTTCTTTGTCGAGTTTAAAAGCAACTCGCTACGAAACGAAACGCAAATTTCAAAACAAAAACAAGAGCAGACGCAAGAGCAAATCAAGCAAGCCGACGAGCTCACTGCGCTTTTAAAGCAAAGAAGGGATAGCGCAAACGAAATAGCAGCCTCAAATGCCGTCTTAAAACAAAGCCTGCGTAATCTACTCGATCTTGTTCCCTCAAGCATCACGCTACACGAGATCTCGATGGATAAAAACTCGCTAATCATAAAGGCACTACGCCCAGCCGCGATATTTACAATATGCTACTGGCAACGCCGTTAAAATCGATTTTTAGCACGTCAAACACCTCTTTTTATCAGCTAGATAGCGGCTGGCTAAACTTCATCAGCACAAACAAAACCGACAACTACGAGGGCAAAAATGAGCAAAGATAGAAGCCTGCAAAATATCGACATTACAAAACTGCTCATCTATGTACTTGTTTTCATAGTCGCTTGCTTAGTGATGATATTTGCATTTTTAGTGCCTAGCATCAAAGAGTACAAGCAGGTCAAATACGAAAGTCGCATGCAAATCGCCGCAAGTGCGCAAACGCAAAAGGCTCTACGACGCCAAATCAAAAAGCCCTAAATGAGATAAAAGCAAAACGACAAAGTCGCGTTAGACGCTCTTGAAAAACAAATTTGACGTAGAGAATTTTACTCAATTTGCCTCAAAGTACTTTTATGAACGTAAATCTAAGCGAACCAAAAGAGGCTGTAAAAAAACGGCGAAATCTCTATCTACGGACTAACCGTAACCGGCTCCATGAAAACGCCTACTCAAATTTTATGAGTTTATAGATGCACTTCAAAGCTATGAAAAATATCGTAAAAATCGACTTTCCGATCAAAATGCGCAAGGATGCCGAAAAAAATCGACGCGACCTTTGGCGTCAGAAATTTACAGCTTAAGATAAGTCTTAGTTTTTATCTCGGCTTCTTTGTATAATCTTTGGAAATTTAAATAAAGATAAAAATACTCAAATTTAGCAACACTGCCGACTCAACGACTGCTATTTTTGACTAGGCGTCTTGACAAAGCGGCAAAAAGTTAACTTACAAAAAATAGAAGTTTTTAGAGCCAACAAAAACTCACGCCGACCGATTTTTAAAAAACGCGTACGCAAATTCGACTAGATTTAACCGCGCCAAATCACCAATGTAATCACTCTTTTGATTCGTTTGTAATCGGGTTCTAATTTATGCAAATTTAGACTTTTGATGCGCGAGTTTTTTTGCATAAAAAGCGACATAACGAACGCATTTAAGGTCACGATCGCTTTATTTTTGATCTCAAATTTCTAGGTATTTTTAACGCCGTTTAGAGGCAAAACTCCACAAAAACTCTTTACATTTGAGATAAATCCGCGCCCTCGGCAAATAAAAAAATCCGCGGTTTATCGGCGGGATGGCGAGCTGTCTACACACTTCTTTAAATTCTTTTCCATCGCAGGCTTAACATAAGGCGTCACAAGGATATCTTTCCGCCCGCACCCACGGCTACCTTGCCGCCCAGCACGCAGTTAGTGCCGTTTTCTAGGGCAGCGCGTGCATTCGTTTCGCTGCGCCGAGCTTAGCACGAGCCCCTAGCCGCTTGCACGCCTGGTCCACGCCGCGAATCTCGTTTTGCACCGCGTTTTACTAAAGTAGATTTTAGGCGCGGGATTAGAAATTTTCGAGTTAGCTTTAACGCGTCGGCCGCCAAAAACTCAAAGCTTTTTCACGCCGCTAAAGTATTCGTTTAGAAACGGCTCGCTAAATTTGAGCGCGAATAAATCCGCGTTTAAACCGGCCCGTTAAATTTGTCTCGTCGGTGAAGTATTTAAGATTTCGCTCACGCAAAAACCGCTCCAGCTCGCACTTTCGTACGCCTAAAAGCGGACGAGCGATCACGTAGTCCTCGCGAGCTTCTAGCTCTTGCATACCTAGCAGCTCGCTAAGCCCAGCACCCCGCCCAAGCTGCATCAAAAACCACTCGAATTTATCGTCAAACTGATGCGCTAAGATCACATTTTCATATCCGCGCTCGCGGCAAATCGGCCAAAAACTCAGATCTAGCCGCGCGCGCCTCGTGTTCAAAGTTTGACTCACCCAGCTGCACGCTTTTTACATAGATTTGTTTGTTAAACTTTAGCCGCTAGATCTCGTGCCGAGGCGACTTCGTCCTTGCTCTGCGCGCGGACGTTGTAGTCCACGATCGCAAGGTCACATTTCACGCCAGCCTCGTCTAAGAGGTAAAAAGCGCCGTGCTATCGACGCCGTGCGAAAATGCAAGCAGATTTCGCCCCGATTTTAGCTTATGCAAAACGGGCGCACTTAGCACTTTAGGCCTTTGCCGTGATCTTGCCCAGCGCCTGGCTGCCCGCTACCTGCGTGATCTCGCACCAGTAGCGACCGCCGATTTCTAGCTGCTCCACGTCGCTTTCGTTGATCGTACCTCGCCGTCGATGTCCTTATCCCATAGCGCCTTTTTTTCGCGGCATAAAACATCTCGCCCTCGCTGCTTTCGCCCTCGAGCGATACGATAAACTTTCTTGCCCAGCTCCTGCGCAAAGCTCGCTTCTATCGCGACACGAGTGATCTTTTCGATCTTGCTTAGGCGCTTTGAGATGATTTTGGCGGGCACCTGCTCCATCTCGTACGAGAGCGTGTCCTCCTCTTTCGAATAAGCAAACGCCGAAATGCGGTCAAACGTAAACTCCTGCAAAAACGCACAAAGCTCGTCATCTCTGCTTCGCCCTCGCCCGGGTGCCCGACTATGACGCCCGTTCGTAAAAATGCACCGGGTGCCTTTTTCATCAAACTTTTAAAAAGCTCTTTGATCCGCGCCGCGCCGCTTCCACGCCTCATGATTTTTAGCATTTTATCGCTTGCATGCTGGATCGGCATATCAAAGTAGTTCGCAAACACCGGCGAAGCGATGATACGCTCCACTAGCGCGTTTGAGGTGGTGCTCGGGTAGAGATAAAGTATGCGTGCGGTTTTGACGCCCTCGATCTTTTTCGACCGCGTCAATGAGCGAGATGAGCCCGTCGCTAACAGCGTGATCGCGCATATACGAGCTGCTGTCTTGCGAGAGGAAGCTAAAAGTCGTAGTAGCCCTTTTTACGAGCTTTTTGCACCTCATCTACGATATTTTCCAGCGCGGGATTTTTAGCTTGCCCTTAAAGGTTGGGATCGCGCAGAAGCTGCATTTTTGATTACAGCCTTCTGAAATTTTGATGTAGGCATGGTAGTTTGAGCCCGTTATCACGCGCTCTTCGCTTGCTTGCAGGTAGGTGTCCGGGCTAAATAAATTTTGCTTTTTTAGGATGATTTCATCGATCTTGTCGTAGTCTCCGACGCCGGTAAAAAGATCGACCTCCGGTAGCTCCTTCATCAGCTCCTCGCGGTAGCGCTGCATGAGGCAGCCTGTGACCACGAGCAAGGAGCCTTTTTGCGCGATTCGTGCATATCCAGGATCGCGCGGATACTCTCCTCTTTCGCCGAGTTTATAAAGCCGCAGGTGTTTACGATGATGACATCAGCAGAGGCGACATCTGGCGTGATCTCGTAGTTTTGCAGGCGTCCGAGCATGATCTCGGAGTCCACCAGATTTTTGTTACAGCCTAATGATACTAAGTGAAGTTTGCCCATCTTATACCCACAGATTGTCGATCAGACGCGTTTTTGCCTACATACGCGGCGACTAGGGATGATGGTGTTGTCCGGCTCTATTAGCGAGATCTCGTTTAAATTTCTATCCACGATCGCGACATAATCGACGTTTAGCGGCTCTAGAGTTTGTAGCATCTCGCCTTTTATCGTTTGTGCGCTTAGTTCGCCAGCCGCGATCAAATTTGAGGCTTTTTTAAGCGAATGCGAAAGCTTAAGCGCCTCTAGCTTTTGCCCCTCGTCTAGGTAGGCGTTTCGTGAGCTAAGCGCCAGTCCGTCTCGCGCGCGAACGATCTCGCAAGGCACGATCTCTAAATTTAAAAAACAGGTCTTTACGAAATTACGCACGATGAGCAGCTGCTGCGCGTCCTTTTTGCCCATATAGACGCGCTTTGCGTTTGTTAGATTAAAGAGCTTATTTAGCACGCGAAGCACGCCGTCAAAGTGTCCAGGGCGAGTCTTGCCCTCAAGCACGCTTGCTAAACTTTTTCAGGCGCGCTGATTAGCGGCTCGGTATCAAAATACAGCTCCCTAGCCTCAGGCGCAAACATCGCGTGCACGCCCTAGCTCCTCGCAATTTTCAGCGTCGTTTTGTTCGTTTTTTTGGATAGCTCTCAAAGTCCTCGCCGGCTAAAAAAACTGCGTCGGGTTTACGAAGGTCGAAACGATCGCGGTTTTGTTCTGCGCTACGCACTTTTTTTATGAGACTAGCGTGTCCGTCGTGAAGCGCGCCCATCGTGGGTACAAAGCCGATATTTTCGGGATTTGCCGCGACGAAATCTCGCAGCTGTTCTGCTGTTCTTAAAATTTGCATTTTCTCTTCTTTGTGTTTTTATTTTTAACGCGCGATTATATCAATTTTATCTTTACTCTTACAAATATGTTATAATCACGCCAAAAAGCACAAAAAAAGGTCTTAAATTTTGGATAATTACGAATACACTGAACTCCTAAAAACACTAAACACAAAAGTAGAAAATATAGCTGGCGTCGTAAAACCCGAGAGCATCAAAGCTCGCCTAAAAGAGATCGAGGAGATGGAAAAACGATCAAATACTTTCTGGCAAGACATCGCAAAAAGCGGGCGCAATCGGCAAGGAAAAAACTGAATACTTTCAAACATCTTAAATAACTTCCTAACGCTAAAAAGCGCCGTAGACGACGCAAAGGATCTATACGAGCTGGCAAACTCTGAAAATGACGAAGAGACTATAAATTCGCTATTTGCCGAGGCTGGCGAGTTAGAGGATAAGATAGTAAATTTAGAAATTTCTATGCTGCTTAGCGGCGAGGACGACGGCAAAAACGCTATCGTCACCATCCACCCGGGCGCTGGCGGCACGGAGAGTAACGACTGGGCGAGTATGCTATACCGCATGTACCTGCGCTTTTTGCGAAAGAGAAGGTTTTAAGGTCGAAACTCTGGACTTCCAAGAGGGCGAAGAAGCCGGGCTAAAGGATGTTAGCTTTATCGTTAAAGGCGTAAACGCCTACGGTTATCTAAAGGCTGAAAACGGTATCCACCGCTTAGTGCGAACCAGTCCGTTTGATAGCGCGGGCCGCCGCCATACTAGCTTTACCAGCGTGATGGTAAGCCCGGAGATCGACGATGATATCGAGATAGAAATCGACGAAAAAGACCTAAAAATCGATACCTACCGTGCAGGCGGAGCAGGCGGTCAGCACGTAACAAAACAGAGTCTGCCGTACGCATCACTCACGCGCCTACTGGCATCGTCGTGCAGTGTCAAAACGACCGCAGCCAGCACAAAAACAAAGCCACAGCGATGAAAATGCTAAAATCGCGCCTGTATGAGCTAGAGCTAATGAAACAGCAAGAAGCCGCAGGCAGCATCGAAAAAGCGAGATCGGCTGGGGTCACCAGATCCGCTCATACGTGCTTTTCCCGTATCAGCAGGTCAAAGACAACCGCAGCGGAGAGGCGTATAGCCAAACCGACGCGATACTAGACGGCGACATAAAAAAGCTCATCGAGGGCGTTTTAGTAAGTCAAAAAAGTATAAACTAGAAAGGAAAAATATGGAAATTTCAGCTCTTTTTAAACCAACTAGGGCTACAACGAAAACGACGCGACCACCGCGCAAGTTAAGCGCATCCTAAACAACTGTGACGGGTTACTTTAAGCAGCATCGTCACGCTAAACGACCACCTAAAACCGCTTTGGTAGCTTTGTCGCGATGAGTGGCAGCGAGGACGTGTTTAAGATAAAAAACGCGGGCAAAAATGCCCGGTGCGCTAAACGTGATCGAAAAACTGGGCTGAAAAAACAAGATAAACATAAAAAAAGTGAATGAAACTACGCACTACATACTAGGAAAAAAACATATGAAAAAAACTACGATATCATCATCATCGGCTTTGGCAAGGCCGGCAAAACCCTCGCCGTAAAAAGCCGCAATTTAGGTAAAAAGTCGCCGTGATCGAAAAAAATCGGCGCAGATGTATGGCGGTACGTGCATAAACGTCGGCTGCATTCCGACTAAAAAACTAGTAAATCGAGCAAAGAGGCAAAAATACGTCAACAATAACGTCGCAGGCGAGTATTTTCACGCTTAGCGTCGAAAAAGAAAGACAAGCTAATCTCCGCGCTTAGAGCCAAAGAACTTTCGCGATGCTTGATGATAATGCAAACATTGACGTGATAAACGGTACGGCTAAACTTTGTAGATAAAAAAATAGCGTCGAAGTCGCGGCCGCAGACGGCTCAAAAAGCCTACTTACCGCGCCGACTATCGTTATAAATACAGGCTCCGTTAACGAAAAACCTAGCTTTGAGGTTAGTTCAATTTGGCTTACGACAGCACGGGGATTTTAAATCTAAAAACGCTTCCAAAGCACCTAGTAGTCGTGGGCGGCGGATATATCGGGCTTGAGTTTGCCTCGATGTTTGCCGAGTTTGGCCTCGAAAAGTTACTATCGTAGCTCGCTCGGGCGTGCTAAAAAAACGAGGACGAGGACGTAAAAGAGAGCGTAAAAGCGTTGCTACAGACGCAAGGCGTCGAAATTTTAGAAGGCTGCGAAGTTGAAAATTTAAAAGATTGCGCGCTGATTTTTTTACTCAAAACGGTGAAACAAAATGCCTTGAAGCGGACGCGTTTTTACTAGCGACGGGGCGCGTAGCGGCGACTGCGGAGCTAAATCTGAGCGCGGCGGGCGTACAAACGGACGCCAAAGGAAACGTGTCGGTAAACGAGTTTTTACAAACCGCCCAGCCGCATATCTACGCGGTAGGCGACGTTCGCGGCGGCGAGCTTTTCACGTACACGAGCCTCAGATGATTTTCGCATCGTCTTTGACAAGCTTTTTGGTACGGGCAAACGCAGCACTCTAAACCGCTCGCCTCACGCTAGTGCGCTTTTTACCGAGACCCCGCTAGCTAGCATCGGGCTAAGCGAAAAACGAGCCATGGCGCAAAATTTGGACTTTAAAGTCCTAAAACTTGCACTAGCCACAGTCCCCGGCGCAAAGGTAGTCGGCAACGAAACCGGATTTTTAAAAGCGATCGTAGACGCAAAAAGCGGCAAAAATTTTTAGGCGCGGTATTTCACTGCGTTTACGCAAACGAGCTTATCAACGAAATCGCCATCGCAATGGCTCTAGGGGTAGGCGCTGATTTCTTTAAAAATCAGATTTTCACCCATCCCTAGCATCAGCGAAGCGTTAAATGACCTCTTTGGACAATTTTAAAAAACGACGGAAAGGATAAAAAAATGAGGAATTTACTTCTTACCTTTATCGGGCTTTTGTTTGTAGGATGCGCAGCTTCAAGCGGCGGACCCAACGACAACCCAGACTACGATTTTAACAAACGCGCCATAGAAGTACTAAAACCCAAATGCGAAAGCGGCAACTACTCCGCGTGCAACGATCTTGCCATCAGCTATCAAAATTTACAAGATCACAAAAACCGCTCTAAAATACTATGAAAGAGCGTGCAAAAACAACTATCAAGCCGCCTGCACAAACCTCGCCAACATGTACCAAACCGGCCTTGGCGTGAGCAAAGACGCAAACAAAGCACTTGAAATCTATAACGCCTCATGCACGAACGGCGGGGCGTACTCTTGCTACTACTTAGGCGAGTTTTATCGCTCGGCAATCGACGGCAAAGAACCTGACTATGCAAACGCCATGTCGGCCTACGATAGAGGCTGCAAACCAGGCGACGTACCGTGCTGCACAAACACTGCAGTCCTCTACGAACACGGTCTAGGCGTGGCGCAGGATGAAACAAAAAGCTAGAAGCATATACCGCTCGGCGTGCTTTAGCGGCGACACGTCTGCATGCGACAATCTAAAAAGAATGGGCAGAAAGCGATAATAAAAACAGTAAATTTAACGCATTTAAATTCGGCGTTAAATTTACTACGGCGAGTCAAATCGGCTCGCCTTTTTAAAATCTGACCGTAGCAATTTGAACTTCAAATTTACCACGTAAATTTACCTCCCAATACCAGCATCTTGAAAAATATAAAAAACCAAAAAAACCGTCCGTCAATTGACGCCAAACGCTCGTAAATTTAACCGCTCACTTTAGGTTTTATTCTTGACGTTCCGTAGCAAAATTTTATTCGCTCCGCCAAAAAAACAGGTTAAATTTGAGCGGATTTTTACAAAGTAACCCTCCTCACGCAAATAGCAAAAAAATAAACAAAGCTAAATTTGAGTAAATTTTATAAAAGATAGAAAAAAAGGGGCTCAAATTTAAGCCCCGGAAGCGTAAGTTTAGAGTAAAAATTAAAATGTATAAGAGACGTTAACCTTCAAGTTTCTGCCCGGCTCCCAGTCGATCGCGTTCGCATCGCCCGTGTACTGGGCTATTCTTTGAGAGTGCGAGACGTAGGCTTTTGTTAAATACGTTATAAACGCCCGCATTTATCTCAAGTCCTTTAACTTTACCGCCGCTTGGCGCATAAGTGAGATAAATATCGCTCACGGCGTAGCTCGGGATATGTACGGCAGCGTCGTTGCCCGCACTCGTCGTATCTTTCGAGGCGAAATAAATAAGATTATAACCCACAAGCGTATCGATAGCGTTTATCGAATACTCGGCGTTAAAGGTGTATTTATCGCCCCTGGTCGCGGTAGCCGATGATATTTTGACGTGTAGTAGCCGCCGCTACCGTTTCTCACGCGGTCTTTATATCTTACTTTTTGATGAGTGTAGCTAGCGCCCAGGCTTAGCGCATCAAGGTTTAGTCTAGCCAAAAGCTCGATGCCGTCGATATCCGCGCCGCCTGCGTTGATCCTATAGAGCACCGGATTTACACGCCCGCCTGCTGCGTTATTATCTACGATTAGATTTTTTTGTATTTGGTTTTAAAGTATTTAGCCACGAAGCTAACGTGTCCCGTTTCGCTAAACTCGCCCTTGTAGCGTCCGCCGATCTCGTAGCTATCGCCCGTAGTGGCCTTTAGATCAGGGTTTGCTCTATATCCTAGAGGCGTACCTCTGCTAGAGCCGCTAGCTAGCATAGACTCCATAACGTCAGGTCCCCTAAAGACTTTAGCGTAGCTGGCAAATACTCCAAGCCCCTTCATAAACTCGTAATCAAGCGCAAGAGCCGGCGTAAACTCATCAAATTTGTATTTGTATCCGCCGATATTTGCGCCCGTGCCGTTATATGTCTTTAGCTCGTGGCGCTCGTATCTGATGCCAGGAGTCACGGTAAGTCCTGCAATTTGATCGCGTCCTCTAAGTAAAACGAGTAGTTGTTTACTTTTTCGGGACGGTTGTTTTGCGGTTTGTTAAAGTTCTCGCTGTGTAGTACTCCGCGCCGTATCTTAGCGTCTGCGTCACGTCGCCCGTCTCTATCGCGGTTTTTGCTTTCGCGCTTAGGCCTCTAGTTTTTACGCCCCATTTGCTAGCGTCGATCCTCTGATGTTTCGTATGATAGGCCGTTACGTCTAGATTTAGCAGTTCGCTCGGCGTAAATTCGTATTTTAGCGTCGTCGTATCACGCTCGTATTTACGGTCGGCATCGGCGCTATGCCAGCTGCCAAACTCCGCCCTCAACGGATAAAGTCCCTTGTATTGGTTGTGTTCGTGAGAGAGCGATATCCTGTGCGCGTCTAAAAAGCTATATCCGAGCTTAAAAAGATAGCTAAGGTCGTTGCCGTTGCTCGCCTATTTTCTTGCCATTGCCGCTTTTACCGTAGTCGTAACCTTTGTGATTTATCGCAGCTAAAAAGTCAAGCCCCTCGACCGGCGCGGTAAATACCGTGAGACCTTGCGGAAATCTGTCGTTGTTTGAGGCGTAGCCCGTTTTTGATTTTAGCGCCGATGATTTCGCCGTCATCTAGCAGATCTCTAGCGTCCACCGTCCCTAAAAGCCACCGAGCCTCCAGAGCTCCGGCGCCGTTTACAACAGAGCGCGAGCCGACCTCAACGTCGATGGCTTTGATCAGATCAGGGGTCGATTAGTAGGTCTGCGTTGTGGTGAAAAGGTATTTCCATTTTGTTTCGCGCCGTCGATCGTGATGTTTGAGACCGCGGTCGCTCACGCCTCTCATGTAGATTTTTTTGATTCATGCCGTTCGTACCGCCCACGTAAACGCCCGGGATATCGCGCATAACGTCTTTTAGTATGCCTGCGTTTCTCGTGCTTATTTTTACGTCGTCTACGCCGTAGCCGCCGCCAGTGCTGCTTACCTCTACGCCGCTTAGCGTTACATTCTCGGCGGCGTTTGCGCCGATAGCCAGAGCTGCTACGAAAGAAATCTTCGCAACATTGTTAAAACTCATTTTTCTCCTCTTTAAACTTTACGATAAATTTGCGCCGATTTATAAAAAAATATTTAAATTTTTGTTTTCTTTATTCCGCTCAAATTTTTGAAAATGAATATTACAATACTAAGACTAAATTTTAGATAAATTTATCTAAAAATATTACTTGCTTATTTGTTATTGACAATAAATACCATAATCTGATATAATTTATGCGCAATTTTTATAAGAAGGCATTAAATGGAATTTCTCAAACACAACGTCGATTACGTTATCATCGGTATTTTAGGGCTTATGAGCTTTGTCGTAGTATGGCTCACGATAGAGCGCTTGATTTTTTTACGCAAACGTTAAATTTGAAAAATTATAAGAATCAAGACGACTTTGAAGAGAGCGTAACTAGAAATTTAACAACGCTTTATATAGTTTATTCAAATGCGCCGTATATCGGGCTTTTTGGGTACGGTCGCGGGCATCATGGTGACCTTTTATGACATGGGTATGAGCGGCGGCATCGACACTAAAAAGCATCATGGTCGGCCTATCTCTCGCACTAAAAAGCAACCGCGCTGGGCCTCATCGTCGCGATACCTACGCTAATGATCTACAATGCGTTTATGAGAAAAGTGGACGTTTTTAGTAAACCGCTACAAGGCTTCACGTGAGAATGCCTAAAAAAGAGGGATTAAACGTAATCCCGCTCATAGATATTATGCTCGTTTTTGCTAGCCATCGTGCTTAGCGTTTCGACTTTTATCGCTCAGGGCAATATCAAAATCGACCTGCCAAACAGCGAAAGCGCGGAAAAAGCAAGATGAAAACGATAAAATCGCCGTTTTAATTAATAAAGATAATGAATTTTTTTATAGGCGAAGATAAAAATCGCTGAGGAAAAATTTGAAAGAAAAAGCTAAACGAGATAAAAAAACGAAACGTTAATAGAACTTAAAAAGCGATAAAGAGAGCAATTTGACTCGTTTATCAAGGTTATCGACATACTAAAAAGAAAAATCATGAAAAACTTCGCTATCACGACAACAACTGAATAGACGCGCCAGCTTTACGGGGCTTGGCGTTTCTATCCTGTTGCACTCTATCCTCATCGGGACTTTTATCACTCTACGAAGAGCTAAAACCGATGCCGGAAGAAAAAGCGTCAAAATAGCGCTAAATACCTTTACGCCGCCAGCAGCTCCGCTCCCGCCGGCACCTACCCCACCGGCCCCGCCACCTCCGGCACCGCCTGCGCCTCCTCCGCCTGAACCTGTCGTCACGCCGCCAGAACCGCCAAAACCGGTTGAGCCGCCTAAGCCGATAGAAAAAGCCAAAACCAGTGGAGAAACCAAAACCGATAGAAAAAGCCCGTGGAAAAACCGAAACCAAAGCCTAAACCTACGCCAAAACCGGTTAAAAAGCCTGAGCCTGAACCGGAACAGCAAGTAGCGCAGGCAACGCCGCCCGCACAGCCGTCGCCGCCGACCCCTACCGCCGTCTGCGGCACAGCCTAGCAGCGCTCCAAGCTCGAATGTAAAATCACGTTTACCGCCTAGCGGAGCTGAGACGGTGGGAGAATTTAGCTTCGTGACATCAGCTGGCGACGAAGATTTTCTAAAAATCCAAAAAGGCGATACAAAAAGCATCACAAATACCTAAACGCGCGCAAAAAAATGCGCCATCAAGGCGTCGTAGAGGTTAGCTTTTGTATAAAAAGACGGCACCGTCCGCGACGTAAAGGTGATAAAAAGCTCAGGCTTTGAGACGCTAGACGAGGCCGCAGTCGAGCTCATAAACCGCGCCGCGCCTGATTTTCCGACGCTTGATCGCGACTACGTCATAAAAATCCCGGTTAAATACAATTTAACGTAAATTTAAGCCGTTTTTGCGGCTTATTCTACTTTTATTCTACAAATTTAACGGAGTAAATCAAAAATCAGCCGTTTTATTTATGAATTTGAGCGTTACTAAAATCTGTTGCAATCAAATCAATTTGACGCCGTGGCGGGGATGCAATTCGCCAAACAGCTCGCCCAAGCAACCAATCAAATTTACGCGAAAAATTTAGCCGACGCAACTAGTTCAAATTTACGCCGAGTGATCTCGCCAAATTTTACTTAAAAGCCCTCTTGTACGAGTTTTCTATCAGCTCAGAGTACCCTAACTCGCTCATCGCAGCCTGCACGAAATTTGGATTTCGAAGCAGCTCTCTGCCATAAGCCACCGCGTCGCAAACGCCGCCTAGTAGCAGCGCCTCGCCCTCGGATGCCTTTTGTTATGATTCCGACCGCGATTACTGGGATGCTAACGGCCTGCTTTACCGCCTTAGCATAGCCAGCTTGATAAAGCGGAGTAAACGCAGGCGCGCTATCCGTATACTCAAAAATCCGCCCGCCGAGACATGGATAAACGCTGCGCCCAAGGCCTCGAGCTCTTTTTGCTAGCCGTACGCTATCTTCTAGGCTCCAGTCGCCTTTTACCCAGCTATCCGCGCTTATGCGCACGCCGACGGGGATTTGCACCGCGGCTTTTACCTCGCTTAAAAATTCTTTTTAAAAATCTCGTGCGATTTTTCGAACCTCCCGCCATATTCATCGTCCCTCAGATTGATCTCAGGCGAGAGAAATTCGCTGATGAGATAGCCGTGCGCGGCGTGGATCTCGGTCGCGGCGTATCCTGCGCGCTCGGCTCTGATCGCAGCCTGAACAAAAAGCTTGCTTGACTGCAACAATATCGTCCGCGCTCATTTGACGCGGAGTTTTGTAGCTCTCGCTCAATTTCTACCGCGCTAGGGCGCGATCAGACCCTCGCACTCGCTTTTTTTCTGCCAGCATGCGCGAGCTGGACGGCCATTACGGCGCCATATTTGACGCACTCCCTGACGAGTCTGGCGTGCGCCTCTAGCTGCTCGTCGTTCCATAACCCCCAGATCGCGGCTCGTGATCCTGCCTCTAGGCTCGACGGCCGTAGCCTCGACGATGATGAGCCCGGCGCCTCCCAGCGCCCGTGCGGCGTAGTGCAAGCGGTGAAAGCACCTAGGGCAGCCGTTTTCGTTTTTAGCCTTATACATACACATCGGCGGCATCACGATGCGGTTTTTGATCTGCAGATCGCCGATTTTTAGCGGCGTAAAAAGCAAACTTTGCATGAGAAATCCTTTAAAAGATTATTTTGCGGTTATTTTAGGATATTTGTTTAAATTTATTTAGTTGAGCGCCAATTTTTAGTAGTCGCTGCGAGAGCGCAAATCAACCGTAAAGGCTATTGAGCCGCAACGGCCTTTATTTTACTTCCATAAAATTTGGAAAAATTTTTACTCGCCGCCGTTAAGAACGGAAGCAAAATACTCATCGATATCAACGCCCTCTTTTTTTCATCTCTTTTAGCCTTAGCCTTACGTCGGCGTCTTGCCAAAGAAGTGGTGGCAACGCAAACATCACCCTATCAAGGCTAAATTTACGCACATCCTCGCGCCAGCCATCCCAGCGGTAGAGCTCATAAAATTGTAGATATATCCCCACTTAGCGACCAGTATAAAAACTGCGAGTAGCCAAGCTGTGTATCTTCCCATTTGCCGCTATCTGGCGCGTAGTAAAAACATTGCCGGCCTTGCCATGAAATGCACCGCCATTTACTGCAAAAATCCGCCCAAAATATCATCCGCCACGAGCAAATAACTAGGCATTTGCCCAGCCTCGCTAAAAGCTTTTTGCCAAGATTAAAGCTGTAAATCCCACGCTTCATACGCTCACATCCTGAGCCCAGCACACGCAGCCAACCGCCGTCTATCACGATGCCGCCGCACCCATAAACAAGCGCTCCCATCGGCGAGCGAGTAGTGACCTGAAGTCCCAAAAAGCTCACTTTGTGCCCTGCTCTCATCTCGGGGCAAAATTTCATAGGCATTTTTAGCCTCTTTTAGCCACTCTTCTACTAGCGCCCAGCCTGGCTCGCTGACGTCTATAAGCTCGTCTAAAGCTCTCATTTTCTGTCCTTTCAATAAATTGGTGAAATTTAAAAGAAGAATTTGGCGAGTCGCCCCGCCAAATTTATATAGATAGATTATTTTGCATCCCAAGCTAGGATAGTGTTGCCCTCGGCATCGGTATCCACGTCGCCCATGCCCATGATGTTGTAGCCGCAGTCTACATAGTGCACTTCGCCTGTCACGCCACTAGCTAGGTCGCTAAGCAGATACATAGCGCTGTTGCCGACGTCTTCAGTGGTGACGTTGCGTTTTAGCGGGCTGTTTACTTCGTTGTAGCGCAAGATCATCCTAAAGTCGCCTATTCCGCTTGCGGCAAGCGTTTTGATAGGACCTGCACTGATGGCGTTTACGCGGATATTTCTAGCGCCAAGGTCGTGTGCTAGGTAGCGAACTGAGCTCTCAAGTGCTGCTTTTGCAACGCCCATGACGTTGTAGTGTGGCACAAATTTTGGTCCGCCAAGGTATGTAAGAGTTAGCACCGAGCCGCCCTCTTTTTAGCACCGGCAAGACCGCACGAGTAAGGCTTAGCAGCGAATAAACGCTAGTGCCCATCGCTATGTCAAATGCCTCTTTTGTTGTATTTACAAACTCGCCCTCAAGCGCCTCTTTTGGTGCGTAAGCCACTGCATGCACGACAAAATCGATCTCGCCAAGGTCCGCTTTTATGCGATCTGCAAGGCCGTCTAAATGTGCTTGATTATTTACGTCAAGCTCGTAGACAAACTTGCTACCAAACTCCTCAGCTATCGGCTCTACGCGCTTTTTTTCAAAGCGTCATTTAGATATGTAAATGCCATCTGCGCACCTTGATCGTGACAAGCTTTTTGCGATGCCGTAAGCTATCGACTTAGCGTTGGCAACGCCTACGATAAGACCTTTTTACCTTTTAAAATCATTATTTCTCCTTTTAAAATTTTGCAATTCAAATTTCTAAACCAATTTAATAGCGGCAGTATCGTGAGATGAATTTCAATGTTGTGTAGAAAGTTTCAGGTCAAGACTAGGCAAATAGCCTGTCGCAGACTTGCATCTCGAACTCATTAAAAAGCGCTCACGAGACAACGCGTATCAATGTAAAAATTATTCGCATCCCAGCTGGCTGTGCCTACTAGAACGCCATCACAACTCTTTATACCTGTGATATCAGCGATGTTTGCCGCATTGACGCTTCCGCCGTAAAGTAGCGGCACATTTGCCTTTGTCTTTAAAAAAACTTAGCACCTCGTCTATCTGCTCTATGCCAGCACTCTTGCCAGTTCCTATCGCCCAGATCGGCTCGTAGGCGATGACTAGATTTTTATAGCCAAGGTCTATATTTTCAAGCTGGCGGCTTAGTATTCTTTGGTCGCTCCGCTCTCGTTTGTGCCAATTTTCTCACCGATGCAGTAGATGACGTTCCAGCCGTTTTTTTGCAGCAAAGTCACATTCGCTCGCAAAAGCTCCTCGCTCTCTTTGTACATTCACGCCTCTCAGAGTGGCCTATCAGCACATCTTTGATCTCAAACTCATCAAGCATCGCCTTGCCGATCTCGCCAGTAAATGCTCCACTCTCGCAAGGGTAGAAAATTCTGCGCCCCAAGCCTAAAAAAATATGCCTTTTTCTCATCAAAGGCACTAGCTGGTGCAAAGACGCTCACGTCGTCGTTTGCGCTTAAATTTGCATCTAAAATTTCAGCGTACTCTCTAAAAGCCTCTCTTGTGTGGTTACACTTTAAATCGCTAGAAATTTCAAGACCCTACTCCTCTTTTCTAAGCGGCTTTATGCCAGGCAGCTCTTTGCCTTCTATTAGCTCCAAGCTCGCACCGCCGCCAGTTGAGATAAATGTCATCTCATCAGCGTCTCCTGCACGCTCAACCACATCAGCCGTATCACCGCCGCCAACAACGGTAGTCGCGTGCGTGTCGATGATGGCGTGGCTCATTTTGATACTGCCTTTGCAGTTTATCCATCTCAAAAAAACACCCATAGGTCCGTTCCACCAGATGGTTTGCGCATCGGCGATAACCTCTTTAAAAAGCCTAATGGACGCTGGGCCAATATCAAGCCCCATCCAGCCGTTTGGGATCTCTTGAGCTGGGACGTATTTCACGGCACTTTCAGCTGAAAATGTCTGAGCAGCGACGACATCTACTGGCAGATACATTTTGACACCCTAGCTCTTTTGCCTTTTTGTAAATTTGTCTTGCATCTTCGATGAGCTCTTCTTCAAGGAGCGAATTACCGATGTTTTCGCCAAGTGATTTTAAAAATGTAAATGCCATGCCGCCGCCAATTATCAGCTTATCTACGCGCGGAAGCAGGTTATGTAGTGCTTGAAGCTTGCCGCTAACCTTTGAGCCACCCACAACTGCGACAAATGGACGTGATGGATGTTTTATCAAATTTCTGAGCGAAAAATTTATCTCTTTTTGTAGTAAAAAAATCCCGCCGCTTTATGCTTTTCATCGTAGATCTAGTGATCGCCTCGACAGATGCGTGAGCTCTGTGGCAGACGCCAAATGCGTCGTTGATGTAAATCGCCAAATCCTGAAAGCTCTTTTGCCAAAGCCTCGTCGTTTTTAGTCTCGCCCTTTTCAAAGCGTAAGTTTTCTATCATCAGTACTTTCGCCAGCTTTTAGCGCCTCAGCCTTTGTCTTAGCGTCATTTCCAATCACATCTTCAGCAAATATCACCTCTCTATCAAGCAGTCTTGATAGCCTTTTTGCTACGCCGCGAAGTGAAACATTTCTCCTCGTAACCATTTTTTGGGCGTCCTAAGTGGCTAGCCAAAACCACGCTGCAGCCGTTATCTAGGCAGTAGCGGATAGTTGGTATCGCTGAGCGGATCCTGCGGTCATCAGTGATGTTTAAAAAACTCGTCCATAGGCACGTTAAAAATCGCACCTTATAAAGACTTTTTGCACCGTTAAGCTCAAGGTCGTTGATCGATGTAAATTTCACTCATTTTTTTCACCCTTTAAATTTACTTTGTAGCCACGATCTTAGCAAGATCTACAAGCCTTGTTGAGTAGCCCCACTCGTTGTCGTACCACGCAAAGACCTTCACCATATCATCAGCGATGACCTGCGTAGTATCGCTCGCTACTATACTGCTGTATGTGCTCATGCAAAAGTCGCTGCTAACTCTGTAGTCATCATCGACGAATAAAATTCCCCTTTACTTTGACTCCGCAGCCACTCTAAACGCCTCGTTTATCTCCTCTTTGCTAGCCGGTCTTTTTAAAACCGCCGTTAGATCGACCATAGAGACGTTTGCCACTGGTACGCGCACTGCTTGGCCGTGCAACTTGCCGCTTAGCTCTGGAAGCACTTTAGCGATAGCTTTTGCAGCTCCTGTGGTCGTAGGTCCGATATTTAGCGCTGCAGCGCGCGAACGACGGAAGTCTTTAGCCTTTACATCAACTAGGGCTCTGGCCGTTTGTATAGGCGTGGATCGTAGTCATCAGCCCTTTTACGATGCCAATTTATCATTTAGCACCTTTTGCAACTGGAGCTAGGCCGTTTGTAGTGCAGCTTGCGTTTGAGACGATCGCTTTCGCCTGCGTATTTATCGTCGTTTACGCCAACTACAAAGGTCGCCGTGTCGTCTTTTGCAGGAGCGCTCATGACGACTTTTTTTGACGCCGCGAGCAAGATATGGCTCGCATTTTTTTCAGTGGTTAAAAAAACTTGCCAGTACACTCTAAAACCACGTCTACACCGTAGTCTGCGTAGCTAAGCTCGTTTAGATCTCTTGTAGAAAAAAACTCTTATCTTTTTGCCATTTACTTCTATAAAATCGTCGCTTATCACCTTAACGTCTTGCTCACGCTCGCCATGCACGCTGTCGTATTTGAGCAAATACCTCGTCATATCCCTTGTTGCGGTGTCGTTAATAGCGACAAGCTCAACATCGTCTCGCTCTAAAATAATACGCGCAGCACACCTACCGATACGCCCAAAAGCCGTTGATCGCGATTTTTACCATGTTTAGCTCCTTGTGCTAGATTTTCCGGTCGCTTTAGGGCGCCCAGAAAGGTTATTTTCGTACTTTTTAGCTTTTTGTGCGTTACATTATCCGCCTCCGCACTCCGCTAAGCGCGTAAATGTAGCCGCTTCAAAGCCCGCCTTTGTACTGGGTTGCCCCTCGCTTGCTCGCCGAAAAAACGAGGCCTTGCGAGTCCAAAAATCCCCGACTCTACAAAAATATCCATTTAATTTGCGCTTTATCGGCGATTTTTTTGATTTTCAAACCAATTTTCACTTCACTCGCTAAACTGCACCGAAAGTAAAGGCACGTTTATGAAAATCGCGCTTTTTGGCGGCAGTTTCGACCCGCCTCATCTCGGGCACGACGCCGTCGTTAAAGCCGCGCTAAAGCAGCTAGACGCGGACAAGCTCATCATCATGCCGACTTTTATCAGCCCGTTTAAGAGCGAGTTTTCCGCTCCGCCGCTACTTCGGCTAAAGTGGGCGAACGAGGCTTGGGGCACGCTAGCTAAAGTCTGCGTGAGTGACTACGAGATCGCGCAAAATCGCCCCCGTGCCGACGATAGAGAGCGTGCGGCACATGCGGCAAACTTTACGCTGTGAGCCGGCTTTATCTCATCATCGGCGCCGATCACCCTAGCGAGCCTGAGACAAATGGCACGAGATAGACGAGGCTCTTTAGGGCTCGCAACCTTCGTCGTAGCTAGCCGCGATGACGTAGCCGTGCCTGAAAGTAATTTTAGAAATTTCTAAACATAAACGCGCCCGTTTCGTCCTCGCAAATCAGGCAAAACTTTAGACAAAAAGCCTGATGATACCGCGCATAGCGGACGAGGCGGCGAGATTTCTATCAAGGAAAAACATGCAAGAAAGAATCGAGCGAATCATCAAAAATCCTAGACGCCAAAAAGGCCGAAGCTATCGAGGCTATCGATATGAGCAGGCGCGAATACATCGCAAAATGCGTCATCATCGCCACTACGATGGGCGAGCGCCACGCCTACTCGCTAACGGACGACCTAAAAGAGGGGCTAAAAGACGAAGGCGAGCAGTTTTTTTAGGCATAGAAAGCTCCGGCGACTGGGTCGTGATCGATCTGGGCGACATCCTCATCCACCTCATGAGCGCACAGTACCGCGCCAAATACAACATCGAAGAGTTTTTAAGTAAGCTAAAAGAGGCAAAAGCCTAAGCTAAATTTGCTTGCCACACGGATAGCGCCAATTTGCCTAAAGCGCAAAAGCGGACGGCTAGATTGAGCTAAAGCCGCTGCTGCTATAAACGGTGAATTTGCCCGATCTTGCGAGGCGGCGCGAGCTATATTCTAGGGCAAAAGCTAAACGAACTAGTATCGTAAGCTTGCCTGCGCAGGTTTTAAAGTTTAACCGATTTGTGGATCTATTTTCACAGCCTCCCTGTTCGAGCGGACTTTAAGGGGCGGCAACCAAGATAACGGCAAATTTACCTCGAAATCGGTTCAAGTAAGCAAAATTTGAATTTTGCCTTTGATCAGTAAAAGTTGAGCCCTTTTGGGCTCGTCAAAAATACTAGGCAATCAAAAATAAATACAGAACATCGCACGCCAAACTCGCAAGGGCCAGCGCGACAAAGCATCGCTAAAAACAACGCGCCGTAGCTACCACCGATAAATTTTATTCTCATACGCGATCAGCCTCAAATTCCTCTTTGTGGTTGCCGTTGCCGATCGTGTGGCTGTCTTGGCCCGCGCCCAGGCGTAGCTTATGCAGTCTGCCGCCGTATGTACCCACAAATAGCACGCTGCCGTTCTCGCTTATCGCCATAGATTTTATCGTGCCGCCCAGATAGTGGCGCCAGATTACGCCCGTCCCTTGCCGACGGCCTTGATGTAGCCGTATGCGTCGCCGAGAATGTAAAAGTCCTGCGTCGCTACGCCCGCATATACCCTCATCGCATCGTCGATCAGCGTGAAATTTCTCACCCTCTTCGTCGTACGAATAAGCCTCGACCTTTAGCCCTCGCTTTAGAGCCACCCTATCCACGCCGATCGTGACGCCGTTGTAGAAGTGGCAGGAGTTCGTGATGAGCTGCGTATCGTCCGCGCTAAAGAGGCAAAAATGCGGATACGAGCTCTGCGCGCCGATGCTGCCCAGTCGCTCGCCCTCGCGATCCATCAGGACGTGATCGCCGCACTGCTCGCCGGCGACGATGAGAGCATTGTCGCTTGATAGCGTCGCGTTAGCCATATCGATATAGAGTGCGGCGTTGCCGTCGTCGTCCTCGTAGAGCTGCCCGTCCTCATAGATCGGATGGATGAGCTTCACGCCGCTTTGCGAGATCAAAAATTCCCGTCGTGGCAGCTCAAAAGCACCTTTTTGCCGTCGTTAAAAGGTAGAAATTCAGCCTCGTCGTATGTTAGCTCCACATTGTGGCTAGATTCTGCGATAGGGCTCACCGCCGCCCTTGCCGTCGTAGCCTTTTACGAGCTCAATCTCGTCTCTCTTTAAGAAGGGCGTACTTTCGTTTCGCTTTGATTTGCCCACCGTAATGACGCCATCTGCGATAACGCTAACGCGCTCGCCTTCTAGCAGATATAGCTTCTTATGCCAGCCTTCAGGATCACTTTTGCGAGACGATAAAAAGGGACGTTCTCGCCGCCAAGAGGGCAAATTTGATCTACATTGCCTAGCTTGTCTGCTATTTTATCCTTCTCGTCAGCATTACCTGCTTCATCCTCGCTCTCCTCAAAGATAATGTTTGAGGGCGGAAAAATCGGCTCTTTCACTCGCCGTCTCGCCGCGCTCGTTGGCTTCCTTTAGCAGCGCAAATATTGCCTCGCCCAGATGCGCTCTATCATCGACGGGCTCCTCGCCATTATAGGCGTCCCAGCCGTGAACCTCCGCAAACGCCACCATATCGTTTTACCGCCTTGGCATATTTCTCGCCCTTTTCATTCCACTCTTTTTGACATTCCGCCTTAAGCGCCTTGTAGTCCAAGTTTTTTTCATTGATTTTTCCTTAGGTTTGTTGTCCGCTTTTTTTCGCTGCGATTCGCGAGTACTAGCCAAGACCGCTAAAGCTAAATTAATGTCTCTAAAGCCAGCAAATTTGGCGCGGCAAATAATTAAATCAGTAAAACGCTCTTGAAAATTTGCCATCAACCCAAGCTTGCCAAATTAAGACACGCAAATTTGATGGCAAAACCAGCCTCGTCCGCCTACTAGCTTCGCCAGAGCTTTGCTATCAGTTCGCTATCCTCATCCGCGAGTTCAAAGCCGAAAATATCGATATTTTCAAGCAATCGCTCCTTGCTAGCAGAGTTTACTACCGCGCAAACCCCGTGTTGTACGAGCCAGCGCAAGATGATTTGCATCCGCGTTTTTACCATATTTTTTTCGCTGATTTGCGCGAGCGCGGGCTCTTTTAGCTCTTCGCCTGGTTCATATAGCAGCTCTACTTGCACGTCATGGTCGCGGTCACCTTGCCGCGCGTAGCAAAGCGCTGTAGATAGGAGCGAGAGGCGTTTGATAAACCGCGGGTTTAACTTCGCTACCTTGCGCGATTTTGGCTAGATTTGCGACTCCAAATTCCCCTGATAGTCGCAAATACCGATCGACGCCGCAAGTCCCTCACGGTAAAGCCGCTGCAAAAACGCCTCAACGCAGAGCTAACATCGCCCGCCCCTACGCGCGCAGTAAAAGTAGATCGACGTAGTCGGTATTTAGTTTTTAAGGAGCATTCAAAGCTTTTTATCATGCCGCTTTCATCGCCGTTTGGAGCCTCGAGCGAGCTTTGGATAAATAGCTGTCCGCGCCCTAAGCCGCTAGCCGCAAACGCGAGCTGCTGCAGCCCTCCTCGCCCCCGTCCGTATCGATCAGACGGTAACCTAGCCCAAGAGCCGCCCCCCCAGCGCATTTTTGTCTTTCAAATCATCAAACTTTACCCGCGCTAAGTCCGACGATCGGCATCAAAATTCTATTATTTAACGTGAGATATGGCGTCATCGCGGCAAGCCTCTCGCCGAGATTTTTTTCGCACCGCTTAGATCTACGTCGTCCGTCAAATTTACTGCATTGGCCTTACTAGTCTGCTCGGCAAACAAATCCAGCCCCGCAACAAACCCCGCCGTGCAAGTCGCCGCGCCCTTTATGAAGTCCCTTCTTTTTCATTTTCGCTCCGTTTTTTTGATCTTATCGCTTTTTACGCTTAAATTTGCAAACCAAACGGCGCTGCCACGTTGCATTTGCTTAAAAATAACGAAAAATTTAAATTTGATTCCACAAAACGAGGTCCGAAAAAAGCCGCACTTGGATTTAAATTTTTATCTAAATGCAGCCGAGTAGAAACTTACGCTCGCTAAACGGGGTCCAGGGCTAAAAAGTCAAATTCAGATCTCAAACGCACACGAGCTTGGCTGTCCGCCTTCAAAATCCCTTTTTTTAAACCACGTCATGCGCTGTTTTGACGAGCCGTGCGTGAACGAGTCGGGCGTCACGCGGCCTTGGTATTTTTTTCTGTAGCGCATCGTCGCCTCATCGCGCTCGCGGCATTTAGAGCCTCCTCGATGTCGCCGTCTTCTAGCACCTTGTAGCGCCCCCATGTAGTGCGCCCAGACGCCCGCATAGCAGTCGGCCTGCAGCTCGACCTTGACTTGCAGCGCGTTTTTGCTCTACCGGGCTTTTAGTGCGCGATTTTAGCTCGTTTACTTTACCGAGCGTGCCTAGTAAATTTTTGCACGTGATGTCCAACCTCATGGGCGATCACGTACGCCTGCGCAAAGTCGCCCGCGGCCTTGTATTTAGCCTCCAGTTCCTCAAAAACTAAGATCCAGATAGACTTTTTTTATCCGCCGGACAGTAAAAAGGCCCCATCTGCGAGCTAGCCGTGCCGCACGCGCTAGAAACGCCGTCTCTAAAAAGCACCAAGCTAGGCTCTTTGTACTGCGCGCCGCCCGCCTTAAACACCTTGCTCCACACGTCCTCGGTCTGCGCCAGCACTGCAGAGACGAAGGCGACCTTTTCCTTCTCCTGCGGGCTATCTAGCGCCGCCCTTTGAGTGCCCGCGCCGCCGCCCTCAAGTAGCGCGAGAGGGTTAAAGCCCATAAAGTACGCGACCGCGCCGATAACTAGCACCACGCGACCGATATTTGAGCCCAGCAAAAATCTGATAATCGGTATGAGCGCGCCCAGCGAGCCCATGCTGTTTACGCTGTTTTGCCTTCTATCCTCGATGTTGTCGCTTCGTCTGCTATCTTGCCATTTCATTTTTTTACTCTTTCGTTATGGATTTTTTTCTTTTAGTTTAGCCGCGAGTTGTGCTGTTTTCTTGCCTTTTTGCTGCTCAAATTTGGGGCATATTTTAGCGACTATTTATAAAGTTTATCGCTTTGCTCCGCGGGCTAGTTTAAATTGACGATAGAAATCTGAGTTAAAAACAAAAGTAAAACGGTGTAATGCAAAAAAATAAGCTAGCACTAGTCGAATTTGGAGTATTAAATTTAAAAATCTAGCCTTAAAATCCGTTCCAAAAGTCTCGCCGCTAAGATACCAAAAAAACTATACCGATGCCGTCTGCGACGATATCTAGCAGGCTAAAATAGCGATTTGGCACAAACGACTGCATGATCTCTATCTGGATACCGTAAGCTAGCAAAATAGCGACCTTTGCGCCCAAATTTAGCCTACAAAAGCCAAAATGCAAAGTAACGTAAAGCGTGGCGAAAGCGATAAAGTGATTTGCTTTATCCCAGCTGTTTTCGATGAGTTTTTATCTGTGCGGGCGTGAGGGCCAGATACTCTATCGCTATCAAAAAAATACAAAGAAAAATGTAGCGGAAATTTTGGAAAGATTCATGGATTTTAAGGGTTTATTTTAAACGAGAAGCGCCGCCTAAAGCGCTTCTAAATTTACTAATTTTGTTCTACATCTTGTCTTTTGCAGCGATACCCATTAGACCTAGAGCTGTTTTTATCGAGAGCGCGACGACGGCGAAAAGCTTTAAAAGCTCGTCTTCGTTTTCGCCGCCTACGACGCGATTTTCGTTGTAAAACTTATGAAAATTCGCCGCCAAGCTCTTTTAGGTAGTCGCAAATTTTTATTCATCGAGCGCGTATTAAAAACTATCAACCAAGATATCATTTAGCGTAAGCGCCTCAAATAGCAAATTCTTGCCGTCTTCGTTCAAATTTGCAAATTTCACACCCGCGACATCGGCGACGTTTTTGCCAGCTTTTGCGAAAATTTGATTGACCCTGGCGTGCGCGTAATTGATATAAAATATCGGGTTTGAGCTATCCTCGCGCTTTAGCTCGTCCACATCAAACTCCAGGTGAGTGTCGCAGCGCTTGCTGAGGAATATAAATCTAAGCGCCTCGTAGCCGATCTCCTCGACCACGTCGCTCATCAGCACGACGTTGCCCGCGCGCTTGCTCATCTTGTAGGCTTCGCCGTCTTTTTAGTAGGCTCACCATCTGCGAAAGTATGATTTCAAGGCGGTTTTCATCGTATCCTAGCAGATGTAGCGCCGCCTTCATGCGTGCGATGTAGCCGTGATGATCGGCACCCCAGATGTTGATGCAGCGATCAAACCCGCGCCTCAGTTATCGTCGTGATACACCACGTCGCCGGCTAGGTAGGTGCCGCGACCGTCCTCGCGCACGATGACGCGGTCTTTTTCGTCGCCTACTTCGCTTGATTTTAGCCAGATTTTTACCCTCGCTCTCATATATACCGTTCTCGCTTTTTAGGGCGATCTAACGTAAGAGGGAGCTTGTCATAGTAGCTCTTTTCGCTAGCCCAGTTTTCGATGAAAAATTTGCGCATCGGCTACATCTAGCTTGATTAAAACCAGCACCCTATCCTTGCCAAACTCGGCGAGTTCTAGATTTCGGCTCTCGTCGTAAAAATATCTCTTTGCCATTCTCTAGCGCCTCTTTTGCGATAGGCTCGATATAGTCGCCGCGGTGAAAATTTCTCCGGATACGCCACGCTCTCGCCGAACAGATTTTCGCGCGCCCAAAGCGAAATAGATGTGCCTAGAAGCTCGATTTGATTGCCTGCGTCGTTAATGTAGTATTCAGTCGAGATATTTTCGCCGATATGAAGCCCGACGCGAGCTAACGTATCGCCGAAAACCGCGCCCCTAACGTGCCCGATATGAAGCGGACCGGTCGGATTTGCGCTGACGTACTCGAGCAAAATTTTCTCGCTGCTAGTTCCGCCGCCTTTTGCGAACTCGCTCGGATTTTGCAAGGCTAGCGGAGGCACATTTATCTAAAAAAATGCGGGCTTTAGTTTAGAATTTATATAGCCGTTTAGCGCCGTTGCCTCGAGAAATTTTCGCTATTTTCACATTTGAGACGCCAGCTCGGCGGCGATAGCTACTGGGGATTTTTTTGAGCTGTTTTGCCAGGCTAAAAAGTAGGCATCGCGTAGTGCGCCAAGCCCTTATCTTTTGGCTTTTCCAGCGCAAAATCAAAGTCCACGGCGCCTTTTTATTTCGTTTATTACGCTTTTTTTCAACGCCTTTCCTTACGCGTTTTTAGCCGCATCTTCAGTCTTTGCGGCGGTTGCGGTTTCTTCTTTTTTTCTCTTCTACTTTTTCTACGTTCTCGGTTTTTATCGTCTTCCATTTCTGATTTGAAGCTCTTTATGCCCTTACCTAGGCCTTTTTGCGAGCTCGAGGGATCTTTTTCGCTCCAAAAAAGCAAGACCACGATAAGTAAAATAATAAGCAATTGTTGGACGCTTGGACCCATTTTTTTCTCCTTTTTGATTTTTCGTTATATTAGCATAATTTTATCAATTATTCCATTTGTTAATAATCTCTTTTTGCGTCTAAATTTGACGTTTTTAGGCGCATCGAGCGCAAAATCCACGCAAATTTTTCATAGCAGACTTTGCAGATCATCATTTATCAAAAAAATAATCATACTCTAAGATATGCTCCATCTCGCCGACCGCGTTTATCAGCCGTTTTTCGATAGTTTCTGCACTGTCGGTGCCGCGATTTTGCAACCTTGATTTTTAGTTCGTTTTTGCTAGCAGTCGTGATAAAAAAACGGAGGTGATATTTTTAGCAAATTTTCGATTTTGCGATATTAAAGCCCTGCACATCGATGTCAAAAAATCGCTATCTTGCCCTCTTCAAGTGCCTTTAAAACGGGCTTTAGCGAAGTACCGTAGTAGTTGCCGTGTACGCACGCCCACTCTAAAAAAACTCGTCCGCATCTATGCCTTTTTTTAAACTCGTCTTCGCTTATAAAATAATAATTCACGCCTTCGGTCTCGCCCTGCCTCGGCGCTCTCGTTGTGCTTGATATCGAAAAATAAAGATCGTTTTCCTCTTTTTAAAAGACGGCTTAAAAGTGTGCTTTTTACCGCTACCGCTAGGACCGGAGATAATTAAAATGTGCCCCTTCAACTACTTTTCCTCAAAGCTTATATTGATTTTTATATTGAGATTTTTAGAGCCTCTCGCAGTTCGCCGTCTTGCAACGAATTTTCTAGATTTTTTTAGCCACGGCGTCTGGAAATTTGAACCTTTAGTTCGTCCATCTTTGACGTTGCTTGATCTTTTTTTGCGAACTCAAATTTACCATCTCATCATCCAATAACCCGCTCTCGTTAAGCACTAACGCCATATCTTTTTCGCTTATTTGATCGATGTCGCCGTACTCGCTCGGATCAAGCTCCTGAGCTATTTCAAGATCGTTTTGCATGGCTTCTGGTTCGCTGATTTCTTGCTCTTCTTGCTCGGAGCTTATTTCCGTCTCGCCTTGCTCGTCTGCGGCGAAAATATCCTCCGCAAGCTCATCATCCAAAGCATGTTGCGTCAAATTTCTCTTCGCCGCTAAACTCTATTTGCTCCGTCTCGCCCGCCAAATCCATATCTTCTAGTGAAGATTCATCGCCCTAAAACACTGTTTGCTACATACACAGCTTGTTCGCTAGGTTCATCAAACTTCATATTTTTCGCTAGCGAAAATATCCTCTTGCTCATCGAGCTTATCGACCGCAATTTATCATCAGCTACTGTTTCTTTCAAATCTTCTACAACTTCAAGGTCTTTCTCGCCCTCTACGGTTGCAAACTCCGTTATGTTAAATGTAGAATCTTCCCTCGTTTCAAATTTGATATCCAAATCCTCGTCGTCTGCATTCCGATCTTTCCCGACAGATCGTCCATCTTGTCGATTTCATCGATTTGACTCTTGATATCTTCAATCCTATCATCAAAATCAAGCTCTAATTTACCCCCATCAAATCCTTTTTAACTCCTCTCCGCCATGCGCTGCATCAAACTCGGTTGCGTCAAATATAGGATCATCCGGTATTTGAAATTCGACATCTACACGCTTATCGTCGGCATCTAAATCCGAAGAAATCTCATCAAAATTATTATCTTTTACGGCAACATCAAATTCGTCTAGTTCTCCGAATTTCATTATTTCATCATCAATCAAACCATCCAAATTTAGCTCATCGTCTTCAAGTTTGTCGCTTAGCTCGTCCATATCGTCGATAGCTTTTACAATCTCGCTTAGCTCATCAAATGCGCTATCTTTACCATGAACCTCTTGAGCAACATTAACTAATTGATTATCCAACCCAAATCCGCCAATGTCGGCATCGATTATTTCTTTCTCAATGATTTCTTTGGTCGGATCGTTCACAAACTTAAACCCATCGGACGATGCCTCGCCGGTTTCATCGCTTGTCGTAACAGGCTGCTCGGTGCTCTTTGTCTTGCTCGCTAGATCCTCCACGATAGTGATAAATTCCGTCGGTAAAAAAACGGCTTTGGCAGTATCCTGTCGGCATATTCAAAGGTCGGAGGAATTTTTAGAGGAAAGGTATAAAATTTTTATTTGCGAATTCTTTTTAGGTTCGTCTCTTTTACGTCGATATCGCTGTCTAAAAATAAGCACGTCAAAAACGCCGCTTAAGCTCGCCTACATCGCCGATCTCAACATATTCGTAACCCATTTTGCTAAGAGCCAGCGTCGCCAAACGCGATACCGCGGGATTGGCATTTGCAAGAACGATTTTCACGAATTCTCCTTTTTATACCTAAAAAAACGTATTTTAAAAACATTTTCCATTACTTCAAGCTTAGTTTTAGAAAAAAATAGCGACGGAAGGTCGTTGATAACGCGAAGCACAAAGCCGCCTAAAAAGCTCCATCATGCCCGCTAATATCGCGATCAGCACGGCAAAAGCCGATCGTGATCTTGATCGGGTAGCCAACGACCAGCAAGTTAAACTGCGGCATCGTCTTCATCAGCATACCAAAAATCAAATCAGAAAGCAGCGAGAGCGCCAAAATCAGGGAAGGAAATAATAAACCCGAAAGTGAACAAATTATCATAGATTTAGAGGCATACTGTACGATATCGGGGCTCGGATAAAAAGCCGCCTAACGGAACGTGCGTGAGCGAATTTGAGATAAAAAGCAGGATCAAATGATGCCCATCAAAGGCCAAAAAGGTCATGAGTGCGAGGAAATGATGATATTTGAGATCACGGGCGAGCTAAAGGCCAGTCTGTGGATCAAGCACCGAAGCCATCGAAAAACCCATGATCATCGATATCTGCTCGCCCGCTAGCTGCAAACTGGCAAAAAAACGATATGAAGCAGCAACCCTGCGCAAACCCCCAGCGCCGCCTCGCTCACGATCTCTACGGCTAGATAGTAAATCTCGCGCTTTTGATACTAGCAAGCGGAAACAAAAAAATAGCGTGAGTAGAAACGAAAATGCGGTCTTGACGCTCATGGGGATTTGCTCATGCCCGTAAAACGGGAAAAATAGCATCAGCCCGCCGATACGCGCAAACAGCAGCATAAAAGTGATGACGCGCTCGGGCGCGAAAAAACTCGACTAGCTCCACCTGACTCTTTCGTTTTTAAATTTAAATGCCGTTATTTTAGGGTTAAATCCTTGAAAAATTCGGTAGATTTGAAAGACAGATGAAAATGTGCGGAAAGTCGGGCGTGATCAAGGGGCACAAAAATACCGCTTTGTCTGCTAATTTTATTCGTGCCGTTGTTGCTTTTTAAATTTAAGAGGTTTAAAGTTTGTCGGTCGCTTTCAGCTTTTGTTTTTGGGCTCAAATTTTAGTTTGCCGGGGGTAATTTAAAAAAATCGCTACGCTTTATAAAAATACGGCTACGAGACTCAATTTGATTATAAATTTTTGTTCGTTCAGAAGTGGTCACTTTAGGCGGTTTGCGATAAATTTAAACTCAAAAAAATAGCTCGTAAATTTGACGCTTAAATTTTAAGCCATAAATTTGGCAAATCGTTGCTGTAAAAAAATATTCAAATAGCTTCAGGAGAAATTAAAGAGAATTTTTATCTTCGAGGCGATAAACCTCGTCGCATCTTTGCGCAAGTTCGTTGTCGTGAGTGACCAAAACCAGCGCCGCATCGTTTGCTTTGATGTAGTTAAACAGCGTTTGCATCACTTCATTTGCGGTTTGTTTGTCCAGATTTCCCGTCGGTTCGTCGGCAAATATCACGCGCGGCTTTTTGCAAAAGCACTCTAGCGATTGAGACGCGCTGCTGCTGTCCGCCGCTTAGCTCGCCTACTTTTTGATTCATTACACTGTCTATTTTTAAATTTGCCAAAACTTTCATCATCGATTTTTCTGAGCGGATAAAACGGAGGCTAGCTCGATGTTTTCGTGCGCGCTAAAGCCTTTAAAAAGATAGTGCGCCTGGAAAAATAATACCAAAAATCAAATCTACGAATGCGTAAAAAGCTTGTTTGCCGATAGGTCGTAAAGCGATTTACCCCCGTAGATAACTTCGCCGTTTTTTTCGGTCGCAAAAGAGTGGAAAGTATGTGGAGTATAGTTGATTTGCCGCAGCCGCTAACGCCAGTTATAGCGCAGCTGCCGCCGGCATTTACGCTTACATTACATTCTCAAAGAGCGTATAATCATACGCAAAGCCTAGATTTACACCCTTTAAGATTTCCATTAATTTAGCCTATTTGTGCCGCAACCTCGGCCGCAAAGTCTTCATTTTTTTCTTCTCTAGGCCTTCGCCAAGCTCAAAACGAACGTATTTTTACTACTTCGATCTTGCCGCCCTAGCTCTTTGCCTTTTTCTTCAACGACTTGCTCGATAGTTTTTTTATCGTCCATTACGTAAAACTGTCCAAGCAGCGTAAGGCGCTGATCTAAAAACGGTGTTGTCGGCATAAAATCTATCGATCTTGCCAGGGATGATCTTATCCCAGATTTTCTCAGGTTTGCCTTCAGCCTTTAGCTCTTCTTCGATAGCTTTCGTAGCTTTAGCAAGCTCGGCGTCACCTATTTGGCAGCGGCTAGCATACTCAGGGATGTGGTGAAGCGGCTTGCCCTAGGCGTTTTAGCTCTTCATTGTCTTTTTCAAGCTCGGCGCGAAGTGCGATAAATCCCTTCTCGACAAAAATCTTTATCAAGGTCTTTATAGCTGATTACGCTTGGTTTCATAGCGGCTGCATGCATGCACCATTTCTTGCGAATTCAGCCGCTTTGTTCGCGATTTCGGCGCTTTCGCAAGCTAGGCCGATCAGTACGCCTACGCGGCCGTTTGAGTGCACATAGCCGTTTACTACGCCTTTGTCGTCTGCTTTTATAGTCTCAAAGCGGCGAACGACTAGATTTTTCGCCGATAGTAGCGATCTGGCTTTTGAAATAATCCTCACGTTTAACGCCGTTGATGATGCTTGCGTTTAAGCTCTCGACGTCTTTTTATCACATTGTTTGGATGTGCGCCGTAGTGTCTTTGGTCAAATTTCGAAACTGCGCGTTTTTTTAGCGACGAAGTCAGTCTCAGAGTTTATCTCGCTGATAGTTGCTGTTTTGCAGTGATCGCAAACAACAACGCTCACAAGACCCTCGCTAGCTAGACGGTCGGCTTTTTTTAGCGGCTTGACCTAGGCCTTTTTCGCGCAATATATCAACGGCTTTTTTTCCATGTCGCCGTTAGCCTCGGTTAGCGCCTTTTTGCAGTCCATCATTCCAGCTCCAGTTGATTCGCGGAGCTCTTTTTACCATTTGTGCGCTGATTTCCATTACTCTTCGTCCTCGCTGAAGTCCTCAGAGAAGTCTTCGCTCGCAGCCTCGTTTACGACTGCGTCTTTTTTCTCGGCTTCACGGCCTCTTTGCCTTCTTCTTGCTCGCCGCCGTCTTTTTTTCAAGCTGAGAGCGTCCCTCGATGATAGCCTCAGCCATTTCTTGGCAGAAAAAGCTGAACAGAGCGGATCGCGTCGTCGTTGCCAGGAATCGGGAAGTCGATAACGTCAGGATCACAGTTTGTATCGATCGGAGCTACGACAGGGATTTTTAGGCGGTTAGCCTCTTTAACGGCGATTTTTTTCTTTTTACGGTGTCGATGACGAAAAATCATATCAGGCACGGTTTTTTTAGGGTTTCTGATACCGCCTAGAGACGCTAGAAGCTTCTCTTTTTTTGCGGCGAAGCATTAGCGCTTCTTTTTTTAGTTAGTAAATTTATAGAACCGTCTTCTTCCATAGCCTCGATTACTTCGAGTTTGCGGATAGATTGGCGGATAGTGCCGAAGTTTGTCATCATGCCACCCTAGCCAGCGGTGATTTACGTACGGCATGCCGCATTTTTTTCAGCATACTCTTTTTAGAGTTGCGCCGGCTTGCTTTTTAGTGCCTACGAAAAGTATAGTTTTACCCTCTGCAGCCGCGTCGCGAACGACATTATAAGTGTAGCGGAAGTAGCGGATAGTTTTTTTGTAGATCTATGATATAGATACCTTTTTCTCTCGCCGAAAATGAATTTTTTTCATCTTCGGATTCCATCTGCGTGTTTGGTGTCCGAAATGAACGCCGCACTCTAGCAAATCTCTCATTGTTACCATGAGTTTTTCTCCTTGTGGGTTGCCCTGAGGTAGGTTTCTCCTCCACACCCATTAACATTTGTTTTAGACAAACGCAACCAAATTTTTAGGGACTGGTGTGTGCGAATTGAAGCTTGGATTATATTTAAAAAAATAACTGAATTAAAGCTAAATTTAATATAATCCAAACCTCGGCGCGATTACATTTTTGCGCCGTAAAGACTAGATGCTCGCAAGCGGCGCGAGCAAGATTATACGTCAAATTTCAAACTCGCCAATTTCTAAGGAAGCGGCGAATTTGTTTCACATTCACTCAAAAAATCCCTTTTTCACGAGCTTGCCCTCTTTCACGCAAAACTCCCCTTTCGCGATCACGCTATCTAAACTTTAGAGCTTCGTCAAATACCGCAAAATCAGCGTCAAAGCCAGCTTTTATCTCGCCTTTGCCGTTTAAATTTAGATATTTTTGCGACGTTTTTTTGCCCATCATGCTTAGCGCTTGCGGGATAGTTAGGATTTTATTTTTGACACAGGCCTGCAAGACCTCTAAATTCGTCTCGCACGAAGCGCAGCCGTAGCCGACCAATGCGCCGTTATCGTCAAATCTAGGGCACGCTGCCGTTGCCGTCCGAGCTCATCGTTAGGCGCTCGAGTGAGCCCGTTAGCAAGCCCGTACGCGATAGCTTCATGAAGCGGGGCAAACTGGCTTCCGCCGCTCGTGATGTCGATGTAGCCGCCCATTTTTTTGAAATGTGATCGCCTCGTCAAAAAGCTCCTTCGTCCGCGCGCAGTGCGTCGGCGAAAAAGTAATTAACGGGGAAACGAATAGTCCTTGATCACGCTAAAAAAATCAGGTCAATTTATCCGCGAGCCCGCCCATATGCATGTGCAGCACGCCGCCTTTTTCGAGATCATGCCGCCGATGCGGATCTGCGTAAGGGTCTTGATGAGCTCCTGCGCGGTTGGGTAGCTGCCGCGGTTGTCGCTCATCGCGATCTTACAGCCGATGACCTTGTCGATGAGCACCAGATCGCGCGTGACGGAGCCCGTAAATGTGACGCTAGGCAGCGCGTAAGAGCCCGTGTGGATGAAGGTCGAAATGCCCTCGTATTCGAGCGCTTTGGCCTTTGAGTAGAGGTTTTCCAGGCTTCTCGTGCACCCGTCGGTACCGAGCGTACCCACGACCGTCGTCGTGCCGTAGCGGATGATCCCAGATAGCGTTATTTCGGGCGTTCGCGAGTGATAACCCGCCTCGCCGCCGCCGCCCGTGATGTGCACGTGCTGATCGATGAGTCCTGGCGCTAGTACTTTTGCCCTCTAGGGTCGTAAATCTCAAGTCCGTCTATAGTAGAATGGCGAAAATCAAGCTCCTTGGAAACGGCTGTAATTTACACCTCCGCCGAGCAAAACGTCGCTCCTGCCGACATGCTCGGGCGCGTATAGATCGGCATTTTTTTAAGTAACAGCATATTTTTCTCCTTTGGTTTGGGTTTTTGAATGCAAATTTACGTTTTTTTGGCTTATTTTTGACTGCGATGTCATGCCGTCATTTTACATCAAATTGATAAAAACCAGATATTTCGGTTTTTATTGGAGAAGCGGTAGTTTAAACGATACTTGAGTTTGATTTTCGTAGATTTAGTTGGAGGTCAATTGGCCGACTATCCGCTTAGCTGCACGCTCCCTTCTATGTTCATTAGCCCTGTAAATACGCGCTCTACGGCCTCTTTTTGCTCGTCCGAGATTTCGATCTTTTTCTCGTTTAAAAAGCAAATTTACGAGATCTTCGTTTTTGCAATGTCTGGACGTCAAATTTTTCTCGCATTTGCGGCGATTTTTTTGCTGCGAGAGGATTTTTTTGATTTAGAGTACTTTTCGTATGGCATTTTTTTCTCGATTTTTAGTGGATTTTTAGGGTTATTATAAAAATTTGCAGTAAATTTTCAGCTCAAATTTAAACTCGGCACGCACCTTGCAAGACGCAAAAACGCGCAACCGAGTTAAATTTTAGCCGCTAGCCGAGTCTAACGCTTTAAGTACTAGCGTTTTCGCAGCCAATCTCTAGCCCCATCTTGCACGCTTTTTCGTAAAATTTAACCGCGGCTTTAACGTCCGCGTTTACGCCCATGCCGCGCTCGCTCATAAAGCCCGCCTCGTTGCAGCCTTTAGCTAGGCCCAGCTCGCATGAGTTTTTATAGAGCTCGTACGCCCGAGCTTCGTCTTTTGCTATGCCAGCACCCGTCTGGCACGCGTACGCTAGCGCGTAGCAGCCCTAGCTTGTCACCCATTTTGCATGCTCGCTCGTAGAATTTAGCCGCCGTACCAGGCTGCTTTGCCGCGACTTTGCCGCTAGCGATCATAGCGCCGATATCGTAGCATGCCCGCGCGTGTCCGCCCTCGCACGCTAGATTAAAGAGTCTCGCCGCCTCGCTAAAATCCGACACTCGGTACATCGCTAGCGCGTCTTCAAACTGCTTGTTTGCCAAATTTGCAGGCGCGCTCGCAGGGGCGGTTGCCATCTCGTTTGAGGATCTTGTTTGTGCCGCCAAAAGCACGCTCGCCGCAACAATCAAACAAAGTAAAATTTTTTTCATTTGTGCTCCTTTTTATGAGGGTTTCGATTTAAATTTTAGCCCTTTTTGATAAACGTAACCGAAAATTTTAACTAAACTCGTCTGGTCTCACGCTCGTCTGCGCCCAAATTTAGGCTGTGTGGCTATTTTGGTAAGATCTTATTCATCGCAAAGCCGCAAAACCGCCCCGTGACGCCCTCTCTGCGGTAGGAAAACAGCTCCTTCGTCTCAAACGTACAGCGCGGATCAAACTCGACTCGCTCAACGCCAAGCGCGGCAAATTCGTCCCGCAAGGCTGCCTCCATGTCACGATGCCACCATTTTTATAGCGGTTAAACGCGCCCAGGTCAAGCTCGCCCACCTCGTAGTTTCGCGCCTTGATATTTGCGCCGACAAACACGCGTAGATCGCCCGCCTCGCAGTCAAACTCGCTCGCCATCAAATTTACCGCGTTTGTGCAAATTTTTACCCGTCACGCCCGCCCTGCCCGCATGCACGGCGGCAACCACGCCGCGCCGCTCGTCTGCTATCAAAACGGGCGAGCAGTCGGCAACCAAAACGCAAAGCGCAATGCCTCTAAGCGCGGTTATCACGCCGTCGCAAGGCGGTAGCTCATCATCAATATTTCGCATAAAATTTCCACGCGGTTTGAGTGAATTTGGTTCATAAATTTCTAGATTGTCGGGCGCGATGCCGATTTGCTCGGCTAGGATTTCGCGATTTTTTTAGCGACGTTTGCGGGCAAGTCGCCGACGTGACCCGCTCAGTTAACCCATCGTACGCGCCTTCGCTCACGCCGCCAAACCGCGTCGTAAAGCCAAGTTTTAGGAGCTCGCTTTCAAAAACTACGTCTAAAACTTTCCCGCTTCATTTTTCGTCAAATTTAACCCGCCAAACCTAATAAAGGCTCGCGATATGCTGCGACTCGTCCCAGCTGATCTCGCTTTTGCCGCCGTTTTGGGCACCGTGGCTAAACTCTAGCTGCCTAGCCACGTAGCGCGCGAGCAGATCGCTTTCTACATTTACGCGGCGCCCCGGCTCAAACTCGCCGAACAAGCTCTCGCGAAATGTGATCGGGATGATCGTTAGGCGCACGCCTGTGGGCAAAACTTCGTTGATCGTGAGGCTCACGCCCTCGACCGCGATGCTACCTTTGTTTGCCATCAGCGGCATGACGCTAGAGGGCAAAGTTTATATAAAAATCAACCCCGTTTTCGCGCCGCTCTATGCGCGCTACCTCTCCGATAGCGTCTACGTGGCCTTGCAGCAGATGTCCGTCCACGCGGTCGGCTAGCCGCATCGCAGGCTCGATATGCACGCGTCCGCGCAAATTTTCCCGTCGCGATGTGCGCTCTGGTTTCAGCGCTAAGCTCCACGCTAAAGCCGTCTGCGTGCAGCCCCGTCACGCTAAGACATGCGCCGTTTACCGCGACGCTATCGCCTAAATTAGGGCGGTATGCGGCTTTTAGTCGCAGAGTATTTTGCGAATAGCTCGCAACCTGCGCGATCTCGCGGATTAGTCCGTTAAACATTTTTCGTCCTCAATTCTGAGTTATTTTTATAAAATTGAGCCTCAGAACGGGCTACATTGACGCCCAAATTTCGCCACTCGCTTTTTAACGCGGCGCGAATATGCAAAACCCGCATAGCAATCGCCCAAAGCTTGATCAAAATTTAATACACTTTAAAAAAATATTTAAGATAAAAATAATCACCGAATAATAATCATAAGAAACGATAAACTTGAAAAAAATCACGACTAGGCCTACTTGAGACCGATATTTTTAGACGTTTTTGAACCAAAACGAGCTTGCTAAATTAACCGCGAGCTTCTAGCCAAAGGTGCCGCGATCTACGCAGAATCAATAAAAGTCGTGATATTTAAAAGCGGCTCGGGCAAGCTCTCGTTTTTTTGAGGACGGCGAGGAGTTTATCGTCTATCATCTGCAAAAAGACAATATCTCGATCGTGGACGACGTGTGTGTGCTAGAGATCCTAGAGGACAGCGAGATCTACTCGATCGACGCGAGCGATATGGGCGAGCTGCTAAAAAAACGAGAGATTTGCCAAAGCATACGCCGACACGCTCGTAAACATCTCGCTACTGCAGCGCCAAATCATAAAAATCGATACTTTTTGAAAGCGCAAAGGGCGCATCGCAAACTTCCTCGTCGAGCTCGCCGCCGAGCAAATTGACGCAAAACGGCTATCACTACGTCTTTTTACCGTTTTCGCTAAAGGTGCTTTCTAGCTTCGTCGGACTCAAGCGCCAAAGCGCGAGCACCGCGTTTAACGAACTAATCAAAGACGATATCATCAGGCGCATAACGCCGCATGGATACTTTGATAGTGGATTACGAAAAGCTACAAAGCTATACGAACTGAATTTATAAAATACCGTTTTGACTAAGGTATTCTCTCCACTGCTCTATCTTATATTTTTCCCTCGTTTAGTCCCTTGACGAACCTCATAAACACGCTCATTTGAGCGGGGCTGGCGTATCCGGGGAGTTGGAAAAATTTTATTCCAATATTTATCGAAAATCACTACGTTTGGGATCTCTTTTTGCTTTAAGAGCAAGCCTTAGCGCAAGAGTATCTTTTACGTTTTTCTGGCCTCTTAAGGCATATTCGTTATTTTTCATTTACGTCGATGCGGTAGACGTTAAAGTCTTTAGCCAAATTTGCAAGTTCGGTGTTTTTCTTCCAAATCTAGCTTTAGGCGTTCGCAATACTCGCAATCCTTGCTTTCAAAGATTAACATCACGCCCTTATCGTCCGCAGATAGTAAAATAGGCTCTCTGCGGTCTGCGGCAAAAAACGCAAGACATCAAAAACGCCAGCAAAAAAATAAGCGGCCTTTCTCACTTTTTTTACTTTCCTTTTTTTCGTCACGTCTATGCCGTGCTTTAGGGTAGTAGTCCCTAAGCGCTTCGTAAATTTCGCCGTTTTTTTCCCTATCTTTATCTCTCCAAATGCCCTCTTTCATAAAATTCATCGTCTGCAAAAATTGCTTTGGCGGCATGTATCCTGGCACCATGAGGATTACTTTGCCTTTTTCGTCGGAAAAATATAATACTAGGCGTAGCGTCGATAGCGTAGATAGATGGTAGCGTCTTCGTGTCTACGTCCATCAAATTCGCCGTCGTGGTAAAATTTGTGATTTAAATTTACATGCGCTCTTAGATAATACGACGAGAAATTCGCCTTTTAATCTAGCGCCGAGTTCGGGATTATTTTTTTAACGTCGGCCTTTTAGCTGATCCGAATACGGATCGGTATTCGTGCCAAAGACTATTATCATGATTTTTTTCGTTCGGAGCTATCTTTGCGCTATCTTGAAAAAAATCAAATATCGCCGAGTCGTTTTGCGGCGTATATTACTTTTTTCGTTAGCGCTTATCGTTTGTCCGGGTGTTTTATCCATGCTTGCGGTTTTGGCGGCCTTTTTCGTTACAGCCTCCGAGTATCGCCATAGACGAGGTAGAAGTATTTTTTTATTAAAGATCTTTAGTATCCATAAACACTCCTTTAAGGGGCGAGTGCGTTCGCCCCTTTTTGCGTTTTATTTTTTTGATCTTGGCCGCTTTATGCAGCGTCTCGTTCATCTTATCAATATGCTCTTTAGCATTTAGCGTTTTGTCGCTGCTCATCTTATCCCACAAGGCCTTATCGGACATATTTTTGATGGCAACCTATGCACGCGCCTATCTTTTTCGATCTTATCCCTTAGCTCTTTATCCAGCATTCTGGAATCCGGCCAGTGCGTTCCGACGGCTTGTAATTGCTTGCCGTCTCTAGTTACAACTTGAGACAGATCGTGCTCTAGTCCTGGTATGGCTTTGATTTGCAAAGCCGTATTTTTCGGTAGCAAATTCTTTGGTTTTTAGGTCTTGTATATCAAGGCGCAAGTCTTTGTCTTGACCGTTCATATATTGACCGTCCGTGATACCGTAGCCTATGGCTTTAGGGTTAGAGTGGCAAGACTCGCAAGTCCTAGCTATCCTGCTTGTCGTATGCGGCTGCGTAGGCGACATATCCGGAGCCAGCATCTGTCCGTTATCCGGAACGTCGGCTCGCTTATTTAGCGTTACGGTTCTGCCGTCCGGGCCTATTATACTAAAGATCACCTGACAACCCGGAATTATCGGCGTAATAAGTCCTTCGCCGTTTATGCCAAGAGCAGGGTCTTCCCATCTTAGATAGCTTCTTGACTGAGTAAATGAACCAAATAGCGGCTTGCCTTTTGCACCGATAGTCGATTCGCTAGTTTCGCCGTTTGCAAAGTGCGTAGACGCAGAAGCTATCCAGTCCGTACCGTTTTTGCCCGAAGCATAGTCCATCTTGACGTGGCAGCCGTAGCACTGCGGCGCCCACGTAGCGTGGCAAGCATAGCACTCCATGCCCTTCGTATGAGACGGTATATCATGCATCGCCAGGCGTGCGTTTTTAGACTTGAAACTATTATTTTTTTACGCCGTTTTTTTACAAGCGGCACTTCAAGGTCTTTGCCGCTAGCCAAATGCGCTATAACCTTATCCTGGTCTTTTTGCTTTTACTACGTTGCCTAGAGGGTTTCCTCTGGTAGATAGCAGATAACCGCCCTCTTTATCGTAGATTGTTCCTTGTTTCATCCATTCAGGCAGCTGCATAGCTAAGCCTCGCGGCTTATCCGGAGTTTTTATTTTGAAATTTTCACCAAATCCCAGCTTTAGCTCCCATGGAAATTTATCATTCGTGCCGTGGCAGTCGGAGCACTCTATCTCTACTTGAGCTAGAGTAGTGCCAAATATTGTACCGTCGCCGTGAACGTCGATAGAGGTATGGCAGTCCTGGCAAGTCATACCGGCCTCATAGTGCAAATCCTCTTTGATATGCTTATATTTTGAGCCGTGAAGCGCATTTTGATCTTTTAGCGCCGTCTATGAAAGGCGAGCCGTAAGGCTGCTCCATAAGCCCCAGATACGATACGCCAATCCTCTTACCGCCGCTGTGGCAAGAACCGCAGGTAACCGGATGTATACCGCTAAATTCTACGCCTTTTGCGGTTTTTACTTTTACTTCTCTGCTTGACTGCATGGAGTGCACGAGCAGATGTCCTTTTTCTTTTTTTATCTATCGTAGGGGTCGCTACCCTCATAAAAAGCCTCTACTCCGTAAGGAATATGGCAAGAAGAACACCCCATGCCGCGCCAGTCGCCCCTTATTTTTTTCTGCCTCTAGCGCCGATGTGACAGGACTGACAACCCGACCTTTGATACGTGATAGAGGCCATATAGGCTATATCTTTCTCGCTTTTTCCATTAAAAATCCTCGGGTCCGCTAGGCGGTAATGGGATTTGTTTAAGCTCGGTCGGAAACTGATCAGGGATATTTCGTGATTAGTTGAGTCATATACTCTTTGTATTCTTTGCTACCCCATGCAGGCGTTACTCCGTCGTCGTCTTTTACAGCGTGATCGCCGAATTTGACCTTATGCGTCGGTTCGCTACCCCAAGAGTGCAAATTTCCTTGGATTTTGCCCGCCTCCGTAGCCATAAGCGATTTTCTAGCATTTGCCAAAGTATCGGCATGGCACATACCGCAGGTTTTATCCGCTATCCAGATAGAACCCGGATCTCTTACAAACTCGCTAAGTCCTCCCGGATGAGCACTGGGAGCTCCTTTGTGAGCGTCTTCAAACGAGCCTTTGTCCGGATTTCCTCCGTGACAGACAGAACAGGCTCCGCTATCGCCGAGCCCTTGCCCCATGGCTAAAATTTGCTGCATCATATCTGACTTAGCGTCTCTAATCGGCTCTATGCCGACGTGGCACTTTATACAGGTGTCGCCGTCGGCTACGCTCTCGACGTGCATCTTTTTCCTTGGGCGGCTCTTTGGCCGGTTCGGCGCCGCAAAGAGCGTACGCGCATAAAAAGTACGATCGCAAGCGCAAATTTCACCGCATTCCTCATAGCTTCCTCCTTGTATTAGAAATTTTTATCTACTTGAAATATTAAAACGTTAAAAGTGCCTCGAAAGTGCCTAAAATATTATTTTTGGACTAATTTTTTTCTATTTAAGTTAATATCAAGCTAAATAGAATAAAATGGACTCAAATTTGACTGCAAGCGAGGATAAGATGAAAATATTGCTTCTTGAAGACGACTTGTTTATATGCGAGCAGCTAAAGGATTATTTCGAGCTTGAAGGGCACAAGCTCGACTTTTTACGCTAACGGCAAAGAGCTTTTGGATAACGCCGTTTTAAGCGCTTACGATATATTTTTTTATTCGATATCAACACTCCGGTTATAAATGGCTTTGAGACGCTAAAACTCATCAGAAAGGACGGTATCGAGACGCCCGTCGTTTACATAACGGCGCAAGACGATATAGACCATATCAAAAAAAGGCTTTGAGCTGGGTTGTAACGATTATCTTAAAAAGCCGTTTTTTTGCTAGAAGAGCTTGAAATAAGAATAAATGCCATCTTGCACAAAAACGCAAACGACGACAAGGTAAAAATCAGCCCAAACTACGCCTTTGACGTTAAGAATATGAATTTGTATTTTAAAAGGCGATTTAGTCGAACTCAATAAACAAGAAAAAAATCGCTACTGTATATTTTAGTAAAAAAATATCGGCCTCACGATAGATCCAAATACAATAAAAGATTACGTCTGGGACGAAAAAAAGACGTATGCGACAACACCCTCAGAACGCAGATCAAAAAAATCCGTGAAAAAAACTAAATGAAAATTTATATTATAAACGTCCGAAATATCGGCTACAAGATAGAAAAAAACATGATCAAGACTAAAGACATCTCCGCCCAAAAAGAAAAAAATTTTCGAGATAAAGCTATTTTTTTATCTTATATCGCTTTTACGATGATACTTATCGTCTCCATCGCCGTGATTCATATATATTTTACCAGCGATCTAAACTATAAAAAAATTCGAACGCGAGATAATGATGCAAGCAAGCGATAAGATAGATAAATTTCATATGAATTTAAACGCCAAAAAGCAAACTCTAGCCTCTGCGGCGGATAACGAATTTTTTTCTTAAAAATATCTAGACGACGAATCAGACTACGCGGATTTATTTTTTTATAACGATAATGCAAGCGGACAAAGATATAGAAGCCCTAAGATACGTGGGCGCCAAACAAACGCTCGAGTACGTAAGAGACGATAAAGCAAATCTGATAAAAAAATATAAATTTCTAAGCCCGTAGAAAATCAATTTACACAAAAAGAGCAGGTGCAAATTTATGGTTTTCGTTTAAACGAAGCGGGCAAAAGCTTCCGTTAGTTTCAGGGCTCCGCTCTATGCGGCAAACACGCTAAAAAGGGACAGTTGAGCTTGATATTTGCTTGGAGGGATCATGAACGAGATGATAAAGTCGATGATTTACGATATTTTTCGTGATTAATGACGAAGGAGTTTATCTCAAAGACAATCTAGCAGACAAAAAAATCTCTCGCGCGTCAAAAAGAGAGTCGCAGGCGAGTTCGGTAAAGATTTTTGGGCACATTTGACCGCCTCCGAAAAAAATACGGACTAATAAAGGGCGAAACCTTTTGCGATGCCGTTTTTTTATCGGGCAAGAGAAATTTCTATCTAACGCTTCAAGGTCATAAGCCCGCGATAAACAACATGGAAAACAACAAAATGATCGTCTCTATATTGATTTTTTTGCCGCGCTAATGGCGGTGGTTTTTACCTTTATCCTCACTAAGCCGATCAGAAAAAAATCTTTACCGCGGTATCCAAAGAAACGAGTGAGCTTGGCAAACTAGCTAAAGAAATTTAGACGATACGATCGCGCTTAAAAACGCTTGAGATCGCTAAAAAAAGATAGGTTACTACAAAATCAAAACAAATTCGCCGAGCTTGGCGAGTTAATCGGCAACATAGCCCACCAGTGGCGACATCCGCTAACCAGGCTTTCTTTGACGGTTCAAAATTGAAGAGCTTTTTAAAAAAACGAGGCAAGCTAAGCGACGAAAGGTACCCTCAAAAGACGCGGTAGAAAATTCGCTCTATCAGATCGAGTTCATGTCAAATACGATAGAAAAATTTACTAGAAAATTTTTATAAAAAAAGACGACGTAAAAAGAGAATTTAGTATAAAAAAAGCGCGATAGACGGCATCCTGAGCATAATAGGCACAGTCATAGAACATAGACACATAAAACTTGAAATTTCGTGCCCTGAGGGATATTTTTTTATATTTGCCAATAAAAACGAGCTATCGCAAATTTTGATGAATATCATCATAAACGCAAAAGACGCCATCGAAACCAAAGGCACGGAAGGCGGGCTTATCAATATCCACACCCAAAAAGAAGAAAACGAGATAATAATCGAAATAGAAGATAATGCAGGCGGCATCCCTAGCGAGGTCGCGGCAAAGATTTTCTGACCCGTACTTTACAACCAAGTCCGAAAAAAAGGAACAGGTATAGGTCTGTATATCGCGAAAATGATAGCAAAAGAGAAATTTAACGGAGACATAAGCGTGGCTAACGGCGAAAAAGGCGCGATATTTAGAGTCGTACTAGATGCCTCGGCAAAATAATTTTAACCATAAATTTTATCCGTTTGTCGTAAGGTTTGGGAATTTAAATAACACAAAGCGGGTTTAAAGTAGCAAGATGCATTACCCTCGCACGAGTTTTTGATAATCGACCTTGAGAAGTTACAAAGTTATACGAACTGAATTTAAATTTACGGGGTGAAACCCGTATCTTTAAGACGCTTCAATTTGAGTTTTGTCAAATTTTCACGCTATGCGTTTTAAATTTCTTTAAACGAAAAACGATTGTCTGGAGTCGTTTTGCTTCTTCGTTAAAGGGGAAGGGGCTTTACTTCGCCTGCGGCTCGTAACTGCGAGCAGGCCTACTCATGAAGCGTCGCCCCTTCCTCTCCCAAGCCCTCTCTAACCCCACTACACGTGAGATGTTGCTGCACTTCGCGCAGATCTAAATGTAGCGCTGGCGCGCCGTATATTTCAAATTTATGTTTTCAAGATACGGGTCTTGGCAAGTAAAATTTACGAATTTATCAAGATATGAGACAAATATTCCAGACGGAATAGGCGTAGCTTAACTTTAAAAGTACTAACCCGTGAGGGCGCGGACTCATCGTCCGTAACCGAAACGGGTTTAAATCTAAAAGCTTCCTCGTAGCGAAGTCTCGTAACGAGCGCCTCGCGCGAAGTTAAAAAAATCCGTCGTTTATGGGGAATTACTTCTTTTTCATGTCAAATTTATTCGCCATAAATCCAACTAGTCCCACAAAGAAAAAGACCGCCGCAGATATTGCCTAGTGTAACCGGAACTAGGGTTTTTTTAACGATGAAAATTTCCCCAGTTTAGCACATCTAGCTTATCAGCCGTAGTGTGGAGCAACGCTGCTGCCGCATTGACGTCGCCGCCGCTTGCTGCGATGTAGTGAGCTTTTAGAGATGATAGCTTCGGTGATGATGAACATATTTGCCACGCAGTGCTCCATTGAGCATGCGACAAACGCGCCGATCATCCACATGATCGCAAAGATTACCCGCAAGGTTGCTTTCGCTGGTCGCAGTCCAGATAGACATACAAACAAACACGTTACAAAAGATGCCGCGGATAAATAGCTCGTGAAACGGAGCAGTGATCTTGCCGATACCTGCCGGTACGAAGTGCTGCAAGATGTAGCCGTCGTATTTTAGCGGTAAGCCAGAGTAGTAGTACATATAGGGCGATAAGCGCGCCGCCGACGAAGTTAAAAAAACCAAACGATCGCCCAGTAGCTAAAGGTTTTGCCCTAAATTGGCTTGCCTTCATACGCGCTAACGCCGCTTAAAACCGAGCTCGTAAATAGATGCCCGCCGTAGAAAACGACCATCATGAGACCGCAGCTAAATGTGATGCCGCCGATAAAATTTGCAAGACCGATAGATTGCTTTTCAGCCATACCCACAGTCGAGTGCGCCCAGAAAAATATCGCCCATCGCGATCGCCGCGCCCGCCATGATGGCTAGAAAAATAATGCTTACTAACGGAGTATGCGCCTTGTGCTCCATCGATTTGACACCGCTTGCGCGGTTTCTGCAGGATTTAACATGTCCTTCTCCTATTTTAAATTTCTATCTATCTCTAAGATACGTTCAAAGGCTTTTTGCGCGCTTTTTTTGCGTTTTCACTTAAGCCCTCTTTAAAAATCAAGCACGTTTTTCAAGTAGCACGCTAATGCCTAAAAAAATAGCGTTTTTTTGGGCCGATTTCACGCAGGTAGCTCAAAAAGCACGGGCGTGGGTAGATTGTGCGTCGAGTAGATATAGTCGCGCTCGTTGCTCAGATCGAAAAAAACTCGATCGCGCCGTCTTTAAACCCGCTCATAGCATCTACCACGACGATGATATCAGGCTCAAATCTCTAAGCGCACCAAACTCGTTTTTCAGGCACGTCCTGTCCGTAAAATACCCGCCAATCTTTCAAATTTGCCTCGACGATTCGCCCGGTTTCGTTGCCTACGTCGTCGTCGCCGCGCATGGGATTGCCGATGCAAAGCAAAGCCTTTTTCATCTCTTTTCCTTTCTTTTTTTGAGCGCCTTTAAATGAGCTTGAAAGTACTAGCCTGTGATGGACTACATGTCCTATCTCGGCTAAAATTTTTCTGCGCAACATTTCAAATTCATCTCAAAAAAATCCTTCCTAAGCACCAGATATCCCTCGCGTAAATTACTCAAGCTCAGTCTTTAGCTCGCATTCGCAAAGCTCTGGGATGAGCCTGGCCGCATGCTCTCTAAATATCTCCACCTCGAAATACTTACTTCAATTTCCCAGCTTAAATGTGACGTATTCGCCGCCGTTTGCGACGATACGCTCATACTCCTCGTCTGCGATATCAAGTAGCTTCTGGCTAAAATCGATCGTACCCACGCCGTGACCGACGCAGGTAGAAAAAGAGCTTGATATCCTTTAGCTCTTTGGGCATTTTTTTCGTTTTTCGTCCATGTGGCGGCGGGTGAGCTTATAGACTCTTATCATCTTTTTATCCCAGATTTCTTTTTTTGACGTCGATCGCATTTTCGCCCTGTTTTGCGTTTGCGTATTTTAGATAGACGTCGTTGTATAAAAGCCCCATGCACTCAGCATATCTAGGATCTTCTTCTTTATACATGGCTTCTAGTATCGCTTTTTTAGTCGCCGCTACGTCATGGATATTAGGAGAAGTTTTGGCTGCGTCCATATACTTAGTAAACAGCGTCCTGCCAAATATATAGCTCATCAGCCTCTTTGACTCGGCTTCCAAATCTCGCTCAAAAAGTATGTCGCCCATGATAGACTCTTTAACAGCCGGAACCTTGCAGTCGTCCTGCTCGAAGCTTCTTTTTTTGCAGCTTTTGATCTATGATACCAAGAGCCATGCCAAGGCCGTAGATGACGCTAGCCGGATGCGGAGGACAGCCCGGGATATAGACGTCTACAGGGATGATCTTATCTATACCGCCCCAAACACTATATGCGTCGTAGAATATACCGCCCGTACTTCCGCATGCGCCAAATGCAACCACGATCTTTGGATCAGGAGCTGCTTCGTAAGCGCGAAGTAACGGATAGTACATCTGGCGCGTAACCGGGCCACTGCAAACCAGGATGTCTGCGTGGCGAGGGTTGGCTACTAGCTTAAAGCCGAAGCGCTCAGGGTCCCACATCGGGGTGATAGCGGCGAAGATCTCGATCTCGCAACCGTTACAGCTGCCGCAGTCGATGCGGTAAACGCTAAAAGCTTCGTTTGATATTTTTTTAGATGCTCTAGCTTTGCGGTTAGGTCGTTTGCCGTTTTTATGTTTTCGGGAACTTGATAAAGGCTCATTTTATCCCCTCCTCTACGTCTTTAGTTAAGCGCTCGACGGATTGCGCTTTTTTGCACTCTGGGCAGATGTAGAGGTAGTTCTTAGCTTCCTCTAGCCTACCCGGGAGTAAATTTGCCGTACCTAGCTTTGAAAAAAAGTATAGTTAATGAGGCGAACCGGCGTATACGGTTTGCCACAGCATTTGCACTTTTGCATCTCTAGCTCGCCGCGTTGTATCAGCGCGCTCTTGTCACAGTAACCGCAAGCTCAAAACCCTGGCTTAGTCGTACGCCGCCGGTCGGGCAAACCTCGTCGCAGCGTCCGCAAAATATGCAGCGTCCGCAATCAAACTGCCACACGAGTTTATCTTGCTTTTTCGTTCATTTTTTTAGCTCTATGGCGTTACTAGGGCACGCTACGCCGCATGCCGCGCAACCTACGCAAAGCTCGTAGGTATAAAACGGCTGCCCGCGGAAATTGTCGGGCACTGTAGGGCTCAAACGGATAGGCATAGGTCGCCTTTCCGTATTTTTCGGTTATGTCAAATAACTTCATCATCTTAAATCCTTTTTGCTAATCTTGCCGGTTTGGCAAAAATCTCTTAAGGTCTTTTTCGGTTAAAATTTTACTCTTTTTTTAGTATTTACGTCCACGACTGTAACGCGCTCGGTGCACGAATAGCACGGGTCAAGCGAACAAACGATCAATGCGGCGTCAGAGATATTATTTCCGCGGAACTGGTAGCGGAGGCTCGGCCAGTTGTTATACGTAGCCGCACGGCATCTCCATCGGAAAAACCTTTTGCGCGCTGCCCTGCATGATCCAGTGGACGTTTTCTCCGCGAGGAGCCTCGTCGTGTCCGAGCGCGAAATTTTCAGGCTTAATCATAGTCACGGGATCTATCATGATCGGCGTTTGAGGCATTAGCTCAAAGCACTGCCTGATGATATGAATAGACTGTTTTAGCTCCTTGTATCTCACGACTTCGCGACTAAATACGTCTCCGCCGTGCTCTACCGCGACTTCAAATTCGATATATTTAAAGAAGTCGTAAGGGTGGTCGTAGCGGTTATCGCGCTTAAAGCCAGAGCCGCGCATGTTTGGACCGACCGGGCTAAAGTCGCGAGCGACTTGCTTATCAAGTACGCCTACGCCTTTCCAGCGTCCTAGTTGGCGTTTATCCTCCATCACGGCATCCCAAATTTCCGTAATTTGAACGTCGAGTTTGTTTATGATCGCAAGGCCTTGCCTGATTTCATTGTCGGTCATATCGCGGCGAAGTCCGCCCATGATGACGTTACCGTATGTCTTGCGACCGCCGGTTACGAGTTGGGCTAGCTCCATAGAGTACTCGCGCACCCTAAAGATATGCATGAAGGCGTTATAGTTACCCGTTACCTCGCAAGCTAGACCGATATTTAAAAGGTGGCTGTGAAGGCGCTCGATCTCAAGGCAAATCACGCGGATAGCTTGCGCTCTTAACGGAATTTCTAGCTTTATAGCCCTTTCCGCCGCTTCGATACAAGCAATCGCGTGAGCGTAACCGCAAATTCCGCAGACGCGCTCTGCAAGGTAACCCATCTGATCGTAGTTCATACGGTTTTCGGCTAGCTTTTTCCATACCGCGGTGTTGATAAAAACAAGCGGTAGTCTGCATCTATGATCTCGTCGCCGTCGCAAAACAATCTAAAGTGTCCAGGCTCGTCAGATGTAACGTGTAAAGGCCCAAGCGGTACGTCGACTACACTATCGCCGCTAGGAAACAAAAACTCGGCATCAGGCTCGTCTTGGTGAGCGACGGGATCTGGTCTATAGCGGTAGTCCATCGCGTCTTTTCTAAGCGGATGAAGGCCGTCTGGCCAATCGTCGGCTAAAAACCAAGCGGCGTTTATCAGGTAGGCCCTCGGCAACTAGGGCCGAACATATCAAAGGCCTCCCTCTCATACCACACGCAAGCAGGCACTAGCGGCGTAACGGACGGAAACGTCGGATCGACGCCCGGGATTAGCGTTTTAACGGTGATAAAGCACTTATCCTCTGCGGCAAAAATCATCCACCTCCGTCATCTTGCTGCCTTCCATGGATATCGCGTAGTAAAGCGCGAAACAGCCGTTTATCGCCCTCTCGTCGTTTGGTATCATCGTGCTTAAAAAGCCACCGATATCGTAGTAAAGGGTCTTAACCGCAAGCGGAAGGTCGTTTCTATCGACTAAAACCGTAATTTGGTCGTCGGCTTGGCGTGTTACTTCTAAAACCTTTACCTTTGTTTTTAAAATTTCTACAAATTTATCGCCTCTCATCTTCAAACTCCCATCATTATTTTTGACGCCCTCATTGACTAGAGCGTAAAAGTTTTTCTACGTGCCAAACGCCAAATATTATGATTAGCGCGCAAAGCAAGATAAGCGGTAAATTTTCTACTATGCTCATCTCTTTATTGTGAACGACCGCAGCTTTTGGCTCGCCAAAACTTGCCATGTTAAAGTGCGAGAAGTCCGCGATAAAGATGATCGCAAAGAGCTATCGCAAATAGCGCAACGCTAAAATATTGACCGCTGTTTATAGCGCCGACGAATACGTTATATTCGCTGACGAATATCGCAAACGCAGGGACGCCTACTAGCGAACAAACCGCAGCGCCGAACATCATAGTGGTTATCGGTGCAATCTTTACCATACCGCCCATTTTAGTCATATCTTTGTGACCGTAAATTCTAGCGATGTTGCCAGTTGAGCAAAAACGCAAGAGCTTTTTGTAAAGCTGTGAGCTAGGCAGTGGAAAAATCGCCGCAAATAGCCCGAAAGGTCCGCCCACGCCAAGAGCAAAGGCGATAACGCCCATATGCACGATAGAGTGGTAGGCAAACATTCTCTTTACGTCGTGTTGTCTAATCAGGAATATACCGCCGACGAACAACGTAATAAGGCCTGAGATCACCATCACGCTTTGAACAAACTCCATACCAGTAGCTTGAGCCGCGATAGCGTAATATCTAAATAAAGCTAGCATCGCGCACTTTAGCAAAAACGCCTGAAAGTAGAGCCGAAATCGGCGCAGGGCCTTGAGCGTGAACGTCCGGAAGCCACGTATGCGTAGGAGCAAGACCTGCTTTCGTACCAAAACCGATGAGCGCAAAGACGAATATTAGCTTAGCAACGTCAGGGCTCAAATTTTTAGCGTTTGCCATTATACCAGTCCATAGCATCGCGGTTTCGCCGTCTTTTATCTCCGCAAAGGTCGCAGAGTAAAGAAGTACAGTCGCATAAAGCGCGAACGCTAGGCCGATAGAGCAAAGGACTATGTATTTATAGCCGCTCTCGGTTGATTTTTGGTCTTTTAAGATCGCGACTAGGAACACTGATGAAAGCGTAGTAGCCTCGATCGCAGCCCACATAAAGGCGACGTTGTTACAGATGACGCTTAGAGTCATCGTAAATATAAATACGTGGCTAAGCGCATAGTATTTTCTAAGCGCGTCCAAATTTATATGGCCCTCTTCGAGCTCCCATTTCATATAGTGAGTCGCGTACAAATTTACCAAAAATCCAGTAACCGCGATAAGCACCAAAAACACGCAGCCAAGGCTATCTAGAAACAAAAATTTATCGTGCGCGTAAAAAGTACCGCTCGATAAAAACCTTGCTTACGTTAAATAGCAACGCCAAAGACGTAACTGCGCTAACGGCTACGTGAAGCAAACTCAAAGTCGCGTAATTTTTTTCGGAGAAAAAAATAGCAATATCGCTCAAGAAGCGGTAAAAATTAATATCAAAGTTAAACTATCCATCTCTATCCCCTAAATTCGTAGCCTTAGACGTGTCAAGGCTGCCGTATGCTTTATAAAATCTGATAGCTAGAACGCTCATGATGATAACGGCGAAAATCGCGTCCGTTAAGATACCAAGCTCAACAAGCTCGTTTGAGTTGTAAGCCATGAGCGCTAGGCTTAGATGTATGCCGTTTTCAAAAAGGCAGTAGGCTAGAAATTTGCTTGATAAAAGAGTTTCTAAGCATAAAAGCCAAAAAAACCCCCATCATAAACACGCAAACCGCCGCTAGCAGCATTATTTTTCTCTTGAATTAGCGAGAAATTGAGGAATATCGGGTTGATACTCATCGCTAAAAGCTAGAGAAAAATCCCATCGCTATAACAGGGCTCACGAAAAAGCCGCCCACCGGCTCATCCTCGCTAACGACGTTAAGCTTTTTAATCAACCAAAGCAAGATCGCCGGCACGAATAAAACCTTCGTAAAAAACGCCACTACCGCCCACATGGATAGCTGCGACGCGTTAAAGTGAGACGCCAACATAGCAAATATACCGACTAAAAGTAATGTCTCGATCGCGTAAACGATGACGGATAGTTTTTAGGCTGCGTAGCCCAAATACCGCTAAAGACGTTACTATCATGCCGATAGCTAATGCGTCTAACATAGTCATATCTGCATTCATCTCACACCCCCACGACGTAAAGCGTCAAAGCCACGAAAGATATGGCTAGAGCGGCTACCGCGTTTTTTTACGCAAGGACGAAGTCATCTTAAATCTCGGTCCGAAGTTGTCTATAAACACGGCTGCTACGTAAAACACTCCCGTTTTTAAAACGAAAATTATCACCGCTAAAAAAACGGATTGCTAAAATTCCACGGTTCGAAAAATCGAAAGGAAAAGTCCTATCATCGCAAATTGTTTTTAAGATAAGCGCCGCTTGAACTAAGCCAAGATCGCTACCTGCGTATTCGCCTAGTAAGCCTTCTTGCAACTCTTGCTCGGCTTCTGCGAGGTCAAAAGGCTTTCTGCCGGTTTCAACGTATATGCACCACAAAAAAATGCGATCGAAGCAACCGCAAAGCTTGGGATCTGATATCCGATCTGGCCGCTTTTTACCATTGATTGTATCTCGACCAAATTTGAAGTACCTGCCGCTAGCATAACGACGATTAGGCACATTATCATAACAGGCTCGACATAAACGGCTAGCATTTGTTCGCGTCCGCCGCCGGTAGCCGCAAACGGGTTACCGCTATCTAAAGATGCGGCGCCAAATACGAATCTCAAAAAGCGCGCCTAGATAAAGAATCACGAAAATATCGGAGTAAGCTCCAAAAATCGTGCTCTTGCTATAAGTAATAGGAATAGCCGCTAGTATCGCCGCCGAAGTGGCAAATAGGAAAAACGGCGCCCATCTAAATACCCAGTGAGAACACTCAGGCACGGTCCTGCCGCGTCTAAATAGCTTTTATGATGTCGCGATACGTCTGAAAGAAATCGCTGCCTTTGTTTTGATTGTAGTTTGGCTCTTAGTTTTCTGGCCATACCGTCAAACAAGGGCGCGACTAAGACGATGACGACGACTTGAAATATCATTAAAAAAATATAGTCTGTAAAATTTCCATCTCACGCCCCCTATATCAAAAAAAGTAGCTAACCGCTAGTATCGCACAAAGATATACGAGGATATATAGCGCGTAAACGTTGGTGTAGCCGCTTTGCATTATGCCTATTTTGTCGGCTATTTTTCTTGCTCCACTCGATCACAGGCTCGTAAAAATAGCCCCCCACCAGATATCTTTTGGATGGTTGTGGTATTCGATCGGGTTGAAATAGCCCTTGGTTACGACTTTTCTATCGCCTTTAAACAGCCAGTTCATTATGCGTCTTAGATCGCCGGTGAAAAGGGCCACCCGTCATTTGCATGCGAGAGCTGTATTTAAATCCGCAAGCCCAAGGATCTGTCTCGCGAGGTTTCTCGCGGTTTGCTTTCATGAAAGCTAAAAATCGCAAAAAGGCAAAACCATAGTAGAACATAAGATGATAGCGATTAGCGGAGTAGAAACGATACTGCCTCAATTTGAGGTCAAATTTATACCGTGGCTAGCTACGTAACCGCCTGCGCCGCCTATGGGAATTTACGGCCGTCATTATGTAGCCGACGACAACGTTCGCTCCAACGCCAAAGCCTACGCAGCCGATCATTAGTATGATCATGCCTAGCACCATAAATATCGGGCTTTCTTTCGCGTTTTCCCAAATACTTTCTTATCTCTTGGAGTTCCCGCAAAGATTACTGCATAAAGCTTAAGGTGCATGCCGACTAGTACGCCTGTTAATGCAAGCGCAACGACTGAAAGCGTAAAGGCGTATCTAGTAAAGATGCCCTGCTCTAGCGCGCCTTGGAGCATGCCTTGATATGTAAACCACTCTGATACGAAGCCGTTAACCGGAGGAAGCGCTGCGATACCCATGATACCGATAAACATACCAACAGAGGTCCAAGGCATCTTTTTTTAGCTAGGCCGCCTAGCACGTCCATATCGCGAGTGTGCGTAGCGTGCAGAACCGAACCAGCACAAAGGAACAATAAGCCTTTAAATATCGCGTGGTTAACTACGTGGTAGCATCCAGCTAAAAAAATCCGATCGCGGCAAGAGTGTTATTTCCCGCAGCCAGACCGTACAAACCGGTACCAAGACCAAGCAAGATGATGCCGATATTTTTCAACTGAGTGATAGGCAAGAAGCGCTTTGTAGTCGTGCTGACAAAGAGCGTAAAGAACGCCAAACAATGAACTAGCAGCACCCAGGATCAAAACCGCTAGACCAAAAATATATGCTTAGCGGTAAGAAAAGTGTAAATTTGACTAGAGTAAATAGCGCAACCTTTATCATAACACCGCTCATTAGCGCAGATACGTTTGAAGGAGCGGCCGGGTGAGCCATCGGTAGCCATACGTGGAAAGGCCACATACCGGCTTTACTACCAAATCCTACTAGGAATAGTATAAACACCACGACGCTAGCCGCAGCAGGCATATTTAGGGTGGGCAAACGTTTACTAAACTCGGCGCTGCCCGCATAGTGAGCCATTATTAGCAGTCCGCACGTGATACAAAAACGCACCGACCTGAGCGATGCCAAGATATACCATCACCGCTTTTAGCGTGCCTTTGCCGTCGTTTACTAGGGATGAGGAAAGACGAAATAAGCGTCATAAGCTCCCACAAAAACGACGAAGCAAAAATACGTTATTTGCGCTGATGACTAAAAAGCATCGAAAGGATGAAAAGGTTAAACAAACAGGCGAAAACGCCGAAACGTTTGCTTTTTGATGTACTCCTCCGCGTAGCTCATACCGTAGACGCTGCTGGCAAAGCCGATAAAGACGACCACGAAGCTAAAGAAATTTCCAAGCGGAGTTAGCTCAAATTTGAGGCGCGTATAAAAAAGTCTCCGCCTAGAGCGAAGCCTTGGGTCACGCCCATGTTGGCCACAAAGTAGCAAAGCGCGTAAAAACAGCTGATCGCGCTTAATCCAAAGCCGATTTTGACGGCTGATTTTTGCGCACCGTAGAGCAGGATGCTAACGGCGGCACTAACTAAGAAAAAGTAGATAAACGCCTACCATCTCGCACCCCCTTTGTGCGCCGCTATTTTCGTCGTTCATAGCGCGCGAATTTGACGCCGCTTGCTCTCTTGCCTGCTCGCTAGGAGTTTTGTCAAGCTCGTTGATAACGATGACGTCGCCCTCGCCGTCCACGTCCTGAGCACCGATATCGGCTAAAACGTGAGGCTCTTTTAAATTTCCGCTTCCGCGTAAAATTTTATTTACGAAATCCTGCGCCGCCTCCTGCTCGATCCTGTTGCCAAGCTTGTGCTGGCTGCGTAGCGGATCGACCATGATTATCGCGCTGGTCGGACAAACCTCGACGCATGCAGGGCCGTTTTCGCGACCGAAACACATATCGCATTTGATAGCGGTATTTTTCGCGCCCGCCTGGCTCTCGATCTCGAGGTAGTACTTCGGCTCTACCGCGTAGTTAACGGACGGCATGAGCTCCGCGCTCGAGCTTATCGCGCCGTAAGGGCAAGCGATCGTGCAGAGTTTGCAACCTATGCAGATCTCCTCATGCAGCTCGATGCAGTTATCGTCAAACCTGAGTGCCCCAGTAGGACATACGTTCGCGCAAGGACCGTCATCGCACTGGCGACACTGCGTCGGCATGACGCCCTTTGCCTGACGGAGCACTGTTAGTCTAGCTTTTGAAAGCTTACCACGCTCGTAAGCGCTACGAAAACAGGCCGCCATGCAAGTAGCGCAACCGATACAACGTTTGTAATCGGCGATCACGAAATTTATGTTGTTTCATCAAATTCTCCTTTCTACTTGTTTTACGATTCTTGATTTCTCTTAAATCTTGAGCTAATTGTATTACTTTTTAAAAATTTATTTCCGTCATTTAGCTGACGAATTTTTGTATTTTTTTAGATTAATTTTTTTATGAATTATTTATTTTTAAGCTTATCTTTAAATTTACGGTAAAATAGGCACTCTTTTTAACCTTATGCGAATATAAAAAAATATTACGCATAGACTATCTAATGCACTAAAAAGAGTGTTTTAGTCCTATAATGCCTCAGAAAGCTTAAGCCAAAATTTAATCTCGTCGTTTCAAATTTGACGGAATACTTTTTGCTAGAATTCACCGTTAGTAATATAAAAAAAGGATAAAAATGCAGATCAAAAAAACGGCGCTTCAAACGAGATTTTTAAAGACCTTAGCAAACCGCGTAGCTCAAGGTCAAAAAGGCGATAAATTTTTAGGAGGCTCTACGCTCGCGGCGGCAAATTTGACCGATTTTGCCCAGATGCTAGATAAACTTTAACGAAAATGCAAATTCAAGCAGTGCGGCAGACAAAAATCGGCGCGGATAAATTTCACGGCGGCGAGACCGGCTCGTTTTTACGAAATGTAGCCCACGACGAAAAACGAAGCGCAAATCTACGCCAAACTAGAGCGCGAAGCCAAAGAAGCCGCGAAAAATGTTTAAGAATGTGATTTTATGCAGATGATGACGAAGCTAGAAATGGGCAGTCTAAAAGACGGCGAACGTGCGGAAATTTACTGCTAAAAATGAACAAAAATCGCGAGGGAAGGTGAGCGGGGTTAAATTTCTCGCCCGATCTCTCAAAAAATACTCTATAAAAAAATTACTATAAATAAATTTAAACCAAATCGCCAAACTACGCGCACCGGCTCAAAAAAACGTCAAATTTAAGATAATTTTTCCTCGCCGTCTTTTTCTTAAATTTACTGTATATTTTTATCTGTTTTTTTGATAAAATCGCGAATTTTAAGGACAAGGAAAAATTTGAATATGAACTATGATATTATCGTCGTCGGAGGCGGTCACGCAGGCATCGAAGCCAGCCTCGCCGCCGCAAAAATGGGCAAAAAAACGCTACTAATCACAATCCTAGCCGAGCAAATCGGTGCAGCTAGCTGCAACCCCGCAATAGGGGGCCCTAGCAAAAGGCCACCTCGTAAAAGAGATCGACGCTCTAGGGCGGACAGATGGGGCTAACGACCGATGCCGTGGGCATACAGTTTCGCGTGCTAAACGAGAGCAAGGGCCCAGCTGTGCGAGGGTAGCCGCGCTCAGATCGATATGGACCGCTACCGCGTCTATATGCGAGTACTGCTAAATACGCCAAATCTCGACATCAGCCAAGAGATCGCAACGCAAATTTCTAAGCCAAAATGGCGAGATCACGGGCGTAAAAAAACCCACCTAGGGCAACGAGTATAAAACCAGCAAGCTCATCATTACGACGGGCACGTTTTTTTAAACGGACTCATTCACGTCGGATTTAACAAGCTAGAAGCCGGCCGCGTGGGCGAGCTAAGCGCCAAAAAAATCTAAGCGATAGCCTGCGCGAACTAGGCCTAGAAGTCGGCCGGCTAAAGACCGGCACCTGCCCGCGCGTGGACGCTAAAAAGTATCGACTTTAGCGTACTTGAGATCCAAGGCGGCGACGAGGATCCAACCCCATTTAGCTTCCGCACGCGGGACTTCGCGCCTACGCAGCTGCCCTGCTACATCGCCTACACGAACGAAACCACGCACGACATTATCCGCTCAAATTTCGACAAAGCGCCGCTATTTACGGGTCAGATAGAGGGCGTGGGTCCGCGCTATTGCCCGAGTATCGAGGATAAGATAAATAGATTCGGCGATCGCGACAGACATCATCTTTTCGTCGAGCCGCAGACGCTAGAGGCCACGGAGTACTATATCAACGGCTTTTCTACGAGCTTGCCGTATGAAGTACAGGTCGCGATGCTGCGCTCGGTCAAGGGCTTTGAAAACGCGCGCATCGTGCGCCACGGCTACGCGATCGAGTACGACTACGTCCAGCCGACCGAGCTAAAAACACACGCTAGAGACCAAAAAGGCGCGCGGACTCTATCTCGCAGGCCAGATCAACGGCACCACGGGCTACGAGGAAGCGGGCGCGCAAGGGCTGATGGCCGGCATAAACGCAGCGCTTGCGCTTGATGGCAAAGAGCCGTTCGTCCTGCGCCGCGACGAGGCCTATATCGGCGTTCTCATCGACGATCTCGTGACCAAAGGTACAAAGGAGCCTTACCGCATGTTTACCTCGCGCGCCGAGTATAGGCTGCTTTTGCGCGAGGATAACGCCGTGCTACGCCTAGGGCGGATACGGCCGCGAGCTTGGGCTGCTAGACGAAGCGACGTTTGAGAAAAATAGAAGCCATAAGGTCAAATTTGGCTCGCGGGCTAGAGCTGCTAAACAGCACCGAGATCACGCCGACGAAGCGAGATGTAGAGCTTTTTAGCTAGCCTAGACGAGGAGATAATCAGCCAAAATTTAACCCTGCAAAAAATCGTCGCCAGAAAGAGCTTCACGGGCGAAAAGCTGCGCAAGCTAGATCCATTTTTTGAGGCGCTCGACGAAGCTAGCTTGGAGCAAATTTTAACCGAAGCCAAATACCAGCACTACATCGCCGAGCAAAAAAACAGATCGACCGCATGAAAGATATGATGAGCGTGAAAAATCCCAGCAGGCTTTTAGCTTCCGCGGTATCAGCGGGCTTAGCAACGAAGTGGTCGAAAAAGCTCGAGATTTGCCCCGCCGACGCTATTTGCGGCTAGCGAGATCAGCGGCGTGACGCCTGCGGCGATAGACATCTTACATATTTATATAAAGATGAACGCAAGGGAGTCGCAGTAAGTCGCGATAAAATGCTATTTAACAAGGGCAGGCGTTAAATTTGAGGTTAAATTTAACGCTTCGCCTCTTGGCGTTAAATTTACAAACCCGTCAAATTTAAACGTATCTACTGATCTCTATCAAATTTCCGTCCGGGTCGCGCACATAGATTGAGTTTATCGCTCCAAGCGCGCCGGTTCGCGGCACGATGCCCTGCTCTACGGCGATGCCGGCAACCTCTAGCTCCTCTAAAAACTAGCTCAAGCGGCGTATCGGTAAGTAAGCAAATATCAGCCGTTCCGATGTTTGCGTTTCGCGCGTTTGGCAAAATCTCCTCGTCTTTTACGTGCAAATTTATCTTTTGCGAGCCAAAGGCTAGAGCTTTGCGTCCGTTTGAAAAATCAATCTCCCGCATACCCAGCACGCGTATGTAAAAATCAAGCGTCCGTTGCAAATTTGCCAGCGTTAAAAACGATATGATCGATCGAAGCGATACGCATATATTCTCCTTTAAAAATCAAATTTAACCAAGCATTTCCCGCTAAAAACGGCAAATTTGACGGCGTAAATTTAAAAGCCGCTCGGCGTCAAATTTTTTTGCGGTGCGGGTAAAACGCGCAAACTAAAAATATAATTTAAATTTACGTCTGCTCATAGACCGTCACGTTAACCGACTAAACCAAATTTACACTCAGATTTTTACTCCCTAAAGCCTTAAAAATACGAAATAGTAAATGATTATTTAAAAAAATAGTTTAAATAATTAAACTATTTGCCGAAAAAAATGAAAGTTTAATTTTCATAAGAGTATAATCTCGATTATTCTTCAAAAAACCGTTGAAAGGAAAGTAATGTCCGTAAAACAAGAAAGACGAGATTTTATCGGTCTAGCGTTTGGCGCGGTAGCCGCAGTCGGCGGCGCAGCGACTCTCGTAGCCGTTAAAAAGACTTGGGATCCGCTTCCTAGCGTAAAGGCGGCCGGATTTACGACTGTAGATCTTAGCCCGATGAAAGACGGCGAGATGCGCCAGATCGAGTGGCGTAAAAAAAGCCGATATTTATCCTAAAAAGACGCTTCGATGGCGCTTAACGACAAGCGCGACGTCGTGGTAGACGGCGCTAGATATATGGTGGCGATCGGGCTTTGCACGCATCTTGGCTGTATACCGGAGTGGAAACCGGGCAAGCAACTTTTTCGTTTGCGCCTGTCACGGAGGCGAATTTGAACGCAGACGGCGTAAATACCTTCGGCCCTCCTCCACGCCCGCTAGACATACCGCCGTTTAAGATAGACGGTACGAAACTCGTTTTGGGCGAGACTAGCCCCGAATACGAAAAAAACTAACGGCTCAAGCGTAAGGAGGGAAAAAAATGCATATCAGAAAAATCAACTGGCGTTTTAGACTGGCTAGATCAGAGGATCGCCCTAAACAAGCTAATGAAAAGTCCTCGTCAGCGAATACTGGATACCGAAAAAAATATAAACTTCCTCTGGGCGATGGGCGTTATACTCACGACGCTTTTTTTGCTTTGCTTATTTTTTTACCGGATTTATGCTAGTTATGTACTACAAACCGGATATACATTTAGCCTTTGACAGCGTAAATTTTACTATAATGAAAGAGGTCGAGTACGGCTGGCTATGGCGTCACATACATGCGGTTGCGGCTTCGGTCGTGTTTTTTTAATCATCTACATACATACCTTTACGGCGATCTACTACGGCTCTTATAAAAAAAGGTCGCGAGATGATTTGGGTGAGCGGTATGTTGCTCTTTATCCTGTTTTCAGCCGAGGCTTTTAGCGGATATATGCTACCTTGGGGTCAGATGAGCTACTGGGCGGCGATGGTTATCACGAGTTTATTCGGCGGCATCCCGGTTATCGGGGACGCGGTAGTCGAGTGGATCAGAGGCGACTATGCCGTTAGCGATCCGACTTTGACGAGATTTTTTTCATGCTTCACGTATGCTTGCTACCGATCGTGCTGATCGCAGTCGTCGCGATACACTTTTACACCCTTCGCGTCCCGCACGTAAATAACGAAACGGGTGAAGAGATAGACTTTGATATCGAGGCTGAAAAAAATATCTAAGCGGCGATAAGAAAAATGCTAAAGTTATTCCGTTTTGGCCGGGATTTTTGGCAAAAGACTTTATGTACATCGGCTTTTTTATGATTTTCTTTTTCTATTTAGTCTGTTTCCATTTCAACTTTGCGATGGATCCGATAAATTTCGAGCCGGGCAACGCTCTAAAAACCCCTCCGCACATCTATCCTGAGTGGTATTTCTTGTGGCAGTATGAGATTTTTACGCGGATTTTTTTCTTTGATATTTTCGGCTTTAAAGCTTACAACATCGGCCTTATCGCGTTTGCGATCGCAGGCGTAGCTCTATTTTTTTCATGCCGCTTTACGATAGAAGCGACGTCGTGGCTCCGGCTCACGAAAGAAAGGGCTTTTTCGTATGGTTCTGGTTGCTAGTAGTCGATATGATCGTGCTTACGATATTTTGGCAAAGCTACCCTGCCGACGGCGTGACACTTGGTATTTCAAACTCATGGATAGGATTTTACTCGACCATTACGTTTTTTTCGTTCTGCTTTTTTGTCGTTTTACCTATCATAACGACTCTTGAGAAAAAAAGGAGCGGTAAAATGAGAGAGTTAAAGTACTCATAATCGTAGTTATTTTAACTGGCGTAACATACTGGGGTATCGAGCCTTACGCGCATAACGTCATGCATCCGCACGTCGGCGCGGCCGATTACGACTTTGGCGCCGAGGATATAAATCAAGCCAAATCCGTAGTAGAAGCTAGACAAAAAGCACTTGATGCGACAAAAAGCTCTGAATGACGAGAAAAAAAGTCGCCGGAGCGCAAAAAAAGATCTCGAAGAGGCACAAAAATCTCTCGAAGACTACACTGCGTTTTGGAACGATATAAAGGCTATAAATTTAGCCAAAGGCGACGCGACTAAAGGCTCAGAAACCTTTGCAAATGCTGGCTGCGCAGGCTGTCACGGAGTCGAGGCTGCGGGTATGCCGACAGCTATGAGCGCTGCTGAACTTAGCGAAGCGTACGGCGTAGTGCCGCCCGATCTTAGCACTGCAGGAGCGATATACGACGAGCATTTCTTGGCAGCCCTTATCAAAGATCCGACCAAGGCACTAAAACTAACGCATAAAGTTTAACGACGAAAAGCCTTATCCGATGCCGGCCTTTTTCGGAGCGGGCGGAGAAGATCCAAATGCCGAGATCGCTGATATAGTCGCGTATCTAAAGTCTATCGCACCTAAAGAAGTTAGCGACGAACAGGTATTTCGCGACGCATGTCAAAGATGCCACGACATGAAGTACGAAAACAAATACACGCTAACCAACCGTGTAAATTTGAGCCGCCTATATGGGCTCAAACCCGCCTGATTTATCGATGATGATCCGCTCAAAAGGCGATGATTATCTGCATAAATTTATAAACGACACGCAAAAGATGCTACCGGGCACAGCGATGCCTCGCGTAGGTCTAAATAAAAGCTAGCGAGGACAAAGTCATAGCCTACATGGCAAAAAGCGGGCGACGCTAAAAAAGCCGAGCGCGAAAGTCTGAGGCATAAATATGATGATTTACTTCCTGATTTTCGGCATCTTCGGATGGCTTTGGAAACGCAAAGTTTGGTCTAGCCTACACTAGAAATGTGAGCCCGACTCCGGGCTCTTTTTAAATTTACCGCTTCGCATCCTTCTTTTTGATTTTTTTAAATTCGCCCTGTTTTTTTAACTCACAAATAGTTTTTTTACTTGAATCTATTTTATCGCTTACGGTCTAGCTCAAAGCCGAGTTGAGCGCGCCGCTCGTCTAAATTTAAACATTTTTTTAGATTAGCCCGCTAAAAATGCGTTAAATTTTAATAAGGAAAAAAAGATAAACAAAGCAGAATTTCAAAAGCTAAATTCCAACGAAAAAAACAAGACGCGATGCTAAAAAAATATCCGCCGCATATCCGCAGTTTAAATTTCTAAATTTAAGCAAATTTACGTGCGGCGAGCATAGCTTTGAGACGGGCATTTTTGATTTTGAGGGAGCGAGTTCGTTTTTTTATCCCGGGGGACGAGCCCGAACTTGGCTGGGATGATTTTGCCGTTTTAGATGAAAAATTCGGCAAAAGAGATTAAAAAAACAATGCGACTTTTTGTCCTGAGGATCAAAGCCTGCGCGAGTTCATAGCGAGACAAACCTCGCCACTTCGCCATGCCAAAATCCCCGCTATGTTAGCCGAAAGAAAAACCCGCCGAACTTAGCTGGTACGAGGTAGATTTAAGCGACGAAAGGCTTAAAATTTACGCAGGCGAGATGGAGGATTTTTGTGCGGTAAAGACAAAGATATTTCTGAAATGACGGTTTGGAGCACGATAAAGTTAATTCGCGAAGACGGCAGAAATTCGCGCGTTTTTTTGTTTGACGACGTCACGCACGAGGAGCTTGAAGCGAATTTACGCAAGAACGGCTTTAGCCTACCCAGCCAGGACGAATGGGAATACCTAGCCGGATGCGGCGCGCGCACGCTTTGGCGTTTTGGCGACGAGCTGGGCCCCGACAAGGTAGCGTTACCGCATGTTAATCAGCCCAAAAAAATCCGGGATTTTTCGCTATTTGAGCCGAATTTATTCGGGCTATTCATCGCCTTTTGACCCTTACCCGGTCGAGCTTGTAAGCGCGCCGATATACTTTAAAGGCGGCGATGGCGGCAGCGCGTTTTGCGGCGGTGCGTCGCTATTTGAGTGCCTGCTGCCCGTCTCGCCTTTTTACGCTATGAGCGAGGAGATGCGAAATGATTATTTGGAGTTTTTGAACGACGGCGATATCGACAACGCGATTTATAGGCGTATTTTTTTAGACTGGAGTAAGCAGGGTCGAGCGACTAATGCAAAATTCAAATTTAAGCTTTTTAAATTTGCGCCGCGGATAAATTTGACCGCGTAAATTTAACTCGAAAATGTAATTTATAGCCCGATCAAATTGAAAAATCCGCCGTCAAATTCTGCGCTTTTTGATAAACTTCATAGCTCAATTTTTAATCCAATCCGTGCGTTCAAAGCCCTAAATTTACGCACAAAATAATACTCTTTTTCAAACTTTCCCTAGCTTTTTACGTCCGATTTTGGCTATAATTTCAACCAAAGCAGATCGCAGTTGCGATTTACATTTGCATAAAGTTTATATTCATTCACGATTTCTGCAAAGTTTACAAAAACTAGAGCTCAAATTTGCGCTCAATTTAACAAAGTTCCGCGTGCCGGAAAGATTTTTTTAGGGATCAAAGTATGCATTTTTATCGGTATCGATATCGGTTCGACCTCGTCAAAGGTCGCCGTTATGGACGAGCACAGCAAATTTTGCGAGCTGTTTTTGCTATCAAGCGGCTTTAGCGCGGTCAAGGTCGCGCGGCAGATCAAGGAAGTTTTAGAGCAAAAAAAGGTTACGGCGAGGGCTTCGTGACGGCTACGGGCTACGGACGCGTCAGCGTGGACTACGCGCAGCTTAGCATGAGCGAGATGTCATGCCACGGCCTTGGAGCGCACTTTTTGTTTGAGCCCTGACTGCACCGTCATCGACGTGGGCGGGCAGGATACAAAGGCGATCAAGATCGAAAACGCCAAGCCCACGGATTTTATCATGAACGACAAATGCTCGGCGGGCACGGGCAAATTTTTAGAAATCAGCGCGGGCCGTCTGGGGCTAGAGCTAAGCGAAAGGTACAAAACCGCCCGCAAAAATCCCGCGATCAAACTAAGCTCGACCTGCACTGTTTTTTTGCCGAGAGCGAGATCGTCTCGCTAAGCGCAAACGGAGCCGAAACGAGCGAGATCGCCTACGCCATCGTGGACTCGTCCGCGCACAAGGTCGCCGCTCTCATCAAACGGCTGGAAAAATCAAATTACTTTTTAAGCGGCGGGCTTAGCAACGTGCCGCTCTTTAAACAGCTTCTAGGCGAGCATCTGGGGGCTGAAATTTTACTCACGAAAACGCAATCTACTGCGGCGCGATAGGGCGCTGCGATAATGGGAAAAAAAGGAGAAAAGATGAAAGTATGATTTTGCGGAGCTTAAAAAGCGAAATTCCATGGCGCTCCAGGATCTAAAAGCCGAAGGAATGAGCGTCGTAGGGACGTTTTGCACATATTCGCCAAAGGAGCTCATTTACGCCGCGGGCGCGGTACCGGTTAGCCTGTGCGCCTCGGATGAAGGGCCGATAAACGCCGCTCACGCCGAGCTTCCGCGCAACCTTTGTCCCGCTGATCAAGGCAAGCTACGGCTACGCGATAACCAAAAAAATGCCCTTTATATGAACGCCAGCGACGTAGTAGTCGGCGAGACGACCTGCGACGGCAAGAAAAAGATGTACGAGCTGCTGGCCAAGCACAAAGAAGTCCGCGTTTTAGAGCTACCAAATATGACAAATAAACGCAGTTTGGAGCTCTGGACGCAGGAGCTACGGGAGTTTAAAGGCTATTTGGAGCAGCGTTTCGGCACGCAAATAACGGACGAAAAAAACTAAAAGAGACGATAGAGCTTTTTTTAACGAGGAGCGAGACGCGCTAAACGAACTAATGGAGCTTGGCAAGCTAAATCCAAGCCCGATTAGCGGTAGCGAAATGCATCAGGTGCTGTTTGCGAGCGACTACATCTACGACAAAAAGCGAAAAGATACGCATGCTACGCTCCTACGTAAAAAGCTCTGCGCGAAAAAAGATATGAGCGGCGCCAAACACAAAAAGCGCATCATCATCACCGGCTGTCCAAGCGGGGGCATCTACGAAAAGGTCGTCAAGCAGATCGAGGAGCTAGGCGCGGACGTGGTAGCCTTTGAAAACTGCACGGGCACGAAAAAACTATCAAAACAACGTAGAAACAAGCGGCGATCTAGTCGCAAAATATCGCCGAGCGCTACCTTAAAATTCCCATGTTCGGTGATGTATCAAAACGACGCGCGCTCAGAGGTTATCAAGAATTTCGTACGCGAATATCAAGCCCACGGCGTCATCGACGTCGTGCTAAGCGGATGTCACACCTACGCGATCGAGACGAACAGGATCAAAGAAGCAAGCCGCGAAGCGGGGGCGAACTATATGAGCCTGGAGACGGACTACTCCAAGCAGGACGTGGGACAAATTCGCACGCGTCTAGAAGCGTTTATAGAACTGCTTTAAGCGGGTTGCTCTAAATTTTAAAAATAAAGAGCTTTGTAAATTTAACAATCAAAGAAAGGAGAGATTGCATGAAATTTAAAGAAGTAGACGCATCTCGTCGCGGCTTTTTAAAAGGAGCTTTGGCGGCAGCCGCTATCGCAGGACCCGAATCGATGCTCGCAGGCTTCACGCCGTTTAAGCCAGGTTCGCTGCAGGTTTGGTCGTGCGGAGGATTGTCTGAAGCATTTAACGAGCTAAACGCCATTTATGAGTCCAAAACGGGGCACAATATCCAGTACACAGGCGCCTTTGCGGGGGCACTCGGAAAGTCGCTGCTAGCATTGCAGGGCAAGACGGAAGTTTTCGGCGCCCGAGTTTTGGAGCTCTCTCAAAAACTACGCAAAGCAGGGCTTAGCCTTCGCTTTAGACCGCTATGTTTTACCGACTACGTTTTAGTAGTGCCGAAGGGCAATCCCGCGGGTATTCGCGATCTGAAGGATCTAGCAGAACCCGGCGTGCGGGTGATGCTGCCGCTAAGGGCTTCGCCTCCGGGTAGCGGACCGGTAAAGGGGATTTTTGAAAGAAATTCAGGTCTCACGGGGCCCGTTATGAAAAATATGATTGCCAACGGCTCATGCGTCATCCAGATGATGTGCGATCTGGTAGATGGCAAGGGCGATGCGTCCATAATCGAAAAGCGCCTAACGACGCACGATAGGTTTAAAGACAAGATCGAATATATGCCTATCGACGAGAAACTCATCCCGCCAGGGCCGCTTACCTTTACGCTAAATATCATGAAATACGTAAAAGACGAGAAGCTTGCCGATGACTTTGCGGACTTCGTCTGCTCGGACGGGCAGGAAATTTTCGAGCGACACGGCTTCACCTCCATCCATTCGGCGCGCGGGCTTGAACTCATAGAAAGGTTTGGTGTAAAAAGATGTTTAGTATCGTAAATATGGCAAAGATGAAAAAAAGTCTCTAGGCTAACTAAAAATTCGTCGCTTGGTGCAGCTAATTTTTATCGGCGCGATCGGGCAATGGGCGTATTACGGGATTTTTAGATGCCCCTTTATCGTGCCTTTCGTAAACTGCCAATCCTGTCCGATCGTTACGTGCTGGGGGCGGATCGCGACCGTGTTTTTCGGCTTTTGGCTGTTTATACCCGTGCTGGTTATTTTTCCTTGGGCGCGCCTTTTGCGGCTGGCTTTGCCCGGGCGGATTCGTAAATCAAATGCTGGGCAATTTGCCGCTTTTAAGCTCAAGCTAAAAATAATAAGAAGCTACGATATGCGCAAATAGGCATGGTTCTAGCCGCTTTTGCTTAGCGCGGGCGTATATTTTATCTACGGCAACCCCTCGCGTTATGATCCCTATCCGTACCAGCGACGAGTACCTAAACGCCGTTATAATGTCCTTTAAATTTTTCCGATTGGTACTGGGCAGTTCGCACTGCCGTCGTCGTAGCTCTTATCGCCGCATCCTTGATCGTCGCAAATTTGATGGTGCCGCTTCGCCCTGTCCTAGCGGCGGTATAATGGAGCTGCTGCGTAAAGTATTCAATATTTCGCGTTTACAAAACGGATGCCTGCGATAACTGCAACGCCTGTTTGCGCAAATGCGAAATGGGCACTAGACCTGACGAGATGAACTGCACGAACTGTGGCGATTGTATGGATGTTTGCCACGCAGACGCCATTAAATCGGAAGGAAAAAAAGATTGATGAATTTTTCGCCAGACCCTCTTTCGACAACCATCCCTGCTTTAGCAAAAAAGCGTCCGCCGCCTACGGGCGCGTGCACCTTCCCGTAGCTCCGCATTGCAATATCCAGTGCAATTTTTGCAACCGCATCTACGACTGCGCCAACGAAAATCGTCCCCGGCGTAACGGGGAGGGTGCAAAGCCCGGACGAGGCCGTAGAGTACGTGGAAAATCTATTTCAAATTTAGACAAGATATCTCGGTCATCGGTATCGCAGGACCAGGAGATCCTATGTGCGATGCCGACAAAACACTAGCGACCTTTGAAAAATGCAAAGCCCGCTTCCCTCACGCCCTACTTTGCCTATCCACAAACGGCCTATCTTTGCCCGAGCACGTGGACGATATCGTGCGAATCGGCGTGAGCCACGTAACGGTAACTGTCAATGCCGTAACACCCGAAGTGGGCGGCAGACGTATGCATGGGTGCGCCACAAAAACAAAATTTATCGCGGCGAGGATGGCGCTAGAATTCTTGCGGAGCGCCAAGAGGAAGGGATTCGCAAGCTAAAAGAAGCCCGTATGATCGTTAAGATCAATACGGTCGTAATTCCCGGGCGTCAAATATGAATCACGTCCCCGAAATCGCGAAAAAGGCCAAAGAGTGGCAAGCCGATATCATGAACTGCATGGCGATGATACCCGTGCATGACACCCCTTTTGCAAATATCAAATCGCCATCAAACGAAGAAATTCGCAGCATGCGAAAGCTCATCGGCGGCTCCATTCATCAAATGACTCACTGCAGCAGATGCCGCGCCGACGCATGCGGCAAGCTTTGCGAAGGTTAAGGGCTTTGCGTTACGGCGGGTTTTGTCGGCTTTTTTATCTGTCCGTCAAATTTAAATTTATATCGCGGTCGCGATTTTTAAGGTTATATTTTCAAATTTCACAAAAGGAGTTAGCATGAAGCTAAGACAAATTTTAAAACTAGGTGCGGCGATCGCCGTTTGTTTAAATTTAGCCAGCGCAAAATCGCTTGAGCAGATCAAAAAGGACGGCGTGATCACTATCGCGACCGAGGGAGTGTATTCGCCGTTTTCGTTTCATAACGAAAAAGACGAGCTGATGGGCTACGACGTCGAGATCGCAAGAGCGGTCGCAGATAAAGCTAGGCCTAAAGCCTAAATTTATCGAAGCCTCATGGGATGCAATGCTAGCGGCATTTGACGCGGGCAAGGCTGATACCGTGTTTAACCAAGTAAGCATCACCGAAGAGCGCAAGAAAAAGTACGACTACTCCGTACCATACATGACCTCCTACTCGGCAATCATCGTGCACGAGGATAACGACGATATCAAGAGTTTTGCCGATCTAAAAGGGCAAACGCTCGACGCACTCGGTAAATAGCATGTGGATCCCAACCGTCGAAAAAAATACGGCGCAAAAGCTCGTCGTAGCCGATAGCCTAAGCGACCAGATAAATCTCATAATCACCAAGCGCGCCGACGATACGATAGACGACGCCGTGATGTTCTACGACTACAAAAAGCAACACCCAAAAAGCGCCTATAAAGCTGATAGAAGCAGGCGAGGATCCGATGTACACCGCTGCGATCGTACATAAAGGCAACGCCGAGCTACTGGAAGCGATAAACAAGGCCCCTAAACGAGCTACGAGCCGAAGGCAAGCTAAAAGAGATCTCGATGAAATATTTCGGTAAAGATATTTCCGAATAAACCAAAAAGCGACGATCAGGACGGCGGATTTTAACGGTACCGTTAAAATTTACGCATCCAGGTTTAATCGCCGCTTAAATTTAGACGCAAAGTTGGCGGTAAACAAGCCGCCGCGTCAAATGAGTCATGGAGTCGGGCTAAATTTACAATCTAAGCCCGCAAATATAACTTGCTGTTTTTGAAAAATTTGACGGCAATTTGACGAGCAAAAAAGCTCGCGAGCGCTCAATTAAGCTCAATTTGACGTAAAAATAATGGAGGTAGAAATCGGACATAGATCGCATAAACCGCATAATAGAAATCCTCTCAAGCTCGACGCTGCCGATGCTAGTCGCACTCGCAAAGGTCACGATACCCCTCACGCTGATATCCTTCGCCTGCGGACTGACTATCGCTATAGTTACGGCGATAGCAAGGCTTAGCGGGGTGAAAAATTTTGCGCTTGATATTTGGCGCTTACGTTTGGATATTTCGCGGTACGCCGCTACTAGTACAGCTTTTTATCGTGTTTTACGGGCTTCCGGCGGTCGGCGTTACGCTTGAGACCTGGACCGCAGCCGTCATCGCCTTTAGCCTAAACGTCGGCGCCTACGCGTCCGAGTCCGTGCGAGCCTCGATCCTATCGGTGCCGCGAGGACAGTGGGAGGCCGCGATGTCGCTAGGGCATGACGCAGGCGCAAATTTTACGGTGCATCATCGCGCCCCTAAGCCGTGAGGGATATCGCTGCCGCCGCTATCAAACACCTTTATCGGCCTAGTCAAGGGACACCTCGCTAGCCGCGTCCATCACGATGGTAGATATGTTTATGGTCGCTCAGCGTATCGCCGCGCGCACCTTTGAGCCGCTACTACTCTACGTTCTGGCCGCCCTCATCTACCTGGCCGTCTGCACGGCTCTAACCTGGCTACAAGCAAAGCTCGAAAAAAATCAGTCTCGAGGTACGTGTGATGATAAAATTTACGAGTTTAACCAAGGCATTTCGGCGATCATACGGTGCTAAATGACATAAGCGTACAGATCTACGAAGGCCAAACGACCGTGATAGTGGGCTTATCAGGATCTGGCAAATCAACCCTGCTGCGCTGCATAAAGTTTGCTCGAAATCCCACAAAAAAGGCGAGTTGGAGCTAGGCTGGGCAGAGGCTACATTTCGCAAATAAAATATCACAAAAAGAACTGCTGTCCTTTTCGCCGTCATACAGGGCATGGTGTTTCAAAGCTTTAATCTTTTTCCGCATTTAACGGTGCTGCAAAACGTCATCGAGGGGCCGACGCAAGTACTCGGCATAGACAAACAAAGCGCGATAAATAAGGCTCGCGAACTGCTAAATAAGGTCGGACTCAGCCAGAAAGAAAAACGCCTATCCAAATAGGCTCTCGGGCGGCCAATGCCAAACGAACGGCGATCGCGCGAGCTCTTGCGATGGATCCGGCGTTTTTTTGCTGCTAGACGAGCCCACTAGCGCGCTTGATCCCGAGCTGGAGGCCGAGGTTTTTAAGGTCGTAATAGCGCTAGCCAAAGAGAAAAATCCCTCGTCATCGTCACGCATAATATGAATTTTGCTCGCAAAGTCGCGGATAGGATTTTATTTTTAGATGACGGCAAGATCGCATTTGACGGCGGCGCAGAGGAGTTTTTCGGTAGCGACTCGCCGCGCATAGTCAATTTATCTCGGCGATGGATATTTAGGGCGGGTATTTTTCGCGAGCCTTTGAATGTCGTTTTGGCGAATTTTTAAAAATTTGAGATTTTGCAGCTTAAAAAAATCAGTTTTTGCTTGCAAGCTAATTTTAAAGCTTTGTTGATTGAAAAGTAGCGATTTTAGATAGCTATGTTTTACTGAAAGTCCGTGGTTCTAAGCAGTCTGTTTGAAAGCTTTGTTTCTTTTAAAGACAGTATTTCGTAGCTAGTTATATTTTGGCATGCTAGCATTAAAGGAAACATTTTTGCAAGCAGTTGTATTTTGAGACCTGCGCGCCTTTGGATGACTGCAGTTTGCGGTCATACCGAATAGTTATTTAGTTGCATCTAAGCTCCGACATCTACACGCGTCTTTAAACCATCCAAAACCCGCGCAAGTATGGTTGTTCTTCTTTAAACATATTGGATTCACTTACTTTAGTGGCTTGCTTGGCCAAGGTGATTTAATGTGTTTTGCGGTGACGAATAACCAAAGTGCAAAATAACACCAGTAATAAGCTGGTAAATTAAGTCCAAAAACTATAGAATATGGAAAAATCTTAAAATAGAAACCCTTTATTACAATCAGAAAAGCCATAAAATTACATCAAATTTTGATAATTCTATTAGCATAGGCATAAAAGCGGCATTTACCCGTTTAGTAATATAAAATTTGCCGCACAACCAACAAAAAGAGATGGTCAAAAAGAGTAGCACTATTTTTTTATGTATACGCGCGTAACTCGAAAAGCCAATGTTTATTTTTTTGAGTAATCACCGAACAAATAATCCAAAAAGCAAGCCGTCTTTGGATTCAAATTTAACGCAAAAATATATTTTCAACGCTTGCTTGCGGTAAATTACAATTTTCTACTAAATATAAAGATATTTTTTTGAAATACATAGTTACTAGGCTAAATTTACAAGGTTAGTTTTTGATTTTGTTGATATTGTACGTAATGTTCCGTACAAATCTAAGTACATAAAAAAACACAAATAAATCGCTTACAAAAAAGTTCAAGAAACTTTTTGTAAGAATATATTTTTGAGATGTTATTTGCCTTCTTCAAATGCACCTGCAGATAGGATTTTTGGCTATTCTAGCATTTAAAAAGCTCATCTACTTTTGAGTTTTTCGAGCTTATCTAATTCGGTTATAAAAATAGCTTGCAAGTGCTTTTACAGCAGTTTCTTTATCTCTGTGAGCGCCATTTATCGGCTCTTCTATGACGTCATCTATCAAATCTAAGCTTTTTAGATCGTCAGCGGTTATTTTTAGCGCCTTCGTAGCCTGCTCTTGTTTTGACGGATCGTTCCAAAGTATAGCCGCGCAACCCTCTGGCGAGATAACTGAAAAAAACAGAGTTTCGCATCATGGCTAGCTTGTCGGCTACGCCTATAGCCAGTGCTCCGCCGCTTCCGCCCTCGCCTATAACGACGGCTATCATAGGAGTTTTTAAATTTGGCAAATCCAAATAAATTTCTAGCGATTGCCTCGCTTTGACCGCGCTCCTCAGCCGCAACGCCCGGATACGCGCCCGGAGTATCGATCAAAAACAGTATAGGAAGTCCAAATTTCTCAGCCATCTTAGCTATTCGCAATGCCTTGCGGTAACCCTCTGGATGAGGCATACCAAAACTTTCTTTTTAGTTTATTTTTAGTTCCTCTGCCCTTTTGCTCGCCTATCACGACGACTTTTTTTAGAGCCTATATAGCCGATAAAACAAACTATCGCCCCATCATCGCGATACGCTCTATCGCCGTGAAGCTCATAAAAAAATCCCTCATCATGCCTTTGATGTAGTCGATAGCGTAAGGACGATCCGGATGACGAGCCAAAGCAAGGCGTTGAAATTCGTTGAGATTTTTTTATAAATCTTAGCGGTCTCTTTTCTAAATACTTATTTAGAATTTCTACCGCATGTTCATCGTCGCGAATTCTCGCGTTTGCGATGTCATCATCTATTTGCTTGATACCTTGTTCAAAGTCTAGATAACTTGCCATTATATCTTCTTAAATATAATAGAGCCATTCGTGCCGCCAAATCCAAAAGAGTTGCTCATAACGGCATTTAGCTCAGCTTTTCTAGCCACGTTTGGCACGTAGTCTAGATCGCATTCCTCATCTCTTGTTGTATAGTTTATCGTAGGCGGTATAAGCCCTTCTTGCATAGCCATTATAGACACGACTGCTTCTATCGCGCCAGCCGCACCTAGGCAGTGTCCCGTTTGCCCTTTAGTAGAGCTAACCGGCGGTACATTGCTACCAAAAAAAGAGCCTTCAAGGCTGCGGTTTCATTTTTGTCGTTCGTCGGTGTCGAAGTACCGTGCGCGTTGATGTAGTCGATCTGTAAATTCCCAGCCATTTTTTTAAGGCTTTTTTTCATCGCAGAAAGCGGTCCTTCAAGCGAAGGCGAAGTGATGTGATATGCATCGCCACTCTCACCAAAACCGACCACTTCAGCATAGATTTTAGCGCCTCTGGCCTTAGCGCTTTCATACTCTTCGAGTACGAGTGCACCGCTACCTTCGCCCATAACAAAGCCGTCTCTGTCCTTATCAAAAGGTCTTGATGCCGTTTGCGGATCGTCGTTTCTAGTAGAAAGTGCTTTCATAGCCGCAAATCCGCCGATACCTACGCCGCAAAACCGTAGACTCTGAGCCTACGACTAGCATCTTTTGCGCTTCGCCTATCATGATGGTTTTAGCAGCCTCAATGATAGCGTGAGTAGACGCCGCGCATGCCGTTACGCTAGAGATATTGGGCCCTTTTAAGCCGTGCTCTATCGAAACTATGCCGCCCAGCATATTTACTAGTGCAGAAGGTATAAAAAACGGAGAAATTCGTCTTGAGCCTTTTTCAAGTAAGATATTGGAGTTTTTTTCGATATTAGGCAAACCGCCTATGCCGGCAGCAGAGCTAACGCCGAAATTTTCAGCGTCGAATTCGCCGAAATTTGCATCAGCCATAGCCTCTTTAGCAGCTTTTATTCCAAGCTGGATAAATCTATCGACCTTTTTGACCTCCTTAGCGTCCATAACGCTAAGCGGGTCAAAGTCCGTTATCTCGGCAGCAATCTGAACTGGAAAAATCGCTCGCGTCAAAAGAAGTTATCTTTTTTTACGCCGGTTTTACCTTCGCAGATAGCCTTAAATGAACTATCTTTGTCGAGCCCTAAAGCATTGATCATCCCAATTCCGGTTACTACGACTCTTTTTCAAGATCTCTCCTTGCAAAAAAACTTATTTGTTTAGTTTCTCGATATAGCTTACGACGTCGTTTATAGTGATCAGCTTCTCAGCGTCGCTATCAGGTATCTCTACCTCAAATTTCTCCTCAAGAGCCATAACCAGCTCAACTACGTCAAGCGAGTCTGCTCCCAAATCCTCGATAATCTTAGACTCAAGCTTTACCGCATCCGGAGCTACGCTTAGTTGCTCAACTACTACGTCTCTTACGTCCTCAAATATTGCCATTTTCTTCTCCTAAAAAAATAAAGAAATTTCGTGATTTTAATATATTTTTAGCTTAAACTTTCGCAAAAACGCAAAATTGCGCGCTTACATATATAGTCCGCCGTTGATCTTTAGCGTCTCGCCCGTGACGTAGCTAGCGTGATCGCTTAGCAAAAACGCCACAGCTGCGGCCACTTCGCTAGCGCTTCCGAAGCGTTTTAGCGGGATGTTGTCGCTGTAGGTTTTTTTGATCTCGTCGCTTAGCTCGCTCGTCATATCAGTCTCAATAAAGCCCGGCGTAACGCAGTTAAAGCGCACGTTTCTAGCTGCGCCTTCTTTGGCGAAGCTTTTGTTCATCGCGATCATTCCGCCCTTGCTCGCAGCGTAGTTTGCCTGTCCGGCATTACCCATCTCGCCCACAATCGAAGCCACGTTTACGACGGCGCCGAAGCGTTTTTTACTCATTACTTTTAGCGCCTCGCGGCATCCGATAAAGGCCGAAGTCAAATTTGCGCCTATCACGCTAGTAAAATCCTCTGTTTTCATGCGAAGCGCGAGCTTGTCGTTCGTGATACCGGCATTATTTACGAGGTAGCCCAGCTCGCCGTCGGCGTCCACGATCACCGTATCGCTTTTTATAAACTCATCCTCGTCCGTCGCGTCAATTTCACCACCGCAGCCTGTCCGCCGTTTGCTATGATTTCAGCCTGCAACGCATCGGCAATTTCTGGCTTTGAGCGGTAGTTTATCCACACTTTTAGTCCCATTTGCGCTAGAGTTTTGGCTATCTGCGCGCCGATACCGCGACTTGCACCGGTGATTAGCACGTTTTTTTCCGCTACATTTCATTTTTTTCTCCTTGATTTCACATTTACTTGCATTTTTATCAGACGAAAGCTAAAAAAAGCCTTTTTACCTAAAAATTTATATAGTATTAAAACAACGCCTCATCCATCTCTGCCGGTTTTTTTGATACCCATCAGCGCTAAAACGCTCGCAGCGATATTGTTTAGACCGCCCGCTTTTACCGCCTTTACGCCCTCGCCCATCACGAAGCAAAAATACGTCAAAAGTCGTGTGGTTGGTTAGCAAATTACCCTGCGTGTCCTTCATCTGCTCGCAGTTGCCGTGGTCGCTCGTGATGATTAGCGCATAGTTTTTCTCCTTGGCCTTTGCCACGATGCGTCCCAGCGCCGTATCTACGGCCTCGACGGCTTTTACCGCCGCGCTCAAATCCCGCCCGTGTGTCCGACCATATCGCCGTTTGCGAGGTACTACTATGAAATCCTGTCCGTCATCCATCCCTTTTAATACCGCCTCGCACACGGCTTGCGCGCTCATTTCGGGCTTTTCGTCGTAGGTTTTTACCTTAGGACTTGGCACGAGCACTCTCGTTTCGTTTTGTGCGAGTTCCTCGACGCCGCCGTTAAAGAAAAAAACGTTACATGCGCGTATTTCTCGGTCTCGGCGGTGTGCAGCTGCGTTAGATCCGGCGTTTGCTACAACCTCGGCGAGGGTGTTTTTAGCTTTTCGTTTTCAAATAACACGGGAAAGGCGAAAATTTGCGTCGTATTCGGTCATCGTGAGTAGATTTTTAACGACAAACGGGCGCGCAAATTCGCTAAAATTTTTCATCGCCCAAAGCCGCAGCGATCTCGCGCGCGCGGTCGTTTCTAAAGTTTATAAATATCACGCCGTCGTTTTCGCCGACACCCTCAAACCCGCCAAAGCTAGCCGGTACGATAAACTCGTCCGTCACGCCCGCCTCGTAGCTTTGCATGACGTATTCTAGCGGCGATATGGTTTGCGCATTTTTCTCCGCGCGTCATCGCGTCGTAGGCCGTTTTTACGCGCTCCCAGCGCTTGTCGCGGTCCATCGCGTAAAATCTACCGCTAACGCTAGCTAGCCTAAAGTCCCCCGCTTTGCGCCTTTTTCTTCCAGCGATTTTATGAACGCAAGCCCGCTTTTTGGGCCTACGTCGCGACCGTCGGTTATCGCGTGAGCGCATACCTCGCAACCGTTTGCGACCGCAAGGGAACACATCGCGTCAAAGTGGTTCATGTGCGAATGCACGCCGCCGTCTGCTGTAAAGCCCGACGACGTGGACGCGTTTGCAGGTTTTAAAATCAAATTTAAAAAGTTTTTCGCTTTTTAGCCAGTTCGCCGTTTTCAAAACCGAGCGAAAGTCGACCAATTTCGATACAAAATCCCGCCCGCTGCCGATACACATGTGCCCGACCTCGCTGTTTCCCATCTGCCCGTCAGGTAGGCCCACTGCTAGGCCCGAGGTTTTTTTATGAGCGCGTTTGGGACGTTTTTAAACAACCAGTCGTATGTGGGCTTTTTGCCGCTGCAAATGCGTTCAAATCGCTACTTTCGTTATATCCGATGCCGTCTGTTATCACCAAAAATCGTTTTTTTGAGCCATTTTTAAATTTTTCGCCTTAAATTTAGATATTTTTTTAACGGCATTATACTAAAATTAGCCTTTTTTTAAAATAAAGGTCTTTATGTTTTTACTATATTTATGAACTGTTCAAATTTCTAATATCTTTCAATACATCACCGTTCGCGCGGGCTTTTCGTTTTTCATCGCATTTTGTTTGACCGTTTGGGCGCTGCCCTAAATTTATCGCGTGGGCGAAAGGCCAAAAACGCCGCCCAGCCCATCTACGAGCTAGCTCCGCAAACGCACCAAAAAGGCCAAAACGCCGACGATGGGCGGGCTGGTCTTTTATCGGAGCGGCGCTTGCGGGCGAGCGTGATCTGCGCGCGTCTTGATAACGTCTTTCGTCTTCGCCTCGCTGATCTGTCTTGCGGGCTTTACGGCGCTTGGGCTTTAAAGACGACTATCGCAAAATCTCAGGCGGCAAAAACCACGACGGACTAAGCCCCAGAGCCAAGCTTGCGGTGCAAATTTTCGATCGCCTTCGCCGTTTCTTCGATGCTGTATTTGCACGGCGAGCTGGGGTAGCAATTTTACCTACCGTTTTACAAATTTTCCGGTGCTTGATCTTGGCGTTTTTGCGGTGGCCTTTTTGGACGCTAGTTATAGTCGCTGCCTCAAATGCGGTAAATTTGACCGACGGACTAGACGGACTAGCTACGGTGCCTGCGGTGTTTTCACTACTGACGCTGGGCTTGTTTGCTTTACATCTGCGGGCACGCGGTGTTTAGCTCGTACCTGCTTTTACCAAAGATTGCGGGCGTGGGCGAGACGGTCGTCGTGGCTGCTGCGCTGATCGGCTCACTGATGGGATTTTTGTGGTTTTAACTGCCATCCGGCCGAGGTTTTTCATGCGGGCGATAGCGGAAGCTTAAGCGTAGGCGCATACATCGGGCTCATGGGTGTGATGACGAAAAACGAAATCCTGCTCATCATCATCGGATTCGTGTTCGTGATGGAGACCCTGAGCGTGATTTTTGCAGGTCGGAAGCTTTGTAAATTTTAAAAAGAGAATTTTTTTCTCATGGCGCCGATACATCATCATTTTTGAGATAAAAAGGCTGGGTGGAAAAATAAAAATCATCGTGAGATTTTGGCTCATCGCCGTTTTGGCAAATTTGATCGCCATGACGGCATTAAAAAAATCAGGTAAATTATTGATGCGCGCGCAAATTGAACCAGACTTTGAAACGGCACGGAAAAAGATACGACGCAATTTTAAACAGTAATCTTAGCTTACACAGACTACTGTGACGCATGCGGTGATCCCGACGGCGTCAAATACCGTAACCTAGAAACAGAGTTACACGCAATCACGGGCAAAGATATGAGCAAATTTGACCTTTGGGAATGGTGGGAGTCCGAAGGAGCTGAAAGATTTGGCTTTTGATATCGCGCTTCCTGAACCAAATCTGGTACCCGATATCACAAAAAACGAGTTGCTCGAGATCGTAGAACGGATGACGAGTTTTGAGCTACGCGAAACTGGAGACGAGTTTTTTTAGATGCTTTTTATAACCGCCCAAACTTTACTCATAACGGCGGATACTTTACAGAATTTTTAAGGCTACAATTTTCAAGATACTTATGATTTTTAAGCTTTTTTTATGAGATGTAAGCGCAATGGCGTAATGACTGAGCTTAGCGCGGATGAGATAACTAAAAATTTTATGGGACAAAAGGGGAGAAAAATGAGAAAATCGCTATTTGGCTACGGTGGCACGACGCGCGCGATCGCAAAAAAACTTCGCAAAAGACTGCGACTGGGACATCTACGACGATACATTTGAGCGAGATCTCAAGCGACGAATGGGGCAACACGTTACTGCCGCCAAACCTTTTCGTGCCAGAAAAAAAGCAGCCTCGAGATCCCAAGCCCCGGCTTCCCGCCGAGCCACGAGCTGGTCAAAAAGCGCAAAATCTCATCAGCGAATACGACTATTTTTATAAAATCTACGGCGACAAAATGCCGTTTACCGTCTGGATCAGCGGCACGAACGGCAAAACCACGACGACAAAGATGACGCAGCACCTGCTGGCGCGCCACGGCTCCGTCATGGGCGGCAACGTCGGAGTTCCGCTCGCAGACCCTAGATCCAACCGCCAAAACTCGGATACTCGAGACCAGTTCCTTTACGATGCACTATACAAACGCCGCGACGCCCGGCATCTACACGCTTTTACCTATCACGCCCGATCACCCTCAGCTGGCACGGCGATTTTGTCCAGTATGAGCGCGCCAAGCTAAAACCGCTAGCGACGATGAGTGAAAAACGCGGTCGCGATCCTGCCTAAAATTTACGCCGGGACGCCGACTAAAGCAAAGGTGATAAGCTACGAAAACGAGGTTGATTTGGCCCGGTTTTGCGGGGTAAAGTTTAAGCGATATCGCCTTTAAAACGCCATTTTTAACGGACGCGCTTTTTAGCGCTTACTATCCAGAAAAATCTTGCTTGATAGGTGCGACGTACGGCTACTAAACGAGCTTTGTCATTGAGGGCAACAAGCTCGAAGAGTTTCTCGATGCGCGCGGCAGAACGTGGGTCAACGACACGAAAGCGACCAACATCGACGCGAGCATCCAGGCCGTAAAACGATATGAGGGCAAGTTTTTGCATTTGATTTTTAGGCGGCGACGATAAGGGCGTAGATATGCGACCGCTTTTTGAGGCCTTGCGCGGAGCTAAGTCGCAAATTTACGCTATCGGCTCAAATACAGACAAGCTAATGAAGCTTGCCGGCGAGTTTAAAATCCCTGCCGTAAAATGCGAGTTTTTAAACGTCGCAGTCGGCGAGATAGATAAACATTTCAAATTTGACGAGGCTACGAAAGTAGACGCAAACAGTGAAAAATTTGGACGAAATAGCGCTATTAAGCCCTGCTGCAGCTAGTCTAGATCAGTTTAGCAGCTACGTAGAGCGTGGGGATGAATTTAAAAAGCGATTTTAAACTGGTACCGATTTGACGCGGTATATGCGCCGTAAAAAGCCACTAATTGAGGCGACTGTCTTTGAAGCGAATTTTATATTTTTAAAAAAATAGCCGATTCTACATATTTAACCAAAATTTAAGTATCAAGTGGCTAAAATCACATTTCTTTTTAACAGCGTGGTTGGATAGCTCAGTCGGTAGAGCAGCAGACTGAAAATCTGCGTGTCGGCAGTTCGATTCTGCCTCTAACCACCATTCTATTATTTAATCCCCTATAATACAGGTAGCGTTAATAAAATTTCAAGATATGTTATTTTGTAGACTATACTTAACTACTTCTTGGTATATATAATATTGTAGCGCATTGAATTTAAGCATTCCTGTGCATCTTTTGCATTTTAGGATATGCTAAATTTATTTGGTAAACAACCCTAAATTTATAAACAAGTAATTTTACATCATTTTTACGTCTAAAAACGCAAAATACAAACGTTTTTTTACATATTCAAATGCTAATAATGCTGAATGCATCAAATCTTGCCAAATATTAATCAAAGCGCAAATACGTGGAAGACAATTCAACAATATCTACCGAATTTATAAATTATCCGAAAAATTTATTCAAACTTTGACGCCGCCAAGGGCCAGGCTAGATATCTAGCTCCGAGCCCTCAGAGCGAGCGGATCAAAACCCGTGCGCCTTCTTTAGCTCCGGATCGATCGGCTTTTTCGTACCGTCTTTAGTCACGCTCACATAGGTCGCGATCGCGGATGTCACGTGTATGCACTCGCGAAAACCCGCCGCATTTAGCCGCTGCGCCGTGACTTCGATCTTAGTTTTTGATCGAGGTGTTGCCCACGTCCGTTATCTTGGCGTAGCAGCTCACGACGTCGCCGACGAAAAACGGGCTGTTTAAATATAATCTCTTGCATCGAGATCGTCACGACGCGCTCTGGAGCTACTTCGCGCGCGGCCTGGGCGCCGGCAAGGTCGATCTGGCTTAGTATCCAGCCGCCAAAATATTGCCCAGCCGAGTTTGTGTCTTTTGGCAAGGCAACTTGTTTCATGCGCGGTTCGCCCATGCCTTCTAATGTTTTTTTCCATTTTTTTATCCTTTCTATTTTTTTGTTTAATTTTTACCGATTTATCGACAATCCGCCGCGGTTAGCTTATCTTGCGTCAAGCCAGAGTTAAATTGACTGCAAAAGCCAGCATCTTTATAACGCAAATTTTTGCGTCAAAAAGGTGCTGGTCTCGGCCGCTCGAAAAAGGCAAATTTGACGTACAATCGGGTCGACTGATGCCAAAGCTTAATCTGACGCGCAAACGCGTCCGGGCTATTTCTCTCCCGCTTGCCACTTTTTCCCATTCGCCGCTCTCGTCAAGCTCGTTTCCGATAGCCTTGTAGCGAGCGTAGTAGTGCTCTACAAAATGCCCTTGCCTGCGCGTGTTTAGGGCAGGTAGCTTTTTGCCCATCTTTGTCGCAAAATCTCGCCAAAAAACTCGCCCGCAGGAGCGCGCCTTGCGTAGTGAAGCGCCAAATTTTTGTAGTTTGCGAGGCAGATTTCTTTTAAATTTGAGCGTAGTGCTCACGGTCAATTGACGACCAAAGCGCCGCCATCAAAGCTAAGCGCGCCCGAGTCAAACAGCAAGCTCAGGTGTATGAGCCCCTCGCAGTAGTACGCGCGCACCTCATCGACCTCGCGCCACGCGATGAGTCCGACCGCGCGGGCGATCAGCTCGTGAAACACGCTCATCTCGTAGCCCTCGTCGCCGCCGATAAAGAAAGTTTACCAGCCCGCCCGTGGTCGCCTTGTACTCCTCGATAAACTTTAAACTCGCCGTCCGCGTTCATCGCCTTTTTCCGTGTCGGTGCCGACGAAAAGTATGTGCCCAAACTCGTGCCCGATCGTGGAGATTTCGTAGGTTTTCTTCCAAATTTGCGGCTTTTTTTAAACAGAAATTTCGCGTCCCGTAGTCCAAAAAAACTCGCGCGAAAAAGATCTCGCCGCTGAGCTTCATAAACGGTCGCGCCTTTTGGCGCTCTCGTAAACGTGCTCGACGAAGGCGAATATCTTTTTGCCACGCTCCTTGCTCACGGTCTCGTCGTTTGGCACGACCTGCGCAGAGAAAAAAGCCCGTTTAGCTCGGCTCCGTAGTAGATCATCGGCACGCTGATGTAGGTTTGCGTGCGTGCGATATTTTGCGTGACTTGGCGTGCTAGCGCAGGCGTCCTCTGATACCCGCACTGCTCGCAATCTGCTCGTAGGCGCGGATGACGCTAGCTTTTACATTTCTCCTCGTCAAAGTCGCTGGCACCCGCTAGCCTGACGTCCCACTCGAGCGCGACGGCGTGCGTGTAGGCGTCCTCGTAGTACTCGAGCGGATGGCCGGGCTGCAGCGGGCCTTTTACATCCATCCACGCGCGCTCGGCATCCTGCCACGCCGGGATCGCTGCGGTCGTTTTCTCGCTCGCAAAACGCTGCCTTTTAGCTTTTCAAAGTACGTTACGTAGACTCTTTGCTCGTCGTTTGCGGCTAGCGATTTTTAGATTTTTTTGATTAGCTCGTCCAGAGCGTCCGTCACGCGTTTTTACTTCGTTTTTCAAAAGCCACGGCATATGGCGCAAAGTCGTATTTTTTTCGCAGTTTTTTAGGACAGCACCGTAGCTTCGTTCGCCCTTTTTCGTCGCCGTCTTTTTTTGATAGAGGCGGTTTTCGTCGATAAATTTGATCGCATCGGCCATGCTTGTAAATTTGAGCTTCAATTCTCTATTCGTCGTTTGCAGGATTTGCCTGTCCCACGCGCTTTTGCCACGCGTTCATCGCTAGCCCCGCGCCGTGCATGCCACTAAGCAGCGCCTGATAAAACTCGTCTATTATTTTCTCCTCTTTTACCCGCGCCAACAGCTTTTCAAAACGCGCCTCGTAAAACTCGCGCACGAGCTCAAAAGCTTCGTCTTTTATGCGCCCTATCTCGGCCTCCTCGCGCCCTTGTTTTTTTAGCTCGTTTTCTAGCGGCTCAGCCTTTTAGATCGACGATACGGCGCAAAACCGCCACCTTTTCGCTTTTCTCGCCCTTAAAACCGGCGATCTTTAGCATCTTTAGCACGACCTCGCTAGGATTATCCAGCTGCCTATACATCGCATTTAGCTCATCTTTACCGGCCGCTACTAGCTCGTTTAATCTTTTAAAATCGTTCACGTTTATCCTTTTTAAAATTTGGCGTATTTTTAGCTTAAATTTGATGCATATTTTTGTTAAAAAAATGAATATCAAGCTCGTGAAAAGCATAAAATCGAAAAATTTATCGTAAAATTTACAGATACTAGTAATAGTTAATATTTTTAAGTCCAACAAATAACCATAATCCATACTTTCGCCTCTATATTTACCAATCCAAAAGCTTTTATAGACAAATAAAATTTGATTAAGCGTTGAGGTAGAATTTCTAAGTTATATTAATACAATAACTAATTCTAATCTTAATAAGATCTCTCAATATGCCTTTATAAGTAACTAAAATGATACGCTAGAAATTACGATGCAATGGTGATTTTGGCTACATATACCGACATAAAATATAAATTAAATCTTAAATTTAGAAACTGGTTTGTAATATTAAGAGAATTTATTATCTTTTAAGGACAAATATGCAAATATTTCATATTTAATAAATGTGCAAATTTGCATATCGAAAAAGGAGAAAAAAATGACAAAGACCGGCAAAGTCATATGCCCGTACTGTGGCACGGGCTGTCAGGGTCGAGCTTCACGTCGAAAAATAACGTGATAAGAAGCGCGCTTGAGTACAGAAATAACCCCGTAAATCAGGGCAATCTGTGCTTAAAGGGCTTTTTACGGCTGGGACTACGTGGGGGCGCCTGATAGATTAACAAAACCGCTAATCCGCAAAAAGACGGCGTATTTAGCAAGGACGGAGATCTTGAGGAGGCTAGCTGGGACGAAGCGCTCGATCTAGTCGTCTCAAAGATGAAAGAGGTCAAGGAAAAAAATACGGCCCTGACGCGCTAGTAGGCAACTACTCGGCTCGCTGTACGCTAGAGGACAACTACGTCGCGCAAAAAGTAATGCGCGCCGTAATCGGCACGAACAACGTCGATCACTGCGCTAGATTTGACACGCTCCGACTGTGGCAGGTCTTGCCAAAACAATCGGTAACGGAGCGGCGACAAACAGCTTCACGGAGATCGGGCCTTATAGTAATTGTATATTGATGATAGGCTCAAACCCCGAAAACGGTCACCCGATCGCGGCTATGCACATACAGCGCGCGCTAAACCGCGGCGCTAAGCTCATCGTGGTAGACCCGATAAAAACAGAATTTGCCAGCCGAGCGGACGTGCATTTGCAGCTAGCGCCTGAGCACAACATCGCGGTTATAAACTCGCTCATTTACGTTATTTTCGAGGAAAAATTTGAGTTAACTGGGACTTCGTAAACGAATGCACCAAAGGGCGTAGAATACGTACGCGAAGCGGTCAAGGACTATTCGCCTGAAGCCATCGCTAGCTACACAAATCTAAACCCTGAGGACGTGAGAAAAGCGGCTCGCATGTACGCGACTATCCGTCCGGCCGTCATCACGCACGGTATGGGCGTCACGCACTTTAACCACGGCGTAGGCGCGGTTTGCGATATCTCAAACTTATTCCTTTTTAACGGGAAATATCTGCGAGCTAGGCAGCGGCGACCTACCGATACGCGGACAAGAAAAACGTCCAAGGTTGCTGCGATATGGGCGTGTTACCGAATATTTTTCCCAAATTTGGGGCTCGGTAACCGATCCCTAAACAGCGCGAGTGGTTTGAGCAGGTTTGGCATCTAGAGCCAGGCTTTCTAAACGGTAAAAATCGGCATCCATAAAAACCGAAGTGCCAAATGCCATCCTTGACGGCAGGGTGCACTTTTTTTCTGGACGATGGGCGAAAACCCCGTTATGACGGATCCAAATACCAATCACTTTCTAAAAGCGATCTCAAAGGTCGATATGTACGTGGTTCAGGATATTTTTTTAACCGAAACGTCGCGTAAAAGCCGACGTCGTGCTACCGGGTGTGGCAAGTAGCGAAAAAGAGGGCCTATACGCCAACGCCGAGCGCCGCGTCCAGCACAACGAGCACGTCATCACGCCTCCTGGAGACGCCAGACAAGACTGGTGGATCATCTGCGAGATAGCGCGAAGACTCGGAGCGACAGAGGGATTTAACTTTAACTCGCCCTGAAGAGATATGGGAAGAGGTGCGCAAGTGCGACCCTAGAAGATACGGCGGCATGAGCTACTATCGTATCAAGAAGTATCATGGCTTTGCACTGGCCGTGCCCTGATGAAAAACAGACATGGGCGGACAGAGCCTCTATCTAGATAAAAAATTCTTTACGCCGGATGGCAAAGGTAAATTTATCCCTTGCTTGCACGTAAAGAGCGTCGCGGATATCGAGCCGGCGAAAGCAGAGTTTGCTAAACGCGTAAACTTTACCGCCTGAATACGAAGTGATGGCCGGTAGCGTGGATGAGCCGACCGATGCCGAGTATCCGATACAGCTGCTAACTACGCGTAAAGTCTATCAGTACGCCGGCGGCGTCGCGACTAGACGCTCAAAAAGCTATCGAAGAGGGCGGCGACAGTATCGGACCGATCGCCGAGATGAATCCCTGCGTTAGCCCAGCGCTACGGCATAAAGCAAGGAGACTTCATCAAAGCATGGAGTAGATACGGCTACATCGTCATCAAAGCAGACGTCACGGGTATCGTCCCGGACGGCGTCATCCAGATGACCTACCACTACTGGGAGAGCTGCTGCAACGAGCTAACGAGCAACGGCTGGGACTTCATCAGTAAGACTCCCGACCTTTAAAGGCCGCCATCCAGATCCAAAGGATCGAGGAGGAGGAGTTTTTGCGTATTCGCGAGCTAAAAACGCATCAAATTCCCAAAACCAATAAGGTCATCTACGACGACTATCACCACGAGTGATTTTTAGCCCTCGCTTGCAAAACCGCGGGACGGGGCTTTTTCAATTTATCTTTTAAATTCGCTTCTTGATTAAATTTTAAAAATATATCTTGTTTTTAATATGCTTTTCTGTAATATTCCACAATTTTAATATGCATTTTTGCAATATTATAAATTTATACTTCACAAGGAGCAAAAGATGAAAAACTTCTCATGACGCTGCTTTTTAAGCGCTATCGTAGCGCTTGGAGCCGAGGCTCAAAAACCATCACCGATATGACCGGGCAACGAGGTCAAAATCCCGGCCCAAAACGCAAAAGATAGCCGCGCTCTGGCACGCAAACAACCAAGTGATCTTTGGTGCTAGGCGGCGCGGACAAGATCGTAACTACGACCGATCAGATCAAGAAAAAAACAAGTGGTTTGCTAAAATTTACCCTCGCATCGCAGAGGTGCCGGCCGCGCTAAACGGCAACGACATCCAGATCGAGGAGCTAGTTAAACTAGCTCCGGACGTAGTCGTCGTGTCAAACAAAAATTTCCAAGAAAATCTTACTAAAAACGGTTTTAGCGCGGCGAATTTGATATTTCGCGACTACGACGATATGAAAAAAAGCGTGCTGCTAACGGCCCGAGATTATCGGCGGCGACGCGGCTAGCAAGGCAAAAAGAACTAAACGAAAAACCTAGATGCTAATATCGCGCTAGTTACCGAGCGCACGAGCAAGCTAAAGGACGCTGCGCGCCCTAAAGTACTACACATCGTAGGCGGCGCAAACCTGCTAAAAATCGACGGCACCAAAACTATCATCGACACATGGGTGAAATACGCAGGGCGGTAAAAAAACGCGGTGCAAAAGAGGGCAGCATGATAGAAATCACGGCCGAAGAGATCGTGGCCGCAGATCCCTGATATCGTCATCGTTGGCGGCGCGGACAATCAAAAAAAGCGGTTGAGAAAAAATCTACGCCGATCCCTGTATTTGCAGGGGCTAAAAGCGGTCAAAAAAACAAAAAAAGTCTACGGCAACCCAAAAAGGCGTGTTTAGCTGGGATAGATACGGCGCGGAGTCTGCGCTGCAAATTTTATGGGCGGCTACGATCGTTCAGCCAGAGCTCTTTAAAGACGTCGACGTAAAAGCCCAAAACTAAGGCGTTTTATAAGAAGTTTATGAACTACGACCTTAGCGACGCGGAGTTTGACTACATCCTAAAAGGGCTAAACCCAGACGGTAGCAAATAGTCAATTTGAGCTCGTTTGCGGGTAAATCCCGCAAAAATCAAAAAGGAAACAAAGATGAAAAAAAGATGGACGCTTTGTATTTGAGCGCGGCGGCTTGCCTGTGCGCGGCGATTAGCGCGCAGGCGGCGGATCTGAAATGTGACCCAGGATAAATTTGAAACGCACTCTATAAAAGCGGGCGAAAAAGAGGTCAAATTTAGAGCCTACGAGGGGATAGTCTACGTGGCAAACCCCGTGGATAGCCGGTTTCAGAGGCTACATTTTTACGTTCCGGCGCGGTATTTCGAGGGCGGTAAAAGCGAGGCGGGCAGATTTGACGCCTCAAGCGCGCCGATATTTTTGCCAAACTCCATTGGCGGATATATGCCGGGCGAGCCTTTTTACGCCGGCTCTTGATAAAAAAACGGCAAACCAAACGCGGTGCTAGCGGCACTTGAGCGTGGTTACGTCGTCGCAGCGCCCGGAGCTAGAGGCAGGAGCTCAAAGGACGCAAACGGCAAATTTAGCGGCAAAGCGCCCGCAGCTATCGTCGATCTAAAGGCGGCCGTGCGATATCTCAAATTTAACGACGCAGTGATGCCTGGCGATGCAAATAAAAATCATATCAAACGGCACGAGCGCGGGCGGAGCGATGTCGGCGCTGCTTGGCGTCTCGGCGGACGCGCCCGAGTTTGAGCCCTATCTGGCCGAACTCGGGGCCGCAAAGGCTAGCGACGAGATCTACGCCGTCTCCGCCTACTGCCCGGTTACGAACCTAGAAAAACGCCGACGCGGCCTACGAGTGGATGTTTGGCGCGCAGACGAAATACGAGAAAAATGGACTTTAGCGCGCTTGACGCGGGCTGGCATTTAACGACCGAAGCGGCAAGTCAAAAACCGCCTCCGGCGAGCTAAACCGCAGAGCAAAAAAAGAGCTCTCCGCCGTGCTAAAATCGGCCTTCCCCGCCTACGTAAATTCACTACAGTTTAAAGGACGCCAAAGGTCGCGCGCTTACGCTTGAGCCCTAGCGGAGAGGGCAGCTTTAAAGAGTATGTCAAAAAGACGCTCGCAGACTCCTACGCCGCCGCAAAAGCCACGACAAAAAGCCTGCTAAAGCCCGAGTTTTTCACGCTTGAGACGCAGGGCTGCACGCTCGGGATATGATTTTAAATTTGACGATTACGTCTCTGTCTATGCCGCGCGCCAAAAGCCGTGCCGGCTTTTGACGGATTGAAGCTCGAAAACCCCGAAAATGACTTTTTCGGCGATGCGGACGCGGCGGCGAAGCACTTTACCGAGTGTAGCGCCAAACGCGGCGGAGGCGAGATCGCAGACGCTAAAATCATAAAAATGGCAAACGCGATGAGCTATCTAGGTAACGCAAAACGCGGCTCGATTTTACCGCATCAGACACGGCGCGGCCGACTCCGATACGGCTCTAGCGGTGCCGCTTATCTTGGCGTTAGGGGCTACAAAGATGCGGGCAAGACGGTTGATTTTCGCTGCTACCTTGGGGGTCAGGGGTCACGGCGGCGACTACGATCTGGACGAGCTTTTTAGGGTGGATAGATCGCGTCGTAAAAGTAGCCGAATTTGACGCGACCGGAAGCTCGCACCGGTCAGTAGCGTGCTTGGTTTAAAAAAAGCGGCGGGGAATTTGCAAAAAGGTCAAATTCGAATGTGATAGCGCGTCGCTAGACTCAAATTTGACCGCTAACGACCGAGTCGTAGAAAACAAAAAGTGCGCAGTCAATTTGACTGCAAACGGCAAGCTGTTTGGCGGTTCGGGCGGATTTTCTCAGGTTTGTAGGTTGTGAGCCGAGCTTACGACGACTAAAGCGGCAAACGCAAACGCGAGATAAAGGCTTAGGCGGCTCGAGATCCGCAAAAAAACGCAAAAACAAAAAAGAATTAGCAAAGCTCCGCCGCAACGGACGAATATATCGCAAAAGGCTGCCAAAAGTGAGCCAAAACGGCAAATTGACCCTTGAGGCGAGCGATTTTTACGCGGTGCTACCGCGGACGCAGATTTTATTTTAGGAGAAAGATGAAAAATATTAGTTTTAAATTTACGCTGATTTTGCTAGCCGCGCTGACCGTAGTTTGCGGCGTAGTCGCGCTTGGCGTCGGCAGGTTTTACGTGGCGCCGGGCGACGTACTTAGCGTGATCGGTAGCTTTTTTGGAGTGCCGACGGACGCCGCGGCAAATATTCAAAACGTCGTCGAAAACATCCGCATACCGCGCATCATCGCAGCCGTCCTCGTGGGAGCCGCGCTCAGCATCAGCGGAGCGGCGTATCAGGGCGTCTTTCGCAACCAGCTAGTTAGCCCCAGATCTACTGGGCGTTTCGGCGGGAGCTTGCGTAGGAGCCGCACTTGCGATCATGTTTGATTTATCGCTTTTTTGGGTGCAGGCGTTAGCCTTCGTCTGCGGGCTCGCGGCTGTGGGTATGACGCTATCTATACCGCGTCTAATGGGGCGATCTAGCACGCTGATGTTAGTTCTTTCAGGTATTATTGTTAGCGGTCTGATGGCCTCGGTGATCGGCTTTTTTTAAAAATACGTCGCCGACCCAGAGACCAAGCTACCCGACATCGTCTACTGGCAGCTAGGTAGCCTAGCCAAGATCGACGCGGATAATCTTAAATTTATCGCGCCCGTGATGATAGCCTGCGCGGTGCTACTCGTGGCTATGAGCTGGAGGATAAACCTGCTATCTCTGGGCGACGAGAGCGCGGCGAGGCTGGGCGTAAACGTGACGCTTGAGCGCGGCGTTATCATCGTTTGCGCGACGCTGCTAACGGCATGCAGCGTCTGCGTGAGCGGTATCGTGGCGTGGGTCGGGGCTACTGATGCCGCACCTTGCGCGTATGCTGGTTGGCGCGAAACAACGTCCGTAGCCTGCCTGCGAGCATATTTATGGGCGCGATATTTTTGCTATTCGTTGATACCTTAGCGCGCACGATCAGCGTGAGCGAGGTGCCCTCTGGGCGTACTTACGGGCTTTATCGGCACGATATTTTTTTCGTCTGGGTACTCTGGCGAAACAAAAAGGTCGCGTGATGTTAGAGGTAAAAAAATCTACATTCGCCTATCCAAACGGCGCTGGTAGGCTAGAAAACGTAAGTTTACGCGTCGGCAAAAGGCGAGATACTAACGATACTGGGGCGAAACGGCGCGGGCAAATCGACCATGCTAAGCCTAATCAGCGGCACGCAGACGCCGCACTCGGGCGAAGTTTGGCTCAGTGGCAAAAACAGCGCAGAGCTCAGTAACAAAGAGCGCGCCAAAATCATGGCCTACGTCGCCCAAAGCGAGATCTGCGAGTACGACTACACGGGCCTTGAGTTTATCACGATGGGACGAGCGGCGCATCTGGGTATCTTTGCGCGGCCTAGCGAGGAGGACACGGCGATCGCGAAAGAATTTACCGCAAAGCTTGAGATCACGCATCTGGAGGATAAATTTATCACTCAGATGAGCGGCGGACAAAAGCAGATGTGCTCGATCGCACGCGCTATGGCCGCAAAGCCCGAGATCATCGTGTTTGACGAGCCGACCTCGGCGCTGGACTTTGGCAATCAGTACAAATTCCCTGCGCACCGTTAAGCAGCTAAAAGAGCAAGGCTACACCATCGTACTAACGACTCACAACCCTGATTTTGCCGTGCTTTTTAGGCGGCTACGTGGCGCTGGTTAAGGGGCGGGGGCGAGGTGGCTTTTGGCAGCGTGGACGAGATCATCGAGCGAACACCTTAGTAAGCTTTTTACGGGCTAGGTGAGGCGTGGAGTACATCGAGCAAGTAACTAGAAAGTGCTGCCTGACGCATCCGCTGTGAGCTACAGCGCGCAAGAAGCGGCGTAAAGTTTGCGCTAGGCAAAATCAAAAAATAACGCGGGCAGGGATACGCGGCGGGGCGGGATAAATTGTCGCAAGCTTGGGCATGGGGCGTGCGTACCCGCCTTATAAAGTTTGACCGCTTCGGCTCGCCTTGTCGTTTTGGCGATTTTTGCTCTCAAAGTTAGCTTCAAATTTGAGGGCCTATAAAATTGACGAAGCCTTGATTCCTTGTAGTCGGTGCGGCTTTGTAAATTGACGGCTCCGGGTTTGCGTCGTCTGTAGATTTCTGCCTCAAATTAAAGCTAGCAAATTTAGGGTGGTTTTTGGCTTTATTGCCCTGCATTTTGTGCGCAGGACGGTAAAAATAGACCTTCCGCAGCGAAGCAAAACCATGCGAAAAAGGCTCGCTCGTACACTCTAAATGCAGCAAACGAGCCCCAAAGTCAAATTTACACATACCCTGATCTATCATCGCGTCGGCTACCTTGCGAAAGCCTGCGATATTTGAGCCAAAGCACTAGGTTGCCTTCATCGCCGAGTCTTTACTTGTTTCATAGCTTAGCTCAAAAAAATGTGGTTCATAATGCCATGAAGTCTGTGATCAACCTCCTCAAAAGCTCCACGAAGTCATACCAGCATTTTGCATCATCTCAAGACCGCTTGTTCCCACTCCGCCAGCGTTTGCTGCTTTTGCTGGAGCAAAGTAAAAGTCTTTTTGTGCAAGCATGAAATTTATCGCATCAAGCGTGCTTGGCATATTCGCGCCCTCAGCCACGAAGCGGCAGCCATTTGCGTAAAAGCACTTTTTATGTCGGCTAGGGTGAAGCTCGTTTTGTGTCGCACATGGGAATGCACCGTCGCATGGCACATCCCAGACGCCGTTTCTGCCCTCTTTATATTCGCTCACGCTTACATATTTTGCATTTGGTCTAAATTTGATGTATTCGCTAAGGCGAGTGCGCTTCACTTCTTTTAACTCTTTAAGCACTGCTAGATCGATACCCTCAGCATCATAGACATATCCGTTTGAGTCAGAAACCGTGATAGGGCAGTGCGCCTACTTGATAGAGCTTTTCGACTGTGTAGATGGCGACATTTCCGCTACCGCTAATGCTGCATTTTTTTGCCCTCAAGCGATAGGCCTGTTTTTTTCAGCATATTTTGTGTGAAATATACGAGTCCGTATCCAGTAGCCTCTGTGCGCGCTAGGGCTGCCACCCCAGTTTAGTCCCCTTGCCTGTTAGGGATGCCATCAAACCTGCCGGTTAGTTTTTTTATACTGACCAAACATATAGCCGATCTCTCTAGCGCCCACGCCGATATCGCCTGCTGGTACATCCACAGTGTTGCCGATGTGGCGGTAAAGCTCACTCATAAATGCTTGGCAAAAGCGCATTATCTCGCCCTCGCTCTTGCCCTTTGGATCAAAGGTACTGCCGCCTTTTTGCACCGCCGATATTTACGCCAGTGAGCGAGTTTTTGGAAAAGTTTGCTCAAAATCCAAGAAACTTTAGCACGCCAAGATCGACGCTTGGGTGGAGCCTTAAACCGCCTTTGTATGGGCCAACAGCTGAGTTAAACTGCACGCGGTAGCCGTTATTTACCTTTGGTCTGCCATCATCGCCTCGTGTATGTGACGCGAAAGATCACCGTGCGCTCAGGGATAACGATACGCTCTAGGATTGCGTGTTTTTTTGGTACTTGCTCTCTTTTTGATAAGCGGCTCTAGGGCTGTTTAGAAACCTCAGTCGCAGCTTGGACAAAGACGCCTTGACCCTGGGATTGGTCTTCTTTATCCACTCCATCGTTTGTTCGATGTACTCGCTCATTTTTGCTCCTTTTCCCTTTTTGTAGTTGAATATTAACTCGGCTAGAAAAATTTCTTTATTTAAAAACTATTTTTTTATATTTTTTTATTTTTAGTGGATAAGTGTTACATATCGAAACTCAAATTTATCAGACATAACTTTTTTTGGTAAATTATCGTGATATTATTTTTGGGTTTTAGCGTAGATTTTAGTCGGCTTGGATACGGTTGTGTTAAAGTTTAGGAGCTTTAAATTCATAGCTGCGCGATTTTGCATATTTGTACGAGCTTTAGTTAAACTGTGAAAAGTTTATCAGCAAAGTTGCGGCTATTCTCGTCAAATTTATTTTTTTGGCTACATTGAGTTTACTGCAAATATTGATTAGATTTGTGGGCTTGTTTTTAATCTATTTAAAGCGGTAAATTGAAAAAAGCTGGAGTAATTGGGCGGGTTAAAATAGTAAAAATCAAATTGGCCCAAAGTGGGCTAAGTTTGATTACATATCCTCTTTGACTTCGTCGTTGCTGCGAACGACTAGGCCCGAGCCGTGGATGACGCTAGGGATGCATGCCGTGCAGATGTCGACCTCTTCGCCGTTTTTGTGGGCGCGGATAAATACGGCGTTTTTCGTTTTCCGTGCTTTTTGTCCGCAGACGTTGCAAACTACGATATTTTCAGTTCTCATTTGTTTTCCTTTTTTTAGAAATTGGGCTTATTTTATTTATTTTTTTTCGCTGATTTGAAATGATTTACGTCAAGCGCGAAGTCTCGCGTAAAAAGAAAAAAATGCGAAAAAGTAAATAACGAAAAACCTGCAAGAAAAGCCCGAAAATAGGGCACCAAACAAAGCAGATAAAAGCACAGTGCGGCGGCTTTAAATTGTATCCGCCGTAATCAAGCAAATAAAGCTCAAATTGTGCCGCGAGAGGGCGTTTGGCGCGACATCGATGAAAAGTAGCGAATAATAAAGGTAAAAAAACGCCGGGTGCAGGGGCGAGGAAAGTGTAGTGCAGGCACAGCTAAAAATCGGCACGCAAATAAGCGCGATCAGAAAAGAAAATTTGAGCAAAATTTGACCCATGAGAGCCGTTTGGCGAGCTAGGCTGACGTTTGCCAGCTGCGCCTCGTCCACGCGGTAGTGCCTGCGGTTTATCTCGCGGGCGATCGTAGGAGTTAGAAAGCCCGCAACCGCGAGCGCGCAAAAAACCGAAAGCATGACGACCAGATATGCGCCGACGGCGTAAAATATCGCGCCGATGAGCCATTTTGCGATACCGAGGGCTGAGGATTTTAGCCACCATCGGATACTCGGCTAGCGCGCCTGTCTCGCCCGATACGGCCGCGTTTAGCGCCTCGTATAGCTCGCGTCCGCCAAGCATTGCGATAGCCACGATAATAAGCGCGGAAAAAACGAGCGGCAAGATAGAAAGCGCGATAAATTTGGGCGTGAAAAGGTCCTTTATCGAAAGGCGTAAAATATCAGCGAACAATGAATCTCCATTTTATTTAAATTTATAGCCGTTTTGCGGCGAAATGGTTTTTGGGCGCGGCAGTTTTTTTAATTTGACACGCATTTTTTTACTTTGTGCAAAGCGGCGAGTTTTTACGAGCACAGCTAAACTGCAGTCAAATTTAACCGCCCACGACTTAAACTGCCAAGCTAAATCGTAAAAAATTTGGCTAAATTTGCTACATTTAACAACCAAAGAGGCGCAAATTTGAGCCCGCAAAGCCGTCAAATTTTATTTTTACCGCCTTGTACTCGGCCTCGAGCGCGGCGTATATCTCGTCCACGCTTTTTTTAGCCCGCGAGCCAGGATCTCGTTCATCACGGCGTTATCCTCCTTGCCGTTCCAGACCTTTTTATACGCGCCCTCTTTGTAGCCGTGGTCTTGACGGAAGCGGTTTAGGACGTTTTTACCGATGTAGCACTCGTAAAGCGAGCTGAGATTTACGCCGCATTTTAGGCTCATCGTGAAGTAAATTTCTAAGCAGATCAAAGAGCGTATACTCAAAGCCCGAGCACTTATTTATGAGCATTTCGACGTCGTTTATGATCTCATAGATGTTCTCTTCAGCGACGTTAAACGGCTCGCGGCAAAACGCCTCAAAGCCGCTGCTAGCGCAGATATCGCTTGAAAGCTTTGCGATGTCGCCGAGGTTATTTAGCTTGTACTGCTCGAGCATCAAACTCATCAAAAAGTGCCAGATATCCACGACCTCGACGCGTAGATTGTCTTCATTCGTCGGTGCGTTTATGCTTTTCCAGTGCTTCCAGGCAAAGCTATCTATGAGCTCGGCGCACTCCATATATATGCAGCGCTTCCAGCTGATGAGTTTGCCGTTTTTGTTTACGCCGTTTTTCCCAGCCGATGCCGTTGGTATCGTCGTTTAGGCTCTGCTGGAGATTTAGCATTTGGGTTATTTTTTCATTCGCGTTCATAAATTTTTCCTATTTTTAGAAATTATGAATTATAGCGGTAATTTCAAACCGCGAACTAAACGTAAAGTTAAAAGCTATCCAGCTGAGAAAATGAGCTCGTCAAAAGAGCTTTTTTTGGAGTTTTGTAGCAGCCTGTTATCCGCTTTTATTTTTGTTCCATCAGCCTATCAAAAAAAGCTTTAGTGTACCGTCTGCGATAAAATTTTTTATGATTTGCGTCTTTGACCTCCGGAAGCTCCTTGCGAAGCGAGTTTGCGAGATTTGTCACGCGAGAAAATATCGGATCCTCGCCCTCTTTGACGTTTTTTTCATCATTTATCTATGCTAGGCGCTATCTTTTTCTAGAGCGATTGCGAGCTCCTCTTTATCGCGTGCGTCCAGACCGTCGCCTTTATACGAGAAACTATATCCGTACTCGTGCGTGAGAGTGAGCGCGGATGCTGATGCGCCCGCTGTTTTGGCGCTGGCGTAGTCTACGGTTTTGTTGTCGTACATTTTTAGATTTATCTCGTCGCCGCTGCTGGTTTTAAAGCTAAAAATCAAAGCTGTTTAGGCTCGCGCTTTGGTAGTTTTGTAGTTTCATATTTTTTTGTCGTCCTTTTGGCTTTATATCGGCCAATTTCTTTTTTTCTTAATACCCCTTGCGCTAAAATCACGCAAAAAAGGATGAAAATGTGCTGTTTTGCCACGCGCGTATTTTTTTGCTCATTAGTGCGACCGTTTTTGAGCTTTGTTTTGCACGGATTTTTCCCGCAAATTCCCGTCGTCGCGTTTTACTTTTTACTGGCAATTGATCTCACTTACGATATTTTTCGCTATTTTTTTGCAGGCAAACTCCCAAGCTTTGTTAAGCCCGCGGCGGTGCACTATTTTAGCTTTATCGGCGGCTTTGCGGCGGGGCTTGGGGTGACTTTGATTAAACGCGAAAAAAAGCGGGAGCCAATTTGTCAAAAATAGAGCTTTTTATCTTTGCTTTTTGGCTAGTTTTAGCTTGCTTTTTGGTACTAAATTTTAGCTGGGTTTCGGCAAATTTGGCTCAAATTTTTAGCGCTTAAGGCGGACGAAATGGATGAAAAAATTTTAAAATTTATCCGCAAGATGCACCTGCTTAGCCTTGCGGTTTTAGATGACAGCAAGCCCTACTGCGCGAGCTGTTTTTACGCATTTGACGAGGAAAAATTTGGCTTTTTATCGTAGCTGGCGGCGAGCAGAGCGCTCACGTGAAGGCGTTTTTAGCAGAGCCCTGCGTAGCCGGCACCGTCGCGCTTGATACGAAGGTTGTGGGCAAGATAGAGGGCGTGCAGTTTCGCGCTATAGCCGCTCCCGCGACCGCGCAGCAAAGCAAAACTTTACTTCACGCGCTTTCCTTACGCTTTGGCGATGAACCCGAGCATTTATAGTTTGAGCCTTGGCTGGGTTACAATTTACGCATAATGCGTTGGGATTTGGGAAAAACTCATCTGGCAGAGAGATTGATCTTTTATTTGTGGCTTGTCTTTTTCCTTTATACGTCGTGGTACCTCGGTCGGCTTCGGTCACGCATTACGTATACGCTCCCTCGCCTCCGTCGTTTCCGCCTCGTCTAAAGAAAAAAATACTTCGCCTTGACCTCTGCGTCCGATCGAAGTCAAATTTGTAAATTTGAGCCACCGAGACCCCCACTCTAAAAACTCAAATTTAAAAATCTGAGCTGCGATAGCGTTAAGTTTAAACCTGCACGCAGTGCAGCAACCTCACGTGCAGTGGGGTTGGAGGGGCTTGGGAGAGGAAGGGGCGACGCTCGTAAGTAGAATCCTTCCTCTCCCGAAAAAAGAAAAGGGGAGCTCTTTTTGCTTTGGCTCTGCCTTACAATCGCTTCTAAAAGCTGCGAACGCAAAGCGTGAAGTAGAGCAGAGTGCAATTTAAGCTCTTTCCCTTAACAAGAAAGATTACTGTAATGCGCAATGCCAATTGAACCAAACTAAAATTTTTACATTTTAAAGGTGTGGGTCTCGGTGCATAAAATTTGTAGGGTGAACGTAAAAACTAAGGCAAAGCATCTTGCGATGAATTTAAATGTTGCGAAGAAGCTCGACCGAAGATAGAACATATAGTTCATCGAGGAGAAAAATTCTAGCTCATTTAAAAGGCGCGCAAGACGAGCCTTCAAAAAGCAAAATTTACTCGCCAAATATATCAAGTTTTTTTATCGTATTCTCTTGTCTCCACTCCAAAAACCCCAGCAACGAACTAAAAAAACATTATCATGCGAGACGGCGTCGTCTTTTTGCGCGCGCAGATGAGCTAGCGTAGTTTCGTCGCTTGCGTACGCCATCATCGGGATGTGTTTTTGCGTCTCGGGCGCGATGGCGTAGGGCATGCCGTGCAGATAGATGCCGTTTTTCGCCTAAAGGCGCGCAAGAGACGAGCCTTCAAAAAGCAAATTACTCGCCAAATATATCAAGTTTTTTTATCGTATTCTCTTGTCTCCACTCCAAAAACCCCAGCAACGAACTAAAAACATTATCATGCGAGACGGCGTCGTCTTTTGCGCGCGCAGATGAGCTAGCGTAGCTTTCGTCGCTTGCGTACGCCATCATCGGGATGTGTTTTTGCGTCTCGGGCGCGATGGCGTAGGGGCATGCCGTGCAGATAGATGCCGTTTTCGCCCAGGCCTCGCCGTGATCTGAAAAGTACCAAACCGCGCTCTTATCGCCGCCCGCAGCCTTGACCGCCTTTGATCACCTCGTCAACGAAAAAAATCGGTAAAAAAAGCAGCGTGTTGTCGTATGTGTTTACGATACTATCGCTATCGCAGGAGCTAAGCTCGCTCGTGTCGCAAGTCGGGGGTAAATTGCGAAATTCGCTCGGATAGCGCGCGTAGTAGGCCGGTCCGTGCGAGCCTTGCAGGTGCAGGACGATGATCTCGTTTTGCGCGAGATTTTCGAGGCGTTTTTTTGAGGGAGGCCAGCATATTCGTATCGTATCCCGCGTCAAAATACTCGACGTCGCCCGCATCCAAAGCGGTCGCAAACGCCCTTGCACTTGCCCGAGTTGTTGCCTAGCCACACGACCTTGACGCCGACGCGTTTTAAGATATCAAGCGCGTTTTCGCTACATTCTTTGCTGCTGTATTCTTTTCTCGTGGACTTTGAAAACAGGCACGGTAGCGAGACAGCTGTCGCAGTTCCGCACGAGCGAGCGTCGCCGAAATAGACCAAATTGGCTCGTTTTTCGTGTAAAGAAATTCGTATCGTTTTTGGCGTATCCGCCGAGCGAATAGTTTTTCGCGCGGGCCGTTTCGCCCGACGATCAGCACCATCAGCCGTCGCTCGTCGCTCGGCCTCATCGTCGCGTCCGTAGACCGATTTGTTTTGAAATTCGGGCTTGAAAAACTCGAGTTTTTATATACTTTTTGCGTCGCGTAAATCGGATAAAACGGCAGGGTTGTAGGCTCTGATGAAGCTGTTTTCGCGAAAAAAACGGGATTATGGATTTGGTTTGTGGCAAAAATAGCGCCCGCCACGAGCGCAAAAAAGCCCATAAACGTTACAAAATTTGATCTTTAGATGCCGCTTTTGGCTCCGCCGTACTCGATCCTCGTAAATGCGACCAAAAGGCAGGGGCAAAACGCCCAAAAAAATAGCATGTAGCAAATGAGTTTTTGGATTTAAAAAGCTCAGCACCTCGCCCGCGTCCGTTTGCGCGACGTTTCTTATCATTTCGCTATCGATTATGATACCGTAGCTTTGCATGAAGTAGCTGCTACCGCACGTAATGGCAATCACAGCGATGCTAACGGGCTTAGCAAGATAGGGCAAAAAAACGAGCGAAAAGAGCGCGCAAAGTAGCGAAAAATAGATGATCGGCAGGCTCGCGGCCATCGGCGCGTCCGCGTCAAAACTAAGCTTTGAGTAGGCGAATTTAAATAACGCGAAATTTAGCGCGGCGATAAAAACGGCGTTTAAAAGCGTAAATTTAAACCAAGAAATACGTAGCTTCATAGCTTTCCTAATATTGATAATAAGAGTGAAACTTTATCCAAAAAAAGCTTAAAATTTTAGTCGCTCGGCGTAAAATTTGATCTTCAAATTTAGTTTTTGGTGCAATTTGGCAGCCGCTCGGTTCTCAATTTACTCGCCAAATATAAGCGTAAAAATCGTCCATGCCCAAGTTATCGCAGCCGCACCGATAGAGAGGCAAACGGCGGCTGAGGCGCAGTCTTTGGCGATTTTAGCTAGCGGATGAAAGCCCGGCGAAACGAGATCGACTACCGCTTCGATCGCGGTATTTACGCACTCGCAGATCAAAAACGAGTCCGAAAAACGGCGATCAGCAGCGCGTGCTGAGCGGCGGAAACGGGTAAAAACAGCGAAACTACCGCGAGTGGGACGATGACGCAAAGCTCAGTGCGAAATGCCGCCTCGTTTTTTAGCATCGCAGCAAGCCCCTCGAATGCAAATTTGGAGTTTTTAAAAAAGTTGTATTTGGGTTTCATATCTTGCCTTTAAATTTGCGCAATGATAGCGAAAATTGCTTTATAAGGCGCTTTTGCGGACGGCGCGGTTGTTTAAAGCGTAGTCAATTTATCGCTCAAGTTTGATAAAAACTCGGCTAGTTTATTTTACTCGTCAGAAATCTTTGAAGTCCTATAAAGTAGCGCAAACGCCGCCGCACCGATAACCGCAAAGCTCGCAACCATCGGCAGTAGCGTACCCTCAAATAGCTGTCCGATCGCGACTCCGATAGGAAGCGAGATAAAGGTTGAAACCGAGCCAATCAGTGCAGCCGCCATGCCCGCAATCTTGCCCATGGGCTCCATCGCCATCGCGTTTAGGTTGCCAAAAAGTATGCTCACGCAAAAAAAGCTACTCATGCAAAAACGCCATAAAAGTCCCACAGCGGCGGCACTCCGTCAAACGCGACGACGACTGGCAAAAACGCGACCGCGATAACGCAAAACGCTCCCATAGCGCGCATGCTGAGGTAGCGCATGCCGTAGATCATCACGAGCTTTGCGTTTATCATCGACGCGGCGCCCAGAGCTAGGGCATTTATAGCAAAAATAGATAGGAAACTCCTCGCTCAGCTTGTAACTCACCTCAAAAAAATCTGCTGAGCGGTGCTGATATAGCTCAAAAACATCCCGAAAAATCAGCCCCAAAACGATCGTGTAGCCTGCGGTGCGCCTGTTTTTCATGACCTGCGCGGCTTCGGTTTTTTTATCACCTGAGGCTACATTATTGCGATTTTGCGCAGGCAGGGTCTCGCTCTGACGCAGTCCAAACCACGCTAGGCACGCAAACCCCATAAAAGTGAGCATCAAAAATATGCTGCGCCAATTATAAATTTTTAAAAGATAAAGCCGCCGATGATCGGGGCGAGTGCTGGGCACGATGATGAAAAGACGGCCGCGATAAAGCTCATCACGCGAGCCATCGCACGCCCCTCGTAAAGATCGCGGATAAGCGCCATCGCGATGATCCTAGGGGCCCGCAGCGCCCTAGTCCCTGGAAAAATCTGCTTGCTAAAAGCGCGCTAAAAATCGCTCGTGACGACCGAGATAAAGGAGCTTGCCGTAAATATCGCAAGCGCGAGCAGTACGGCATTTCGTCGCCCGATAAAGTCGCTAAGCGGCCCGTAAAAATATCTGCCCGACGGCAAAGCCCGCAAACATCGAGGAGATGACGAGCTGGGTTTGATTTATCTGCGTAACGCCAAGATCCAGGCCGATCTGCATGAGTGCTGGTAGCATCGCGTCGGTGCTCATCGCTCCAAGCGAGGTTAGAAGCGCCATAAGCGCGATCAATTCAGCAAAAAGGCATGGTTTTGGGGATACTTTCATCTTAAACTCCGCTTTTTGGATTTGGGATCGATTGTATAAAAAAATAAAGCTTAAATTTCTGAGGGTTTGTTTGGGTAGAAATGTGCGCCGATTTACATTTGATATATCTAAAAGCGCGGACTCAAATTTGAGGTTAACGTTAAGCCCGCGCGTGCATTTGGCTACATTGAGCGCTTTGGCGAACAGCGGTTTTAAAAAAGTAGCAAGCGGGGCAAAATCCCGTGACGCCCACGATAAACGGCACGAGCCCGATCTAGCCCCCACCAGCTGCTAAACACCGCTCCAGCGATCATTATCGCTAGTCCGATCAGCGCTCTTATTGTCCTAGTTTTTACTTAGCATTGCGTATTCCTTTCTTTGTTCTTGCATTTTTTTACACGTATTTATACCAAAGAAAAATTTATAAAGAGGACAATAACCGTAAACAGCCGTCAGTAGCGGCACGAGACCGACCAGCCACAGCCAGCACTCGCAGACGAATCCCAAATGCGTATATCCAAACCGCAGCGATTACTAGGCGGATAGTTTTATCTAAAATCCCAACGTTTTGCATTTTCTCTCCTTTATGCTAGGGCCTCTTATCATGCCTTGCATGACCATCAGCTTCATCATATATAGCTTCATCGCCCAGTTTAGGTAGCTCTCGCGAGTCGCGCCCATGCACGCTATCGTAGGCTCGGGCTTGCCCGTCCAGTTAAACTCCACCATCACCGCTTTGCCGAATTTCGTTAGCAGCGGGCACGCGGTGTAGCCGCCGTATCTAGCACTCGGCTCGCGTCCTTTTATAACGTCGGCTAAATTTTGCGCCAGCACTGGATACATCTTGCGTATACTAGCTCCTGTTTTTGCCCGGCGGGCAAATCCGCAAACGTCGCCGATAGCAAATATATTTTTTTAAAATTTCGAGTGTTGCAGCGTCTCGCGCGTGAGGCTAATCCAGTTGCCCGCCACATCGCCCTTTTCTACGCTTAGCCCTGCATCGGCGTAGATTTTAGAAAGCCTTCATGCGAGGCACTAGGGTGTAGGTAGTCAAATTTTACTTCGACTAGCTCTTTAGCGAGTTTATTTTCGCCGTTTTCGCGGTACGGCATAGCGTGCTCAAATACCGCTATATTAGCACTTTTATCTACCTCAACCAGCTGATGCGATGTAAAATACTTCACGTCTCGCTCCTCCAGCATCCCTTCTATCATTTTAGCATAAACAGGAGCGGAAAATATCGTCCGAGCACCCGAGTATATCGAGATATCAAAGCTTGTCTCTGTTGCCTAAATCTCGCGCCATATCTTCGGTTAGCAGCGTTACTTTTTTATTTGCGCCCGAACACTTCATCGGTGTTTTATTGTCGCTAAAGACTATCTTGCCGCCATCTTTGCCGACTTTTTTCATTATGCCGGACATAGCAACGGCACCTGGGATCGTGTAGATAGAAGTCACGTTGTCGCTACCGATATCGTCGGCGCTAAGTCCTTTTACGCTCTCAAACTCATACTCCGCTCCGCTAGCTATCACGAGGTAGTCGTAGTTCCAAATTGACCCGTCCTCTAGCTTGACGGAATTTGTCGCCCTGGATCGATAGATGCGGCATTTTGTTTTATCCATTTTACGCCGTCTGGGATCAAATTTGATTTTTCGTAGGTTATGTCTTCGGGCAGATAGTGACCGGCTGCGATGAGCGTAAAGCCGGGCTGATAGTAGAAGTACTCGTCCTTATCAAGGACCGTTAGTTCGGCGTTTGGCATATCTCGTCGTAGTTTCGCCGCTAGGCTGATGCCGCCCTAGACCGCCGCCGATTATTAGGGATATTTTGCGCGGATGTCCGCATTTTTCTCCCGCATTTAGCTTGCTAGCTCCTGCGACTCCCGCCGCCGCTAGCCCCGCCGCGCCTAGAAATTTCTCAAGGCGCCTCTTCTGTCGATGCTTTGCATAAAAGCTCCTTTTTAGAAGTTATTGTCAAATCATAGCGCATTTTTAGAAATTTAAATATGTAACAAAAGTCACCTTAACGTCACGACCCCGCGTTTTAGCTCGACGAGCCCCTTTTTTTCTGCATCTCTTTTAGCGCTCTTGATACCGCCTCTCGCGCGCTAGCGATGTCGTTTGCGATCTGCTCGTGCGTGATCTTTAGCCCGTTTTTCGCGCCGTTTTGCTCGAGGAAATTTATTATTCGCCTAGTTAGAGGCAAAAACAGCGTCTGATCCATCGCCGTTATCGCCGAGCTAAACCTCGTCGCCATGAGCTCTAGCGCGTGATTTGCCACCTGCGGATAGTTTTCGCGTAGCCTCTTAAATATCTCCCTCGGGATCAAAAATCATCCGCACGTCATCTTCGATTTGTAAATTTATCTCCGCTTGCAGCACTCCTAGCGAACAAAAAGCCGCACAGCATGCAGCTATCGCCATCTTGTAGGTTAAAGACGGTAATCTCTTTAAAAATTACTCGTGCTAACCAGCCCGCGCGCACGTCCGCTTATGATGATCGCGTAGCCAAGGCAGACATCTTTTTGGGTATATCCTTTCGCCTTTTTTTAAAAGCTTTTTTTAGCGTCGCGCTTTTTTTAACACCGCCTCTTCATCCTGCGCACTAAGCGTAAATTTAGAGCGTAAACCGTTGCTTTTATCGTATCTTTTAGCTCGTCTCCCAACATACGCACTCCTTGGTTAAATTCGGCTTTGTTTAATTATATTTTCTTTTACGTAAAAGCGCGGTGATAAAATTTAGCTACAAAATATTTTAAGCATTGATTTATTTCGTGACTAACTCACCGAAATTGCGCTAAAAATTGGGGCTAGTACGAGAAAAACGAGGAAAAAAATATGAAAAACGCAGGACGAAAAACCAAAGCTGGCTGCAGCACTTTCCGATCATGTTTTTACACCGTAGTTATGGGGCTTGGCGGACTGGCTCTCGCATATGAGCGGCTAAATTTGATATTTGATATCTCGGACACGGTTTTTGAGATTTTACGCAGCACGGCGAGCCTAGCATACGCGCTCATCTGCGCTTGTTACGCGGCAAAGCTGATCAGATACCCGCAGGCTTGCAAGGCGGAGTTTTTCCATCCGGTGCGCGTAAATTTTTTCGCCGCATTTTCGATCGGTACGCTGCTAGTCGCCTCGCTATGGCGGGACTTTGCGCCCGTTTACGACGCGCTTTTTTGCGTGGGCGTAGCGTTTCAGACCTTTATCACGCTGCACGTCGTGTCCTTTTGGATCAAAAATAACGTCCAGATCGCGCACTCAAACCCCGCGTGGTTCATCCCGATCGTGGGCAATCTCTTTGTCCCGCTAGCCGCGTCCGCCGCGAACGAGCTTGCGTGGTATTACTTTGCGATCGGGATATTTTTTTGGCCCGTGCTTTTTGCTGTTTTGTTTTTACCGCATCATCTTTCACGATCAGATGCCGCAGAAATTTATCCCGACGCTTTTTATCGTGATCGCGCCGCCTGCGATGGCGTTTTTGGACTACGTCAAGCTCACTGGCGGCTTTGACGCGACGGCGAAGATCATGCTCTACGTCACGCTATTTTTCGCGCTTCTCATCCTTTTTATGTTTAAAAGCTTTTTGCGACTTAAATTTTTCCTCTCGTGGTGGGCGTTTACCTTCCCGACGGCTGCGGCTAGCATCGCGTTTTTGCGAGCGTTTGAGTTTAACGGGATCACTTTTTTCTTGTTTGCGGGAGCGGCTGGGTTTTGCTATCTTATGCGTTTTTATCGGCATCGTGGGCTTTTACACGGTAAAAGGCGATGCGGCGCGGCGAAATTTGCGTGCCTGAGTGATAGTTTTTAAAAATCTGTGAGTAAAATTAAAAAAATCCGCGCTCAAATTTGATATTTAAACGCGGATTTTGGGAGCGTAAATAAGCCGAAGTGACTTAAATTTACTTTTATCGCTTCCATCATTTTTTTAGCATATTTTCAAGCTCTTTTTACCTCGGCTATGCCTTGATTGCACGTAGATTCTTGCTCCTCTTTGCTCATCTTTTTTTATGCTCGCGTAGTCAGCTTCAAACTCTTTTTTTCGTCGCAGCAGCGTCAAAGTCCTTTTTACCTTGAGCCTGGGCTTGTTTTTGCCATCGAATCGATGAAGTCGTAAGAAACTTTTTATACTCCTCGCAAGCAGCGGGCATATCAGCTGCCGCAAGATGTCCGGCAAAAGCGCAAAGCGCAACGAAAAAGCAGTGATTTTTTTCATGTTTATCCTTTTTAAAAAATGCGGCGTATGATAGCGAAATTTGGATAAATTAGCCATGACGGGCGATAAGTTCGTTAAAAGTTATCTCTCGTGCGTGAAATTTAACTCCGAGCGAGGCGAGTTTGTCTTGTATCGGTAGCGCCAGCTCTTCTATGCCGCTAAAATACGCAAAGCGGCAGATTTCGTGCCCTCTCTTTGGTCGCCGCAAAGCTCTCGTCGTCGACTTTCTTTAAAAAAACACGAGCGTTTTTGCCTTATCCGCGCCTAAATCCTCGATGAAAACGCTGAAATATTTATATTCGGGCTCCTCGCGCGCTTCATCTTTCCACGCGTAGTCGCCTGCTAGATCGCGGTAAAATTCGTTGTTTAAAGTCAGCAAGCGGCGCGATCGCATCAAGCGAGCAGGGCGCCTCAAGCGTAGCAAGGGCGGTTAAAATCTCTTCACGTTAACGATGTCGTCCGCGATCTTTTATCGGCTCCCACGAGCCAGCGCCGTGATACGCAAAATACACGGGCGAGGCGTCGCCCTAGCGCAAAATCTACAAAAAAACGGATCGTCCATGCCGTTACGCGCGATGACCTGCCAGCTCTTGCGCCACTGCCCCGGCGCGCTACCCGTTAGATCTTCGCTTGTTATTCGGTTAAATTATATCCGTCTTGAAACTCTTCAAACCCACTCTCGTCAGGATAGAAAAACGGCAGTAAAATGCACTCTAAAACGATGCGTTTGCGGATAAAATTTCGGATCAATTTGGGATTTGCATAGCGCGGCCTTTGGGTTAGTGAGCGAATTTCTAGCAGAGTTTTTTAGTTCGCGTAAATTTACGCCCAAATTTGTTGAATTGCACATTTGAGCGTAAAAGACAAGCGGAAGTATCGCGGAGCAGATTTGCTTGTTTTGAAGTAGAGTCGAGCGTACGCTAGGCATATAGCCTGCGGAGCGAAAATTTTACGAGATCAAGCAAAGATGCCCGCGAGACAACGCGCTACAAAGATTGTAGGATTTTAGGTTTACTAAACGCCGTTATAGGTTTAATCTCTCCCTTAAATTTCTCAATCTGCGCTAGCACGGTGTGAGCCGAGTTGCTTTGCGCGAGTTTGGATGTGCCTTTGTCAAAGGTTAGCACGTTTACGCAGCCGTGTTGGCAGAGACTCTTTTCGCCCCATTTTTTTCTGGGTCGTACCACGCGCCCTCGCAGATAGCTACGACGTGCTCAGGCACGATGTCGGTGACTAGTACGCCCGCTAGTATCTCGCCGCGGTCGTTAAATACGCGCGCGACGTCGCCTGTAGCTAGGCCGCGATCTTTGGCGTCTTTTGGATTTATTAAAACCGGCTCTCTACCGCTAATCTCTGCGAAATTTCTAATGATAGAGTTGTTTAGCTGACTGTGCAAGCGATAACGAGAGTGCGGGCTAACGACGTGTAGCGGGTACTTTTTTTCGTCGCGTTGCCTAGCCACTCTTTTGGCTCGATCCACGTAGGCATCGGCGGGCAGTCGGCGTAGTTCATCTTCGCTATCGTCGGCGAGTAGATCTCTATCTTGCCTGAGGGTGTACCTAGGCGGTTTTTGGCAGGATTTTCACGGAAGGCCGCTAGGCGCGTGTATAGCTCAGTTTCTGTGTTGTCCTTTTCAAATCTCACGTAGCCTTTTTCGTAAAATTCCTCAAAGCTAGGCATGGTTAAACTTAGCCCCTTCGCCTGCTCGGCCGCGTCGGCGTAAAATTCCTTCATCCAGCCCAGCTCGTCCTTGCCCTCGCTAAATACCTCGCCTCTACCCCAGCGTTTGCAGATTTGCTCGCAGATCCAAAAGTCGCTCTTGCTCTCGCCCATCGGCTCTATGGCAGGCTTTATAAGCCACGATGTATTCGCCCGTAGCGCCCGTTTGGTTGATGTCGTTTCTCTCGACCTCGATAGCTACCGGCAGCACGATGTCGCTAAATTTTGCGGTGCTAGTCCAGTACGGCTCGGCGGTGATAACGGTGTCAAATTTACGCCACTGTTTTTACGATGTTGTTTACGTCCTGATGGCGCGTAAACATCGAACCTGAAGCCATGTATGCCACCCTCATGTGCGGCAGCTTGATCTTAGTGCCGTCGTAGTCGATCTCTTTGCCCGGATGCTCTAACGCCTCGATGCTGCGAGAGGACGGGATAGTGATGTTTTTAGTCGTTTTCCACGGCGCGCCGTCTACGTTTTCGTATTTCTCGTCGATGCGCGTGCTTAGGCCTTTAGCACCGGAGCGATCTTGTCCGTAGCGCCCGCAGAGTCGTATCCTAGACTAAACTCAAATCCAAGCCCCTCTTTGCCCACGTGTCCTAGCATCGCGTTTAGCACCACTAGCGCCCAGAAAGGCTGCTCGCCGTGGTCGGCTCTTTGTAGCGCGCGACCGATCAGCACGGTCGTAGGCTCTTTAGCTAGAGCGCGTCGCAAACTGCGCTATCGTGCCAGCAGGTACGCCGCAATTTTTGCTCGCCCACTCGATGTCTTTTTACGACCTTATCCTGCGTGCCGAGGAGGTAGTCTTTAAATTTATTAAATCCGACCGTGTATTTTTTGATAAATTCCTCGTCGTAGAGGTTGTTCGTAAACAGATAATGGCACATGCTGATGATGAGCGCAGTGTCGGTATTTGGGCGTACGATGATGTTTTCGCTGCCGTAGTAGCGCGCGGTGTCGTTTACCATGACGTTTACGCTATAGGTTTTGATGTCCTGCTTTTGAGCTCCTGCATACCTACGTAGCCGTCGTGAGTCGGAGGGACTGATGAGATTTGGTTGGTCACGATAGGATCGGTTCCCCAAAAATACTACGTTTTTAGCGTTTTTGACGACGGCTTTCCACTTCGTCGGCGCGTCGTAAACCGCGCTACCGCCTAGTACGTGAGGCATGATGACTAGACCCGCTCCCGTCGAGTAGTCGCCGCTTTCTTCCACGTAGCCGCCAAGCACCTTTTAGCATCCTGTGCGCGACCGTGCGTCCCCAGCTGACCTTGCCGCTACCGCCCCACCAGTAGCACTCGCCATATATCGCCTCGGCGCCGTATTTGTCAAAGTTTTCTTTTAGGGCTTTAGCCGCTAGATCAAGCGCTACGTCCCAGCTAACGCGCACAAACTCGTCTTTACCGCGTAGTTCGCTCTTTGCCGCGCCTTTTTGCTTTTTAGATAGCTTTTGCGCACCATCGGATAGAGCACGCGGTTTTTCGTTCTGCACAGAATCAGGCAGGCTGTAGTTCATCGTGTTTGGAAATTTATCGCCCTCAAAAATCGCTTACCGAAACGATCTGCGATGAGTTTAATTTGCCCAAAAACGGGACCGAATCTGTTTGCGCCGAAACACCTTTTTGTTATCAAAAAAATCGTCTGTTTGACGCCCTCTATCCTGCTAGCCTGCGCAGCCGTAGCCGCCAAGGCCGAGAAATTTGATGAAATCTCGTCTTTTCATCGGTTTCTCCCTTATTTACTTTCTTTGCAGGAGCAAAAGCCCTGCCGTGAGCGGAAGTATACTACTCCCCGTACTCGCCCCAAAGCACGCCTATGTTTGTGACACCTGCGCGATCGGGCAACTTTTTTTCCCTTATTTGCTTTTTTTAAAAATCCCATATTTTTTTTTGATAGCTCGCCCGTCTTTTTAGTAACGTGGTTGTGCGGCGAGCAAAAATGCAGGCAAATTTAAAGCTATTAGCGTCAACTGTCGCCGTCAAATATAAAAATCAAACTTTAAAAGAACGAGCGTCGCTATCTGTACACTTTTATGCGACGAGGCGATTGATCTGGGCCAGTCGAACTAGCCCTATTTCTGCATCGCTTTTGCGTTATGCTGTAGGTATTTTAACTATCAAATTTAGCTCCGTCTCCTCTAGTGCAGACGTAGTTCGTATCGATCATCGACTGTAACTTTGCCGGCCACTGAGCCGCCGTAAAAGCTGTTTGGCTCGTGCAAGCGGTGACACGCAGAGCAGGTCTCCTCGTACTTTTGCTGAGCTTGTTTGTATAGCGTGTTTGCGTCGTTACCCAGCGCGTCTGCGGCGACTTCGTACGTGCCCTCGACCTCATACCAAAGCTCGCCGTAATCGTCCTCGATGTTTTTTTATTTTCTTAAAATTCGCCTCGCTTTTCGGCATCAAAAAAACCGTGAAAAATCTCGGCGTTTTTTTGACGCTTCGCTGTATCTGAGCTAGGGTAGTTTGCCGAAACTGCGCCCTTTTACCTTTATTTTTGGCCTTTGCGCCTTCTTTAGAAACAACCTCGACTGGCGTCAAAACCTCGATCTTTGCCGACCTTTTTACCGTCTAGCGATATATCGGTCGTCTTTGTTAAAACCTCGGCATTTAAGCTTATCGCAGCCGCACAGGCAGCTATCAAAGCAAATTTAAAACTTTTCATCGCATTTCCTTAAGAAAAATTATTAATGTAATTTTATAAATTTACGGCTTAAAAATTACATCGCTATATTTTATTACGAAGCGGGTTTTTGTATATTAAAAAGAGTAAGTTTGAAGTAAGAAAACGGCAAACCTAGCCAAATTTGAAATTTGCTCAAATTTGCCGCGCGAGTAAAAGCCGCGCAAACGGCGGCTAAATTTAAAGATCAATCAGTGCTTTTTAAGCCCCATTGCAGCGACGTCTAGCGCGATCTCTTCGTTATCTATCGTGACTAGTCCGCGCTCTGAAATTTTACTCGCGATCGCATGCGCTTCGTCAAGCGAGTGCATCTTGTACGTGCCGCACTGATACTTGTTTAGCTCGGGGATGTCTTCTTGGTTTTTGACGCCCAGGATATCCTTCATCGACGCCGTCCACGCGGCCTTGACCGCCTCCTCGCTCGGGCACGCCGATAACGCTCATATAAAAGCCCGTCCTGCAGCCCATCGGCGAGATATCGATGATTTCAACGCCCTTCGCCGTTTAAATGATCTCGCATAAAATCCCGCAAACAGATGCTCTGAGCGTGTGGATGCCTTTTTCGGGCAGGATTTCCTCGTTTGGCTTGCAAAAAACGCAAATCAAACACGCTTATATCGTCGCCTTTTGGCGTTTTCATCGTCTTTGCCAGGCGCACGCCCGGCGCGTTCATCCTCACGTGATCGACGCAAAAAACTATCTAGTAGAGGCATATTTTTCTCCTTATTTTTAACATACATTCGGCGTGATTTTAGCTAAATTTTTATTAGCCACGGCTTGATTTAAATTTGCATTTACGCAATTTACTAAGCCGATAGCCAAAAACGCAACCGCAAAAGTGGCTAGCTTTTGGTTAATTTATACTGACCGACTATTTATTTCGTATGCCAAAATGCTAGCGAGCCCGGATTCATAGGATCTTGAGAGAGTCCGATATCGGCGATCGCATCGTCTATGGCGATAACGTTTCGTCTGGCGGCGTTAAAGAAGGTCTCGGCAAAATTGACGTTCCAACCTTGAGTTTTAAAAAACCCTCTTTGTCTTTCGCTAACAGCGTCGTTTGCTCCTTCTATCTGAAATCCAAACGGTTCTAAATGAGCGCAGCGCACGAAGTCAGCAGCGTTTGCCACTACGTCAAACCAATGCGGCGGGATCTCCTTAACCTGCTCGATAGAGTGGCAGGTGAAAACAAAGGCCTTTTTACCCAAATCTAACCCTTCAAGACTAGGCTCTAGGTGATTAAAATGGAAAAACTTAGCATTCATTTTTAGGCGTCGCAGCTGCTGGTTTGCTAGCGATTTCCACGCCGCTTTGCGTAAATTCTCCGCCAAAATACCGCACATCCGTCGGCCCGCCTCTATAAAAAATTTCAATCAAATTTCGACCGTATCCGCAGCCAAGCTCCACGATACTATCATATGGCCCCGTCTCGTCGATGATATCGATCAGCATATCGTAGAAAGTTAAACGACGAGTGAAAAAGGTACGATTAGCTCAGCCCCTTGTCTAGTGCTAAGCCTGGCAATCGGGATTTCGACGAATCTTAAAACATTCGTGCTAAAAAGCTTTCGCTTCTCCCAAACCATTTCGTTTGTAACGTTATCCAAACTTAGCTCACTTAGCCGCTCTTTTTTTCCAGCATTTTTTTACGGCTTGATAGCTATTGAGTCCGTTTTTTAGGCACTCGTCCATAAAGTTTAGCCCTTGTCGCCCATGCTTTTTCATAAAGTACTTTTGCCAATACTCCTCTTGATACGCCATATTTTCTCCCTAAATTTAAAAAAATAAATTTAATTCTACCTTTAAGATTTTAAAGAAAACTGAGATTTTAGAGATTCGATTTTAGTGATTAGATTGAGTTTGTTTGGGGTTAAAAATCGGGCAAAAAAGCCCGACTTGAAGTATTAAATTTCTAAGCAAAAATGAGGTTTGATCTGCTCTATCCAAGCGCTGATTCTAGGCTCGGTTTTTCGCTTTCGTTGTCCGCATCAAGAGGCAGACCGACGAGATTACCGTCTCTTACGGCTTCTGACTCGTCAAATTTATATCCGTCCACGGACACTGCGCCCACGACATTTGCACCAGCTTTTACGACCTCATCGTATAGCTTACCCATCGCACCGCAAAAGCTATCCGCGTAGCTCTCGGCATCGCCGGTACCAAATATCGCAACCGTCTTGCCACTAAGTTTTAGTCCGCCAAAAATCAAACGCGTCCCAGTCGTCTTGCAAGTCGCCCGTACCCCAGGTCGAAACGCCCAAAATCAGCTTATCAAAGCCGTTTAGCTTGGCAGCGTCGCAGTTTGCTACGTTTAAAAGCTCGTTTTCTAGACCCATTCTCGGCTAAAAAGCTCGCCGCCTCCTCAGTATTTCCCATACTGCTTCCAAAAAAATGATACCTATCATTTAAATTTCCTTTAAAAAAATATGATGACTTATCGTGTAGGGCACCAGTCGCAGCGATCCGCCGCATCCGCACTCACGTCTTACCTCGATGTAGCGCGAGAAAGTCGCATTTCTCGGAGCTACGATAAACATCCTGTCAAACTCTCCGCCGCTAAGCGCCTCAAAGCCTCTAGCGATCTCGCAGTTAGCCAGATGAAACCGCTCTTTAGTTATCTCTTTAAAGCACGGCATAACGCCAAAAAGCTTGCGCCCGCCCTGCTCTGCAAAGATAATCCCGTCTTGAAAATAAACGTTTTTATCAAAATGTTTGGCGCGTATTTTATCATAAACAAACTGAGAAAACATTATGTCCGCGTCAAAACATATTCCGTTTTGGGATTTTAGCATAACGATTAGCTTTGCGGCCGGGTGCTTGGGTGAGACGGCTACCGGCGGGACGGCATCAAATTTACCTGATTTATAGGCGCAGATGACGGCGTTTGAGGCGATACAAAAGCTTGAAATTTTGCTTCGGCTAGGATTTTTAAACTCGCACAGATCATCGATGCGCTTTTAGAAAAAATTTCCTCCAATTTGAAGCCCGAATACGCGTAAACTAGAGGGATTTTTAGCTCGCGACCTGCGCAACAGTTGTATACATTATAAAAATTCGGGCTTTATTTACCGCGTCAAGCCCTGAAAAAAATACTTGGAGTTATTTCTCCAATACCTGATAAAAAAGCCGATTTCATCTATTAATCTTTTACCTTGCAGCATCCAAATTCCTTTATCTAGCCCAAAGACTTTGCAATACTCGCTAAACACGCAGCTAACGCTTCTTTTGGCGCAAACTATCGGGATATTGCGCTTTTTGGCTTGGTTTTTTATCGTTTTCATCGTGTTGTGGTTTAGAAAAACTGGTTAGCATCACGACGCACTCGGTATCTTGCGGGATCGGGTTTGCGATTTACGCGGTTTTCGTTGCGCGCGTCCCAGTGCTCGATCGCTTCCGCGCCGAGGTCTTTTGAGGACTGCTTTTATAGGCGTTATCTCATCGGCTCCGATAACTAAAACTGACATTTTGGGCTCCTGTTTATTTGATTGTGATTATTATAAAATAGATTAGCTAAAAAAATAGCTTAGTTATGATAGTTGTTATCAGTTAAGTGCAAATTTGTAACGCATGCCAAATTCTGCGAGGGAGTTTTTAATTTGACTTACTCATTTATCTTTTTAGGATCAAGAAACGGCGATCAATTGACGAATAGGCGACAAGAGCAAAAAAGCTCAACGTTTTTGCTCTTCAATTTAAAAACGACGTCAAAAATAAATCAAATCGGGTTCACTGCCCGCCCAAATTTGCCGCCTTATCAAATCCCATCTGCTCCTCGAGCCGCTTAAACTCATCTGCGTAAACGAGCGCATTATCGACGCACTCAAGCCAAAACTCCCTGCGTTCGCGCGTCTTTGCCGAAGTGCTTTTGCAATAGCTCTTCGACGCTCATCACGCCGCACTCGCGCAAAAACGCCTTGTACGCGCCGATGAATTTATCGCCCGCGCGCCTAAACTCGCCCAGCAAAAACTGCGATAGCAGGTAGCCGACCGCGTAGGGATAGTTGTAGATGTATTGATCGGTTTTGTAAAAATGCAGCTTAAAATACGGCAAAAAGCCCTCCACGTCCTGCACCGAGTCGCCGTAACGTCCTCGCCACGCGTTTTGCATGAGCTCCTCTATCTGCGCTGCGCCGACCGCGCCCTTTTGCCTAGCCTTTAAAAAAGCGATCTCAAAATCAAACCGCACGCCGATGTGCAGCATGAATGTGCCGCCGATTTTAGCTCCCTGCCACAAGATGTCAAAAAGTAAATTTCTTTATCCGAGCTGTTTTTACGCAGATAGTTTCGCAGCACGGCTTCGTTAAATGTGCTCGCAGCCTCCGCCAGCGTCATAGGAAACTGCGTGTGCAGCGCTGGCAGATCGCGCATGATCCAGTAGTGCCACGCGTGTCCGAGCTCGTGCGCCTGCTGGATCATATGCGCCTGCGTGCCCATGTAGCTAGAAAAACGCGCGGTTGCCGAAAGTGTATCAAACCTCGTATAAAACGCGCCGCCTGCTTTGTTTTCGCGCACCTGCGCCTCGATCCAGTTTTTCTCTAGCATCATTTTGATAAATTTTGGTATCTCCTCGCCAACCTCGCCCAGAGCCGCACAGATCGTCTCTATCGCCCGCTCGTAGGGGATCTCGTCAGTGCCAGCAAATGGAGATGGCGCGAGCAGATCGCGGGCGTAAATTTCTACCCTGCGGAAAATACTTCGCGCGCAGACTCACGCACTCTCTTATTTTATCCGCTCTTTGATCCAGCGCCGCAAACATCGTCGTTACGGCCTGCTCGCTGATTTTATTTTGCTGCAGGCTAGGCGTCAGAATATCCGTCCCAGCTGCACTAAATTCGCCCAGCCTAAAACCCTGAAGCAAATTTAAAACGTCGGCGTATAGGCTGGCGTGCTTGCCGTAATGCTCCGCTAGCCCCTCAAATACGCTCTTTTCGTAGCGCGGCATCGGGCGAACCCTTTAAAAACGCCCGCGCATTTTGAGAGATTATAGACGCTTTTTACGCCGTTTTTATCCGTAACCTGCACGGCGATGAGGTTGTTTAGATGCCTAAATACGCCGTAAAGCGGAGTGAAACTGCTAGCCGCCGTATCTTCGTAAATTTTTACGCTCTTTTCTCGTCAACTTTGCCCGCCAGCTGTTTTTGCGCTCGTCGTAAAGAAACTTTATCCGCGCAAACTCCTGCGTTTGGCACGCGGTATCAGAAGGATCTAGTGCGTCCATCTTTTTCAAAAACAATCTCTTTCGTCCGATCAAGACGCAAAATTTCTCTCTGATTTTTTTGCCTCGGCCGCGCCTGCTCGCTCGTCTTTGGTATCGTCGCTTGATTTGCAGCGACAAAACGCGAGCAAGGAGTTTGCCTCCTCAAATCCGCGCTCGTATGCGTTTATCAGCAATGTAGCTCGCCGCCAGAGCCGAGCAGCCTCTATCTCGCCTGAAAATTTCGTCCAATTTGATAGCGCGTCCGTAAATCTCGCATCGTCAAAGTCGCCGTACGCGTCCTCGAAACGTCCATCTAGGAAGCTGCATCTCGCGCCTCACAAATGAGAGTAAAAATACGAAAAATATGGTGACTAACGAGGCCCAAGGACCGCCGGCACGCTGCAGCGCTTGACGATATCGAGCGGACTACACTTTAGCATGCCCGCTATCGCGACGACCACGCCAGCTACGGGCGAGAGAGGACGAGCGATAGTGGAGGCCTGATGCATCGGTAGCACGAGCATAACCGAGCTCACGTTTAGCTTAGCCGCGATATGCGGCACCATCTCGATGAGCGGGTAGAAGCTCGCGCCGTTTGAGCCCGAGATGATCGTAACTAGCGTCGTGATGACGACGAAAAAGCACCGACATGCCAAAGCCGCCAAAAGCCCTAGCGAGTTTGCTGAGTTTTACGATGCTATCAAGCATGCCTAGCGCCTTAAAAGCCTTCCGCAAATATACCGGCTGCGATGATAAGGATCACGACGCCGCTTAGACTCTTGCCCATCGCTTGAAAAAAATACCTTGACCCCTTCGGCGATCGGGTCAATTTGAAACCTATGCCTGACTGCCTCAAAAAGCATCGCAATGACGACTGACAGGGATGATGATCGCCGAGATGTCAAGCTTGATAGAGGCGATGCAGTACTGCGAAAATACGACCACTAAAATCATCGGTAAAAACGGCAGTATCGCGTAAATTTTAGGCGCGGCGGTCTGCGGATTTTGCACGGCGCCGTCAATTCCCATCACTTCGCCCACATGCTCGCTGCATACCCAGCCCTCTTTTTATCGAGGTATCTGTTCCAAAAAAACGAGCGCGATACCCATCACGATCGAGGTCGGAAGCGCGGCCGGGAATTTTATAGACGAAAAACGTAGTCAAGGATACTAAGTTGTGTAGCCTTTGCCGCAGCGGCGGTCGATGCGCCAATGAGCACCATCGAGGCGGCTCCCGACATCGCGCAGATCGAGCCCACGGTGAGCTTGTTTAGCCCAAGCGAGATGAGCACGGGCCCTAAAAGCGCAAGGCATAGCACGCCAAGCCCTACCGCGCTAGTGATAACCATGCTGATGAGCTTAGCCACCGCAAATGCGACGAAGACCATGACGTATGGATTTTTGATCCCTAGCAAAGCGTTTCGTGGCGATAGAGACGAAAGCATGGTTCGCGCCAATATGCGTCATGTAGCTCGCAAAGCCCACCATAAACATTATGATAAGGCCTCAATGCAAAATCTGTTTGAGAACATGTATCGGATAAACTCGATGATGTTTAGGTATGCATTGCCCGTCGCTACGGCCTGTTTAGGCATAAAATTCCCCGTACCAAGCGCGACCGAGCAGATCAACATAAAAAAACGCCCGAAAGAAAAAGCACGAGCGGCGCGTACTTGCCCCGCACTATCGCCCAACCCACGATAAACAGCACTACCGTGCCGATAATAATACCCGCAGCAGCCATATTTTTGCTCCTTTTTTTAGTGTTTTTTTATATTAAATCTAGAGCGAATTTTACTACAAATATTAATATATTAAGCTAAAAATAAAAAAATTATTTTTTTAATGAATAGTATTATTTTATGTAACTTTTATTTTTTTATTAAAATTTTAGACTAGTGTAACAGGTTTTTGAGTCAAATTTGACGTCTCGTATGTGCTTAAAACAAGAAAAATGCCAAACGACGCGCAAAGCCAAGCCAACCGAAGCGTCAAATTTGAAAACACACGGATCACTCGGCTCCGTTAAATTGAGACTTTAGCCGAGCTTACTCCCGCGGAAGTCCATTTTTATCGGACTTGTCGCTGATTAGCTTGCCGTCTTTGTCGTATTTTTTTAGCGCGAATGAGCCTGCCGCGCTCAAACCTCGCCCTCGGCTTCGAGTTTGCCGTTTGCATAGTAGTGTTTCGCCGTGCCGGTCTCCAGCCCGTCCTCAAACGTCACTCTGGCTTTTAGCGCGCCGTTTTCGTGATACTCCTCGTACAGCCCGTGATAGCGCCCGTTTTTAAACATCACTTTTTGCCGCCAGCGCCCCGCTCTCGTAGTAGTCCAGCCCCGCGCCCGTTTGGCGGCCGTCTTTGTATTCGTATTCGCCCCTAAGCTTACCGCTTGGATAGTATTCGCGCGCGACGCCGTCCTTTTTCGCCGTCTTTATAGTTTTCTACCACGCGCGTTTTGCCGTTTTTCGTAAAATCGCTTCCAAACGCCGTTTTTACGGTCATTTTTGTATTCGCCCGTCTCCTCCACGGCGCCGCTTTCGTAGTACCATTTTTCTGCGCCTTCTCGCTTGTCATTTTTGTAGGTTCGCACGCCGCGGATTTTGCCGCTTTTGTAGTAACTGGTGTCCTCGCCGTTTCGCAGCCCGCCGACGTATGGACTACGTGCGCTAACCTCACCGCTAACGTAATAGTCGGTAAACACGCCCATCTCGCTTGTCTGCCTTGAAAAAAAGCCCTCCTGCTTTAACGCGCCACCCTCGTCAAAATAGTAGCGGCGGTAGCGCCCGTCGCGGACGTCGTTTTTTTGTATTCGCTCTCGCCCATCAGCGCGCCGCTATCTGCGTGATAGTGCTTTGCCATGCCCTCGCGGACGCCGTTTTTTTAGGGGGATATTCGTTTGAGGGTTTGTCCCTGCCGTCAAAAATAGTCTCGATATCGCACCGCCGTGCCGCCCTGCACGTCTATCTCGCGTATGAGCGTGGGCGGCAGGGGTTTTAGCCTCGGATAGACCATGCCCATCGCATTTACGTCATATAGGGTCCTCTACGCTGTATCGAAGCATCTTTTAGCGTGCCGTCGTAGAGCTTACCTTTTACGTAGTAAAGCCCGTTTTTTTAGGCTCGCTTCGGGCTTCATTACGATTTTTGGCTCCAAGGCCTGCGCACCGATCGCTAGAAGCGGTAGTAAAAATAGAAATTTTAGGATTTTCATGGTTTTTCCTATTTTGTTTAAATTAGGTAATTTTTAAAATTTGAAACCAATTTAAGATGAAGTTCTTATTGCTGATTTTTTTGCTTCTTAATAATTAATTCGCAAGTTGCTTTTTGATAATATTTCACATAATATAAATTTTTAGCATGTGCTTGATAGCGAGGTTTAAAAAAATGGGATTTAGATATAGATACTTTGGAAAGCGCCAATAGAAGAAATCGAGCAAAAATGACCTTGAAAGATTTCCAGGAGCTTAGGGATTCTCAGCGGCAATATAGACGCTTCGTATGCGTCAGGGCGAAACCGTGAAGGTTGCTTTATTAAAAAAATGTACGTACAATGAGCAAATTTTTTCATTTTTTTAAAGGTTTTTTTATTTAAATCTAAAAATCAGACTTTATCAATCATATCAATTTAGAAAAAAATATCTGCAAAGTGACGAATTTAATATTGCTCTTTTTCGGGTGCGATACTGCGAATGATCTCAAAAACTATAAAAATCTTTAAATGGGATTAAACGGAGGGTTATAATTGCAAATTCCAGCCTTTCTAATATCATCTCTTGTAAATTTGAAAACGAAGTATTTTTTTACGCAATATCAATAATAGCAGTGCGTTTAGCGGATGCGAATGTGCAAAAGAAGTTTACGTAGAAGGCTATGCGTGTTTTCGTTCGTGCACATTTAACGGCGACTTCGTATCCAAACATGCCAGAGAAGACATAGATTTTTATAGATTGTGTTTTTAATAAATCTTTTGAATTGTCTACAATAAGTCAATTACGAGATATAAATTTTTGAAAGGAACGTATTTTTAAACAAAAATTTACTATGGATATTAGAGAATTTAATGGTTTAAATTTTTTTCATACACCGTATTTGATTGCGAATTTAAATTGCAATCCGAACAGATTAATGGAGAGGAAGCAAATTTTACCAATGCTACATTTAAACAAAAAGTAAGTTTTTGACCGAAAAAAACAATTAACTGTAGAATATATTTTGAAGAAAGCTTATTTTGAGAATGAATTAACTTTTACAGAAGCCAATTTAATGACGTAGTAAATTTAGATAAAGCAGAAATTAAAGGAAAGGCACAATTTCGCGGAACTAAATTTAATAGAGTGATACTGACTGAAAACAACTTTTTGAAAAATAAAAGCCGACTTCTCAAATGCGGTATTCAACGAAAAAAATCATATTTTACAAATGCCATTTTTAAGACGGATGCAGACTTTAGCTCTGCTACTTTCGCCGATGAGGGCACGGTTTTTTTAAATGCAGATTTTTAAAGGCACAGCAATTTTTGAAAAATGCCGAATTTAAAGCTAAAGCAGACTTCAAAACAGACAAAAATCTTACTTTTTGGAAAAAGATGCCAATTTTAGCAATGCAACTTTTCACGATAATGCTTATTTTAATAATAGAGTTTTTTTGAGGATTTTGTAGACTTTGCATATGCTTTTTAAGATGAAAGCAGATTTTTATGGATACTCTTTTTGCAAAAAGAAGCAAGATTTAATAATATATTCTTTTACAATGATGCATGTTTTAGAAATACGGTTTTTGAAGATATTGTTAATTTTGGTGAGACAATTTTTGAAAAAAATGCTATTTTTTTATAATACAGACTTTCAAAAATACGTTAATTTCCTATCGTGCTCTTTTTGAGGATACATTAAATATTATAAATGCGAAAAATAGATTTTGTATATTTTACGTACGAAGATTTTAAAAGAGCTTATTGAAGATAAAAGCAAAAGATCATAGAAGCGTCAAAAAATATAGACGAATGTATAAACGCAGCAAATGATTTTAGAGACAGTTTTAGACTTATGAAGCACACCTTGAACAACAAAGGCAATGCGCTAGACGCAAGCTTTGTTTCACCGCCTAGAGCTATATTGCAAAGAGCTACAATTAGAATTTACTCTTGAAAATGCAAAAACTAAAAAAATAAAGCGAAAAATCGATAAAGAAGAAAGTCAAACCTAAAAGCAAAAAAATCGTATCGAGCTTTTTGGACTTTGATAACGCTAAAATTATATAGAAACACCAGTGACCACCATACAGAATTTACTACAAATTATAAATTTTATGGTTTTAACTATCGCAGTCTATGGATTTTCTCTTTATGCGTATGAAAAATTGCATTTTAACTCAGCTTGTTAATTATTCATATAAATGCATATGTTTGATATTGTTATTAGTACCTTTTATTGGGCTCTTTTTGACCATATATTGCCAGACTACCAAATACAATATAGTTTGGAAAAAAATATGCTCATGAGGTTAGCTATACTTATTTTTTTATAACCATAGCTATAATATACATGCTTGATATTAAATATGTTGATTATATTGCACTTTTTTTATTACATTATATTTAGCAATATACTTTATTGCCATTATTACATCTAGGTGCAATTGGATATACTTAATTTACTATAGTTTGTTTATCGCTATATTTTTTTATCAAGCCATTTTTTTAATAGCACCGTTTTATAGGCATGTTTACGCCAGAACAAGCGGTTGAAAGCAAATTTAAAGAATACACCAAAAGATATAATGAAAACGGTCTGGACTATATGCTCCTAGACGCAAATCTCACCAACACTAAAAAAAGACAATAAACTAGATTTTATAGTTGAAAAAATAGAAAAAAGCGATTTTAGATGAATTAGATGACGATAAAACATTATTCAATGACTTTAAAAACCCATAGGCTGTGACGCTAGCAGTAAAAGAACACAAGAAACGACTGAAAAAACCGTATGCCAAGGCTCTAAACGCTCTAAAATACGACGAAATAATGCAATCAACTCAAAAAAAGTGCAAATTTGCTTTACGGTTTTATTATGTTGCTTGTCATTTATTCGCTTACAAAAAACCGCACGTAGAAAACTCTGTAGTGCCTAGCTAGCGGTTTATGCCACTATTTGCGGCAATGAAGCGAACAAGCCTTTTTAAATTTTGCTCGCTTCTTAAATTGATGATGTTCGCAGAAATTCGGCGGCGACTTTATTTTTAGATTTTGTCGTTTTGCGATAACAGACAGGTAAAATAGATAACGTTTAGATAGATAAAGTTTAGTCGTCTATTAAAGTATCTGCTGCGACCATCCACTCATGTACGAGCCTTTCAAAGGCTGAAAATTTGCATTTGCAGGGCTTGTGGACGGCAGTTTGGCGGGCCTCTTTGCCCGTCGCATTTAAAATTTGATTTTTTTAAGTATTTTTTTCGCAGATTTCATGCGCCTTGCCGCCGTTTGGCGAACACCTGCACGACACGCGCTCCGCTAAAGATCGGCTCTAAATTTGCAGGCTCGACGGCGGTCATTTTGGCGTCGCTCGAGCCCTTTATCTCGCAGGATATCGCAGCGTCGTAGATGGCGATGCGGTGCGCGAGTAGGAATTTTATCTTTTCGTCTATACTTTCAGGTAGCGGTGTGTTTTAAAAATCCCGGCCAGCACTCGCCAGAAGCGATTTTGCGGATTTGCGTAGTAAAAAGCCAAATTTACGAGAAATGACGGACGGAAAGGAGCCCAGGATTAGAAATTTCCAGAGTTTTTTTATCAAAAATAGGTTTAAAAAGGATGGGTTTGGCTCATATTACGCCTCTTAAATTTGCCGTGCTTTCGGCATTTTTCAATTTGAGCACGTTAACCGCCAAAGCAAGCGGTTACAGTTTAAAGCTATTTTCTCTCGCCCATCAAATTTGGACGAGAAAATTTGCGCCCTACTCGGCGCTTTGGACAGCTTCCGCGCTAGTCTCGACCTCGTCGCTAAAGTCAGCCAAGCTTAGGCGTTTTAGCTGGCGGTAGCGTCTTTGCGCGTCGGCCTTGTTTTTTTAGCCAGCAGCTCGTCGGCGTGCTCAGGGTTGGTTTTTTTAAGCGAGTTGTAGCGAACCTCGTTTAGCAAAAACTCCTCGTAAAGCGACCAGTCGGGCTCTTTTTGAGGTCATTTTTTTAGCGGGTTTTTGCCCTCTTTGATTAGGCGTGGATCGTAAACGTAGGTCGGCCAGTAGCCGCATTTGGTCGCTAGCTCGCCCTGATCGCCAGAGAGAGCCATACCGCCCTTGATACCGTGCGCGATACACGGCGAATACGCTATCACGAGGCTAGGGTCCATCATACGCCTCAGCTGCGGCGATGGCTTTTATCGTGTTTGCTTGGCTCGCGTTTGAGTTGATCTGCGCGACGAAGATATTTCCGTAGGTCATCGCGATGTAGCCCAGATCTTTTTCTGCATCGGCTTGCCGCTAGCGGTAAACTGCGCTATCGAGCCCGCGCGGCTTGATTTTGAGCTCTGGCCGCCGGTGTTTGAGTAGACTTCGGTATCTAGCACGAGCACATTTACATTCTCGCCGCTAGCTAGTACGTGGTCAAGCCCACCAAAGCCGATGTCGTAGGCCCAGCCGTCGCCGCCGATGATCCACTGAGATTTTTTTAACTAAATATCTTTTTTTAGCTCTAAAATTTCTTTTACGCCCGGGACGCTTAATTTTGCTCCAAAAGAGGGGTCAGAAATTTACAGCGATTTGCGTCGTTTTCTCGCCGTCGTTTTTGTGCGCGATCCAGTCGGAGTATAGCGCAGCTAGAGCGTTTGGCGCGGCGTCTTTTGTGCGCAGCATCACATCCTCGATGCGGTGGCGCAGCGTCTCGACCGCGACGTTCATACCCATGCCAAACTCCGCGTTATCCTCAAACAGCGAGTTCGCCCACGCTACGCCCTTACCGTCTTTGTTCGTCGTATAAGGGGTCGAAGGCGCACTACCGCCGTAGATCGAGCTACAACCAGTCGCGTTTGCCACGATCATACGGTCGCCAAACAGTCTCGTAACAAGCCCTATATAGGGCGTCTCGCCGCAACCAGGGCAGGCACCGTGAAACTCAAATAGCGGCTGCGCAAAGCCAACGCCCTTGACGCTTTCTTTGCTCATCAGGTCGTCTTTATACGTAACCTTTTTAAAATAGATAATCCGCGTTTTTCTTGCTCGTTTTTCTCCATCTCCTCGGCTAGCGGTACCATGACGAGCGATTTTTTTCCTTGCTCGGGCAGTTTTGGGCGCACAGCTCGCAGCCAGTGCAGTCTAGAGGGCTAACCTGGATTTTATATTTTAGCCCTTTTACCTCTTTGCCCTTGGCGTCTAGGACGTGATCTTGCACCGTTTGCGGAGCGGCGGCAAGCTCGTTTTCATCGATTAGAAACGGCCTGATGACCGCGTGCGGGCAGACGAAAGCGCACTGGTTGCACTGGATGCAGTTTTGCTCGATCCATTTTGGCACCATTACGCCAACGCCACGCTTCTCGTAAGCCGTCGTGCCAGCTTCAAAGTGGCCGTCTTCGTAGCCTATGAAGGCTGAGACGGGCAGGCTGTCGCCACGAGCCGAGTTTATCGGTTTTACGACGTTTTCGATGAAGTTGTTGCCGATATATTTTTCCTCTTTTTGAGTGTCATCTGTTAAATTTACCCACGCAGGATCAACCGGCACCTTTATAAGGCCGTTTGCGCCAACGTCGATAGCGTTGTAGTTCATCTGCACGATCGCTTCGCCCTTTTTAGCGTAGGCTTTGTGAGCGTACTCTTTCATATTTTTTTGCGCATCGGCAAACGGGATGATGTCCGCAAGCTTGAAAAAAACGCCGACTGCATGATTGTGTTCGTGCGGTTTTTTTAGCCCGATCTCGCGAGCTAGCTTAGTGGCGTTGATGATGTAGAAATTTACCTTTTAGCGGCCAAAAGTACTTTCTTTTACTTTATTTGGCAGTTTAGCGACAGTCTGCTCGGCGTCCCAGATAGAATGTAGCAGGAATGTCCCGCCCTCGCGGATACCGTCTATGACGTCGTACATTCAAGATACGCCGCGACAGAGCAGGCTACGAAGTGTGGATTTGAGACGAGGTAGGTCGAGCGGATCGGGTTTTTACCGAAGCGCAAATGCGAGCGAGTGTAGCCGCCTGATTTTTTTGCTGTCGTAGGCAAAATACGCCTGCGCGTAAAGCTCGGTTTTATCGCCGATGATTTTTGATGGAGTTTTTTTATTCGCCCCAACGGTACCGTCCGCGCCAAGGCCGTAAAATAGGCACTCTTTCACGCTTGCATCGCTTAGCGAAATTTTTTTCACCGACTTTTAGCGAGGGTGAAGGTCACGTCGTCCTCGATACCGACGGTAAAAGCCGTTTTTAGGTTCGCTTAAATTTAAGTTTTCAAAGACGGCTAGCATTTGTGCGGGATCGACGTCTTTTGAGCTTAGGCCGTAGCGACCGCCTACGATCACGGGCTGATTTTTTTGCGTCCGTAAAACGCCGCCTTGACATCTAGATATAGCGGCTCGCCCTAGGGCTTCCAGGCTCTTTGGTGCGGTCTAGCACGGCGATCTTTTTCTACAGTTTCAGGCATCACGTCAAATAGGTATTTTTAAGCTAAACGGACGATATAGATGCACCTTGAGCACGCCTACTTTTTCGCCCTTTGCGCGCAGGTGATCGACGACTTCTTCTAGAGTTTGCGTGACAGAGCCCATCGCGATCACGACGCGCGTAGCATGCGGATCGCCGTAGTAGTTAAACGGTTTATAGTCGCGTCCCGTGATTTTTGAAAATTTCTTTTTAGATACTCCGCTACGATATCAGGAATCGCGTCGTAGTAGCGGTTAGCTAGCTCGCGCGTCTGAAAGTAAATATCGTCGTTTTGCGCCGTACCGCGAGTTTTAGGACTCTCAGGGCTTAGCGCCTCGTCTCTAGAAATTTTGCAGAGCTTCGCGGTCTAGCAGTCTATCAAAGTGCGCGTAGTCAAGCACCTCGACCTTTTGTATCTCGTGGCTCGTGCGAAATCCGTCAAAAATGCAAAAACGGCACGCGACCCTTGATCGCCGCTAAATGCGCAACGCCAGCTATATCCATTACCTCTTGCACCGAGCCGCTTGCCAGCATAGCAAATCCCGTCTGGCGACAGGCATAGATATCCTGATGATCGCCAAAGATGAAAGCGCCTGAGCTGCGATAGAGCGCGCGCTCACGTGGATGACGCCCGGTAGCAGTTGGCCTGCAATCTTGTACATATTTGGGATTTTTAGAAGTAGACCTTGCGAAGCCGTGTATGTCGTAGTTAGGGCGCCTACTTGCAGCGAGCCGTGCACGGTGCCCGCAGCCCCGCCCTCGCTTTGCATTTCAACGACTTTAACTGGCATGCCAAATAAATTTTTCTTGCCCTGAGCTGCCCACATATCGGTGTAATCAGCCATCGGAGAGCTAGGGTGATTGGGTATATGCCCGCAACCTCGGTAAATGCGTATGATGCGTGTGCCGCAGCCTCGTTTCCGTCCATAGTTTTCATTATTTTAGCCATTTTTCCGCCTTAAATTTTCTTATGTTTTTTAAAAATCTTTTATTATAGGGCTAATTCCAAAAATCTATCATTAATCCGCCGCTTTACATTTTCAAAAAAAGATTCAAATTTAATAATCCAAAGCCTCAAATTTGAGCTGCGATCAAAAAAATATTTGACGGCCGATTTTTATCAATTTGCTAAGGGTATCCGCTAGTCGCGATTTTCATCCAATGTTTTTTTGCGCTAGGGGCGGATGAAAATCGCGCAGGCGAAGCAAAATCCGCGATAGACTACCGCGAGGAGATGCGCCGCCCAGTCATCACTATCTCGCGATACGGCAGAAAATTTGATAAAAATTTCATCGCCATCCCGCAAAACGGGCTTGAGCTCATTACCAAAGACGGCCCTGCTAGCGGCTAGCTGCAGCGGATAAACGCAATCTGACCGCCGCTCCAAGACATCCAAACACTCCACACAACACAAACAGCAAAGATATAAAAACAGTTGCAGACGCCGAAAACTTTTTGTATCTGATTAACAGCGAAAAAATTTTTCAACAAAACGGCAGTTTATCGGTGCGCTCAAAAATACGGATTACGATATCATAATAATGGATTTGTTTCACTTCGTAAAAGCCTATGCCGCGTCCAAAGCAAGAGAGCTCAAAACAAAACGCAACGGCAGAAAGCTGCTCGTAATCTGCTGGCGAGGCAGAGGATTATCGGTATTATTAAAGTGACGCCTGGAAAACCGGAAAGCCTGCCTGGCTCATGAAGGAAAAATCTGCGCTGGAAAGGGAATTATGTCGTCAAACACTGGGATGCGGATTGGCAAAAAAATCATTACGGGAAACTACGAGTCGTATCAAAAATTCTTGACGCAAGCTTTGACGGCATTTATATTGATATAATTGATGCGTTTGAACACTTTGAAAAAGAAAGCGCACGCAGATAAGTCAATTTGCCTTTTTCTTACGAGCTTGCCGCAAATTTGACTTAATTTTTGCCCTGCGAGTGGCTAACGTTTATAACCGCAACAAAACATTAAAAAATAGTCGTTTAGTAAAGCCAGATATAGGCTTTTGATCGCTACAAAATGTATCAAATTTAACCGACACGGCCGCAAGCCAGGCTCATCTACCCGCTATAAACGTTTAACCGCCTCAAACGCGTTTTTTTAAAGATCAATTGAATATTCGCGCAAACTAGCCTCTTTACCGTATCCGCAAACCAGTCCGACGCCGACTACTCCTGCACGCCTAGCCGCCTCCAGGTCCATCGTCGTATCGCCGACCATAAAGGCTCTGGCTTTATCTTGCGCGCTCGTTTTGCCCTAGGGCGATCAAGAGCCGTATTTATAGGTTCGGGGTCCGGTTTTGGATTTACTACGTCGTCTCTACCGATTACCGTTTTAATAAAACCCATAACACCCAAATGTTCAAGCAAAAATAATGGAAAAACTTCGATGTTTTTAGTAGTTACGACGCCTACGTCTGCAAACTCGCTAGCAAGCGCCAGTGCTCCCGCAGCACCCTCGAGTAACGAAGTTTGTTCCAAAAAATCTGTTCATAACGCGCCTTATATGCGGCGATATAATCAGGTACGAGCTGCGTCGGCGCGCCGAGTCCTGCAAACATAACGTCAAGCGGGTGCCCGACTAACGCCTTAACCGTTTTCATGATTAGGGGTTGATTTGCCGTGAGCGCGAAACGCGGCGTTAAAACCATCTAGGATAGCTGGAGTCGAGTCAATAAGTGTACCATCAAGGTCAAAAAAAGTATAGTTTTTTTCATTATTTTTTTCTTTCATTTTTATTTAATGTCGCAAATTGACTGCATTTTAGCGCCGATTTTTACGTTATCATAAAATTTAATTTTACTTTTTTTGTATTTTTAAAATTTTCCTTAAGCTAACTTCTGCAATTTGAGATTTTAAAACTTGCAATAATTTTTTTGAATTAGATCTTAAACTTTATACAGCAATAGTTTATGATATTTAAAAATATGGCTTTAACGCAATATTTATATTGGCTCAAGATAAGTTAAAAAAACTTTCAAAGGAGTTTTTTTCTCAAAGAGTGTGCAAGCACAAGAACTATGATCCTGTCAATGAAAAAAATAAGTATATAGTCCGTTCCCGAATTTCGCAGAAGAAAGTAGAGAAAATTCTCAAGTATTTTACAGAGGATATAGAGGCTACTAAAATAGCAAATTTAACCGGGATTTCTAGAATTTTCCATTAATAAGATTCTAAAAAAAGCATTAGAATTTTTAATGTCTCAAGATAGATTATCTAAATTTAAAGGGATTAGAATTTAGATATAGTAACAGTAAAGATACAAAAAAACTTTCTATCATATTTTTGCTAAAGATGATAAGAGAGAATCCGTTTAACTTATCTTGAGCCCTAAATTTATTTAAAAAATCACCACCTTAAGAAACGCTAAAGAGAAAAAATACGCAAGATAAAGCAAAAACAACACAAGTTAAATCTGTTCGTTTTCCTTTTTATCCTGATAGCTAATACTAAGCTGCCGTGACGGTACAGAGATACCTTTAGCGTCAAATGCAAAGCTTAACGCTCTCAAGCATAGCAAACTGCACGTCGGAAAAAAATCATCGCTCGCACACCAAAAATCTAGCGGTCAAAGTTTACGCTATTGTCGCCCAGGGCCTCCGACGCCGACAAACGGCTTTGGCTCTTTTAAGATCTTTTTATTTTCGTCGGCTAGGGCTTAAAAATAACCTCTTTTGCGAACTTTAAATCATCTTGATAATCTATGCAAAACACGAGTTCGACGCGTCTAGTGCCCTCTTTTTGAGAAGTTGATTATATTGCTACTTATGATGCGTCCGTTTGGGATAATGATGGTTTTATGATCGGTCGTACGTAAAACAGTGCTAAACATATTGATTTCCTTGACCGCGCCTTGCACGCCTGCGACTTCTATGTGGTCTTTGAGCTTAAACGGTCTAAAAAATTATCAAAAAAATCCTGCACCGATGTTTGAAAAAAGTATCCTTAAACGCCATGCCTATAGCAAGACCGACAGCACCGAGCGCAGCAACGAACATAGACGTCTCGACACCCAAATTTGCGATCGCGGCTATGATTACAAAAAGCCATAAGCAGCGTTTTTAATGATATTCAGCAGAAAAATTTGAAAGAGTCTCGTCAAGCCTAGAAGAAATGACTAATTTTTGATATAAGATTTGAAATTTTAACTGCTAGCCATTTGCCGATAAGCAAGATAGCGATAGAGCCTAAGATTTTTTTAAGGAGTAGGACGAGATTAGTGACCAAATAAGTTCGAATTTAATCTCGTCCATGCTATTTAAGCTAGACTAATTATTTGTTAAATCTGGCTTCAACGCGTCTGTTTTTCAGCACGTCCTTCTTTTGTTTTGTTTGAAGCAACAGGTTTAAGCTCACCGTATCCTACAGTTGTAATCTTGTCTGCGCTTACGCTAAGCTCTTCAAGAGCTTTAGCTACCGCATTTGCTCTTTTTCAGATAGTTTTTGGTTATAAGCCTCAGCGCCAACGCTATCTGTGTGACCGCTTAGAACTACGCGGTAGCCTGGATTTTCACCCATAAAGTTAGCTACTTTTTGATCTCCTCAAGATATTTTTGGAGTTACTTTTATAGCTGTCGAATGCAAAAGTTTACGCCGATATCTCTAAGAACGATAACCTTCTCGCATCCAGTCTCGTCAACTACTACGCCAGCCGGTGTATTTGGGCATTGATCAACATCGTTTAAAAACGCCGTCGTTGTCATCGTCAAGGCTTACAGGGAGCTGGAGCTGCCTCAACTTTTTGGAGCTTCTGCAACTACAGGAGCGTTTTTAGGAGCAAAACCTACTGCAAAACCTAGAGTATAGAATAGGTTGTGGTCGCCATGGTTAAAGTTTAATAGCGTCTACAGCTTCAGCACGCAATGCGAAGTTGTCGGTGATTTGGTATCTTAGGCCAAGACCGTATTGACCGAAACCGCCGTCATCGTTTTTTTAACGAATCTTTTTGAAACATCTTCATATCCAGCGCCAAGCAAACCGTAAAGAGATAGTTTTTCAGTTAGACCGAAATCTTTAATAGCGTTAACGAAATATCTAGTAGCTTTACCGTCTACGCCATATTCTCTTATTTTATTAGTATGGCTAACACCAAAGCTCAACATGATCTAAGAAGAAAATTCTCAAGGTTTCTTCCTATTCTTAAACCAATAGCAGACTGTTCGTTAACTCCTAGGTTTCCCTCAGGGTGAACTCCGCCGATGGTTGGAGTTAATTCATATTTGTAAGCTGAATCAGCAGCAAAAAGAGCTGTAGCAGCAACTAAAAGCAATAGCAATCTTTCTCATAGAAAATCCTTTTCATGGTGAAATGTATTTTTTTAATAATATCACAAAAATTATAAATTTCGTTTTAACATTTGATATTTATAAAAAAATATAATTAAATAATCATAAATATCAATGCACCTCAAATTCGCACCGCTCTCAAAACTATTAGCGTTTAGAGAACTGCGGGCTTCTTCTAGCTTTTCTTCTACCGAATTTCTTACGCTCGACGACGCGTGAGTCGCGAGTTAGTAGACCTTTTGGTTTTAGAGTCGCTCTAAAGTCGGTGTCAAATAGAGCCAATGCTCTTGAAATACCGTGTCTTAGCGCCTCAGCCTGAGCAGAGTATCCGCCGCCTAGAGTCGTTGCGGTCACATCTACAGAACCCTCTTGTTTTGTTAAAAGTAGAGGTTGAACTACTTTTAGCTTGATAGCCTCGTGTCCGCCAAGCCAAGTGTTTAGATCAAGTCCGTTTACTAAAATTTTACCGCTGCCCGGTTTTTAGCCAGACTTTTGCTACGGCAGTTTTTTTCTTTTACCGGTTGCATAAACTTTCGCCATGATTATTTTCCTTCTTTTTTTAGCTATTTGAGCCGTGTGCGGATGCTCGCTGCCGGCGTAAACTTTTAGTTTTTATCATCTCTCTGCCGAGTTTTGTTTTTTTGGAAGCATTCCGCGAACGGCTAGCTTGAACAGCTTTTTCCGGCTTATCGGCTAAAAAGCTCGCCGAATTTCTCGCTTTTCGTGCTACCGAAATATCCTGAATGGCGGTGATAAAGCTTTTGCTCGGCTTTATTATTGCCTGTAAATTCGGCTTTAGAAGCGTTGATTATGATAACGTAATCGCCGCAATCGACATTCGGAGTGAGTGGCTTATGCTTACCGCGAAGCAGCGTGGCTACCTCGGTTAGCAATCTACCAAAACGCTTGCCTGCCGCGTCGAGCACGATCCACTCACGCTCCACTTCGTTTGGTTTTTGTTATTTTTCGTCATTTTCTTACCCTTTAGATAATTTTTAAGTCGTGATTGTATTCAAATGCACCTTACAAATAGCTTAATTTAAGCTATATTTAAATATCAATGCTTCGAATTTCATCCCGCAAAACGTAAAAATATCGCCGCCTTTTACGCTCACATTCGGGTAGAGTGAGCCAATATTTTTTTGTATTCCGCCACTTGCGCGATATTTTTCATCTATATTTTTATCACTCGTTTTGTAGTCAATCACGCAGATTTGGGTTTCATCCAAGCAGAGAAGGTCAAGCTGTTTTAACGCGCCCTCATATCGCAAGGGCTGCTCTTTAAACGCACGCTTCCCCTGCGTCATTTGCTTCATTAGGGCTCGTTTATCAAATTTGAGCCCGCGAGCGTAAATTTCATCCAGCTCGCCCTCGTCTAAAAATGTATGAAAAGCATTTCGCATCGAGATTTGCGCGGTTTTTAGAGAGTCCTCGTCAATTTTTCCGCCATTTCTAGCAGATAGTGTAGCGCCAAGCCAAAATAAATCGCCTTTTGATTTTTTTGCCTTCGGTTTTGGGCGTTTCATCCACGATTTGCTTTGAAAGTTTGAGCTAGTTCAATAGGCTCAGTTTGCCTACCGACGTCATTCGCGCCTTGCTGGGCGTAGGCTCGCCGAAGCTAAAATCGACCAAATCAAGATACTCTACAACCTCGCCACTACTCTCATACGCCCCAAAAAAGCTCGGATTTTTGCCGTTTGCGCCCGTTTTTTTGATGATGATTAGCCCGCTGATAGCCCGCGTCAGCGCGACGTAGAGCTTATTCATATCCTCCTCGCGCTCGAGCCGCGCCGCCTTTTTCTTTTAGCCTTGCAAACTCCTCGTCGATACACTGTTTTTTTGACGTTGTGGCGCACCTGCCAGGAGCCCGCGTCAGCGTAGTATTCAGCGATAGATGTGACCCATCGTGCCGTCCGGCGCCCATTTTTATCGCACACGATCACATTTTCAAACTCCAGTCCCTTTGACTTGTGCACGGTCATGATTTTCACGCCCTCGCCGCTTTTTGCGCTCGCTTTTTGCCTCAAATCTACCAAGATTATAGATAAACTCGGTCACGTGAATAAGGCTGCGCAAGTTCAAGCAGCCGCAAAAACGTCCGCGTTGCTCATATCTACGCCAAGCTTGCCCGCCAGATAGTGCAGGCTCTCAAGCGCCGATTTTTGCGGATTTACGCTTAGTTTTACGGCGTTTACGTCCAGGATCGCTTCGGTATTTAGCTTATCAGTCGCTCGTTAAATAGGGCAGATTGAGCGTACTCCACTACTGCTCGCACGTTTTTTTGCTAGCTAGCAGAGGCATCACGCCCTCGCTCACGCTTTTTATGCCAGCTTCGTCAAAGCCAAATTTGCGATTTTATTTATGTCGTCGTTTTTTTCCAGCAAAGCACGGTGATATCGTCCTCGCGGACACCTTTTCCAAGCAGAATGTAACCTGCTGCGCCGCCTCTGCCGCCACGTCATCGCCGCTACTTACCCGCACGAATCCAAGATCGTCCGCCTCCGCCTCAAAAATACGGCATCTGTCCCTACCAAAGTTTACTCGCTCGTCCTCTTTTTCGGGCGTTCTTTGTGGTTTTAAAATTTTTCGATCTTGCCTGCAAATACTGCGTTCGTAAATCTAACCAGCGCCTTTTTACTGCGGTAGTTTACCTCCAAATTTTGTGCTTTGATCTGCGGAAAAATCTCGCATCAGCTTACCAAAAAGCTCCTTTTTGCCGCCGCGAAAACGGTAAATGCTCTGCTTTACGTCGCCCACGTAAAAAAAGCTGCCAAGCCCGTTTTGTCCGTATCCAGCAACAATCTCTTCGATGAGAGGTCGCATGATCTCGTACTGCGCGACGTTGGTGTCTTGAAACTCGTCGATGAGTAGGGTGATTTATGCGCCCGTCGAGCCTAAAATAAAGCATCTGCGCGTCCATCTCGCCGCCCTCGTAAAAGCTCGTAAACTAGGGCGCGTCACGTCGCTAAAATGCAAGCGAATTTAGCCTTTTTGTTTAGCGAGATTTTTGCACTCTTTTATAGATTTTTTTAAAAAAATCTAGCCAGCTCGGCGATTTTATACTCCTCTAGCTCGTCAAAAATACCGCTTTTAACCGCGCTTTTAGCGTAAAAAAACATCTCGTCGAGCTCCGGCGTATAAATTTTAGAAAAACGTACTGATAGTCTAGGGCTCGTGCGCGCCATAAAACGAACGAGCTAAATATTTCGCCGGGAGTTCCTTCTTTTACGGCGCTTTGCGCATTTTTGAGCCGCCTCTAGCCATGACGTACTCACGCATATTTTTTTAGCGCTTCTGCAACGCCGCTTTCGTTTGAAAAGGCACGCATTTTTCGCTGCTTTTTAGCTCGCCGAAGTTTTCGTAAAACATCTCCAAACTCTCAAAAAAAGCTACTCTGACTGCGCTCGGCCGTCGCTATCAAATTTGCAAGCGCCTTTTAGTAGTCGCATATCCTTGCTTACGCTAGCGACAAACTCTCCTCGTTGCAGCTCGTTTAAATTTCTCGCTCACTTCAAAAGTCTGCGCTCAGCCCCAATTTAGGCAAAAAGCTGCGCAAGATGCCGACGAAAAAAACGAGTCAAACGTGCCGATTTTTAGATCGCTTTCTAAAAATGCGTCGCCCGCGCGTCGCGCATGGCCAAAATCTCATCCCTGCCCGCGCCCAAAATTTGCTCTAGCTCGGCTAGCTCTGCGCTCTTTTCCTCGAGCCGCAAAAAAGGTCTGCACGATGCGCTCTTTCATCTCGTTGGCGGCCTTTTTGGTAAAGGTCAGCGCCGTGATCTCGCGCGCGTCCGCGCCTGATAGCAAAAATCGCGATAAAACGCACGCTAAGCGCAAAGGTCTTGCCGCTGCCCGCACTCGCCTCGAGGGCCAAAAAAACGGCTTCATAGTTCGCCTTTCACTAAAATTTTTATAGTCTTCGTATTCGCTCATCGCGCCCTTGGCCTCCCGAAATTTATCAGCGTATTGTTGATGGATTTTAGCTGCTCGATCGCCTCGCCCAGCGCCTCCGTGCTAGCCTCGCCCGCCACCAAGTTCATGTTATCTTTTAAGATCGTAAAAGTACCCCTCGCAAGGCCTACCCACGAGCGCCTCGTAAAAGGGTAGTTGCAGCGATTTGGCGTCAAGATTTTCCGCTTTTGTAATCAATCACCGCTAGCTCGCCGCCTCGCCCATCTATGCGGTCGATTTTTGCCCGTTATGCGCACGCCTGCAAAGACGCTATCAAGCTCTTTTTCAAGCCCCTGCACGCGCCATCCGTCCTCATATCTCGCGTCCTCTACGGCCTTGAAATTTTGCATCTTTATCATCGTTATCTCGCGCTCTAGCGGCGGAGTATTTAGCTCTCTTAGCACCGTTTCCGATTGGCGAGGTCAAATCGCTCGAATTTAGAATAATACTCAAAAAGCGCCCTATGCAGCGAGTTGCCAAAGTCCGCTGCAGACGCCGTTTGAGGCATCACGGGCGGACTGAACGCCCAGGATATATCTGTAATAATACCGCCGCGGGCACTGCAGATATGTGTTTAGCCTGCTAAAAAGAGAGCGGGAATAGCGAAAAAAATCGTGCTTGACGATGATGTCCTGCTCGAAAAATTTTCAGGCTTTGCGGGCGTTTTTCGCGTGAAATGTATCAGATTACGGCTTGCCGGGTTTTTCGCTCGGCATTTTGTTTTTGCGCCGCGTTTTTCGTCAATATCTGAAATCGCGACCCGAATCTAGCTCGCTCGTCCGCTTCGTCAAAATTCAAACAAACTCCGCTCTTTGGCGGTTTTTGCTTTGTCTAGATTTAGCCTCGTTCCTTTTCGTCAAGACTCGGGTTAATCTCGCCCTCAAAATTTTGCTCATCCGCAAAATCGCCCCCGCGTCAATCGCCGTTAAATAGCGCCGCATAACTCTCGTCGCCGTATCTCGCGTCCTCCACGGCGTTAGATCGCCGAGAAATCTCGATGCGATTTTCTCCTCGTTTTGCCGCGTAGCATATCGCCGCTTTTTTTCGCGCCGCCGATTAGGCTCTCGTAGTAAAATCTCTGCAAATTACTCGCGGTCCACGTAGCCGATGAGGCCCGCTTTTTGACGCACGCACGAGCTTAAAAACATCTCGTTTACGCTGCGCTTTTGGCACTAAATCGTCGTTAAAATCAAGCACTATGACGCCATCAAATTGAAGTCCGCGACTCTCCAAAACGCCCATGACGCCGATCTTGCCGCCGCCTACGTGATCTAGCCTTAAGCGCTAGCTAGCTTTTATCAAAAATATCTCGCAAATTTGACGCAGCGTAAAGCTAAAATACCGCGCCAAACTCTGCGCGTAAAAATAGCTCCTCGCGCGTTTTTTTGCGCGGCGGCGTGGTCGCTCTCAAGCGCCAAAATCTCCTCCATCAGCGCCCTAAAAATCCTCAAACGAGCAAGGCGCTTCAAAAGCCGTTTTTAAATTTCTCAAACAGCTCGCAGCTAGACGCCAAAGCTCGTGCAGATTAAACTCAGATTCGTTGAAAACTCGCGTAGTTATCCTCGCTCAAATTACGCGGATTTTTGTCGTTTATCGCGGTTACCATGCACTTTAGAAATTTGAAAAAAACCGCGTTCGCGTAAAGCTCTCGCCCATCGCGAAAGTTAAACATCTTACCGCGGTCGTGCAGGCGCAAGATCTCGGCAAAAGCTCTCGTCAGGGCAAGATAACGGCGATGTTTTTCGGGCTTTGATGCCCATCAGCCACGAACTCGCTAGCCTTTGCCATCGCATAGGCCGCCTGCAGGCTTCTAGCGCCAAAAGCTTCTTTTTAAAACGAGCGGATTTTTGCGCACGACGCCCGTTTTTTTCTTAGCTCGCTCGAGCTCAAATTTAGCTCAAATTCGCCGTAGAGACTAAACTCGCTCTCCTCAATGCTCAGAAATTTCAGCCAGTTTTGAGATCAGTTTTTTTGTTAAATTTGCTGGTTTGAAAGATGATTTTTAGCGTCGTTAGCTTTGCGGTCTCGCCAAACAGCTCCCACTCAAATTCGCTCAAAAAAAGCCGTCTACTTCGAGATTTATCTCGCGAAATCTTTGACAAATCCGCCGTTTAGCTCGTAAACCTCAGGCAGCACGATACCGTCGTATAGATTTTCAGCCGCGAGCAGCTCCTTATAGCGCGCCAGCACCGCCTCGAGGATACCCTAAATGCTCCTCGTAATCGGCGTAAATGTCGCTACATTTCAGATCCGCCACGCTCTTTTTGCTGATAGCTAGCTCCTTAAAAAAAGCTAAAAAAGATAGTCGTTGTTTTTCAAAAAGCAAAAAAACTCCGACGGGATACGCAGCCGCTCGGAGGCCTCTCTCACGCTCGCGCAGGCTCGCTGCATCAGCACCAGCGCGTATGCCTCGTCCGCCTCAAAGCGCCCCCGGCACCAGCACGGCTTTTTGCTCAAACTGCGCTATCGTCATAGCCTTTGGCACAAGTTCGTTTTGAAATTTCGCGTTAAATTCGCGAATCTTTCGCGAGTTGGTAAAGATGTAAAGTTTGTCTAAAGTTTTCGCATAAAGGCTCTTTGTTTTTTTGGCGAAATGATAGCCCAGAGCGGCTGAAAAATCAAAAGAAAACTAGCGCGCCTCGAAGCTAAATTTATAAAAGCCCGTGTCGTTTGCGTCGGATATTTTTAGCAAATTGCCATTTGCCTTTTTGGGGAGCGTTACGGGTGCGGTTTTTACAGTGCCCGTCGAATTTGAGCGTTTAAATTTCTGATTTTTGCTCGTTTCGTCGCGGGTCTGGTTAGTAAAATCTCATGCGTGAAAATTGAGCGCTACCGAGCCGTTTTTTTAGGCGTGACGGCGATCTTAAAATACCCGTTTAGCCCGTCAAATTCGGGCTCAAATTAAGAGCGTACTCTGGCGTCAAATCTGCGCTGGCTAGCCTCGATCTCGTTTATATTTTCATCGACGTTTTGGTAGCGCTCGAAAGTAAAACTCGTCCATCTCCACGGGGTTTTTTCACGGCCAGAATGATGGTCGCTACGCAGGGAGGCGACTATCAAAAATAAGCGAGATAACGATAGCGTGGGGCCAGTAGTTTTTAGCCATTTTTCCTCCTCGATTTTCTCTAAACGCAGCGACGCAAACGACAAGCGCGATAGAGCCATAGATAAAAATCCTAAACGCATCAAGCGTGCGGCGGTTTTTGGCTACCGATAGCGTTTTTGCAAGCTCACGCCCTTTGCTCGCGGCGATCTGTTCGGCAAGATCCGCGTAGCCGTTTAGAAAGGGCGGCGTTAAAGATATCTTTGCCGTTTTTTTGGACGCTAGTATCGGCAAAAATAGAGCCCGAGCTTGGATACGGGCTTAAAATTTCTCTTTATTAAAAAGCTTTAGCGTCTGCGCGTCGGCAAAAATTTCCACCTTATGCTCCGCTTTTAGCAAGCATCAAAAAGCGCGTAAGGCGGGGTTAAATTTAGCTGTGCGGCCGCTTCTTTTTAGCGTTTTGCCATCCAAGCTCTCATAAACCGCAACCCCCGCAAATACGCCGCTTTTACTCAGCTAGCTCTTGGCCTAAAAGCTGCGATTTTCTCGCTTACAGCCGGGCTTAGGATGTTTTGATTTACTAAAAACTATCTCGCGAGGTAATTGAGCCCTGCAAACTCGCTGCGCCGTAAAAAGAAAAAAATAAAAAGATAAAAAAATACGCGGGTCAAATTTGCAGTTTGAGCGCCGAAAAAGCGGCGAAGTGCGCTAAAATTTACGTTAGAAAATTCATTGTAAAGTTTAACGCCTCGCAAAAAGCGAGCGCAGTCAAAGTTTGAGCTAGCGTAATTTATAAATTTCATCGGTCCAGTCGCGTATTTTCGCGTAAAAAAAGTAAAGCGAGCCGCTAGGATTTAAACGTAAATTTGAAAAAAAGAGCGGCAAGGTTTGCGCTCTTTGATTTATCAAATTTCATCCCACAAAAAGGTGATTTGGCGTTAGCACTGCCCACGCCGTAAATACCGCCGCCGCAATGAGTCCGGCGACGATAAATTTTTCCAAAATTGCTTGCATAGCTACTCCTTTACGCGCACTTGCTTGGCGTTATCCGCGCTTTTCATCTTTTAGCTCGGAGGCGTTTAGCGCGTAGGGCTTTTTGTGCGACTTCTTGCTGAAGCTTGATCGCGTAGTACGTGAGTGCCGCTAAGATCGCTAGTAGTAGCCCGGTCGCGATGAGTAGCCCAGTCACACCGTGGAGGCCGAAAACGTTTCGATTCGTGTTTTCCATTTATTCTCCTTTAGAAAGCGAGATAACGTACTCGCCGACCGCTTTTTGCTGCAAGGCGTTTAGTCTGCCGTCGTTAAATTTAGGCATCGTACCGATAGTGCCCTTTTTGCCGCGTTGCAATACGTCCTCGACAAATGACGCCGTGCCGTATTTGGATAGATCAGGGCTCATGCCCTCCATACCTTTGCCGTCCTCGCCGTGGCACGCCGCGCAGGTCGCAAAAAGTTCCTTGCCGCTGGCTACCAAATTTTTCGTTTTTGGTCTTTTTATACCGGAAATTTCTTTTAGCGATGTAGGCCGCGATCGCCTTTGCGCCCTCCTCGTCCGCCATACCGGCAGGGCATCTCGCCCATCGGATACTCAAGGCCTTTTGAGCCGTTTATTATCGTATCATATATCCCCTCTTCGCTGCCCCATTTGAAAGGTCTGCGGCCCTGCCGTTTATGCCGTCGCCGGTGATACCGTGGCAGGCCGAGCACTGCACCAAAAACACGCTCTCGCCCATCGCGTGAAGCGTCTTGGCGTCCGGATTTGCGAAGTTCTTTTCACGTTAGCATTCGCAGCGGCGACTTCCTCGTTGTATTCGCCAATCTGCGAGTATGAGTTTAGCGGATAGCCTGCTAGCATATACCACAAAGCCCAAACGATAACCAGCACGTAAACGACCGCCCAGCCCAGCGGCAGAGGGTTTTTGTACTCGCCTATGCCATCCCAGCCATGCTCGCTAAGCTCGGCCTTAGGGTTTTTGCTACCTTCATCTGCCCGACCAAGCGACTTACGACGAAAGCCGTGGCCAAAACGATAGCAATAGCTCCGATAAGCCCCAGCAAATTTACGTTATCTTCTAAATTAAACCATTGCATTATTTTTTTCCTTTTTAGCGTTTTTGCTCTATGGACGCAGACTCTAAAATTTCCTCGTCTCATGCCGTCTTTTTAGGGCCAGATCGGAGTATCTTTCGTAGTCTCGCCTGCCGCTCTTTTCGGATCTATATAGATGAAAAATAGTATCCGTAAAGAAGCGCGGCGCACACTGCTAGAAAGATAAAAGCTCCGTATCCTTGGAGCTCTCTTAGAGTTTGCGCATCCATAAATTCGCCTATTTTAAGCTATTTAGATAGGCGATGAGCGCCACTATCTCGCGGATCTCTCCGCGCTCGAAAGGCCTTTTTGACCTCTTCGTCTTTCATCTCTTCAACTATAGCGGCGGCTTCTTCTTTAGCGGCTGCTTGTGCCTGCTCGTAGGTGCCTAGGGCTTGGCATACCCTCTACGTCGTACGGTACGCCAAATACCTTTTTCGTCGTTACCGCTTCGCCGTATGCGGTTTCGATGTCGGCGTTATTGCTAAAGTGATGCTTGTAAGCAGGCATTATAGAACCAGGCACCACGGAGGTCGGCTCTTTCATGTGATTTTCGTGCCAGTCGGTGGTGCGGTAGTTGCCCACGCGCCAAAGGTCGGGGCCTGTTCTTTTAGAACCCCAAAGATGCGGGCGATCAAACGCATACTCGCCGCTTAGCGAATACATGCCGTATCTGTCGGTCTCGGCCTTAAAAGGGCGAATTTGCTGCGTGTGGCAGGCGTTACAGCTATCTTTCATATACACGTGTTTGCCCGCAAGCTGTAAAACCGTCGGCGGCTGGGTGCCCTCAAGCGGCCTAGCTCTGTTGGCAAAAATCAGGCAGTATCTCGATCACGCCCGCATAGGCGATAAATATAAAAACCATAACCGCGAAAAAGAAGGGATTTTTCTCTAACCAACTAAACATTAGCAACCTCCTTTACGCCCGCAGGACTTGCGCTTAGCGGCTCTTTTTCGAGCGCTTTGGCGCCAAAACTCTTGTAGATATTATAAACAAAGATGAAAAATCCTAGCAGATAGAGCAGTCCGCCCACGGCTCTGATCCAGTAGTACGGCACGATATTTATCACGGTATCGATAAATGAATAGGCCAAATTTCCGTATTCGTCGGTCGCGCGCCACATCATACCCTGAGTGATGCCCGCGATCCACATCGATGAAAAAAATAAAGCACGATGCCGATAGTCTGTATCCAAAACTGAGTTTCCATCAAGGATTTCGAGTACATTCGCGTTTAAATACGCGCGGCGTCATGTGATAAAGCGCCGCCATCGTCATAAATCCGACCCAGCCTAGCGTACCGTCGTGCACGTGGCCCGGCACCCAGTCGGTAAAGTGCGCGAGGGCGTTTACGGACTTGATCGCTAAAATCGGCCCCTCAAGGGTAGAAAACATATAAAACGTCGAGCCTAAAATCATAATGTGATAAGAGGATTTTCTCTGAGCTGCTGCCACTCGCCGCGCATCGTTAGAAGCATATTTATAGCTGAACCCCAAGACGGCAGTATCAAAACCACCGAAAAACACCGAGCCCATCGTCTGCATCCAGTCAGGCACCGCAGAGTAGATCAGATGGTGTCCGCCCGCCCACAGATAAAGGAACATCAGGCTCCAAAACGAGAAAATCGAAAGTTTGTAAGAAAATATCGGCTGACCGCTCTCTTTTGGGAGAAAGTAGTAAAGTTTGAGCGATTATCGGCACGGTAAATACAAACGCCACGGCGTTATGCCCGTACCACCACTGCACTAGCGCGTCATTTGCTCCCGCATACATAGAAACCGAGTGCCACCAGTTGCCATATCCCGAGACCAGCCTAGTCGGCACGGCCATGTTGTTAAACAGATAAAGCATCGCGATACCTAGAAACGTCGCGATAAAAATACCAAACCGAGATATAAAGCGTCCTCTCGCGGCGAATACCGATGAGGCCAAATATACTAACGCCCCAAAGCACCCAAAGCACGACCACGCCGATATCTAGAGGCCACTCTAGCTCGGCATACTCTTTTTGACGTGCTAACGCCGGCAAAGAGGCTAAACACGCCGCCCTGCCATAACCAGCATATATATCCAAAAAGTGTAGCTTACCTACCGCCATCAAAAAAACGGCGACTCGCTCATCGAGACCTTTAAAACCCTTTGTCCGATATAGTACCACGTCGCAAATACGCCAGATAGCATAAATCCAAATATCACACCTGCCGTGTGCAACGGTCTTAGGCGGCTAAAGGTACCGTATTCGCCCGCGAGATAGTTTAGATCGGGATATGCCATCTGAAAGGCTATCAGCACGCCTATGCCCATGCCGACTATCCCAAAACAGTATCGTCGCGAACATAAAATACTTGGCGACCGTGTAGTCGTAGCTTAGCGCCCTGTCTAGTCGCATCGATATCCTCCTTTGTTTATTTTTATTACGAAAAATGTTATTTTACTAGAAATTTGAGCGCAAAATCGCTTAATCGTTTTAAATTTACACTACTTTAAATTTTACTTTTTAAGCTCGATTTTATAGCCAAGTCCTGGCGAGTTTTTTATGAGTCCGGCGCCCACTTTATCACGTATTCGCTTGATAAATGTCCTAACGGCCGGATCGTTTACCTTTTCACCAAACCATACCACGTTTCTGATCTCCTCGGTTAAAACTAGAGTGCCGATGCGTTTAACTAAAAGAGAGATAAAGGCCAGCTCTTTTTTTGGTTAGCGCGATCTCGACTCCGTTTTTACGAGCACTTTTTTGGTTTGATTAAACGAATACCCGCCCGAAATATCGATGATATCGGCGCCTATGATTTTAGTTTTTACGATCTGCTCCAGCACGACAAAAAGCTCGTCCATGTCGATAGGCTTGATCACGTATTTATCGATGCCTACTTCGATAGCTTTTAGCAGTTTTTCCTTTTCACTATATGCGCTTAGGATCACTACTGGCGTGTTTTTTTGAGAATCTTTTTATCTGCCTTGACATCTCAAGTCCGTCCATGATAGGCATCATGATATCAGCTATCACGATGTCGGGGCTAAATTTTCTACATTTCTTAAGTCCTTCGTCGCCGTTTGAGGCCGAAATGACCTTTTGAAATACGCCGCCGAAAACCTCTTGCATAGACTCCCTTATGCTATCCTCGTCCTCGACTAGCAGCAGCGTTAGCTCTTTCAGAAATTTTCATTTTTTTCATCCTTTAGCGGCAGCTTTATCTCAAATTCCCGCTCCAAATTTTACGTTTTTTTAGCGCCGGCACTTCCGCCGTGATTTTTTTGGCTATGCTTTTTTTAACATATATAGACCGATGCCCGTACCCGCGCTCGGGTGCTTCGTGGTGAAATACGGCTCAAAAAAATCTTGTCCATTATCTCGTCTTTTTATACCGCCGGCGTTATCCGTTACTCTTATGATAGCAAATTTATCCTTTGTTTCTAACGTTAGCGTTACTTTTTTTATCGTCTTTTTTTATTTGCCAGCGCATCTTTGGCGTTAGAAAGCAGTATGATTACGGCCTGACAAAGCTGCGACTCAAAAGCCGTAAAGTTTGACCTTCGCTTTTTAGCTCCAAATTTACGTCTATGCCCTCTTTTTCGTAGGTTCCCTGTACCATTTTTAGCGCGTTTTCTACCGCAGCCGAAGGAAAGAAAAAGCCCCCTCTCGCGCTCGACGCTAAAGAAGTTTCTAAAGTCCTCGATCGTCTGCGACATGCCCTTTATCACACGTTTTGCGTGCTCGTAGTTGGTTTCACATTCTCGTTTGACTTCACGCTCTCTTTTAGTTTAAAAAGCGTGATACTAAGCTCGTTTAGCGGTTGGCGCCACTGGTGAGCGATGTTTGCGATCATCTCGCCCATCGAAGCTAGACGCGACTGCAAAAAGAGCATTTTGGTCTTTTCCTCGTTTTTCTTTATCTCGGCTTTCACCAAATTTTCTAGATTTTGGTTTAAATTTACGAGCTTGGCCGTCTGCTTGGCGACCCTATTTTCGAGACTTTCGTTTAAATTTAGCAGCTCTTTTTTCGTCTTTTTCAAGCTCGTTGTTTCATTATCACGTCCGTTACATCGTATCTAATCGCAAGAAACTCCTCGATCTGCCCGCTTAAATCCAAAAATCGGGATGATAGTCGTGTTTAGATAGACATCGCGGCCGTCTTTGGTGCGATTTCTTATCGTGCCTTTGTGTACTTTTTGGCTAAAAATCGTATCCCAAAGCCGTGCAAAAACCTCCTTTGGCACCTCGGGATGGCGCACGATGTTGTGATTTGCGCCGATTAGCTCCTCGCGCGAAAAAGCCTGACATCTTACAAAAACTCGTCGTTTACGAAGGTAATAGTGCCGTTTGTGTCGGTCTTTGAGACGATATTGCTGGTCTCGATAGCCTCTTGATACTGCCTAAATCTTTCTTTGATATCATCCATTGCTCGCCGTAAATCCTATAAAAGATAGATAAATTCCGTAAATTATTATCGCCGCGCCGCTTAAATCTAGAGCCTGTTTTTTTAAATTTTCTCGCTCACGGCCTTTAAAACCAGCGCGTAAAAAAACTCATCGCAAAAAACTAACCGCGCCAAACGTAGCCGCGATCGCCGCGCCCTTTGCCCCGCTGCCGCTAGCTACTGCTAAAGCTAAAAAAATAGTAAACCACTCCGCACGGCAGCAGCCCGTTTAAAAACCCGAGCGTCAAAAACCCGATCACGCTATTTTTTTCGCGATGGCGGCTTTCATTTTTTTCGTTTAAAATTACTGGATAAAAAAATGCGTTTTTCTCGATGAAAATTAACACCGCTCCGCGCCTAATGAGCGCAACGCCCAAAACCGCCATAAAAAAACGCCGATAGCAAAAAATAGGTAGCCTCGCGCCGCAAGAGATAGCGTAAAAAAACGCCGCCAAGCGACCCGAAAATAAAGCCAAGTAGCATATAAGCGCAAATTCTAGCTAGGTTGTACCCCGCTATCATCGCCGCGCTAAAATTTTCACCTTTGCCGTTTCAAAAACCGCGCGAGCAAAGATAGCAAAACCGCCGCACATACCCTACGCGGTGGCCAACCGAGCTAAGCGCCGCGACGCTCAATACCCCAACAAACTCCGCGCCGCTCATCAAATTTGACCGATAAAATTCATTCGCGAATTTTATCCGCGCACGGGTTAAATTCGGTCCCTGCAAGTTTAACCGTAAATTTAGCTCAAAGTTTGACCGCGACTAGCAACTATAAAATTTCTAAAAAACTGTTTAAAGATATATTTGCTCTCGCTCGGCCCGCCGCTAGCCTCGGGGTGATGCTGCACCGAAAATACGGGATAATCCTTGTACTTCACGCCCTCGATCGTGTCATCGAAAAGATTTCTGTGCGTGATCTCGGCGACCTGCGCGATCTCCTCAGGGACGTTATAGTTGTGATTTTGCGCCGTTATTTCGACTGCTTTGGTTTGTAAATTTAAAACCGGGTGATTTGCGCCGTGCTGACCGAATTTTAGCTTGTACGTCTCAAAGCCAAATGCGTTGCTAAGTAGCTGATGGCCGAGGCAAATGCCAAAAATCGGCACTCGCGCTTCGATCAGCTTTTTTATCTGCGCGATCTCGTTTTTTAGCGCCTTTGGTTCGCCTGGGCCATTTGAGAGAAATACGCCATTTATCTCGCCTTTGTTAAATTGAGCGATGAGCTCTTCTGCCTGCACGTCGTGCGGATAAATTTGCGTCTCAAGGCCGGTTTCGCAAAGCTCGTTTAGGATGTTTCGCTTCACGCCGTAGTCGATGACGGCGACCTTTTTGCCGTTTGGTTTTAGCGAAGAGTAGGCTTTGCTCGCATGATCCCAGGCGCCCTTTTCGTGAGCGTAAATTTGCTCGGTGCTCACCTTTGCTACGTAGTTTATCTCTGAGATTTCTAGGCGAGTTTTCGAGCAGTTTTTTTAGCTCTTTTTCGTCTGAAAATTTCAGTCGAGATCACCGCGTGTAGCGCACCGTTATCGCGTAGCATCTTGGTTAAAAAAATCTAGTGTCGATATCGTAAACGCCGAGTTTGCCCTGCTCTTTAAAAAACTCTTCCAAGCTTTTTTTGCGAGCGAGAAATGTGACGTAGTAGCGTTAAAATCCCTCATCAAAACGCCGCTAGCGTGGATTTTGTCGCTCTCCATATCGTCCTCGTTTACGCCTACTATGCCGATCTCAGGCATCGTAAAAACGATAAACTGCCCGGCGTAACTAGGGATCGCTCATGATCTCTTGGTAGCCGGTTGAGGCTCGTATTAAAGACCATTTCGCCGCTAGCCGTACCGCTCGCGCCAAATGCCTTCGCCTGTAAAAAACGCCGTTTTCAAGGTAGATATAAGCTCTCACAGCATGCCTCGTTTTTCTTAGTTCGTCCTCGTAGAGCCGCTCAAATACGATGTCGTACTCCTCGGTGCCCGGGATTAGTTTGCGCTTGTAGCCGTCGATCTTGTCGATGACCACGTCTTGTAAAATTTCATACGTTTTTTTAGATACTCTTCGATCGAGCCATAGATGATGTTTTTTTGATACGGTTTTCGGAGACAGTGTAGTCGATGAGTCCCTTTTTCCAAGCGCCCTCAAGCACGAGATGAGCGACGTTGCTAAAGCGGTCTTCATATGTCAGGATCACGCCGTACTCTTTAGCCAGCTTCTTTTTTACGAGCCAAAACATATTTTTTCTATCGACTTGCATGCTCTCCATATCGTCTTCATTCTCGGCGAGCACCTCATTTACGCGCTCTTCAAGCGCTTTTTCTTTTTGTAAATCGTTATCTAAAATTTCTTTCGCACATGCCGCTACGGGCTCTACTCCGCGCGTTAAATTTACGAATCCGGACTTTAATAAATCAATAGCGATTTTGTGCGCGATGTAGGGTGTGTGTGGGAGTTTTATACGCATTTTTACCTCTCTTTTTGGGCTTGATTTTAACCAGAAATTTGGTAAGAAATACCTAAAAATCTTACGGAGTTTTTTTGTTTTGAAGGGCGTTTGTTTTTAAAGTAGGTGAAGCAAAATTTGACGCGCTGGCAAAAAAATGCTTTTTGGGTCCGAGCGATAGTTAAATTTGACGGCAGTAGATTAACCTTTGAGTCAATTGACCGCCAAAAGGCAATTTGGCTTTTCGCATTATCCGCGCAAATTTGAGCCCAGTGAGACGCCAGCCAAGATAAAGTTAGAGCGTTATAGCCCGATTTACCAAATTGAGCAGATTTCCCGCCGGGCCGTCGGGCGAAGTCGGAGATTTCCTGTGTTACGTTTTTTTCGGCTTTTATAAATGGCGGGCCTTGTTTGATTAAAAAGCGTGATTTCAGACGCCGCGGTAGGCTCCATTTTTGCCATTATCGCGGAGATTTTTTTAGGGCTTAGCGAGTACATGATGCTAGCCGCATCCGCCCTATCCATCGCGCTTAGCACGTCGGCGGCGGCCTGGTCTTTCATCTTGCCGTAAGCCTCGCCGACCTTGTCGCTAGTCATCGCTTTTAGCTCTTTTACGATTTCCTCGTTTTTCTTTAGCAGCTGCTCGGTTTGCTTTTTCCTCTTGCGCGCGGGCTAGAGTTGCGTTTATCTCGGCCTCTTTGACGGCTAGCTTGGCGTTTCGCTCCTCAAAAAGCGCCGCCGAACTCGCTCTAAAAAGCCTCAAACTCTGCCTTGCTTCGTCTATTTTGGCAAGCTCTCTTTTTAGCTCGTCTTTTTCTGGTTTCAAATATCGAAACGCAGTCCACCGGGATCTTAAAGCCGCTTTGGCTCGCGCTTTGAGCGTTTACGTCGTTTGCGCCCCAAACGCATAAATTTAAAGTTAGTAAAATCAAAATTTTTCAAGCTTTCGCCTCTTTTTTTGCCTAGTAAAATTCATCGTCGCAAACTCGTCCAGAGCCGCTGCTTCGGCCTTTTTTTATCTTTTCTATTTGCGCGCTAAAGTCCTGCGTTTGCAGGTATTTCATCTTTTCGTACTCCAATTTGCCGCCTTGTGCTGCCACTCGAGGTGCGCGATGTTTTTCATTAGCTCGAGCCGCTCGGTTAGCAGATTCTTTTCTCGCCGCATCGCACCCAGAAGCTCGAGCGATCCACGCAAATCGGTCGCAGAGCCGCTGGAGGGCATTTCAGATTACGAAATGTGCTCCGCGACCTGCGCTATGAAGCCCTCTATCATCGCCGCTTCGTTTCTGGTTCTTGCTAAATTGAGCTCGATTTTTGTCTAAATTTCGCTTTTTTTATATTTACGATTTGCGTAAATCTGCTTTTTCATCTTAACGAACTATCGTGTCTTCGCGCTCCGGGCTCGTGGAAACGATGCCGACCTTTACGCCCGTGATCTCCTCGATGCGTTTGATAAAGGCTTTTGCATTTGCAGGAAGATCCTCAAAGTTTACGCGCCCCTTCTACCTTATCCCAGCCATCAAGCTCCTCATAGACCGGTTTTACGCCCTCTAGATCGCTTGGGAAATACTCGATTATCTTGCCGTTTTTCTCATAGGCTTTGCAGATTTTTACCTTTTTAAAGCCGTCTAAAACATCAAGCTTCATCAGCGCAAATTTATCCACGCCGTCAAGTCTCGCCGCATATCTCACGCCAACCGCGTCAAACCAGCCAGTGCGGCGCAGCCTGCCCGTGGTAGCGCCGTATTCGCGTCCGATATCGCGTATCTTTTTCGCCGTCCTCGCCCATATCTTCGGTCGGAAATGCGCCGTTGCCAACGCGCGTAGTATAGAGCTTTGATGATACCGATCACCTCGCCGACGTTTTTGGGGCTTAGTCCGATGCCGCTGCAGCTGCCTGCGGTTACGGTGTTTGAGCTAGTTACGAAAGGATAGGTGCCGTGATCGATGTCTAGCAGCGTGCCCTGCGCGCCCTCGAGCAAAATACTTTCTTATCCGCGTCTATCGCATCCCACACCATATGCGTGGTATCAACGATAGTTTACCCAGCGTCGCCTCATAGCTCTTTAGCTCGCCCAAAAGCTCCTCGCGAGCGGGCGCTTTGACGCCCTAAAACGTCTAAAAACGCTTTATTTGCCGCAAAAATCGGCCAAAATCGCGTCGCAAAGCTTTTCGGGATTTTTAGCTCCCCGACTCGGTGCCCGCTGCGGCTGATTTTTGTCGCTATACGCAGGTCCCTATACCCTTGCCCGTCGTGCCGATAGCGTGCGCGCCTTTAGCCTTTTCTTTGGCTTGGTCGATTTGCGCGTGATAAGATAAATTTAAATGCGCCTTGTCGCTGATAAACAGCCGTCCTAAAACGTCTCCAAACTGCTTTAACTCCTCGATTATCGCGGCTGGACAGAGCACGACGCCGTTGCCAATGATGTTGATTATATTTTTTTATGAAGTATGCCCGATGGAACCTGATGCAGCGCGATTTTCTTGCCCTCTACGACGATCGTGTGGCCCGCGTTGTGTCCGCCTTGGCACCTGCACACCATATCGTAGCCGCCGCTTAGCATATCTACGATCTTACCCTTTGCCTTCGTCTCCCCACTGTACGCCTACAATCACGTCAGCCTTGCTCATACTATCTCCTTTTTGATCTAAATTTCTCGATTAACGCGTCGGTATATACGCCAAAACCGCTGCTTTTGATACCCTCTATCTCGTAGTTGCCGCCGCCGCTTAGCACGGCGTTGCCGCCCAAAAATCTAAAAAAACAGCTTACCATAATACCTCATCTTTGAATAATATAACGGAACAATTCTTAAGTCTCATATTTTTACCGCCTGCGCCAGCTCTTTTATCTCAAGTAGCGCAGTTTTTATCTCGTCCGGCACTACCGGCAAGATCTCGTCGATATCTGCGACCGTATTTACGAAGGCTAGCCTTTTTAGCCACTCTTCGTTTTGATTTAGGATTTTTTTCGATCTCGCCGTGCTCAAATATCGAAATAGGTAATTTGAAGAGCCTGCACACGATCTGCGGGATCGCGATGTGGCTGATTTGCAGCACAGGCGCGAGGTCAAACGACTCAAAAAAAGCTCCTTTGCGATCTTGACGCTAGTAGCCAGATCGCTCTCGCCGATTAGCTCTGCGCCGATTTGATAGATTTCAGTGCTAGGGATACTTAAAAACCGGCTGGATGTAAAAACCAGCGTTTAGGGTTCGGTATCTTTTAGGGCGTCTAAGCACGATGCGTACGACGTCCACGGTGCTATCGGCGCGCAGGCTGATTTGGTGATTTTCGTGATCGCTAAAGCGCACCAGAGCCGTGGGCTCGCACGCTTAGGTGCTGATGATACGAGAAAAAATGGCGTCACGATCTCGTGAAATCCGTTTTTCTCCAAAATTTCGCTCGCCGCGCCTCGATCTTTCTTTTTAGTTTCGCGCTTTGTCCGAAATACAGCCTCGTGCCGCTTGGTATTTCGTGCTCGTAAACGCTCGCGTCAAATCGGCTCACTCTTGCTCCTTTGCTTTTTGATTCATTCTGTTTTATCCCGGGCTCTCTCCACGGCAACTCGTGAAACGCCGCCACGAAGTAGCTGGGCTTTGAGCCGCTATAAACGGTCGCGATACTAAGCTGCTCGAGATAAATTTCACCGTTTTTTTGCGCTTGTTATAATTTCTACCACTATAAAACCCGTTTTTTTAACAAGATTTTCCACATATTTTCATGAAGTTATCATCATGCACGCCGGATCTTAGTAAATGTGACGGCTTGCCGATAGCTTCTTCTTTGGAATAGCCGCTTATTCTGCAAAAAGCTTCATTTTGCATCCAAGAACACTCCGTCTAACCCGACTACGGCGACGGCTTCTTGCGCGTTTACAAATAGGCTTAAAAATCGTATTTTTATATGCGCCCTCTTTGTCGTCGTTTAGACGCGCTATCTCCATGCCGGTTTTTGCGGTCAAATTTGCCACCAGCTTGCTCTCGATAAAATACCCGATCACCTCATCCACGGTTCTGCCGTCTTTTGAGATAAATTTGATAAATACGCTGCAGTTTATGACCTCTAGATTTTTCCTTATCAGCCTGCAAGATTGTAGCGACTCGTTCTCTTTTTTGAGCGAAGCCGCGTTAAATAGGCTAAATTTGATGTTAAATTCATTCGCGAGCCTATCTCGGTCGTCTGGATGGATGATGTTTTTAAACTCAAATTCGTTTGAGAGTATTTCGCTTTTTTTGTATCCCAATGCGCGCTCGATATTGTCAGAAACGCTTGATATATCGCCTATAAAGCGGTCCTTCCAAACCACGCTAAACATAGGCGAATTGGCATCTATCTCGCTTTGTTTTTGAGCGTTTTTCTTTAGAGCATTACTCTTTGTAACGTCTTTAATAACGCAAAAGCCTATCTTTTCGCCGCCGGGTAACTCGTAGTTTTTGCTTTCGGATACGCACCTGCCTTTACTTCGCCGCTAGCGACGAAATGAGTCGTTTCGTAAAGTTTGAGCTTCACCGTCTTGCCGTATCGTCATATCCGTCAAATTTGACGCGTTTAGCTCAGCCAGGTTTTTTTATTTTTTTATCTCCACATCGTTGAGCCCGTAAAAACTCGCATGCTTTTGTACTAGCTTCGATGATTTTGCCGCTTTTTGCGTCTATGAGTAGCATTACAAACGGTCCTTTTTTTCAAACAAAAAAACCGAATTTACGCGAATAATCCTCAAAATTCATCTTTTTGGACGAAGTCGTCGTGAAATTTGACGATTTCGTCCAGTATTTGCTCAAATCTTTTTATAGATCCGAAAATTTGCATACGCTTTGATTTCCTCGCCGCGCCCGGCCTTGGCTAGTATATTTCTTATAGATAAAATAGGTTTTATTACTGGATTTGCTGACAAATTTAACGTAATAAATAGTAAAAAAATGCGCCTGCAACCAAAAATACGGCGCAGATTAGCAAAAAAATAGTAAATTTTCTTTTTAAGATTTATCCACAGGATAGCTTGAAACCACGGCCAAATCGATCCTCGGGATACTTTGAATATAATAAATTTCGCTGTTTAGCGAGCCTAAATTACCGAAATTTTTACTTCGTCGCTGTTTTAGGGTAGTCCGCACTCACATCGTAAAGATCAAAGATATTTTTTTGCGCTCTAAAAACCAGCTCGGGGTCTTGGTGAAATACGATCCTACCGCTTTTGTCTATCGCGAACGAATTTACGCCGATTCTCTCGTATCCGCGCGCAAACTCCTCGTAAATCGCCGTAAAGCGTATGAGCGTAGCTAAGATTTTGCCGTTTTTTTCATCTTTTTTTGCGGCGAGTCTTGTAGGGTACGTCGCTTTTATCAAACATAAACTCTGATCTTGAAAATTTCTATCCTCAGGCTCGTTTTTCCCAAGGCTTTGAGAGAAAAAACGCAGAGTACGTATCGCGTAATTTTTTTCATCGCTGACAAACTCTATCTCGCCGCGTTCGTTTACGATAAAAAAAGGCCATGTATTCGTTATTGTTTTTTTACGGCAAAGTCAAAGATCGCTTTTGAGTCAAAATCAGGGTGCTTCAATATATCTTTCGATAAGTTTAAGTTCGTTATCTATATTTACGGCGCGTTCTTTGATGAAAGTTTTAAAGTTAGAATTTGCAACATAAATATCCTCTTTTACGCCTTCAAATTTCTAAATTTAACCCAAAGCTTGCCGCGCATATCAGAAATATGGCGGTAGCAAAAAAAGCACCACGTATATCCTGCCTAAAACGGCGCGTGCGAGAGGAAATTTAGAGGCGGATGAACTAGCCAAAAGAAAAAAACCTTAAATTAATTTAATATAAACGGCTTATTGTAGCTGAATTTTGCTTGTTTTAAGATAATAAATGTAGAAGTTTGGCGAGAGGATGAGAGAATCGAACTCCCCGCGAAGCGGTCAACCGCCCCGCCATCGGATTTGAAGTCCGCGAGCGCCACCAGATCGCTTTATCCTCCGCGTCTTTAGATGATGAGCGCGATTATAGCTAAACTTTATATAAATTTTTAGTTTGATTTCTATAGTATTTGGAGAAAATTTTCATGGGTCGGCGATGAAAAAAAGCTATTTGCGCGATTTTTTAAAAAACCTTCTCATTTTTCTCGCCGATTTTTTTCCTCGGCGGTTGTCTTGAGCTCTTTACGACCGTGACGCCGCTAACGGGTATAAACGTCTACGACGCCTACCAGATCAGCAAAGACGAGCGCGGTATATATTCGATAACGAAAGATAAATTTATAAAAACAAAAAAATCCAGACTAAAAATTTTAGCCTCAAGCGGACTTAGCAACCCTAAACGTGGACGTCGAGAGCTTTTTACGGCGATGTGTATCTCATCGGCGTGGTGCCTGACGCCGAGCATAAAAACCAAGCTCGTAGAGCTAGCTAAAAACACCGACGGCGTGAGTAAAGATGATACGTATATTCGCCTCCCTAGCGACGGCGGCGAATGCGAAAGCAACCTCGCCATAATGCTAAAAACTAAAAAAATAATTTTTTTAAAAGATAGCATAATCAACGGCACAAGCGTGAGAGTGAGCGTAGTGCAATGCAACGTCGTATTTACCGGCATCATCACCGATATCGAGCAGGAAAAACACGCGATCTGGTACGCCAAACACATCGAAGGCGTGCGGGATGTTTACTCTTTTCTTAAGGTTATGAAAAGAGTAGCTTCGCTCTAGCTTTTTTGTTCAAACTTGAGTTAAATTTAAGGATTTTATACTTCAAGGCACGCACTGCACGTTGTAAATTTAAGAAGCCAAATTTACAAAATTAGCAAGATGCAAAATAAACATTCCAGACAGAATAGGCGTAGTTTAACTTTAAAATTTTAACCCATTAGGGCACGTATATTAAATACGTAACCGAAAACGGGTTTAGAAATTTCTAAAAGCTTGAAATCCGTCATTTATGGGGAATCTTAGCCCGGTAAAAGGTTTTGATTAGAGTCGGCAGCAACACCAACGCCCCTAGCAACATCATTATCATAACAAGATCTGTTAAAAGCCCAAAATATATCGTCGGGATAAAGTTGCTCGTTACCATGATGCTAAAGCCCAGGATGATCGCAAACGATGTGTAGTACATCGCGTAGCCGATGCTAGCGTGCGAGGCCTTGATCGACTCGGCGACGTTTTTTTACTGCGAAGCTCGATTTTTTTAGGCGATGAATGTAGTGGATGATGTCGTCCACGCCGATACCTATGCTGATAGCCGCTATCGTAATGCTCATGATATCAAGCGGGATGCCCAGCACGCCCATGACGCCAAATACCGCACAAAGCGGGATCAAATTTGACGTGATAGCGATGGCGGCGAGCTTAATGCTTTTGAAAATAATGCAAAAAAACGATAAAAAGCGATAAGACCACGAAACCAAAAAGAATCCACCTGCGAGGCGATGAGGCTTTGAAGGAGGTTGTTGTAAAGTACCATCGCGCCGCTAACTTGCACGCTTGCGTTGTCGTTTGCGATCAAATTTGCGATATCGCTTTTAAGCTCGTGCAAAAACTCGTCCCTGCGTAGCGCGTCGTCGCTGTCAAGAGTTCGCGCCGTAAAGCGTAGTTCGTTGTCCTTTATGCTCACGTAGGGGCTTAGGATGATGTCTTTGTACTTTTGCGGGATCTGTTCGTATAGGATCGAGAGCATGAGGCCGTCGGCTGGCTTTTTGGGTGATGCGCTCGACGATCTTTACGACCGTGTTTAGACTACTGGCGTGCCCGATAAAGCGCTTGTTTTCTAGATAGTTATGCACCTTTTTGCTACGTCGATTTTATGCTGATTGAACCAATACTTTATCCTCGTTTGCGCTAGCAGCAAATCTCGTCGTCAAATTCGTCTTTAGGCTCATTTTTGGCCACCTTTTCGTCAAATTTGGGCTTGTTAAATTTGATCAATATATCAACCGGCACGGTGCCGCCTAGCTTCGTATCGATCACCTGCATGCCCTTGTGGATTTCGGTCGTATCTTTAAAATAGCTTATAAAGCTGTTTTCGACCTTTAGCTTTGAGATGCCGTAAAACCCAAAAAAATCAGCACTGCAAGACTGATGGCGTAAACGGCGCGGCTATGATTTAGCGCAAACGCGGCGCAGTGCTTGGTAAAGCTAAATTTATCCTCAAACGTCCTAACGGGAGCAAGCTTTGGCATCAGCGCCATCGCGGAGCCAAATAGCAAAAAAATGCAAGCACCAGCGAGATAGAGATCGACGCGCTCATCATGATGCCAAGCATTATGATCGGCTTGATATCCGAAAGCGCAAGCGACAAAAAGCCGATAACAGTCGTAAATATCGCAAAAAAACGACGGGCTGGCCTTATCGCGTAGCGTGAGATAGACAAGCTGACGGTTGCTAAGATGCGGCTTGGTAAGGCAAAAACTCGCGGTAGCTCACGATCAGGTGGATGACGACCGAGATCGTGATGATGAGCTGAAGGGCGATGTAGTTTGAGCTGATGACGGTAATCTCCCAGCCAAAAATCCAAACAGCCCGCTCGCCCAGATAACACTAATCACGCAGATAAAAAAATCGGCATAACGATATAGCGAATCTGCCTAAAAAAATAGCCAAAGACAAAAAGACTAAAAAGCAGCGTAACGCTGATACCGTATGTCGCAAGATCGGAGCGCACGAAGCTCACCATATCATCCGCGATCATGTTGGCTCCGCCTAAAAAACAAGCTCTCGCCTCCGCCACATTTCGCTATCGTCTCGCGGATCTGCTCGATCGCGGCGTGTTCTTTTATGCGCGCTTCGTCGCGGTGGGCTTTAAACTGCGCATTTACCGCATTTAGACGCTGTTTTTGCTCGCTTGTAATATTGCCGTTTAGCTTGGCGTTTAGCAGAGTATTTCGCTCGTTTAGTATGCTTTGATATTTTTCATCGGTCTTTAAATTTAGCACGATCGCCGTAGTTTTTAGATCGCGGCTAACGAGGTTGTTCGTGTATAGCGGACTATCCGCAAACTCGCGGCGTACTAGAGTTTTGTTTATATCGGCATCAGCGAGGCTTGGCACATGCTTAACCAGCTCGCTAAGATCGCTAGTTCCGCTTTGAAGCAGCGGGATATTTAGTACCGAAATGACGCTTGATACGAGCTCGTTTTTTTCGAGCTCGCGGCTTAAATTTTCTATCTTTTCAAGCGTAGAAGGTGCAAGCAAATCGTCTTTTGGCGTATAGGCGATAACCAGGTAGTTTGGGCTAACGTAGCGTTTAGAAACGTCCCTAAAGACGGCTAAGTCTTTATCGTTTTCAAGCAGCAGACGTCTCGGTTGACGCGTCTACCTCGAGTTTGCCGCTAAAATATCCAAAAAGAGCGTCGCGGCCAGTACGCCTGCGATAACGCTTTTTGGAAAGTTGACGATAAATTTAAAAAAATCCGCTTCATCAACGCCTTATTGCGGAGCTTGGACTGAGTTTAGCTTGCTAAGCAAAGTTTTTCAAAGCTCTCGTTTTCCATCAGGCTATCAAACTGGCTGCGGTAGGTCTGGATGATGCTAACGCCTAGAAATTTCGACGTCGTAGATGAGCCAGCCGCGCTCTTTGGCGTTGTAAAATTTATACGTAAAGCCGTAGTTTTTACCGTCCTCGCCGACTAGATCCGCATTTAGAAAGTAGCGATTTTCGTTCGGTTTGGTCGCGTCTTTAAAATTTATAGTTTGGTTTTTGTAGCTTAAAGAGCTTTATCGACGTAGCTTGATTTTAATCTCTCTTCGAAGGCTTTGTTAAATTGGCCTTTTGCTCGGCGCTTAGGGTTGTTATAGCGCTTGCTTAGAGCGATCTTTGACATCTGTTCGTAGTCGAAATATGGATCAAAAAAACGGCGAGTAATTTTTACTTATTTTCTCGTCTTTGCTCAAATTTGCGTTTTTTTAATACCTCGATAGCGTCTTGCGTCGTTTTTTTGCATCGTAGGTTTTATCTGCTCCTCGCTGATAGCAAAGAGGCTAACCGCGCTAAAAAAACGCAAGCAGAATGATTTTTAAAAAACTTCATTTTATTCCTTTATTAGGTGGTTGCGGCGCTGTTCGTACGCGTCGCGTAGAAACGGATACAGATCGATCGCGTCTTTTTTTAAGCTCGTCGTAAGCGTCTGGATGCAAAGATAAAAGATTGCCTTGTCGAAAAGACTTTTATCGCAAACGAATCTAGCATCGGTTTTACGTAGCTGACGGGATCTAGGTAATAGTCCCCGACCATGCCCTGCCATATCGCGTAAACTTTGAAGGCCCCAGAAACGGCAAAAACCACGTGAAATCCGCTGCCTACGCCCCAGTAGCCTAGCGTCTGTCCAAAAATCCTCGTCATGGCGCTGCAGATTATAGTATTTAGCGCCGTCGGTTAGCCCGCCAAAGCCGATGATCGTGATTTTGCTAAAAAAATCTCAGCGTCTCTTCGCCGGCCTCGCTACATTTAAACTGCAAGAGGTTGTTTACGAAGCGAACGGGATATAAAAGGTTGTCAAAAAGTTCCCCACTGCAGTTCTAGCAGCCTCGGGCACTATGTAGTTATAACCTTTTTATCGCGGGGTGGATGGCGTTTACGTACATAAAATCATTAAATCCCCGTCATCATTCTATTATAGCCGCTAAGCGGATCGAAAATCTCGCTAGGTCTGCGTAAATTCGTCGTCAAATTCGCCCTTTTTCTTGCGTTTGTTCGGCAAAAACGCAACTAAAAAAACGAGCAAAAAAGAGAGTAAAATTTTTTTCTCATCGAAATCTCCAGATTTTCAAGTCTGCAAAGGCAGTAATCTAGGATTTTATCTCAATGTAGCTTTTTAAATTTATAAATTTTCAAAATGCCCGGTATTACGAAGTTTATTTAAGTTATTTTTTTCATATATATTTAAATATACTTCCTAGCAAATTATTTTTATATTTATAGAATTTGGGGAGATTTTTATGAAAGCAGACGTTAGTTTAGAGCTATTTTTAGATAGTGGCGTATCGGTGCTAGCTAAGCATATAGAGCTTTTTAAAGGCCGTCGAACACACCAAAAAGCATAACCAAAGCCGCCGAGTACGTCGGTATCTCGTACAAAAACGCGTGGGACAGCCTGGACGCGCTAAATAACCGCTCGGACGAACCGCTAATCGCAAGAGCCGAAGGCAACAAAAAAAACAGCGGCTCGGAGCTCACGCCATACGGCAAAAAGATGATCGCGCTATACGATGCGATGCTGGAGAGCCAAAAGATATTTTTAGAAAAAGTTTGTTCAAATATAAACGTCGATACGAACGAGATTTCAAATTTACAGCGCATGAGCATGAGTTTGAGCGCCAGAAACCAGCTAAGCTGCGAAATCACGGAGATAAAAAAACGGGCGCGGTAAATTCACAAATCAGCGCCAAACTCTCAAACGGCGAATTTTACGCGCTAGCGTAACGGTCGAGTCTGAAAAAAATCTAAGTTTAAAGGTCGGCAAAAAAAGTCGTATTTATCTTTAAAGCTCCAAGCGTAATGCTCGCAAAAGAGGAAAAATCTAAAAGCTAAGCGCGGCAAAGTTTACTAAAAGGACGCGTTATCGAGGCTAAAATCGGCTCCGTAAACGCCGAAATCGTACTAGAAATCAGCAATCATCAGACGATAACCTCTATCATCACCAAAGAAAGCGCGATGCAGATGCGTATCGGCGTGGGCGACGAGCTCACCGCTATAATCAAAGCAAGTCAAATCATAATAGGAGTATAAAAAAATGAAAAAAACATTTTTTTCGTTAGTAGTTGCGGCTGTCGCCGCTTTTAACCTAAATGCGGGCGAGATTAACGTATTTGCCGCAGCAAACGTCACTTATGCGTTTGACGAGCTAAAAGCGGAGTTTGCTAAAACAAACCCGGATACCAAAGTAACCGTAAACTTTAGGCGCTAGCGGCGCGCTATCTACCCAGGTCAAAAACGGCGCTCCGGCAGATATTTTCATGGCTGCGAATATGAAATTCGTAGAGGATCTATACGATACTAAATTTGCCGTAACCAAGCCCGTAGTATACGCTCAGGGCGCACTTGCGCTATTTACGATCAGAGATATCGATCTAGCTAAGGGTATAAACGCGGTAGAAGGCCCTAAAAGCCATCGCGATCGCAAACCCAGAAACCGCTCCGTACGGCAAAGCTAGCATCGAAGCTCTAAAAAAAGCGGGCATCTACGATAAAGTCGAGAAAAACGTCGTCTTCGCAAAATCTATCGGCGAAGCTCTAAGCCAAGCTCTAAGCGCTGCGGATGTAGGATTTATCGCGGCCTCTGCTATGTATGATAAAAAAATGGCCGAGTACAAAGAGGGTAAAAACTTCATCCTTATAGATCCCGCGCTTTACACCCCGATCGACCAAGGTATGGTTATCCTAAAACACGGCGAAAACAACCCTGAAGCAAAAGCTTTCTACGACTTCATCAGAAGCGACCGCGCGAAGGAAATCTTTAGAAAATTCGGATATAACATCTAAATGATAAAGGCTAGAAATCTCGGCGATAGAGCAAAAATGACGGCGTTAGCGTTTTTTTGAGTTTAGCGCCGAAAAATTTGAGCCTAAAAATGCTCTCTTTGGAAAATCTACAAAAGTTTAAAAATCGGCGACGAAGTTCGGCTAGGGCTTTTAAAAAGCTCGGACGTATTCGTCGCTACTTCCCCGCTTTTAAATTGCTCTGTTTCAAACGAGATAAAAGCGCGAATTTCAGACATCCAAAAAGGCAAGATCACAAGCTTGCTGCATCTAAACGCGGACAAATTTGAGTTTGAAAGCATCGTCACGACGGCATCGCTAAAGCGGCTAAAGTTTAGCGCCCGGAGATCAAATTTACGCCTACGTCAAGGCAACCTCGCTCTACATCGCATGATAGAACTAAACTGCATAAAAAGCCTAAATGGCGCGAACGGAAAATTTGATTTAGACGTAAATTTGAACGTAAAAAAGGGCGGGATCGTCGCTCTTTACGGCAAAAAGCAGCGGCAAAAAACTACGCTTTTGCGCCTAATCGCGGGCTTTGAAACGCCTGATAGCGGAACGATAAAAGCAGGCGACCAGACGCTTTTTGACGGCAAAAAAACTTCACTCTGCCCCAAAACCGAAATATCGGGTTTTTATTTCAAGACTACGCCCTTTTTCCAAATATGAACGTGATGAAAAATCTGCTTTTTGCGAACAACGACGTAAATTTAGCCCGCAAGTTGCTGGGTCTTGTCGAGATGAGCTCGCTAGAAAAACGCCGCCATCTCGCAGCTCTCAGGCGGTCAAAAGCAGCGCGCCGCCCTAGCCCGCGCACTAATGCGAAAGCCTGAAATTTTTACTACTCGATGAGCCGCTTTCAGCCCTTGATAACGCCATGCGCGAAAAAAACTGCAAGACTACCTAGCTAAGGTGCACGCCGAGTTTGATATGACGACGATTTTTGGTTAGCCACGACGTCGCGGAGATCTACAAACTCGCCTCAAAAGTTTTCGTACTAGAGGGCGGTAAAAATCGCGCAGGAAGGCAGCCCTGGCGAGATATTTTTTTGCGCCACAGCGGCTCGCAGAAATGTAGCCTGCCGGCAAAGATATTTAGAAATCTCAAAGCGCGACGCCATCTACGTAGCCGTCGTCTCCGTCGGTGGGCAGCTTTGCGAAGTGGCTCTAAGCGCCGCGGAAGCTACAATTTAAAAAGCGGGCGACGAAGCGGCGATAAGCGCCAAGGCGTTTGGGCTAAAGTTTGCAAAAAAAGCGGTAGCGAAAAACGACAAATTTGACGACCCAAGCGGCGAAAAGTTTACCCGCAAAGCGAGCCTAAATGAATATCGATTTTACGCCGTTTTACCTCTCGCTAAAACTTGCTTTTTATCTCGACTGCGATTTTATTTTTTTCTCGTGTTGCCGGTTGCGTTTTTGGCTCAGCCGCGCGAGTTTTAAATTAAACCCGTGCTAGAAGCCGTGATCTCGCTACCTCTCGTGTTGCCGCCTTCGGTGCTGGGATTTTACATGCTGGTTTTTCTCTCGCCTTATAACTTTTTAGGCAATTTCTTTTGAGGAAACCTTTGATATCCGCTTGGTTTTTTTAACTTCTCAGGCCTCATCATCGCTAGCTGCATTTACTCGCTGCCGTTTATGTTTCAGCCGCTTCAGGCGGGCTTTGCGAGCCTGCCAAAGAGCCTTTTTGAGGCGAGCTACTCGCTAGGCAAAGGCAAATGGGAGACGCTTTTTAGAGTCGCCTTGCCAAATATCAAACCCTCGCTTCTAACCGCTCTCATAGTGAGTTTCGCACACACTTTGGGCGAGGTGGCGTCGTGCTGATGATAGGCGGCAGCGTCGGGGATAAGACTAAAGTCGCCAGCATCGCCATCTACGAGGCCGTCGAGCTCATGGACTACACCAAAGCGCACGTTTATTCGGCGATTATGCTGTTTATAAGCTTTTGCGGTGCTATTTTTTTAGTCTATTTTTTTCAACAATTCACACTCAAAGAGGACGCAATGAAAGATATAAACGCAAATCCGGTCACATTTAGCGAGCTAATAGGCGGCAAAAAAACTGCATAGTTTTTTTACATATCCCAAAAATGGGCGAGAGCGGGAAGTTTTTGCCTGACAATTTAAAAGGATTTAAAGGGGCTAACCGGTCTGCACGCTTCAGTGTAAAAGCCTACCAGGAAAAACCTTGCAAAGCTCGAATCTTTGGGCTTTACGCTAATAGCCGTCGGTTCTCAAAGCGTAGAAAAAGATGAACGAGTTTAAACAAAGCGTAGGCACGAATTTTATCTTTTTAAGCGACGAAAACTTCGAGCTAGAATCCCCGCTCAAATCGTGCAAACTTTTACCACGAACGACGGCAAGAATGTACCGCCGCCAAACCCTGATCATAAAAAAACGGCGAAGTCGTAAAAAGATTTAACGACGTGGCAGAGCCCGCAAACGACGCGGCAAATGTACTTGCGGCCATAGAGCGGCTTTACATTTTCGCCAATTTTACGCAAGACGGCGAGCGACTTTAGGGACTCAAATTTGAACGCAATTTGAGCAGGCTAAGTCACAAGCCGTTTTGAACTCAAATTTCAAATTCCCGTCAAACGTAAACTTTAACCTAACCCAAAAATAATTTTTATATAATTACGCAAAAATTGTAGGCGGGATATGAATCTTTTTCCATAGAATTTGGCTTGTGCTTTTTTTATTTTTTTGGCCGATTTATTATTTTTTTAAACACGCGTCCACACCTGCAAAAAGCCGTTTTACTAGCCTTTTTCCTACCTGTTTTTTTAGCCTCGTTCGGACTTAAGTTTCTAATCATAAATTTTATCTTTAGCACGGCGATTTTTTTCTTTTCGCAAGGGCGAGCGAGAACAAGGACTCTGCGTTTTTCGTTTGCCGCCGGCGTTATTTTCGTGCTTTGCGCGCTTGCGTTTTTAAATACGGCGGATATTTCACGATCAATCGGTGTCATGAGACTCGAAACCATTGCACTGCCACTTGGTATTTCGTTTTATTCGTTTATGAGTATTTTGCTACTAAAAAGCCGTGCGAGAGGGCGAGCTAGAGGCGCCTAGCTACCTTGATACGCTGATTTTTTTCTTAGCTTTTTTTGCCGCGATTATTTCGGGTCCGATTTTACAGCCAAAGCCATTTTTTTGATGCATTAAACTCTCCCAAAGTTTTTCGCGCTAGTCCCGCCATATTCGCGCTTTTATGCTCTGCGCTTTTTAAAAAAACTCATCGTCGCAAACCATCTTTTTCGAGATAGTTAATCCCGTTTTCGCCGCACCCACCCTGCCCGCGTCGCAGCTTCTTGGCGCGCTTTTTGGCTACAGCGTGCTCGCTTTACGCCGATTTTTAGCGGCTACGTGGACTTCGTGACGGCGCTAGGGACTCATGTGCGGCTTTGTTTTACCGCAAAACTTCAACCGCCCTTTTACGGCGCGAAGGTAGAAATCTTTCTGGCAAAATTGGCACATCAGCCTCATGAATTTTTTTCAAAGAGTGCGTCTATTTTTCCGCTCGGAGGCAGTCGCGGCACGGCGGCGCAGACGCAGCTAAACGTGATGCTAGTCTTTGCGATATCTGGCATCTGGCACGGCGCGGGGCTTAGCTTTTTGCTCTGGGGGCTCATCCACGGCCTTGGCGTCGTGTTTTTACTGTAACCGGCGAGCGCAAGTGGCTAAACTCGGCTATGCTTGGACGATATTTTACGTTTATTTTTTTGTGAGCATGGTTTGGGTCTTTTTCACGATGGATTTTTGAGGGGGCGGTGCGCTATATCGGAGCTATTTTTAGAAACTCGGGCGGCGAGCTTCTTGCCATTTGCACGCTATTTGCTGGGCGTTTTCGTGTTCGTATTTTTTTATACGCCGAGCTTGATGTTTATCCGCTTTTGGTCAAATTTCTTTGAAAATATAAACGTTATTTTTTTCAGCCGTTTTTTTGGCTATTTTTTTGGGATAATTATTTACTTTTTGATGCCGTCTGGTATGCCTAACTTTATATATCAAGGATTTTAATGAGAGCGTTTTTTTGGGGTATTTCTCGCGTTTTTTTACGCTGATTGCGCTATTTTTGCGACCGCTGTCAAACTACTACGAAGCCAAATATCAAAAGATTTTTTCATCACGGACGAGCGCGTGATGGCGCTGAGCGATAAAGTTTATAAACGCGGCCGAGGACGGCTTGCAGAGCGCAAAATCAGCTATCGATAAACTTACTGGCACTTTTTTTCGGGCGATAAAAAAACAGGTCGCAACTAGCGCTAAAACGGAGCAAAAATCTAACTGCAACCAAAAACCGAACCCGCAAATTTAAACGCCCAAAATACGCAAATTTAACGCCTACTATCGGCGCGGTAAAAGAGGCACATTGACTGCGCAAACCGCTCAAATTCCCTCCCGCTAAAAACTACTTTAATTTAGATAAAAAAATGGCTCGCTAGCCTCACATTTAACGCCGAGCGCTCCAAACAAAACAAACAAATCCGCAACTTTTTGATATCGAGCTAAATGAAAAATTTAGGGCGTCATTTTTGATAGGCGACTCCATAATGCAAGGCTTTGGCTGGGGCTTTGAAAAACGCGCTAAAAAAACGAGCAAAAATCTCAATCAAAAAAATATGGCAAAAAGCAAGCACGGGGCTAACAAATAAGAAATTTTACGACTGGAGCGAGGAGCTAAAAAGCGGCGCTAGCAGGCTTAGAAAAATCGCCCGCGAAATCTGCTAATCTTCGCGCTTTTTGGCGCAAACGATGCTTATAGCTACACCTTTGACGAGCAGGCGCTGGACTTTGGCACCGATGCGTGGCGCGAGGGCGTATGAAGGCAGGATCGCCGAGATCTACGAGATCGCCACAGAGTACGGCGCGCAGGTCGTGTGGCTGGGAGTGCCGTGCATGAAGAGCGAGAAATTCGACAAAAAAATGAAGGCGCTAAACCTGATCTACAAGGACTCGGCGCAAAAATACGGCGCGCGCTACATCGATATCAGCGACGCGATCTGCGATAACGGCAAGTATCTAAAAGAAGGCGCCGACAAAAAGCCGCTGCGCAAGGATGACGGCATGCACATCAGCATGAACGGCGCCAAAAAGGTCGCTCTTTACGTCGTGGATAAGCTGCTAAACGGGCAGAGCGATAATTAACCTAACTTGGAGTATTGGCAAATTTTAGCTGTTGTCAATTTTTGCAATTTGGACTTTGTGGATTTGTCAGCTGTTTGCAAAACAAATACGGATTCACATTAATTAGCTCATACCGATTTTCATCGTATAGCGCGAGTAAATACTCGCTCGCCTAAAATAAAAATGCCACAAAAAAACAAGTTGTCACAAACGATTATCCAGTCTAGATCGCTAGCGTCTATTGCGATCAACCCTAGATATGACCACTCGCCAGACCGGCTGTAGCTTGCGTTTTCATGTCGCCTGCGTCGTACATGCTCCAACTGCATATTTGTCGCCTTAGCAAATAAACTGTGCAAGTTTGAGCGACAAAACTCAAATTTGAACTCGGCCAGCGCCAAAAACGCATTTAACTCGCGCCGACCGCGTCACATTCAAATTTACGCAACTACCGAATTTCTAATATATCCACTTCACGATGTCGCTTATTTCGCGGCGATATTTTTCAGGCTGTGGATTTAGGCGGTAGCCAAATGGCACTACGATAGCCACTCTTTGCTCGCTCTCATCAAGCCCTAAAATTTCATTTAAAGCGTGTCTGTCAAAGCCTTCGATCGGGCAACTGTCAATCCCAAGGCTTGCGGCTGCGTTCATCATATTTGTCGCAGCTATCATGCACTGCTCGTGCGACCACTGAAAAGTTAGCTCATCGTCGTTTTTGAAATGTGATAGCAAAAAAAGTCGTTGTAAAATTTCTGCCTCGCAGCGATCATCTCAGGATCTTTATCTGCACGTCTAGCGATCATTTTATCAACATAACTGCTACCAAATTTTACCTCTTTGATCTTTGCTAAGATGACAACCAAAATGCGAGCAAGAAGTGATTTGCACTTGGTTCCACGAAACGGCTTTTTATCTTTTCTCTAAGCTCCTTGTTTTTGCACAACCAAAAAGTCCCACTGCTCAAGGCCAGTCGAGCTTGGGCTTAGTCTGCCAGCCTCTAGGATAAAGTCAAATTCGCCAGCACTTATCTTTTTGCTCTCGTCGCAAAATTTCTGCAAGCGTGACGAAATTTTAGAAATCTCAAGATAGTTCATTATATCTCCTTTGTTACATTTCTTGAAATTATAGAGCGGTTAGGTAAATTAAAGGGGAATTTAGTAGCCAGCAAAAAAAGGCCGGCTTTAAATGTAAACAATCCAAATTCGCCCGCTTTGTGCGGACGAATTTGTTATTTTGGGCTAAATTTACTGAGCCAAAGGGTTATTTAGCTCTACGACGTTTACTTTGCCATCTTTATGAGCTAGAGCGTAGATACTGCCGCCTTTTATCGCTAGTCCAGATATATCGCCGATTTGAGGCATCGAATAGGCGTCAGTTATCTTTCGCGTCCGCAAGGTCGATCACGAGCAAGGTGTTATAATTTTTTTAGAGTAGGCTAGAAAATTTACCGCCCACGATATCGCCAGCCGTGACGTAGTAGTCTTTTTAGATCGTGCTTATCTTTTTAGTGCAATGGCTGATGTCACGATAGTTTCGCCGCTTAGCATTTTATCCTTGCTATCGACTTTTATGAGGATAAAGTTCTTGGCGCGCTCGTTTGGCACCGTGATCATATACAGATATGTGCTTTGCGGGTCTTTTGCGAGCGTTAGGACGTATTGCTTTTTCGCTCTTATCGTTTCAAATTTCCACGCAGACTCGAGTCCGCCGCTACTCTCTCTAAAATATCTCCACTCGTGATACGCGTCCACATTTTGGGCAGGTTTAACGGCGAAGGTTGTTTTGTTAAAGCCCGTAGTCACCAGCATATCGCCGACAAAGGTCGATGCGACGGCCTTTTGATATTGCGGCCGTTTGGTTTGTCGATGATAGCATGAGCGATCTCTTTAAAATTCGCATCCGTAAAATAAACTCCGCCTTCAGTGTTTGAGATGCCAAAAGTATCGCTTTTTAGCGTTATACGCAAGTCCGCTCGTTACGCCTTTTGCCAAAAATCCCCTTTCGTCTCAAAAAGGAAGCGGGAAGCTGTTTTTCACGCTAAGCGCAGGGCTTTACGTCAACAAACGCGCCGGCGCTTGGATCTTGAGTTAAATTTGACGCTTATATCTTTAGGCTCGCCCGCTATAAACGGATCCTCGACGACGTTTGCGCCGACAAATGAAAACGGCTTTTTCAAACCTTTTTCCAAACGCCTGAGGTCCAAGTGCTATTTAGACTGATACGCTCAGGATCGTCCTTGCCGCTATACGGCGGGATGCCTGCTGAGATGAGCGTCTGAACGGCATTTGATAGGATAACAAATAGGCTTAATGCGATCACAATTTCTGAATACGCGCTAAGAGGCTTTATCCTAGTGTCCGAGCGCGAAATATCGTCCGAGACAACCTTGTCTTTGGCAAAAAGCATCATAAGCCCCATCGCTACAACCACGACTCAGTACACCAAAAATACCCCACGTATATGTGTGAGCGCCAAATATATCGCCGCCAAAGCCCATGCCAACATCTCTATATAAACTAAAGCTAGCGTGTCTTAGCGTCATAAAGATTCCATATGCTGCACCAAAAAGCACGGCGGCTATGTAGCGCGCCTTTAGTCCGTAGCGCAGTATCAAGATACCCGCGACGCCGACCACGACCATGCCGATACGCTCCCACCAGCAAAGCGTGCAAGGCCCCTCGCCGATGACGTAGCCAAGATAGATGTTTGCGATACCAACAGGGATAGCAAGCACGAGCAAGACCGCGGTGGCCATGATAAAGTCGAAATTTTTCTCGTTAAAAAAACTCAATTGCTCTCCTAGTATGCTGCAAAAGGCAAAAGAGATGCCCAGCTGGCGATGAAAAACATGATAAAGCATATCGCCGTCTCCACGGCAAATGCACCAAAGGCTAAGCCCTCTTTCTCTGGCTTTTTTTCCATGCGATGAAAAACGGCTATGACCAGAAAGAGAAACGATAAAAATTCCATTTTATCTCCTTTATCTCATTAAGATTAGATTGTCATTTTAATTTAATTCTTTTTATATTTTCGCCTAAAAATACGGAATATTTTTGATAATACATTGCAGATTACTCTAGAAATTTGGGTAAATATTTTAGAAATTTAACGGATTTGGTTTGCGAACAAATAGCTAAATTACGGATATTTGAACACGGGATTACGCATAAATTTGCTATTTTATTTTGCTATGATTTTTTTATTTTAGTTAAATTTCATTTTTAAGGATTTTAGCTTTTTTTGTATTTTTAGACGGCTCAATTTGACTACAATTATAAACTCAGGGGGCTTTGTCAGTTTATATAAATAAATTGGCGGGCTTGCCGTTTTAAACTTGATATTTCAAAATTTGACCGAATTTAAACCCGTCAATTGATTAGATTTGCGCATTTAAATTTAAAGGCTTAATTACCTTAAAGTTTATGCCGTATTCGCTGCGCTTTTTTTAGCTATGCCTACGATCGCCGAGCTCTCGTAACCCGCCTCTTTTAAGCGAGATAGAGCCAACGTGCCTCGCTTTGCGGTACCGCTAGCAGCAACCCACCCGAAGTTTGCGCATCGTAGAGCAATATATCTGCGTCGCCGCTAACGAATTTACTCGCAAATTCGCGGTTTTTGTAGCTGCCCTCGGGGATGATGCCCATATCGGCAAACTCGCGCGCAGCAGCTATCACGGGCACGCTATCCGCGTAAATCTCAAAGCTGATTTTGTCGTTTAACATTTCGCTCAAATGCCCCAAAAAGCCAAATCCCGTAACGTCGGTAGCCGCCGTTACGTTGATGCCTTTTAGTGCGTCCACGACATAGAGTTTAGCTGCCGCATCGTCTCGACTGCCTGCTCGATTTGGGTTAAATTAGCAGATCGGCCTTGATCGCCGTGCTTAAAAATGCCCGTTCCCAGCGGCTTTGTGAGTATGAGCGCGTCGCCCTCTCGCGCAGTGTTGTTTTGACCAAAAAGATTTTGGAGAAACAACGCCCGTGACGCTGAGTCCATAATACATCTGCTGCGTCTCTATCGTGTGTCCGCCGACGATCACGCCGCCGCATTCGGCGACTTTATCCCTGCCCGCCGCGTAAAATTTCGCCCGTAAATTTTCGCCACTTAGATTACAGCTATCAAAACCGACGATATTTAGCGCGTTTAGTACCTTGCCGCCCATCGCAAATACGTCGCTTAGGCTGTTTGCGGCCGCGATCTGACCGAATATAAACGGATCGTCCGCTACCGGCGTTATAAAGTCTAGCGTCTGCACGAGCGCGATGTCGTCCGTGATCTTAAAGACGCTTGCGTCTTCGTTTGTGCCGATGTTTGAGAGCAGATTTGGGTGAGCTAAATTTAAATCGCCGATAGTTTTGTTTAGACCCGACGGGTCAAGCTTGGCCGCTCAACCCGCCGCTTTAACGAATTTCGTGAGACGTTTGTCGTTATAAATCATAGTTTGATTTGCTCGTGCATAGTTAAAATTTGCATGATTTCGTAGGCATTTGATATCTCTCCGACGCTTAGATCGCCGACGAGTTTATATGCCTCGAGGCAGCTGCCGCAGCTAGAAATTTCTAACGCCCGCAGCTTCTAAATCTTTAAGCGGTTTAAAGCTCGCATGCGCGCGGTTCGTCGTCATTTTGACGGCGTTATTTACGCAAAGGACGTATTCTGGTTTATTATCTACTTGCAAAAAGCGCGCCTAAAAATTTAGCTAGCAAAGCTAACGCCTACGTCGCCGCTACCGGCACGCTCTTCATTTAGATAAAGGGCTGTTTTTTTAGCCTTTGGTGTGATTTCACAGACAAACTCGTCGTAATTTGCTAACTCAAGCTTTGATTCGCCCTTAACGGCAGTGATTTTTTTGTCTCGGTGCCGTTTTGTTCTACGCTAAATTCGACGTTTTGATTTTTTTAAAAAAACGGCTAATGTTTTCTTTTTGGAGCGATAGAATTTACTAAAAATCTCAAGCTTTTCGCCGACTTTTAGGCTCTCAAGCGCATTTTTCGTCCTGATGACGGGCTCAGGGCAAGCCAAATTTCTACAATCGATTTGCATTGATTTTTTTCCTTAAAATTTATTACTCTTCAACCTGAAGTCTAGGGAGAGATTTTATCTAAAAGATTTTTAAATTTCTGTATAAAAAGGCGGATTTCAGCCTCGGGCTTTAAAATAAAAAAAGGAGAAAAAAACTTCTCCTTTTTTTATTATTTTAATTTCGCGTAAGTTTTTTTCGTATTCAGATACGGGGATTTTGTTTTTAGAGATGAGTTCCTGATACCAGTAGTGGTGAAGTACGTAAACCTCTTCTTCTTCTTTATAGCCAGTTATCATCGACCAGATAGCGCCGTGAATAGCAATGGCCGCCATGTAGATGTGCACTAGGGAAAAAAATACCGCGCACACGATGCCAAGCACGTTATGAATTAGTGCAGAAGCTCTTAGAAATTTCAATCTGCGATACGCCAAGCCAGCTCGCAACGTCTGGAGCTCTAAAGTCAAGGAAAAAAACATAGCTGCACCTGTTAGTATCATCACGATACCGCCAGGGATAGCCACCCAGTACCACGCCTTTTGGCCGGCGTTAAATTTGCCCGCAGGTACTGGACGTTTAATCTTTGAGAGATATCCGCCGACGATCAGCATCCATCTGATATCATAAACCGCAGGTAGCATCCTCACTGTCCAAGCTATCAGCATCGGAGGCACCGAAACGGCAAAATAAAATCGTAGCTAATCCGTGGATGTCTTTACAAAAATCTAACAAACGCGCCTCCACCAAGCTCTGCGCCCCACATCATGATGACGCCCGTCGGTATGAGCACTATCCATGCGATCGCCGCAGCGCCGTGAGATACGCGCTCTATCATATTAAACGCATAGACTTTTTTTGCCGTCGTGGCTGAAGTGTTTCGGTCCGATGATCAAAAAAAGTGCAGAACGAACGCGCCAATAACAGCCAAAAATAAGCGACAAGGCCGCTATTGCGAAGTAGTCGTTGCCCTGAATGAACGTGAAAAATCGGCCCCAAAACCGTCTTCGTAAGGCTTAATGTTTTCGATTCTACCGGCAGCCCAGATATTGCTCTGGTATTGGTTCGTGCTAGGACTCGCCTCGATAGCGAAGGCCCAACAGGCGAAAAACCGAAAGCAAACTAGAAAATTCTCGTCATGCTATCTCCCTTTGGTTTTTGTTTTCCGCCTTAAAAAGCTCGTCGTGGTCGGCATCCAGCCAAAGGCTAAATTTTTCGCGGATTTTTCGTGAAATTATATCAAAAAAATAACGTAATGCAAGCTTAGCGCCGAAACACCGCTTTTTTTAGGCGGTTATGGCGCATTTTTATCAAAATCGGGGTCAAATTTATAATCCGCTATACTAATTCATTTATATAAGCTAGATTTTATTTATCTTAAATTTAACTTCGTTTGTGATTAAACTGTGCGACCAAATTTGGCAAACGATAAAACCAATTTCTAAATTGGCGCTAAAAAGGTGCAGGGTTTAGCAAGCCCGCACGCCAGGCGCAAAGCCAAATAAAAGATCGACGCAATTTGATAAATTTATCGCCAAAAAAACGGCGCCTCAAAATGTCAAATTTGCATCATAAACGGCGCGGTTCCTGGCGTCAAATCTAGTTTCGCCTCTCGTACTCTTCAAAGCCGAATTCCCGCACGGTTACAAGCTCGCCGTTTTTCTTTTTAAAAGCAGCAAATCAGGTAGCTTTATGCCGTTAAAGGTCGTATTTTTCACGATCGTGTAGTGGATCTGATCCTCAAATATCACCTTATCGCCCACGCTTAGCGGCGCGTCAAATTTATACTCCGGCTCGCCCGCGTCAAGCCCCACGATATCGCCCGCTAGACAGGTATTTCCGCCGAAACGGTAGCTAAATTTACCGTCCCTACTCTCGCCTCGCACGGCCGGTCGGTAGGGCATCAGCACGGTGTCTGGCATATGCGCCTCGGCCGAGGCGTCTAGGATAGCTATGGTTTTTCGTTTTTGCACGAAAATCAAGCACCGAAGCGGCTAAAAATCCCGTCTGCCAGCCCACTGCTTCGCCCGGCTCTATGTAGACCTCGACGCCGTATTTTTCGCGAAAGTTTTTGATCAAATTTATGAGTAGATCCACGTCGTAGCCCTCTTTTGTCACGTGATGTCCGCCACCGAAAAGTTTACCCACTTCATACGCGAGATAAACTCGCCGAATTTCTCCTCAAACGCCATCAGCACGGTCTCCAAACTCTGTGCGCTCTCCTCGCAAAGCGCGTGAAAATGTAGTCCCGTAATACCCTCAAGCGCGTCTGCGTCAGAATTTGCGCGAGTGATGCCTAGGCGGCTATACCTGCCGCACGGGTTATACGCGTCAGTCGGTGCAACTGAGAGCTCGGGATTTACGCGAAGTCCACAAGTAACGCCTGCGGCCAGAGCTTTTTCTTTAACTTTTAGCCCACTGCGCAAAGGAGTTAAAAACCACGTGTTTTGAGAGTGCGAGCACCTCATCTATGTCCTCGTCTTTAAATGCCGGCGAATACGTGTGAATCTCGCCTCGAGCGTATTTTGCGGCAAATTTAGCCTCGTGCAGGCCGCTACACGTCGCGCCGTCTAGATATTCGCCGACAAGCTCCATCACGCCGCTAAATGCAAAGCCTTTTAGGGCGACTAGCACCTTTCGCGCCGCTTTCATCCTTGACGCGTTTTAGAAATTCTAGATTCCCGCGCACCTTGGCCTCTTCGCAGACGTAGGCGGGCGTTTTTATTTTGCTTAATATTTCGTTCATTACGGCTCTTTCGTTTAGAAATTTGGCGTAAGTATATCTAAATATTTTTTTAAGTAAAATCAAGAAAAAAATTTAATTTCAAAGGCGAATTTATGGTAGAAATCGAGTTTTTTTAGGCCCGATAAAGATGCATAATTTAAAGCTAGAAGCGGCAAATTTAAGCGAAGTAAAAAGAAAAAAACTAGGCGAATACGCACAGCTCGGCGAGTGGCTAAAAATCTGCGCCGTCGCCGTAAACGACGAGATCGCGAGCTCGCTAGACGCGCCGCTAAAAGACGGGGATAAAATTTCCATTTTACCGCCGGTTTGCGGAGGTTAATATGCAGATTTTTGAAGGAAGCCTCGACGCCAAAGGCGATCACAAACGCCTGGTACGACGAGTTTAAAGACAAAAAAACTGCGGCGCGCTCATCACGTTTACGGGCATCGTGCGCGAGGAAGGCGGCATAAGCGCGCTTAGCTTTGATATCTACGAGCCAATCCTGCGCAAATGGCTAGCGGGCTGGGGAGCAAAAGGCAAAGGATCTGGGCGCATACGTGCTTTTTGCACATTCTCGCGGAGACGTGCCCGTGCACGAGAGCTCCTATGTTGCAGGCGTCGTGAGTCCGCAAAGAAAGGTCGCCTTGCGGCTGATAAACGAGTTTGTCGAGGATTTTAAAGCTAACGCTCCGATTTGGAAAGTACGACGTCGTGGGAGGCGAGCGCATCTACGCAAAAGAGCGCAGCCAAGCGATCAAAGGCGCTGGACTTTTAGGATAAATTCTCGGCGCGGCTCTATTATACGCACCTGAGCAAATTTGACTACTTTTTAGAAAAAGCTTTATTTCTTGCGGGCTAGACCATGATGTTTAGCCAGCTTTTTACTCGGATCGCCATCAAAGTTGCAGCAATTAAGCTCGTTTTTCATATAACTCAAACTTTAAAAACTCGGCACCTTATCTCTTACTCGCCCAGACCCGCACCGCGAAAATGTCAAATTAGCAAGGTTTTAAATTTGTGCAGTGAATTTAGATAGCAAGATATGAGGCAAATATTCCAGACAGAATAGGCATAGTTTAAATAATTTTTCTTACCCGCAAGGGCGCGGACTCGTCGTCCGTAACCGAAGCGGGTATAGAAAAATTATTCTAAAAATCCGTTCGTCCGCAGCGAAGCGATTAGCGGTTGCGAGACGAAGTCGAAGCAAAATTATGGGGAATCAAGCGGCTTTTTGTGAAAAAAATCCCACATAAACCGCAAAAACAAACCCCATCGCCACCGCCCACGGAGCCGCCGCCGTTATGGCGCTCGGCGAGCTAGCGAGCAGAAGTTATGCGCTACGGCCGCGCCCAGCCGCCATACCGATGACGAAGATTACCGAGCTTAGATTGCCTGTGCCCATTTGCACGAGATGCTTACCCGGGCAGCCTTCGCTCAGGCTAAAGCAAAGCCCTGCTAACGTCATGCTAAGAAAATTCCAAAAGCACGTCATTGTGCGCGATAGGCTGGCCTTCAAAGCCGATTTATACTGTCCGAGCGCTAAATTTACGATACTAGCAAAAGACCACGATACTGATGATCCCCGTAAACATCGAAAAAGTCACCTTTAAAAAGCCTGCCAAACGCCCCGACGCTGCAAAATTTGCTTTTTGTGCATTAGCGCGCCCACGACGATGCTAAAACCAAGCGAAATAAGTATCGGAGCGTGCATGGAGCCAGGGCCTTTTGCGGAGCTAAAAAAAGAGCGCCGTTTTTCGCCGAGCTTTAGTCCAAGACGCAAGCGCAGCAAGCAGCAAAATACCCATAACCGTCGGCAAAACGCCTATCGCAGCCTGAGTTTTAGTCTCGTGCGTGAGTCCGTAGCCGAGCTTTTTGAAAAAAATACGCCCGCGCACACGCCCGCAAAAATACCGACGACTCCCGCAATCGCCGTCATATCGCCGCCGCCTAGACGTAAAAACGCTCTCCACGGGCAACCCAAAAAAACACGAGGCAGACCGATCATCGCGAAAAAAATCCAAGAAAAAAAGCGCACGAAAGGCGACGAACCCGTGGTCGCGCTAAACTCCTTCGTCCAAAGCACGCTAGCTAAAAAGCCGCCCAAAAATAAGCCCGATGATCTCGGGGCGCACGTACTGCACGACTCCGGCGCGGTGAAAGCCCAGCGCGCCCGCCGTATCGCGTAAAAAGCAAGCCGCGCAAACGCCCATGTTGCCGGGGTTGCCGAAATACACGAGTAGCGCGCCTAAAGCCCCAAGCGCTGCACCTGAAACGATAAAACCATTTTGAATTTGAAAAATTCATGAAGTGTCCTTTTGAAAAAGGTAAAATCGACCCGATTTCTTAAGCTGTATTTTACTGATGTTAAAAATAAAAATTAATAAAATTTGACGGGAGATTAATCGCAAAGTTTAAATTTTCGGCCGAATTTTTAAAATTTACTCGCGGAGGGACGTTTAGCTTGGCTCGTACTTACATATTTAAATTTGGCATATTTTTAACTTCTATGCTTTATTAGCATAATTTACGATTAAAGTAGTAAAAATCTGCAGAAATATTCCAGACGGATTGTGTGTAGTTTAAATAGTTTGCAGCGGATACGACGGGAGAGGACTGGTCGTCCGTGACCCGAGTATCCTAGCCGAAAACTATTTAAAAATCCAGCCGAGCCGGGGAATCAAAAAGGACAAAAAAATGAAAAGAATTTATGAGTTATGAGGCCTCTCTTGAGATTTTACGCTCTACGCTGGCTCCCTGGGACCGCGTAGAAAAGGTCACTCTCACGCAGGCGCTTGATCGCCGTATCGCCGTAGATATCGCGGCGCAAGATAACTACCCGGAGCGTCCCGTCTCGGCGATGGACGGCTACGCGTTTGCGTGGCAAGAGGGACTAAGCGAGCTTGAGCTCATCACCGACCTGCCCGCAGGTAGCGATAAAGAGGGCTAAAGGTGGGGAGCGCAAAATGCGTCAAAAACCTTCACCGGCTCGCTGATGAGCGAAGGTACCGATACGCTAATCCCGGTCGAGAACGTCGAGGTCTCTGGCAACAAGATATTGATAAAAAACCCGTGCCAAAGGGCTTTGCCGTACGCGAGATCGGCGAAAGCTACAAAAAAAGGCGAAATCCTAATCAAAAAAAGGCGCAACGATAGGCTACGCCGAGACCGCGCTGCTAGCGGAGCTTGGGATTTTTAACGTTAGCGTATTTGTGCGACCTAGAGTCGCAGTACTGGCGACTGGAAGCGAGATAAAAGACCTCGGCGAACCACTAGAAAACGCCGCGCAGATCCACAGCTCAAACCACGTAGGCATCGCGAGCCATAGTACGCAAAATGGGTGGCGAACCCGTGCTGTGCGAGATAGTGCGCGACCGCGCCGAGCTCGTAAAAGACGCTATCGTCCGCGCGCTAAAATCAGCCGACGTGCTCGTCACCACGGGCGGCATCAGCATGGGCGACTACGACTTCGTAAAAAGGGCGCGCTGGGCGGTACTCGACATCATCATAGACGGCGCCGCAATCAAGCCGGGCCGCCACATCAAGGTCGCAAAAGCGGGCGAAAAGTATATATTTGCGCTGCCGGGCTTCCCGTACTCGGCGATGGTGATGTGCGTGCTCTACGTGCGCGTACTGCTAAATGCGTGGTTTGGCGCTAGCGAGCCCAAAAATCACGGCGATCATGGACGAGGACTACAAAAAGCGCTCGCCGTTTTTTTGGAGTTTACTGCGGTAAATCGGTCAATCGAGACGGCAAAATTTACGTAAATTTAGACGGCAAAAAGCTGGGCAGCTCGGCGATCGTAAACAATCTCACAGGGGGCGCCGCACTTTTAATCATCCCCAAAAGAAACCGATTTATCGCAAAGGGCGAGATAGTCGAAGTGCTGAAAAATGGTTTAGATTGAGGGTTCAGTGGTTTTGCGACTTAGGGAGCGCAAGGTAAATTCCGCCAGCGCCAAAGTGAGGAGTATCACCATGAAACAATTTCCGGATTTTTTTAAGAGAGTACGAACCCTACCCTGCAAAAAAATACAAACTGCGTTCTGCCCGATTCTTGCCGAACCCCTAAAAAGCGGTGAAACAACGAATATAAAAAGTTCCAAGTTTTTGGGGAGTCCCTTATTTGCCTGTCGGTACGGACTATCCGAAAAGACAAGGATGGCAGGCCGCTTATTTTATGGGCGCAATTAAACTCTCGGAAATTCCTCATTTGGACGATTATCCCGGAAAAAAGGTATTGTGCAGTTTTTCGTTTCGGCGGATGGGTGGTACGATTGCGAAGAAATAAAAATACTTTTTCCACGAGCATACGGATGCGCCGCCTCAAACAGATTTTTCCGTTCTTAACCGAAGATTTGTACGAAGAGTGTCCGATATGGTGCGAGCACCGTTTGCAGTTTAAAGAAACGGAAGAATACGGCGGTACCGAAGATTTTTCGGTGCAGCTGTATGTTCAACGGAAAAAGTCCGTGGGATCTTTATGATACGCTTGAACCTGCACAAAAAGAAGCATTTGATGATTTATTTTTACGGCACTGGGCACAAGATAGGCGGCTACTCGTATTTTACGCAAACCGACCCGCGCGATTACGGGCAAGAACATAAGAATGATGTTTCGCTTTTGCAAATCGACAGCGATGATAAGATTATGTTCGGCGATACCGGCACGGCTCATTTTTTTATCAATAAAGACGATCTAAAAAAACAGAAACTTCAATAAGGTGTGGATGTATTGGGATTGCTGTTAAAAAGCCAAAAAAACGGATTATAAAAATTAGATTTTTTTGTAAACTTAAAAAGGCATTGCAGTATTTTATGATGCATATTTAATTTTAAAAATATATTTATATAAAAGCATGTGCAACGAATTAAAAATAAAATGGAATAAAGTTATGTCAAATTTGAGCTGACGAAAATTTCAAAAAGAGCTTGAGCGGCAAGGGAATAAGCCGTGAAAAATCTTACAAGAGCGGATCTTGAAAAAAATCTACTTAAAGTTTAGGAAAAGAAAATTTCCCCAGACAATAAAAAGGATCGAATTTGATTGCAAATTTGAGGCGACAGCGACGAGGGTGGCCTACCACTATGAGCTCATCTGCAAGCAGTGGCGAGAAGATAAGAGGCTAAAGTGAAAGCAGCTTTGATAAGCATGGAGGAGATGGGATAGAGTTTTTACTTGAGCAGCTAACCAAAACAGCCGATCAAAAATCTAAGAAATTTCAACTATCTATCTTGCGGCGCAGACCCTTTCTAGATCCAAGCATAGAGATTTTTTTACGCACCGTTTTGCGACCGCCTTATCCCGCAGATCCTCTCTTTTATGAACGCCGATAATGTACTTCGCCAAAAAGCTCATAATAGCCTTAGGCTGGGTGGGCGGACCAGAGCAGATAGATATCTTGACAGGAGAGATGCTAAGCAACAAAGATAGCCTTTGTAGGGGCATGGTCGGCAGCGAGCCTCATGCAAATGTCCTTTCACCGAGTCAAACAAGAGATATTACGCATCAAAACAAAAAAACCGCATTTATTCAAAAGCATTTCAGCCGAAAAAAAGATCTTTACGCTTGCGGGATCATGGTAGAAGCAGCCCGATTTTATTTGGTAAAAAAATGGATATCATCTACCTCAGTTGAAAACAAAAAAATGAAGAAAAAAATAGAAAAAAAGCTAGGAAATCAGCTATAAGATTTTTTTAAGCAAGAGCTAAAAATACAACGCAATATCGGTGCAATAAAACCGACACAAACTAGAAGTATTCTCAAAAAAACAAATTACTATTTTTGCAACATTTCGAATAAACAAAAAGACATTCATTTCGTTTTAGAGACAGGATACTAAAAATGATAACACTGTAGGTTTTATTATAAACGAAGCCTTAACGCAGCGAGTACCGAAAAGCTCCTTTTCTCACGCTTAATAAGCAAAAAAATAAGGTTTTTAAATATCGCAAGACTCATCAAAGAGGTAAATATACAAGCTTTAAAGAAATTTACAAAAAAACTACAAAACACCGTTTGAACGATTGCTCGATTTGAACTTTAAAAAATCATAAAACGCTTCTAAAAAAATACGCTATTTTGCTCAAAAAGATTTTTTTATGAAATGTAATTAATCAAAAAAATTCAGGTTGAGATTGTCCTACGGTTTTACGACTCAATCAAACACCCTATAATGCGCCTCGTCGGCAAACTCCAGCATCTCCTTGTCGCCCCTGCTGTCGCCGTATGCGATCACACGCTCAAAGGCGTCCGTGTCATACGCCTCGCGCACGCGGCGTACCTTCTCCGCGCCGTAGCAGTTGGCGCCGTCTATCTCGCCCGTTATCACGCCGCCTTTTTTTCTTGATACGAGTGCCTAGTAGTTCAATGCCCCTGCGCCCTGGCACCACGGAGCTAGCCAGTCCTCGAGCGACGCCGTCACGATCACGACCTTTGTCGCCGTTTGCCTTATACTCGGCGATCTTTGCCATCGCAGAAAAATCTCACGATATCTTCGATGTGCGTATTTGAGTATTTTTTTGCAAAGTTTGAGCGAAATTTATCCGCGCTCATACCCGCGAAAAAGTACGTCATCAACCGCCTACGAGCGTAGTTGTTGCTGCAGATTTCTAGCTTATAGCTGATCAAAACCGGCGAAAGCCAAAAAAATCCCTCTAAAAAATTTTCTTAAATCCCACAACGTAGGCGATAAACTCCAGCAGCGAGTCGTCGCGCGTGATCGTCCCGTCAAAGTCGAATAAAAACCAGATTCATCTTCGTCTCAGATTTCTAAATTGCGCGATTATACAGCGCTAGCGTTAAGGGACGGCAAATTTAGCTCAGGTTTTTACCCCGCAGATTTGCCTTTTTCATTTGCGCTTTAAATTTACCGCTCAAATTTTCCTCTCAAGGCTTTTTAACACGTACTTTATGAGCTCTAGCCCCTTTGAGCGGTGAGATATTTTTAGCTTTGTAGCGTCGTCTAGCTCGCCCAGAGTCTGCGTAAAAGCCGCGGGATAAAAAAAGGCTATCGTAGCCAAAGCCGTTGCTGCCGCGCTCCTGGGCAATCGCAGTGCCGTGCATAAAGCCGTGCGCCGTAAAATCGCCATGCTTTGAGCTAACCGCGATACAAGCGGTGTAAAACGCGGGCGAACTAGTCAGATTTAGCGCTTTTAGCTCCGAGATCAGCTTTGCGCGGTTGCTAGCATCGGTCGCGCTTTTTGCCCGTTATCTGCCCGCGCTCGTTCATATCGCTAAATCTCGCCGAGTAAATCCCGGGCCTTCCGCCAAGAGCCTCCACGCTGATGCCGCTATCGTCGCTTAGCGCGATAAACTCGTCCGCCAAATTTAGCTCGCGCAGTTTTGGTGTGCACCGCGCGAGCTTTGATTAGCGCGTTTGCGGCGAAAGTCGCGCCGTCCTCGGCGATCTCAAAGGGCTCGCACATTCGCGCAGTGCGTAAATTTCGTAATCTTTTAAAAAAATCTTTTATTTCGCGTACTTTGTCGGGTTTGACGTTGCTAAAAACTATTTTCAAATTTTTTCCTTTTTCGGCTTCTCTTGCGCGCCTTTTAAATGAGCTAGAAATTTTCCTCCCTCGATGAACTATATGTTATATCTTCGGTCGAAAAATTTCGTCGCAACATTTAAGTCATCGCAAGATAACTTTGCCGATTTTTCGATTACCGCTCACATTTTATCAAATTCGGCTTTAATTTACGTATTATCAAAATTCGGGTAAAATTACTCCTTTAAAAAGGAAAAATTTATGATAGTAAAAAGCGCTTTACCTTTATCTTTTATCATCAGCAGCAGGGTTTTTCGGACTATTTATCATTTTGCCCGTTATCAGCGTCTACGCGCTCGAGCTTGAGGGGGCGACCGAGTTTTTAGTCGGCGTTCTCATCGGCGTTTACGCGATATCGCAGATCACGTTTCAGGTGGTTTTTGGCTACGTCTCGGACCGCTTCGGGCGCAAAAACTCGATGCTAATAGGCCTGCTAGTTTTCATCGCGGGGAGCTGCGATCTGCGCAGTGGCGACTGATATCTACACGATGATTTTTTTGGTAGATTTATCCAGGGGTGCAGGCGCGATAGGAGCCGTGGCGATCGCGCTGATGAGCGATATGACTAAAGAGGAAGTGCGCGGACACGCGATGGCGATGATGGGCGCATTTATCGGCATTAGCTTCACGCTTTCTATGATACTTTCGCCGATACTTAGCGCCAAATACGGCCTTTCAAGCCTCTTTTACCTCTCGATCGCAGTTACGGTCGTTTGTATCGTGCTTTTATATACGGCTGTTGGCGAGGAGCCTAAAGTTTACGCACTCGCAGGCCAAAATGCCGGCTGTAAAGCTACTCTCAAACAAAAATTTACTACTCATGAACATCAGCAACTTCATGCAAAAAATGCTGATGTCGGCGGCTTTTATCGTGATTCCGATCGCCATCGTGAAGTATTTTTGGCATGGACAAAAAGGACCTCAGCGGCATCTACTCGGTTGCGACGGTGTTTGGCTTTATCGCGATGGGTATAGGCGGCGCGATCGGCGAAAACGAAAGCGCATAACAAAAGCAAATTTTTAGTCATCGGCGTCTCGCTTTTCGTCGTTTGCTACGGACTTTTCGCGCTCTCGCTTGGGACACAAGCCGCTATTTTACGCCGGGCGTGATTATATTTTTTTATCGGCTTTAACCTACACGAACCGATCTTGCAATCAATGGCGTCCAAATTTAGCAAAGTAAGCCAAAAAGGCGCGGTTTTAGGCATCTTTAACGCCTTTGGCTACATGGGAAAGCTTTATCGGCGGTATCGGCGGCGGTACTTTGCTTCAATTTACGGCCTTAGCGCGCTTTCCGCCGTCGTGACGGTGCTTTGCGTCGTGTGGCTGATCGCGCTAAAAATGGCTAGATAATCCAAATATCTTTAAAAATATCTATCTGCCGTCAAGCACGGACGCCGATCTAGCCGAGATCGAAAAGCAAAAAAAGGCGTCGTGGAGTGCTATAAAAACGCGCAAAAATCTAGTCATAAAGTACAACTCTAGGGCTCACTAACGAGGCGGAAATAAAAGCAAATTTTAGGCGTTTAGCAGGCTTTGCGAACGGTAGAAATTTACCGAGTTCGTCCCTCGCAAAACACCGAAACTTCGGCTCGCGCGCCGTTTGATAACACAACGACGCCAAACGTCTAAATGTAGCCGATTTTTTTAGCTATTTTTAAATACCATTATCAAAATCTAATTTCAAAAAGGACAAAAAAATGAGCGATCTAAAAAAACAAATCGACGAGCTTTTCGAGGATAAAAAAAGATGTCCGTTTACGATGCGGCCAAACAGCTAAACGTACGCGAATACGAAATCCTGCAATACCGCGGCGATGACGAATTAAGAAATCGGCGCAGAAAAGTTGATGAGAAATTTACTGAAGAAGTCAGCACTTGGGGCGAGATGCTTTTTCATCAAAAAAATACGCCTGAGTTTATCATCGAGATCAAAGTGAGCGTACCTATGCCTAAAAAAAGCGAGAGGATTTTTCAATTTCTACTGATAAAAAGCAGGCTTTTTGGGCGGCCACCTAAAAAGAAGAATCAATCGCAAGCATCGGCTTTGTAAGCACTAAATTTATGGGATTTCTCGGGCACAGCCTGCACTTTTTACGACGCGGATCACAACGTGATCTTTAAGCTTTTCGTAAATCGCAACGAAAAAAATGAAACTAGACGAAGCGCAAGAGCAAAAATTCCTAGCGCTAAAAAAACAGCTTTTGATTTTTAGCTAGCTTTGCCGCGCGTAAATTTACAGGTTTTATGATGGCTAAAAGTTTTGCCAAAAATTTACGACGTTTTGATAATCGGAGCTGGCGCGGCGGGGCTATTTTTGGCGGCGATTTACGCGGTAAAAGCGTCGCCATACTCGAAAAACGTAACTTCCGGCAAGAAAAATCCTAGCTAGCGGCGGCGGCGGGTGCAACGTCACAAACCGCCGTATCGACGCGTCAAACTATCTCAGTGACGCTGATTTCGTCACAAAATATCCTAAAAAAATCTAGACTTCAAAGACGTTTTTAAATTTTTGGCGAGTTAAATTTAACGAGCAAAAAGCAAAAATCAATTTTTTTCTGCGAAAGCGGCGCAAAAGGACGTTTTGGGCGTACTTTTAAAAGCGCGCTAGGCAAAAGCGAGCACGCAAATATTTTTGCGGCGTTTGCGTAAAAGGGCGCTAGGAAAAAGTACTGGCTGATGAAAACGGGCAGATTTACGAGAAACTTAAATCCGAACAGACTGAAAAGTATTTTGAAGTGATTGCCGAAAAACGGCGATAAATTTTTACGCTAAAAAAATCTCGTCGTAGCTAGCGGCGGACTAAGCTACAAAAAGCTTAGGGCGCAAGCGATATCGGCTACAAAATAGCGCAAAGCTTTGGTATCTGCGTCGCCACGCCTGCTCCGGCGCTTGTCGGGATTTACCGTGCAAAAAGACGAGTTTTTGGTTTCAAAAAATCTAAGCGGGGTTTGCTTTCCAGCCGAGATTAGCGTAGTTTGCGCGAGCAAAAAAACGCTGCAAATCGCGAGCTAAAAATGCCGCGCAAATTGCAGGGCGACATACTTTTTTCACTCACAAAGGCATAAGCGGTCCGGCCGTGCTAAACGCTTCGCTTTTTTTGGCAAAAGGGCTTGATCGCGATACATTTACTGCCCAAATTTCAGCATCGAAACCGCGCAAAAAGCAAAAAAACAGCTCAGCACCGTCCTGCCGCTGCCTAGACGATTTGCGCTCGAGTTTTTTTGCGCGCGGCGGGAGCTTAGAGACAAACCTTACGGCGAGTACAAAGCGGACGAGGTGGCGAAAATCTTGCGGCTATTTGCTTACGAATTTGCGCCTGCGGGCACGTTTTGGCTTCGAGCGAGCCGAAGTCACAAAAAGGCGGCGTAGATACGGACGCGCTAAATGCAAACTGCGGCTACAACGGCGCTCACGGGCTTTATTTCATCGGCGAAGTTCTAAACGTAACGGGGATGCTCGGCGGGTACAATCTGCATTTTGCTTTCGCTTGCGCGGCAAATTTAGCAAAGCGATTAAACGCCGAGCAGCGACGACCGAGTTAAGTTTGAGCGGCATATTTAGCCCGCCTCGAGACCCAATAGCTAAATTACAGCTCTTTTATCTTTGATTCCAGCTCTGCTTTTAGACTTTTTGCGTGCTTATCGCCGTTTTTTTCTAAAATTTTTATTCGCGATTTTAAGGGCTTTTTTTCGTAGTTTTGCAGCGCTTCTTTTTTTATTGCCGAGTCCCGCCAGATCGCCCGCCATCAGCGCATAGTACTTCGCGCGTAGCAAATTTACGCCGTCTGTGCCAAAAACCTCTTCGCAAATCCCAAACGCAACGGCGTGTTTTTACGTATGCGCCGTTAAAATCGCCCGTTTTATAGAGCGTATCGCCAAACCCCGCGTAGCAGCTCATCAGATCTTTTTGCATCTTCTCTCCGCCTAGCTCGTAGCATCTGATCGCCGCGCCGAAATTCGCTATCGCCTCATCGTATCGCCCAAGTGCTGACTGCGCGCTAGCTACGCCATGATAGAGCTTTGCTAGCGCTTTGTGCTCTTTACCAAGCCCTTTTTGTAAAATTTCTAGCGACCGTTCGTAAGCTGCATTGCCTCCTCACAGCTCGTCCCCAAACAGCCAAATCGTAAGCAGAAAAAAATTAAAATTTTGACGCATAAAATTCCTTTGAAATTTCGCGCTATTGTAACTACTAAAAAGCAAATTTCTATATAAGCTTTGGATAAAAATCACTAAAATTTTCAAGGAGCCAAAAAAATGTCAAATATCTTAATCATCGGAGCAGGTGGCGTTAGCCAAGTCGCAACCGTAAAATGTGCGATGAACTCGGACGTTTTTACAAATATCACCCTTGCAAGCCGCACAAAAAAAGCAAGTGCGATGCGATCGCTCAAATTATAAAAGATCGCCTTGGCGTGCAGATAAACACCGCGCAGATCGACGCTGACGACACAGCAGCTGTGGTAGAGCTTATCAAGCAAACAAAAGGCTGATTTGCTTCTAAACGTCGCGCTGCCGTACCAGGACCTAACGCTCATGGACGCTTGCGTAAAGGCTGGCATACCTTATATTGACACCGCAAACTACGAGCACCCAGACACTGCTAAAGTTTGAGTACAAGCTTCAGTGGGCGAAGGATAGTGACTTTAAAAACGCTGGCACTATGGCGCTTCTTGGCTCTGGCTTTGACCCAGGCGTGACAAACGTATTTTGCGCCTATGCACAGCAAAAATTTGATTTGACGAGATCCACGAGATCGACATCCTGATTGCAACGCTGGCGATCACGGATATCCGTTTGCGACACATTTCAACCCAGAGATAAATTACGAGAAGTTAGCGCAAATGGCCGCTACTGGGAGGCTGGAAAATGGATCGAGACAAAGCCTATGCAGATCATGTTTAAGTGGGACTACCCAAAAGTAGGCGTCAAGGATAGCTATCTGCTCTACCACGAGGAGCTTGAAAGCTTAGTAAAAAACATCAAAGGGCTAAAGAGAATTCGCTTTTTCATGACTTTTGGACAAAGCTACCTAACCCACATGAAGTGCCTAGAAAACGTGGGAATGCTACGCATAGACGAGGTCGAGCATAACGGCATGAAAATAGTGCCGATCCAGTTTTTAAAGACGCTTCTGCCTGACCCTGCGAGCCTTGGCCCGCGCACAAAAGGCAAAACAAACATCGGCTGCGTTATCCGCGGTCTAAAAGATGGCAAAGAGCGCCAAGTCTATATCTACAACGTCTGCGACCACGAGGCTTGCTACGCTGAGACAGGCGCGCAGGCTGTTAGCTACACCACAGGCGTGCCAGCAATGATAGGCTCGCTAATGGTCACAAAAAGGCATCTGGAGCGGCAAAGGCGTCTTTAATATGGAAAAATTACGACGCAAAAACCTTTCATGGATGAGCTAAATAAGCAGGGGTTGCCGTGGGAGATGATAGAGATGAAGCCAGGAGAGAGATACGAAGTTTAAATTTGAGACTTATTAGGCTTGCCTTTTTCTACTTATACTTCGTTGAGTGATTTTTTTAACGCTCACGTATCGCATATACGCTCCGCTTAAAAAAATCAAATTTCGCCTCGTCTAAGCGAAAAAAATTCTGCACCTAAATTTTTTATAATTTTTCGTTGCTTTTTGTTAGCAGTTGTGACCACAATCCATCTAGCGATACTTTTACCTTATTATAGTGTGTTCAAATTCTAATTTCAAATTTAACGCCGTCCGTTAGCAAATTTAGCCCGCCATCTTAACTTCTGTTGCGGCTAAATTTTCAAATTTGACGGCGATTTTGCGGCATATTTAGAGTTCAGTTAACCGTCGACTAACCACACTAGAGCCTTTACCGTGCGCCCTATCTCGTCTGCATAGTGATTGCCAGGATTTAGCTCAGATTGCTTCTGACATCCGAACTCTCAAAGTGCGCGGCAATATCGCGTGTGGCGTCTAGCGCCGTTTTTTTAGGTATTCGTTTTTTTGCTCATGCTCTCGCGGTCGCCGATCGAGAGATACGCACGCTCCGGCTTGCCCGCAAGATGCGAGCCCAGCGCAAACTCGCGAAAAATCCTTATACCAAAGCGAGCCCGAAACGCTAGCGACGCGCGTAAACATAGGCGTTTTATAAAGCGAATAAAGCGCGAAAAGCCCGCCTAGCGAGTACCCGGAGATCCCGAGCCACGCCGCATCGCCCGTTTTTGCCAGCACGGCAGGCGCGATCTGCTGCGTTAGCGTTTGCAAATACTCATCCGCCCCGCCCTCAAAAGGCGGCTCCTTCTTAAAAAGAGCAGGCATCGGCCATGGCGCCATTTCAGAGCTCCACTCCAGTCCGCCCACTGCCGCGAGTGTGAGATTTACGCCATCAAGCTCGCTTAAAAGCTCGCGCGATATCGTCTGCTTCGTTCGCAAACGCGCTATAAAATACTATCGGTGCACCTGCGTTTTGCAAACCGTCATCATCCGCCTTTAGCGTTAAATTTTGCGCTTTAATGCGGTAGATTGTGACTCTTTTACGGGCTATTTCAAATTCCTCTTTCACGGCGGTCCCTTTTTGCGTTCGCGCAAATTTTTACTTTTCTTATTTTCGCTTTTTTTGCGCGTTTAACGCCTCAAATTTCTGCTTTAAAATTTTAAAAAAACTTCGTGCTTTGAAAGCTCGTATTTATCGTATATCACGGCATCGTCGTCGCCGATAGGCTGCATGAGGCCATCAGCCGTGTCGCGGTCTAGTTTGCCTCTTTTAAATTTTACGTTTTAAAAACGTCGATTTTGCGTTTGGCGTCTACCGTGCGAACGCTGATCTCTTCGATATCTTTAAAGTAAAATTGGCGTTTTTTTGCCGCCCTTTTTGCACCAAAAAATCCGTCGTCATCGATGCTCAAAAAAAGCTAACTTGAAATATCTTTTTTTCACGCAAAAAAACGGCGCAGATCACGGCAACGACCATGGTAAAAAAATGCCGGTCCCACCTATGCCGTAATAAAAATACCCAGCGCAACCCGCGACAAACAGCGCCGCCGCCAAAAAAATATCGCACTTACCGCCCCTTTTTTTATTTTCTTTCGTCGTCATTTTTCTCCTTTTTTTGAGGCGCATTATACCAAATATGCCAAATACCGACAACGCCATTTAAAACTGCGCCTTGCAACAATGCAGTCAAATTTAAAGATAAATATGAAAAATCTAACTGCCTACTCCGGATCGTCGCTAAACTCGTTATCTCTGAAAAATTTTCATAAAAATCAATAAACCAAAGCGCGAAGGCTACGGCGATAAGCGTCGCGGGCAGATGGATATAAAATCCGCTCCAAACGTAAGCCAAAAAGCCCCTGCAAATGCCGGCGGCGATAACGAGCACAAAAGGCAATCTTGCTAAGGCGTAAAAAAACTCAAGCTCCTGCCCGCTGTGGCGCAGGCCAGCGATGTTAAAGATAAGCATAATGCTAAAAATAATGCCGTTTAGCGCGATGACGTGCAGCATATTTGTCTCCAGCCCAAGCCCCAAAATCCCGCTCGCGCCATAACCGACATAAGCCGCCGCCAGCAAAAGCTGCATCAGGTAGTAATAAATCACGAAGCTATGACGCAAAAAGCTCCTTGTAGTGCCACTCTTTTTAGCTTGGCTAAAAATCGCGCTACCGCAGGCTATCGCGGCGAGTACAGCCTTGCTGCCCTCAAAAAAACACTAACTAACAAAAAAACGCGCAAACGCTAACGATCGCGATGTTTTTATAAACGAAATTTGGCACAAAGGCCGCGTCTTGCATGCCAGGCTCGCGGTTTAGCGCCTCTTTGCCGAGCACCACGCTAACGCGAAAAGATACGAGCAAAATCGCGATAACATGCAGATGGATTTGTAAATTTAAAAACTTCTCCTCACCGCTAAGCAGATAATAAATCTCAAAGCCAAGAATGCCTAGCAAAAATGCCAAAACGCCCAGCTGATCGTCGTTGCGGTCGAGCCAGATCATATAAACGCAAAGCCCGGCCAGATACGCCCAAAAAAAGCGACATAAAAAAAGTGTGCCGCAAACAGGCTAAAAAAATGCGCTAACAAAACTCGCCGCAAAAAAACGAAAAACATAACGTAGGCGTGCTTTTTTAGCCCTCCGCCGAAATTCGTCCAATCAGTTAGTCCCGTTAGCAAAAATCCAGCATACGCAAGCGCTGCAACAAGGTGCAAAAAGATAAATTTGTGCCAGCTAACAAAATCCACGGGCGTAAAAAAACACCACCCGCCTAGCACCGCGCAAACCGCGCTCGTAAGGAAAAAATTCTCATCGGATGGGTAAAAAAAGTCGTTAATCATAATAAATTTTTCCTTTAAAATTTGCGTCTATCACGCCGCTAGCGTAGGCAAAATCCCGCTGCGAAAAGGTGCGGTCAAGCTCCAGCTCGCGCTCGATCACCGCGCCCTTGCTCGCTAAAAAGCAAATTTCTACTGAACATGCGCGCAGCCTCCATCCTGTCGTGAGTCACCAGCACGACGCTCATACCCTCCTCGACGCGGTGCGTGACGATGTCGATTAAAATTTCTTTCATATCATAATCAAGCCCCGAAAACGGCTCGTCCATCAGTAGTAAATCAGGCTTCGTCACGATCGCCCGCACGAAAGCAACCCTTTGACGCATGCCGCCGCTTAGCTCGTCAGGGTATTTTTAGCGCGTCTTTCTCTGTTAGCCCAAGTCTCGCAAAGAGCTGTAGCACGGTCTTTTCACCAGGCTCGTCCATCACGAGCAGTACGTTTTCGAGCGCATTTTTCCACTCCAGCAGGCGATTTTCCTGAAATAGATAGGTGGTTTTGTTAAATTTATTGATTATTTTGCCTTTGCGAGGATCTATGAGGCCCGAGATCAGGCGCAGGATCGTGGTTTTACCGCACCCGCTCGCGCCAAAGAGCGTCACTACTTCGCCCGCGCCGACCTTTAAACTAAAGTCGCGCACGACCTTGTCGCGTAAAATTTCGTATTCTAAATTTTGAAGTTCCAGCATATCAAACTACCTTTTCCACGGCATTAGCGTGATCTTGAGCGGCTCGATAACCAGATACTCAAAAAGCATAATGATAGCGATAGTAAGCACTACGTAGGCCATCACCTCGGTGGTATCTAGCATCACGCGCGCGTTTGCGATCTTTGCGCCCATACCGTCGTTTGCGCCTAGCAGCTCGCCCATGATGACGATCTTTACGCCCATGCCCACAGCGACGCTTAGAGAGCTGATGATGTGGCTAGTTAGGTGCGGAACGTAAAGGTGGCGATTTGTTTTTCCAAACGCCTGGTTTATGGGCGTCAAACATCTCCTTTAGCTCCTCGCTTACGCTCATCATGCCGACCATCGAGCTAGCAAAGGTTGGCGGCAAAACCGTGATGATGATCGTAAATATAGTGCTCGCGTTTCCAAACCCGAACCAAAAATATAGCTAAAACGATCCAAATAATAGGCGGCATAGAAAGCGGCGTGGTGATCACGGGCTTTAAAAACGCGGCAAAAGCTTTTATACGCTCCGGCAACCAGCCCCAGCGTGATACCGATGGCACAGGCCGTACCGACACCGACTAGCGAGCGCACGAGGTGATGTTTATCTCGCTGTTTTTTTATAGTCGGCCAAAAGCTCGTAAGCCCGCACGAAAACAGCCTGCGGAGCGGGGAGTAAAAACTCTCCTCCCAGCTCGCTGCCGATCTGCCAAAGCGCGATGATAAGCGCGATCGTCGCAAGGCCGCTAAAGCCGCCCCAAAGGTAGTCCGCGACCTTTAAAAGCGCTCCGCGGTCTTTTTTTGACGTTATCGACGAGTATCATAAAAACAGGCTCTTATCAGGCATTTTTGCCGCCAAGAAGCTTAGGATTTAGCTCAAAAAGCACCTCAAAAAAAGCTCATAAGCTCGTCGGTTAAATCCTTAGCCTTTGTCACGGTCAAATTTGAACGCTCAAACGCGTTTGCCAGCGCTGACTCTGGAGCCGGCAGGTACTGCGCGCCGATTTGCGCCGCGCTTTGTTTGTTTTCTAGGATCCATTTTAGAGCGTTTTGCATGTCTTTGTGAAATATCTCAAAAACCTCCCTGTTTGCGTTATAGTAGTCTAGATCCACGATGAGCCCTGCTTGCGGGATATATGGCTTGATGCCGAAGCTCTCGCCCCAAACATCGGGCAGCTCAAAGCCAACGCGCACGTCCGTGCCCATTTTTTTACCGCGCAGTATCGCAGCCGAGCTCATCGGCTCGATCGACAAAAGCCGCGTCAAAAATCCTTTTTGCAAAAAAACAGCCCTATGGCTTCGGGCGGGGTTTGGACGTAGTTGATCTCGATTTTAGAGATATCTATGCCTCGTTTTTTGCAGATGGCGCGTAGCACGAGGTCTGGCATATCGTTTTTAAACGGCATGATTAGTTTTTTGCCGACTAGATCCTCGATGCTTTTGATGCTAGGGTCTTTAACGAGGATGTTTTTGAAGGCCGTTAGTCATGATGTTTAGCAGGCCAAATTCATGCCCTGATTGGCCAGTTACGCCCACGTTGCTAGGGCGCCGCGGTTAGTTTCATCTCGCCGCTAGCCACGCCAGCGCGCAGACTGATCGGGGCTGTTCCAGATCCTTAGCTTTATGTCGTGAGTTTTGGTTAGCTCGCCTTGCAAGCTCGCCACGGCTAGCATGGTGCTAGGGGATCGCGGGCATCCCCACACGTCAAATCTCTCTTTAGCAAAGCATTGGCGCAAAAGCAGTCGCTCCTAGCGCCGCGCCAAGTCCTAAAAAAATCCTCGTCTGTTCATAGCTTTCTCCTTATATTAAGATTTTTAAATTTTTATTTCGCTTCGCTTTTTGCGGATCGGCTTCGGGCGTCAGATTGACGATCAAATTTGAAACGATAAATTTGAGCGTTAAATTTTACTCGTCCAGACCCGTACCGCAAAAATGCTAAATTACTCGAGGCCGATTGACTTTGCCTCAACTTATTTTTGATAATTATACCCAAGATTTAAATCAAAAAAATCTTGATTTAAGTCTTGTTTTTTTGTTGATTTGATTCATTCAAATTTGGACGGTAGATTAGAAATTAATAAAAAGACTTTCAACTTTTACTTTCTTGTTATGGGGAAAGGGGCTTGAATTACGCTCTGCTAGCAGCTCTCAAAGAGAGTGCAAGCACAAGGCGAAGCGAAGCTAGCAAAAATAGCTCCCTTTGTTGTTCACCTTTCTCTTTACTTTGGGAGAGGAAGGGGTTCTACTACGGTCTGCTTGCAGCTACGAGGCGAAGCGAAGTAGAGCGTCGCATTCCTTTGCGTCGTGCTACGCACTCGCAACTGCCAAAAGGCAGACCCTCTCCCGTCTGCTTGCAGCTGCTAGCGCAGCGACGCAGAAGCCCTCTCAACCCCACTGCACGTTAGAGGTAGCGACACTGCTTTGCTGACGCAAAGCGTCGCAAATTAAATTTGCATTTTCAAGATGCGGGTCTGGGCGAGTAAAATTGTAAATTGACCTCAAATTTGAATCAAAAAAATAAGGCGAAGTATCGCGAGATGATTTTTTTGGGGTTTTGAAGTTAGAATTTGACGATGATAAGGCATATGGCCTACCCAGTCAAGTCAACAAAATCCACAAAAAGCACTCGTGAGACGAGCCGCCGCTCAAATTTCTAAAAAAACTAGAGTGGAAGCTAACAAACACCGCCCTTCCCGGCGCATGCACCACCGCAGGATCTAGCGCTCCTACGTGCTCGCCGCTGATAAACTCGGCGTAATCTTTATCAAAGATATTTGTGACCCCAAAGCCTCACGCCCCAGCTGTTTTTAAACTCAAATCCGCCGTAAACGTCCATCGTCGTAAAGCTCCTAGCCGCTTCGCGCTTGTCGATGCCAAAGCCGGTGGTTTTATCGAAATCTCCCCTATTTTGCTTTGCTACGTAGCGTACCGCCGTGCCGATGTTGTAGCTGCCAAAGCTCGCGTAGTCTTTGTAATCAAAAGGCCAATTTGCCTCAAACGGGCGGGATGTGATAGAGTGGTCTGCCGTCAGTTTTGTTTTGTCCGTAGTTGTAAAATAGCGATGTTTTTAGCCCGAAATTTCGCGCGAAATTATACTCGCCGCGCAAATTTACGCTGTAAATCCTAGCGTCGACGTTGCGCGTGATGACGGCGTTTCTGTTTATTGGCGGTGTGGATGAAGCGGCATGACGGCGATCGTAGATAACCAGATCCTGCGCGTCGTCTGCGATAAAGTGCCCGCCCACGCTAAAGCTATCCTCGCCCTGACGCGAACTTAAGTAATCTTTATAAAATTCACTCTTGTAAGTAAAGCCCAAATTTACGCGGTTGTGGCGCTCCGGTTTTAGCAGCGGGTTACTCACCCAGCCGTTATTCATCGGACCGTAAAGCGTGTTAAATCGCTCCATATTGCCAGGTATGCGCTGCAAGCTCTCAAGTACCGCGTAGTAGCTATCTAGCTCGTTTGGCGTGAAGTCATATTTTTAGGGCTGGCGCTTAGCCCGTCTTGTTTGACGCTACCGTCAAAAATCATATCCGTAAACGCTACGGACAAGCCCCTTTACCGTCCGAAGCGGCGCGGCGAGGCGCAAAAATAAGGCTCATTTAATCCCTTTAAATTTGACCTCATCCAGTCGTAGTTTAGAGCTAAACTAAGCTTGTGAAAGTCGTTAAATTTATAGCTTAGCGTATCAAAAATCCTCGTTCGTTTATTTGTCACGTCGGCAAACCTATATCCGTTAAAACCCATCCGCCGGGCTGCCTCTGATACCTTTTGCCCTCGTGATTATCGTGCTGATAGCTGATGCCCGCAAGATTGTGAAAGTCGCCAAAATCAGCGTCGTATTTTAGCTCGGCGTCTACGATTTTTCTATCTATCTCGACCTTGACCGTCTGAGCCGCGCTTCTTAGGCGGTAGTTGTCGGCATTTCTGCTCACGTCGCGTAGCATTAGCTCGAAAGTGAGCGTATTTGATAGATCCTCCGCGCCGATGCGAGCGTTAAATTTACCGACGTATCGCTCGGTTTTTAACAGCGTCCATTAGGGTGGTGAGGTTGCTTGTCGTCGTCGATGTTATCGTGCACGAGCGTAAATCTAAACTCGCTTAGCTCGCTAGGCACGAAGCCCACGACTGCGCTTTGCCCCTGCCTAGCGTAACCGTAGTTCCACTCCCTGCCGCCGCCGTCTTTGTAGCGGTTGGCTTTAGAGAAATTGTGTTTAAAAATCGTGTAGAAATTTGCGCCGCGGTACTTAAAAAGTCCCGAGCCGTAAAACGTCCTGCCGTAAAAATCCGCCAGCAACGTGAAAAGTTTATCCATAGAATTATCAAGCAAATCCGTCACGAAAAAAATAATCATCCCTGGGCGTGCGGTCAAATTGATTTTCAGCAAACGCGCTTTGAGCGATGTTTGGCGTATAAGGCGGAGGAGGCGTAAAATCCTTTACCGGCTTTATGACGTCGGGATTTGCGCCGTTTGCAAATAGCGCCGTCGCAGCCGCAGCCAGACTGATAGCTAGTCTCATTTAGTATCCTTTATGATAATTTTTGATTTTTTTGTATCATAATTATATAGAAAAAAATATTTGAGTATTTCTTGATTTTCGTTAAGATAAGATTTATAAATTTTTGCGCGACTTGGTTTTGCATACGACGGCAAATTTGACGCTAGCGAAGTTAAAGTTTGATAAAAAGTAAATTTTAGGCAAAGAGAGAATAGCCTAAATCGATACGTTAAATTTAAAAACTCAAATTAGCATTTTCAAGGTGCGGTCTCGATGGGTAGAAATTTGGAGCCGAAATGGTACCCATTTGTCTTCAAATTTGAACGTAAAACGATAAGGCGAAAGTATTTTTTTGTTCTAGACGAGGCACTTTTTAAATTTGGCGACGGGAGTTACCATGTAGGTAATGACCGAGCCATATTTAAAAGTAACGAAGTATAGGGCAAAAAGACAAGCCGCTAAGGATAAAAGAAACTAAGTATCTGCGTCGCTGCCTTTTCTTCTATGTATGGGATTATATAACTTGGCGAATAAAGATTTTTGCCCGCTTTCGATCTCGAGATTTGTCCTTTGTTCGCTGCCGTTTGCGCGGATCATCACGCTGATATAGGCTCTATAAAGATAATAATCCGTCCTATCGTAAAAAAATCATCGTCAAACGGGTCGCCAAAAAGCATGCCAAAGCCCATGCTTCGCGTGCGCCCGTAGCTGCCAAAGCCATATCCCATATTCATATAAACTCGCGGGCGTTCGCGTCGCTCAAGGCGCTGTAAGCTCGCAAAATCGCCCATTATTACGATATCTGCGCTCTTTTTGATCCATGCTTTGAGTAAAGCCGTTTTGCAGTAACTTGTTTCGCACGGTATTTTTCTAGCGTGTTTGCGTAGCCTGAGGAGTTTTTAAAGTAAACGTAGACGCTACGAGGGGCTTTTTCACGTCGCCGTTAGTGATAAAAATCGGCATCGTGCTTCTAGCGTAAAGCTCGGGCGTGCGCGGTTCGCCGCAACCTACGAAAAAAATCGCAAATAGCAAAAATAGAGAAAAATTTCTGAGTTTCATTTCGCGTCTCCTAGCTCAAATTTGACCGCCGCAAATTTAACGCGGACGGGTCAAATTTAGGATCAAATTTAAGTGTATTTTACTACTAAATCTTTACATTTGAGTAAATCTATAATACCAGTTTGATCTCGTTTTCAAGAGTAGCTTTTTGGAGTGAGTCCGATGAAGCGCTTTTTTTGAGATTGCCCTCGCCGTCAAAGACGAAGATCGCAGGCACGCCCATCACGCCGCCAACTGCTTTGCTGAAATAATCGACCGAAAATTTTATCGCTAATCACGTCGTAGTCGATATGGTGCTGCCTAACCATGTCGATATCTTTATCAAATCAAGGCTGGGTCCAAATATCCCGTAAACGCCGAATTGTCCTTAAGCTCGGAGTACATTTCATTTACGATCGGGGCTTGCGCTACGCAGGCGCCGCAAGAAGTACCGAAGAAAAAAAGAGCATATAAAGGCTTGCCGTCCGTTTTGAGCCGTCTGCCCTCGGGGAAATAGTGCGTATCTACGCCCTTTGGCGAGTTTAGGCTGATGTGGTGTTTGTCAAAGCCGCTATTTCCACAGCCCGCGATCATCACCGCCGCAAAAAAACTAAAAAAATATATTTTTTTATCATAATTTTTCCCAAATTTGAAACCGTCGCAAAGGCGGTTTGACCCTTTGGCTCGCTTGCTAGCCTCTCGCATGCCTCCGCACGCTCACCATCGCTCACGTAGTGGATGTTTTCCATCTTGCCGTGCCTTAGATGAGACGATCTTGTCGCCAAACTGCCCAAGATCCGGGTTGTGAGTGATGAGCAGGATGGTTTTTGCCCTCGCTTCGCAGCTTTTTGAAATAGCTCCAAAACCACGCGTTCGTTTGCTTCGTCTAGGGTTGCCAGTCGGCTCGTCGGCTATCAAGATATCAGGATCGTTGATGAGAGCGCGCGCGATGCACAGACGCTGCTGCTCGCCGCCGCTAAGCTGGCTAGGTCGGTGATCTAGCCTGTGTCCTAGTCCAACCCGCTCGAGCGCCTTTTTAGCGTCCTCTTCGTCTACGCTGCTGTGATAGTACTGCGCTATCATCACATTTTCGACGCAGTTTAGGTAGGGGATGAGGTGAAACTGCTGAAATATCAGCCCGATCTTTTCGCGGCGAAATCTGAGCGTCTCCTCGTCGCTAAGCCTGCTAGCGTCATCTCCGCCTAGCATGTATGTGCCAGCTGTAGGGCTCGTCCATCAGCGAGAGGATGTTTACCAGCGTACTTTTGCCGCTACCGCTTGGACCCATTATGCTGACCCACTCGCCGGCGTTTACGTCAAAGGTAATGTTCTCTAGCGCCCTTACTTCACCAAATCTTTTTTCTATCCCGTTTAATCTTATCGCGTACTGCATATCATTCTCCTCTTAAAATATCGGCCATCTTGTTTTCCAGCGCCCGTTTGATCGGGTAGATCGAGGCCACGCCCGCAAAAACGAGCGAGATAACCATCGCTATCGGTATGCTCATAAATCTAAAATCTATGCTCGAATCAAAAAAATCGCGTAGCCTAAAATTTGCGCCAAGCCGTAGCCTAAAAATCGCGCCCTGCCAAAAGCCGCCGCAAACGCCGTGACGAAGGTCTCGACGCCAAACAAATTTAGCACGTTTTTCTTACTAGCTCCCAGCGCTCTAAGCAGCGCGATCTCCTTTGAGCGCGAGAACAAAATCGCGCTTAGCGTCGTGTTTACGCACATAGAAGTGATGAGCAAGATCACAAAGCTAACCAGCGCCATCAAAAGCTTAATCTTGTCTAAAATCAGACCCTCTGATTTTTGAAAGTTCTAGCCACGGGTTTAACCGAATTGCTCGTCGCTAAGGCTTTTGCCAAGCTCGCTTATGTAGTCAATTTGCCCGTTACTACGGCCTCGGCGTAGTTTAGAGTATTTGGCTCGTTTGCTATCTTTTGTGCTAGAGGTAGCGAGATGATGAGCAGCGAGTCCTCTTTATCGCCGTCTTGCACGATGCCGCGGATCTTTACCTTTTCGCCCGAATTCGCGCCGATTTGCCTTACTTCGATCACGTCGCCGACCTTAAAGCCGCTTTGTTTAGCTAGATCGGTACCGATTAGCGCGTTTCTTTCGTCAAAAATCAAGCGTTATGCCCTGACCTTCTTTAACCTCTAAAAACGGCTTAACCCGAGTTAAATCGCTAAATTTGACGCCCATGGCGATCGCGGTCGTAGGACCTATGTTTACCTGCGTGAAAAGATATCCGCTCTGTCCGATTAGCTTGTCGCTTGGGATTTTAGCGATCTTTTCGTTAAATTTAGCCTCGTTTACCGCGTCGCTAACGGGGTCTGCGGGAGCGAAAACCACGTTTGCGCCGTAGCTTTTTAGCTCCTTTGTTACTTTTGAATCGATATCTAGATATACATTTACAAAGGCTGCCGTCACGCACGCACCAAGCAGGATAGAGACGATGATGACGCCCACTCTAGCCGCGCCAAAGCGCAGGCTTTTAAAGATGACGTTATAAAAAAAGCCCTTATTTGCGATCATATAGCACCTCCGCAGGCAAGAGTTTGACGACGCTTCTCATCGGCACGAGCGAGCCAGCTATCGAGATAAGAAGCGCAAAAGCGATACTAAGCGGAAGCACGATCCACGCGATGCCGATACCGTAGCCAAAGATACTGTAAGCGATTATGTAGCTTAACGCATAGCCCAAAAAAACGCTCCCAAAATGCCCGCAAAAAAACGCCACGACTAGGGCTTTCGCTCGCAAAAAGGGCGTAAATTTCAAAGTTGCTCGCGCCTATGGCTTTTAGCAGACCGATCTCTTTTTTTACGTCTGTAAATTTCGCTAGTCATCAGCGATGTAATGCCGATAGATGAGACCGCAAGCGCGATGATGCTAACGATACCCATTAGGGCTTTGGATTTTTTTCACGATGTTACTCTCGGCGTCGCTTACCTGCATCATCGCCTTGGCCGCTACGCCCGCGTAGTTCTCCTCGATCTGATAGGCTATGGAGCTAACGTAGGCCGAGCAGTACCACATATCGTACTCGGCGCTGTCTGGGTTGTCTAAATTTCGCCTGGCCTTGACGGAGAGATCGTTTTCTGGGATCGTCATCGCCGAAACCTCGGCTTTTTGAGTATTGTCCCGGCTTGCCTAAAAGCTCCTGGGCTAGCTTTTAGCGAGGTTACGATCTTATAGCTCTCTTCGCCGGCTCCTTTTTAGCACGCCCGCGATTTTTTTACGCTACGTCCGTTTAAAGTTGGCTCGCCGCCCACGCTCACATTTCGCTTTCGAGGCTAAAGTACTCGCCTACGAGCACGTTTTTGCGTATCGTCGTCTTCTATCCATTTGCCCTCAACCGCCCAAAAAGCCAAATAGCGTTTTTCACGCCAGTTTTAAACTCCGGGCTCATCAGCCACGTTTGCAAATTTGTCAAACCAAGTGCCCGTGATTTGATATTTTTCTCCGCTAGCGTCCTTTACCTCGCCGTTTAGAAACGGAGCAAAAAGCCACGATGTTGTTTCGCCAGAAAAATTTTCCCTTGATCTTATGCAAATCCTCTTCGTTTAGATAGTTTTGCGATTTTAGCGGGGTGAAAGTTTTTACCCTCGATCTCGATAGCTAGCGCTTCGCCCTTTGGCAAGACGACGATGTTTGAGCCGTAGCCGCGCAGCTCGCTAGCGATCTGATCGCCGATTTTTAGCGTGATATTTAGCATACAAGCGATCAAAACCGTCGCCAAAAAGTATGGTGATAAAAGGCCATACCTTTTTTTGCACCTTCGAGCCGGTGATCGAGCTTTTTTTATGAGCCTTAGTTGCATATTTTTTTCATTTTAGAGTTCCGTTCGTGTCGACGTATTTTTTTCGGGATTGGCTTCAAATTCCGCCTGAGTTTTTTTCATTTTCAAAGAAATACGTCCTGTTGTAGTATAAATAAGATTTCGAGCCGATGTTGCTTACTTTTTTTGCGGCTTACCGGATCTAGTACCATCTTTTTCGATGACTTTTTGAGAAGTAGTTCGCACCGCTTTGGATGGTATCGAGCGTTACGGTTACAGATTTGCCGTCAAATTCAAAAAGGCATAGGTATCGGGTTGCAGCCGCCCTCTTTGCCGACTGACGGCAAGAAAGATGCGTACATTGCACGAGATGCAGATGAGATCGCCGCCCTTTTTGACGTAGCCCATATCGCCGCATATAGCGCACGCGTCAAAGACGATGATCGGCGAAGCGCGGTCTGAAAAAGCGGTTTAAAAAGAAAAAAACCTTATCTCCCTACCCTCGTCGTTTATATAGGCGTAGCGGTGAAGTTCGTTGTCGGCGAGTTTTTCAACGTCAAATTTAAACTCGTTGTTTACGGGTTCAACGATGATAGGATCTGAGATCTCAGGCGGCTTAGACGCATGTAGGGTCGTAGTAAAGCCCGAAAAATCAGAGCCGTGACGACGATCGCCGCACTGCTTTTTTTGAATTTGCCGCCATGAAATTTCTAGCCGCGTTGTTAAATCTAAAGTTTATTCGAGCCCCACGACTGATTTTACGAGCGGAGCCGGACGTTTTTTTGAAAAGTTTATAGCCGCCAAAACTAAAAACTAAAAAGATGAAAAAAATACTGCGAAAACGTCGTATAGTAAATGCCCTTAGCCACGAGCGAGAGCGCCCACGGATATGTAGGGCATCATGCCCGCCCGCATAAACTCAAGCCCCGTGTTTGAAAGAGCCTGCACTATCAAAAACTGCAAGAAAAAGAAGCGAAAACGTCCATAAGACGTGCTTGCATAGGCACTCTTTTAAATTTGAAACAACGAAAAAAACAAAATCAGCAAAAGCAAAAAAACGCAAATATCATCAAAAAAACAGGCTGATGATAGACTGCGTATCGAGTAGCTCGCCGGCAAATACCGGAAAAATTCGCGCTAGCGTGAGCGTAAGTTAAACCGTATCCCGCGCCCAGGGCGAAAAAAACGTTATCATCTTTGCAGGGTTAAATTTGATAAAAATCCAAAGCACGCTAACTAGCAAAAACACCAAAGTAGCCGCATCAAATGCCATTTTCACGCCTGCGTCGTGAAGCGTGAGTCTAGCGATCTTAAAAACAACTATGCCTGCTGCAATACCCAAAACCGAGGGTAAAAACAGCGCTTTTAGGCTCTTTTTGTCGTTGTTTAACGCTGCAAAAAGGACAAATCCCAGTAACGATGAGATAACTTGGACGAAATATATAGACATGATCAGCCCTGTAATTTGAGAATTTGAATAAAATTTAGAGCGGACTTAGCCGCTCTAAGCCCGAATTATTTAGCAGGCGCTCCAGTATATTGGAATTTATAAGTCGTGGTGAACGGCTCGAACCATTTACCTACGCCTGTTTCTTTGTCCGCGTGGCGACCGAAGCCTTGTTTTTCAGGATTTGTCGATGTGGGAATTACTAGCTCATAGTTACCAACACCAGTGTCCATTTTTAGGTTTGCACCGTAGTGTGGGCCGTCGCTTGCAACCATAGGCATAAATGTTCCTTTTTTGACTTTGCCGTTATCAAGGTTTTTTAGCTCGTAGTTGATTTTCAAATACGGTATCCACTCGCCAGCACCAAAAGCCGTTTTTGTTGCCTTCGATAGCGTGGATGTCAGCCTCTAAGTGGATGTCAGCTTTGCTTGGTGCAAGGTCGATACCTTTTGGCTCCATGTCAATCGGCTCTAGATAAACAGCAGCTATCTCCATGCCGTTGATCTCTACTGGATCGCCGATAGGAAACTCGCCTGCTATGGCTACTGTTGCAGCAAGGCTAAACGCCAAAGCTGTTTTAACAAATTTGTTCATACTTTCTCCTTTAACGTTTGATTTTACATCTTTCGGAAACCCTGCGAAAACAGGAAAGTTAATTAAGCCTCTTTGGCTTGCTTTTCTTTTCATTATAACGATACCAACGACCAAAGCCGTGATCATCAAAATCTGTGGTATCAAGCTCTCATAGTATGGCTTCAAGCCAAACCAGTCGCCCATCCATTGCGGGAATTCTAGTCCGTTTATGATAGTCGGAACGAAAAGTACACCCTCAACCAGCTCCATCACGCCCTTGCCGACAAAGACGATCGACATATAAAAAAATGATCGCCGATGTAAAGATGAAAAAAACGGCTTGATAGGGAATTTTTGATCGAGAAAATCTCTTAAACACAAAAATATACGACCAGCAATATCACAAGACCGACTAACGAAACCAACGCCGATAGCCGAGTAGCCACTGCTGTCCTTTGGCGTCAAAGATAAGCGACTGGTAGAAAAAGCACTGTCTCTGCGCCCTCTCTAAACACGGCTAAAAAAATACCGTCCACCAAAGTGCCCCAGTCGATTCATTTTTTTAAAGACTCGCTAACGTGCGTTTTGATATATTCGTTCCATTTTTTTCGCACCTGCATTTGATAGTAGCCAAAAGCCCACGTAAAAGAGAAGCCCCGTGGCTATGAGCATTACGATGCCCTCCATCAACTCGCGCTTTTGACCTGCTGCTTGACCAAAAGATCACATTCATAATCCACGCCATAACAAAGCTCAAAACGACCGCTATGCCGACTGAGCTATATACGACCTTGCCCATTTTAGCGTTATTACCAGTTTTTTACGAGATAGGCAACGACGGCTGCTACGATAATGAGAGCCTCAAAGCCCTCACGCAAGATAATAGTAAATGCCGAGATAAATAAAAAAACCAAGGCGAGGTTGGAGTGCTTGTTTTGCCCAAGAGCCGCGTTTAGCTGCTCGCTCATAGTGGCTGCGGCGGCCTCTATCTTATCCACGCTTGCGCCCGATTTCATCAGAGCTGGTATAGTGCCAAAGCTTCCCTCGATAGCGGTTTTTAAATTTACATCGCGAGCTCCGACACTGTTTTTCCATACCGCTGCCTTCAAACTCGTCAAAATATAAATCCTGCACGTCAGCGATCGCCTTTTGAACGTTTCCAGCCTTGTAGTCTCGTATCGCTTCTGCGATCTTGGCGTTGATATTTGCGACAACTGAGTAAAGTCTATCGCGCCACTATCCTCGCCATCATCAGGCAAGGTTACATTTGTAGCCAGCGCGCCAGAGTCGGCAGGCAGCTTTGCCACGGTGTCAAATATGATCTTATCAAGCTCCTCCAAATTTGATTTTAGCACGTCGACTGCTACGTCGTTATTTATGGCGATTATCGCCGAGCCCATTCTTTTTTGGATGTCGCCATCTATACCCTGTCCGCCATCTACAGATTTACGCACAGCTTCTTCGAGCTTGGTATTGCGATAAAGCTCAAATTTAGCCTTGTTGTTTATCGCTTGTTTTGCGGCTTCTTTATCACCCTTTTCGTATGCGGCGGACGCGGCGTCAAGGGCTGATTTTATATCATTATAAACGACTTGCCAGTGTGGCTCAATGTTTGTGCTCGCTGTTTGCGTGGTGGCTGGCGCATTCGCGTCGGTAGCGGTATTTGCGGCAGTGTCAGCATTTTTGGGTCGGAGTATTCGGCTACAAAGCTTGTGTCCTGAATTTATGATAGGCAAGACCTCGTCCATCTCTTTTGAGAGATTATCCATAATCGCTTGTATCTCTTCGACTGGCTTTTTTTGGCGACGATGGCTTTTTCTTATATCGCCAAATTGCTTCTCCATCGCATAGGCTTTTTTTCTGTCCCTAAAGTTTATCCTTATGCCAGCTTCTATATTTTTCAAAATGCCCAAAAATACGCGTTTTGCGTGGTGGTTTTAGCTTCGTCGATCTTGCCGTCCTTGTACTGCTGCATGATACTTACGAATGAATCTTTTTATGCTCTGTATCTCAGGGGCCATAGTCGGCGTCCTGTGCATTTAGCATAAAGGGGATAAACAAAGCAAGTATACATTTCAAAAATTTGCTCATAAGAACTCCGATAAAAATATGTTTTAATCCCTATTTTACCATTTCAAAACTTTAGCGAAAAATAAAAAAACGGCTATCAAGTATCAATCTTATCAACAAGCTATATTTTTTTGATTATCAGATTGATCCGACTTTGAATGTGAGTAAATTTAAGAGGTAGATTTGAAAGAAAAATTGGGAGCAGAGTCGCCCCCAAATTTGAATTAGATAGTAGTACCCGCTTGTCTTAGCATAACGCGTTTGCGATATACATTTGAAACTTCGGCTGCGTCGCCCACAAGTAGAGCGTTCGTAGCGCAAACGGCGGCGCACATCGGCACTTTGCCCTTCAGACATTCTATTTTTGTCCGTATAGCTCTCGCTCCTCGTGAGAGTTCGTCTCCTCAGGGCCTCCGGCACACATGGTGCACTTATCCATAGCGCCCTTTTATGCCAAACGCTCCGTCTCTAGGGGAACTGCGGCGCGCCGAACGGACACGCATATAGGCAGTATCCGCAGCCGATGCATTTGTTTTTATCGTGAAGCACGATACCGTCGGCTCTGATATAAAAAGCAATCAACCGGACACACCTGCTCGCAAGGAGCGTCGGTGCAGTGCTGGCAGGCTATCGTAGTCGATACTTCCTTGCCCTCTATACCGTCGTTTAGCGTGATGACCTTGCGGCGGTAGAGCCCCACCGGGAGCTCGTGAGCCGAAGAGCAAGCGACCTGGCATCCAAAGCAGCTGATACATCTGTTCGTATCTACGAAAAATTTCATTCTTGCCATCTCTTACTCCTTAGACTCTATTTTCGCCGTATTCGTGGAAGAAGGTGTTAAAGCCCTCTCCGTCGGCTTTTTCTATCCTGCAAAGTCCGGCGTTAAATTCCGAAATTTGAGTAACCGGGTCAAAGCCGTAGTTTGTTACGGTATTAAAGCTCTCGCCGATCGTATAAGGCTTAGTGCCCTCAGGATAGCGATCCTCTAAGCTCACGCCTTGCATAACGCCCGCGAAGTTATACGGCATACAAATTCTATCCGGCGTAACCATCTGAGTATGATAGCAGCGAACCTTGATCTTAGTGCCTTGCGGAGAGTGGATCCACATCATATCGCGATCTTGGATACCGTATTTTTAGGGCAAGCTCAGGGTGGACGTTAGCAAACATCTCAGGCGTGATTGCCGCTAGATACTTGCTCGTTCGCTCTATCATACCAGCACCGCTTAGGGTTTACTAGGCGCAACGTGCTAAATACGATAGGGAATTCCTTACTCCAGTCTTTTTGCTTGCTGCTCGGTTTTTCGATTTGAGTCTCTACGCGGAAATTTCTAGCCTGATCGTCGAAAGTCGGGTATTTTTGTACCAAATCCCAGCGCGGAGAGTGGATAGGCTCGCGGTGTTTAGGGATCGGATCTAGGGAATTCCCCAAACGATCATTCTAGCCCTTGCGTTACCAAACGGCACTACGCCTTTTTCACGGCATTTTTCTAAGATAAGTCCGCTGTGATCCGTGCTCCAAGTAGCTCCCCATCAGTCTTTTTCTCTTCTTCGGTTAAGGTTATGCCTAGGACTTTTTCGATATTTTCTTTGGTAATTTGCGGATAGCCGCCTTTTTACGTCCGATCCTACTAAAGTCGTATCCTCGCTAGCTAGCTGACTAACGCCGTTATGCTCTAAGCCGAAACGATTTCTAAATCCGCAACCGCCCTCTGCGTAAGACTTGCTCATATCATAAAGTATCGGCGTACCAGGGTGTTTTTCGTCCCATGCCGGCCAAGGCTTACCGTAGTATTCGCCTTTTACGTCGCCGCCGATACCCATTAGCGTATCAGGGTCGAAATTTTGCCAGTTAGCCTGATGTCTTCTAAACATTTCGGCTGTTCTACCGGTGTAGCCGATAGATTTACCCATGCGAGCTATCTCGTTTGTAGCGTCGTCAGGCCATATGAAGTCATCTTTAACTTGTTTTGGCTCGTGATTAACGGTCGCCATCTTCATGCCTTTTACGTATTCGTCATAAAAGCCGAATTTTTTAGCAAATAAGAACATGACCTCGTGGTCGGCCTTACTCTCGTAAAGCGGCTCAACGACTTTTGTTCTCCATTGACCAGAGCGGTTAGTCGAGCTTATATGACCTTCGTTTTTCAAACGCAGTAGCCACCGGAAGCACGTAAATTCCGTCTTTTCTATCTGAAAGGATCGCAACTTCGTTTACAAATGGCTCCGCAACCACTAGCATATCTAGTTTGTCGACGGCTTGCTGAATTTACTGTAAGGTGAGCCATAGAGGTGATACCGGTTCCTTGAACCCAAAGAACGCGAAGTTTACCGCTAGTAAAAGTCTTTTCCTCTTTTAGAACGCCTTGCCACCATTTTGATAGCGACCAACCCTTTTCGTTTCTCCAGTTTCTATCCTCTGGATTTTGCGGATCGTGATAAAAATACTCTTCAAATACGGTATTTTTTACCGGAGCGCCACCCTGTTTCGGCTCTTTTGTCGAAACCGCAAATCGTTTGATAAACTCGTCGTAATCAACGCCCCAGCCTTTGCAGTAGTATTTCCACGAAGCATCGCTTAGTCCGTAATACATAGGAAGAGTGTCTGAAAGGTTACCCATATCGGTAGAGCCCTGAACGTTATCGTGACCGCGGATGATATTACAGCCACCGCCAGGTTTACCCATATTGCCTAGGATTAGTTGAAGGATAGGTAAAATTCTGGTATTTGACGTTCCTACCGAGTGCTGAGTGATACCTAGAGCCCAGATAACCGTTCCTGGTTTCGTATGCGCCATTATATTAGCAGCCTCTATGAGTCTATCTACCGGTACGCCGGTAACGTCCGAAGTAAGCTCAGGAGTCCAGTGTTCAGCCTCTTTTCTAACCTCTTCGATACCATAGGTTCTGTTTTCTAAAAATTCTTTATCTTCCCAGCCGTTTTTAAGGATAATGTGAATAAGTCCATAAATAAGAGCCACGTCCGTTCCTGAACGCTGACGCAAGTAAAGATCCGCGTGCGCAGCCGTTTTAGTAAAATTCGGATCCGCTACGATTAATTTTTGCGTTGTTTCTATCTTTGGCTTGCAACATATGCTTCATACCGCCGACAGGATTTGCTACAGCCGAATTCGCACCGATACAAAAGATCGCTTTTGAATTTGCCGTCATATCTCCGAAATGATTCGTCATCGCGCCATAACCCCAAGTATTCGCCACACCGGCGACTGTTGCGCTATGTCAAATGCGTGCTACGTGATCGTTGCTGTTTGTGCCCCAAAACGCCGCAAATTTACGGAAATAGTAGCTCTGCTCGTTGTTAATTTGGCTGAACCTAGGAAAAACTACGCTATCAGGACCGTCTTCTTTACGGATTTGTAGCATCTTATCGCCGATTTCGTTTTACGGCTTGTTCCCAGCTGATGCGCTCCCATTTTCCGTTTACTTTTTTCATCGGAAATTTGATGCGTTGTTTTGATTTCGTAAGGTCGATCTGATCGATTCCCTTAGAGCAGTGCGAGCCCTGAGAGATCGGGTGAAACATCGCCATATCTTGACGAACCCATACTCCGTCTTTTACCTCGGCTTCTATACCGCAGCCCGCCGAACAAATAGAACAAATCGTTCTAACTTTTTTTGAACCTTCGTAAGGATTTTTTTATCTCCTCGTTGGTTGCCTTTCTAAACGTCTCGTTTTCGCCAAATGCCATCGTGCTACCGGCACCAAGAGCGGCAAGCTTTAAAAACGAGCGTCTTCCTATGCGTGAATCACTCATGGTTTTCTCCCTTAGTAAGCGATCTTATAGTAGTATTCCCACTCTTTTGCTTTTTTTGTAAAGCACCTCTTTTTTTGCTCGACTTGCCGACAACTACGCCGTTGTCGTCAGGAGCAAGCTCGTCGCTAGTCGGTTTTGCGATAGCTGCAGCGGCCAATACAGTCCCGCCTACCGCGCCGACCTTCAGAGATTTTTTTGAGAAAAATCTCGTCTTGATCCTTGCATGTTTTCTCCTTATTAATCCCAAATTTGAAATTTTTGAGACGTTTTTAGAAAGATATTGTTCAAATTTTGCACATTTCCTAGGCGTAGTGCGCCTTACAGGCGCGTATTTTAGGACACTCGCATATTTTTAAAAATATCACTGTGCAAATTTAGCATATTTTGAGAATAAATGAAGTAAAAAAATATTAGATTAATTATGAAACTTAATAAATAGTTAAGATAACCTGGAAATTTGAGCTTAAATTTCAATACTACATATCAAGTTATAAAAGTATATTTTATGAAAAATTTGAGGGCTTTTTGAGCCAATTTATCAAATTTAGCTCAAATTTGCGTTAGATGTTATTTTTTTGAAGGTCGCTCAAATTTACTATGAAAGGCACGGAGCGAACGCCGGCGGCAGAGTATTTTTGTCTTAAATTATCCATCGCTTTAACGTCAGCATCGCTAACGGCGCCGTCTGCTACCTTATAGTCGTCCGCGAAATATTTTCGTAAATTTACGATCTTGTCGCTATCGGTTTTTGCGCTTGCGGCATCTTTATAGATCAAAAAGCTTTTTTTGTAAAGACGAAACGTCGTGAACCGGAGTTAAGATTAGCTTTACGTTGCTTTCTTTTAGCGTCGATTCGATCTTTTTCAAGCTCTAGGCGGCAGTATGGGCATTCAGGATCGGAAAACATCACGATAGTCGGCTTTTTTTAGAGTCGTTTCCTAGAGTGATGATATTTTCTTTTTGCTCGTTTTTATAGACTTTTGAGATATTTTTTTCGCCGCTATTTCCTTTTTTTATCTCTTGCAGGTAGGCTTTTTTTGCGCCTTTTAGGGTCGATGATATCAGGGAAAAAGTAGGTCGCCTTTAGTAAAGATAACCTCGTCTTGGCTCACTTGACCGTTGCTCACATTACCACGACCGCTTCGATTCCGTCGGTTAACGGTTTGCGCTCAGTTACATTTACTTTCACGCCCTCGCCGACCATCTGCGAATAAAAACCGACTACTTGCTCGTTTGACGCAGCAAACATCGCGCAGGCCGCCATTAGCGACAAAACTATTTTTTTCATTTCATTCCTTTTTTTAAAAATTTGCGCGGATTATATTAGCTTTTTTTATAAATAGATAAAAAAATCACGCTTTTTAAAAACTCTGTCCGTGCCGTTTTTACTATATTTGGATCCAGATCAAGCTGCTCTAGATAGGCGATTACGTATTTTTCTACTCAAATTGAGCGCCTCTTTCGCGTTCGTTACGTTTACGAATCCTTGCGCGGCGATGATGGCTTTTTAGCTTTGCAAGCGCCTCGTTTAGGGGCTTTTGACGTTACGAAAAGATTATGCGCGAGCCTCACCACGCGTCCGATGCCGGTTAGCTTTTTTTAGCGCATTATCGCCGCTAACGCGGTCGATCTCAAGCTCGTCATAGATGTTATAAGGGCGCCAGGGGGCTAAATTTTCCGCTTTGCAAAATTTCGTAAATTTCTTCTCCTCGAGCCTGATTTTTTTAGCTTGCTCATATCGACGCCGGTTTTTGGTGTAGACGCCGTCGTTTTTTTAGCGATCATGCCCGCGCTTTCTAGCTCGTCAAGCGCCTTTTGAGCGATATTTTCGCTAGCCCACGAGAGCTTTAGGCTGATGCTCGTAGCCGAAAAATACCGCAAATTCGTTCTTTTCTACCATAAAGTTTGACTGCGCTTTTTTTATCCGCTCGACCGCGCTTAGATCGTAGATATTTAGCGCCTTTTTCATCGACAAATACATTTGGCGCCTGTTTGGCGATAGCTACGGCCTCCTCGTGATTTAGCCCGAAACGCTGATAGGCCGATATGATGCCAAAAGCCGTTTTTATGCGTATCTTTTTAGCATCGCAAAGGCGCTTACGAAAGTCCTTTTTGAGCAGAGAGTTTAAAAAAACGAGTACAGCTTGATTTTTTTCATCGGCTCGCTCACGGCGTTTAGCACTCTGCCGCCGCCTATGACGCGGCCGTTTGCGATGAGCACGAACGGCTCGTCAAATTTTAAAAACATATCCCTTTCAAATTTAAATGTCGCAAATATCCCGCTGTCTTTTTTTCGCTGAGGATCAGCGCTTTTTGCAGGGTGCGGCCTTTGCGCCGACGCAAAACGTCACGCTCTGCCCATGCGTTAGCTCTCGGGCGAAAAACGATCGCGTCTATCTCGCGAAATCCCCTAAAAAAAGCCCTTTTTACTAAGCAGTTGGCCTTTTTTTAGATCGTTTAGCTCGATCCCCGTCAAATTAGCGCCACGCGGCTGCTAACTCCTGCACGCTCAACGAAAGTATCGTGGCTCTGCACGCTTCGCACCTGCACCTCTTTGCCAGCATCATGGTTAAACAGCTTCTCGTTTTTACTCACACTGCCCTCTATCACGGTGCCCGTAACTACGTTTCCGATACCTTTTAGGCTAAAAAAACGCGGTCGATGTAATACCTAAAAACGCCATCTTGCTCGCGGTTGGCGGCCTTTAGCGTGAAAAGATAATTTCGCAGCTCGTCGATGCTCGCGCTATCCTTGATACTAACAGGGAAAAATCTCTAAAATTTGCAGATTTTTTTATACTTTTGCACAGCGGTATAAATTTCGCTTTTTCGCTGCTCGATTAGCTCCGCGCTAGCTAGGGTCGCACTTTGTTAGAGCTACGATAAGCGAACGAACTCAAGGATGTTTAAAACCTCCAAATGCTCCAAAGACTGCGGCATAAGCCCGTCGTTTGCCGCCACGACGAAAAAGGCACGCGTCAAATCCGTACGCGCCGCTGATCATCGTTTTTGATCAAATTTTCATGCCCCGGCACGTCGATAAAAGCGATATTTTCGCCGTTTTTGCTCAAATTTGAAAAAGCTAAGATCGATCGTGATCCCGCGCTTTTGCTCCTCCTCGAGTCTGTCACCCTCAAAGCCGTTTAGCTCTTTTATCAGCGCCGTTTTACCGTGATCGATGTGCCCGGCCGTTCCTATTATTAAGCTCATTTTTTTCATCCGTTTCGTTTATTTTTTCTATCAAATTTTGCACGTCCGCGTCCAGTACGCTGCGAAGATCGAGCAAAAATTTGCCCTCCTCGATGCGGCCGATCACGAGATTTTTCCTAAATTTAGCCTCGTTTTCGTTCGCGTTTCCTTTGACGGCTAGCGCGAGGCTAGGTATGCGTTTGTTTGGCATAGTGCCGCCGCCTACGAAGGTCGTCGTGCGCACGATTTCAAGCGGGGTTTTTAGCTGTGAGTTTATGAAAGTTTGCCGTGTTTTTCCAGCTCCTCCACGCTTTTTATAGAGCTGTTTTACCGTCGTGATAAGCTCAAATTCGCGGTTTGCGTAGGCCTTGATGCTCTCGGCTAAAAGCGAGATGATCACCTTATCCACGCGCAGCATTCTTAGCAGCTGATTTTTCTTTAGCTTTGCGATGAGCCCCTTTTACCCTAGGGATTATGCCGCACTGCACGGAGCCAAAGAGCTTGTCGCCGCTAAAGCTAACTAGCGAGGCGTCCTTTTAGATTTTTTTAGATTAGGCTCGTTGCGCTCTAGACCATATGGCAGCTCGCCGTAAAATCCGCCGCCAAGATCAAAAATAATCAATGAGATTTCGCTCTCTTGCTAGCGCGCTAAGGTCCTGCATTGCTACGTCCTCGCTGAAGCCCATGATGTCGAATGTGACCTATGCACCTTTAAAAATCAGCTTCGAGTTTTTCGTTTATCGCGTCCTCGTAGTCGCGCAGGTTGGTTTTTATTCGTCGTGCCCACTTCGCGCAGGATCGCGCCCGAGTTTGCCATGACTTCGGGCACGCGAAAGCTCCCGCCGATCTCGACTAGCTCGCCTCTGCTGATGATAGCTTCGCCGCCTTTTTGAAAAGGTATTTAGCACCAAAAAAACACGGCGCTTGCGTTGTTATTTACTATGACAGCGTCCTCAAAGCCGAAAAGCTCCGCGAGCAGCCCGCCCACGTAGTCGTAGCGGTTTGAGCGGCCGCCCTTTTCGACGCTGTATTCGAGGTTTGAGTATCCCGTGATAACAGGCTGGGCTCGGCGTAGATTTCCGGGATCGATCGCGCTGCGGCCGAGGTTTGTGTGGATGATGACGCCGGTTGCGTTTATTAGGCTGCGCAGGCTCAAATTTGACGCCTTTTCGTACCTTGCGAGCGTATTTTGGACGATCTCGCCTGGCTCTGGGCAGTTTTTGCCGCCTAAAATTTGTGCGCGCAGGCTCTCTAGCTCGGCCCTAGCGACCTTGGTTAGCAAGCTCGTATCAAGCCCGAAAAAAATCGCTCGTTTTTTTATAAATTTATCTATCTGCGGGAGTTTTCGTAGTTCGTTCAAATTCGCTCCTAGTAAATTTGTGTTACCGAGCGCGATTTTTAGCATCAATTTGGATAAATCTAATCTTATTAAAAAAATAAATGTAAAATTTCAGAGCCTATTAATGCCTTTAGTATTAAAATGCGCTCAATTTTGATAACGCGTAGCGCGGGAGAAAAATCATGAAAGAATTCGGTTTTTACAACGATTTTGACGAGAGTGATGCTAAACGAGCAGATCGAGATAAACGGCGAAGGCGACTATCTCGTCTCAAATTCGCCCAAACTAAAGGCAAGCGTCGTAGCGCCTGAGATAAATTTACTATCTAAAAAAACACCGCCGACTCGGTGCTGGATAAGGCTAAAAAAACACGCTTTTTGCTTTATGAGGCAAGAGCTAGCGCCTTTGACTTAGCGCGCGACATCGACTACGAAAAAACCCGTCGGCAAAAAAACGTCGTGATCGTTAGCAACGGCGGCCGCGAAAAGTTTGGCGATTGCTAAATGAAAAAAAGGCTTTAAAAACCATTGAGCTAACTCATTTTTGAGATCAAATTATCTACGGAGCAGCAGGCGAGCTAAGCGTGCTAGTGCTACGCCCGGACGGCGAGTTTGAGGGTGGACTGCGACTTTTTTCCTCGTAGAAAACGCGCGCGAATACATGCTAAAACAAAGCGGTTGCTACGAGATCGCCAGCAAAAGTGACGAGGAAATCGCCTCGCTGCTAGAGGCGCAAAGCCCGAAAGGTAAAGTTTAAAAGCCACGTCCACTACGACTCCACGATCTGCCAGTACCACGAGCGCAGACACGAGATCTGCGGCAGATGCGTCGAGGCCTGCCCTACGGTAGCGATCCTAAAAGAGGACGAAACCAAGCACCTAGTTTTCTCTCACATCGACTGCATAAACTGCGGCGGCTGCGTTAGCGTCTGCCCTAGCGGCGCGCTTGATTACTCCGATATGCCAAGAAAATTCATTTGCCCAGATAGCCAAACTCTACCGCGGCCGGATCGCGCTCGTCGTACCCGCAAAAGGCAAAGTTTAGAAAACCTAAGCGTAAAGTTTACCCGCAAACGTGCTGCCTTTTTGCCATTAGCGGCGAGAGATTTTTTTGAGCGAGACGCATCTGCTCAGGGTTGCTTCAAGAAAGCGGCGCTCAGGTCGTGATCTACGAGAAAAAAATATCGGCAAAGGCACCAAAGACGCGGTGGATATTTTTAAACCAAATTTACGAGCTCAATTTAACGAAAAAAAGCCGTCCTCGTCGCGCAAAACGAGGACAAACTAAAAAGCGCCCTATCTCAGGCTAAATTTATAGAGGGCTCGCAGCACTCCATCGCCGAGTACGCCCTGCCAAAGCGCGAGTACTCGCCAAACGCCTAGAGTGGCTAGTCGGAGATCAGAAATTTAGGGCTCGGTTAGCACCACGGAGCTCATCAGATACGGCCGCGTCGAGATAAATCAAGACACCTGCACGCTGTGCCTAAGCTGCGTGGGAGCGTGTAACGTCGCCGCCTTGGTCGCCGATAAAAAGACAAATTCCATCGTCTTTAACCCTAGCGTCTGCACCGCGTGTGGATACTGCGAGCTTAGCTGCGCTGAAAAAAGACACGATATTTTTTTACGCCCCGGCAAGATCGATCTGGAGCCCTAGTTTCTTTACCTTTAGCGAGCTAGCCAGAGACGAGCTTTTCGCCTGTATCGAGTGCGGCAAGGAGTTTGCGACCAAAAAGGCCGTCGAAAAGATCGCCGCGATCATGGCGCCCTAGATTTAACGGCGACAAAGCCAAGCTAAAGACGCTTTATTGCTGCTCGGACTGTAAAGCCAAAGTGATGATAAAAGCGCAAATGGATCAAATGAAAGAAGAGGTTTTAAATGGATAATAACTTAACCAAGGCGCGCGCGTATTTTTTTACGAGTTTTTTTGGCCTATCCGCTGTTTTTTTCACGAGCACGGCGGTAATTTGACCGCTGGCGCGAGCAGCTAGCCTATCTCGCGACTAGTCCCGTTACGCCCCAGAGCGAAGCCGCGTTTTGCAGATTTAGCCAATTGACTTTGAGAAATTCGCCAGAGAGCAAAACGACGTGCTTTTTGACTTTTCTTACTCAAATATCCCGCTAAACGCTTCGTTTTACGAGGACGGACGCGACGATGGCGCGGCTGGGCTGCGCGTGATCGAGTGTCTGAAGCTAAGCCCGTATCGCCGAGATAAAGAGGCCTGCAAGGACAGCGAGGACTACGTCGGATTTATATTTTTTTAGCCATGGCGACCTTTTTTTGCGCGACGAAGCAGCGGGTGCGGCAAATATCAGCAGCAAGCTATTTACGGACGTTACGAACAAATTTATCGACGAATTTATCAAATTTTTATCCGCTCACAAAAAAATGCGGACTTTTTTTCGCCTCTTACGCGATTATCTTGCGCGATTTTTATCGAGATTGAGCGCGCGGTGCTGAGGCGTGGAGGCTCCTCCTGCGCCGATCGGCGACAGCGCGGCGGTAGCCTCGATGAAAAAAAGAGCCGTTTCAAAAGCAAGATGCCTACGGCCAAAACCAAACTCCGCTGGGAGGGTTCTCGCCCGTCATCTCGCAAGAGTTTGACGACTGAGGCTTTGAGCGCTTAATTTGCTTGCTAGGGCTCGTGCCGGCGAGGCAAATTTGCGCTTTAAATTAGCTAGAAAAACCCGTCCGTTTTCAGTGCGATTTTTAACATCTTTAACCCGCCTACATTTACTCTCGCATTTTTCAGTTTCCCACCTCAAATTTCACTCAAATTTAACCGCCCTTTGGCTACTATTTCGTAAATTTTATTTACAAAAAGCCGTCTCGCCCACTCACTTCACCGTTACCGCCGATACTAAAAAATAATCCCAGGCTAAGAGCTAAGCAAATACGTAACAAAAGAAGAGATTGAGGCTTTTGACGAAACAACTTGAGAAATGGCATAAATGCTTTTAATGCCTTGATAAACTTTAGGGAGCTAACATCAGAACAAAAACATTCTTACGTAGTTGTGGCTAAGAAAATTAGAAAAACATCGCGCCGAGCCGGACAGAACTTTTTAGAGCGCAAGATTGTTTATAACGTGGTCAAACGAGCAAACTAAAGTCAATTCCATATTTGCTATAAAAAAAGGACAGGCAGACAAGCGGCAAATGCTCGGCATATAGAGAAGGTAAAAAGGTAAATTCGGTCGAATAAAATTTGAGCTCGCGGCGGGCGTAAATTTAAAATTTAAGCGGGTGAAATTTGATGAGAACGGACGCAAATTTGCCTGCCAAATTTCAAATTTAACCAAATATTGTTAACTTCTAAAAAATGCGTCGCTTAAAGTGATTAAAATTTAGCGCTATGCGGCGGTTAGGCTTTAAACTACGGCATTTGAAGCGACTGCGAAAGTCGCCCGAGATAAAAAAAGGCAAAGTTTAAAAAGCGGCGCGTTAGAGTAAATTGCAGCTTACTTCTCGTCTCGCGCCAAAAGCTTCGCCGTGCTCCCGTTTTTTCGCACTTCTTTGAAAAATATCCGCAACGCCTTTTGCTCTTTCGCGCCGATTTCGTAGCTGATAAATTTGAGATACCATTTGATATCGTCCGCGCTGATGCCTCTGGTTTGGGCGTATTTGGCGAGGATGTAGTTTGGGATTTTGACATTTGCTCGCAAAAACTCGCGCGCCAGCCGCTCATACGCGCCGCGCCCCTTCACGCAGGAAAAATCGCCCGAAAAACAAACGGCAAGCCCGTCCGATCGCGCCACGCCCGCCCCAAATCAAAAAACGTCTCCTCGCCCTCCCGCAGATACGCCTTTAGCGCGCGGTCGCCGATTAGCACCTCGCCCTCAAGCCCCAGTATTTCGGCTAGCGCGTTTGAGCTCGCAGACGCGGGGTCGGGACGCGCGGCGGTGCCCTTTCGCACGAGCACGCTTTTGACGTCGCCTTTTGCGACGATACCCAGACTCACTTTTTTGTAGCGTTTTTTGCGGCTTTCGATACTTGAGACCACGGCGGCGTCGATCCTGCGGCAGCGCAGATCACGGTTTAGTTTGCTTGGCACGCCCTTTTTAAATTCGATGATTTTTTTATCCTGCGAGCTTAGGCGCGAGCGCTTTAAAAAAATACGTGAAAAGGGAAGCAAATTTAGATAATCAATCTTGCCAAAAATCATAAAAACTCCGAATTTATAAGGATTTGTGCCGTTTTAAAACGAGCCAAATTTAAAACCAAATCCTAATACGTAAAAATAAATTTCATAAAACCAAAATCATCGCTCGCAGCAAAAGATACAGTCGCGAGCTTTGGTGCGATACCGCAAATTTAATCAAATCGCGCCGTAAAAATATGCCAGCGCCAAAGCAAAGCACGATAAAAGGCGCGGGTCTGGGCCGCCTAGCAAAACTCGCCCAAAAAACTACAACGCAAAAAGCGTCAAAAAAACACGCCGAACCGCTCGCTCAAACCAAAGCGGGCATTTTACGCGGTTACATTTGAAAAAAGCGGCGACTCCGCGCAGAAAATCGCCGCTAGAAACGCAAATTGAGCTTGCAAGCGCGCTATTTTTGCTTCGTTAAATTGATATTCGTGCTCTTCAAGCTCGTCGTTTAAGAGCTTCGTAAATCTCGCTGCATGCGCCTCTATCGCGCTATCTGGCACGCCCGGCTCCACGCCGCAGCTAGCGAAAAATCCGCCCGTAAACGAGCTCGCAAAAGTTCGCGCAGCACTGAAGCGGTAGCAAAAATCTCGTTTAGGGTAAAGGGTGATCGCGCCATGCTTGGAGTATTCGCCTAGCCCGCCACCCGCGCTAACGGCGATTTGTAGCTGTTTGCCCGCGATCTTCGCGCCCTCGCCGTAGGCAAAGCCGCGGCTAAGCACGTAGTCGATGTAGGCCTTTAGCATGGAGGGCACGTTAAAGCCCATCATCGGAAACAAAAAAACACGATGCGATCCGCGCGCAAAAAAACGCCTCTTGCTCTGCTGCAACGTCGATTTTTAGGGCGTCGGTGCCATATAGTCCCTCTGGGTGGCGAACCTTGGCGCCTGCGCTTTTGGCGGCGTTTGCCAACGCCTTATTTAGGCGAGAGGCGGCGAGTCGGGTGAGATAAAACTACTAATGTTTTTCATTTTGGCTCCTTTTTTTGATAAATTTTAGAGCATTTGCGCTTTTGGGACGTTAAATTGAGCTGAAATGTACTATTTTTTTAAACTCGCCTCAAACCGCAAAAAGTCTTATTTTTTTGAGAAATTATATCATCAAAAAGCCTAAAAACTGGTTAAGGTTAGCGGCTAAATTTCAACTAGTAAGACGCTAGAGGGTACGGCAGTAAATTCCCACCCAAAGTTTATCTGCAAAACCCGCACCGCAAAAAAATGCTAATCTATTTTCGGCAATCCTAAACTCTCAAATTGCTTCTTACTTAAAAAAATATCAAGGTTTAAATTTAACTCGTCTATTATGGGTAGAAGCTCCGAAAATTTTCCCTTTTTTTATCTGCGCGGCGTCCTTGGGGCTCGGCGGCGGCGAAAAAGAGCGTCGTCTCGAATTTGTTTTTTTCGCTCCGTTTAAAAAAATAGATAGAAATTTATCATCCATAAACGCCACGCTCACGCCCATCTCTCCTGCAAATTTTATCTTGAACTCTCTCAAGCGCTTCATAAACGCTGGCGTCAAAAGATATCTTGCTTCGACCTTGCCGTCTGTAAAAACTCTAAATTCATCGTTAAAAAGAGTATCGTCCATCTGCTCTTTTTCGCCTATAAATTTAGTATTTAGCGTGCGACTTGCCACTATCGTTTGCCCGCTAAAATTCTTGTAAAACTCGCAGACCAAGACAGAGCCGCTAAACGCCTGCATATCCTTCATCGTCTCCCTTGTACAAACTATCACTAGGGGGAATGAAAAACTTCTCGTAGTTTATGATACACATGACTTCGTGAGATTAAACTTGATATTGTTTGGAGATAAATTTATGCCGTAAGGGTGCGGGTTTGGCGGACAAGTACCCTAAATTTAAAGAAAAATCGGTCAAATTTAGCCGAAAATAAAAGAATTTAAGCCGAATCAAATCGGCTTAAATTTGCGTTCAAATTTGAGTTTAGCGTAGGTATTTGACGTTAGCTTTGGCACGGAGTTTGTTGAAGTATTCGCCGATGACGCGGTCTTGCTCGAGTTTATAAAGCGCGTTCATCGCCTCGTCTCTGACCTCGTCAAATTCAGGCATCGTTTGTCCCTTTTTAGACGCTACGTAAAACATCTCAAAGCCCTCTGGGGTCTGGAAAAATTTGCGTGAAAGTGCCGTCCGGGGTCTGCTGAAATATCGTTCGTAGTTGAGGCGGGATCTGCTCGCTTTTTTTAGATTCAGGACATCCATGTGCACGCTGTGGTTGGCGTTCATCGGAGAGCTGTGTCTAGCAGCCTCTAAAAAGCTGCATCGAGGGCGCCACATACCTAGTCACGCTCACGTCGGTAAAGTGCGCAAAAAGGTCGCGATTTTGCTCGAAATACGCCCTTGCGGCGTTTTTCCGAGATGTTGATTTTAGCCTCGGCAAAAAAATGCTTTTGATATAGCTTTTTCTTGTTTTTATGCTTTTTGCGACATCGTCTTTAAACTGCGAGTAGTCGCCACCCTTTGATAGCACGGCCGAACGTAGATCTGAGGGCGCTCATACCGCTCTCGCTTGCGATCTTTTTGCAACCTTTGATTTAGCTCGTAGTCGCTGGCTTCGATTTTTAGGGTTTTTGATCTGCGCGGTTTCGAGTCTATCGCGGATCAGCAAATTAGCGCGTTTGCTTCGTTTGTTTGCAGCTGCGCGACGGCTTTGCGCACTTCGTTTACGGTGATGGGTTCGTTTTCGATGATGACGGCTATGCCGTTTGAGATCTGGCTCGCGTTAGCCATACAAAAACTGAGAAAAAAACGCGGCGAATGAGATCTTTTTTTAACATATAAAACCTTTGTTTAAGTCTAAAGTAAATATAATTTGAGCATTATAACATTTTTAAATTTAAGCGCAAGCTATAAAGGTAAGTTTAATGCAAAATTCACAAATAGTAACTAGATTTGCCCCCTCTCCGACCGGATATTTGCACATCGGCGGGCTTAGGGACGGCGCTTTATAACTACTTATACGCTAGAGCAAACGGCGGCAAATTTCTGCTGCGCATCGAAGATACCGACCTAAAACGCAACTCCGAAGAGGCCACGCAAGCGATAAAAGAGGCCTTTGCCTGGTGCGGACTGGATCACGACGGCGAGGTGACGTATCAGTCGCGTAGATTTGACGTGTATAAAGAGTATGTACAAAAAGCTGTTAGCCGAGGGCAAAGCCTACAAATGCTACATGAGCAAGGGACGAGCTAGATGCTCTGCGCGCCGAGCAAGAAGCGAGAAAAGAGAGGCCCAAATACGACAATCGCTACCGCGAGTTTACAGGGCACTCCGCCTGCGGGAGTCGAGCCCGTTATCCGTATCAAAGCGCCTCTAAGCGGCGAGATCGTGATCGACGACGGCATCAAAGGCGAGGTTAAATTTAGAGTCGAGGATATCCTAGATGATTTTATCATCGCGCGCTCTGACGGCACGCCTACCTATAACTTCACGGTCGTGATAGATGACGCGCTAATGGGCGTAACCGACGTCATCCGCGGCGACGATCATTTATCAAATACTCCGAAGCAAATCGTACTTTACGATGCGCTTGGTTTTAAGGCGCCGAAATTTTATCACGTCGCGATGATAAACGGCGAGGACGGTAGCAAACTGAGCAAACGCCACGGCGCGACCGACGTGATGGAGTATAAGCGCATGGGTTATCTGCCTGAGGCTCTTTTAAATTTCCTCGTGCGCTTAGGCTGGAGCCATGGAAACGACGAAATTTTCGGCATGGATGATATGCTAAAATACTTTGATCCGCACGATATAAACAAGAGCTCAAGCACCTATAACGCAAGCAAGCTAGAGTGGCTAAACGCCCACTACATCAAGACTCTGCCGTACGAGAGACTAGCAAAAGAGATGCTTGAATTTGATATAGATTTTAAAGCGATGCCAAAGGGCGAGGTGCTGTTAAATTCATTGCGCGAACGCTCAAAAAAACGCTAGTTGAAATGAGCCAGAGCGCAAGAACGATAATAAACGCTCCAAGCGCATACGACGAGAAAGCCTACGCTAAATTTATCACGCCCCAAAGCAGGGAAAGAATTGGCTAAATTGCTGAAAGTACTGGACGGAAATTTGGACGCCAAAGGCTACGAAGAGATGACGGGTAAATTTCTTTTTAGAAGCAAACGGCTTAAAGCTAAAAGACCTAGCTCAGGCGCTTCGCGTCGCGCTAACTGGAAATAGCGTAAGCCCGGGGATATTTGAGGTGCTCGAGGTTTTGGGCGCAGACGAGACGAAAAAACGAATAAAAAATATTTTAAAGGAGAACAAATGACACACGTAACTAACGAAGAGGCGCTCGCGTATCACGAGGGCGGCAAGATAGAGATAAAAGTAAAAAAACCCCGTGCGCGACGGCTAGAGACCTATCTATGGCGTACACGCCGGGCGTTGCGGTGCCTTGTAAAGAGATCGAGGCCGACAACGAACTAGCCTACAAATACACAAATAAAGCAAATTGAGTAGCCGTCATCACCGACGGTACGGCCGTGCTCGGTCTAGGCGACATCGGCGCGGTAGCGAGCAAGCCGGTAATGGAAGGCAAAGCGGTTTTGTTTAAAGAAATTGCAAACGTAGACGCCTTTGACATCGAGCTAGACGAGCACGATCCAGATAAGATCGTAGAAATTTGCAAAGCACTCTCTCCAACTTTCGGCGGTATAAATTTAGAAGATATCCGCGCTCCAAAGTGCTTTGAGATCGAGCGCAAGCTACAAGAAGCAGTCGATATCCCGGTCATGCACGACGATCAGCACGGCACGGCGATGATTACAAGCGCGGGCATAATAAATGCGATGGAGATTTCAGGCAAAGACATCTCAAAAATCAAAATCGTAGTTAGCGGCGCGGGCGCGGCAGGCATCGCATGCGCGAAGATGTACAAGGCTCTGGGCGCAAAACACATCGTGATGGTAGATAGCAAAGGCGTGATCCATAAAGGTCGCACAGATCTAACTCCGGAAAAGCTAGAATTTGCCCTAGAAACCGCAGATAGAACGCTAGCGGACGCGATGAAGGGCGCGGATATGTTCCTAGGGCCTTAGCAAGCCTGGCGTCGTGACGAAGGAAATGGTCGCCTCTATGAACGACGAGCCAATTATTTTCGCGCTTGCTAACCCGACTCCGGAAATCTTCCCTGAAGACGTCGCTAGCGTGCGAAACGACGTGATGATGGGAACCGGCCGTAGCGACTATCCAAACCAGGTAAATAACGTTCTTGGCTTTCCGTTTATATTCCGCGGTGCGCTAGACGTCAGAGCTAAAAAAATCACCGAAAAATATGAAAATGGCTGCGCGCGCGCGCTTACCGATTGGCTAAAGAGCCCGTGCCTGCGGAGGTTTGCGAGGCGTTTGGCGTAAAAGAGCTAAAATTCGGCAAAGACTACATCATACCAAAAACCGTTTGACAAACGCGTCCTAACGGCGGTAGCTCCTGCGGTAGCGCAGGCTGCGGTCGACGACGGCGTAGCTAGGGTGAAGGATTTTTGATGTAAAAGCCTACGCAGAAAAAGCTAGCAAAGGGTCTGTAAATGAAAAAAACGTCAGGCTCATCTCTCACCCGCTCATCGAGCACAAACTAGCGATTTTAAGGGATAAAAAAACACCGAGCCGTTTTCAGTTTAGGGATGCTCGTGGACGAGATCAGCCACCTGATGATATTTGAGGCGACTAGGGATCTGGCGCTGCGCGACGTGAGCGTGCAGACCCCGGTCGCCCAGGCCCAAAGCCAAAAAGCTCGCGACAAAGGTGATGATTTGCCCGATTTTGCGAGCGGCGCTGGGCATGCTTGATAGCGTATTTACGATTATTCCAGACGCTAGCGTGGGCTTTTTGGGCTTTCAGCGAAACGAAAAGACCGCGGAGGCGGAGTTTTTCTACGCTAAACTGCCTCGCGACGCTAAAAACCGCTTAGCCATCATCATCGACCCGATGTTTGCTACCGGCGGTACGGCTATCGACGCGGTTAAATTTTTACGCGAAAAACGGCATAAAGCAGATCAAACTTTATCTCCATCATCGCCGCTCCAGAAGGGCTAAAGCGCTTTAGCGAAGTTTACCCGGACGTCGAGGTCTATACGGCTGCGATCGACGAGCGACTAAATGAGAAAAACTACATCGTACCGGGTCTTGGCGACGCGGGCGATAGGGGTGTTTAATACGCTTTACGTTTGACGAACTCGGACGGCAATTGGCTTTTGCCGTCAAATTGAGCCGAATTTGACTGCGATCTATGCGGTTAGATTCGGCTTTTGTCTAGTCAAATTGACGCAAATTTACTCTAGTCTTTACGGCGCTAAGTTATTCAAATTTGGATTTTTGTCCGCACAAATTTGACGGCAAATTAACCCCGAAGCAAGCGCTTCAAATTTATTCCAAAAAAGGCATTTTTTTGAACAAACAACTCATTAGAAACATCATCTTACCGCTGGCCGTTTTGCTGCTCGCGGCGCTGTTTCAAATTATCATCCCGGATAACTCGGCCGCCCCGAAACAAAATCAGCCGCAAAGCGAATTTAGAGGAAACGGCGCAAACAAAAACGTAGCCGCCGTACCGACCGCAAACATCGTAAAAGACGGCATCTACACCTCAAAAGACGAGGTTGCGGCGTATATTTATAGATTCGGCGAGTTGCCGCGAAACTTTATCACCAAAAAAAGATGCGATCGCGCTCGGATGGGACGCTAAAAAGCGGCAATCTATGGCAAGTCACGGATAAAAAAAGCATCGGCGGCGACCGCTTTTCAAATAGAGAAAAAAAGCTGCCCAATGCCGACGGGCGCAAGTGGTTTGAGTGCGATATCGGATACCGCGGAGGGCGACGCGGAGCCGAGCGTATAGTGTTTTTCTAGCGACGGGCTGATCTACTACACGCCCGATCATTATGAGAACTTTTATCTACTTTATGAGCGGAGACAGCAGTGAAAACCATAACTCTAAACGGCGCAAAAATGCGCGAGGAAACGGCGGCCTTTGAGTATCTAGCGCGAAAAATTCGGCCTTGATCCGGATGTGAAAAAAACCTCGACGCGCTTTACGACGCTCTGGGTGAGATAAACGAAGCAACGCAGATAAATCTAAAAAAACCGCGCCGCTCTTAGTGCGCTGAGGGGGCTACGCGGACGATCTAATCGCCGTTTTTACCGACCTTGCGGAGGAAAAACGAGCGCGTAAAATTGATATTTTATCTTGATTTGGTTGCTACTCGTGATATGCGGTAAAATTCGAGTTTTACCGATACCGGATGTGTGGCAAATTTACTCGCATTTTTATATAAATAGTCGATAAAATTTGATTCCAAAACTCGTTTTTTTGTCTCTTAAGTAAAATCACCAGAAATTAAGCCCGAATTTTATCGTCCAAAATTCGGCTTCAAATCCAAAAATTAGAGCTAAGTTCGATAACTAACGCGACCTTAAAAAGCTATATCTGACGCCACCGCACACATTGCCTGATCCGTTTGATGAGGAGATATTTTACCGCAAACGGCTGCGTGGATCTTATGCTCGGATACTCTGCTGAGCCGACCCGCAGCCAATACCAAACCATTACGCGGTGCGATAAAAAAATAGCCAAAGAGAAAAACCGTCGCCTAATGCTGATAAAATCATCTAGCTCCGAGCTTCGTCGCACCTTGTGTGCGCTGCATACAGAAAGCTCTTTAGGCAGGCGCGCAAATGACCATGAGCAAAAAAGCGTGACAAAGTGCAGAGAGAGCCAAAAAGCGAGGCTAAATTTAAAAATGCGCCTTGGTTTAGACAAAAAGTTGCTAATTTTTATAGACCAAAATAGAAAGCCGGCGCTGTTTGCGTCGAGCAACAAGCAAAGTGCAAGGGCTTTTTGGGAGCGAAATTTACACTTGGTAACCCAAGCCCGCATAGCATCGTAGCGTAGCGAATTTTAAAATATATATCCGACGAATTCGATTTTAAATTTACGTTATTTTCAACCACGAAAAAAACTTATCCGCATTACTCGCCTAAAATCCAAAAATACATTTCAAAAATCGACCATTTATGTAAATTTGAATATCGCAAGCAAAGACGCAAGATTTGCGGTTTAAATGCGCAAAGTTTAAAAGATACTACCGCAAGCACGGCAAACAAAAACTTACGGACAAGTTTTTAAAAATAACGCAAAAGACAAATGCCGCGGCTACTAATCAAATCACTCGTCAAAAAGCTTTGAGTAAAATTTTTATCGCCATAGTGATACCGTAAAGTTAGATAGCCTTGCTTGCAGCCGCTTAAAGCTGCAAAACAAGGCAACCCTCGCCGCAGATTTATCGGCGAGAGAGGTAGTTGGTATCGTAGTTGTTGTCGATGAAGTCTTGGTTTTTCCATCATCGCGATGTGAAAATCGCGCGTGGTCTTGATGCCGCCGATGATGAGCTGCTCGAGCGTGACCTTCATCTTGTGGATGGCTCTGTTTCTATCGGTATCCCAGACGATGAGCTTGCCGATCATGCTGTCGTAGTACGGCGGGATCGAGTAGTCCTGATAGATGTGGCTATCCATGCGCACGTTTCGGCCGCCTGGGCAGACGTACTTTGTGATCTTGCCGGGGCACGGAGTAAAGGTGTTTGGATCCTCGGCTGTAATCCTGCATTCGATCGCATGACCTTTTAGCTCGATGCTCTTTTTGTGACGGCAGCTTTTCGCCCTCAGCCACTTTTATCATTAGCTCGATGATGTCAAGACCGCTTACCATTTCGCTCACTGTGTGCTCGACTTGAAGCCTTGTGTTCATCTCGATGAAGTAAAAGTCTACACTCTTTATCAACCAAAAACTCAAACGTACCAGCTCCCTCGTAGCCGATCGCTTTTTGCTGCTTTTATGGCAGTTTCGTGCAGCCTCTCTCTTGTTTTTCATCAAGCAAGATAGCTGGGCTCTCTTCGATAAGCTTTTTGATGGCGGCGCTGCATAGAGCAGTCTCTTTCACCTATATGAAGCACGTTGCCATGACTGTCGCCGATGATTTGAACCTCGATGTGGCGTGGGTTTAAGATATATTTTTCCATATACATTGTGCCATCACCAAATGCACTCATCGCCTCGCTCTCAGCCGACCAAAAATGCTTTTTCTAAATCAGCCTCTTTTTCAACCACGCGCATACCACGTCCGCCGCCACCTGCAGCAGCTTTTAGTATGACAGGATAGCCGATCTTTTTAGCTAGCTCTTTTTGCTGCTTTTGTGTCAGCCACTGCGCCGTCTGAGCCAGGGATGACTGGCACACCAGCTCTTTGCATGACCTGTTTTGCCTTTACTTTTATCACTCATCAAAAGCCATCGCGGCTACGCTAGGGTCCGATAAATTTTGAGCTTGTGATGCGAGCAAATTTCGACGAAATTTTGATTTTTCGCTTAAAAATCCGTAGCCCGGAAATATCGCGTCGGCTTCGCTGATTTCGGCCGCGCTGATGATAGCGGCGATATTTAGGTAGCTGTCGCTTGAGCGCTCCTTGCCGATACAGATCGCAACGTCGGCGTATTTGACGTAGAGCGCGTCTTTATCGGCCGTGGAATAGACCACGACGGCTTCTTTTGCCCATTTCCTTTATCGTTCGCAGGGCTCGCAGCGCGATTTCGCCGCGATTTGCGATTAAAATTCTTTTTATTTCCATCAAATTTTCTCCACGCCAAATAACGGCAATCCAAACTCGACCGGCTGACCGTCAGAGACTAGCATCTCAGTGATCTGGCAGTCAAATTCAGCCTCGATCTCGTTCATGATCTTCATAGCTTCGATAATGCCCACTACATCGCCTTTTCTCACTCTTTGGCCTGCTTTTTACAAATGGTGCAGCGCCTGGGCTTGAGCAGCGTAGAAAGTACCGACCATAGGCGATTTTTATGCTGTCTTTTGGAGAATTAGCAGGAGCTTTGACCTCTGAGCTTACCACAACATTTTACTGGAGTCGGAGTCGGAGCTGGAGCTTGGACGACGGGCTTTGGCAGCTCGCAGCAGTCGGCGATTTCTTTTCAAGCTCGACCTCAAAATCCCCGCTTTTTATCTTTATGCGGTTCATGTCCATCTCGTTAAAAAAACTCGATCAGCTCTTTTTATGTCTTCTTTTTTTCATAGAAATTTTCTCCTAAATAGTTAAAGTTCAAAACTTCTTATTGTAGCAAAAAAATAATGAATTTATACTCGTAAAGCCGTATTTTATTTTTACGATCGGGGTAAATTTGTAGGCATTCGCCGCTTTAAACGTTTAAAATGGCAAATTTACGACGCTAGTCTATTTTTAGCTCGCTCGAGAGACTTTATAAATCCAAAAAAAGCACCAAGCTAAGCACGACCAAAAATCACGCTCAAAAATGAGCGCGTGGCCGTTTTCGCCGTCGTAAACCGCGTTATAAATCGCTAGCGAAACGGTGTCGGTTTTGCCTACGATATTTCCGCCTAGCATCAGCGTGATACCGACCTCGCCAAGGCCGCGAGCCAGAGCCAAAAACGAGCGCCGAAATGACGCTTTTAAAGACGTTTGGAATAAGGATAAAAACGGCGATCTCAAAGCGATTTTTGCCTGAGGCTTTGACCCGCTTCGATTAGGCTTTTTGGGAAGGCTTTCAAGCGCACTTTGGACAGGCTTTTACAAACAGCGGCAAGCCCGCTAAAAACGAAGCGATAACAAGTGCTGAAAAGCTAAAAACGATCTGTAAATTTAACGCCTTGCCGATCACGCCGTTTCGCCCCAAGATATAAAGCAGCAAAAATCCCGTAGCAATCGGCGGAAAAAATGAGCGGAAAACATCACGGCCGCTTCTAAAACAGTCTTAAATTTGCCGCGGTAAAACGCCAAAAAATAAGCCGCGCCAAGCCCTAAAAATAGAAGTAGCACAAAGGTTACGGCAAGCGTTTTGGCGCTTAAAAGCAGCGGGTGAATAAGCCAGGCAAGTTCCTGCAAATTTTTTCCTTTTTTTCGTTAAATTTTGTTTTTCGTTTGAGTTACGTTTAGCGAGCAAATTTACGGCGTTTTAAATCAAATTTGACGCAGATTCTACGTCAAAGTTTGAAGACAATTCAGCTGAGCCAAAAGCCCTCAATTTAAATTACTTTAGCCCAATTTGAGCGAGAAATTTCCTTCGATCGAGGAGTTTTTATCTCGTCTATAAATTGAGCGCAAGCCTCGCTACCCTCGCACGCAGCAAGCTTGGCTGCAGAGATGAAAACAGGGCTATAAAGCGCCTCGTCGATATAGATCATGCTGCCAAACTCGCCCTCTCTAGCCACGGCCTCGGTCGAGTTGATAAAACCCGCATCCACTTCGCCGTTCGTGACGTAGGCGACTACTTGCGGTACGCCTGCGACCGGTAGCATCTTAGGCGCTAGATCGGCCTCTAGTCCCGAGTTTTTCAAAAAAACTCGGTAGTTCTAACGCCGTAGATCGCTTTTTTTAGAGTCCGGCATCGCGATTTTTAGATAGATTTTTTTAGCTCAGAGACGTCTTTTTATCTGCTTGCCTTTTGGCGTAACCAGCACGAGTGCGCCCTTGCCGATGCGCTCATAGCCTTTTATATCCAGATCCGTTTTCTTTAAAAACGCCTCATCGCCCACGATCGTGGCCATCTTGCCCTCTTTTGCCTGGATAGTTATCTGACCCAATGCAAACGCGCCCTCGATCTGCACGCCGTCTTTTTGAGATTTTCTATCACTTCGCTGACCGGTTTTTTTATATCCGCCGCCAGCTCCCACGAGCAAATTTCTCGCCGCCAAAGGCAACCGCGGCCGCGATAGAAATAAGTAGTAATTTTTTTCATGAAAATTCTCCTTTGAAATAAAATTTATCAATTTTTATGAAATATATCATTATACATTGATAAATTTTGTTATTTTCGGAGATTTTTTTAAAGAAGTATAGATAAGGATATTTTATATCGGCTCTAGTCCATTTTTAGTTAGGCGGTACATTACGCTCGCTACGTCGCTTATAAATTCCTTGTCGTGAGAGACGATTATCTGCGTGACGTCGAGGGATTTTAAGATAGCGGCTATCCTTCTTTGCATATCCGCATCAAGCGCGGTCGTAGGCTCATCAAGTAGCAGAAATTACTAGGCTCGGCCACCAGTATCCCGGCTAACGCAACGAGCTTTTTCTCGCCTCCTGAGAGGTTAAAAAACGATCTCGTCTTTTAGATGCCACATTCAAGCTCGCGTGAAAATTTTTCTCAGCTTTTACCCCGGCCGGCTCTTTGTCCTCTCCGCGGCTAAGTAGCGAAAACATCACGTCATCAAGTACGCTGGGGCAGATGAAAACAATCGTTGCTTTCTTGAAAAAGATAGCCCACGTCACGGCGAAACGGCTTGTACTCGTCTCAAATTTGAAATTTTATGGTGAAAAAGCTCGATATGCCCGCCACAAGGTGCTTTAAGCCCCGCCATTATCTCTAGCAAAGTGCTTTTACCGCAACCGTTTGGGCCTATGAGCGCGATTTTGTCCTTGTGCGTCGCGTTTTAATTTAGATTTTCAAATAGCATTCTTTTCGCCTATTTTTTTGCGCAGACATTTTTAGGCTTATCGTGCAGCTCATATCGTGACTCCTAAACTAAAAAAATATAACAGCACGCCGTTAAGGCGATTATCGCGGCGTCCTTCGCGCCTATTTTGAGGCTTTTTATCCCCGAAAAAGCTTGCCGTCAAATCCCCTGCAAACAAAAGGTTTTTTTCAAGAACGCTCGCCTTATAAAACGCCTCTAAAAAGCATAGCGACTAAATTTGCGTAATTTTCGTAGGTAAAAAGCGAGGCTTTAGGCTCAAATCCCCGAACTTTTAGAGTCTTTTTAGCCTCGCAAATATCGTTTTAAGATCGGCCGTAATTGGCGCTAAAAATAAAAATCGCCGTCAGCTTGTCGCCCAGATTAGCGACGAAACGGCAAGCGCGATACTAAAATAATCGCTCCTATAAAAAAAGCCAGCCGCCCAAAAAGTATGATCAAATTCGACCTTATAAATATCAGCTTTGCAAGCGCGTACTCTCCGTAAAGAACGAGGCTTAAGACGACTAAGATTATAAAAAAATATTTAGTTTTAAAACGGATTTTGTAAATTTCAAAAAGATTTTTAAAATTTAAAATCGCCAAAAAAAGCACAGGGCGCGATGAAAACGGCATCCGTAGCGCTTGAAAGCGAGACTTTGAAGCTAAAAAAAGTAAAGCAAACGAGCAAAACGGATAGGTTCATTTGCCTCTTTTTACCAGATAAATTCCGCCGAAAAAAACAGCCCGATTCCCAAAAACGCAAGGATAAATTGAGCGCATAAGCCCCAAAAATCCTCCTCGCTTTCGTCAAATTTAACATTTGAGGCATCGCTTGATGCGTTACTTTCGGCGCTTTTTAGCTCGTCTTTGTTTTGCAGTAAAGTTTGATCCTTTTTTTCGTGCGCTAGTCCGCCGTCGATCAGGATCTCAGATTCATCAGCAGGGATTTTTAGCTCTAGCAAAGCCGTTTTTCATCTGTTTGCGCGCCTCCTATCTGGGCGCCGTCTTTTTATAAAAAGATACTGGGCAGTTTTTACAAGGAGAATTTTCCATAAAAATAGCTTTTTTTATCTCGATAAATTCGCCATCTTGCTTTTGCAAAGCCTTTTAGGGAGTGCGCGTTTAGGATGCTTGCAAAAAGCATAATCAAAAATATTTTTAGCAAATCAAAAGATCCTTTTTAACTCTATAAATAAAAGAAAGCGCAAAAAGCGAGATAATCCCCTCAAGCGCCATAAGGGCTAAAGTGAAGTAAAAACAAGCGCGGCCACGGGCGCAAACTCTTTGCCATTTAAAACAAGCGTCAAGGAGAGCAAAACCGAAGAGCAAAGTATAGGCAAAAACCCTATCAAAAACCAGAAAAACGATCTATATCGCTTAAAAGATAGCTTTAAAAGATATGGGCTAAGAAGCGCCGGAGAAGCGATAATGAGCAAATTTACGCCAAGCGCACTCAGTCCGCCGTAACCAAAAAGCAAGGCCTGAAAAAACAGCGCGATAAAAAAATAGCCAAAACGGCATTTGCGCCCAAAAAACGCCCCCGCAAGGCCGCTTAGCACGAGATGTATCGACGTGACGCCGATGGGCACGTGGATAAAGGACGCCATAAAAAAACATCGCGCTGACGGCCGCTACCTTGGGTATCTCGCTCGTTTTTAGCTTGTAAATCAAGCTTGAGACCAAAACGACGCAAACGGCCGAGCAAGGCACGATGATTTCAGGGTTTTTAAAACGCCTTCGCTGATGTGCATTTATTTATACTCTTTAGTTTGCACCCAGATAACGGCTCCAAGCTCCACTGGATACTCTTTTGCCCTCGTGTTTTTATCTTTTTGATCGTCGTCTATCAGCGCGGCAAATCCCCACCAGCCCTCAAGCGGCATCGCAAAGCTCAAATTCGCCCTGCTCGTTAGTGTTTACGACCTGCGTTACGTGCGCATCGGACGGAGCTTTTAACCCTTTAGCGTTATAGTACTCTACCTCAACGGTTACGTTTTTAGCGGGTTTTCCTTTATAATAAACCACACCTGAGAACCAAATTTCCCTTATAAAGCCCATACGGACGCGTTAGCAGCACTATCTCGGCTTTTTAGTCCAGCCGGTTTATCCCAGCCTTCGCCGTAGCCGTAGGCGTCGACGACAGTTTTTGTTATATGCCTTATAATTTATCCTCTGCAGGCTCGAAATAGGGCTTTGGATCCATATAAAACTGATAAATGCCGGGCTCTTTTACGTCGTAGCTAGCCGTAAAGTAGCTCAATTTATCCTCTTTAAGCTCTTTTTAGATCTTTTATCGCCTCTTTTTACCGTTTACGAAAACGCCCGCCTCGTTTGGAAGGACCAGGTTCATCATATCGCCCTCAAAAGGATGGGTAAATTTGTAAGTAATCTGCCGATTTGCCTCTTTCTCGTCATCTACGGTCAGATTGACGGCACGACCATACCAAAATGCGCATAAGCGCTAACGCCCAAAAAGCATAAGCGCCAAAGACTTGATTTTTCATTTTTTTGCTCCTTTTTGAAGGTATTTTTGTTAAATGAAATTGTACCCCCGTAAAAGCTTATTATTTATTAAATTTTTAGATAAATCATATTTAAAGTATAAGAAAAAGATTTAGGGTATTATTTATAACTGCACAAAAATAATAAACCGAGTTTTTCAATTAACCTTAGCGATCATACTTCATGCTATGAAATTTAATGCCAAACAAGGAGCAATAAGTTACAATAAAACCGCGTTCTTGTTTGTAGCATTTCAACTAAAAATCCACTTAACTTATCTTGAGCCATAATTAATAACAATCTAAGCCCAAAAAAAGACAAAATATAATTTAAATATTTTATATATAAAGGAGTAGAGATGAAAAGAGTTTTTGTTTTACTCGTCGTTTTATTTTCCGTTGGATTTTCCGAAAAATCTTACGAAGCTAGGAGCAGAAGCTTATAATCAGGGCGACTACCAAAAAGCAGCCCAGTTATGGCAGAAGGCTTGTGATGAGGAAAAATACTTTGGGTTGCGGCGGTTTAGGGAGCTTTATATGCAGAAGGCAAAGGGGTAAGGCAAGATTATCAAAAAGGCAGCCCCAGCTATGGCAGAAGGCTTGCGACGGCGGAGAGGCTTTGGGTTGTAACGGCTTAGGAGAGTTGTATAGAGATGGTAAAGGAGTAGGACAGGACTACCAAAAAGGCAGCTCAGTTTTATCAAAAAAAGCTTGTGATGGGGGAATTGCCGAGGGTTGCAATGATTTAGGATTTTTTTATATGCAAACGGCCAGGGCGTAAAAGAGGATTATCAAAAAGGCAGTCCAGTTATGGCAGAAGGCTTGTGACGAGGAAAAATGCTTTGAGTTGCGGCGGTTTAGGAGCTTTATATGCAGAAGGCAAAGGGTAAGGCAAGATTATCAAAAAGGCAGCCCAGTTGTTTCAAAAAAAGCTTGTGATGGGGAGAGGCTTTTTGGCTGCAATGGTTTAGGGAATTTTATACAATTATGGTCAAGGTGTAAGACAAAATTTCTCCACCGCAAAAGCAATACTACGGCAAAGCCTGTGATTTAGGGCTTCAACTAGGGTGTGATAATTATAGAGAGCTAAACGAAAAAGGCTACTAGCCCGGGGGCTGATCCGCGATCAGTTTCTTGCCAATTAACGGGAACGCTAATCATGATTTCTCTTGCTTTACCAAACTGCATTTGTAGTTTTTTTAAAGCGCAATTACTAAAATATCGAAGTAGACGTTAAGAGATCTTACAAAGCAGCGGCGCAAGTCGTATCTATCCGCTTAATTTTCTAAGCCGCATTTTTCGAGACGAATTTCTATCTCCAAAAATGCGGCAAATTACTAAAAGTCAAATTTGAACCCGTAGCGAGCTAAAGTAAATTTAGCTCGCTCTAGGCAAATTAAGCTTTTAATCCAAAAGATTAAAAACGCCCAACTCAAATTGGCGTTTACGCCGTTTGATTTTACGTTGCTGCCGTATGCTCCAACATAGCTAAGACCGACTCTAAAAGTTTCTGGTAAACGCAGCCTCGATACCAAGCTCGGTAGTGGCTAGATCTTTTTAGCCTTTCGCCCTCTAGTTTAGTTGCGCCAAGGCCTGTAACGTTCATATGAGCGCTCGGAGTTTTATCGCCCTAGGAAGCGGTTGTAGGCTACATCGGCTTTTTGCGACTAGGCCTACGCCGTCCATGGTAAATGCGATACTAGGTTTTACGCCCACGCTTGCGACTTGCAAATCTCTATCCTCGTTTCTGATCTGCACCAAAGAATTTGCTACATCGTCGTTTTTAAAGCGGATATAGGTTAGTCCTGCATAAGGCTCTAAACTAAAGCCGTTTTCATAGCTTAGCCCCGTATAAGCGACCTGGGCAAATGCGCTGATAGCGGACGCATCGGCGTCTTTATACTCATAAGCCAAAGGAGCGTATGAGTTAACGACTCTTTTTCTTGATCAAACTTTCGAGTAGATAGCGCCTAGGCTGATTTTGATAGGATCAAGTCCTATATCGCCGTAAATACCCGCATGCGCATCTTTGCTTTTTACCGCTTTGCTATCGCCTAGCTTGTGGTTTGTTTTGCCAAGGCCTACGAATACGCCTGCTTTTCGAGCTATCGCCCACTAGAAAATCGACGCCTACTCAAATTCGTAAATGCGTTCGTACCTAGTCTGCCGCCGGCGTTATTGTCAGAAGTCACTCTGCTTGCGCTGCCAAGTAGCCAAAGCTCGACTCCCGTGTCGATATCGGCTCTTTTAGCGCCGTTTTTTTGTTTTTAACCAGATTTTAGCGAGCATAAACGAGTCTATAGCGGAGTTATTTTTGCGCTTTAAAGTCTAGATCGTTTGAAAAAGCGCCAAAGTATGCCGCCGCTACGCTATGAGTGGCTCCTAGTATAGACGAATAAATAGCGCTGCTAGGATTTGCCTCGACCAATCTTGCAAACGACTTCTCGGCGCTAGTAGAGGCTACCTCCTCCATGCTTTTGCCTTTTTGCAAAGAAAGAGCTAAATTTGAGCCGCTAACAGTTTCTTTAGCGGTTTTAAAGAACGCATAGCTATCCTCGACGTTAGCTAAATTATGCCCGCGAAATTTTCCGCTTGCGTTTATGGTTTTCTTTAGAGTCGGATTTGCCGTCAAATTTGCAAGCTCGGCGTTTGATAGCAATGCAGCCTTCAATAAAGAGCCCTCTTTAAATGTTAAATTTAGATTATGAGCGCCGTCGTTAACTACAAATGCGCCGCCCGCGTTTATAACGGCATTAACTTGCGTAGTGTCGCTTGCCTTGGTCGTGCTTACAAAACCGCCCGCACTTGGAGTTTGGTAAGTAAGAGCGTTTAAAAACTTCAAATTCACCACCCTTTGTGGACGTTTATGCTTCTTGAAGAAGAGATTGATTGATTTAAGGCCGAAATTTTACCGCCGTATATGTTTACAGCTCCGGTAAAGCTATTATCTCCAGCAAGAGTCAAAGCGCCGTCTCCTCTTTTAGTTAGCGAGCCTTCATAGCCCTCCGCCGCTCTTGCAGCTCTAGCCTGCCCTCTTGCAGCTTCAAAGGTCATCTCGGCTTTTTCTTCCGCGCTCAAATTGACTTGGCGTTAAGAGCCGCTTTTCTAGCCGCCCAAGCCGCAGCGTCGCTATCGTCCTCGGTTTTTCTAAATTTGATAGCGACGTCTGAGATGTTATTTGCCCAGATATCGTTTTGATTCATCGTAACGTCAAAGTTTCCTAAAAACTGCCCAGGACCAAACATCGCTTTACCAAGGTCAAGTATGCCCCAGCCCCAGACGTTACTAGGTACACCCTCGCCGTCGCTACCCCAACGCTCTAGCATGCCGCCTGCACCGTGACCGGCTCTTAGCGTCCTTTGTCTAGCCGTAGTCAGCATAGTTTCTCTAATCTGAGGCATGCTCATATACGGATAGCGCTGCATTATGACTCCCAAGGCTCCGCTAACGTGAGGAGCGGCCATAGAAGTACCGCCCGATGATTTATATATAGCCTTGCCGTAGTTTGCATTGTCGGTAAGCTCGACATACGCGGAATAAATCCCCGAGGACGGCGCGGCGATCGTCCACCACTTCGAGTGTCCGGCAAGGTTAAATTCCTGGATATCCGAGGATGCTTTATAGCCTCTTATATACGCGCTAGAGTCGTTAGGGTAGCCATCCGCGCCGGTTTTGACCCGTGACGTTGATCCAGTAGCCCTCGGTGTCTGGTCTAAAAATAAGGCAATGCCGCGCGAGTAAAAGACTCGGCCATTAGGGCTCCTATTTCCAGCCGTAAATACCTGGATAACCCCTCTTTTTACTGCTACTTCGTAGGCTGCATCTAAAAAAACTTTTTTTCGCCGCTAGTTACGAACTGATAATAAGCCTTTTTAGCCTCGTTCATATCTTTTTAAATTTATATGGTCTTTTTGCTGCGGTAGTTTGATTAGCCACCGTCACGTCGTAAAATTCCACATCGTATTCAGGCACAGCCCTCCAGTCATAAGTGAGGCTTATATCCGAGTGCACCCGCAAAGGACGAATTACGCGCCTATTAGAACCCCAGCTGTTGTTTATCACTTTCGCGCCCGCGTCGGCCAAGGCAGTGTAGCCTTTTAAGAAATAGTTGTAGTCTTGGTTTTGGTCCATACGTCATATTATCGTTGCCGCCGGTATTTGCGGAGTATAGTTGTGCGCCAAACGCCACGCCGTGCATGCCGCTACCGTCTCTACTAGCCGCCATCGTACCGCCCACGTGGGTGCCGTGAGCGTCGTTTACGCCCCTTACCCAACTACCGTCGCTGCTAAAAGCTTCGCCCTTTTTAAACACGCCGTTGTCGTTTTTATTAAAGTATTCGCTTGCCATCTTTTACTGGCTGATTTTTTTATCTATCGGGCCGTTTCCTAGTACGGCATCGGGGTATCTCATGCCGTTTTTGCTATAGTTGCCGATCGTTTTTACTGCATGAATCCTACCGTCTTGAAACTCGGGATGGCTCAAAAAGTACGCCAGAGTCCATGACGCCGATCTTTGTTCCGCTACCGTTAAAGCCTAGCGCGTAAGCCGTGGAGGCGTTCATAGAGACTAGTCCCCAGTCTTTTTTTATACTCCGCACTCTCCCAGCTAGAAGTGCTTCCGGAAACGCCGGCCTCGGTGTAAGCATAAGCTCCGCTTGCGGCTAACAGCAAGCAGGTAAGCGCCGATAGAGGCAGATTGAGCCCTTGTTACTGCGTAAATTTGCAAATTACGCGACGTGTTTGAATGCATTATTTTCCTTTCATTTAAGAGATTTAAAAATGCATTATTATACTGAGCTTTAATTTAAAGATTAATTATAAAAAAATAAGAAGATTTGCTGATAACGTATTCAATTTGATAAATTACTGGTGCAAAAATAGCACTCAAATTTTACGTAAATTTAAATTATGTTATAATCGCTTAAATTTAAAAATAAAGGTAAAAAAATGGGGCTAAAATCTGACGCCTGGATACGTAAAATGTCGCACGAAAAAGGCGATGATAGTGCCGTTTGCCGAGGAGCAAGTCGGACGCGGCGTGGTTAGCTACGGAGTGTCCAGTTACGGCTACGATATCCGCGTGGGCGACGAGTTTAAAAATCTTTACAAATATCGGCGGTACCGTCGTTGATCCAAAAATTTCGACGAAAAAAACGTAGTGGACTTTAAAGGCGACGTGTGCATCGTCCCGCCAAACTCGTTCGCCCTAGCGCGCACGATCGAGTATTTTAACATGCCAGATAACGTGCTAGCCATCTGCCTGGGCAAAAGCACCTACGCTCGCTGCGGCATCATCGTAAACGTCACGCCTTTTGAGCCGGGATTTAAGGGGCACATCACGATAGAAATTTTCAAACACGACGCCGCTACCTGCTAGAAATTTACGCGAACGAAGGCATCGCGCAGGTGCTGTTTATCGAGGGCGACGAGCCGTGCGAGGTGACGTATGCCGATAAAAAGGGCAAGTATCAGGCGCAAGAAGGCATAACCCTGCCTAGGGATTTTTGAAGTAAAAAGCTTGTCTTTTTGAGTGCTTTTTCAGTTGCGCTTCGCTCACTGCTTTGCAAGAAGCGGAGCTGGCTACTTTAGCTCGGCGGACCACTTGTCCAGCCTACGCTAAATCTATCTGCGCAACCCCAAAAATCATCTCAAAATACTACGCTCCAATTAAACGTTTAACGAGCTAGATTTTTGAATCAAATTTAAGGCACGGTTTTTGCTCCGGCTGAATAAAATTTCAAATAAACGGCGAATCGTTTTAGCTAGACGAGACAAATTTAGAATTTACGACGTACGGCGAAAAACGAGCCGCGAAAGGCAAAAAAATAAATGTTTAACGGAAAAATCCATTCTCATCACCGGCGGCACCGGGTCATTCGGCAAAAAAATACACCGAAATTTTACTCTCCAAATTTAAACCCTAAAAGGCTAGTCATCTACTCTCGCGACGAGCTAAAACAATACGAGATGGCACAGGTTTTTAAAGACCCCGCCATGCGATTTTTCATCGGCGACGTACGCGACGAAAAGCGCCTGATGACCGCGATGAACGGCATCGACTACGTCATCCATGCAGCAGCTATGAAGCACGTTCCTATCGCGGAATACAACCCGATGGAGTGCATCAAAAACCAACATCAATGGCGCCCAAAACGTCATCGACGCGGCGCTAGAGTGCGGCGTGAGCAAGGTCATCGCGCTCTCGACTGATAAGGCGTGCAACCCGGTAGATTATACGGCGCGACCAAGCTTGCTAGCGATAAATTATTCGTCGCGGCAAACAACATCGCGGGCAGCAAAAAAACTCGTTTTAGCGTCGTTAGATACGGCAACGTCGTGGGCTCGCGCGGCTCGGTCGTGCCGCTGTTTAAGAGGCTGATCGCAGAAGGCGTAAAAGAGCTACCTATCACGCATGCCGATATGACGCGGTTTTGGATCACGTTAGAACAAGGCGTACATTCGTACTCAAAAACTTTGAGCGCATGAAGGGCGGCGAAATTTTTCATCCCAAAAATCCCTTCGATGACGATGATCGAGCTTGCTCGCTCCATGGCGCCACATCTTGGCGTAAAGATAATCGGCATCCGTCCGGGCGAAAAAGATGCACGAGGTCATGGTCGGCAAGGACGACGCGCACCTAACCTACGAGTTTGACGACCACTACGTAATCAGCCCGTCGATCAAATTTACGAGCAAAGACGACGACTTTAGCATAAACGCGCTAGGGCGAAAAAGGGCATCTCGTGGAGGAGAACTTTCGAGTACAGCTCGGATAAAAAAATAAAATTTGGCTAGATAAAGACGGACTCTTGGAGATGATCGAAGCGAGTAAATACATTGGCGAGAGTTTAGAATTTTAGCGGACAAACTTAAACCAAAAATATGAAACTTTAGAAAAGTAAGGCAAAGTATTTTTTTGCTTAGACGAGGCAAAAATCGAGTGAGACAAGGGAGTTACCATATAGGTAATGACCGCAGGCGAGCGAGATTTTAACGAAGTATAAGCAAAAAGACGAAACCGTAATAAAGACAAGCCAAAAAAAGGACAAAAATGATACCCTACAGCAGACAACAAATCACCGACTCCGACATCGCCGCCGTCGTGAGCGCCCTAAAAGACGATATCCTAACGGGCGGCGACAAGGTCGGCGAGGTGAGCAGGCGATCGCCGAGTACGTCGGCGTAAAGCACGTCGTTGCGATGAACTCGGCGACGAGCGCACTTCACGTCGCGTATCTGGCGCTAGGCGTGAGAGAAGGCGACGAGGTCGTAACGACGCCTATCACGTTTTGCGGCGACGGCAAATGCGGCGCTAATGGCAGGGAGCTGAGGTTAAACGTGCGCCCGTAAAATTGGACGGAAATATCGACGAAAAACGCGCTTGCAAAGCCTCATCACGCCTAAAAACCAAAGTCATAACTGCAGTTGATTTCGGCGGCAATCCCGTAAAGTTTAGACGCCATCCTAAAACTAGCCAAGCAGCGCGGCATAAAAGGTGCTTGACGACGCATCACACGCGCTAGGCAGCTCTCAAAACGGCGTCAAAGTCGGCACAAAAAGCGGACGTTAGCATTTTTTTAGCTTTCACCCCGTTAAGCCGCTAACGACCTTTGAGGGCGGCGCGCTAGCGACTAACGATGACGAGATCGCGCGCCTGGCACGCCTCTACCGCTCGCACGGCATAGCTAAAAAAACGCCTCTGGGATAGTGACCAGACCGTACTTGGCTACAACTACCGCCTGCCAGACGTCGCCTGCGCACTAGGGCTAAATCAGCTAAAAAGGCTAGACGAAACCATCGCGGCGCGCGAGAGAATCGCCAATTTACGACGAAAAAAATTTGAGAAAAAAATCCGTATTTTAGCACCGTGAGGCTACCTAACGACGTCGTTAGCTCGCGCCACCTCTATCCTATCTTGCTATTTCGCCAGTTTTGGTGCGCCAAAGAGGACATCTTCTCCGCCCTTCACGAGCGCGGTATTGGCGTGCAGGTACACTACAAAGCCGACTTATAAATTTGAGCTTTTACCGCGAGCGCTACGGCGATATCTCGGTACCTAGCGCAGAGGATTTTTACGCGGCCGAGCTTAGCATCCCGTGCCATCAGTGCATGAACCTAGAGGACGCAAATTTTGTCGCAGATACGCTTTTTGAGGTTTTAAAGAGCTTTTGATACGCCGCAAGGCTGCAGGGGTTTAGGCGGTAAATTTGATGAGAGATAACCAAAACCGCGCCCTTTGCGTCATCCCGGCTCGCGGCGGTAGCAAGCGCATACCGCGCAAAAACGTTAAGGATTTTTTAGGCAAACCGCTGATAGCTTACAGCATCGAGGCAGCGCTAAATTCAGGCGTTTTTGAGCGAGTGATCGTTAGCACCGATGACGCCGAGATCGCGGACGTCGCAGTTCATTGGCGCGCAAGTTCCGTTTGTGAGAGACGCCGCGCTGAGCGACGACTACGCCACCAGTAGCGACGCCGTAGCGGACGCGGCGAGAAGGCTAGGCGGCGGATACGCTCACGTTTGCTGCCTTTACGCGACCGCACCACTCATCACGGGTGAAATTTTACGCGAGGCTTACGGCAATTTGAGGAAGCGGAATGCGAGTTTTTATTTTCCGCGACCGAGTTTAGCTTCCCTATCCAGCGCGCGATCAGGCTTGGCGAGGACGGCGCCGTAAGTATGTTTTACCCGCAGTTTGCGCTAACTCGCTCGCAGGATTTGGAGCGAGCCTATCACGACGCGGGCGCGTTTTTATTTCGGCAGGCGCGAGGCGTGGCTGGAGAAAAACCGATCTTTGCGCCGCATTCTAGGGCGTTTTTTTACTGCCGCGAAATGTGGTCTGCGACATCGATACACCCGAGGATTTCGAGTTTGCGCAAAAGCTTTTACCGGATAAATTACCGCTGAGGAAAAAAATGCAAAAAGATTACCTAAAAGCCAAAAATATCGGTAGCTAGAACGCTCATGCAGATCTTTGCGGTTGCGGGGATCTTGCACATATTTTATCTGGCGGCCAGCTACCGTGGCTTAAACGAGATTCAGATCCTGTTTTTTTGCTTCGGCGGGCGCCGTTTACCTCATCGCCGCCGTGTGTTTGACGCTTAGGATTTTACATTGGCGGAAAAAAACTCGATGAATTTCTGACAAAATCTCAAATCTAAAAACCCTCATCCGCGCCGATAGCAGCTCGAAAAATCGGGCACGGACATATTAGACGCGATCTTATCTTGGCGCAAAAATTTAAAGACATCAGCTTTTGCTTGTATCGACCTGCCGGGCAGCCTAGTAGGCGAGATACCATATCCCGTTTTTACGCTAAAAAGCGCGGATATAAATGAACTAGTAATGTGATAAAAGAGCATAAATTTGAGCTTTTTAGTGATCGATCATTACGGCATTAGCGTGGCGGACGAAAAAGCTAATCAAAGAGCAAACGAGCGTCCGAAATTTTTAAGCTTTGACGACAACTACAAAGAGCATTTTTGCGACTACTTGCTAAACGTAAATATCTACGCTAGCGCCTGCAAATACGCAAATCTAGCGCCCGCAAACTGCGAGCTGATATTTTTCGCCGCTAGTTAGGAGCGAGTTTTATAACGAAGCAAAAAGTCAAACGCGAGAAAAAAATTTAACTACCTCATCGCGCTAGGCGGCACGGACGCACTCAAATTTGACGGCCAAAATCGCCTCAAATTTGCTCGCTAAAAAAATAAAAAAAGTAGCCGCCCTCACTACAAACGCGAACGTAAATTTAGCGAAATTGCAGAAATTTGGCGAATAGCGAGCCGACTTTAGCCTATTTATAAACTCAAACGAGGTGGCGCGACTTATGAACGAGAGCGAAAGTCTAGTGATTTCGGCTAGCTCGCTCGTAAACGAAGCGCTGGTTTTAGGCGCTACATTTGAAGCCGTGCGCGTCGCGGATAATCAAAACGAGATGGCGCAGTGGCTAGCCGCAAACGGGCGCGAGATCTACGAGGCGGACGAGATATGCTTGAGCTTATCAAATTTCACCGATCTAACTGACGAGCAAAGTTCTGATGATTTTGCGGTGGCGGAACGACGAGCGAGTCGCAAAAATATGAAAAAAACAAAAAGCGTGAGCGAGCAAGAACACAGAAAGAAATGTATCGCAATTTGAAAAACGACGAAACGAAAAAGATATTTTTTTGGTAAAAGATGATAGCGACTACGTGGGCGTGATCGATTTTGTGGATATCGAGGCGGACTCGTGCGAATTTGGCATTTACGCAAATCCAGAGCTAAAAAGGCAAAGGCAAAATCCTAATGCAAACAATCATAGAATACGCCGCCAAAACGCTTAAGGTCGGCGAGCTAAAAATCGTGCGCTTACAACGAAAACGAAAAAGCGATCGCGCTATACGGCAGATTGGCTTTGAATGTACGAGCGCGACGAGCAAATGAGCTATATGTCGCTATCTTTACGCAAACTTGATATAATGGCTAAAAGTTAGGAAAAATTTGATGAAAATAGCAAATTTCGACACGGACGAAAAAGGTCTTTATCATCGCCGAGCTCTCGGCAAATCACTCCGGCAGCCTGCAAACGGCGCTTGACACGATAAAAGCCGCCAAGCGAGCGGGCGCAGACGCTATAAAACTGCAAACATACACGCCCGATAGTCTCACGCTAGATTCGCGCGGCGAGGACTTTATGATAAAAGGCGGGCTGTGGGACGGGGCAAGTATACGAACTATACCGGCAAGCTCTGACACCGCGAGAGTGGCACGAACAGCTTTTTGAGGCGGCGCGGGACGAGGGACTAGTCTGCTTTTCAAGCCCGTTTTGCAATGACGACGCGGACTTTTTAGAGAAATTTAACCCGCCCGCTTATAAGATAGCGAGCTTTGAGGTTACGGACTATGATTTAGTGCGGTACGTCGCGCTAAGGGCAAACCGATCATCATCTCCACCGGCATCGCAACCGAGCAAGAAATCGCCGACGTCGTGCAAAGTTTGCAAAGATGCGGGAAACGAGCGGATCGCGCTTTTAAAAATGCACGTCTAGCTACCCTGCTCCGCTTGATGGGATGAATCTGCTCACGATCGCCGATATGAGGCGCAAATTTGGCGTAGAGGTCGGCTTTTCAGACCATACGCTAGGGTATCGTAGCGCCCGTGGTCGCCGTGAGTCTGGGCGCTCGCGTCATAGAAAAAGCACTTTATCCTAGATAAAAGCGTTCGCAGCGTCGATGAGGCTTTTAGCCTGGACGAGCTGGGGATTTAGCGAAATGGTAAAAAGCCGTGCGAGACGCCGAAGCGCTACTTGGCAAAAGTAAACTACGAGTTAGACGACAAGGCTGTGCAAAATCGCCGCTTTTTCCCGCTCGCTTTACGCCTGCGCGGATATCAAAGAGGGCGAAATCTTTAGCGAAAAACGTAAAAAGCGTACGCCCGGGATACGGCCTGCACCCTAAATCTTTACCTGAGCTACTAGGGTAAAAAAAGCAAAAAGAGATATAAAATTTGAGCGAGAGAATCACAAAGGAGGATATATAATGGCTAAGAAAAAAGAGGACGAGTACCTAAAACTAAATAGCTTGCAAAAAAAGGGCGCTCGCGAAAATCAAACAAGCGACAAAGGCGATAAAAATATCGATGAAACCGTCACAAATATTGCAAATCCTATTTTCAAAAAAATCTTCAAGCGCTTTTTTTCAACAGGACGAGGATTTTAGCCGCGCGCCTTTGGGGCATGAAAGAGACCGAAAAAAATACGATGTTTTTATAGGAAAAAGATCCGATAGATATAAACATCATCGACAATAAAACCCTAAAAATACGTCTACGAAAGCCCGGCTAAAGATGTTCTACGTATCCTAGAGTCGACCGAAAAAGAGTATAAAAGATATCCTATCATGTACTTTTACGGTCTTGGCAACGGTATTTTTTATAAAGCCTTGCTAAAAAACGAAACGCATCAAAAAGTCATAGTCGTAGAGCCCGAGATAGAGATTATTTATATAGCATTAAATTTAATCGACTTATCGGATGAACTGATTAGCGAAAGGCTAGTTTTATTTTTTTCTCAGAATTTGCGACATACTCGCAGTTTTATTTTGCGGTATCGAGCCAACTTTTTCTCTTCATACGCAAAAAAACTTATAACCTACACATCCACACGCCGTTTTATGAGAAAATTTCCATGAAGATATCGTGAGAATAAACAAAGACTTCACCAAGGCTATATCCCAAATGGTCGTCGCTCACGGCAATAGCATAGACGATACTCTAATAGGCATAAAACACCACATAGAGCATATTCCGGAGATGGTTACAAACTATTGCTATACGGATCTGATCAAAAAAAGACACGAACTCATAGATACGGCAATCATCGTATCTACAGGCCCGAGCCTAGATAAGCAGTTAGAAACTCTTAAAAAATTTGCGCCGTATTTTACCGTTATCAGCCTTGACGCGTCGTATCCTATTTTATTAAAGCACGGTATAAAACCGGACTACGTAACCTCAATCGAGCGCGTAGAGGCTACGTCCAGCTTTTTAAAAAACAAAAAAACAAAAAAATAGACGAAGATATTTATTTTATAGTAGCGTCGCTAACGCATAAACAAACGGTAGATAATATCTTACCGCGCCGCCTAACTCTTACGATGAGGCCGCAACAAAGCGAAATGGCGTTTAATATGCCAAAATACGGCTATCTCGGCATCGGCCACTCTACGGCAAACCAGGCTTATCAGTTAGCTTACGCTCTCGGGCATAAAAATATTATTTTAATAGGTCAAGATTTAGCCTTTGCCCCAGACGGCAAATCTCACGCCAGCGGGCATGCATTTGCTCAGGCTGATGAATACCTATACATAGAAGCTTACGGCGGAGAAGGCGAAGTAAGAACGACCTATATATGGGGACAAATTTAAAAATCAGTTTGAAAAAAAGATATAGAGCAGGCTAAAAACGAGCAAATCACGACATATAACTGCACGGAAGGCGGCGCTAGAATACAAGGAAGCATTGAGCGACCGTTTTTTTGGAAACTGCAGAAGAGCTTAGTAAAGATAAAAAGATCAAAAAGCTACCGCACATAGAAAAACAGCGAAAAAAACGGCAAACAAAGACCTGCTCAAAGCCTACAAATTTATCGTCAAAAAAAGTACAAACTCAAAATAAAGTAAAACAAAGAATAGAAAAAAACGTTCCTAGAACTAGTTCCCAAGATCGATAAGATAATGAAGATCAAAGATGAAGGCAAAGTGGACGAAAAGCCTATTTGATCCGCTAGTAAAAATTATCGACAAAATAGATAAGCTAAAAAAATTACATTAGCGGACAAAAATCTAAAAAAATATATAGAAAACGTCTTGCAAATCGCCGTATATCATCAAGAACTAGAACTAGCCAAAATTTTCGGTCGCACCCAGCGATACTAAAATGGAAAAAAAGTAAACAAGCTGCTCGAATGGGCCGAGATGCACAAATACTGGATGTTTTTCGGCTGCAGGCGGCATAAATGCAGATATGGAAGTGACCAAAAAAAGCGTCCGAGAAAATGTAGTCAAAGAGCTAAAAAAGCGAGGACTAATAGAAACAAGCGAAATCGGAGAGGTGAAAAGAGGAATTTAGGGCTAAGCATTTAAATTTCGATTTTTCTTTATTTTTTTAGCCTTTATTTGGTAAAATCACGCAAATTTAGCTAATCGGACGAAAGATTGTTTTCAAATATTTATACGTATAGGGTTTTTTTATCGTAAATTCGGTCAAAAACGAGTTTATAACCAAATTTGCAAAAAGCAAGCTGGGCGTAGCGTGGGCAATACTGCATCCGCTAGCCCAAGTGCTCATCTACGCGACCATACTCTCCTCGGTACTCTCAGCCAAGTTGCCCGGCATCGATAGCAAATACGCATACGCAATCTACCTAATGAGCGGGATGCTTTGCTGGATGCTTTTTTAGCGAGATTTTTTTCGCGCTGCATCGGCATTTTTTTACCGACAACGCCAACATAATCAAAAAAATGTCTTTTTCCAAAAAAATCGTTCTTCCGGCTACCGTAGTTTTTAAGCTCAGTGATAAACAATCTAATTTTTATTCGCCGCAATAGCAGTCGTATTTGCTTTTTGGGACATTTTGCCGGCGCAAAGTTTGATCTTTTTGCCGATCTTTTCCTTAGTCACGGTGATGCTAGCCGTAGGATTTGGGCTGTTTTTTTCGGCGTCATAAACGTCTTTATGCGCGACGTAGGCCAGATCATCGCCATCGTATTGCAGTTTTTTTATTTTGGCTAACGCCAATCGTTTTATATGACGAGCATTTTACCGTCAAATTTGCAGAGCTAATCTACATAAAATCCGCTTGTTGGCGTAGTTAGCGGCTATCACGATATTTTGATTTACGACAAGATGCCCGATTTTTTTCACTTTTTGATTTATCCGATTATTATCGGCGCGGCAAAGCCTTGCGGCCGCATTTTTCGTTTATAAACGAGCCGAAGAAGAGATGGCGGACGTTTTTATGATTTTATCGGTTCAAAAATATCTGTAAAACTTACTTGGATTATGAGAGTAACTTTAAGCGATTTGCCTCGTGGTTTAGCAAAAATAAAGAAGAAAAAAACGTAAAAACCGTGCTAAAAGACGTAAGCTTTGACGTGGGAGCCGGCGAAGTAGTCGGGCTAATCGGTCAAAAACGGAGCGGGCAAGAGCACTCTTTTTAAAAATCATATCGCACACACTAAAGCCCTCAAGCGGCCGCGTAACGAGCAGTGCTAAAATTTCGTCTATTTTGGAGCTGGGCATGGGCTTTCACGGCGATCTAACAGGCAGGCAAAACGCCTACCAGTCCTGCTCTCTCATGGGCTACTCAAAAGAGCAGATCGACGAAATAATAGCCTATATCGAAGACTTTGCCGAGATAGGCGAGTATTTTTGATTATCCCGTGCAGATTTACAGTAGCGGCATGCAGATGCGCCTTGCTTTTTCGGTCGTCACGGCAAACCGCCCAGATATACTCATCATCGACGAAGCGCTATCGGTAGGCGACGTGTACTTTCAGCACAAAAAGCTTTGACAAGATAAAAAGATTTTAAAAGCCTAGGGCACTACGCTCATCATCGTTTCGCACGATAGCGGTGCGATAAAAATCGATCTGCGACCGAGTAATCTTGCTAGAAAAAAAGGGCAAATTCTAAAAGACGGAGAGCCTGAAGCCGTACTTGATTATTATAACGCCCTAATCTCAAAAAAACAAGACGTACAAATCTCGCAAGTAGCCCTAGAAAACGGCAAAAATCGCAACTATATCGGGCAACAAAAAAAGCCTGCATAAAAAAACGTGGAAATTTTTAGACGCCGCAGGCAAAAAGATACAAAAGTTTAGAAGTCGGCAAAAAAATCAAACTAAAAGTAACGGTACAAGCAAACGAAAAAATTTGCCCTCGCTAGTGCTAGGCTATCAGATCAAAAAATCGCTTCTCGCAGGTCGTCTACGGCACGAACACTTACCATCTAAAGCAAGCTTTAAAAAAATCTCAAAAAAAGGCGAGGAGTACGACTTTAGTTTCGAATTTGACGCAGATTTCGGGCGTCGGGTCGTTTTCAGTCACATTAGCGCTACACGATAACGACAACCATCTGCAAAAACAACTACGAATGGCGCGACAACGCAATCATTTTTTTAACGTCGTAAATTTTTAGCAAGCCCGATTTCGTCGGCCTTGCGTATCTTGAACTCGAGTTTAGAAGTAAAGAGAATAAATGGATAAATTTCTATAAAAAGTTTCGAGGATAAATTGGGGAGATAAGAGCGAGATCAAAAAAACGCCTGCTTGCTTATGAGCCGTTTTTTTGCAAATTTCTAAAAGCAAAAATAACGAAAAAGCCGGCGGCGGTCGATCTAGGCTGCGGTAGAGGCGAATGGCTTGAGTACTAAAAGCAAAACGGCTTTTATTGCGCGCGGTTGCGACGTTAGCGAGGAGATGATAAAAGAGTGCGAGAAAAAAACGCGCTTGAGGCCAAAAAAACAAGGAGCGCTAGAGTTTTTTTAAGCGAGCTAGAAGACTCAAGCCTTGCGCTCGTTAGCGCCTTTCAGCTTGCAGAGCATTTAGAGTTTAGCGAGCTTTGCGAACTAATAAAAACAAGCGCGCCGAGTTCTCAAAGACGGCGGTATCTTGCTACTTGAAACGCCAAATCCCGAAAAACTTACGCGTCGCTACGCTAACTTTCTACTTAGACGTTACGCACGTAAAGCCTATCCCGCCGATGCTACTTGAGTATCTGTGCGAGTTTGAAGGCTTTAGCGATACGTTTATGATGAGGCTGAACTCAAATTTGAGCTTTAGCGAGGATTTGCAAAATCAAAACGTCACGTTAAGAGACGTTTTAAGCAGCGTCGGGCTTGATTACGCGGTTTTGGGACTTAAAAACGGCGACGAAAAAACTCACGAAGCATTTTTTTAAACGCGGCTAAAAGCGGCTATAGTTTTGAAGAGTTAGCCGATAGATTCGACGTAGCGGCGTTTAAAAAAACAAAACTCAGATGCTCGAGCTAAAAAAACGACGTCTGGAAGGAGTCTTTGGAGACGAAAAGAGGCTCTTTGGAAAAGCTCGCTTGAGCTAGATAATTTACGAGCCCAAAACGCACGCCTGCACGAAGATCTAGAAAATTTACTCGGCAAATATCTCGCGCTAAACCACAAAGTCTACGTCCTAGAAAAACGAAGCTCCCGTTATCAAAAAAACGATATCGAGCACCTTAGAAATTTTTCGTCGCCAAATTTAAAAAGGGTCGCAAAGCCGCTTATTTGGGTATATAAGTTTTTGAGATTTTGTAGAAAAGTTTAGCTAAAGATAATCTCAAAAAAAGCGCTCACATCGGTATAAATTTAACCGAAAAGACGGCAAATAACAATCCTAAATTTAAAAAAGAATCTCAAGATATTTTTAAATAAATTCCCGGCTCTTAGGGCAAAAGTACTTTTAGCCTCAAAGGCCAAATAAGAGACGATATATACGTCTCGCAAGAGGGCGTTTTCGAGCCGAACGTTTTTGAACTAAAGCACTCAAAAGAGTACGAGCAAAATTTGGAGCTGAAAAATCTCAAATTTAAAAGAAAACTTTAGCGAGCTAACGGTAATCGAGCAACATCAGCGGACACTACAGTCTGGCCGCAATAAATAGAAACATCGTATTTAGGGCTACTAAACAAAGTAAAAAAACGTCTTTGTTATCTGCTATCACGCAAACTATTTTGATAAAATCGAAGACATCGCGATAACCAAAGACGAGTACGAAACGCTAAGAAGCATAGTGCCGGATAAAAACGCACCCGCAATCAGAAGCGACGACAAGGTCGCGATCTACCACCACTACCCGCTAATCGAAGACGTGCGCGAGGGATACGGCTTTGAGATCGCGGTGTTTTTCTGGGAGGAGTCGCGTATCCCGCCTAGGGACGATCGAAATTTTTAAACTCCAAGTATAAAGGCATTTTAGTTTCGACCTTTTTCATCAAAAAAATTCTCATCGACAACGGTTGCTATACGCCCGTAAAAGTGGCCGATATACCGCTAAAAACGCCGCCTGCGCCAAGCGTTTCGCAAGAAAACAGCGACCAAAAAGCGCGAGATAAAGCTCTTTCACATCTCCTCGTGCCTACCTAGAAAGGGGTGCCGATGTGCTACTGCGAGCCTTTAACGAAGCTTGCAAAAAGCTAAACGTGAGCTAAGCCTAACGATAAAAAAGCTTCCCTAATCCGCACAACAGCGTAACCGAGCAAATCGAGCTTTTAGTCGATAAAAAGTACCGCGATAAAATCTGCGTGATACTAAACGAAGATCTAACCGCGCTTGACGTGGCAAATCTATACGAGCAGTGCGATATCGTCGTGCTACCGACGCGCGGCGAGGGGCTAAATATGCCGGCAATCGAAGGCGTACACTATAAAAAGCCGGTTATCTCCACCGACTATAGCGGCCAGTGCGAGTTTTTTTGGATGGCAGCTGCGAGTTTATCGGATACAAATTTGCGCCGGCCGTTACGCATTTTAATCTAAATTATTCATTTTTGGGCGGAGCCTAGCGTCAAGGATCTAAGCGAAAAGATCCTCAAAGTAGCCGAGCAAATTTTACAAAACCGCGCGCCAAACATAGAACCAATAAAACAGAAGGTCGATGAAATGATGTTCGGCAAGAAAAATGCGCTAAATCTTTATCTCGAGCATCTCGCATCTAAAAATCCTTTAAAAAAATGAGCCAAGCGAGCTAAAAATAGCCTACTTTTTCGACATATAACGCCGTTTGCGGTATAGCCGAATACTCAAAAATACCTAACGGACGAGCTTGCGCGAGCGGGCGCAGATTTGCAAAGTTTACACTTGGAGCGAGCAAAAGCGCACCGATGGGTCAATTTGAACCCAAGAAAACGACAATATAAAAAGTCTATGAAATAGAGCGCGAAAAAAACTACTATCGGGGCTTGAGACGGATGCGAATATTATCTGGCTACAACACCATTTTACCTTTTTCGAGATAGATGAAAAGCTAAAATCAGACGTCGCCGCGCTAAAATCGCAGGGCAAAATTTGTTTCATCACGCTTCACAGCACGAAGCAAATCCTAAACTACCCGCACCAAACTCAACAAAACTGGCACGACACGCTTTACGAATTCGACCGAGTTTTTCGTCCACAGTATCGACGATCTAAATACGCTTAGGCTGCTTGGACTTATCGACAACGTCACGCTAGTACCACACGGAACGCAAAATTTAACGAGCGCTCAAATCAAATGCAAAGAAGCGGACGGCAAATTTATGGTAGGATTTTTAGGACTGCTATTTGCGCATAAAAAACCTACCTGTGCTACTAGAAGCTTTTGCGAATCAGTCAAAAATATAGACGCAAAACTAGTCATAATCAGTCCGGTCGCAAGCGCGGACGGCGAGGCGGAGCTACAAAGATGCCACAAACTTTGCGAAAAGCTAAATTTGAGCGAAAAAATAGAGTGGCATACGAGCTTTTTACCGATAGAAACTGTAAACGAAAAACTAAGTTGTTGCGATGCGATCGTATTGCCGTACGGACAGACCGACGAGGGTAGTAGTGCAGCAGCCAGAGTCTCTCTAAGTCTTTGTAAAAACGTTATAGTTACGCCGTCAAGAATCTTTAGCGAGATGCAAAATATCACGATAGCGGCAGACGGTTTTAGCGACGAGGATATCCTAGAACAACTCGAAAAAGTAAAAAAATAATGAAATAGATGGTAGAAATTATGATAAGCGCATAAAGTGGCTAGAAGAAAAACAGCTGGCAAAAACATCGCCGGTCTTTATTTAAGAATCTTTAAAAGCCATAAATACTGATCATAATTTTATGCGACATTTAAAAAAACGGAGAAGAATAATGAAAAAAAGCTATAATCACGGGCGTCGGAGGCCAAGACGGCGCGTATCTGGCTAGATATCTGATCGATCTGGGATATGAGATCTATGGCGGTTACAGACGAGCGGTGAGCCCGGATTTCTTTGGAGATTAAACGAGCTAGGTCTTTTAAACGAGCCGAATTTCTCATCTAGTCGAGTTTGAGCTAACCGACCCGTTTAATATCCTAAGCGTCGTCAATAAAATAAGACCCGAGGAAATCTACAACCTAGCCGCCCAAAGTTTCGTAGGCGTTAGTTTTAAAGAGCCTTTCCACACTGCAAACGCTACGGGTATCGGCACGCTAAATATACTAGAGGCAATCAAAACGGTAGATAAAAGTATCAAATTTTACCAAGCTAGCACATCAGAGATGTTCGGCAAAGTCCAAGCCGTCCCGCAAAGCGAAACGACGCCGTTTTATCCGCGTTCACCTTACGGAGTGGCAAAGCTTTATGCACACTTTATCACAGTAAACTATCAAGAAAGCTACGATATTTTCGCCTCAAGCGGCATTTTATTTAACCACGAAAGTCCGCTAAGAGGACTTGAGTTCGTCACGAGAAAAATCACGAATACGGCCGCAAAAATCGCTCTGAAAAAGGCTAAAAACTTTAGAACTAGGGCAACCTAGACGCAAAGCGCGACTGGGGCTACGCCAAAGAATACGTCGAAGGCATGCACGCGATGCTACAAGCCCCAACTCCGGACACCTTCGTGCTCGCTACCGGCGTAACGACCACTGTCAGGGGATTTTGTAAAGCTTAGCTTTGAAGCGCTAGATATCGGAATAAAATTCGAGGGCGAAGGCATAAACGAAGTCGGGCTAAACGATAAGGGCGACGTGATCGTAAAGATAAATCCGGCATTTTTTTAGACCCGCGGAGGTCGATCTGCTAATAGGCGACGCCTCAAAAAGCTAAGCAAAAGCTCGGTTGGAGCGCAAAGACTGATCTAAAGGGACTTTGCGATATGATGATAAAAGCCGATCTAAGGCGCATCGAGGCGGGATTTGAGTTCTAAGCGCGTTTTTATCACGGGGATTGAGGGCTTTACGGGTCGCTATCTGGAGCGATACCTTTGTGCGCTCGGCTACGAGGTCTCAGGCGGCGCCCTGAGACCTAGCGCGCCTAATCATACGCGCCTTGATCTGCTTGATAAAGACAGCATAAAAAGCCGCCTTTGGCGTCAAATTCGACTACATCATCCACCTCGCGGCGGTGTCTTTTTGCTATGGCCGACCCTACCGAAATCAAAAATGCAAACGAAATCGGTACCATAAATTTGCTAGAGGCTCTAGGTTCCGTTAAATTTGAAAAGGCGATCTTTGCAAGCTCGGCTAGCGTCTACGGCGGAGGAGATATGCCCATGTGCGAAAACTCTCCGTTAAATCCGCAAAGCGTCTATGCCGAAAGTAAAATTTTCATGGAGGAGCAGATAGCTAAAAGCGGACTTCCTTTTTATCATAGCGCGCCCATTTAACTACACAGGTACTGGACAAAGCGAAAAATTCCTCATACCAAAAAAATAGTGCGGCATTTTAAAGATAAAGCTCATACAATAAAAACTCGGAAATTTGACGCCAAAGCGCGAATATAACGACATAAACGACGTCGTGAGAATATACGAGCAACTACTAAAAACTCGAAGCTAACGATGAGATTTTCAACATTGGCTCTGGTAAGGCTTATAGTATTGAGGAAGTTTTACAAATTTTACATCGCTTAAGCGGGCACGATATCGCCGTACAAAGCGATCCCCGATTTATCAGAGCAAACGACCCCGCCCTACTCGTCTGCGATACTATGAAACTAAAAAGCTGTGGCATAGCTCCTTGCAACGGAGATATAAATAATCTACTATACTCTATGCTTTAGATATTAATATACTTCCTGGCGTCTTTCGCCAAAAATCTAGCATTGTTATTATTCTATTTTTTTATACAAAAAAACTTAAATAGTTCGTATCTTATTAAATCACGGATTTTAATTACTTTTCCCGCAGGTTTTTAATTTCCGGTTTTAGACCAAAATCAAGAGCTAGGCGCAAAATGGAAAAAAATATGTAACTTTAAATTTTTATAAACTGGCTTTACAGAAGAAGAGAAGTTCGGCAGGTAAAACCTGCCGAAAAAGAAAGGAGAAATCAGAATGCGTTAATAGTAACTTCGCCAGCATTAACTGTTGTGTCAAGGTTGGCAATATTTACGCCCGATAGCTTAACGATAGTGTCGCCTGCGCCAAAGTCAGCATCACCTGTAGCAGCGTTGTATACCAAGTATGTATCGTTTAGATATGAATAAGCATATATCTTGCCTGCTTGGTTATGAGACCCACCAAAGAATCCACCATGTTTAGCCGCAAGAGCAAAGTTATCTTGCGCATTTCCGTTGGCATCTATAGCTACTTTTTCTATAGGAGCCGTACCGCCAGCAAATTTGATCTTATCACCTACATTGATCTTATCTATTGTCACAAGTCTAGTGTGAGACTCGTTGGCACTATCAAAAACCTGCGCCTATAACCGAAGTACTAACATCGAAGGTATCATTACCCGAACCGCTCTTAATGGTTATAATTTTGGCCTTTTTGGATCTGCGCCTGCGCTACCTGGGGATAGGAAAGTTCCTGTCTTAATGGTATTATTGCCTTCGCCTGCATCGATTGAAATTTTTGCAGCTTTTTGATCACCCGCCAAAGTAATCGTGTCATCTCCATCAGTAGCTTTAATAATCTCAATAACTTTACTTGCCGTGTTTGTGATAGTACCTTTTTTTCTACATTTTTTTAAAACCGCTAAAGTCAATCTTTGTTAATTTTTTTCAGCATTCGTATCGTTAAACGTATATTCGTCGGTGCCAGTACCCATATCGCCCGAGATAGTAGCTGTTTCTAGATCTTTACCTTCGACGCTTTCAGAACCATTAACAAGCGAGAATTTTGTAGCAGCAGTTACAACCAACTTATCAGCCTGAGCAGACGTAGTAACGTTTGCGACGAAATCTTTTCGAGTTGATATCTTGCTTCATGGTGATATTAACATCTGTTGAAAGCGGAGTTTGGGTAGAGCCTTTATAGACTACCGTATCTGCCACAATACTATTAAACACATTTGCACCTATGGTTTTACTTAGATCTACCGTTACGCTATCGGCACTTACAGAACCTGTAGCACCAAGATTAACGATACCCTTTAGTATTTCCGGCGTCAATGTTTATACTTGTGCTATCTTTTACTTTTTATCTTGCCATCTATAACGGCAGCGCTTTTTAGATCTAGGGCTCCAACAACAACATCTTTTGAATACGTCTTTTTAGCGTAATATTTACATTTTTAACGTGATCGGCATTCATATTTCCTATATTTACGGCACTTGGTGCGTTTTGACCCTTGATGTTGCTTAGGTTGATATTTACATTCTCAGCCTTTATATTAGAAATCAATACTTGACCCTGTTACGCCTTTGGCTGTAAAGTTCAAATCGTTCTTAACATCTATATTGTTGGCTATGTCAACATTAAATCTAGAATCGCTAATGTCAAAGGTGGCACCGCTGTTTTTTTAGATTTGATTTCATCTGCTATTTTAACGTTACCGATTTTATTAGCAACGAAAGTTATCTCGCCACCTACGTCAAATTTGATTTACTTCGATATCGTTTGTGACATTTTTTTAAAGTTGAAATTTGCACCGGCATTTGTCGATTTTTTTCGTAGTTACGTCACCGACTTTTAAAGCAGTTACGTGGCTTGAGCCTTGATAGACGGTAACAAGATCATTTACGTTTAGTTTTTACGCCGTTTTCAGAATCAGTCGCTCCAAGATTATGAAGCTCAACCAAGCTTGCTACAGGCATATTGGCTAAACCTTTGACATTTATCTCAGATACGTATTGTAGTCCTTTATCCAAGACATCAAGAGCACCCAAGGTAGCTATGTTTAGAGTTTTCACTCTTGCGTCTTCATGGATATCAAAAGTAAATTTCTTAGGATCATTGTTAGTTAAGTTTATCGTCTTCAACTCATGAATATTTCTTAGAGAAAGGCCTGAATTTTTCAACCATATTTACATTCACGTTGATTGTAGTAGCCTTTTGGCGCCTCAATAACGCTAGCTGCGTTATCAGTAAGGTTACCATTTACAGTTTTAACCGATTTATCCAAATTTACAGTAAGGTTTTTTTGGACTCAGAAACTCTTACTTTGCCGATTATATCTTGTGGTGTAGTCGCATTATCTATCGCATAGTTAATGGTGTCAACAAATTTGTCGTTTATATGCAACACGCCTTGACCGTTTCCTACGCTAGTAGCTTTCGCATCCACTTTGTCTGTTAAATTTACAGTTTTTTTATGCTAGAGCTCGTAATAACCAACGTTGCGTCGAGTTGACCGGCCGTTAGACTCTTGACGTCAGTTTGTCCTGTTAAGTCTAGAGCGCTTACAGAATCATTTTTTTATCAAAGATTTCGATACTATCGACACCCTTTTAGTTGGATTTGTTTTAGCGAACTTACTTTTTTTCTATCTGAAGAGTATCGTTGCCGGCGCCCATATCTATAGAAACAGAGTTAGACTCAAGTTTTCCTATCTTTATCGTGTCATTGCCGTTGCCGCTTTTGATACTAGTGTAGTAAGCAGACTCGGTTAAATCTGCAGTCAAATTTCCAGTAAGAGCAGATGCGTCAAGACTATTTACAAAAATCTTTAGTATGAATATCTTTGTCTTTAGTGGATATGGTTAAATCCGCTTCGCCTTTTACCGTGATAAATTTGTTTTCTACATCTTTTATATAGCTAGCCTTTTCTCTAGTTGTTATATTTAATGTTTCAATACCATTAAATTTGACTTTAAGAGAATTTTTATGGCTATCGTTTTCTGTATCAGGAGTAGCTCTACCTACATTATTTAGGGTCAAATTTTGTGAGTCGTTCTTGCCTTTTACTAATTCGGTGTTGTAAGCGATACCAACCTCAGTGGAGTCTTTTTGGTCTATTACGGTTAAGTCAACGATATTAGATAGATTTGTTACCCTAATGCCATTTTGTGCCGTGAGTAGAAACAGATTGCAAACCCTCTACTTTGTCCGCATTAAACACCCTTTGAGTGTTTGAAGTATTTGCTAAATTTAACGCTTCTACGTTTTTTTAACATATCCCGTTGTAAAACCGGTAAAACTATCGTCGATTTTTAACGTTTAGCATATCATTACCGGCTCCGCCGTCTATCTTATCTTCAACGCTTAAAGTGTTTCTATCTGCAAATGAGCTAGCGACGGCGCTATATATATCAACACCCGCGCTACCAGTCAACGTTTCTGCACCATTTGTCAAAGTATGCACGGTAGCGCTTGCTAATGCATCTATTTTTTTGCTTTTTGCTCATCAAAGTTTGTAGCCGTAGTGGTTCTGATAATCTCTTGGAATATAGCGTAATCATAGTTGCCTAGACTATCTGTTTGAATATTTGGTATTTTTTCAGCCATATAAGCAGACAAAGCAGTCTTGTTCTCGAAAATTTTAGCCGCCACCGGATCTGCCGCTTTCGCTAATGCGGATGTAGCTACTTCAAATAATTTAACTAGAGTTTCGCCTCTACTGTGACCTAGTTGTAGGTGAAGAACCCATGAATCGATACCGTTTGGATCTTGGCTGTAATCTTTGCCTAAGATGTTTTTTTATATCGTTTCAATGTAGCCTTTATCGGTATCTATCGTATTACCATAGTACGCTAAAGCCGCAGGGGACTCCAGCATTAGCTGGGCTAGCTGTGCTTGAGTTTTTATTGGCTCCTGCCGCCACCCATGCGTTAAAGCCTGCACCTTCTGGGGCACGGTTAAATAACGCTACGTAAAGCTGTGCAACTTGTGCTTGTGTTACTGCCATTAAGGACTCCTTTTTAGTGTGTTTCTTGAGTTTTTGGGTATCTTTACAGAATACTATTGCTAATTATAGCATAAAAAATATTAGAAAAGAGAAAAGTGCGCAAACAATTTAAAGAAATTCAAATGTAGAAAAAAAGTATAAAAATTTTCATTAAAATTAACCTGCGGTTAAAATTTAACCGCAGGTTATATCGGACAGAAATCAGCTTATATAGTAAGTACGCCGCTATCCAATGATGGATTCAAATCTTCGATATTGTAGCCTGCTAGTTTTACTAGATTATCGCTAGCCGTAAGAGCCGAATTTCCACCATCAGTATCTTTTTACTAAGTATGTATCATTTTTTTATAAGTAAATGCCCATACTTTTATTAGCCACAGTAGCGGCATCGTCTGTTAATACCTTATTTACAGCATCTTTTAGCGTAGCTTCCGCATTTAGATCCGTAGCTGTATATTTAGCCCACTGGCTTACGGCGGCACCCAGCTCGATCTTGTCGCCTTTTTTTCGATATTGACTAGAGATACATATTTGCTAGCATTTGCGTCAGTTACTGCGGCATTTAACTTAAACGTATCTACGCCTCTACCGCCGTCGATAGTGACTACGTTAGGTTTTTCCGTAGTGCCTGCAACTGTTATCGCACCGACAGTGATCACGTCTTTGCCGTCAGTTGCCACTAGGCTTAGCGATTGCTTATTTGTGGTCAATACGGTCGTTAAATCGATAACGCCGTGTTCGGCACTCTTTAGTCCGCTCACATTTACAGTTTTTTTAGATTATTTGAAGCAACTAGATCGAGAGTATATTTATCTTCGCCGTCGCCTAGAGTTCCAGTTACCGTAAATGTTTCGGCTTTTACAGTTGATTTAAACACGAATTCGTCTTGTCCAACAGAGCCGGTTACATCTATCTTTGAGTCTACGTTTATCTTATCTGTTGAAGCTACTTCTAGAGTTACGGCATTGCTAGGCGTTATAGCAGAGCCTTTATAGACGATCTCGCCGCCTTTGATACTTCCTACGACATTAGCCTGTAGAGACTTGCTTAGATCTATCGTTACTTTTAGAATCGGCACCGGTATCGATATTGCCTATCGTCACCTTACCTTCCGTTACGCCAGAGGTAATATTTACCGCACTCTTATGAATGTCATAGAAATTTGGGGACTCTTTTATAGTTATAGCACCTACTTTTTAACTCTTTTTGCTAGTTTATCGGCTGTTACTGTATATGTAGTGCCTTCATTTTGGTCGCCATTGCCAAAAAGTACCTACGGTCACGGAATCTTTTACATTAGTAAACTAAGCGTAGCAGTAGAGTCTATTTGAGTACCGCTGATGTTGCCGATATTAATCTTATCACCCAAATTTTTAAAGTCGCCGTTTAGCGAATTTAGATTTGAGATGTTGCCTATAGTTACGATGTCTTTGATACCGTCTAGTGATAGATTGGCCTCATGAGCTTTACCGTTGGTAGCGGTTGCCATTAGATCAATATCTGCTACTTTAAAAGTTTTTCTACATTTTTTTGCCACGATTTTTTTATTTCGCTAGCCTTTATACCACCAGTATTACCGATAGTTACGCTATCTTTCATATTTTTCGAAATTTAGCAATATTGCAGATTTTTCCTTTGAATTTGTGATATTTCCTAAAGTAAATGCCTTTTTAATATTTCTGTAGTCGCCGTCAAGGGAACTTAAATTAACTATGTTTCCAATGCTTACGCCGCCCTTAACATCAAATATAGCCATTCTTAGGTTATCGGTACTTTGGGTGGCTATAGTATCGGCATCTATGTTGCCCACATTTAAGTCTTTTTGCTAAAGTTTTAGCGATTATTACAGTATTACCTGATTTTTATATTGCCAATAGTTGCATTGTCTCTAATATCTTCTAAATTTACGTTAAATCTAGCGTTTATTTGAGTATTGGTTATTACGTTACCTACGCTTAGTACGCCGAGCTGTTTTGGCTGTCAAATTTGATGCCGTGAAGCGAGCTGTTGTGACCCAAGTTACCCAAAAACAACATCAGAGTCAGTTGTATCGTCAGATTTGATAATACCTTGAAGACTGATTTCGGAGATATTTCTCAAATGAGCCTCGCCACTTGTGTTCAAATCTTTTATGTTAAAGCTAGAAGCAGTTTTTACGTTTAATGTGGCTAGTTTATCAAGTGCTTGGAGTGCACTATTTACTCGCAGTTCAAAAATCCTTACCCTCATTTACATAGTTAATAGTCTCGAGAGATGCTGTATCGATTAGTCTAAAGCTATCGACGGCATATTTGGTCTTGTCTGCTGATTTTTCTATGTTCATATTTAGAGTCTTTAAGCTAGTAGCCTCCAAAGACTGCTCGCCTCCGCCCAAGTCGCTCACATTTGAGTATTTGTCTATGTTCATAGTAAGCTTAGTAGCGCTATTTGCGACTATTTTCTTTGTAGTCGCATAAATTTGGCACGCGGTAAGTACTCAAGTCGCGATCGGTGAAAATTTATGGTATCTAAAGTAGCCGTAGTTACGTTTACCCTTGTATCCTTTACATAATCAGTGTCGATGTTTAAAGTAGTAATCGCTGAATTTGTAACATTTACGGTATTATTATTCTCTACGACCGTTACAGACTTCACGTCTTGAGCATTGGCTAGGTCTATAGTGCCGCTGTTGTCCTTCACAAATGTTACGTTTTTCTACGTTGCTTGAGTTTAATCTTCTAGTTCCAGACAAGTTCTCAAACTCTATGCTATCATCGTTAGCGCCGCCGTCTATGACTAGATCAGGATTCGCTCCGGCTATACCGTTAAATTTAAATAGATCCTTACCGCTACCGCCTTTTACGCTCTTTAGCTGAGTAGAAGTTTTTAGTTCGGCCGTCAAATTTCCAGTAAAGCCTGAAGCATCTAAGCTCTCCACGTCTGCACCGGTTTTAATGTCTAAATTTACATTTCCTTTCACGGTTATGTTTTTTTATTATTTACATCTTTGATATAGCTCTCTTGGGTTCTTGTGGTGATGTTTAGATTTTCAATACCGTCAATTTAACGCCTACGTGATTTTTTTATAGTAATTGTAAGCAGGATTTGAAACCAAATCGTCAGTTTTATTTCCTACGTTTTCTAATACCAACTCTTGAGAGTCATTTGAGCCGGCAACGGTGCTTGGATTGTACACTATCGCTATCTCGCCTCTTTTGATATCGTTGGCAGACAAGGTTACGATTTTTGATTCGTTTGTTAATCTTGAAGCGTAATCGCCTATCATCACTACGTTTTTAACGTCTTCCATGTTGTTCATATTGAAATATCTAACGGCGTTTGAAGTATTTGTAATTTCAAGATTTTCGATGTTTTTTTAACGCTACCGGTAGTTAGGCCTGTAAAGTTCGTATCAAGTGATACTTTTAGCGTATCGTTGCCGCCTTTTTCCGTCAAGTTTGTCTGCTGGCTGGAAAGTATTTTTTTGCCCATAAAGCCGCTTACGACGGTTTCAAAAAAATATTGTCGCTATTGTTGCCGTTAATATCATCCACGTTTGTAGTGAAATTTACTTTCACTGCATCATCGACTAGTCTTTTTTGCTGAGCTAGGTTATAAGCGTTTGTTTCACTAATGATTTGTTTAAATAGCGTATAATTGTAATTGCCTTCTTCGTCCTTATCTACGTTGCCTATTCTTTGAGAAACGTATTCCGATATAGCTATCTTGTTGTCAAATACTTTAGCAGCTACAGGGTCTGCGGCTCTTGCTATATCAGACTGCGCTACTTCAAATAATTTAACTAGAGTTTCGCCTCTGCTGTGACCTAGTTGTAGGTGAAGAACCCATGAATCGATACCGTTTGGATCTTGGGTGTAATCTTTTCCTAAGACGTTTTTATAGATCATCTCTACAAAGTCTTTATCATTGTCGATAGCACCGTTAAAATATGTTTTTACCGCAGGGGCTTGAAGCATAGTATCGGCAACTTGCGCCATAGTTTTGTTAGCGCCGTCAGCCATCCAGTTTCTAAGGCCTTCTCCTTCTGCCGCACGATTAAATAACGCTACGTAAAGCTGTGCAACTTGTGCTTGTGTTACTGCCATTAAGGACTCCTTTTTAGTGTGTTTCTTGAGTTTTTGGGTATCTTTACAGAATACTATTGCTAATTATAGCATAAAAATTAAAAGGAATAAAATTTGTTTAAGTATTTTAAAAAAAGTTTTATGAAAGAGCGGTATAAATTTAAAACTATTAAATTAAAAACAGTATACATTTAATAGAAATTCGGCGGAATTAAACCGCCAGATTTTTCAGCTTTTTAGAAATTAGGCATTTGTTACGGTTAGCTCGTTTGCATTTAAGTTTGCGTCAAATACGTCAAAATGCGACAATCCAGCAAGCTTAACTAGATTATCGTCGGCACTTAATCCAGTGCTTGAACCGTCGTTATCACGTACTAGATAAGTCTCGTTGCCGTATGAGAACGCCCAAACTTTATTAGCAGTGTTAGCAGCGGCGCTAGTTAATACCTTATTTGCAGCCGCCAATAAGCTAGCTTCGCTATCCAAATCAGTTGCAGTATATTTTGCAAAAGCAGTAGCGGTGCCCAGGTCTATCTTATCGCCTCTACCGATATCGGAAATGGTTACGTATTTGCTAGCAGTGGCATCTGTTTTTGCCTCAGCTAACTTAAACGTATCTTTACCCGCTCCGCCGCTTATAACGAATTTTTATCGCTAGTTAGCTCCGCTCCGCTAGCAAATTCTATATAGTCGTCGCCGGCGCCTAGGCTTATATTGATATCGTTTGCTTGAGCCGTGCCAATAGTTACCTTGTCGTTTCCGGCAGCGGTTTCTACACTCTTTAAGGCTTCAGAATTTATCTCTATTTCAGTGGCTGTAGTAGCGCCCTTGATAGTAGTCAGTGAGACATTGTTAGAACCCACGGTTAATTCGGTCTTGCCGCTAGCATTTGTATAGCCGCTTAGATCGATGGTTTTTAGTCCCATTAAGGCATCTGTATCTATCGACAAGTCAGGATTTTGACCGGCGCTCTTCAAACTAGAAGGATTTGTTACACCGCCTTTTATAGTTAAAGTTTTGACTTGCTCGCTGTAATTGGTCGATGTGATACTTCCCTTGACGTTGGTTAAAGTTTGCAACGAAAATTTACGTCATCCGTATTGGTCGCCCAGTTGGTTATATCTATATCGTACTTACTTACGGCATCTCCCGCATAACCCTTGATTGTTACGCTACTGTGAGCTCTTACGCTTGTAGTGCCGATTATAGGCGCTGTAACGTTAGCCACGTCCATGGTTACGTTTTTACCGCTTACGCTCGTAAATGATGCGGTCTCTAGATAGGTATTTGTTCCGGTACTTATCATCACATCGCCATCCGTTGCCGCCACACCGCCTACGGTCAATGATTTTAGATTATTTACGTTCAAATTTACGCTAGTGCCGGTTATAAACCCAAATGTTGCTGTAGCATCATTGTCGTTAGTTCTAACGTCGACATTTACTTTACCGAAAGTTTTAACGCCAGTAGATGGATCGTCGGCAGATATGGTGCCAACCACTAATGTTTCTTGACCGCTAAACTTGAGAGTTACGTCTTTAGCGGACGAATTCACGTTGCCTACTTTGACCAAAGCGTCTTGTATGCTTGTAGTAGTCGTGATATTTACGTCGCCTCTGTGATCCTTATTATTTACGGTGTCTAAAAGCCCTGTGGCGCTTACATTGCCTATAGTTACGGATTTTTTTGATTTGATACGTTTACGCTTACGTCTTTAGCGCTTGCAGACAGATCTCCGTATGTTAAAACTGCGTCCGTTACGTCGGAAGCGGCACTTGCGCTTACAGCCAAACCTTTAGTCGCTCCGACTATACCTTTGATATTTGTAGTGCTTTGCGCAACGGTAGCTACGGTTTTGATATTAGCAGAACCGCCGACTGCTATGTCGCTACTGCCGGAGCCTAGCTGTAAAACCTTGTATCCGCTAGCCGTTACGTCTAGATTGCCGGTCGCTTTTACAACGCCGTTGACTTTCACTTCGCCGTCAGTTAAGTTGGCTTTTGAAGTGTGATTTAGGGGTTACGTTTCTACCGATAACATAGCCGTAATCTGCCGTAGAGCCTTTTTTTGCGTAAAAATGCGTAGTCAAATTTACATCGCCTGCAGCATTTATAGCAGCTACATTTAATGTTTTTTTGTCCATTTGCGTTTATATTTACGTTGTTAACTGTATATGCGTTCGGGCCATCTTTCAAACCGATATTGCCATATACCACGCTGCCGTCTTTCTTGTCTGTAGTATATGTCAAATTTACGTCTCTAGTGGTGTAGATATAATCGCCTTGGGCTACTGTTAAATCCTTCAATCCTTCAGCATTTAAAGTAATATCCTGAACGCCTTGAAGAGGGATCGGAAGGTATGTCTTGTCGCCTAATGTGCTAAGAGTTACGCTAGTATCGTCGCCTGTGCCTTTTAGGTTGATTTTACTGATACCGCTTAGTTTGTCGCTTAGCGTGTAATCTCCCTTTGTCTCTACGTTTAGAGTCTTTAGGTTGTAGGCGTTAGTATTATTGCTTCCTGAAGCGTTTGCCGCCGTAATGCCAGCGGTTATATCTTTGTCGGTCTTATTTACTACGTTTAGCGTTTCAAGAGCAAACGCATTGTTTATGGTGCTATAAAAAAATAACTGCCCGTACTAGTAGTGTTCTCTAGAGTAAAGTCTAGCTCTTTTACGGTATTTGAGGCTACGGTTGCCATAGTAGTGCCTTGGTTTGCGGGTACGTCGCTAGCGTTGGCTACTTTTTACGTTTAGCTTTTCTGTTCCGTTTGCGGTTATGCTGCCGCTGTTGCCTTTTTCTATAACGAAATCTCTTATATCGGTACTATTGTTTATAGTTACGTTTGTAGAGTAGGTGGCTTTTGCGTTTACTTTTGCTATTTTAGAGTTAAGTATATTTACATTAGCATAACTTCCGTTGATACCTAGCTCGGTTATCTCTTGCGCTCTAGTAAAGTCAAGTACGGAAGCGCTAGTGTTGATATTTAGTACTTCAACGCCGGTCATTTCTACGTGTTGGTTTCCATATATAGCGTCTACGAAAGTTTACGGTATCTTTGCCTGCTCCGCCGTTGATAGGTATGATGCTTCCGTTAGCTCCGGTTACGTTAAATACGTCGTCTTGTTCGCTGCCTTTTATGCTTTGAACATATCCGTTAGCTATTACGTTTGCGATTAGTTTATTGCCTTTTATATTCGCTAGCGTCAAAGCTATATAGTCCGTCCGTAGTATCTACCGTTAGATCAGCCGTTCCTTTTATGTGCATAGTCTTTATGCTTGCAACTTGGTCTGGTTGTCTAGTCGTATTTGAGGTAAATTTAGTTAGCTTGCTAGCTCCTCCTACGGCGTTAATGGTTAGAGCTTCTATATGGTCTCCGTTAACGGTAGTTATGTTTATTCTAGCGTCTTTATCCATGTTTACATTATTTACGACGATTTCCTGGTTATCGTTGCTTCCGGCTAATACGTCCGTGTTGTATATTAGATTAAGTCTTCCAGAGTCAGTATTTCCGCTTAGTTTTAGATCGTTAATAAGAAGTTTTACTTTATTCTCCGGGTTGATAATATCTATCTTATTCTCGCCGTTTAAAGTAATGCTTTCCATGTTATGGATATATTTAGTGTCAAATCTCAAATCGCCGTTGCTTTTTGTTGGTTAAATTTAGATTTTCTATATTTTTAACCTCGCCGGTTCCGATGGTCATTCCGTAGAAGTTGGTGTATAGATCTAGATTTAAAGTATCGTTTCCGCCTTTACCGTCTAGTTTATCGGTAGCTTTAAAGGTAGTTTGTCCGACGGTAGCAGATACGGCTCCGTTAAATACGTCTGATTTGTCGGTTCCGCTTACATCGTTAGCGCTTGCTGAAAGGTTGTGAATAGTAGGAGCTATCAGAGCGTCTATTTTTGCTTTTTGCTCGTCTAGGTTGGTATTGTTTGTAGTCGCTATTATATCTTGGAATAAAGAGTAGTCGTATGCTCCGCTTTGATCGGCTGGAATGTCGGCTATCTTTTCAGCCATATACTGAGAAATAGCTGTTTTATTTTCAAATACTTTCGCCGCTACCGGATCTGCCGCCTTTGCTATCGCAGAAGTAGCTACTTCAAATAGCTTAGCTACGGTGTCGCCTCTTGAGTTGCCTAATTGAAGGTGTTTTACCCAGGCATTAATACCGTCTGGATCTTGAGAATAGTCTTTGCCCAAGATATTTTTATAAAGCATTTCTACGAAATCTCTATCGTGATCTATGCTGCCGTTAAAATAAGCTACGGCTGCAGGGGAAGATAGCATATCGTTAGCCATCCGTGCTATCGTGGTATTTGCTCCCGCGTTTACCCATGCGTTAAAGCCTGCGCCTTCTGGGGCACGGTTAAATAACGCTACGTAAAAGCTGTGCAACTTGTGCTTGTGTTACTGCCATTGAGGACTCCTTTTTAGTATGTTTCTTGAGTTTTTGGGTATCTTTACAGAATACTGTCGCTAATTATAGCACAAAAAAATAAAATTTGTTTAAGAAGATTTGTGTATCGAATAGCCGAAGTCTGAAATTACGCTCGACCAATAAAAAAATAAAGTGCATAACATCAAAAAAATTAGGATGCTTTTTACCGCTAAAATCATAAAAATTCTATTTTAAATAGAATTTAAAAAAATAAATAACTTTGAATAGAAAAAAAGTGAAAAAAATATAAGATTTTCCCCGATTTAATGATCGGGGAAAAAGAAAAGGCTAGTTGATATTCAATGTGCCTTCCGTATAGTCTGCGGTAAGAATAAGGTCATCTGATCGTACACCAGCTAGTTTAACAACCGTATCGGCAGCGGTTAGAGCGTCTGGCGTGCCTACAGCAGTTGATGTTGCATTATGAACGACATACGTATCACCAGCATATGTAAAATAGAATACTTTATTCAAAATTGGAGAAGCGGATTGGTTGCTTGCTATTGCAAGATTAATCGCTTCTTTAAGTGTTGTAGCATCTTTTTACTACGCTGTCTTGTACTCTCTCAAATCCTGAAGCTTGTACTAAAGCGTCAAATTTGATCTTATCGCCACCAGAAACATCGCCTATTACTACGTATTTGCTAGCATCGACATCAGTCTTAGAGCCTCTAACGTCAAATAAATCATTTCCTGCGCCGCCGTTTATAGTAACAGTTTTGTTGGCAACTAGATCTTTTGTGATAATCTCGTCGTCGCCTGCACCAAGGTCAATATCAACATTGTTTGCAACATTTCCGATAAGCATATTGTCAATAAGCGTAACCTTATCGTCCCCGCCAGTGGCCTTTAGCGATAACAAATTTGTATTAGAGTTATCTAAGGTTATAGTACCTTTTTCAACATTTTTAAGTCCGCTTAAGTCGATAGTTCTTACGGTATCTGTGGTGCCAGTGGTCTTTAAAGTATAGATATCGTAACCTGCGCCCAAATCGCCTGAAACCTTAATGTTTTCAACAGTATTAAGAGTAGCGTGGTTGCTGTAGGAGATATCAAGTTTATCGCCTTTTACGGAACCTTCTATATCCGCTTTAGAAATTTTCTAGCCCCAGCCATTGCAACTTGTATATTGCCATTTGCTCCTGTTATTTGTGAAATGTTTAAGTGTTATATCGTTTTGCAGTTAAAATCCCCTGCAAATCAGTTAGTCCAAGAGTTTGGCCAAAATCTACATTCATTTTATCTGCATAGATATTGCTAAGCACCGTTTGATGCGCAGTGCCGCCCTTTATAACAAAAACTATTTTTTTACGAAAGTTTCAGCATTTCCACCGCCGACTAATATAAATTTTCTGAATATTAACGCTATTGTTAACAATATTTACAGATCCCGCATGCTCGATATCACTTTTACTTCGCCTTGAGTGTTGTTGTTTAAAAACGCATTAATTGTACCTTGCGTATTTAAAGTAGCGTTTAGAGATTGGTATCCTTGTTTTTTTCCATAGTAGCCTGCAAATGATCTGCCGTCAAGTTTATATCCTGGATAGATAAAGCAGTGCCAGCAACTACGGTAGCTGATGACTTTTCAGACGTTCCTTTTTAGATTAATAGTAGATAGAGACTCAAGTTTTTTTCGGGGTCGCCTGTGAAATCAAATCTACCAGCCGTAGCAATATCAAGATTTTTGCAACGCTTTCATGTTATTATCGTTAGCTTTAAATACACTATCTTTTTGAACACTTACAATTTTCATAGTAGTTGCTTTTTCAGCCTCAAAGCTAAGGCCTTTAGAAACGACATCCAAAGAGTCTATATTAAGATTTATATACGTAGCTTTATTGGCAGTAACTTTTGCGTTTCCTGACATAATGCCTTTTAAGTTAACATTAAGGCTTGTGGCTTCTGCAGCACTAATGCTTTCCCAATTGCGTATCATACGGGTTGTCATTAACATAATTGATAGTTTTTAGGGCAACAGAGTCTATAGTAACAAGATTGCCGCTTTTTAGTATTTGTTATATAGTCTAAAGTATCCACCTTAGAATTTATAATATTTACTTTTGTATCTGAAGCCTGAGTATCTTTTAAACCTATAGTTAGTTTGGTTACGTCAGGCGATCTTTCTAAGTCAATGACGGCAGGGACAGCTGTATTGGCAACTGTAGCATTTTTAAATATCAAATGCTCAACAGAAGCCGTAACAAGTTTTCTTGCGGTATCAAGGCCTCCAGTTAAGTTATCGAATTCTAAAGTATCATAGCCATTTCCGCCATCAACGCGTAAAACACCAATAGTGCTTGCATCAATGTCTGCTTTTATTCTGTCGTCAGCGCTACCGCCTTTTATGTTTTCTAGCACTGATTTTGAATTAACTAAGTTGGCAACCAATTTGGCCTTCAAGCCAGAAGCATCAAAGCTCCTAGTGTTTGCGGCAACGGCGACATCCAGACTTGCGTCACCAGAAACCTTAACGTTTTTCAGTATTTACATTTTTAATATAACTTGCTCTACCTTGAGTCTTGATATTTAAAGTCTCTATGCCGCTAAATGTAGTGGAAATAGAATTTGACAGCATACCAACAGGAGTACTTGCACCTACATTATCAAGAGTTAAATTTTGCTCATCAGTGTTGCCAGATACGGTACCAGACTGATATGTTAGCGTTATGTAGTCATTTTTAAGGTCAGCTACGCTAAAGTCAATAATATTAGCCAAGTTAATAACTCTAACTGCATTATTTCCGTCAAGTTTGGCACTCTTAAGGCCAGTAACACCGTTAGCGTTAAACTCCTTAAGCGCTCCGCCATTGTTTATTAGGTTTTACATTTTCTACATTTTTTTAGCTCACCAGTAGTAAACCCATTAGAAATTTGTATTCATAGTAACGCTTAGAGTGTCGTTTCCTGCGCCACCGTCAATTTTGTCCTCAGGATTAAGAGTATTTTCGGAAAATACAGAGCTTGCGACAGCTTTTATGACATCAGTTTTAGCCGTACCATTAACAGTATCCGCTGAAGTAGTAAGCGTATGGAAATCAGCATTTGCCATCTCGTCTACCTTGACTTTTTGCTCAGCCAAATTTGTAGAATTTGTAGTTCTAATTATCTCTTGGAATGGCGTATAGTTGTAATCGCCTGTACCGTTTTGACTAATATTTGAAATTTTTCTCCGCCATATATTTAGAAATTTCGGTCTTATTCTCAAATACTTTTGCCGCTACAGGATCTGCTGCTTTGGCTATTGCAGAAGTAGCAACGTCAAAAAGTTTTACGAGCATATCGCCTCTTGAGTTTCCAAGTTGAAGGTGTTTTACCCAGGCATTAATGCCGTCAGGGTCTTGAGAATAATCTTTGCCCAAGATGTTCTTGTAGACCATCTCTACAAAGTCTCTATCTTGATCTATGCTACCGCCGTAATACGCTATAGCCGCATCCGAATTTAGCATATCGTTAGCTATCTGCGCTTGAGTTTTAGTTGCTCCTGCGCTTACCCATGCGTTAAAGCCCGCGCCTTCTGGGGCACGATTAAATAACGCTACGTAAAGCTGTGCAACTTGTGCTTGTGTTACTGCCATTAAGGACTCCTTTTTAGTGTGTTTCTTGAGTTTTTGGGTATCTTTACAGAATACTGTTGCTAATTATAGCATAAAAAAATCACTTAAAAACGTAAAAATTTAAAAAAATAAATTTACTTAAACGCTCTTTGCAAGTCCCGCATCATATCAACCGATATATTAGAATTTAGCCATTGAAGTTCCAAGTACGAGAGAACTAAATTATAAGATGCCGTTAGCGCTTCGTTTCTGGTTTTAAAAAAACTCTAGCGCGAGCGTCGAATAAATTACCGCATCCTTCAAGCCCTCTTCGTAGCCTCTTTCTATTGATTTTACGTAAAGCTCCGCATTTTTCCAAGGAGCGCTTCATTAACTCGCACTCGTCGATATAATTAAGATAGTTATTTATCGCTCTTTTTTTGACTAATCTCTATCTCTTTTTGAATATCTTTTTGTTGTTCGATGCTAGCTAGTCTCAACAGCTTGCCCTCCTCTACTCTTGAGCTAGTAGCGCCGCCCGTATATAAAGGGAGAGTAAATCTAAGCATAGTGTCTAGCTTTCTTCTTCTGTCACCAGAATAGTCGTTGTCTATGTAGTATAAATTTGCATAGCTGATACTAAAAATCAAGCGTAGGGAGATGCTCGCTTTTTTTCTCTTTTTGTATTCTTGTTCCGAGATTTCAACCGCTAAAACGCTATCTTGAAAATTTAGAAATTTCTAGCTACATCGCTAAAATTTGACAAACTTTACTTTTTGAAAAAAATCTGGTATCAATGTTTGAAAAGCTATCCTTCACCTCGATCTCTTGCCCGACTAGCTTTTACTAGCTCTAGCTTTGCTACTTCGATATTTAGCTTAGCTTTGTTTACGCCCAGCAATGCCTCGTCTAATCTAACTTTAGATTCGAGCATATCCATTTTATTTACTAACCCAAATTCCAAAAGATTTCTGCATTTGGTTATATTTGGCGCGGTTGGCTTCTTCGTAGCTTTGAGCAAGAGCTAGCGTCTCGGATGCGAAGGTGTAGTTAAAAATACGCCTCTACGACCCTTTTTGCCAGTTCTTGTTTGGTATTTTCATACATCAGCTCGTTGCCGCGCACCCTGATCTCTTCTTGATTTCTTTGATACCAGATTGCCGGTCTAAATATGCTTTGGCTAAGACTAACGCCTACTTTTTTATAGCTTTCGTTTATTTTTGATACTCTTCGCCTGTCCATTCTGTCATATTTTTCGCCGACATATGCGGCCTCGGCGTTAATGGTCGGCAAAAACATGGCCGTAGCCTGAGTTAGCCTCTCTTGAGAGGCTATACTATTATACATGGTCATTTTAAGCTCATTATTATTTTCGAGCGCCATTTCGTATGCCTGCGAGAGGCTAACGCTTTGAGCAAAAGCTAAATTTGAGGCCAGTAAGGCCGAAAGTAAAATTTTAGTCTTCATTAAATGCCCTTTTAAACATATCTATAAACGGTTTTAAGACATACTCAAGCATCGTTCTATCGCCGGTTTTAATCATTACCTCAACCGGCATTCCCGGAACTATAAAAAAGCCGTTTCGCTTAAAATTTTTCATACCGTCTTCGGTAAGCTCGGCTTTAATATCGTAAAACGAGTGACCTGCATTATCCTGAATGCTATCGGCCGATACGTACGTCACCTTACCTTCCATAACAAAGCTTTGCTTGTGCTGAAATGCGCTAAATCTAATATCGGCAAGCTGCCCACATGCACCGTATCGATATCTACTACGTTTAGTCTAGCCTCTACGACATAGTCGGTCTCGTCCGGCACTATACTCATTATTCTCTCGCCCGGCCTTATTACGCCTCCTATAGTGTGAAAGGCCAACTCTACAACGCTACCTTCTACAGGAGATTTTTACGATAGTACGCTCGGATTGATCCTTTAAAGCATTATAACGCTGTTGCAGATCCACAAGACGAGTTTTAGCATCTTCAAGCTTTTTAATACATCCTCTTTAAAGGTTCTGTCTCTTAATATAATTTGGGCTTGCGTTTCGGTAACTTGGACGTTTAGTCTTGCTATCTCGGCCTTGCCCGCAGCTATTTCACCCTCGACCGCCGTTTTTTTCTCTATTTAGGTCGCGTAGCCTGACTTTGTCGGCCAACTGCTCTTTAAAGAGCCTTTCCCACTCCCTAATCTCTTCGTTCAAAGACTTTATGCGGTCTTGTTTGGCGCTCACAATCGCATTTGCGCCCTTGATTTGATTTTCAAGCTGTTTTATACGTTGCTTGAGGATGGATTTTTCTTCATCTAAAAGCTTTTTTTGCGCGTTAAATATACTTAACTGCCCGTCTATGGCCTCTTTATAACCTTCGATTTGCTTTTATTTCGTCGCTAAATTTGACCTCCGTCGCATCGTCCTTTTTGGGCTTCTAGTCTGGAGACTATGACGCTGGTTCTTAAAAAAATCGGCCCTCACTATACTCATCTCGCTTTGCAAAGCGGCATTTTTTATCTCCACTAGCGGATCGCCTGCTTTGACTACGTCTCCGTCTTTAACGAAAATTTTATCTACGACGCCGCCTTCTAAGTGCTGGATGATCTTTTTGTTACTTACGACGTTTATCTTACCTACGGCTACGGCAGCGCTATTAAGTGGCGCCATACCGAGCCAAATCCCAAAAAAACTCCAACTAGTAAAAAAATATAATAAACAGCCCAAAAACTTACGGTGCCTTTTTTTCACTTTTAAGTATCATCTTAGCCCTCCGCATCTTCTAGGGCTTATACTACGCCTTTTTGTTGTTCTGCGACCTGCGGTTGTTGCGCATTTGCCTTGCCCAGCTCAGCCAATACCGCATCTCTTGCGCCAAAGTACATCAATCTTCCCGCATTTAAAACGGCTATTTTATCAACTACATTTGAAGATATTTAGCTTGTGCGTTATTAGCACTATAGTCGCCTTACCCTTCATGGACGCAAGCGCGGCAAATAGCGCTCTTTCGCCATCTTCGTCCAAGCTAGCGTTCGGCTCGTCTAGTACGATTATTTTAGGGCTCCTTATAAAGCGCTCTGGCAAGAGCCACTCTTTGACGTTGTCCGCCGCTTAGGCTGGCTCCGCCTATGCCTATTTTTGGTTTCATAGCCGTCCGGTAAATTTAATATCATATCATGAACGTTAGCTAGCTTTGCGGCCCGTACGATCGCCTCGCTATCCAGTTCGCCGAATCTCGCAATGTTTTCTGCAATATTTCCTTCGAAAAGCTCGACGTCTTGCGGTAAATATCCCACAAACTGCCCCAAGTGGTCGCTATTATACTGAGTGATGTCGGCTCCGTCCACGCGAACTACGCCGTGAAATACCGGCCATACCCCCAGCATCGCTCTAGCTAGCGAGCTTTTACCGGCGGCGCTCGGGCCGATAATCGCACACATATCTCCGCTTTTAAGCTCGAAAATTTACGCCCATCAAAGTAGGCGCTTTACCATGAGGCGGTACTAGGCTTATGGTTTCTAGGAAAATATCGCCTTTTGGATCCGGCAGCTTAAGCTTTTCGTTGTCGGCGGGGAAATCCTCCAAAAACTGCGAAAGTCTAGCATAGCTCTCTTTGGTGTTTTTATAGCTTTTCCAGCTTGAGATTAATATATCAAGCGGAGCTAGCGCGCGACCCATGATAATAGAGCCCGCGATCATCATGCCCGGATTTACCTCCTGCAGGACAACCAAATACGCGCCAAGACCCAGCATCAGCGACTGGGAAACGACGCGAAATACCTTACTGATATTTGCGTACATTCCCGCCTTTACGCTAGACTCGGAGTGAGCTTCTAGAAATTCATTATGCTTTTTGTGCCAATTTCTCTTTTAAATTTCCGTTCATGCCCATGGCTTGGATGACTTCGAATTTCTCACTTTAGATCGACGAAGCGGGTTTCAGCGCCAAAAGCGTCATTTGATCTTTTTAGTCCGTCTTTAGTCGCGCCTTCGTTTAAAAAGAGCCAAAACAAACAAAACGATCGCGGCCGCGATACTAAAATATCCAAAATACGGGTGAAAGAAAAAACAGTATCAATATATAAAAGGTAGCCACGGCGCGTCAAGAAACGCAAATACGCCGTTGGTGCTGAGATATTGTTTTATGGTATTTAGATCTCTCATCGGCTGAGAAGATACCCTGCCAGGCTGTCTGGCCGAGAGTTTAAAGATCGCGTCATACACCCTTTCAGACAGCCTTAAATCTATCTGGTTTGAAAAAACCACTAAAAATCCTCGAACGTGAAAATTCTGAAAAACATCATACATAGATATAAAAAAATATAACTATCAATGTAAGGAAAAAAATAACGTATCAAGGCTTCTTGATGTTACGACCCTACCGTAAAGTTGTAACATATATAGAGGAGAGGTGAGCATCAAAACGTTTATGAACATGCTGAAAATCTCAGCATATATCATAGCATGTTTGGATTTTTTTAATACTCTCCTTTAGTTCATTTACTTTCATTTTGCTTTTTTTGCTTTCGTTGTCTGAGAAATCCTACCTGCTACATTTCTCCAAATTCGTTAAGCTTCTAATGTGAGCGTCTATAAGGCTCACATAGCCTTTTCTAACGAAATCGGCCAAAGTAGCGTCGTCAAGTTCGTTTTAGTTTTTCTGCTAACGACAGAAAAAGCCCTTGATTAAAGTAATTTTTTTGTCATTATCAGAAACGGTTAGCTCTTTATTTATTAAATATCCCAGCCTTTTTGATCTCTTCTAACGCTTTTTGCGTAGCTTCTAGCTGAGCATTGTAGTTTTGCATAGCGTTTATGGTGTTTTTGCAAAGAAATTCGCTCGGCTCTTCGTTTTTTTCTTGAATAATTTTTTTCGCCTTTACCTTTTAGCTGAGGCGCATCCTCGTCTATGCAAAGGATATTTTGATCCTCAACCTTAGCAAGAGTAAAAGGATAGTTTTGCAAGATCGCAGGTACGTAACCTTTGTAGTTTTTATCTATTATTAGATTTTCATTTCTACCTAGTAGTACTAGCAGTTTAGGCACTACGTCGTTCGTGAAAACTATAGGTAAATCTTTCTCGCAAAAAAATGCCTCGCTCGCTACTATCTCCGCAAACGGAAAGTTCGGCAACGCATCCTGGTGATAAGACACTCCCTTGTGTACTTCTGAATTTAAAAGCAACTATTTTCATTTCAGTCCTTTTTTAAAATTTCTGAATTTTCTATCTTTTTTTCGCTAAACTTAAATTTCTATCTATGTTCTTGAAAGTATATCCGCCGCTTTTGCTGCAAAAACGCCAGGACATCTTCAAATTCATTTATAAAAACATCTCTAATCTCATATCTTTTGATGTCGCTTTCTTGGATATAGCCTCGCGCCCTGTTTCTACTTCTCATAAAGGTGCTGTTTAATTCTTGCATAATTTTTGGGGATATTTAGTGATTTTAAAAAAACAACGATACGGAATTAGGGCTCCAAAACGTAGCCTGTAAATTTCCATATCGTATTTTTTTGGGTTAAAGAATGTACTTTCAACATAAAGATCTTTTTCGCTCTGATCGGCAAAAAAGCTGCCCTTTTGTTTTATCAAAACCATTTCTGATTTTATTTCTCTAACCGCTCTACCCAAAATTTACCTTAACCAGTAACTAAAAACATCAAGAATGTGATTGTAATCCTTTTTATACTTAAAAATATTAAAAAGTGCCAGAGTAATTAAGTCTTAATTTTTGAAATTTAAATTATAAAAACATATTTGCGATTTTAAACTACTTTTTATATCATCGTTTTATATAAAAAAATAAAGAGGGAAATATATAATTTAATCCAAAAAAACACACTAAAAAAAGTCATTTGACAAAAATATTTTACATGAAATTTTAACGTGTGCAAAAAAACAGCGCGAAAAAGGCATTTTGCACTTAGTTTTACCGCTTTAAATTACCGTTTTTCTCCATGATTTATCGTCAATCAGGAATTTAATGCTATAATCGTGGCGGTTTACAACCAAACTCAAATTACCCAACAAGGAGGCCTTTTATGGCAGTAACAAAAGCACAAGTCGCCCAACTATATGTGGCATTATTTAACAGAGCACCCGAAGGTGCAGGTTTAAACGCATGGGTTTCGGCAGGCGTTTTTAGAGATCAAGCTCAAACGGCAGACGCTATGCTACAAAGCCCAGCTATCGCGGCGTATTTTAACGGTAGAATAGACTCAAATCTAGGATATATAGAAAACATCTACAAAAATATCCTAGGCAAAGACTACTCTCAAGATCCAGACGGCATCAACGCTTGGGTACGCCACCCTAGAGCTAGGACACTCAAGAGGCGAAACCCTAGTTACTCTTTTTCCAAGTAGCAAGATCGCCTGAGGCTATCGCAGCAGACCCTACGGCAGCGGCGGTATTTGCAAACAAAAACGGCAATCGCTGCATATATGGCTGAAAAAAATCACTGACATAGAAAGCGACGGATCGGGCAACTTTTAACTATGCTCCGTTCCAAGATATTATCGCTACTACAAACAGCACAAACCTAGAAGAGCAAAAAGCTAAAATCGATCAACTAGCCGCAGAAGCAGCAGCAGGAAGCAAGACTTTCACCACCGGTCTTGATAATTTCCTAGGCACGGACGGCGATGATACGTTTAACGGTATCTACTACGCAGGCGGCGGCGCGAAGACGTCTACTCTATCATCTCTAGACACCCTTGATGCTAGAGGCGGTAAAGATACATTAAATCTAACCGTACTAAAAAACGGAGCAGATGAAGTTAAAATGACTGACTTAGATACGGCGATGAACGGCATTAGCAACATCGAAAATTTAAACATCAAATCAGAAGTCAATTTAATCCAGCAACAGTAACCATAAACAAAGGCTTAGATAACCTAAGCGTTCAAACTATCGATAATATAACTTTAACTACCGACACCAAAGAGGTAGTAGCTGTAAATACCACCGGAGTAGTTACTTTAACGGCTGCCGAAGCTACAAAAGAGGTAGTAGCAAAATCATCTGCTGGCTCAGTAACCGTAAATGCGGCTAAACTAGAAGGCAAGGTATCTATCGACGCAGGCGCAGGCGCAGACCTAACTGCAGCCAAAAGCGCAAGAAGTCGTCATAAAAAGCCAAAGGCAACACGAATATAGCAGATGCTTCAAAAAGCTAAGAAACTAGACATAGACCTACACGATAAAGCCAATACACTTACCATTGCGACGGCGCATCCATTGGCAGAAGCTACCGACGTAACCCTATCTAGCCTAAAGCTAGCAAGCGCTACAGCACTAGCAAAAAGCTACAAAAAAATAAGCGTAACCGATGTTGATTTTGCCACGTTTAATATCTCTACCGATGTAGAAAAACGTTGATTTTAGTATGAACTATAAATTTAAAAGAAGGTAGTACCGATGCTCAATTAACAGCAGCTCTAGCGGCAGCTAACGCAACAAATCTAACTCTACACGCAAAAGCCGATAAAAAAAGCATTCTTTACCTACAGCGGCGCGAATGATAAGCTAGTAAAAGCAGTCATCGACGGCGACGCTAGAAAATCTAACCGCTGATTTTAGCGCACAAACAAAAACTTGCAAACATCGACGCTAGCGCATTTACCGGAAATTTTGAAAAATTAACCGTCGGCAACGTAGCTAACTCGACCGTAAGACTAGGCAGCGGAAACGACACAGTAGAACTAACGGCAACCGCAAACAAGCAAACTATCGACGGCGGAGCAGGAGCAGACCTAGTATCGGTAACTTCAGCCATAGCATTCGCCGGCGCGGGCGATAATGTAACGCTTACCAATTTTGAAGGATTGCAAATATCAAATGCGCTAGCTAATGGCGTAGATATGTCTAAATGGGGAGCGTTTAATAACGTCACCCTAGTTCAAGGCGTAAGCGCTGGAGGTGAGCTTCAAAAAAACTTCTAAATAACTCTACTATAACTATAGACACGATCACTCTAGGAAGCGATCTTGTAGTAGGGATCAAAGACGCAGATACCGGCACCGCCGATAAGGTGAAACTTTCGTATTAAATCCAAAAAGGCACCACTGCAGGTCTAACGGGCAAATTCGTAGTAGACGACATAGAGAACATAGACATAGCGTCAAATTTGAGACAACGCAAAAAAACAGCCACAGCCGTAAACAAAATCGAACTAAAAGCTAGTGCCGCCGCCAAAGACACGCTAACTAACGTAGTAATAAAAGGCGATGCAAACTCAACAATACTAACTCTAGACGCTACTATAACAAAGGTAAAAACCGTAGATGCAAGCACTCTTAAAGGAAAAATTTACATTTGACGCTAGCGGCCACACTTATGAAAAATCCGTAATCAAAAGCGGAGCGGGCGATGATACGATAACCTTTGGTAGCAAATCAGGCGCAACCGTAACAGGTGGAGCGGGTAAAGATACGTTTGTATTAGGAGCCGTAGGCGACAACGCGGCATTCCCTGCGTCAAAAACTGCTACTATCACGGACTTTTTCTAAAGGCGACAAACTCAAAAATAGGCGCAATTTAACGGGAACCATTGATCAAAATATCGCAAGATACGATTCAACAAAATCGCTAGACTTTGCAAACAACCTATCTAGAGCCCTAGACGTCGCAACATTTGCGAGCAACAAACTAGCTTACTTCACCTACACCGATCCAGATAGCAATGCGACAGACACCTATCTAGTAAGATCAGACGCTGTTGTTTCCGGCAGCACAGTAACTTCTGGCGCTGGCCTAACCGCTAATGACTATGTAGTAAAACTAACCGGCATAGTAGACCTAGCCAATGCTACGCTTGCCGACAATAGCGGACTAGAGCTAACCCTCTAATCTCCGCGATAAACCCCGACCTTTCGGGGTTTATCCTCTTTAAACTCTCAAATTTTTCTCTTTCACATTTTTGCCGAACGAATCAAATTTAACGACGGACCAAATTTGCGCTCAATTTAATCCGCCGCACGTAAATTTGACAGCAAAAATGCAAATTTCGCCGCATCAAATTTAAAATAATCAAATTTGCACCGGCCGTAAAGCCCTAAAATTCGTCCTTCTCAATCAAATTTGAAAAAATCAAAAAAATTTTACCTCTACCCCTAAAGTTTTTTTGATTTCGTCCGATATAGTTTTTTTGAACGACAAGAAGTCGTATTAAACTTTAAAAAGGATTTACAATGAGTTTTCGTATTAACACGAACATCAACGCTCTAAACACACACGCAAACGCAGTCGGTAACAACCGCAACCTTTCTCTTTCTTTGGGTAAACTTAGCTCAGGTTTGAGAATCCAAACAGCAGCAGATGACGCTTCTGGTCTTGCTATCGCTGATAGCCTTCGCTCTCAAGCTAGCGCGCTTGGTCAAGCTATCGCAAACGGTAACGACGCTATCGGTATCATTCAAGTAGCGGATAAGGCTATGGACGAGCAGCTAAAAAAATCCTAGACACGATCAAGGTAAAAAGCTACTCAATCAGCTCAAGACGGTCAAACAAGCGACTCTCGTCAAGCGCTACAAGCCGACATCGTTCGCCCTAATGGAAGAGCTAGACAACATCGGTAACTCTACGTCTTTCAACGGCCAGCAGTTACTAAACGGAACATTCTCTAACAAAGAGTTCCAAATCGGCGCTTACTCAAACCAAACAGTTAAAGCATCTATCGGCGCTACTACGTCAGATAAGATCGGTTTAACAAGATTTGAGAGCTCTAAGCTATTGACATTTGCAGGCGTAGTTAGCCTTACTTTCCTAAACGTAGACGGTATAAACAACGTAAAAAGTAGCTGCGGCTACAATCTCAACCGGTCTAGGTAAAGGCGTAGGCGCACTAGCTGAAAAATATCAACAAGCTAACCGATAAAACCGGCGTTAGAGCTACGTTTGATACTACATGGGTATCTAGTAAAGCTATCAGCGGCGGTCAGATCCTAAGCCTTGTCATCAACGGCGTAAAAATCGGCGACCTAGAAGTAAAAGCAGGCGATAAAAACGGCGCTTTGGTAAATGCTATCAACAAAGTTAAAGACCAAACGGGCGTAGAAGCTTCTGTAAACACCGAAGGTAGAATGGTACTAACTAGCCGCGACGGTAGAGCTATAAAAAATCTCAGGCGACAAAGTAAGCGCCGGCCTAGGCGGCAAAAGAGGAACATCTATGTTCGTAGGACGCCTAAACCTAGTTCGCCTAGACGGTCGCGATATCAAAGTATCAAGCGGCCAAGCAGCAGGAGCTTTATCTGAAGCGTTTAGTAAAGACGGTAACGGCGAAGGCGGCAACCAGCAATCTGTAGCCCTAAGAGATATCAAAGGCCAGCTAGATCCAGACCTAGCCGCTTCTATGGGCTTCCAAAAGAATGAGTAAAGCCGCTATGACTTCTGCTCAATCAGCAGGCGTTATGACTCTACGCGGCGCGATGGCTGTTATGGATATCGCTGAGTCTGCTCAGAAAACTCTTGATCAGATCCGCTCAGACCTAGGTTCTGTTCAAAAATCAGCTTGTCGCAACTGTAAACAACATCACAGTTACTCAAGTAAACGTAAAAATCAGCTGAATCTCAAATCAGAGACGTTGATTTCGCTGCCGAGTCAGCAAACTTCTCTAAGTTTAACATCCTTGCTCAGTCAGGAAGTTATGCTATGAGCCAAGCTAACTCCGTTCAGCAAAATGTCTTGAGACTACTCCAGTAGTCAACACTTTAAAGGCCGCTTCGGCGGTCTTAGATTTCAAAAACCAAAACACCAATAATTAAGACATTTCCAAAAAAATAATAGTTAATGTAGGCGCCAATTGACGCCTGCTCTTTAGAAGTGAATTTTAAAGTCGAGTTTTTACCTGCTCGACTTTTTTTGCTTCAAATTTCTATCCCATTTTTCCAAGTCAAATTTGAATTCAAACGGCAAATTAATGCCATTAGTTTACACTTTTGCTACAATTACCGCAAAAAAATTAAAAAAAGGCTATATTAATGAAAAGCTTAATCATCGTGGAGTCCCCTGCGAAAGCCAAAAACGATAAAAATTTTCCTCGGAAGCGACTACGACGTCATCGCATCAAAAGGCCATATTAGAGATCTACCAAAGACGGCATTTGGCATCAAGATAGAGGGCGAAAAATGTACTCCAGAATACAAAATAAGCGCCGATCACTCCGCAATAGTAAAAAGAGATCAAAGAACTAGCCAAAAGCGCCGATCAAATCTACCTCGCAACCGATGAGGACCGCGAAGGAGAGGCTATCGCCTACCACATCGCTGCAGCCATCGGCAAAAAGCCCGAGCCTGCCTCGTATCGTATTTCACGAGATCACCAAAAGCGCCATCGAAGCAGCTCTAAAAAACCCGCGCACGATAAATATGGATAGCGTAAATGCGCAGCAAGCCCGTCGCTTGCTGGACCGAATCGTTGGCTACAAGCTAAGCCCACTCTTAAATTTAAAAAATCCAAAAAAAGGCCTAAGTGCGGGACGAGTGCAAAGCGCCGCGCTAAAAAAATCATCGTAGATAGAGAGCGCGAGATACGCGACTTTAAACCGGTCGAGTACCACAGTATCGACGCCGTTTTTAAAAAAGACCTCGACGCCGAGCTGGTTACGGTGAAGCGCAAAAGATAGAAAAAGCTAACTATAACAAACGGCGACCGAGCCACTTTATCGTGGAAAAATCTAAAAAGCGATAATTTGAGCATCCGCGAGATCGAAGCCAAAGAGCGCAAAACCGAGCCGGCACCGCCTTTTTATGACCTCGACGCTGCAACAAAGCGCGAGCAACCGCCTAGGGCTTTAGCCCGAAAAAAACGATGATGATCGCGCAGAAATTTGATACGAGGGCGTGCAGACGCACCAGGGCTTTATGGGCGCGATAACCTACATGAGAACGGACAGTCTAAATCTCGCCAAAGAAGCCGTCGCAGCCGCACGCGAGATGATCGAGAAAGAGTACGGCGAACGCTATCTGCCCTGCCAAGGCTAAATTTACGCCACCAAAAAGTAAAGGCGCGCAAGAGGCTCACGAGGCGATCCGCCCGACGAATCTCAGCTTCACGCCCGCTATCGCCGCGCAGTATCTCGAAAAAGACGCGCTGCGCCTCTACACGCTCATCTACAACCGCTTTTTAGCGTGTCAAATGAGCGCAAGCGTGAGTCAGACGCAAAACGTATTCGTCGCGGGCGCAAAAGGCGAGTTTAAAATAAGCGGCCGCAAGGTGCTGTTTGACGGATTTTACCGCGTTTATGGCGACATGGATAAGGATAAAATTTTACCCGACCTAAAAAAATCGGCGACGAGATGAGCCTGCAAAGCATAAAAAGCTCGCAACACTTCACCGAGCCGCCGTCTCGCTACTCGGAGGCAGGACTCGTTAAAAAGCTAGAGAGCCTAGGGTATCGGCAGACCGAGCACCTACGCGCCGACCATCTCGCTACTAACCTCTCGCGACTACGTCAAGGTCGAGAAAAAAAGCAGCTCGTGCCAAACGAGATCGCCTTTACGATGATGGGCGTTTTGGAGGAGCATTTTAGCGATATCGTAGATAGCGAATTTACGTCAAATATGGAAGAAAAGCTCGACCACGTCGCCGAAGACAAGGCCGACTGGCAAAAGCTTTTGAGCGATTTTTATCATCCGTTTATAGATAAAATCACAGCGGGCAAAACAGGCATAAAAAGCCAAAAGGTCGCTACCCCTATCGGCGAAAAAGTGCCCCGAGTGCGGCGGCGAACTGCTACTACGAAAAGGACGCTACGGCGAGTTTATCGCGTGCGGAAACTTCCCGAAATGCAAATACTCGCGCAATATCGCCAAAGCTGAGCAAGGTGCGCAGGAAGGCGAAGCTGCGGCAAAGCCGAAAAAAGAGCTAAAAAAGATCGACGTACCGTGTCCAAAATGCGGCGGCGACATCGTCGAGCGCATCAGCCGCAGGGGTAAATTTCACGGTTGCGCAAACTATCCAAAATGCGACTTCGTCTCAAACTACGAGCCGGTCGCCGAAAAATGCGACGAATGCGGCGGCGATATGATCAAAAAAGAGCTCAAAAAAGGGACGTTTCACGAGTGCACGAAGTGCAAGAAGAAGGTACAAATAGGAGATTTGTAAATTTTTGTTTGTTTGAATAATTTTTAAATTTCTACTCGTTTTAAATACGATTTTTTTAAAACCTAAAAGCTAAATTTTGTAAGTTTACTCGCTCAAAGCAGTTACCTACCAATTTCGGCTTCGCTATCGCTTAGCACGAAATGTGAGGCGAAAAGCTTTTCGGTCGTAAATTTTAAAAATTCTTGAGAATTAAACTTTGCAAGTACTTTAATGCAAAAACGATAAGGCGAAGTATTTTTGTTCTAGACGAGGCGGATTTAAATTTACGACGGGAGCTACCTCGTCGGTAGTGACCGAGTAAAATTAAATCCAACGAAGTATAGGGACAAAAAAGCCAAGCCGCTAAAAAGGAATAATCTAATGAAAACTATTATGTTGTGTGCTATTTGTTCGGTAAGCTCTGGCAACTGCTCCGAGGACTGCGGCTACTGTACGCAAAGTGCGGGCATAAATGCCGGCATCGAAAAAAATACAAAATGAAAAGCGTCGAGCAAGTAGTCGCCGAGGCTAAGATCGCGGCGGCAAACCACGCGCTGGGCTTTTTGCCTAGTCACCAGCGGCGCAAGGCTCACGGACAAAAAGACCGAGGAGATCGCCCGCCTCGCGCGCGCCGTAAATAAAGAAGTCCCAAACCTCATGCTGATCGCTTGCAACGGCATGGCGACGCTGCCGCAGCTAAAAGAGCTCAAAAAGCGCGGGTGTGTTTAGCTACAACCACAACCTCGAGACCTCGCGCGAGTTTTTTTCCCCGCAAATTTGCTCGACGCATAGCTGGGACGAGCGCTGGCAGACCAACATTGACGCCAAAGAAGCGGGGCTAATGCTCTGTACGGGCGGGATTTATGGGATTGGCGAGAGCCAGGCCGACCGCGCAAGCCTGCAAGCTAGCCTTGCCAAGCTTGATCCGTTTTCTAGCCCGATAAATTTCTTTTATCCCAAACGATGCGCTACGCGTCAAACGGCCGCCCATGGGAGCGGACGAAGCTCTACGGATCATCGACGACACCGTCCGCGCACTGCCTAACGCTCGCGTTATGATAGCAGGCGGTCGCGAGAAAATTTTAGGCGAACGTCAATACGAAATCTTTGATCACGGCGTCTCTGCCGTTGTTATCGGCGACTACCTCACGACCAAGGGCGAGGTCGCTAGCCGCGATATCGCCGAGTTTAAAGCGCGCGGATTTAACTTCGCAACGCTTTGCCACTGATGCTAAAATTTACTCTTAATCGGGTGCGGCGGATTTTTTTGGGGTCGGTTTGTAGAGCTGTTTTGAGTGGTGCGGTCGCTAAGTTTTGTCCCAATTTTCCGCTTGCTACTCTTTTGCGTCAATGCTCTTGGTAGCTTTTTGATCGGCATACTACTCTCGTTAAACGTTTGAGCGAGTAATTTGGGCTCTTTCTGGCCGTCGGCACACTCGGCGGCTTTTACGACGTTTTCAACGTTTAGCTATGAGACGATACGCTTATTTAACTCAGGGGCAAAATGTAGCCGCATTTTTAAACGTGTTTTTTTAGCGTTTTTTTGTTTGCCTCGGGTTTTTGTTATCTCAGGCACCGCTATTCGCTGAAAATTCTAAATTTTTACGCACCGAGACCAGCATCTTTACGATGCTAAATTTGGTTTAGTTAATTTGCTGTTTGCAAACTAAGCTTCTTTGCGTAAAAAAACAACCGTTTGGGGTTGTTTTTTTACTTTATTGTAAAGGGGGTGAGGGCTTGAATTACGCTCTGCTTTGCAGCTCTCAAAAGAGTGCAAGCACAAGGCGAGGCAAAGCCGAAGCAAAAAGAGCTCCCTTTTGTATCCACCTTTCTCTTTTTCTTCGGGAGAGGAAGGGGTACTACTTACGAAGCGTCGCCCCTTCCTCTCCCAAACCCTCTCCTACCCCACTGCACGTTCAAGGGGTGCGACCGCGCTGTCGCGCCGCACGTTTTTAAATTTGCATTTTCAAGATACGGGTCTCGGTGAGTAAATTGACTTCAAATTTGAAACGTAAAACGATAAGGCGAAGTATTTTTCTACTTCGCTACGCTCGTAGCTTTTCAAGAAGTTCTAGACGAGGCGCTTTTAAATTTGGTGGCAGGAGTTACCATGTAGGTAATGACCGAGCCAGATTTGCAAAAAGTAACGAAGTATAGGGCAAAAAGACAAGCCCAAGCGGGTCAAATTTATCAAAGAATAAAAAAACCTTAGGCTATAATCCCCCTTTTACAAAGGACTTTCTTGCAGGCAAACGGGCTAAATATCCTCATCGCGCTAGCTTTTATCATCTTTACGTCGCCGTATTTTTCTAAAATTTTACGCATTCCTATCGCGCCCGTGGAGATTATTTTTGGGTTCGGTAGCGGGGTATTTGGGCTTTATCGGGCACAACGAAATGTTTAAAATCGTGAGCGAAGTAGGCTTTTTCTACCTCATGTTTTTAGCCGGCACAGAGGTTGATCTCAAGCTATTTTTTTCACGATAGATAAAAAGATCCCTAAAAAAACGGGCGTCATCTACCTGGCGATACTCTATCTACTCTCGGCGCTGCTGACCTTTTCGCTCGATCTAAACCGCCTTTTTATCCTCATCGTACCGCTCATGGCCGTGGGCATGATATTTACGCTGTTTAAAGAGTACGGCAAAAAAACGAGGAGTGGCTAAATATCGGCATGCTCATCGGCTCGATCGGCGAAGTCGTGAGTATCACGCTGCTAACCTTCGTCGGCGCGTATATGAAATTTGGCGCGGGTAGCGAGCTGGCGTTTTCGATCATATATTTGAGCGGATTTTTTTAGCCGCGGCGGTGATCGGGTACAAGACGCTAAACGTGCTATTTTGGTGGTATCCGCAGCTGCGCGTCATCCTGATGCCCCACTACGACAACTCCGAAAAAGACATCCGCCTGTGTATGGCGCTGTTTTTTGGCATCATCGCGCTTATGCTTTATTTAAATTTGAGATCGCGTTTGGCGCGTTTGTGGCGGGGACGTTTATCGCGACCTTTTTCGATCACAAAAAGACCTCCCGCACAAGCTTGCCAGCTTTGGCTTTGGCTTTTTGGTGCCGACATTTTTCGTGCATATCGGCTCGACATTTAAGCTTAACGCCTTTATGATAGACGGAGTCGTGCGCGACGCGGCGCTGATAACTGGCATCATGATAGGCTTTAGGCTGACGGCTAGTACGGTGTTTTTAAACATCCTAGGGGCTAAAAAATACAGTCCTTTTCGCGCTCTCGCACTCGATGCCGCTGACGCTTCTCATCGCGGTTGCTACCATAGCCTACAAATCAGGCGGTATAAATGAAAATTTTTACTTCTCTTTCATACTAGCGAGCCTAACTCAGGCTATAATAGTAACGATTTGTATCAAAATTCTAATGAGCTACGAAAATAAAAATTTGCAAAAGGAGCTAAGATGAGCGATACGGTTACGCTAACCGACAACAGAAACGGCAAAAGTTACGACTTTCCGATACTTCACGGTACCATGGGGCCCGACGTCATCGACATCTCGACCTTTTTTTAGCGATACGGGGATGTTTACGTTTGACCGCGGCTACAGCTCGACGGCGATGTGCCGCTCTAGCATCACTTATATCGACGGGTTAAAAGGCGAGTTGATGTACCGCGGCTACGATATCGCGTATCTAGCGGAAAATAAAACCTTCATCGACGTGGCGTATCTGCTGCTAAATAAAGAGCTGCCAAACGAAAAGCAGTACGACGAATTTAAACTCGAGCTTAAAAAACGCAGCTTCATCCACGAGGGCATGATGAAGCTCTTTGACGCATTTCCCGATAAGGCGCACCCGATGGCGATCTTGCAGGCGGCGGTTGCTGCGCTTTCTGCGTTTTACTTCGATCACCTAAACATGGATAAGCCCGAGGAATACCACGAGATGGCGATGCGGATAATCGCCAAAATACCGACCATAGCGGCATTTTCTTATAGATTTTCGCGCGGGTTGCCGATCATTTATCCAAACTTTAGACCGCGGCTTTACGGAAAATTTCCTCTACATGATGAGAAGCTATCCGTACGAACACGTAAATTTGCGTCCGATCGAGGTCAAGGCGCTGGATACGGTCTTTATGCTGCACGCCGATCACGAGCAAAACGCCTCCACGACGACCGTACGCACGGTAGGCTCGACCCACGCGCATCCGTATGCGTGTATCGCCGCTGGTATCGGAGCGCTATGGGGCTGGGCTCACGGCGGTGCGAACGAGGGCGTCATCCGCCAGCTAGAGCAGATCGGCTCGGTCGAAAACGTCGATAAATACATCGCCCGCGCCAAAGACAAAAAACGATCCGTTTAGGCTGATGGGCTTTGGTCACCGCGTGTATAAAAAACTTCGATCCGCGCGCAAAGGTGCTAAAAATCTATGTGCGACCAGCTATTTGACGAGATCGGCATAAACAGCGAGCTTCTAAAAAATCGCCAAAAGGTCGAGGAGATCGCGCTAAACGACGAGTATTTCATCTCGCGCAACCTTTATCCGAACGTCGATTTTTACTCGGGACTGATTTTTAAAAAGCCCTTAGCATACCAAACGATATGTTCGCGGTTATCTTTGTCATCGGCAGGATTCCTGGCTGGATCAGCCAGTGGATAGAGCTAAAAAGAGCAGGAGAGTATCAAGATAGTACGTCCAAGACAGTTGTATGTAGGCGAGACGAACAGAACGCCGAAGTGACGCGTCGTCTCACGGGTATCTTTGCTTGATTTTGTAAATACTTTCGCTCCGCAGGCTACATTGCCTAGCGTGCGCTCACATTTCTACTTTCAAAGCAAGCAAATCTACTCCGCGATACATCCGCTTATCGATTTGCGTTCAAATTTGAGCTCAAATTTATACGTTTAACTCCATCAGAAATTTACGAAACTCGCGACGCTTTGCGTCAGCAAAGCTATGTCGCCACCTCTAACGTGCAGTGGGGTTGGTGGGGTTTGGGAGGGCGGAAGGGGCGACGCTCGTAAGTAGAAATCCTTCCGCCACCCAAGAAAAAGAAAAACTTAAAAATTGTAAAGAAGCTGAAATGTAGCGAAGGTAAGTCATGCAGTCTATCGAGTTAATTTTCACTAGCTTCATTAAAGGCGCGCAAGAGACAAGCCGCTAAAAAAGAAACCAAAATGCAAAATTTGAAACGAACTATTACGCTTAGCCAAGCTTGCGGCTACAAAAAGCAGGCGACGAGATAATGAAAGTTTTACGCCCACAAGGGCTTTGACGACGAGATTTTAGCAGCTCGTTCGACCTTGAGCGAAAGCGTATGCGGCAAAAAACGGCCGGGATTTCGAGGTACTTTAAAAACAGACAGCTCGCCAGTGACCTCAGCCGATCTTGCGGCAAATGCGGCGATATTTGAAACGCTAAAAAGCTCACAGATCCAAATTTGCTCGGAGGAAAAGATTCTAGGCGAGTCTGCGCGGACGTTTTGGCTCATCGACCCGCTAGACGGCACAAAGGATTTTATCGAAGGTAGCGGCGAGTTTTGCGTCTGTATCGCGCTCATAGAGGACGGGCGCCCGGCGCTCGGCGTCATCTACGTGCCCGTTACCGGCGAAATGTATAGCGCGGCAAAGGGTGAGCCAACGCAAAAAGAGCTTTATAAAAACGGCGCATTTATCCCGCAAATTTTTAGCCGCAAACGAGAGGCGCCGCAAACGATAATCAGCGGCAAACGCGGCAAAAACGTAACGGCGGGCAAGCTCGCGACCGCCCTAATTTCTGACATCGCGCGGCTAAGCTCGGCGATCAAATACTGCCGCATCGCCGAAAACCTCGCGGGCGCATACATGCGCTACTCGCCAAGCTCCATATGGGACAACGCCGCTGGCGAGATGATCGCTGCGGGCGCGGGAGCAAAGATGATCGATCTAGCGACGCTAAAAGCGCCGATCTACGACGCAGCCGCGCTAAAAAAACAACGAATTTATCGTCATCGCAAAAGGATTTTTAGACCGCGAGGATGAAAGTTTTACAAGCGATAAAGCAGATAATCTATAAACCAAAAAGGCGACTCGCCGCCACGAGAACGCCGCTGTTTTTTTGGCGATGCCTTGCAAGTTTGGACAGCTAAAATTTGACGACAAAAACCGCCGACTTTACCTTTTTTTCGCGAGTTTTTTCGGCGAGTAAACCCTTAAATGCTAGCTAGAAATTTAATCACCGACCGTAAAATCCGAAATTTCCAGTCGCAAAAGTCACATTTAGCCGTAAGCCAAAATTTAAATCCTCGTTAGCTCGCTTCTAGGACTAGCCTGCAGATCAAGCCCCGCAAACTCGCCACGCAGGTATTTTTCGCGTCCCGCGCGCGCGATCATCGCGGCGTTATCGGAGCAAAAACTCCAGCGGCGCACAGATGAGCTCGCAGCCGTATTTCTCGCACAAAGCCTTTAGGCGGGAGCGCAGATTTAGATTCGCGCTCGCTCCGCCCACGACGCCCAAACGCTCAAATTTACGCTGGGCAAAGATCTTTTCTAGCTTGTTTAAGATGTGCTTGCAAGCCGTATTTTCAAAAGGCAAAGCAGATGTCGGCAACATCCTGCGCGCCGAGATTTCCGCTTGCGGCGAGCTTTTGGGTTTCGACGCGAACCTGATTTTTTTAGCCCCGAAAAGCTATACGCCGTGCGCGCATCGCCCAAGTAGCGGCACGGTAAATTTGAAACCTCTCGCGCCCGCTTTTTGCCGCCTTTTTCGACCGCTACGCCGCCAGGATACCCAAGCCCCAGCATCTTTGCGACCTTGTCAAAGCTCTCGCCAAAGCTATCGTCCATCGTCGCGGCTAGCACGCTCACGGCCCTATCCGCGCCGATATCTAGCACCATCGTGTGCCCGCCGCTAACTAGCAGCACGCCCGCAGGCAACTGTGCCTCCTGCGATAAAAAAATAGCGAATACACGTGCCCGGCAAGGTGATTTACTGCTATCAGCGGTACGCACAGCGACGAGGCGAGCGCCTTTGCCATCGCGACGCCGCCAACTAGACTCACGGAGAGCCCCGGCTCGTTCGTGACGGCGACGGCTTTTACGCGGGGTAGCTCGGGTTTGATCTGCTCTGAAAATTTTCTAGGGTAGCGCAGCCGTATGCAAGCGCGCGGCTAGCTCCGGAACCACTCCGCCAAATGCGCAGTGCTCAGCATCCTGCGATATTTTTATGAAATTTTAACTCCAGCGTCTCGATGTCAAGTAGTGCTACCGAGCTATCGTCGCAGCTGCTTTCTATACCCAAAATCAGCCCGCCCGCACTGCCATGTTGTAAATTTCTCGCTCATTTTATTGATCTTCCTTTTTAGCGCATTTTTACCGCTTTTTGCTTTCGCGGTTATAAATTCGCCCCGCTTCCCTAGCAAAGGTGGTAAAATACGCGCGCAAATCGCTTGCCCTAAATGTACGACGAAACCAAATTTGACGCACCGAGACCCGCACCTTTAAGGTGCTAAATTTGGTTTAGTTAATTTGGCGTTGTGCATTCAAATTTAGTCTTTCTTGCTAAGGGGAAGGGGCTTGAATTACGCTCTGCTTTGCAGTTGCGAGGCAACGCCGAAGCAAAAGAGCTCCCTTCCCCTTAACGATCCCCTATCCCCCTACGACGTTAGAAGTTGATGCACTGCGTGCAGGTTTTAAATTTGACGCTATCGCGTCGCGTGTTTTAAATGTGCATTTTTAGGGTACAGGTCTCGGCGACTCACATCTACAAATTTGAACATGAAACGATAAGGCGAAGTATTTTTTTGTTCTAGACGAGGCGCTTTAGAAATTTGGCGACGGGAGTTACCATATAGGTAATGACCGAGCCGACTTTAAAAGCAACGAAGTATAGAGCAAAAAAAGACAAAGTCGCTAAAAAGCTCAATTTCTCAGCCCGTTTTCATACCAGTCTATCTTCCTGGTCAAATACATCACCAGCGCAATCACCGCAAATATCATAACGCTGCCCATCAAAAGCGCGTAGTCCTCGGACTGCAAGATACCGTAGAGCAAGCAGTAGCTAACCCCGTGTACGAGCGCTATAAACACGCCCCATTTGCGCGCCCGAAAGATTGCCGAACCGTAGAAAAGTATCGTCGCGCACACGGCTGCGGCCGCGATGAGATAACTAGCTAGGGAAGCTAATATGCTCGGAAAACGAGAGCACGAGCAGGTAAAAATAGCACATCGGCGGCTCCGATGAGTAGGTACTGGATCGGGTGAATGCGGACGCGGCTGTACATTCGCACAAAAAGATCGCCAAAAAACGGCACCGCTAAAAACAAAATCGCATAGGTCACGCAGCGTGCGATGAGCGAGTAGTTGTTTACAGGGACTGATGAAGCTAGCCTCGACGCCCTCAGCCCCATCTCGCGCCTGCCGTCCATGATCCACGCCTGCGGAACGCCGGTGCTAAGGCCCGAAATCTCCCACTGCGCGTTAAAGCCGCTGCTGGTAACTTCGCGCGATTTAGGCAGCCAGCCGCCGCTAAAAGACGGCGAGCTCCACGAGGATTTTACGTCAAATTTATTATCCTGCCCCACAGGGACAAAGCTCGCGCTCTGCCCGCCCTGCATAGATAGCACGCCCGCTAGCTCAAAGCCGCCGTTTGCTACATTGCAGGGTAGTTTGTAGTGGACGCTTTGGGTAAAGGGCGAGTATTTAGGCGGCGCAAAAGACTGCGCGAGTTCTTGGCCGTTTGCTTTTAGCGCGGGAAACGCGGTAAAGGTCTTTTGCTGCCTACGCCTAAAATCAGCGTCGCCTCGCTTAGCAAAACGTCGCTTTCCGCGATATTTAGCTGCTCGAAATTTAGCGGCGCAAATTTTGCTTTTAGCGCGACGTCGCCGTTAAAAACGGGCACGCTAAAGATACCGCGCTTTAGATACTGCGGATTTAGCTGGGTCGATAGCTCGTATGACTGCGGCGCTATCATGATCTGCTCGGTTGTCTGCGATACCGCCGCTACGCCGTTTTCGTTGTAGATCGCCGTTTGCTTTTTATACGGCACTGAGATCAAAACGCCCTCGATCCTAAGCTCTCCGCCGACGGGCTGCATGATGGACTCCTCGGCGCTTTGCTTGACGTAGGCGCGGTCAGAGATCATCGAACTGATGAAACCTAGCGGGATAAGCAGCAGCAAAAAGCAGGACGAAAATGATGACGGGTTTCGTCCAAAAGCCGCCCCTGACGCTATCCATGATTTTGTTTTCCATTGGATTTCCTTTTGATTTTTCACTGCAATTTTAACTAGAAATCGTAATAAATCGGTAAGAAAGGTTGTAAATTTAGAGCAAATTTGACGGCAAATTTAGCCGCGTCGCAAGCTGCGCTTTCTAAAGTAGCTATAAATCCAAGCTCCAAGCACCAAAATAGCCGCGAGGCAATACATATAAAAGGCCGCGCCGTTTTTCATACTCCACGTCCTGCGCATAAAAACGGGCTGCGACATCTCTGGGTTTCGCGCCGCCTCGTCCGCGATCTGCGACATCACCTCATCGTCATGCACGTCTAGCGTGATCTTTCGCAGATCGATGAAATTCGTCCGCTTATCCAGATGCCTGCCGCTGCGACCCGTGACGTAAACGCTATGCGAGTAAAAATTTAGATAATAAAATCCCGCGTCGTCCTTAAAAAAAGCCTTTCCGAGATCTGCCGCACGGCGCCTTTAAACGGATTGTCGCCCGCCCTTTTTAGCGCACTTAGCGAGCTGGCGTCTGCGCCAATTCGATAATAAACGTACCAAAAATGCGTCTTTGAGCCAGCCCTCGATACCGCTGCCGCGCGGACGATTTTAGAAATTTTATCCTTGCTTAGATAAAATATGCCGTTTTTGCTCGCAAACAGCATGTATTCCTGATGCCCGCTCTTAAAATTTAGCGGCGTATAGGGCTCGTTTGCAGCATCAAATCTCCCGCCGCCCTTATAAACGCTACGTCCGTAGCGGGATCAAAAAGAAACTCTATGCCCGCGTTTGGTTCCATCAGATACATCTGCTCGCTAGGGGTGAAATTTAGCCTCTCTCCGCCTTTATAGACGCTGCGTCCGTCACTCAGCCACCGATCGACCGGGCGAAAGTGCGCGGGCAGCTCGGGGCCGTCTTCGTATATGATTTTTCGCCTTATCTGTTTTTAGGGTTTTTTACGTCCGCACCCGCTAAATTTTACCCTCGTAAAATACCCGCTCGCCGTCCGTGGCGACGTAAGGGCTATCCGTCAGCGGCGAGATGGGCGCGCTAGTATCGAGCCTAGCGTAGGGATAGTTGTACTCCTGCGGCCACTTTGAAAGCCCAAAGGCATGGAAAAAAATACCTTGTATATGTAGCTTATCGCGCCGCCCGTGCGCTGGGTTACGTCCGAGCAGAAGTAGCTCACGCGCCCGTCGCTGTAGTAGCGAGAGCCGATCTTTGCGTGCGGGCGGGATCTAGCCCCGACATCTTGCGAGCGCCGCAAAATACGCTACTAGCGTCCATGCCGACGTTTGTGTAGGAGTATCTGCCGGTATCAAGCGCGCGAAAGCTCGCCGCGTCCGCACCGCCCTCTAGCTCGTAGGGAGCGAGATTCCAAGAGCGTAGGGTAAATTTTTGCCGCCGATATTATAATAATCGCTGCGGCCGATCTTTTGCGCGCCCGCGGGCAGCTCGTGCGAGCGGTCATACACCGATAGCTCATAGATGAAAAACGAGCGAGACGAAGAGCGGCACGAAAAGTACCGCAAAGAGCAGCTTTTAGCGCCTTTTTATCAAATTTACTTAAATTATTCGCCTTTTTCATAAGGCAATTATATATCTTGCTAGTTTAAAAATGTTGGAAATTTAAAAAGCGTTTGCGGGGAATTTGTACAAATTTAGAGTGTGTTTTTACGAGGCGATACGAACGCAAAATTTAAATATTTCGAAGCCAAATTTACGCCAAAATGCGGAGCGAATTTAACCAAAAAAATCACACATATCCGCACGGAAAATTGAAGCAAGACGAGCAAAAAAACTCGCCCAAATTTGACGCCCAAAAGCGGCGGGTAATTTCAAAAGCTCATCAAACTTTGACGACGAAGCTCAATTTACCCGCAACCGCGCGAAACGACTCAAGTTCCGCGTAAATTTAACTTAGTACCCGTCAAAATGCTTGGTCTTCGGTAGCACCAAATTTAGCGTGATGCCGATGAGCGCGCCAAGTCCCACGCCGCTAAAGCTCATAGCGCCAAAAATCCAGCACCATGCCGCCGATCGCGCAGACGAAGATGAGCGCGACGATGATCATATTGCGCGGCTCGGCCAGATCCACGCCGTTTTTTTATGAGAGTCTCCATGCCCACGCTTGCGATGATACCAAAAAGCAGCAGCATGATGCCTCCGATGACGGGAGCGGGGATCGTGGAGAGCGCGGCGCCGAGCTTACCCACGAAGGCTAGCAGTATCGCAGCAAGCGCGGCAAAGGTCATGATGGCGGGATTGTAGGCTTTCGTGATGCTGACCGCGCCCGTGACCTCGGAGTAGGTGGTGTTCGGCGGTCCGCCAAAGCAGCCTGCTAACGACGTCGCAAGCCCATCGCCTAGAAGCGTGCTTTTAAGCCCAGGGTTTTTGAGGAAAATTTTCCCTTCGTGACGTTGCTGATGGCAAGCATATCGCCGATGTGCTCGATCGCGGGCGCGATAGCGATAGGCACCATGTAGATCACCGCTTCGAGCTTAAAAACCGGCGCGGTGAAATCTGGCAGCGCAAACCACGGCGCATTTAGAATCGGCGTAAAATCCACGATCCCGACAAATAGCGACGCGCAGTATCCCGCTGCAATGCCGCAAAGTATCGGCACTAGGCGCAGCATACCGCGACCAAACATCATCACGACGATAACCGCCGAAAGCGAGATGAGCGCGATGGTAAGCGACTGCCCTTGCGTGTAAAAGCGCCTCCTTGCCCTTGCCCATGACCATATTTACGGCCGCGGGCGAGAGGATGAGGCCGATCGTCATGATGACGGGGCCCACGACCACGGGCGGTAAAAGTCATGCAAAAATCCTCGCCTTTGAGCCCAATGAGCAGGCTCAGAACCACGTAAAAAGCCCCGCCGCGATCACTCCGCCCATCGTTGCGGCGATGCCCCACTCCTTCACGCCAAAGCTTAGCGGCGCGATGAACGCAAAGCTAGACGCGAGAAAGATCGGCGGGACGTTTTTTTGCGCGTGATGAGCTGAAACAGCAGCGTGCCGATACCCGCCGTAAACAGCGCCACGGACGTATCAAGCCCCGTCAAAATCGGCACGAGCACGAGCGCGCCAAACGCGACGAATAAAAAACTGCACGCCGACCAGAGCGTCTTTTAGTCTAAGATTATAGCCTTCGTATTTTTTTCCATTTTTTTCCTCTTTTTATTTTACGGCTTATTTTTTTCACTCTTGAAAATTTCTAGCATTTGTTTTGTTTTTACAGCCGACTTTAAACTCGGCGCGATTTAAAGTAATCTGTGAAATTATAACATATCGGCGACGATTACGGCGACGAAAATGCACCGTTTTAAGCAAATTTTTTTCGAGCGAATTTTAACGTTTACTCGCCCAGACCCGCGCCTTTAAGGTGCTAACTTTGGTTTAGTTAAATTTGGGATTGCGAGTTTGGCTTTTTCTTGCGTAAAAAAACAACCATTTGAGGTTGTTTTTTTACTTTATTGTAAAGGGGGTGGGGGCTTGAATGGCGCTCTGCCCTGCAGCTCTCAAAGAGAGTGCAAGCACAAGGCGAGGCAAAGCCGAAGCAAAAAGAGCTCCCCACCCCCTTTAATCCACCTCCCCTACAACGCTTTTTCTTCGTAGGGGCAACTTGTTGCCATTTCGTAACGAGCGAAGCGGTCTCAAGCAAAGCGACGGTAGCCAACGCAGTGAAGCTAAAGTTAAGGGTGGCGACACTGCTTTTGCTCGCGCAAAGCGTCGCAAATTTTGTAAATGTTTGATAGAGTTCAAATTTATAATTTGTAATTTGACTTCAATGTAAGCGTAAAACGATATAGGGAAGTATTTTTGAGATGATTTTTGGGGTTTTGACGTTAAAATTGACGAAGATAAGGCATGTAGCTACCCAGTCAAATTTTAACAAAAATCCACAAAAAAGCACTCAAAAGACAAGCCGCTATTTCAGCGACTTTTCCGCCCACTTTCTTACTTCCGCATCCACCTCAAAGATCCTACTCTCGCTCTCAATCTTCTCGTCTCCAAACCTCTTTTGCTGCGGCTAAAAACCGTTCGCGAGATGTCCAAAAACCCGCATTCGCCGCGCAAAAATTTATATACGGCGACTTCGTTTGCGGCGTTGATAGCGACGCCAAGATCGGGGTTTTGCAAAGCTTGGTCTTTTAGCGAAAAGATAGGATATTTTTTTCAAATTTATCTCGCCGAATTTTTATGCTTTTTTTAGAGTTTTTAGATCCAAATTTGGCACGATTTGCACATCGGCGGCGTTTAAATTTAGTGCTCCATCCTCGCCCAAAATCGCGTGCGCGATAGCTAAAAATCATATCGGTTTTGGATAGATGCGCCGTCGTCGAGCCGTCGGCAAACTCCACTAGCGCGTGCACCGTGGACGTGCGCTCGATAAGTGCCTCGATATCCCGCACGCCGTAGAGCCAAAAAGGCCTCCAGCACCTCAAAAAGTTTGTTCGCCATCGTCGCGCTGTCGATCGTGATCTTTGCGCCCATGCTCCAGTTAGGGTGCTTTTAGCGCGTCTGCGGCGCGGGCGTCTTTTAGGGCTTTTAGCGGGGTTTTATAAAAGGCGCCGCCTGAGGCTGTGATGACTAGCCTAGCGACCGGGGTTTTGTTCGCGAGCAAAAATTTAAGCCCGAAATGCTCGCTATCTATGGGATTTATCGCGCCCCTGTCTAAAAATTTGCCGCCTGCGACGAGGCTTTCTTTATTGGCAAGCGCTAGTTTTTTTGCCCAGCTTTTGCGCGGTTAAGCTCGGAGCCAGCCCAGCAAAGCCCACTAGAGAGTTTACGACGCGCTCGCTCTCGCACTCTTTTAGCATATCGCAGATGCCCTGCGCGCCCGCAAAAACGCGTTTGTGCTTTACGAATTTTGCAAATTTGGGCTCGGCGATACAGACGAATGTAGGGTTTAAATTCGGCGATTTGCTCGTTTAAAAAGCTCGTAGTTTGACGCACAGCTCATAGCCTCGACGCCAAGGCCGAATTTGCGGGCTAGATTTAAGGTATTTGTCCCGATCGAGCCCGTCGAGCCCAGCACTACCACGATAGCGTCCAGAGCATCGCGGCAACGCCGAAAAAGATAGCCATCGACGCGATCAAGCATCCCGCCGTGGCCCGGTAGCAGCGTACCACTATCCTTGACGCCTGCGCGGCGCTTTAAATAACTCTCGAAAAGATCGCCCCACACGCCGAAAAACCGCAACCAAAAAAACGCCGTGATGAGGCTATGCCAGAAGCTATCGGTCAGCACCCAGCCAAAGCCCGCGCCAAAGACCGTAGCCACGACGATACCGCCTGCCACGCCCTCCCAGGTTTTGTTTGGAGAAGTCTCGCTAAAGGCGTGTTTGCCGCAAAATTTGCCGACGAAAAACGCCCCGCTATCGCACGCCACGACCGTTAAAATCAGCCACGCCAAGTAGCCCACGCCGTACTGCGAATAAAGCATCCAGATGAGAAAAAAATCGGCGTCATCGGATACAAAAAAACGGCAGCGCGGGCGTTAGATTTTTCGCTCTTAAAATGTGCAAGAAAACTAACCACTAGCAAGACCGCTAAAATAGCGATAAATACGGGGTTTGAAAAAAAGGCGTAAGCAGGTAAAAAAATAACCGCTATGAGCGCAAGAGAGCCGCCTTGCAGGCCGTAGAGCTTTGCGCTTCACCAAACGAAGTGTAAAGCACGAAGCCTAAAAATGGCGAGTTTAACAGATAACTATCGACGAAAAAGATGACCAAAATCGCCGCAAATAGCGCGACGCCGGTGATTATACGCGTTTTCATGATTTTTCCTTTTTTTGAGTAATAATTGTATAGTACTTTCGCTTAAAAGCGCCGAAATGTGAGGCAAATTTGCGTTTGCTAGCTTGCTCTAGACGGCGGTTAACGTGATAATTTATTTTTGCTTGAAGCGAGCAACCAATTTTTACGGTTTTTGCCGACTTTTCACCGAGCGTGGCGGCAAACCCGGCGTAAATTTGACGGTTTGCGCCAATCTACCTCTCACCCAAAAATGATCTAACAAACTAAAAAGCAAAGTAAAATTTGCTCCGCGCCCTTGCCTTTAGGCGCCGCCGACTAACGCTCGGCGCGTTCGCGCATTTGGGGCTGCTATGCACCGCCTTTTTCCTCGTCGGATATCTCGGACGCCAAATTTACGCCCAAAACGAGCCGATTTATTACGCTTTAAATTTTACGTTCACGATATTAAAAAGATGAAAGCTCAAATTTGCGCAGAAAACGGATCAAATGAAAGTCAAATTGAGCGGGAAAGCTTAAATTTTAAGATCAAGATGCTGAAATACGGGCGACGCTTGCGGGAAGTCGTTAGCCGCGACGTAATCCTCCGAGTTTTCATCGCCGTCAGAGTCGGAGTTTTCGCCGTTTTGTTCCGAGGCGAGCTCGCCCTGCCCCTGCCTGCCTTTTTGCTTTTCGTGCTCGTTTTTGGGGTCTATTTTGTAGGTTTCCTCGGTCGGTCGCACCTCGAGACCTCTTGTTTTTTTCGTCGCTTGCTAGCGATGCGGCGGCGAGATTTTGTAGGTCAAATCTATTTTTGGACGTCGGCGACCTTGTTTGAGACCATATTTACGTTTTGATTGATAAAAAAATCGTGTTGCCAAAGGGGTGTTACAGCCATTTTCGCCTCCTATTTTAGTCGTGCTTTGTTACTAATATCGTCTTAAAAATTAATATAATTTACATTTGCGCCGCTCGTAATTTTTGACGTTGTTACGTTTGGTAAAAATCAACCTCGTACGTCCCGCCGCCCTTGACGCTGTAAATTTACGCAAATTTTCTCGCCGCAAATCTCAAAATTTTCCTCGCTGGGAGCGCTTTTTTTGCAGTTTTGATTATGACATGTGCAGACGGCATATCTTTTAGGTGCATCCAGATGTCATCTTTTTTTCGAGTTTTTTTAGCAGCCAAATGTTACCCTTTTCGTTGCGTCCGATGCTGATTTTTATAGCCCTCGACATAAAAAAATCCTCGACGTTTTTGATTTTGCTCTTTTGCTTTACGGCACGGGCTTTTTTTAGGCGATAGGATCTCTAGCTCCTCGGCGCTTTTTTGCTTCGTTTACGAGCGTTTTTTTAAATTTGATAAAAAAACTCCAGCTTTTTCGGTCAATCTTGCCGCTCTATCGTTAGGCCCGCCGCCTTTTGCTTTTAGCCTTTTTGCCTTGGCAAACATCGTGTTTGCAGCGATTTTGGGGCTATCATCCAGCACTAGCCGCACCTCGCCTCGCTCGAAATCATTTAGCGTTACCTCGCGCTCGTAGCCCCTTAACGCATGCAATTTGATAGAATGAGCCCCGCGTTTTTGCTTGTAAATTTCGCTTTGCGCATTTAAATCCGCTTCATTTTCAAGCCCCGCTAAAATTTTCGCTCATTTTGCATTTTTCGCTCTATCGCGGCTGATTTTACGGCGCGCAGATTTTCTAGCTTCGCGTTATTTACGCGCTCAATTCCTCGCTAAAAATACCGCGCAAAAATCGGTTATCGGCGGCGTCTCTCGCTCTTTTATCGTAGCCGGCGGCAGCTCAAGCAGTTCGCGCCCCGGTTTTATCACGCGAAAATTATTATCTATGTGCCGCAAAGCCTCGACGATGACGCCTTTTTTTCGTCCGTGATGATCGCGTTGGTAAATCGCCCGTAAACTCCAAAAAAACAGGCTTGAGGCCAGACTCTTATACGAGCCTTGAAAGTCGCACTCCAGCTTTAAAATTCTATTTCCCTCGGGCACGCCATTTAAAGTATCTAGCCCCCAGAACCTCTTTTTAAGCGCGACGTCAAAGGGTGCTTTGTACTCTTTGACGTTTAGAAAAATCAGGATTTGCGTAGATCGCGGAGTCGGCCTTTGCTAAGATCAAAAAATAGCCCGAGCTCGCCGTCGAATTCGATAAATATCGCCATATCGCCCGCGCGTCTGATTGCGGTTATTTTTAAACGTGCCCAAAAATGATTGTATTTGTTTTAAATTTGCGTATTTCATAGCCGAAATTATAGCTTAAAAATCGGGCCGAAATTTAAGCGTAAGAATAACATAATGATAATACATTTTAAAACGGAGAAAAATAAATGAACAAATTTAGCCTAAGTTTAGCGGCCTCGTCGCTACTTTTAACTCAAATTTTCGCTGCCGACGTAGCGCTGCAAGGCGCCAAAGTTAGCGAGAGCGCGAACTATCCGCTTTACGCTCAAATTTAAAATCTCCCATAACTCTTTTTTTATCCATTTTTTTCGCTAAAATCGCTACATTTTAAAAAACGCGCGGCATCCGCAAAAAGGAAAATGTATGCAAAACTCAAAGCAAACCATTACCGAAAAGATTTTCAGCGAGCACGTAGGGGCGCGAGGTTTTCGCGGGCGAGATCATAGAAAGCGACATCGATATGGTCATCGGCAACGACATCACGACTCCGATTTCTATCAAGCAGTTTGAGCGAAGCGGCGCGACGAAGCTCGCCAACCCGGACGGCTTTAGCGTCGTGATGGACCACTACATCCCCGCAAAAGACATCCTAAGCGCCAACCAAGCCAAAATCAGCCGCGATTTTTGCGTATAAGCACGATTTGAAAAAAATTATTTCGACGAGAAGGATATGGGTATCGAGCACGCGCTTTTGCCCGAAAAAAAGGCCTCGTAGTGCCTGGCGACGTCATCATCGGCGCCGATAGCCACACCTGTACCCACGGCGCGCTGGGCGCATTTGCTACGGGCATGGGCAGCACCGACCCTAGCCTACGCGATGATAACGGGCAAAAACTGGTTTCAAAGTGCCGCCGACTATCAAAGTGATCTTTCGCGGCAAGCTAGACCGCCACGTCTACGGCAAGGACCTCATCCTAGAGATCATCCGCCGCATCGGCGTGGACGGTGCGCTGTATAAGGCGCTGGAGTTTACGGGCGAGACGATAGAGAACCTCGATATGGACGGGCGTTTTAGTATGTGCAACATGGCGATCGAGGCCGGCGGCAAAAGCGGTATCATCGCGGTTGATGCGACCACGAAAGAGTTTTTGAAAGGTAAAAATCTACGCGCCGAGCCGAAGCTGCACTACTCCGACGAGGGGCGCGAACTACGAGCAAATTTTTAGAGATCGACGTCACTAATCTCGATCCCGTGATCGCCTATCCGTTCCTGCCTAGCAACGGCAAGAGCGTGCGCGAAGCGGTAAAGACGACATCGCCATCGATCAGGCCTTTATCGGCAGCTGCACGAACGGCAGACTCTCAGATCTGCGCATCGCGGCTGAAATCCTAAAAGGCCGCAAAGTAGCGCGCAAAACCCGCCTCATCATCACGCCTGCGACGCAAAAAAATCGCCCTGCAAGCGCAAAAAGAAGGGCTGATGGATATTTTCGCGGAAGCGGGCGCGGTCGTGACAACCCAACGTGCGGAGCGTGCCTGGGCGGATATATGGGGATTTTGGGCGTTGGGGAACGCTGCGTGAGTACGACGAATAGAAACTTCGTCGGCCGCATGGGCGATCGCACGAGCGAGGTGTATCTGGCAAACTCGGCCGTAGCGGCGGCGAGTGCAGTGGTAGGCAAGATAGCCGATCCGCGCGATCTTTAGATTTGACGGCTTTGTCTTTTGAGCGCTTTTTACGGAGCTGGCTAGAGTTTAGCTCGGCAGACTATATGTCTAGCCTACGCTCACTCTACCTGCACAACCCCAAAAAAATCATCTCAAAAATACTTCGCCTTATCATTGTTGCGTTCACGTTGAAGCTAAATTTGCACATTCAGCTTCAAATTTTACCCTACCGAGACCCGCATCTTGAAAATGTAAATTTAAAATTTGTAACGCACAAGCGTCAAATTTAAAAACTTCGCAGAGCGCAATTCAAGCCCCTCCCTTAACAAGAAAAATCAAGATATTAAAAATACGGCAAAACAGTGCAGAAAAATTGCATTCAAATTTGAGTTTGCAAAACCCGAGCCAAAAAGCATCAATTTAACTTCTCCGTATCGGCAAATTTGAGCGGCTTTTATCCTTTAAAAACGCCGTTATCGTCGCCAAAAAGCCCAAAAATTATCCCAGGCAAATTTGCAGCAGAAAGCGGATAGTCTTTTTAGCTTTTTAGCAGGCCGTAGCTAGTCCAGATCGTGCAGTTTATCGCTGCGGCTAGAGGCTGGATAAAAGGCGTTTTGTTGCCCTCAAGGTTACCCATTATCTGCGGGATATAAGAAATATACATAATGACCGACAGACACGTGCCTATCCAGCCCAAAATTTGCAAATTTTTCTCGCTCATTTTTCTCCTTTAAAATAAAATCCGCATTATACTACTTTTTCGTGCAACGACGCGAAATTTTATCTTGCCTGCCGCCGCGTTTTTAATCGCCGAGCTAGGTCAGATTTAGTAAAATGTAGCCTAATTTAAAGGAGAGCAAATGGCTTACGTAACCTACGACAAGGCAAAATGGCACTGGGGCGCGAAAAATGCGCCGACAGATATCCCGCAGGAAAACGGCGCGACGCATATCGCGTTTTTCTTCCGCTGGTGCATGGAGCACAAGCTCTATTCCAAGGACTTTGCGGCGGACTTTGCAGACGATATAGCGCGGATGGACGATAGCTTTGATTACCGCCGGTATTTTTTTGACGCCATGGACGGCGTGCTAAGCAGCGACGAGCTAAACACCGCGGGTAAGGCCTTCGCAAATGCCTACTACACCACGGACCGCACGAAATTTGCCAAAACGCACGGCTGGTATTTGCAAGATTACGACGATTTCGTCGCGCGCAAATTCGGCGATAAAAACTTCGACAACGCCTATTTTTACATAGAAAACTCGCCGCAAAAATTACGCCGAGATCAAGGCTATCATCGATCGCCGCTACGAGGAGTTTTTAGAAGCCAAAAAAAGCTAGCAAAAGCGCAGATAAATAAACCAAAATTGCGCCAAGCGCAGTTTTTAAAGCGCAGAGTTCAAATTTACGCGCGGGCGAGTCCAAACGATTTAGCCTTGGCCGAGCGCAGATCGTAGATCTAGATCGGTTGCGGATTTAGCCGCGCCTCGCAGCAAGGCTAAACTTAGACCGTTAAGCTAAACTGACGGCAAGCCCCTCCAGGTTGGCGCCCCGCTACTTAAACTGCGCAGTCAAATCTCCCGCGCCCAGCGGTAACCTCCGCCGCTTTAGGGCAAGCTCCGCTCTATCAAATTTTTCCCCTGACATTTTATCTCCTTTTATCTATTTGCTTTGTAAATTTGAGTTTGAGTCTGATTTGCTTCGGTTGCTATCTACGTAAATCACCTGAGCCATGCCCTTTTTTGGCTCTACCTATGGCGCTCTTGATCCCGTCTCGTTTTTTTCCATTTCGTTTGCCCATTTGATAAAAAGCTCTAATGTCTTTAAACGTAGCATTTTGATCAGGGCAATGCGGATCATAAAATTTATTTCTTTGTCAAATTCTTCTATCTTTTTTTCGGATCTATCGGCTTTTGGTTTTGTATTGCAAAAGACCTTCATGATATAAGCACTCGGTACATAAGTGCTCATATTTCTTGTTTTTGCGTAACTTCGCTTCGCCTTCTTCGTCTATACCTTTATTCATTTTATAGATATAGTTTTCTTTATAATCAATCCATCCCTTGCGCTTTTTTTATAGCACTCCTCATACGCCTTCTTTAGTTCCTCTTTCGTAGGTTGCCCTACGACGTCGTATTTTAAAAAGAAGCTTTAGCATAGGTTCGTAGTTTGGGATAGTATCTAGCAAGATATATAAAGATCGCATACTCGGAATCGTCTCTTAGTCCGTGAAAAACGTATTTGGATGATCGTCTAGTTTTTGGTCTATACCCGCTAGCAAGAGCAAGTTCGGTCATCTCTACGTAGTTATGGGTTACTATATATCCTATCGGATCGTTTACGTCTTTGGATTCTTTATTGACTTGGTAATTATCTCGATATACTATCTTTACGTCGTCTCCGTCTATGATAAGTTTTTTTCGATATTGTAGTAAAAAGGAGTTTTTTTCTATACCACTGTACCGCCTTTACTTCATCACATTAACCCCGCTATCAAGCAAGAGCTTAGCGGTCTTTGTAGAGTTGTTTTTCTATGGCGTAGGCCAGGGGCGAGAGTTTGTAGTTATCTTGCGCGCGAGCGTTTGCACCCATATCTATAAGCCTTTTTTTGCCGTGGCTTCGTCGTCGTAAAAGCTAGCGTACATCAAAGGAGTAACGCCGTCTATTAGTGGAGAGTCTATGCTAATGTTATTATCTTGCATAAATTTTAAGATTTGATCCGTTTGTTTTGATTTTAAAAGTTTGCGGAAAGTACTTTCCGCAAATGCGTCGTCCTTTATCTGCTTATCTATATCCCAATATCTAAAAAGCAAAAGTCGTCTATCTCCTCTTGCGTTACGTATTTGCTTAGCTCCGAACCGGGGATTATCTTAGTATCGGCAGTGACTACAAAGCGAGTGGGGCCGGATAGCTTTTCGTAAATAAAATTTACGAAAACGATGAGGCAAAGAGCGGAGAGGCCAAGTGCGAGTTTGTTCAAATTTATCCCTTAAGTCAAATTTGCGAAATCTTAGCCAAAGGGTGGTTAAGTGAGTGAATGGGGTGGAGGATTTGGAAAAATGCGGGGAGTAAATCGGGCGGGTTAAAATCAAAGGCAGATTGGCTAAATTTGAAAAGCCAAGTAAAAAACGCGGCAAAGGCTCACATTAACCTCAGCCGCGAGAAAATTATCGGACAAATTTACACGCCCAAAAATCGGCGCGTAAAGAGCAAATTTATCTAGATAGCTTTAGCAGATATCCGTCCTGAGTCTTTTTCGATCTCGTGCTTGTAGCTACCGTCGAGGTCAAAAAAACTACGCGGTGAAAATACCGTGCGAGCCAAAAAGTACCGTTTTAAACGCGCCGCAGTCAAGCTCCTCTTTTCTCGTATTTAGGTCCGTTTGCGAGGCAAAGTCTATCACGACCTTGGCGCCTTTGCCAATCGAGTAGTCCTTTAGCTTCTCATCGGTCGTGAGGATCTTGATTTGCATCGGATAGACCTCACACTTTCGTCTGCTTATAGACGATCTGCTTTTTGCGGTTGCGGCTTTTTCAAGCGGCTTTATGACGATATCTCGTAGCGACTCCTGCGTTGTCATATTGCGCTCGGTAGGCTTTTGGCGCGACGTCTATCGCGGCGGCTTTTGGCTCCTCTTTAGTGACCGAGACGTCGGGCTTTTTCTACGACGACGGGTACTGCGATCTTGCTTTAGCAAAAACTCGTCCTGCCACGATATGCTTTTTGTTTATATCGACGGTTTTTTTCCTTGATACTGCCGTCTAGGCTTTTTGTATTTTAGCGTGACGGAGATGAAGTTTCTAGCGTCGGCGGGAAGGTGAAATTTTGCTTCTCAAAAGGCGGCAAATTTTTCCACGACGTTGCTGCTAGCCATGCTCGCGTTTACATCGCCCGAGGGCGCAAAAGGATTTTTCTCTGCCAAAAGCCAGCCCGCAGGCCAGCGCCAAAAGCCAATTTCTACCGATTTTCATAACTCCCCGTTTTTTTACATTATAAAGCTAAAGTACCCGCCGCTGCTAGGGCTCAAGCTCTTTTAGCTCGAAATACGCCTTTTGCAGCTGGGCGTTTTGTTTTTAGCGTTTCGACGTCGCGTTCTAGCTGCGTTTTTTTGCTCTTGCAGGCTTAGCATCACGTCTAGCGAGCGCTTGCCAAAGATTATGTTGCCCACGTAGATACCAAAAACATATCACGCAAAACGCTATAAGCGTAAATCTGAAAAAAAGCCTGAAATCAAACGGCTTTTTCTCGACGTATTCGTCTAGGGACTTCGCTCAAATTTGATTTCCCAAAAAAACTCGTCCGTCTCGCGCTCGATCTCAAGCAGGCGGTTGTATTTTTGCGTTGCGTTCGCTTCTTGAGGTCGCGCCTGTTTTGATTTGGCCCGTATTCATCGCGACGGCGAAGTCCGCGATAAAAGCTATCCTCGCTCGCCGCTTCTGTGGCTCATCACGCAGCGGTAGCCTTTGCGCTGCGCTAGGCGGATCGTCTGCATAGTTTGGCTAACGGTGCCGATTTGATTTGGTTTGATTAGGATCGCGTTGCCTACGCCTTTGGCGATGCCCTCGCGTAAAATTTCTCGTTCGTTACGAAAAAGATCGTCGCCCACGAGCTGCACTTTAGAGCCAAGCTTGCTCGTTAGCTTCGCCCAGCCCGCCCAGTCGTCCTCGCTTAGGCCGTCTTCGATCGAAAAATATCGGGTACTTCTCGCAAAGTTGCGCGTATCGCTCTATCAGCTCTTCGCTGCTAAATTCCTTGCCCTCTAGCTTATATTTACCGTTTTCGTACAGCTCGCTAGCTGCGACGTCAAGAGCTAGTTTGATCTGCTCGCCCGCCTTGTAGCCCGCTTTTTCGATGGCTTGCATGATGAGTTTGATCGGCTCTTCGTTATCGTTTAAATTTGGCGCAAATCCGCCCTCGTCGCCCACTGCAGTGCTGTGGCCTGCCGCATTTAGAAGGCCTTTTAGCGTGTGGTAAATCTCGGTCGCCGCTCGCAGCGCGTCGCTAAATTTATCAAATCCAAACGGCATAATCATAAATTCTTGAAAATCCACGCTGTTGTTCGCGTGCGCGCCGCCGTTAATGATATTAAACATCGGCACCGGCAGTACGCTAGCGTTTGCGCCGCCAAGGTAGCGATACAAAGGTACGTCAAGGCTTTTAGCCGCCGCGCGCGCTACCGCCATAGATACGCCAAGCACCGCATTTGCGCCTCAATTTGAGTAGTTATCGGTGCCGTCAAGCTCGCGCATCTCATCGTCAAGCGCCTTTTTGATCGAAGGCATCCAGCCCGATCACGGCTTCGGCGATCTGCGAATTTACGTTTTCTACCGCCTTTAGCACGCCCTTGCCGCAGTATCTCTCGTCTTTATCGCGAAGCTCCAGCGCCTCGCGTTTGCCGGTGCTTGCGCCGCTTGGGACTATCGCGCTTGCTACGGTGCCGTCGCTTAGAGCTACTGTAGCTTTTCACTGTCGGATTGCCGCGGCTATCTAGCACCTCTATCGCGGTTACGTCTTCTATAAATACCATTGTTTTATTCCTCCGTATTTTCTTCTATGCTTTCGCTTTCGTCGTCGCTATCTTTGCCGCCCGCGCCGCTTATTAGCTTATCTAGGCCGATCGAGCTTTTTATCGTAGCTACGATCTCATCCGAGATCTCAGGGTGTTCTTTGAGATAGGCTTTTTGCGTTTTCGCGGCCTTGGCCGATTTTGGCGGCTTTGTAGCTAAACCACGCGCCGCTTTTGTCGATGATATCGAGCTTCACGCCGTAGTCGATGATCTCGCCGTCGCGACTGATGCCCTCGCCGAACATTATGTCGAATTCCGCCGTTTTTAAACGGAGGCGCGACCTTGTTTTTTACGACTTTTACCTTCGTGCGGTTACCGATAGGCTCTTCGTTTTGCTTTAGCGTGGCGATCTTGCGTACGTCTAGGCGCACTGAGGCGTAAAATCTAAGCGCGTTACCGCCCGTAGTAGTCTCAGGCGTACCATATCCCATCGCGCCGATCTTCATACGAATTTGGTTGATAAAGATCACGGTCGTGTTCATCTTGTGCACTACGCCGGCTGGTTTGCGCAGAGCTTGGCTCATTAGACGAGCTTGCAAGCCCTACGTGCTGATCGCCCATATCGCCCTCGATCTCGCTTTTTGGCGTTAGCGCCGCGACGCTATCAACTACGATCAGCTCGACCGCGCCGCTTCTAGCGAGGTTTTCTACGATCTCAAGCGCCTGCTCGCCGAAGTCAGGCTGGCTAACGTATAGATTTTCGGTATCTACGCCCAAATTTGCTGCATACTTCACGTCTAGCGCGTGCTCGGCGTCGATAAAGGCGCACGTGGCTCCGGCTTTTTGCGCTTCGGCGATGATGTGTAGCGTCAGAGTCGTTTTACCCGAGCTCTCAGGGTCCGTAAACCTCAATGATACGACCCTTTGGGATACCGCCAATACCAAGAGCCAGATCAAGTCCTAGCGAGCCCGTGGAGATACTATCTATCGCCTCTACTTGCTTGTCGCCAAGGCGGATCAGCGTACCCTTGCCAAATGCTTTATCTATCTGCTTTAAAGCCGCGTCTAAGGCCTTTTTCTTGTCCGAATCGTTTGTCGGCGGGACTATCTTTTTTTCTCTTCTTTTTCTTTTGCCATCGGCTTCCTCAATTTAAAATAATCTGGCTGATTTTATCAAATTTGAGATGAATTTTTGATTATTCGCGCAAATTTGAAACGGGTTTGGGCGCGGTAAAATTTAGCCTAAATTTACGCCTTTTTTAAAACGTAAAGCAGCTCGCTCACGTGCGTCGGACGGCTGGCTAGATTTCTACTACCGCGAAAGGCGTTGTATTTTTGCTCCAGAATCTGCACTTCGCCGAGCCTCGCTAAATTTCTGGCTAAATTCTCGCGCGCAATGAAGCCCTCGGAGTTAAACGAGATGAGCACGAATTTAGCTTTTAGCTTCGAGATTAGCTCGAAAAACGCGGGCGCGGCGGCTGATTTTTGATTAAAAACCGAGCGGTTCCAGCCTCTAGCGATACCGGAAACCCGCGAGATTTCGCTCGGACGCTCGTAGCTAGCGATCAAAGTTAGCATAAAGTAGTTCGAGCCGTAGGGGTGCTGGTTATACGGCGGATCAAGATACACTAGATCAAGCGGCGGAAGCTCGGCGGCAAGCCCCTCGGCGTCTCGTCTTTGCACTTCAAATTCGACGTTAGAAATTTGAAAAAAACGGGCTTAAGCAGGCTGATATCTGCCGTGATGCGAGATAGCGCGTGTTTGCCGCGTCCGCCAAACTGCCCAAGGCCGTCCTTGTTTTTTTATGAAAACCCTTGAAAATGCCGCTGGTGTTAGCGTGCACGCTGGCTGAATATAATAGCGGCGCGATGAAAAAAACGCGCAGCTCCTGCGGTATGAGTGCATCGATCATCTGGCGCGCGGTGTCGATGTAGGCGGCGTTTTTTCTCGTGTAAAAGACGCGGTCAGCAGGCGAAATATTTGCCTCATCCTTTGGCGCGTAAAGCTCACAGATAAAGCCTTCACGCAAATTTGCGCCGATTTGGCGAGTTAATTTTTCATGCCAAAAAAATCAAGCTCTTTTTAAACTTTCGCGTTTGCGTTTGCGAGGTAGCACTCGTTTGTTACGCGGCTATAAAGCTCCAGGTCGTTTGCGACGATGAAATTTGCGTGGGATTTTAAAAAAACCGCGACACGATGCCGCTGCCGCTAAAAAGGTCGCAGCAGCTTAGTTTTTCTTTGTCAAGCGCCTCTTTTGCGATATTTACGCCTTGTTCGATAAAGCCTAAAAGCGAGCGTTTGTTGCCAAGATAAGTTAAAATTTGCTCTTTTAAATACGCCTGATTTTCCATACTTTTTCTTTATAAATTCCCGCATTTTTATGGCGATTGTAGCAAAATTTACTATAATTTCGCAATCTAGCCGCGCGCGAAATTTAAAAGCGGAGCAAAAAGGATAGAACCTGAAGATTTTTTTAAGCATATAAACGTCGCTCACTCGCCCGACGCCGACGATATTTTTTTATGTATAAGGCGATTGATTTTGGCTGGGTAAGCTCCGAAAAATCTAGATTTAGCGCCACCGCGCTTGATATCCAGACGCTAAACGACGAGGCGCTAAAGGGCACCTATGAAGCTACGGCGATCAGCTTCGCGCTATATCCGCTTATCTGCGAGGAGTACGCGCTTTTGCGCACGGCGGTGAGCTTCGGCGAGGGTTACGGCCCAAAGCTAGTTAAGAAAAAGGGTGCGGTTTTAAAGCGAAATTTCAAGGTCGCGCTAAGCGGCAAACATACTACAAACGCCCTGCTTTTTCGCATGGCCTACCCGCAGGCGCGCGTGATTTATAAAAATTTTCTCGAGATCGAGGGTGCGGTCTTAAGCGGCGAAGTGGACGCTGGCGTGCTGATACACGAAAGTATTTTGGATTTTTCGGACGAGCTTTGCGTGGAGCGCGAGATCTGGGACATCTGGAGCGAGCTAGCGGGCGAAAATCTGCCGCTACCGCTAGGCGGCATGGCGGTTCGCCGCAGCCTGCCGATAACCGACGCTACCGAGTGCGAGCGCGTGCTAACCGAGGGCGTGCGTATCGCCACCGCACATAAGCCCTTTTTGTCGCACATGCTCATGGAGCGAATGTGATCCGCGTCGATAAAGAAAAGCTAAAAACCTACCTAAATCTCTACGCAAATGATAGTTCCATCTCGATGAACGAAACGCAGCTAAAAGGCGGTAAATAGGGCTGTTTGCGCTTGGCTACGAGCGCGGATTTTATCCGCTGCCGATCAAGACCGAAAACTACCTCGTGCCGACCGAGTACAACGATATAAGGTTTAGCTAATGCAATCAACTCTCATAGAACTCGGTATCGAAACCTTTAAGATCGCGCTATATCTGAGCTTTCCGATGCTGCTCGCTGGCCTATCGGCTGGCCTTATCATTAGTATATTTCAGGCTACGACGCAGATAAACGAGATGACGCTAAGCTTCGTGCCAAAAGATCATTTTTAGTCGTCGTCGTGATTATATTTTTGATGCCGTGGATGGTCTCGATGATGGTCGATTTCACGACGCGCATGATAGAGTTTATCCCGAATTTCGTGCAATGACGCAGCTTGTAGATTTTTCCAAATTTAGCTCGGTGCGAGTGGGCGGCGTGCACGAGGTAGCGGTGCTGGAGAGCGTAGAGGACGCGCTAAAGCAGGGATTTGCCGGCCGCGTGATGATAGGCGGCGCGAACAACCCTACTCGTTTCGCCAAACCCGCCCCCGATGATGATGTTAGGCGGCGCGTTTGATTATATAAACTTAAGCGGCGACGTGCTTAGTATCGGCGCTGCGACGAAGTCTGGCAAAATTTACAACTTCGCCAAAAAGCAGGGTATCGGCGGGTTTGAGTTTTTGCAAAATATCCCGGGTACGCTTGGCGGGCTAATAAAAATGAACGCGGGGCTTTGCGGCGTTAGCATCAGCGATGATCTGCTCGCGGTGCGGCTGGGACGCGGCTGGGTAGAGCGTGAGAGGATAAGCTTTTAGCTACCGAAAAAAGCGGGATAGATGAGCCGATATTTGGCGCCGAGTTTAAAAATCTCACGCGAGTTTGACGCGGCTCTTGCGGCGGACTTTGCCGCTAAGCGCGCAAATCAGCCAAAAGGCGCTAGCTTTGGCAGCTGTTTTGTTAATCCGCCAGGCGACTACGCGGGCAGGCTGATCGAAGCCGTAGGACTCAAAGGCTACGCGATAGGCGGGGCTAAACTTTAGCGAACAGCACGCGACTTTCATCATAAATTTTAACGCCGCGACCTTTGCGGACGTGACCGGGCTCATAATTTGGCCCGCGAGCGCGTTTTTGGAGCAGTTTGGCATCGAGCTAAAAACCGAGGTGGTAATACTATAAATAAGGGATAAACTACAAAAAAACAAACGAAAAAGCGGCAGCCCTGGCGCTGGGCACAGAGGCAAGTTTTGGATATTTTAATTCGGTTTTTGGATAAAACTTGAAGGACAAAAAAAGTAAATTTGACTCTAGACTTGAATGAAACTAGGTAAACTTTGGTAAGCTCGTGAGCGATGCGGGATTTTAGCATTGCAAGCTTGTTGGAGCCAAATTTTGTTTTACGGTGCGCTCACGGCATAAATTTGACTTCTAAGCCTCAAATTTTGCGTCGACCGCTAAACTCTAACCCATATAATAACCCGCCAAAGCCGCGGCAGCAACGACGATAGTAAGCGCAGCCGTTAGTTTATATAGCCCAATGGCTCCAGCGCAGCGACTTTTCATATCGCGGATTTTAGGCGGTTTGCTAGTTAAACTTTAGCTCTAAAAGCACCGCGTCACATTCGCTCTGCCCCAGCCTCTCGCCCGCAAAATCTCTAAAAAAATCAGCGTATCAAAAATACAGCCTAACATGCAGATAAAACAACCCCGCAAAAACTGCTAAAAAGCCAGCAATTACGGCAAAATTTGCAAAAATGCAAAGGCAGACGGCCAGCTGAAGCAAATTTAAAAAGAAAAACAGCCTATGCGTCGCTAAAAAAATCTAGCCGTAACCAGTGCCAAAAGCCCTATCGTTCGTCCTTTGGCAGCATTCGCGCTCCCGTCTTGCGCCGCTTTTTTTGCTTTGCTCCCGCATTCGTCATTTTCCCTCCTCATTTTAGGCGTTTGGTTAAATTCCCGTTCGTTTTCGCCGAGAATTTTGCAATGCCGCTTGTTTCTAGCCTGCAGATTTTTTAAATTTGATCCCTCAAACAAACTTGCTTAAATTTCTGTGCCTATTTCGCGCGTAAATTTGCCGCACTTGCTTTTGCAAATTTAGCCCATCTTTAGTTGGTCCGCTTTCGAATTTGCGTGGGCTTCTGCGGCTAGCCGCGCTATCTGATCGCGTAGCGAGCTAGAGACGGCGATCTTTTCGCGGCGCGATTTTTAGCAAATGTAGCGCGTCGTCAAAGCCAAAGCCCCTATAAATTACCATCCAAGCAAGCAGCACCGACGCGCTCCTGCCGTAGCCCTAGCGCGCAGCACACTAGCACCTTTTTGCCATTTTTGCTCAGCGGCTCGTTCGTTTGAGTTCGCGAGAGTTTGTCTCGCCTCGGCAACCTCTCGTTCGTTTGCCGCGCCGCTCGTTTTGCAGGTTTGCCCGCGCGTCCGCTTTCTCGTCACATTCAAATCTCGCCCGTGCGCGTAGCCCGCCTTGGCGCCAAAGTTTGGTCCCTAGTTTCGCCGCCCTTTGCGGTAAATTTGCGCCGCTGCTAAAAAGCCATTTTTCACGAGTCGCTCAAGCTCGTCCGCGCCGCGCCTCAGCTCGTCTGCGCCGGGCGTTATCATATCTAGCATAGGTAGGCTCGCGTACATTTGCGCGCTGCTAGGTCTCTCGAACTCGGCCGCGCAGTCTAGCACGGCGTCAAATTTGCCCGCCACCTTAACCGAGCCCAAATACAGCCCTGGCAAAATCTCGTCTGAAAGCCGGCGTCCGCGCAGCCAAAAGAGCGCATTTAACCGCGCGATGCAAAGATATGGAAAAAGTAAAGCTTTAGCCGCGAAAGCGTGACGGCCTTGCCCGTTTTTAGCAAAAACACCCGCGCCCAAAAGCGCGTAACCGCAAGCAACCAGCGCGAAACTAAGGCTCGCCCATGATAGCCACAGCATCCACGAGCTCCAAATTTTAGCTCCTAAAATCGCCGCAAAAAGCGTCAGAAATGCAAGCCCCAGATATAGAGCCGCCCACTTGTAGCGCGCAGTCACCGCAGTCATGGCAAATCTAAGCGGCTCGCCATCCGTCGGACGAACGAGCAATACGAAACAACCAGCGGCTAACCCCGTCGGAATGTCGATAAAATGGTGCTGATACGTGGTCAGCACGCTAAGGCCGATGAGCGCGAACCACGCTACAAGCGCCGCTTTAAGCCAAATCGCGCGCGCCTTGCGAAGTAAAAATGCGCCCACGACGACGCAAAAGTATGATGTGCAGCGACGGGGCTTGATTAAAAGGAAGGTCAAAGGCGGCGAGGCTAGAGAACAAAAAGCCGCTAAGGCCCGAAACTGCGGGCTTTTCCCACGACATTTGCAGAGGAAAGGCGATAAAAAATAGCGTCGCGATAATCTGCGCGGCGAGCAGCTGCGTTACGTAACGCGCGAGCTCACGGCTGTCACGACAGAGGAAAAATCCAAGCGCATAGAGCACCGATTAGCGACCAATACGGCACGATGCTCCACGCCCAAAACGGCACCGCGCGCTCCCACGCGAAATAGATCTCGGGCACGTTTGCGCGAGCGCTCGCGAGGGCGTTTGTAGCGCCGTAGCTAGCGTAAAATATCGCCGCGACGACGATGAGCGCGGCCAGCTGCGATAAAAAAACAATTTCGTTTTCATTTTTGCCTTTTTTTGCTAATTCTATCAAATTTTAGCGGATTTGCGCTTTTGCGGCTTAATCGCCGATATCGCTCGCTTGGCGTAAAAACGTAAAATTTAACTGCAAATTTTACCCACCGAGACCCGCACCGCAAAAATACTAAAGTTTGGTTTTGTCAAATTTGGATTTTAGTCTTTCTTGTTAAGGGGAAGGGGCTTGAATGCGCTCTGCTTTGCAGCTCTCAAAGAGAGTGCAAGCACAAGGCGAGCAAAGCCGAAGCAAAAGAGCTCCCTTTTGTATCCACCTCTCTTTTTCTTCGGGAGGAAGGGGTTCTACTACGGTCTGCTTGCAGCTACGAGCAAAGCGAGTAGAGCGTCGTCTTCCTTTGCGTCGTGCTACGCACTCGCAACTGCCGAAGGCAGACCCTCTCAAGCCCTCTCCAACCCCACTGCACGTTCAAGGGGTGCGATCGCGCTGTCGCGCCGCACGTTTTTCAAGTGCGTTTTTGTGGAGTGGATCTAGGGCGAGTAAAGACTGAAGTTGGTATGCCATTGACTCGATGAACGTAAAAGAGATAAGGCGAAGTATCGTGAGATGATTTTTTTCGAGTTTTGAAGCAAAATTGAGCGTGCGCTAGAACATATAGCCTGCGGAGCAAAAATTTTTGCGAAATCTCGGAAAAAGCGCTCGCGAGACAAGCCGCTTTCAAACCTAACAGCCAAACTCACGCTAAATATCCCATCCCCATCTATCCATTCACGCACCTTTTTAAACCCCGCCTTTTCCACGAGCTGATCCATCTCGGCTTGGCTGCGGCGGCGCATGATCCACGCAGCGCCCTGCCTGTGGCTAGATAGAGCGCGCGCGATCATCTCGAGCTGCGGGTGCCACGGCTGGTTGGTGTAGATGAGGGTAGCCGCCGCTTCTTACGCTGCTTGCAAAGCCTTGTAGCGCGGTGCGCACGACCGAGTTACCTGGAAAGAGCTCAAACAGCCCAGACACGACGCCTAGCGTATATGCATCCTGCAAGCCCTCGTAGCTAGCGGCTTCAAATGCATTTGCCTGCGTAAAGCTCGCGACGTCCTGTAGCCCGCGCTCCTTTATCATTTCGCTGCCGGCTTTTACATTTATGTCGCTGTAGTCGCGTAGCGTTATGCGCTCAAACGTATGCCCCTGCGCGGCGTCTAGTATGTATCTGCCGTGCCCCGAGGCGATGTCGAGCAGTCGTAGCGGCTCGCCTCGCTCCTGCAACTTTGCTACGGCTTGGTCGATGGCTAGTTTGATATTTCGCTTGCGCTCTCTGATGCCGCGCCAGCCGATAGCGTTTAGGTAAAATTGTCGATAAATTTTAAAGGGTATTCTGCCCCTTGCGGCTCGTTTCGGTAGACGTAGTCAAGCGTACTGCCGCTATCGTAGCCCGTGTTTTCGCCAACTTTTAGCCCGCCGACCCACGGCGAAACCGCCTGCATAAATACCCGCTGAATTTAAATAGCAAATTTCTCGGGCAAAAATCTCGGCAGCGGCGTAGCCAGCCTATCGGCCTCCTCGCGGCTAAATCCGTATTCGTCCGCATGCGTGCAGTCCACCTCGCTAAAAGGCGCGCTAAAGCGCTCGCCGACGAACTCGCGCACTATACTAAACGCCCTCTCCCGCTCGCTCTCGCCCAGCGTATCGTGGTAAAAACCATCTAAAATCTCGCGCCTTTTTACCCGCGCGCCAAGAGCGTTGTAAAACTCGTGCTGCGGGGCGTGCTCCACGACCCAGTCATCGCCCGAGATCAGCAGTAGCGTAGGCGTCGTGATCGCGGCGGCATCCGAAACCACGCGCTGCGCCGCCTCGTAAAGCCCAAGCAGTATGCGCACCGAGATCGCGCGAGTGATGAGCGAGTCGGCGTCATAGCTGGCCTGGCGCTCCTTGTCGTGCGTGAGATAGTGCGCCTTGACGTAGCTGTTTACGAAAAAATTTCCGAGAGCGCAGTAGAGCGCCTTTAGGCCCGCTCTAGCAAACGGTACGTAAAGCTTCACGCTAAACGCCGGACTAGCTAGCACCGCGCAGCGAACGCGCACAGCGTAGTCGTGCAGCCACGCCGAGACCAACACCGCGCCCACGCTCTGGGCTATCACGGCTAGATTTCGCGTATCAAAGCCAAATCTCTGCTCGATATGCGCCACAAACTCGTCCACGTCGGCGATGAGACGGCCGATACTCGGCGCGTCGCCCCGCTCTCCGTCGCTCCTACCGTGTCCGCGCTGATCCCAGGCAAAATAGCTAAAACTCTCATCCGCTAGCCCGTCCGCTACGTGCATCGTCCTGCCCGAGTGCTCGTGTCCGCGGTGAAATATCGCTACGGCTTTGGCGTTTGGTGCGGCTTTAATTTGAGATTTTGCTCGGCGTTTTTCGCTCGGCCTTTCGCTCACATTTGACGCGCTGCATTTGCTAGCTTCGTTTAAAGTTTGAGTCCGAGTTTTCGCTGCCGCTTGGTAAATTTTGCTCCTCCGATTTACCCTCGCCGCCAAAAATCCGGCTCCGCATTTTTCATCCGCGCCGCCTGCTTGCTCGCTCAGCCAATGTGACGTTTCGTTTGCGAGCTCGGCGCTTCAGTTTGACCCATCAAACGTTTACCGACCTCGCTCACATTACTTCGTCTGCGCTCGGGTTTTCGCACGCCACGTCCGCAGCCAGGCGGTATCTGTAAAATATCCTCGCCCCGTCGCTCGTTATAAAAGCAGCTCTCTTTAAACTCCATTTTTTTGCCTTTCTTGCTTAAATTTATCGGTTTTTACGCTTATTTTATCCTAAAATGCCCCGTTATCTCGTACTCGTTTAGCACGTCCTCCTCCTGCGCGCCAAGCCCGATGTTGTGGATCACGAGCGGGGTTTTGCCGCCGGCAAATTTATCCGAAACTATACCGATGTGAGGCCTGCCGCTATCCAGCCGCCACGTCACGATATCGCCCGCTTTAAACTCGCCCTTTGCCTCGTAGCCTTTGCGTTTTAGATAGGTCGCGATGTTTGGCACACGGCGATGATCGATATTTTTTTGTCGGTCTTTTTCGCGCCCCAGTTTTTTTGGGATAGGAGCTGAAATTTGCGCTCATATCCTCGTGGATGAGCCGCTGCAGATCGATATCCTGCCCGCGCAGCGCCCTAACGACGACGTCGGTGCAAACGCCTTTTATCATATCCACATCGCCCATCGGATAGGCTAGCCTTGAGTACGAAGGATCGTAAAACAGCGTCTGTCCAATCTGCGCTCTAGCGTCTTGCACGAGCTTCCCAGCCGAAAAATGCAAAAGGCTAAATTTGCCGCGAGCGCTAAAAAGTAAAATTTTGCTACCGATTTTCATAAAAACCTCACGCGTAAAAAGTATCTAACTATGTGAAAAAAATATCGGCGCGGCAAAGCACAGCGAGTCCATACGGTCAAGCATCCCGCCATGCCCGCTGATCATATAGCCCCAGTCCTGACGCCCAGATCGCGCTTGATAGCAGACATAACAAGCCCTCCTAAAAAGCCCATCATGCAAACGGCAAGCCCGATAAAAAAACGCTCCTACCGCGCCAAAAAGGCGTGAGATGATGCAGACACGCAGCCAGCGCGCTAGCGCTAAGAACCCCTCCCGCAAAGCCGACCACAGTTTTAGACGGGCTGATGCTAGGAGCGATCTTGCGCTTGCCAAAAAAAGCTTGCCCCAGATATACTGCAGCACGTCGCTAGCCTGCACGACTATGATCAAAAAAACAGCATCAGCTCCATACTGTTACCGCGCTCAAGATCCAGCAAAAGAAGTGCGGGGATATGCGAGATACAAAACACGCAGATCATCAGCGCCCACTGGATCTTCGTCGAGCGCTCTAAAAAAATAGGCCGCATCGCCGCAAATAGCCGCCAAAAATCGGCAAAAAAATAAAAAAATCCGTAAACCGGGATAAATATCATCGCCATAGCGTACCAGTCGGCATAGATAAAGATATACTGCATGGGCAAAATCACGTAAAAAGCACGCCACGAGAGCGATATGATCGCCTCTGCGGATGTAGATGAGCGATAAAAACTCGCGCAATGCGGCAAAAGATACGAGCAAAAAAATAAAAAAATATCACGGCGTTTTTGCCCAGATAAGTAAACGCAAAATGACCAAAATCATCGCCCACCAGGCGTTTATGCGTGAGGTCAAATTTGCGATGGTTTTTGTTCTCGGCGCCAAATTTGGCCTTTAATATAAAAAGCCACGACGCTAGAGACGACAAGCACCGCGATGAGTCCTAAAAATAGATTTAATATATGATTTTTGCGGGTTCATTTTTAGGGCCTTTTTGGTTAAATTTGAAGCTAAATTTGACGCCTACGTCGGAGCTCTCGAGCGAGTCAATTTGCGAGCGTTTGGTTTGCCGCGCGGACGGCTTGATTGGTTAAATTTCTTTACGCGGTTTAAATTTGCGTTTGGGTCAATTTGATTTGCGGCAAGGCTGGCGTTTTGATCGCCGTTTCGTGCTCAATTTGACGTTTTTTTAGCCGCCGCTCTAAAAAGGCTCGCCGTCAAACGTTTGTCGTAAAAATCGGTCGCAAATTTTGCTTTTTCATTTGACGGATTTACGGGGCTTAAGTTTACCGCCATCGCCAGAGCCGCCAAATCAAGCTTTAGCTCTATCATTTTGCGTATCGCTCATCGCTAGTAGCGCGTCTTGCGCCTTTTGTAAAAACTCGCCCTTTGCCTTCGCCGTCGTAGGGTTATCTCCTCGCCCACTATCAGCTCGCAAAGCAGCGGAATAGGGCACGAAAAAAGCCCTTAGGCAGGGACGTTGCGCGCATTTTTTTGATCCATACGGGCACTAGCGGGACGTCAGGACACTGCTGCACCAGGCGGAAAATCCCGCTTTTAAACGGTTGCAGCGCTGGGTCGTCGTTCATCTTGCGCGTGCCTTCGGGAAAGATGATTGAGAGTGCGTTTTTAGCGCTTCGCTCATTTGCGCCAGCGCTTCTAGCGGATCTTTATGACGACTGATTAGAACCATGTTAAACACGTTTTTAGCAAGAAATCTGCGCACCGGCCCGCTCTCCCAGTACTCCGCCGCCGCGACGGGGACGCACGCGCTTTCTCACGCGGTAGGGTAGCGAGACGAAAATCAGCAAAAAAATCGCCGTGGCTGGCGTGGTTTGCATAGTAAACTTTTAGTGCCCTCGCCGATGTTTAAAAAGCTCCTGCGGCGGCCGTACGCCCGTGATAAATATCGTAATACGGCAAAGGATAAAAATCAAGTGCGGCCGCTAAAAAACTCTTTCATCTTTCGTCCTTTTATGTTAAATTTGCCTTGTTTGCGCGTCAAATTTGACGAGCGACGCAGATTTGCAGTAACGCTTGCCCGCGAACGAAGTAGATTTTGGAACTATAAATTTTAACTCGCAAACGCTCATGGCACTCCAAATGATTAGATTTAGCGCAACCTGGGCCGATCTTGGCTGCGACTCTATCTTACCGCCCGCAAAACCGCTTTACCTATTTTTAGTAAAATATGATGAAATCTTTTATATATTTGCCGTTATTATACCTAAAATCGCGCTTTTTAAGCCAAGCAAGAGATTTTCTCTTTGTCTGCGTGCTTTAGTCTAGATTGTTTTGCGCAGCAATGAGCCTTAACTCCATAATGTGCTAATCCGCCGCGCCTTTGAGTTAAGAAATCTAAAAACTTGGTCAGATCTGAGTATCGACCGCGCTGTCGCAAGAAACTAAATTCTCATTTTATAAATAAATTTGATAGAAAATTAGCCATTTCTTGACGGCGATCAAGTCGTTATTATAAATAAAATCTTAAAATCTACAACTAATTTTTATAAAGGATTTTCTATGAGTTACAATCAAGAGATGTTCTGTCACCAGTGCCAAATGAGCGCGCCTGAGGGCTGCGGCGCAAAGGGCCAAAGCAAAAGGCACCTGCGGCAAAAAACCTCGACGCTAGCGTTACTTCAGGACACTATGGTTTTCGGACTTAAGGGCCTTAGCGCCTACCGCCACCACGCGCACGAGCTCGGCGCCGATACTAGCGCGGTCGATACCGTCATGGCAGACACGCTGTATTTTACGCTGACGAACTCAAATTTTTAACTTTGACGAGCATATCGCGCAGCTGATGGCCGTCGGAAGCGCGGGCGTGCAGATGATGGATATCTTAAGCGAGGCGCATACCGCAAGTCGGCGTACCGACTCCGGTTAAAGTTAGCCAAAACAAGGTCGAGGGTAAGGCGATTTTTGGTTAGCGGCCACAATCTGCACGCTCTTGAGGCGCTACTAAAAGCGACCGAGGGCAAGGGACATCAATATCTACACCCACTCCGAGATGCTTCCTGCGCACGGTTACCCGGTGCTTCGCAAGTATCAGCATCTAAAGGGCAACGTCGGCAAGGCGTGGTTTGATCAGACCAAGCTTTTCAACGAATTCAAAGGCGCGATTTTTGATGACCACGAACTGCATCGTGCCGCTTCGCTCGTCCTGTAGCTACGCAGACAGGCTGTTTGGCTACTCAATCGCTGGCACAGACGGCATCAAAGCATATCCAAAATGACGATTTTACGCCGCTCATCGAGTGCGCGCTTGCATGCGGCGACGTGAGTATGGACAGTGACGAGAGCTTGGTAACGGGCGGACACTACAAGACGATTTTGAGCCTCGCACCGCAAATTTTTGAGACGCGATCAAATCGGGCAAAAATCCGCCGCTTTTTCGTTATCGCGGGCTGCGACGCGCCGGGCAAGGGACGCGAGTATTACCGCGAGCTAGCGCTTAGTCTGCCGAAAAGACTGCGTGATTTTTGACCTCCAGCTGCGGCAAATTCCCGCTTCAACGACGTGGATTTCGGAACCGTGCCCGGCACCGAGCTTCCGCGTTATATCGATCTAGGCCAGTGCAACGACAGCAACGGTGCGGTCAAGATCGCTCTGGCGCTTAGCGAGGCTACAGGCATCGCGGTAAACGATCTGCCGGTCTCGATCGTGCTGATGTGGATGGAGCAAAAGGCGGTCATCATCCTACTTGCGCTGTTTAGTCTGGGCGTTAAGAATATCAACGTGGGCCCTACGGTACCTGAGTTTTTTTCAACGACGACTACTGGGCTTTTTGGTGCAAAATTTCGGCCTTCGCCTAATCAGCGGCGACGCGCAGGCGGATCTGAAATACTTCCTGGGCGAATAAGTTTCCGCTCAATTAATCTTTTCGGGCGCGCGAACGCTGTATAAAACGGCGCGCAGAATTTCTCGCGATTTCTCGCATGCCCGTAATCCGCTCGCACCCGCTTCATTTCTAATTTCTCGGCGGGGCGGCAATTTTGATAAATTTCAAATCCGCCCTCCCGCTTCTAACTTTCATCGCGACTCGCTTTAAATTTTTATAAAAACACCCGCCTTAGCATTAGGGCAACTTCTGTTAAAAACCAATGGTACCATTTGACGCTCCCTTTTCAAATTTAATTATTTTTTTCGCACGGCTACCGCAAACTTTGATTTGAAATTTGATTAGCTTGCATAGTCCGTAATTTTAGCCCTATTTGCGCCAAATGTTTCTCGCGACACCTCCGTCTCTTTTGAATATTTATTAAAGATTTTTATCTGCGTATAGCGTAAGATTTATTGCTTACTCGCCCAGCCTGTATCGGGGTTTTTATGAAACTATTTAAACCAATTTGGCTACGACAATAAACTGCGCCAATTTAATATCTTTATAGCTAGGTATTGTTTTGAAATTTATGTAGTTTAATTTATGGGCATCTAGGCGTAAATTTGCGCAAACGTATTATCCTATTTTTTTAATCCATTCCTCAAATTATGCCGTACATTTTATTCGCCTAGCCTTTTTAAACCCATTCTGACGCGGTTTATGCAAGTAAGCGCAAGCAAAAATGCTACCACATAAAGCGTCCAGCCGAACCACGCTGGCAGCTGCCCAAATACCGCATATATAGTGCCCATAAGCCCAAATACGAAGGCGCGGTCGCTCTTGCCCATGGGTCCGTCGTACCGCCTGCCGCTGCCGTGCACCCTGCCCCAGGACGCCCAAAAACTCGCTCATAAAAGGCCAAAAATATAACAAGCGCGATAACGCCCCATCCAAACGGAGCCACAAAAGCAAACGGCAGATAAAGCGCAGTATCGGAGATAACGTCGGTAGCTTCGTTTAGATAGCCTCCTAGCGGCGTTTTTTGATTACATTCTCGGGCCAGCATGCCATCGATAGCATTTAGCGCCATACGTAAAAACATCCAGATAGGCAGTAGAAAAAAACAAAGTAGAGACGTCGGCAAATTTGACGAGTAGTGCGCCCTAGTAATACAGACAGGGACGCAGGCAGCGAGCGTAACTTTGATTTGCCGTAACGCCAGTGCTGTAAAGACGCCTTACTAGCGGACGAAGTAGGTTTTGAGATGGGTTTTTAACTCGTAGATACTCATAACACTCCAAGCAATTTAAATTTACAGCATTTTTCTCAAAAATACTTGAATAAAGTTTAATGAAGATTTGTGTGTATTTTTTTAACGCTCTACTTAATTCTTTTGCATTGATTTAGTCTATAGGGACTTTATAGCAAACAAGATAAATCAATATTAGCTGCCGATATTTTGATAAAAAATAAATCAAGATCGTATTATGGCCACAAATGTTTAAATTTCCGAACCTCAATAGCACCTTTTCTAAACTTCTATTAGTCAAAAACGCAAATATCCTAAAGCCGGATAAAAACAAACACGGTTGATTAAATTTGTTAATTAAATAAACCATAGAAATATAAAAGCCGAGAATATAACTGTAAAAATGGATTAAAAAAGGAATTAAAGCGAAGTTTAAATAGAAAAAAAGAATAAAAAAACAAAGCCCGCAACGACCTACTTTCCCGACATCCCAGTAAGGGAGAGTATCATCAGCCAGGACGAGCTTAGCTTCTGGTTCGAGATGGAGCAAGGCGTTTCCTCGTCTGTATAGTCACGGGCAGTGTTAAAGAAATAAACTATATTAATTTACTTCTTTAACACTGCTATTTAATTGTTAAAAGTCAAATCTCATTTTAACTAAAACAAGATCTTGATAGGGTATAGATCAGATATTTTATTTCGGATTTTCGAAGTAAAATTACCCTTAACAAGGAAGTGATGCTTATTAAAAGATAAGCAGACGAGCTATTAGTACTGGTCAGCTAAAGGACTTTCATCCATTACACACCCAGCCTATCAAACTTATAGTCTATAAGAGCTCTTAAAAGAAGATTCATCTTGGAGTTGGCTTCCTGCTTAGATGCTTTCAGCGGTTATCACATCCCGACATAGCTACCCAGCGCTACCCTTGGCAGGATAACTGGTACACCAGTGGTCGGTTCAACCCGGTCCTCTCGTACTAGGGTCAACTCTCCTCAATCTTCTTGCGCCCACGGCAGATAGGGGACCGAACTGTCTCACGACGTTCTGAACCCAGCTCGCGTACCGCTTTAAATGGCGAACAGCCATACCCTTGGGACCTGCTCCAGCCCCAGGATGCGATGAGCCGACATCGAGGTGCCAAACCTCCCCGTCGATGTGAGCTCTTGGGGGAGATCAGCCTGTTATCCCCGGGGTACCTTTTATCCTTTGAGCGATGGCCCTTCCACACAGAACCACCGGATCACTAAGACCGACTTTCGTCCCTGCTTGACATGTATGTCTCGCAGTTAAGCTGGCTTTTGCCTTTATACTCTGCGAACGATTTCCAACCGTTCTGAGCCAACCTTTGTAAGCCTCCGTTACATTTTGGGAGGCGACCGCCCCAGTCAAACTACCCACCAGACATTGTCCTACTTGAGGATAACTCAAGCTAGTTAGCTATCAGAATAAAAAAAGAGTGGTATCTCAACAATGGCTCACCATAAACTGGCGTCTATGGATCAAAAGCCTCCCACCCTATCCTGCACATTTTTATCCCAATAGCAGTGTCAAGCTGTAGTAAAGGTCCACGGGGTCTTTCCGTCTTGCCGCGGGTAGGAGGAATTTTCACCTCCACTACAATTTCACTGGATCCCTCTTCGAGACAGCTCCCATCTCGTTACGCCATTCATGCAGGTCGATATTTAATCGACAAGGAATTTTCGCTACCTTAGGACCGTTATAGTTACGGCCGCCGTTTACTCGGGCTTCGATCAAACGCTTCGCAGAGCTAACGTCATCAATTAACCTTCGAGCACCGGGCAGGCGTCACACCCTATACATCCTCTTACGAGTTAGCAGAGTGCTGTGTTTTTGGTAAACAGTCGGGAGGGACTCTTTGTTGTAACCTTCAATGCTTACGGAGTAAATCCTTCACAAAGTTAGGCACACCTTATACCGAAGATACGGTGCTATTTTGCAGAGTTCCTTGAAGAGAGTTCTTCCACGCGCCTTAGAATACTCATCCCACCCACCTGTGTCGGTTTACGGTACGGGCAACTATAACTAAACTTAGAAACTTTTCTTGGCTCGACAGTATCAGCAATTCGCTATCCATTCCGAAGAACTTCAAACGCCTGTGGGGTCTCGGCTTAAAAAGATCCGGATTTGCCTGGATCTTAACCTACACCTTTCGACTAGCACTACCATCCGCTAGCTTGCTTTAACTCTAAGCGTCCTTCCATCGCACATTATAGTTGGCATTGGAATATTAACCAATTTTCCATCGCATACCCCTTTCGGACTTTGCTTAGGACCCAGCTAACCCTACGATGACGAGCATCGCGTAGAAACCTTGGGTTTTACGGCGTTGGGGATTCTCACCCCAATTATCGCTACTCATGCCTGCATGCTCACTTGCATTCGCTCCAGCGCTCCTTACCGGTACACCTTCGACGCTGAATGCAACGCTCTCCTACCACTTAGTAAAACTAAGTCTAAAGCTTCGGTACTCATTTTAGCCCCGTTATATTTTTCCGCGCAGAATCACTAGACCAGTGAGCTATTACGCTTTCTTTAAAGGATGGCTGCTTCTAAGCCAACCTCCTGGTTGTTTAAGTAACTCCACATCGTTTTTCCACTTAAATGAGATTTAGGGACCTTAGCTGTTAGTCTGGGTTTGTTCCCCTCTCGACGACGGATTTTTATCACTCGCCGCCTGACTGCCATGATTACACACTAGGTATTCGGAGTTTGATAGGGTTTGGTACATTGGTGTATGCCCCTAGCCCATTCAGTGCTCTACCCCCAGTGTTACTACATGACGCTATACCTAAATATATTTCGAGAGAACCAGCTATCACGATGTTTGATTGACCTTTCACCCCTATCCACAAGTCATCCCATGGCTTTTTCAACGCCAGCGGGTTGGGTCCTCCACCGGCTCTTACACCGGCTTCAACCTGCTCATGGATAGATCACATCGTTTCGGGTCTGCAGCATCTGACTAAACGCCCTATTAAGACTCGCTTTCGCTACGGCTCCGGGTTTCCTTAACCTCGCCAGACACCACAACTCGCAGGCTCATTATGCAAAGGCAGTCCATCACACGTCATAAAGAATCGTGCTCTGAATGATTGTAAGTAAATGGTTTCAGGTTCTATTTCACTCTGATCACCTCAGTTCTTTTCACCTTTCCCTCACGGTACTTGTGCGCTATCGGTCTAGTAGTAGTATTTAGGGTTGGATCGTGGTCGACCCAGCTTCAGACAGAATATCACGTGTTCCGCCCTACTCAGGATACTGCTAAGTAAAAACAAAGCTTTCATATACGGGAGTATCACCCTCTATGCTTAATCTTTCCAGATTATTCTATTAGCTAAGTTTAGTCTATATCGCAGTCCTACAACCCCGTTAGTAAACTAACGGTTTGCCCTCTTACGCGTTCGCTCGCCGCTACTAGCGTAATCTCTTTTTGATTTCTTTTCCTGAGGGTACTAAGATGTTTCAATTCCCCTCGTTCGCTCCATATTAGGTAGTTAAGCTCACACTTAACTGGGTTTGCCCCATTCAGAAATTCCCCGGATCAAAGCCCCTTGACGGCTCCCCGAGACTTATCGCAGCCTGGCACGTCTTTCATCGCCTCTACTAGCCAAGGCATCCACCACTTACTCTTAGTAGCTTACCTTTTATTAGTATATAATATATTCTAATTCGCATCACTTCCTTGTTAAAGGTAACTATTAAACTTAAGATTTCATAACGAAGACTCAAATTTAAGATCTATTACGAAATTTAAATCTCTTACTTTTTAAGACGGAAAGCATTGACTAATATCTAGGTAAGTTTTAAACTCTATGATATCTTGTGACGTCAAACTTCTGCATTAAGCAAATAAGCAAGATCTTTAAATCTTTAACAAGTCCTGTAAAAATTGTTTTATTTATTAAAAACTTGATTGTGACTTTTAACAATAATAAACTAAATAACGTTTAGACTTAAAAGTCTAATTAGAAAGCTTAGGTAAAAAGTTCTCTAATTAAACTTTGTATGCTTTATGTTAAACTAATCATGGTGGAGAATAGCGGGATCGAACCGCTGACCTCCTGCGTGCAAAAGCAGGCGCTCTCCCAGCTGAGCTAATTCCCCAATTAAATTCTCTGGTGGGCCTAACAAGACTTGAACTCAGGACCTCACCCTTATCAGGGGTGCACTCTAACCAGCTGAGCTATAGGCCCCTATAGGTTTGCGTCAATCTTTCAAAACTAAACAAGGTCGATTGAGTAGATTATCTATAGCGATAACCTAAATTTTCCTTTGACGAATATCTTGTGAGAGAATATTCGTTGTACTCTAGAAAGGAGGTGATCCAACCGCAGGTTCTCCTACGGTTACCTTGTTACGACTTCACCCCAGTCGCTGATTCCACTGTGGACCATAACCGGTTTGGTATTTGGGCTTCGAGTGAAATCAACTCCCATGGTGTGACGGGCGGTGAGTACAAGACCCGGGAACGTATTCACCGTAGCATGGCTGATCTACGATTACTAGCGATTCCGGCTTCATGGAGTCGAGTTGCAGACTCCAATCCGAACTGGGACATATTTTATAGATTTGCTCCATCTCGCGATATTGCTTCTCATTGTATATGCCATTGTAGCACGTGTGTCGCCCCGGACATAAGGGCCATGATGACTTGACGTCGTCCACACCTTCCTCCTCCTTGCGAAGGCAGTCTCATTAGAGTGCTCGGCCGAACCGTTAGCAACTAATGACGTGGGTTGCGCTCGTTGCGGGACTTAACCCAACATCTCACGACACGAGCTGACGACAGCCGTGCAGCACCTGTCTTAACATTTCTGCAAGCAGACACTCTTCCATCTCTGGATGATTTGTTAGATATCAAGTCCGGGTAAGGTTCTTCGCGTATCTTCGAATTAAACCACATGCTCCACCGCTTGTGCGGGTCCCCGTCTATTCCTTTGAGTTTTAATCTTGCGACCGTACTCCCCAGGCGGTATACTTAATCCGTTAGGTGCATTACTGCCTCGACTAGCGAAGCAACAACTAGTATACATCGTTTAGGGGCGTGGACTACCAGGGTATCTAATCCTGTTTGCTCCCCACGCTTTCACGCATTAGCGTCAGTTAAGTTCCAGCAGATCGCTTTCGCAATGGGTATTCTTCTTGATCTCTACGGATTTTACCCCTACACCAAGAATTCCATCTGCCTCTCCCTTACTCTAGACTATCAGTTTCCCAAGCAGTTTAACGGTTAAGCCGTTAGATTTCACAAGAGACTTGATAATCCGCCTACGCGTCCTTTACGCCCAGTGATTCCGAGTAACGCTTGCACCCTCCGTATTACCGCGGCTGCTGGCACGGAGTTAGCCGGTGCTTATTCCTTGGGTACCGTCATAATTCTTTCCCAAGAAAAGGAGTTTACGCTCCGAAAAGTGTCATCCTCCACGCGGCGTTGCTGCTTCAGGGTTTCCCCCATTGAGCAATATTCCCTACTGCTGCCTCCCGTAGGAGTCTGGACCGTGTCTCAGTTCCAGTGTGACTGATCATCCTCTCAGACCAGTTACGCGTCATAGCCTTGGTAAGCCATTACCTTACCAACTAGCTGATACGATATAGCCCTATCCATTACCGAAAAACTTTCCCGTATCTACTTATATAGATACGGAGTATAAGGTATTAGCAGTCGTTTCCAACTGTTGTCCCTTAGTAATGGGCAAGTTAGCTATATATTACTCACCCGTGCGCCACTAAGATTAAATAGCAAGCTACTTAATCTCCGTTCGACTTGCATGTATTAGGCACGCCGCCAGCGTTCACTCTGAGCCAGGATCAAACTCTCCATATTAAATTACCTAAATCATAAAGATATTAGGATTTTTATTATGAAGTTTTAATCAAAAAAACTTTAACTTTTATTAATTAGTTTTATCTCTTATCTACTTTCCAGGGAAAGCCTGATAATAGATTGGCTCAATCGATCACTTGTTTAGATTTCAAAGATTGACTAATTAGTTTAACAGTGTTAATTTAAAAAAACATAATTTAAGAGCTAGTTTCAAAAAAACTCTCAAAAAATTAGAGAATTGTTTATTTAACCCAAAAATTAAAAACTTACGATATTAAAAAGAAAAGGCTTTATTAACGTGAAAGTTAAAGGTGGTTTCTCAATTCGTGAGCTGGAATTATACAAGGAAGATGCTTAAAAAGAAGCTGAAGGAAAGGAGGGTATAAAAAAATTTTTAGAGATTTTTTTGTTGTGGGTTTTATCAAATTTTTATTTTGCAGAAATTTACCTTAATATATAAGCAAAAACAAAATTTGTTCAGCGGACGAAGCAGTAAATTTGAGCGCTATCGTCCGCTAAAAAAATAAAACAATTTCTAGTTCGCCATCAGGCTCATTATAAATTCTTTAAGCGAAATTTTTATCGTTTATCAGCAGAGTCGTCGCTACCGACGTCGTGCTTTAATTTCTGCGCTCATATACTCGCCTTCTTTGAGCAAAAAGCGAATTTACGCGCTCTTCAAAAAGGCTTGATACCATCCATCATCTGGCTAAAGTCGCTATCGGCCATCAGCCCCTTATACGCGCTTAAAAACTCCGTTATAGACGCGGCTTGTACCTTTATCTCGCCATCAAATTTGACCGCCTTTTAGCGCCGTTTGGATATCTACGTCGTCATGCAGCGTTTTTGCTTTTCCGAGCCAAGCCCTGACGCATCGGCTATGGCGTTAAACTTTAGCTCCTTTGCCGTTTGGGTTTTTAAAGCTAGTACTTTTAACCTCCATCACGTAGTTTTTTTGCTCATCAAAAATCTTATAAAGATAAAGAGTCGCCTCTTGCGGATCGCTCACGTACATCGCCATCGCTTCTTTGTTTACGTTTTTTTCTCGCCTAGGCTCAAATTTAGCTGCGTCAAGAACCTTTTTGCCGTCTACGTCAAGCGCGCCTAAACTCGCGTCGGTAAGCGTGTCGAGGAGATTTGCGTCCGCGTTTTGCTTTATCTGCGTCAGAAACGACATGCCCGTAATGCCGACCGATTTTGGAAAAATCATAGCCCTTGGCGCTATTAAAGCTCATTTTATCGGCCTTTCACTCCGATTTTAGCTATGTTTTCGTAGGCGGTTTGTATGTTTATAAACGAGATTAGATCGTCAAAGCTCTTAAAGTCATTAAGCTCGATGAGCGCGGAGGCGTTTTTCATATCAACCTTATCCATGCCGTCCGTATCGCCGCCGCCGATTTTACCGACGCCGATTTCTAGGGATTTTATCTTATTTTTCTTTGATTTGCGCCTTCGCAAAAAGGCTTTGAGATAACAAAGGTCCGAATTTCTCTCGTCTACTTTGATCTCGGCCAAACTGAGCGTTACGTCGCGGGTTTTTATCTAAAGTTTATCAACACGTCGGCGCTCAAAAAACTCGTCCGTGCCGAATATCTTTTTAGCTTCGGCGGCGGCTTCGGGCGTTAGAGCCTTGATATCGCTGTGCGCCTTAAATCCGCTAAAAATCTCGGCAAATCCGTGCTTTAGCGTGGTTTTAGCCTCAATTTTACCGGATCTTTGCCGCCGGTTAGCTCAAACGTAAGCGTCGCACGCGAGCTAAACAGCCCTTTGTCGTACTCGTTTTGCGTCACATTTGCCTTTTAGATCGATAAACGGCAAGCGCAGAGTTTCGCCCGTTAGCCTAGCCACGCCCCTATCGTAGGACTCTTTAGCCTTAGACGAGCCGTAAAATGCGACGCCCAAAACCGCGATCAAAAACGACTGCAAGCGCAAATATAATCTTTTTCATTTTTTTCCCTTGATTTTTAAATTTTACTTCGTCGCCGCGATAAGCTCGATCTCGACTAGACCGCCTTTTTGGCAGCGTTTTTAACGGCGATCGTACTTCTGGCAGGATACGGCTCGTTAAAAAATTTGAGCGTAGATTTCGTTTACCGCCGCAAAGTCCGCAATATCGGCTAGAAAAAAATCGTCGTTTTTACCGCGTTTTCAAAGCCAAGCCCCGCCTGCGTCAAAATCGCTTTTAAATTTAGCATCGATTGCTCGGCTTGAGCCCTCACGTCCTCGCCCGCAAATTTGCCCTCAGGCGTAACGCCCAGCTGTCCCTGAAATAAACAAAAATCCGTTTGCCGCGATCGCTTGCGAATACGGTCCGATCGCTTGCGGGAGCGTCTTTTGTAGAGATAACCTTTTTCATTTTCGTCCTTTATAAAATTTGGGCGAATATTATCTAATTTACGGCTAAAAAAAGCACATTCGCTATAATTTCCCGAAAGAAAGGCACGGAAAAATATGAAAAGTCACTCTTGCGCCAAACGAGTTTTTTTAGACGACTACGTTCTGGGCTGTGAATTTGCGCGAAATGCCGAAATCTCAGGGCAATGCATATCTATTTTTGGAGCGGCGCGATCTGCGCTAAATCTGAAAAACTCGCGCATCGTTTTTTTCTGCATAAAAAAATGCATTCCCGCGCGATTTTCGCGAGGCCGCCGCACGCTGCAGCGATCTAGCAGGACTCGTGCTCACGTCAGCATTTTGCTCGTTTCACGACTCTAGTACCCTCGCACCTCGTCGCCAAAAACGGTTCCAAACTCTATCCGCTTTTTGATCTACGCGAAATGTGCGGGATAAAATTTATAAATTTAAAGAAATTTTTACGACGACTTTGGACTTGACTACGACTACAGAATTTACATCGAAAAGTGCTCGTTTTTTTCTCGCCTGCGCCGCTTGAAAAAGCGCATAAAAGCTAACCGAGACGATGTGTCTTGGATATTATTAAATTTACCTTACCGCATTTTGCTTGTCTTCCTCGGTTACGGACGTGAGCTTTAGAAAGCCGCCTCCCAAGGAAGTTTTTCACGTCATCAACGATAGAATAAACCGTCGGCACGAAAACGAGGCTAAGTAGCGTAGAGGCTGCCAGCCCGCAGATCACGGCTACCGACATCGTCGCGCGAAAAGCCGCTCCCGAGCCGCTAGCAAACACCGCGGGCGCCATGCCCGCGATCATAGCTATCGTAGTCATCACGATAGGGTCGCGCACGCTCAGCGCCAGAGCTTAGCAAAGCCTGCCTGACGCCGCTTCCGCGCAGGCGCTTTTCGATGACGAAATCAACGAGCAAGATAGAGTTTTTACCCACGATAGCCATCAGCATCAAGATACCGATCACAGAGGATAGATCAAGTGCGCCGCCGTAAAGTAGCAGACCGCCCGCCGCGCCGCCGATAGAGAGCGGAAGCGCGATAAATATCGTAGCAGGCTGCAAAAAAATCGCGAAAAAAAGTACAATCAAAACCAGCAAAAAAACATCGTCACTCCAAAGCCAAGCGCGATACTAAACTGCTCAAACATCTCGCTCATATACTCGCTATCGCCGTACTCGGGCGAGGAGATGCTTGTCGGCAAATTTTGCATCGCGGGCAAGGCATGAATTTGCCCCAAAACTTCGCCTATGGTAAATCCAGGTTGCAAATCGGCCTCGACAGCGATCTTGCGACGTTTATCAAACCTCTCTATGCTAGCCGCACCCTGCGAATACGAAACTTCTGCCACGCTAGAGAGCGGCACGGCCGTCCCTGTCGCGCTTTGGACGTAAATTTACGCAAAACTTCAAGATCGTTTCTAGCACTCTCCTCTAGGGCTAACGCGGATAGGTACTTGGCGGTCCGGCAGGTCACTTTTGCCGACGCCGCGTCCGTGTCGCCTACGGTAGCGATACGCAAAGCTTCGCTAACTGTCTGATGGTCTCACGCCCAGCCTTGCGGCCTCTTTTTTTGATTAAACTTTACGCGGATTTCCGGCTTTTTGCAGCGGTTCGTTTACTTGAGCGTTTTTTTCGCGCCCGCAACTCCGTTCATTTGAGATTTTATTAGCGACGCCGTTTGAGAGAGTGCATCCGCGTCGTCGCCTGCTAGGATGACCGAGATATCGCGCGCAGCCATCTCGTTAGCAAAAAGCAAATCTCATATCGCTAAATTTAGCCAGCTCCGCCCGCAGTTCGTTTTCAAACTCCTTTTTGCGTAACGGCGCGCTGCTTGTGCGGTTTTTAGCGTGATTAGCAGCTCCCCTTGTGCGTTTCGCCACCTCCTCCAGCGATAGCAAAAAACCGACCAAACGGCAGGGGTTTTTCTTTGATGGCGCGCGTTAAATTAAAAAGCCTCTCATCGGTCTGCTCTAGCGTGGATCCGGGAGCTAGCGTGATATTTACGCTACTTCTGCCCGAGTCGCTTTGAGGCAAAAAAATCCCGTCGGCAAAAAGCGGTATTAGCGCAAACGAGCCAAGCAGTAGCAAAAAGCCGATAAAGAGCGTAAATTTGCGGTGATCTAGCGTGAAAGTTAGTAAATTTAGATAGGCAGCCTTTTAGTTTGCTCGCTTCGCGCTCCTCTTTGGTCTCGGGCTTTAGGGATATAGGCCGCTAGTAGCGGAGTGGCTAGACGCGCGACTAAAAGCGAAGCCAAAACCGCCGCCGCAACCGTGATGCCAAACTGCCTAAAGTACTGCCCGATACCCCCGCCGATAAAGCTAACTGGCAAAAATATCGCCACTATCGTTAGCGTAATGGCAACCACCGCAAAGCCGATATCATCAGCCGCGTCTATGGCGGCTTGATAGGGGCGTTTGCCTAGAGTTAAGTGCTTTTTGATATTTTCTATCTCCACGATCGCATCGTCTACGAGTATGCCGATAACTAGCATTAAAGCCAGTAGCGTGATACCGTTTAGCGTGTAGTCCAGCAGATAAAGCGCCGCAAACGTCGGCAGAATCGAAAGCGGTAGCGACACGGCCGCCACTAGCGTCGCTCGGGCGTCTCGCAAGAAAATAAATACCACAAGCACCGTTAGTATCGCACCCTCGGCTAGCATCCAGATCGTTTGGTCGTAGCTTTGCTTAGTCTCGTTTGCCGAGGTATATATCTCGTCTATCTTTACTTCTGCATGCTCTGCGGTAAATTTAGCCAGCTCCTCCTCGACCTTTTGCATCAGGGCCGTGTCGCTGGCGCCTTTTGAGCGCGAGACGCTAAATCCCGCCGTCTCCAGCCCGTCCATCCCTAGAGCGCGATCTAGGCTCAGCGTGCGAGTCCTCAACGCGAGCGATGTCGCCCAGACGGACGTTTCGGCCGCCGTCTCAGCCAGATAGGAGTATCGGAAAGCTCCTCGACGCTCTTTGCACCGCCTGTTACGCGCAGGCTATTTTCCGCACCGTCTAAAACCGTCCTGCCCGCGGGCAAATCGGCGTTATTTTGTGCAAGCTGTTTGCTAATATAAGCGGCGTCTATCTTTAGCGAGCTAAGCGCGGCGGGATCCAAAAACACTCTGATCTCGCGCGTAACACCGCCTAGACGCTTTACCTGCTGAACGCCCAGGATCGCTAGCAGCCGCCTTTTTTATCTCGTTATCTATCAGGTGCGATATCTCGCTTTGGTTTCAAATTTGCGCTTCCTATAGAATAAAACGCCAGCACGCCGCCCTCGATGTCCACACGCTCTACTATCGGCGTATCGATACCGGCTGGTAGTTCGTCTCTGATCTGCGAGATAGCGTTTCGCACGTCGTTTACGGCTCGATCGACGTCCGTCTCGATAGCAAACTCCACTGTGGTAGCCGAGCTACCCTCAGAGATCGTAGAGCTAACGTGCCTCACGCCCGCTAGCCCGCCCACTGCATTCTCGATGCGCCTAGTAGTCGAGCTTTCCAGCTGCGTAGGCGACGCGCCCGCCTGCGTGACCGTGACGCTAACGATAGGGAAGGTACGTTTGGGTTTGCGTTTATCGGTAAGCGCAGAAACGACGCTACGCCGCCTAAGCTAAGCGCGATAAAAAGCACGATAATCGGGATGGGATGGCGAATCGCCCAAGACGAAATTTTCACTCAGCGCTCCTTTGCGCCGCTTCGCCGTCGTTTACCAGCGCGGCGGCTTTTAGCGCGACCTCATCGTCCTTGCTGACACCTGAAATCACCTGAACTAGCCCGTTTGCTCTAAGTCCGGTTTGGATTTTTCGCTTGACTGCTTTGCCGCCCTTTACTATAGTCGTAAACGCACCCTTTTCGGTAAAGGAAACAGCCTGCGCAGGTAGCGCTAATGCGCTCAAATCCCGGGCAGATCGATGACGACTTTAGCATATGAACCGATAAATCTCGCCTCGCCATCTAGCGAAAGTTCTGACCTTGCCTAGGCGTGAGCTCGTATCCATGCTCACGGGCACTAGCCGCACTTTGCCTTTCACAGCCTCTTTTACGCCGTAAATTTGAGCCTGAGCGCTCATACCGACTTTTTATCTGCGCTAGCTCCCTAGCATCCGTATCTGCAGATAGCTCGATGACGCCGTCTTTTGCGATGTTAAACAAAGCCTCGCCGCTAGTTAGCGCGCCGATTTGGGCTTTTTTTGGCCGTTACGACGCCGCTAACGGGCGCTATCACGCTAGCTTTGCCGAGTTGGTCTTTAGCTTCAGTGATCTGCGCGTCTATCTGCGAGATTTGCGCTTTAGCGGAGTTTAGATTCGCTCTAGCGCTTGCTTCTTTCGCATTTGCTTGTTCGAGCTCTTGCGAGCTAATAGCCTTTTTGCGGCTAGGGTCTTTAGCTCGCTTTAGCGCGGACTCAGATTCGCTAAAAAGCAGCCTTGGCGGAGTTTAAACTTTTGCTTTGCGACCTCTAGCGCAGCGGTTTTGCTGGTCACTTTCGCTTTTACGCCGGCATTATCCAGCAGGGCTAAATCTGCCCCTTTTGCACATTTTCGCCGACTTCGACTAAAAACCTCGGAGATTTGTTGACCTTGTAGCGCCGAACCTACTGCGACATCGTCTTTAGCGACCAGTTCGCCGTGTAAATTTAGCTTTGGGCTCAAATTTATGCGATTTTTGGGTGATACGACCGTGAGCTTTATCGCTTCGTCGTTTTGATTTTGCCCTAGCGTCCGGATTTTTGTTTATCTTGACGAACGCTTTTGCTCGCTAGCGTCAGTGTCGTCTTTTACGCCCGCTTGAGCAGTTTGTTGCTCGGCCGTATTTTTTTCTCTGCTTGCGACGCTGCTTCCTGTGTCGATTTATTTTCCTGCGCAGCTGCGACGAAAAATCAGCGCGAACGATAAAAAAATACGCCTTTAAAAAAATTACCGAGTTTCATAAATTTCCTTTGATATTAGTCTTAAAATTTACTATATTAGCAAAAGTTTAGGGACCAAAAGTCAATCCAAAAAACCTTGAAAATATTTTTAGGATTTTTACTAAAATTCACCCAAAAATAAAAAAAGGGAGAAACAATGTACAACTTCGACGAGCTGGGCAAAAAAACTCGGCGATATCGACAAACGCATAGACACGCTGATTACTAAAAACCGGGCTTAGCTACAGCGAATTTGCAGTACTTTATACACTCGCAAAAGACGGCCGTTCGACGCAAAAAAAGATCGGCCAAGAGTGGTTCATACCCAAGCAAACGGTCTTTAACGTCTGCAAGGATTTTTCGACAAAAAGGGCTAGTGCAGATAGGCGAGCAAAGCGCGGATAAAAGGGAGCGCGCGATGAGTCTCACGCAAAAAGGGCACGACGTAGCAGACCCTATAGTGCGCGCTAGCGATGAGCTGGGCGAGCGGGTATTTGCTAGGCTCGGCGAAAAAAACGCCCAGAAGCTATTTTTTTGTTGCTGACGCGCTTTTTGCGAGATTTGCGACGACGAGATCGAAAAATACGCCTGATATCCAAACGGAAATTTAAGCTTGCTTATATCTAATCAAGTCGTTTTTGTCGTATATTTTTGCCAAGAGGCTAGCAAACACGAATCGGAGCTAACGGCAACCGCACGCAAAATACGCTAGCCAAAACGCTATACACCAACGACGTTTCCAGCTCTTCCCTAAACTTTACCTACTCGCTCGCCGTTTTTTTGCACTCGGCTAATTAAATTCGAGCTTCAAGCGCACGCTTTAGAGCTCCATTCCACAATTTGCATTGTAAATTTATCGAAAAGTCGTCTTGCCAATTTGCTGCTTAAGTTTACTCGGCGACGGCGCAAATATGGCTCAAAATGTGCAGACAATTTACCAAAACACGCAGCAATTGCAAATGCGAGCGGCGCTGCTCAGATTTAGCATTTACGGCTTTATAAAAATCGCCGCAATGCGCCTTAAGACTACGCCAATATTTAATCTTGCAACCAAAAAAATTACGAGTAAATTTTGCCCGCTCAAATTTTGACGTGTCACGAAAAAAAGTAGCTTAATAGTTTAAAGCCGTATCCGCAGGTCGATTTCACCGCCCACTCAAACAAAAATTCGCCGAGTCGTATCGCTCAAATGACGCCGCCCTAACGACGACAATCGTCAAATTTGATCCGCAAACGGCAAAATTTAATTTTCGTAACATTTTAGAAATTTATTTACGTTTTTACTCATATATATTAAATTTTGGCAGCTTAAATTTTAAAAATTAACCAAAAAGTATAATACAAAAACTCTATAATCGGTAAATTTAAAAACCGAAAGGAGAAAAAAATGAAACTATTTTCAGCTCTAGCTCTATGCGCGGCGATGATGATCAGCGCGCAGGCAGCGGAAAAGTACAAAAATCAAGCTCGCCTCCACGTACGAGAGCAACGTGCCAGTACTAGGCGACGCTCCAAAGAAATTTCAAAAGAGCTCGTGGAAAAGATGAGCGACGGCCGTATCGAGGTTCGCGTCGACTATCCGTCCAAGCATAAGGCGGCGTTTGCGCTGCTTGATATGGTTAAAAAACGCCCAGTACGACGCGGCTTTTACCGCGAGCTACTTTTATAAGGGCAAGGACGCTAAACTCATGCTCTTTACGACCGTGCCTTTTTGGTATGAACAAGGCCGAGCAAGACGCCTGGTACGCGTACGGCGGCGGCAAGGAGCTCGCGCAAAAGGTCTTTAACGAGTACGGCATCGTGACATTTCACGGCGGAAATTTTCGGCATGCAAATGGGCGGCTGGTTTAAAAAAAGAGATCAAGAGTACGGACGATCTAAAGGGACTAAAACTACGCATGACCGGGCTTGGCGGCGAGATAATGGCAAAGCTGGGAGTCAATATAAACACGATCCCGATCGGCGAACTATACATGGCGATGGAGATGAACACGATCGACGCCGTCGAGTGGGTCTGCCCTGCGATCGATATAAATTTCGGCTTTCAAAAGGTGGCTAAATTTTACTACACCGGCTGGCAGGAGCCTGCGAGCGAAAATGAATTCTACATCAACAAAAAAACTCTGGGACAAGCTACCGGCCGACCTTCAAGCTATCGTAGAGACTGCGACCAAGGCCGTAGCGGCCGATGTGTACGAGTCTGCCGTCTATCAAAAACTCGCTGGTCCTTGATAAAAATCAAAAGCGAGCATCCGGACGTGAAAAATCGCCTCGTTTCCGCCCGAGATCATCGCCGCGCTGCGCAAGGCTACGGATGAGATCCTAGACGAGCTATCGGCCAAAGACGCGACGTTTAAAGAGATCCTAGACTCGCAAAAAGCCTTTATGAAAAAAAGGCTAGAGTCTGGACACAGATCTCCGAAAAACAGCTACATAAACAGCACCGCAGAGTAATCTCTACTAAATTTAACGAGCCGTCCGAGTAAATTTGACGGCTCGATGGCTAATGCAAATTTGAGATTAACGCCAATTCGCTCAAACTTTGACTCGTAACTTATTACGGCAAACCCAATCCCGCGAAAGATGAGTAAAATTTAACCTCAATAACGCCAAAATCACTCAAACACCCTAAATTTAAAGGAAAGCCATGAAAAAAATGTGTCTCAAATTTCGCCTTTTTGACGGTAATTTTTTGCGGTCTTGGCGGCGCAAATCTAAGCGCTCAAACGACGAAAGCCGCGCTAATGAAAAAACGGTAAAAGAATTTCTACCAAACAAACTACGGCAACGGCGAAGTGCAACCTATCACCTCAGAGTGGCTGACCCCCGAGCTTGATGGGCTCATTTACGATCAGTTCGGCTCTGCGCTCGGGACGTCTGAGCGGCGTAGAACACGTATCGTCCGATCTGGAGGCCGATCCTTTTATAGACGCGCAGGATATTGACGAGCTCAAAAACTTTAGCGCAAAAAGCGGTCTCAGAGAACGAGGTACGAGTAAAATTTGAGCTGTTCGGCGAAAAAAACGCGATATAACTTTACGCCTAATTTGCGACAAAGATTGCCTAATCGATGACGTAAAACTTAGCGACGGAGGCTCGTTAAAGGCTAAGATCAAGAAAGTCTTTAAAAGCAGCGTATCCGAGCAATTACGGCAAAATTTTTAAAGGGCGAGTGTAAAATTTGAGAGTTTAACGCACCATTTGGTTTCAAATTTGCCCATAAAGAGCGGCGCGTAGAGTAAGGCGCGAGCTAGCGATAACCCGCGCCGAGAATTTATATTTTTTTATACGGAGCTTGTCCTACTTCGTAGAAGTTATTACCCTCGCTATCTATCGCTACGATAGCCGGGAAATCCTCGACCGTGAGCCTCGCGATCGCCTCTGGGCCAAGCTCTGGATAGGCTAGCACTTCGTACTTTTTGATACTTTGGCTAATCAGCGCGCCCGCACCGCCGATGGCGACCATATAGACACAGCCTGATTTTTTTCATCGCTTCGACGACGGCCTCAGAGCGGTAGCCCTTGCCGATCATGCCGTTGATGCCCACTTCGTTTACCATCGTCGGAGTGTATTTGTCCATGCGTCCGCTAGTAGTCGGTCCCGCAGCGCCTATGACGTCGCCAGGTTTTGCGGGGCTTGGTCCCTAGGGTAGTAGATCGTCTCGCCGGCTAGATTTACGGGCAAGGCCTCGCCGCGAGCCAAAGTCTCGGTTAGCGCCTTGTGCGCGGCGTCGCGAGCTGCGATGATGGTGCCGCTTATTAGCACGTTGTCGCCCGCTTTTAGGGCTTTTTACGACATCTTTATCAAACGGCGCGGTTATCTTTTTTACTTCTGACATCTTTTCTCCTTAAATTTCAGCTTCGGCGTGGCGAGCGGCGTGGCAGTTGATGTTGATAGCGACCGGTAGACCCGCGATGTGGGTCGGGTACCACTCGATATTTACTTTGACCGCGGTCGTGTCGCCGCCTAGTCCTTGCGGTCCGACGCCCGTTTTGCAGGCGAGCTCTAGCAGCTCCTCTTCTAGTTTGGCGTATCTAGGATCGGGGTTTTTGCTGTCTGCAGAGCGAGCGGCTGCATATTTTGCCATTAACGCGGCCTTATCCATCGTGCCGCCTATGCCTACGCCGATTACCATCGGGAGGGCAGGCGTTTGGACCCGCTAGCTTAACAGTGTCTAAAAATACCTTTTTCACGCCCTCTAGGCCGTCTGCGGGCACTAGCATTTTTAGAGCCGATTTGTTCTCGCTGCCAAAGCCCTTCGGAGCGACTTTTATGTGGATTTTGTCGCCTCTTACTATCCTTACGTTTATGACGGCAGGGGTATTGTTTGTCGTGTTTTTTTACGCTCAAAGATCGGGTCGTTTACGACTGATTTGCGCAGGTAGCCGCTCACGTAGCCGTCTTTTACGCCCTCGTTTATCGCATCTTCTAAAAAAATCCACCCTCGATATGCACATCTTGACCGATATCGACGAATACAACCGCCATACCCGTGTCTTGGCAGATCGGCGCTACGCGTTTCTGGGCTAGATCGGCGTTTTGGAGTACCTTGCCTAGGATGTCTTTTGCCTATCGGCGAGCTCTCGTTTTTCTTTAGCTTTTTTTCAAAAGCCGCTCTCATATCGGGCGTTACGACGTAACAGGCCTCTTTGCAAAGCTCGCTGACGGTTTTGGAGATTAATTCCGCTTGAACTACTCTCATCTGTCCTCCTGTGTTAAATTTGTTTTATAAATCTCAAAATATAAATTTAATTTTTTTATCTCTTGTTAATTTTAGCGAAGTTTATCAAAAATAAGCTAAAAAAAGTTAGATTAAATTTACGGGTTTTTGAGAGGATAAAGCAGAAAAATCAGCGTACAATTTGGCGAGGCAAATTTAACGTCAATCCTGCAAGACTCAGCCAAATGGCGGCAAATTTAAAAGCGATGCGGCAAGCTAAATTTGACGAAACGGCTTAATTTGAGCTGATTTACGAACGAAGTAGAGCCTTTCAAATTTAGATCGGTTTAAATTTGAGAAGCCATTTGCGCGCCTATCAAAAAGCCAAATCCGACCTCAGTTTACGATCAAATTACGCCCCGCTCGCAAAAGCAAAGGCGCAATTTACTCAGTCCTCGTCCTCTTTTTCTTCGATTTTTTTCTGCGCACTTTGACGCTTGAGATGCTAGCGCCGTCCATCTTGCGCACCTCGTAGTAGCAATTCTCGTCCTCGATCTTGTCACCCACGACCGGCAAGCGACCGATGAGATTAAAGACATATCCGCCGATCGTAAGCTCCTCCGTCTCATCGGCGAAAGCTTATCCCCATCAGCTCCTCGACGCTCTCTAAAGTCAAAACGCCCCTGAAACTCGTAGATATTTTCGTTGATCTTTTTGTAGTGCGGGTCGGCGTCGTCGTGCTCGTCGTTAAAGTCGCCCAGTACTCTTCCATGATGTCTTCCATCGTAAGAAGCCCCGCCGTGCCGCCGTATTCATCCACGACTAGGGCGGCGGAGATTTGCTGCTTATTCATCATAACGAGGATTTTTAGATATCGAGAGGTTTTCGGGCACGATGACGAATTTACGTACGATGCTGTCAAATTCGTGCTTTTTGTTAACTGTATCAATCTGCAAGATATCTCTGATATGGATCATGCCTAGTATCGCGTCCTTGCTGCCGTCGATGTATGGATAGCGCGTGTATTTGGAGTCAAAGATCACTTTGATGTTTTTCTTCGTAGCTTTTTTTGCTTATTTATGCAGACCATATCGCGGCGCGGAGTCATGATCTCTTTGGCGACCGTGTCGGAGAAATCGACCGCATTTTTGATGATCTCGGTCTCAAAGCTATCGAGAACGCCGCCCTTTTAGGCTCTCGCCGACGATGATTTTTTTATCTCCTCTTCGGAGTGGGCTAACTCGCTATCTTTGGCGGGCTTTGATGCCTAAGTACTAAGCGAAATGCCCGCTAGAAAATCAAAAGTTTTGATAAGCGGCGAGAAAAACAACCCAAAATACATGCAATGGACGTGCGATGGCTAGGACCGCTTTTTTTCGGATTTTGCGATGGCGACGGACTTTGGCACTAGCTCGCCTAGCACCACGTGCATGAGCGTGATCAGCGTAAACGCGATCGCAAACGCGACAGTGTGGACTAAAAATATCGCTTAGATTAAAGTATGTTTTTTTAGCGGCTCCTCGATCAGCCTAGCGACCGCGGGTTCGCCGATCCAGCCCAGAGCTAGTGAGCTTAGCGTGATGCCCTAGCTGCGTGGCGGAGAGGTATGTGTCGAGGTTGTTTGACATATCAAGCGCGGTTTTCGCGTTTGGCACTTTGTCCTTTGCAAGCTCCTCTAGGCGAGTCTTGCGGACTTTGACGATGGAAAATTCTGATAAGACGAAAAAAAGCGTTTAGAAATACGAAGAAAAAAACGCGAGAGCGATCATAAAAAGCGAGTCGGCGCTACTGGGGTGCAATTAAAATCCTTAAAAAATTAAAATGAAATGCGGCGATTATAGCAGAAAATCGGGAATTTTAAACTGAAAGCGCATTTTTGCCGCCTCTAGCGCGAGCGAGTGCCGCGGGGCTATTTTGCCGCGTTTTGGTGCTTTTAGTTGCGTGTGCGCCCTGCTTTGCGGCTTTACACTGAGCGCAAATTTAACCTCCGCGCTAAACTTGTAATACAAATATTGCTTATTTTATGCGAGCTTTTAGTCCAAATTTGCGAAAATTATTTAAAGTTTGAGTCCAAATTTGATGCACGCCAGACCCTACACCGCAAAAAAATGCTGAGCGGTTAAATTTATAAAATGTAAAGCCGAGCTTGCGCCGTCAAATTTAACGGCAAATTTGACGCGTTTAATTCTAAAACTGCGGTTTCGCCGCCGTTTGCTTTTCGCGCCGTTTACGAAGTCGATCGCTATTTTCTGGCAGGCTTTTTTTGTCCTTTTTTTATCAAGGCACAGCGTATCAAGCTCGTCGCGGCTCATACCTTTGTAATCAGCCACCGTTTTGGTCGTGCCGCCCATATAAAGCCACGCAAGAAACCCCAAAAATAAAGCAGGATAAAAATTAGTCTCGCCACGCCCGCTCCTTTGTAATTTATCTTAATGATACAGCCGCTGGGGTTAAGTTTAGCTTGATTTTGCGCTAAATTTGACGAGGTGCGATGCTCAAATTTTAAAAATAGCCTCATGATAGATTTGGCAAAATCCGTATTTATACAAGCGAATAAAACCGCGAAAAGTCGGCAAATTTATGCCGACTACTTTTAAATTATTTTACCTTTTTGCCGTTTTTTTATAGCTTGCAAAAAAACTTCGCTCGTACCGTCCTTTTTAAACGCGATCACATCATAGTCCTCGACGATGCCGCCCTGCTCCATGCCGGGGCTTCCTAGCGGCATACCTGGTACCGAGATGCCCACGACGTCAGCCGGTTTGGCGGCTAAAAGCGCCTTTATCTCTTCGGCCGGTACGTGCCCCTCGATAGCGTAACCTCCGACTATACCGGTGTGGCAACTAGATAGCTCCGGCGGAACGCCGTATTTGTTTTTCGTTTCGATTATCGCGTTCGTTTTGTGCTCTACGATTTCAAAGCCGTTTTTTTCATTATCTCGCCCCATTTTCCGCAACAACCGCAGTCCGGGCTTTTATAAACTTCGATCGTCTCGCCTCCCAGAGCCGCCGACGCAAGCGCCGTAAGTAGCGAAAATCCCAAAACAGTCTTTTTTTCATTTTTATCCTTTGTAAAATTCGCCGGATTTTAACGTAATACACATAACAGCAATCTAACGCGCATAAAGTTTAGCCTGGTTTTGCTATACTTTGCGACTAAATCTCAAATTTAAAGGCAAATAGATGTTTTCGTCGTTTTTCGCGAATAAAAAATGCGCCGCGTGGGCGTATTTCGGGCTCGCGGCGTTGCTAATCTCGACCTACGCGCAAGTGCAGATGATCGTACTTCTAAACAACTGGTACAAGGACTTTTTACGATATCTTGCAAAACGTCAAAGATCACACGATAGACGATTTTTTTGGACTTGCGTGGTTAGATTTGCCAAGATCGCCTTCCCATACGTTCTGCTTGCGACGATGACGAACTATTTCACGCGCCTTTGGACGTTCAAGTGGCGCGAGGCGATGACGTTTGACTACATAAAATACTGGCGTAACGTCAAAACCGATATCGAAGGCAGCTCGCAACGTATCCAAGAGGACATCTACCGCTTTGCCAAAGTGGTGGAAAGATGAGGCTCGCAAGTAGCCGACGCCGTGATGACGCTCATCGCCTTTATACCGATACTTTGGGCGCTTAGTGGGCAGGTCGATATCCCGGTGCTCGGCAAAAGCGAAGGCTCGCTCGTGTGGATCGCGCTAACGGTTAGCATCGGCGGGCTAGCGATCTCGTGGTTTGTGGGCATCAAACTGCCGGGGCTTGAGTACAACAACCAAAAAGTAGAAGCCGCGTTTAGAAAAAGAGCTCGTTTACGCCGAGGACGACAAGGCAAACTACGGCGCGCCCGAGAAACTCGAAGGGCTATTTCACGATCTAAAAACGAAATTATTACAGGCTATTTTTTTACACTACGGATACTTTGATATCTGGAGATATATGTTTGGTCAAAGCATGGTCATCGTCCCGCTCATCGCGATGGGTCCTAGCGTGCTCGCAGGCACTATAACTCTGGGCGTGATGATGCAAGTCGTAAATGCCTTTAGCCAAGTGCGCGGATCGCTCGCAGTGTTTATGAACAACTGGACGGTCATCACGGAACTGCGCTCTATACATAAAAGGCTTAAGGAATTTGAGAAAAATATCGAGTACAAACGCGTTAGACTGGATGAAAAATTTACAAAGCGAGCCGGCGTAAATCAGGCTCTTTTAAATTTAGCTTTTGATTACGCAGCAACTTGCTTTATTTGACTCGCGCCCATACCGCGGACCGCTCAAATTTAGCTTTGACTCGTACGCAAATTTGACGGCTCGCTCGGTCTGCAAATTCGGCAATTTAACGAACTCGCGGTTTTTTAACGATTGACGGCTTGCGAGCGGCGATCAAATTTGAGTTTGCGCAGTCGCATCCAAGCCGACCAAACCGAGCCACTAAAATTTGCCGATTGACCCGAATACTCAAAAATGCGGATCCGTTTAAACCAGCCCAAACGGAGCAATTTACCCGCCAATTACAAAACTCAATTTACCAGCCGTTTCTTTACAATTTGCCGCCGTTAAGCCAAATTTGAAAACGCCTATTTACGAATTATAGCTGTTTTAGAGGTATAATCGCCAAAAATCTCGCAAAGGATGAAAAAATGACGATAAGAAAAAAATTATTTTACTCGCCGTGTTTACCGCGACGATGCTGACGGGCTGCTTCACTAGCTCGACTAGCGGCGGCGCGCTGAGCGAAAAACAGACGCCAAATGTTTTCTAGTCGGCGAACAGGGAGATGAACGAGGCCGCAGCCAAAGCCTACGTGCAGACGCTCAGCGGCGCGCGCAAAAAAAGGGGCGCTAAATATCGATCCCGTGATGACCAAAAGAGTACAAGACGTCGCCAAACGCCTGATCGCGCAGGTTGGGGCATTTAGGGAGGACGCGCTCAAGTGGAAATGGGAAGTAAACGTGATCGACGAAAAATACGATAAACGCGTGGTGTATGCCCGGCGGCCGCATCGTCGTTTATAGCGGCATAATCAAAAATCTCTCGCTCACAAACGGCGAGCTAGCCGCAGTCATGGGACACGAGATCGCGCACGCACTACGGGGAACATAGCCGCGAGCAAGCCAGTACGGATATGCTCAAAAAAACGTAGGCATTTTCGCCGTTTCGCAGGCTGCAGGACTGGGCGATCTAGCTACCGGCGCTATGAATATGGCCGCACAGTACACCATCTCGCTACCGTTTTCTCGCTCCCACGAGCGCGAGGCCGACCACATCGGCACCGAGCTGATGGCACGCGCGGGCTATGATCCTAAAGAGGCGGTGAACGTCTGGGTCAAAAATGTCGCAAAAAAAGCGGTGGCAGCGTGCCTGAGATACTGAGCACCCACCCGTCTAGCCAAAGCCGTATCGCCGATCTGCGCGAGGTCGCGGCCAAGCTCGAGCCCGTATATCTGCAAGCTAAAAAGTAAAATTTAGCTTGCGTGTCAGCTCTTTTAAGCGCTTGCGGTTGGCCGTTTGAGACGGCCACGTGGGTGTTTAAGGATATTTGTAAGGCGGATAGAGGAGTGCAACAAGCTCAGACAATGTCCGTCGTATCTTAAAAATTTAAACTCTTATTTTCAAATTCGCCGCTCAAACGGCGGCTTTTTGATTTGATTTAAAAAGTGGCAACGTTTAACCGCGCGTGATTTTGTATGGATTTTTTTATTGAGTTGTATTTTGCCACCTTACATCCAATTTACGTATTAAATTATCACGCTTTTTGCTTACGTAAAACGGCATATAACTAGTGCGATGTTAATTAATCTCCCGCATCGCATCAAGCCTTTTCAAAAACACTTCTATTTTATGCAGCTGCGCTGCATCTAGCGCTCTGCCCGAGTAAAAAAATACTCCACGCTGTTGCCGTTTGGATAGTAAATTTTACCGCTGTTTCCGTCGTACTCTTCTGCACCCTGCTCGTCGCCACCTTTCTTGCCTTGCTCGCTGCGAGCGCTTTCATCGCTCCCCTCGCACTGCCTGCTCTTACCTCTTGCGTTCTGTCCGCCGCCTGCATCTAGCTCTTCCGCGTCAAATTTACACGCCAGTTCCGAAAAATCCTCGCCACAAGCAAGCTTTCAGCCCTCCGCCAAGCTCGCTTGCAAGGCGGTTTAGAGTGCCGTCGATACCGTCGATGATGCGCACGTGAGACGGCAAGATTTCGCGCAAAACGTCCTTAAAAATAGTTAAAATGCGTGCAACCAAGCACGAGCGAACCCAGGCGCTCAAGCTCACATTTAGCTAGCTCCTCCCGCAGATACGCCCGAACTGCGGGCGAATCAAACTCCAAATCCTGCGCAAACTCCACGAGGCGAGGCAGCGGCAGACTCCACGTCTCGCACTCCAGCCGCCCCGACGAGGCGCGCGAGCTTCTCGCCGGCGATCGTTAGCGGCGTGGCGATGAGCAGCGTCGGGCGCGCGCCGAAGCTGTCCGCAGCGAGCTTGACGGCGGGCTCCATGCCGATGACCGGCACGCTAAATGCACCGCGAAGCTCCGAGATAGCCGCGCTCGTGGCGGTGTTGCAAGCAACGACGACCCCGTCCGCACCTCGCGAGACCAAAAACCCCACCGCATCGAGGCTTAGCCGCACGATCTCGACCCTACTTTTTAGTGCCGTAGGGGACGTGATCCTCGTCGGCAAAATACAAAAAAACTCCGCCCCGCTAAACCGCCGCAGAGCCTCAGCTAGCACGCTTAGTCCGCCGATACCCGAGTCAAAAACGCTATTTTCAAATCTTTATCCAAGGTTAAATTAAAAAAGAGATTATAACTCAAATTTGCGACGATTTCGACTTTGGACGCAATTTTACCTTTTTGCGGCGACTAGATGTGCGCCTTTATCGACGCTCAAATTTGACGTTTTTCGTTGCCGTTTTTAATCAAATTTGGCGTAAAAATCGTTTCAAATTTAACACAAGACTCAAAATGCAAGAAAAAAACTCGTCGCCGCAAAATACGAAATCTCGCGCGCCGTCAAGGCCGATCTCGCCGCCATCACGCGCATTTATAACGCAAGCGTTTTTAGAGCGAAAACGCCACGGCCACGCTGCGCCCGGTTAGTATAGAGGAGCGCGAAGCGTGGTTTGACGCGCACGAGGCGGCAAATCGCCCGATATACGTGCTGCGCGAGGTTTGCGACGCAATTTGACGAGCGAGGACGGGCGAAACCTTTGAGGCTGATTGCGAGAGAAAATTTGACTCGAAGGGCGCAAATTTGGGCGAGCAAAAAGCTGGGTATCGCAAAACCAAAAAGGCAAAATCTTAGCCTGGGGCAGCCTTAGCGACTATCATCCGCGCGAGGGCTACCGCATCACCGCCAAGATCAGCGTCTACGTCGCACCTGAGGCTCGTGGCAAGGGGCTTGGCGGACGGCTCGTAAATTTTATACTCGAAAACGCGCCTAAATTTGGCGTCAAAAACATCGTCGCGCTGATATTTTCCAGCAATGCCGCTAGCCTCAAATTTGTTTGCAAATTCGGCTTTGCGCGCTGGGGCGAACTACCAGAAGTCTGCGACATGGGCGGCAAAATCGAGAGTCTAACGATACTGGGCAAAAAGCTAGGATAATCTGCTACCACAACTAGGCAAGAAGAAGTGCTTCTTTGATACGCTAAAATTTGGTCCAGCAAGACAAATGGAAGAATTCAGCAATAGTCCAATTGTCCACATAAAACCCATTAGTTTTTCAAGCCTGTGCCCCAAATCAAAGCAAGGAGAAAGCAAACAAAGCGTGGCGCTATCTGCGCGACGGATACGAAAAATCTCACGCTTGATTTCAAGGACCGCTACTCCACTGTGCGCGCCAAACAGCAGTTCATCCTCTTGTGGGATCACTCAGATTTCTACGGCGAGTTTTTTTCGTCGCCAGTGTGCCCGGATAACATCAAAGCAAAGCTGGAGCGTAGCGAGCTTTAACGATGCCGACAACATGCTCTCGACCGAGTTCGTGCCGAGCTTCGATGAGGCTCTAGGGCGTAAAGGACGGGCAGAGACGCAAGCGACTACTACGTCACAGGGCATGGATGCGTAAGATAAGTTTGTTTATCTACCTCGAAGCAATACTCAAGCATCCTAAAGCTCGATCCGCGCGCAGAAAGATCGGAGGTTTATAGCCTTGAAGGCGCGAGTGACGCCCATGCGCTAGCTATCAAGGATGGAAAAATTTTACGTCGCGACGAGAGAAAAACGGAGCAAATAAAGTTTTTCGTTTTTGAGAGATAAAATTTAAGCCGTCTTTTGGGCGGCTTTTATTTCTTTAATTTCTGTAAAAAATCAATATCTTTATTGCTGTTTCTTTTTTTAAAAGCTTTCTAAATTTTTCTTTTCGACTTCAGGCGACCAATATATTTGTAGATTTTCCTTCGCTCTAGTTATTGCTGTATAAAAAAATATTATGCGTTATCATTTCATCAACTTCGCTACTTATTACTACTTTTTACAGTTTTGTACTCCAAACCTTGTGCTTTATGAATTGAAATAGCGTATGCCACATGGAACGGTACGATAGTTTCTTCATCATTATTTTTCAGGATTCCCCTCCTCATCAGCCGTTCCGTATTGATTAACATAGATTTTATCACCGATTTATCGCTATTCTCCAATAACTCAAAATCATACTTTTTGTGCATCTAGTCCAGTTATTGATTTTTTTCAAGTTCGATGCTAAACCAAATTCGTTTTTTTCTTCAGGCTCGATATTAATAATTTTTTTCCTTTCATATTATTGTAAATAAGCGGTTTAAATCTTTCTACTTCATTAAACAAAATGGGATCGCCGATCTTATATCTATGAAGACCCCATTCTACAGCTTTTTGCTTTATTGTTTTCTTGCAAAAATAGTATTTAGGTTATTAATACCATATAATCCATCGTAATTAAGACATAAAAACAATCTCATCATCACTAGCTTCAAAAACTTAAATCTTCTAATTTTTTTGCGAATAGCTTTCTCTTTGTACTTTCACTAATACAATCACCAAAACTTCTTACTTCATCCCAAAGTTTTAAAAAGTTTTTTTGTCTTTTTGTTCTATATGTTTTTTTCTAATGTAAAAGTTGCTTTTATCAAGAAAAACTCTGAGCGATTTTAAACCAATTGCCAAATGATATCGCTTCTATCTGATATATGTCTCCTACTAAAAAGAATGAGCTTAATTTCTACTTTTATTGAGTACTTTTTGCATATCATCATTACTTATTGTACTACATTCATCGATAATTAGAACATCGCATTTTGTGTCTATACCCGCTATTAATTTAGCGACTGTTTTAAATTCACTATTTAGGCTCGCAGTAATACGTCTTTTTAAATTATCTACAGCAGTATTTGTATTGGCTAAAAAAATATTTTACTATGATCTTTAAAAAAAGCGCGAGATATAATCAATTAAAGTTGTTTTTGCTCTGTGCCAGCTGCGCCATAAATCAAGGCGACTTTTGATTTCTCAAATAGATTAATAACAATATTTTCTTTTTTTCTTTATCATCAATTAGCGTCGAATTTTTTTCTTTATCCACTCTTTTTGCAGAATTTGAGTAGTTTTGAATACCACCCTGCGTCAATTTGTTAAGCCCATCAATAATTTCGACATATTCTTTGATATAAAAGTGACTTTGAAATTCCTCAATTCTCCTACCAGTATGCCCTTTTGGATTCTTTTCGTTTCCTGGCCATAATTTTTGAGTTAAAATGAAATCTTAGATTATCTATATTGTTGAAATTAAATTCCTTTTTATCAACAAACAGGCTTCCACTATTTTCAATCCTACTTTTTTTACTGCCCTAGCAAATAATTCATGCTCTCTTCCGCTTGTATATATGCATTCTAACAAATCATAAAAAGCTAGGGTTGTGATTTATCAAAGATGTAGCAAACGGCATTTCCTCAAAGGGAAAGCATTTTGAATTTAGCTTTTAAATCTGATAGGCATCTATCTTCATTATTTGGAAGTTGCTTTTTTTATTACTTGATTACGTAAGTTGTGCAGTAAATACCTAATTGTATTTCTACCATCTTTGGTAACTGCCTTTGCCTTATCTAAAAATATCAAAAAAATATGCGAAACTTGTCCTTTAGAAATAATGTTTCTTTTTTTATATCTTGGTAATCATAACTATCGATCAAATCGACTAGGCTAATTTTCTTACGTGTCAAAAATCGCATTAATTCTTTTATATTCGCTTGTTCTATTTATTTTTTTGACTACATTCAAAAATCTTACCAGAAATTTTGCAGTTCAGCTGGTCTAATAGAAACTTCCCAACGGTCAATGATTTTTTTACCTGTAGCGATTTGTTTAGAATTTTCTATATTTTCATTACGAATCCATAAACTGACAGCATAATTATTAAAAATTCTAAATTTACAAAAATGCAATCAATTTATCAAATTTACTAAAATTATCTACTGCATTAACAAAAGTTACTTCATAATAAATTTGTCCTTTTTACAATAAATGGCTTTATTTTTTTGTTATGTAGTAAACGCCGTTTTTCTTTTATGATAATTATTTAAAAATACCCTGATTTTTCTAGTTTATCTGCAATCTTTTCATAATATTCCATAAATTTTTATCTAAATTAAGCGAGATTTGTCAAGATTTCTAAGCACTTCAATATTGTATCGCTCTCTTAAAGAAATTTTACATTCGACCAAATACATAAAAATACTTAAGCATTAAACGTTCAGATGAATTTTTCAGTAAGTGTATAATGCGAGACAGATTTATCTAAAAAAATTATGGAAACGAATTAAAAAAAGTAAAATTTCCGCCCTTTGATTTGATGTATTTAATAGCATTTTCATTAATTGTCTGCTGATACTCATTAGTATCTATTTTTTTCTTCGCCGGAGTGAATTTTTGAAAAAAATATACTCTACTAAATTTTCTAAGCTGAGATAAGATAACTTGACTAACGAATCCTCGTTCATCACACAAGTTATTATTCGCAAGATTTTTATCTATAATTTCACAAGTTCTTAAGATTTGATCGTCAAAAATCCATTTCTATCCTTAACAAAAAAATACTATTATTCTATAAAAAGATTGTTCTTTGCAAAACAATAAGTCGGATTCTTGTATGGGGCTAAAAATATACCAAAAAGCCAAACACAATAAACACCATTGGGCAAAAACCCAGCTTCGCCGCTCAAATTTATCCTATTTTACGCTATTTTCAGCCTTAATGTAGCCAAAAAGCTCCTCGTCGCACTTCGGGCAGTATTCGTGCTCGCCGCTGATGTAGCCGTGCTTGGCGCAGACGCTAAAGACCGGCGTTATCGTGATATAGGGTAGCTTGTAGTTGTTTACCACGCCGCGCACGAGGTCCTTTGCAGGCCTGCGCTGAGCTGATGCGCTCCTTCATGTATAGGTGCAGCACCGTCCCGCCGGTGTAGGAGCTTTGCAGTTCGTCTTGCAAATCAAGCGCCTCGAACGCGTCGTCGGTGAAATTTGCCGGTAGCTGCGTGGAGTTGGTGTAGTAGATATTTTCGCCAAAACCGGCCTGGATGATATCGGGATAGCGCTTTTTATCCTCTTTGGCAAAGCGATACGTCGTGCCCTCGGCAGGCGTGGCTTCGAGGTTATAAAGGTTGCCGGTGCTCTCTTGAAATTCGCGAATTTTACCGCGCAAAAACTCAATCATCTCGGTTGCAAACTCTCGCCCGAAATCGGTCGCGATATTTTCCTTATCGTTCGTGAAATTTCGCAAAAGCTCGTTCATACCGTTGATACCGATTGTGCTAAAGTGATTATTAAAGTGCTTTTTAGATAGCGCGCGGTGTACGGATACAGGCCGCGTTCGTACATCTCCTGGATAAATTTGCGCTTTTTCAAGCGTGGATTTGGCTAATGTAGTAGATACTCAAGGCGAGTATAGAGCCCCTTTTTATCGCCCTTATATAGGTAGCCCAGGCGAGCTAAATTTAACGTCACGACGCCGATACTACCGGTCATCTCCGCACTCCCAAACAGCCCTCCGCCGCGCTTTAGCAACTCGCGTAAATCTAGCTGCAAGCGGCAGCACATCGAGCGTACGTGGCCCGGCTTATAGGCCTTGTCGTTTGCGATGCGGTTGCCGTTTTCATCGACGGTATACTGAGAGCCGACGAAAGTTTTCGAAAATAGCTCGAACCCATTTTTGCGGTGTTTTTCAAAAAGCACCTTCGCCACCTCGCTGTCCCAGTCGAAATCCTCGGTGATATTTACGGTCGGAATCGGGAAGGTAAACGGCTGCGAGCACTTGTCGCCCTCGGTCATGATCTCGTAAAAGGCCTTGTCGATGCGGTTCATCTCGGGCTCAAAGGCGCGGTAGGTCATATCGGTTAGCTTACCAAAGCCGCGCTTTTAGCGCCTCCTGCGCTAGCTCATCGTCCTCAAGGTCGCTAAATATATGCCTATCCTCGCGTGTAGGTATCTGGTCGCGCAGATCACTCGGGCAGGTGATGTCGATCGTTACGTTGGTAAACGGACTCTGACCCCAGCGAGCCGGCACGTTTAGGTTAAAGATAAAAGCTTGTTACCGCTTTTTTTGATCTCTTTATCGCTTAACTTGTCGCGGAAAACATAAGGCGCAAGATATGTGTCAAAGCTGCTAAACGCCTGCGCGCCCGCCCATTCGCTTTGTAAAATTCCTAGGAAATTTGCCATCTGATACAGCGCCTCTCTAAAGTGCTTTGGCGCCTTACTCTCGACCCTGCCGCGCACTCCGTTAAAGCCCTCGTTTAAAAGCGCCCTAAGGCTCCAGCCAGCGCAGTAGCCGGTAAGACAGTCTAAGTCGTGGATGTGATAGTCGCCGTTTCGGTGCGCCAGGCCCTCTTCTTTGCTATACACCTTATCTAGCCAGTAGTTGGCGATGACCTTGCCCGCGGTGTTGTTGATGAGGCCGGCGTTTGAGTAGCTGGTGTTTGAGTTTGCCAGGATGCGCCAGTCGGTGCCGTTGATGTACTCGCTAATAGTTTGGGTGGAGTTGATGTAAGTGGTGTCTTCGTTTAGTCCTGAAGTTTGCTCGCGCTGAAGCTTGTGCGTGTGGCGGTAGAGCATAAAGCTCTTCATCACGTCGAAGTGTCCCGCGTTAAAAAGCGCCTTTTCGATGTAGTCTTGCACGTCCTCGACGCTCAAAACTTCGCTGTCAAACACGCGCCCCATCACGTCTAAAAAGACCTTGTCATCGTACTCTTTAGACTCGCTTTCAAAGGCTTTTTTTGATAGCGTCTTGGATTTTATACGGGAGATATTCTTGCTTCGTGCCGTCGCGTTTTAGGATAAATTTCATTTCATTCCTTACGTTAAATTTTTGGTGATAAAGTTTGACGAAAGTATAGGCAAAGTTGGCTTAAAATTTGAGTGACCGAATTTTTAGTTGAAAATGTCATTTTTAAGTTTAGAATAGCTTTGAAAAGCACGTATATTTGGGGATTTTATAGAGGGCTATTAAATTTAACACAAAGCCGTTTTTTTGATAAGAGATATTAAATTTGAGCAAATTTAAAAATAAAGATAAAAAAACAAGCGAAAGTTCAAATTTGACGAGATTTTTGCGGGAGTTAATTTGGTAAATTTGAAGGGGAGAAAGTCCCGCCGTAAAATTCGGCGGGAAAGTTTTTTTATTCGTCGTATCTTAAGAAAAATATCCTCGCCGCCTTTTTGCAAGGTTTAGGATACCTTCGCCGCGTTTAAACGTTATCTCTGTACCGATATCGTCGTTCGCTAGTCTTACGCCGCTTGCTGTGACTGCGTTTTTTTAAGGTTAATTTTGTGACCTTTGCTGTCTTCTAGTAGGGCTGTGTTAAAGTTTATCGGTAGAGCTTAGTCTAACGACGTATTTCGGGTCGTTTACGCCCGTAAATTTAATCACTTCAGCTTCTGATTTGGTGATCTGAGCTTTGTTTGCGCTCTCGCTTTTTGTGCGCGTGGCAACCGCTAAGCATAGCAACTGCAGCAAAAAGCCGCCAAAGATGAAACTAAAAAAACTTCTTCATTTTCGTCCTTTTTGTGAAATGAGACTCGAATATTACTTCAAAAATAGTTTATACAAAAGTAAACTTAGCCAAGAAGGAGTCCTCGTTCAAGGCTAAGTTTACTCGCGGGACTTACGCTTGTTTAGAAAATAAGCCGCCGCAAATTTATCGTCGCTCTTAAAAAAAGCTCGCAAAATCAGCAAGTTTTCGGCATTAATGGCAGCCGCAACCGCAGCAAGATTTAGCACCGCCGTGAAGCTCGGAAACGTAAATTTAACCGAATTAAGCCCCTCTTTTAACGCCCACTCGTAAGCGCTTGAGACGAAATCCCAATTGATGTTTTCAAATAACTTCTCCAAATACGCAGGGCGCGCATTTCTGTGATCTACGTAGTATGCGTGCTCCCAAACGTCCGCGACTAGAAGCGGCACCAAGCCGTCCGTTACCGGAGTTTGCGCGTTGCTTGTTTGTACGATCTGCAGTTTGTCCTCCTTTGGGATTATAAACCAGCCACGCCCAGCCTGAACCAAAAAAAGCGTAGTCGCCGCCTTTTAAAAAAACTCCTCTTTAAAATTTGGAATATCTTTTTCTAGGCGAGCTTTTTAGTTCGTCGCTCATTTGGCTTTTTTTCGCGATGCAATCCCAGTAAAAGTCGTGGTTATAGACCTGAGCCGCGTTGTTAAACACGCCGCCCTGAGCTTTTTACTAATATATCAAAGAGGCTAGCGCCCTCAAACTCGGTACCTTTTTATCAAATTATTTAGGTTATTGATATAGGTTTGGTGGTGCTTTGCCGTGGTGATAGCTACAGGTTTCCTCGCTTACGACGGCGTTTGCTTTCGGATCGAAAGGCAGTTTTCTAAGTTCAAACATAATTTTTTTCCTTTGTAATGTAAATTTATCCGTATTATAGCAATAAAATAGTAATTAATTTATTAACGCGCAAACAAACCCGCCGATGCTTCCGTTTTATCAAATTTGAACTCGTCTCGCCGCACAAGGAGGTCAATTTGATAAAAAAATAATGTGTATTTTCGTAACATTTAGTCTTTTTAACGTTATATTTTACTTTGGCCTGCTCTCAAAGTTTGACAGTCAAATTTGAGATAGTGTTACATATTTACACATATATTTGGAAATTTATTGCAAAAAGTCGAAACATTTTCACGCAGCCGCTTTTTTTATGAATTATAATTGCACCTAGCTGATTTAGCTAATCTTTACAAAAAGGATCACAGATGAAAATTAAGTTACTTTCCGCACTGCTTCTTTCATGCGCGCTTGCGGGCAGCGCATTTGCCGCAGGCAAAACATACACGATCAAATTTGCCCACGTCGTGGCCGCCTCTACGCCAAAAGGTAAGGCTGCGGACTTTTTGCCAAAACGAGTCGGCGAGCTTAGCGGCGGAGCGATCAAGGTCGAGGTATATCCGGCTGCATCACTGATGGACGACGATAGAGTTTTTGCCGCGCTAAAGCTGGGCAACGTACAGATGGCTGCGCCTAGTTTTTCTAAATTTACGCCGATAGTGCCACAGTTTCAGCTTTTTGACCTGCCGTTTATCTTTTAGAGATAACGCCCATCTTTACGCTGTTCAAGACGGCGAAGTCGGACAAGCTCTAAAAAGATATGATCGCTAAAAAAAGGCTTCATCGCGCTTGATTTTTTTGGGACGCTGGCTTTTAAACACTTTAGCTCGAGCAAAAAGCCTATCGTAGAGCCTGCGGACGCTAAGGGACAGAAATCCCGCATCCAAAGCTCAAAAGTGCTTGAAGAGCAGATAAAAGTCGTGGGCGGCAACCCGCAAGTATTGCCTTTTTTTCAGAGGTTTATCCGGCCCTTCAACAAGGCGTAGTCGATGCGACTGAAAACCCGCTATCAAACTTCTATAACTCCAAATTTTTACGAGGCGCAAAGCTCTTTAACGCTTTCTAGCCACGGATATTTGGGATATTTAGTCGTCATGAGCGAGAAAGTACTGGAAAGGTTTACCTGATGATATGAAGGCTCACGTAACGCAAGCTCTAAAAAGAAGCTACGGCGTTCGAGCGCGAAGAGACGGCTAAAGAGGAAGAGCATATTTTAAGCGAGCTTAAAAAATTCGCAAGCGAGACTAAAAAGCTTGAGATCATCGAGCTAAACGCCGATCAAAAGGGCAAATGGGCAGAAGCTATGAAGCCGATTTATCCGAACTTCTACAATGTAATCGGTCAAGACCTGGTAGAAAAAACGATAAATACGAAGTAGGCTTTTATGGGCAAGTTTTTTGAGATTTTTAGATGTCGGCATCGCCTCGGTAAACAAAAACCGTAGCGGTGCTAGGCATCGCCGCAGGCACGCTGCTAGCCTTTGTTAACGTCGTGATGAGATACTGCTTTAACACGGGCTGGTCGTGGGCCGGCGAGCTAACCAACTACCTTTTTATCTGGTCAGCGTTTTTTGCCGCCGCTTACGGCTTTAGAAAGGGCATACATATCTCGGTTACGATTTTGATCGAGAGATTTCCCGCTCCTATCGCCAAGGCCTACCTCATCTTCGCAAACATTCTAACGACGGTATTTTTTTGATATTTGTCGTAGTTTATAGCGTGCAGTATCTACAGGTGATGATCGAGCTTGATTTTATGAGTGTGGATCTAGGGCGTGCCGCAGTGGGTGCCGATGCTGGTACTGCCGATAGCGTTTTTGAGTGCTAGCTACCGCGCCGGAGAGAAAGTTTTTCCAGATCGCTATGACGCCTTCGGATAAAGTCATCGTAAATAACGAAGCCGAGATGATACGCGACTCGGTCAAAAAAAGCTAAGGAGAGCCTATGACCATCGCATTTTTTTATTTATTTCGCTGTTTGGCCTCATGCTTATAGGCGTTCCAGTCGCCGTTTCGCTTGGAGCTAGCACGGTTATCACGATGCTTCTTTTTACCGATCTTGACGTCGCGACGATACCTCAGCTCATCTTTTGACGGTATCAACAAATTGCCCTCATGGCGATCCCGATGTTTATCCTAGCTGGAAAATTTACTGAGCAAGGGCGGTTCTGCTAGACGCATTATAGATTTTGCTAAATCCATGGTCGGACATCTACCTGGCGGTTTACCGATGAGCGCGATATTTGCGTGCGTTATATTTGCTGCGGTTTCTGGTAGCTCGCCTGCTACGGTCGTAGCGATAGGATCTATCATGTTTGTCGCGATTAAAGAAGCAGGCTATCCAAAAGAATACGCCGTGGGCGGCATCACGACCGCCGGCTCTCTAGGCATCCTCATCCCGCCTTCGGTCGTTATGATCGTTTACGGCGTGACAGCTGAGGTCAGTATCGCGCAGCTATTTATGGCGGGCGTGGTGCCTGGACTGATGCTAGGCGGCATGATGATACTTCAGACTTATATCGGAGCGAAAAAACTTGGATTTAAAGCCACTACGCCAGAGCCTTGGAGCGAGCGAGTAAAAAAATTCGGCAAGGCGTTTTGGGCGCTACTAATCGTAGTAGTCGTTATCGGCGGTATATACGGCGGCATCTTCACCCCGACAGAGGCTGCGGCGGCGAGCGCGATATATGCGCTGATTATTTCGCTATTTGTCTATAAAGATATCAAATTTAAAGACCTGTGGGACATCTGCCTCAGAGTCTGCCATCACGACGGCGATGATATTTTTTTCATCATCGCAAACGCGGTCGTGTTTGCGTATCTGCTAACTAGCGAAAACATCCCGCAGACGATAGCAGATAGCATCCTAGCCGCAAATATCGGCAAGATAGGCTTTTTAATCATCGTAAACGTCCTGCTTTTTCATCATGGGGCAGTTTATGGAGCCATCATCGGTAGTTATGATCATGGTGCCGCTACTGCTACCGATCGCGACTGCGCTAGGCGTGGATCCGGTGCACTTTGGTATCCCTACTCATCGTAAATATGGAAATCGGCATGATCACGCCGCCCGTGGGCTTACAGTTTATTCGTCGCCAGCGGCCCTAACGGGCATGAATCTAAAAGACGTCATCGTAGCGTGCTTGCCATGGACTTTGACGCTATTTGTCGGACTTGTTTTGGTGACATACATCCCGGAAATCTCGCTTTGGTTACCGAGGCTGATGTACGGAGGCTGATTTCATGTACCGATTTACGGCGCCGCACGGGTCTATAGGGCTCGGCGGTCGGTCCGTAAATTATGCACTCCTTTAGTTGCCCGGATTCGTTCAGGCTTAATTTCTTGATGTTTTTATGGTTACGGCCGGCTTTTGTCAAACTTTATAAATTTAGCAAAAGTCCGCCACTTTCTTTTCATAAAATTTGCCCCTCGACTTTAACCGTCGATATTTATAAATTTATTTTTGATTCCATACCTTAAATCCACCCGAAAGCCTCGTTAAAGCTATCCTACTGTACCATAACCAAAAAAATAAAGGGGAAATCATGTACCGCGTCAAACTGCATATTTGTTTAACCCAAGATGTAAAAAAATAAATTTGAACAATACAACAAAATACCGCCCAAACCGCGCTTTGAGCATAAATTTGAACTCATAAAAAGCGCCTGCGACATCCCTGTGCCCATCCCAGACGAGCACCAGTATCTAATCATCGCAAGCCAGGATTGCGAGATAAATTTAACCGAGCTAAAAAAACGTATCGGCGAAAAACGGCTTTTTGGCGATTTACGCAAAGGATACCGCAAAGATAACGAGCGAGCAAAAAAAGAGGCCGCAGATGAAATTTGGCCGCAAGCTGCAATTTAGACGATTTTTACTTTGAAAAAAGCGCTAATCTAATCGCCGAACAAAAAGAAGCATGGTTGCAAAAAGCCTGGCTAGAAACCATCATAAACTCATCTCTAGATACAATCTGGTTTAAGGATGCCGACGGATTATATATAGATGTAAAAAGAATTCCTTTAACGGCCATAACGCATACTGCGCTCAAAAATACATCTAAAACAGCCTATGGACGCTCCGATCATGCCGCCGCAAACAAGACTAGCCTCCTTAGCGAAGATATAGTAAAAAGCTGACGGAAAGCTAAATAAACTAAAAAAACATATAAAAACACCGATATTTGACGGCATGACGATTATCGGCACCATCGGCATCGCTCGCGACGTGACAAAAGAGTACGAGTATCTGCAAAACATCGAACATCTAGCCCACTACGACCAACTTACGGAACTAGCCAACCGCAACCAGCTGGATGCCTTTTTAAGTAAGCTAAAAAAACCACGCGCATGAGCATACTTTATATGGATCTAGACCGCTTTAAACAGGTAAACGACGAACACGGACACCAAGCCGGCGACAAGGCCCTAGTCGCAATATCAGATCTAATAAAAGAGATTTTTTTAACGATGCAATGAACGTACGTATCGGCGGCGACGAGTTTATATCGATATTTACAGACGGCGCAAATATGCAAAGCATCGCATCTCGCGTGCAAATTTTTGATCGACCGATTTTTTTAAAAATTGTCAAGAAAAATCCGCTATTTAACAGGCTATCTATAAGCGCCGGCATCGCAGAGGGTCAAATCGGACACGGATCGTTTGATCTACTGCTTCAACGCGCCGATGACGCCCTTTATAAAGCAAAAACGCGCAGGACGCGGCACATACTACATAAATCCATGGAAGGATTTTTGAGCAAAAAAATAAATTTACGCAAGCGTTTGCCGATTGGTAGCTGCGGGCGCAGATTTACGGCGGCTCGTTAGCGCCTCTACCCTCTCGGCGACCGACCGTAAATTTGATACCGCTTCTTATCTTTTACTCTAAATTTTATTCGAATTTTGCCGATATCGTTAGAAAGCCAATTTTAAAAAGGATTTTTAGATGATAGGCGGCGTAAACGGATTTAACGCAAATGCAAATTTCGATTTTAACGGCGCTCGCGGGCACAATTTAAAAGCGCGCGAGGAAAAAAAGAAGCGGCGAATTTGATATCAAATTTGACGGCACAGATTAATTACGATACGGTAAATCCAAGCGAATTAGACTACGACCAACTAAGAAATCGGGCGGACAAGGTTGATCCAGAAAAAGCTAACGGGTAAAGATGTAAGCATGTGGTTGGGTGTGAAAATGAGGTTTGACGAGCTGGAGGACGGATGGCGTAAGGAGCTCGGACTAAAGCCTGACGAGCCTGTATTTGCCAGGAGGATATTTTCTCTAAGCGGCTACACGAGAGACGATAAAATCAGCATCTGGGGTAAGATGAACGGGCTTGATCCGAATACCGACAAAGAAAAAGCCGCCGAGCTAAAAAGCTTCGTAGATAGCACGCGAGCTCTGATCGCGCACGCGGGCGATCCATCCGATATATTTAGACAAGACGTCTTTAGCGTGGATAAGTTTTTGAGTAAATTTAACGTGGATCTGGGCGGATTTGGCCTGGGGCTTGGCATGCGTAGCGGCAGCGGCCTGATAATGGACGCTAAGGCCTCAAAGCTGCTGGATTCAGATATGAGCGAGGAGGAGTTTAAAGATAAATGGCTCGAGTACGCGGCAAATAAAATCCCTAGGCGAATACGCAAACGTCAAGATTTCGCTCGAAAACGGCACGCTAAATCTCGACCAAACGCCCGCAAAAGAGCGCATTACGCTTCTGGGACAAGATATAGAAGATCGCGTGAGCTACGCAGACGAAGCAAGTAAAAAGAGTTTTTTTACATTTCTAAAAGACGTGTTTAAAAAAACGGCGAGAGTATCGGAGACGTGCTGCAAAAAAATCGCGCTAAAAAAAGACGACTTTGACGAAATGGTCAAAGAGGGGGCGCAAGTAGACGCCGCGAAAGAAAAAGAAATGTAAACCTATCCACGCTACTAGTAAAAAGCCAAACCTACGTTTATAAGGATATTAAGCGCGAGTTTTTCGAGAAATTTATCAAAGCCGAACAAGAAAAAAAGGAACGGACGTAACCAAGCTTTTTAGAAGCTCTAAATAAAATCCGAAAGCTAGATATAAATGCCTAAGTTTGAAGGCAACAACCGCCAAAAAAATCATCAAAAAGCAGGATGAATTTGTATATCTGCGCAAAGCCTACATAAATTTGAGCGAAGTCTACGTAAAACTGCCGACCCGCCTTATCTAGGGGATCAAGTTTTTGCCGAAGTTTCATATATTTAGTTCAATTTGACTAGAACTCAAATTTGGACGCTCCAAATTCGGCCCGTCGGCAGTTTACCCCACAAAGCCAAATTGAGCGCAAATCACATCTCGTAGCTATCTTCTTCGTCTTCGTCGCCGTATTCGTAGTCGTTTTCGTCGTAGTTGTAGCTGTATCTTTCAGATCTCTCGTCGTCAAATTCGGAGTATTCCTCCTCCAAATCTTCCTCTTCGTAGTCAATTCTTCGCTCATTTTCTCTCCTTTAAAAATTATTTTTTTTCACTTCTTCGACATATAGGCTCTGGCTAGGGAAGGCAAATCCAAGTCCGTTGGCCTCTACGATATTCATTATTTTTTTAGCATCACGTCCTCTTTGACGGCCAAAAACTCGCCCCAAACTATCGTCTTTGAAAAAGCAGTACACGAGGATATTTATCGAGCTATCGGCAAACTCGTCCACCACGACGAATACTTTGACTTATACCCAGCCAGATCGTCGATCGAGACGATGCCGCGGTCGTAGCGACTAGCCTTTTTCGAGCCCATATCGTCGCCCTTTGCTATGCCTGGATGATCGATTAGCATCTGTTTGATTTCCTCGACGCACTTTTTGATCTGCTCGGTCGTGGCGCTATACTCTAGGCCGATTAGCATCCTGATGCGTCGTCCCATCTTTCGCCTGCTCCAGTTTCGGATCGGATCGCTAGCTAGCTTGGAGTTTGGCACAAATATAAGGGCGTTGTCAAAGGTTCGCACGGTCGTTTTCCTAAGTCCGATCTCCACGACCGTTCCCTCGATGTCGCCGCACACGATCCAGTCGCCCTGCGAGAATGAGTTGTCAAAGAGCAGCATAACGGAAGCAAAGAAATTCGCCAAAATATCCTTAGTCGCAAGAGCCACCGCAAGGCCGCCGATACCAAGAGATGCGATGATGGCGCTAACGTTAAAGCCGAGCTTGCTAAGCACGATAAGCAGCGCGATAACGAAGATGATGAAATAGATGATCTTTAGGATCAAATTTATCACCTCTTTGCGCCCGCTTTTTTTGGTGAGTTCGTTGATGAGCACCATGCCGTAGCCGTTTAGTACGCTAAGTATGAGCCAAGTGACGGCGATAACAAAAAGTAATCGCTAGGAAAATTGGCGAATTTTATCGGCATCGGAGCGGGATAATATGCGATCGAGACGCATATATCTATCGCGTATGCGATAAGGGTGAGTAGCATCGGGCGTTTGATGATTTCTACGATGCGCCCTTTTGTCTGTCTATCCGAGTCGTGCTTGACGAAAAATTTCATCAAAGCCCACAGCGTGAGCCTGCTAAGTAGCGTCGTAAACGAGACGAAAAATAAAAATACGACGAATATGATTGCCGCCTTGCCGACGTTAAATTTGCTCGTAAACGATGCCTTTTCGTTGATAAAATCGATCGCCGTTTTTAAATTTAGCTCCGAGATGATGTAGTTTGACGTGAGTAGCTCGGCGTTATCGCGCAGGTAGTGGAGTATCTCTTCAAGCGTCTTTTTGTGCGCTTCTAGCGCCTCTAGTTCGCTTTTGTGCGCAGCGAGCGCTTCTTCGTTTAGACTATCCTTAAACTCCTTAAACTGCGCGTAAAACTCCGTCTGAAAGCTAAGTAGCGTCTCCTCGACGGCGAGCCTTACGTCCACGGCTTTGCCGCCTTCTTTAAAGATATTTTCCAAATTTAAAAGCGAGGAGTAAAACAGCCCGTCAAGCCGCATTCGCTCGAGCTCGAGCATATTTTTTTGACGTATAAATTTCTGATTGTCCGAGTTTTTTTAGCCGTTTGATTTTTGATTCCAAATTTTTGCATTTCGTGCTTACTTTTCTGCACCTGCTCCTCGTCGATTTCGATTTGCATGATGAGGTAAGGGATCTGCTCGATTAGCTTTTCTTTTTTTCTCCGAGACGGTTTTAAAAAGCACGTTTTTTTATCGGCAGTTTCGTTATTTTCGGCCGACTGCGCCTTGATAACTGCGATCTGCGCGTTTGCTTCGTTGATTTGATTTACGACGCTTAGGGATGTCTGTCGCGTTTAGGGTCGTCGATTTTGGTATTTGCGAGTAAATTTGAAGCCAAAGCACAGCGCAAAAAACGGCGACTAAAATTTTTTTCATTTCTCGACTCCTAGCAGTTTAAAAGCTCTTCGTTACGAAGTTATAGTTGTAAATTTCGCCGGTTTCTATTATGTAGTGCCAGGCGTAAATTTCTAGCTCTCCGTCTTTAAACGTTTAGCCTTGACGTCGGGGTAGCTCAGTAGATTTTCAAACGAATCTACAGGCTAAGTCGTTCGGTTATCCACTCTTTTTGCGATATTGTCGCCGAAAAGCTTTTGCACGCGCTTTTTTTACGGGCTCTAATAGATCTAGCCAGCGCTTTACGTTTGGTGTTTTTGCTAAATGTAGCCTCGTCCATCCACAAAAGCCGCGCAGCCGCCGCAGTTACTGTGCCCGCAGATGATGACGTTTTGCACGTTTAGCGTTTGCAAGGCGTACTCGATCGCCGACGTCGTAGCCAAAAACTCCTCGCTTTTGCGGTACGGAGGCACGATGTTTGCGATATTTCGCACGACTACTAGGGTCGCCCGGAACCGTGTTTGTTATGAGGCTAGGCACCACGCGCGAGTCGATACATCCCACAAAAAAAGAGTGTGCGGCGTCTGTTTCTCGCCCAGGCTTTCAAAAAGCTCCTTATGCTCTAAAAAAATCTTCTTCCATAATTTGACGGCGCCGTCTAAGATACCTTTGCATCTGCTTTCCCGATAAAAAAATTATAAAAATATTATATCAAAAAAACGTTTCAAAGTTCGTTAAATTTCTTTTTAAAAAATGCTTTTCGCATGTCAAATTCAGCGATCTTTTATATTTTATTTACCTATTTTTTTGGCTAAATTTGCGTCAAAAAATTAAAAAAAGGAGAAAAAAATGAGTTTATATGACAGAAACTATGCAAACTCAAGAGAGCACGAGGTTGCGAGCGAATATTCGCAAAGCGCGCTTAGCACGTTTATCAAGCAAACCTATCAGCTTTTTCGCGGCTTCGCTTTTAGCCGCCAGCGTCGGAGCTTACGTCGGGCTTTATAGCTCGCTGGGAGCTACGGTGGCGGGCAACTATTGGCTATTTGTGATACTTGAGCTAGGGACTTTTGGTGGGCCTAATGTTTGCTAAACGCAAATCGGGCTTAAATTTGATCCTGCTTTTTTTGCCTTTACTTTCGTTAGCGGACTTACGCTTACGCCTATTTTGGGACGCACCTTTGCGATGCCAGGAGGCGCGGCGATAGTAGCTCAGGCCTTTACGCTTACGACCGTGGCATTTGGCGGACTTAGCGTGTTTGCTATGAATACCAAGCGCGACTTTACCGCGATGGGCAAGATGCTTTTCATCACACTTATCGTTTTACTCGTGGCTGCGATCATAAATATATTTTTCCACAGCCCGGTTTTACAGCTTGCGATCGCTAGCGTGGGTGCGGTTTTATTTAGCGCGTATATCCTTTACGATACGCAAAAATATCATCCGCGGCAACTACGAAACTCCGATCGAGGGCGCAGTCGCTCTTTATCTTGATTTCGTGAATTTGTTCGTTTCTTTACTTCAAATTTTAGGCATTTTTAGTAGAGATGACTAACGAAGAGCGGCTCTACCGCGTAATAGACGCAAATTTAAACCGCTTAAAAGAAGGGCTTAGAGTCGTCGAGGACGTCAGACGTTACGGCTTTGACGACCTAGCCCTCGCTAAAAAAATAAAAAACTCTCCGCCACAAGGCAAAAAAATCCCGCAAAAAGAATTCTTAAAATTTCGCGATGCCGCAAACGACGTGCTAAAACCAAGCCTCAAAGAGGAGCAAATTCGCCTAAATTTGGACGATTTGCAAACTGCCAATATCAAACGCGCGCAAGAAAGCGCAAGGGTTTTAGAAGAGTGTTTTTAAACTCATCGACGTTAAAATTTTCCGAGATTTTTTTAAAAACCATACGCTACGAACTTTATGAGATAGAAAAAGAAATTTAACCCAAATTCAAAAACTTTTTTTAGTATAATCGCGACTAATTTTTGAAAAATTTAAAAAGGATTTTTTTAATGGATTCGCTTTTTTTAGTATTGCAGTTTATTTTTCGCGGTAGTTTTGACGATCGCCGTTTTGCTTCAGAAAAAGCTCCTCTATCGGCCTAGGGTGCGTACAGCGGTAGCAACGAAAGCCTATTTGGCGCAAAAAGGACCGGCTGGATTTTTAGCTAAAGTTTACCTTTGTAGTGGGCGTTTTATTTATCCTAAACACCCCTAGCGTTAAGCTACGTTTACAACACACAAAGCAGCAAATCTCTAATAGATAGCGTTGACACTTCGTCGCTACCTGCAGCTCCTGAGGCGGTTGTTCCGCAAGCTCCTAGCGCTCCAGCAGCTCCTGCGGCTCCAACAAGCGAGCAAAAAAATAAGGAGCGTCAATGAAAAAAATTAGTTTCCGTGCTCGTATTTTTTTGCGGTGGCGCAGTTTGCGCTTGCAGACGCGCATATCTTTAACTATCATAGATTTGACGACGACAGACACCCCGAGCACCAACGTCTCTATTAAAAATTTACGCGAGCAGTTTGATTATTTTAAAGAAAAAAAGGCTACGAGGTTATCCCACTTTCAAAGCTCGTGGATGCAATCAAAAAAACGGCGAGCCGGTATCTGATAACTGGGTAGTTTTAACGGTAGACGACGGCTACAAAAAGCTTTTTACGAAAAAAAGGCTTACCGGTATTTTTTTAGAGTACGGATATCCGTTTGCGCTGATGATCTACGTCGAGGCCACCGCGCGAAAAATACGGCGACTTTATGACCTTCGAGCAGATCAAAAGAGATGGAAAAAAATACGGCGAAGTCGGCTATCACTCCTACGGTCACTTGCACATGGTCGGTCTTAACGAGGAAAAAAATTAAAAAAACGACTTTGAGGACGGCATAAGCAAATTTGAAAAAAATATGGGCTACAAACCGCGCTATTTTTGCTTATCCTTTCGGCGAATATAACGACAGGGTGCGCGATGTAGCAATTGAGCACGGCATCGAGGTGATACTGAGCCAAAACTCCGGTGCAGTCGCGGCAAATAGCGATTTGCACGAGTTAGACAGGATCCCTGCTATGAACGGCACTCACCTGCCGTCCGCGCTTGCGAGTAAATTTTTAAAAAGCCGAATGGATACTACCGCAAGACTATCCCAAAGACAATAAAAATCAGCGAACTTATCATCAAAACCGACGAGAACGCGACGCACGGATACTTCTCGATGACAGGGGCAAAAAAACAAAAAAAGTCAAGCTTGAAAAACGGGCAGATGACGCTTAATTTAACAAGCCGATCGACCGATATAAAGTAAGAATGAGCCTTAAGGTAAACGGAAAAAAACGACGACCAGAAATTTTAGTAAAGGATATAAATGCTGAATGAAATGTACAAAAAAACAAAAAAAGAGCATAGCGACAAATGCATCGAGGGTCTAAAGCGCGACTTTAGCACGCTTCGCACAGGCAAGGTAAATATAAGCATAGTCGATAATATTTACGTGGATTATTACGGTAGCCAAACTCCTCTAAACCAAGTAGCCACCGTGCTAACAAGCGATGCTAGCACCATAAGCATTACGCCGTGGGAAAAAACCGATGCTAAAAACCATCACTGCAGCGATCTCTGCGGCAAATATCGGCGTAAATCCGAACAACGACGGCGAGAGCGTGAAACTATTTTTTTCCCTCCGATGACGGTCGAGCAGCGCCAAGAAAAACGCCAAGCACGCTAAGGCATTTGGCGAAAAGGCGAAAGTTAGCATCAGAAACATCAGAAAAAGACGCTAACGACGAGGTTAAAAAGCTAGAAAAAGATAAAGTGATCACCGAAGACGAGAGCAAAAAAAGGACAAGACGAAGTCCAAAAAGATCACTGACAGCTACACGTCAAAGATCGACTCGCTCGTAAAAGAAAAAAAGAGAACGAGCTTTTTAAAAGTCTAAATTTACATGCGGCTTGTTAAATTTGACGAGCCGCTTCTTTTTATAAAAACCTTCCGCTATTTCGCATTTAACATAAATTTTAGTCCACTTTTGCTACACCCCAAAGCGCGTTTATTTATTTCGCCCAATTTCTAAATGTATCACGCCATACTCGCTTTTTACCAGAAATTTATATCCAAATTTAAAATTGCTAGCCGTTTTTTTGCTCGGCATAAGCTTATAATAACGCAAAATCGCAAGCCGATAAAAGCTCAAAAAATAGTAGCTTAAGCGCGCTTAGGGTAAAATTCGCTCAAATTTTACAAAGGAAAAACGATGGATTTAGAAAAAATTTACAAGGACGCAGGCGCGTATTTACAGGGGCATTTTTTTGCTTAGCAGCGGCAACCACTCGCAGTTTTATTTACAAAGCGCCAAAGTACTCGAGGATCCGCAGTTAGCCGGCGCTTTAGCGGACGAGCTAGCCGCCGTAATCGAAAAAAATCGGGCGTAGAGTTTGACAGCGTCTGTTCGCCCGCTCTAGGCGGCATTTTTGGCAGGGTTACGAGCTAGCTCGCGCGGCGAAAAACGCTTTATTTTTTTACCGAGCGAGTCGAGCGCGTGATGAGCCTGCGACGCGGTTTTGAGGTGAAAAAAAGGCGAGAAATTTATCGTTTGCGAGGACATCATCACTACGGGCGGCTCGGCGATGGAGGCCGCTCGCGTGATCGAGAGCCCTAGGCGGCAAGGTGGTGGCGTTTGCCGCGCTTGCTAATCGCGGCTTTTGCAAGGTCGCAATGAGCGGGCAGCGTCGCAAAACCAAGCGCCAAACTACCCGCCGACAAGCCGTTTTTTTGCGCTTGGAAACTTTGAGTTTGAGATTTTTTTGATCCCGCAAGCTGTCCGCTCTGCGCCGATGGAAGCAAGGCGATAAAGCCAGGCAGCAGAGGCAACTACAATTTTTCACTGCGGCCATGTTTGATTAGTCGTGCAATTTGGACGGACTTTGCAGGAGTCAATCAAAGCAAAACCGATCGAGAATCAAACTTTGACTTGGTTGTGCGGTATATTGAACGACAAAACGAAGCCCGTCGATACATATTGCAGGTTGCGGACAGAGTTAACTTTGCGTTGTTGCCGTGTACATTTAGCGGCGGCTGTCAATTTATATTTAGGTAAATTTACCCCCGCGAAAGAGCGTCTTTAAATTTACGAATTTAAAATTTGGCGCGAGATAAACGCCTTAAATTTAAAATCCGCACTTTATACATTTTACGGAGCCTACGATAAATCAAACGCAAGCGGGTTTAATGAAAAAAATGCGCGAGTCGAAAATTATTGATCATCGCAAACTGGTATGCCGCCAAAAACAAACAAAGACGGCAAACATCGTAAAGATTACGCTATGCAAAACGTATAATCTGGCAGCAGACAAAGCGCCGTTTAAGAACCGAGCAAGACCAGCTGGATAAGACGGCGCAAGCGGCGGACACGCGGAAACGAGCCGCAAATTTACTGCACCGAAGCGGCAGCACAAGCAGACGTAAATTTACCACAACAAAGTAGAAGCACGTAAATTTGGGCAATCGCGATCAACTTTGACGCTCAAATCCAAAAACATGCGCCCGAAAAATAAAAAAAGGAGTAATCTGGCAAAAACAAAAAGCGCAACTAGCCACCATCGGCGCGCGAGTAAAAGGCCTTTATCACCGATCTTTTTTTGATCGGGATGCCGATATATTACCTCACGACCTATGTTTTTTTGGACGGCAAAGACGACTTTTTGCACAACCAAACCGCGATATTTGAGGGACCATTTCGCAGTCGCTCTCATCTGCTGCGCCTTTTTGCGATCAAAGCCCAGACGCCCGGCTACCGCTCGCAAAATATCTACCTCATCGACCTACGCAGCGGCCGCAAGCTCGGCTTTGCGCGCGTTTTGCTCCGTTACATCTGCTTTTTGCTCTCAGGCGTTAGCGTGGTCGGACTTTGCCTCTGTTTTTTTCGCAAGGACGCGCTCAATTTGCACGATCTACTCACGCACTCGGCCGCCGTTTGCAAAAAAAGCCGAGTAAAGTTTAACTCGCTCTTGGCAATTTGAGCCGACTTTCGGCATGACCCGCCCTGCTCTACTAAAGCTCAAAATTAGATTTAGCACTTTTTCGCGGTACGGGTTTTGCAGGGCTAGATTCTCATCACGTCCCCGCGGCACAGTTTAACCCGCTCGCCGCCCCGTCAATTTAAATCTTTAAACCACTCGTTACAATCGCCCCCGACAAGGAAAAAAATATGCAAAAATTATGGGTTTTACGAGAACGCGGGAAAAACGCGGAGAAAAAAAGGCGCGCTGATACCTAGCGACTTCACGCACGCGGCCATCATCGGAGAGACTGGCAGCGGCAAGACGACTGCGATGATATATCCAGTTTACTCGACCGCATGCAAAAACGGCTACGCGGTGTTTGCCGTGGATTATAAAGGCGGCGAGAGCGCCAAAATAAAGGCTCTAGCGCGCAGAGCGGGCCGCCTAAAAGACGTCGTAAGCGTGGGTGCGAGACTGGACGCGCCGATAAATCTCATCGCCTCGATGAAGCCGCGCGACTTTAAAAAACTGCGTGAAAAAAAGCCGATGGAATCAAGAGAAAAGTTTTTGGGAGGAGTTTGGCTCGAGCATCGCGACCGAGTTTTTTAAGGTGCTAAAAGCGCTTAAAATTTTTGCCAAAAAAATCACTCCGCTAAACGACTGCTACACAGACGCGTTTTACGCCGACGTAAGCACGCTCGCGCGGGATTTTACCTTTGACGTGGCGACGATACTGCGCCTCTCGCAAGACCCTAGAAAAGATGCTCGAGTTTAAAGACACGCTGAGCCTCATCTGCGACAATCTCGACTCCTCGACGCTCAAATTTCACCCGCGAAACGATAATGATAAACCGCGCGTTTATAGCGACCGCGGACGAGTTTTTTTAGACGCGATGAGCCGCTACAAGGACATCGGCGACGAGCGCACGAGGGATGATTTTTCGCAACTACTCGATGATGATGTCGCCGTTTTTAGGGTCTCATGAACGACGACTCGCTAAACGGCGACGGCGACGGAGCGCGCGGCGATGCGAGTATCGCAGGGCTACTAAATAGCGGCAAGATAGTGATCTTTAACGCCGCAAGCTGCGACAAAAGTGCGCTGAGCTTCCTGCTAAACAGCTTCTTGCCTGAGCTTTTAAAGCGCGTAACGATGAAGCAAAAAGGCCCATTAGCCTATTTCTCGACGAATCGGCAAAGCTGCTGAGCGAAAAACACCGAGCTAAACGAGGAGATCCTACGCGAGTGCGAGGTGGAGCTGGTGCTGGCGTTTCAAAACGAGTTTTTACTCAAACGCGCGATCGGCGGCACGGCGTACGAGGCGCTGATGGGCAACCTCACCAACCGCTACTTCATGCGCAACAAGGACGTCGTGAGGCTGGGCGGCAGCGAGGTGGACTGCTCGACGCTGGAGAAATTCGAGTGTGTGCTGGACGGCGACAAGATCGCGCTGGAGCCGATTTTTCATCGATGAGGCGGAGTGTTTGCAAGCACAGCTGGAGTTTGAGCGCGAGAATCGCCTGCACGAGCGACTGCTGGGCAAAGTTTACGAAAAACCGCGTGATAGAGTTTGACGAGGAGATCGTCGACGACGGCAAAAATCTGGGTGCGCGACGTCGATACTGGCGAGCGTGAGTGCGTGTTTTTTTCAGCGACGAGGTGCTAGGTATCCGTCCGCAAGATATCTATAAACGCCCGCCAAATACCGGCGGCTACAACATCTCGCTAGAAGACGGCACGGACGACGCGCAGGTAAGCTTTTTAGGTAATTTGACGGCAGCCGACGGGGCTTGCGAATTCAAATTTGACTGAAAAAAAGCGAGCAAATTTGGGTCAAATTTGGAAGACGGCGTAAATTTAAACGGTAGCGTAACTTGACGATTTTTAACCGCTCGCCGTTTGCATAAAACTAGGCTGGATAAATTTAGAAATTTGACTTTAGGGCGGAGGATATGAACGAAAGTCCGGGCAAAGAAAAATAAAGAGTCGGAGCTACTTTACAGGCTAGGCAAACGAAATCCACTCATGGTGCTGATCGACTTTATTGGTTATAGCTTTTTACTGCTTGTGCCAGGCCTGCTGACCGCGATATATTATAGAGGCTGGATGCAGATGCTGGGCATTCTGGGTTCTTTGTTTTTTTGGGTAGGCTTTTATACAAACTCATATTTTTTTCAACTACATCGAAAGTACAGCGACAGGATCGTCATAAACAGATATATTTTCGGCGATACGATCATCAAAAAGCGAGGATTTGGCGTATTGTAGAACTTATTATTTTCCATTTGCCCCCAATCAAGTATGGATAGCAAAAAGAGAAAAATATTTTTTTCTATAGAGTTTATGCGATAGAAAGCTTAACATCCAAACAAGCAGACGAGATAGAAAGGCAAATAAATTTTCATAATACCTCGAGATAAAGTTAATTAAGGAGAGATAAAGATGCAAACAACTATATGGATAGACGGTCAAAAAAATATGACGTTTATGACAAAAATATCACATCAGACGAAAAAGGCTCTTGCTGGTAGTCAAATTTAACAAAACCGCTCGTAATTTATCTATCCTTGTTTCGGGTCAATTTAACCGCCAAACCAAACCCCAAATTTAAAGCGTAAATCTAAAATTTAGATTTTTTTATCTACGTTTTATATTTTTTTGCCGTCTTTATTTACGCACATAAAACCCACGGTAGCCCCGCCGCCATAAAGCAAAAGCTACGCCGTCTGAATGAAATCTATCGTCGCAGCCCGCCTCTTTGTCGCCTCGCAGTATCTCGTCCGAAGCGTCGTCAAAAAAATCTCGTAATACGCGACTCCAAAGCCATCATCGCGATAATAAATCGTCGTCTTGCGCTCGCCTCCAAACGCCTCGTTGTCCCAGATTCTTACGCCTATGACGTTTGCGCTTTTTTTAGTTTGGCTTTTTAGTTCGCCAAAAAGTCTGTTCGTCCCAGCCAAGTATCCGCAGTGGTTCCTGCACGCTCGTTTGCTTATCTACGCGGATGAAGTCCGCGGTTTGGTTTTTTTATCGGCACTCTCTGCTCTAAACGTCTCAACCAGGGCTCCGTCTAAGCGCAGGTCAAACCAAACTCCGCGAGGCCTAATCTCACGCGCAAAATCGCGCAATGCTAAAATCTCGATACGATTTTTTTCGTAGTTTCGCGCTAACTCTCGTCCGTTGTATAAATTTGAAGTAGACGGCCGTCGCCGCGATTAGAAAAAATAATAATAAAAAGACGCTTTGTAGCTTATACTCATAAATCCTCGCAAATTCTTTTATTCTTACTCTAATTTACGGCGTCAAGCAAGCTAAATTTAAAATTTAACCCCGTGATTTAGCAGTTTTCTTACGCCCAGATTGGTATCGATGCCGTTGATTATAGCGTTATAGATGTATTCTTTGGCTTGCTGGATGGCGCTTTCTAGGCTTTGGCCGCGCGCGAGTAGGCAAGCTAGCGAGCTAGAAAACGTGCAGCCCGCGCCGATGATGACTAGCGGGTCGGCTAGCGGCGTTTCGAAGTTTTGCACGCTGCCGTCCTTGCGGTAGAGCGTATCGATGCTCTTACCGGCGACGATGTGTTTTTCACAATCACGTCACACGGCAAATCGTAAAAATCATCGCCGAAAAGCACGTCTGCTTCGCGCAGGTTCGGCGTCGTGACGGCGGCAAATTTCATCAGTTCTTTTAGTCGCTCGATGGCGCTATCTTTGATGAGTTTGTGTCCCATTTTCGAGACGCAGACGGGATCTAGCACCACGGGGGCAGAGTTTTTTTCTAAAAACCCCTGCACGACGTCCATGATAGGTTCGTTAAATAGCATGCCGATCTTAACGGCGTCAAAGCTAAACTCGGCAGAGAGCATCTCTAGCTGGTCGGCAACGAAGGACGGATCGAGCGATACGATGCTTTTGATCTTGTCCGTGTTTTTCGGCCGTTAGCGCCGTGACCGCGGTCGCGCTATAGCAGCAAAAGTGCGCGCACGCTTTTATATCGGCTTGTAGTCCAGCGCCGCCGTTGCTGCATGAGCCTGCGATGATGAGGATTTTTTTCATTTTTTTGCCTTTTTTTCGTTTTTTTAAAAAGCCGTATTATAAACGACATTGCATTAACGACGCGTTAAACGCACAATTTAATTCGCAAGGCGCGCAGGATGTTTTTCGCTCTGGGCAAACGCGCATAAATCAAATACGCAAGCTCCATCAATCTCAAATATAAGTTTGCGCTTATTAAATTTTAGCTATAATCCAGGCTTCATAGATGGGTGTCCGAGCGGTTGAAGGAGCACGCCTGGAACGCGTGTAAAGTGCAAGCTTTCGAGGGTTCGAATCCCTTCCCATCTGCCATAATCTTATAAAACTTAACCAAAGAAATTTTTCCACAAAGTTTACGCACAAGAACCAAAAAATGATAAAGATAAAGCACATAAACGAAGATGATTACGCGCGGATTTTTCGTATTCGGCGATATGCACGGCTGTCTCGGGCTTTTTAACCTGATGCTTAAAAAGATAAATGTGAGCAAAAAAGATCTGATAATTATCCTGGGCGACAGCTGCGACCGCGGCGAGGATACGATCGGACTATACAAAAAGATACGCCGAGCTCCTTAGAAACGGATACGCGCTGATCCACGTGCTAGGAAATCACGAAAAAAATGATGATGGACGGATATTTTGGCGGCGACTCGCTAGATCATCAAATTTGGCTTAGAAACGGCGGCGATAAAAACCAAAAGATCGATCTACAAGCGAAATTTAAACAGCTTCGCGCTCGTGGCTAAAGAATTTTTATCGGCGATATGCCGCACATCGTGAGCTCGGAGCAAAAGTATATTCGTCCACGCGGCCTTTGACGGCGATAAAAGCGAAGAGGAGCAAGACGAGGACTACGTGCTGTGGAGTATAGAGCCATTTTGGGAGAGTAATAATACTGGCAAGAGGATATTTCACGGGCACGTAGCTAGCGAAGAAAATAGGATAACCAGACGCGCGAATAACGTCTTTTCTATGGACGTGGGAGCCGTGTTTTTTAAAAGGCTAGAGATAATGGAGATAAAAAGCGGCGAGAATTTGAAGTGGATTTAAGGGAGCAAAAATGACTTATTTTACCTCCGATTTGCATTTCGGACATAGCAATATCATGAAATTTCACCCGTGCTTTAGGCCCTTTTCTAGCGTGGAGGCGATGGATAGCGCGCTCATTCGCCTTTGGAACGAGAGAGTAAACCCTTGCGACACGGTCTATAACATGGGCGATATTAGCTTTCACAAGGATATGGGGACAAATATATCCATCTTTAGCAAGCTAAACGGCAAGCACGTCCTAGTGCTAGGCAATCACGACGATGCGATAAAAAAACATAAAGACGAGCTGCTAGCTATGAAAAAAACAAGACGGCAACGCACTGTTTGATGAAATGTGCGAATACAAAGAGATCATCGTGCAGCACGAACAGGATACATTTCGACTCGTGCTCTTTTCACTATCCGCTATCCGAGTGGAATAGGGGTCACTACGGCTCTATCCAGCTCTACGGCCATATCCACGCAAATATCGCAAATATAAAAAGGCAAGGCGCTAAACGCCAGCTACGACCTGCACGGCAAGATTTTTGAGCTTTGAGGAAATGTACGATTTCGTTAAAGACCTGCCGCCGTTTGAGTATAGCAAACATAGGATGTTTAGCGAGGAAGATAGCATGGAAAGTAGAAATAAAAGGATAAAAGAGGTTTTAGAAAAGCTACTTTGACTGACCTTAGTCAAACTTTGCGCTTTAAATTTAAAAACAAATTTGGGGCTGCAAACCCTACGTTTGAGCCCAATTTGACTATCTTTTCATAAAAAAACATCACGAACAAAAAAACACCCAAAAATCATACGGTAGATAACAAACGGCAACATGCTCGCACGCGCAATCAGCGCCATAAACAGCCGCACACACAGATACGCGCTAAGGCCGCTAATAGCCGCCCCGATAGCAAGGTCGCTCCAAGGCAGCGCGTCGGGGGTTTTTATCAGCTTTACTGCCTCTAGTCCGCCTGCTAGCACGATAACCGGGATCGAGAGCAAAAACGAGAAATTTGCGCTTGCGCTGTGACTAAAGCCAAGCATCAGCGCCGCCGTCATCGTCACGCCCGAGCGCGAAACGCCGGGTATCAGCGCGATCGCCTGCGCTAGACCCTATGATGAGAGCGAGCTTGATCGTCATTTCGTATTCGGTTTTTAGGCCTGATTTTTTTATCCGCAAAGTAGAGCGCGATACCAAAGATTATCGTCATCGCCGCGATCACGAGCCCGTTTCTAGCGTACTGCTCGATGGCGTCGCTAAACGCTAGGGCCAAAAAGCCCCACCGGCACGGTCGCAAAGCCGACCGACCACACGAGCGTGCTATCGCCGACCTTTTTCGCGCCGCGCGATAGACGCGAAAAAAATCACGCACGAGCCCAGCCAGCCTGTCCTTAAAATAAAAAAAGTATCGCCGCGAGCGTGCCTACGTGAACGGCGACGTCAAAGGCTAGCCCCTGATCCGCCCAGCCAAGTAGCTTTTGGTACAAGCACGAGGTGAGCCGAGCTAGAGATCGGTAAAAACTCGCTAATGCCTTGAACTAGGGCCAAAACGATGATATGCGAAAGCTCCATCACGCAGCCTTTTGGATTAAATTTAAACAAATTTTGCACGCTAAATTTGATTTTGTCTTTAGTGCAAATTTGCTCGATCGCGCCTTTTTGCGCGCCAAATTTACCCGCGCCGCGAGCTAAAATTAAGATAAAATTTTCGTTGGCGAATCGCCCTGTTTTTTTGCCCTATATCTTTTGCAATATTTTCCCTTTTTATAATTTTTGATTTTACCGCGAGTAAAACCGCGTAATTTGATGCGGGTCTCGCCCGGCATGAGTTCTCAAATTCTGACGGCTCTAGCCCGAGCCAAAAACCGTCAAATTTGAAGCTAAATTTTACTTCGCCGACTCTTGCGCGAATTCCGCGATCTTTTCAGGCGTGAAGCCGAAGTATTCGAACAATGCACCCGCCTTACCGCTCTCGCCAAAGCTCTTCATCGAGTAGATCTCATCGGCACATTTATACCACTCTAGCGCGCTTGCGGCTTCGACGGCGATGACCTTGGTCGCTGGATCTATGATCTGATCTACGTACTCGCGCGGCTGTTCGCAAAGCAGGTCAAAGCACGGCGCGGAGACGACGTTTGCGCCGATATCGTGAGCGGCTAAAGTATCCAGCCGCTTTGACGCAAAGCTCCACTTCGCTGCCGCTGGCTATTAGCGTGATTTTGGCGTTTTGCGCGCGTTTTAACAGATACGCGCCATTTTCTACGCCGCCTAGTTCGCCTTTTTCAAGCGGAGCGAGGCCTTGGCGGCTAAGCACGAAGGCGCTTGGAGCGCGTAAATTTAACGCAGCTTTCCAGCAAAGCGCATTTTCGTTGCCGTCGGCCGGGCGGAACGTGTAGAAAGTTTGGCATCGCGCGCAGCGTGCTAAGCTGCTCGATAGGCTGGTGCGTCGGGCCGTCCTCGCCCACGCCGATGCTGTCGTGCGTAAAGATAAAAAAAGTGTCTAATGCTCATCAGCGAAGCGATACGCGCGGACGGCTTTAGGTAGTCGCTAAAGATAAAAAAACGTCGCGCTAAACGGCAAGAAAAAGCCCGTATCTAGCGACCGCGTTGTTTATCGCGGCCATGGCGTGCTCGCGGATGCCGTAGTGGATGTTGCGGCCGTTAGGAAGTCGCCCATGCCTTTTTAGCTCGGTTTTTGTTTGACGGAGCCAGATCCGCGCTACCGCCGATAAAAGCCAGGTAAAGCCCGCGCGATCTCGTTCATGATGGCGCCGTTGCTGTCGCGCGTGGCTAGCTTTTTGCCGCTAAAATCAGGGGAAATTTATCTTGCTAAAATCAGGATTTAGCACGCGTTTAGCATATTTTTGCTCTCGCTGCTTAGATTTTCTACCTTTTTGTTCCACTGAGCTTCGGCCAGGTCGCCCTTTTCTAGTGCGGCGCGGAAGCGAATAAGAACGTCCTCGGGGGTGGCAAACGTGCGCTCCGGATCAAAAGCCGGCTGCGATTTTAGCGAGCCTTTATGATCTCCTCGCCAAGCGGCGCGCCGTGGCTGTGGTGGCTGCCCTCTAGCTCGCCCGCGCCCTTTGCGATGCGAGTGTTTGCGATGATGAGGTACGGGCGCTCCTTCTCGGCGGCCTGCTCGAGCGCAAACTCGATCTGATCGTAGTCGTGGCCGTCGATACGCGCGACGTCCCAGCCCTGCGCCTCAAATCTAGCCTTCACGTCCTCGCTCCAAGCGATGCTCGTATCGCCCTCGATCGTGATGTTGTTGGAGTCGTAGATCAACACGAGGTTGTCTAGGGTGTAGGGTTGCCCGCGACCGCACAGGCCTCGTAGCTGATGCCCTCCTGCAAATCTCCGTCGCCGCAGAGGCAGTAAGTCTATGATCGATGACGACGTTTTCAGGCTCGTTTAGTAGATTGGCCGCGTATTTTGCCGCCATAGCAAAAGCCCACTGCGTTTGCCACGCCCTGCCCTAGCGGTCCGGTCGCGACCTCGACGCCTTTTGTGTGGATCTCTGGATGGCCCGGAGTTTTTAGAGCCTAGCTGGCGGAAGTTTTTTTAGATCCTCAAGGCTAAGATCATAGCCGCTAAGATGCAAAAACTATACACGAGCGAGCTTGCGTGACCGCCGCTAAACACGAGCCTGTCGCGGTTTAGCCAGTTTGGATTTTTAGGATTGTGATTTAGAAATTTAGCCAGCACGACCATGACGTCTGCTAGCCCCATCGGCGCGCCCGGGTGCCCGCTGTTTGCTTGCTGCACCATATCCGCGCACAAAAAAACCTTATCGTATCAGCCATCTTTTTTTAGCATTTTTTTCTCCTTAGTTTTTTTATGCGATTATACGAGTATCTGGCTTACTTTACGCTTTTAGCGCCGCCATAATTTCTAGAAAACTCGGCGAAATTTCTTTCTTTTTGTCCTTTAGCTCGGGAGGTATCTGGTGCTCTTTTTGCCGATTATTATGACATCCTCTTCGCCCTCCTTTTACCGCTATGGACGCGTCTACGATCTCGTGCCACGAGCTAAAAACGGGCTCTTCCATAAGGTCGCGGCTGATGAGCCCGCGCTCGTCCAAAAATCACGCCAAAAGGCTTACTGAGTCCAAAAAGCGCGCTATCTAGACTATGAAAAAAATCGGAGAGCTTGGCTTAAAAAATCCCGAGTGATTTAGATAATAACTTGCTCTCGTCGAGCGGCGTTTTTTTAGCGCTTCGCCAAGGCCTAACTCTAAAAGTTTATCCGAAATTTTCGCCTCGTCGTTTTGGACTCCGTCCTCAAAAATAGCGTTTAAAAACGGCTTTTTAGCGCCCTTTTTCATCGCTGCTTTCATTTCGCCGTCGATTTCAATTCGCATTTTTCTAGCTCTTGCCAAGCGAGAGTTTCCAGCTCGTTTTGCAAATACTTGCCGAGCCTAAACGCAGCTCGCTACCTCATCGGCATTTGTAACCGACGCGTCAATTTAACCAAAAAGATGGCGACTCGTGAGCAAAAATCCTATGCTTTTTTTCGCCCGATCATCTGCGCATGCACGCCGATAAACGCGAGCGGCCTGGCGTCATGTAAATTTCAGGCGTTTTGCTATAGTTTACGCCCTTTTGCAACCCTAGGCTTTTTGTCTGTAATTTGCTCCACCGCCTTTGCGAAAACCTCGTCCGCATCGTCCCAAACGGGGTGTTTAGCGCTCTTGCCGTTTAGAAATAAAACATTTTGCGTATTTTCGTCAAAAGAGAGTACTCATCCAATTTTTTCACGTTTTCTCCCTACTTTTATTTAAAAACCATCATCTGCCGCTCGTCAAACTTTAGACGCCAAAAATCCGCCTCGCAGCCAAATATCATCGCGTCGCTACACGAAATTTGAACGATACACGGCTCACTCGCGAGACGGCTCGCATTTTTCGTAAAACCACTCGAGCGTCTCGTTTAGCTTAAACTCGTCGCCGTCTAAAAAAATACTGCTTGCTGCTTTTTGATCGCATTTTTCGCCCGCGGCTACGTAGTCGCCGATGAAGCCGCGGTCTCATGACGTCGCGTGCTAAAGATTCACGTTCAAATACATTTACCGTTTTTGCGTTTCGTGCCATTTGCCGCTCTCATCAGGGCTCGCGAAGCGCCGAAGATACGTTATTTCCCGCCTCGTCGTAGGTATAGACATACTCGCGCCGCTCGCCGTCTGACATCTCGCGATTTTTTTATCAGGGTTGCCGCGCGCGTCGTAGCTAAGCTCGTTTTCAAACACTATCTCCCAGCGCTGCGACTCCTCACGCCAAAAACGACGATGCGGAGTACTTTTGGCCGACCTTGCTCAGTCTCCTCGCGCACGTTTTTTTGTAGCAGCCGTTCCACTCGCTCTTTGCAGCGTCCCAGCTGCATCTAAAATCGGTAAAGCGCCCTAAACTCGGGCTGGGTTCTCTGCACCGTCCTCTCCTGCGGCTGCCACGCGTCCTTGCTCCACGTAAAATTTATCTCGGTGCGTGCTCCGTCCGCAGCCGTAAAGGCCGAATGCTTTGTCTGCGGCACCCATTTGCCCTGCCACTTATAGCCCTCTGAGCTAGCATAAACATCGCCCTTGTAGCGATATATCGATTTTTTTCGTACGGAGTCCATTTTTTTGGCCTTGGCACTCCACTCAAAGGTCGCTACGAGCGTGGTTTTTGTGATTTTCGTCATAAAGTCTTTTTGATTAGATACGTCGGCGTCCATTTGCCGTTTTTTTAGAGTGAGATTTTGAGAGATTTCCGTCGCGCCCGTTCGCTTTTTCGACGGTTTTTTTGACCTTGGTTTAGCTTGCGCGTATCAATATAAAACAAACGCGCCGTCTTTTTGTCCTTTCTGTTTTTTTGAAAACCCTGCTTTGCGCCATTTGCCGGCGCCAAAGTCCCAATCGTACTCAACGCCGCCTATCTCGCGCTCGCCTCTTTCGTCAAATTTGACAATGCTTTTCGTCCTGCGCCTGCCCTCATCGCTGATTTCGTCGTAGATTTTTTTCTAGCAGTCGAGTCTTCGCGTCGTAAGCTTGGCTCGTTTCGTATTTGTAGCGCGGCACAGCGTCGCCCTCCGTCTTGTAGCTCGTCCTTTTTAGGCAAACTTTCGCCCGACGCAGCTAGCGGTAAGGCCCAAAATCGCAGCCATCGCCGCCGCTTTCCAAAAAATCTCACATTCGCTCCTTTTTAAATTTGAGCCGCCCAAAAAGGCGTCAATTTGATGCGAAAAGCAAAATTTAACGAGTTAAATTTGACGCTCGGGCGCTTGTTAAACTTTGACCAAATCCAAAGCGTCAATTTACCGCAGTTGGGCCGCTAGCAAAAAGATCATTTGACCTTTTTATACTTCCACGTCTGCTCTGAGGCGAGCTTAACTTTACCGTCCGCGGCGACGAATTGCTTAAAGCTAGTCACCGCGTATCTGCTAGGGCATCTCAAAGGACATCAGCGAGCCGCCGTGTCCGACGTCGTCGGCTAATATACGCGGATCAAAGGTCGTTTCCAGGCGCTTATTTTGCACCCATCTTTTTGCTGTTTTTCGTCGCTAGCTAGCTCGTAGATATCCACGCTCACGTTATCGCCGCGCTCGTTGTAGCCGTAGACGAACTTCTCGCTGCCGTCCATCGTGTCGTACCGCTGAGTTAGCAGACGCTCACCGGTCTTGTCGTAGATGCTGCGGTTGGAGTACTCCTGCTTCCACTCTTTGCGCTCTTTATCCCACAAAAACGCCGCCGTTTCAAAGCCCGCGCCCTCTACAACCGAGACGCTTTTGCTGTTGTTCTCCCACGCGTTTTGCTCGGCGTTCCAGATGAGATTTATCGTCACGTCTTTGCCGCTAGAGGCGTCGTAGTCGTGTCTAGACATCTCGGCGTAGCGCCACGCGCCGCCCTCAAACACGCTTCTTACCTGCTCGTATTTGCCCTTCACATCGCCCGCAACAGTGCTTCTTTCACGGCTTTTGCCATGCGCCGTTTTCGTAGTCCCAGCTCTCGTAGCCGCGCGTCTGTCCGTCTGCGCCATAGAGTAGCTGCGTTTTTGACTTAGGCTGCCATCTTTTGCCGTCCCAGACGCTAAGCACGATAAGCTCGTTCTCGCCGTATGTGTTCTCGACGGTTTTGGTTAGCGCGGCTTTTTGCCATTTGCCTTTTACCAGCTCGTATCTGATCTCCTCGCTAGCGTTTTTTTAGGTACTTTGTGATGATTTTGCTAGCATTTTTCCGGCACGCCTCTGATAAACGAACTAGACTCCTGCGTGAGGACTCCTTTTTTTATAATCGGCTTTGTATTCGGTTACTTTGATCCATTTTTTCGCGGCAAAATCATAGCTATAGGCTTCACCTTTCGTCATCTCGCCGGCTTTGTTGTAGTAGCTGATCTCTTTGTGTTTGCCCTTTAGGCCGTCTGCGAGCTCGGAGCTGCTCACTAACTCTAGGCGGCGAGCCTTGGCGTCGTAGCTTTGCTTGGTTTCGTAGCTAGAAGTCGGCTCCTCAAAAAGTCTTTTTGTGCGGTGCTAGCTAGCATATAGTCGTACTCTTTGGCAAATGCCGCCGCACAAAAAAACGCAAGCGATAAGGCTATTTTTTTTCATCATCTCCTTTTGATGAATTTGAAAAGATTATAGCACAAAACGCACGCCGAATTTACGGCGGGATCGGCACGGTTTATGAGGTTGTTTATTTATGGCGCTTGGATAGCGTTTTGTAGTCAAGGATAAAATTTGCGAAATTTGACGGCTTAAATTTGACCGCCTAAAATGCAATTTAAGCCGAATCTACCGCAGGTGCTTGTCGATGAGGCCCGTCACGATAGCGCGGATACCCGCATGCACGCCGCATAGCTCGCACTCTATCTTTGAGATGAGCTCGTTTTTGGCCTGCACCGCGCCATCAACGCCAAGCAGGTTGGTAAAGGAGTTTTTTTCGCGCCGTCGTTATGCGTCGGCTTGCCCGCCGTTTCGGCGCTTTGCGTCGCGTCGATGATGTCGTCTGCGATCTGAAACGCCAGCCCCAGGTCAAGCCCGATGTCGTATATGTGAGCAGCCTCCGCCTCGTCTAGCCCCGCCACAACGCAGCCTGCTTGCAGGCTCGCAGCGATGAGGCGCGCGGTCTTATGGATGTGCAGAAATTTTAGCTCCTCAAGCCCCTAGCTTTTTTTGATTTTCGAAATAACAATCCACCGCCTGCCCAAGCGCCATGCCGTAGATACCGGCGTTTTGGCTTAGTATTTCGACGCATTTTTATGCGCGCGTCCGCATCCAGCGGAGCTTTTGCTATCTGATAAAAGGCGTGGGTGTTTAGCGCGTCGCCCGCTAGGGATCGCCGTCACTTCGTCAATCTGACATGCAGGCTAGGCTGTCCGCGGCGCAGATCCGAGTCGTCCATCGCCGGCAGATCGTCGTGGATGAGCGAGTAGCTGTGCATCGTCTCAAATGCCAGTGCGACGTGAAACGCCGCCTCCTTGCGCTCGGGACGCACCGCCACTACGACGCCTGCGACTAGCATCGCACGAAAATGCTTGCCGCCAGATTTTTAGCGTGTATGAGAGCGCCTCGTCAAAGCACGGATGAAAGCTAGGCGAGCTTGGCAAATGCGCGCTCAAAAAAACGCCTTTAAACTCGTCCAAAAGCGCATCCTGATCGATGGCGCTAAGAGCGGTTTGGTTTGCATTTGGCTGTAAATTTGCGCCCGAGCTAAAACATGAGCCTTTTGCCGCATTTAACGAGATCACTTTGATCGGTTTTTTTCGGGCTTTGAGTCGGATTTTTCGGAGCTAGTTTTGGCTTTGGTCGAGTTTAGAAATTTGAGAGCGATTTTTGAGACGAGCTCGCGCGCGAACTACGAGCTAAAATTTGATCATTCGGCAGCGCCTGCGACTCGTTCAAATTTGACGATTTCGCCGCGCTTTGAAGGCAAATTTGATCATTGCCGCTAGTTTTTGATTTTACCGCCAATTTTGATTTTGCATCTATTCTCCGTTTTATTTTTTTGATGGCTCCAAGCGCAGGCTAAATTTTCGTAAATTTAGCCCACAAAGGCGTCAATTTGCCGTCCGCGACTACCGCGCGTTGTAAAAAAAGTCAAAGCCGTTGCGTCTAAATAGCAATTTTGACCGCCGCCTTTTAGCGAGCAGGCCGAGCGCTTCTTTGCGGCTTGAGACCGCCTTTTTGCCCCACTTGTATCAGCTTATCGCCGACCCTGACGCCACCTTTCGCCGCGCCCGAGCTTGCGTCCACGCTTTTTACCGTTAGCTTCTCGTCAAATGTTATTCCGTAGAGCTTTTTGCACGCTCGCAGCATCGTTGCTTCGCGGTATTGACTGCGATTTTGCGTCGCTAGAGACGGCCTTTTTATCCGCCTTCATCGGCGCTTTTTTTGCTCTTTTTGGCCGCGTCGTCAGAGACCGCCACGCCACTTTCAAAACCTCATCGCCGCGCTTGATCTCAATTTGAGCCGCTCGCCTTTTTTTAGCAAACAAAATCCTCTCGTTTAGCTCGCGCAAACTCTCACATTTCTCGCCGTTTACGCTCAAAAATCTCATCCCCTACCATCAGCGCCGCACCGCGTCCGAGCGGATCGACACTCTTTACGTAGAGTTTGCCGTCTTTTTCCCTCAAATACAGCGCCGACGTCGCCGTAGTACACGTCTTTATATGCCGCAAAGTGCCTTAGATAGCGGCTCGGGACGACTTTATCCCCACCCACTGCGATACCGCGTAGCTTGCAGCACGGACTTAGCACGGCGCCCGTGCCATTTACGTCAAACGTGAGCACATCCAGCTCGCCTAACGCCTGTGCCTGCGCCTTTACGTGGCCGTAGACGGTCGCGTTTAGATCGCGCGTGACGCTGACCCAGTCGCTTTTTTTCGTTGTGTTATCGTCAGACATCTTCACAGGCTCGAGTTTAACGTCCGAGGCGACCAGATAGAGGCCCAGATACGGGTCAATTTGACGTAGTTTTTTTACGGGAATTTCGCCTTTAGGGTACGGCGATTAGATTTGGCGTGATCGCGATGCCGCCGTTACCCGCGACGTTTACCATGGCGGGCAAGTTTTTCTCGAAGCAGGCGTTAAAATCATCCTGCGTCGGGCGCGGCTCGGCTTTCTAAGCGACGCGGCAAATGCGCAAATCATAAAAACCGCAAAAACCGGAGAGTAAATTTTGCGGGCTAAATTTGAGTTCAAATTTGCGCTTAAATTTACCGCCTTATCGCCCAGCGCGCCGCTATAATTTAACCGCGCGAGCCCCAAAACCGCGTCCAAACGGCGCGAGATAGCTGCGCGTTTCATTGCCCCTAGCCCCATGCCGGCAAAGCCGCCCAGCATCCTTGACGCGGCGTTTTTTTACGGTCGTCCTCGATCATCTTTAGCACATCGTTTACGGCGCTGATGAGCAAGATCTGCAAGCTCTCCTTGTCTTCTAGCAAGCTATCGTCGATGCTGATATCGAGCACCTCGCCCTTGCCGTTTGCCCTGACGCTGATGAGTCCGCCGCCGCTTTTTACGCTAAATTCGCGCTTTTTGGCTCTCCTGCTCGATTTCTTGCGCTTTTTTTGAGCCTCCTCGAGCATCTGCCCCATTTTTTTGAAAAAATCTATCCCCTCAAAACATAAACATCCTTTCACTTTCGCGTTATTTTAGCCAATTTAAGCTAAATTTACTTTTATTTAAAGCCTGCAATGCAAGTTTTGTTCCCGCCTTGAAATTTGCGGCGGATACGGGTGCGAGCGAGTAAATTTGAGCCCGAAAAGCCGTCAATTTGATGATAGGATTTTATTTTAATAGCCTGCACGCGTTTTGATCTGTTTTGATTTACTGCAAGCGTGCCTGCGTAGTTTTCTAGCGTGGACTTTTCTGCAATTTGAGAATGTGCCATAGATAATAGACGAAGTTAAGTGGCAAATCACGGAGCTAAAAAAAGCATTTAAGGTAGCGTGGGCGCGGCGGGCGCTAAATCTAGATCATTTCGACAAATTTAAAAAGCCACACGTAAAGCGAGACAAAAATAAACTATCGCGGAGCCAGAGCCCGCCCAAACGAACGCGCGTCAGATATCTTTACATTTCCGCCGCGACCGATTTTTTTCCAGATTTGCCGCCTTGCCAAGGATCGTTATCGCCTTTTTGCCTGCACTTGTTCACGCATCTGTAACAAAGCGTGCAGCGCTAGCCAAATCTTGCCTTGCCGTGCGCGATTTTTTTATATTTTGTATCGGGCAGGGACTTCGCGCACTCGCCCCATCCGCTACACCGCGCCGTATCTAGGGCTCGGCTTGCGCCTGGCAAAGGGCGTTTTGTCCCGACTTTTCATCCACAGCCGCTGTCCCAAAAGCCCCGCGATACGGCAAGCACGCCTAGACCTTCTTGCGGCGGGTTGCCTGCGGCAGATGCCCGCGCGACGCGCTCTAGCTTGGTGTTTGCATCCTTTATCAGGCGCTCGTTTTTTTCTGCGCCGAATAGCTAAAAATCGCCACGTCGAGGATAAATGCGGGCATTTTCACGTGTGTGCCGCCCGTTATCTTCGCGCCCGCCCGCCCTAAGATCCCTAGCCGCGCAGCCCGCTCCATCGCCACCAAAAAAATCTCCATCGTAGCGATGATAAAGACGTTTTTTTGCCGCGGAAATTCGCGCTGTTTTTTTGCAAATGAAACTCGCGCACGATCTGCGGCAGGGTCGCTAAAGTAAACGGGATAGGCGAGAATAACGTCGTCATGGCGCTTTTAGCAGCTCGCCATGGGCCTCGTCCTCGGGTCAAACCGCGGGGATATCGCCGCCCAGACGCTCTATAAATCTCTACACGCAATACTTCGTGTTGCCCGTAGAGCAAAATAAATCGCTATCATTTTGCGAATCCTTTTAAATTTAGGCGCAAGTTTTGCCCATTTTCGCCAAATTTTACCGACCGCGGCAAATTTAACGCCAAAAGCTGGCAAAATTTTGAATAATTCGCTCGTTTGCAAAATATCTGCCGCGTGCTTTTGCCTCAATTTCTACCAGGCGTCGCATAAAGGCAAACTTTAACCAGGTCAAAAGAAATTCAGTATAAAAATCTAGCGTTTGTGGCCGTACTTTTCTAAACTTTTGCTCGCCAGGCTCCATCTCACATTTACCGAGGCGCTCTAAATAGCGCGCTATGGCATCAAGGCCCTGGCTTTTGTGCTCAGGCGGTAGCAGCGCGCCGCGGCTTACGAAGTCGTAAAATTTCGCAAATTCTATGTATTCTATCTAAGCCTCAGGGTGGGCTTTTCGCCCGCTCTGAGGCTCTGCGAGATGTAGCCGTCGCAAATGCCTTGCCCATAGTCTGCGGCGGGCAAGGCGAATCTGATCTCATTCACGCAGGAGCCAAAGATTTCATAGATCTCGCACTGCCTCGCGGGCGAACCTTTGGCGCAGATCGCCAAAAAGGTCTTGCGCCATTTTTGCGTCCCTCATAAAGCCGAAGCAAACTAAGCTATTTTTACCCAGCTGCGCTTTTATATTTTTCGTAGTGATGCGGCGAGGCGAAAAAGCCCCCTCAAGGCGCGATACCATGCTATTTTACGATCTCGTTTTGCGCGTTTACCTGCACGATTTTTGGTCTCGAAATCTCTCGCTTTTTTGGCGCTAAGAAGTGCGTAGGCCACAATGATGACGATGTCGCCGACGCAGACTTTGCGCGCGCGGCCGCGCCGTTTAGGCAGATCTCACCCTTTTTCTCGCCACGGATCACATATGTAGCGAAGCGCTCGCCGTTATTGACGTTTAGGATTTCGACTTTTTTTGGTATTCGCAAAGCCCCTGCAGCCCTCGATAAGCTCGGGTCCGATCGTGACCGAGCCCACGTAGTTTAGATTGGCGTCCGTCACGCGCGCGCGGTGGATTTTGCTTGATAAAATTTCGATTTTTCATCGGCTATCCTTTGTATTTTTTTAGAAAAAAATTATACTATAAATTGGCCGCGGCGATTCATTTTTGCTTGCTCGCTACGATAAAATCCGGCGTTAAATTTGTGATTAATCTGAAATTAGCAGCGTTTAGATGAGCGGCAAATCTGACACCGCTCAGCAAATAAGCAGATTTTTGGTGCAAACAAAGGCGATTTTACTCAATTTGCCTTTTGTTTCGTCGCCGTTTTATCCGTAGATTTAGGTACGCTCATCCAAAAATCTCACGCACTACTTGCTTATCGCTAAACGGGTACTTTACGCCTTTGATCTCTTGATATGTCTCGTCGCCCTTGCCTAAAAATTACTAGACTTTCGTCTTGCGCGAGGCTTTCAGTGCATATTTGATCGCCTCCTTGCGGTTTGCGATGCATTTTACGCGCTCGTTCATCTCTAGGGCCGCCACAGATCTCGGCGATGATGCTTTCAGGCTCTTCGCTGCGGGGATTGTCGCTGGTGACGACGAGTCTGTGCGCGTATTTTTGCGCTATCGCACCCATTTTTGGGCGTTTGGTGCGGTCTCTATCGCCGCCCGCGCCAAAAACGGCGACGATCTTGCGATGGCGCAATGCGTTTAGCACCTTTTCGATGCCATCTGGAGTGTGCGCAAAGTCCACGATCACGAGCGGGTCGCGACTAACGACCTCCATACGCCCCTCGACGCCGTCACCTCGACGCAGCGCGTGCGATCTGCTCTAGCGGCCTATCAGTCAGCGTTGCGACGCAAGCGACGGCCGCGATGAGGTTACAAAGGTTAAATTCGCCGTGCAAATTTGAGCTTAGCGCCATCTGTCCGCGAGGAGTCTTTAGTGCCCCATGGATACCGCCCTCTAGCGAATACTCGCCTGGCGCAAAGTCCGCGTCCGCATGAAGCGCGTAAGTTAGGGCATTTGCTGGGTTAAATTTGATCCCGCCGCGGTCGTCTATGTTTATGAGCTTTGGCGCGTCATCTGCGAAAAAAACTCGCTCTTTACGCGCGCATACTCCTCAAACGTGCCGTGGTAGTCGAGATGGTCTTGAGTCAAATTCGTAGTACTTTTCATCGCAAATTCCAGACTCTCGATACGTTTTTTTGCGCGATGGCGTGCGAGCTAGCCTCCATCACGAAGTACTCGCAACCGCGCTCGCTAGCGGATTTTTAGGTAGCTAAGCGTGCGTAAAAATTTCGCTCGTCGTTAGCGCCTTATCATCTATGCGTTCACCGTTTATAAAGGCGCCGCGAGTGCCGCACAGGCCGCATCCGTAGCCTCAAATTTAGTAGCGTAGCATAGATAACCGCCGCGGTCGTGGTTTTTGCCGTTCGTGCCCGTGATGCCGATGATTTTGATACTCTCGTCGATACCTAGTAGCTGCTTGCATTCGCTCAAACTTTATGATTTTTGCACCCTTCGCCAGGGCGCCTGCTTCACCTTTGGCGTTCGTCGCCGTTTTAACGAAATAGCAACCCGCTTCGCATTCGTTTGAGTTGTCGGTAACAAAACCTTCTTTAACGTAAATCTTTCACTTTCGGCCTTTTTGTTGATTTCGCGAGCTAGTGCGATTAGTCGTTCGTCGCCGGCAAACATCACGGCTGCGGTCTCGATGTAGTTTAGCCCCATTTCGATGAAGTCGTTTTTGATAAGATTTTGCAAGAACTCGAGGAAATCGTCGCGGTTATCGATCATCACGCGCGTGGAAAAACATGATGTCCTCGAAGGTGCTTTTAAATCCGCCGCGCCTAACAGCTTCCATAAAATCGGCGTAGCTGATCGCATTTTGCTCCTCAAGACTCTCGTCGTCGCTACTTTTGCCTCAAGCGCGCCTGACTTTCCTCTAGCTCGTCCGGACTCATGCCGAGCTTGTCTTTTTAGCTTAAATATCTCAAAAAGCGTCATTGCCTCATCGAGGCGAATCTTAGCAAGCGAGCAAAGCATAATGAGGAAAAAGCAGCTTTTTGTCTGGCTTTTTATCGTATGCAAGCGAAAAATAGCTCGCGGCGGCCTCAACTCGCCCTTGTTAAACGCTTTTAGGCCCGCCTTTTTGTAATCAATCACCGTTTAACTTCCTCGCCGATAGGGATGTTTTACGACCTCTAGCTGAGGATGGATATCTATGCGCAGTTGACGCTCGACGCCGTATTTTTAGCGTGGTCGAACTGGCTGCGCACCCGTGGCAGTGGCCGGTGAGGCGGACGTACTTTGCCGTTTTTGATGCCTAGCAGCTCTATGCCTCCGCCGTCGTTTTCAAGCATAGGCAAAACCTTTTGTAAGCTCGCTTTTTACGGGCTTTAGTAGCTCTTCGTCGGTAAATGGGATCATTTTTAACCTTTTTAAATTTTCGAGATATTATAGCAGATAAAAATTTTAAATACGCAATGAGTTTGGCGTTTTTGCGGTTATTTTTTTAACTTGGTTAAATTTTCGATATTAAGGCCATAGGGTGCTGGTATAAAAACAAACTTAAAAAGCACAGTGGCCGTTTAAGTACAAAAAAAGCATAATAAGTAAAAAGTCATACAAGTGCGGTCATATATACAAAACCTTTAAGATATTTTTTTGGATTTGGCATGCTGAGCGCTTATTTGTAAGTAAATCTTTTAAAAAGCAATTTATCAGTAAAACTACGACGAAGATTAGAACTCTATACATTATTTTAAACTTGCTGTGAATTTCTAATATTTTAGTATATATGAAAAACCGTCAATAATAGGCAAGCAACAATTTAATTAAAAAAAGAAAAAGTAGATTTTGAAGTAACTATGGTGAGTAATTTGAAAATAAAAGAGAGCCGAAGCTCTCTAAAAATTATTCTTTGATTAGCTCAATATAAGCCATCTCAGCGGCATCGCCTCGGCGAACGCGAGTCTTAACGATGCGCGTATATCCACCGTTTTTACCTACGAATTTGGAGCAAGCTCAGTTACCAACTTGTTCGTAGTTTCTTTATCCTGCAAGCTAGCAAAAAAACTGCTCTGTGAGCGTTGCTGTCGCCTTTTCTAGCTCTAGTGATTAGTTTTTTTCGATATAGCTTCTCAACTCTTTTGCCTTAGGCAAGGTCGTCTCTATCTTTTTCGCTTTTGATGATAGCGATAGCTAAGTTTTTAAGTAGGGCCGAGCGGTGAGCCGACGTCCCTACCTAGTTTTCTGTATCCGTGACCGTGTCTCATTTATGTTCCTTTTTACTCTTTTTGCACTCATTTGTGATTTTTAGGTCGGCGATTTTTTTCTTGAGTTGCTCTTTACCGCCGCCTAGGGTCGCCGCCGACCGGATATCCAATCTCTTGCATAACGGCTTTGATCTCATCAAGAGATTTTTGCCTCAATTTCTTAAGTTCTTTTAGCTCGTTTTCATCCATCAAAAGCAAGCTCGCCGATAAATCTAATCTCGGCTTTATCAAGGCAGTTGGAGCTTCTAGCACTCAAACTTTAACTCTTCTATGCTTTGAAGCAACTTTGCATGCTCGCTACCAGAAGCTTGAGCATTTAGACCTGCTGAAACGTCGATATTTAAAAACACCTTTAAACACCGACATTTGCTGATACATCGCCTCGATAGCATGTTTAAACGCCTCGATCGCGCCCACTTGTCCATCTGTCGTAACCGTGAAAATAATCTTCTCGTAGTCAGGGATTATCCTCAACAAGGACATTTACTAGCTCGTAAACTGCTTTTTTTAACAGGCGTAAAGAAAGCATCAAGGGCTATGTAGCCCTCTTCAGTATTATCTCTTATCTCCTCGCTTGGGACGTATCCGATACCTTTTTGGATGATTACCGAAAATTTAAGCTCCGCATCCTCGTTTATGGTCGCGAGATAAGCGTCTGGATTTACGACATCTACGACATCGTTTTTTTAGATCGCCGGCTTTTTATCTCTTTTTGGACCTTTAAACGAATACTCAACCACTTCGCGCTCAGACTCATTTTTTTAGTTTAAAGCGGATATTTTTTTAAATTGATAATAAACTGCGCTACGTCCTCGAGCATGCCCCTCATCGAATCAACCTCGTGAGATACGCCCTCTATCTTGACGCCCGTAGCCGCAAATCCAACCGTACTACTATAAAAAGTCGTCTTAGAGGATGAGCCAAAGTAACTGCATAGCCCGTCTCAAACGGATACGCGGTTATTTTGGCGACATTCTCACTTATACTCTCTACTGAAATTTTCGGTAGGCATATAAGCTGATGTGGTAATTTTTTTCTCATCGTTATACCCCTTATTATTTCGAATAAAGCTCTACTATGAATCTTTCCTCGACAGGAATGACGACTTCTTCCCTTTCCGGAGTTCTTGTGAGAAATCCGAATTTTTTATCTTTTTCGACGTCGACCCAAGCTACGATGCCGGTTTGCGCCGTAAGATCGATCGCGCGAACAATTTGCGGATTGTTTTTTTAGATTTTTTTCGATAACCTCTACTTTAGAACCCGCTTGAACTCTGTAAGAAGGAATATCTACTCTCTTGCCGTTTACCAAAATATGTCCGTGAGTAACTAGCTGACGAGCAAAACGGCGAGTAGTCGCAAAGCCCATTCTGTAAACTACGTTATCTAGTCTTTGCTCCAAAAGCTGCACCAAAAGCGCACCGGTATTTCCCTCGCGGCGAGCAGCCTCTTGAATAGGCGGCGGAATTGCTTTTTCGCTAATGCCGTACATAATTTAGCTTTTTTGTTTTTCACGAAGCTGTAAGCCGTATTCGCTTATCTTGCTTCTTCTTTGTCCGTGTTGACCTGGTGCATAATTTCTTTTTTCTAAAGCGCTTTTACCGGCAAGTCTTCTTTCGCCTTTTAACGCAAGAGACACACCAAGACGTCTTTCTAATTTTTCAACGGGTCCTCTATATCTAGCCATAATAATTCTCCCTACCTTTCTAATTATACGCGGCGGCGTTTCGGCGGTCTGCAAACCGTTATGCGGAAGCGGGGTTATATCTTTTTAAAAAAACGTTACTTTTTATGCCCTCTACCGCACCTACGCTCTTGACTGCGGTCTCTCTGCCGCTGCCAGGACCTTGTACTTTGATGCCTACTTCTTTTTATACCGTGCTCTTTTGCTTTTAGTTAGAGCGTCCTCGACTGCTTGTTGGGCTGCGTAAGGAGTTGATTTTTTTACTTCCTTTGAAGCCTAGTCCACCGGCACTGCTCCAAGCGATAGCATTTCCCATCTCATCGGTAACCGTTACCATCGTATTGTTAAAAGTCGCGCTTATATAAACGATACCTTTAGCTATACTTTTTCTTACAATTTTCTTTTTTTAACTACTTTTCTTTTTGCCATCGCTTATCCTTATTTAGTCGCAGCGCCGACTGTTTTGCGCTTGCCTTTTTCTAGTTCTAGCGTTTGTTTTAGTCTTTTGACCGCGCACCGGAAGACCTTTTTCTGTGTCTTAGACCGCGGTAGCTTCCCTAAGTCCATAAGAGCCTTGATATCCATAGCGACGCTTTTTCTAAGGTCACCTTCCACCACGTGATTCTCTTGGATCTCTTTGCGGATAGCTGCGGCTTCGTCTTCGGTTAGATCATTTACTCTTTTTATCGTAAGAAAATTTTTAGTAGCGTCTAAAATTTGACGAGATTTGTAAAGACCGATACCGTAAATATAGGTCAAAACCGTATTCGATTCTCTTTTTTTCTTTGGTAAATCCACACCTGCGATACGTGCCATGCTTTATCCTTGTCTTTGTTTATGTTTTGGATTTTTCGCAGATTATGCGAACTACGCCTTGGCGCTTGACAATTTTGCACTTGTCACACATCTTCTTTACAGAAGGACGAACTTTTCATTCTTGTCTCCTAAAAATTTATTCCACTTTTTAGGCTGCATCAGGTTTAACGAAATTTCTAAACCAACTATTTTTCAAAACAAGTGGTGGGCTTTGAAAAACAATTCTTCATACAGCAATTTGTCGCAAAGGGCTGAGTATAGCCAATTTAGCTTTTTAATTTACTTATGGCGGTAAATTATCCTACCCTTATCCAGACTGTAAGGCGTTAGTTCCACCTTTTACGCGGTCTCCAGGCATTATTTTTTTATAATGCATCCTCATCTTGCCCGCAATGTGACACAAAATCACATGTTTGTTGTCGAGCTCGACCTTAAACGTCGCGTTTGGTAGCGCCTCGATGACGTTGCCGTCGATCTCTATGACGTCGTCTTTTTGCCACTTAACTCCTTTTTGTTAAACTTTACTTTCGCCACTCGGCGGAAGTTTGAAATTGTACTTTTAACTCACCACAAATTGAAAATTTTAAAATTTACAAGTCGCGCAAGCGATTTTGTAATTCTGAACTCTACGCCAGGCTTAAAAATCTCTGCTCGTCCGTTCACGACAGCCATACAGTGCTCGTAGTGGCTGGTTCTTAGCCCGTCTTTGCTAGTTACTTTCCATTTGTCGGGACCGATCACCGGAGTGCCGTCTTTTTGACAAATCATCGGCTCCACGCAAAATACCATTCCGTTTTTGATTTTTGGTCCCGATTTTGGGCTCCCGCCTTCTAAATAATTTAAAATTTGCGGATCTTCATGCGGGCGTCTACCGATGCCGTGACCGCAAAACCCCGTTAGCGGAACAAATCCGCGAGCTCTTATACATTCTCGATTTCAAAACTAAGCTCTTTAAAGTGCATTCCCGCTTTTACGGTATCTATCGCAAAGTATAACGCGTCTTTGGCGCAAGCGATCAGCTTTTCGTCTTCACGCGAAATTTGACCCACGCCCCAAGTTCTAGCCGAGTCGCCGAAATATCCGTTCAAATTTGAGCCGATATCAACGCTTACTATGTCGCCTTCTTGTAGTTTGTACTCATTTGGGATACCGTGGATGACTACTTCATTTACGCTTATGCAAGCTGCGTTTGGAAAACCGTAAAGCCCCTTAAACGCTGGCTTTGCGCCCGCAGCCCTTATCATATCGTCGCAAATTTTATCTATTTCGAGCAGTGAAATACCAGGCTTGATCACACTTTCTACGTAATCGAGGGTTTGAGCGACGATTTTATTCGCCGCTCGCATTTTCTCTATGTCGTTTGGCTGCATAATGGTTATAGCCATCACAAGCCTACCGCGCTTAGAGTTTGATATTTGTTCATATAATTTGAGCTTCTATCCTTCGCATCGTATCAAGCGCAACAGAAACTACGATCAGTACCGACGTGCCACCGAAATAAAAACGGAACGCCCATAATTTTTAACGAGCACCCAAGGAAGCGTCGAGATAAGACCGAGGTAAATCGCGCCGCTAAATGTTAGCCTTGATGCGACCTCGTTTAGATAACCCGCAGTGCCCTCGCCCGGTCTAATGCCCGGAATAAAGCCGCCCTGCCTTTTTACTTTTTCGCTGATATCTTTTTGCATTAAACGCGATCGAAGCGTAAAAAAATATGCAAAAAAATACGACCAGCAAGAACGTCAAAAAGTTGAAAAAAATAGCTATTTGGATTTAAAAAAATCGTGAATAGCTTGGATATAAGGATTTGTACTGGCCTGCAAAATGGTACTTGGGAACATCAAAAATCGCACTGGCGAAAAATCGGAGGAATAACGCCGCTTTCAAATTTACCTTTGATAGGTATATAGTTCATAATGCGTTTGTTTTGATTTTTCCATCACTACCTTACGCGAATAGCTCACCGGTACGCGTCTCTCGCCCATCTCGACGTAGATAACTATACCTACCGTGACCAAGATAACAAGCAAAAATTACGATAACTACAAGAAAGTTCATCTCGCCCGTATTTACCAATTTACCGTTCCGCCGATGGCTGAAGGTATGCCGCTAACGATACCCGCGAAGATAATAAGGCTGATACCGTTGCCGATACCGCGCTGAGTGATCTGCTCGCCTATCCACATCAAAAGCATAGTTCCAGTTAACATCGAAGCTGCCGCAATCGCGATAAATAAATCTCATATCTATCATTATCGCGTCCTCTCCACCTCTACCGTGAAGGCTCTGAAGCCCCATACTAACGCCTACTGCTTGAACAAGCGTGATACCGATAGTGGCATAGCGGATGATCTGCATATTTTTTTGCATGCCGTCGCGGTCTTTTTTTCATCTTGCCCAATTTGGGGAAAGTAGCCGCTAAAAGCTCCATAATAATCGATGCCGTGATGTATGGCATAATGCCTAGAGAGATGATACTGAGGCGCTCTGCGGCCTTACCGCTGAACATATTAAATAGTCCCAGTGCATTTGAGGAATTCGAATCGAAAAACTCTTTAATAACATTGACGTTTACGCCAGGAACCGGCACGTATGCCAGTATCCTGTAAGCAAATAAAAATGCCAACGTGATTAAAATCTTGTTGGTCAATGTCTTATTCATTACGCACGTCCGCTAACGGTTACGTTCTCGTCTTTGATTTTCGAAGCCAAATCTTTCGCACTCACTCCGATCAATTTGATTTTCTTGACGCTGCTTGAAATTTTATGCACGGTAGCGATAGTAGCGATAGTGATCTCGCTTAGCTCTTTTACCGCAACGATTTTTTCTACGTTGATTACGTAAGGTTTCTCAATTTCGAAGTAAAGCCTACTTTTTGGAAGGCGTCTTTGAAGCGGTTGCTGACCGCCCTCGAAGCCTCTTTTCTCATTGTAGCCTTTTCTAGCTCTTTGACCTTTGTGTCCTTTACCAGCGGTTTTACCTTGACCGCTACCTTGACCGCGACCTAGTCTTTTGATTTGTCTAGTCGAGCCCTCGGCAGGTTTTTAAATTTTTCTAGTCCCATATCTTCTCCTTAGCCTTTTAGCATACTTAGCGCTTTTTAAAGTAGCGCGAACGACGTTTGCCGAGTTGTTTGAGCCAAGCGATTTTTGTTAGGGATGTCCTTGATGCCCGCAAGCTCTAGAATAGGACGAGCACTACCGCCCGCGATCACGCCCGTACCTTCGCTAGCAGGGGCGAAGTAAAACGCGGCTAGCGTTAAATTTGAACTTCTACGTCGTGAGGTATAGTCGAGCCTTTTTCTTTTTACCTCGATGATGTTTTTTTAAACGCGTCGTCGACGGCTTTTTCTCATAGCGTCCGGCACCTCTTTTTGCTTTTACCGAAGCCAAAGCCTACTAGGCCGTTCCTGTTTCCTACTACGACAAGAGCCGTAAATCTAAATCTACGACCGCCTTTTTACGACCTTTTGTAACGCGGCCGATATCAACCATTACTTCTTCGAATTCTTCTCTGTTATATTTTTTTCCATAGCGATTTTCCTTATAGTTTGATACCGTTTTCACGTAATGCGTCTGCAAAAAGCCGCTACGACTCCGTGATACAAATAGCCGTTTCTGTCGAATAATGCCGTTTCTACTTTTTTTAGCTTTTTAGAGTTTTTGCAAATTTCTTTTAGCCAAAGTTACGGCACCTTCTTTGTTTGCTTTTATGCCTAGTTTTCTGCCGTCGGCTGCCGCTATAGTTACGGCCGCTACGTCGTCGATAGCTTGAACGTAAAGAGTTCTGTTTGATTTGAAGATAGAAATTCTAGGCAATACCGCAGTGCCGGAAATTTTGGCTCTGATTCTTCTTTTTCTCTTGATTCTAAGAGTGAGTTTTCTTTTTAATACATTTGCTGTCATTATCTATCCCTTACTTTAGATGTCTTACCGGCTTTGCGGATGATGCGCTCTTCTACGTATTTAACGCCTTTGCCCTTTATACGGTTCAGGCGGTCTGTACGCTCTGACTTGCGCCGCGATCTGGCCAACAACTTGCTTATCGTCGCCTTTGATAGTTATGATGTTTTTCTCTACGCTGATTTCAACGCCTTTTGGCACTTCGTGATTTATCGGGTGAGAAAATCCTAAAGTAAGCTCAAGCACTTGGCCTTTAGCAGCGGCTTTGTAACCAACGCCGTTGATCTCAAGCTGGCGAGTAAAGCCTTTTGTAATGCCGATGACGATATTGTTTGCAAGCGCTCTATAAGTGCCCCAGTAGGCTCTATCTTGTCTCTCGTCGCTCTTTGGAGAAAATACTATGTGAGCATCCTCGACTTTAACGTCTACGTGCCCTTTTGTGTCAAGCTCTTTTAAATGAGCGCCTTTTTTAAATTTAAGGACGTTGCCTTCTACGCTGACCTCTACTCCGCTTGGAATAGCTATCGGCTGTTTTCCCTATACGTGACATTTTTTTCCTTTTTACTTGTCTAGGGTATGTCTACTTTTACGAATGGATACCGCAATACCATAAAAATAGAAATGAATCGAAGCGATAAAAACCGCTTCAAACACTTTAATTTTTCTCGTCAATCTGACTTGCTTTTTTTGGATCTACTTCCTGAAAATTTGGCGTCAATTTGACATCGTCGTTTTTAAATTTAGCTTTGGCAATCGGATAACTTTGCATATCGAGCTCAAATCGGGAAGCTTTTTAAATGTGAGCTTCCATTTTTAATTTCTATAAATTTGACGGCGGAAGTTTTTCGTAAATTTTTATAAACTACAAAAAGATGCCTAGTCACATTCATTTTAAAGATTCCAAAAAAACGATGCCCCTGCTGTAAATCCAGCAAGCTCACCGCTTCAAGCTTCTTTTTAAGGTAATCTAAAACGCTACCCCGTCATAAATGCGACAAGCCTACCGAATCAGACTACATTTTTAATGATGTCGAATTGACGTCTTGCTACAAAAAATAAGCCCATCAATTCAAACTTTATTTCAAGGTAATCCAAAACGCTACCCCGTCGCAAACACGACAAGCCTACCGAATTAGATTACATTTTTCAGGATGCAACAACGATGTCCCGCATCGTTGTTGTCCATTACCACACAGAGCAGAGTATTTCGCCGCCTACGCCAGCTTTGTGAGCTTCTTCGTTACTCAAAAACGCCTTTGCTGGTGCTAACGATGATCGTTCCGTAGCTGTTTTTAAATCTCTTGATCTCGTCTTTTCCCTTATAAACGCGGCGACCCGGGCTTGATACGCGCTTAAGCTCGTTAATCACGCTTCTGCCGTGCTCGTCGTATTTTAGAACTACGTTTATAAATTTCTTTTTTTATCTTCTTCTACAACGTTGTAGCTCTCGATATAGCCTTTAGCCGCAAGGATAGATAAAGTAGCCTCGACGACGTTTGAATGAAGAAGCTTTGTAGTTTCAAGTCTTCTCATTGCGGCGTTTCTAATGCGAGTTAGTCCGTCTGAAATTAAGTCATTTAACATTTCTCTTCCTTACCAGCTTGCTTTTTTTAGACCCGGGATTAGTCCCTCGTTAGCCATTTTTTTCTTAGGCATACGCGGCAATCCTAAAAATCTTTATAAACCGAATGCGGACGTCCGCAAATTTGGCATCTCGTATAGCCGCGAACCGCAAATTTAGGCTTTCTGGCAGCCTTTGCTATCATTGATTTTTTCGCCATATTACTTTCCTTTCGCAAACGGCAAACCAAATAGCTCAAGCAATTTGAATGCCTCTTTGTCGCTGTTTGTCGTCGTGACTATAACTATATTCATACCATGAGTGCGTAAAATCTTATCATACTCGACCTCTGGGAACATTAGCTGCTCGTCAAGACCGAAGTTGTAGTTTCCACGTCCATCAAAACCGTCTTTTGGAAGGCCTCTAAAGTCCTTAACTCTCGGTAGCGCGATAGAGATTAGCTTTGTCCAAAAACGCAAACATATTCTCTTTTCTAAGCGTTACTTTTTACACCGACAGGGAAACCCTCGCGCACTTTAAAGCCCGCAACCGATTTTTTAGCGTCGGTAACAACAGCTTTTTGTCCGGCGATTAGCGAAATAGTATCGGCGATGTTTTGAAGTTGCTTTTGATCTTTAGCAGATTCGCCAGCGCCTACGCTTATCACGATCTTTTCGATCGCAGGGATTAGCATAGGGATTTTTGATGTCGAATCTTTTAGCCAAAGCAGGCTTTTACGACCTCGTTATATTTAGCTTTTTAATCTATTCATTTTTCAGCCCTCAACTTTTTGCAACGTTTGAGATATCAATAGGCATCTCTTTATTGATAAAGCCGCCGTTTGGGGTCTTTTTCGCTAGGGTTTTTATAGCTTTTTAGCTACCTTGCAGCCCTCGACGATGACTTGTCCCTTTTTGGCTAGGACGGATAGATACTTTTACCTGTTTTACCTTTGTCGTCGCCTGCGATGATCTTAACGGTATCGCCTTTTTTTACTTTAAATTTAACGTTAGCCATTATAACACCTCCGGAGCAAGCGAAACGATTTTTCATAAAGTTAGCGTATCTAACCTCACGGCCGACCGGTCCAAAGATACGAGTACCGATAGGCTCGCGTTTGTTATCTAGGATGACGGCTGCGTTTTTCGTCAAAGCGGATTAGCGAGCCGTTATCTCTTTTGAACCTCTTTTTTAGTTCTAACGACGACCGCTTTTACCACTTGACCCTTTTTGATCTTGCCGTTTGGAAGCGCCTTTTTAACTGAGCAGATGATAACGTCGCCAAGCGTCGCGTATCTTCTCTTGCTGCCGCCCAAAAACTTTAATGCACATTAGCTCTTTCGCGTCGCTATTGTCGGCGACTGTAAGCCCTCGTAAAAGATTGTATCATTACTCAACCCCCGTCGCTAAAATAGTCTTTTAATCGGAAAGATTTTTCTCGCGCTTAGCGGTCTGCATTCGATAGCTACGACCGTATCGCCCGCTTTTTGTTTCGTTCTTTTCGTCGTGAATCATATATTTTTTTAAAGCGTTTTACGAATTTGTGGTATCTTGGGTGCATAACGCGTCTCTCAACCAGAAATCGTAGCCGTCTTATCGCCGGCCTTTTGTAAAACGACACCTTGAATTTTCTTTTTAATGCCATTTCTCACCCCTTTACTTTGAAGCGCTAATTGCAGTGTTGATTTGCGCTATTTCCTTGCGGACGGCGCTAATCTCGTTAGGGTTGCTTAGCTGCATAGTTTTTTTAGCTTTTTGTCTTAAAGTAAATAAAAGCACCTTTTTCTCTTTCAATAACGCGTTAAGTTCTGCAACGCTTTTTGTCTTTAATATCAGTATATTTCATTTTCACTCTCTCGCGTTACGATTTTAGTCTTAAACGGAAGTTTGTGGATAGCTAGAGTTAGAGCTTCACGCGCTAATTCCTCATCTACACCCGCCATTTCGACTATTATACGACCTGGTTTTTATGTTCATAACCCACTCTTCGACTCCGGCTTTTACCTTTTACCCATACGAGTTTGTAGAGGTTTTTTTGGTTAGCGGCTTATCTGGGAAAAACTCTGATCCAAGTTTTAGCCTGGCGTTTTACGTGGCGAGTTAGAGCCACACGAGCCGCTTCTGATCTGGCGCGAATTTACGCGGCCTCGCTTCTACGGCTTTTGATTCCGATCTCGCCCATAGCAAGATCAGCGCCGCGAGTAGCTTTTACCGCGGTTTCTGCCTTTCATCTGTTTGCGAATTTAGTTCGTTTTGGCATCAACATGATTATTTACCTCTTCTTGCTCTGCGCGGTTTTTTTATCGGCTTTTTTTCTTCTTCGTTCTTTTCAGGTTGAACGCCTTTTTGAAGAACCTCGCCTTTAAATATCCACACTTTTATACCTATGTTTCCATAAGTCGTATGCGCTTCAGCAACGCCGTAATCGATCTTGGCTCTTAGGGTGTGAAGCGGAACGCGACCCTCTAAGTACCACTCTGTTCTAGCGATTTCTGCACCGCCAAGACGTCCAGCAACTGAAATTTTGATACCTTTTAGCGCCTGATTTTTGAGCGCCTTGGATAACTTTTTCATTGCACGTCTAAATGCAACGCGTTTTTCAAGCTGCATAGCTACGTTTTCCGCAGCTAGTTGAGCCGAAGCTTGAGCTTTTCTTTCTTCTTTGATATTTACGTTTACTTTTTGTTGATCAGCTTTTGATATCCTCTTTAAGCTTCTCTACATCAGAGCCTTTTTTTGCCGATGATAATACCAGGGCGAGCTGCTACGACGGTTACGCGGATTTTCTTAGCGGTTCTCTCGATCGTACTTTGAGAAACGCCCGCGTAGTAAAGTTTCTTTTTCAAGAAAGCGCGATTTTGTAATCTTCGCCGATATTTTTCAGCCAAAGTTCCTTTTAGCAGGAAACCATCTTGACTCCCAGTTGCGGTTTATTCCTAGTCTTAGACCTATCGGATTTACTTTCTGACCCATATTACGCTTCCTTCTTTTCAGGTTTAGATACTTCTACTAAGATATGAGAAGTCGGTTTGCGGATTCTGCTTGCGCTTCCTCTCGCTCGCGGTCTAAATCTTTTTAATACTGGGCCCGCATCTACACGGCAGCTTGTCACGATAACCTCTTCAGGCTCGAATCCACCGTTAGCTACCGCTGAGCTGATAGCCGTAGCGATAAATTTGGCGCCGCGGTTTGGCATAAAGCTAAGGCTAGCTAGTGCAATCTCGGCGTTCATGCCTTGTACTTCTCTTTGCGATTAGTCTGGCTTTTAGTCGGAGATAGTCTTACGAATTTAATAATTGATTTGCTCATCTTATCCCCTTACTTACCGATTTTCTTTTTGCACTGAGCCTTTGTGACCCTTTAAAATGTGCGCGTAGGAGCAATCCGCCTAGTTTATATCCGATGTGGTTTTCCGTAACGTATACTGGAATGAAACTCTTGCCGTTATGAACGTTAAACGTTAGGCCTATCATTTCAGGGCACTATCGTGCTGCGTCTAGACCATGTTTTTTTATCGGCTTGTTGTCGTTAGACTTTTTAGCGGCAACGACTTTTTTTCATTACATGCTCATCGACAAAAAGGTCCTTTTTTGAGTGATCTTGCCATCTCTATTTACCTTTCCTTCTTGAAATTATAAAGCTTTATCGCTAGCCTTCTTGCGGCGAGTCTTAGCACCTTTAGTCGGTTTACCCCATGGAGTAACAGGATGACGGCCTGAGTTTTTTTCTTGCTCCCTCACCACCGCCGTGCGGGTGATCTACTGGGTTCATCGCAGAACCGCGAGTTTGAGGACGGATACCTCTATGGCGATTACGTCCGGCTTTTTACCAATAGTTACGTTCGCCCAATCTTCGTTACCTACTACGCCGATACTAGCCATGCACTCTGCGAGTACTTGTCTCATCTCGCCGCTTGGCAAGCGAAGCATTACGTATTTTTCCTCTTTACCCATTAGCTGAGCATAACCGCCGGCTGAACGAGCCATCTGAGCGCCCTTGCCCGGTTTTTAACTCCACGTTGTGCACGATAGTACCAACCGGAATATTTCTTAGTTTCATCGCGTTGCCAGGTTTTTATGTCTCAGACCTGTCTCGGCTGCTGCTACGATATCGCCAACATTTAGTCCGTTTTGGTCTGATGATGTAGCGTTTTTCGCCGTCTTTATAAGCGATAAGCGCAATTCGGCAGTTTCTGTTCGGATCGTACTCGATAGCTTCGACTTTACCTTCGATACCGAATTTGCGGCGTTTAAAGTCAATGATTCTATAAAGTTTCTTCGCTCCGCCTTCTTTATGTCTAGAAGTTATTCTTCCGTTGCTATTTCTACCGCCGCTTACAGGGATCTTTACAAGCAAGCTTCTCACGCTAGGTTTAGCAGTGATATCTTCGCTTGATAGGCCCGTCATAAATCTGCGGCTAGGTGTATAAGGTTTATAGGTTTTTTTATCGCCATCTTACGCCTCCGTGTTTTCTAGGCTTGAGCCTTCAGGCAACTGAACGTAGTATCTCTTTATCTCGTTGCGTTGTCCTTCTCTTCCTTTGAAACGCTTAACTTTTCCGTCGATTCTAAGCGAATTTACGCGAAGCGGCGTTACCCCAAAAATATTCTTTCAAAAATTTTCTTTCAGCCTATTTTTTTAGTCATCTTAGGCGAAGTTTGTATAACGACTACGCCTTTGCTCTTGAAGACCGAGAGTTTTTTTCCGTATATAAAAATCGTTTTTGATATCAGTTATATCTGCCATTTCAGCCCTCTTTTTATTATAGTTTCAAGTGCGGCCTTCTCGATAACGACGGCACCGTAAGTCGCCACTAAGTAAGCGTTTATCTCGCTCGCATCGATTAGATAGCAGTTTGATAGATTTCTAAACGCCAATAGCGTGTTGTCGTCAAGCAGATCTTTTACAACCAAAGCGTCTCTCAAATTTAACGCGCTGATTATTTTAGCCGCGTCTTTAGTTTTACCGCTTGCGATCTCTATGCTATCTACCGCGAAAATTTTACCCGCGTTAGCTTTTTCGTTTAGCGCGAACTCAAGCGCCAATCTTTTTGCTTTTTATTGACCTTTTGAAGTAGTTTCGCTCGTTGCTCGGACCAAACGCCACCGCGCCGCCTACCCAGACGTTAGTTCTGGTTGAGCCCTGCTCTAGCACCGCCGCGACCTTTTTGTCTCCACGGTTTTTTTACCGCCGCCGCTTACGAAAGCTCTGGTTTTAGTGTGAGCCGAATTTGAACGCATACCGGACAAATAAGACTTAACGTAAAGATATAGGTTGTGCGGATTGATCTGGGCGTAATTAGCCGGTAGATCAAGCTCGCTAGCTTTTTTTCAAATTTTCTTTTCGTTTAATACGCAAACTTTACTCATTTTACTATCCTTATTCTGCCCATTGCACCGTTATAGCCAGCGACGCTGCCTTTTAAAAACCAAAATCCGTTTTTCGGCGTCAAAAGCTTACGATCTCGTTTTTTTAACGGTAACTTTTTTTCATTTCCGGTGTGTCCGGCCATCTTCATACCAGGCTGAACGCGTCCCGGCCACTCGCGGTTACCGATAGAGCCGTGTCTTTTGTGGAAGCGAGAACCGTGACTTTTTCGGACCTCCGGCAAAGCCGTGTCTTTTTCACGACGCCTTGATAGCCTTTTACCTTTTTGAGCTAAAGCTAACTTTTTAGAAATTTCTAGCCGAGCTAAGCGGACTAAAAATCAAGATCGCCCGCCTCTTTATTGGCGACTTGTAGGGTTGCGACTTATTCAATCTCCGCCGTTAGGCTATATTTTTGCTGACCCTCTATGGCTTTATTTTTTTGCTTTTACCTTTAGCATAAGCTACTATCGCGCTGCCGCATTCGCTCACTTCGCAAACTTTAGCGTTTACGACCTTTAGAAGCGTAACAGGGATGCTCGGGTTGTTTACCGTTCTGCTCATGCCTATTTTTCTACGATATATTCCATCTTTCACCTCGCCTTTTATTTGCCCATCGCGCGGACTTCGACATTAACCTCAGGGGCTAAGTCAAGCTTTGTTAGCGAGTCGACGGTATCGGGCGTAGCCGCCACGATATCTAGCATTCTAGCGTGAATTCTCATTTCAAACTGCTCGCGTGAGTCTTTGTTGATGTGTGGTGATTTTTAAGACCGTGTAGCGTTTGATCTTCGTAGGCATCGGCACCGGACCTCTGACATCGGCGCCCGTTCGTTTGACAGCTTCTACTATTGCTGCAACTGTGCGGTCGAGAACTCTATGGTCATAAGCTTTTAAGCTTAAGCCTGATTCTTTCCATTTTCTTTCCTTTTGAATAGAACTTGTCGCAAACATACGACACTTCTTACTTGTGTAAGAGACTCGGATTTTTATCCAAATGGCTTTTTAATGTCAATATTTTTGAGCGAATTTGATGAGTTTAATAAAATTATTTCCTTTTTTTATAAGGAAGTTTTTGTAAATTGGCTGAATTTGATGCTGGAAAATTTTAGATTTGGTTTGATGTAATTTGGACGAGCTTTTATTCGGACGCACATTTGGTTCAATTTAATTTTGTTTTTCGCAGTGTCTGTGTTTTTTTCTCGCTCACGTTTAATGTATTTTTAAAAAGCGGTGAAAATTTGAGATCATCTTTTGAAATAAAATTTTAATTATTTTCCTCTTTATAAGGAAACTTTGCTATAATTTTCCAAACTTAAAAGGCAAAAATGCAAACCCTAAGCACGCTTTATCAAAAATCCACCAAAAATATCAAATTTGAGTAAACAGAAAAATTTGAAATCACAGCGCCAAAAACGCTGATAAAAAGGCGGCATAGGGAGCGGCAAAAACATCGCTGATCGCGGGCTTTTTATCGGCATTTGAGAGCAAAGAGTTTTTGTACGTAAATTTGAGTCGATCTGCGCATAGATGCGGATGAGATTTTGTCAATCTGCCAGATTTTTACGCCAAAAATCCGCAGATAAAAAAATTCTAGCGATCGATGATTTCGAGCAGAGATTTCAGGAAAAACTTGAACCGATTTTGGAGCTACATTATCAATTTCTATCGTCGCTTCGCGGTTTAAAGATGCAATTTGAGCGGTTTTAGCGAGCTCAAATTTGGATTTTTTTAGACTACGAGGAGTTTATCGCATTTTTCGAAAAAGTTCGATCCAGAGACGCTTTTTAGCCACTTTTTACTTCACGGCAGAAGCCCCGCGTCGGCCTTTGGCGACGCCGAAAAACGTCGTGGCAAATCTGCAAACCGCGCTAAAATCGTCGCTATCGGCCACACAGCTAGCCGTGCTAAAAGAGTGCGCGAAAGCTCAGGCGCAAAATGTGAGCGTCTTTGAGATTTTTAGCACGTTAAAATCCACGAGAAAAATCTCAAAAGATAGCGTTTACGGCGCACTTAGCGAGCTAGAAAACATGAGCGCGGTTAGCCTGGTAGAGAAAATTTAACGAACCAAACGCCGCAAAAAGGCTTTATTTTAACGACTTTGCGTTTAAAAAGCGCGCTAAGCCTAAAAAGGACTTTGCTAAAATACTTTAACAACACGGTTTTTTTGCGAACTGGCCACTGAAAGCGAGCAGATTTTTATACAAAAGAGCTTGATTTTTTCCTGCCAAAAAGGAAACTTGCGATCATTTGCTCGCCGTTTAGCGATGCGGATTTGGTCTTTTTAAAATTTAAAAAACTGCACGCAAATTTAAAAATTTTAGGTATAAATAGGCTACAAGCAATCAGCGTGGCAAACTCGGGCGAGACGAGCATAGAGGGCATAAAATGCGAGGTCGCGCCGTTTTCGCGCTGGGCGCTAGGTATATAAAAAGGAGCGATTATGAGAGCGGTTGCGGCGATATTTTTGGCCTGCGTTTTGGCGCTGAGGCTACGATATCGAGGCACGAAAAACGAGGGTAAAATTGATAACTGTGCAGGCGAGGCGGACGGGAGTAAGTGAGCTCTACATCAGCGAGCTTGAGGCTGAGTTTGGGAAAACATTTCTAGCGACAAGGGCGCCGTTTTACCGCCCACTTTTCAAGGTCACGCATTTTTTTGAGGGTGCTAGATACGACTTTAGTAAAGGCAGCATCGAAAAATCGGGCGCCGATATAACTAGCCGTAAACGCGGTTTGCCGAGTGGCTAAATCTAAGCGTAAAAAGCGGATAACGGCGAACTAACGGGCAAACTAGCGATCAGAGGCAAGGCGCGAAAAGGTTGTGCTAAAACAGGGTCGCGAGCTATGATTTTACCGCGCTTGGGCTGCAAGAGATCGGGCGAGACGCAGCGCGATTTGAAGCCGTCGCAAGCGACTTTTATTCGCCCTAAAATTTCACGCAAAATAACAAAAATCTCTCGTCGCAAAAGCTTGAAAATTTTTAAATCGGCATGGCTTAAAGACCCATCAAAAACGCCGCAAACGCGCTAAATAACCTCGAGTATCAAAACGGTAAAATAAGAAGCGTATGTGAACTAGGGCGCCGGCGGAAAAAATCTGCAAAACCGTCTGGCTCAAAAACCTAAAAAAGGTACGGTGAGTGACGTTTTTTTAAGGATCCAAACGATGCAAATTTGACGGCACTCTTTGCAAAGAAAAGATAACGCCGAGCGAGTACTTTACGCTCTCGCCAAGCGGGATTACGTTTTATGACGGCACGGCCAGCAGTAAAAATAGCGAGGTATCGCTACCGCTTGAGCCCATCAAAGAGCATTTAAAAACAGAAATTCCGGGCTGTTTTAGCCAACTTTTTCCGCCCAAAAATTTGAACAAATGGAAGGCTAGTGATACAAAGCAAAACCGAATGTGACAGCTTAAATCTAAAAACTTACACAAAAGCATAAAGATGAAAAAAACAAATCTAGCGCCCAAATCTGCGGTATCGACGAAGCTGGTCGCGGCGCGCTGGCTGGGCCTTTGGCGGTAGCTGCATGCGTAGCTAGAGCGCGAAATAGCGGGCCTAAAATGACTCAAAAACTGACCGAAAAACGGCGTGAGCGGCTGTTTCGCGAGATCATCAAAAAAACTCAGACTTTCTCATCGTATATTTTTTTCAAACAAAGAGATCGACGAACTAGGGCCTTAGCGAGTGTCTTAGACGCGCTGCGGCTGTTTAAGTCGCATTTTTGCGGACTGCGAGTTGCTCTACGACGGCAACGCAAACTACGGCACCGGCATAAAAACGATGGTCGGAGCCGACGGCAAAGTCGCGCAGGTGAGCGCCGCAAGCATCCTAGCCAAGGTAAGCCGCGACGCGCTGATGAGGGCGTGGGACGGCGTGCATGCGGGCTACGGATACGCCACGCACAAAGGATACGGCACGAAAAGCGCATCTAGACGCGATAGCAAGGCTTGGCGACTCGCCGCTTCAAAGGCGCAGCTTTCGCGTAAAAAGCTTTGAACGCTGGCTATTTGATGAGTAAAGTTTGACTTTGCGTAGCCTTGTTTTCGTAAAAATAGATTGAACATTTGCGCGACGATAAATTATACGAATTTTACGCATAAACGTCAAAAAAACTAAAAACTAGAATGTCTTTAATTTAACTGTTTTTATCGAGCGACCCTATAAGTGACCGAGTTATGCGATACGGCCTAGTTGCCAAGTTGATTTTTATAAGAAAACAAGAATAATTTGATATTTACCACGCTTGTCGCAATGCCGTTGACCTCAGGGCGACCACCGCTTTGGCGTAGCAGTAAAACTCTAAATTACGGTTAAAAAATCCCTAGAATTTAAACGCAAAAAATGAAGCAAATTTGGCTTATTTTTGCGAGAGATGTTTTTAGAGATCTATAAAATTCATTGCAAACGCCATCAACCGACTCGTCCGAATAAATATCGTGCCAAGGTTTAGATTTTTCGTGCCTTGTAGTCTGTTTGGCAAGTATTTTTAGGATGTACTTTTTCTTGCCGTTAGGGTTAAAAAGTCTACTTACGCGCTTCTAGCCCCTACTGTGCCCTATTTTTTTCTATGATTTATTGCATACATTTTTAGATATTTTTACGGCACCTGCGAGCAAATCTCCTAAGCCGCCGTGTGAGACATTTTTATATCAAATGCGTCCGTTAGCCGTTTTTTTCTCGCCATTTATATCATAAATATAAATTCGCCAAACATCTTTGCTATGCGTAAAAATCCTCGTAATTTCACGCGCGTAGCGTCTGTTTTTGCTACGCTTCGTTTAGGGGCGCGGTTATCTTGGAGTTAGCCGTAAATTTCTCTTTAAATTGCTAGATTTGCGCTCACATTTAAAAAGTAGCATATCGGCCGTTACTAGTCTAGCCATCGCAGTTGCTACGACGCTGCCGCGCACTCCGATACATGGATCGTGCCGTCCGCGCAGCTCGCAGATGACCTCCTCGCCGCGCACGTTTTGCGTCGGCTGAGATAAAAATATCGACGGAGTCGGCTTAAAAATGCGTCTTTATCACGATCTCTTGTCCGCTCGTCATTCCGCCCTAGCGTTCCGCCCGCGTTATTTGAGGTAAAACCGAATTTTCTCGTTTTGACTTTGAGTCGCGGCAAGCGCTTTTAAATTCGTCAAATCTGTCTCCGTTTAAATTTGACCGCTCACCCGCACCGTCAAGAGCAGAGTCGTCCGAGCTACTCAAATTTACGCCGCGAGCCGAGCCTCCCGATTTACGTGCGCATATTTTGCGCCCATCGAGTCGTTATTTTCGCTGCCGCGCATCTTGCTAGAGTTTACGCCCTCGCCGATCTCTACGGCTTTGACGCCGTTTATGCCCATCATCGCAGCCGCAATTGCCGCGTCACCTAGTAGTATAACCCCTCGCCAAGCCCAGCCGGCGCGCCGTGGATAACCGTAACGACGCTAGCTCCGACGCTGTCGTGCTCCTGCTAGCTTTTTAGGATTTCTTCTTTCATCGCTTCTTCGTTGCCCTAGCGAAAAATATCTCCGAGCGCGCCGCGAGATCAAAATCTAACCGCTCTCCGCACGAAATTTCGCCTACGCTAGCCACGCCACTTTGTACGCTGACGCAAACTCGCCCAGTAAACGTGAGCTATCGCGCCGCCAGTCACGCGCACGGCCGTCTCTCTAGCCGAGCTGCGTCCGCCGCCTCGGTGGTCGCGGATGCCGTATTTGCGGTAGTAGGCGTAGTCGGCGTGCCCGGACGAAAGAGCTCGCGTAAATTTCTCATAATCGCCAGATTTTTTTGATTTTTCGTTTCGGATGATGAAACCGATCGGAGTGCCAGTGCTGACACCTTCAAACACGCCGCTTAAAATCTCCACGCGGTCGCCCTCATTCCTTGCCGTGGCAATCGAGACCGCCCGGCTTTCGCTTATCAAGCTCGCTTTGGATAAGTGAAATCAATACGCACGCCTGCAGGAAAGCCGTCTAGCACGCCGCCGATCGCCGATCCGTGACTCTCGCCAAACGTCGTTAGCGTTAGTTTGCGCCCAAAAGGTATTCACTTGCCCTCTCCTAAAATCTCAAGCGCGGTTTTAGCGGCTTTTTGCTCGGCTTCTTTTTGCTCTTGCCCGCGGCTCTGAGATCTCGCGCTCGTTTAGCATCAGCGCGATCTCAAATTCCTTCTTGTGATCGGGGCCTTTTTGAGCCCACCAGCACGTATTTTGGTATCTCGGCGAAGCGCGCTTGAGTGAGCTCTTGCAGCGCGGTTTTGTAGTCTTTACCATGCGGTCGAGTATATCGGGGTAGCATCTCTCAAAGGCCTTTAGGCTAGCCGCGCGTACGGCGTCAAAGCCGCTTTCTGGGTAGATCGCGCCCATCAGCGCCTCAAAGGCGTCTGATAAGATCGAGGCTTTTGCCCGTCCGCCGTTGTGCTCCTCGGCGGGCGAGATATTGATGAGTTGGCCTAAATCTAGATATTTAGCCAGCTCGGCGAAGCTTTTTCATTTACGAGCGCGGCGCGCAGTTTGCTTAGATCGCCTTCGCTTAGGCGCGAAAAGTTCAGAAAAAGATAATCCCCCGATCACTAGATCCATCACCGCATCGCCCAAAAACTCGAGCCTCTCGTTGTTTGCGCCGCCTTTTTACGCTTTTTATGCGTGAGCGCAGTTTTTAGCAGCTTTTCGTCTTTAAATTTATATCCTAATTTTTTTCTTCCATCTCGCATTATTCGCCTTTTTAAGTTATTTTTTTATCTTTACGGCTTGTTCGCGCGCCATCTCGTCGCAAAGCTCGTTTTGCGGGTGTCCGGCGTGGCCTTTGACCCAGATCGCCTCGACCTCGTGCCGCTCGCTAGCAGCCAGATACTCCTGCCACAGAGGGACGTTTTTACGTTTTTAAAGTTTTTTTGACCCAGCCCTCTAGCCACGCATTTACGGCGTTTGCGACGTATGAGCTATCGGTGTAGAGCTTTACGCGGCAGGGCTGTTTTAGCGCCTTTAGCCCCTCGATCGCAGCGCGTAGTTCCATTTGATTATTTGTCGTGTGCGCCTCGCCGCCGCTTGCCGTTTTTGTGCTCTCCGTACTCTAGGGGTGTATGCCCAGCCGCCAGGACCTGGGTTATCCAGACACGAGCCGTCGCTAAAAAGGCATACTGTTTTTTCATCGGATTTTTCCGTGATGTGAGGCAGAAATTTCGCACGCTGCCTAGCTCGCTACACATCGGACAGCGGTAAAAATGCATCGGAAAGGCGTTTTTACAGCTCTTGCAAACGTAGTTAAAGCTAAGCGCGGCTTTGTCGTAGTTTGCCG